>Ga0101945_1000001_pt1:917500-1981332 | contig 1981332 bp, 1593 predicted proteins | sample DewCreD2012metaG_2_FD_75246 | JGI IMG/M metagenome (GOLD analysis project Ga0101945, IMG submission 75246) | Hot spring sediment bacterial and archeal communities from British Columbia, Canada, to study Microbial Dark Matter (Phase II) - Dewar... ... | reverse complement strand
TTGAAATCAAAGACTATGGTTTCAACATGGGTGGCCCCCTCATTAAAGACAAAATCTGGTGGTGGGGCTCCTGGGCCAATCAGGAAATTAAAACTACAGTTATTACTGGAACCAGGGACGATACCTACCTCACCCAGTTAGCTTTCAAGCTGAACTTCCAGCTGCTGCCCAACAACCGGGCTGAATTCATGATCCACGCCAGCGACAAAGAAAAATTTGGCCGCAGCTCCTCGCTCAGCTTCCCCCCTGGCTGGAATCAGCATGGTAAATATCATTTCGGCAGCCCCATCTACAAATTCCAGGATGACCATATGTTTGGTGATAAGCTCTTCATTTCAGCCAAGCTGGGTTATACTGACCAGGGCTTTGGCATGTGGCCGGCAAATGATGAGGAAATAACTAAGGTTCTCTGGTATAACGTGGAAAAAGATCTTTATGAAAATAGCAATACCTGGTTCTTCTCCGGCCGACCTCATTTGAACACCGTTCTTCAGGCTCAATATTTCAATGATGATCTTTTCGGCACCTCCCATGAAATCAAGGTTGGTTTTGAAATTGATAACAGCCAGACTGATGCTGTTGGCGGCTATCCCGGCAATATGTACATCAACTACAACTATAACACGGTAACTATTGACTGGAATGGCGATGGCAAGCGCGATATTGTCAAACAGGACTTTGGCATTGATCTGAGGCGAGTCTATTTTAATCGCTCCAGGATTCGGTCAATAAGCGGGGCTGATCGCTATGCCTGGTATTTCAGCGATGTTATCACCTGGAAGCGCTTTAACTTCAATATCGGCTTCCGCTGGGATAAAGTTGATAGCTACATCAAGGAAAGAACCTACCGCTCCCTCTATCTTGAGGACACCGACCTTTACTGGTATGACAACTATTATGAAATCGTCAATAAAGCCCTGACGCCAGAAACAGCCCAGAAAATTGCTGCCCTGTTGCCTGACCAGACCTGTCCCAGGGTAGAAAGACCCATCCGCTTCCTTTCCTTCTCTCCTCGTATTGGTGTAACCTTTGATGTCTTTGGCAATGGCAAAACCATTGCCAAGCTGGCGGCCGCTCTTTATCCAGGCGGAGCTCTGGGTGCTGGCTACTGGGCACCAGGTGGACTCGGCGGCTCCATCAATTTCTACTGGTGGGATAAAAATGGCGATAACATCATTCACTGGGATGAACTTTACTGGGCCGCCTATACCTCAGCCCGCACAGCTTACAGGGCTTTTGATGATAAGGGTAATTTTGTTGGCAATTATAAGCGCGAATTTGGCCTGATGTGGTCAGGTTTTGAATGGGAAAATCCAGCTAAGCTGGTTCCCTCTTATTATACAGTAGATAAAAACTGGAAGTATGAACGTAATTTTGAGCTCTTTGCGGCCATTGAAAGGGAAGTTCTCCCCAATTTCGGCGTTTCCTGGCAGTTTACCTTCCGGCGCTACGACCGCTTCACCTGGGAACTGGCTTATTATCCCGCCATCAATCACATCCGCAGCAAAGATGATTACATGGTCGCCGGCACTGTTCCCGCCACCTTCACTGATCCCACAACGGGTAAAGTCATTAGCACCAAGGATGCTGCTGGCCGCGAATGGTATGTCCTCAAGCCTGGACCAACTGGTGAAAGCACCAACTATACCTATGTCACCAATTATCCCACCTGCCGCTACAACATCTATTATGGCACCGACCTCGTCTTCAACAAGCGCCTTTCCAACCGCTGGATGCTCAATGGCTCCGTCACCTACCAGATGGTCAAAAGATATTATGGTGATAAGGGCTACGTGAATCCCAATAACATGTGGGCTTTAGAAGGCAGAATGTACGGTTTTGATATGGGTGGCGGTTCAGGCAAGGTCAGCGTGCCCATGTTCTCCCGCTGGCTGGTTAAGCTCTCCGGGCTCTATCAGCTACCCATGGGCTTTAACGCCTCCTTCACCCTGAGCGGTCGGGAAGGCCATTTCATCACCGAATCCTTTGTTATCTATGATACTCGCCTGCCTAATCCCCGCAGCCAGAGCGCCACAATCTATATGACTTACTGGGATCAGAGAAAAACCACTCCCAATGTCTGGATTTTGAACCTGCGCCTCGAAAAAGCTATCCGCTATGGGGATCGCGGCCAGATGATTTATTTCTCAGCCGATGTCTTTAACGCCCTGAACAAAAACACCCTCCTGCGCCAGTATGCCCTTGATTACGGAACCTACTATGTTAATGATGGCCGTTATACTCCCCCCAGCCCCACCTCCGGCAAGCCCAATGAGGTTCTTAATCCCAGGGTCGTAAGGTTCGGCGTTCGCTTCCAGTTCTAAGCTCGGCCTAAAAACATAAAGATCTTCCCTTCAGCCCCCCTCCCCTCAAAGGGAGGGGGGCTTTCTTTTCAGGACATTTTTTAATCTCGTAATGGGAATAATTCTTGAGAGAAAGCTAATTTTTTCGAGGCTCATTCCTGAAAAGTCAGGAGCTTGCTGGAATTTTTTAATCTTAAAGAATCAGCGTTTTTAGCCAAAAAAATTCTCTTTCCTGGAAAGAGGCTTTTTTATGAAGACTTATTTCAGCCACTTTATTCAGCCTCTATATGAGGTGGGGATGGGGAACGACCCGATCTAAATTATTTAAATACGCATAAGATTGATGAGAAGAGTCGTCTCGGCTAGGTTCATTCCGAGCTCAAGGCGGCATCTGATTTTACACATAATGCTAGACGCTAACTTATTTTATTTTATATTTTAAACTTTTAATACTGGAATTTTTAATTCTGGATTTAATTTTAAATTTCCCCGATCATTTAATTTTAATCAGGAGGTTCTATTCGGGCTGTATTGAGCATTTTTTTGAAAAGGGAACTCTTCATCATTTTCTTCATCTCCTGAAACTGTCTCAATAATTGATTCACTTCATAAACCGGCCGGCCACTTCCCAGGGCTATTCGCCTTCGGCGCCGTCCATCAATTATCCTGGGATTCCTTCTCTCTTCTGGCGTCATCGAATTGATGATGGCTTCAAAATGGATAAGCTGTTTATCATCAAGGTGGAGACGAGAAATATTTTTAAAGGGCCCGATACTGGGCAACATCGCCAGAAGCTGGGAAAGAGAGCCCATCTTTCTCAGCTGAACGAGTTGCTTGCGGAAATCTTCAAGGGTAAATTCTTCTTCCCTGAGCCGTCTGGCCATCTCTTCAGCTTCCTTCAAATCAGCTTCTCTTTCAACCCGTTCAATCAGGCTCAGGACATCACCCATTCCCAGGATTCTTGAGGCCAGCCGGTCAGGATGAAAAACTTCAAGCTGGTCATATTTTTCACCGACGCCGATAAAAACTATTGGTTTTCCCGTGACACTCACAATGGATAGGGCGGCTCCGCCCCGGGCATCACCATCCATTTTGGTTAAAATCACCGAGGTCAAACCAATTTTCTCTTCAAAGGCCTGGGCACTGCGCACAGCATCCTGTCCGGTCATGGCATCGCCCACAAAAATAACCTCATCAGGTTTGAGGCTGGCCTTCAATAATCGCAGTTCCGCCATCAAATCCTCATCAATATGAAGCCGGCCAGCCGTATCCAGAATGAGAGGGTCAAAATGGCCCTGCTGCGCGAAGGTTAAAAGCTCGTTTAAGGCCCTTTCAGGTTCCTTCATCTTCTCGGGCTTGATTTCGTAAAAGGGCAAGCCAAGCTGTGAGGCAATCATTCGAAGTTGCTCCTGGGCCGCTGGCCTCTTAAGATCAAAGGAGGCAAGAAGCGGTTTCTTGCCAATTTTTCTCAAATAATAGGCCAGCTTCCCGCAGGTCGTAGTTTTACCACTACCCTGCAAACCCACAAGGAGGAAAACAGAAGGGGGCAAGGAGCGGAAATTCAGGTGGCGGGCTTTACCGCCAAGAATAGAGGTTAATTCATCTCGAACTATCCTAATCGTCTGCTGAGCCGGAGTTAAGCTCTCCATTACCTTTTGATTAAGGGCCTTTACTCTTATCCTTTCTATAAAATCTCTGACAACCTGATAGTTGACATCAGCCTCTAAAAGGGCCAGCCTTATCTGCCTGAGGGCCTCAGCCATATTCCTTTCAGTTATCCTGGCCTCACCCCGGAGATACTTCATAACCTTTTGAAGCTTGTCAGCTAACTGCTCAAGCATTGGTCCTGCCTGCCATTTCCTTTTTTATTAGCCTTCTCATCTTAAAAGAGTTCCGGGGAGAGGTCAATTGCTGGCCGGCTTTTTTACCGGACTTTTCATCTTAAATCCGATGAGTTATCAGTTCAAGGAAGCTATATTTCTTCAAAACAAAGAAGGACAAAAAATTTTAAGAGGCCAAACTTATTTAAAAGCAATTCGCATTTAGATTTAGTCTGACCTCAAAAAGAAATTAAATAGAGCCTTAAAAAGACACCCCATTTCCTCAGTCTTAAGAGTCAAATCTTATCGAAAAGCTGAAAATTCTAGGATAAAAAGCCTGAAAGATATCCGGGGTGAATCCGGTAGGAACCGGGCTGGGAAAAGGGTTGATAATTCGATATTTTGAATATCAATTCAATTTTTTGAATTTTCTCTATTTTTATTTTTTGCCTGAAAACAGGCCTTTTAGACCTTCCTCAAAATGAACATAATTCAATTTTTTGAATTTTTTGCCCTCAAGCCCTTCGTTCATCCTGAAAGGAAAAGTTAAAAATGGCTATTTTCATTATTTTCAATATTTTAGAACGAGAACAAAAAATTAGTTTATTTTTAATCTGGCACATTTTTTGCGTCCAAAAAATTGAAAAGTTTAAAATTAATCAAAGGAGGTGAAATCAGGGGAAAAGAATACAAAAAGGGATTGAGGGGTAATATTTAAAGGGGTATAAAAAGTTGTAAGAAAGGAGGTGTGATGAAAAAGATATTAATCCCTTTTCTATTAACCTTAGTTCTTGTCTTGCCTGCGGCGGCCCAAAAAGGAAGGGGCAATATTTATGGGCTTGTGGTTGATACTGAGGGCAATCCCCTGCCCGGGGTGTCTGTTACTCTGACGGGCCTGACAATTGCGCCCATCACCATGGTCAGCAATGAGGAAGGCCGATTCCGTTTCCTCAGTCTTGAGCCTGGAGAAAATTATGAAATAAAAGCTGAGCTTCAGGGATTTAAGACTTCAATTCACAAAGGAATTATCGTCAACGCTGGTTTGAACACGGATGTTAAGATTGTCATGGAGGTAGGGCGCCTGGAAGAAGAAATAACGGTTGTTGCGGCCGCACCAGTAGTTCAGCCTAAAAAGGTTCAGGTTACAAGCACGGTAACGATGTCCCAGATTCAGCAGCTGCCTACAGCCCGGGATCCCTGGGTTATTCTTCAGCTTCAGCCTGGAATCCAGGTTGACCGGGAAAATGTGGGCGGCTCTGAGTCAGGTCAGCAATCTTCCTGGCAAGTTCGGGGCACGACCAGCAATGAATGGAATCTCGATGGAGTTAATGTCACAGATTTAAGCGCAGGTGCTTCGCCTGGTTATTGGGACGTGGATATGTTTGAGGAGATCAGTATCAGCACCGGTTTGATTGATGTCGAATCGCGTTATGTTGGTACTTCCATTAACCTTGTCACCCGCCGAGGTGGAAATCGAGTCACATTAGCTGGCCGTTATTACCTCACCGATGAAAAATTCCAGAACAAAATTTCTCCACAAAGGATTGCTGAACTGGGTGTTCCCGGATACAACCGCGTCATTGAAATCAAAGACTATGGTTTCAACATGGGCGGCCCCCTCATTAAAGACAAAATCTGGTGGTGGGGCTCCTGGGCCAATCAGGAAATTAAAACTACAGTTATTACTGGCGAACGAGACGATACTTATCTCACCCAGTTAGCTTTCAAACTTAACTTCCAGCTCCTGCCCAACAACCGGGCTGAATTCATGATCCACGCCAGCGACAAAGAAAAATTTGGCCGCAGCTCCTCACTTAACTTCCCCCCTGGCTGGAATCAGCATGGTAAATATCATTTCGGCAGCCCCATTTTCAAATTCCAGGATGACCACATGTTTGGCGATAAGCTCTTTGTCTCCGCCAAGCTGGGTTATACTGACCAGGGCTTTGGCATGTGGCCGGCCAATGATGAGGAAATAACTAAGGTTCTCTGGTATAACGTGGAAAAAGCTCTTTATGAAAATACCAATACCTGGTTCTTCTCTAATAGACCTCATTTGAACGCCGTTCTTCAGGCTCAGTATTTCAATGATGACCTTTTTGGCACTTCCCATGAAATCAAGGTTGGTTTTGAAATTGACAACAACCAGACTGATTCCGTTGGCGGTTATCCCGGAAATATGTATATAAATTACAATTATAATTCATTAACAGTAGACTGGAATGGTGATGGCAAGCGGGATTATGTTCGGGATCAATTTGGAATTGACCTCCGTTATGTCTATATATCCAGGAGCACCATTCGTTCGGTTAGCGGAGCTGATCGCTATGCCTGGTATTTCAGCGATGTTATCACCTGGAAGCGCTTCAATTTCAATCTAGGTTTTCGCTGGGATAAAGTAGATAGTTATATTAAGCCCAGAGATTCCCGCTCCCTTTACCTCGAAGATACAGACCTCTACTGGTATGACAGCTATTACGAAATCGTCCAGAAAGCCTTCACCCCCGAGACGGCCAAGAAAATAGCGGCTCTGCTCCCTGATAATCATTGTCCTCGCGTTGAACGGCCCATTCCTTTCCTTTCCTTTTCACCTCGCCTCGGCCTGACTTTTGATGTCTTTGGCAATGGCAAAACTATTGCCAAGCTGGCTTTTGCGCTTTATCCCGGTGGCGCTCTTGGAGCCAGCTACTGGGCACCAGGAGGTCTCGGCGGAACAATAAGATTCTGGTGGTGGGATAAAAATGGCGACAATGTGATTCACTGGGATGAGCTTTACTGGGCAGCTTATACCAGCGCCAGAACCGCCTATCGCTGCTTTGACGACAATGGCAATTTTATCGGTAACTGGGATAGGGAATTTGGCTTAATGTGGACAGGTTTTGACTATAAGAACCCGAATAAGCTGGAAGCGCCCTACACCATAGTGGATGATAAATGGAAATATAGCCTGACTTACGAAATCTTCTCTGCCATTGAACGCGAGCTCATGCCTAATTTCGGTGTTGCCCTCCAGTTTACATACCGGATTTACACTCGTTTCTCCTGGTCTCTCGCTTATTACCCTGACCTCGGTGGATATGTTAGAAATCAAGACGATTACATGATTGCTGGTTACATTCCTGCGACTTTTACTGACCCCAAGACAGGTACTGTCTACAGCACCAAAGAAGCGGCAGGGAGGCCCTGGTATGTTCTCAAACCTGGACCCGAAAGAGCTTCAACCAAATACTCTTATTACTCTAATATGCCTAATGACCGAAAGCAGGTTTATTATGGTCTGGATATAATTATAAATAAGCGCCTCTCCAATCGCTGGATGCTCAATGGTTCCTTCACCTATCAGATGCAGAAAAATTATTATGGCAAGAAAGGGTATCTTGGCCCAACTAATATCTGGGCTTATGAAGGTAAGATTTACGGAATTTCCATGGGAGGCGGCTCCGGTAAGGTCAGCATGCCCATGTTTTCCCGCTGGCTGCTGAAGCTTTCAGGCCTCTATCAACTGCCCTATGAATTCAACATTTCCTTCACCCTGAATGGTCGTGAGGGGGCCTTTGTGGGCGAATCCTTCACCATTGCCGACACCTCTTTACCCAACCCGGCTAGCTACAGTGCTGGAATTGAGTGCGTGGCTTATGATAATCGAAGCAGGTTGCCCGATATGTGGGTTTTAAACCTGAGACTCGAGAAAGCAATTACTGTCGGACCAAGAGGACAAAAGGTCTATTTTGCCGCTGATGTCTTCAATGCCCTGAACAGACACACCCTCAACCGTCAGTATGCTATCAGCTACGGAACTTATTATGTTAATACTGGTCAATACACCCCTCCTTCACCCACGTCCGGCAAACCTAATGAAATTCTTAACCCCAGGGTCGTGAGATTCGGCGTCCGCTTCCAGTTCTAAGCTCAGCTTTAAAAATCAGCGAACCTAATTTCTGCCCCCCTCCCCTCAAGGGGAGGGGGGCTTTTTTATTTTTATTCTCTTATTTTTTATCTCTTTCTGAAAAATTAAAAAAATTTTAATTAAATCAAAATTTTTTATAAATAAACAACAGACTTCCAAATGGCTAATCATAAGTTCAGGTTTTTTCGATTCTTATAGCCCCACGAGGCTATAGGAACGAAATTAAAATATCAGGTTTTTCAGACTTTTTTGTAGCTAAAGAGGATAGATTTTACACTTTTAAACAGCGGATTGAATCCAGGCTGGTTCATCGTTGCGGAGAACAATTAGAAAAATATCTATAAGATGCTCACTATTTGGCTTGAACCCGCCTTTAATGATTTATCTGCGGGTTCTGTATAGGCTGTCGGAAATTGGTTAATTTTTTAATTTTTTAGGTCAACCATTAAAGACTCGGATGAGCCAAATATTAAGATGAAACAGGTTAAATAGAAGGTGTTCACACAATAGAGATTCCGTGAAATGGATGATAAGATGCTGAGCTAATAGCCTGTAAATAAACTTATTCTCGCAATTTTATCCACACAAAAAGCGATGACAATCGAGCCATAAAAATAACCTCAAGCCGGCCGAGGATCGAGCGAAGCTCAATAATTTTCCCCTTTTTTTTAATGTTGTGATCAGAAAAAGTGAATAATCTAGAAAGTAATTGTGCAATTTATAAAATAATTGACCTTATTTGGATAAAGCCTAAAATTTACAGGTTTCCAGATAAATAATTCGCCCTTTTAGGATTGAGCTCATCTTTTTTGAGGAGCTGGCTTCCCTTAAAAATTGCAGCGACCTCAACAATTTTTCATTATGGATCTCTGGTCTTCTTTTCGCTTTCACTGGCTTCTCTACAAAGGGAAAAGTAGGTTTTTAAAAAGCGTGGGCGACGTGTCTATTCCAAAGATGGAGGAAAAAATAAAAAATATGGTTCAATTGCAGAGTTGGTTTATAGCTCGTTTAAATATCTTATGGCTTATTGATTTTACCAGAAATGAACCCAATAAAAGGCAAAGAAATTACAAAATTTCACGGGAGCCTGAGCAATTTTGATTTTTTGAAGCGTATTATATTAAGATAAATTTAAAAAAGTTGAGGGAAAATGGGAATACAAGGAAAAAAAGGGATCATTCTTAAATTTCTTCTGGGGTTAATATTTTTTTTCTATCTTTTCTCTATAATTATTTTCCTTTTAGGCTGCCGGGAGTCAGAAAATTCAGAAACTCCTTCAAGCTCAACCCCGGCTTCATCCTCTGTCCCTTCACTTCAAGAAGAGCCTATTCCGGTTAAAGTAGTTGAAGCCCGGCGGGGTGAGCTCAAGTTAAATCTCAGTGCGCCAGCTGAGGCTATAGCTGAACGCAAAATCGTCATAAAATCAGAAGTTTCGGGCGTCATCAAGAACCTTCATGTGCGTGAGGGCCAGCATGTTAAGCCTGATGAGCTTTTAGCTGAAATTGACGATACGCTTTATCAACTTCAGCTCCAGCAAAAAGAAGCTACCCGGCTGCGTACCCTTTCCGAGCTTTTCCTTGAGCAGCGCTTCAGTGAACCCGAACGTCCTCTTTCTCCTGAAATAAAAGAAAAAATAAAGAAAGCCCGGGAGAATTACGAAAAAGCAGCTTCACTTCTGGGCCAGGGGTTGATCTCCTTTGAACAATATGACCTGGCTAAAAAAGAATATGAGTTGCTGCTACTCGAATCAGGTGAGATGAAGCAGCAGGTCATGGCTGCGGCCAAGGGGCTGACCCAGGCTGAAATTGATGTCAAAATGGCCAAATTGCAGCTCGAAAAAACCAAAATTAGAGCCCCCTTTGCCGGTGTTATAACTAACATTCGTGTTTCCCCTCAGGAAAATATCGAAGCTGGCCGGGAGCTCTTTACCCTGGTCGATATGGCCAGTATCAAGGTGGTGGCCAGGGTTCTGGAAAGTGAAATTGGCCGTATCCGTTCGGGCTTAGAAGTGGAGATCAAATTTGTTTCCTATCCAGGCCAGAAATTTAAGGGGGTAGTAGAAGCTATCTCCCCTCTGATTAATCCTGAGGATAAAACCTGCCAGGTATTTATTGCTGTGGCCAACCCCGGCGAAGAAATCAAACCTGGCATGCATGCCGAGGTGGAAATTGCCGCCATCGTTCTGAAGGATCGGCTGCTCGTTCCGCAAAATGCTGTCCTTGTCCGCGGAGGCCGCAAGCTGGTCTTTGTGGTTGAGGAAGACCTGGCTAAATGGCGCTACATCGAGGCTGGCGCTGAAAATGAGTCCTTTGTGGAAATCATAGATGGGGTTAAAGAGGGCGAAAAAGTTATCGTTGAAGGCCATCTGACCCTGGCTCATGATGCCCGGGTCACAATAATCAATTGAAATTTGTGGGAGAAGGATAATCCCGTGTTCTTAGCTCGGCTAGCTATTCGCCGGCCGGTAGCCCTCCTGATGTTTTATCTTGGCCTTATTCTTCTCGGTTTTGTTTCCTTACAACATCTCGCTGTGGATCTTCTTCCTGATATAGCCTTCCCTCGCCTTTCCGTTATTACTGAGTTTCCAGGGGCAGCTCCGGAAGAAGTGGAGAGCATGGTCACCGCCCCCCTGGAAGCGGCCATAAGTGGCATTCCCGGATTGCGACGACTGGAATCGGTCAGTCAGGAGGGTCTCTCCTTCCTCAGCCTGGAATTTAACTGGGGAACCAACATGGACATGGCTCTCCTCCACACCCGGGAAAAGCTCGATTCGACCCGCTTCTCGCTTCCTGAAGAGGCTGAAAATCCAACAATTATCACTGTCGATCCCCAGAGCCAGCCAATTATGATTGTGGCTGTTTTGACCCGAGGAAATCTCTTTGAAATTAAGGAATTAGCCGAAGATCTGATTAAACCCAGGCTTGAACAGATAGAAGGCATCGGCTCGGCGGAAGTTGTCGGTGGTCTGGAAAGGGAAATAAAGGTTGAGGTCAATCCCCGGCTTTTAGCTCTTTATGGTCTGACCATAGATGAAGTAGCCCGTCGTCTTGATGCCTTCAACCGCAATCTTCAGGGAGGCATTATCCGTAAAGGCCAGTTCAAATATGCTTTGAGGGTGGTCGGCGAATTTGACAGCCTCGAGGAAATGGCTACCATTCCCCTTCGAACCACACCGGACAGGGGTGTTATCCGTTTGAGAGATGTCGCCCGGGTAGTTGATTCCTTTAAGGAAAGACAGGGCGTCGTCAGTTTTAATGGCCAGGAGACCGTGGCCCTTCTGCTGCGCAAAGAAGCCGGGACAAATACGGTCAAAGTAACCAGATGGGCCCGGGAAGTGATGAAAGAAATCGAAAGGGAGCATCCAGAAATAAAATTTTTCATTGTCTCCGAGGAAGCCAGGACGATTGAAGAAACCATAAAATCAGTTCAGAAGGAAATTGTTCTCGGAGGTCTTCTGGCCTTTCTGGTCTTTTACCTTTTCCTCCAGGAGCTCGGCACATCTCTCATTATTTTTGCGGTTATTGCCACCTCTGTCATTGCCACCTTTAATCTCCTTTTCATCCGCTCCATAACCCTTAATCTTATGTCCCTGGGAGGTCTGGCTCTGGGCGTGGGTATGCTGGATGATTGCGCCATTGTGGTCACAGAAAATATTTATCGCCATCGAAATCTCGGCCGCTCCTGGCCCGAGGCTGCGGCTGTCGGCACAAGCGAGGTCAGCCTGGCTCTCACCGCCTCGATTTTCACAACAATTGCTGTCTTTCTCCCCGTTATCTATATCCATGGTGTGGCTGGACAGCTCTTTCGTGATCAGGCTCTGACCGTCACCTTTTCCCTTCTGGCTTCCCTATTTGTTTCCCTGACCTTAATTCCCATGATGGCCTCAAGGCCCTGGGCCAGAAAAGAGGATAAACTTGAGGAAGCCAGAGGAAGAAAGTGGACCTCAGGCCCTGGATTTCCTTCTTTTCCGCGCTGGAAAAGCCTCTTCCTGCCTTTTCTTCTTATCCGCTGGCTCATTCTCGTTATCCTCTTCTCTTTTTACGCTCTTTTTACCCTGATTCTGCCTCGTTTTTTTTTATTATTTAAACCGTCCCTTAATTTTAATCTTCAGGTCCCTTAGAATTTCTCTTCATCACCTCTTTCATCATTTCAACCGGGCTTATAACCGCTTTGTTCACTTTTACCATCATTTCTTAATCTGGAGCCTGAATCATAAGGGTAGGGTGGCTCTGGTAAGCTGGCTGGCTTTCCTGGCTATAATCCTCGTTGCCCTTAATTTGCCCCGGGAGCTCGTACCCCAACTCAAGGTGAATACAGCTGAAATAAGAATAAGAACACCGATTGAGTATTCCTTTGAGGAAACAGCCGCGGTGGTTCAAATCATTGAACAGAGGTTAAAAAAGGATCCGGCCATCATCCAGGTTTTTTCTCAAACCGGTCTTGTCAGTGGACTGGAGACGCTTTCACCTGAAATCTCCCTGAATTCAGCCCGTGTTCTTTTTAAAACCAGGGGAGCCGATGATCTTGACAGCGCTATCGAGAGGCTCCGAGCCTGGCTCACTTCTTTTCCTGAGCTCAATTTCTCCATCATCAAAGAGCAATCCACGCTGGCTCAATGGCTGGGCACAGGCCTGTCTGAAGTTGGCCTTCGCCTTTACGGCGATGATCTGGAATTATTAAAAAGAGAGGCCTTTGAACTGACTGAAAAATTAAAGGGATTAGCCGGCATTACCTCGGCCCGGGTAAGCTTCGAGGAAGGGAAACCCGAGTTTCTTCTTCAGCTCAGAAGGGAGGCCCTCGAAGCCAATAATCTTTCGCCCGAAAGCGTCGGCAATTTCATCGTTCAGGCAGTCAGGGGCAGGGTGGCTACTTCTTTCAAGGAAATCAATAAAAAATATAATATAACAGTCAGAGCTGAAGAGGCCGTCCGCGCAGATATCGAAAATGTTCTAAATCTTTCTTTTCCTTCGCCCTCAGGGCTGATTCCACTGCGCCATCTTGTTTCTTATCAATTAGTCCGGGGACCTTCGGAAATCAGGCGCGAAAATCAGCAGAGGATGATGGAAATAAGAATCAATGTCAAAGGAAAAAGGCCTTCCCTGATTTTTTCTGAAATAGAAAAACTGGCAACAGAAATAAACGCGGGAAGAAACGCTCGCCTTGGTTTTGGCAAGGAAGCCGAGGAAATGAGACTTTCTTTCCGCAGTCTTCTCGTGGCTCTGGTTCTCTCGGTGGTCCTGGTTTATATGATTATGGCGGCTCAATTTGAATCTCTCCTTCATCCTTTCCTCATTATGTTTACCGTCCCCATGGGTCTGGCCGGTTCAGTCATCGCCTTAGCCCTCACCCGGCAGACAATCAACTTGCTTTCCCTCATTGGTCTTGTGGTTTCAGTGGGTATTGTCGTTAATAATGCCATTGTCGAAATTGATATAATCAATCAGCTCCGCCGGCAGGGCTTGAAGCTTCGTGAGGCTGTCGTCAATGGCTGTCGCCTGCGTCTAAGGCCTATTCTCATGTCTTCCCTGTCCACTGTTTTTGGCCTTATTCCTCTTTCCCTTGGTTTAGGTGGTGGCACCGACCTTGAAAAACCCCTCGGCGTTGCTATCAGCGGCGGCCTTCTCTTCTCCACTTTTCTCACTCTCATTCTTATTCCCTGCCTTTATGAGGCGGTGGAAAAAAGGAAAGAGGAAAGAGAGAAATGAAGGTGGCTTGCGAGCGACCTGTAGCCACCACCATGATCCTGATTGTCTTTGCCCTGATTGGACTTTATTCTTTTATTCATATTCCTATTGAACTGGCGCCTCAGGAAGAATATCCCCAGATAAGCATCAGGACAACCTGGCCCGATGTTCCCCCCGATATTATCCAGGCTCAAATTACGGCCCCTCTTGAAGAAGCAGTGGCCACAGTCAGGGGAGTGAGAAAAATCACCTCCACTTCTTCCTTTGGCCAGTCTCTTATTACTCTTGAATTCGATCCGGCCACCAACATGGAACTGGCCAGACTCCTTCTCAGAGAGAAAATCAGTCGCCTCAGACCAGAATTACCTCTCAGTTCTTCCTGGCCTGAAATAATTCCCTATGTGCCTGAAGATTTCCGGACCGAGCCCTTCCTGCAGATGACCATTGCCGGTCCTTATTCAGTTCAGGAGCTCTATGAACTGGTCAAAGAAAAACTTGAATATGGCCTTGAATCCATTAAAGGAGTAGCATCCGTTGAGGTTTCAGGCGGCTCCCAGCGAGAAATTCACGTTCTTCTTGATCGAGAAAAGCTCCTCACCCTGAATCTTTCACCCTATCATCTTCTGGCAGCTCTGCAATCCTGGCGACGCACCTATCCGGCTGGCCTGATTAAAAAGGGAGAGCAGGAATTCCTCCTGCGCGTGGCCACCACGGCTGAAAATATAGCTCAGCTCGAAACTATGCCTGTGGCCCGGGTGGGCGGGGTAACCATCTATCTCCAGGATGTCGCCCGGATTACTCAGACCTACAGCTCCATCCGAGTCTATAATCGAACCAATGGTCTGCCCACGGTCAGACTCATCGTCCATAAAGAAAAAGGAACAAATACATTCAGGGTCGGCCGGGAGGTAAAAAAGAAACTGGCTGAAATAAAAAAGGAACTCCCCTCTAATCTTGTCTTTCGCTCCAGCTATGATGAAGCGGAGGCGATTGGCAAGAATCTCCGGGAGCTCATTATTCTGGCCGTCCTCATCCTGACACTCATTTTTCTTTTTACCTTCCTTATTCTCCGTCGTCTTCTGCCCTGCTTTCTTGTATTAAGTTCAGTTATTTTTTCTGTTCTCATTACCTTCATTCCCATCTACATTTTCAAACTTTCCCTCAATATGCTCACCTTAGGGGCCCTGGCTCTGGGTTTTGGCCTTTTCGTGGATAATGCTGTCGTTGTCTTTGAAAATATTCTTCGCCTCCGGGAAAGGGGATATGAGGCCAGAGAAGCTGCTTTGAAGGCCCCGCCTGAAGTTTTCCCGGCTGTTTTCGCCTCAACTTTAACCACGGCGGCTGTTTTTGTTTGCTTTCCCTATTTCCAGGGAAGATTAAAAATTTATTACTGGCCCTTGGCGGTTATCATTTCTTCAGCTCTCTTTATCTCTCTTTTAGTTTCTTTCACCTTGATTCCAGCTCTGAGTCCAAAATTGCTAAAAAAAACGAAAGAACGGCAATCGAGGGCGCTGGCCCGATTTTACGGCCGTATCCTCTCTTCAATCCTCAATCATCCCATTGAAATAATACTGATCGTTGGCTTTCTTGTCTGGGGAAGCTATCTCTATTTCCGGCATAATGTCACCCTGGGCGAATTTTTCCGCTGGGTAGCTCGCGACAGGCTGATAGTCTCCGTCACTATGCCCCCTGGAACTGACCTGGCCCAGACGGATGAAGTTATCCGAAAATTCGAAGCTAAGGTTCTGACCAAGGACTATCCCTTTGAAATGAATACTACCGTAAGTGCTGAAAGAGGCTATATAACCATAAGCTTTCCCCCAGAAATTGAATCCTCCTGGCGCCCCTACGCTTTAAAGGAAGAATTGATTCAGCTGGCCACCAATTTTGCTGGCCTGAGTATTGGTATTTATGGTTTTGACCCTCAGGGGTATTATTCCAGCCTCGGACCCGGAACTTTTTATGAATCCTGGATTAAATTCTATGGCTATAATCTCAAAAAATTGCGTGATTTAGCCTCTGAGCTGGAAAAAAGGCTCAGGCAGAACCCGAGAATAAAGGAAATAAAAATAGTTTCCAGTGAAAGAGGCTGGTGGTCGGCTGATATTTATGAACATGTCCTTAAAATTAATAAAGAAGCTCTTTATCGCTACGAGATCCGGCCTGAGGTTCTTCTCTTCCATCTGCAATCACTGCTTCGCGGCGAATTCCGGGCTCCCCTTCGCTGGATTCTTGGGAGTCGTGATATGGCCATTTACCTGCGCTTTCCCGAGACCGATCGCATCGACCTTAGAGCCCTTCTTGATACCTTGGTCAGGTCAGAAAGGGGCGAATACTTCCGCCTGGGTGACCTGGTGTCGGTTGAAGAAAGACCCATTTCGGGATCGATCGACCGGGAAAAGCAGCGTTTTCAGGTAACTGTCCTCTGGGAATTTCGAGGCCCATACAAAGCCGCTGAGCGCTTTCGCCAGGAAATTTTTAACACCCTGGTCCTCCCTCCTGGCTTTACAGCAACTATGGAATCACCCTGGCGACTAACAGTTGAAGAAAAGGGACAGATAAGAATGGCCCTGGTGGCAGCTTTAATCGTTATCATGATGATTCTTTCGGCTCTCTATGAATCCTTCCGGGATGCCTTTGTGGCCTTACTGGTTGTTCCTCTTTCCCTCATTGGCGTTTTCCTGGCTTTTGTTCTGGCCCAATTTCCCTTTGATTCTTCAGCCTATATTGGCCTCATCCTTCTTTTCGGTATCGTGGTCAATAATTCCATCCTGCTGGTTAATCATATCCGGCTCAAGCGCTCCCTTGGTCTTCGACTCAGAGAGGCAGTCATTGAAGGGACAAAAGAGAGAATAAGGCCAATCTTTCTTACAACCGGCACCACGGTTTTTGGCCTTTTGCCCCTGATTCTCATTCAAACCGAGGTTGCCCGCCGCCGCCTCTGGGCCAGCCTGGCCCTGGCCACCATGGGCGGTCTCACAAGTTCCACCCTCCTCATTTTCTTTACGATCCCTGTTTTTTATTACTATGCTCACTTCTTCAGTGCTAAGAATTTCCCTGAAAATAAGAAAAAGTCTGGCCTTTAAATTCTGAAGATACTGTCTTTTCCGCCGAAGTCCAGGCCCTTGATGATTTAATTCTTAAGGAGCTAGTTCAATACCCAAATCACTAAAGATTTTAGTTTTCTTTTTTACCCGGTAGTTAAAAAGTAAAAAATCAAGAATCAGCTGGCAGGTCTGATATTTCCCCACCTGAAGCCCTGCAGGGTCACCCTGCAGGATCAGATAAAGTAGGGAGAAATCAGAAGCCTCTGATCGGGGGTGAATGTCCATTTCCCTCCGGCTGTAAAGTTTGAGTTCTTTCCCTATGGGCATCCTGTTCAAGAAGGTGCAGACATCATCGAGCAAAATAATTGACCTGAGTAAACTCGACAAAGCTCAGGAAAAACGGGGAAAAGGTTTGTGCTGTCTTGGCCCCCATGATAAAAGCTTGACTTTCCGGGATTTTATCGCTAAGGTATTAAAGACCTTTCAAAAAGAAAAATTTAGGACTTTCAGGGTAGATAAAAGAAATGAAAACAATGAAAAGAGAGGAATTATCGTTCCTGGAGAAGGAGATGAAACCTAAAATCGATCTGGAAGAGATTGCCCGCCTCCTGAACCTGATTGAGGAAAAAAATTTGAGCCATTTTGAACTCGAGATTGAAGGCTTCAGAATAAAAATTTCCAAAGAGCCCCAGCTCAAGGCTCCCGGACAATCAAGTTCCTGGCCAGCCCAGCCAGCCTATCCTCAGGCCACTACGGCCGCTCCTTCCGGCGAAGAAAGGTCGCAGACTGAGCCACAGGAAAATCTTCATTATATTACTTCACCCATGGTCGGCACCTTCTATCGAGCCCCTGATCCCACCTCCCCTCCTTTTGTTGAAGTTGGCGATGTTGTCAAGAAAAACCAGACCCTCTGTATTATTGAGGCCATGAAGCTCATGAACGAAATTGAATCCGATATTGACGGTATTGTCCGGGAAATTTATGTGGAAAATGGCAAGCCTGTGGAATATGGCCAGCGCCTCTTCGCTATCCAGCCTATAAGCTGAAGAATGTTTTCCAAAATTCTGATTGCCAACCGGGGCGAAATAGCTCTCCGTATTATCCGTGCTGCTAAAGAACTCGGGATAAAAACCGTGGCCGTTTATTCTGAAAGCGACCGTTTATCTCTTCATACCATGTATGCTGACGAAAAAATATGTATCGGCCCAGGTCGAGCACAGGATAGCTATCTCAATATTCCCAATATTCTCAGCGCGGCCGAAATTACCGGGGCTGAAGCTATCCATCCGGGCTATGGATTCCTGGCTGAAAATGCTCGTTTTGCTGAAATCTGCGAATCCTCGGGTTTAACCTTTATTGGTCCGCCCGCTTCCATTATTCGCCTTATGGGCAACAAGCAACGAGCCCGGGAAGAAATGAAGAAAGCTGGCCTTCCGGTTATCCCTGGAAGCGATAAAGTGGTTGAAGATCTGGCTGAAGCCAGAAAGATAGTTCAGAAAATAGGCTTGCCTGTCATCTTAAAGGCAGCAGCCGGTGGTGGCGGCAAAGGCATGAGAATCGTTCGCTCCATGGCCCAGCTCGAAGAACAATTCGTGGTGGCCCAGAATGAAGCCCGGGCTGCCTTTGGTGATCCCTCCCTTTATATTGAAAAATTTATTGCCCGGGCTCGCCACATTGAAGTTCAAGTTGTGGCCGACAAGAAAGGAAATGTTGTGGCCCTGGCCGAAAGAGAATGTTCCATTCAAAGAAAATACCAGAAATTAATCGAAGAAACTCCCTCTCCCTTTGTCGATGAAAGGTTAAGGCGCAAAATGCTTAAGGCGGTTCGGGCCGCGGCTGAATATATAGGCTATGAAAGCCTCGGCACTTTCGAATTCCTTGTGGATGAAAAGAAAAGATTTTACTTTATGGAAGCCAATACCAGGGTTCAGGTGGAACATCCCATTACAGAAATGATTTACAATATTGATTTGATCAAACAGCAAATCAGAATTGCAGCGGGCGAAAAATTGAGCCTGCCTGAAGATCTGGAGCCTGGGGGCCATGCTATCGAATGCCGGATCAATGCTGAAGATCCTGAAACTTTTACACCCTCTCCTGGAAAAATCGAATTTCTGGTTCTCCCTGGCAGCGAAGGCGTCAGAGTCGATTCAGCTGCCTATTGTGGCTGGGCGATTCCCCCTGATTACGACTCTTTAATTGCTAAAATCTGCGCCCTGGCCCCAACAAGAGAACTGGCTCTGCGCAAAATGAAAGCTGCCCTGGAAATGACGACCATTTCCGGAGTTAAATCCAATATTCCCCTTCACCTGAGAATCCTGGCCAATGCTGATTTCCAGAATGGCCAGTATGATACTCAGTTTCTTGAGCGACTGCTCCAATCTTAAGTCGGATCTGAATAGGAAGTTCATTATATTCGTTTCTTCTGGTTTTTGTGTGGGGAAACCTGGAGAATTAAAAGCGCCAAAAGGGGTATAGAAGGCATTTACTGCCGGGTTTTAGAAGAAAGTCTTCTGTACTCATTTAATCAGCCTTATAAACAATAAAATCTTCTAGAGCAATCCAGCTAAAAGGTTCAGCCGAAAAGGCTATTTATACCCTCAATAAAGTCGGAAGAAGCATATTTTTTAATTTAATTTTTCGAAATTAGAATATAAGTGGGTTTTAAATGCTATCACCTAGCTTTAGGATAAAGCCTATTTTTTTAAAGTTTTTTAATTAAATTTTCTTAGTTTCCTTTAAGGGAGCACCTGGATCAGTTTCTTAATAACGACGAGGAATTCGCCACTGTTATCCTCAACAACATTTTCATTTATCCCGAGATAAAGACGGCCACTTATTGGCATTCTGATCTGACCAGACCGACCGATGGGAAAGAGGCGAACCTCTTCGATTTTCCTGTATTCCTTCGTCTGAGGATCGATTTCTATGGAGATAAGTCGGGCCACTTTGCCCAGAAGCATACCCAGTCTCTCCTCGACTAAGGGCTGCTGGAAGGTTTTCAGATCCAGCCCTTCGGGGCCGCAAAAACCCTCGGGATTACCAGCCTGAAGGGAAATTTTTCCGCTGGCCTCAAAGACAAATTCCTCGCCCTCTTCAACCTCAATTCCTGTATCTGTCCAGGCTATTTGGGCCGGGACAGCTATCACCAGCCTTAATTCCTGAATAAAGGCGCCGCAAATCAGCCACCCAAGAATAATAAGAAAAATAAATTTTCTCATGGCTCCTTTACTTTTTTAAACCCATCCTTAAAACTTTTAGCATGGAGGCGTGAATAAGGCCATTGGAGGCAACAATTTCTCCGGCTGCCAGATTCAATTTTCTTCCCCTGAAATCCGTAACCCGGCCACCTGCTTCTTCTACCAGCAAGGAACCAGCTGCCACATCCCAGGGATTGAGCTTGAGTTCCCAGAAACCATCGAAACGGCCACAGGCCACATAAGCCAGATCGAGGGCAGCAGCACCACAGCGGCGGATAGCCTGCACCCTAAAGAGAAAATTTTCAAAATGGACGAGATTATTGACGGGACTTTCCCTCAAATCATAGGGAAAACCCGTGGCCAGCAGGCTTCGATTCAGGGAAGAGGTTTTAGAAACTTTCAGCCGGCGTCCATTCAGCCACGCGCCCTGACCTTTAATTGCCTGGAAAAGTTCCTGTCTCATGGGGTCATAGACAACACCCACCAGAGGATTACCTTCTTTTTCCAGGGCAATAGAAACACAGAATATGGGAAAACCATGGGCATAATTGGTTGTCCCATCAAGGGGATCGATAAGCCAGCAATAATTTTCTCTTCCGATCTGCCGCTTTCCGTTTTCTTCAGCCAGAAAACCATGGCCGGGAAAGGCCCGGTGTAAAGTAGAAATTATTATCTTTTGGGCCTGACGATCACAATCGGTAACTAAATTGACCACACCTTTATAATCAACCTGGCGGGTGCGATGAATCTGGCGACGCAGATAGTCGCCCGCCGCCAAAGCGGCCCGGACAGCTACTTTCAGAAAAGACCTGAGATTGGAGCTCTTTTTCCTTTTTTCCCTTTCCATCATGATTTTTTATCTTACCAGTAGTAAAGCCTACGGGCAAACTTAGAGTATAAGCTATTAAACCTGAGGCTAAAAAATGTCTCTTTTCGAGAAAAATGCGGTTATTTATCAGGCATGAAGAGGGAGTGTTTCCTTTAAAATAAAATTTTAAGCTGATTTTGAATGTATTTTGGAAGGGCAAGACTATTTATTTTCAGATAATCTTGAAAGGCTAAGCTTTTATAAAACTCCTCTTAACTTGTAATCAAGCGGTTTCTTCTCTTTTAGCTGATCTTAAAAGTCTAAGCTAAGGTTTCATAAATCTCCTCTTAACCAGATAGATGAGTCTCCCCCGAAAAAAGCGCTCTATATGAAGGATAAAAAACTGAGAGGATTTTATTTTATGGATTAATCTGAAAAGAACTTTCTATTCTGAATTTCGTAAATTATAATAGTAAAAGAAAGGTATGAAAATCAGAGTTGTAAGGTCGAAGCCAATGAAGAAGAAAAGAGTAATTATTCTGACTGCGTTTATTGCCATCATTGCTCTCATTGTCTTTCTCAATCTACGCAGCCAGAGGGAAAAGGCCGTCAAGGTAACCGTGGAAAAAGTCACCACCAAAGATTTAACCTCCATTGTTTCTGCTTCTGGTGAAGTTAAGCCCAAGAAGAATATTAATCTTTCTGCCCTTGTTCCAGGGAGGATCATCAAGATTGGTGTTAAAGAAGGCGATCTCGTCAGGGCCGGTGACTTTCTCCTCCAGCTGGATTCAGCCCAGTATGAGGCCAATGCCGAAAGAGACAGGGCCCTGATCCAGGCCTATCGATCGCAGCTTATTGAAGCTGAGGCCAGAATGAAAAGGGAAGAAAGCCAGTATGAACGCCAGAAAAAGCTTTATGAAGAACAGCTCATTCCCTATGAGCAACTTGAGGCAGCCAAGGTGCAGTTAGATATTTCCAGGGCACAGGTTCAGGCTCTCAGGCATCAGATTCAACAGGCAGAAGCTTCGCTGAAAAGCACCCTGGATAATCTTAAAAAGACGATTTACGTTTCGCCCATAGATGGTATTGTCACCAGCTTGCGGGTTGAAGAAGGTGAAATTGCGGTGGTGGGTACCATGAATAATCCGGGGACTGTCCTGATGACCATTGCTGATCTTTCCGAAATGGAGGTGGAGGTTGAGGTTGATGAAACTGACGTCATTTCCGTGGCCCCCGGGCAGAAAGCTGAAGTCAGAGTTGATGCTCTACCCAATCAGCTTTTATCAGGCAGGGTAACTGAAATCGGCAGCTCAGCCCTCGAAAAATCTGGTCTGAGCTCCCAGGAATCGAGGAATTTTAAGGTCACCATTACCCTCGATAATCCCCCCCCGTCTCTTAAGCCCGGTCTTTCCGCCACGGCTGATATCATTGTGGCTCAGAAAAAGGGGGTGCTGGCGGTGCCTGTTTCGGCCATTGTGGTCAGAGAAAAAGAAGGCGGTTCTGGCTCAAAGAAAAATGAAGAAGAGGGAGTTTATCTGGTCGAAAATGAGCGGGCCCGTTTCCAACCCGTAAAAAGAGGGATTATGGGCGAAATGGATGTCGAGATAATTGAAGGATTAAAGGAAGGTCAGGAGATAGTCACCGGACCTTACAGCGCTCTCCGGGAATTGAAGGATGGGCAGCTGATTAAAAGACAAATAAGCTCACCTGAAAAGAGCAAGCAATAGCCCCGGCAATGACTCCAGCTGATGAAAAAATTATTGTGGCCAAGGATCTGTGGAAAATTTATCGGCTGGAAAAGCAGCAGGTGGTGGCTTTACAGGGAGTTTCCTTATCCGTGGCGCCCAATGAATTTGTCGCTATTATGGGTCCTTCAGGTTCAGGTAAATCTACCCTGATGAACCTTTTGGGCTGTCTCGATACACCGACCAGGGGTGAATATTATCTTCGGGGGCGGCTGGTCAGCACTCTTTCCGAAGATGAACTGGCCCATATCCGAAATCGAGAAATAGGCTTCGTCTTTCAGGTCTTTAATCTCCTTTCCCGGGCCACAGCACTGCATAATGTGGAATTACCTCTAATTTATGCCGGCGTCAGCCGCCGCGTGCGCCAGGAAAAAGCCCGCCGGGCCCTGGAAATGGTGGAAATGGGAGCCCGGATTCATCACCGACCGGCCGAGCTTTCCGGCGGAGAAAGGCAAAGGGTGGCCATTGCTCGAGCCCTGGTCAATGAACCGTCTTTGATTCTGGCTGATGAGCCGACAGGCAATCTCGATTCCCGAACTGGACAGGAAATAATGAATCTTTTTCGCAAATTGCATCAACGCGGCCATACAATTATAGTTGTTACCCATGACCGAGAAATTGCTGCCCATGCTGAAAGGATTATTTATCTTCGGGACGGGAAAATTGAAAAGGATGAAAGAAAGGAGCCAGGTCCATGAATTTCCTAAATAGATTAAATGGTCTTTTCTTTGAACCCAGGAAAATAATGTTCCAGATAGCTGAAAGGCCTGTCTGGGCTGATGTGCTCATTTTCCTTCTCATCATCTGGATAATTTATTCCTATTTCGTCGCTCCCTTTTCTCAGAAAGACAGCCTGGCCCTGATGAAAGATAATGTCCGTCTTAAGGAATTACTGGGTGAAGAAAGATATCAGCAGCGCCTTAAACAGCTCGAAAACCCCACTTCCCAAGCCAGATTCCTGAATGTTTTCGTCGTTTCACCCATCCTTTTTCTTGCAGGCCTTTTCCTGACCAGTCTCTTCCTGTTTATCCTGGGAAAAATAGTTTCCCCCCAGGGGAGATATGTCCAAGTTATGGCCTGTGTTCTTCATGCCAATATCATTGACAAATTTATGGGCAATGCCATCAGACTCGGCCTCATTTTCCTCAAAAAATCTGTCTTTCAGACCTCAACTTCCCTGACACTTTTATTCCCCCGCCTTTCTTTCACCTCACCTCTTTATATTATTCTCAGCCAGATAGATTTTTTCCAGCTCTGGCTTTTTGGTGTTCTGTCTTTTGGCCTGGCTGCTATCTTCAAGATATCTCAGCGTAAAGCCCTGGTCATAAGCTATAGCTTCTGGCTTTTAAAGAGCCTCCTATATATTGCCGTGGGCTTGATAAATTTAAAGTATATGAGTTAAACGGACTTTTTCAACAGCTTTTTTATCAATAGCACTTTTTTGGAAAGGAAACTTATTTTTTTACATAAAAACACCTCTTCAAATTTAAATTAGGTAAATAAAGGGGACAGCAATTATTCTGATGCTATTTTGGGACGGCTATTATTATGATTTCAGCGAAATTAGTTAAATGAGTAAAATGGGACAAATTTTTTTGGAACAAATTTTTCTAAACGGCACTATTTATGGATTTAATTGCACCTCAAATTAGGTAAATTTAATTGAAAGGGTAGTATTTAATTCTTAAAAATAAAGTAAATGGATAAAAAAGCAGCTATTATAAAAACAGCACCCATTACTGAGATAACACTTATTTTTATAAAGGAATACTGATTCTTGAGAAAACGCTACTATTTTTCAGGGCGAGACTTGAAATTAGGTAAATAAATAAGATGGCACTAATTTCGGAAATTAGGTAAATGAGTAAGACGGCACCAATTTGGGGGGGTTTGACAGAATGTGGCAGACGGGCTACATTAATCAACGATGAAAGAGAACCTTCCTCTTTTTGGCCGGTTAAGTACCTGTCCCTGGCCACGCCTTCTCTTCCAGTTGTGGCAAAAAAGGCTTTCCGGGTACCTTGAGCTTCGCTACTCCAGGGAGAAATTTCCCTTCTGGTTCAGTCATGGCAATCTGCTTATCATGGCCAATTCCCTGCCCCTGGCCTGCTTAAATCCAGACTCAGGAGATGAGGAAGAAATTAATTCAGAGAGGTTTGAGCTGGCCATTGCTGAGGCCAGAGAGAAGGGTTTCCCGATCCTTCGCTCCCTGATTGAAAATGGCCAGATCAATCCGGAAAAAGCCCTGAACTGGTATATTCAGACCTGGAAAGAATGGTTCTTTGGTTTCTTTGATCTCGCCGAAGGCGATTATTCCTTTGAACCTCTTTCTCCCGATGAAGCTTCGATTTACGCTGAATTATTTACGCCGGAGATAATTCTTGAAGGTCTTCGCCGCATGAAAAATTTTGATTTGATGGTTTCATATCTTCCGGCTGAAAAGGAAAGCTTTCAGGTCTCCCTCTCGCCCTCGCTTGGCCTGTTATCCTTGAGCGCCACTGAAAAATATCTGCTGCGATTAATTTCTGCCGGTAACACTCTGGCTGAAATCTACGAGCACTGTCATCTGGGCCGACGGGAATGCCAGCGAACTCTTTTCGCCTTTCTGACCATGGACATAATTACGCCCGTTTCAAATTTTTCTTCAGCCAAATCCTCAGAAACACCTGCCTGGAAACAGCTGGATAAAATTCTTGCTTCTTTTAATGAAAAATGCGCTTTTATTTTTCGTTTTATCTCCAAGGAAATCGGTCCTGTGGCCTGGCATATCCTGCAAAAATCGATTGAAGATATAAAGCCAGGTCTCCACCCCATCATGGCCCAGATTAGCCTTCAGGAAGACGGTCGTATGGAACTGCCGCCCATGGAGAAATTAGCCTGGCTTTTTCTTCAGAAGAATTTCCGCCAGGCTCTGATCCGGGATTTGAATGAAATTCTCATGACGGAAATTTTAGCTGTCAAAAGAACCCTGGGATCAGCCTTTGAAGCTTCGCTGGTGGAAAGTCTTGAAAAAATCGGGGAAGGATGATTAATCGCCGGCAGCTTCTGGCTATTCTCTGTTTTCTTTCTCTTCTTGCTTTGTGGCTGGTGTGGTCAATTGTTAGCTGAAAAAAAATTAGTAATCCTTGTCGGGCCGACGGCCGTCGGCAAAAGCCAGATAGCCGTCCGTCTGGCCCTTGAATTTAAGGGAGAAATTATTAATTGTGACTCCAGGCAGGTTTATCGGGGTTTCGATATTGGCACCGACAAACCTGACCCGGAATGGCTCCATCTTGTTCCCCATCATCTTATTGACATAGCTGAACCTGAAGAACAGTTCACCGCAGCTTCCTTTGTCGCTGAAGCCCTTAAGGCCATCAACGAAATTCTTTCTCGCCATCACCTGCCCCTGGTCGTAGGAGGCACAGGTCTCTATATTAAGGCCCTGACTGAGGGACTTTTCCCTGGTCCGGGCCGTGATCCGGAAATAAGGCGGCGCCTTGAAGAAGAAGGCTGGCGTTATGGTTTTCCTCATCTCCACTCAAGGCTCATGGCCATTGATCCTGAATATGGCCGCAAGATCCATCCCCATGACCGGATCCGGATAATCCGGGCCCTGGAAATTTATGCGCTTACCGGGCGGCCCATTTCTGAACATTTTAAAAAGACCAGAACCTATCTTGAGGGTTTTCTCACAATCAAAATTGGTCTAAAATTAGAAAGGGAAAAATTGAACCGCAGAATAGAGGAGCGAGTGGAGAGAATGTTTGAGCGGGGCATAGTGGAAGAAGTTAAAAAACTTCTGGCCCAGGGTATCTCGCCCGATGCTCCCGCCTTCCAGTCTCTCGGTTATAAGCAGGTTCTCCGCCATCTTCAAGGCGAAATAAGTCTGGAAGAGGCCAGGGAGTTAACCAAAAAAGAAACCAGGCAATATGCCAAAAGACAGATGACCTGGTTCCGCCATATGCCGGGAATTACCTGGTTTCAGCCTGAAGATTATGAGAAAATAAGGGAATTTCTGAAAGAAAAATTGTCCTGATCGAGGCCCAATGGAAAAGGCTATTCTGGTCAATCTGGCCACAAATTTGCGGGAAAAAGAAGAAGCTGCAGATTCCATGACTGAACTGGAGCTCCTGGCTAAGGCTGCTGGAGCCGCGGTCGTGGCTAAAGTCTTTCAATTTCGTCCTAAAATAAGCCCGAAATACTTTATCGGTGAGGGCAAGGTGGAGGAAATAGCCCGACTCAGGGAAGAAACTGAAGCTGACCTCATCATCTTTGACAATAATTTAACACCCATTCAGCAAAGAAGCCTGGAAGAAAAAATTCAGGCCAGAGTGATCGACCGCACCCAGCTTATCCTCGATATTTTCGCTCAAAGAGCTCGCTCCAGCGAAGGAAAGCTTCAGGTTGAGCTGGCTCAGCTGACCTATCTTTTACCCCGACTCACCGGTAAGGGAAGATTTCTGTCAAGACTTGGTGGCGGAATTGGCACAAGGGGTCCTGGAGAGAAAAAGCTGGAAGAAGATCGTCGCCGGATTTTAAAACGAATCAATAAAATAAATCAGGAAATCTCAAAGCTCCAGAAAAGGCGGGCCATTCAACGTCAGGCGCGTAAAGAAAGCCCCGTGCCTCTTGTCTCTCTAGTTGGCTATACAAGCGCCGGTAAATCCACCCTTTTCAATCGCCTCACCCAGGAAACGACCCTGGTTTCACCCCATCTTTTTGCCACCCTTGATCCTCTCCTTCGCCGCGTGGAGCTTCCTGATGGCGCCTATTTTCTGCTGAGCGATACTGTTGGCTTTATTAAAAAATTGCCCGTGGAGCTAGTAACCTCTTTTCGGGCGACCCTGGAGGAAATAGAAGAAGCTTCCTGTCTGCTCCACGTCATTGACCTGGCCTCTCCCCGCTCTGATGAACAGGAAAAGGCTGTAGAAAGAACTCTTGAGGAAATAGGCGTTAACCATATTCCTGTCATTAAAGTATATAATAAGATTGACCTGCTTCCCCAACGCCAGCAGCTTCTTTCCCTGAATGAGCGAACCAATAATCTCTCAGTCTATATTTCTGCTCTGACCGGTGAGGGTCTTGACAGTTTATTGCGCAAACTGCGGTCAATTCTTTTTGATCGCTTCCGCCGCTTTGAATTAAGGATTCCCCGTAATCAGCCCGACCTCATCACCTCCCTCAGCCGGTGGACCCTGATAACCAGAAAAATTGAAAAAAATGATTATATTGAATTAACCGTTATGGCTGAACCGGAAAACATAGCTCCATTTCTCTGTTATCTTAATGGAGGAAAACAGGGTGAAGCCAAAATTTAGTTTTCCTTTTATTTTAATTCTGATTCTCTGGGCCTGTGTTCCGGCACCTCAACCTGTCCTCACTCCACCGCCTTTTCCCTTAGAGAGTCTACCTCCTGCCCTCACCGTAACTATGAGCCTTCAGGAAAGAGTTGTGGCGGAAGAGGCCTGGAGACATGTCCAGCGAGGTGATCTGAGAGCGGCTGAAAGAGTTCTGGAGCGCCTGCCACCCCATCTTCCCTCCTCCAATTTGATTAATGGCTTCATTAATCTTATAAGGAATAACAATCAGGAAGCTGTAACCAAATTCAAACAGACGCTGGAAGTCATGCCTTTCCTTTCTTTAGCCCGATCCGGCTTGGCTCAGGCTTACTTAAATCTTGGCAATAAACCAGCTGCCTTTGATTCCTTAAGGGAAGTTCTGAAGAACGAACCAGAAAATGAGTGGGCCAGAAAGAATTTTAAGGATATAAAAGAGGAATTAACTGAAAATCTTCGCCAGACAGCTCGCGAAGCTCTTAAAACGGGCAATTTAGCTCAGGCCAGGCAATCTCTCCTTGAAGCTCTGCATTACTCACCTGAAGCTACTGACCTTCATCTTTCGCTCGTAAAAATTTATCGGGAGCAGAATGACCTCGAATCAGCCCTAACCCATCTTAAAGCTGCCGTTGATCTCGCTCCCCGCAACCGCGATCTTCTCCTGAATTATGCGGAAATCCTGCTTGAAGCTAAACAATATTCTCGCGCTTTCGATACCCTGGAGCGAGCTCTGGAACTTAATCCAGGCGATAAAGAAATTCAGGCTAAGCTGGCCGATTTAAAGGAAAAGCTGGGCATTGTGGATTTGCCAAGTCAATATGAGGCCATTCCGCGTCTTGAAGCCATCAGCCGGGAGGATCTAGCCTCCCTCATCGCCATCAAATTTAAAAAATTCTTGCCGCCTCTAAGCGACTCTCCGCCGATTATTGTCGATATTGCAACTTCCTGGGCCTCACGCTTCATAGTTCAGACTGCGGCCGCCGGCCTCCTGGACGTCTATCCTGACCACACTTTCCGGCCAAAAAACATCATCACCCGGGCGGAAATGGCCGAGAGTTTAACCCGAATGCTTCATTTTTTCCAGAACCAGGGCAGGAAAATCCGGCCTCTGATTCCGCCAGAGAAAATTGTTCTGCCCGATGTTTCACCTGAACATGCCTATTATCATTCAATAGTTGAGGCCGTAGCCTATCAATTGATGGAATTGAGACCTGACAAGCGCTTTGATCCAGAAGGCCCTGTTTCTGGCCGGGAAGCCATCAAGATGCTTGAAGTTCTCTTAGCTCTGGTCCAATGAAGCTTAAAGGAAAGCCAATCGAAAAAGCCTCATGGCTGACTCTGCCTAATGGGCTCACCCTATTCCGCTTTCTCCTCATTCCTTTTTTTCTCTCTGAGCTCATCCGGGGCCGAAGATCAGTGGCCCTGCTCATCTTTCTTCTGGCCAGTCTTACTGATTTACTCGATGGCTTTATCGCTCGAACCTGGAATGTGCGCACGCCCCTCGGCCGCATTATTGATCCGGCAGCGGATAAACTCCTGTTTGTTTCAGCCTTTATTTTTATGACCTTTCCCCGTTTCAGTCAGCCCTTTTCCATGCCTGTCTGGTTAACAGCTACCGTCATGGCTCGTGATAGCCTGATTGCCTTCGGGGCTCTGATTCTATTCATCTGGAAGGGGATGAAAAATTTTTCTCCTTCCCTGCCGGGAAAAATTTGTACCTTCCTCCAGGCGATAACGGTTCTCCTTGTCCTGGCAGCCAATGCTTTAGCCGAGCAGCAATTCTTCCATTCCGATTTGATTGAGAAGCTTTTTTCTCCCCAGGTTCAATCTTTTTTCTTCTGGCTGACTTTTAGCTTAACCATCGTCTCAGGCATCCATTACACGGCCTTTGGCTTAAAGAGAGGCTTTTTTTCTTCCTGAGATGAGGCTTTAGCGGAGATTGGGATCAATAAAACCCCGTTTCAACGTCATCCAGATTATCCTGAGATCAAGACCGAGAGACCAATTTTTTATGTAATAAAGGTCATATTCCAGCCTTTTTTCAATGGAAGTATCCTGCCTCAGACCATGAACCTGAGCCCAGCCAGTTATGCCTGATTTTACTTTATGCCGGAGCATGTATTTGGGAATCCGATCCACAAATTCCCGTACAAAGGGAGGTCTTTCCGGCCTTGGACCTACCAGACTCATCTCTCCTTTGAGGACATTTATCAATTGGGGAAGTTCATCGAGGGAATATTTGCGCAGAAAGCGGCCAATCCTGGTTATGCGGGGATCATCAGGCCGACACATAACCGGACCTGTTTCCTTCTCGGCGTCACAGATCATGGTTCTGAACTTAATCATGGTAAACTGGCGGCCATCAAGCCCCATTCTTTCCTGAAGATAAAAGACCGGGCCTTTCGAAGTTAGCTTGATAAGAAGGGCAATGATCAGGAAAAGGGGCAGCAAAATTATCAATCCAAAAAAAGACACAACAATATCCATCGTCCGCTTGAGGAGGCGATTGAAGCCCTTCAAGGAAACATCATCAATGGAAATAACCGGCACGCCATCCAAATCCTGAATATTGGCTTTAAGAGTAAGTAATTGAAAGACATCGGGAATCAATCTGACATTAACCACATATTTGTGAACCACTTTCAGTGTATCCAGAATTTTAGAATAATTTCTGAGGTCCAGGGCCACATAGACTTCGCTGATGCCGCCCCGGGAAAGGATTTCGTCAAGATCGCTTATTTTTCCTAAAACTTCGAGGCCGCCATCCACAGGAATTATCTCGCCCACAGGATGGTCATCATCCAGAAATCCCCTGACGACAAAGCCCAGATCTTTGTAGGCTCGAAGCTTCTGAGCCAGGGTCCGGCCCATTTCGCCAGCACCAATGATAAGAATGTTCTGAAGATTAAGTCCCCGGGCAAAGCGCCTTTTCATAAAAAAGTAAATTTGATAGCGAAGAAAGCTCAGCAGGACCACAACCGAAATGAAATAAACGATGAGAAAGCCATGGGAAATTTTGAAGCTCATGCGGAAAAGGGGCGCTGCTCCCTGACTATAAGCATAAAGATAATTCAGGATTGCCATGACAATCAGGATGGTAAAAAGAGTATTAAGAGCTATGAGGAAGGAATCATCAATCTGAGGTCTTTTGAGCCTGGTTCGATAAAAACCCTGGAAATAAAAAATAATAAGGTGAATCAAAAGGAAAAGAGGAAAGACAGCCAGATATGAGCTCAAGGGAGGAATGCCCTTTAAGGGATCAACGGGAATTATGTAACCATAAAAGCGAAAGAAATAGGCATAAAAATAGGCCACAAGAATACTCAGAATATCGCAGGCCAGATAGACAGCCAGCAGTCTGACTTTCTTTTCCTTAATCAAAATTTCCCCCTGTGGTTCGACCAGAGCCGATTAATCAAATCAATCATCTTGTTTCGAAAAATGTGACGTGAGAATTTCTCAGCCTGCTGGCGGATAGCAGCTTTATTAAATGGCAATCGGGTAAATTTGTCAAGGGCCTCCAGAAGCGACTCCACTGTCAATTCCTCAAAGAGAATTCCGGTAACTTCTGGTAAAACAATCTCGGCTGATCCTCCCCGGCCGTAGGCCACGACTGGCGTGCCACAGGCCTGAGCTTCGACCGTAGCTAGGCCGAAATCCTCCTCTCCGGGCAAAATGAAGCCCCTGGCTCGCTGATAGTAACGGCGCAGTTCCTCATCGCTAACATTTTTTAAGAAGCGGATAGATGGTCCGGCCAGTCGCTTCAATTTTTTCTCCTCCGGTCCCTGGCCAATGATGACCAGGGACCAGCCCAGACGGTTAAAAGCTTCAATGGCCAGATCGATTCTCTTATAGGGGACAAGAGCTGAGACGATGAGAAAATAGTCTTCTTTAGAATTATCGGCCGGGGGGGAGAAAAATTCGGTGTCTGCTGGCGGATAAATAACCTCAGCCTGGCGGTGATAGTAGCGTTCAATTCGTCTGGCCACATTAAGGGAATTGGCCACAAAATAATCTACCCGGGCTGAAGAGGCAACATCCCAGAGCCGAAGATAATGGATCTGAGGTGGAATGAGCAAACGCTTTAACAAGGAAAGACGCCGGGGCGAAAAATAGGCGTGATATTGATTCCAGGCATAGCGCATAGGTGAATGGATATAGGCCACATGGAGAGCTTCGGGCCGGGCAATAATACCTTTAGCGACACAATGGGAACTGGAAATTACGAGGTCATAGGCCTGAAGGTCAAAAAGTTCTATGGACAGGGGAAATAAGGGCAAATAGTAGCGATAAAAGCGCCTGATAAAGGGAGCCCGCTGCAGGAAAGAAGTATGAATTTCCCTTTTTTCAATTTCTGGTAGCTGGGATTGAGGGAAATGAAAAAGCGTAAATATGGGTGCCTGCGGAAAGATTTCCGCTAGCACTTCAAGCACTTTTTCGCCACCCCGACGACCGGTCAACCAGTCATGGACCAGGGCTACTTTAATTTTCTCCATGGTCGAAGCGATTATACCTCAATCCAGGCTCCTGAGGAAATGAACATATTCCTCGAGGGCTTTTTCCCAACGAAAAAGGCGGCTTCTTGAGCGGCCTCTCTCTTCATAAAAACGTCTTTCCTCTTCACTCGTAATAAATAATTCCATCTTGGCCATCAGATCCTCAACCGAGGCCGGATCAAAATAAAGGGCGGCTTCAGCCAAAATCTCCTTTAAACTGCCTCCAGGGCTTGAAAGCACTGCCCGGCCCCTGGCCATGGCTTCAAGAGGAGGAAGGCCGAAGCCCTCATAGAGGGAGGGAAAAACAAAAAATAAAGCTCCATCGAGATACCGGATTATTTGTTCCTGAGGCAGGAAGCCAGGAAGAAGACATTTCTCCTCCAAACCAAGTTCAGCCAGAATCCCGAAAACCTGAGGCCTCCTTTCAACTCCAGCCAGGACAAGCTTTATCTCAGGATATTTTTTACTCAGCTGGCTGAAAGCCCTGAGCAAAAGAGGCAGGTTCTTATGAGGCTTCCAGTTGCCCACATAAAGGATATAGGGAAAGGGCAGGGGCGAAGGAAAAGGCGGAAGATTAAAAAATTCCTCGGAAAGGCCATTATAAATAATTTTTATTTTTTCTATAGGAATACTAAACAATAAATTTAAATCCTGGGCGGTTCTCCTGGAAACAGCAAAAATGGCCGCAGCCCGTCTTTTGATTTCTCGAAGAAAATAGCGAGCCGCCTCAACTTTTACCTGTGGTTTAAAAAAATCGGGAAAAAGAAAATGAATCAAATCATGGACCGTGACGAGAAGTTTCTGTTTCATCAGGAGCGGGAAAATATAATGGGGAGAAAAATAATAATATCCTTTGAGGTGCCGGCATTTCCAGGGAATTTCTACCTGCTCCCTTGGATCATAATTGTGGGCTTCAGCCACAATTTCTTTCTCAGGGGGGACAGGAAGAGTCGCTTTTCCCCTTAAATGAATGACCCGCACATCTTCAAAATCCTGCTCGAGGAGGCCGCCAAAAACCTGCCTGATGTAAACCCCGATGCCATAATCCTCAATTTTCCGGGCATCAAGTAGCAGTCTCATGGGCCGAACCTTTAATGACTTTAATCACCTCGGAGTAAATTAATTTTTTCTGACTATTCCGGCTGAGCCAGGCCAGAAATTTTCTGAAATTAAATTTGATTAAAAGATAGGCCTTCAGCCAATGGAAACTCAAAGGATGGTTATGAAGGGCATAATAAAGTAACTGTCCTTTTTTAGCTTCAATCAGGGCCAGACCTGGATATTTCGAAGCCACGGCTCCCCGATAATGAATTATTCTGGCTTCAGGAAGATATCTGAGTTTATAACCAGAGCAACGAAGTCTCAGTCCGAGATCAGCATCCTCAAAATAAAGAAAATAACGTTCATCAAAACCGCCAATTTCGAAAAAAGGTTCGCGTCTTATAAGTAGAGCCACTCCACTTGCCCAGTCGACATCGCGGGCCATTTTTTTCCGGAACAGACGATAGAGGCAGGCATAATATTTTCGGGCCAAAGTTTTAAGAAAAAACTCAGATAAAAGATTAAGATCAGGACCAAAGGAAAGCTCGAAGGAGCCATCTCGTCCCAGCACCGCCGGGGCGACCAGAGCATAATCAGGATGAGCATCAAGAAAAGAAATCAGCCGGCCAATGCTCCCCGGTTCTATTTCAATATCATTGTTTAAAAAGAGAAGATATCGGCCGCAGCTTGCTCGGGCCCCGCTGTTGGCGGCTCGGGCAAAACCTGAATTTCGAGGCAGGGAAATAACTCTGACAGATGGAAAACGATCGGAAATAAGAGAAAGAGAGTCGTCAGTGGAAGCGTTGTCGACAACAATGATTTCTGACTCTAACTCTAATCCGGTCAGTTCAGCCACAAGAGAACTCAGCGTTTTTCTTAAAAGGTCACCTCCATTGTAATTAATTATTATGGCAGAAAGATGAACCATTTCCCTTCTTTCCATCCTTAGCCTGTTTCAAAAGCTTAATTTTACCATCATCTTCAGATTGCCACTGAATTTTCTCGCCTGTTCCTTTCTATTCTCTATTCTGAATATTCTTCCCTTTTCGCCTTCATGCTACGGGCAAATTAATTTTCCTTAAAAATAAACCTATTTTTCTGATTTGAATACCTGAGCCTTACCAAATATTTCCGACAAGAGAGAATCATTATCCTTTTTATTTATAGCATTATCTTATTTAGCCTTTATGTCATCTTTCTTTTAAATTTTGAAATTAACTCCGCTATGGTCGAGGCTGCCTGGGGCCAGGAGAATTGCTGACGCCTGATCTCAAATCTTTTTCTTATCTCATCCCGCCTTTCCTGATTGGTCAGGGCCTCCCTCAAGGCCCGGCAAACAGCTTCAAGCTTAATTTCGTCGACCAGAAAGGCCAGATCAGCCAGAATTTCTCCCAGGGAAGAGCGGTTAAAAACTACGGGCATGGAGCCACAAGCCAGGGCTTCAAGGGGGGGAAAACCGAAACCCTCATATTCTGAAAGATAAGCAAAAATGTCGCAGGCGGCATAGAATAAAGGCAACTCAACTTCAGGCAAAAATTTGTCCCATCTTATCCATTCCCGGTTTAATAGGAAAGCTAAAGGTTCGGGCGGGTAAGTCCTATCCTGGCCGATAATATAGAGACAGATATCAGGAAATTCCGACCGCAAGGATTCTACTGCCGATACAAGCAGGGGAATGTGCCTTCGCCGGAAAATTGAACCGAGAAAACCGATTACCCGCCGGTCAGCCAGTCCCCGCGACTGCTTGAAGCCTCGCCGATAATCTTCGGAAACAGGTTGAAATCTTTCCTCAAGACCATAATAGACTACCTTGACCTTTTCTCTTCTTATTCTCAGGCGAGAAACAATCTCCCTTTCTGTAAAGAGAGAAGGTACAATAATCTGATCAGCCTGATGGAGGCTTCTTTTCAACAACCAGCCCCGCCAGCGAGCTGTTTTTCGGGGAAACCATTCTGGGTGGGCAACCAGGGAAATATCATGAACAAAAAGAAGAGATGGCCAGGGACAAATAACGGGCAAAGTATAATTAAAAGCAATGATAAGCTGGGGATCAAGGCGAAGGCAGGCTCGCCAGAAAGGACCGTTCTGCCAGCGGAAATAACCGCGCTTACCCGAAGGAAGCATCATCTGCTGACAATTGGACCGGGAGAAAGGAAGGGCTATTTCTCTGGTCATAATAAAAAATCTATCTTCTTCGTGCAGGCTGGCCAAAAGAGGCAAAAGATTTCTGGCCACCCGGCCAACTCCAGCCCCTCTTGGCCCGAGCTCATAGGCATCAACAACTATCCTCATCTCCCTAACCCCACGATCTGCTCATAAAAATCGAGCGTCCTGGCAGCCGCTTTCTCCCAGGAAAACTCCCGGGCTCTTCGCAGACCCTTCTGGCTGAGATTGCAACTCAAATCCGGATTGTCCAAAATGGCCTGAATAGCCTGAATTATGTCCTTAACATTTTCAGGATCGAAATAAAGAGCTGCTTCACCTCCCACCTCGGGCAGAGCTGTGGTCCGGGAAGCCAGAACCGGAAGGCCGCAGGCCATAGCTTCAATTACAGGAAAACCAAAACCTTCCACCAGTGAAGGCATGACCAGAGCTCTGGCCAGATGATAAAAAAGTTTAAGTTCAGAGCGGTCAACATAACCCTTAAAATGAACTCTTTCTTTGAGGCCGAGGATTTCCACCATCTCTTTAATTTTTTCTTCTTCCCTGCCCCTTTTACCAATGAGAATAAGATGTAAAGAAGGCCGAAGTGAACTGATTACCTGAAAAGCCTGAATGAGTCGAGCCAGATTTTTTCTCGCTTCAAGGGTACCCACAAAAAGCAAAAAATCAGCGGGCAGTAATTTTCTCCGGGCGAAAGCCTTCAATTCAGCTTCAGAGACAGGCTCAAGAAAAAAAGGGTCAAGGCCATGGGGAATAACTCTTATCTTTTCCGGAGGGAGAAAGGGGAAGCGCTGGCGAATGTCTCTGTGCATATATTCAGAAAAAGTAATAATACCATCAGCGCGGACTAAATTTTCTTTAATTCTACGACGAAAAGCCCATCTGGCTTCACCTTCGGCTAACCGGGGATAATCAAGGGCAAAAAGGTCATGGACCGTCACCACCTTTTTCCCTCTGCTGGGAAGGATGAAAGGAGTGGCGGAATGGGTCAGGTCAAGCCAGGTGCCAAAAAAAGTATCGACAGGCGGCCAGGTAAAGCCATACCAGAAAAAATTGAGGCAGCGCACCGGAATTTTTTTATCCATAAAATGAAAATTTCTGAAGACAGGTAATTTTTCCCGCGGGAAACGATCCTTCAAAGAAGAGGAAAAAAGATAATATTCATTCTTTTCATCTATTTTAGCCAGATTTTCAAGCAAATGGCGCAGATAAACACCCACGCCGGTTTCTTCTTTTAAAAAAGGACGAAGATCAAAGCCCAGACGCATTTGGCGTCAATTTATGCCCTGGCCTGAGAAAAGTCAAGCAGCCTGAAGCAAAACCATGAAATCATTTTCAGAAGAACCAGCTCTTCAGGCGAAATTTCCAGGAGGAGGTTAAGGTAATCAAAAATCTATTGATAAGCCGGGGATAATAATGATAAGATTCCCCACAAAAAGGAGGTTAGAAATGACGAAATTTGAAAAAATAGCCCGCCGTCTTGATTCATTTCGGGATGAGATGATCAATTTTCAGATTAAGCTGGCTTCCATTCCTGCCATTGCCCCTGTCAACGGCGGTCAGGGTGAGGGTGAAAAGGCCAATTTTCTTCTTTCCTTTCTCCAGGAAAATGGTTTTGAAAATATTGAGGTAATTAAGGCGCCTGATCTGGATACGCCTGAAGGTTATCGGCCGAACATTGTGGCCAGGATAAGGGGAAAAAGTTCCAGGAGAACCATCTGGATAATGACCCATATGGATGTTGTTCCACCCGGAGATCTGGCCCAGTGGGAAGGCGACCCCTTTAAGCCCTGGGTTAAAGAAGGAAAAATCTATGGTCGGGGGGTCGAAGATAACCAGCAGGCCATGGTGGCTTCCCTCTTTGCTCTTAAGGCTTTTCTTGTGGAAAAAATAAAGCCCACCTATGATGTGGGCGTGGTTCTTGTTTCCGATGAAGAAACGGGGAATCTGAAAGGCATTGATTATGTTCTCAAAAATACCAAAATTTTCCGCCGGGAAGATCTTATTATTGTCCCTGATGCCGGCAACAGTGAAGGCACTTTGATTGAAGTGGCCGAAAAGAGTATCCTCTGGCTTAAATTCAGAACCATCGGCAAACAGGCCCATGGTTCGACTCCTGAAAAAGGAATAAACAGTTTTAAAGCTGCTTCCCATCTGGTAATCGAACTCGGCCGTCTTTACAAGCTCTTCCCGGAAGTGGATAGTCTTTTTGAGCCACCAACTTCTACTTTTGAACCAACCAAAAAGGAAGCCAATGTACCCAATATTAACACCATCCCGGGCGAAGACGTCTTCTACATGGATAGCCGGATTCTGCCCGGCGTTTCAGTCGACAAGGTGCTCGAGGCTATAAACCGGATGGTGCGTCGTATAGAAAAAAAATTCCAGGTGAAAATTCAGGTAGAGGAAGTTCAGAAAGCCCTGGCCGCGCCTCCTACTTCTCCCCGGGCGCCAGTTGTTCAGGCACTTAAAAAAGCCGTCTGGGAAGTTTACCGGAAAAAGGCCGTCCCCAGGGGAATAGGCGGAGGAACGGTAGCCGCCTTCTTCCGCCGGGCTGGCTTTGAAGCAGCCTGCTGGGCTCGCATTGATGAAACAGCCCATCAACCCAACGAATATTGCCGGATCGACAACATGATGGGTGATGCCAAGGTTTTTGCCCACGTTTGCCTGCAGGAGTGAGAATTTCTGGAATTAAATAAACAAACAAAAATTTAAAAGCTACTCTTGAAAAAATTTTTAAAAAGCGAGCGCTTTAATTTATCTGAGCAAATGAATTCGAGAGAAAAAAATTTACAATTATTCAGGTTTCGGTCTTAATTGAGCCTTGATTCAGAAAAAGAGGAAGCTTTTTTCTCTTTTTCTCTTCCACCTTGTGGCTTAAGATGCTTTACGGCTTAAATCAAAATTTTAGGCATACGAACCAGGAGGAGAAAATGAATGGTTTTCTTCTGATTCTTACCACCGTGCCTTCAGCCGAAGTGGCCTCGGAAATAGCTCGGCGCCTGGTTGAGGAAAGGCTGGCCGCCTGTGTTACCTTTACCAGTCCCTGTCAATCCTTTTACTGGTGGGAGGAGAAAATAAGTCAGGATCAAGAATTCATGCTCTTCATTAAAACCAGGGCTGCGCTTTATGCGGAACTTGAAAAAAGATTGAAAGAGCTTCATCCCTATTCTGTTCCCGAAATTCTGGCCTTCAGGATTGAGCAGGGTTCTGAAGCTTATCTCAGCTGGCTGGAAAAAGAAACAAAAAGAACGAACCAGCAAGGAGTTTAAATTCAGACCGGCCAGATAATTGACCCGAGCTTTTTGCGGCGTTCCACCCTCTGAGCCATTTTGATTGTATTGAGATGAATCTCCACAGTATCATTTATCTCGTAGGCATAGCCTCCGGCCAGAAGAATAACCAGGGGAATATTCAGGCGACGAGCGTGGCTGATAATGATTCTATCCCTTTCCATCAAGCCCTGTTTGGTTAATTTCAGATGGCCAAGTTGATCTTTCTCGTAAGGATCAGCCCCGGCTAAATAAAAAATCAGCTGAGGTTTAAATTGAAGATAAAGTCGGGGAAAATTGGTCCTGATGGCTGATAAATATTCCTCGTCTCCTTCTCCCGACCATAACCCCACATCAACCCTGCTGGGAGGCTTTTCAGCGGGATAAAGGTCCATCTGGTGGATGGAAAAAGTAAAGGCATAATCTTTGCCTGCAAAAATGAAGGCAGTGCCATTGCCCTGATGGACATCGCAATCAACAATCATGAACCTCTTCACCCGGCCTTCTTTTCTTACTTTTTCTGCGGCCACAGCCACATCGTTCAGCACACAGAAACCTTCACCATGGTCAGGGAAGGCATGATGAAAGCCGCCGCCAATATGAACAGCTAAACCATGCTCGAGAGCCAGCCTTGAAGCCAGGATGGTTCCACCACAGGTTAACCAGGCAAGGCGAACCAGCTCCTGGCTAAAAGGAAGCTCCAGGGCAGCAATTTCAGCCCGGCTTAGACTACCCGTCTTTAATTTGCGCAGGTATTTAGGCGAATGAACAAGAAGAATATCTTCATCCGCAGCCGGGGCCGGAGTAAAAAAATCCTGCCGTCTTACTCCCATCTGGAGAAGTTTCTCGTAAATCAATCTATATTTTTTGATGGGAAAAACGTGGGGGCCGATATCAACCATCCAGTATTCATCGCTATAAACGTATTTCAGCGGATAAGACTTTCGCAGCAGATTTAACCACCTCATCAGCCTGGTCTTTCAGAATATCAGAAAACCGGAGAACCTGCCAGGATGAAATCTCTTTGTTCTCCCTAATTTTGCCGCTCTATCATTTCTCCTGGTTTAAGGTTCAGTAAAGCCCCCTCGCTCCCTAGAAAGCTTTATGTCTTGAATCAGGTTCAAGTCAAAAAAAGTATCTGATGACAAGGAAACAATAGAGTTTACAGAGGTGATAATATCAAGAATTAAAAATAGGGACCAGTTAGCTATTTTTTTCAATCAGCTTCGCCCTCATCCCGGCCAATATTGGCCTGAGCGGCTGCCAGACGGGCAATGGGAATCTGATAGGCTGAGCAGCTGACATAATCCAGACCAATTTTGTGGCAGAAGAAAATAGAACGGGGATCGCCGCCATGGACTCCGCAGATACCCACCTTGAGCTTGGGCCTTGTTTTCCTTCCCTTCTCGACAGCAATTCTCATCAGTTCACCAACTCCTCGCGTATCCAGGGTTTCAAAGGGGTCATCGGGCCAGAGGCCATGGACAAGATAATAGTTCAGGAACTTGGCACTGTCATCGCGGGAAATACCATAGGTTGTCTGGGTTAAATCATTGGTGCCAAAGGAGAAAAATTCAGCTTCGGTGGCAATTTCATCAGCGGTCAGAGCTGCCCGCGGAATTTCAATCATCGTGCCCACAGTATATTCGATTTTTAATCCATATTTTGCCATAATTTCTGCGGCCACGCGATCAATAATTTTTTTCTGGTGACTCAATTCAGTTACCGCGCCAACCAGAGGAATCATTATCTCAGGCAGAACTTTCTCGCCTTCCCTGGTCACCTCGCAGGCGGCCTCAAAAATAGCCCTGGCCTGCATTTCAATAATCTCAGGATAGGTTATACCCAGGCGGCAACCCCGATGGCCCAGCATGGGGTTAAATTCGGAAAGCTGATTGACTCTTTCCAGCAATTTTTCGAGTTCTTCAATTCTCTTTTTATTCTTGCTCTTTTTTGCCTTAAGCTCAGCCAGCTCCACCATCAGCTCTTCCCTTCGGGGCAAGAATTCATGAAGAGGCGGGTCAATTGTTCTAATGGTTACCGGATGCCCCTGCATGGCCCGGAAAAATTCAATGAAATCCTGCTTCTGGAAAGGAAGAAGCTTATCGAGAGCCCGACGTCTTTCTTCCTCAGTTTGAGCTAAAATCATTTCTTTAATAAAGGGAAGGCGTTCCTCACCAAAAAACATATGTTCAGTCCGCGCTAAGCCAATTCCTTCAGCCCCAAAGGCAAAGGCCACCCGGGCATCAGCCGGAGTATCAGCATTGGCCCTCACACCGAGACGACGATACTTATCCGCCCAGCTCAGAAGACGGGAAAAATATTGATAGATAATTGATTCTTCCGGCTTCTTTTCTCCTTTAATCACCTCGATGATTTCTGAAGGCCTGGTTTCGATTCGGCCCTCAAAAACCTCGCCCGTACTGCCATCTATGGATAGCCAGTCGCCTTCCCGGAAAACCTTTTTTCCCACCGTCAGAATTTTCTTCTCCTCATTAATATTTAGCGCACCACAGCCGACGACAGCCGGTTTGCCCATCTGACGGCCAACAACAGCCGCATGGGAGGTCATGCCACCAGTCGCCGTGAGAATGCCCTCAGAAACACTCATCCCATGGATATCATCGGGCGAAGTTTCCGAGCGCACCAGAAGCACCTTTTCCCCTCTTTTTCGCCAGTCCACAGCCTCTTCAGCGGTAAAAACAATCTTACCGGTAGCTGCACCAGGCGAAGCGGCCAGGCCTTCAGCCAGCAAAGCATGACTTGCCTTTTCCTGCTGGTCAAAAACCGGATGGAGAAGCTGATTCAGAGCTTCTGGTTCAACCTTAAGCAGAGCTTCCTTTTCAGAACAAATGCCTTCATCGACAAGGTCAACCGCAATCTTAACCGCTGCCATCCCTGTTCTTTTGCCATTTCTGGTCTGCAGCATATAGAGGCGCCCTTCCTGAATGGTAAACTCAAAGTCCTGAACATCCCGGTAATGTCGCTCCAGCTTCTCCGTTATTTCTTTTAATTGAGCAAAAACCTCTGGCATCTCCTCAGCCAGATGGGCCAGGGGTGAAGGCGTTCTGATGCCAGCCACCACATCTTCACCCTGGGCATTGACCAGATATTCACCATAGAGTTCTTTGGCCCCTGTAGCTGGATTGCGAGTGAAGCCAACTCCCGTGGCTGAGGCGGGACCGAAATTACCGAAAACCATCTGCTGAATATTAACGGCTGTACCGAGATTTTCCGGGATATGATAAATCCGCCGGTACTCAATGGCCCGGGGATTATTCCAGGATTTAAAAACAGCTCCAATAGCCAGCCATAATTGAGTCATGACTTCTTGAGGAAATTCCTTCCCGGTTTTCTCTTTCACCAGCTTAAGATAGGCTTCAATGACCTCCTCAAGCCCAGCTTCCGCGAGCTCGGCATCGTAAGTTACGCCGAATTTCTCCTTCTTAGCTTTTAGAATTTCCTCGAATTCCTTTTTGGGCACGCCCAGAACGACATCCCCGAACATATGAATTAACCGGCGGTAACAATCCAGGGAAAAACGACGGTTCCTGGTTTTACGGGCTAATCCCTCTACTGTTTCCCAGTTAAGTCCGAGATTAAGTATTGTATCCATCATCCCGGGCATAGAAAATTTAGCCCCGGATCTCACCGAAACCAGAAGTGGGTTATCAGGGTCGCCAAATTTCTGGCCAGAAACTTCCTCCAGCCGGCGAAGATTGGCCAGGATTTCCTGCTCGACTTCCTCCGGCAGCTTCTCCCCTGAACTTAAATAAAGGTGGCAAACCTCGGTGCTGATGGTAAAACCAGGAGGCACGGGAAGTCCGATGCTGGCCATCTCGGCCAGATTGGCGCCTTTACCTCCAAGCAAATCCTTCATTTCCTTATTACCTTCAGCCAGACCAGACCCGAAAAAGTAAACGTATTTTTTAGCCATGAAGCCACTCCTCGATCAAAGATTAAACAGCTAAATATAGCGACTTGAGGCTGAAAATTCAATAACGGATGAAAAGTGCTGGCAGGATTAATTTAGCCTTAAATATCTTGTAAAATATATTCAGGTAAAGCAAATTCTAAATTAATTTTGTTTTATTATATTTTCTCTTGGCCGTTCCTCAGTGCTTGCGTCCAGGATATTTTTCAATAGCCACCTTAAACAGATCCAGGGCCCGGCGCAAATCCTTTTCTTTTAGAACATAGGCCAGACGGACTTCATCCTTCCCCTTTCCCGAGGTAGCATAGAAGCCGGAGCCGGGAGCCACCATGACGGTTTCTCCATCCAGCCGGAATTCCGTCAGGAGCCAGTAAACGAATTTATCGCTGTCATCTATGGGCAGTTTAACGTTAATATAAAAAGCTCCCTGAGGTTTATGGAGAATCACTCCAGGAATTTCGATGAGACCCTGATAGAGAATATTCCGACGCTTCTCATACTCCTTTCTGATAGGCTCGAAATAGCTCCGGCCAAGTCTATAGGCGGCTAGAGCCGCTCTCTGTTCAACTGTAGGTGGACAGAGCCTGGCCTGAGCAAAGCGAAGTAGGGCCTGATAGACCTCTTCGTTGCGGGTCATGACCGCCCCGATTCTGGCTCCACAGCAGCTGAATCGCTTTGAGATGCTGTCAGCGATAATAACCCGGTCCCTGACTTCATCCAGCTCAAAGAGACTCACATGGGCCAGACCATCATAAACAAATTCTTTATAAACCTCATCGCCAATAAGAAAAAGGTCGTATTTTTTGGCCAGATAGGCCATAATTTCAAGCTCTTCCCGGCTGTATACAGTGCCTGTCGGGTTGTTAGGGGAACAGAGAACAATAGCCCTGGTCCGGGGAGTAATTAATTTTTCTATCTCTTTCGCCGGGGGTAAATGGTAGCCTTCCTCGGCCCGCAGGGTCAGGGGGACTATTTTCAGAGCAGCATAGGAGGCAAAACCATTGTAATTAGTATAAAAGGGCTCAGGAATGATGATTTCCTCACCCGGGTCAGCCACCACACAGAAGGCAAAATGAATGGCTTCCGAACCACCTACAGTGATAATTATATTGTCAGCGCTTAAATCAATATTATAAGAACGGAAATAATCAGCTATGGCCTGTCTGAGCTCAAGGAAGCCCTGGGCCGGACCGTAATTAAGAACCTCATCCTGAAAGGCGTGAAAGGCCTCAGCTACGGCCCGCGGTGTAGGAATATCGGGATCACCGATATTAAGAAAATAAACCTTTATGCCCTGGGCCATCGCCTGATCAGCATAGGGTTTAAATTTCCTGATAGGCGAGGCCTGAATAGTTCTGGCTCTTTCTGAAAGACGCATTTATGATGACTCCTTATTAAAATAAAATATAATCATTCCCATTATCTTAAAATTCCCCTGAGAAATCAAAATGAAAACATCTTTAAAAAATTGTAGCTAATTTTTTATCGTCAGAATTTAAGGTTCCTGTTTCACCTTGTCAAAAGATAAATAAAATGATAGCTTAAAAAAATGACTTTTATGGAAAAAGAGGCCAGGCTTACCGGCCATGAAAGCTGGGGTAGTTATCATCGCCTGAGAATTTTCGCACCGGAAGTAGCTAAAAGGGCTTCGCCCGGCCAGTTTGTTATGATCCGGATCAATGAAAGTTACCTGCCGCTTCTGCGGCGACCCTTCAGTCTCCATCATCGCCTCGGCGAGGAAATTGAAATTTTTTTTAAGGTGGTCGGTCAGGGGACAGCTCAGCTTGCAGCTAAAAAGGAAGGAGACATAATTGATATCCTTGGTCCCCTGGGCCGTGGCTTTAGCTTGCCAGCCATGGCTGAAGAAAGTCCGGCCTTGCTTATTGCCGGCGGGCGGGGTATTGCTCCCTTTCTTTTTTTAGCCCATGAACTTCGCCGTCTCGGGCAAAGGCTGATTATTTTTTATGGAGGTAAAACAAAAGAAGACCTACCTCTGGCTCCGGAATTAGAAGCCCTGGGTTTTGATTTAAGGCTGAGTACTGAAGATGGCTGTCTTGGCTTCAGGGGGATGACCACTGAACTTCTTGCAAGAGAACTTCCGTTTCTAAGCCCGGCCAGATTTTATGTCTGCGGCCCCGAAGCCATGCTGGCTGAGGTAGCCAGGATAAGCCGCCAGTGGCAGATTCCGGCTGAATTTTCCCTTGAAGCCAGAATGGGCTGTGGTTTCGGCGTTTGCTATGGCTGCGTCTGGCCCATTCGTCGCGGGGAAAAAATTGAATGGACCAGAATTTGCCTCGAAGGACCGGTTTTTCCCGGTGAGGCAATTGCCTGGGAGAAGAAAAAATGATTGATCTTAGCTGCGACCTGGGCTTTCTTCGCCTTCGCAATCCCGTCATCGCAGCCAGCGGCACCTTTGGTTATGGCCTGGAAATGGAGCCCTTCCTGGATCTGGAAAAGCTGGGCGCCTATGTCGTCAAAGGTCTTTATCTTGAGCCCAGGGCTGGCAACCCCCCGCCCCGGCTGGTGGAAACAGCTGCTGGCCTTATCAATTCCATCGGATTACAGGGAATTGGTCTCAATGCCTTTATCGAGACCGTCTTACCGCGGCTCCGAAAATACAGAACGCCCTTAATCGTTAACGTCTGCGGCGAAACTGATGAAGAATACGCCTCCATCGTGGAGCGTTTAGAAAAAGAAGAAGGTCCAGCTGCCTATGAGTTAAATATTTCCTGCCCCAATGTCAAGCGAGGAGGCCTCTGCCCGGCCCTTTCAGCTGAGGAAACCTACACTATAGTCAGGCTCGTCAGGGAAAAAAGCCGCCGGCCCATCATCACCAAGCTCTCGCCCAATGTAACCGATATAGTTTCTATTGCCCTGGCTGCTCAGGAGGCTGGAAGCAACGCTGTTTCTCTCATCAATACCTTTCTGGCTATGGCCGTGGATTTAGAAACGAGAAGACCGGTTCTGGCCAACATCTTTGGCGGATTAAGTGGCCCGGCAATTAAACCCATTGCTTTGCGACTGGTTTTCCAGGTAGCCCAGAAGGTTAAAATTCCGGTAATTGGAGGCGGTGGCATTATGACTGGTCGGGATGCTCTGGAGTTTCTTCTGGTTGGGGCCAGAGCGGTTGAGGTGGGTACAGCCAATCTGATTGATCCTCAGGCTACCCTGAGAATCGTCAGAGAAATGGAAGAATATTGCCTTGCCCACGGACTTCATAAAGTTGAAGAGCTTGTTGGCGCCATTATTCTGAATGATATATAAAAAAATTTAATAAAAAAAATTTAATAGCTCTAACATTATTAGGGAAAATAAAATTATGACGAGATTACTAAACCTGGCTGAAAAAATCATCATTGCCCTGGATGTCGCCGACCGGGAAAAAGCTCTGGAGTTGGTCAGAGAATTACCTGAAGCCAGATGGTTCAAGATCGGGCTCGAGCTTTTCACTGCCTGCGGTCCTTCTCTCATTGAGGCTATCAGGGAGCGCGGACACGAGATATTTCTTGATCTGAAACTTCATGATATTCCCAATACTGTGGCTGGAGCTATCCGAGCCGCTACGGGCCACGGCGTCTCCATGCTCACCCTTCATGCCTCTGGTGGCCGGGAAATGATGTCCAGAGCAAAGGAAGCTGCTGCGGAAGAAGCTGCTCGAAGGGGAATCCCCAGACCAAAGCTGATTGGCGTGACCGTCCTCACGAGCTTGAATGATGAGGATCTCAAAGATATTGGCCTGAGGGAAAATGTGGCCACTCAGGTTTTAAGGCTTGGTCTCCTGGCCAGAGAATGTGGCCTTGACGGCTCTGTCTGCTCGCCTCAGGAAATCTCCCTTTTACGGCAGAATCTCGGTGAGGACTGGCTTCTTATTACGCCCGGAATAAGGCCAGCCTGGGCTGTCCCGGCCGATCAAAAAAGAACTCTTTCTCCAGCCGAAGCTCTTTCCCTTGGCGCCAGCTTTCTGGTCATTGGCCGACCGATTATCGCCCACTCTTCGCCCCGCCAGGCCTTTCTTCAGCTAATCAAAGAATTAGAAGCCTGCCGTCATTTCTCTGACAGCAAAGACCCCACCGAGAATAAGGGAAAAAATAGCCATAATGACAATAGCCAAAACTAAACTAACGATGAAATAGCCGATAACCTTTTCTTTGGGGGTGTCCAGCAAAGGAGCGGCCAGGCCGAGATAGAGAATGTAAAGGCCATAGAGGCTGGCCAGAATGACCAGAGGCGAAAGGGCCGGAATGATATCCAGGATGCCAGCCACCCAGGCCGGAGTAAAGGAATAAACCGCCAATTTCATGGCCTGAACAAGATTGGGAGTCGAATTGAAGGTAGGTGCCAGTGCCTTGATGACAAAGCCTATAATGGCTACTGCAGCCAGAGAAAAAATATAGGAAAGAATAGCATAAACTATTCCCCTGGCGATGCCCATTCGATACCAGCCCAGGAAAGGAATGCGCCGGCCAATAAAGCTCATCCCGATAAAACTGGCTATAGCTGGAATAGCGGCCAGAATCGCAGCATAGGAGGTAAAAAGGGTTTTGATATCCATCGATTCATCTTTTATTTTCAGCCATTCTTCCTTGGGCCTGAGAATTATATTCTGTACCCTGGCCACCAGATCCATCTTTCCTCCTCTCGAGAGAATTTTCACTTTTTATATCCCTTTTAAAATAAAAAGTCAATTCTTTTTTTGATTTTTTGTGTAAAACCAGAGGAATGTTACTTGATCTGAATGGAGCCATTTTATTTAAAAAACAAGAAAATCCAATATTTTAGACTCAAAATCAGGGCTTTATCTTCAGAAGCGGCTTTTTATTTTCAAATAAGGGCGAATTTGCTGATCAAGCCTGAGGGATAAAAAATGATTTATGCTTGCTTTCTCCTCTTTCTGGATTTAATTGAGAATTTTGTGTCCATAAGATTGATGAAGGACAAGTTAATTTACGGGAAAAAAGAATACCTATTATTACGGTTCTTTAGTTATCAACTTTTAGGCCATCTGTTTTCTTTGCTTCATGGCCCTTCCATAAAAAATGTGGTGATTTATTAGGCTAATCTCGGCTTTATGACTTTTATAAAATCTACAAGTTATAAGAATTTAATTGGGCTCTAAATTCATTTTGAAATTGAATGACAATCTGGGCTTATTCTATCTTTATAAAAACCAGGGTAAGGCATGATAACATTATGCTTTTCCCGAGGAAAAGTTCATTAAGCTAAAAAGAAGGTCAGTTATTCAAGATAAGAAATGGTTAAAACGACCAAAGCTTTTAAAGAGGAGAACAGATTTATGAAAAAAGAGGCTTCTTAAAAAATGGAGGCGCGGGTCGGACTCGAACCGACGAATCGAGGTTTTGCAGACCTCTCCCTTAGCCGCTTGGGTACCGCGCCTCAAAATAAATGGAGCGGGCGATGGGGTTTGAACCCACGACCTTCTGCTTGGCAAGCAGACGTTCTACCACTGAACTACGCCCGCTCATGATTATTCTTGGAATAAAAATAACAAAATCTCTTTAAAGTGTCAATGAAAAGAGGATCTGAGGAAAAGGGGAATCTTATCTGGCCTGAACCTCGTATCCTCTGAAGATAGCGTCCTTGGCCGAAAGAATTCTAATCGTGGCCGTTTTTCGGCTGAGATCAATGACAATGGCACTGGCAATGGCCTCGCGGGGTGCTCTGGGACTTACTCTTTTATAAATGATCAGCTGCTGCCCCACTTCCAGCCCATCCTCTTTTCCCAGGTCAATGATGGCCCAGTGCCCCGATGCTATCTGGACAAATTCATTTTCCTGGAAAATAACATGTCCTATCGGGCCCCGTCCAGTCTCGCCATAGGGCTCAAATCCCAGATCCCGGCCTAAAAGACCTTCCTTTTCTTCATAAGGGAAAAGAAAGTTGCCCACCGTAACATGGCCGCAGGATTTTTCAATCCGGCCGACACTGCGTTCAGCCTCACAGTTGATCAATCTCACCCGGCCCCGTTTGCAGGCAAGATAGCCGTAGCCATCAACCCTGGCCAGAACTTCCACCAGGAAAAAAAGCTGGCCAATTTCCAGGCCATCGTTTCTGCCCCCATTGATATAAACGATATCATCGTCGCTCAGGAGAATTTTTTCCTGCTGCCGCTCCGAAGCGGTAACCCTGATGGAAGGCAATTCATCTTCAAGGACAAAATAGGAGCAGTAAAGGTCAGACTCGGTAATGACCGGATAAGTCTCCTGAAAAATTCTGGCTTTTTCAATTTGAAGCTGCTGACTCTGAGCCTGGGGAGAAGGAAAAGCTAAAAGATAATTGGCTAATACTAGCGAGATTATCAGGACAATTATTTTTGAATTGGCCGTTACTTTCATGTTCACTCCTTTTGCCAGTTCTTCAAATTAATCTAATTATAAGTCGCTTTTATTCCCCATGTCAAACAGCATTCCTTTCTCTAAATTTAGTCGAAGGAAGGCCCATTTTTTAAAAATATGGGCTGTGATTAAATTTTGCTTGCCGGCTTTCCCTGTAATCTCAGCAAAACCTGAAAAATCCAGTATTCCCGAGAGCCGAAAAATAGGATCTTTCAGGAATATTTTTTATTCTTAATGGAAACCAAATTTCTGGATAAAGCTTAAGAAATGATTCTATTAGATAACCAGAGGTTCTCTTGATTGAGGTCAAAATTTATAAGATAAAAGGCGGGGGTTCAAAATTTTTTTCGAGAAGGCTCGATTGGACTTGACAGAATTCTTTTTCCTTTCATAACATATCGGAATCGGAACCAAAAAATCTTATCGCTGAAGGAGGTTCTCTACATGAACCGGAAAGATTTAATTCTTAAGATAATGAAAGAAGCGCAAATCACCGCCTCACAGGCCACCAGGGCCCTGAACACGACTCTTGAGGCCATAAAGGCGGCGCTGAAAAAGGGGGAGAGGGTCACTCTTTCTGGTTTTGGCAGTTTTGAAGTCAAAATCCGCAATCCAAGAAAGGGAAGGAATCCCAAAACAGGGGAAGAAGTCGCCATCCCCAGGAAAAAGAGGGTTAAATTCAATCCCAGCAAAAGTCTGAAGGAACTGATTTAAAAATTAAGATTTTTTCTTTAAGCTTAATTCTTCCATGCTGAGCTCAATTCTTCCATAGATTTTTCCTCCTTTATCTTCTAAAATAAAACTCCTGGAAAATGGGCAAGGTGAAGGTAGCTCTTCTCTTTGGTGGCCGTTCAGCCGAGCACGAAATCTCGCTCCTTTCAGCTTCAGCCATCTGGCGGCACCTAGATCGGGAAAAGTATGAGGTTATTTGCTTCTATTTACCCCGTCAGGGCGGATGGAAACAGGTTGCCTCTCCCCTTCTTTCAGCTGAAGAGCTGGAAAAGGGAGATTCTTTCTCCTTTCTTCCCTGGGAAGAAACCAGGAAATTATTTCCGCTTCAGGCAGACATTTATTTCCCTATTCTCCATGGCCCCTATGGCGAGGATGGCACGATTCAAGGATGGCTCGAGCTGGCCGGTGTTCCCTATGTTGGCGCCGGCGTTCTGGCTTCGGCCCTGGGCATGGACAAGGTAGCCATGAAGGCTGCCTTTGCAGCCCGCCAGCTTCCCCTAGTACGCTATCTGAGTTTTATTGAAAAAGAATGGGAAAACCAACAGGAGGAAATAATTCATCAGATAAAAGCAGCCATCCCTTTACCGCTATTTGTTAAACCAGCCAATCTTGGTTCAAGCGTGGGCGTTACCAAAGTAAAAACCTGGGATGAACTGGCGGAGGCTATAAAAAAGGCTTTCCTCTATGATCGTAAGATTCTCATTGAGGAGGGTATCCCGGCCAGAGAGATAGAGTGCAGCGTCCTGGGCAATGATGAACCTAGAGCGTCGCTTCCCGGAGAGGTTATTCCCTTCCGGGAATTTTATGATTATCAAGATAAATATATTGAAGGAAAAACTGGCTTTAAAATCCCGGCCGACCTCAGTCCCGGACAAATAGCCGAGGTTCAGCATCTTTCTCTGGAAGCTTACCGGGCCATTGATTGTTCCGGAATGGCCAGGGTTGATCTCTTTCTTGACCGCCGTAATGGCAATTTTTACGTCAATGAAGTCAATACTATCCCCGGCTTTACGGAAATCAGCATGTATCCAAAATTATGGGAGGTAAGCGGGCTGCCCTTCGACCGACTCTTGGATGAGCTGATCAACCTCGGCTTCGAAAGATTTCAGAAGAAAAAAAGGTGTTTAGCTCCAAACCTCTGACAAGAATCCTGGCCATTGATTATGGCGAAAAATGGATTGGTCTGGCGGTAAGCGATCCCCTGCAATTAACAGCTCAGCCGCTCGGATCGCATCCCTTAGGTTCGGAAGAGGAAAACCGGCTTTTTTTCGCCGATCTTTTAAAAAAATATGAGGTCAGCTTGATTGTCATTGGCTGGCCCCTGAGAATGAATGGCCAGCCCGGAAATCAGGCTAATCTGGTCCAGAAATTTGCTCAATGGCTCAAGAACAACTTTGGCCTGCCGGTGGTGCTCTGGGATGAAAGGCTCACGACCAGGCAGGCTCAGGTTTTATTACAGGAACAAAAAATTAAGGCTATTAAAGGGAAAAAGATTGAACATACCCTGGTGGCCATTCTCATTCTGGAAACCTTCCTGGAGAGGAAAAAACTGGATGAATCAACTCCTTAAAGGTCTTCGACTGCTGCTGACACTCGCTCTGCTCTGGCTTCTGCCCTTAACCTACTGGCTAAATCTTGAATTATATCAAAGCCGGCCACCCTTGACCCAGGAAAGAACCCTCGAAATAGACAGGGGCCTGGGCCTCCGCCAGATTGGCTCTCGGCTAACCCGGGAGAAAATCATTAAATTCCCTTCGCTTATTATTGCTCTTTTTTATCTATATTACTCGCCTTACCATCTTAAGGCCGGAGAATATCAAATCGAACCGGGCGAATCCCTCAAATCAATTTTAATTAAAATGATTTCCGGTCGGGTCAAGCTCCACCAGATAACCATTCCCGAAGGTCTGACCGCTTTTGAGGTCGCCTCCCTTCTTTCTTCCCTAGGGAAAAATGGCGAATCTTTCGTTGAAGCTCTAAACAATACTCAGTTGATTGCCGATTTAGATCCTGAAGCTAAGGATCTCGAAGGCTATCTTTTTCCTGAGACCTACTTTTTCCCCAGAGGTATCAATCCCTTCGAAGCTTATAAGGTCATGACTAATGAATTCAGAAAGAATTTTCCTCCGGCATGGCAGGCCAGAGCCAAAGAAATTGGTTTTACCTTAAGAGAAATTGTCATCCTGGCTTCCCTCATTGAAAAGGAAACTGGACTCAGCGAAGAAAAACCCCTTGTTTCGGCTGTTTTTCATAATCGATTGAAAAGGGGGCTGAAGCTTGACTGCGATCCCACTGTTCTTTACGCCCTGGAGAAAGCCGGCCTAAAGAAAAAGGAACTCCTCGAAAAGGATCTCGAATTCCCCTCTCCCTATAACACTTATTTGAATCCAGGTTTACCACCAGGTCCTATCTGCAATCCTGGCCGAGAATCTTTGCAGGCTGCCCTTTTCCCGGCGAGGGTAAATTTTCTTTATTTTGTTTCCAGGGGTGATGGCAGCCACTATTTCAGCTCTAATTACCAGGAACACCTCAAGGCGGTTTCTGCTTACAGAAAAAAGGTCAATCAAAAAAAACGTCCAAAAAACGTTCCTTGACCTGGCGGTTCCAGCTTTTATCGAAGGAGATTTTTCAGATCTTTCGGGGAATACATCAACTGAAATTAAATAATTTAAATTAACCGGATTGAGTTAAGGATATAATTGAATTTAAGATAGAGTTAAGTGAAAAGTTTTACATATATATTTACGGTGCCGCCTTAATATTCTGAAGAAAAAGATGAAGCCGAGGAAAAGAGTCAAATCCACAAAAAGATTAATGGCATATATAAATAAATATTGTATTTAAAGCAGGCCTTTGCTATAGTTATCTGTTAAATTTAATGAAAGTTTTTGTTAAAAAAATTTACAGGCTTGATAATTTAGCCCGAAAGGGTTGAGAAAATAACCTGGCATGAAAATTGCTGAAAATAACAATTTGTAGCTTATTTTTAGGAGGAAAGATGAAAGGCAAATCTTCACTTACCCTCTGGCTGCTTGTTCCAGCCATGGTGGCTCTCTTCGTTCTGTCTCTGACAGCTCTGCCCTCCCTGCAGCGACAGAAGCCCCAGCAGCCAAAGGGAGCCCCCATTTACATTCCCGATGAGGTTAAAAAAGTTATGCTGGCAGGAATGGCCAGCCGCGAACCTCGACTGGATATCCCTTTTACTATAACCCATAACTTATACCTGCCAGCCCGAGAGGGTCTCCACAGCATCTTCTTTTTAAAAATCAAAAATGCTGACCTCGGTTTTCATCCTGTGGGTCAGGAGCAGCCAGTAAAAAAGGAAGGTTCTGGAGCTCAGGAAACCCAGAGCCAGACATATTCAGGTCCCCAGCTCCAGGCATCTTTCAATATGTTCCTGATGTTCAATCTTCTTGAAGGCGATAGTTATAAAACCGTCAGAGAAGTTTATGTCCCCTGCAATCTTGTTGAGGATGCTTCCACCATCAATCTGGAAGGAGAGGACTATTACACTTTTGGCTATCCCCTGCTCGCCGGTCGTTATCTTCTCAGCGTGGCTTTGACCTCTCTTGACCTGAAGAAAATAGGGGTTCAGTATTATGAATTTACCCTGCCTGACCCCGGCTCTTATCTGCAAACCATGGACACAACCCCCATTTTCTTTATTAAATCCATTGATCGCATGGAAGCTCCTGAAATGAGAACTACGCTCCACAGAGAATATTTCACCTATTCAGTGGTCAAAATAGTGCCCAATATCGAACGGGTCTTTAAGGTAGGTGAAAACCTCGACATTTTCTTCTTCATTTTTGGTGCCCAGCCCACAGCCGAGCAAAAGTACAATATCGAAATTAATTATGAAGTTAAGAAGGATGATGAGCTGGCCATCCGCTGGGTTCCTCAAACCTATGATAACCCTCTGGTCAGCCAGCCTCTGCCGCTCAAACAGACTGTCATCATCAAGCAGGGAGAAGAACAGCGACAGGAAACCCGAGATTTACCTGAGGGTAAATATACTCTGGGTATTCAGATTCAGGATAAAGTCTCGGGTAAGACGCTGACCAAAACAGTGGATTTCGAAGTTAAATAATTATTTCGAGTCTTGGGAGCTATTTTTTCTGAATTTCTTCTAATAGTTTTTTAACCTGCGGCTGATTGGGATTGAGTTTCAGGGAAGCGCTGAGGGCTTCGAGGGCTCGTGTTCTGTCACCGGTGCGGAAAAAGCATTCGCCGAGAGCATTAAGAAGGCGGGTATCGCTATTATAAATTTTATTACCCTCGAGAAGATTCGTCTTGGCTTCTTCATATCGCCCGAGGCCCATAAGAGCGAAGCCTCGCCAGAGGAAATAATCAAATTTCACTTTTTCTTCTGTAGAAAGAGGGGCTAAGATTTCGAGGGCTCGTTCAAACTGCCTGTTTTTAATCAAAAATTGAGCAAAACTCAGCCTGGCTTCGACATAATCAGGCTTGAGCTCAAGGGCTTTTTCATATTGAACGGCGGCCGATTGAGTCTGGTTCATTTTTTCATATTGATGGGCCAGCATGAGATGAAAAATGTGACGATTGGCCAGAGAAAGCCCTCTGGTTGAAACCAGGGGGTGAGGTACAGCCTTTTCAGCCGAAATAATGAAATGACCGATTTTTTCTTTTAAGACCTTCCCTTGGCCATCAATTAGCTGGACGCGCAGCTCATAATAATCGGGTGATAATTCAGCCACTGGAAGCGAATAGCTAAAAGCCATGATTCGCTGGCGAGGCTGGCTGGCTAATTTAAGAAAATAAACTTTTTCCGAGGGATTGACCTCCCTTAAACCTTTTATCATCAACCTCAGCTGGCCTTCACGCCAGATTTCATCCTGCAGATCAACCAGACAGACCATGGCCTGGGCTTCATCCTGGGCAGAGAAAACGTTTTTCGGATCAATCATTAATTTCCTGTCCAGAATTTTGTAGGGAAGGTGAAGCGCGGCCTGATAATTTTCTGTCCGATAGCCCAGATAGGGACCAAACAGCCTGTTGATTTCATCTGAGGCCGGAAGAGAAATCTCCTTTTCGAGCAAACTGAACTCCTTAGCTATCGGATTCTGAAGCAAAACAGTTAGCTTATAATTGCCCTCAATAATGGGAAAGGTGTCTTCAATGGCCAGGCCATTAGCCTGAACTTTGGGGGCATCCTTCTTGGCAAAATAGAAAGGAATTTCCTTGGTATATTGAAAAATGATATTTTCCTGGTTTCTAAGGCTGAGATTAAGCTGAAAGGGGCAATAATATTGATCTTTGGGCTCATAATAATCCACAGAAATACTCTTGGGTACCAGACTGAGATGGACAAAGAAAAGGCCAGTAGCCGGATCCGGGATGATTTCTACTAGGGATTCGCTATCAACATAATTGGTCAGATATTCAGTACTGACAACCCCTTTATAATTAAGGAAATGGGTTGCATAGGAAGGATTAACATCTTTCTTGGGCGATTCAAAAATATTCGCCATAATGATATTGTTGCGAGGCGAAGGGGTATAACCAAAGGAGAACTCACCGGGAACAATGGAAATGGCGATATCAGCCAGGGTGGGGGCAATTTCCTTTAGCTTTTCATAAAGTTCCTCGTAATTGGTCGGGTCAATATCTCTCTTATCAATGAGCAGGCTGGCCGGTCCATCGGCTACCGGATCATAGAGTTTGTATTCGCCCACGCCGCCTCGCTGATAAAAAAGAAGCACAAAGTGAGGTGGAAGTTCCTTCCTGGGATCGCCATAATAGGACCAGGCCTGGCAGGGAACAATAAAACTTGAAGACTCAAAGCGCTCGATGCTTACCGGTTCGCCCAGAATAATATAAATTCGACCCATATCTGTGCGCCAACCTTCCCGGGTAGTACTCCGGCCAAAGAACTTGTTGGCATAATTGAAGCGCCGGATATGCTCTTCCTTATATTCATTTTCAGGCGTGCCGGGCGTTGGGTCCCGCTGACGCCAGAAGGCTTCAATGAAAAGATCCCTGTCCCGATCATTATCCAGCTGGAGAAAAATTTCCTTTTCCTGAGGCAGAATAATATAGGCCACCAGATTGAGCCATTCCTGGTATTTTTGAGGCAATTCTGATTCTTTAAATTTCTTCTGGGCAAAAAGAGAACTGGCCATCAGACCGGCAACGAAAAGAATCATGATTATCAGAACAGGCTTTCGCCTCATGATAACCTCCGCCTGAAGTGGCTGAATTGAATTCTCAGCTTTTTATTTTTATTTCAAAAATCTTTCTGCATCGGGGAAAGGTGCCATCTTCGCTCAGAACCAGACAATCAAGATAATAATCGCCTGGATCGAGCTTGAGGGCAAAATGGAAGTCGGCTGTCTTCATTTTTTCCAGATCAGCCTCTTTTAAAATTAAATTTCTTTCCTCCTTGAATCGTTGCACCTTCTCGCCATCAGTGCGGTAAATATAAAATTCAAAAAGAAGCCGGGAGACAAGCTCCTCGCCTTCAGTTAAAAAATGAAAGGACTTCAGGGGCAGTCGAATGATAGCTTCTCGACTCGCCTCATCGAAGGAAAGATCAAAATCAGCCTTGTTAACCCTGGGGCCTTTATCCGTCAGCCCAATCTGACCCAGTTTCATTTTTTCCATCGCCCCAAAAAAATCTCCTTCGTAACCTCTTATTTCATAATGATTCATCCCCCGGCGATCAACGAATTCAATCACCAGTTGATAATCATAATAAATCCACCAGAGGATGGAACCCCGAACTTCAGGATCGTTGTGGCTGAAAAACTCCTCGAATTTATCAGGCGGACCCATATATATATAAATTCGGCCCCGATCAGTTTTCCAGCCAGGAATACCTTCATTAAAATGCTTATTGGCATAATCAATGCGCCGATAAAATTCATTTTTAAATTCGTTCTCTTCTGTTTCAGGATCAGGATCCCTCTTAGCCCAGAATTCTTCAATAAAATCGTGGCGGGCCTTTTCATCTCTCAACTGATGAAAAATTTTGTTTTCTTCGCGGGTCATGATCAACCGGGCATATTCATAGAAGCTCTGGCTTTCCGGGTCCAGCTTAACTTCGGGTGCGGGCGCACAGAAAGATAACAGCCAGAGGTAAATAATAATTACCCCGGGCTTCCACCACCAGTCCTTAAACCCTTTCTTTTTTTTAATTAATCTTTTTCTCAAGTTTTATTTATCTTTCTTAAATAAAGACTGTGTCAATTCACCAAATTTAGTATTTTTACTTCTTTCTAAGGTATTCCAGGAAGCTCTTCACCTGGCCGGCCCGGTCTGAATCGGTATCGATCTTAAGATAATTTTCGAAGGTTCGAATGGCTTCATTAGTCTTGTTAAGAGTAAGATAAGTCAGGCCCAGCTGATAGATGGCGTCCAGAAAATCCTTTTGCAGTTCGACCGCTCGCTGGTAGAATTTCAGGGCCTCCTCAAATTTTGATCCGTTATAATAATTTGTGCCTAAATTGTAAAGGACAACAGGGTCTTCAATTTTCTCAAAATCAATTTTACTGTACCATTCCATGGCCTTATCATTCTGGCCCCGGTTAGCATAGGTATTACCGATGAGAATAATCGCGTCCACATTCTGAGGGTCTTTCTCGAGAATCTTAAGATAGGCCGCTTCGGCCTCTTCATACTTCTCTTGATTAAAATAACAATTGCCAATATTTTTATGAATAATGTAAGCGTCAGGATATTTTTCGAGAATCTGATGATAGATAGCGATGGCCTCGTCATATTTTTTCTGGTCGAAAAGGTCATTTCCCTTCTGCAGAAGGTCCTTGAGCTCATCTGTCACCACCAGACCCTCAGCCTTTTTCAGATTGATTTTAATTTCAGGGTTCCGGCCGAATTCCTGCACTTCCACTGAAATCTTTTTGGGCAGATAGCCAAATTTTTCAAAATCTATATTCCAGCCGCCACCCCTGATCCAGGCCGCCGTCCATTTGCCATTCTTATCCGTGGTGACTTCAAAGCCACTCTGGGTGCGCAGGCTGAAGAGCTTGACCCTGACCCCTTCGAGGGGATTACCCTGCTCATCAAAGACATAGCCAATAAGTCTTCCCTGGCCCTTATGTTCCTGAGCTATAAGGCCAGAATAAAGGAACAAAATGAAGCTTAAACTGAGAAGGACCATAGCCCCTTTAATTGCGGGAAGCTTCATCTCTACCTCCACTCAAGACTTATTCCTCATATTTATATTATCATGACATCAATAAAAAAAGAACCCCCCTCTTTACGGGAGGGGGGTTCTTTCGCCGCTGACTTAAGGGAAAAGCCTTAGCTTAAAACTCGAAGCGAACGCCCAGGCGCAGGACTCTTGGATTAAGCACCTCGTTCAGGGAGAAATTATAGACATAAGGAACGAACTTATTTTGAGCTTCATTGGGATAAATATAATAGGTCCCGTAGTATTTCTGGTAACGGCGGTTCTCAATGGTGCTGTTAAGGACATTGAAGACATCAGCCATGACATAGATGCGGCCATAATCACCTGCCCTGATCATCTTTTCTACCCGCATGGAAATATTATAGAAAGTAGGCAACTTGATTGAACCGAAGGGGCTCATGATGAGATCGGAGCAGCGAGATTTGGGGTTGGGCAGACGATAATTAACCAGGGTGAAATATTCATTGATGATCCAGCCCTCACGAACATTCAGGGTCGCCGAGACATTAATGTCAAAAGGAAGCTGGTAAAGGCCACCCATTTTGAACATCCAGCGGGAATAGGTATACTGATTGATTTTTCCGGAAGCTGCGCCGATATAAGCTGCCTGAAGTCGGCCATCATAGGCCCTTGTTGGGGTTCATATAACCCTTCTTCCCATAATGTTGATCCTGAATGGTGAAATTAGCATTGAGCATCCAGCCATGGGAAAGGCGCTTGTTGAAAATGATATCTAAGCCGTAATAATCCTGATAGTAGTCAGGTCTTTTCTGCTGTTCACTGTAAGGAGTATAGGTTGTTCTCTGCACACTTGCATAATACCATTCGTGATTCTTAGCTTCTTTGGTATCGCCAATTCCAGGAATATTGGCTGGCGGCTTTCCAGCAGAAATCCACATGGATTGATCCTCATAGAGCCTTTTGCCCTGGACATCCCACAAGGGTAGCGTCCAGTTGAATTTATCATAACGACGATAGGTACCAACAAACTCCACGGCAAAATCAGTGAAAATCTCTCTTTGTAAAGTTATCATTAACTCTGAGGTTCGGGTTGATTGAGCCTCCTTGCGAGTGGTGAAATAGGGCTTCTGAGTCTTGAGTCTTGGTTGGATTGGTATAATCATAATCTCCCCAGTATGTCTCGGCTGCATCTGACCAGTTTCCCATAAAATTACCGGCATCATCAAAGACTCGATAAAGCTGATAGTTAGCAATAGTCGCCCAGTAAAGCTCAGTATAATCTATCTTGCTGTCACCATTTTTGTCCCACCACCAGAAATCCATCCAGCCACTGACTCCACCGGGACGAGCCCAGTCAGCGACGCCGGTGCCCATGAAGTCGCCATAGATAGCTCCGCTCAGCTTAAAAATTGTCTTGCCATTACCAAACATGTCCCAGGTTAAACCTAAGCGCGGGGACCAGGTAATCCATCTGTACTTACCACCTTCAACCGGTTCCACATAAAGACGCGGAATTTCCAGTGCAGGCAGCAATTTGTCAAGAAGATCGGCCGTTTTGGGAGTAATGTTATCCTTCTAGGCGCCGCTTTCTTTATCAACGGCATAGATCTTGAAAGGATTGATGGATGGGGTTTGTTGATCCCATCTCAGGCCTAAAATGATATTGAACCGGCCAAAGGTGATGGTATCGCTTACATAGGCAGAAAGAGCTCTAACATTCTGGTCAGAATAATAGCCTCGCCCGATTTCAAAGCGGTAAAATCTGGGATCGGTGGGAATATCAGGCAGGCCATCTCCAGTAAAATCAACGGTGGTCGTATTTTAATTGCGAATAATCATGCAGTTTCCAGACTAGACTGATTCTACATACTGATTTCTGTCACCCCATTCAAAGCCAAATTTGAAATCATGAGCCGCTCCGAGGAAATTGCCGTTGAAATAATTGGCCAGAAAATTGATCTGGGTCACGGGTCGCTCCACGTAATATCTGGAAGCCTGAGAGCCATAATATCTCTGGGCCGTTACATCCCAGATGGGCATAAGGTCGGTCATGGGGGTCAGGCTGAAGCCAGCATCTTAGTAATTGTATTTCAGGGAGAGGAAGAAGTTATTGCCGAACATGTGCTCATCCTGAAATTTAACTATCGGGCTGCCAAAATGATAACGACCCTGCTGATAGAGTCCCTCAGGATTCTGAGCTGTAGCCGATCGACCCCATTTCTTTTTGCCGCCTATATGAACGAAAGCTTCGAATCTGTTAGCTGGAATTAACTGGGGATTTATCTTGGCGGCGTAGTTTTCAAGGAGGGTCTCATCAGAGGTGCCAAAAACTATGTTCGTCTTAATATCCTGGATCCCATAGGAAGCCCAGAGCCAGGCCTTATCCTTGACGATGGGCATGCCCATATTGAAGCCGTAATCTTTGTTATTTCGAATCCGGTTAATGCCGACAAGACCGGGCTCCTTTTTCTTCAGTTCAGCCACCTTTTCAGCATTCTCGGCCTGAAACTTCTCATCAACCATGTAGAAGCGGCCCCCCAGGCTGACCCGGTTGCCGCCGCGGCGGGTAACCATATTCAAGGCGATACCACCAGTCTGCACGGTGACATCAGCACCACCAACCGTAATCTGCATTTCCTCGAAGGCATCGAAATCATAATAACTCGGCGAGGCGCCGATAGCGGCAGGGTCAGTAATGACGATGCCGTCCATGACCCAGACATTGTTGTTATAAGTAGCTGACCCTTGAGTTACGTAATTGGAATGCTGGCCAGATTCAGAGCCCCAGACATTTTCTCGGTCCACTATGATCGAAGGCGCCATCTGAAGGATAACCCAGGGGTCGCGGGCAGTAGGCAGGGACTGGAGAACTTTCTGGGTCACATTTGTGCCCACAGCTGTCTTTTTCGTATCCACCATGGGCGTTACGGCTGTGACCGTAATTTGTTCCTCAAGAACTCCCTGCTCCATAACCAAAGTTAAACTGGTATTTGTTCCCACATTGACAATTATTCCCGTTTCAATTTTGGTCTTAAAGCCTGTTAGTTCCAGCTTAATCGTGTAATCTTTGGCGGGTGAAAGGGAGAGAAAACGGAAAGTACCCTCGCTCGAAGTAATTGTCGTCATGGGTGCGGTTAGTAAACAGCTCAGAGTCACAGACACTCCAGGAAGAGGATTTCCTTCCTGGTCAACGACCCGGCCAAAGATGTTGCCAGTTCTGACCTGGCCCATCAAAGGCAGGGCTAATAAAACGGCCATCAGAAGAATCAAACTTTTTTCTTCATTTTACCTCCCTTTTAATTTGAAAATAGCTCTTCTTAAAACTTGCCTTTTAATTGATTTCCTTTTATCCTCTCAGTTCATTCTCACCTCCAATTTTTGATCAACAATTTTTATGCCAATTATTTTTTATATCTTCTCCCATAATATGGAGATAATGACTCTTGATCCTCCTAGCCGAATTTCAAATATTCGAATTAATGCAATTTTACGAATTCGATTATTTGAATTTCGCTTAAATAAATTCTTTTTTTATATTTCTTATCCCCATCAGATCTTTTCAACCCCCAGAGAACTCTTTATCATCTCCCTTATCCCTGAAATTTAGTTTAATTGAAAAAAAAAGCCAGTCTTGAAAATAGGCCTCCAATCCAATAAACTTAGCTTTTAAAAGTCATGAAATTTATAGCTGATTTACATATTCATTCTAAGTTTTCCCGGGCGACCTCCAGGGATATGACCTTTGACAATCTGGCCTACTGGGCCAAGGCTAAGGGAATTTCTCTGGTGGCCTCAGGGGACTTCACCCACCCCGAATGGTTTTTCCTGACCAGACAAAAGCTTGAACCTTCTGGCAATGGTTTTTTCCGGCTGAAGAAAATCAATCCACCGGCCAATGGCTTTTTAAAAAATCTCTCCATCTCTCGAGACGACGTCCACTTCATCCTTTCAACTGAAGTTAGCCTGGTTTACTCAAAAAAGGGCAAGGTTAGAAAAATTCATCTCCTTCTCCTCGTGCCTGACCTGGAATCAGCCGAAAAGATAAATCAACGTCTTTCTGGTCTGGGTAATCTCCGGGCTGATGGCCGTCCTGTTTTAGGTCTTGATGCCAAAATTTTCCTTAAAATGATAGCTGATATCTGTCCGCGATCAATCGTTATCCCGGCCCACATCTGGACACCCTGGTTTTCCCTTTTCGGGGCCAACTCCGGCTTTGACTCCATTGAGGAATGCTTCGAAGAGATGACTCCCTTTATCTTTGCCCTGGAGACAGGCCTTTCCTCTGATCCTCCCATGAACTGGCGCCTTTCAGCCCTGGACCGATATGCCCTTGTCTCTAACTCTGATGCCCATTCTCCTTCCCGCCTTGGCCGGGAAGCCAATGCTTTCGAGACTGAGTTCAGTTATAACGGTCTTCTGGCCGCTCTCAAGAATCGGGATCCTCAGCGCTTCCTCTACACCATTGAATTCTTCCCCGAAGAAGGTAAATATCATTACGATGGCCATCGTAAATGTGACGTTGTTTTCTCACCCCGGGAATCAAGAAGAACCAATAATCTCTGCCCTCGCTGCGGCAAGAAATTAACCATCGGTGTGCTCCACCGCGTAGAGGAGCTCGCTGATCGGGAGCCCCATGAAGTTCCTCCGGGCAAAATTCCTTTCAAAAATCTGATCCCCTTGAACGAAATTATCGCTGAAGCTCTGGGGAAAACAGCAGAGTGCCAGAGTGTCTGGGAAGTTTATTTTCGCTTTATCCATGAATTCGGAAACGAGCATCGGATTCTGACAGAAGTGCCAATTGGAGAGCTGGCCAGGATCCAGCCAGAAAAGATAAGTCTGGGCATCGACCGAATGAGAAAAGGTCTGGTCCATATTGAACCTGGACATGATGGCTATTATGGCCGGATCAGTCTTTTTTCTGGAGATGAAAGTAAGGAGACGACTGAAGGCCAGCTCAGCCTTTTTTAGCCGATATCTTTCTCGTCTTTAACTTGCTCCATGCTAAATTTGTTACTGTTAAATTGATAATATATGAAACTGCGTTTAATCGGCCCGAACGCTTATCATAAGCTTCGGCCATCATGAGCTTCGCTAAGAAAAATTTATCTCAGAGCCAGGGGATGAAAAGAAAAAATCTCTCTGTATCTTATGAGAATAATTTCTGTATCAATTGGGATAAGTGAAAATGATAATTAATATATCAGGCGAGGAGTGAAACCCTGCCTGTTTATGCTTGAAAAAAATGATGCTTTCGCGATTTTTTTAAGTTCATCTATCGTTTTTTGTTTAATCTTATATTTTATTTATTGTTTTTTGCCTTAAAACCTCTTCCTGAGAAAAGAGGTGCTTCATAAATCCACATTCAGTCTTATTTAAAAATAGAGCTGAGAAAAAATCGTCCTTAAATCTTGAAATACTTTTATAGCCTCTTCAAAAATTTATATTTTCTCTTTTCCAGGGAAAGACATCTGCCATGAACTCGATAAATCAGCCCTCTTCTGATGCAAAGGCCAGCCCCGCCTTGACAAGCTTTAGCCTGGAATTTATTATTAATTTAAAGAGAGGAAAGATGGAAATTGAAGTCAGAATTAAAGGGCTGGTTTTAGACCCGATTTCCAAGATGCCCATTGTGGTTCTGGAAGATCCCATAAGCGAGCGTATCCTGCCTATTTGGATTGGCGTTTTTGAGGCTAATGCCATAGCTCTCTCCTTAGAAAACATTCCCACACCCAGGCCTATGACCCACGATCTGATGAAAAGTATTCTTGATCACCTGGATGTCCTGGTGGAGAAAATCGTGGTTAACGATGTTCGCAACAATACTTTTTACGCTCTGATTTACTGCCGCCAAGGCAATCAAAGTTATGTCATTGATTCCCGGCCTTCCGATGCTATCGCCCTTGCCCTCCGGACTAAAGCCCCGATTTTTGTGGAAGAAGAGGTTATTAAAAGGGCCCAGAGCCTGAAGCTTGATGAGAACCTGGAGACTTCCGAAAAACTGAGGGAGTGGCTTGAAAGTCTCAAGCCCGAGGATTTTGGTAAATATAAGATGTAAATCAGGTCCGGATTCGGGCAATCAAAAAAAGCGCCAGCGAACCAAAAAGAAGATTAGGTGCCCAGACTGCCAAAAATGGGGGAAGAATATAAACATAGCCGAGATTTTTCATGAAACCTATGAGGCTCCAGTAAAGTAAGGCCAGAACAAGACTCAATCCAACTCCGACCAGTACCCCCCGCCGGCCCATCATAAAAGCGAAGGGAATGCCTATAAGCACCATGATCAGACTCACCAGAGGGAAGGCCATTTTGGCTTGAAGGTCAACCTTCAACCTGCGGGCGTCAAAACCCATCTTCTCTATTTCCCGGATATATCTTCTGAGCTCACGCCAGTTCATCCAGGCGGGTTCTTTCCATTCCCTGGTAAAATAATCTGCCTTCTCCCTGGCCTGAAGTCTTATTTCTTTAAAAATAGAAAAGCTTGATTGGCCCTCGCCTTTAAACTGGCGCTCCCAGCCATTAATAAGAATCATCTCCTCATTAATTAGGCTAGCTTTATCAGCCCGGAAGAGTTCAACCAGCTGCCAGCTTTCCGTATCTAAACAGAAAAGGTGAAGTTTATAGAAAACAGTGGCGATGGGATCGAAATAAGTGAAATGATAGATGGTGCGGCCATCCTGTCCCATAACCCAGCGACGGTCCAGGAAAGAAATGGTGCGGGGGGGGACGTCATTAATTTTATTCCAGATTTCCTCAGCTTGTCGGCTGGCATAGGGGGAAATATATTCCTGAAGATAAAAACAAAAAGCGCAGACCACAATCGCCAGAAGAAGGAGAGGAGCCATTAAACGATAGAGACTAATCCCGCTGGCTTTAATTGCAGTGATTTCATTTTTCTTTTCCAGCAAGCCCAGAGAAAGAAGCGTTGTAGTCAAACTGGCCAGAGGCAGAATATACATCAAGAATTCGGGCAAACGATAGCCAGTATATTGTAAAAGCATGGTGAGGGGCTTATTATGCTCATAAAGATTATCGAGACGCTCAAAAATAGTGATAACCACAAAAATAAAAAGCAAGGCCAGAAAGACCAGGAAAAAAATAAAGACGAACTGGCGCATCAAATACCGGTCGAGAATTGAGGGGAAAAGAAAACGGCGTCTTTTTAGCTGACTTATAGCCTGAGATGACCTTCTTCTGGCTCGATAAATTCTGGCCAGCTTCAGTCTGCCTCTTAACCAGCCGATAAGACGCCAGGATTTAAAACTTAATTTTTCCTCCCTAGCTTCCTGGATAAAAAGAAAGAAGCTAAGGGCAAGAAGAATCAGATTAGGCCCCCACAGGCCTAACCAGGCAGGCAATCGGCCCTCAACAGCTGCTTTTTCTCCTCCAGTAATCAGAACGTAATAAAATAAAATAATGACCAGACTGAGGGTAAAGCCGCTGGTGCGTCCTCCTCTTCGAGTCGATATTCCCAGGGGAAGAGCAAGGAAAGCGAAAAGAAAGCAAACCAGGGGAAGAGAGAATCTCTTATGGATTTCTGCCTGATGGGATCTCCAGTCCCTTGCTCTTCTTTCATTTTCAATCATTAAACTTGAGGCCAGACCTGACCGAGAAGCTGAATTTTCTGATTCAGTGGCCCTGATTTCATTTTTTATTTTCCGCTCATCCCGGAATAACTCCAGAATATCCTTTTCACGAACTCGCTTTTTCCGGCTGAACTCAGGGAAAAGAGAGGCCACATCAATTTCTTCTTCATGTCTTTCAAAGAAAGCTACCCGGTGCATTTGAGGCTGCTCAAGCGGAATTAAATGAATTTCGCCTTTTGAAAGCTCCAGGTTAGCCTTCTTAACTTTAGGGAAAACATTCATTTTCCCCTGCCTGGCCAGAATCAGTTTTAACTGACCATTTTCAACCTGAAAGACAAAGACTTTTGACCAGAGATTGTTCTCGTCAATGTTTTCGATAAAAAGCATGGTTTCCGGAATGGATTCATTAAACTCGTGCGGTGTGATTTGAAATTGAATGCGGGAAACGACGGCTTCGGTCAGCAATCTTACCCAGCGGTCATTAAAGCGAGGAGCCAGAAAAAGGGTGAAAGCTGAAGTTAAAAGCCAGCAGATAAAGGCAAAGATAAGGAATGGTCGGGCCAGCCTTTTCAGGCTGATACCCAGGGTTTTCATGGCCAGAATTTCCCAGTCCGAAGAGAGGCGAGTCGTGGCAGCCAGGGCACCGGTAGCCGAAGCCATGGGAATGGTGAAGGCTAAAATTGCCGGCACCAGGTCCAAAAGAAGCTCGCCAGCAATTCTTAGTTCGACCCTTCTTGAAATAAGAAGCTCGGCAAAAAGAAAGAGCTGGTTCATAAGAAGAACAAAAGAATAGGCCAGAAGAGCCACAAAAAAAGGAGATAAAATTTCCTTAAGAAGATAAAAATCAAATTTTTTGAGCATCAGTTTCTTTGATGCTTATATCACAGGCTGAGAATAAAAAAAGAGGCCCTGGCTTCGAGCCAGGGCTTCTTTCAAGATTTGATCTTAATCAGTACATGTCAGAGGAAGGGCCGGGATATTTCGGCTGTTTCTCCTCTTCAGGAATTTCTGAGACCAGACCTTCGGTGGTCAACATGAGGCCGGCAATGCTGGCCGCGTTCTGAAGGGCAATGCGAACCACCTTGGTCGGGTCAATAATGCCGGCTTTAATCATATCTTCAAACTTCTCAGTGAGAGCATTGAAACCCCAATCAGGTTTCATTTCTTTGGCCTTCTCAACGACAATTGAGCCTTCCCAGCCGGCATTATTGGCAATCTGTCTCATGGGTTCTTCGAGGGCCCGGCGGACAATATCCACGCCAATTTGCATATCCCCATCGAGCTTGAGGTTATCCAGGACCTTCTGGCAACGAAGCAGGGCGACTCCACCACCGGGGACAATGCCTTCTTCAACAGCTGCCTTGGTCGCATGCATGGCATCTTCAACCCGGGCTTTTTTCTCTTTAAGTTCGGTTTCAGTAGCTGCTCCAACCTTAATCAAGGCCACACCGCCGACCAGCTTAGCCAGCCTTTCCTGAAGCTTTTCGCGGTCATAATCAGAAGTTGTCTCCTCAATCTGTGTTCTGATCTGCTTGATTCTTGCCTGAATATCAGAGGTTTTGCCCTTGCCACCAACAATTGTCGTATTATCCTTGTCCACCACAACTTTCTCCGCCTCACCCAGCCAGTCAAGGGTAACATTCTCCAGCTTGACACCAATATCCTCAGTAATGACTTTACCACCGGTCAGGATGGCGATATCCTCGAGCATTGCTTTCCGGCGATCACCGAAGCCAGGCGCTTTTACGGCGCAGCTCATCAGGGTACCCTTGAGTTTGTTCACCACCAGCGTGGCCAGGGCTTCACCTTCAACTTCCTCGGCAATCACCAGAAGGGGCCGGCCCAGTTTGGCCACATTTTCAAGCAATGGCAACAGCTCCCGCAGGTTGCTGATCTTCTTTTCATGGAGAAGGATGAGAGGATTTTCCAGGACGCACTCCATCCTTTCAGGATCAGTTATGAAATAGGGGGAAAGATAACCGCGGTCAAACTGCATCCCTTCCACAATCTCCAGCGTGGTTTCCAAACTTTTGGCTTCTTCAACGGTGATGACACCGTCCTTGCCCACCTTCTCCATAGCCTCAGCAATAATCTTGCCAATTGACTCGTCATTGTTGGCAGAAATTGCCCCAACCTGAGCAATCATCTCACCAGAAACTTCCCGGCTCATCTTCTTGAGCTCTTTAACCACCTCTTCGACAGCCCGATCAATCCCCTTCTTAATAAGCATGGGGTTAGCCCCAGCGGTCACATGCTTCAGGCCTTCGGCATAGATGACCTGAGCCAGGACAGTGGCGGTTGTCGTTCCATCACCAGCGACATCAGAAGTCTTAGAGGCTACCTCCTTGACCAGCTGAGCTCCCATATTTTCCAGGGGATCCTTAAGCTCAACTTCCTTGGCTACGGTCACACCATCCTTGGTGCTGGAGGGCGAACCGAATTTTTTCTCCAGAATAACATTTTTGCCCCGAGGGCCAAGAGTGGCTTTAACCAGGTTACTAAGGGTGTTAACTCCTCTTAAAAGAGCCTGTCGGGCATCATCACCCAAGATAATTTGTTTGGCCATGCTGACACCTCCTTTTCATAAAATTATTCTATTTTGGCCAGGATTTCTTCCTCCCTAACGATAACATGCTCCACACCTTCAATGTTGATTTCAGTGCCACTGTACTTACCAATCAGAACCTTATCGCCCACCTTGACCTTGAGAGGAATAATCTTGCCATCCTCTGCCAGCCGCCCCTCACCGATGGCAATGACTTCGGCTTCCTGGGGCTTTTCCTTGGCTGTGTCAGGGATAATAATGCCGCCTTTTTTAACCTCCTTCTCCTCAATTCTTCTGAGGAGAACCCGGTCATATAGAGGAACTACCTTCATGCTGACCTCCTTTCTTGAATTTAGCAGTTAAAGTTTGAGAGTGCTAATTTTAATCAAAATAATGATTTTTGTCAAGGGAACACCGATATTTTCGGGCTATTTTTTCAAGATTTTCAGGGATTTGGCCCGGCTGTTGAGGGTATTTCGGTGAATTCCCAGAGCTTTGGCCACCAGGGTTTTGTTGCCCTTATATTTTTTCAGGGCCATTTCAAGGTAAATCTTCTCGAATTCCCTGAGAGCTTCCTTATACCTCACCTCTTTTTCAATCATCTCTTTAATGACAGCTTCGAGCTTTTGATGGATGGTCATCGTCGTCAAACTTTTTTTATCTGGCGTCCTCCCCTGATCTGGCGGTAGGCTTCCTGGAATTCAGCCTTAAGTTCCCCAGGAACAAGCTGAATGAGAAGCCGGCTGACACTCAGACAGGGGTAAGCCAGCTGGGATTGAATTAAATCCTTTTCTTTAACCGGAAATAATAGCAGAGACAGAACAAAAACTGAAGCTATCAGCACGCCTTTAACGAAACCGAAAAGGCCACCCAGGATAATATCCAGAACCCGGAGAGGCCCTTTTATTAGCTTAAAAATAAGATAGCTCAGAAGCCAGCCAATAAGAAGGAAGGCGGTAAAAATCAGCAAAAAGGACAGAAAGCGAGCCCAGGTTTCATTGGCCAGGGCCGGACGAAGCGAAGGTGCAAGTTTGGAGAAATATCGGGCCGCCATAATAAAGCCAGCAAGAACAAAGAGAATAAAGATTAACTGTCTCATTAATCCTTTAATAAAGCCACTTATAACAGCCACCACCAGAATGGTTAAAATGACCCAATCAATCCAGACGAGTCCCATGGTTATACCCTTTTATCTTTTGGCGAAGAGCTATGACCATGGAATAATCTCCGTTTCGGACACAACCAAAGGTAACGTGGGGCTTGATCCGGCCATGAAAATCCGAGCCAGCTGTCGGCACCAGATCAAGTTGTCGGGCTATCTCAAGATAATGAGCCGTCATTTTTTCATCATGATAGGTGGAAAAGACCTCAAGCCCGATAAGGCCGTATTCCTTAAGCTTTTTTAAATCATTTAAGGTAGCCATCTCAAAATCTGCACCTGGATGGGCTAAAACAGGCGCTGCTCCAAATTCCTTCGCCTGACTGAGAACTTCCAGAATGGAAACAATTCTTTTGGGCACATAAGCTGGCTTTCCAGGCCGAAAATAATCTTCATAAAATATGTATGGTGCAAATTTAATGTTTTTAGCTTCAAAATATTTAGTCAATCGAGGGTCCCGGCGGGCTGAATCTTTTTCCAGTAATCTCCTGGCAATAACCACCCCCAAGGGAGGACTGGAAGTACCTTTCCTGAAGACATCTTCCCAGCTAATATCAAAACCAAGCTGGCGGAGCTTTTCTATCCTCTCCCTGGCTTCAACTATTCTCGCCTCGTGAACGCGGCGGATAAAATCAACGAGCTGCGGATGACTAAAGTCGGCAAAAGGCAGAAGAAGATGAAATTCTCGCTCTTCATAAAGAGTTGTCAGCTCCACACTCGGAATAACTTCCACCTCTTTTCCCCTGGCTAATTCCAGCGCTTCAGGATAAGCTCCGACTGAATCATGGTCAGCAATAGAGATAGCCTTGAGTTTCATTTCCTCAGCCAGGGAAATAATTTCTTCAGGGGTAAGATCACCGTCGCTACTATATCTGGAATGAATATGAAGATCAACCTCAGCTGACATTATAATTCTTTCTTTTCCGTCAGAAGATAATATATTTCAAGATATCGCCTGGAAGTTTGTTCAATGATATCAGGAGGTAAGGGCGGTGGCGGTGAATTCTTATCCCAGCCTGAACTTTCGAGATAATCCCGGACAAACTGTTTGTCCAGACTGGGAGGCGATTGGCCGGCCGAATAGCTGGCCAGGGGCCAGAAGCGAGAAGAATCGGGCGTAAAAATTTCATCCACCAGAATCAGTTCATTGTCCGCCAGGCCAAACTCGAACTTGGTATCGGCAATAATTATCCCTTTAGAAAGAGCATAAAGCGATGCTTTCTGATAAAGTCTAAGACTTATTTCTTTCATCTTTCTGGCCAGTGCTTTGCCCACTATTTTTTCCATCTCCCGAAAAGATATATTAACGTCATGCCCTGTTTCTGCTTTGGTCGCCGGGGTAAAAATGGGTGCTGGCAAACGGTCAGCCTCTTTCAGCCCGGCCTTTAATTTTATTCCGCCTATCTTTCCTGTCTGCCTGTATTCTTTCCAGCCGGAGCCGGCCAGATAGCCTCTAACCACACACTCAACGGGCAGAACCCTTGTCTTTTTCACCAGCATCGACCTTTTTTCGAGCAATGACCGGTACTTGGGCAAAGGATCAGGAAAAGATTCAACTTCTGTGCTGATAAGATGATTGGGCACAATGTAAGCCAGCTGTTCAAACCAGAACCGGGAGAGCTGGGTCAGGACTTTGCCTTTATAGGGAATGAGGGAGGGCAGAACAAAATCAAAGGCTGAAATGCGATCGGTGGCGACAATCAGAAGCTTATCGCCCAGATCAAAAATATCCCTGACCTTGCCTCTTTTAAAAAGAGGAACACCCTCAAGCTTAATTTCACCCACCGGAATCTCCATAGTAGCCATTAAGATAGAACAAAAAAAACAAAAAAGCAAACAGAGGTCGGATCATCCTTGAAGAAGCGGTTTTTTCAAGTTTTTTTACCTTTTCTGGTCAACTTTTACGCCCGATTAATTTTTATTCAGGAATGAACCTTTCTTGGGTCTTAAAATGATGTTTCATCCGGCTCAGCTCGACGCATGAAAAGGCAACTGCTATTTGAAGCCGTGACCATAAAAAGTGAGGTTCATAAAGATGAAGCCAAGACCTCAAAAAGGCCAGGAGGAGAATAAATTGCCTTCCCATCCAGATATAAACCTCTGGCCGGCTCAAAATTTTATCTGGCCTCATGGTTAACAAAAACCAGTAGATAACAGCCTCAAAAATCCCGCCATTTTTTCGAAATAGGTAGAGGTACCTTAAAGTTTAAATGATCTGACCTCGCGCTCCGACAAAATTATCCCCTGATTTCTGGTGGAATCTAATTTTCCCCCGCTGGATGGCGCTTCCCGTCAGAAATACTGGCTTGAAGCTTAAAAGCCATCGGTTGTTAAGAGGCCAATGAAATTGAAGAGGCGCGCCTTTGTTACGGCATCGCGCCGGAAGGAAAGAAAATCGGGATGACAATGGGGACAGATAGTTATCTCTTCAATTTTTTCCTTCCTGATCCCCTGGGCCAGAAGTTGATTCCGGTTGGCCATCCTTAAATCCAGAAAAAAACGATCAGGATGAAGCGGGTGTGGAGAAAAAAGCTTTTCATCCCGGGGAAAGCCAGACTGGCTGAAAATGTCTCTGACCTCAAGGCCAACTTCATAGCAATCCCGGGAGATACAGGGGCCGAAGGCTACAGATAAATTTTCTGGTCTAGTCTTGAAGGAAGTTACAAGAAAATCAACGAGTTTTTCGAGAAGCCGGGAAGATGTTCCCCGCCAGCCACAATGGGCACAGGCAATAATCCGGTTAGCCGGATCGAATATAAGCACAGGGAGACAATCGGCCGTTTTAATCAGAAGAAGCAAGCCCGGTTTCGAAGTGACCAGGGCATCGCCTTCGAGGACGACCGTCGGTTTCTCCTCAAGATAATGAATATGGCTGGAATGAGCCTGACTAAGAAAAACAGGCTCTAAATTCTGCGACCGACAGAACTCGCCTAATTCCTTTTCCTGAAAATGTTTTGTACCGAAACCATGAACGATCAAGGGAAATTGGTCAAGAAGGGAGGATTTCAGGATGAAGGGCCAGTCAACTCTGAACATCGTGATCAATTCTTACCAGATTAAACGCCATCTCTGCCTTTGATCCAGGCGATGCAAACCGCAGGCTAAGGCTGAAGAAACGGCTTCTTCATATTCTTCAGTGGTTATATATCTATCCAGAACAGAACCCCGCCTGACCTCGCCGCAGGGCCTGTATTGATCCATGATATTGACATAAGTATCTTTCGAAATTTCCTCAGCTAGAAAACGCATCACCTCGGCTGTTCCCGCCAGTCCGGCTGGAAGCACCAGATGCCGAACAAGTAGACCCCGTTTAGCCACCCCTTTTTCATCAAGAATCAGATCGCCCACCTGGCGGTGCATCTCGCGCAGCGCCTCTTTAGCCACCTGGGGATAATCAGGAGCCTGCGCCAAGGCCCTGGCAACTTCAGAATTAATGAATTTAAAATCGGGCATGTAAATATCAATTATACCTTCAAGAAGCTTCAGGGTTTCGACCGAATCATAACCGCTGGTATTATAAACCAGGGGTACTTTAAGTCCCATGTCAATGGCCAGGGGTAATGCCTTAAGAATTTGCGGGACAAAATGGGTAGGCGTAACAAAATTGATATTGAGGCAGCCTAAAGCCTGCAATTCAACCATCATTCGGGCCAGCCGCTCAAAGGAAACCGGCCTCCCCTCACCGAGATGACTTATTTCATAATTCTGGCAAAAGATACAGCCTAGATTACAATGGGTAAAAAAAATGGTGCCCGAACCACTTCGCCCGACAAGGGGTCTTTCTTCACCGAAATGAGGAGCATAGGAGCTTACTTCTGGCAGAAGGCCACCACGGCAAAAACCCTTTTCTCCTTTAAGGCGATTAACGCGGCACTTCCGGGGACAGACCGTACAGGCCTCAAGAAGCTGCCAGGCTCTTTCAATTCGCTCCTCCAGGATTTTTTTCTGGTAAGCTTTAAGATACAAGGCTTCCCACATTATCGCCAGAATTTTATGATATCGTGACTTTCGCTGGCCGTCAAAAGAAATGCCTGATTTTATCAGCTCAACCCGATTCAAAGAAAAACTCAAGCTCTAAAAAATACACGAATAAGCCTAAAAGTAGTTAGCTTTGACTTGCTCAGATTAAAGGAATATAAATAAGCTTAATTGATAACTCTGAAAACAGGCCGCAAATTTTAAAAAACTGACCAGGCAAGCCATGGCCAATGAAAACAGGTTGAATTAAAATTAATAAAAACTTAAAAGGATGTTGAAAATGACAAATAAAATTTCAATCATACCTTCAACCTGTCTCTTTTTTACTTTTTTGTGTCTTGTCTTTTTTTCCGTGGGCCTCTTTTCTTTTCTCCAGGCCCAGGAAAGGCCAAGAATAAGAGAATTTGGCCTGACCATCGGCGTTTTACCACCCGGGCCAAATAATGCCATAACTGATGTTCCAGGGGTTAAGGTTGGTCAGGTAACCCTGATTGAAGGTGAAAGCATCCGGACAGGGGTGACCGCTATTCTTCCCCACGACGGGAACATTTACCAGGAAAAGGTTCCGGCTGGTGTGGCCATTGGCAATGCCTTTGGCAAGCTGATGGGTTCTACTCAAATAGAAGAACTGGGCAGCCTAGAAACACCTGTGGTTCTGACCAATACTCTTTCGGTCCCGGTGGCTGCTGGAGCTATTATCGATTACATTTTAAATCTTCCCGGAAACGAAAATGTTTTTTCCGTTAACCCTGTGGTCGGAGAAACCAATGATGGCTTCCTGAACGATATTCGGCGTCGCTTCGTCACCAAAGAGCATGTGCTTGAAGCCATTCACCGCGCTTCTTCCGGCCCGGTGGAAGAAGGCTGTGTAGGCGCCGGTACCGGTACCATATGTTTTGGCTTCAAAGGAGGAATCGGTACTGCCTCCCGCCGTTTGCCCGAGTCTCGAGGTGGCTATACCGTAGGAGTTCTTGTCCAGACCAATTTTGGGGGTATTCTTCAAATAAAAGGCCTCCCTGTGGGCTCTCTACTCCGTTCCCCAGCTGAAGAAACCAGCTCTTTTCTGACCGAAGAGGGTTCCTGCATGATTATTGTCGCTACTGATGCTCCCCTCGATAGCCGTAATCTCAAGCGTCTGGCCAAAAGGGCCCTTCTGGGCATTGCCCGGACAGGAGGTTATTTCTCCAATGGCAGCGGCGACTATGCCCTGGCCTTCTCCGTTGCGCCTGAAGTCAGGCTTAAAGCCAGAACTAAAGACAATTTTCAAACCCAGACCATTCTTCGCAATGAAGCCATGTCGCCCCTTTTTCTGGCCGCTGCTGAAGCCTCAGAGGAAGCCATTCTCAATTCTCTCTTTAAAGCCCGTACCATGACTGGCTTCAAAGGTAGAAAGGTGGAAGCCCTGCCCCTTGATAAAATCAAGGAATTAATGATTAAAGTTCTCGAAGAAATGAAAGAGGGAAAGGAGAAATAAAATGAGCCTGAAGGCTAAGAAGAAAATCCGGCGGACGATTGGCATCATCGGAGGGATGGGACCTGAAGCTACCGCCTATTTTTACTGGCTGATAATTAAAAAAACCAGGGCCCGTAAAGACCAGGAACATATTCATATTATCATTGATAGCTATCCTCAAATTCCGCCACGCACAGATGCCATTCTGGGGAAAGGACCGAGTCCTCTGCCTTATCTGGTTGAATCAGCCCGTCGTCTGGAAGAGGCCGGAGCAGAAATCTTAGTTATGCCCTGCATTACAGCCCATTATTATTATGATAGACTTAAAACCAGAACCAGCCTTCCCGTGGTGAATCTGCTTCAAGTGACAGTGGATGAAATTTGCCGCTTCCTGCCTGAGGCGAGAAAAATTGGCCTTATTGGCAGTACTGGCACCATTAAGTCACATCTCTTCCATCGTTATCTCGAAAGAGCTCATCTCGAACCCCTCTCGCCGACTCCTTCGGAGCAAAAAAAGGTGATGCAGGCCATTTTCGGCCCCGAAGGAATTAAGGCAGGAATAACCACGGGCAGGCCGCGGGAAAGTCTTATTGATATTGCCCATCAGCTTATCAGCCGAGGGGCTGAAGCTATCATTGCTGCCTGCACTGAAGTCCCCCTAGTTCTGAAAGAAAACGATTTACCCGTACCCCTTTTTGATCCCATGGAAATAGGTGCCAAAGCCTGTATCACCCTGGCTGGCTATGAGGTTAGAAAAAATTTAAAAGTTGACAGTAGCCTGATCTTTAGCTATAAATAGGCACTGAACAAGAGAGGAGGTGAATAAGTTTGGCCTTTGTGATTGTGGAAGAAGGCGAATCTCTGGAAAGCGCTCTCAAAAGATTTAAAAGAAAAGTGCAGCAGGAAGCGATTATCAAGGAGATAAAAAAGCACTCGGTTTATTTCAAGCCTGGTGAAAGAAGGCGAATGAAGGAGGCTCAGGCTCGTAAGCGCATGAGGCGCCGCCTCAAAAGAGAGCGCGAAATGGAATATTGATTCTGTCAAAACTCACCTCTCCTGCCTGAAAAAAGTAAAGAATGAGGGATGGCTTTTTCCAAGCCTGAATGGTTTAAAGTTCCTTTGCCCGCTTCCCAACAATATTCGGCGGTGGCCTCCCATCTTCGGCGCTATCAATTACATACCATCTGCCTGGAGGCTCGCTGCCCCAATCGTTCCGCCTGTTGGAGTGAAGGAACAGCCACCTTTCTGATTCTGGGCAATCGCTGTACTCGCCACTGTGCTTTCTGTGCCGTCGCCAGGGGCAGGCCCCTGAGGCCAGATCCTGATGAACCCAGGAAAATAGCCGAAGTAATCAACATACTGGGAATTCGTTATGCTGTCATCACTTCCGTCACCCGGGATGATTTACCTGATGCCGGAGCCTCGGCTTTTGCCGCCACCGTTGAGGCTATCCGCCGGCTCTGCCCGTCAACCCTTATTGAACTTCTTATTCCTGATTTTCAGGGTTCAGAGGAGGCTTTGCAGCTTGTCTTTGCCTCCAGTCCGGATGTAATTGGCCATAACCTCGAAACACCTGTCTCTATTTATCCTCTCATTAACCGGAAGGAAGAAAATTATTTTCGCTCACTCCGGATTATAAAAAGAGCCAAGGAATCTGGTTTCATCACCAAATCAGGCCTGATGGTGGGCCTGGGTGAATCCAGGCAGGACCTTCGCCAGGCAATGAAAGACCTCATTGAGGCTGGCTGCGATTTACTGACTATCGGTCAATATTTACAGCCGACCAGAGCCAGCCGGCCTGTCGTCAGATTTTATTCACCCGAAGAATTTACTCATCTCGAAAGGGAGGCCCTTGAGTTCGGTTTCAAGGCGGTAGCTTCAGGGCCTCTCGTCAGAAGCTCCTATTTAGCCCGGCAACTTTATTCCAGGGCATCTTAATGCGTTATTTTATTTTTGGCGATGTCCACGGCAATCTGGAAGCTCTCCAAGCTGTTCTGGAGCTGGCCAGAAGCGAATGTGTAGACCATTATCTTTTTCTGGGAGACCTTGTTGGCTATGGGGCTTCGCCCGATGAGGTCATTGAAACTATCGCCCGACTTCATCCTTTGAGCCTGGTTAGAGGGAACCATGATAAGGCCGTGGCTGGCCTGGAATCTACCGATATGTTTAATCCTGTGGCTGCCGCGGCCATTGAATGGACAAGAAGCCATCTTCGGCCTGAATCAAAAGAATTCCTAGCCAGATTAAAAAAGGGGCCGCTCAAAGTTGGTCGAACTCTGACCATCTGTCATGGCGCTCCCTTCGATGAAGATTATTATATTTTTGGCGAATTTGATGCCGCCGAGGCCTTTGACCATTTAAAGACAGCCATTGGCTTTTTTGGCCACACGCACTTCCCAGTGGTCTATACTTTAAGAAAAGACCTGGTCAAAGGCCAGTTGCTTGTGGGCAATGTGGAAATTCGTCTTGAACCTGAAGCCCGTTATCTTATTAATCCAGGATCGGTTGGTCAGCCCCGGGATCGCAATCCTTTAGCTTCCTGTGCCATTTTTGACAGCGAGAAAAGGGTCCTCCACCTTTATCGCCTCAAATATGATATCAGGGGCGCCCAGCGAAAAATTCTGGCCGCCAAATTGCCGCCTTCTCTGGCCGAGAGGCTATCTCTTGGCATCTGACCTCAAAGCCGTGAATTAGCATAACAGTAAAGGCAGCTGTTGGGACAGGACTGAGTGTAGCTGCCGATGTCAATGGATTCAGTACAATGGCATTCAGGCCGCTGCGTTTTATCTTTAGCCAGAGAAACCGGCGCCTGTCGGGGATGCAATTTCTGAAGAAGAGCTCCATCAATACAGGCTGAAGGTTTTATCCCGGGAACAGTAGTGAGAAAAGCCTGGGCACAGGCTAAAAGCTCAAGATCAAAGGCTGAAGCTATTTGGCTCAATTTCTGAGCGGCTTCGATTTTTTCTTCTGCAGGAGGATCAAAATAGTTCAGGCCAAGGCGCTCTGCCCTTAATCTGGCCTTTCGATACCACTGGGCAAAACTGAAGCGAATCTGGCGCAGGCCAGAGGCGGAAGCGGCCCGGGCGATTCGGGGAAAAAAGTCAAGATTGCTTTTCAGGGTTTGATCCTCCCACCAGTAAACAATGGGGTCAAAACGCAGGCTGAGTCTTAAGGGGGAGCCTGCAATCTCCAGGAGAGGTTTAATCTGGGCCAGGGCTTCTTCAGGCCGGATAACATATTTTTCAATTAAAGTGCCACCAAGGCCAGTTATGGTGAAATGAAAATAGAGCTGGTCATATTTTTGGCAGAGGTCAAGGAGATTATATTTATTGGTCAGGAGATGATGAAAATCTTTGGACCAGAGAACGAGAGTATGGACTTTTTCTGGCTCGAGGCTGATTTCTCTTTTATTTCGCCGCGGAAAAATTAAGGTAGCCTTTTCCTGGCTGAGGGCTTCAGCCAGCCATTGAGGAAAATGAGCCACGAGATCGCTGCGACGGGAGGCACTGATAACCACCTTGAGCTCAGAATCCATCACGTTTTCGCTTACCCCTGATTCCTGAAATTCTGCCTGGCTTTTTTATCTATCTGGCTGATTTGATCTTATTCATTTACCTCGATTAAAGCCCGGCTGATTTAATTAGCTAAATTTAAAAAATCACGTCTCATTCTCATCAGCTCTGTTGTTTTCGGAGCAAAAATATCAGCTCAGCTTCCCTCAATTTTTCCTGCAATTAACAAATTAAGGCTCTTCCTCTGAGAAATCAAGTGATTGAAACAGACCAGGAGAAATCCGGGGAGAGTTTTTATGAAAATAGATCTTACTGAAAGCTTTCAGGGAAGCTCATTTTTCCTATTTTATTTATTATTCATATAGGAATAATATAAATTATCGAATTTACTCCGTTTTATCTCACCCAAAAACCTCCGCCAGGAAAAGTCCTGAGGCCAGGAAAAGAAAACTTGACGCCAGATCGAAATCAACTTAGGATTCAGGAAGAGGCAAATCATGGCTATTCTGGAGGCCAGAAAGCTCACCAAGATATATGGTGATCGGGCTGTGGTCAGGCAGGTCGACCTTGAATTTCAAGGTGGCGAAATCGTGGGGCTCCTGGGCCGTAATGGCGCCGGAAAGACCACTACCTTTCAGATGATTGTTGGCCTGATCAAGCCCGATGAGGGTCAGATTTTACTCAATGGCGAGGAGATAACACGATGGCCAAGTCCGAAGAGGGCTCGAGCCGGCCTGATCTATCTCCCCCAGGAAAACTCGGTTTTTCTCCGGACAACGGTCGAGAATAACCTCCGTCTCATCCTTGAGCTTCAACCCCTGAGCCAGGAAGAAAGGGAGAGGAGGCTCGGGGAATTGCTGATCAGATTCAATCTGGAAGCTTTGAGAAAACAGGGAGCCCACACCCTCTCCGGAGGGGAACAAAGAAAGCTGGAGATTGCCCGGGCCCTGATTCTTGAGCCTCAATTTTTGCTTCTCGATGAACCCTTTACCGGAATTGATCCGCTGACCATTCTTGATCTGCAGCGAATCATCCTTAATCTAAAAAAAGAAAAGAGGACCATTATCATTTCTGACCATAATGTTCAGGATACCTTTGAGATTTGTGACCGGGTTTATATCATTGATGAAGGCCAGGTTCTGGTCTCGGGGCCACCTCAAGAAGTGGCAGAAAATGAACTGGCCCGCCAGAAATTTCTCGGACCTGATTTTTCTTTCCGTCCGCCAGCCTAATCGCCTGGCGAGAAGAGCCGATCCCCGAGGGTCTCCCCAATAAAAAAGCGAAATAGAAACAGGTAGCCACCAAAAAGGAGAAGAAAAAGGGCTCCAGCCTGATAGGCTGCAGCTCCTATAAGGGAAAAGAATGGCCAGGAGATGATACGGGCGGCCAGCACCAGGGCTATAAACCAGATAAGACCCACAAATAACAAGTCAAAGAGCTTAGCTTTAAGCCAGGTAAAGAAGGAGCGTGAAGGAATCTTTTCCTCAGTAACTAAATCAGATTCTTCCTCCTCCCCAGTTCTTTCTTCAGCTTCCTGTTCCTGTTCTTCTTTAATTCTCTTTTCTCTCAAAAAACCTCTTCTTTCTTCCCTCATTTCTGGTTCCTCCCTCTCTTCTTCCCAGCCCGGCGTCTCAAGGGCAGGTTCAACCTCAAAAGGCAGAGGCTGCTGTCCGGGCTTTTCGGGTAAGCCCACACCGGAATCAACCTGCCAGAGCGGCCGATCAGGAGTCAGAGCTGAATCATCAGGATAGGAGGTGGTCTCCTCAGTCATCTCGCGCCAGGTCTTCTCCCCGGCTTCAAAGGAATAACCCTGAGGAATCTCAGGAGAAACATCGGTGGCCGAAGGGACTTCAGTTTCAACCCTGTCTCTTATAACTTCAGCCCAGGGAGGCATTTCCTCTTCTTCCCGGCCCACTGATTCCAGTTCCTTTTCTCTTTTTTTAGCCTGGATGAAATAATTATTGACCGAGCTTTCTCCCGCTTTTTCTTTCAGCAACTCAAGAAAATCCTCAATCTTTTTCTGACCTTCATCAATAGAGCGGGTCAGACGATCGAGCTCGGCTGTAGGAAATTCCAGGGTTGGCTCCTCAGGCCTGAAATAATTTTCCTTTTCTTCCCATTCTTCTTCTTTCCCCTCTTCTTCCAGTTCCTCTACTTTTTCTTTTGCCTCCTCTTCTTTTTCTTCAATTTCTTCCTCTTCGATTATTCTTCCAGCCTCTTCCTTGTCGCTTTTCAATTTCTCCTCTTCTTTTTCCCTCTCTTTAGAGATTTTTTCTCGACTTTTTCTTCTCTTGGCTCGACCCGCTCTGACTTCCGCTTCCTCCTCGCTTAACTCTTTAAACGACCGATCTTCTTTCCTTTCTTCTTCCATCCCAGCTGGCTCCTCATCAAAAATTATCTCCCCTTCACCCTCCTCCTCTGGCTCCAGAATTATCTTTTCCCCTGGAATATCTTCTTCTATATTTTCATCTTCAGGAAAAAGGAGCTGGGTTCCACAATTACGGCAATAAAGAGCTCCCTCTTCCACCAGAGACCGGCAATAAGGACACCGTTTAATCCCCATCAAACCCAGTATAAAAAGAAAAACACAGGAGTGTCAATTTAAAACTTTTTCCATCACGATTTTTAAAGGGCTTTCTTTTTTCCCGCTTTATCACGACTGAAAGAATTCAGGTTCTCGGGGAAAGGGAGGAAGATGGTCTTTTTATTAAAAGAGACGAGAAGCAAATCGAGGGGAAAGAAGATAAAATGCACTCAACCTCTACTTTGTTGTCGAGTCAAGGGGAAAAGTTCAGCTAAAATTAAATGCCAGGAACAGAAGATATAATTCATGCGAAATTCCCTTTCTTATTTTCCAGTCGATACGGCGAACTTCACAGAGTAAAAAAGAGGAAGGGCATTTTTTGAAAAGAATGCTAATTTCTGTTTTTTTAATTTTGGATATTTAGCTCTCCAGCCCTGGCCCATTTTTATCACAGGCTAAAGAATTTGTTCTTTTCATCCTTTATCATTAGAGTCCCTTAGCCTTAAAGAAATCTTCTATCCCGGGAAAAGGGATTTTAGGAAGCCATCTTTGAAATTTTTTGAAGTCAAGTCTGAGGTGGTTCATCCTTAAAAAATGGGTTTGATTTGGCGCTTTTTTACATGAATATATCCATTTTTTTGCCTAGATAAGCACTTGTATCAGGGTACAGGACAGACTTTATAAAGCTCTTCCTTAGGCCCTTTTTAGCTCATAAATCATCCTTCAATTTTGAAGGCTTTTTTGACTGACTTTTAAAGAAAATACAGGCGTTGTAGGCTCAATAAATCAGCACACGCAAGAGCCGACTGAAGGTAAATTGGCCCCGGATTATAAAATACTTTGAATTTGAGATTTTTTATGGTTAAAAATATCAGATTTTACCGTACTCAACAGCGGATTGAATCCAGGCCAGTTTATCGTTGCGGAGGAGAATCAGAGAAATATCCATAGGATGTGCAATCTTCGGCTTCAACTCGCCTTTAAGTATTTATCTGCGGGTTATGTAGGGTATATCAGAGATCGATAATTCTTTAGATCTACCGATTAAAAGCCCGGAAGAGCCATTACTTTTAGGTCCTGCCTGAAAATTCTATTATTCCTGAAGGAAATACTCCCAGGCCTGATAAATTTCCCTGCCTCTGCCCGAAGAACCGAAGGTAAATTGACATTTAGCTCTGGATGGGACAAAATAAAAAAGGATTGGGCGATTAACTCAGGGGTAGAGTGCTACCTTCACACGGTAGAAGTCGCAGGTTCGAATCCTGCATCGCCCACCATTTTTATTTAAGAAAAAAGAAGAGATAAAAAATATAAAAGCAATAAGAATTTAAGCGATAAAAAATGGTTGAATCAATTTTGATTTATTAGTTCCTGGCGAGGGCAATGTTAAGACCTGAATTTTTGGGCGCAATAATTTTTTGTTATCTCTTCGGTTCCATTCCCTTTTCTTTCCTTGTCGCCCGCTGGGCTAAGGGAATTGATCTTCGCACTTCAGGTGAAGGTAATGTCGGCGCCCGCAATGTCTGGCATTCTGTCGGCAAAGTTTATGGTTTTATCTCAGGTTTTCTTGATTTTTCCAAGGGAGTTGTGGCCTGGGCTGCAGCTCAGCTTCTGGCCCTTGATTCACCTGAAATCTGGGCTTTAGGCCTGGCCGCAGTTATCGGCCATGCTTTTCCTGTGTTTCTAAAAGGAAGAGGCGGCAAGGGCGCGGCTACAGCCATGGGTTTTATCTTCTGTCTTTCTCCCTTTCCCCTTATTATCGCTGGCGCTTTTATGGGCCTGGCCTTCATCATCTTTCGCGATTTCCATTTAGCTGTGGCCCCGGGAATGGCTTTGCTCCCCCTTCTCTGGCTTTTTGTTTTTAATAAGAGCTGGACAGATGTGGTTCTGCTTCTCGCTATGTTTCTTTTTCTGGGCTTGAAAAGATGGATCGATGAGCCCTATATGAGAAAAATTAAAAGCCAGACAGGGTGGAATAAATCATGATTACCCTCGATAATCTTCTTTTTCTAATTCTTCTGGCCATTTTTTTTAATACCATCATCAATCTAAAAAAAATGGCGCCAGAGGAGCAAGCTACTTGGCCCCAGAAATGGCCTTTTGTTTCCGTTCTGGTTCCTGTCCGCAATGAAGAAAGAAACCTGGAGGCCCTTCTTGACTCCCTGCTTAAACAGGATTATCCCGATTATGAAATTCTGGTTATGGATGATGGCTCAACTGACAGGAGCTGGTCAATTCTGGAAAAATGGGCCTCCCGCGATTCGCGTTTGGGGATTTTTCAGAGCCAGGAACTTCCCCCGGGCTGGACAGGAAAAAACTGGGCTTGCCATCAGCTCAGCCAGCTGGCCCGAGGTGATTATCTTCTCTTCACTGATGCGGATACGGTTCATCATCCTCTGGCTCTGAAAAAAGCTATCGCCTCAGCCTGTCAGAAGAATTCACATCTTCTCAGTGCCCTGCCCGAGCTTGAAGCTAGAACCTGGTCAGAGAAGCTCTTCATGCCCATGATTCCCCTAGCTCTGGTTTCGCTCATTCCCTTTTTCAAACTGAATCGAAGACGGGGTCGTTCCTTTCCGGTCGTTCTTGGTCCCTTTCTTCTTTTCGAACGCCGGGCTTATCTTGAATGTGGCGGACATGAAGCTAATAAAAGCAACATCGTTGACGATATCGCCCTCGCCAGAAGGGCAAGCGAATGCGGTCAGAAAATTACCTGGATTGATGGCAGCCGCTTCCTGCGGATTCGTTTTTACACCTGTTTTCATGACCTGTGGACCGGCTTTTCGAAAAATTCTTATGAGGCCATAAAGGGAACACCTCTCAAGGTTCTTCTGGCGGCGATGGCCTGCTACTTCCTTTTCCTTCGCCCCTATCTCGCTCTGCTTAATGGCCTTTCCCAGGCCGAGCTGGCTTTCCTGCCCCTCCTCGAGGTAGCCATAATCAGTCTGACCCGCTTTATTCTGGCCGAAAGATTTGGTACCAGTTTTGCCTGGATTCTTCTTCATCCAGTCTCCGTTATTTTTTCCATCTTAATTTTGATTAATTCCTGTCGTCTGACTATCCTGGGAAAAAAGATTGCCTGGAAAGAACGCTGGTATCCCCTGCCCTGAAAAAATGAAAAGGCCCGACCATAACGGAAGATTTGGAAAGCTCAGGCTTGTGAATTGAAGCCAGAAAATCAGGCTATAATTTTCAGTCAGGTTATTTTTATTTACAGCCAGATTATTTTTATCTAAACCTGGTTTTGGAAAAATCTGAAGGCCTTTCCTTTTAAACCTAGCAGATGAGAGAAAATTAATCTTTGCCGCTCCATATTTCTTCTGCTGATAGCCTAACAAGGTTAAGATTAATCCGAACTGGATTAAGATCAGAAGTTTCTCTGGGTTGACATAAACTTATTCGATTCTTTCGATTTTCCTGTAGATAAAATGGGATATCTGGACGTACCTGCAGATTATCTAGCCGCACTTTCAGGTTATTTAGCCTGAAATCGATTTATTATTCATGAGATTAATTAGATCAATATAAATAAGACACAATAAATAAGATAGGGAGAAGACACGATAGAGTTTCTTCTAAAACTCTGCATCGATGGCCTGGCTGCAGGGTCCTGGCTCTTTTAATTCTTCATCTTCACCCGCTCTCAACTCGGAAGTGCCAACTCTTCAAACCTGGATTGAACTCACTATAAATTAAATTTGAATTCCTGAGCCAGCGACTATAAAAATATTTCCAGAAAAAGCATAATATCGAGGAGACTCAATTTCAGGAGCCATGAAATGAGAAGCAAGGTAAATTTTATTTTTCTTCTCGGGCCTATCGTCTTCTTCTTTCTGTCCATGGAGGCCGGCGAAAAGGATCTAAATAAGAGGATTGAGGCTGTGGTCGAAAAAATCACTCCTGAGCTGATTGAGATTCGCCGGGATCTTCATGCCCATCCTGAGCTGGCCTTTCAGGAAAAAAGAACGGCCGCTAAGGTGGCTTCTTACCTTCAAAATCTCGGTCTTGAGGTCAGAACCGGGATTGCCGGAACAGGGGTTCTGGGAATTCTGCGTGGCCTGAAAAAGGGGCCGATTCTGGCCATGCGAGCTGACATGGATGCTTTACCCATCACGGAAGCTACCGGTCTTCCCTTCAGTTCAAAGGAAAAAACAATCATGAATGGCCAGGAAGTGGGCCTTATGCATGCCTGTGGTCATGATATTCATACCACTATTTTACTGGGTTCGGCCCGGGTTCTTTCGGAGCTGAAGTCAGAACTGAAGGGAACGATTCTCTTTATTGCTCAACCGGCCGAAGAATATGGCGACGGTGCGGCCGAAATGCTCAAAGCCGGTCTTTTTCGTGAGATTAAACCAGAAGCTATCTTTGCCTTTCATGTGGATGATGAAGCCAGGGTCGGCTTCATCCGCTATGCACCCGAATACGCCGCGGCCAATGTTGATGGCTTCGATCTAATGATTGAATCTGAAGGCTGTCATGGTTCTGACCCTGATTCCTGTGTCGATCCGATTGTTGTTGGCGCCCAGATTGTTCTGGCCCTTCAGGTTATGGTCTCAAGAGAAATTGACGTCCATGATGATACCGTTATTACTGTCGGTTCATTCCACGCCGGCACAGCCAGAAATATTATTCCGGCCAAAGCTGAGCTCGAAGCAACTATCCGCACCTACGGAGATTCCCGGAGGTTTGTGGTTAAAGAAAAAGTAGAGCGCATAATCAAAAATGTCTGTGAAGCGGCTAACGCCAGGTATAACCTCCAATATTACCTGGGCACTCTGGCCCTGCGCAATGATCCAGCTCTTTTAAAGAAAATATTACCAATTGTCCAGGAAGCTGTAGGCGGTCCTCAATATGTCATTGAGGCCAGGCCAAGCATGGGTGGCGAAGACTTCAGCTATTTTGCCCGGGAAATTCCAGCGGTTATGCTCTGGCTCGGGGTTGTGCCTGAAAATCTAAGCAGAACCTCCGTTCATTCACCCACCTTTCTGGCTGATGAAAAAAGTATCCCCATTGGCGTTAAAACTATGGCCTCCATTTTCCTCCACTACCGATAAGGGAGACACAAACATTTTTTTATTTCATTACATTTAAGGGCACAAAATATTTTTAATTGATAACAACACACCGCCAATTATCGGGAAGCAAAAGTTTTTTATTTATAAATAAGGGCGAGAAACTGTATCGAGGAAACAAACATCTTTTGTTAGCTTTTTAGCTAAATAATGGCAGGCCGAACCTTTTTCCGAAGTAATGGGGACGCAAACATTTTTTAAGTTAAATAATGGCGAAATAAAGGGAAACGAAAATTTTTTGTTACAGGGATGGGGAGACATTGATGAGGACCTGAACATTTTTTGCGAAGGAGCCTAAAATTTTATTTCACTTGGATTCAGGTTATTTATACTCAAAGGTGGCCTGGACGTTAAGATATTTCTGGGCTCCACCTTCTCTCAGCCAAGCTCTGGCTTTTCTATCTTCTTCCAGATAAGCTTTCCAGAAAATTAAACTTAATTCTTTTATCATTTCCTGAAAGGCTTCATCTTTTTGACCCCGGCCTGAAAGGGCAGCCCAGCGAGGTCGACCAGAAAAAATCATATGATCACCCTCTTTAAAGATGACCAAATACTGGTCAGCCTTTTTGATGTAATCAAAAGGAATGCGTCTTTCTTCGGCTCTGGTTTCACATATCGGGCTATCATCAAGGGTGCCGGTCATATGAAGACAGGGAAGAGCAATGGCACCAAAAATTTTTTCCAGATTGTTTCGGTTTGAGGGCACAGGGGCGCTCATGGGAATTGCCGCCTTAACCCGATTATCAGCAAAAGAAAGCTCTTGACCTCCTGGTAAAATTATTCGCTGGCCAGCAATTAAAAGAGTCGTATTGGCTCCAAAGGAATGGCCGGCCAGACCTATTTTCTGAAGATCGATCAGGCCCTTCAGGGGGCCGGATTGATTATTTATCTTCTCTAATTTATCCAATGCGAAACTGACATCTTTCACTCTTTCTACGGCGTTAACTGGATTCGCCGCGGCTTTTCTCATTTCAGCCAGTAGTTCCCTTTTGCCTTTCCAGACGGCCTCATCGCTTCCCGCATGCTGTAAATGGACGGAAATAAACCCATTTTCGGCCCAGAATCTCCCCAGATATTCGTAGCCTTCGCGTGAGCCTCCAAGCCCATGGGAAAATATTATGACCGGAGCCCGGCCTTTAAGGTCAGCAGGATAATATATTTTTACAGGAACCTCTCTTTTCCTCGATTCATCCAGCCAGACTTCCCGGATGACCTCCACCCTGTAAGCTGATAGCTTGACCGGAAGTTCTTTAGCTCCATCGGGAAGAAAACTTTCAGCCCGGAAGGAGACAGAAGGAATTAAGGATAAGCTCAGAAAGAAAACTAAAAGAAAAATTGTTTTCTTCTTATGTCCTTCCATTTATTTTCTCCTTATCTTTTGACAGCCGCATTAATCCTTTCCTGTAATTTATCTATCTTTGCTTAGATTATTTAGCTTTTCCCTTTGATTATTATCTTTTATTCGAAAACTTTTTTGATCTTTCTTTTGCTTGATTTTTGAAAATAAAAATCGAGTCGCCAGTTCCAATTCATTCAGCCCGCTCATTTAGCCGGGGGGGTTTTGGCCAGCATTTCCTCAAATTGAGCCGCCGTAATTATTTTTATTCCGAGTTTTTCAGCCTTGGCCAGCTTTGAACCTGGATTTTCGCCAACCACAAGATAAGAGGTTTTGCTGGAGACGCTATCCATGGGCTTGCCCCCTCGAGCCCGAATGGCTTCATGAGCTTCTTCCCGGCTCATTGAGGGCAGAGTCCCGGTAATGACAAAAGTCAAGCCAGTCCAGGGCCCAACCACCTCCCTGGCTACTTCCTCCATCTTAACTCCAGCTTTTTTGAGCTTGGCAATCAGGTTCTTAACTTCCTTACGCCGGAAAAAGTTATAGACCTCATGAGCTACTTTTTCTCCAATACCTGGAATTTCATCAATCTCCTCCTTGGAAGCAGCCATGAGCTTATCAATTGACCCAAAATGACTGGCCAGAAGAGCCGCTGTTTCAGAGCCTACATTGGGAATCCCCAGGCCATATAGAACCCGGCTCAATCCTCTGTCTTTGGATTTTTCTATCGCTTTTAGCAGATTGCTCTCTGAAAGCTCACCGAAACCCCGAAGATGGACCAAGCAGCCTGGCTTCAGAAAATAAAGGTCGCCCGGGTCCCTTACTCCCAGTTCTTTATAAAGTACAGCCGCCACCTTCTCTCCGAGGCCTTCAATATCCATAGCGCCCCGGGAGGCCCAGAGCTCAAGCCTTCCCCTTACCTGCACCGGACACTCCCAATTGCGGCAGAACAAACCAACAATGCCTTCTTCTTTAACCAGCGGCGAACCACAGGCAGGGCACCTGGTGGGGGGCTTAGCGGGCTTGGTTCCAGGCGGACGTAAAGCATAATTAACCTCTCGAATATAGGGAATGATATCACCTGCCTTTTCGACAATGACCGTATCTCCCTCCCGAACATCAAGTTCAGCCACTCTTTCGGGATTAAAGAGGCCGGCCCTTTTCACCGTGGTTCCCGCAAGGAAAACCGGCCTCAAATTAGCCACGGGCGTAATGGAACCTGCCCGGCCAACAGACCACTCTATACTTTCCACCCTGGTTGTCGCCTGTTCCGCCTTGAATTTGAAAGCAATTGCCCAGCGAGGCGCTTTGGCTGTAGCTCCAAGGATTTCCTGCGCTCTTAAATCATTGACTTTGACTACAAGGCCATCGATGTTATAGGGCAACTTTTCGCGACTGGCCTCCACCTCCCGGTAAAATTTAAAGAGCTCGTCCAGATTACGACAGAGACGACGCTGGGGATTAACCTGAAAGCCCCATTTTTCCAGGGTTTCCAAAGCCTTATCCTGGGTTTCGATACCAGGAATTTTGGTAATGATGTAATAAAGCCAGGCATGGAGATGACGTCTGGCAACTTCCCTGGGGTCAAGAAGTTTGAGTGTGCCGGCCGCAGCATTCCTGGGATTGGCAAAAAGAGGCTGCCCCTCTGCTTCTCTTTTCTTATTTAGCCTGGCCAGATCCTCCCGCGTCATATAAACTTCTCCCCTGACTTCCAGATGACCCCGCGGTCCATTATTCAGCCTTAAGGGAATATCCCTGATTGTCTTTAAATTGGCCGTAATATCATCACCGGTGTAACCATCTCCTCTGGTTGAACCCCGAACAAAAAGGCCATCCTCATATTCCAGGGAAATGGCCACCCCATCAATTTTGGCTTCAGCCATAAACTCAACCTTGCGGCCCAGAACTTTGCGAATCCTGGCTTCCCAGGCCTTTACCTCATCCTCATCATAGGCGTTGTCCAGAGAAAGCATGGGCGGATCGTGAGCCACAGTTTCAAAGCCCTCAAGGGGCGCTCCACCCACTCGCTGGCTGGGTGAATCAGGCGTAATGAGCTCCGGGTACTGCTTTTCGAGTTCCAGAAGCCGCCGGTAAAGCTGATCATACTCGTAATCGGAAATAATCGGCTCGCCCTTGACATAATAAAGATAATCGTGCTTGCGAATTTCCTCGCGCAATTTTTCTAATTCGGCCTTAACCTTTTCTATGTCGGCTCCACGTTCTGAACCCATTTTGGCCTCCCTTTTAAAATCCCCTTAAAGCATAATTAACTTTGAGCCAAGAAATTGTCAAGCTGGAACCTTCGCGCTCAGGCCAGGTTAAAAATTAACGGTAAATCGACATTTCCATTTTTGTCCTTAACCTATAAGCAGGAATAAGAAAGAAGAGAAGAACAAAAAGAATTAAAAAATAAGTGGGCTGAAGCCCCTCCTTTAAACCATGAGAGAGAAAAATCAAACTTCTCTGCAAATGGATCAAAATTAAATTGAAGAAAATCAGGGCAGTCCAGGCCTGCTCCTGCCAGAGATATTTCAGTCTCCGTCTCAACTGCCGGTTATCTATTTTTGCTGGAATGATTGGTCTCAAAGAGACCAGGCCAAAAACAAGAGCCAGGATAACCTGGGTAAATGGATAGATAAAAAAAGCCAGATTTTTTTCAAAGCGAAGGGGTGCTTGATGAAAAAAATTTATCCAGAGAAGTATGGAGGAAGGAAGGCGGGGATAGGCGATGATAGCCATGGTCCAGCCGGCAATTAAAAGAAGGCCATTACAGATTTTGAGAGAAATTAATAGAATCCGGCTCATCAATTAACTGCGGCTTTTTGTGTCAGATTATTTTTTATTGAATCCGCTGCATCAGGGTTCGGGCCAACCACTCCAGGGCGCCAGGCGTCTTCTCCCAAGAGCGCCAGCTTTCCACCGCATAAATTATGGCTTCATTTTCATCGCCATGACTGATGGTTGTTGGTAGCTCATCAGGTAGCTCCCAGAGACCAAGAAGATAGAAAGGAACATAGGGATTAACATCAAGGGCCTGGCGCAAGGATTGTTCAGATTCCTTTTTCTCACCTGATTGTCGATAATGAAGCAAAGCATGAGAGTAAGCCCAGGTGGCAGACTTATCTTCAGGATAGCGATCAAGAAGATTAAGAGCCTCCGCGTCTCGATCCGCCTCAATGAGGCAGTGAATCAGAGCATGACGAAGGCCAAGATGGTCGACTGAATCGAGACGCAGCAAATCCTCAAAATGTTCGATCGCCTGGGCTCTTTCGCCCATCATCCACAGACACTGGGCCAGACCGGCTCTGGCCCTCATATAGGGCCTGGTAGAAACAATACTCCAGAAATGGCCTGCCTCCTCTTTAAATATCTCTTTGCCTAAAGCCCTTTCCCCAGCCCTGACTCCCTGTTCATAAAGGGAGGCGGCCTCCTGCAGACTCTGGGCTGTTTCCTCAGCTAAAAGAACATAAGCATCGGCACAATCGGCACAGATGGCTAAAGCTTCCCGCGCTAATTTTATTCTCTCGGCCCCTTCAGCTTCAAAGGCGTCATACATTAAACTCTGGGCTTTCTCCAGGGGAGTTCTCTTTTCAAAGCTAAAGGGTTGACCTGAGGAAAGCAGATTTTCAATGTACCGGCGAACTTCTTCTGTTGAAGAAAATTCATGGTCCCGAAGAAGCAAACTGATTTCAAAACTTGTTCTTTCCAGGGCCCGCACATCCTTCGGCAGCGTGGTGGCACGGGTTTCCTCATCGTTCTTCCTTTTTTTTGTCGGCGACATGTCTCCTCCTTTAAAAATTGCCCTGAGCTTTCTTTACTCAGGACACCTACCTCTTTTATCTTAGTCCTTTCTTTCTTTAAATTCCAGAAATTTCTTTCGAGGCCCAGCAATTCTGTTTCTCATCTTATCAAAGGGAAGCAGAAATGCTTTTTTTATTCATTCCTGTGTAAACTTAAGATTTTTACGGCCGGACCTTGAGGTTCAATTTTTTGGAAGGTGAAGACGAAGAAATTCTCCGGCCAGCTGGCAGGCCTCAGCGCCTTCAGGTAAAAATGGAAAGAGATAGACGAAAACATGAAACAGGCCCGACCATTCAATCAGCTTAACATCAGAGCCGGCCTGGCTGGCTTTCTGAGCCAGATTCAGGGCATCATCATAAAGAACCTCCTCGCTTCCAATAAAAATAAGAAGAGGTGGAAAACCGCTGAGCTCGCCGTAAAGAGGTGAAATCTCAGGATCAGCGAGTTTCCTCGCTCCAGCATAGAGACGAGCTCTTTCCAGAGCGAGCTGACGATTGATCATCGGGTCGCGGCAGCCTCTGGTAACGAAAGCCGCCGAAGAACAGGTCAAATCAACCCAGGGCGAAAAAGACAAAGACAGGCAGGCCGGGGCAGATTCTCCCTGATTAATCTCTGGGTTAAAGCCACGGCCAGCCCGCCTCCGGCCGAATCACCAGCAAGAGCAATTCTTTCAGGGGGGATATTTTTCTCCAGAAGCCACCGATAGGACCTTAAAGAATCTTCCAGGGCAGCAGGATAGGGAAATTCTGGTGCCAGGCGATAATCAAGGACAAAAGCGGCGGCTTCAGCTTCCCTGGCCAGACGCAGAGCCAGATGCCGATGAGTCCGCGGCGAGCCACTTACAAAGGCGCCTCCATGGAGATAAAAAAGAAGGCGAGAGGCTCGTTCGAGAGGCTGATTCAAAATTTCTCCTTTGAGGCCATCAAATTCAATCCTATGAACCTCTCCTCTTTCAAAGAAAGAAAAAATTGCTCCGAAAACTTCAAAATAAAAACGAGCCTGTCTTAAATTAAGGAAATGATGGCCGTAGCGACCAGCTCGCAGAAGCTTTCTGAATAACCTCAGGCGTTTCCTGCTTCTCGACGCTTTAATTAAATGACAGGCATTCATCATTCTCTTATTTTAAAAAGCCTTCCTTCGCCTGTATCAAGTTCAACCATATTTCTCTTTAATTTTCTTATTTCAACTAAATAACATCAGAAAATCGAATTTGACACCCAATTAAGTCAGATCTCCATAATATGCTCATTTTTTAAATGCCTTTCCTTGATATGTATTGAAGATGGAGTCAAGCAGGTTATTTTTTGAATAAATCCAAACTGGCTCTCACTGAAAATATTTTCAGCTTTTTAGCTGCCCCATTCCGCCAGATTTGAATTCTACAAAGATCGAGCGACGTTACCTTGACAGCCCTTTACCCTTATTTTAACATTCCGAAAGTGAAGTTAAAAGGCAGGAGGTAAAATGATAAAAAAATGCTGGCCCCTTTCTTTTTTTATTGTTTCTTTTTTTATGCTTTCATTCTTTCTTTTTTCTCCCCTGGCCCGGGCACAATCAGCTGAAAATGAAACTATCCGCGAGCTACGTCGAATCAATGAGACGCTCCAGCATCGTCTGGATGTTCTGGAAAAGATGATTGATGATGTTCTCTGGTATGAACGCCTTGGTAATTATGCTTTTGTGGACAAAGTCTTCCTGACAGGACCTCCTCCCTGGAGGGAGAAAAATCCTGCGGCCCAGGGAGCGGGCAATCCAGTTAAATTCTGGGCCTATGTTTTTATCCCCAGGGGCATTGACTACAGTAAGAAATATCCCCTGATCGTTCTTCCTCACGGGGGTGTTCATGCTAACTTCACCACCTACCATACCCACATCGTCAAAGAATTTTTAGCCCAGCATTATATTGTCGTGGCTCCTGATTATCGAGGCAGTACCGGCTATGGCCAATCCTTCTATGAAAAAATAGATTATGGTGGACTGGAGGTGGAAGACGTGGATGCAAGCCGGCAGTTTATGATTGAAAATTATGAATTTGTTGATCCTGAAAGGGTCGGCATTGCTGGCTGGAGCCATGGTGGCCTGATTGCTCTGATGGCTGTCTTTAATCATCCTCGTGATTACAAGGTTTGCTTTGCCGGTGTTCCTGTCTCGGATCTGGTGGCGCGCATGGGCTATAAAAGTGATGCCTATCGTCGACTCTTTTCAGCCGAATATCATCTTGGCCAGACAGCTGAAGAAAATGTCGCTGAATATAAGAGGAGATCGCCTGTCTGGAATGTTCATAAATTGCAGACCCCTCTTTTAATTCATACCAATACCAACGATGAAGATGTCAATTATCTTGAGGTGGAGCACCTCATTCAGGCTCTTAAAGCGGCGGGCAAACAATTTGAATATGAAGTCTTTCAAGATTTACCGGGTGGCCATTCCTTTGATCGTCTGGATACCAGGAAAGCCAAGGAAATTAGATTAAAAATCCACAGGTTTCTGGCCAAATATCTTCATCCTCCCCGGCCACTAACGACCGTGGCCGAGATGGATAAAGCCGCTTATCGCTGAAAAAGGAAAATAAAAAGCCTCTCCGGCAATTTTTAACTTAAATTACGCTTAAGCAAAAAAATAAAAAATATAAATTAAAATAATGGATATGTGCATATTGCTTTCATTCCCCGACCAGCTAAATGAAATTAAAGTTCAGGAAGACTGGCGGCGACCCCTGGCCAGGGAGGTAGCTACTCCAGCGGCACAAAGCAGAGAAAAAATGATGAATCCGGCCCGGGCACTGCGAAGAAAAGCTGGATAAACCTCAGGTTCTATGGGCTTCGGTCCAATAAAAAGGGAAAAAAGAATCATTACCGTACCCAGGCTGAGCATCTGGCCGCAAAGGCGCATGGTAGCCAGGGTAGAGGATGCCAGGCCATAAAACTTTCTTTCAACTGAACCCATCACCGCATTGGTGTTGGGAGAAGAAAAAAGAGCAAAACCAAAGCCGAGAAAGGAAAGGGAAAGAACAATCGCTCGAAGAGAGCTCTCAGGTCCAAGAAAGATCAGGCTCAAAAGCCCCAGGCTCGAAAGGGCCATACCAGTCGAGGCCACCAGCCTCGGTTCTATCCTGTCAGAAGCCCGGCCAGCTAAGGGAGAGAAAAGAGCCATCAATACCGGCTGGACGACAAGAATAAAGCCTGCCGTTCTGGGTGTGAAGTTTTTTATATACTGCAGATAAAGGCTTAAAAGAAGACTCACCGCGGCCGTGGCTGAATAATGAATCAGAGCCGCCAGATTGGAAAAGGCAAAAAGGCGATTGCTTCTGAATAAATTAATATTTAAAAGAGGATAAGCCGCTTTAGTTTCCCACCAGAGAAAAAGCAGAAGACCGATCAAACCGCAGACAACCAGAAGGAAACCAGAAGTAGCTGGAAGCCGCGAAAAACCATAAATGAGGAGAACAAGCGAGAGGCCATAGACGAAGGAGCCAGAAAAATCGAGCCTTTCTCCGCGGGCTTCAGCCCACTCCATTTTTAAACCAGCCAGAGCGACTGAAAAAGCAACCAGGCCCACCAGGCAATTAAATAAAAATATACTTCGCCAGCCAAAATACTGGGTCAGGGCTCCTCCCAGGATAGGACCCAAAGTAAGCCCGAGATAAGTAAAGGAGACGTTGATTCCCAGAACCCTTCCCCTTTCCTGAGGAGGAAAAACAGAGGTTAAAATGGCCACACCGGTTCCGAAGATCATAGCCCCGCCAATTCCCTGAATAACTCGGGCCAGAAGAAGAATGGCCATGGAGGGAGATAGACTGGCAAGAAAAGACCCCGTGGTGTGAACGGCCACTCCTTTGAGAAAAATTTTTTTTCGACCATAGATATCTGCCGCTCGGCCCATGGGAACAAGAACCATGGCCGCCATCAGACCGTAGGCCGTGGCTACCCAGCCAAGGACTATGGCTGAAGCCTGAAATTCCCGACCAATTGACGGCAGGGCGATGTTGGTGGCTGAGCCCATAAAGGGGGTAATGAAGGAAGTAAGACAGGAGACAATCAAGGCAATGCGGCGTTCAGAAAATTTCGTTTCGGTCCCGCTTTTTGATTCCATTCTTTTTCTCAGCCGGCTTAAGAGCAGGTATCCTTTCCTTGAATTATTTGAAATGATTCCGGCCTTTTATCCTTTTTTTCTATCTAAAACTAATAATTCTAATTAATGACTCACCTCCATTAAAATCAAATGAATTTTTATTCATTTTTAAAAATAATAATTTTAAGCCTGACTCAAAATCAGGTCAATGAGATTCAGGGAGAAACTTTATCATGATTCAGGTATTATATATTAGAGGAGGAGGCGCTGATGAAAAGTCGTGGTTTGAGAAATCCTGGTTCCCGACCATTTTTGCTTTTCTTTTTCTGGCTTCAATCGATGATGCTTATTTTTCTTAGCTCTTCGTTTCTTTCTGGTGCCCAGCTTCCGCGTATCCAGAGAATAGAAAGACCGGCTGAATTCGGGGAAACCGTGATTGCCCTGACTAACTGGTTTCTCCAATCTTCTGAGCGCCTAAATCAGGCAGGAGAAACTCTTTCTTTACCTGGAGTCCAGGTAGAAAGCTGGTATCCAGCCTCGGTCCCCTCAACCGTTCTTGGAATTCTGGTAGAAAATAATGTCTTTCGCCAGGTTTTCTTTGCCCGTAATTTCGAAAAGATTCCGGCTGATGCCTTCAGCGTCCCCTGGTGGTATCGAACTGAATTTCTTCTTTCCGGCTTACCCTGGCAGAGAACGGCCATTCTGGAACTTGATGGCCTCAATTATAGAGCTAATGTCTGGCTTAACGGAAAGAAAATAGGCGATGCCTCTCAAATCTATGGTCCCTTTCGCCGTTTTGAAATCGATATTTCGCCCGTAGCGAGATTTGGAGAAAAAAACGTGCTGGCTATTGAAGTTATTCCTCCGTCCAAAGGAGAACCTACCATTGGCTTTGTCGACTGGAATCCAGCCCCTCCCGATAAAAGCATGGGCCTGTGGCGTGGGGCGAGGATAAGACTGAGCGGCGCTGTGGCCATTAAAAATGTCTTCATTCAGACTGATCTCGATACTTCTACCCTTAAAGAAGCCCGATTAACCATTTGGGCCGAACTAAAAAATAATATTGACCGGCCTGTCAGCGGTCGGCTGGAAGCTGAAATTGAAACCATTAAAGTATCACAGGAAGTTAAATTAGAACCACAGGAAACAAAAAAAATTCTTTTTTCACCAGATAATTTCTCTCAATTAGTTATAAAAAATCCCCGGGTCTGGTGGACTCATGACCTTGGCACGCCTGAACTTTATTTTCTTGTTCTCTCCTTTAAAATGCCAGCACCACTCAGAGATAAGCCTGAGATAAAGAAGGAAAATAATCCAAAAGAGATCAAAGTTCAGACTGAAAAAAGTAAAGCCAATGGGCCTGAGCCTGGACAGAAACGTCTTCCCTTCGCTCAGACACCGGAAATTGCTTCTGACTGGCGGGTAATTCGTTTCGGAATAAGAAAGGTTGAAGCTTATTTTAATGAGGCTGGTTATCGCGGCTTCCGGCTCAATGGCCGGCCGGTTTTAATCAGGGGTGGAGGCTGGGTAGATGATATTTTTCTTAATGTCAAGCCCAGGAAGCTAATTAAAGAAATTCTTTATGCCCGCCATCTCCATCTCAATGCTCTGCGCCTTGAAGGCTTCTGGGGAACAGGCCAGGCCTTTTATGACCTCTGTGATGAAAACGGCCTGCTCTTGCTTGTAGGCTGGGGTTGCCAGTGGGAATGGGAAAATCTTTTGGGTAAACCCACCGACCGCCAGTATGGCGGTATTATCAGCCCTGAAGACATGACCCTCATTACCCAATCCTTTCGTGATCAGGTGCGCTGGTTAAGAAATCATCCCAGTATTCTGGTCTGGCTTCTGGCCAGTGATTTGCAGCCTCAACCCGAGCTGGAACAGGAATACCTGAAAATTCTAAAAGAAGAAGATCCGACAAGACCATTCCTGATTTCAGCTGCTAATCGGACTAGCTCCATAAGCGGGCCCTCCGGGGTTAAAATGAACGGCCCCTATGACTGGGTTCCGCCCAATTACTGGTATGAGGATAAAAAACGCGGTGGGGCCTTTGGCTTTAACACCGAGGCTGGTCCCGGACCACAGATTCCCCTGCTCGAAACTTTAAAAAGAATTTTTCCTGAAACATCCCTCTGGCCGCCCGATGAAATCTGGAATTATCATTGCAGCCGTGGCCGATTTGCCAATCTCAATCGCTATCAGGAAGCGATGAATAACCGATTAGGCGAACCCAGTAATCTTGACGAATTTTTGCGCAAAGCCCGCTATTTAGACTATGAAGCGATGCGAGCCCCCTTTGAAGCCTTCGTGGCCAATCGCTATCTGGCAACAGGCCACATCCAGTGGATGTATAATTCAGCCTGGCCAAAATTATGGTGGCAACTTTATGATTATTATCTTCTGCCCACAGCTGGTTTTTATGGCGCTAAAAAGGCCTGCTCACCCCTGCATTTGATTTATAATTATGAAACTAAAGAAATAATTGCTTCTAATTTAACCAGCAGAGCCAGCGGTAAAATGCGAGCCCTCGTCCGCGTTTTTAATTTTGATTTAAGTGAAAAATTCAGGACCGAGCTTCCCTTCAACTTAGGCCCGGATAGCCAGATCGTTCTCACCCGCCTGCCCGAAATTGAAGATCTGAGCAAAGTCTATTTTCTTGATTTGAGAATCCTCGACCCGAAAGGAGAGCTCATTGACCATAATTTCTATTGCCTGGCCCCCCGAATGGATATTCTGGATGAAGAAAAGGCTAACTGGTTTGTGACGCCTGTGAGGCAATATGCCGATTTGACCTTACTCAATTCCCTCGGCGAAGCTGAAATAAAATTTAAAAGTAAAATATCAATTAAAGAAGACAGGACCTTCGTCACTCTCGAACTGGAAAATATTTCTTCTAATTTAGCCTTTCTGGTGGAGATAACTGTCAGACAGAAACTTCGCCAGAAAGCTGTGGCCCCCATTTTCCTTGAAGATAATTATTTTTCTCTTTTACCTAAGGAAAAGAGAATCATTACCGGTTATTTCTTTACCGAAGATCTCGAAGGGGACGAGCCGGAAATAACTATCAGCGGCTGGAATATAAAGTAAATATAAAGTAATTTCTGTATTATCCTTTCTGAAAAAGCTGTGAATCAAAAAACTAAATTTGTCTTTTCACCAGCCTCAGCCTCTTCAGTGTATTTTTAACCCTAAGTCCATAGAAAAATCTTCAGTCCATAATGGACTTTTAATCTTAACTTTATGCTGAATATTGACATGCTGTTATTTTAGATGGTCATAAGAAATTTCATTCTGGCTGCGGCTGCTTGCAACTTACTGCCTGAAATTTACAGCCTTTCATTTAAGATTGATCATAATCTCTTTTTTTAAAAAGCTATCGCCCGGGGAAGCTGGGAAGACAATCTTCAGGTTATCTTTAACAAGCTCAGCTCCATTAACCGAAGCGACCAGGTCAGGCCGATAAAGTTTCAGGTGGTAAATCTCGCCCTTCCTTCCTTCAACGACAATTCTCGTTCCTTTTCCCCTGTTCTCGATATTTAGAATTTTTAATCCCTTGTCTTCATCACCTGGCTGAGATAAAGGGAAAGGCGGCAGAATTTCTACCATTTCTTCGAGGTAAAGTTCAATCAATATCTTTTCCTTAAGTGGCACTTCGATTTTTACCTTTGAGGCACGAGGACTTGCTTCAAATTCAAATTCTACCAGCTGACCATTAACCTTTGCTTCTTTCACTTTTATCCCTGGTCCAAAAACTGGAGCATAAAGAAAAGACAAAGGCTTTGAGCCTGCCACAATCGCATGCGTATCTTCATTTTGTTTTCTGCTTTCAGGCTCTATTTCTTTTTCGACCTGGTTAATTTTCAGCCTGACCAGTCCTTCTTTCCTCATATAATCAAGATTAATCTTTTCCCGAGCAAAACCAATATTTCTGATTTTGACCTCAGCCCAATCGGCTGGAAATTGGGGCGAAAATTTAATCAGGTTTTCCGAAAAAGAAAAGTCGAGGCCAAAAAGACCACGGATTAAAGGTAAAACGAACCCAGTAGCAGAAAATCCCTGATGGGGAACTGCTTCCTCAGGCCAGAGATAGCGGGAGCCTGAAAAGACTTCAGTGGCATGGCCCAGACAATTATCAAAAAAATGATGGGCCTGAGCCAAAAGAAGCGGCAGAGCCTGGGGCAGAAAATGATGATTGAATTGAGCGGCCACGACAAAGCCGGTGATGAAAGGCCAGACAGCGCCATAATTATAATTTAAAGGACCATACAATCGGCTCCGGTCAGATAGAACCCTTACTCCCCAGTCAGTTGTCAAATGGGAAGAAAACATTTTCTCCAGAGTTTTTTCGCGGCGCCCGCTCTGGCCAATCGACCACATTAAAGCGACCGCCGGCCAGGGAGTCAGTTCTTTAACTCTCTCTCCCTGAGCGTTAAAGGCATAAACATAGCTTTCCAGGGAATCATCCCAGAATTTTTCGAAGGAGAGGAGAGCTCTGGATAAAAGGGCCGTGGATTTCTGGGTCAGTGTTTTTTCGCCGAGTAAATCAGCCATTTTCTTCATTGCCTGCAGAGCTTTAATCCAGACTGCCGCCAGGTAGATATCAGTCTGAATGCCGGTGAGCTCACCATATTCCAGGGCTCCCAGGCCAGCCTTTCGATTATCCATAAGGCCATCGCCATCCTCATCAGTGGTCAAACACCAGTCAAAGGCACGGCGGAGGGATGGCCAGCTTTTTTTAAGAAAATCAATATCGCCGGTTCGCTCATAATAATCCCAGACAGCCACCAGATAATAAGGAGTTGTATCTCCATGAATATAAGCATAGGGATAATCTTTAAACCAGTTGATATAGGCTGCGGCCTGTGACAATTCGTGAGCCATCTTACCATCATCCCGTTGCCATTTTTGGTTAAAGGCCAGAGAAGACCTGGCTTCGGTGGTCATTCCCAGACTGTGAAGGGCCAGGGCATTGATAAAAGCATCGCCCCCAAAAAACCAGCCGAAACCAGGTCGGCCCGAATTTCCCGAAGGACCGAGGCCGGCCACCATGCCGTTCCCGAGGTCAGGGTTATTCACCCAAAGGTTATCCAGAGAAATCTTGGCCCACTCCAGGGCCACATTAAGCTCTTTAAGGGGTGTTTCCATCTGGATAGTTCTGGAGCGAAGTTGCTCGTAATGTTCAAGGGCCTCGCGATAGATTCTTTCCGGAGAAGCTAAAAGTTTCTCATAAATCTGTCGAATTTCTTTTCTTTCGCCTTTCCCGCCGACAATGGCTATAGGAATGAATTTTTCTCTAACCTGCTTCGGCTCGGCAATTCTAATTAAAAATTCTGAGGGCCTATCGGCCAGCATATGAGCCGGCGTATAAGAAATGCCTTGAGCTGCAGGTGAACCGATATAGGCATGGTTTTTTCTGGTAGGCTCTGAAATCAGATAGGCCTTTAATTCCTTATCCCAGTAAGTGTACTGGCCACCCAGACCCGCCGGCCACATGGGTTGAAGTACAGGAAGAAAGGAAGCGACAATCGTTAGCGGTTCATCAGAGGATAGGTCGAGCAAAATCAGACCACCTGGAGCGTCCATGGCCGCCACAAAAATCGCCCTGACGGTAAAGGACTGATAGGTATATTTAAAAATTGTTGCGGCAGGGGTGACGATTATTTCTCGAACTATGTCCCGGCCTCGAATCGGTTGTGTGCTTGAGCCCAAAATAAAGGAGAGTTCAAAATTACGAACAAGTTTCAGCGGATAAGCCCAGGCTTCGAATCGTCCGCTTTCATCGCCGATAAAGGCAAAACGATGACCAGCCTTATCCCAGGGTGAAAATGGCTGGGCCAATCTTTCGAGTTTCAGGTCATCAATTACAAGGGGAAAAGAAGGAAGATAACCTTCCCTCTCTGATTCTGAAGAAAGGCTCATCAAAAATTTCAAACCTGAAAGAAAAAGGAAAATAAAAAGAACTATCTTTTTCATCTCAGGCTCCTGTTAATCACCTTCAATTACCCAGGCTATTATAATCTCTTTTTTCCAGCAAAGAAAAATTATCTGAAAATAAGAGCATCTCTGGAAAATAAAAATAATCAACCATCTCTTGATTCTGCTCTAATTGAAGATCAAAAGAAAAATTCAGAAAGATGATATAGGAGAATTTATATTTTTCAGCGAAAAAAGGAGACAGAGGTCGTAAATTACTTTCAGGTCATAATCTCTGGCCCTAGCCACAATTTCTTCTGACCAGGAACCTGGCTGCATCCAGATTACGGGAAGACCTAACTGATAGCATTCATCCACAATCCTGGCTGTGACTTCAGGAGGAACCACTGTCACCACTATCTCAGGCTTAAGGGGCAAAGCCTGCAGGGAAGGAAAACAGGTTACCCCGGCGATGGCATCATATTTAGGATTAACTGGAAAGACCTGATAGCCGGCTTCCTGAAGGGCTTTAAATATTTTATAGCCATATTTCTCTTGATGGGGCGTGGCTCCGACCAAGGCGAAAGTACTGGCTTTTTTTAAAATTTTTAAGGCCTCTCCTATTTCCTGGCTTGTCATTATTTCTTACCCTTTCTCCTGAAAAAATTGAAAAGTCCTGGTCTATTAACTTTATTCTTCCATTGACTCTTTTCCTGCTCTTCTGCCTTCTCCTTTCCCCTTTTTTCCCATCTCAGAACAAAACGGCTATACTCTTCAAAAAGGGCTGAGACATACATTTCCCTTCTTTCTTCCGGAATGAATATTTTTTCGGCTACCCGATTTAATAATTCTTCCTTCAGCCTGCTTTCAGATGATAATTTTTTAAAATAGACATCCCGCATAATTCGCTGAAGGTCGGGAATGCCAACCTCGCTCTCGCCAATTTTGATTATCCTGATATTGCCCGGTATCTTTCCGCATTTACATTCCGGCATTTATTTGCCCCATTTATTTTTTTATTTTAAGCCCGGATTATTTCTCAGAACCTTTACGGCTTACCAGCCTGGCCCGATTCTTTTTTCAGCCATTCTTTTATCTCCTCGAGGGAAGGAATTCGTCCGGAGCAAGCCACCTTGCCGTTAATAATCAGAGCGGGTGTGCTGAAAATTTTATATTCAGCAATTTTCTTGAAATCCGTCACCTTTTGAACATCAGCTCCAAGATTCAATTCAGCTAAAGCATTAATCGTCCTCTTTTCAAGTTCATGGCAGCGAGGGCAGCCAGACCCGAGAATTCTGATCTCAAGCATTTAAACCTCCTTAATTTTATTTAAAAATCAAATTGCTGCTGAGCCAGCCAACCAGTGTGCCCAGAATGACAATAATTATGATATAAACCAGGGCTTTCTTGAAGCCAAAAACCCTGATTATGGCCAGCATACTGGGCAAACTCAAGCCAGGCCCGGTAAGGAGTAAGGCCAGGGCCGGGCCTTTGCTCATGCCCAGTTTCATGAGTGTGGCGACAAAGGGCGCTTCCGTCATCGTAGCAAAGTAACTCAAAGCTCCTATCAGTGTGGCCAGAAAGGAGGGCAAAGGGCCACGGCCTGATAACCAGCGGGCCACAAAAGCCTGAGGTAAGATTTGGCCAATAAGACCAACAATAAAAACGCCAGCTAAAAGCAGCGGAAAAATAATTTTGACAAACCACCAGCTCTCCCTTAACCAGGCAGTGATATCTTCCTTTTTTTTGGTGGCCGCTGCGAAGGCGGCAAAGATGGCTGTTCCGATGAGCCAGACATAGATCTTATGAAGATAGGGACCTTTTCTGATAAGATAATTCGGTGCCAGTAAGGTGGCCACAATCAACAGGAGAAGAAGGGCATCCTCCTTTTTCATAATTCTTTTTTCTGAGGTTTCGAAGGTAAAAGTCCTGCTGGCTTCTTCCCGGGAGAAAAATGAGCTCATGATAGCGCCCACGGCCAGAGCCATAAGCAGAGCCGCGGTAATTCTGATCAGAGCCAGATCATAACCCAGAATAGCTCCAGTATAAGTAATAGCTAAAATGTTGGCTGCTGGCGCCACCCAGAGGACAATGAAAGCAGCCCCCACTCCGGCTCCCTGGTAATAGAGCCCACTCGAAACAGGAATGACGGTGCAGGAACAAACAGCGATAAAAAAACTGCTGATAGCCGCCAGGATATAAGAGGTAAGGTGCCTGGCTGCTTTCCCCAGGTAGCGGATAACAGCTTCTTTGGAAACAAAGCTAACCATACCGCCAGCCAGAAGAAAGGCTGGAATAAGACAGGTCAGAACATGATAGGCAATATAATCCTGGAGGGCCTGTAAACCTCCTTTCAGAATTTCGAGCATCATAACAAACCTCCATTACCGTGTCGTTAAGGGCTTTCTGTTAAGGTTCTTCCGGTCGATCAATCTCCTGCTCTTAGCCTCAAGCTCTTCTCGAAAACCGCAGCCAGAGCCGACTTTTCAGCCTTTTCCAGAGGTAGAGTCTTTTTCAGGGCGGCAACCAGGGGGTGATTTTTCCAGGCAGGGCTAACGGAATAAACCGACCATCGCCTTTGCTCCCTCACCTCGATTAAACCGGCTAAACGAAGTAAACGAAGCTGATGGGAAAGTCTGGATTGCTCCACCTTCAGCATTCTCTGGAGCTCGCAAACACAAAAATCATTTTCAAGAAGTAAGCGGAAAATCCTGAGCCTCAGCGGGCTGGCCAGGGAAGTGAGAAAAGTCAAAACATTTTTAATTTTATTGTCATATGATAATATTATCATATATTTATTATCGCTTAAATTTTTCCTTTGTCAAGGGGAGACAAAATTTTTAACTGGAAAATTCTGGAGTCTTGAATTATTTCTCCCTAGATTTAGCCAGCCACGGAGCTATAGCTTCCCGATGAACGAGGAAAGCCAGGGCCTTGAGCCTGAGATAATCGTCCCGGTGAAAGAAATAGCCTTTCACCGGACCGACATAGGCCGTCCACCAGGAGTCCTTCATTAAAAACCAGGTATTTTTTGCCGTTTCCTTATAGCCCACAAGATGGAGGACATGATCATCGGTCGTCGAGGAATTGGCCAAGCGAAATTCGCGGCTCTCCTGATCAATATAATCGCCCGGGATATCAAAGGTGGGTATAACAGCCACATTGTGTTCACCGGAATTACCAGGTTCGGTAAAATCAACTGAGATGGCCAGGGAATAACCTTTTCTAATTGAGGTCAAAATGGCTTGATAGAATTCATCAAGGGGGAGATTGTAATATTCCTGGCTGTGCCACCAGTTATCAGGCACCCTGAATTCCCCTCTGGTATAAAAGGGAATGTATTTGAAACTCATTACCGCCACATAATCGTCAAGGGGGATGCGGAGAATATGAGTGACAAATTCCCGGGGAGTAATTAGCCGACCATCAACCACGATTCGCTCTGGTGGCTCCCCCATATGTTTATTCAGGATTTTTTTGATCTCAGCCAAAATTTTTTCTTCATCCCAGAAATTACGGCGCTGACAGTCATCAAGATAGCCTTTCATTTCCTCAAACATCTGTGAGTGGTCATGTTCTGTTTTTCCCGGAAGAAGTCCGGTATAGTCCGTAGCCCTGACAGCTCCATATTGCCTCATTCTTTCAATGACAGCATTGGGTTCAGAACCGCCAGCAAAAAGAGAATGGCCCCTTTCGCGGACAAAACGGCTTGCTTTTTCCACAAATTCCCAGTAGACGACATACATTTCAGAAAGCTTGACTTCCTGGCCATAAAGTCTTTTCAATTCTGATTCCAGCAGAGAAATGGTCGCAAAGCACCAGCAGCTCAAGGTCTTATCCTGCTGAATTGGCGGCTGAGCCCAGACCCGGATAAACTCATCAACGCCTGCTGGTTTTTCCAGCCGGGAAAAGTCCAGCGCCAGATAAGTTGTTTCCTTGCCCTCAATTATTTCCGTTTTATAAAAGCTCTTGTCCCTGATTTCTGCTGAGCCAGCTACTTTTTCCGTCTGACGACAGGAGATGAAAAGAAAAATTAGGCTTAGGAGAATAAAAATACCTTCTTCCTTGCACCAGTTCATGTTTACTCTCATTGAATTTTTTGGATGTAATTTTTCAAAATGTTAGTTTATTTATTAATTTTTAAATATTATTTTCGAAATTTTAAATCCAATTTCTCAGTTTAACACCTGATAATGAGGCTGGATGATAATGAGAGATTTTGATTCCAGCCGGGAGGGGCATTCACCATCAAGTTTTGCTGCTGGGCAGCCCCCAAATGTCATCAGCGTTTATCGAGGGTAAAAGGGGTGCGCTCTTCGGTCCGGTCTGTCGCCGGCGGCGGTTCAGGTGAAAGAGATGAAATCGCTGCTCTCAATTCCGGAGTCATATTGATTTTAATTGAATCCAGAGAGGCCTTGAGCTGCTCCACCCCGCGGGCCCCGATAATGGCTGAGGTTACAGCTGGGTGACTTTTCACCCAGGCCACAGCCAGGCTCGCCGGATCATAGCCCTGCTCCCGGGCGAATTGAACAAATTTTCGAGCTACCTCATGCATCCAGGGCTCGGCATATCGAGTTTCATAGATTTTGTTAGTAAGCAATCTTCCCTGCTCAGGTTTTTGGCCGCCGCTGTATTTTCCTGTTAATAAACCTCCAGCCAGAGGACTGTAAGTCATTACACCCAGCTTCTCCGCTTGAGCCATAGGCAGGATTTCTACCTCCGCCTGTCTTTTCACCAGGTTATACATTGGCTGGAGACAGACAAAAGGTGTCAGACCTTTTGAGGCGGAAATGCCCAGGGCTTTTTCCACCTGCCAGGCAGCAAAATTGCTGGCGCCAATATAAAGAATTTTCCCCTGATGAACCAGGTCATCAAGAGCCCGCAAGGTTTCTTCAAGACTGGTAAAATCGTCAAAGCGATGGATAAAAAAGATGTCAATCCATTCGGTTTCCAGGCGCTTTAAGCTTGCCTCCACTGAACGAAAAAGATGACGTCGGGAGGCACCGCGGGCATTGGGGTCCTCGCCCACAGGAAAATAAGCTTTGGAAGTAATAATGACTTCTTCCCGGCAGGACTGAATCAGCTTCCCCAGAATTTCTTCTGCTCTTCCCTGATTATAAATGTTAGCGCAATCAAAAAAATTAACACCATATTCCCGGGCCAGAGCGAACATTTCGGCAGAAGCTCTGTCATCAGCCTCACCACCAAAAGTCATAGTACCAAGACAGAGTGAGGAAACTTTAATCCCGGTTTTTCCCAGAAATCGATATTCCATTTTGGTCAGCATGGTCTCACCTCGGGTTATTTCTTTACCATACAGCCCTGAAATAATCAAAAATTACAGAAGACGGGTTAAATCATCCGATTTTTAAAAGAGGACATTTCCCTCTGAGGTAGATAAAAATTAATAAAATTTATTTCAGAAAGAAAATCTGGTTAAGTTGCGGGCAAAGCAGGCCAAAAGCTTTAAGTCAGAATAGCCAGGTATACCTTCAAGAAATAAACCATCACCATCGAGCCTAAAATTTTCTGGCCATGAAATTGAAATTTACTTACTTGAATCAGGAAAAAAGTTTGAACTTGATTTTATTTAAATTTTTCTTTTTTCGAGATTTATTAATATTTTTGTAATATAATGCCTCAAAAAATCACTAAATCTCACCCTTATCGTTAAATCGATAAAAGGAGGAGAGAGTGAAAAAGCGGATATCTCTTTTAAAGGGGATATCTCTTTTTTTATTGTGCCTTTTAACGCTGTCTTTCTTTTCGGACTGCAGGGTTCCAGGCAAGTTGTTGGCTTCAAGAAACTCCAGGATTTTTTGCCGAAAATTGATCTGGCCGGGTTTACTCGCCAGAAACCTGCTGGCGAGACCACCTCGGCCTTTTACCTGATAACCTCAGAAGCTCATGTCACTTATGAAAAAGGCAGTGGCGACAATTTGATTTCAATCGAGGTGAAGATTACAGATATCGCCGGTATTCCCTTCGGCAGGATGGATGCCTTCATGGTGGGAATGATGGAATTTGAGAACGAGACTGAAAACGGTTCAAAAAAATCAATTCAGGTTCAGGGATTTAAGGGAACAGAGAAAGTTGACCGTATTGAAGACAACGAATCTGCCGAAACTCAGCTCTCTGTTGGCAACCGCTTCTTAGTTGAGCTGCGAGGCTCAGGAATAAGTGAGGTCGCCTTGCTCCATAAGCTTCTTAATGATATGAAACTTGCTGATTTAGCCAGACTGGGCCAATAATAAAAGGGTTCGCTGGCTAAAAATTATTTTGCTATTTAATCAGTTTGCGACCTCAGCCTCTGGCCCTTTTTCAGTCATTTTTTCAGCTGGTCTCAGGGCCTCAACTTCTCCCCCTTTTTCTTCTGGATAACTTTCAGCTACGGATCTATCCTGGCAATAACCGACCCAGCTTAATAATTTTCATCTACCTCCTGAGCCTTAATGCCGGGGCAAGGGGAAAAACTCGATGGTCTTTCCCCCTCTTCTTTCCTGCCTTGATGCTATTTTATAACAAAGGACCGGCTCACCCTTTCAGTTCAGAGACGACCAAAATCATCCTCAACTCTTTCGACATCATCCTCGCCAAGATAATCTCCTCTTTGAACCTCAATAAAAACGACCGTGCCCTCTCGAGCCTCAATCCGATGAAGCGCCATGGCCGGAATATCAATAGCCATACCGGGTAGAAGGAGATTTTCCTGGCCATTAATGGTCACCAGGGCTTTTCCTTCTAAAATGAACCAGTGCTCGCTCCTTCTCCTGTGCCGCTGATAACTGAGCCTCATCCCTTCTTTGACCTCAATTCTCTTCACCTTATGCCTGGCTTTTTCTTCTAAAACTATATACCGACCCCAGGGCCGCAAACCTTTCTCTCCTTTACCCAGGCTTCCTTCGGCTACCTTCTGATAGACTTCAAGATAATCTGTCACCATTCTTTCCCGGCTGAATTTCGTTTCCACCAGGCGACGACAGTCTGCTCGATTTAATTTCTTTATTTCGTTAACCCGCTCCACGGCCGTCTCAAGATTATCCATGATAAAACCTGTTTGCCCATCAATGACCATCTCCGGTCCAGCTCCTTTTTTGGTGGTAATCACCGGCGTTCCACAGGCCAGGGCTTCAAGGATATGGAGGCAAAAGGGTTCGTCATAATTGACAGGATGAAGAAGAGCATAAGCCGAAGCCAGAAGCCTCACTCTTTCTGCCTGATCGGTGAGGTTTAAAAAGATGATTTCCCTTCCATCTATTTTTGGTCCGATTTCTTTCTCAAAATATTCTTTATTTTTAATAAGTCCGGCCAGAATCAATTTCCTTCCAGCTTTTCTGGCAATCTCCATGGCCTGGGGTGCCCCATGGTCCATATCTACTGGATCAAGAAAAAGAAGATAATCGCCGGGCTCATCATTAAAGGTAAATTCATTGAGGTCCAGGCCAGGATAAATCGTTGCCAGATAATCGAGCTCAGGATGTCTGGTCACCTGACTCAGGGCCACATAAAATGTAGTTTGATTATATTTTTTATAAATGGGGAGAACATCATCTGAAGGCCTTTCCTGAATTGTGGTCAGCAAAGGCGTTCTAATCAGCCCGGAAAAAGCCAGAGCTGCAAAGCCGAAATGATTATGAATCAAGTCAAAATCATGAGCTTTTTCCATTAAGTTGGCCATATGAAGATATTCAGCTACCTCGGGTTTGATTGGATCGCCCTCTTTGTACCCCCGATCAACCACAGCCTGCAGTTGGGCCCGGGTGATGGAAGCACCGGTGGCAAAAAGAGTTACCTTACAGTTCCTTGCGATCAGGCCTTCGGCCAGAAGCTCGACAAATTTTTCTCCGGGGCTGTAAGAAAAAGGCTCTCGTCTCAAAGCAACAGAAGCAAGAATGGCTATTCTCATGGTCACTCCCTCCAGAGAGTTCAGAAAATTGAAGATCGATTTCTAATTATATAAAATTAACCTGGAAAAATGAAAATGTTGTGACTGGAAAATAAACAGAGAGAAAATATTCGGTTAAAATATCCATTCTTTCAATGAAAAAAGCCTGAGAAAGAAAACCAAATTTAAATTCAAGGAGGTAAAATGAAAAAAGGAGTTTTCCCGGCCCTGGTCATCCTGTCAATTCTAATTCTTTCTTTTCCGCTTCTCCTGCAGGCTCAAGATAAGGCAGTCGTACGGGTTGATCGGGCCAATATTCGAGAAAAGCCCGATCTGCAGAGCCCGGTAGTCACCGTGGTTACCAGAGGGACAATTCTCGAGATGCTGGGCCAGGAAGGGGAATGGTATCGGATTTCTTTCACCTCAAGAGATAAGGGCGTAATCAAAGGTTATATCCATCGGAACCTGGTGGAAATTATTAAAGAGGAAAGGGAACCGCAGCCTCCAGCAAGATCTGAAGAAAAAGTTGGAAGGCCTTCCCGCTCTGGAAGAGGAAAACTCCGGGCTATCGGCTTCAAGCTTGGCTGGAGCGGAGCCTCCCTCTATGGCGCCAATGTCGCAGAATTTGAAGAATATCTTGAGGAAGAAATAAAAACCAAGAGTGGATTTAATTTCGGCGCCTTGATCATTGTTAATCTCAATAGCTTTTTAGCCCTCCAGTCTGAATTAGATTTTGTCGAGAAGGGAGCTAAAACCCAAGGAGAAGCAGCGGGTGAGGCTTACAAGGCCTGGATTAATCTTAATTATCTTGAAATTCCAGCCATCCTCAGGTTTTACCTGCCAGCTCAGAATAATCTCCATTTTTCTCTTTACACGGGCACCTATGTTAGTCTTAAGACAAAAGGAATGGTGAAAGCCGAGGTCGCCGGAATTAAAGTCGAAAGTGATATTGAGAATTTAAAATCAACTGATGCTGGCCTGATCTTTGGAGCAGGCCTCGATTTTTCTCTGCCATTCCTTAAAGCAGGCCAGTTTTGTCTCGATCTTCGCTACAGCCTCGGGCTAACCTCAATTTCGACTGAAGTGGGGGTTGAAACTAAAAACAAGGTTTTTTCTCTGAGCCTGGGTTATCTTTTCTAAAGACTGACACCTGAAGAAGAAGAAGAAGAAGAAGAAGAATTTGTTTTTAAAACAATTGGTTTCTCTGCTTTTTTAACCTGTTTACTGAAAGCTTTTAACTTAAAAAAGTTCTTTTATCCATGAACAAGAGAGTTTTATGAAGATTTATTTTAGCGTTTTTTGTGAACAGAGCTTTAATTTTATTTATAAGACTAAAATTTTGCTAAAATTTTTTATTGTTTTCTCGTATTTAAATGACTTGTATTTAAATGAAATAAGGTTATTCTGAATTTAATAAATTTAATAGATAACCATAATTCTGATAAAATAGCCAAAAGAGGGCTGATCTGCGAGGTTAAGAAGTCAAAATTTCTCCTCTTCAGAAGCAAAGATATCTGTAGGGTATATTTAACCTTGAATTTTAATTTATCTTCTTCACTCTTCTTAAAAACTCATTTTATTTTGATGATAGCATTAAATAATTTTAAAACAAAAATGGCCAGCCATTTGGCATTAATCTATAATTAAACCTTAAAATTGAGGTTAATTTTTCTTTAAAAAGGCAGACGAAGCGATGGCCCGAAGAAGTTTTTATATCCAGTGGCATCTACTTGATCGCTGTAATTTGCGCTGTCGTCACTGCTATCAGGACAGTTTCTCTTCCCGGTCCGAGCTTCGCTGGCCGGAACTCGAGATCCTGATTGAAAACCTGGTTGAGGCCATGAAAAAATGGAATCTGAGCCTCGAAATCGCCCTGACCGGAGGCGAGCCCTTCCTGAAAAAGGAACTCAGGCCTATACTGGAAACACTGGAGGCTTCACCTCAGGTTAAAAGTCTGAGCATCATTACCAATGGGCTCATCCTCCCGCCCTGGCTGGTAGAACTTAAAAATTTAAAAAAATTCAGGGAGCTCAGAATTTCTCTCGACGGCGTTTCACCTGAAACCAACGATGGTATCAGGGGTAAGGGTGTTTATGAAAGAGTTCTGGCTGGAATGAGAAAAGTAAGGGAAGCTGGTCTTCCCTTCGTCATCATGTTCACCGTGATGAACAGAAATCGCCATGAGGTTCCCTGGCTCTTCGAGCTCGCCAGAAATACAGGAGCCCGGGGCTTCATCCTGGAAAGATTCTTTCCTTTAGGCCAGGGAAAAAATTCTCTGGAGGAAGTTGTTCCGGCTCGAGATTTTCTCCTTATCTGGCAGCAAATTCTCGATCTCAGTCAGCTCTCATCCCGGCCGAAGGACCTCATCCCCTTCCGAGCTATTAAGGTTGACCTCAGTCAGCCCCAGCCCCGGGTTTTTGGGGCTGGCTGTATCGTGGGCCAGGATGGACTGGCCCTGATGCCTGATGGCACTGTTTTTCCCTGTCGACGTTTCCCCCTGCCGCTGGGTAATCTCCTCCAACAGAGTCTGACGGAAATCTGGTCAGGTTCAAAGCTTCTGAATGATTTAAGAAATAAGGATAAATTGAAAGGCCACTGTCATCGCTGTTCGCTCAAAGCTTGCTTTGGCTGCCGGGCTATGAGCTATGTTTTAACCGGCGACCCCCTGGCGCCGGATCCCCATTGCTGGCTGATTGATTCACACCAGGAAAAAAATCTTGACTGAAAATAATTTAAATAAATTTCAAATAAGTTTAATTGATTCCTGAGTCATTATTTAATTTAATTTTTATTGATGAAATTTCCTGTCGAGCTAAATCAATTAGAAAATTAATCTTCCTCGCCGGAAAATAAACAAGATATTTATGAAGACTGTGGTTCCGGTCTATTTTTGCTGTTCCTTAAACCATTGTTCCCAGGTTTCAGGTTTGAGGTGAAGAATCATGAAATCCAGGCGGTCCTGGCCGTACTGAGCAAATCTTATGCCATGGTCCTGTTCAGGATACATTTTCCAGTCGATTCTTTTACCTTCCCGCAGCAGGGCATAGACAAGCTGGATGGTATTGGCCGGGTGAACATTATCATCGACTGTGCCATGATGGATCTGCAGTTTACCTTTAAAATTCTTGACATAATTAAGGCAGGAGCCCTTTTCATAGCCCTCAGGATTATCTTCGGGCCGCCTCATATATCTTTCCGTATAAATAGAATCATAATTTCGCCAGTCTGTAACCGGGGCCCCGGCTACGCCGACATGAAAAACATCGGGCTCTTTGAGCAGAGCCAGGCAGGTCAGATAACCACCGTAGGAATGGCCCGTGATGCCCACCCGGGTGGAATCAAACCAGGGATACTGACTGAGATGTTTAATGGCGGCCACATGGTCTGCGAGCTCCACCTGGCCCAGCTTCAGATAACTCTTTGTCTGGAAGACCTTCCCTCTCTGGGAAACGCCGCTGTGATCGGTTTGTAAAACAATAAAGCCTAACTGGGCAATTCTTTGATTAGGGCTCATCATCTGCCAGGTGTTGCGAATCATCCTGGCTCCTGGCCCTCCATAAACAGCATAATAAACCGGGTATTTCTTGCCGGGGTCAAAATCAGCTGGCTTAAAAATAATTCCATCAATATCATCCCGGCCATCAGCTGATTTGAAAATGAAATGTTCAGGTTTAAGAAGATTAAGTTGCTTAAATTCTTCAGTCAGAACAGTGCGGCCAAGCTGCCGGATAAAAGTGCCATTACCAGCATAAAGATTGACCTCAGGAGGATCATCCCAGGAAGAAAATTCATCGACAAAATAATGACCTGCGGGAGAAACATTAACCGCATGCCAGCCGGACCTGGTGGTCAGTTTGGTGAGACCTGTGCCATCGAGTTTCACCCGATAAAGATGCTGATCACAACCTCTGTTTTCATAGCCGGTAAAATAAACCCAGCCGCCACTTTCATCCACTTCCAGAATGCTGCCAACAGGTAGCTTGAGATTGGTGAGCTGCTTGATCAATTTTCCCTTCAGGTCATAAAGATAAATTTCCTTCCAGCCAGTGATTTCTGAGGTCCAGAGAAAGCGCTGGCCGTCACTGAGGAAAATGGCGCGGACATCTTCATTAAAATAACAGGGTTCCTCTTCCCTTAAAATTACCCTTGTTTGGCCTGTTCTGGGATCAGAGGCCAGAAGTTCCAGTTTATTCTGAAGGCGATTCATCCGCAAGAAAGTAAATTCTTTTCCATCCGGAGTCCACTGACCTTTGAAAATATAAACATTTGTTTCAAGACCCGTATCGAGCTGAACCATCTTCTTTGTCTTTATATCAATGACAAAAAGGCGAATAATGGGGTTATTAGCCCCAGCTTTTGGATAACGCATCAGCTCTAACCTGGTGGGAATAAAAGCATCTCGGATAATGGGATAAAGGACCACCGGCCTCTCATCAAACTGCATGAAGGCTATCATCTGGCCATCAGGTGACCACCAGAAAGCTTCATATTGATTTAATTCTTCAGGGTAAACCCAATCTGGCCAGCCATTCCGTAACTCTTCCCGGCCATCGGTGGTCAGAGCGATTTCGATATCCTTCTCCAGGTCATGAAGATAAAGATTGTAGTCACGAGCATAGGCCGTAAATTTATAGTCTGGCGAGAAAACCTCAGTATAGCGCCGACCGCGCACGCCGGTGGCAAAATAACGAAAGACATGCCGCACCAAATCACCTGTGGCGGGATCGCAGAGATAGACCAGACGACCCTCTTCCTCGGTAAACATAATCCGCCGGCCATTTTCTATGAAGGTGAAATTTTTAAAGGGGAGAGTGGCCAGATTTTTTCCGGTTAAGCGGTTATAGGCGGCAATGATTTTGCTATCATCAAAGAGAGGATAAGATTCGCCTGTTTTCGGGTCAACCCGATAAAAAGAATCTTTTTCCTGAATAAAATAAGATTGGCCATCGGGCAGCCACTGAACCCGCCGCAGACCATCAAATTTGACCAGATTCGGATCAGCCAGTTTTTTGTATAATTCAATCCCTCTCGGCGGAGCTTGAGCCAGCAAGAGAAAGGGGAAAGAAAGAAGAAGGCAAAAAGAAAGGAGAAAAACAAAAAAGTTCGGCCTGCAGGCCTGGGATGAGATAATTCTTTTCATCTTGCCTCCTCTTATAACAATTTCAGGGAGATATTAACCAAAAGGCTTTGGTTTGGCAACCTGAAACGGGTCAGGTTAAAGCCGGAGAAGAAGGGATAAAAAATTTTCCTGTTTTTTAAAAATAATTTGATAAAATGGTTGATCCAGAGGCCTGATGGCAGGAAAAAAGCAGGCTTCACTTCAGAGCAAGCCATAAGAAAATGAATCCAACTGACCCTGATCGGTTGTATCCAGAGAAAGGTCGGGCGAAAATTGAGCCCTCCTTGAGGCAATTATTTTTTAATCAGGTCGGGATTATGAAGTGGCCGGGCGTTATAGGGCGAATAAAGGCAAGTTTGCATCGAGCCTTTACTTCACTTAGGGCCAGACTCTGTCAGGAGCTATTTCTGATTACTTTCTTTTCCATGAAGATCTTAAATATCTGGCTGAAAACTTTTATTTAATTTTTTTGGGTCGTCAAGGCTAAGATTGGATGATCAAGGCTGAATTCAAATGATCAAGGTTAAGCCGGAAGAATTCAAGGTAATGGAGAAAGCTAGCCTGCCCCTGTCTTCTTCTGGTCCCTACTGTGTTTATCGACTCACCAAAAAAGGGTTAACGACCGAGGATGCCTGCCGGCTGATTGCCCGGCATTTTAATTACCCTCTCTCGGCTTTAGCCTGGGGAGGACGCAAGGACAAATATGGCTTAACCACTCAGTATATTACAATTCTTCAGGGCCAGGAAAATTCCCTCAAGGAAAAAAAGATTGAGCTTGAACCCGTGGGCTTTATGAATCGACCCATGGGTCCTGACCTTATTGAGGGCAATTCCTTTGAGATTACCCTGCGCCGGGTAAAAAGTCTTGAAGCCATTCTCCAGGCAGCGGAGGAGGTTAAAGTTTCAGGCTTTCCCAATTATTTTGATGATCAGCGCTTCCGAAGCTATGATCCTCAGCGAGGCTTTTTCGCTGAAAAAATTTTGCTCCGTCATTATAACGGTGCCCTCCAGGTTTATTTGACCTCGATTACTCCCAGCCTGAAAAAAAGGGAAAAAGAAAGGCGAGCCGCCTTCCTGGCATACTGGAAAGACTGGGCAAAGTGTCTCGAGCTGGCTCAAAGAACAGAAGAAAAAAGAATTTTCCAAACTCTTTTGAACCATCCGGCAAGACCGGAATTAGCTTTGCAATTTATCCCTCCAGCTGAGGTCTCTTTTCTTTATGCCGCCTACCAGGCCCACCTCTGGAATGAATTGCTCCGGCGACTTATTCGTCTTAAAGGAGCTGGCTTCGCCAGTTTACCTGGCCGGGAAGGTGAATATCTTTTCTGGCAATTCCGGGATGAAAATTTAAGGAATTATTTTCTGCAGCTCAGACTTCCCACGGCGGCCCGGAAGATGGAATTCCCGGACGAAACCATCCGGTGCCTCTTTCTTGAAATTTTAAAAGAAAGGGGGCTCAAAACGTCTTCCTTCAGAACCAGGGTCTTACGCCTGGTAAGCTTTCGCTCTTACTGGCGCCAGGCCGCTGCCTTTCCTCTTAATTTCAAAATAATCAACGCAGGCGATGATGAAATCTATCCCGGATACAAGAAACTTACCCTTTCCTTTGAACTCGGTCGCGGCTCCTACGCAACCATGCTCATCAAACGTCTCACCCTTGAAACCCCAGGCTCAAAAATTTTAGAGACAGACAACCAGGTTAAGCTAAATTCTTATCCTGATTAAGCCGGAAGAAGATAAGCTTATCTTCCCTTTTGTTCTTATTGGCCGTAAAATGACTGCCGTCAATAGAAAATTAAAAAAGAAGACACTCATTTTTATTTTTTTGATTTCTGGAGTCTTTATAAAATTTATTTTGACAGGTGTAATCTCAGCCAGAGGAATAGATTAAAGGTTTGACCTTTAGTCTACCCATCATTATATTTAAAGCAGGAGGAAGAAGATGATTATTGCGGAATTTGCCATTTTTCCGACGAGCGAAGGAGTTTCGGTGAGTCGCTATGTTCAGGAAGCGGTGCGAATTATTGAAAGCTCCGGTTTATATTCTGAAACTGGAGGGATGTCCACGACCATTGAAGCTCCCTCACTTGACCGCCTCTTTGAAGTTATCAAACAGGCCCATGAGGCTCTCGTTAAAATGGGAGTTAAGCGGATTCATATTGACCTGAGGATAGACCATCGTCTGGATAAAGAGGCCAGCATCGCTTCCAAGCTTAAAGCAATTGGCAAAAGATAAATGATTATCAAAAAAATAAACAGCTCTGTCCCCTATCTGGTGAATCAATGAAAGAGTCAACTCCGGAATGACTGAGGTGGCCTGAAAATTTAGCTTTCCTGATCTCGCTTGCCAGATAGCGCCGCAGCGTTAAAAATATTCGAGGTGCAACCAGAAACGGGAAAAGGTCAAAATTAAAAAGACATCTGGTTTCATTTCTCGATTAATTAAAGATTCGTTCTGGAAGGCATAGAAAAAGAGAGAGGATTTAAAATCCTGAAGCGAGGCAACTTTATCCGGAAGCTGCACTGACTAGCCGGATATTTAAATTTCTTATTTTAAGTATTTATTCCCATGAATTGCTAATCTAAAAAAATATGACAATCAGATTCAAATTAAAGAATATTCTTTACTATTCCTATAGAAATAATAAAATAAATAGAAATACTTTGACAATTATTATGAAAAAGATGGTCTCTGCAGCCAGTATTTTCGAGTCATGAGATAAAAATCTGGAGGGAGGTCATGATTAGTTTGAATCATCTCTGGAAGAAGGGGCAGGAATTTCTTCAGGTTCGCTACCCCATTATCGCCGGAGCCATGACCTGGATATCTGATAGCCATTTTGTGGCTGAGGTGGCTCGAGCTGGCGCCTTTGGGTCGCTCGCTGGGGGCAATCTGCCGCCAGAAAGGCTGCGGCAGGAAATTCTCTCTCTGAAAAATCTAAGCGATAAGCCCTTTGCGGTCAATCTAATCACCATTGCGCCCAATTATAAGCATCATCTCCGCCTTGCCTGTGAGCTTGGCGTTCCCTTCATTGTCTTTGCCGGCGGCTATCCAAGGCAGAGTGAGATTAAAATGGCCCAGGAAAGCGGGGCCAGGGTTATGGCCTTTGCCCCGACTGAGGCTATGGCCCGGCGCTTAATTGACAATGGAGTTGATGCCCTGATTCTGGAAGGAAGCGAAGCTGGTGGCCATATAGGCCACGTCAGCCTGATTATTCTTTTACAGCAGGTCCTCTTCCGTTTGCAAAATGTCCCCATTTTTGTGGCTGGTGGCATTGGTTCGGGTAAACTCCTGCTTCATCTGCTCCTCATGGGGGCAGCCGGTGTTCAGCTGGGCACTCTCCTGGCAGCAACCAGGGAATCAAGAGCTCATCCCCGCTTTAAGGAAGCTTTAGTCAAAGCCCAGGCCAAGGACGCCGTGGCTACCCCTCAGGTTGGCTCTGAACTGAAGGTCATCTCTGTCCGTGCTTTGAGGAATCGAGGCATGGAGATTTTCTCTGAACTTCAGATAGACCTTATTCAGAAGAGAAAACGGGGCGAAATAAGTCATGAAGAAGCTCAGTATCAGGTGGAGAATTTCTGGGTAGGGGCATTGCGGCGGGCCGTGGAAGAAGGTGATATCGAAATGGGATCAGTCATGGCTGGTCAGAGCGTGGGGCTTGTTACCAGAATAAGGCCAATTAAAGAAGTGATTTCTTCCCTGGTTGAGGAGGCCGAGGCTGAATTAAAACAGGTCTGGCAAAAATTGAGTCTCCTGGCCTCGCCTGAATCGGCTGACAGAGAAAAATCTCCTGACAGTGCTCATCCTTCAAACCGGGAAAAAAAGGGAGTATAATTAACTGACCACAGCCAGGGAAATGGCTAAAACAGGGGGAAAAAGGCAGCCCGATAAAAAGAAGGATTGTCTATTTATAGGTCCGGTCAAAATAATTTTTAGACGGAAATTGATATAATTTAAAAAGGTTCACAGAAAGAGGAGGTAAGGTCATGTCAGGAGAGCGTGGTTTCTCCGAAAATGCCCTTAAGATTCTCAGGGCGCGCTATTTCATGAGGGACGAAAAAGGTGAGCTTATTGATAAAGAGCCAGCCGATCTTTTCTGGCGGGTAGCCCGCTATATCGCCTCGGCTGAAAAGACCAAGAAAGAGCAGGAAAAATGGGCTGAGATTTTTTTCAAAGTAATGATGGACCGGGATTTTATGCCCAATAGCCCGACACTCACCGGTGCTGGCCGGGATATGTGTTTAAGTGCCTGCTTTGTCTTACCCATAGAGGATTCCCTGGAAAGCATCTTTGAAACTGTCAAGAATGCAGCTCTGGTTCATAAAGAAGGCGGCGGAACAGGCTTCGATTTCAGTCGCCTCCGACCCAAAGGTAGCTTTGTTCGCAAAACCCAGGGCATTGCCTCTGGACCGGTTTCCTTTCTCCGGGTTATTGATGCGGCCACCGAGGCCGTCAAGCAGGGTGGTACCAGGCGAGGGGCAAATATGGGTATTCTCAGGGTCGATCATCCCGACATTGAAGAATTTATCCGGATGAAAATTGATGGTCGCAGCGTCAACAATTTCAATCTTTCCGTGGCTGCTACTGATGTCTTTATGGAGGCGGTCAAGAACAACAGCACTTATGATATTTATGATCCCTATAAACAGAAGGTTGTTGGTCAGAAAAAAGCCCGGGAAATTTTCACCATGATCTGTGAGGCAGCCTGGGCAGTGGGCGATCCTGGTCTGATTTTCATTGACCGCATTAATGCCCTTAACCCAACCCGGGCTTTAGGACCTATCCGGGCAACCAATCCCTGTGGCGAACAACCACTGCATGATTATGAATCCTGCAATCTTGGCTCCATCAATCTGGCCCACCTCTTTAATCCCAAAAAAAAGGACCAGTTTGATTACGAGCGCCTGGCCGAATTAATCGCCATTGCCGTTCGCTTTCTGGATAATGTTATTGAGGTTAACCGTTACCCCCTTCCCCAGATAGAAAAAATAACTAAAGAAAACCGCCGCATCGGGCTTGGTGTTATGGGGTGGGCTGATCTGCTGCTTCTGATGAAAATTCGCTACGACTCACCTGAAGCTCTGGCTCTGGCTGAAAAAATTATGAGCTTCATGAGAAAAAGAGCTGTCCGGGAATCGGCTCGCCTGGCCGAGGAAAGAGGTAATTTCCCCAATATCAACCTTTCTATTTACAAGGGCAAAAAGATGCGCAATGCCACCGTTTTAACCATTGCCCCCACAGGCACGATTTCCCGTATCGCTGGCTGTTCCTCTTCGATCGAACCTGTTTTTGCCTTTGAATTCACTTCCAAGATTCTCGATGGCGAACTCAAAGACGTCAATCCTATTTATCAAGAATGGAAGGAAGCCCATCCTGATGAACCCCTGCCCGAATATTTCGTCACAGCTCACGATATCTCACCAGAAGGCCATGTCCGCATGCAGGCAGCTTTTCAAAAATGGGTGGATAATTCAGTTTCTAAGACCATTAATTTTCCTAACAAGGCCACGGTAGAGGATGTGGAAAAGGCTTATTTACTGGCCTATGAGCTTGGCACCAAAGGCATTACCATTTACCGTGATGGCTCGAGGGCCGAACAGGTTCTATACCGGGCCGAAAGCGAAAAACGTCTTTATCCCAAAGACAGGCCAAGCTCCCTGCCCTCAGTAACTGACAAAATTAAAACTGGCTTCGGTAACCTCTATGTGACCATTTCCTTCTACAATCAGCGCCCCTTTGAGGTCTTTACGAGCATCGGCAAAAGCGGCTATTCAACCATGGCTGATGCCGAAGCCATTGGCCGCTTGATCTCTCTGGCCCTACGCAGCGGAGTCGATCCTAAGGAAGTCATCAGCCAGCTCAAGGGAATTGGCGGCTCAGAGCCAATTTTTACCGAAGGCGGCCTGGTCCAGTCAATTCCCGATGCCATTGCCAAGGTTCTGGAAAGACATCTTGGCCCTGTCCAGAATAATGAAAGAGATATTTTTGCTACTTACTGCCGGGTCTGTGGAGCTACCCTCCCCGATGAAAAATGTCCCACCTGCCCTAACTGCGGCTGGAGCCGTTGCGCCTGAAAATAGGGACACAGACATTTTTCTAAAATCGGGACATAAACATTTTTCTCTAAAAATCAGGTCTTCCGCCCAAACCCTGTTAGCGAATTCTTTAAAAACTCGGTGTCAGAACCTCTTCGCCCCAGAGGGCTTTCTTTTTATAAAAATCCTTTTAAGTCTCTCCACAGGAATGAATCATAATTTCCATGAATCATCAGAAAATTAATTCCTTCCTATCAAAGACGTAATCCCTTCCTTTAAAATTCTTTAAAGGAGAATCCATGATGGTTCATTCCTGAAGACTAAATTGCCACCAGTTTTCACCACCAGCTTAAAAAAGCACCCATAAGTTTATAAATCAGCCCTCCATTCTTTCAGATAAAATTGAACCTGATTCTGCCAGCCGGCTTATCTTCTGGGAAAATAATAGCGTTAAAAAAAATTTATATTCAAGAAGATATTTTTCTGGACTTTCTTTTAGGTAAGAGCATTCTCTTCTGCTCTTTTTTCTCAGCATATGTCCTGGGAACATAAACTTCTTCGCCCGTTACAGGATCCAATCCGGTGTAATACATGCAGGTGGAACGCGTCATGGGTGTTGGAGTAAAAATCTGAACGCCCTCAACCGGATCAGGGCCTGAGCCGCGCCATTTATTTAAATACTCAGCCAGCTTCAGGGCTTCTTCTCTTGTTGTTCCTGGATGGGCCACCATAAAGTAGCATTTTAAATATTGTTTTTTCCCTTTATTCAATCGTTCAAAAAGCTTCCGGAATTCATCGAGTTTATAGGTAGGCTTATTCATCAGACGAAGCACCTTCAAAGAAACTTGTTCCGGCGCAATTTTAAGCCAGCCTGAAAGATGATAATTAATGAGTTCCTCGAGATATTCCGGGCTGGCCATGGCTAAATCGAATCTAATGCCGCTGCGAACCAAAATTTTTTTAATTCCTGGACGATTTCTCGCCTGTCGCAAAAGCTGGATCAACCTCCGGTGACTCAGGTCCAGCTGGGGACATTTAAGGCACTCCCCTTCGGGACAGGACGAAGGGCAATCCAGGCCATACATGTTGGCCGTTGGCCCTCCCAGGTCATCAATTATCCCTTTAAATTGAGGATGCGAGGCGAGCCGGTCAATTTCTTCAATAATAGCTTCCTCATGGCGAGAAATAATCCGATCCCCCTGATGAAGGGCAAGGGCACAGAAAGAGCATTGACCAACGCAGCCCCTGTGGGTAACGACAGAAAATTGAGCCAGCCTGAGCTCAGGAAAATCGGCCGGAATGACCCGGCTGAAAGGTAAACTGTAAATCCAGTCCAGGAATTCGGGCTGGTAGCGAGGAAAAGGAAACTGTAAAACATAGGCCTGACCATGAGGCTGGGCCAGCCCTTTTCTTATCGACAGCTTCGTCTGCATTTCGAGAAAAGCTTCCTTATCCTCCTGAACCTGTTCAAAGGAAGGTAAAAGGGTAAAGCCAGGCGGAACCTGGCGACTCACAATACAGGTTCCCGGAATTCCCTCCAGTTCCTTTTTTTCCTCAAGCCGCCGGGCAATCTCCAGAATTTGCCATTCTCCCGGGCCGTAGACGAGGATATCAGCTCTCGAATCTAGCAGGAGACTGCGTCTGACCCTATTTTCCCAGTAATCATAATGGGCCAGCCGCCGCAGCGAAGCCTCAACTCCTCCTATTATCAGAGGCACCCCAGGAAAAAGATGACGGAGAATATTACAATAAACTATGACTGCCCTGTCAGGAATACCCGAGTAATAGGGAGAATGAGGGTCTCTGGCCCGGGACCTTTTTAAAGGAAAGGTGTGTAATTCCGTAAGAGGCTATCCATGGAACCAGAGGTCACGCCAAAGGCGAGCCGTGGACGGCCAAGGCGCTCGAACTCCTCAGGCCGGCGCCAATCAGGCCGGCCGATAACACCAACCCGCCAGCCCTGACTGGCCAGAACCCGAGCTATAACCCCTATGCCGGAGAGGGGATGGTCCGCATAGGGTTCGCCGCTGACAAGAATAAAATCACAGGGTTCGCGAGGAACGGTTTTCGTCTGTTTAGCCTCAATAATCAACCCCATCTTTTAATCATATAAGATTTATGGCTTCCGGCCAAATTGCCTTCCCTGATTGTTTTCGTCTCATCAGAATTTCTTCCTCTTTTTCTTTCCCTGGAAATTAATTAAAAAAGGAGTGGCTCCAGTTCCGGGCCAGGATTTTGCTTTCCCTCAGACTTTTTAAAGAAGCTTAGAATTAATTAAAGAGGGGAAGCTAAAATAGCTTGACTTATATGAAAAAATCCCCCCTCTTTTCACCCCAGGCGGCGATTGTCCTGGAAAGAATGATATTTTATTTTTATTAAAAAATGTTAATAGACTTGAAATTATTGAAGGAAAAGCCTCAAGGCAAACTGAACTTCTCGGGGGGTTTTTAAATTTAATTGAGGAAAAATCCATCCATGATAAAAGAAAGGGAAGAGAAAAGAAATCTTTTTTCTATATTAAAAAGCCTGGCCAGGGAAGGACATTTCTCCCTGGCTCTTACTCAGGATAGTAAAGTCAAAATAGAATGGGGAGAAGAAACATTTAAGGAGAAATTAGGCTTCCTGCCCTCCTCTCTTCCTCCTGAACCGCCCCCTTCGCTTCATCCTCGAAGTCAGAAAAAATTTAAAGCCTGGTGGCTCGACTTGCTTTGCGGAAAATCGGTCGTAAGTGATTTCTGCTTCCTTAAGAATAGAAAAAAGGAAATCTGGATAAGGGCCTTCGGTCACCCCCAGGCAGACGAAAAAAAGAAAAAAATCATACGGATTACGGGGTTCTTTCAGAATGTAACCAGAGAAAAAAAGCTGGAAAACCTTTTAAAAGAAAAAGAGGCCTTCTATCGGCGGATTATAGAAAGTTCCGTCGAAGGCTTTTTCCAGTCAACTCCGGATGGCCGTTTTCTTAAAGCCAACAGAGCCATAACCCCGGATTCTTGGATATGAATCCCCTCAGGATTTAATTGAAGCAACTCAACCCTTAGCCAGGATTTCTTACCTCTATCCTGAACAGAGACAGGAATACTTAAAATTAATGAAAGAAAAAGGCCTGGTGAAGGGATTTATCTTCGAGATTCGCCGTCCCGATGGCCAGATTGGCTGGCTTCTCGAAAATGCCCGCGCCGTTCGTGATCGAAAAGGCAGGATTCTCTATTTTGAAGGGCATGTTCAGGATATTACCCAGCTAAAAGAAACGGAAAGAGCGCTCGCTGAAAGCCAGGCCAGGCTGGAATCATTAATTGATGCGGCTTCGGATTTAATTTACTTCAAAGACAATGACCGAAGATATGTGATAATCAACCGGTCCTTTGAGAAAACCCTGGGTCTAAAAAAAGAAGCGATTCTCGGTCGCCGCGATGAGGAGATTCTGCCTGCTGATCTGGCGGCTCAATGTCGTCAGAGCGATGAATAAGTTTTTAACAGCCGGAAAATTACCTTAAAAGAAGAAACCATGCAAACAGGAAGAAAGCAGAAGATGGTCTTTGAAACCGTTAAATCGCCGGTCCTGGCTCCTGATGGCTCTATAGCTGGACTTGTCGGTATCAGCCGGGATATTACCGCTAGAAAGAAAGCAGAGGCTGCGCTTCGCTCGCTGCTCCGGGAAAAAGAAACTCTTTTGAGGGAAACCCATCATCGCGTGAAAAACAACATGCAGGTCATTTCCTCTCTGCTCAATCTTCAGGCTCAGAAAATTGAGGATTTAAAGGCCCGGGAGGCTTTCCAGGAATGTCAGGAAAGAATTCGGTCCATGTCCTTAATTCATGATCAGCTCTACCAGCAGGAATCTCTTCACTGGATTGAGTTTTCCAGCTATTTAAGAAATCTGGTTGCTCATCTTTTCCATGTCTATCAAATTGATGCCCATTTGATTAAGTTAAGGCTGGACACTGAACCTGCCCCTCTCAGTTTAAATACGGCCATCCCCTGTGGTCTGATCGTTAACGAACTGGTTACCAACGCCCTTAAACATGCCTTTATACCAGGGCAAAAAGGGGAGATTGTTATCAGTTTAAAGCGAAAGGAAAACGGTCATTATCTGTTAAAAATAAAAGACACTGGACGGGGGTTGCCTCAGGACATAAATCTTAAGGAGCCTGCCAGCCTGGGCTTACAGATTGTTACCATCCTGGTCAACCAGATTGGTGGCCAGCTTCAGTCCAAAGTTGATGGCGGGACAGAGTTTCTGATAATATTTAGTGAACATTCACTTCTTAGAGAATAAATATGGAAAAATCAAGGATTCTCATTGTTGAGGATGAAGGTCTGGTTGCCCGGGATCTTGAGTCTATGGTTCGCAATCTCGGTTATAGAGTTGTCGGTATCTGTTCAACCGGCGAGGAAGCTTTGCATCTGATTAAGACAAGGCGCCCGGACCTCATCATCATGGATATTGTGCTTCAGGGAAAGATAGATGGCATCAAAGCTGCCGACGAGATTCGTCGCCACTATAATCTGCCTATCATTTTCCTGACAGCGCACACTGACGAAGCTACCTTTCAGCGGGCCAAAATGACCAATCCCCTGGCTTTTATTCATAAACCAATTGAACAGAAAGAGTTGATGACAGTCATTGAAATGGCCCTCTATAAGCATCGCACAGAAATGAAGTTAAGGGAAAAAGAGGAATGGCTGGCGACAATTCTTGAGGGCATTGCCGATGGCGTCATCGCCACTGACGCCCATGGAGTTATAACCTTTATGAATCCAGTGGCCGCAGCTTTAACTGGCTGGAACCCCCAGAGTGGTGTCAGCCGCCGTCTCGAAGATATTGTCAGACTCTATGACGGCGATAGGGAAATCTCCTTTTCCCTTTCCCCTCAGGAAATAATTGTGCATGGTGGTTTCCCCAGAAATGTTTCCAATCTATGGATCGTCAATCAACAAAAGAAAACACCGGTTGAAATTAAAGCTTCGATTATTCGCGACGAAAATGGCTCTCCTTCCAGTCTGGTCATTCTTCTTCACGATATAACTGAACGCCGCCAGCATGAGGAGGAACTGCGTCGGCTGGCCATCCATGACCCCCTGACGCAGCTGCCGAACCGAACCCTCTTTTTTGATCGGCTCAATCTGGCCCTTTCCCAGGTCCGCCGCCATGGCCATCGTCTGGCTATTCTCATGCTTGATCTTGATCACTATAAAAAAATTAACGATACCTACGGCCATTCCATCGGTGACCTTCTTCTCAAAGAAGTGGGCCGAAGACTGCAGGGAGCTATTCGTTCGAGCGACACTGTGGCCCGCTTCGGCGGTGATGAATTTGTCCTCCTCATGCCGGAAATTCATGGCTCTGCTGACGCCGCCATCATAGCCAAAAGAATTCTTGAGGTTGTTAGCCTGCCCTATGAAATAAAAGAGCTGCCTCTCTTCATCACCGTGAGTATTGGCGTTGCCATTTTCCCTGAAGATGGTGAAGATGGGGAAACTTTAATCACCAATGCTGACCTGGCTCTTTATGCAGCTAAGGATAAAGGACGGAATTGCTTCTTCTTTTATTCTGATCTCAAAATATCTCCGGAACCGCAGCCGGATCAAGCATAAAAAGCAACCAGCTATATTTTATCCGACCTAAATTCGCTTTTTTGATTAACGACCTCCATTTTATGTCCTCAGTTCAATTAATAAAAGACCAGAACTCGGTTCTCCCGGCCCTGAATTCCTCTTCTCAGCTAAAAAGAGGAATTGACTCGCGGTGAGTCAGAACATAAAGGGAAAAGAGGCCAAGGGCTGTTCCCAGGGGAAAACGGAACAGAGCAAGAATAGACAGAACAATCCCCAGGAGGCGAGCCCATTCCTGACGTTTTAAAATCCCCAGGCCGGCCACAATTGGCGGTAAGGAAAAAATGGCAGTAAAAACCCAGGAGCCCCAGGCGAGAATTCTTAATATCAGGCGGCCCGTCTCACTCAAATCAGGGATAAAAGAGACACCCAGAAAAATTAAGAATATTAAAAATAAAAGGAATAAACTGATGAGGCCAGTTATAATCCAGAGCCAGCCCACAAGTTCAACCAGCTCTTTTCTGGTCATTTTTATTCTTCCTCATAATAAACTGCTGTGCCGCTGGCACTGACCATAAGCATATTCCCGCTGCCCAGATTTATGGTTTCATAATCAAGGTCAACCCCGACCACTGCATTGGCTCCCAGATCGCGGGCATTTTCAGCCATTTCCTCAAGAGCAATCTCCTTAGCTTTCCTTAATTCCCTCTCATAGGCAGCTGAGCGACCACCTACAATATCCCTTATGCCAGCAAAAAAATCCTTAAAGATATTTGCTCCCAGAATGGCCTCACCACTTACCAGGCCTAGATACTTCTTTATCTTTTTCCCTTCCAGATTAGGTGTTGTAACAATAATCATTAAATCTCTCCTTTTTAAATTTACGAAATCTGGAGCTAAGGGGTTTCGTGCCTCAAGCCTATTAAATTAACCTATGAGTTCTTTTCGAGTTTCTTAAAAATAGAAGTCAGCTCAGACTCCATGGCCTCAAAGTGAGTTCCCTGCCAGAAAACCCGACCGCAGTGAGGGCAGATAGCAAAACGCCTGGCTTTTTCGTAGACAAAAGAAGAGACAAGATTGCGGGCATTAGCCCGGCTCAACCTTTTCAGACGAACATTACAATGAATACAGCGACTGAAGGGATCGACCTTTAACCAGAGATTTAAATTCTCCAGAACCTGGCGAACCTGCTCTCGCCAGTCCTCGCTTTCGATGAAAAGGCCACGGCCTCGGTTAAGCTTTTCCAGCAGCGAATGATCCCTGGTCAGAAGAAAACGCCTTTGCCGGCGGGCGAGCTCCAGCAGGTCATCATCGTCAGCCCGGGAAAAATAAAGCGTATCAAAGCCCAGGATTTTAAGCCATTTGGCCAGCTTTCCTAACATGCAATCAACCAGGAAACGCATCTTCATTAAAAAAGATGGTGGACGGTAGGGGATTCGAACCCCCGACCTCAGCGTTGCGAACGCCGCGCTCTCCCAGCTGAGCTAACCGCCCACCTTATTTTTTCAGCCTTAAAAAAATTATAATCAACATAAATTTATCATTTTTCAGAGCTCTTTTCCACTGACACAGGCAGCCTCGCCTCAGGGGTTAAATTTTTTTTCGCCTTAGACTGGTCTCTCTAAACCAGGCTCGTAGAATCCCTTAAATCCAGATTTTTCCTGAAAAGCCAGACCCTGTTTCATAAATATAAAAACCACATATTCTTGGACATACATTGGCATAATTTTCAGAAGGAGACTTGCTGTCTTTTAGCTATTTATTCTCTTTGATAAAATCAAAAAAGAATAAAAATGGTTAAAATCGGCTGTTGCGGATTCCCAGTCAACCTGAAAAGATATGTCGAAGCTTTCTCCGTCGTTGAATTGCAGCAGACTTTTTATGATCCTCCTGAGCCGAAAACAGCCCTGAAATGGCGCGAACAGGTCCCCCCTTATTTTGAATTCACCCTTAAGGCCTGGCAGCTTATTACCCATGCCCCAAGCAGCCCCACCTATAAAAAGCTCAGGAGACCCATTCCTGAGGAAAAACAAAAGCGCTATGGCTTTTTCCGGCCGACAGCAGAAGTCATGGCAGCCTGGGAAAAGACAAAAGAAATTGCTTCTCTGGTCAAAGCTCGAATAATCATTTTTCAATCGCCTGCCTCTTTCGAGCCATCAAGGGAAAATAAAAATAATATGCGTCAGTTCTTCAGCCGCCTTGATCGTCACCAGTTTCTTCTTGGCTGGGAAGCCCGGGGGAAATGGCTGGAAGAAGATATCCGGGAAATCTGTCAGGAGCTCGACCTGATTGATGTCGTTGACCCCTTCCAGCGCTTACCCCTGACAGGAAGGCTCAGGTACTTCCGCCTTCACGGGCTAACGGGTTATCGCTACCGATACTCTGACCAGGACCTGGATAAAATCATCAGCTGGATTAAGGAAGCAAAGGAAGTTTATGTTATGTTTAATAACGTCTATATGTTTGATGACGCCTTGAGATTAAAAGAAAGCCTCAGAGAAAAAATAAAAGAGTGAAAGATTTTAGGAACCCTATCTCTGTCCTGCCTGAAACCTTTTATAAAAAATCGGCATCCTGATCAGGCCCAAAAAACCACAAGTTTATTTAGCGTTGATAGAGAATCCTGCCGCCAACAATCGTCATAACCACCTGAGTTTTAGGTATTTCCTCTTCAGGAATCGTCATTATGTCCTGAGAAAGGACGGTAATATCAGCCAGTTTGCCCACAGAAAGAGAACCAAGGAGATTCTCCTGGAAAGAGGCATAGGCACCATTAAGGGTATAGGAACGCAGGGCCTCTTCCCGGCTCATGCGCTGGTCAGGGAAAAAGGTGGTGCCATCAGCCAGTTTTCTCGTCACTGAAGCATAAAAACAGGCTATGGGATCAACATCTTCGACCGGAGCATCCGTCCCATTGCAGATTATCGCTCCAGATTTCATAAGCTTCTGCCAGACATAGGCCCCCTCTTCAGCTCTCCTTTCGCCGAGGCGTTTAATAACCCAGGGGCCATCAGAAGTGCAGTGAATTCCCTGCATGGAGGCAATCACGCCAAGCTGACCGAAACGGGGAATATCCTCAGGATGAAGATGCTGGGCATGTTCAATTCGCCAGCGCAAATCTTTCTTCTCGGGGTAAGCCCTGAAGGTTTCTTCAAAAATATTCAGGGCTTCCCGGTTAGCTCGATCCCCGATGGCATGAACACATAGCTGAAAATCATTTTCCATTGCCAGGCTAGCTGTTTCCCGGAGAGCATCTGCCGGATAGGTATTAAGTCCACTGCTTGTGGGCAGATCAGCATAGGGCTCAAGCAACCAGGCTCCATGGGCGCCTAAGGCTCCATCAAAGACTCGCTTGATCGACCGGACAGTCAGATGATTGTTCCCGTAGCCAATTAGTCTATATTCAGGCAATTTTTCCTTTAAAACCTCATTACTCTCGTTGATCATGGCATAAATTCGCACCTGCAGCCGACCTTCATCAATGAGTTTTTTGTAGATTTCGATGGTTCGCCAGGAGACGCCGGCATCATGGAAGCTTGTCACTCCCTTGGAGAGGCATTCCTGAGAGGCCATAACCATGGCTTTTATCATTCTGTTCTCCCTTTCTTCAGGAGTAAGCTGGGCTTGAGCAGCGCTCATAGCGCGGCGGACAAGATTCTGAGCTGTCTCGATAAAGGCACCAATGGGCTGACCCCGCTCGTCCCGGACGATCTCGCCGCCGGGCGGGTCCGGTGTTGTCCTGGTTATTCTGGCCAGCTCCATGGCTTTGGCGTTCGTTAGACAGGAATGGCCGCTGGCATGGGTCAAGATTACGGGATTATGGGGTGAAACCCGGCTCAATTCATAATGAAAGGGCAGACCAGCAACATTGGGTTCAGGCGATTTTACCCATTTTTCCTGATGCCAGCCCCGACCGACAATCCATTCCCCGGGCCTGGCATTTTTCGCCGCTTCCGCCACCATGGCCACAATTTCCTCCCAGCTTCTGGCTCTGGTTAAATCGAGAATCATCTTAGATTCCCCGAGACTCGAAAAATGACCATGGCTATCAATTAAGCCAGGGATGGCCAGCTTCCCGGCTAAATCGATAACCTGGGTCTTCTCACCCCTGAAACGCTGGATATCCTTATTTCGGCCGATGGCGATAATTTTATCTCCCCTTACAGCCAGGGCCTCAGCCTGAGGCAGAGCGTCATCAACTGTGATTATTTTGCCATTCATTAAAATAAGATCGGCCGGTTCAACCGCTTTCTTACAGGCAGAATTAAAAAGACTGCTGATAAATACTAAGAAACAGAAAAGAAAAATTGCCGGCCTCATCCTGAGACCGATTTTGCCTGCTGCCATAATTTTCCCTCCTTAAAATTTCTTCGGCACCTCGTTTTATACTCATTTTTTGCTTATGATTCAAGCTCAGGAAATGTCTTCAGGTCAGAAAGAAGCAAAGGTTTAATCTTCAGAAAGAGCAAGTATGACCTGGATGTTATCTTGAGGGAGGAAATTATTTTGAACCAATGGAGCGCAGAAGACGGGCCGGAAGGGTAATGAGGGCTTTAAAAAGGTCAAGAATAGTGCTGACAGTTATCCCGATAAGACGAAAAGGAAGAAGAAGCAACCAGATCAGGGGATATAGAATCAGGGCTAAAAGAGCCAGAGGCCAGCAAAGAACAAAAAGAATTAACCAGAGCAAAAATTTTACCATCAATCTCTCCTCTTCTATTAAACGATTGGAAACTGAAAAAAGATTAATCTTTATCATAAATATTTCTTCCGTCTTTTGTCCAGGTAGATCTGAGAATTGAAAATATCAGAAGGCTCGACATAAATCTTCTCCTATCCCGCTTTAAGCAAAAACTTTACGCCTTTTGTTAAAATAATAATAGGTAGTAGATCCAGCCGGAGCTGGATTCACTATCAGGTGCTGTGAAATCTCTTATTTTTACGATAGGAAAGCTGGCTGAACCTGAAAAAAATAAATGGGAGTGCCAGGATAAATTTTATTCTATTTCCTTTACTCGCCTGAGTTATTCCTGTTCTGATTTAGCCTGATGGGGCGTGCTGCCGACGGGCCAAATTTTGCTCCCGGAAATAAAGGAAAAGGTTAATGAGTTTTTCCCGGGAAAGGTTTTCTGTCTCTAAAGCAAAGGCTGTCGATCGGTACATATCCCAGTCAGTTCTAATTTCTTCAGAAACAGCCATCGTCTTATGAAGCTCGCTTCCCGGGGCCAGATAAAAAATGGAAGGAGTCGCCACCGCACCTTCTTCCCAGAGTCTCTGAGCTGTTTCCCTGATTTCTTCTTCCGTCTGTCCGGGTAAGCCGATAATGAGATAAACGGTAATGGCAAAACCGAGCCTACGAGCCAGCCTGATTATTTCCCAGAAAAAATCGCTTCCCTTTTTCTCCGGCCTTTTTAGATTCTTTCTTATTTCGGGCCGGCCACTTACAAGGGGCAGATCGAGTTTCCGAAAGCCTGCCTGCTTCATCAAGCTTAAAATCCTTTCATCCAGAGTCTCGTAATTGAGTCCATTCATGGCCAGAAGTTCTGTTCCTCTCAAATCCTCATCTCCGATCACTGCTTTCAAGAATTCTTCAAACCAATCTCGATCAAGAGAAAGATTATCATCTTCAAAATTGAAAACCTCGGTCCGGCGCTGCCTGAATAAAAATCTCATCTCCTCGATGACTGAATTGACCGGCCGGTAATCAGGTTGGTGGCCGAAAACTATCTGAATATTACAAAAAGTGCAGCGATAAGGGCAGCCACGGCTGGCCTGAAGGGAAGCATAATTTTTCCGGCCTATTTTATAGAAATCCGGGTTAATCAATTCGTGAGCTGGCCAAATTGTCTTCCAGTCAATCGAACCTTTCTCCAGAAGATCAAAATAATCATTCCGGTTAAAGTCTTCACCTCGAAAAAAATTATTAACAAGCTTGCGATCCGGTCTTATTTGCGGAAAATTTTTTCTAAGAAAGGCGGGCAGGGAAATTTCAGCCTGGCCCGTAATCACCTCATCAATGGCCTGGGTTCTGCTTTTAATTTCCCCGGGAAAGCAGGAAGCCTGATTGCCGCCCACAATCAGCCAGCCTGAGAAATTTTTCTTAATTTCTTCAGCCACCTCCTCCACGCTCCGATAATAGGCCGCAAAGGCGGAATTTAGCCCGATTAAATCAGGAGAGAATTTTTTTATGGCTTCAATTATTTCTTCTTTGCTCAAACCAAAGCGGTAATAATGTTTAAAAAAATAGGGATGATGGAGGTAGGGCCGAAGATAAGCCAGCTTTTCCGGAAGGGGAATTCTTCTCTTTTTTAGAGGCGAAAGGCAATCAAGAATCCGGACTTCCCAGCCGAAAATCTCAAAAACCCGGGCGACATAAAGAAGAGCCAGCGGATAAAGCCTTATGGGCGTTGTGTAGAAGTCTTCAAGGGGAGGCTGAATCAGCATCACCCTCTTTCTGGCCCCGCCCATGAACTATTCCCCTTAATCTAACTCCTTTAAATTTTAGGCCAATTTCATAAATTAAAGCCAGTTCCTCTTTCAGTTAACTGAGGATGGAAAGTACCTGAAGCTAATCTTTAAATCATTCAGGAAATAAAATTTTAAAAATTTAATTTTTTCCTTCCACCCTTTTTGCCAGTTTTCTGGCTTTGCCCTATCTGAGCTTCCTTTTTCTATTCAAGCTTCCTGCCCTTAGTTTCAGGTAAAGCCAGGGCCAGGCCGGCGGCTAATAAAAAGAAGGCGGCTGTTAAGTAAAAGGCAAAAGCCAGGCCGTGGACCTTGGCCAAAGCTCCAATGGTAAAGGGAGCAAGAGCACTCAGTCCGCGGCCAAAATTATAGGTAAAGCCCTGGGCCGAGGCCCTGATTCGGGTAGGAAAAATTTCAGCTGTAATTGTGCCGAATCCAGAAAAATAGCCCGTCCCGAAAAAAGCCACAAAGGGGCCAAGCAAAAGCAGGGAAAGATTGCTGCGAACACTGCTGTAGACGGCCACGAAAAGAGCTGCAGCCAGTAAAAAGAAGATATAGGTTTTTTTACGGCCCAGGCGATCACAGATGAAGCCAAAACTGATATAGCCGAACCACATGCCCACCTGCATCACAACAATCCAGGCTGAAGTACGAACTACATCCAATCCCATGCCGCCTTCAGACCTGGGTAAACCTAAGTAGGCAGGAATCCAGGTAAAAAGACCCCACCAGGCAAACATGGTGGCGGCATTCATTAAGGTGGTGATTAAAGTTAAAGGGAGAAAAGGGCGTCGAAAGATCTCAGCCAATTGGCCATGTCCGGCTTTTTTCGCCTTTATGTCGTCGCCATCGTTTTTAACTTTAACCTCTCGCTCATAATTTAAGATAACTTTTTCATCTTTTTTATCCCTTCGACCGGATGCTGGGTCAGTAGTTTCACGCCTTTCGCCTTCTTCGCCTTCCCCTGGAGCCTCCCATCTTGAGCGTTTCCAGATTTCCGGCTCGTCCACATTTTTTCTTATCCATATGGTTACGAGAGCTGGCAGGATGCCAAAAAAGAAAACAGCCCGCCAGCCAAAGCGGGGCAGCACCAAGGCGGTGATGCCCGCAGCCAGGGCATAGCCCACTGCCCAGGAACTCTGCATTATGCCTAGAGCTTTGCCGCGATGCTCATCCGGCCAGGTTTCAGCCACCAGAGCAGCTCCTGTAGCCCATTCACCTCCCATGCCCAGCCCGAGCAACACCCTGAAAATAGCTAGCTGCCAGATGTTCTGGGCTAGACCACAGGCAGCCGTAAAAAAGGAATAAACTAAGATAGTCATCATCAGGGCCCTGACCCGGCCAACTCTATCCGCTATCAGGCCAAAAATGATGCCTCCCGCAGCTGAGGCTAAAAGAGTTAAAGAACCCATCAGGCCACCTGTAGCCTTATCCAGGCCCAGGTCTTTCATCAGGTGAGCCAGCACCATGGCATAAAGCATGACATCGCAGCTATCGAGCATCCAGCCAAGGGAGGCTGAAAGCAGGGCTTTTCTTTGAGCTGGAGAGATTGCTCTGTACCAGGGAGAAGATTCTTTTTTCATTTATTCATTAATTCTCCATCGGGCTTTCGATTTAACTTCACAATCAACCTGGCTTATTCAGGCCGGCTTCCTTTCGCAGCCGGCCTCAAAATTCTCTTTCTGATTGTCACTTTTTATAAAAATTCAATTTATGATTCCCGGAAGATATCTATATTTTGCTTTATATTTTACTTTATCCTTTTCAAAGTCACTTTTTTCGATTTAATCGGCCAAAATTTCCTTCTTCTATTTCATCCTCAGAGCTATTTTTTTCTTTTTTCAGGCTGGCCGAATCCACCGCCACCGGGTGTAGCTACAATCAGCCTGTCGCCCTCATTTACCTCAATAGAAACCTTTCCCCCGAGATAGAGCTTCTTCCCTCCGGAAATCAAAATATTTTCCCCGCATTTTCCGGGCTGCCCCCCCTGAAGTCCATAGGGTGCAAAACGTCTTCTTTCAGAGAGGATATTGACCTGAGCTGGAGCTAAAAATTCATATACCCGGATGATGCCATCCCCTCCTTTAAAACGCCCCTGGCCTCCTGATTTTGGCCTTAAGCTGTATCGCCTGATCCGGATGGGTAAATAATGTTCTAGAGCCTCAATGGGCGTATTGCGGGTATTGGTCATATGGGTATGGACACCGCTCAATCCATCCCTTTCCGGACTCGCTCCCATTCCCCCGCCTATGGTCTCATAATAGGCAAAAGCCTGACCTGTTCTGGGATCAAGGCCACCGAAAGTAACATTGTTCATCGTCCCGCTTGAAGCAGCCGGGATTCTATCAGGGACAGCCTGGGCCAGAGCGCCGAGAAGCACATCGGTAATTCGCTGGGATGTCTCCACATTGCCACCAGCCACTGCTGCAGGTGGCCGGGCGTTAACAACGGTACCAGCAGGTGCGATCAATTTTATGGGTCTGATCAGTCCCGCATTGTAGGGTACATCACCTCGCACCAGGCAGCGAAAAACATAAAGAGTGGCCGAAAGAGTTATAGCATAATTAGCATTGACACTGCCCTCCACCTGGGGGTCAGAAGGAGAAAAGTCAACCTCAGCTTCATCCCCTCTGATTCTTACCTCAACCCCGATGCGCACCGGTCGGGCTCTGAGACCATCATCATCCAGATAATCAACAAAACTATAATTTCCATCCGGAATAGCCCGCAGTGTCTGGCGAATAATTCTTTCAGTATAGTCCTGAAGATGTTTCATATATTCAAGAACAAGACTGGCTCCATATTTGGCCACGACTTCGAGCAACCGCCTTTCTCCAATGCGATTCGCAGCCAGCTGGGCGGTTAGATCGCCCTCCCTTTCCACGGGGGTTCTGACATTGGCCAGAATCAGATGCAGAAGGTCGCGCTCCATTCGGCCTCGCCGCACGAGTTTCACGGGCGGAATAATTATTCCCTCCTGATAAATTTCTCGAGCCAGAGGCATGGAGCCTGGAGAAATCCCGCCAACATCGGAATGATGGGCCCGGTTGGCTACATAAAAGAGAGGCCTCTTAAAGCCCTGAACAAAGACAGGAGAAACCAGGGTGATATCAGGTAAATGGGTGCCACCGCGATAGGGATCATTAAGGATAACCACATCTCCGGGCTCAAGGTCAACTCGCTCGATGGCGCTTTTAACTGAAAGGGGCATAGCCCCTAAATGAACGGGCAGGTGATCACCCTGGGCTACTGTCTCTCCTTCCGAATCAAAAAGGGCACAGGAGAAATCCTTTCTTTCTTTGATATTAGGCGAAAAGGAAGAGCGGCAGAGAGCAACGCCCATCTCTTCGGCGATGGAAATAAAGATGCTCTTAAAAATTTCGAGCTCGACCGGATCAAAAGCCGACCTTTGTCCTTTAATCTTTTCTCTCCCTTTTGCCTCACCCTGCTTGATCTGGCCCATTTTCAGACTCCGTTTTTTCTTCCCCTTTTTCATTTAGATAAATTTGAGGCAGGGTAAAATTAAAAAATATGGTTTATATCTTTTTCCATTATTTTTTCTTTCAATTCCTACAGCCTTAAATTCTACTCTTTTAAACATTGTCGAAACTATCTTTCATAAAAACCGTTTCAATTTAATTGATATTTCTCGATTTCTATTTTTTTCCTTATTTCTAATTTTTCAATTTTTTCTTTAATATTTGATTCATTTCAATTCTTAGTTATTTTCTTCTTTTAATTCTCATGATTAAATGGCCAAATTTGTCCACCTTTACCCTCCAGCCTGGAGGCAAAACGGCGGTTGATTCATAATCGACAATAACAGCCGGACCATCAAATTCATGTCCTGGCTCAAGAGCTTGCCGGTCATAAATTCTGGCTTTATATTTCTGACTATCAAAAATCATCCACCTTTCATCCAGAATGGCTCCGGAAAGAGGTCTTCCTTGTTTTTCCAGCTCGGGCAGGGCTGGTTTGTCTGTCAGGCCAATGGCCTTGACTCTTAAATTAACAATCTCGACGGGCCGACTTTCGTCAGCATAGTTATAACGCCTTAAATGAAGACGATTAAATTCATGGCGAAAGCGAGCTGAGGCTGGCACCGTCAGTTCATAGCTCTGACCAACATAACGAACATCAAGAAAACGAAGTAACCTTATTCTCCGGAGACTGAATCCTTCTTTGACCAGATCCTGCCTGGCCTGATGGAGCAAAGGCTCAAAAAGACGGTCTATCTCCTTAATGGAAATTCTCTCATCTCGAAGGAGAACTGAATGCGAATAATCCTTAACCACATCAGAAAGGAGCATTCCCAGGGCCGAAAGCACGCCAGCATTCTTGGGCACAATAACCACCGGAATCCTCAGCCTTGCCGCTAGGCTACAGGCATGCATGCCACCGGCCCCGCCAAAGGAAACTAGCGCAAAATCGCGAGGATCATAGCCTCTTTCCACCGAAATAACTCTGATGGCTCTTTCCATGGTGGCATCGGCTACTCTGACAATGCCCTCAGCCAGCTCTTCAGCCCTTAAATTGATTTTTTGTCCGAATTCAGCCAGGGCCTGGCGGGCTCTCTCAGGAAATAATTTCATTGTTCCACCCAGGAAATGGTTTGGATCGAGCCGACCGAGCACAAGATTAGCATCGGTGACGGTTATTTCTTCTCCCTTACCGTAACAGATAGGTCCGGGATCAGCCCCGGCACTTCGAGGGCCAACCCTTAGAGCTTTGCCCTCATCGAGATAAGCAATGGAGCCGCCGCCCGAGCCCACTGAATGGATGTCAATTACCGGAAGCTTCAGGGGCAGATGGCTTATTTCGGTCTTAGTTGTCGTCATGATGGCCCCATCGCAGAGAGAGACATCGGTGGAGGTTCCTCCCATATCAAAGGAGATGAGACGGCGAAAACCAGCCTGAAAGGCAATGGCGCTGGCGCCAACCACCCCGCCTGCTGGCCCGGAAAGAATTGTCGTTACCGGTTTCAGGCGGGCAGCAGCGGCCGAAAGGCACCCGCCATTGGACTGCATTATTTTAAGGCGAGCCCGGCCAAGTTTGGCCTCAAGATAATTAAGATATCGTTCCATCAGAGGAGCGACATAGGCATTGATGGCCGTGGTGCTGGCCCGCTCAAACTCCCGGTATTCAGGCAGAATTTCTGAAGAAAGGGAATAACTGATTCCAGCCCGGGCTAATCTCTCCCCAACAATTCTTTCATGCTCGCCATTGGCATAAGCATGAAGAAAACAGACGGCCACTGATTCAATTTTTTTTCGCTTGATTCTCTCAATAAGGTCCTCCAGGGCTCTTCGATCCAAGGGCCGAATTATCCTGCCGTTAGAATCAATTCTTTCCGGAAGACCGAAGCAAAACTCCCTTAAGACCAGGGGGCGTCTTTCTTCAACCAGGATGTTGTAAAGTTCACGGCGGGTTTGGCGGCCGATGGTCAGCAGATCCTCAAAGCCGGCCGTCGTGACAAAAGCCAGCCTGGCACCCCGGCGCTCAAGCAGAGCGTTGGTGGCCACAGTACTGCCATGAATAATATCTGCTTCCATTTCCAGCACCCCGAGTTCTTTAAGTCCCTGTAAAATGGCCAGGGCGGGATTGGCCGGCGTTGATAGAACTTTATGCACTCTGAGCTTATCCGGGGTCATCAAAACAAAATCAGTAAAGGTGCCTCCGGTATCAATACCCAGGCGAATCATAGGCCTTCATCCTTTCTTAAAGAGGCGCTATTTTGACACGACCCGGGAAAGAATTCAACCCGGCTCTCCAGGACAAAATTTTTGAATGTCTCTTCCTGGCTTTTAATGGGTAGACCTAAACATTATCATTTTCCGAAGACCTTTACATAAACCCCTGGATAAATCCTTAAAGGCGAGTTGCAGTTGAGTATTATACATCTTATAGGTATTTCTCTAATCGTCCTTCGCCACGATGAACTGGCCCGGATTCAAGCCGCTTTTGAGTGCCCTAAAATCTATCATCTTTAGCCACAAAAAAGTCTGAAGACCCTTTTGAATTTTAAATAATCCTTATGCCAAATTATGGCCCGAAAGTGATTTTATTAAAAGGTTATCTTGTGATATAAAATTTTCCATCAAAGATGTTTTGCCTCAAAGATATCCGGGCAGAAATGAAAAATAAAATTTATAAAACAGGTAGCAAGGATAAAAATAAAATATCAAAGAAAATCAGAGAAAAAAACGACGATCTGGCGATAGGGAATTTAAAACGGCCCGGGCTGACCGGGAAGGAAAAAATAAGGTTAGTTTTAACCCTGGTCCTCTGGTTAGCTTCAGCCATAGAGGGCTCAGATGGGAAAGAGGTGCGGCCCGACTCCAGCCGGGCTTTTTTCTCTCCCGTGGCCAAAATTAGCTCCAGCTCTATTTTGAGAACCAGAATCAGACCAGAAAATAATCTCGAAAAGGCATCAGCCGGTATAAAGTTTTCCGGTTCAGCTTCATCTCTGACAGAAAAAATTGACGATCTTTTGAGGCGGGAAAAAATAACTGTGGCTCTCATTGATTCCGGACTGGGAGGCCTGTCCCTCATGGCTGAAGCTGCCAGCCGGCTGGAGAAGATAAAATTTTATCGCGAAGTTAATTTAGTCTTTTTTAATGCTCTCTTTTCAACCGAAGGGGGTTATAATGCTCTACCCACCCGGGAGGCCAGGCTCGAAATGTTTGACCGGGTCCTGACCTCGCTCGAAAAAAAAATTCAGCCTGATCTCATTCTCATCGCCTGCAACACTCTGTCCACTCTTTACCCTTCAACCCAGTTTGCCCGGAAGGCGAGAATTCCAGTGCTAAACATTGTTAAACCCGGAGTTGATCTTCTCAGGAAGAAACTGGAAGAGGAACCACTATCTGTGGCCATTATTTTCGCTACACCCATTACCATTAGCGAAGATACTCACCGGCAGCTCCTCCTGAAAGAAGGCTTTACAGCCAATCGTTTTATCACTCAGGCTTGCCCGGAACTTGAAATTTTTATTGAAAAAGACCCGGAGGGCGAAGAAACCGCTCTCTTGATTTCTGCTTTTTTAACTGAAGCTCTGGCCAGGATTCCTGAGCCCTGGCCACCGGTTATTCTCAGCCTCAACTGCACTCATTATGGCTACTCCTTAGCCCTATGGGAAAGGGCGGCCCGAGAAAATAACCTGCCTTTCATCATCATCAATCCCAATTCAAGCCTCATCGATCTCTGGCTTAAACCTGATGCCAGGCCCCGTTTTCCGAGGACAGCCATAAAAGCCATATGCTTGTCCAGAGTGCCGATTGAGGAGAAAAGAAAGCAAGCGCTGGCTTCTTTTTTGAGAAAAATATCCCACCTCGTCGCTGAGGCTCTCCTCAATTATAAATTTGACCCTGGTCTCTTTTAAAATAAAAAGCTTCAGGCTGAAGACAGGCTTGAAATTTACTTTAAACCATGACTGAATATGATGAAGCCGGCTTTCTTATGGGTTAAACCGGAGATCTCCGGTTACTTCTTGCTGGAATCGCCTCCTTTGAATTTATGGCTCAGGGGGCTAAAAGGATGAATTTAACTAGGACATGGCGAAATTTAGAATAAATTTTCTTCTAAATCATCTGATTAAAGTGCTATTTCCGGGCCTTTTTATATCTTTATTCTCCAGGCTGGCTTCAATAAAAATCAGAGAAAGCATGAAAATCAAGCCTTTTTTTGTCTTTGACTATTTTGTAAAAAAGGGAAAAGGACCAATTTTTTGTCCTATGAAATTTCATTTTCTTCCTGGAATTATTTTATCCCTGGAAGAAGAAGGCTGTAGCGAATTCAAATGGATAAATTCTATCTGAATAGCAAATCTGATTTAAATTGGAAGCCATATATTTTTGATTAGCCTGGAGCAGATTTTCAATTATAAAGCGGAGGAAAAAATGGCAGGGAAAAAAGGCGAGAAAAATCAGAAGAAAAAAATAAATCTGGCGACAAAACTGGCTAGCTTTTTCCTCGTAATTATAATCTGTCTTATTTTAATCTTTATTTTCCTTTTCTGGCGCAGGCTCTGGCTCAGCAGCCGTCCGGTCTATAGCGGCCAGATAGAAATAGCCGGCCTTGTGGAGCCAGTTGAAATTATCAGGGATGAGTACGGCGTTCCTCATATTTTCGCGCGCGAGGAAAGGGACCTCTATCTAGCTACCGGCTATGTTATGGCTCAGGATCGTCTCTGGCAGATGGATCTTATCCGTCGTCTGACTTCAGGTCGCCTCTCTGAAATTTTTGGTCCGGAGTTTATGGAAACCGATCTTCTTCTCAGGGCCCTGCGCATTCCAGAAAAAGCCAGCCGGGTTTTAGCTTCAAGCCCGGTCGGTTCTCTGGAAGCGGTTCGCGCTTTCAGTGAAGGTGTTAATGCTTTTATAGAAACTCACAGGAATAATCTACCCCTGGAATTCCGTCTCCTCCGCTATCAGCCTGAGCCCTGGCTGCCCGAACATTCAGCTTCTCTCATCGGTTATATTGGCTGGGACCTGGCTTTTGCCTGGAGCATCGAATCAATCATCTGGCAGATTTTAGAAAAAATGAAAAACCAGGAAGAAAAACTGGCTGAGATTCTGGCGGAACCCTTAAATCCAGTTTATGTTTACCCCAACTTTTATCTTTCTGAAAGGACTAAAACTCAAGGCCAGAGTTCTGAAAGAAGGTCAGGAAAAACAGAAAATATCTCACCTTTGTCGGCGAGCGAAAATTCTTTATTTACTTCGCCCGCTTCTAACTGGATAAGAAATATAAAATTGGGTCAGTCTGAAAGAAGGGAAAAAATTAATTCCATTGATTTTCTAGCTGGCATCGAATCTTCAGATTTTACTTCTCCGACCTTAGCCTTAAAGAGAGAGGAGAGAGGGTCTTTTGATTTCATTGAGCCAGCTCAGTTTTTAGCAAAGCTCGGGCTAACGATTGCCCTGAACAGCAATAACTGGGCGGTAAGTGGCGCAAAAAGTTCAACGGGTAAGCCGCTTCTGGCCAACGACATGCATTTAGCCCTGAATCTACCCTCCATCTGGTATCCCCTTTATCAATCCCTTGAAGGTAAATTCAAGGTTTCTGGCGTGGCTCTTCCCGGTGAACCTTTCATTGTCGCCGGTCACAATGAGCACATCGCCTGGGGCATAACCAATGTCATGGCCGATGACATCGATTTTTATCTGGAAAAAATTGATCCTGCCCGGCCCGACTATTATTTCTTTGAAGGCCAGTGGCGACCGATGGAGGTGAGACAGGAAAAAATCAGGATCAAAGGCGGAAAAGAAGTCTTGCGGGAGCTTCGTTTTACCCACCGGGGTCCAATTATTTCTGAATTCAAAAAGATAAAGGAGCGGGCGATTTCCATGCGCTGGACAGGTTTTGAGGAAAGCAACGAGCTTCTGGCCGTTTATTTGCTGAACCGGGCTCACAACTGGCCGGAATTCAGAGAGGCGCTTCGATTCTTTCGCTCCCTAAGTCTGAATATGGTCTATGCTGATACTGAAGGCAATATTGGTTTGCAGCTTGCCGGCGGAATACCGCGACGGGAAGGACCTGGCTGGAATCTCTTTCCGGGCGAGCTCGCCTCTTCTGACTGGCAGGGTCTTGTCCCCTTCGAAGAACTTCCTTTTATCTTTAATCCACCCGATGACCTGGCTATTTCGGCCAATAATATGAGCCTCGATAAAAGTTACCCCCATGACATCAGCTACTTTTTTCTATCATCTGTTCGAGCTGAGAGAATCCGGGAATTTCTAACTGAAAAAGCTAAATTATGCCCTCAGGATCTGGCCCAGCTTCAGATTGATCTTAAGTCCAGGCTGGCCCTGCGCCTGAAACCACTAATAATCCATATTTTACTTAACCTATCGACTTTATCGTATATAGAATCTGCTGCGCTACAGCTTCTCCGGAGCTGGGATGGTTCCATGGAGGCCTCAAGCCCGGCTGCCACCATTTTTGAGATTCTTTATTTTGAACTTGGCCGGCAATTTCTGGCTGATGAACTTGGAGAAGAACTTGGCCGCCGCTTCGTTGCTATGGGCAGTAACATTTTCCTTCCTTCTTTTCTCGAAAGGGTTCTTCTTTCCAGGAAATCAGCTTGGTCGGATGATATTACGACTTCTGATAAAATAGAATCTGTTGAGGCTATCGTCGAGCGCAGCTTTCGATCGACCATCAATTATTTAATCAAAACAAGAGGCAGGAATATTGACAACTGGTCATGGGGCAAAATTCACCGCCTTGTCCTCAGTCATCCCCTCGGTCAGGTCAGATGGCTGAACTGGCTGCTGAAATTGAAACGAGGCCCCTTCCCTGTCGGCGGAAGCTTCCACACCGTTTGTGCTTTTGGTTATGTTTCCGACTCTTTTGAGGTAAGACACGGCCCATCCCAGAGACACATTTATGACCTTAATAACTGGGATGATTCTCTTACCATTCTGCCGGGCGGGGTGAGCGGAGTAGCTTCAAGCTCTCATTTTGATGACCAGATAAAGCCCTACCTCGAGGGACATTATCGCCGGGATTTCTTCTCGAAAGAAAAAATAGAGAGCTCGGCTAGCTATCGCTTGATTCTTATCCCAGAAAGGTCAAATTAATCCGCTTTGGTCAGGCCTGAATTAATGGCTAAATAATAAACTCAAAAACTCTTCTAGTAAAGGGAGAAAATCGCCACCAATTTTGTCCACCTGCAAAAATTGGTTGCGTAAGCCTGAGCAAGCCTGACCTTTAAGAAAATTCTTTAATAGTTTTTCCTTTATCTTATTAACGATTATGGCTCTTAGGAGTTCTTAATTGGTTAGACCCAAAGGATTATTGATATCCAGCAGCCTGTACGGTGCCCGCAGATAAATCCTTAAGGGCGAGTTGAAGTATATATTGAGCATCTTACGGATATTTCTCTAATCATTCTCGCAACGATTAAAGAGCCCGGATTCAAGCCGCTTTTGAGTGGCATAAAATCTATCATCTTTAGCCACAAAAAAGTCTGAAGAACCACCCTTCTTTTTCGGATTAAGGGTCAATTTATGTTAATTAGAAGCTCAGTCCGGTCAGATTTGCGGCCAGCTTAGATTTTAACCCTCTGGAGCTTATTTCTTCCAGGGAAGACGGAAGCCTTCTTCAAAAAGAGAATAAACTACAGGAATGATCACCAGTGTAATCAGGGTTGAAGTCGTTAAACCGCCAATAACAGTTCTGGCCAGAGGCGATTGAATTTCGCTACCTTCTTTAAGTCCCAAGGCGAGGGGAATCATGGCCATGATGGTGGTCAAAGAGGTCATAAGGATGGGCCTCAATCTTCTCCGGCCAGCCTCAACAATAGCTTCTCTGGTGGGCATCTTATCGCGCCGACGCAGGAGATTCGTATAGTCAACAAGCAAAATAGCATTATTGACGACAATTCCGCCCAGCATAATGCAGCCAATATAGGTTTCTACGTTAAAAGTTGTTCCGGTGAGAATCAGGATGAGAACCACCCCGATGATTGCCAGGGGGATGGAAAACATAACAATCAAGGGATCCCGAAGCGATTCATAAAGCATGGCCATGATCATGTAAACCAGAAAGATGGCCAGCAGAATGCTGATCAATAATTCCCGGAAGGCTTTCTGTTGCTCTTCATAATCTCCGGTGAAATTGATAGTAAAATCGCGCGGTATAGGAATTGTTCTCAAAGCCTGACGAGCATCTTTGATGACTGAGCCCATATCGCGGCCGGCCACCCCGGCTGAAACCGTAATTACCCTTTCTCTATCTCTTCGCTCAATTCTCGTTGGACCGCGTTGCGGCTGAACCCTGAGCACATTGCGCAGGCTTATCTGCTGACCTTCAGAGTTGGTGATCGTCATATCCAGGAGATCATTAATATCCATTCTTTCTGAATCTTTAACTTTGACTAAAATCCGATACTCCCGGCCGGCCTCCCTGAACTGGCTGGCCTGGTTGCCCATGAGAACAGTCTGGATGAATCCGGCAATCTGATTCATGGTGAGTTTCATGTCAGCCGCTTTCTGGCGATCAATGATAAGATGCTGTTCAGGCGAGCCCTCTTCCCGGCTTATCCGAACATCCGTTATTCCATCGATATTAGCAATGATTCGCCTTACCTGCTCCGCCAGGGCCTGACCCACGGATAGATTATAGCCTCTGATTTCAATTTGCAGCCTGTCCTGACCGCCGCCACCCCTCAGTCCGAACATCATCTGACCGCCGGAAGCTCTGGCTCTGATGATGACTCCGGGGATGCTGGCCAACCGCCGGCTCAAATCAGCTGCGATTTCTAAACTCGATCTTTTTCTTTCAGACTTGGGTTTAAGACGCACCGTTATTGAGCCCTGATTGGCTCCGCCTCGCCAGCCACCACTGCCAGCTCCCTCCTCAATGCTTTCCATCTCGGGAACATATTGTTTTATTAGGTCGGCTACAAGCTTAAGCTTTTCATCCATGACGGAAAGCCTTGTCCCCACTTCCATTTCTACAGTCACACTGATTTCACCCTCATCCGTCTGAGGCAGGTATTCTCGACCGATAAACCGGGTGAGGAATACACTGATCAGGAGAAGGCCTGCGGCTAAGGCCACGGCTTGCCAGCGATGATTGAGGGCATAAACCAGAAGTTTTTTATATTTATCTTCAAATTTTCTAAAAGAATTTTTAGCCCACAGACCTATCTTCGAAGTTTTCGCAGTCTCCGAAGTTGCCCTGGCCCCACGAAGCATCATATGCGAAAGCATCGGCACTATGGTCAGGGCGACTAGAATGGAGCAGGCGAGAGAAAAGCTGACCACATAGGCTAACTGCTTGAACATTATCCCTGATGCCCCGCGAACAAAAACCAGGGGTAAAAAAACAATGATGGTGGTCAGCTGGCTGGCGATTATGGCGGCCGTAACTTCCTTCGAACCCAGAACCGAAGCCTCATAAGTCGGCAGGCCGGTTTCTTTCAGCCGGAAAATATTTTCTAGCACGACAATGGAGCTATCAACCATCATGCCCACACCCAGGGCCAGGCCACCCAGGGTCATCACGTTAAGAGTAAAGCCGCCGAAATAAATCAGAGCGAAGGTAGCAATAATGGAGGTGGGAATCGCAAGGGCAATAACCAGAGTGCTTCTGAAGCTCGTCAGAAAGAAAAGAAGAACAAATATCGCCAGCAGGCCTCCATACAGAGCCGAAGAGGCTACATTACTGATAGCATATCTAATAAATTTAGAACTGTCTCGAATGGTTACAAATTGAAGCTGGGGATAATCTTCCTGAAGACGTTCTAACTCCTGTTTAACTCCTTCAGCCACCTTGACTGTATTTTTCCCTGATTGTTTATAAACCATAAGTCTGATCCCGGGAACTCCATTGATCCTGGCTACCCGGGTTATTCTTCGATGCGTATCCTCAACACTGGCAATATCTTTTAATCTAATGGTAGCTCCGTCCCGGATGGCAACAATGGTATTCCTGATTTCATCAATATGAGTGTAGATTCCAGGAATCCGAACAACAATCTCGTAATTTCCTTTTTCAATAGTGCCCGCAGGAATATCAATATTTTCCTGACGGATACGATTGATAATAACATCAAGGGGAAGCCCCAGGGCTTTGACTTTATCCGGATAGAGATTGATCTGAATTTCTCTTTCCAGAGCTCCCCAGACATCAACCGAGGCCACTCCCGGAACTCGCTCCAGACGATAAGCAATCTGCTCATCCACCAGCCGTCTTAATTGAATCGGGTCCAAATTGGCGACAATACCAATCATCAGAATGGGCATTTGAGCCGGATCAAACTTACGCAGCGTTGGTCGGTCAATCCCCTGGGGTAGCCTCCCCATGATTCGATCAAGCCTTTCACGAACTTCATTGGCCGCTTCATCCAGATCAGTTCCCCAGGCAAACATAACTCTTACGGTAGTACTTCCCTGAGAGGAAGTGGAAAAAACCTCCTCAACTCCGGGCACAGCGCTCATGGCCTCCTCAATTGGCCTGGCTATTAGCTGCTCCATTTCTTCAGGTGCTGTGTTTGGATAGGAGGCTGAAATATTGAGGGTAGGATAGGTGATATCAGGCATGAGATCTATGGGTAAACGGCTCAGAGAGATCAACCCGAGAACAACAATGACCAGGGTGAGCATAATGGTAAAAATAGGCCTTTTAATGGAGAATTCAGAGATACTCATTTTTTCCCCCGGTAATTTTTAGATTAGCCTTCATTACTTTCTTTTCGGTTCTTGCGAACCTGGTTTACTTCCTGGCTTGAAACCAGGTTTAGCTGCGGGTTTTCCACCTGGCTTTTTAGGCTGCTCCCCGGCCTGGGCTTTATCTTCAGGCAGAATAATGGACATACCATCCTGAAGGAGATGCTGACCTAAGGTAACCACATAGCCCGAAAGATTTTCAGGTTCAAGAATCTCAGCTCTTTCGCCTTCTATAATGCCGGTGGTCACAGGCTGGAAATAGGCTTTCTTTTCCTCGAGATCAGCCAGGAAAATTCCCTGGACGCCTCCCCTGGTAATAAGAGAACTGAAGGGGACTATTTTAGTCTTATCCCGGCGGTCAAACTCAATGTCAGCATTGACGAACATGCCGGGCTTAAGGAGACCTTCCTCATTGTCGATTTCAACTTCGATCCTGGCCTGGCGCGAGGTTTCCTTCAGCAAAGGAGCTACCCTGGCGACTTTACCAGCAAAAGTTTTCGCAGGAAAGGCGCTGGAACTGACTCGCACCGGCTGGCCAGGTTTTATGCGAAAATATTCTTTATCGGTGACATAAATAACGGCAATTATTGGTTGAATTTCTATGACTGAAATGATGGGCGTATTGACGGAAAGCAAGGCACCTTCATCGACAAATTTTTCACCCACATAGCGGACGTTGCTTCCTTTCTCCCAGCTGGCCACAATTTTAGTGTAAGAGAGCCTGACCCTGGCTGTCTCCAGGGCTGCTTCCCTGTTGGCTACCTGAGCTGCGGCCACTTTAAATCTTGATTGCTGGGCGTTAAATTGAGCTCGGGTGGAATCGAACTGGGCATCAGATAGAATTCCCTTTTTATAAAGGGTTTCAGCTCTTTCCAGCTCTTTCCGGGCCAGCTCAAGGGAATTCTGCACATCTTCCAGATTGGCCCGGGCTATTCTCAGGTCAGCCTCTGCCTGGGCTACTTGCTGTTGATACTCCTCATCATCCAGCTGGGCAATAACCTGCCCATTGTGAATGACATCGCCAATATTTACAAAGAGCTTTTTAAGTTTTCCGGAAACCTTGGGCGCAATCACAAATTGAGAGCGAGGAATGAGGCTACCTGAAAACTGGCCAACATCCCTGATGGTGCCAGTTTCCACCGGTCTGATTTCGACTGCCACCGCCGCCTGTCGCTGGCGAAAATCGGCTGATTTTTTAAAAATAAGAATATAAAGTCTCCAGACGAACAGTCCGGCCAGGACGACGACCAGAAAAAGGATAATATTCCTCGCGCTTAGAATTTTTCTCTTTTTAGCCTTCATTTTTACTTCCATCTCCTTTATATTCTAGCTGAATATTCGATTTGGCTTTAATCTCAAGAGGAATCCAGAAATTTTTCATCTTAACTGCCTTTCCTCGTTAAAAGCTAAAGCCAGATTATCATCTTCGTTGATGAAGCCATTTAACTTCATTGATTATCCCATTCAATTCAGCCTGGCTGAACTTTCAAGATGACTCTCCTCCACCTCTTTTCTGCCTTCAATCATCGCCGATAATAACCCGCACATTCCTTCTTTCGCGACCCATGCCCATAACTCGATCTAAATTAGCCAGGGAAAGGTTATAGTCAATCAGAGCTTTGAGTTCCATGGTCATGGCATTAGCCAGATCCCGCTGATATTGAAGAACAAGATAATTGGTGCTCAGGCCAACCTTGAGTTTTTCCTGTTCAGCTTCCAGTTTTTTTTCAGCCAGCTCCCGGGCAGCCCGGTAAGCCTGGGCTCGCTGGTAATTGGTTTCAACTGCCCGGACAGCGTTGCTTATCTCCAGACTGAGCAACTGCTCCTGATTTTTCAGTCTTAATTGAGCCTGTTCCAGGCTCAATTTAGCCTGGGCATAATAAGCTCGAGTGAAAACAGAATTAATGGGCAGGGTTACAACCACCGCCGCTGACCAGTTCTTGAAACGAAAATTAATGGCATCCCTTAAAGCATCGGTTTTTCTTCCCGGAATCCGGCCGACGATAATTCCAGTGAGAGCATTATTATCTTTATAAAGTATCTGATCTCCCGACAGACCCGGGCTCCAGTAGGAAAATTGAAGGCGTAAATCAGGCAGCAGCTGATTTCGGGCATAACTTAAAGTAAATTGCCTGTTTTCCAGGTCAATTCTTGCTGCCTGAAGATCTGGCCTTTTTTGAAGAGCCGTGGCCAAGGCCTCTTCATAACTTATTTCTTTTTTGCCAGTTTCAGGTAAGTCCGTGGGAACAATCTTTATTTTCTTTATATCCTTATATTCTGCGGCCAGATTCATAATTGTTTTCAGCTGATCTTCATAATTCTTAACCAGGGCCTCAGCTTCAATTATATCCGCTCTCCTCGTGCTAACTTCAGCTTCAGCTGTCAGGCGTTCAATGGGCGGCAGTATCCCGGCCTCTATCTCAATCTTATTTTTCTCGAGCAACTCCTGAGCCAGCTTCAATGATTGCTGTCTGACCTTTAGATTCTCTCGACTGTAAACAAGATTCCAGTAAATGCTTTCGACATTGTAAATGAGGTCCTCAAGCTGCTTCTGAAAATTTTCTTCAGAAATGTCTCGGTTGTATTTGGCCACAATAATCTCCCGGCGACCGATCCGGAAACCAAAATCCTTAAGAAGGGGCTGGCTGAAAGTGATTCTCAAGGTGCTGCCATAACGGGGATTAATCGTCTGGAAACGGCGATTACTATCATTAACATAATTATAGAGGCTGAAAGAAAGGGAACCTCCTGTGGGCAACTGCTGGGCTAACTGGACAGTATAATCATCCTGATGGGTAATAACGACATCAGAAGCATCAAGAAAAGAGTAGGAGGCATTACGGGTATCCTGTTTGTTGTAATTAAAGGTAATGGCTGGCATAAATTTTTCCATAGCCAGGGTAACATTGCGAGCAGCAATTTCCGGGGTAAGCATTTCAGCCGCCAGGCCAAGATTATTCTTGAGCGCCCTGAAAATACAATCATTAAGGGAAAGTTCAAGGAATCCTTCATTCTCGTCCCCGGTTTGAGCCGGTTTCTCCTTATCCATCTTTTCCATCTGGAGTGTTCTGGCTGATAAGAGACAGGAAAAAATCAAAAGGGCTGAACAAATATGAAACCAAAGGAAAGAAATTTTTCTCCTCATTTTTATCCCCCAGGGATAATTTTTAAATTTAATCTATTCATTGTGTTTATATTTTCAGAGAGTTTAGATTTATCCATCTCGATTTAGACGTAATAAGAAATACTTTCTTCCCCAGATTTTTAAAAAAGAGGGTCTTTTCTTTCTGAAATTCTAAATCGTAGGGCTTAAGCGCAAGGCTTCAGGCTTTCTTTGGAAAGGCTGGGAGCTTCCTTCAGACTTTTCCCTGAGTTCAGTTAAAAACCTTTCTTTCCGTCGGGTTTAAGGCCTTTTCAGGTAGAAAATCAAGCCATCTGAAAGATAATTTGAAATCTTTTAATTGAGAAAAGAGCAATTACTAAAAAAAGTTTATGGGCTTATCGACCTTCAAGTGGGAGCTTTTTGAATATCTAATTTTTTAGGATAATTTTGTCTTCATAAGAGATATGAGGGGGAGGAAAGGGTTTTCCCTTTCCTCCCCCTCGGGAGAAATTATCAGAAGGAATATCGGAAGGATACCTTGTAGGTTCTCACTCCGCTCATACTGGTCAAACGACCATAATCATAGGAAGCAGTATAAGTTCCGGTGGCCACGCCTTCAGCTGTTGGCCGCCAGGTTCCACCAGGATTGTAGCCAAAGGAGAAACTTCTCTGACCAAGGGCATTATAAATATCCACAAAAAAGCTTATCCGGCCAAAAGGAAGCGGAAACTCCTTTTCCAATCTCAAATCGAGGTCAGGAATAAAGCCGGGCGTTCGACGGCTGCCATTGGGTTCGAGTAAGACACTCATCGAAGTCTGGAAAACGTTGTTTTTGGCACACCAATCAGCTGGCGGCACAACCGAAACACTGCGAGCGTAGGGGGCACCGCTGCTTTCTGTGAAGAAGAAGGAAGCAATAAATTTGTAGGGTAGCTCAACTGTTCCATAGAGCTTGATGACCACCGGCCGATCCTCACTCGCCCGACCATAACCATTGGTGTATTCGTTGGGGGTATAGCCACCGCCACCAAAATACATCAACCGGGAAAAGACAACCGAGCCACCCAGAGCCCAGCCATGAGTATAGCGCTTGTTGAAAACCAGCTCGAGAGCATTATAAACCCGCTTGGAATCAGGTAGATTGGTCTGTAAATAAAACGGACTTGCCCAGGGAGAATTATTGGTTGGAAAATAAACGGTAATTTCTTTTTGAGGATAGTTGCCTATAGCCGGAACTATCGTCCGGAAAGGAACCCACCATTCAGGTGCCTGCTCGAGTTTATACCAGAAACGTCCGGTTGCTTTATCATAGAGGGCTGAACCATGATAATTATAGGCCCGACGGAAAATATACTGAACCTGAACAGCAAAATTGGGCAAGAGCTCATGGTTGATCGAGGCGATTATCTCCCAGTAAGTAGGGGATTTTTTCTTTGGGTCGACCGTGCTCTTGAGATATTCAACGTCTGGTCTTGAAAAAACTGTCCCTGGAACCGGCGCATACTTATCAACACCTGGCATGTCTGGTTGACCATTGTTGTTCAGATCCCACCAGCAGAAATTATACTGGGCCATAACTGCAGGCGAGACCGCTGAAAACCACATAACGGGCATGGCTTCAGCATAGCGGGAAACAGCAAATTTAACCGCAGTTTTTCCAGTACCAAAGAGGTCATAGGTGACGCCTATTCTGGGCTGAATAACTCCGAATTTCATGACATCTTTAATAGGAGGAACCTCAAAAGGACCAAAGGGATTGAAGCCAAGAGTAGGCTCAAGAGTCTGGCCAATGGCAAAGGCTAGTCCGGTCGGATAACCGGTGGTTTTAGCCTTTCCACCCCAGCCGTTGTAATAATCGTAGCGAACGCCTAAATTCATGGTAAGCCGGTTTTGAATGGTAAAGGCATCTTGAACATAAAGGCCGATGCGGTATTCAAGAAGGTCCTTCCAGCTATCCCCCTCGTTAGGACCGCAATTGGTCAAAGAAATCCGGCCATCTCCATAAATTGGGTGGGGACCTGTTAGGCCATAATAGGCTCGATAATAATACGGGCTGCCATTGTAATAATGCCAGGTCAGCGGATTAACCCGAGCATAACCATAACGGTCAAAGCCATGGACATATTCAACCCCGGCTCCGAACTCATGATTTCCACCCAGGTAGTTATCCTGGAAATGGGTCAGGCGGATTGAACCCTGAATTGTCCGGCGGGTAATGAAGCTCTGCCAGGTGTGAATGCCATTCCAGATGTAGCCTGTATAATAATCCTGATAGGCAATGTTATTGGCATATTCATCCCTGTCTTCAATGGGGAACCAGCGATTCACATAACCACCCCGAAAATCAATGAAGGTGTTGGGGGTAGCAATCCAGGTAAGGTTGCCGGTAACCGTGCCTACCCAGTTATTTTTTAAGGTAAAAGTGGATTCCTTGGCCCTGCGAGAACCTGGATCATAGTGCTCTCGATTGATGATATCTCCCGTCAACATGGTAAAAAAGCGAAGGGTTCGACTTAGCTGGGTTGTTATTTTCAGGAAGGGAGAGATGGTGGTCGCAGGATTGTCATATGAGGTATAGGTTATACCGTAGCGAGCATCAGGGAGAGTATCAATCAAGCGATTGGAGCCCTGATAGCGCAGGCCGCCAAAAAACCAGATTTTGTCCCTGATTATCGGTCCACCGAGCTGAAAGGAAGTATCCAGGTTGTACTTGTCAAAACTGGGTTTACCAAAGCCCATTGCCTTGAGCTGATCATCGTTGAAAAGAATTTCATTAAGCTTCTGGTGGGTATAAAAAGCCTGGACCATGCCGCTGAATTTGTTTCCACCCGACTTGGTGACAATATTCATGAAGGAAGCTCCCACCGAAACCTGGGCGGGAAGACCACCGGTGACTATTTCCACCTCCTCAATGGCATCATACTGCGGGGTGATTAAAGGACCGTTCGTTGTGGGGCAATTGGCATTGACACCATCAATTTCATAGGTGACAGTCGTGGCATAGGCTCCATGGACTGAACCTGAATAGGTGGTGATGGTGCCAACAGCTCCAGGGATGGTGTTCCAGAGAGAGACCAGGCTACGGTTGATGGGTAGTCTCTGCAGAACCTGGGAGGTAGCAGTCGTGGAAAGCTTAACTGATTGCACATCCACGGTAGGCGCGGTCGCCGTTACCACAACCTCTTCCTTTATAGCCGAGGGCTCCATTTGAAGATTGATGGTAACAATCATACCGACATGGACGATGATATTTTCTCGGCGCACTGTCTTAAAACCCTCGAGTTCGGCTACGAGCGTATAAGTTCCAGGAGGAAGAGTCGGGCAGCGATAGGATCCGTCAGCTGCGGTCACATCAGAAATTTGGCCAATCAGAGCAGGGCTGGTTACAGTAACTGTTACTCCGGGAAGAGGAGCCCCTTCTGGGTCAGTGATCACCCCTCTGATGACGCCAGTCTGCCTGGCCACCTGGCCAAAAACAGTGCCGAGGAGGAGGAGAATCAGCCACCCTGCGAGCAAACCTCTTTTCATTTTTCACCCTCCTTTTTAAGATTTTTTAATTTTTTTAAATGGGTTCATTTAAAGCTTTATAAGCTTCATAAAATGCCCAGATCTGGGTCATTTTTTATTTGCGTTAACGTACACATGATTGATTTTACTTTTCCTTTCAAAAAAGTCAAGTCATTTTAATTCTCTTCTCTTAATGTGTGGTGATTTATTAGGCACATGAAGGCTATATCTCCGTATATTTCTATAAGTTTGTGGGCGACCGTTCCGGGATTTATTAGGTACATGAAGGCTATATCTCCCTTGAACGATGGAAACATAAAATTTAGGGCAGGCCATGAATTTATTCTAAAATTGGAGTCAATTTATTCTTACCTTCTCTTGAAAATGTAATAAAAAAGAATAAGAAGACTTTTCTTTTTTTGAAGAGGGGTTTTTTACGCGAAAGAAGCGCTAGATATAAATAATTGGAGATAAAAAGATCTGAAACAAAGCCATAATTTAATTAAAAGACCTCTGCGGGTTGACAAAAAGAAAATGCCTTTATACTTTAATATTCGATTTATGTGACAATAATCGGCTTGTAGGAGGAAAAAATTACGACCATAAAAGATATTGCGAGAAAAGCCGGAGTTTCCATCGGTACGGTTGATCGCGTGCTCCATAAAAGAGGCCGTGTTTCTCCGGCCACCGAGGAAAAAGTTAAAAAAATAATTGAAGAACTTGGCTATCGTCCAAATATGTTCGCCAAAAATTTAAAACTCGGCCGGACTTTCACCTTTGGTGTTCTCATGCCTCTTCCATCCCAGGATAGTGGTTATTGGGGTTTACCGCTGAGAGGAATCAATCGGGCTATGGAAGACCTTTCAGGACATAAAATTGAATTAAAATATTTTTTTTATGATAAATATTCGCAGGGAACTTTTCCTGTGGTCGCTGAGCAAGTTCTTAGCTCCAGTCTTGATGGGCTGCTGATTGCCCCGGTTCTTTCCAGGGTTTTCGATAAATTCGTTCAGGAAATACCAGCTTCAGTTCCCTATATCTTCTTCGATTCATTTATACCCGAAGCTAATTACCTTGCCTATATTGGTCAGGACAGTTTTCAAAGCGGTCTTCTTTCGGGAAAATTAATGAATCTTTTGATCCCACCCTGCTCCTCAGTGGCTGTCATTAAAGTCATGCCTGAGGATTATCATATTGAAGAAAGAGTTAATGGCTTCCTGGTCTACTTCCGCAATTTTCCCTGTGTGCCTGTCTTTGTTTATGAAATGCACGGCAATATTGAAAAGGAAGGCTGTGATCGCTTAATAAGAAAAATTCTGGCTGAGCACCCTGACCTTAAAGGCATCTTTGTGACCAATGCCAGTACCCATAAAATAGCTGAGGCTGTCAAGAGCCTGAATCTGGATCCCGGGCAAAGAATCAGAATTGTCGGTTATGACGTCATTGAAAGCAATGTCCGCTTACTTAAAGAAGGAATAATTGACTTCCTGATCAGCCAGCAATCAGAAAGACAGGGCTACGAGGGAATCATCAATCTCTATCGCCACGTTGTCCTGCAGGAACCGGTAGAGAAAAAAATAATCATGCAGCTCGATATTGTTACCCGAGAAAATATCGACTATTACCGCAGCTGATATTACCGTAGTAATAAATTTCCCGGTCGTTTTTCTTTTAATCTGCTCAATATCGGAAGACGGAATGGCATCAAATTCCATATCAACCAGCTTGCTTTTGGCTAAAAAATATTAAATATAAGACACAATGGAATTTTGAAGGAGGTAGCTTCTTGAAAGAGCATAATAAAATTACGCCTCTTCGGTATTTTCTTTTCTTTCTCCTCATCAGTCTCATCTTCCTTCCTTGCTGCAAGAAGAAAGGAGTTCTGATGAAGGATAAAATTAAGCCGGTTGTCTCCCTCGCGGTCCATCCTTTCCCTCTTCATCAAATCAAAATCCTCGATGGTCCTTTCCTTGAAATGATGGAGAGAGATCGAAAATATCTCCACGAACTTGAGGCTGACCGGCTTCTTCATAATTTCCGTCTGAATGCCGGCCTACCCTCTGAGGCCAAGCCTCTTGGTGGCTGGGAAGACCCAAGGGTGGAGCTCCGCGGTCATTTTGTTGGCCATTATTTAACTGCCTGTGCCCTGATGATTGCCCTGACCGGAGATGAAAACCTGAAGAAAAAGGCTGATTACATTGTGACCGAGTTAGCTCGCTGTCAGGGGGCCCTCGGCCGGAATGGTTACCTCAGCGCTTTTCCTGAAGAATTTATCGACCGGGTAATAGCCAGGCAAAGGGTCTGGGCTCCCTGGTACACCCTGCATAAAATTATGGCTGGCCTGCTGGATATGTATCGCTATACAGGTAACAGGCAGGCCCTGAGAATCCTGGAGAAGATGGCCAGCTGGGCTAAATCAAGACTTGATAAGCTATCTCGGGAGCAAATTCAGGCCATGCTTCAAACTGAATTTGGTGGCATGAACGAAGTTCTAACCAATCTTTATGCCGCCACTGGCAATCCAGACCATCTCGCCCTGGCCCGAAAATTTGACCATCAGGCCTTCTTTGAACCTTTAGCCAGAGGCCGTGATGAGCTCAAGGGGCTCCATGTTAATACCCAAATTCCCAAAGTAATAGGAGCAGTCAAAGAATATGAATATACCGGGGAGAAAAAATATTATGATCTGGCGACATTTTTCTGGCGGCAGGTGGTGGATCATCGCTGTTATGTTACAGGCGGAACAAGTAACTATGAAGCCTGGAGAACAGAACCAGGCCAAATGTCAACCGAGCTGAGCAATGCCACCCATGAAACCTGCTGCACCTATAATCTGCTTAAACTGACCAGGGAGCTTTTTATGCTCCAGCCTGACCCCTATTATGCTGATTATTATGAGAGAGCCCTTTTCAATGGCATTCTGCCCACGCAGGATCCAGCCACCGGCATGACCATGTATTATGTGCCCATGGAATCTGGCTGGTATAAGACTTTCTGCACGCCCTTTGATTCCTTCTGGTGCTGTACTGGAACCGGCATTGAAAACCCGCCCCGCTCGGCTGAGGCTATCTATTTTCATGATGGGGAAGGAATTTACATTAATCTTTTTATTGCCTCTGAACTGGTCTGGCCGGAAAAGGGCCTTCGTCTTCGCCAGGAAACCAGATTTCCTGAGGAGGAGAAAACAACTATTGTTTTAAATTTAAAGCAACCCACTCGCCTTGCCCTGCGTCTTCGAGTTCCCTACTGGGCCACCAGCGGAGCTGAACTTTTCATCAACAGCGAAAAAAAATTGATTATGGCAATACCGGGAACTTATATCCGAGTGGAAGAAACCTGGAAGGATGGCGACCGCATTGAATATCGTTTACCCATGTCTTTTCATCTCTGGCCAATTCAGGATGACCCCCAGATAGCTGCTATTCTCTATGGTCCGGTTGTTCTGGCTGGAGTTTTGCCCACAGAAGACCTGGCAGAAACAGATGTCTATTGTCCTTATCATGCCCGGGGCAAAAAGGTCAGAGCTCCTGATTTAGTGGCCAGCATGGAAAGGCCGGAGGATTGGCTGGTGCCGGTCAAAGATGAGCCCTTAACTTTCCGAACTGTGGGCGCCGGCCGCCCCGAAGATGTTACCCTTATTCCCTTTTATAAGCTTTTTGGTAAACGCTACGCTATCTACTGGCATTTCTACGATGAGGCCGGCTGGGAAAAAGCCGAGGAGATGAGAATCAAAAGAGAAAAGGAAAGAGAAGCAAGGGAAAGGGAAATTGCCCGTCGCCTTGTGGATGAGGTGCAGATTGGTGATGAAGCTTCAGAAAAGGAGCATCATCTCCAGGAAGAAAGAAGTCGCACCGGAGAAATTGAAGGTCGTAAATATCGCGAGGCAAGAAGTGAAGGCTGGTTCAGCTATGACCTCAAGGTTTTACCTGACCGGCCCATGGTTCTTATCTGTACCTACTGGGGAAGTGACCTCAATCGCGAGTTTGATATTCTGGTGGATGGTGAAAAAATCGCCAGCGAGAGGATTAACGTTAATTTCCCCGGAGATTTCTTCGATGTGGAGTATCCGCTGCCAGTTGAGTTAACCCGAGGCAAAAACAAAATTACGGTTAAATTCCAGTCCCATCCAGGAAGCACCGCCGGCGGCGTCTACGCCTGTAAAATTATAAAAAAATAAAATTTCAGGAGCTGGCTTAGATTCTGTAAACACCCTCCGGGGTAACAATAATTGAAATCTTTTTATCCCATTCCTCGGTAAGATAAGAAAGATCTTCAAAAACCTGAATTTCATGGACCAGGACTGCCCGCGGTGTCCTCTCATCAATTAAGCCTGCTTCAGAAAGAATATCATCTTCTCGATCGCCGAAACCGGCACCCTTACCGATTCTATTCCCTCTTTTATCGCAGGCTACGGCGCCCGTAAGATACAGGTCAATCTTCGGCAAGCTCGAATTTATCCTGACAGGAACACCGAATTGGGCGAAACCCCTGATAGTTGAAGCCCTGAAAGCCTCATTGCCCGGAATATCCTGTAGCCGGTAAAAGCCGGCGATTCTTGGGGCAGCTACCAGAAGGCTTTTGCCTTCTTTTAAAGCTTCATATCTAGCCCGATGGAGAACCGAGTCAGGTGCCGAAAAAATTACTCTGGCCTTCTGCCATTCCCTCAGCTTTTTCAAATGCCAGGTTGCTTTCTCTACACCCACAAAATTCGGGATCCGGCCAAAGCAGGGACGAGGAAAAGTAACGAGCCCGTTTTTCTCCATATAATCCCAGACGGCTTTTCTCAGCTCTTCTTTATTCTTAAATTTTCTGGAATCAAGAGGATTCATCTATGTCTCCACGAACTTCAATATATGGCATAATTTATAAATTTGAAATTAAAATTCTCTGGGGACTTGAGCGGGTAAGGCTCGAGAATTAAAAGAAAGAGAAAGACCGAAGAAGGCATTTTGACCAGTTCTTTCAAGAAGAACTTTGCTTTCATATCTCATTTAAATCCATTTAATTGACTCCCATGAATAATAATCCCCGAGGAGCCAGATTCGCTCTAAGAGAGCTCGGAACCTCCTCTTTTTACCCCTATTAAAGTCAGATGACCCAGAACTAATTTTTCAGTTACTTCGTTGCCCAGTCTGACCTTCTCAAAGAGTTTGAATTGAAGCTTTCTCTCTCAAAAATTCTTTTAACGTTAAATCTGCCAACATTGAATCAGGCCTAAACAGAAAAATAAAGACAATCATAAGAACAATCATAAAATTTTTATTAGAGCTCGAATAAAAAAGAAAGTAATCATTCCGGAAACCAGGAGCCGGAATATCATGGAAAGAAAAAATCCCAGGAAAACTCCCCAGCCGGCTTTAAGGGCCTGTTGATTCTGCTTTCCAGCAGAAAGCTCTCCCAGGATAGCACCAATAAAGGCGCCGATGATCAGACCAAAGGGAGGGAAGAACAAAACGCCCAAAATCATTCCCAGAAAGGCTCCCCAGAATCCCCTTTTGCTTGAACCAAATTTTTTAGCTCCAGCTATTGGCAGGACATAATCCATGATCACTGTGAAGAGCGTTAAGCCGCCCAGAATAATCAAAGAAGAGGGGCTGAAGATATGCCATCCCTTGGCCAGACAAAGGAGAATCAGGCCAAGAAAGTTAAGGGGTGGGCCTGCTAACCAGGGTAGAACACATCCGGCCAATCCAGCTACCTGGAAAAGCGAGGCAATAATAATCAAAATAAGGGTCAGCATCTCATTTCTCGCCTGATTCACCCCGTCAATAATAGCTCTTTTTCATCTTTTCTTTCATTTTTCCTTCATTTTTTTATTATAGCCCCGCCTGAGAATATTTCTCACCTTAACAACAAGCACATTAATTTAATGTTTCTTATTAAAACATGATCTGCTGGCTATTACCAAAAGCTTCTTAGATTCGGCTAGAGAAATATTCTACGTATTCAGACAAAAAATCAGTCAGAGAAATATGATGAACCAAGAGCTTCAAACATCAGGCATTGGAGTTTTTGGACAAAGGCAATTTTTTCAGCCTTGGTAGGATCAGCTCGGGCAAAAGTGAGAGGGGGAAGAAACTCGACTGTTACCCGGGGTCTTTGATAGGGTTTGCCCATAAGACAATACCAGATTCTTTTTAACCAGCGAAGCAGAAAAATCCGATTAGCTAAATAGAGAAGGTAGGTTTTTTTGGTGACCGGCGGTCTTTCTTTGATCACACAGGGAACGATTCTGGCAATTTTACCCCTTTTATAAAGAAGACTGGCCAGAGTAGGAACAATAGTCTGGACGTCCGCACTCTCAGCTTCCTCATGGGTACTTCCGCCGCTCGGAGCAATAGCCACGGGTATATTCTTTCCAAGGCTTGAAAGACAATCAATAAGTGCCTGGCGATTGATGCGGCGCTTAATCAATCTTTCCTCTTCCGTTTCAGGCTCATGGAGATAAACAGGAATAAGATTAAACCTACTCATCTGGGTAAGGAAATATCTGGTCAGAAGATCAACAATTTTTTTAAGAATAAAATGAGTTGTCCGATATTTTTCCATCCATCTTTGCCAGGTTCCTGGAAAAACGGCATTCTTGATATCCCTCGAGGTACGCTCGATAAGATAATCTCCGAGAACAGTGATTTCAGCCAGAAATCGAATGGGCGGAGAAACGGGTGCGGCCAAACCCAGGAAAAAGGGTTCAGCTCCCCTGGTTACATGATTATAGACATAAATTACTGGTTTATTAAAAGGAATATTTTTCCAATTAACAGCCTGAGGAAGAGGACATAAAGGCAAAGCTTTCATCAGGGCAATAAAATTTTTATAGGAAAAGCTAACCATTCTTTAAAAACCGGCCTTTAATAATTAAGCCAATTTAAATTAGCCCTGGTAATTTAGGCCATTCAGAAATTGGTGTTTAGATTTAATCATTAACAGCGAGAAAAAGTTCTGTGTGTCCGGGGGTAAAAGAAAAAATTTTGATCGACACTATCTGCCTTAAAATCATCATTCAATGGGCAATAATTGAAGAAATAAAATAACCTTTATTCATCCTCAATTTTTTACATTTTATCATTTTTTCCCCTGGCTGAAAACCTGATTTTCTCCTTTCCCGAATTATAGGAAATTTGATAAATTATGTTGATAAGGAAATTAAGCTGGTATCAAATGATAAATTGTCTGGTTAAAATTAATTCATAAAAATAAATCATTTTAAAGATGATAATATTTAGAGACAAGAGATAGGCCATGCTTGCTGCTAAGCTAACGTCAAGAGGGAATTTCAGCCTTCAGTCTGTTCCTGAACCGGTTATTCGTCAGCCTGATGAAGTTCTCTTAAAAATGGTTCAGGTGGGAATTTGTGGCTCAGACCTGCATTATTTTCGCCAGGGAGGCATTGGCGACCAGATTGTAGCCTATCCCTTTATTATCGGACATGAAGGAATAGCTTTGATTCAGGAAGTTGGCCCGGACGTAAAGGAATTGAAACCAGGAGATAAAATCGTCATAGATCCGGCCATTACCTGCGGCCGCTGCGACCAGTGCCTCGCAGGTCGTCCTCATACTTGCCGGCATTTGAAATTCCTGGGCTGTCCCGGTCAGCAAGAAGGCTGCCTTCAGGAATACCTGGTCATGCCTGAAAAAAATTGTTTTGTCATTGATGAAGATTTATTTCCTCTGGGCGTGCTTGTTGAACCCCTGGCTATTGCTTTATTCGCCGCTCAAATGGGCGGCAACTTAACCGGAAAAAAGGTCGCAATTTTTGGTTGCGGACCAATTGGCCTTGGTTTAATTCTGCACTGTCATTTATCCGGAGCTAAAAAAATTGTCGCCACTGATAAGGTTCAGGCCCGCCTGGACGAAGCTCGCCGGTTCGGGGCTAACTGGGTTGGGAATCCAGATCGCCAGGACATTGTGGCTGAATTAAATTCTCTGGCCGACTCTGATTCTTCACTTAATCTTTCAGAGAATATTAAAGACATCTTTGGCGCGAAAGAATTTGACCTGGCCTTTGATTGCTGTGGCGACCAGCAGGCGCTCAATCAGGCTGTCTCTATCCTTAAGCCGGGCGGTCTGTTAATTATTATTGGCATTCCGGAAACAAATCAGATTTATTTTGACCCCCATGTTTTGCGACGTAAAGAAATCACCATCTATCATGTCAGGCGACAGAACAATTTTTTCCCTCAGGCCATTGCCTTTCTTAAAGCTCAGAAAAATCGCCTGAAATCTTTGATCACGCACCATTTCCCTCTGAAAGATATTCAAAAGGCTTTTGACATAGCCTCCAATTATCAAGATGGCGTGATTAAAGCTGTCATTGATTTAAGCTGAATTTTAGATCATTCGATTCTTAAATGGGAATCTAATCATAATCTATTTACATTTTCTTTCTCTTTGATAGATAGAGTATAACAATTTAACTCCCACTTTTGGTTATCATCATGACTAACTTAAATTCGTTGGCAAAAGATCCCCAGAAAGAAAATTTGAATTATTCACCATTCTTTGAGATTCAAAGAGGCTGTTTTAAGAGGATTATATGAAGGCACGGCAAAAAGGTGCGAAGAAGGAAGCTTTCGATGAAGGAAATTATCTTAAATGATGATGGTCCAGCGACTGCGGGAAAACCTGTTAGGAAATGGAAATTGCAGTTCTAACCTTAAAATTAATTAAAATACCTTCCGGGCTAATTAATCAGCGGCGGCCGGCTTCAAAGCGCTTTTTTGGGCTTTCAAATTTTACTTGAGCCGGGTCAAATTTATCGGGATTCCAATCTCCGAGCCAGCTAAGAAGACCCTCGGAATTATCTTTGTTCTTGAAAGCTTGCAGACACCGATAATAGCCAGGGATACCACTACAATCTTCAGGCGGACAGGCCCTTTCTCCAGCTAAGCACACTGAATATTCTTTCTTTGGCTTCCTTGGTTCTATTTTTTCCAGAATAACGTCGTGTTGCCAGTTATCCCCATAATCATAGAAATAAAGAAGTTTATCGCCTGGCTTCTGAAAAAATAAGGAAATTGGCACCTCAGTGCTCATAAATTTTTCTTCCTCTTCCTCAGGTTCAGTAAATGGCGCCTCAATTATGCCCCGCCCTCCTGGTGCTTTGAGGCCTCTAATTTCAAAACGGTGTAGATGTAATACTTCTTCCAGCCCATGGCATCCTGAATAGCCACATGCAAATCATAAAAGGTGTAGCTCTCCGGAACCAGAATTCTCCGCTATATCTCGGGCTCAATTCCACGAAGCGTTATCTTCAGTTGATAGACATTTTTAAAAGGCCGGCATCTGGGAATGGTAATCCAGATTTCTCTGGTAGCCATAGGATTTACTCCTCAATAAGCTAAATTTAGATTAACAAAATAAATTTCAAAATTTAATCAGACTTTCTTCAACCAGGTTATAAATTTCATCTTTTTTATTTAAGAACTTTTTATTTTCTCAACGGCCATCTTTTTTATTTCTTTGATTAAATCGCGGTGGCTCGCAGGAAGAAATCTGGTTAAATCATTTTTAATTTCATTTTGAGGGAACTCTTCCAGTGTTCTTAATAGGTCTTCTTCACTAACTTTTTTCTTATAAATAGCCATTTTTTTATTAACCAGGTTCCAGTCAACAGGTATTTTTTTTGAAAGCAAAAACCAGAAGTCACAAAGATCTCTGCCACGGCATCTCGTTAGGATCGCCCTTATTTTTTCAGCTAACATTTCTTCAGCTTTCAGGTGAGATATTAGAGGATAAGGGGAAACTGGAAAGATGGTCTCAAGATAAGAAGAATCGACAGATAGAACTGGCTTTTCCCTTAAAGAAAAATCTAATCTTATGGTGATAGGTATCTTGAATTCAGGAAGCTCCTGAAAAATTCTGCCTGAGAATGAATCGGCCATTGACTCTACTTTCTTAAAGCGAACCCCGGCTACTTCGAGGCTTAATTCCTTAATAGTTTTATTGATGAGTTCTTTCAGCTCATCTTTATTAACCAAGCTAGTGAAATCCAGGTCTTCAGAAAAGCGAAAGGAACCATATAGTAATCTTATGGCCGTTCCTCCTCTAAAATAGATTTTCTGACTCTTTTTCTGCCTGTAGAAATATTTCAAAAAAGAATCTGGAGATATTCGCGATAAATCGTGAATGGATCAATTCTTAATTCACGGCTTAGTTGAAGAGCAGTGTCTTTTTCTAACATATTTTTAAATTAGCTAATAATTTATGAAGGGGAATAAATTTATATCTCTTTGATAGCTCACAGAGTTTTTTTCTATCAATTGCTTTAAGATTCAGATCCTCAACGTGAATATTTCTCAACTGTTTAGCCATAAAATACAGTTCATCAAGAAGAGCTTTTTCAGGAGCGGCGATTAAAAAATTATCCTTTTTTATAAAGCCCCAGAAATAGCTACTATCTAAATGAGAATATTCATATTCTTTGTCTTGATAATTAATTGTTCTGGTTTTCAGGGGAGTTACGGAAGTAATCGTGTAGGGAAATTGAGGAAGAATTCCATAAAAAGAAAGAGCGCTTTCTAAGGATATATAAGACGGATTAATCAGGAAATTGGCCAATTCAAATTCATGGTAATCTTTCAGAGCAAAATGGTATTTGCCCTTAACAATCCTCTTGATCACGTCATCTTTTTCTAACCTCTGCAATAGGACATAAAGCGTTTTGCTTTTTTCTATCTCAAAGATTTTGCTGGCATCCGCAACATCAAAAAAAGTAACCTTCTTTTGGTGCAATATTTTGATGGCGTCTACTTTGGAGATAGTTTCCATATTTGCTACAAAATTATAGCAAATCTGGATTCTATGTTAATAACTAAAAATTTAAGTGATCCTGTTGATTTGACATAGTCCAGCTGCGCCGATATTGTCTCGCTGAACCGTTATAACCTAAATTATCGGTAGCATTATCCGGAATTTTTTAGCTGTTACAATTCTCGGGATAGAATTAGCTTTGTGTAAAAGATAATTTTAGCTGGTGCCCTAAGCTTTCCCTTTCTATGACCAAAAGAAGTCCAATTTTTACCCTGTGGTCTATCAGTACATTCTCCGCTGTTGCAGCCCATCAAAAAACATGCGGGTGAAATATCTTAAGGCAGCTTATGTATCGTCGCCACTTCCGCCTGGCCAATTTACTCGGCTAAAAGATATATTCTGCTGGCCCTGCGCCACATTATACCCATTTCGAGATGACCCTTTCACCCGCCTCCTTTGAAGTTATGGCTAAATAATTAACAAATTATTGAACCGTCCAATTTTCAGAAAGCCATTCCTCTATGTTGCCTCTCTAATTTGCGAGATGATTTTACTTCTCTTTTCCTCAATGATGATAGGTCTTTTCTTTTTTTAGCGAAGGAGGCGGGAAAGGGTGCGAAGCAGGCTTGAAAGAGGAAGACCAGCCCGGACTGCCTTCATCCGGGAAGAAAGAGAACAAAGCGCCCTGGCCTTTTCCAGGAAGTGGCGACCATGAAGGAGGTTCAGCGATTCTTGCAGAAGCTTAAATTTATTTAAAGAATATGGATACCACCAGATTCTGTCATCTTTGCCGCTAAAATCAGCCGAAACATATTTGATGTTGACCAGCTCAAGTAAACCATAGGGACCGTGCGATCGGCCCAGACCCGTTTGCTTGATACCTCCCCAGATAGCCCGGGGTTCAGTGGCACTAAACATATGGTCATTGATGGTGACCGTGCCGGCTTCAAGCTCCTCGGCCAGCCGGGCTGCTTTCTCCGGGTCGCGTGTCCAGACAGAAGCAGTCAGTCCATAAAGACTATCATTAGCCAGAGCAATTGCCTGCTCTAAATTATCAAAAATCATGATGGGGAGAACTGGACCGAAAGTTTCTTCTTTCATTATCTTCATGGAATGGTCAACATTGATCAGAACTGTTGGTTCATAAAAATAGCCAGGTAATCCCGACCACTTTTTACCACCGCATAGAACTTCAGCTCCTTTAGCTACTGCCTCCTGAACGTGTTCCTCTACCACTTTCCGCTGGCCCGAATTTTCCATGGGTCCTAAATCCACCTCTGGCTCGATGGGATTGCCTATTTTTAAGGCTTTAGTTAAAGCCACTACATTTTCTATAAAGGCGGGAGCTATTTTAGCTGCCACATAAATTCGCTCCACAGAAGCGCAGCTCTGTCCAGTGTTCATAAAGCCGGCCCAGACAGCGCCCCGAGCCGCCATATCCACATCGGCATCTTCCAGGACAATCATGGGGTCTTTACCGCCAAGTTCCAGAACAAGGGAAGTCAAATTGCGGCTAGCCAGTTCCATAATTCTCTTGCCGGTAGCCACACTTCCCGTAAAAAGAAGGCATTGAATCGAAGGATTGAGAATCAATTCTTCAGCTTGGGTCACCCGACAGGGGACAACATTAAGCACTCCCGGGGGGAGCCCCGCCTCAAGGAATATTTCGCCAATAGCCAGAGAACAGAAAGGCGTCGATGTAGAAGGACGAAGAATGACGGTGTTTCCAGCCGCCAGGGCACAGATAACGTCATTGGCCGAAAGTAGAAAAGGAAAATTCCAGGGTGAAATGACCAGGGTCGGACCAAGGGGCTGAAAAAGAAAACGATTTTTCTTATGACCGAAAAAGGGCACATGAACCGCAGCTTTCCGAGGCCGAAGAGAATCGGGTTGACAACGGCTATAATAGTCCAGGGTCTCCAGAATACCCAGGACCTCAACGGCCAGAGACTCAACCAGAGGGGAACCTTTTTCCAGGGTAATCAACCGGGCTATCTCTTCGGCCCGGCGCCACAGTATCTGGCGCGCTGCCTTGAATATTTCCTGTTTTTGTCTGAGAGCCAGGGAACGCCAGGAGTGGAAAGCTTCCCGGGAAGCCTCGACAGCTCGCTGGCAATCCTGGGATGAGCCCAGACAAACTTCGCCCAGAATCTCCAGCGTGGCCGGATTTTCCACTTCAATTTTTTCCCGGGTTTCAACCCTTTCGCCGGCAATAATTAACCGACCATCAAAATTTTTCATGGCCACCGATCCTTTAAAATAAATTCGTTAATTGTCCTTAAGCTAACTCTGGGAGATTAGAATCAGAAAAAAGTTATTTTTTAAATTCAGTTTCATCAGTCCGGATTCGTTTGCTAAAATTATCCGCCGCCTAATTAGTTTTTAATCCTTCCAATTTTCTGTTTTTTATGTTCTTTATGTATTTTTTAGAATCACTCTTTTCTTAAAATATGTCTTCCCAGCCTCTACTGAGCATAAAACTCCATCTAACCAGCATCATACAAGTAACCTCAGGCATTGCATTTCGACTTTTCTAACTTTCCATTTTAATTTTTCTAATTTTTATAATCTTCCTTTAAGAAGTCGTCTTACCCAGGAAAGAAAAAGAAAGAAATAGGCATCAAGAATCAGATCAAGACGAAAAAGGGGATTAACTATACCGGCTTTGAGCAAAAGCCATAAGACTAACGACTTATGTCTGGGTGGACAGCCCCGAATACGCCTCTTCTTTCTGGCCCTGATTTTTCCCTGAACTCCGGTGCAATCACCGAGAATCAGGAGGCGGCGAGCTTCAATCGAACCTGAATATTTTCCCATGACGACTGTCCAGGCAGGAAGTTTTGCCCAGAGTTCAGGCTTACGATCACGGATCATATAGAGCCAGTCAAGGAAGACTCCCTGACAGCCTCCAGGACAATAGGGTTCGCCATTGATAACCCGGATATTCTCATGGGCTGCTTCGACCCGAATAAAACCTGTATTGAGATTCTTTGTCTTCTCGCAAATTTCCTCGAGCGAGATATCACCGCTGAGGTCGATATCTTCCAGGCGCAATGAGCCATAGCCTCTTTTTGCGGCGGCCCGTAAATGACCAATCTGTTCGGGGTTAAGATGCAAAAGATAACTGCAGACAACATCATGGGCCAGGGGGTCTGTCGCCATGATGATTAAACCGAGGGGAAAACCCCATTCAGTAAGCTGATTACCGCCGCAGGCGATTTCGATGGCATCGATGACAATAAAATCAGGATGACCCACTTCCAGCAAATCCACGATTTTTTCATCCAGATTGAAATTATGATTCCACATTCGCTCCCGGTCACAGAGCAGACCCATGTTGAGTTTAAGGGCAGCCGTCAACCCGTGAGAAAGAACATTGGTTTTAAGCTTGGGAGCCGCAATGAAAAAATCACGCTCAACAATTTCCCGGGCTGTCTTTATTTTCTTATGAATTACCCCTTTCTGGAGCCAGATGGTTCTTTTCCGGGCTTCCTCAATGGCCACCAGGCGAATGGAATGTTCCCTTTTTAAGCGATAATAACCGGCATGGCGAAACATCCTGGTTGTGGGTAAGCCTGCCCCGCACTTTTCGGCAATGGAAATGATAACATCCCGACCAATTTCCTTTCCTTTCTCTGAACTCAAATCCTCTCGAACCAATCTGATACTTTCAATTGCCCGCAACAGACCATCGATAAATTCTGGACGGGTATAAGCTGAAGGGGCTACTTTAGGATGAGCCATAACGACATTGGGTTTAATTGTTATCTTTCCCTTTATTCTGGCCACCAAACCCAGTTGCTCCATTCCCTGACGAATAATATTTGCTATAAGCTCAGGGTCATAACTTTCACAGCGTCTGAGAATAACGCGAGACCTCTGGCCCATCGGAAATGGCTTATAACATAGAGGTAAAAACAAGTCAAAAAGCTTCAGCGCTCTCTATTTTCCTGATATATAAATGGCTCTCCCGGGTTTTTAGTGAGTAGAGCACAAGAATTATCAATCCCCAACAGCCTATAAAGAACCCGATGCTGATTCCTTAAAGGCTAGTTGAAGCCATATATTGTGCATTTTATTGATATTTCTCTGATCGTCTTCCGCAACGAGGAACTGGTCTGGATTTGATTTGTTGTTGAGTGCCGCCGTAAAATTCAATATTTTTAGCCACAAAAAGTTTGAAGAAGCGTGTTCATTTTACTGAATCCAGACCTTGCCTTAAGAATGCAGGCTAATCCTTAAATTGCGGCAATGCCCGGCCTTTTTATCCTGCATATTCAGCCCTCTTTCGCCTGAATAAAATTAACATTTCCGAACGGATAAAATTTGAGAATAAGGACGGGTGAAATCTTAAACTTAACCTGGCTTAATCAATTACTTAATGGCTCCTTCTTCAAAAATGTGTTGACTTCAAGAATTTTATCTCGTGAATAATTTGGTATTGTTTAAGCCTCGATCGGCTCTCTTATAAGGGCAGGAAGAGGGTTTTAAAAAGTCTAATCTGGATCAGTTTTTAAAGGATAGAATGAGAAAAAACTTGTTTCCATTTCAAAATTGATTTTTATCTCGTTAAAATCTTATAGCTCATTGATGTTAAAAGAAATACAGTCGATAAAGGCCTAATAAATTACCACCCTTTTTACGGAAGACACATCCTTAAGAAGATCGGCCTGAGGCCAGCGCTTTTACCAGCGGCCGGCTTTAAGATGCCACAGGAGCAGCTTCAGGCAATTTTCATAGCTCGAGGCGCCCGGTAATTTATCAATATAATAATAGGCTTTTTCCTTTCTCTATATATCGGGAGGGTCTTCACGATATCTTGCCATAACCTGGAGAGAAAATCGGGCCTGATAGACTGACCGCAATCGATGGCCTTTTCTTTATCACCTGAATTCCATTATAAACAACCTAATTCAAACCAGCCCCGGTCACGATAATCCTCATTGACTTCTATCAAATACTGATAGCAGCTCGCTTCGGCCTTAAAATAAACTCCCTCAATTTCACTTGTCGAGCGATAACCCGGCCGCCTGGCTGCGTCAACCACATCCTCATAAATCAAAACCACAATAAAGCTCTTGGCCATCTGATCGTAAATCTCAATCTATCCCGTTTTTTTCACAGAATGTCTGGATTTCAGCTTCAAGCTTTCTGGCTCTCCCAATTGCTTTTTCTTCCGTGAGGGTTACAATTATTTCCTGAAGTTTGGTTCTGATTCTTCTTATCTCATTTTCGGCTTTCTCAGGCTCGGCGATAACTACCAGGCCCGGTTCTGTAGTCTGTCTTAGAGCCGTGAAATATTTATCAACAGAGCGGCGAAATTCTTTTTCCAAACCACGAACTATTTTGACTTCAGGGCTGGTGCTCTTTATATAAAGATTGAAGGCCCAATAAGCCAGAATAAGAAGAATTAAAAGTAAAATTAGCTTTCTCATTTTTCCCCCATTTAAAGGATTGTTCCCCTCAATTATAGGTCCACCACAAATTTTGGACAACTGAATTTTTTAATGTATCCTCAGGTCTCGATTTAACCGACTCTGATTCATCCATCTTTAAAAGCTGACGGAAAAATTGCTCTTCCACGCTATTTGGATTCCATCAGCATCTTTTAAAAAATCCAATCTGGCGTAAAGACCTGAAAGCCAGGATTTTGCTAAGACCATTGATTTCAGCGTCCTGGAGGCTATAGATTATATCCGTTGTTTAAATAATTGCCCTCAGGGGGCTAATTTGCCGTATAAAAGAAAGGACTCAAATGAGGGAAGAAAAACCAAAATCAGAATATGCCCGATCTGGAGTCGATTACTCCAAGATTGAGCCCTTCAAAATGGCCATGGTTGAGGCTGGCCGGCGCACCCTCTCCTTTCCCAACAAAAGAGGCGTTTACATTGAGCCGGAAAGCCTTGGCCTTCATGGCGTCGTTTTTAGTTACCGCGGTCATCAACCCCATCTCTGGTGTCAAACTCAGGAGGGCCTAGGTAACAAAAACTGGATTGCTGAATGGATGTATCAGCATGCCGGTACCGGCCGGACCTATTATGAAGGCATCGGCATCGACACCGCCCTGATGGCGGCCAATGACGTTATCTGTCAGGGGGCTCTGCCTGTAATTTATACGGATGAAGTGGCGGCCGGTGATAGCGACTGGTTCCTGGATGAGAAACGAAGCCGGGATCTGGCTGAAAGCTTCTATAAAGCCTGCGAAATGTGCGGTATGGCCCTTCCGGCAGGCGAATCACCGGCCCTTCGTTACTTAATCAGGGCTGAACCCCCCGTTAGAAGTGCCCCCTCCCTTTCTGGCTGTGTTACGGGCATAATTGCGCCGCCAGAAAGGATGATTACTGGTAGCAAACTTCAGGCCGGGGATCAGATTATTGGAGTAACCTCCTCCGGAATTCATGCCAATGGAATTTCTCTGGTCATCAGGAAGGCCATGACCCTCAAGGACAAATTCCTCCATCTGCTGCCCCATGGCCGAACCCTGGGAGAAGAGGCCTTGATTCCCACCCGCTCCTATGTGGCTCTTATCGAAGCCCTGCTCGAGAACAATGTGGAAATTCATTCTCTTTTAGCTGGAACTGGAGGCGGCCTCTCCAAAATTGCCTACTGCAAAAGACCCTTCACCTACAGAATCAAGAAATGGGTGGAAGAAATACCCCCTCTTTTTCTTTTCATGAGAGAAATCGGGGTAAGTCTCATTGATTGTCTTACCACTTTTAACTGGGGGATAGGCTTTTATATTTTTGTGCCTGAAAAAGAAGTTGACAGAACCATCGCCATAGGCCAGAAGGCAGGCTATGAGCTGCTCCATCTCGGTCAGGTGGAGGAAGGGGAAAGAAAGGTCATCTTTGAACCTGAAGGCCTGGTTCTACCTCCCGTCGGATAATTCAGACCAATAAGGTGACACAAACTTTTTTTATTCTATAAAGGCAGTACGTTTTAAAGGAAGGAAGGAAGGATTTTCTGGCTTTGCCAGGGCAAAAGGGATAGTGAGGGTAGAATTTTAAGTAAAAGCTTATAAATGCAGGATTATAATAGCCGCGTTTATTGCCCATTACTCTTTATCAGGATCTAATTTTTAACTTTAATTTCCCTATAAGATTCTTCTGAGATTTATCCCTTTTATCATAAAAAATTTCTTTTCAGGAAATCAGCCTATCTCCTTGGGTTTTAAATTCGGTCATCACCCCTGCAGGTGAGGTAGTTCGCTCCAAAATCACCCCGAAAATCATTTTAACAGGTGATGACAAAGAAAAATTTATGATTAAAAATCAAATCCGGTAATGAAAGTTAATGGCAGCTTAAAAAAGGGGCTCTTCTTTCTTTTCCCGCCTTATTTTTTTCAAAAAATTAACACCAAATTTGCTCTCTATATTCTCATCCTGCTTCTCATCACCCTCTCCGGTTCTTACCTGATAACTATCGAAATCATGAAAAATCAAATAGTAACGAGCATTGTTAGGCGAGCCGAAGCGCTCAGCCGCAGTATAGCTTCAGCGGCTGGCCACCATCTGATTCCCAGGGATATTCTCGCCCTCGATAATATGGTTTACAGGATAAAAACAGCCAACCCGGACATCACGTCTATTGCCATTATAGATAATGAAGGCGAAATCATTGTTCACAGCGAACTCGGAAAAATATGAGAGAAAATTTTAGAATCGCCTTCGAACCCGAAAGAATCGGGCGATAAAAATAAACTTTTCCGCCACAATAATAATGGACTTCAGAATCGGAACCTGGTCATAGAAAATCCCGTTGAGTTTATGGGGGAAAAGCTGGGTCGGGTCCTTCTTGAGGTTGACTGGTCTTCTCTACGGACATCTCAGACCGAAGCTACGAGAAAAATTTTGCTCCTTTACAGCCTGATCACGGCTTTCGCCTTAGCAGGAAGTATTATCCTTTCCCATCGCCTGACCCGACCGGTAAGAGAACTGGCCCGGGGAGTCGAGTTAATGAAGCGTCAGGGAAAAACCCAGCCCCTGAAAATATATTCCATGGATGAACTTGGGCACCTGACTGCCAGCTTCAACGAAATGGCCGCCTTGCTCAGCGACCAAAAAGAAAAACTTGCCGCCTACGCCCAAGAGATTGAACAGGCCTATGTGTCCACAGTGAAAATCCTGGCCGCAGCTATTGAAGCCAGAGATCCATATACTCTTGGCCATTCAACCCGGGTAGCTCAGCTCGCTACGGCTCTGGCCAAAGAGGCTGGACTTTCCTCTGAAGAAATTGAGACGATAGAAATCGCCTGTCTTTTCCATGATGTGGGTAAAATCAGAATCCCTGATATCATCCTCCACAAAAAAGGGCAACTTGAGCCTGAGGAGATTCAGGAAATGAGGAAGCACCCAGAATACGGGGCTGAAATTCTAAGCAAGGCCCCCTGTCTTTATAAATATATACCCGCAGTCAGACATCACCATGAGTGGTATAATGGCCATGGCTACCCTGATCGCCTGAGCTGCGACGAAATTCCTCTAGCCGCAGCCATCATTGCCCTCGCTGATTCCTTCGATGCTATAACTTCAGATAGACCCTATCGTAAGGCTCTGAGTCAGGAAGAAGCTCTCGAGGTTATCGCAAAAAATGCGGGCAAACAATTTCATCCAGAGCTGGCCAGCCTGTTCATTAAAATGATTAAAAAAAGCCAGAAGACAGCCCGCCGGGGCGAAAAATTTGAAAGTTAAAAATGAGAACAAAAGTACGTTCTATTTTGACCCTTTTGGAAATTATTTTTCTCATTATTTTCCTGACCTCTAGTTGTTCCCTTTTTAAGAAACCCGCCTTAGAAAAAGAGAACCCTGAAATAAGTGAAAATCAAGAAAAATCTCAACCGGCCAATCAGCCTCTTGAAATAAAAACGCCAATTTCCGCCCTGCCCGAGGCAGAGCAGGCTATGGCTTCCGGGGCCTACTCACACGCTTTAGAAGTCTATCAGTCTTTTCTTGAAAAAAATCCCGCTGAAGACAAGATCAAATCTGATTATTTCGAAGCTCTGGAGAGGGTAAAAAGAGAAGCTGATACTCTGAAAAAGAAAGAAAAATATGTTTCTGCCCTTTACTATTATCGGCTTCTTCTTCAACATAGCCAGCAGCTCGGTCAAGAGGCCAGGAATCTCTCTTTTCGGCAGTCTGATCTCCAATCAGAAATAAAAGAATGCCAGGTTAAAAATCAAAAGGCCGAAGCCGAAAAAGCCTTTAAGGCCGGCCACTATGAGGCAGCCATCAACTCCTTAATGTCTGGTCTTAAGGAATATCCTGAAGAGGAACTTATTAAAAGCTATCTGATTCAGGTAATTGAGACCATTTTTTCTCAGGCCAGTCTGGCTCTGACCCATAAGGACTGGACCACAGCCGGCCAATTGTATTCAATTCTTAAAACTTTTGGATTAAATCATAAAAATTATCTTGCCAATTTTCCTTTATCTTTAGAAGAAATAGATAAATCGATAAAAAATTGCAGCCAGCAGCTAACTAATCTGGGGCTTAGGCAATACCGGGAGGGAAACCTCAAAGAGGCTATAGCCATCTGGGAAAAAATTCTTCTTTTTCAGCCTGAAAATGAAGAAATCAAAAAGGCTATTCAGACAGCCAAAGCTCAGCTGGAAAAAATTAAGAAATGATGCCTCGCTCTTGAGAACCAGATAAATAGCATTGAAAATTGAGTTTAAGGGAAAATATTTCCCTCGCCCTCAATTATCTTGCCTTATCATTTTTGCCTCGAACTATACCTGTTTTTGATCAATCAGGCCATTTTAATCACAATCTCTGGTCGAGAATTTTGTTAAATTTTCTGGGCCACAAGAAAAATCGAACTTCCTACGGGGTAATGACAGCGAAGCTTTAAGCCAATAAGCTCTAAGTAAGTAATAGCCGTAAAAATTTTTTCAAAAGGCCAGGGATATAGACGAAGATCGCTTTTTGGATTCCTTGGACGAAATATTTTGCGGCGCAACAAAAATAGGGGAAAAAGAAAAAATTGACATAAGAGACAAAAAGTGGCTGGAGATTGCTGGCCCTGGCCATGTTTATTAATTCTTTTTTATTGAAACGGTGTTTTGTCATGAAGGCCTCATCGTGAAATGACCAGAGCCAGCTTAAGGCCGGCTCATTTATCAAAACAAAGCCCTGTGGCTTAGTGACCCGCGCAAGTTCTCGAATTGCCTGTTCGGCATCTTCTATCTGGCAAATGGTATCGGTGACGATAACTACTTCAAAACAATTTTCAATGAAAGGCAGGCTTTCAATAGAAGCCGCCGTAAATAATGCCTGAGTTTTGCTCTTACTAATTTGACAGGCTTATAGAGAAATATCTAAACCTATTATTTTCCAGAATGGCTTTTTCTTATTAAGGAATTTAATCAGCCCGCCTGTTCCACAGCCGCAATCAAGCAAATAAGCTGTTTTCTTAGAGATTACCTCGTCGAGCCAAAAATTTAGACGCCGATGAACAGAGCGAAAATACCACATCTTCTCATCAAGTTCCGCAAATTTGTAAAAATCGCTAATCTGCATTCTTTTTTAAAAAATAAAATTTCTCTTTTTAGATTCTTTTAAGAAGGATTAATGTATTATATTAACAATAACCATGTCAATGTAGCGACCTTTCTCTCATCTCTATTAGGAAATCATCAATGTCAAGATATGAAAGGTCAGCTTCCTTCTTATTCGTATATTGAATTATATTCGCATAAGGGAGATGGGTGCAGATGAGATCTACGGATTCATCTTTTAGCCAGGAAAAATCTCTGGCATCTTTTACTAATAAAAAACAAATTTTAGCCAATTTTTTCTCAGTCCTTTATCTAAAATAGATCAGTTAACAAAATTTCAGCTTTGATAGGTTAAAGCAATAAAAAATAGCTTTTTGAGCCGGTCCCGCAATAAGAGCCGTCAGGCCATTTAATCTGGCGGGCGAGCCAGACGTAGCTGTATTCTTCCCAGACTTTGACGCTATTACGATTCCGGCCCTTTTCATGAAATTCAATGATCCAGATGTCATCCGGCGCCAGCGGACTTGATAGAAAAAATTCTTTGTAAAAATAATTAGGCCAGAATGATATTGCCGGTCAATATCTTGCTTTTGTCCCGGTTATTAAAAATTCTTAAAATTCTGTTGCTCTTTTTTTCTTTTTTCCTCCTCTTTTTTCCTTTTGGGATCTCATTAAGGGAATACGCTGTTTTTACCTTGCTGACGTTGCTTTTTGTTTTCTTTCCTGGAAAAATGATTCTTGACTGGTTAAAGATAGAGACAGAAAAAGCCTTATCTCTCAATCTAATCTTAGCTTCAGGTCTGGTTACATCAATCCTCATGGCCAAATTCAGTCGCCTCATCGGAGTCGAATTCCTGTTCTTCCTCTGGATCAGCCTTGGATTTCTCTGGTGGCTGCGATCAACTTTTCGTTCTTCCTCGTCTGTTTCATCCACCTTAATCCTTGACTCCTCTTTAACCTGGAAATTGAGTCTGATTTTAATTTTCGCAGCTTTTCTCGCCATTCTTGTGGCTGATAATTTTTATAATGGTCTCATCCTTCCCTCGGGCGATCTCGCTTTGCGCCTGAGATTTTATGACGGCTTCCTTCGCATTGCCTGTATTAGAGAACTGGCCCACTCCGTTCCCCCCCAAATGCCTTTTGCTTCCGGCTATTCCCTCAGCTATCACTATGGAATGGACCTGTTTCTTTCTCTCTTCCTCCGTTATGGCCGTCTCGATGTTTTTGACCTCAGCCATCGCCTTGGTCTGACCTTTTTTGCCTTCCTTTTCATTTCGAGTTTATCCCTCTTTTTGCGTTCGCTTCTCCGCACCCGGATCATGGCCCTCTTTGGTAGCTTTCTTCTTCTTTTTGGTTCAGGCGGTCTGGCCTATCTTTTTACAGCTATTTTCCGGGCCCCTTTCACTGGCAATATTTTTTTCAATTTTTATTTTCATGACCTGATAAGTTTAAACTCTCTTCTTCCTGGCTTAGCTCTTTTCTTTTCGGGTCTTTTAGCTCTGAATCTTTATGAAAAACAAAAAGATAAGAGCTGGTTGTGGCTGGCTGGCCTTTTTCTGGCCACTGTTTTCGAATTCAAGGTTTTTCTTCTTGTGCCCATAGCTGGCGGATTAGCCATGGCTACCCTAATTCAATTTTTAGTCAAGAGAAATAAAAAAATTATGCCCATCACTTTAATCACCGCTCTTTTTTCTTTCCCCCTCCTCTTAACGGCGTTAATCAGCGGCCGCGGGGCCATGGGCTATCATTTCAAGATAGGCTTAGTTGATTGGATTATCCATGTCCTGAGGGAATTACGCCTGGAAAAATGGTGGGCCAACTGGCAGAGCCTAATTTCTGGGCGGGAAAATAATTTAAATGCTTATTTAATCGCCGCTGCTTCAGTGGCTATATTTGTCGTCGGAACATTCGGTTTCAGTTTAGTTGGGCTTCCCCGAGCTTTCCGGTCTTTACTGCACCCTTCCCCGACGCAAAGCTTCCTTTCAGCCTGCTTTCTTGTCTGCATGGCTACTTTTTTTGGCATCACTCCCTATCTGGGTAAACTTAACAGAAACCTTATTAATATTTATATTTATTATTTAGGTCTGATAGCTCTGGCTATATTCTTTCTTTTAGAACTTGAAGAGAGAATCATTCCCTGGAAAAAGACAAAAAAAATAATAGTTCTTTCTCTGGTCGGTCTGCTCTCTCTGCCCAATACCTTCTTTTATCTTCAATCACGTCTGTCGAGGCACGAGATTCGTCTCTTTTCTCGCCCATTCCTTGAGGCCGCTTCCTGGGTGGAAAAGAACACGTCGCCCGAGGCAGTTATTCTCCATCCCTCTGACATGCGCTATATTTGCTATTTTGCCGGACGAAGGGTGGTTTTAGATAACTCAATTCACTCTTATCTTCCCTTTCATCTTCTCCGACCAATAATCAGAGAGAGATTGGCTGATGTCGATCGCTTTTTTAATGCACCCGAAAAAAATCTGGATGTCCTCAGGAAATATAACGTCAATTATATCTGGATTGACCGGCAAAGAAAGTTTGAGCTACAAATAAAGAGCACAGGAAAAATTATCCTTCAGGCAGAAGCTGCCTCGGGTCCATCATTTTCAAGCCAGGTGACCCTTCTTCCCGTTTTCACCAACGAGGAGCATATAATTTATCAGGTTTTAACTGAAAAATAACTTCCCTTCCCCATCTTTTCCTCTAATCAATTTATTCCATCGTGATTTAAACCAGAACAAAATCGTTTTCCTTCCTTATTAATTGAGCCTGATCAATAAAAAGTTTATCGTCTTTTAACTTGAATTTTCCGTTTTAATTTTTATTTTGCCTTTAATTTTTTTTAATTGATTCAATCTATCTCAATTATTCTGGGTTTTGTTCAGGTAAATAAGAAGAATCAAGCATATCCGAAGTCCCATAATAGCTCTTTGATCAGGAGTTTTAAAAAGATCTTTGTTCTATCGCCACCTCGTATTTAAACCTATATGCATTTTATTAACCTTCTGGGCAATAAAAGTCGCCGGAGCTGATTGGCTATTAGATATCTGGAGATCTGTTTTTTTACCATCAAGAAAGTCGGCTGGAGCCGTCTCTATTTTCCCTTTGATTTTCTTTTGAATCGATTCACTCTTTTCAGAACTTGATTTTTAAATCAGGAAAAAGAAGATCAATTGAGAACCGTTGATTTCATTCTCAAAAAGCTAATATAATTAACCCACGCAGGTCAAGCAGGAATCAAAGTATGGCTAAGGCGATAGAGGTAGTTGGCCTTTATAAATATTATGGTGAGGTAAAGGCAGTTGATGGGGTTTCCTTCACGGTCGAGGAAGGTGAAATTTTTGGTCTGGTCGGCCCGAATGGTGCCGGCAAAACGACAACTATCGAATGTGTGGAAGGTTTGCGCCAGCCTGATAAAGGTTATATCCGGGTTCTCGGACTGGACCCTCAACGTGATGGCTATAAATTGCGAGAGAAAATTGGCGTTCAACTTCAGGAGGCCTCTCTCCCGGAAAGAATGAAGGTCTGGGAAGCTCTGGATCTTTTCGGTTCTTTTTATCCTCACCACATAGATAGCAAAAAGCTCCTTGAGCAAATGGGACTGGCAGATAAGGGCAGGACTCCCTTTGAAAAACTTTCAGGTGGCCAGAAGCAACGCCTCCTCATTGCCTTAGCTTTAATTAACGACCCCGAGCTACTTTTTTTAGATGAACTAACTACTGGCCTTGACCCTCAGGCCAGACGAGCCATGTGGGATCTGGTGCGAGAGATAAGAAATAAAGGAAAAACAATTTTCTTAACAACTCATTATATGGAAGAGGCTGAAAGGCTCTGTGACCGGGTAGCTATCATGGATCATGGCCGCTTCCTCGCCCTGGATACGCCCGAAAACTTGATTCGCTCGCTTGGGGCTGAAACCCGGGTTGTCTTTAATCTGGACCAGGCACTGGATGAGAATAGGCTTCTTCAGATTGACGGCGTCACCCGGGTCGAAAAAAGCGGTGATAATGTGATCGTTTATGGCCGGGGTGCAAAATTAGTCAGCCATATTGTTAGCTTTCTTGAAGAAGAGCGCCTTCCCTTTAGCCACCTGCGGCTTGAACAGCCATGCCTGGAAGATGTTTTCCTCGTCCTGACAGGGAAGGAAATAAGAGATTAAAATTCAGGGTCAAATATAAAGGTGATAAAAAGATGATAAAAAGATAAAAATAAAATTGCATAAATATATAGATAATGAATAATGGTTAGCTTTGTTCGTGGCAACATGAATATAAAAAATATTAATTTAAAAATGCCTGGCCAGAGAAACATTTTCCATCTTGAACTGAAAGGCCTGTTAAAGGAAAGACAATGAGTCGCGGCTTGGGAAAGCTAATAAAAATGCAAATTAAACTTTTTCTGCGCGAGCCAACAGCAGCTTTTTTCACTGTTTTTTTCGCCCCTCTGATGCTTCTGCTCTTTGGGGCCATTTATGGCAACAAGCCTTCACCCTTTTTTGGCGGGCGCGGTTCGATGGATATCTCGGTGCCTTCTTATATCGGATTAATCATTGTCACGGTGGCCATAATTGGTTTACCTATAGGCACCGCGGCCGCTCGCGAACGAGGGGTTCTGCGCCGTTTCCGAACAACACCCCTGCGACCACTTGCCTATATAATAAGCGACATAACTGCCTATCTTTTAATGACCTTACTGGGCGTGGTTCTTCTTGTCTTGACCGGGAAACTTGTTTTTCAGGTTCGCTTTAATGGACATATTTTGAGTGTCTTCGCTGGCTTTCTCCTGGCGACTATGGCTTTTTTCGCTTTTGGTTATCTTCTTGCCGGCCTGGCGCCCTCAGCCCGGTTCGCCCAAGCCCTGGGCTTCGTTATAGCCTTTCCCATGATGTTTCTTTCAGGAGCAACTATTCCGTATGAAATTATCCCGGCAACCGTACGCCCTTTTACTCGCTTTATTCCCCTGACTCATGTCGTCACCTTAATGCGAGGGCTCTGGTTCGGTGAACCCTGGAGTCGTCATTTGACAGAAGTAGCTGTCCTGGCCGGTTTACTTATAGCGGGCACCGCTCTGGCCGCCTGGACCTTCCGCTGGGAATAATCATTTGAGGATTTCCCGGGTTTTTATTTTGATATAAGACATGTATAAATCATGTTTCACAGAAGAAAATTTTCTGGGTATAGAAAATGTAAAGAATTTTTATCAGTCTTTAAATATCGTCATTCTCTGATATTCAGGGAAAATCCCATAATTTAAAGGCTTCAATACTGAATATTGATTCCATAGCCTTATCTTATTTAATTTTAAAGTCTTATTCTTCAGGCTATAAATTCACCCACAGAAAAGACGGATGAATCATTAAGGTGCATCTAACTTTTTTAGGGTAAAAAGAGAAATTTCCAGGCACTTAATAGTCAATTCAGCTCTTGCGATTTTATTGTCCATACGGCTAATTAGTTGAATATAAATGAGATGCGAGGCGTGAGAAGAAGGTTTCTTCTACAACTCTTAATCAAAAGGCTATTTATAAGCCTTCTGATATCTTTAATTCTCCAGGTCTACCCTTATAAAGGCCCAAAGAATATAGAATGAGTCCAGAAAAAGATTTCCTGTTGGTTCTCTTTGCTGATCCTGACAATTAAAAGACCGAACTGATTCTTGTTGGCTGAGGCATTGCCGCCCCCGAGCTCAATTACGATTATTATGCAAGCATCATATAAAATTTTAAAAGTGACACAATTTAATTTTAAATGTGAACAAAATGTATTTTAAAATTGGATGGAGATTCGTTCTCATCCGATCCTTTAAATGGTCTAAGAGAAGGCCTTATAAAGTGCCCTCCTTTCCCCAGATAGAAGAGTTCTTTCAGGCGAAAAAACGGTAAATATTCCTGATAAAAAAACCCCTTTGAGCCCTACACTTTTTAAGAAGGAGAATTAAAGACTTGACAATCCTCTTAATTAATTATAAATAATTAACGATTTAGTTAAACTAAATAGTTAATTTGAGACTTTTGTTAATCTTCAGGGCTTAGAACAAGCGACGATCTGAAAGAAGCTAAAATATTTCTTAAATAGATGGGGATGAAATCAAAAGAAAAAATTATTCGGGCAGCGATTGAAATTTTTTCAATTAAGGGAAAGCATGGGGCCACCATGGACGAAATTGCCGCCAGGGCAGGCTTGAATAAAGCCATGGTTTATTATTATTTTGGAAATAAGGAGAATCTTTTTCGTCAAGCGTTGCTCCATATTTTTACCCAGATCTTTAAAAAAGTTATGGGCACCTTGTCTAAAAAGAGCCCAGGAGGGGCCAGCCCGGCGGCCGAGCTTGAGCAAATAATTCGCCGTCATTTCCGGATCATTGCCAGCCATCCCATCTGGTCCAGGCTAATTTTTTATTCTCTTTTAAATGAGGAAGAAGACTTGAAATGGGCAATTGAAGCCCTACAAAAAACCTCGCCCCAATTTTCTCCGCTTCCCCTTCTCGACTTGATTGAAAAGGGAATTTCCCAGAATAAATTCCGACAGGTTGACCCAAGGCAGACAGTTGTCAGCCTCGCTGGAGCCAATCTTATATATTTTCTTGGCCGTCCAGTCGCCAAGATTTTACTCGGCCTTAAAGACGAGGAAGAAGAAGCCTTTATGAAAAAAAGAGAAGAAAGTGTCGTCGATCTAATCTTTCACGGACTGCTTAAAGAAAAAGGGCCCTTTTCTCCAAAAATAAAGCCTTAAAGCAGAGGATTGTTTAAAGAATTGGCATGCAGAGACATAGATAGAAATAGAAATAGAAATAGAAATAGAAACAAAAGCAGAGACAAGGATAGGGATAGAGATAAAGATTGAAATAGAAAGAAACAGGAAGACGAAAATGAACTAAATATGTAGATTAAATCTAAAATTGAAAACGTGAAGTATGACGATTTTAACTAAACCTGACATCTATAAGAAAAAACTCGGAAAGATATTTAACAAGCAAAAGTTTATTTTAGATAAAGCAAATAAAATAAAAAGGAAAGCAGAAAATAGAGGGAACAAAAAATGAAAGGTTTTGCTTTTTTTAAAACATGGAAGAAAGTCTCAGTCATTCAAGTTTTAGGCCTTTTGTTGGTCTCTATTCTGCAGTCTTTTCTTCTGGCTGAGACCGCAGAAAAAAATGTCACTCTCGAAGACTCTTGCCTTGAAATAATTATCGGTCAAACCGAACCTGCCTCTCAGACCAGAATCACTCTCCAGCAGGCAATAAGCGAGGCTCTGACAAAGAACCTCCAGTTAAACAATCTTCAGCTTGAAGTTAACAGCTTCTCACTTGAAGCCGAAAAGGTCTCCAAACTAAAATTTTTCACTCTGAAAACAACTGGTAATTATCTTTATAAATCTCAGACTATTTTCGCTGAATTTCCAGCCGCTGTCCCTGGAACCACCTCTCCTGCCTTTCGCCTTGAAGGTGGACTCAAGCATAATTTTGACTTCGGTCTGGCTGTCACTCAGCCAATTTTTACTGGAGGTCGCCTTTCAGCCCAGATTTCCTTTTACCGCTCGGCCGAACTCGCCGCCTCCAGCCAGACTGATCTGCTTGCCAATGAAATCATCTCTCATCTCAAGCTGCTTTATTTTGAATATCATCGCCTTCAGGCCAAAAAAAATTCCCTTTTAGCTTTCAGGGAAAAGCTTCACCTTCATGAGCAGAAAATAGCCAGCCTGGCTGAGGCTGACCTAGCCAGTCGTCTCAGCGTTCTGGAGACCAGAATGAAGATGGAAGAGGTAGCCACCTCCCTTCTCGATTTAGACCAAGCCCTGGCGGCCATAAGATTTGAATTTCAGCGTCTCTGTGACCGCTGGCCTGAGGAAATTGGAGAGGAATTTCGTGAACCTGGCCTTAGTCTCGAAGAAGCTATCGCCTATTTTGAGCAAAATCATCCCCGTTTTAAGATTTATCAGGAAAAACTTAATCAATTCGAGCTACAAAAAAGAATAGTTCAGGCGAACAATTTCCCTCAGATTGCCGCGGTGGCCGAAGTCCATTATGGTCGACCTGGCCTTAACTTTTTTAAAAAAGAATGGTCACTTTTTGCCACCGCCGGCCTAACGATTCAATTCCAGCTCTTCGACTGGCATCAGGGACAAAGAGAAATCGAGAAACTCAGCCTGGAGGAGCAAAAAATAATCAATGAAAGAGAAGATTTTGCCATCCAGATTAAGTGGGAGCTCAAAAAACTCTTTGAGCAGAAGGATATCCTGGCCAAAAAACTCGACCATTTCGAAAACATCCTCCGTCTGGCTCAAGAAGAAGTGAAAATAAAGGAGGCGCTGACCCAGGCAAATTTACTTCCCCATCTCGATTATCTGGCCTCTCTCCAGACCTTCGAGCAGAATAGATGGGCCAGGGAGGAAGTCCTAATTTTAATAGAAGAAATTAAGGTGAAAATTAACTCTCTTCTTGTTCGCCATGGAGAAAGCCGCTGAGAAGACTTCTTCGGGAATTCTTAAGGACTGCTAGCCAAGAATGATAATTGAGGAAGATAAATATGAAAAGATAAATATGAATAAGAAAGTTGAAATAATAAAAAATGAAAAAAAGGAGAAGAATGAAATTAAATAAAAAGGGGTCGGGATGATGTTACTTTGCCTAAAAGACAAAATAACTGAAATCAAAACAAATTTAATGAGAAAAAATCGGCCAGCTCAAAACAACAGAATTCTTCGCTCCAATCTTAAACCTCATCAATCAAGGTCACGATGGTCTGGCTTTTTCCCACCGAAATTTTCTTTATCAGCTCAATTTTTTTTCATCTTCCTCTCCTTCTCCCTGGGACTTCTGTCAACCTGTCGGACTGAATCTACCCTAATTAAGGCGGCGGGTGTCGTCGATGGCGAGACGAGCCTCATTACCTCTCTCGTCAGTGGCCGGATCCTTGAATATAATCTTCGTGAGGGAGAAAAGGTTTCGAAAGGACAGGTGGCCGCTCGAATTGATTCAGCCCGGATAGCCAAAAAAATCGAAGGCCTGGGGATTGCTGAGCGCGAGCTTCAAGTCAACCGAAGCAAACTAGGACGGCAGATTGAACTGCTTAAAAGAAATCTTAATTACTGGCAGGAACAAGTTAAGCGTTTAAAGAAATTAACCGAAACTAAGGCCGTAACCGGCGATGAACTGGAGAGAGCTCAGCTGCAGCTTGAACAGATTGAAGCTGAACTTGAAATAAACCGATCTTCTCTCGAAAGCCTTCACTGGCAGCAACTGGCTATTCAAAATCAGCGTGAGCAGCTGGAATTTGAGCTTCAGGATTATACGATTGAAGTTCCAGTCGATGGCCAGATCCTCGAATCTTTGGTTACCGCTGGCGAAACGGTTCTTCCAGGAAAAACCCTGGCTAGAATTTTGATTCAAGATTCGCTTTTTGTCGAAACTTTCCTGGAGGAAAAAGAGCTGGGCCGTCTTAAACCTGACCAGGAAGTGGTAGTTCTGGTCGATGGCTATAGCGGTGAATTGCCAGGCAAGATTTTTTATATCAGCCACGAAGCTGAGTTTTCCCCCAAATATATTATTTCTGAAAAAGAAAGAAAGACCTTGCTTTATCAAGTTAAAATAAGGGTTAAAGACGAAGAAGGTATCCTTAAGCTGGGGATGCCTGTAACCATCGTGATTAAACCCGAAAATTAAAAACCTGAATCAAAAATGAGGCTGAACTTATTAAAAATTGCTAAGAAAAGGGCTAGCCATTTTTTTAAGCTTAATCTCAGGATAAGGGAGACGAATTCTGAGGGCCCTAAATTTAAACTTTCAGGTTGCCATTTTTAAATGGAAATGAACGAAGCCAGGGTTAATTCGACTTTTCTTGAAATAAAAAATCTAAGCAAAACCTTTGGCCCTATACAGGCCCTGAAGAATGTCTCTCTGGCCTTCTGCCGAGCCAGTCTGACCATAATTGCCGGTCCTGATGGCAGCGGCAAATCCACGCTTCTAAAATGTCTCCTTGGCCTTGTCCAGCCTGATTCTGGCCAAATCTATCTAAAAGGCCAGTTAATAGAAAAGACTTTTGAGCCAATCAGAGCCATTTCCGCCTATTTAAGCGAACGCTTCTCCCTCTATCCTGATTTAACAGTTGATGAAAATCTTGATTTTTATGCCTCTGTCCAGATGGTTCCTAAGGAAAGAAAAGACGATCTGAAGAACCGGTTGCTCGAGCGAACTGGCCTCGAGCCTTTCCGTCGCCGTCTGGCCGCCAATCTTTCAGGCGGCATGAAACAGAAGCTTGCCCTGGCAGCAGCCCTCCTCTCCTCGCCCGAAATTCTCCTTCTCGACGAGCCCACGACCGGAATTGACCCTATCAGCCGCCTTGAATTTTTTACTTGGCTTAAAGAACTTAAAGGGGAAGGGCGGACTATCATTCTAACCACTCCTTATCTTGACGAAGCCGAGAAGGGAGATGAAATCATCTTTTTCCGCGAGGGAAGAGTCATCGTCAAAGGTTCTCTTTTTGAGCTGAAAAAGCAATTCCCCTATAGCGTTTTCACTTACGAACCGGAAGCCAGTATTTTTGAAGCTTATCTGGAACTCCGCCAAATTTTCGGTCATGAAAACTTGATCCTCCAGGGCCGCCGTCTCAAGCTCTTGGTCAGCAAAGGCGAAGAAACGAGCTGGAAAGGGAAGCTGCTCAGGTTAAAACCGGAAGAGCCAAGGCTCGAAGATATTTATTTTTATTATGAAAGATTAAGCGAGGGGAAAAAGAAGGTGGAATGATAGAGAAAATAGCGAAAAAACTTCAATTGAATTCAGGGGAAAAAAGATCAATTTTTGAGGCCAGAATTTCTCCCCTTGATCAAAAAAAAGGTAATGGACTCTCCACCGCTATTGAAGTCCGTGAACTTACCCGCTCCTTCGGTTCCTTTGTAGCTGTTGACCGAATTAATTTTTCTATCCGGAGCGGCGAAGTTGTCGCCTTCCTTGGTCCAAATGGCGCCGGTAAAACCACAACCATCAAAATGCTGACCGGGCTTCTCCGGCCCTCCTCCGGTCAGGCTTTTATCCTCGGCTATGATGTGAAGAAAAATATGTCCCAAATAAAGAACTATATTGGCTACATGTCCCAGCGCTTTTCGCTTTATCCGCTACTAACTGCGGCTGAGAACATTGAATTTTTCGGCGGGATTGTTGGCCTCCCTCACCAGAAGATAAAAGCGAAAATAGAGGAGCTCGCGGCGATTATTTCCCCGACATATTTAAATCAACCTGCACAGATTCTGCCACCTGGAATCAGGCAGGAAGTGGCCCTGTTTGCTGCCCTGCTCCATGATCCAGAAATAATTTTCCTTGATGAGCCCACCTCCGGTGTTTCTCCGGAAAGGAGGCGCAACTTCTGGATGAAAATTTATGAGCTCAAAAGACAGAAGAAAACCCTCCTTGTTTCTACTCATAATCTGGACGAAGCCGAATATGCTGACCGGGTCATTATCATTCATCAAGGGAAAATCAGATTCCAGGGGGAGCTACCCTTTCTTTACCGACAGGAGCAGGTGGCCAGTCTGGAAGATTTCTTCAAAAAAATGGTTCCGGCGTAAAGATGGATGTAATAATTAAGCTTATTTTACGTTCAAAGCAAATAAATCTATTATGATTTTTTATGATTGAATGAGTTAAAACCTAAATGAAACAAAGTGGAAATAACCAGAATAAAGGCAAGGAAAAAATAGCCAGAATGGCTCGTCTTAAGGCGGTCATCAAAAAGGAATTTCTTCATATGTGGCGGGACCCTCGCAGCCTGGTAATTATCTTTGTTCTCCCCTTGGTAATGATTTTTATTTTTGGTCATGTTCTTTCCTTTGATTTGAAAAAAACTGAAACTCTGATCATCGACCTCGACCGCTCGCTTCTTTCCAGGGAACTGGCCAGCCGCCTGGCTGCTTCTCCTGTTTACTCTATTTATTCTCTCAGCCAGGGAGCTAGTCATCAGAAAGATAAGATTAATCAAGATAGTTCTATCAAGCTAAAAGACGAAAAAAATGGAAAAGAAAATGGAAATGAGGCTGAGGGAAAAAAGGCAGAGGTAAAAATAAATGGAAAGAAAATAATAGAAGGCAATCAGGCAGAATCAAACATCTCCAGTCAAGATAAAGTCAGCTCGAAAACTAAGAAAGGATTAACAGAAACCGCAGATTATTTTGAAGTAGCAGAAAAATGGCTTCATCAGGGGAAAATAAAACAGTATTTAGTTATTCCTCCCGGTTTTTCCCGTAAGTTAAACTCCAATCAATCTGTCCAGGTGGTTGTCGTTATTGATGGCAGTGACGCCAATGTGGCGAATCGAATTTATCAATACAATGAAAGAATTTTTTATAATTTCTTCTTTCGAGCTCAGCATCTCCAGCCACCTTTTGAACCTGAAATCAAAATGTTCTTCAATCCAGAAATAGCCAGCACCCCATTCATTATTCCTGGACTCGTCGCAGCTTTGATGCTCATGATCTCGGCCATGCTTACTTCCCTAAGTCTCACGCGAGAGAAAGAAACTGGCTCCATCGATCTTCTTTTCATTTCGCCACTTCGCTCAGGGGAAATTATTTTAGGTAAAACCTTTCCCTATTTAATCATCGCTCTGCTCGTTAGTCTAAGCATCTTTCTTTTTGCTCACTTCTTTTTTAATTTTCACCTCCGGGGCTCGCCCCTGCTCCTTTTCCTTTCAATTTTAATTTATCTGGCTGTCGGCCTGTCCCTCGGCCTCCTCATTTCGACAGTCTCTTCTTCTCAAAAGGTGGCTATGCTGGTTACTCTTCTCGGGACTATCCTGCCTTCATTATTTCTTTCCGGTTTTATTTTTCCGCTCGAATCGCTTTCACCGATTCTGCACTCCCTGTCTTATTTTATTCCAGCCACCTATTTCCTGCGTATTCTCAGAGGCATAGCGCTGAAAGGAGCTTCCCTCCATCATTTTCTTTTTGATGCCCTCATCTTGATCTTGATGAGTATCTTTCTTTTAGCTTTAGCTACTCGGAAATTTCAATCCTTGAGGAGGGCTAAATCTTGAGATTTCTCTTTCTTTTCCGCAAAGAATGGCGGGAAATCTTCCGCCAGAAGGAAATGGTCGTGCTGCTTTTTATTGCGCCCATTCTGCAAACAATCATCCTCGGCTATGTTGTCCGCCCTGATGTTACGAACCTTCCCGTGGGAATAATCAACCTATCTCGATCCATTGAAAGCCAGCGCTTAATCAATCGCCTCGCCTCTTCCCCTCTCTTTAAAATTAGGTTTATTTCTCTGCGGCCACTGGAGGCTGAAGAGATATTTAAAGAGGGCAAAAGCAAAGCCCTGATAGTTTTTCAGGATAGGAAAAAGAAAGTCGAGGAGAATTTCTTCCTGAATTTTCCCGAGGTTCAGGTTCTTCTAGATGGCAGCGATGCTAATTCAGCCATGATTGCAGCTGGCTATTTCTATGGCCTTTTTGGCCAATACGTCGCCACCGAGCTTTATCGGGAAGGAATGGTTATTCCTTTCAGACCAAGAACTGTGATTCGCTTTAATCCTGCCATTAATAGCCTCCACACAATGGGGCCGGCCATCGTAGCTCTGCTTTTAACCATTATTACCCTTCTTTTAACCGGGATCGGTCTGGTTCGCGAAAAGGAACAGCAGACCCTGGATACTCTTCTGATTTCAAAGCTGACCCCCTTTGAGATTTTCCTCGGCAAGACTCTACCGATGGCGGCCATAGGTCTCATTGAAATGACTTTGGGAATAATCGTGGTTAGGGTTATTTTTGGCATTGAGCCACGCGGTAATCTGGCCTATCTTTATTTAGCCGCCGCAGCTTTTCTCTTTTCCATTCTCTCCATCGGCTTCCTCATTTCCCTTCTCAGCCAGAGCCAGCAGCAGGCCCTTTTCTTCTGCTGGTTCACGATGCTTCTTTTTCTTATGCTCTCAGGCCTTCTTACCCCACTTGAAAACATTCCTCCAGCTTTTCGCTGGCTAACAGCCATTAATCCCCTGCGCTATTTAATTGCTATTATCCGGGAAATCTTTCTCAAAGGCCATGGCCTCACCTATCTCTGGTCTGATATTCTAATCATGACTTGCCTTGGCTTCGGGGCTTTTATCTTTTCATTAAGTGTTTTTCGTCGCTCCGTCCTTAAATAAAACTACCTTTTCTAATTCTAAAAAACAGCCCATATTAAGTGATTTTTGAAAATTTCGTTCTTTTGTTAATTCCGTTTTACTTAGATATTCCATCGTAAGAAACGCTGGCATAAATAAACTTCAGAAATCGAATAATTAAAAGTTTTTAAAAAACAATTTGAGTTAAGGCAATAAGTCCTTTTCCAGTTTTAACTCGCCATCAAGTTTGATATAATCGGCGGCGCATTATTCTCTCACGGAGGAAGGAGCATGTTTAAGGGACATCCCAAAGGATTGATTGTCGCCTTTTTTTCCAATATGGGTGAGCGCTTTGGCTTTTATACCATGATGGCCATTCTCGTCCTCTTTCTCCAGGCCCGATATGGACTTTCCGCTGAAAGCGCCGGTAATTATTACAGCTGGTTTTATTTTGCTATTTACGCTCTGGCCCTTTTCGGTGGCTTTCTGGCTGACTGGACCGGCAAATATAAGCTGGTCATTGGCGCAGGCCTTGTTATCATGCTGGCTGGCTATATCCTCATGGCCATTCCTGGAATGCCTTTAGCCCTGGTTCTGGCCGGCCTCTTTACCATTGCTTTTGGCAACGGCCTTTTCAAGGGAAATCTTCAGGCCGTTGTCGGCCAGATGTATGACAATCCCCAGTATTCCAAGGTCAGAGACGCTGCCTACATGCTCTTTTATATGGGCATTAACATTGGCGCTTTCTTCGCGCCTTATGCAGCTACAGCCATGAGGAACTCGTTCCTTAAATCTCAGGGCTTTCTTCATGATGGAAGCCTGCCCGCTCTCTGTCACGCTTTCCTGAAGGGCCGGTTAACTGAGCCCCAGGCCATCAGCCATTTTGAAAATCTGGCCAGCAAGGTTTCAGGCAAAATCGTTACGGGCACCGAGCAGCTGACCACCTTTGCCCAGGCCTACCTGGACGCTTTTTCCCGGGGCTATAACTACGCCTTTGGTATCGCCGGGGCGGCCATGATTATCTCCCTACTCGTTTTCATCCTGTTCAATAAATATTTACCTACCAAAGAGCGGAAGAAAGTCGAGCCAGGGAGGAAACCAGCCGCGGTCTCTTTGAAGAATGTTAGCGCTATAATAATTGCTCTCGTTCTCATGCTGGCAACAGCTCTCCTTTTCCGCTTCCTTATGAACGATTTTGCTCTGGGTCTGGCCCTTGGTCTTTTTATTGGATTCGTCTCGATTATAGTTCGCGTTTCCACCCGAGAAGAAAAACCACGTGTGGTTGCCCTCATCCTGGTTTTTGCCGTGGTTATTTTTTTCTGGATGTCTTTCCATCAGAATGCTCTAACTCAGACCTTTTTTGCCCGTGACTACACCGTTAAAGAAGTCGACCGATTCACCAATATCTTTTTTAATCTGAAATCAATTCTGGCCTTTATCGCTTCCTGCGCTGGCCTTATCCTCTTCTTCACCCGTAAAAAGCCGCTGGAGAAAATTATCAGTCTGGTCGTTTTTGCCGGGGCTGGAGCTTTAACCTATTATTTTGTTCGAAGCTATAATGACTTTAATCCCATTGCTCCTGAAATTTTCCAATCCTTTAACCCCCTGTTTATTGTTGTCTTCACCTTTCCCATCATGAGCATCTTTGCCTGGTTAAGAAACAAGGGCAAGGAGCCTTCAACTCCAAGAAAGATTGGCCTGGGCATGATTCTGGCCGCTATTGGTTTTCTAATTATGCTCCTGGGTTCTATCAACCTGGTCTCACCAAAAACTATCGCTTTGCAGGGTCTGACAGAATGGACAAGAGTTTCGCCCTACTGGCTGATAAGCAGCTATTTAATTATTACAATCGCTGAGCTTTTCCTGAGCCCGATGGGACTTTCCTTTGTTTCCAAAGTGGCGCCTGAAAGGTTCCAGGGTCTGATGCAGGGAGGCTGGTTGCTGGCTACAGCCGTGGGCAATAAACTTCTCTTCGTCGGCAGTTATCTCTGGGATAGAACCGAACTCTGGCTCGTCTGGGGAATTTTCGTCGTCTGCTGTTTGCTTTCAGCCGCTTTCATTTTCTCCATCATGAAAAAACTCGAACAGGCTACTTCTTAAAAAATCATTTATTTTCAGGAGGCAGGGCCAGAAGCCCTATTTCTGGACCAGAATTAACGGACTTTCCATTCCAGCACACCAGCAGCAAAATCCTTCTGGGCCTGGATTTCGAGGCGAAGACCAGTTGTTGTCACCGGCTTGAATTCAACCCGACAATAAGTATCTCTGGCCACAGGATAGGGCGTGAGATTTTCTACTGGTTTCCACTGGTCACCTTCCCAGTAGAGAACGCGCCAGCTTTGAGGCACGCGACATTCGCCTTCGCCTGTATCATCAAACCAGTAGACCTCGACGACGGAAACAGTGGCCGGTTTTTCAAAATCATACTGAACCCATTCCCTGGTTCCCTTTCTTGGCCACCAGTGAAGATAGGGATGGGAGCGATCATTGGAGGCCTCCGGTTCCCACAGGTCATTGACGCCACGGGCCGGGCGGTTGCCGGATGCTGAAACCTTGCTGGTTGAAGCGATGGTCGGCTGGGGAAAAGGCCTGGCCTTCTTTTCCTCGCGGGCCAGCCAGACCATCATTTCCCCCGGACCACGATGAGCCCAAGCATAATAGGGAATGGCAACCAGGGTTTTCTTTTCTCTTATGATCTCGCCTTCCTTTTCACCCTGTTTAAGGGCAGTTACTTCACCTTTTAATATCATCAGGCCTCCCAGAAGGTCAGCCCGCCATTCAGCGGTGAGAGGTATTTGGTCATCAAGAACCAAATTGCTTACGGCTCCACCATTGTCAGGCCACTCGGCACAATAAACAACAGGTCCCCTTTCCAAAGCCACCTTACCCACGTTGGTTTTTATGGCCGGATGGCTTAAGACTCTTCTTACTGGCATTGGGAAATCAACCTCAAGGGTATCACCCACCTTCCACTGGCGATTAAAAACAGCATAACCCTTATCCAGACCGGGGGAGATATTTCTCCCGTTTAATTTGAAAGAAATCTTAGTTTTTTCAGGATTTAAATAGGTATAAAGGTCGCTTGGAACTGGCCTGCCCTGAGCCCAGCCCGGGACTCTGACCTTAAGCGTAAAATTGGTTTCCTTAGCGGGCACAATAATTATCCTCACTTTGCCTTCCCAGGGATAATTGGTTTCCTGACGGATTGTAACTTTAGTTCCGGCCAGGGAAACCTCTGCACTGCTGGCAGCAAAAAGATTAATAAAGAGACCGTTATCTTTTTCCAGGGTATAAATCATGCCCGGTATTTGCGGCATCAGCCTGGCCACATTGGGTGGACAGCAAGCGCAACCAAACCAGGGACTTCGGGTATGCTGACCAAAGGATTCAAGGGGATTGGGATAAAAGAAAAGATTGCCGCTGAGGCCAATCCCCGAAAGAAAGGCGTTATAAAGCGTTCTTTCCAGAGCATCGATATAGCGAGCATCCCCATAATGGAGGAAAAGACGATGATTCCAGAGGATATGGGCAATGGAAGCACAGGTTTCGCAGTAGGCCGTGGCATTGGGCAATTCGTAGGCTGGCCCGAAACCTTCAATTCCGCCGGCAGCTCCAATGCCGCCTGTCACATAAACTTTTCCCCTGATAACGTCATTCCAGATAGCATCAAGAGCCTTTAAATAGGCAGCTTCACCCGTATAGGCAGCCACATCAGCCATGGCAGTATACATATACTGAGCCCGGACGGCATGACCCACCGCCTCGGTTTGCTCCAGCACTGGCTTGTGGTCCTGAGAGTAAGTTCCATAAAGTTTATGACCATCAGGGCGGCCTCTCTCATCAAGGAAAAATCTGGCCAGATCCAGATATCTTTTATCCCCCGTCAAAAGATAAAGTTTCACCAGACCTATCTCCACTTCCTGATGGCCTGGAACATCCCGCCTTTTCCCCGGCCCAAAGACCGAAAGAAGAAGCTCAGCATTTTTCAGGGCCACATCCAGCAAATTTTTCTTTCCAGTGGCCAAATAATAAGCCACCGCCGCCTCATAAAGATGACCCACATTATAAAGTTCATGGCTCATCGAAAGATTGGACCATCTTTCCGGACCAACCCAGCGCACAGGAGGATTGAGCGGATCAATTGTCCTGGCCGTATAAAGATAACCATCAGGCTCTTGGGCCGCTGCAATTTTAGCGATAATTTCATCGGCTCTCTTTTCAAGTTCAGGGTCACGAAAACGACTGAGGACATAACCCACAGCCTCCAGGACTTTAAAAACATCAGAATCATCAAAGGGATACTGGGTTTTGAATTTACCTGTTTTCATCCTGGCCGCAATTTCAAAATTTTCAATCCGGCCGGTCTTTTCACACTGGTCGAGGCAATGGGGAATGGTTACCTTACGATTGGTTTCCAGGCGGCGTGACCAGAACTGGTCAAAAATCTGGACATTAAGGAAAGGCACGGGAGTTAAGGCATAGCCCGGTTCTTTTCCCTGCCAGACTTCCTGCCGGGGAGAAGAAAACAAATTAAAGCCAGAGAAAAGAAGAAGCATAAGAAACATAAGAATAAAAACCCAAGAACATAAAAAGTATTTTCCTGATTCCTTGCTGAACTTCATTTAATGCCTCCTTAGCCTCATTTATAATTTTTTTTCATCTTGATAACAAGATTTAATCTAAAAGTCATGACCTGAGTCGAGAAAAACTCTTTTGAAGAAAATTCTTTTTGCCAATTATTTATTTTAGCGAAGAATTTCTCTTTTTTTAGCCTGCAGCTGGTCATGACCTGACTACAGTTTAAGCCTTCTCAGATGTTAATCAAGCCTCTCAATCAGCTCTTTAAATTCTATTTTATTATCTCCTTTCTATTTTTATCCCTCTTTCAGAAAAAACATAAACCATCCAGGTTAATCCTTTTTTCAGGTCATTCTTTGATCAGGGTTAACTTCTTTACAATCAAGTCTCAATCCAATTCGCGTTAAATTTTGATATTATCTTTGAGCTCGTTTTTCAGCTTATTCCTGAAAATTCAAAGAAAAAGGAGGCCCGCCTCCGCTTTTCTGCCCGATATCTTTGCTTTTTTATTATCTTCAATCCGGCAGATTAATGGCGAACAGGGAAGGGACCAATGGCCCAGCTCTGGCGGCCTTTGATCAGGGCTCTGGCCTGAAGAGTCTGGCCGGCCGCCTCAATTATAACCAGATATTGTCCGGGCTCTACAAGATTGGTCCCCCTTCGCGAGAAGAGCTCGCCGGCGGCTCCTCCTTCCTGGGGCTTAAGGACTCTCATATCCCAGAGAACTCGATTTAATCCAGGCTGGGCCGGACCTTCCAGCTCTCGCAGAATATGACCGTAGGGATCTTTAATTGTAATTTTTACCTTCGGGGGAAGGGATGACTTAAGATAATAATTTATGGTTACCGCATTGGGCTCATTGGGAGTAACTAAAACTCTATCTCCATATAGTCTGTAATTACCCCAGTTCCTGGTTATCCTCTGCATCACCGGTTCTATGGAGAAAAGGTGAATTTCTTTATTCAGAATTTCTGGCGTAAGCTCCTGGAGAACAGAGACATAGGTAATATAAATCCCGCGGCCATAGGTAGCCACAACTAAATCATTTTCTCGGGGATGAATTACCAGATCAGTTACTCTGACCGAAGGCAGATTGCTCTTAAAGCGATGCCATCTTGAACCGCCATCTATGGAAACATAGACGCCGCCATCAGTACCCACAAAAAGTAAATTCGGGTTTTTTCGATCCTCGATAATAACATTGACCGATCGGTCTGGAAGACCCTCAGTAATCGCCTTCCAGCTGGCTCCATAGTCTTCTGTTTTGTAAACGTAGGGTTTGAAATCGTCGCTGCGAAGACCAGATTTGGTAACGTAAGCTCTCCCCTCCTTATGAAAAGAAGCCAGGACACGGCTGACCCATCTCTCATCTGGCGATCCAGCTTTAATCAGATTGGCCGAAACATCGGTCCAGGTGGCCCCACCATTCTGAGTTATCCAGACCTTGCCATCATCAGTCCCTACCCAGATTAAACCCGGCTTCAAGGGTGATTCAGAAATGGTGGTTATGGTGCAATAGGTGACATTTCCCCGCCCGGCAATTTTTTTAGGATCATTTCGCGTCAGGTCAGGGCTTATTTCCTGCCAGTGGTCACCCCGATCAAGAGAACGGAGCAAAACCTGGGCGCCAGTATAGATTATCTGGCTGTTATGGGGAGAGATAATGAGGGGCGGTGTCCAGTTCCAGCGAAGCGGAGGTTGCCCGGCTTCGCGACGGGGCACAATGGAGGTCATGGTGCCGAGCTTCTGGTCAATCCTTGAGTGGCCTCCAAACTGGAAGGTATTATAGACCCAGCGACTATCATAGGGATCAACCTGATTATACATACCATCCTGGGTGCCCACGGTTACCCAGTCTTCAAGGCTCACATAGCCTGAAGGACCATTGGATGGCCCCTTCCACGAATCATGGTCCTGCATGCCTCCATATATGTTATAAGGGTCTTCCATATCAACGGCAATGGCATAAAATTCGCCCAGAGGCAGATTGTGAAAATGATCGCAGGTCTTTCCACCATCGTAACTTATATGAACGCCGCCATCAGTTCCCAGAAAAATGCGGTCAGAATCTTCAGGGTCAATCCAGATGGTGCGGACATCGCCAAACATACGGGGAAATAAAGTTGGCGGCCAGTCGAGGTCGCGCCAGGTTCGACCGCCATCAAAGGAATGGGCAACAGCCACGCTGGTTACATAAATTTTCTGGTCATTGTTAGGGTCAATGCGAATCTGATTGAAGGAATAAGGCGCTTTGCCGCCTATATTATCCGCGGGCGAATTCATTTTCTGCCAGGTTTCTCCCCCGTCATCGGAGCGATAGACTTCGTTGCCGATAGTTCTTGGTTGAGGCTCGAGACCGCGTCGTTTATCCTGAGCTGCCTCTTCAGGTGTTGGTGGTCGCAGATTGGCATTCTCAATGATGGCATAAAGGATATTGGGATTACGTCGATAAATATCGAGGCCAATCCGGCCGATTTTCCCGCTGGGCAAGCCATTGGTCAGGCGCTTCCAGGCCCGGCCACCATCAGAAGTTTTATAAATGCCGCTTTCAGGTCCGCCCTCTTCAAAAGTCCAGGGATAACGATATTTTTCGTAGGTGGCGGCATAAAGGATATCGGGATTGTCCCGGTTCATAACAAGGTCCACAACCCCCACCTTATCATTGATATAAAGAACTTTTGACCAGGTTTTTCCGCCATCGGTAGTCTTAAAGACACCCCGCTCTGGGTTTGGTCCGAAGAGATGACCGAGAGCCGCTACATAAACTATATCCGGATTTTGCGGATGAATGATGATACGGGCGATGTGATGCGTCTCCTCCAGGCCCATATGCTGCCAGGTCTTACCTCCATCAAGGCTTTTATAGACACCATTGCCACGATAGGTGCTCCTTGTCGCGTGGGCCTCGCCTGTTCCTACCCAGACAATTTCGGGGTTAGATGGAGCCAGAGCTATGTCGCCAATTGACAAATATTCCTGATCATCAAAGATGGGGAAAAAAGTTGTGCCGTTGTTGGTGGTTTTCCAGACTCCACCATTTCTGGTGCCGACATAAAAAGTATAAAGATGGTCTCTTCTGGGCTTTTCGGGAACGGCAAAACAGGTAACCCAGGAGCCGCAGCGATAAGGACCGAGGGCTCGGAATTCCAGGGCCTTCAGAAGAGGTTCGAGATTAATCTCTGGTGAAGCCATTTGAGACAAGATTGACCTATTGAATCGATTATCTGATTTTCCCCTGGCGTAAACTGAGGATTTAAAAATAAAATTGAAAGAGAATAAAATAAATAAAGACAAAATGACGCCTGCCAGGGCTGGAATAGAAATAACAAAAATCTTCCTTCGAATTTTACCTAAGGTTCGCATCAGAACCTCCTTTTCCTCAAAGTCTGTTCATAATTATTATGGCTCTTACACAATTTTAAGGGGTAGACCTGAAGAACTATCAATCTCCAACACCCCATACAGAACCCGCAGATAATTCCTCAAAGGTGATTTGGAGCCAGATATTGTATATCTTATGGATATTTTTCTAATCATCAGCTCCAACGATGCACTGAACCGGATTCAATCCGCTGTTGAGCACCGTAAAATATATCATCTTTAGCCACAAGAAAGCCTGAAGAAACATTATTATTGAATTGTAAAAAGAAATAAAGGGGAAAAACAATCCATTATTTCGAGCTATCATAGCCCACGTGGAAATTGAAGGAAAAATAAAAGAGGAAAAACGGAATTAATCTATACCCTAACCAGATTAGACCATAAAATCAGGGCATGTCAATAAAGTATATGGGGCCCATACATCAGTGACGCTTTTAACCGGGATTTTCTCTGGTAAGATGGTCTTTTCACGGATGTCTGATGCTTACTATGCCAATCGTCCATAGGGCTTAAAACGTAAAATTCTTTCAGGCGAAAATAGAGGCTGCTGCTTGAAAAATAAGTTGACTTCAGGAATTTTGTGTTGTGAATAATTTAGTATTATTTATGCCTTGATCGGGTCTCCTATAAACGAAAAAGGGTGTTTAAAAAATCTGATCTGAATTACCTTTTAAAAGACAGAGTGGAAAAAAACTTATTTCCTTTTCAGAATTGAATTTTATCTCGCTTCAAATCTCATAACTTATTGATGCTAAAAGAATACCGCCGATAAAGTCCTGATAAATTGCCCCCCTTTTTACAGAAGAGGCGAAAAGATATTGGCCTTCGGCTCTAATTGAAGGATTATATTGTATTACTAATGCATCTGACCGGGTACATATAGTCTAAATGAGCTCAGCCGGATAGCGGTGGAATGAAATTAAATCTTTCTCTCTCCCCTTTTCAGCCTGGAAATATTTCTCAGGAAATTCTTTCAATAACCAGATTATCGAGGCCATGTTCTTCGATCTCTCGTAAATATTTCTTGATTAAAGCCCCTCTTTTATCTTCAAGCTCCTTCCAGTCCATCCTTTTTATTCCTTCCTCGCCATATTCACGAACCAGGTCTCTTTCAGCCAGCCTGATGACCAACTGATCCCAGAAAGTCGATTCCTCATAACGAGCCACGATCTCCTCCATCAGCTCGTCAAGCTCGGAAGAAGGGTAGTATTCTCCTTCAGCCTCATCAAAATCAACCAGATTTTTAGCTCCAAAAAGGGGTGCATAGGAATAAATATATGATGCCAGGGAATCATATTCTTCAAGGTCACCCTCTTCCTCCCTGGCTCCCTCGATCATCCATTGACCAAGATAAACCAGTTTGATCAGAAGCTGATACTGAGCTGGCGATAGGCGGATTTCCATGCTCCTCGCTCCTTTGACCAGAAATGTCAACCTTTGAATATAAACCAAGTCAAAGGGCGAGACAAGTTCAGCCCGAAATTATTGGTCGAGGCTTTCGCCTTGCCTATTCGGGGCGCTGGTTATTCTTTTCTAATCAGTTAATCTTCCCTGCCATTTATTAGATTTTCCCCTTATTTTTTCTAAATGGTTAATCTGTCCTGCTTCTCATTAGAGCATTGATTAATTATTTCTGATTGATTAAGCCGCACTGTTTTACTTAACCTGCCTGGTATGTTCAGTCCGAGATGAAAAAGCTCTGGATTAAAACCAGGCAGGAAGAAAGGGAAGGTCATTTCGTCCAAATTTCAGAAATTGCTCTAAATATTTTATTCAATTTTTATTTATTTGCAATGAAAATGGTTTTTATCTTTAGCTAGATTGAATGGGGTTAATAAATGAATTCTTCAATTGACACGTCTAAGGCGATGTCCCATCCTCATAATGAGCTCATTGTTAATTTCGTACTATATAATGTATCAAAGGAGGAAATTTATGAGATTTCCCTCAACCCTTATGGTTATTTCTCTGGCAGCCCTTTTTCTACTTCTCTTCTCCTTCAAGCTGCTGACTTCATCGCCTGAGCCACGGGTTGCCCAGAACCTTGCCCTTTCAGGGGAAGAACTTGATACCAGGGTAAAAAGCTTCCTCGAACGGCATCGTTTTTCCTGGCGAGATATGAATATCAGTGAAGCCGATGGCCGGGTGCTTTACGATATTATTATTAAAAACAAATATACCAGGGCGCTGGAGATTGGCACCTCCACGGGCCATTCTGCCATCTGGATTGCCTGGGCGCTAAGTAAAACTGGCGGGAAATTGATTACCATTGAAATTAACGAGCGGCGCTATCGGCAGGCCCTACGTAATTTTGAGGAAGCTGGACTCAGTCCCTATATTGAGGCTATTCTGGGCGATGCCCATGAAATTGTGCCGAAGCTTCCTGGGCCCTTTGATTTTGTTTTCTGTGATGCCGATAAGGAATGGTATAAAAATTATCTTATAGCTGTTTTGCCCAAGCTCGTGGTGGGCGGCTGCTTCACCGCCCATAATGTGGGCGAACGGCGCCAGTGGGGGATAAGGGAATTTCTGGATTATCTCTACAGCCTGCCTTTTATGGAAACAACCATCGATCGCTCAAGCTGGGCCGGCATTTCCATCAGCTACAAGCGCTCCTAAAAAATTGGTGCCTAAAAATTGGTGCCACCTTATTTATTTACCCAATTTTTTCTGAAACTGGTGATATTATATTTATTTACTCCATATTGCCCTTGAAGCAGCTTATGGATCATAAAAAATTATTAAAAAATCCTTATACCATTCTAATAATTTCGGTTCGATATTAGAACGAATACAAATTTAAGTGGCTGCTTAGGAGAAAGAAATAGAAAGCTTAGTCTAGGGATTTAGGGGAAATTTAGCAGACAAAATTTCACACGTCGTCGCTATATGCAGCCACGATCAGCCCAACCTGACTGAAGAAGGCGCTCATATTCCAAAAAGATATAATAGCCTTTATGGAATAACAGCTGTCAGATATTAGTTTTTAAGCCATTCCCCCGCCATCCACGACGACAGCCGCGCCTGTAATGTAACTCGCCGCGTCGCTCACGAGAAACAAAACCGCCTGGGCAATCTCAATGGGCTGGGCATAACGCCCGAGGGGGCGCATGGCAGCTTCTGCCAGAAATCTATCTTCCGGCAGACCGAGCTGTCTGGCTTCTTCGCGCAGCATGGGCGTGTCGGTATCTCCAGGACAAATGCAATTAACGCGGATATTATCTGGACCATGGTCAATGGCCATGGCCCGCGTCATATTAATGACCGCTCCCTTGGAAGCACAATATGAAACCGCCCTGGGTCCGCCTTTAAGGCCCCAGGCCGAGGCTATATTGACGATTGAGCCACCACCCTGTTTAACCATTTCGGGGATGGCATATTTGCTCATTAAGAAAACGGACTTAACGTTGACCTCCATCACCCTATCCCATTCCTCTTCGGTAGTGTCGAGCACATCAGCGCGGCGGATAATACCCGCGTTGTTGACGAGAATGTCCAGTCGGCCGAACTTTTCAACGGCAACCTCCACCGCGCGCCGGCAATCCTCTGCCCTGGAGACATCGCATTCAACGAAAATAGCTCTTCCACCAGCAGCATTGATTTTCTGTTCGGCCTGCTTGCCTCTTCGAGCATCTATGTCCGCAATTACAACCGCCGCCTTTTCTTCAGCCAGAAGCTGGGCGGTGGCGAGTCCAATGCCCGAAGCACCACCCGTGACAATCACGACTTTTTTATCCAGTTTACCCATGATGTCTCCTCATTTTGCTCTTACATGGCAAGAGGCTTTTTTCGTGGCGAAACCGCCTGCGGCTTTCAAGGCAAGACGGCCTCTTTGCCACAATTGGATTTTCAATCATAGCCATAAATTTAATTTCAGGGCTGGCTGGCCAGACCGCCGGCAATCTCACCACCATCAATGATAAAATATTGCCCTGTGATAAATGACGCCTCGTCTGAAGCGAGAAAGGCGAAGAGTGCAGCCACATCCTCGGGCCTGCCCAATCTTTTCAACGGAATTTTGTTTTCAAAGGCCCTCCGCATTTCAGGTGTGTATTCGGCTTCCTGCATCGGTGTCAGGATAAATCCAGGACAAACTGCATTAACCCGGATCGTCGGCGCAAGTTCCAGCGCCATAGAGCGCGTCAACTCAATCACGCCCGCCTTGCTGGCATTATAATGGGCATAATAGGGATAACCCATCAATCCATTGGTTGACCCCATGTTAATAATCACCCCGCCGCCTTGAGCCAGCATCCGCCTTGCAGCATGCTGGGCGACATAAAAAATTCCATTGAGGTTAACGTCGAGCACGGTGCGCCATTCCTGGGGCGTTATTTCCATGAACGCCTGACGGATGCTGATCCCCGCGTTGTTGATCAGAATATCCAGCCCACCGGCGCGTTTATCCAGCTCCTCAAAAGCGCGTGCCACAGAATCGTGGTCAGCCACATCTGCCAGGATGTATCCTCCGAGATCAGGCAAATCTTTAATCAGGCGCTGACAGGCCGCCTCATCCCGGTCAAAGACATAAACAGCCGCCCCTTCTTCGATAAAACGCCTGGCAGTTGCGGAACCAATTCCGCCCGCGCCACCCGTGATCAAGACACGTTTTCCCTTCAAACCCTTCATGGGTATCTCCTTTTTAATAAATAACTTTATAGACCATTCTCTCCCTATAACCAGTGATAACAATAAAGTAGCCTGCAAGGAGCGCGTCCACTTCGGCGTCGCCCGTGTCCACGAGGAAGGGCTGGAAGCGCAGGCCCCGCAGTTTACTGGCGGTGCTGATAACTATGATATTTTCACGGCCCACCTTACGAATCACTTCCGGACCTATCTGCTGGTTGCCTCGGCCGAACAGAAACCCCTGCCCGCCAATGGGTGTGACAATGATTCTGGCAGGCATGGTTTCAACCACCTGCAGCAATTGCGCTTGCGTCACATCCCTGCCTATGAGCTGGCCATCACGAATAACATCCACACCAACCAGAGTTTTTTCGACACCCAGAGCCTGAGCTATGGCCCTGGTGGTTGTGCCCGGACCCAGAATATAGGCTACACCAGGTTCCATCTGCTCGATGACGTCTGCGGCAATGGCTTTCATCTGATATGCCTCTGAGGCGGGGCTGGGCGATTTCTGATTCTGCAATAAAAGCGGACGGAAGGGCACGTACAGAGTCCCATAAAGACGCAGGCTGACCCGGCCTTCGCGGTAGGCATCTTCATCCAAGTCCAGAACCTCGGCTTCACGCAGTGGCGCCTTGCTCTGGAGATACATTTTTGCCAGCTCGCCTGCGTGTTTGGGATTGGTCGCATAGACGGCCGAATGAATCTTTACGCCCGCAGGAATTCCCACGCAGGGAAACCCCGGGGGAATGGCCGAACAAACGTCCCGCGCCGTGCCATCACCACCTGCAAAGAGAATTAAATCCACCTTGAGTTCGGACATGTCTTTGACAGCGCGCCGCGTATCCTCGGCCGTCGTTGAACCTTCCTGGATTTTGCCGATAACCCTGGGTGTAAAACCTGCCTCACGCGCTGATTTTTCACCCATTTCGGCTGGGTATGTCACCACCTCCAGCTCCTCTCTCAGGTCTAACAGAGGAATCAGGCTGAGAGTGGCGCGCTTCAGGGATTCTGGAACCGCACCCAGCTCCAGAGCCCGGCGCTGAATTTCAATCCCGTCGCTACCTTTAAGTCCTACCCGACCGCCGATGCCGGCCACAGGGTTAACAATCAATCCAATGCGCTTCATAAAAATCCAGCCTCACGGCGAGAGGACTGACAGCTGGAACAGCACGCTGAAATGATATCAGCTGCAGCTATCATACACTTAAAAAGTATAACTCATTTTCAATAATTTTTAACAAGTTAGGTTATTTAAACTTTTTTGGGCCTAAAGACGATAGATTTTAGGACCCTCAAAAGCGGCTTGAATCCGGCTCATCGTTTCGGAGGATGATCAGAAGAATATCTATAAAATGTCAATAATCGTCTTCGACTCGCCTTTTAGGATTTATCTACGGGTTCTGTATGAGCCTGTCAGAAATTGATATTTTTTTATGTCCACCATTAAAAACCCGGAAGAGAAATAATTTATTATGCGGGGAGTGACAGAATCGGTCGCTGCCTCAAAGTTTATTCATCATGATCATTTCTCTTTAATTTCCTTTTATATGCCCGCCAGGTAATTGCCCACGCCTCGGGATCGTCAAATGATTCCTGGTCAATCCGGTGGATGGTGCTGTTATGAGGTGCGCTGTGGATAACTTCAGGATTTGTATAGGCTTCATGCGCAATGTACTTGAGAATGGCCACGTATTCGTCCAGGTCCTCCCTGGAGTAGGATTCGGTAGGTTCGAGCGTCATCGGTTCAGGCACCACGAAGGGATGGTGACTCGTCCAGTAGTGGGTGCCAAAATCGGCCGCCCGGAAACCAATCTCCTCCGAATGCACACCTGTCTCTTCAGCCAGCTTCTCCCACGAATAACGCACCTGCTCGATGCGACGCTTTCCCCTGGCATAAGGAGCACTTACGCCGCGAATCTCAAGCACCTTATGAAGCAGGTAGTTATTGTTGAGAACAGCAATCTCCGCCACCTCACGTAAACCATCTGCGCCAAGGCTCATGATCCAGGCATAAGCCCTGAGTATGTTCTGGGCAACACCATACCAGGGATGAATTTTCCCGATACTCTGGGGCCGGTTGAAATCAAGATAGTAGGAAGTTCCATCGAACTCAATAGTCGGGACCGGCAGGAAGGGAGCCAGTTCCTTCGTTACACAGCAGGCGGCGGCTCCAGGTCCGCCACAGCCATGAGGAGTAGAAAAGGTTTTATGGAGATTGAAGTGGCAAGCATCAAAACCCATTTCACGCGCCCGAACGATTCCCAGTAGACCATTCGCATTAGCCTGGTCCAGCGCGCAGAGTCCGCCAGCGGCGTGGACAAGGTCGGTGAATTCTTTTATACGCGGGTTAAAGATGCCCGTGTCTTCAGGATTGGTGATGAGCAGCGCTGCGGTTCGCTCCGAGACAGCAGCTTTCAATGCATCGAAATCGGGATAGCCGTCCTCATCAGGCGGCAGCGTCATGACTCTGTATCCAGCGACCTTTGCGGCCGCCGCGTTTGAGGGATGCGAAAAGGAAGAGGTGATAACCTCAGTGCGCTTTGAACCCTCGCCGCGCGCTTCATGATAGGCCCGAATCATGATAATGTTGGTGAAAATTGCTTGAGACCCGGCCTGGGGCTGGAGGGTAACATAGTCCATGCCGGAAATTTCTTTGAGCATTTCCTGGAAGCGGTACATCACTTCGAGGATACCCTGGACGGTTGAAAGTGGTTGCAGCGGATGGAGCTCCCTCATCCTGGGCGAGCGCACCAGCTGGTCATTGACTTTCGGGCTGTATTTCATGGTGCAGGTTCCCTGACCAACGTCAATGTTTAGATCCACACCCAGGGTTTCCTGGGAAAGCCTCAAATAATGACGCAGCACATGAATCTGCGACATCTCCGGCAGGGCGGGCGGACTTTTGCGTTTCAGGCTAGCGGGCAAGTTGTCGAACACATCGCCGGCTGCCCGGACGATGGCCTCTTCGGGTTCGGGTGGCAGGACGCCACGCTGACCCGGAGAACTTAATTCGAAAATAATCGGCTCATCCCAGCGGGCCTGATGGAAGCGCCTCAAAGCGGGCTTGGGTGCAATCGCCTTCGGCGCACAGAGTTTCTTTACCTTTGTGTGGTTCATTTCACCACCTCCTGAATGGCATTGACAAGCCTGTCAATATCTGCCTGAGTGTGAATTTCAGTGACACAAAAGAGAGCGCTCTGTCCGAGGGAGGGAAATTCTGCGCTCAGATCCTTACCGCCGAAGATGCCCCTTTCTAATAAGGCCTGATTTATCTCCTTAACAGTTTTGCCGGTCTCGTCGAAATTAACCACGAACTCCTTGAAGTGCGGCGTTGTTGGAAAGAGCGTCTTCACACCTGACACCTGATTCAGTTTCTTGATGGCGTATCTCACCCGCTGCATAATGCCCTGTCCAATCTCCACCATGCCCCGCGGACCCATCAAGGCCAGGTAAACACCTGCCGTGATACACCACAATGCAGCTGCAGTACCTACCCACTCCTTGCCTTCCTCGCGGCGGGCAAAAGATGTCCGTTCGAAGGCCACATCGCCAAAGCCATATTCCCCTTCGACGCAGGTCGGGGCGACACCAAACAAACGGGAGGGAAACTCCATAACGAATTTCTCTTCATCCCGGGTCGCGATGAACCCCCCATGCCCACCGCCATAATTCATGTGAATGCCCAGCGACTGAATATCGCCACAAGCGATGTCAGCGCCATAATCTGCGGGCGGGCTAATGACTCCAAGAGAAATCGGGTCCACATAGACCACGAATAATGCCCCGTTCTCATGGGCTATCTGGCCAATTACTTCTGCCTGCGATTCAAGGAAACCTAAATAGGACGGATTCTCAATATATATGGCTGCGGTTTGCTCATTGATCTGGTTGCGCAGGGCATTTAAGTCCATTAAACCAGTGGCAGGGTTAAATGAAACCAGCTCTACCTTCATATCTGGCTTGAGATACCCTCGAACCATGGAAAGCTTGTCAGGATTCACGGTCGAAGGCAGAAGCACAGTATCTCTGCAAGTGATTCGGCCGGCCATGCGCAGAGCTGTTGCTGTCGCCTGAAAACCGTTATAGACAGGCACATTCACTACATCCATGTTCAATAATTCACCCATCATGCTTTCATATTCAAATAGGGCCTGCCACCGGCCATGGTCTTCGTAGGGCTCACCCGCATAGGCTGTCAGGAACTCGCTGCGCGAGTTAATCTCATCGCACACTGCGGGAACGTAATGCGGCGCGCACCCGGCGCCGAGAAAACTCAGCATCTCGCGAGTGGATTTGTTCCTGGAAAGCAATTCCTCCACATGGCGCACGAGGGCCGCTTCTGAAAGCAGCGGCTCCGGCAAATTCATCTTATCTTTCAGGCGGATGGATTCAGGAACATCCTCATAAAATTCCTCGATGCTTCTGGCCTTGACCGCCCTCAGCATGGCCTCTTTGGTGGCCGGCACCGAATTGGGAATGTAAGGATAGACAATTTTTTTCTGGCTCATGGGATTACTCCTTTTTTGCCCATAATTTGATTTTTTTTATTTTTGTTTAAGAAGATTGTCAACCCAAAGATAGCTTTCTGTTCCGTAAAAATCAAAAGTTGACATTTTGAAAAAATCAGAAGCGGACGTTAAAAAATCATTTCAGCCAGATATGGGACCAGTCCAAGAGGCCTTCACCAGGAAAATATCATGGCTTGAAGGTTAGCGCAAAAAATAGCTGCTCATCTTAGAAGCTGTTTTGATTTCTCAAATCTTGAAGGCAGCCGGCTGCCCTAACAATAATCAATTGATCCATGGGCTGAAATCGTTGAAATCAGCCAGCCTCCACCCATCTTTCTCAAAAAAGGAGACTTATTTTATTGAATCCGCTGAGCAAAGGGTAATGCTCAAATTAAGATGGGGAAGCTTGCACTTTTTTACTCGCGTTTACATCTTTCTTTAAAAATCAAAAGGCCTCAATTGTGTAATGACTCTTTCGTAATAAGGCTGGTGATTTATCAGGCTTATATTTCCTTCTTTCTTTAAAATCAATGGATTAAAATTTTAAATGAGCCCTAAAAGCATTTTGAAATTGAAGGAAAATCTTCTGTCACTTTTTTAGATATTCTCAATAACTAAAGGTAACTCTTCACAACACTCCACTTTGCGCCTGAGATAAAAGCTAAATAAGGCCTAAAGAAGACCACATAACCATGATGAAAAAATTTCTCAGATCATCACAATTTTTAAGGATGAGCTGCCTCTTATGGGAAGCTAAAACAGGGAGCTTATGATGGAGAAAGGGCGAAAGAACTTGACATCGACAGAGCAGGCAAAATTAAAATATTGGTCGCTTATTTTAAATATTCGAGAATAAACTGAGAGAGGGAAAAAAATGAGTCGAAAAAATTCATCATCCAGCATCAACTTATTTTTATTCCCGGATAATGGGGGAGCAATTGCCACAAGGGCCATAGTTTCTGGATCGACAGGCCTCAGTTCTTCGGAATTGAGCTCAATGATTCATAACTCCGTTGCTCTCAGGCCGTTGAGCTTCAATTATGTGGATCTCCCATCCAATTTCCGGCAATGGGGAACTTTTAAATTCTCGGTTTTTTGCTTTTTCTTTTTGCTCTTCATGCTTTTCTTAAGTCCCTCATTGAATCCTCTCAGAGCGCAACAAACTACAGGATCACCTCAACCCGCCCGAATCGCTCCCGAAGAAACCAGAATGACCGCCCCTTCTTTGCCAGCTCTCTCTGAAAAGCCCTTCTCCATAACCAGGAACCAGGTCACCATTGACGGTCGCGTCATTCCTTACACCGCCACTGCCGGTGAACTCACCATTCTGAAACCTGATGAAAGACCCGGTGCTTCCATGTTTTTTGTGGCCTATACAAGGGATGACATAAAGGATAAATCAACGCGGCCCATAACCTTCTGCTTTAATGGTGGCCCCGGCTCCTCCACTGTCTGGCTCCATCTGGGTGGCCTTGGTCCGAAAAAAGTTGCTCTGACCGATGAAGGTTATCCCATCAAAGTCCCTCTTGATGTCATCGACAGTGAAGACTCCTTGCTTGACGTGACCGATCTTGTTTTTGTTGATGCTGTCTCCACCGGTTATAGCCGCCCTCTGCCCGGCGAGGACAGAAGCCAGTTCCATGGAGTTGAAGAAGACGCCAATGCCTTTGCCGAATTCATCCGCATTTTCCTGACCAGATTTGACCGCTGGCTTTCGCCTAAATTCCTTATTGGAGAAAGCTATGGCACAACCAGGGCGGCCGTCCTTTCCGGAGTGCTTCAGAACAGAACCTACGGAATTTATCTCAATGGAATTGTCCTTCTTTCAAGCGTTCTGGACTTCGCTACACTTTCCTTTACCCCCGGAAATAACCTGGCTTATATCATTTTCCTGCCCCATTATACTGCCACAGCCTGGTATCACAGGATGCTCCCTGCTGAATTCGGCAACAGGCCCCTTGAGGAAGTCCTCCAGCAGGCCAGAAAGTTTGCGCTCGAAGAATATTCTGTGGCCCTGTTAAAGGGAAATACGCTGCTCGAAGAAGAAGTTGAGGCTATGGCCAGAAAAATAGCGAGTTTTACCGGCCTTTCTACAAGCTTTATTAAAAATTCCAACCTGAGAATAAGACATGACCGCTTCGTCAAAGAGTTATTGCGAGAAAAGCGCCTGACTGTGGGGCGGCTCGATAGCCGCTTCACTGGCCGCGATGCTGATGCCGCCGGTGAAACCTATGAATTCGATCCTTCCAGTGCTCTGATAATGGGACCCTTTTCTGCGGCTTTAAACAATTATGTCGGCACCGTCCTTAAATATAAAAAAGAAGTCCCTTATGCCATCTATGGCAATGTCTATCCCTGGAATTTCAATTTCCAGCCGTCCCAGCCTGGCGTACCTTCAGGTAGAGCAGTCTCCAGAGGGTCGCGTGATGGAGCTCTTTATGTCGCTGAAGTCCTTCGCCGCGCTATGGCTGAGAACCTTGGCTTAAAAATTTTTTGCTGCAATGGCTATTATGATGGCGCCACGCCTTTCTTTGGTACTGAATATACTTTTTCCCAGTTCATGCTGGACGGCTCCTTTAAAGACAGGATCAGGATGGGCTATTATGAAGCCGGTCACATGATGTATATCCATAAAGCCTCGCTCAAAAAGCTTAAAGCAGACCTGGCCAGTTTCATCCGCTGGTCCTTCTAAATCGGGGACACAAACATTTTTTCCCCTAAAAGGGGATATAAAACCTTTTTTAGCAACATATATGCTCTATTCTAGAGCTGCGGGATTTTGTGTGCACAGGCTCTGGGAGAGAGTTTTAAATCAAAATTTTAAATCCAAATCTGAAATTTATAATCAAAAAACTAAAAAATCTCCTAATAGCTGAATTAATTTATAAGAAGTGATAGTCCTTGGCTCCCCCTGAAGAGAAAAGTTATTTTAGACGAAAAAGTGAGCCCGAATAAAAGAATCTTTAAAATTAATTCGAATTTTAAGAATAAGCTGACGAGGAGTTGAAATTGTGGGGAAGAAAATAAATAATATCGCCGTCATAATAAAAGATGATAAAAATTTCAGTTCTTATAAAATCTTCCCGATTTTATAGTGATCCCAATCTTATGAAAGGAGGTTTAAAAGGTGAAAGGGTTTAAGAGGACGGGTCTCCTTTCTCTGACTCTTTTTATCGTGGTCTGGCTGGTCGTAACTGGCCCCTCCCCGGCCCAGAAAACTCCAGCCAAAGCCGCATCTCCAGCTTCATTCCTGGCCAAGCCAGATCCCCAGGTTTTTGCGGCTCTGCGAGCAAGGTCCATTGGTCCGGCCAACATGAGTGGCCGCATCTCTGCCCTGGATGCTGTAATCTCCAATCCCAAGATTATTTATGTAGGCGCAGCCTCAGGAGGAGTCTGGAAATCTGAAGATGGCGGAATCAGCTGGCGGCCTATTTTCGACGATCAGCCTGACCACTCCATTGGGGCTATTGCGATTGATCAATCCAATCCCAGTATGGTCTGGGTTGGGACCGGCGAATCCTTCATCCGCAATTCAGTGAGTATTGGTCGGGGCGTCTATGTTTCGCGCGACGCTGGCAAGACCTGGCAACGCGTCGGCCTCGAAAAGACCGAAAAAATCTCCGACATCCTCATTCACCCCTATGATTCCAACGCAGTCTATGTGGGTGCCCTCGGTGCTACCTGGGGCGATAGCTCCGAGCGTGGCGTCTATAAGACAACCGATGGCGGCCGCACCTGGAAGAAGATTCTCTATGTCAATGAAAAAACAGGGGTGGCCGACATGGCCATGGATCCTTCCAACCCCAATAAAATCTTTGTGGCCATGTGGGAACACCGACGCTGGCCCTGGTTCTTCAAAAGCGGCGGTCCTGGTAGCGGCCTCTATGTCACCACCGATGGCGGCGAAACCTGGAAGAAACTGACAGACAAAGAAGGGCTACCTAAGGGAGAGCTCGGGCGTATCGCCATCGCCATTGCTCCCGGTCGCCCTGATGTCGTTTATGCCCTGGTCGAAGCTGAGAAAAATTGCCTGCTTCGTTCGAACGACGGCGGAGCTACCTGGTCTGTAGTTAATGATGATCCCAGCATTCACAATCGCCCCTTCTATTACAGCCGTATTTATGTCAACCCCAAAAACGAAAATATTCTTTACATCATGGGAACGCAGCTGCGGGTCAGCGAGGATGGTGGCCGCACGGTTCGCTCCCTCTTTCGTGGCAATCAGGCCCATTCCGACCACCATGTGATGTGGATCCATCCCGACGGCGAGATGATGATTGTCGGCAATGATGGGGGCGTGGTTATCAGCTATAATCGCGGCGAAAACTGGCGTTATTGCGAAAACCTGCCTCTTGGCCAGTTTTACCATATTGCCTATGACCTGGAAGTTCCCTATAACGTCTATGGTGGCCTCCAGGATAATGGCTCCTGGCGAGGAGCCGCCTACTCGATCCTTGATCGCGGCGTTATGATGTATCACTGGATCACTGTTGGTGGCGGCGATGGCTTCGATGTCCAGCCTGATCCGGAAGACTCCATGTGCGGTTATGGCATGTCCCAGGGCGGCAATCTCTATTATTACAATATACGCACAGGCTCCAGCCGTCCCTGCGTGCCAACGGAATCGGATGTACGCCATCGCTATAACTGGAATGCTGGCCTGGCCCTTGACCCCTTTGATCCCAAAACAGTTTATTATGGCAGCCAGTTTCTCCATCGAAGTCGCGATAAAGGCTTAACCTGGGAGATCATCAGCCCCGATCTCACAACCAATGACCCTGAAAAGCAAAAACAAAATGAAAGTGGCGGGCTGACGCTGGATGTCACCAGCGCCGAAAATCATTGCACCATCATGTCTATTGCCCCCAGCCCAATCCAGCAAGGCGTTATCTGGGTGGGAACTGATGATGGCCATGTGCAGCTGACCCGCGATGGCGGCAAGACCTGGGAGCTTGTCTCCAAAAATTTCACCACTGGCAAAAATGCTTTAGCCCCTGCAGGCGCCACGGTACCTCACATCAAGGCTTCCCGCCATGATGCCGCTACAGCTTATGTTGTCTATGACGACCATCAGCGGTCCAACTTCACTCCTTACCTTCTCGTTACTCGCGATTTCGGCAAAACCTGGAAAAATCTGGCTACTCCTGACATTGATGGTTGGTGCAAGGCCATCGAGGAAGATCCGGTCAATCCCAGCCTTCTTTTTCTTGGTACTGAATTTGGCCTCTATGTCAGCTTCAATGGCGGCCAGAGCTGGATGAAATGGACCCATGGTTTACCTACAGTACCTGTTTTTGACCTGGCCATTCATCCCCGAGAAAATGATCTCATTATTGCGACACATGGCCGATCGATTTATATCATTGACGACATTACTCCTCTTCGCGAACTCACTGAGGAAATTGTTAAGAAAAAAATCCATCTGTTCACGGTTCATGAGGCCATCCAGTGGCAGAGCGGCCGCATGAGCTCTTATCAAACTATGGGAGATGCTGAATTTGTCGGCGAGAACAAAAATCTCAATGCCTGCTTTACCTATTTTCTGAATCCAGTTGAAAGAAAGCCAGAAGAAATCAAAGCAGAACAGGAAAGAATAGAACAGGCTCGTCAGCAAATGATGGAGAGAGCCCGACAGATGGGTTTCGCTGGCATGATGGGTGCGGGGCAATTCCCCTTTGGCCAGAGAGCCGGTGCGGCGGCTGTCTCCTCTCGAGTCCAGATTACTATTGAAAATGCTTCAGGTCAGGTGGTAGCTCGATTGAATGGAACAGAAAATAAGGGAATTAACCGGGTTTACTGGAATATGATGGAATCAGCTCCAGGGGAAGAAGCAGCGCCATCGGCCCAGCCACCAACCGCCTTTGCTTTTGGTCGCGGGTTTGGCGGACTTCAGGTTCTTCCTGGAACCTATACTGTCAAGATTCGCTATGAGGGTGAAGAAGTCAGCTATAAGTTCGAAGTCAAGCCTGACCCGAGATATAAAGTGGATCTGGCGATGCTTAAAAAGAATTATGAAATGGCCAAGCAAGCTCAGGAGCTATCAAGAACAGTTCAGAGTGCTCAGCGTCAGATTCAGGAAGCTCAGCGAGCCATCCAGACTGTTCGCGACTTCGCCCGGGTGAACCGCTCACCCAAGATGAAAGATGTTCTGGCCGCGGCCAATGCTCTGGAGGAAAAGCTCAAAAAATTGAGTGAAACCCTCAGTCCAACGCCCATCAGGCAAGGTGGCCGGAGCGAAGGGCTGCTTTCTCAGGTAACCTCAGCTGTCGGTGGCATTACCCGTGCTGGCTATAATCCCATTTCCCAGGCGGCTATGGTGCGCTATGAAAAAGCCAAGGCAGCTCTGGAAAAATTCCTGACCGAGTTCAATGAGGTTTTCGAAAAAGACGTCGAGAACTTCAAAAAGCTGCTCCAGGAGGTCAGTTTTACCCTGTTCAGCCCCTTCACTCCGCTCAAGGTGAAATAAAGTAGCTGAAAAGTAAAGTAGCCGACGAAGGTAGCTTGGCTGAAGGAGGAAATTAACAAGAGCAGTAACTTCGGTCGATAGATAGTTGGCTGAAAAGAAGAAAAGGGTCGTTCGCCCAAGAAAGCTCGGGCCGTTAAAAAGAAAAAATCAAATTAGAGCGTGGGAGATTGATATAAAAAATTCTTACATGACAATGGCGGGGGGCAAGATCATTGCCCCCCGTTTTAAATTTCTATATAAATGCTTATTCTTTGATTAAACGCTTATTCTTTGAGTAAGAACAAAATAACTACTTTATCCCTTTTCCCAATTTTTTTAATTTTAATTAAAAGGTAGTCCGCACTGCCAGGATAAAATTGCGGCCGGGGCCAGAAATCCCCGAGCTATAGGGTCGATAACGCCTGTCAGTTATATTTTCAATTCCTGCCGTCAGACTCACCTGCGAGGATAAACGATAGAGGGCTTTGAAATTCAAAGTATACCATGAAGGAGCATAGGCCCTCCCCGAGGCATCCAGAGCATAAATTTCTATTTTCCCCTTTTCCTCTTCCGGCATATCTTCAGGCTTCTTTTCTCCCTGATAAAATACTGACAATTCCAGATTAAGACGGCCGCTCGAATAAAGCAGTCGCGTCTGTCCGAAAAGAGGTGGGGCATGCCGGGAAGGACTCCTGGAGCCATCATCAAGCTCCTCTTCTCCCTTTTGATAATTAAAATCAGAAATCAGTTCAAAGCCAGAAGGAAGATTGAATTCAATCCCGAGCTGAACTCCATGCACATTAGCGACGGCGGCGTTTTGAATGGCCTGAACGCGGCTTAAAACACCTGAATACATAATGTATTCCAGCCCATTGAGGGTATAATCCCGCCGGACCATGGCATTCTTAAGGTGCGTATAATAGGCACTCAGATCAATCTTGAGGAAATCTCCAAAGACCCTGGTCAGATTCAGATCAGCGCTATAGGCATATTCAGCTTTCAGATCAGGGTTGGGAACCGTAACTTTACCGGGCTCAGAATCAAATACTTTACCCATATCATCCACATTAGGTGCCCGGAAAGCCGTCGCCAGATTCGTACTGATAAGCCAGTTGCGGGAAGGTTCAAAAACAGCTCCGATGCTTCCGGTGAGAGCGCCGTGGTCAAGATGAGCTGAGGTGAAGGGAAAAGGATAAAAGGTTGTCTCAAACCGGGCATCAATTGAAAATCGTGTATAACGAAGACCGGCCTGCATCAAAAATTGTTCGGAAAAGCGACGATGGCCCAGCAAATAAAAGCCAGCCGTTTTCCATTTAGCCTGGGGGTAGCGGGAAGGGCCAGGATATTTTATCCCGGTGACAATATTTTCATCGATGCCGGTTGAGGTCACATCATTGAAAACATATTCAAATCCATAAAAAAGAGTATTTTTCCAGCCAATTGCTTTTATCCAGTCAAGATTGATTGAGTAGGCGTTTACCTCTTCCAGGCGATGGTGTCTTTCTGGATTATTCAGATCCCGGTCAATCCGGCTTTCCTCGAAAAATTGCTGGGCCAGGCGAAGCGAAAATTTATCATAGATAGCCAGGGATGATTCATGGGTTAGCTGAAAGGTATTCATCATCCATTTCTGGGGCCCATAATCCCACTCGGCATATCGGGGCAAGCCTTTTCGGAGTCGACAATGACGATCATAACGACCATAGGGTGAGGTTTCAGAATAATGAAGACCATATTGAAGGTCCCAGTGAGGATGGGGCTGGAAACGAATTTTTTGCATCAGATTCATCTGAGAATAGGCTGAAGGAATCTGAAGCTGGGGATCGCTCTGAGTGATAACCCGGTCAACACCATCAATCCGTTCTACATAGAATGGTTTAAGATAATCCTTCGGGCCATGACTTCCCTGACGAAGATGATCAAAATTAAAATAGCTGATACTTGAAACCATGGCCCATTTCTTCCAGCCCACATTAACATCAAAATGCCCTGTGTTTTCTTTATTAGCCGAAGAATAACGAACCACAGCCTGCCCGGTGATCAAGGGTTCATCGGTCAGAGAGAATTTAGGCACAATGGTTTGAAAACTCATAACTCCGCCGATGGCATCGCTTCCATAAATCAGAGAACCTGGCCCGAAAAAGATCTCGCTATTCTCAATGGCCATCGGGTCAAGCGAAATAACCTGCTGAATGTTGCCTCCCCGGAAAATGGCATTATTCATTCTGATGCCATCGACGCTATAAAGAAGACGGTAGGTAGCAAATCCCCGGAACATGGGGCTGCCGCCTGCTTGCTGGCTTTTCTGGATAAAAACCTTACCAGAAATCCCGAGAAGGTCAGCTGCTGTCTGGGGATTCTCCAGAGCTACTTGAAATGGGGAGATGGTAAAAATTCTGATGGGAACTTCATTGGAAGTTTGCTGCCAGCGGGAAGCCGAAACAACAATTTCATGAACTTCAAAAGGGGCTGGCCTCAATTCAATCTCAAAAGAGAATTTTTCAAGTTCAGAAAAATTTGTAACCAGAGTGAGATAGCCCAGCCGGCTGATGGTAATATCATTGGCTCCTCGAAAACCGGAAATGTCAGCCAGCCCCCTTTCATTGGTCGTAACTGAAAGTTTCAAACTTTCGCTTTTAATCGAGGCAAAGGGGACAGGCTCCCCTGTCTTTTGATCTTTAATTTTAATAATCTCGGCCAGAGCGGCCGAGGATAGAATGACTATTAAGACCATAATTAAAATCGTTTTTTTAGCCTCATTCTTTTTATTAACCATTTCTCCTCCTTTCCTTAGTCTTTTAGGCACGAATTGAATTCAGACTTTAAAGCTCGTTCAAGATGGAGACGATTTTTTTCGCTGGTTAAAAAGAAAGGCTAAATCAACCAGCGGGGAGGAGGGGTTGGCGGCTGAGGCATAAAAGAACTCTTGGCCTCGAAGGAAAATAGAGAGAAAAAAGAAAATAAATCCGGACTGAAAAGATCCGTTTTTCCCGCCGGAAAAAATAAATAAATCCTGGAAGTTATGGTAGATTCTTCCAGTCTGGTTAGTGATTTGCTTTGACGGTTGAAAAGCCGGGAAATAACTGATTCTATTTCTCTTTCCAGGGCAGACTCTTTCTGATCAAGCCAGCACCAGAAGATAACTTTATTATCTTCAATAACGGAATCAACGACATCATAGAGTTCATGATTAAATTCAAATTCCTGAGCTGATCTCCATTTCAGCTCTGTCTTGACTTCTTCTGGAGAAAATTCAAGGAGAATAAGCCTGTCTTTATTCAGACCCAGGCTGATTTTTTCAGCCACTTCCTCTCTGGCCTGTTCTTTAAGGTGCTGTAACCAGAGAAATCTTCCCAGACCCGGGTCGAAAATCAGGGTTAAAAACGGGAGGAGAATCATAAAATAACAAAGAAGGATCCATCGGGACAGCCTCTTTTTCCTGACTTTCCAGAGAACCCTTTCGACCATGGTTTCTGCTCTGTAAGTCAATTCTTACTCTGAAAAATTAATTTACTGATTTTCTAAAAAGAAGCAAGTAATTTCATCAACAGGAATAGCGCTTTTGTTGGCCGCTTCTTTCCTTTCTTTTCTTTTTCCCCGATAAATGGACCAATTTTAAGAAAAGAGCCTCCAAAGATATATCCAGTTTCGGCAAAAAATTGACCTCTTTTCCAGATTTTCTAATTTTAACCTCTTTTTTTAATCAGTTAGATTTAATTGTGTTAAATTTTGAATATCCGGTCGACTTTGAGGTTGAACTATGGCTGAGACCAGGAGAACTGCTGATGAGAAAAAAATTTCCTCACACCTTCTGCGTACAATTATTTACCTATTACTAAAAAGGCCTCCTCTTTCTCCTGGAATCTTCGCCATTTCTGCAGGCAGAAATTAAAAGAAAAAATGTCTAGGCTATAAAAAATTCAAGTAGTCTATCAATGAAGATTCCTTTCTTCCTTGGCGCGTTGGTAAGCTCACGTCCTGAAAAATTATTATTTTTACTTTTGCTTATTTACATTCTTTAATTAATTTAAAAATTTCTACAAAAAGGGGCCAGTAGTGGTCAGCTTCAGCCAGATTCCAGAGGCTTTTCTTTTTATATTTCTCGAGCCAGTTCTGAACCGTCCTCTGAGCTTGATCATAATCTTCAGCGAAAATAGCTTCGGCCCACCTGAGCGGCTCCCATTGTGGCCAGCGATTCACCCATTGCTCCAGAAGAGAACTGGCCTTTTCTAAATAGCCCAGCTTTTTCCAGCTAAGAGCAGAAATTAGGTTGACGAGAGATGGCTGACTCAGTTCATCCTGCCAGCCAGCAACAATCTTCTGCCAGCAGCTTAAAGCCTGTTGTCTTCTCTTCTGTTTCTCATAGATCAATCCTTCGAGATAAAGCTCAATCCTTTCATCAGGTTGATAGGGTCGGCCGGACCCGAGATTTTCAGGCCATCTCCGGGCTTGATGGAGAAAATGGTAAGCCTCTGACCATTTCGCCTTGGCCATGGCTTGAGCCGCCATAAGCAGATTAGCCTGGCGATAAAGGTCATGGCCCTCCCAGGCTCCTTCATAGGGTAAAATAACTCTTTTCGAAAGAAAACTTAACATTTCCTGAAGTCGTCCGTTTCGCAGGAGGTTCCGGGCCAGATCAAGAATTAAAGCTGAATTCTCAGGAAAGAGAGGATAAGTTTCTCTCGCCAGAGTTAAAGCCAGTCTATCTTCTCCTTTTCTTTCAAAATAATTGATGAGCATATGGACGGCTCGCCAGTCCTTCGGTTCAATCTCTCTTGCTCTTTTTATATCGGTTGAAGCTTCCTCTTCTTTTCCCTGGGTGATTAGAAAATGAGCTCTGGTTAAATAAAAGGCCCCTGAATCAGGTTCGTCACCACAGGCCAGAAACAATTCTTGAGCCTCCTGGTTGCGACCAAGATTCCAGTGAACCAGAGCCAGCCAGTAATTTAATTTCCAGTGAGGCTGCTCATTCCTGGCCCAATTCAGGATGGCTATCATCTCCTGTCTGTAGGGAAAAACAGGGACAAAGGAAGCGCAGGAAGGGGAGACAATCGCTGGATTCTGGCCTGATTCAGTCAAGATGGAGGTCGAAGGAAGATTCTCTGGTTGAATTTCAGATTGAGAATTGAGAGCGGCTTCAGGCGAAAAAACAGGCAGGGAATCAATTTCGGCCTGACAACTTCTTTTTCCGCCCTGATTTCTCATCTCCCCTTTTTCGTCGCCGGCTAAAGCTCGGATGAGAAAATAGCGACTTCTGGTACCATCAATTTCCCGGAGAAGATAAGCTAAGGTCAGGTCAATTAAAGGATGCTCCGGCCCAAGTTCAAGCAAAGTAATCGCCTCCTGGAAAAGACCAAGACGCTCATAGCGTAAAGCAAGTTCAAGAAAAGTCTCATGGGGAAGTTCGCTGGTGATGAATTGAGGAAAGAGTTCTTTCTTTTTCTTTTCAGGCTCAAGAAGATAGGCCTCAAAGCGCGCCAGATGATTTAAAGGCTCAATTTCCAGAGCCCCTTTTATCTTCGCTCTGGCTTCCTCTCTTTTGCCTTCTTTCCGGGAGATGATTATCTCAAGTTCACGGGCAGCCATATTTTCAGACTCCGCTTTCAGGGCTCTTCTGACAAATTCTCTGGCCCGCCAGAAATCACCTTTCAGGAAAAAGATTTCGGCCATTTCCGTAAAAGCACCTGAACGAAAATCCAGGGACCGGCTGGCCCAGCTTAAGCCATCTAAAGCATCAGCCAGATTTCCCAGTCGACGGTTAATAACGCCATAGACAAAATTAGCTTCCGGGTCATAGGCATCAATCATCAGGACTTTTCTGGCGAGCTCCAGAGCCTCCTTCAATCTATTAGCCCTCAGCTCAAGTTCAGCTAAACGGGTTAGAGCTCTTATATGTGACGGTTCTTTTTTCAGACAATCCTGGTAAGCCTGAAAAGCCTCACTGAAGCGGCGCTGACGGGCCAGCTCCTCGCCCATCAGGAACCTACCCTCAGCTGAAGACCAGTCAAAATCCTCGGGTGATCGAACCGGACGATGGAGTTTGGGCTGGGATGCCTCATCGCTTCGCCATTCGATCTCGCCCTCACCGATTATAACCGCCAGATTCTCCGTTTGAGGCACTTCAAATTCCTTTTGCCATAAAACGAGGGGGCGAAGCCTCATTTTTTCCTGATGAATTATTTGGCCATTTACCTTAATTTTGAGTTCCTTTTCACCGGTGATGACCGGTGAGAACTCAAGAAAAATTTTTTTCCCTTTGGCAGGATTATTGTTTTCTGCAGTTTTCCTTCCTTTCTGTTCTGAGATTTGATTTCTCAAACCGACTGGTTCTTTTTCTGCCTCGCTTTCTCTGTTATTTGCTTTCGCGAAAGGCGAGGCTTGATCTTCGGGGCCAGAGGAAGTTTTCGCTTCGGCTTTCGTTCCGTCATTTCTTATTTCTACATTCAGCGCTCCTGAAGGTGAAGCCGCCACCATTTTTTTCAGCCCTTTAATGGGAAACCAGTATTCCTTCCAGTGAAGGACATGATAGGGAGAAAAGAAAGCGTGCTTAAAAGGAGTGTAACTGCTCGCTGCGGCTGTTTGATTATAGAGAAGGCCAGTCTGCATTTCGATATACTGGGGAGCTGGTAAATCAGTGAGAAGGTCACGCCAGATTTCACCATCCCTGGCCTGAGACCAGAGCCAAAGCTTCACTCCGGGCTTATCAGGATAAAAGGCAAAATGGCCGTAACCCAGAGCCTTTTCTTCCCAGAGGCCAGCAAAAAATTCACCATATTCGCCCAGAAGATGATAGGATTTGCTGCCACCGAAATTATTATTTCGATAATAGGACAGATCGCGGCCCTCAGGAGAAACGGGCCATGAACCAGGCACGCCATCATGGCCAATAAAATACTGTCCGGGATGATAAAAACGAAGATCACGTCCAACCGGTGCCGCAGCTGTCATCCAGTGATAAAGAGATTGATGAAAGGGGGTAGGATTAAACCAGAAGCCTTCGGTTTCCATGACGGCCTGGTCCCCCGGAAGGCGAATCCTCACGAACCAGCGAGTTCGGGAAGGCCAGTCCGAGGCGCCGACAACACAGGAGACACTGCCATCCTCGTTTTCTTCAAGAAGAAAATCAACCGGAGTAGCTGTGGAGGCAGCATGGCCGAGAAGGCCAAAATTAAATTCAATTCCGCCTGAAGTCCAGGGCCCCCGCAGGGCTATCTCCCTGAATTTAACCACGGGATTCCAGTAAATAAAATCAAAACCAGTGGTTTTCTCCCTGGCTCCCCAGACTTTGCCGCCAATCTCTGGAGCGACCATGATTTCCAGAAAGGGATTTTCCATGAGCACCATCTTCCAGGTCCTGGCTTCACCTTTCAGACTGTAGCCTTGAAAGCGGAAATAAGGGTAAAGAGGGCCTGGCCGGGCAACTGGATCAGGGTCAAAGAAAGGATATGTTTTTAAAATTACTTTCTCTAACCTGATTCTGCTCTTAGTTTCTTTGGATTCTGACTTATCTGTAAATGAAATTTCTCTTTTATAAATAGCCGCGAAAGTCAGGCCTGAAAAAAATAAAAGCAAGACCCCCAGGGCGAGGGCTTTTATTAAGTATTTTCCTTTTTTCATCACCCCTCCTTTTTTCTTATCTCCGGTCCTGGTGATTTAACAAAATTAAACCAAAAATGGCGCCAGAATCAAAATCATGTCGTCATTCCTTTAATTTTAAATAAAGACTTCATGAGCCGAGGAATGACGACCTTTATGGTAAAAGAGTCATAGCTGATTGAAAAGAGCACTTTACTATGATAAATTCGAAACCTGAAATAAATCAAAGTTAAATAAGATTGAAAAGAAAACAGAGCTGGAGGGAGAAAAGAATGAAAAGAGCTAGGATCTTCAGACATGCCGGCAAGGGCTTTTCAGTAATTTTTTTCCTGATTTTCGGTCTGCTTTTTCTTGCTTCTTTAGCCTCAGCGCAGGGTCATTTTGAATTCAATTTTCATTACGGCCGCTGGAGTCTGAACATCCTCCGGTCCACGATTGAAGATATGCTCAATGAGGCTCTAGAAAATCATCTTAAGAAAAATTTTCTTGAAGATATTCAGGCCAATCATCCTGAACTCGTCGAAAAAGCCTACAGTCAGCAGGTTCGTTTTGATTCAAATGGCGACAATTTTGGTTTTGAAATTCGCTGGTATCCGGGAGGGGAAAAGGGGTCTTTCAGTTTGGGCCTGGCTGTCGAAAAAACTTCGATGAAGGTGGCCCTGCCTGAGCTTTCCGCCGCCTTTGAGCTACAGGAAACAGTTTCCTCCAGAGTAGCGAATTTCGCCGGCAACGCCTCGGGCGAATTTCTGATTAAGCCCCTCTCCTTTCATTTAAGTTTCCGCTGGGATATTTTGCCCTCGAGTCCAGTACATCCCTTCATAACTTTTGGCCTAGGAGCCAGTGGCTCAAATGCTCTTGAAAAAAGCACTTTAAGTTATAGTTATACAGGTACTCTTAGAATTACCGGCAAACCTGATGAAGCCTATTCCGGCGGGGAAACCAAAACTCTCCAGGAATTTAAAAATGAAAGAGAAGCCGAAGGTGAGGATTTCCCTATACCTGGATTTTTTCCTTTCCTCCAGCTTGATTTTGGCTTAAAGGCGAGACTTTCCCGTAATTTTCATCTGCTTATAAGTCCCGGTGTCTGGGATGGGTTTCTTCTGCGCGGAGGATTATCGATTAGACTTTAATAACAAAAAAGATAAAACATAAAAATAAGAAGGTTCTCTCCCAAAGTTACGTGACGGTATTTGCCATTGCTATACAAGAAGGGCTACAACCTTCAAAAGCATTAACTCTCAGAAAAGGAAGCATAGCCCTGTGCACGACCTTTAAATTAAAATTGTTTCGCTTCAAGATAGCAGAATAGGGCTTGAACCCCATCAGTCTTTTGTGTGGTCTTGACCAGGATAAAGACTTGCTGATATGGCAAGTTCTGATGGCAATTAAGAAGGAGCCGCAGGAGAGAGCCATAGAGGATTACAAGAAGACTCACCCAGGAAGATATTTGAGAGACAACCGGCAGCTGCGTCCGAGGAAACTTGAGACCTTTTTGGGCCGATTCGCTACCTGCTAAGCTCAGGCTTAGGATCGGGAGAAAGGAGAGGTTTTTTGTCCTTGGGTGAGGGCCTTAAGGATTGAGGCTTAGCGGCAGTTGAAGCGAGGGGAGATGGAGGAAGGAAGAGGCAAAGTGATTCATCTTTCCTCTCGGCCAGCAGGGGCATGGGCGCGTCAGATTCATGGGTCAGCGAAAAGTACCCTCTATCTCTTCTTAAAGAAGATAGCTTAAAGCTATGGTGAATGGTCTTCTTTCAATCATCATCTATCCCGAAGTTTAAATATCTTCTGGCTTCTCTTCCGCCTGGTAAATATCCGAAGGCGCGACCCTATGTGGCCAATTCCGACCGCCATGTCCTTCTGTTTTTTGATTATCGGTTAAAGGGAAAGGGATAGCTGCCGCCACACACCAACTTTATTGTGGCGGCCTTAAGCCGGTTGGTCAATAAAATAAAGCCCCTGGTCGAAGATGGATCGAACGAAACCTGATAAACTAATTTCGCCTGACCTTTTGAAAAATCTTTTATCCTGAACTCTGCCGGACCCTGTGGAACTAATATCTATGTCTAAGTAAGAGGCTAAACTTGAACCTTTTGAAAGTAGGGTAGAGGTGAATTTTAGATGCTACGACATAAGTTCTGGATAAAACCAGGGGATAAACTGGCTTTGACCCCCATCTGACCTGCTGATGTTACTAAACATGTCCTTTGAATGAAAATCATTTCCCCTTCAGGGCCCAAATTATGCACATTTTTATAGGGCCTTATGACCCAGTTTTGCTCAGTTTTTTAACTCCCTGCTGTCCAAAAATGAGGACACCATTCAGGGAAAAAAACGAAGCTTTGCTCTTATTAAAATTGGCACATTTTTTGCTATAATTGAAAGAGGAGGTGATTGCTATGAGGAGGCGACACTTAAACCTTTTCATGATTATGGCCATTCTTCTCCTTTCGCTTCCGCTTCAATTAAAAGCAAATGATGTCGCCTTCGGCATGGGAACCGGCTATATTAAGGCAGAGGGGATAGAGGGGACGTTTTTACTGGCGGCGAATTTTCGTTTTAACCTAACCCCTAATCTCATCCTTGAACCGGAATTTCAATACTGGAGAGGTGAAAAAAAGGAAACAGGTTATTATTTCAAGATCCAGGAGCCGGTTCGCTTTCCTCAGTTAGGACAATGGACCTCCTTCCAGTATGAGAGAGAGTTTCAAGATTTCTTCCTAGGCTGGAACGCCCTCTGGTTCGTTCCGGGCCGAAGCATAAATATATATTTTGGCACAGGTCTGGGGGCTCACTTTATCCGAACCTCAAATAAAAATTCTCATTGGGTGCCTCGAGCGGATAGAGCCGAGTTCCAGATAATGCCTCAACAGAAACGGGAATATGATAAGACAAAATTTGGCGCCGGGGTTATGGGGGGAATAGATTTCCAGATTCTGCAAAATGCAAGTCTTTTTATTACCGTTCGTTATGACTTTGTCGAAAACATTCGGCAATTTAAGGTTTATAGCGGCCTCAGGGTTAGCTTGCCCCAGGAAAAAAGCTAAAAATGGTGCCACCTTATCTATTTCCTATTTTTTTCCTATACCTGGATTTTTTACTTTTCTCCAGCTTGATTTTGGCTTAAAGGCCAGACTTTCCCGTAACTTTCATTTGCTTATAACCACTGGTGTGTGGGGCGGCTTTCTCGTGCGCGGTGGACTGTCCATTCGACTTTAATAACAAAAATAAATAAAGCCTAAAATTAAAGAATAAAAATTGGCTTTTGAGTCTTTCTGTGACCATGTCAATCTGACATAAAAAAATGTCACCCTGCCCAATTCTTCTTTCTATTCTCATTTGAGGAATCGACCGTGGAAACATCTATCCGGGAAATATGTCTTCAGGCAATGTGCCTCGAGGATCAGATAATTAGCTGAAGTAAACAAAGGACACTGAAAGAACTGAACATTTTTGCGGTGATTTTTAATTTGAGAAATTACGAAATCAATCAAAGAAAATCTGGAGTGCTGATACCTATTTTCAGAAAAGATTGAATTTTAAATTTAAAATGACTTTTCCTTATTTTTCCTTCAATTTAGATCTTTTATCACCCCGATGATAATCCCGGAAGGTCTGGTTTAAGGCTTCTGAAATAAAGGCCGCTGACCACGGTCCCTCAAAATTAAGAAGGCAGTTAAGGTCATGAAGACAGCTGGTTTCGACATATTCAACAGGAATTCCGATTTCACTTAAATAGCTCAGAAAATTCCGGTTCCAGCTCAGAAGGGCGCCGACAACCAGCCTTAATCTCGTTCGGGCGGTCAATTTGTTTTTATTTTTTCCAGCCCAGAACCAGGGTGAAAATTGATTGAAATAATCTTCACTATTGGCAAATATGCTGAAAGCAATCATCGTATGTGACATGACCAGGGTCCTCCAATCGAGCAGAGCCCCATCATAAATAATTCCAAGGTTGAATAAATCCGGAAATTTAGTTATGAACTTGGCCGCCCCAAAGCCTCCCATGGAAAAGCCCTGAATGACTCTGAACCTGGCGTCGCGAAGTGTACGGAAATTTTCATCAACATAGGGAATGAGCTCAGCGATGATATTGGTTTCCGCTCGCTTTGTTCGGTCGAAACTATCAGCCCAGAATGAATCCTTATAGCCGTCGGGAAAGACAATTATTACTGGACCGATTATCCCCATATCCCTGGCTTTTTCGAAACTCGCCGGCACAGTCCGCGTGTGATAACCATCGTGGCTTCCGCCAAGTCCATGAAGATGGTAAATCACCGGGTATCTTTCTTCTGAAGAAGAGTAGCTTTCAGGAAGATAAATGGAAAATTCAATCTGCCTGTCGGTAACCGGGCCTGTAAAACTTCTTTTTTCTAAAGTTCCCCGTAGGGTCTGACCCAGAGCCGGCCCGGTTCGCAGGAAAAAGATTAGAGCGGAGAAAAGAGCAAACAATCTTACCCGTCTCATCTTCAGCCTTTAATTTCAACTTTTCCCTTTGAGCACCTTTGTTCCACCAGAATTAAATATTTTATTTAAATATTTCGCTATTTAAATCCACTTTTATTGGCCCAAATTCGCTGCCATTTGCTCTGAAGGGATGAAGCCTTGCAAGCTCTCATTTTAAGGTACCGACCTTTAAGGAAGAAGCTTTCATTGACAGTGGTTCGCCTCCTTAAAATAAATGGCGAACTTTTTGTAAATCAACAATACTTAGCTCTTAAATATGATTTTTATAGCTCTTTTAATTATAAGACAAAAATAAACGGAAAATCTTGGCTCTTCAGTCTCTTTCCTTGCTTAAATTTTCAATTTTACTGAAATTCCAATATTTAGCCGTACCACAAAGAAAACTCAGGGCCAGAAATAAAACCCAAGTAAAATTTATTTCAAGCCTTTTTCTGATCAGCCTTTTTCTTAACTGGATGCTGATTTCTCCTCTCATCGAGACCAAATTCTCTTTAAAAGCCGGGAAATAAGGTGGATTTATAGTCGTATTAAAAAATAGTCGTATTTAAAAATTGCCGGAAGACTTATGCTCGTCCTTTCACTAAATGGACTGGGATAAGCTTTCTCTCAGACCTCTCCTTCCTTCAGAAGAAAGCTTTTTCGGAAGAAAAACGCAGAAGATTCCTGATAAAAAACTCTGGAAGTTACGCCATTTTTAAGAATGAGCTGACTATTGATTTGGATGATTTGGAAACTCAGGGCCCTTAATTACAGCCTATATTTTTATGGAACTTCGCCTTAAAATGTTTTGCCTGAAGGGATAAAAAAATTTATTTGATCATGGAGGAAGACAATGGCAAAAATTTTTAAAGACCTGGTAGTCTCGGTGGAAAAAATTGAAGGTTACTGTCCCGTCTTCACCCCCGGGCAGAGTTTTCACCTGAAAGAGGGCTATAAGCTGGTCGCCCATATTCCGGTTTGCTTCCATGCTCTTCAGTCGCTTTCTCCTTATTATGTCGCTTTAAGCCGGGGAGTAAACTCCCGTGACCTTGGACTGGCCGGGCCAGATGGGGATGCCTTTGTTCAGTGCCTTGATCCTCATCAGATCACGGGGGGCGGAACGGTTATCTTCAGAATAAAGATGGCTTGAGATGGGAAAAGAAATAGACATATAATTCGATTATCCTGATAAAAATAAAAAAGCAGGGCTGAAATGGAGGAATAAATGCATCCCTGGCTGAATTTTAAAAATGATTATTCAGAAAAATTAAAATTAGCCTTGAAACCAAAAACCGAGATGAAATCCTTTCCCCTCTTTTTCCGGGAATTCCTCAAAATCCTGAGGCTCCCTTCTTTTTTCCTTGCCTTCTCTTTTCTTATTTTCGGACTGATTAAGACTCCGGCAATATCCTCTTCTTACAGGTTCAAGGATATGAAAAGGAAAAAGATGACTGAAATAAGAAAATTTGAAAAGGGTCAGGTGGCCACAAAGCTATCGCTCGAGCCAGAGCCACCGGAGTGGGAAAATCCGGCTGTTTTCAATATAGGTAAGGAGGAGCCCTATGCCTACTTTGTTCCCTTCCCGGATATTGATTCAGCCTTAAAAATGGACTGGAAAAGCTCGGCTTTCTATAAATCCCTTAACGGTCTCTGGAAATTCAACTGGGTGCCAAAACCAGCTGACAAACCCAGGGACTTCTGGAAGCCAGATTTTGATGACCGCCACTGGGTTGATTTTCCTGTGCCGGCCAACTGGGAAATTAATGGCTATGGCATCCCCATATATGTCAATTCAGCCTACGAATTCGCACCCAGAAATCCTGACCCACCTCATATTCCCCATGATAATAACCCTGTTGGCTGTTATCGTCGGACCTTTACTCTCCCGGCTAACTGGCAGAATCTGGATGTCTTCATCCATTTTGGCGCCGTAAAATCTGCTTTCTATATCTGGATCAATGGGCACTTTGTTGGTTATTCCGAGGACTCAAAAACGCCGGCCGAATGGCGGATTACGCCTTATCTCAAAGAGGGCGAAAATGTGGTAGCCCTCGAAGTTTATCGCTGGTCAGATGGTTCCTATCTTGAATGTCAGGATTTCTGGCGAATAAGCGGCATCGAACGCGATGTTTATCTTTATGCCGCCCCTAAAGTCAGAATTCGCGATTTTTTTGCCCTGGCAACCCTCGATGATAACTATCGTGATGGTCGTCTCGAGCTTGAAGTTGAACTTAAAAACTCGGCGGAAAAACCGCAGGCAGGCAAGGTGACAGTCGAAACCCGTCTACTGGATCCGGATAAAAGAATTCTCCTTAAGGAGCAAAAATCGGTTGAGCTGAATCGCCAGGAAAAGGCTGAGCTGAAATTTGAAGCTACTCTTCCCGCAGTGAAAACATGGAGCGCCGAAACACCCCATCTTTACACCCTGCTCCTTATCCTGAAGGATAATAAAGGCCGAACGACCGAGGTGGTACCCGCCCGAATCGGTTTTCGTCGCGTGGAAATCAAAGATGGCCGGCTTCTTCTTAACGGAGTTCCCATAAGATTAAAAGGAGTCAATCGCCACGAGCACGATCCCTTTACCGGGCATGTGGTTTCAGAGGAATCGATGCGCCGTGACCTGGAGCTGATGAAACAGCACAACATCAACGCTGTCCGCACCTCCCATTATCCCAATGACCCCTGCTGGTATGAGCTCTGCGATGAATATGGTCTTTATGTCGTTGATGAGGCCAATATTGAATCCCATGGTATGGGCTATGGCGAGCGCAGTTTAGCCAAAAATCCCGATTGGGGCCCGGCACATCTCGATCGAACCCGCCGCATGGTGGAACGGGATAAAAATCATCCCTCCATCATTATCTGGTCGCTTGGCAATGAAGCCGGCAATGGTGTCAATTTTGAATTGACCTACAATTGGATCAAAAAGCGCGACCCTTCAAGGCCAGTTCAGTATGAGCGAGCAGTTCTTGCATCCAATACAGACATTTATTGCCCCATGTATGCTCGGGCGAGCCGTCTCATCGAGTATGCACGAGAAAAACAATCCCGACCCCTGATTATGTGCGAATATGCCCATTCCATGGGAAATAGCACGGGCAACCTCCAGGATTACTGGGAGATAATCGAGACTTATGACCAGCTTCAGGGAGGCTTCATCTGGGACTGGGTTGACCAGGGGCTGGCCAAGAAAAATGAAAAGGGCGAAATCTTCTGGGCTTATGGCGGCGATTTCGGTCCTCCCGGGACCCCCTCAGATAGCAATTTCTGCTGCAATGGCCTGGTCGCGCCCGACCGCACGCCTCACCCGGCTCTGCTGGAAGTCAAGAAAGTTTATCAGTATGTCGCCATAAAAGCGGTGGATATTGCCTCCGGCCAGTTTGAAATCCACAACAAATATGATTTCCTGCCTCTTTCGAAATTCAATCTCCACTGGACTCTGCTCTCCAATGCCCGGCCTGTAGCTACAGGTGTCATTGAGGCACCTGAAATCGGTCCTCATGAGAAAAAGATAATTACGATCAATCTCATGCCTTATTTTTCCGATCGGAATAGTGAATACTGGCTAAACTTTGAGCTTCGAACAAGAGAGCCTCTACCCTTAATTCCAGCCGGTTTTGTCGTTGCCTGCGAGCAAATACCCCTGAAGACTTTAACCTCTGCTTATAGGGTCGATCAACTGGCTTCTCCTTCCCCGGAAAAGGAAATTCTGATTAAAGAGACAGAGAATGAACTTATTCTTGATGGAAAAGAGACCACAGTTATTTTCAATAAGACTACGGGTCTCCTGAAAAGCTATCGTTTTAAAGGCCAGGAATTCCTGAAGGAAGAGCCGGTACCCTATTTCTGGCGAGCCCCAACAGACAACGATTTTGGCAATCGCATGCCCCAGCGCTGTGCGATCTGGCTTCGGGCGAGTCAGCATCGTCAACTCCAGAAATTTGAATATAGACGGGTCGGTGCGGATAGAGTCACCGTAGAGACAGAACTTTTTCTGCCTGATGTCCCGGCCAGGCACAAAATCAAAATGACTTTCAATTTTCAGGGTGAGCTTCATATTGAAAATTCTTTTACTCCGCTGAGCCTGAAGGAACTTCCGGAAATGCCGCGCCTCGGAATGAAATTCATCCTGCCAGCCTCATTTTCTCAGCTTGAATGGTATGGCCGTGGACCCCATGAAAATTATGTTGACCGCAAGACCTCCGCCTTTATCGGTCGCTATCGGGACCAGGTTCGTCAGATGATTAATCCCTATGTCGCAGCTCAGGAATACGGGAATCGCTGCGAGAATCGCTGGCTGGCTGTAAGAAACGAAGCTGGATTCGGGCTGATGGTGGTTGGTCTGCCTGATTTTGAGTTTTCAGCCTTACCCCATACACCTGAGGATTTAACTCAGACCTGGCGGGGCCAAAAGCATGCCTACGAAGTTTCGCCCAGGGATTTAACCTGTCTGCTTCTTTCTGATATGGTGACAGGGGTTGGCGGCGACGATTCCTGGGGAGCCAGGCCACATCCGTCCTATGAGATTCCAGCCAGACCATATGACTATGCTCTCCTTCTTCGACCTTTAAGTCCCCTTGAAGACCCCATGGAAATCTGGGAAAGAAGCTATGTTATTCCTGAAGAAGCCTCTGGAGGCAAAGAGGTCTCCAGAGATTATCCGATTAAGCCCGTCCCATTTACTGAAGTTAAAATTAACGATTCTTTCTGGCAATCTCGCCTCGAAACCAATCGCCGCGTGACAATCCCGGATATTCTGCGTAAATCGGAGGAAACAGGACGAATCGCCAATCTGGAAAAGGCAGCCGGCCGAAAAAAAGGCGCCTTTGAAGGCAAGCGCTACAATGACTCCGATGTTTTTAAAATCATGGAGGCCGCAGCTTATTCCTTGAAAATCCAGCCTGATCCAATTCTTGAGAAAAAAATGGATGAACTCATTGAAATCATTGCTGCGGCTCAGGAACCGGATGGCTATCTCTATTCAGCACGGACCATAGACCCAAAAAACCCGCCGCCAGGAGCCGGGCCAGAGCGCTGGTCGCTTCTTGTTTCAAGCCACGAGCTTTATAATGCTGGTCACATGTATGAGGCCGCCGTTGCCTATTATCAGACTACAGGTAAAAGGAAGTTTCTGGATGTAGCCATTAAAAATGCTGAGCTCATAGCCAGCGTCTTCGGACCAACGAAAAGGCGAGGCTTCCCCGGGCATCAGGAAATCGAGATTGGTCTGGTCAAGCTTTACCGCCTCACGGGCGAAAAGAAATATCTGGAGCTGGCCAGATATTTCCTGGAGGAAAGGGGGCGCCTGCCCTGGGTCAGGCATTTTCCACCCGATTCGCCTTTTGCCATTTACAATGAAGACTGGTACCTTCAGGCTCATAAACCTGTCGTCGAGCAGACGGAGGCGGTGGGGCATGCCGTCAGAGCTACTTATATGTATTCAGGAATGGCTGATGTAGCGGCCCTCACCGGCGATCGTAAAATGCATAACGCGATTTACCGGTTGTGGCAAAATGTGGTTGGCCGAAAGCTCTATCTTACGGGAGGAATCGGAGCCAGAGAAGAAGGCGAGGCCTTTGGCGCTGATTATGAGTTGCCAAACGCCACGGCTTATAACGAAACATGTGCAGCCATTGGCCATGTTTTCTGGAACTACCGCATGTTCCTCCTTGAGGGCGATTCGCGCTATATCGACGTGTTAGAAAGAACTTTATATAACGGCCTGATTTCAGGAGTTTCCTTAAGTGGCAATTTATTCTTCTATCAGAATCCTCTGGAGTGGGATGGAAAAACTCCTTTCAATCAAAAAGCGGTGGGCCGTCAGCCCTGGTTTGAAGTAGCCTGCTGTCCGGGAAATATCGCCCGCTTTCTGCCATCTCTACCTGGATATATCTATGCCGTCAGAGGAAATGAACTCTATATCAATCTCTTTATCCAGAGCGAGGCCGCCATTAACCTGGCCGGAACAAAAGTCAGGGTAACTCAAATAACCCGCTATCCCTGGGAAAGCAAAATAAAAATTATTCTTGAGCCAGAAAAAACAGTGGATTTTGCCCTGAAAATCAGGGTTCCGGGCTGGGCTCTGGAACGTCCGGTTCCCAGTGACCTCTATCGCTATCTTGAAATCGACGCAAGAATTGAAACAGAAAAAAGAAACAGCTCCCGAAATGAGCTGGAAAATGAGAGAAAAAGGGAAAAGAAGAGAGATGGAAATTCGGGCGATCAAATGAGAAGAGAAGAAAATCATTTAAATTATGTATCTCTGGAGAAAAAGGTAATCTTCCCTGAAAATAAAATTGTAACGGAAACTAAAACTTCTGGAAGTTCAATAAGCATCAAACTTAACGGAAAAGAAATTCCCTTTGATCGTGACAAGCTCGAAAGAGGTTATTTCGAGCTGAGAAGAAAATGGAAAAAGGGTGAGGTAATTGAACTGGAATGGCCGCTCATGGTTAGGCGCGTGGCGGCTCATGAAAAGGTTAAGGAAAATGAAGGCAAGGTGGCTACTGAAAGGGGACCTATTGTTTATTGTTTTGAAGCGGTTGATAATGGCGGCCAGGTTCTCGGAAGGACCATTTCTGATGATATGATTTTCCGGCCGGTTTATAAGCCGAACCTTCTGGGAGGTGTGGTCATTCTTCAGGGCGAAAACAAAAAGGGAGAGAAGCTTGTAGCTATTCCTTACTTCGTCTGGAATCACCGCGGTCCAGGCGAGATGGCTGTCTGGTTGAAGCGAGTTCCGGGGCAATCGTAAATTTCAAGTCAAAAATTTATTGATTAAAATTAAGGTAAAAATAAAATAAAGTTATAATCGGCTTTGAACCTGGAGCATGAAAGATTTCGAGAAACTTTATTTTGCCAAAAGGGATTTTCTGGTTCTTTCTATTCTTAAAGAATCGAAAGTGGGTATTGCCGGTGCTGGCGGCCTGGGTTCAAATGCCGCCATGCTTTTAGCCCGGGCCGGGGTCGGCCAGCTAATTATTGCCGATTTCGATGTAGTTGAACCATCAGATTTAAACCGCCAGTTTTATTTTCTTGATCAGATTGGCCTGCCTAAGGTGATCGCCCTGGAACAGAATCTAAAAAGGCTGAATCCCTATTCTCTCTATGAGATGCATAACGTGAGAATAACGCCTGACAACGTCAAAGAAATTTTCTCCCGGGCTGACCTTTTAATCGAGGCCTTTGATCGAGCTGAAGAGAAGCAGATGCTGATTGAGCAATGGCTGACTCATTTCCCTCAAAAACCGATAATTGCCGCTTCCGGTCTGGCAGGCTATGGAGGTAATAATAAGATCCGCCAGCGGAAGCTTGGTAATCTTTATATCTGCGGCGATCAGGCAACTGAATGCGATGAATGCACGGCTCCTATGGCTCCTCGCGTCACCGTGGTGGCGGCCATGCAGGCTAATCTGGCCATTGAGCTTCTGGTAAAAATTAAGGGAAAAAAGAAAATGAAGGCCGAGGATGTCTGATTCCATCTATACTCGATCCAGGATGGCCATTTTTGACGAAATTCCAAACTTTTTGAGCTTCTTTTTGAGCTTGGTCTGCCTCATTGTTCGTGAAAATTTCAATTACAATGAAATTAGATATACATGAAATCAATTTTAGATACATGAAACCAATTAAAAGATACATTAATTTTTGTCTTCTCATTTTCTTTCTGGTTTCTCTAATTTCTTTAAAGAGCAAATCTGAAGAAAGTAAGAAATTGACTTCAAACATCCTGTTTGCCGGCCAGCCAGCTCAGCTCAATATCTCCATTTATGTGTTTTGCGCCTCTTTTCCGTTCTCATGGCCGAGTCTGGCATTTACGTCTCCCCTGGGGCTGGAACCTGGGTGAGGCTGGTCCACCGGAAATAAATCCTGATGCCCGAGGAACAGGATTACCCGACCCAAAAGAATTCCGCAATCCTGAGGTTGAAACCATCTGCCGTCAGTATCTTCATCTCCGCTATCAGCTTCTGCCTTATAACTATACACTAGCCAGAGAGGCCTATGACACAGGCCTGCCGCTGATTAGAGCACTCTGGCTTCATTATCCTGATGACCCCAGGGCCTTGAGCTGTGACAATGAATATCTGTGGGGCCGCGATATTCTGGTGGCTCCAGTTGTGGAAAAAGGGGCGACAAAACGACTTATCTATCTTCCCGAAGGCTGCTGGTATGATTTTTGGTCAAATACAGCTCATATGGGGCGGCAGGAAATAATTCGCTATGTCGATCTGGCCACCCTGCCCCTCTATATCCGCGCTGGAGCTATCATTCCCCTGGGCCCGATTATTCAATATGCTGAGCAACCATCCCAGGAACCGCTGACTGTGATGATTTATAGCGGTGCTGATGGCTTTTACCGTCTCTATGAGGACGATGGCCACAGCCTCGATTATCAGCAGGGTAAGGGACGCTGGATAAATTTCACCTGGAAGGACAGGGAAAGAATTCTGCGGATAGAACTTGACCCCAAATCAACCCTGGAGCTTGTTTCTCCTCTCCAGCTGGAAATCAGACTCATGCCTGAAAGAAAAAGCCAGACGGTAATTTTTAACGGCCTCCCCCTGGAAATAAGATTTTAAAAAATTAACTTTTCCTGGAAGGGAAATTAAAATCAGAATAAAGAATGTACCTTATTGGTAGCTTGGTTGTTTTATTAAAAGGAGCGATTTATCAGGCATTTAACTGGCCTATTTTTTTAAAAAATAAAAGGCTGTATTCTGAACTTTGAGAAGATAGAAGAGGCTAAAATCATCAAATTTTTCGAGCAACGCGCCTCGAGACTTGAAACCTGAAAAGCGCCTTGATAAAAATAATGAAATAAAATGACTGGATTAAGAATTTCTAAGAGCTCGTCAGACAAAATATAAGGTAGGTAGGTAGGAGAGAAGAGAGAAAAAAGAAAATAAAGCAGGAGAAGCCGAAACCAGAATAACGAGAAAGCAAAGAAAAAACGAATGCAGAGGAATGCGAGAAGATAATAGAATAGGGATCAGAAGAAAAGAAATAGAATGGAGAGGAGAAAAGAGCAAAGAAAAATAAAAAAAGAAGATAGAAGGAAGAGAGCGGAAGGGAAAAAACGAAAAACAATGAAATAGAATGAAATAAAGAAAAAAGAAATCAGAAGGGATTAGATAAATAGGCTATTCGGAAGAGGTGTTGGTAATAAAAATTTCTGGCTCAAATATGAAGAGAAAATTCAAAAAAATGAAAAGGTAATGATAAAAGGAGCGTCAAAGGAGGACAAAGTTCAAATATTGAAACCTCTTTTTCTGATTCTGGCTTTAGTTTTCTTCTCTGTATCCGGGCCTATTTTCCAGGCGCCAGCTGCGACTGCCAGCCCCTCTTTCCTGAAAGATGCCTTCTTCTCTTTTTCTTCGCCCTCCTTTTCTCCTGACTGGCGACCAGCTGAGGTACTGGCTAATCTCTCCAAAAAAAATTAATTAGTCCCTCTGAATTTTTGGCAGAAAATTTAGGACATCCTGATATTTCCCTGAAAAAGGATTTTTCTTTTCCCCTTCTTTCCATTGATTCCTCTCCTTGCCCCCCGACTGCTTATGTCCCGCCAGCGAGCCTTCACCAGGCCCAGCGTCAATTCAATCTCAAAGTCCAATCGCTTCTTCACAATCAGCGGTTTCAACGCACCACCTTCTCCATTTCCATTCGCTGGGCTGGAACTGGCGAAACCATTTATGAACATCGGGCCCATGAAAGGATGATTCCAGCCTCCAATATGAAGCTCATAACCTCAGCTGCGGCCATTCATTTACTTGGTCTCGACTTCGAATTCAAAACCAGGGTAGCTCTGGCCTCTCAGTCCTTAATTATCATTGGTTCAGGTGATCCTCTTCTTGGCGATCGAGAAACCGATAAGCGCTACGGGCGCCAACCTTACTGGCTCCTAGAAGACATAGCCTCTCGTCTATTGATCAAGGGCATAAAAGCAATTAAAGATATCATTATTGATACTTCCATCTTTGATGACCAGCGGGTCCATCCTTCCTGGCCCCAGAATGTTCTTCTCCAGAAATATGCCTGTGAGGTCAGCGGTCTCAATTATCATGGCAACTCCCTTGAGCTTACTGTCATCAATCGTCAGGGGAAAACTTTCGTTTTATCTGAGCCTAAAACCAATTATGTAAAATTTATAAATGAAACGCTGGCCACAAGCTCAGAAGAAAACTGGTTTTCTGTGAGCCGAACTTCCTCGCCCCTGGTTCTGCGAGTAACAGGAAAAATTAGGTCTCAAGCAGGACCTTATGCTGTCAGTGTGGCTAATCCGGCTCTTTTCTTTGGCACCCTGCTTAAGGAGCACCTGATAAGAAAGGGCATAGAAGTTGAAGGACAGATCAGAGAAGAAAAGGTTCCGGCTGAAAGTGAGCTGGAAGTAATAGCCGAATATCGGACACCACTACTGGATGTGCTTCGCCGGGTTAACAAGGATAGTCTGGGCCTGGCAGCGGAAGCTCTTTTCAAAACGCTGGGCACTCTGGATCATCCTGAAGGCAAAGGCGGAAGCTGGGCCACAGGCAGCCGGGTTATTACCCGTTTTCTCCTCAACCTGGGCATTCCTGAAAATGAATTCTTTCTGGATGATGGAAGTGGCCTGAGCCGGGAAAATCGGCTTACAAGTTATGCCCTGACTTCCCTTCTTCTCTGGCTTTACCGTCAGCCCTGCTGGCCAGCCTTCGAATCAACTTTAGCTGTAGGCGGAGTTGATGGAACTCTGGAAAGTGTTTTTCGCGAAAGAAATCTGCGGGGAAGAGTGCTGGCCAAAACAGGTTATATCAATGGAGTAAGAGCTCTTTCGGGTATAACCCATACCAGAAGCGGCGATATCATTTTCTCCTTCCTGGCTAATAATGCCTCTAACGTTGCCCGCTCCACGATAAACAGTATTGTTAAAGAATTAACCAGCTGGGCTGATAATCTCCTAATCTCGGTTTCAACTGCCTCATCTGGCCCAATCATAAAAGATTAAATTTTTTTGTTAATTCGATAAAGGTAATTCAGGCTTTTTTATGGCTAAAGATGATAGATTTCACGGCACTCAAAAGAGGATTGAATCCGGACCAGTTCATCGTAGCGGACAACAATTAGAGAAATACCCGTAAGATACACAATATATGGCTTCAACTCGCCTTTAAGGATTTATTTTCGCGTTCTGTAAAGATCCTCGCGGATTGGTAATTCTTCAGACCTAATCATTAAAGATCGGAGGTAAGGAGTAAATTAATTTTAAATTAAAGCTGCTGAAACTGCTCGGCTACAAAAATCCTGTTATTTAAAGGCCCCATGGCGGCTGTATTTCCAGCATTTAAAAAGAAACACTAAAGAAATACGGTTATCCGGAGCTTAAAAAAATTTTCATACTTTCTGCCAAAGACATAAAGCGGGATTGAATAAGAAAGCAAATAAACATATAATAACGGAACCAATCAGAGGAGGCTAAGATGAAATCAAAAATTTTCTTAATTTCATGCTTTTTTTATTTTTCTTTCTATTCAACCTGAAGGCTCTGGCTATTGATACCAAGGATACCCTTCTTCTCAGTCAGCCAGCTTTGAGCGCCTCAAAGATTGCCTTCGTTTATGCGGGCGATCTCTGGGTGGCTGAAATTGATGGCCGAAATCCTCGTAAGCTTACCTCTGACCTTGGCGTTGAAAGTAACCCGGTTTTTTCCCCTGATGGCCGCTGGATTGCTTTCAGTGCTCAGTATGAAGGAAATACAGATGTTTATATTGTGCCGGCTGAGGGTGGTATTCCCCGCCGTCTTACCTGGCATCCCTCGCCTGACCTGGTTCAGTGTTTTACTCCTGATGGCCGGGCGGTAGCCTTCACCTCTCCCCGCTCTTCCTTTGCTCGTTCCTGGTACCATCTCTATACGATTCCCATTGAAGGAGGTTTCCCTGAACAGATTCCTCTGCCCTATGTTTACCGGGCTCGTTTCTCGCCTGATGGCAGCCGCATTGTCTACAATCCCATCCCTGATGCTTTCCTCCAGTGGAAGAATTATCGAGGTGGTCAGGCCTCAACCCTCGTCATTTATCGGCGAAGTGACCATAGCCTTGAAAAAATACCGCAGCCTGAAGGAAGATGTAACGACGTTGATCCTGTCTGGATAGGCGACAAAATTTATTTTCGCTCTGACCGTAATGGTGAATTTAATCTCTTTGTCTACGATTTAAAAACAAAGCAAATTCGCCAGCTGACTCACCACCAGGACTTTCCTGTTCTAAGTGCCTCGGGTGGTGCTGGCAAAATCATCTATGAGCAGGGAGGTCATCTCTATTTATTCGACCCCCAGACTGAAAAAAGCACCAGGCTAACTATCGGCGTTGCCGCTGATCTGCTGGAACTGAGAGAACGCTATGTCCGTGGGGCACGCTGGATTCGAAATGCCCATATTTCACCGACTGGAGCCAGGGCAGTTTTTGAATTTCGAGGTGAAATTGTTACTTTTCCGGCTGAAAAAGGCGATTTTCGAAATATCACGCAAACACCTGGAGCTCATGAAAGGTCGCCCGTCTGGTCGCCTGATGGTCGCCTTATCGCTTACTTTTCCGACGAATCCGGCGAGTATGAGCTTCACGTTAGACCCCAGGACGGTAAGGGCGAAGCCAGAAAATATAAACTCGGCGGAGCCGGCTTCTATGATTCGCCGGTCTGGTCACCGGACAGTCAAAAAATTGTCTTTGCTGATAACTCCTGGTCACTCTACTGGATTGATTTAAAAACAGGAGCGGTCAAAAAGATTGCTTCGGAGTATCTTCTCGGGCCAGCCAGGATCCGCAGCGTCTATGCTTCCTGGTCACCCGATTCCAGATGGATTGCCTACACTCTTAATACTCAGACCTATATCCAGAAGGTTTTTGTCTATTCCCTCGAAAAAGATAAATCCTTCGCCGTCACCGACGGTCTCAGCGAAGTGGCTGAGCCGGTCTTTGACCCCAGCGGCAAATATCTTTATTTCATCTCGTCAACTGATGCCGGGCCGGTAAAGCAGTGGTTTGATATGTCCAATGCCGATTTGCGGGCAACCTATTCTCTATATCTGGTTGTTTTGAGAAAAGATTTACCTAATCCACTAGCCAGAGAAAGCGACGAAGAAAAGGGGAAGGCGGAGGAGAAGGCTGTGGCGGAAAAGCCGGGTTCAGAAGTTGCGGCGGAAAAAGCAAAGGAAGCTGTCGCCACTAAAGTGAAACCTCAGGTTGCTGCCAGAACTGGAGAAGAAGTCAAAAAAGAGGAAACGATTATCGATTTTGACGGCCTGAACCAGAGAATTCTGGCTCTTCCTGTTCCCGCAGGCAACTATCGTAACCTCCAGGTAGGTGAATCCGGCCACATCTATTATCTTGAATTTCCCTATATGCCTCTCGGAATTTCTTTGGCCCAGATGGGCGAAAGGCCCACCGGCGCCAAGCTTCATCATTTCGATCTGAAGACCAGAAAAGATGAAGTGGTCATGGAAGGAATAAACAATTACATTATTTCGGCAGACAAGAAGAAAATTCTTTATGCTGCCCGGGATACCTGGGGAATCACCAATCTGGCCGGCAAGATTCAAATGGGTCAGGGAAAAATCAATGTTGAGAGCATTGAGGTGAAGATTAATCCGCCGCTCGAATGGCGCCAGATTTTCTATGAAGCCTGGCGGATAAACCGTGATTATTTCTATGCCACCAACATGCACGGCTGTGACTGGGAGGCCATGAAAAAGAAATACGAGATTTTTCTGCCTCATCTGGCCTGCCGTTCGGACCTCAACCGGGTCATCCAGTGGATGTGCAGTGAGCTCGCCGTGGGTCACCATCGGGTTGGCGGTGGAGACAGTCCCTTTGAGCCGAAAAGAGTTCAGGTTGGACTTCTCGGTGCTGATTATGAAATTGCCAATGGTCGCTATCGTTTCAAAAAAGTTTACGGAGGGTTGAACTGGAATCCCGAGCTTCGAGCTCCACTCACTGAGCCTGGAGTTGATGTGAAGGCGGGAGAATATCTTCTGGCTGTCGATGGCCAGGAAGTGAAGCCTCCGGCGAATCTTTACAGCTTCTTTGAAAACAAGGCGGACAAGATAGTTGAAATTACAGTTGGCCCGAGCCCCGATGGCAAGGGAGCCAGGACGGTTAAAGTTGTACCCATTGCTGACGAAAGTGCTCTGAGGAACAGGGACTGGGTTGAAGGAAATTTGAAAAAAGTGGAAGAAGCGACGGGCGGCCGGGTAGCCTATGTCTATGTTCCGAATACTTCTACCCAGGGTTATATATACTTTCGACGCTATTTCTTCCCTCAGGCTTATAAGGACGCAATCATCATCGATGAAAGATTCAATGCTGGCGGTCAAATAGCTGATTACTATATTGATTGGCTGCGCAAACCCTTTATTGCCATGTGGAATATGCGTTATGGTGCTGACCTTAAAACCCCCAGTGCCTCGATTCAGGGACCAAAGGTAATGCTGATCAACGAGATTGCCGGTTCGGGCGGCGATCTTCTGCCCTGGATGTTCAGGAAGTTTGGCCTGGGGCCGCTCATTGGCAAGAGAACCTGGGGAGGACTGGTGGGCACTCTCGGCTTTCCGGTTCTCATGGATGGAGGCACGGTAACAGCGCCTAATCTGGCTATCTGGACGGAGGATGGTTGGGTTGTTGAAAATGAGGGCGTGCCGCCGGATATCGAGGTGGAAATTACCCCAGCTGATTACATAGCTGGCCGTGATCCACAGCTTGAAAAGGCAATCGAAGTAATTCTGGACATGCTAAAGAAAAATCCACCGCCCAAGCTCGTTCGTCCCCCCTACCCAATTAGAGTCCGTAAATAAAATCGGTCCAAAATTGGTGCCAAAATTGGTGCCAGCTTACTTATTCACCATTTTCCTACTCAAAATTGGTGCCAACTTATATATCTACTTTTTCTTGATTAGATTTATTTATTTACCCTTTTTTACTTAATAATTTCTATCTTGTATTTCGTGCTAGCCTGCGTAATTTTTTGGCCATTTCCATTTTTAAATAATGCCAGTTTATATTTTTACCTTTTTAGAAGCGACATTTTAAATTAGCAACTTGCCTCACTTAAAATCTAGACGAAGTTGATTCATTGCCTCACGAGAAAATCTACATGGAATTATCTTGCCCTCTGGCTGTTCAAGCTATTAAATATCGGGATGATTTTAGCCAGGAGTTAAGGAAATGGGCTCAGACATGAAAGTTAAGCGGCTTTATTAAAAGAGCTAGCCAAAAGATATCAGAGAGGCTCTAAGAAGGAAAAAAGCCTGATATTGTGGAGGAGTTTGTTGGCCTTACCGGTTACAATCATTGTTATTCGAGCTGGTTATGACGCCACTGCTGTCAGAAGGTAATCTTATCGGGTAAAGATGGGCCGCAGGTTGTGTTCATCGGGGAGGTAAGAAAGATAAGGCGGATGAGAGCGAGGATTTATGATGAGGAGTTTAAAAGGGTTCTGGTCTGGATCCTGGAACTTTTGGACTACATCTTCGGCAAAAGGTTGGCGGCCAGCTTGAGATGGCTGGTACCGAAGCTTGTGGAACAAGGGGGGGCTGAGGGTAAAGAAGAAGGGCCAGGAGAATTGGACGAAGGTCCCGGCGGCGACGATAGACAGGCTGTTAAGGCCGGAGAGGAAGAAGTATGAGCTAAAATCGCGAGCCAGGACCAGGCCGGGCACTTTTCTTAAACACCAGGTCCTGCTAAGGACCTTTTCCGAATGGGATGATGGGAAACCAGGGGTTTTTAGAGATAGACTGGGTGAGCGACGAGGGTGGAAATAGTTCTGGTGAGTTTCTCTCCAGCCTGAACGCCACCGATGTGGCCTGCAACTGGGTAGAAACCGAAGACTTACGGAATAAAGCCCAGGTCTGGACCTTCTGGGCCCTGGAGAAAAAAAACAGAGGCTACCCTTCCCACTTCTGGGCATAGACTCAGATAACGATGAAGCTTTCATCAATGCCCATCTCATCCGCTATTCCGAGGAAAACAAGTTAACTTTTACCCGAAGCCGCCCTTACAAAAAGAACGATAGTTGTTATGTAGAACAGAAGAACTACCCGGTGGTTCGACGCCTGGTGGGCTTTCTCAGATACGATACTGAACAAGAATAACATCTCTTTGAACAGATTTACTCGCTCTCCAGGTTGGATTATAACTTCTTTCTGCCTAACATGAAGCTTGTCAGGAAAGAGAGAACAGGCCACCGGGTGACAAAAAAGCATAATCTGCCTAAAACGCTTTACCAGAGATTATTAAAATCGCCTGAGCCAAGTCCGGGGAAGAAGAATCGCCTTCGTAAAATTTACCAGCAACTGAACATTGTCAAGTTAAAGAGAGATATAGATAGGCTAAGAGACGGGCTATGGCGACTACAAAAAACAAAGGGAAATTGCCCATATTTTCGTCTAGATTTTTACGTGAGGCAATGAATATGCCTTCATCTACATTTTCTCATGAGGCAACAGGAAGGCGGCAAAATGGTTTTTAATCTTTCAAGGTAAGATAGAGCCCTGCAATATGAGGGTTTCAGGTTTTATCCCTCGGTAACCAATTGCTTCGGCCTGCAAGAAAAGCCTTATTCTTTTTGCAGATTTATCTCCCCTCTGAAACTGGCGAGAACTGGCCTCAATTCTTTCTGCTTAAAGAGGGGGAAATGATCCACGCTGTTAAGGCCGAAATAGTTGCTTCTTCCTGGGATAAAAAGGCAAAAATTGGAGTGGATTTAACTTAATTTTCAGTCTTTGTTTCCTGGAGATTATAGCCTGAAAGTTTCACTTCCCATTTCTTCCGACCATTCTTTAAGTCAGGAAATCAAAATCACCAAAATGAATTATTAAAAGCTTTCTGGCTCATTCCTTCAGATCAAATTGCAGCCTCTTTTATCCACCAGCGTCTGGTCCCTAAGGCCTGGGCTATCTCAGTTTGAATAATGAAGGTATCAGTGCTCTCATATTATAATATTGAATGTTCCCCTTTAAATTAAAATTAATATAAAGGGAGTTAAAGATGATAAAACGCCTTCTCGGGATTATTTTAACTGGCCTCATTTTCTTTTCTATCTCTATGAACCAGGGATTAAAGTCAAAACAAATGAAATATAATTTTTTCATTGTTTCCCATGGAGGCGCTGCCGATCCCTTCTGGGCTGTGGTTAAACGCGGCATGGAAGACGCGGCTAAAATTTTAAGCGAAAATCCTGAATTCGATGTCAAGGCGGTTTACTTTGGGCCAGCTGTCGCCTCCCCGACTGAGGTGGTCAAATTATTAGATATGGCAGCAGCGGCTAAACCGGATGGAATTGCCGTCACCATCACCGATCCCTATGTCATAGATGAGGCAGTCAGGAGGATTATAAAGGCAGGTATTCCCGTGATCGCTATCAATGTGCCTGATCCCCGACCAGAAGAAGAAAAAATTCCCTATTTATTTTATATCGGTGGTGATGAGTATCAGGGCGGAGTTCAAGCGGCGAAGACATTCATCAAGATAGCCAAGGAAAGGGGAATAACAATAAAAAAAAGTGTTGCCGCTCCTCAGGAAATCGGCCATGTGGGTTTAGAAAGCCGGGCTGATGGTTTCATCAAGGTGATGAATGAAAACGGCATCCGGGCAGATAAGCTCCGCCTTTATGGTGAAGATCCAACAAAATCGGTCGAAATTTTGCGAAGCTATATAAGAACTCATCCTGAAACCAATGTTCTCTTCACCTTAGGCCCTATGGGCACTCTCGCTGCTGTCACTTTTTTAAAAGAGGAAGGACTGACAGGCAAGATACTTCATGGAACGTATGATCTTGATCCTTTCACCCTGGAGGCAATAAAGAAAAAAATAACCTTATTTACAATAGTGCAACAACCATATTTACAGGGATATCTTCCGATCCTTTATTTGACGCTTTATAAAAGATTCCTTTTAAGGCCACTTTCTGATATTCTTACCGGGCCAGCAATTGTTGACATCTCCAATGTGGAAAAAATTGAAGAACTTATTAAAAAAGGTTATTGGTAAACTTTTTTTATAGGGAATCTGTGATTTGAGATAAATAAGGGAAACCTAATTTTTCCCAGAAATGGAGGAAATAAGTCAAGGAAAAGTAATTCCATAGAGAAGACCTGTCCATGCAAGCGGTCATTCGACGGTTAGGCAAGTGCTTAAAAATCTTTGTTCAGCGAATAAGCCGCCAGCCAGAAATGGGCGTCCTTATTGCCTTCTTTTTTGTCCTTAGCGGGTTTGGCCTTGGAGCCGAGGGTTTTTTCACTCTAAGGACGATGGCTGGCGTGCTCACTGTCATCGCTGAATTAGGTATTTTGACGATAGGGATTACTCTTCTTATGATTTCAGGCGAGTTCGATCTTTCAGTAGGTTCGGTTCTGGCTATTTCTTCCATAATCTGCGCTTTTCTTCTTCGAATCGGAGTTATAGATTTTCTGGCCTTCTTCGCCGCACTCATCTTCGCGGCTATTCTCGGCTGGCTAAACGGAGTTATTGTGGTCTTAACTGGCATTCCTTCATTTATTGCTACTCTTGGAACCATGATGTTCTGGCGGGGAATTCTCCTGGCCATCACCGGTGGCCTGCCCACAATCCCTTTTTTTGGCGAATCAAAAATTCTCAGCCTTCTAAACAGTCCTATGGTCAAAGACTTTCGAACCTCAGCTGTCTGGATGATGGTGATTGTTTTCGTAGCTCATCTTGTTCTTCGCCAGACAGCTTATGGAAACTGGGTTTATGCTACCGGTGGCAATAAGGAGGCCGCTCGCTCCATGGGTGTACCCATCGCCAGGGTAAAAATCATAAATTTTACTCTTTCCGGTCTACTGGCCGGCCTGGCTGGTTTGATGCAACTGGCCCGCTTCAGAACGGTCGATGCCCTGCGCGGCCAGGGAATGGAACTTGAAGCGATTGCTGCCGCGGTGACAGGTGGCGTTTTGCTCAGCGGCGGTTATGGCAGTATTTTCGGCGCTTTGTTGGGCGTGCTGATTGTAGGCATAGTGCGGACAGGTTTGGTTTTGGCCAAAGCGCCACCCTACTGGTATCAGGCCTTCGTCGGCCTTATCTTAATAGTTGCTGTTGTCATTAACATCCAGATAAAGAAGAAAGGGCAAATATGACTGAAGTAGCATCAGCGAAATCTTTGCTTCTTCTTGAAATGAAAAGAATTACCAAGAGCTTCGGGCCAGTTCTGGCTTTAAAAGAGGTTGATTTCGCCGTAGGCTATCAGGAAATTGTGGGCCTGCTCGGCGATAATGGAGCGGGCAAATCCACTCTGATTAAAATCCTCTGTGGTGTCTACCCTCCTGACCAGGGCGAAATTTATTTTGAAGGCCAGCGGATCATTTTTAAATCACCCCGGGAAGCCAGAAACTCAGGGATCGAAACAGTTTATCAGGATTTAGCGCTTATTCCTCTCATGAGCCTGGCTCGCAACTTCTGGCTAGGACGTGAGCCTAAGCGACAATTGGGTTTTCTTAACTTACTTAATCTAAAATATATGAAACAAACAGTCCAGGAAGCTGTGGCCACCCTCGGGGTTAATATTCGTTCTGTTGACGAACCTGTGGCCTCGCTCTCCGGAGGCGAAAGACAGTCAATTGCCATCGCCCGAGCACTTTTCTTCGGTGCCAAGTTGCTTATTTTAGATGAACCGACCTCATCTCTTTCGATCAAAGAAGCAGCCAAAGTTTTAGATTGTGTCCAACAGGCTAAGGAAAAAGGCCTGTCCATAATTTTCATCACTCACAATTTACATCATATCTGGCCGATAGCTGATCGCTTGGTTATTCTTTTCAATGGTCGGAAGGTGGGAGACTATCCCAAAAGCGAAGTTTCTCCCGAAGATATTGAAGGCCTGATTATTTCTGGCCGCAAACTGGGGAAAGAAGCGTGGGATGATCGCCCCTTACTGAATTAAAAAATATCAAAATATTGGATTTAGTTATATCCCTTTAATTAAAAAAGTAGTGATTAAATTTTTTCTAATCAAAATGATAAACTTGATTCGAGGTTAATAGTCAGTAAAATAAAAACGAAATGAATCAGATTAAAGTAGCTATTATCGGAGTTGGACGTATTGGCCGGCTCCATGCTGAAAACCTGGTCAAACGGATTAAGAATGTTAAAGTGGAAGCTGTGGCCGACATCAATCAAGAAGCTGCAGCCAGATGCGCCCAGGAGCTCGGGATTTCAAAATTTTTCCAATATTCGGCGCCAGTCTTTGCTGATCCCTCAATTGAGGCTGTCCTCATCTGCACACCCACCGCCTCTCATGGCGAATTAATTATCGAGGCGGCTCGAGCCGGCAAGCATATTTTCTGTGAAAAACCTCTTGCCTTAACCCTCGAAGAAATAGATCAAGCCCTTGCGGCCGTTGAAAAAAGCAGAGTGAAATTTATGGTCGGCTTCAATCGCCGCTTCGATCCCAATTTTGCCAAAGCCAGGGAGCTAATAGTTAAGGGAGCAATTGGAAAGCCCCATCTTCTCCGGATTACCAGTCGAGACCCTGCTCTACCACCCTTAGCTTATCTACGTCAATCTGGTGGTATTTTTATTGATATGACCATCCATGACTTTGATCTGGCCAGATTTCTCATGGGAGAGGAGGTTGTTGAAATCTATGCCACTGGAAGTATTCTTATCGATCCAGTCCTCACTGAACTGGGAGATATAGACACTGCGGTAACTGTTCTCCATTTCGCCTCTGGAGCCATTGGAGTTATTGACAATTCACGCCGGGCTGTCTATGGCTATGACCAGAGAATTGAAGTTTTCGGAGAAAGAGGGATGATTTCCGTCGGCAATCCTGCAGCCGACACGTCCCTGCTTCTGACTGAAAAAGGCCTTGAAGGGCCGACTCTTCCTTATTTTTTCATTGAAAGATACACTGATTCCTATATTAAAGAACTGGAAGCTTTCCTGGATGCGATCAGAGAAAACCGTGAACCTCCGGTTACCGGGAAAGACGCCAGAATTTCTGTTGTCATGGCCTATGCGGCCAATCGGTCGCTCAAAGAAAAAACACCTGTTCGTCTGAAGGAAATTGAATCTTTCCCTTAACGATGTTTGACAAAATTGGAGCCTGTACCTGGATTTTTGGCCAGACTCCCTTGGCTAAGGTGGCTGAAGGTCTGGCTCAATTGGGGTATAATGGCGTTGAACTTTTGGGCGATAGAGAGCGCTATCCGGTCAAGGAAACACGTCAAATTCTTGAAGGGGAAGGCCTTTCAGTCTTCTCTCTGACTCCCCCTGATATTGACCTGGCTCATTCTTCACCAGGGATCAGGCGTCAGGCGCTGGATGAATATTTACGCCTGCTTGATTACAGTAAAGAATTAGGCGCAAAGATTGTCTCCTGCCATGGAAAAGTGGGTCGGGTGCGCAGTCTTACCAGCCAGGACGAGGAGCTGAAATTATTCAAAGAAAATCTGGCTGTTATTGCTGAAAAGGCCACAAAATTAAATCTCCTGGTGGCCCTGGAAACCCTCAATCGCTATGAATCAAATTTGCTGAACACCGCTGACGAGGCTATTAAAACCATCGAAGAGTTGAACTTTTCCTGCCTTGGAATTCTGCTTGACACCTACCACATGAATATTGAGGAAGCCGACTTTATCGCTGCCATCCAAAAAGCGGGAAAATATCTTTTTTTGTTTCATCTTGCCGACTCTAATCGCCGCGCCATTGGCCGGGGACACATTCCCTTTTCGGCCATTTTTTCGGCTCTCAAGGAAATCGCCTACCAGGGTCCGCTAATTGTCGAATGTAATGCTCCTGGCCCAGATCCTTTCTCGCCCGAAAAGGGACCTGGCTGGGAAACCTTGCTCTGGGATGAAATAAAAGAGACAATTAACTGGCTTCGCCAGAAAAGTTTAACGAGATACCCCCCTGATCCACTCAAAAGTTAAAAATTAAAAATATTAATCAGAGTTTAAAACTTTCCGGTGGATTTATAGGCCAAAAGAAAACTGGTTAATATTCTGCTCCTCTTTTGGCCGGAAAAGAAAAGAGCGTTGACACTTCGCCAGAGGAAAAAGGAACGCCTATATAAATTTCGCCGGGCAGGATCTTTTCCAGTCGCCTGAAAGATTTATCCAGGAAAAAATAAGGCCACCCTAATTTAATCGCCAAAGGGCTGGTCGACGGCGACTGCCTCCATTCTCTCAAGGATTCTGGCTCCGTCTTCTGTTATAACCTACAATCTTCAAACCGGATACCAAACTCGCCCTAAATATAAAGCCGCGCTCGTTCGAAAAAATCATGCCAGGCGCAAGTTTTAATTTGTTTCCTTTGACTAAATAGGAATATTCATGGCCATCCATTCCAATGCCATGGCCCAGGCGATGGCTAAAATATTTGTAGCCAGGACCAAAATTGCCATCTTCAATGACTTTCCTGGCCGCAGGATCCACTTCTTCACAGGCTACTCAAGGCCTGGCCGTTTTAAGGGCAGCGGTCTGGGCCTTTTTAACTATCTCCCGCACTCGGTTTTGCTTCTCACTTGGCATGCTAAAAACGATGGTCCGCGTTACATCGGATCGATAGCCTTCAATGGAGCAACTACCGTCAAACAGAATAATGTCCTCTGAGTTCAGGGTTCGAGGGATCAGAGAATCGTGGGGAAAGGCCGAGTCGGGCCCAAACTGAGGTCTCCCGCTTACCGTTACTCCAGGTTTCTTATGGCCGCCCGGAAAGCACCGGCTAATTCTCCCTTGATCATCCCTTCTCGAAGTTCTTTATAACCTTCCCGATAGGCCAGTTTGGTCAGGCGATTGGCCACTTCTATAAAAGCAATTTCCTTCTCTGTTTTAAGATTGCGGCAAGCCTCGGAAACAGGTGCGCTGTCAACGACCTCGATGGAGCTTAAAGCACGCCGCAGTCCGTGAACTTCAAAAGCCCGCAGGTCAGGGGCAGTTGCCAGTCATGTCTCGCAAGCTGTTTCTCTTGTTATGCCTATAAATAGTGAATTTAAATGAGATGATATTTCATTGTAAAAGATTATCTTGAAACAATAAGACCAAAAACAAAGCGAAAAGATAGAAATTAAAATAGGGTTAAAACCAGGAGTTTTTATTAAAACCAGATAAAAAGAGAAACGGATCCACGGATAAGGTCGGTCCGGGAAGAATAAAAATGATAAAAGGCTGTTCCTTCTTTCCTTTCAATGCTGCCTTCTCTTAAATATTGAGCCCGGCCACCTTTAAGGTATCGAGCAGCAATGTCGGCCATTAGATAAATTGGCCGTGAAGGGCGTCGTGATCTAATGGTTAAAAGCCGAGAGGCTACTCCTGCTCCAAGACCCAAGCTTGATGTCCAATCAGAAGCGTTCCTGGCTTTAATACCCGAATGATAGCTCGAAGAATCGCCGGAACCTTTGAGCGAAGTTTCTGTCCTCAGGTGATTGAATCCGATTAATCCTTCCAAGTAGGGTTTAACCGACCCTTTTAACGGCGAGTAGCGGATAAAGACATGACCTAAAAGCATGGAATAGATAGTAACGACATCAATAATTAATTCAGGGATATTGGGGCTGAGAAGCTCTGGTCTTCTTTCCCGGCCATATTCAAGAAAAGTAAAAGAAAGGCCAAAGACCCATGAGGAACGAGGGACTCTGTAAGCCAGGGTAATTCCGCCACCGATGGGTGTTGTCTCCAGGTTCTTCTGGAAATCAGCTTGCGGCTGAGCCAGAGAAAAATCCAAGCCCAGGCCAAACCTTTCCATTGCCGAAAGGCAAAGACAATTTATGAACAGGCCGAGGAGAAAAATAGTCAAATTCATTAAAATATTTAATCTGCTCAGTTTTATTTCTTGCTTTCTGGCCATTTTTGCCTCCTCCATAAGGTTCTTTCCCAAATAATTTGAGCAAAATTCATGCCAGTTAATTTTGATCCTGTTTAACCATATTCTCGCCTAAACCTGCATCGTCTCTGGTTGTTTTCTACACTATGTGTGCTTTTTTCAGTACATATAAGGACTCCTTTAAGATAGTTCGATTGCTTCAAATTTATTAGTCAATAATTTAGCTGGATGAGCCTCCCCCCAAATTCTGGACAATGCAATAAGTTGTATTTTAGCTTGCCATTTGCCATAAATCATATGGGGGTGTGGTAAAATGGTTAACAGGCAAAGACAACATGATACCGCCTTTAAAGCTAAGGTAGATCTGGAAGCGGTGAAAGGGGAAAAGACCACAGCTCAGATTGTCAGTGAATTTGAGGTCCATCCCCATCAGATCAGGCAATGGCGCTAACATCTTCTGGAGATGCCGCCCGATCTTTTCTCTGACCGCCGCAAGAGAGTTGAGAAGGAAAGAGATGAGCTTGAGGCTGAGCTTTACCGGCAGATTGGTCAGCTTAAAGTAGAAGTAGAGTGGCTTAAAAAATTACAATTGCTCCATTAGAAGAGAGGTTTGGTGGAGCCGGCGAATCCGATGTTAGCCATATCCAGGCAAGCTTTTAGGGCTTGTGAGGTCATCCTATTATAACAAGTCCCGCACCGATCGAAGTTACAATCTTCTTCTGATGAATCTGATTGATGAGCAGTTTACCCGGACACCGTTTTACGGAGTATCTGAGATGACGGCCTGGCTGCGAGCCCAGGGGTATCAGGTCAATCACAAGAGGGTAAGATGGCTGATGAAGCTCATGGGACGAGAGCCCTTCTATTCCAGGCTGCGGACAAGCATCTGTGGGTCGGAGCATAAAGTCTACCCTTATCTTCTTAAAGGAGTTAGGGTGGATCGCCCCGACAAAGTTTGGTGCTCGGATATAACCTATATCCGTCTTTTCCATGGATTTGTTTATCTTTTAGTCTGGATGGATTGTTCGAGACGTTATATCCTTTCCTGGGAGCTTTCGATTAGCCTGGACAAAGAGTTTCGTCTTCAGGCTTTAAGAGGATCTCTTTGGCTTGGGGAGCCATAAATTTTCAACTTTAATAGTTTCTCCCTTATAATTCGTGCCAGCCAGATTATTTAAAATATTATTTTTTGGCCTTACAATTTATAAATAGTTTCTATAAATGGTGCCAGTTTATATATTTAACTTTTTATAGCCGATATTTTAAATTGGTACTGAAATTAAATCGAAGAAAAGATAAAAGGTGGCCATAATTAGAGAAGGGTGACTTAATGAAAAAGGTCGATTAATAAGTGAAAAGATGACGATGCTATAGCAAAGAAAATTGGTAAATAAGTAAGGTGGCACCTAATTAGGGGCGGTAGTGCTTACGCCAGGGGTAGCTTTTGTTGGCCAGATAATCAGCTATGGCCCGCCGCAGGGTTTCAGCTGCCAGCTGGGCGCAATGGATGTCCGATTCGGGCAAACTGCCGAGGAATTTAATTATATTATCGGCCGAAATGATTCCTAAGGCTTCAAGAATCGTTTTCCCCTGCGCCAAGGTAGTGGCTGCGCTGCCGCAAATTTGAGTTGAACCACAACCATCAGTTTCAAAACTACATTCCTCAATAACATCATTGTTTATTCTGAGAAACATCTCCATCGTGTCGCCACAAGTTCCCTTTACCTTGGCATACCCATCGGCCTTATCAACTCTTTTTCTATTGACCTGGCCTTTCAGAAGCTCAATCGCTTTCTGGCTATAAATTTTTCTCATTTCTTCATAGATTTGTTCCTCCATTTTTTTCAAAAATTCTTCAATCTCTTTTTCCTCTTTCCCAGACATGGCCTCTTTCTCCTCGAGCCAGAATAGGTATTTATAAGTATTTAAATTTAACTAAAGCTTTAATTCCCTTCAACCTTCCTTATATAAAGAATGATCCTCAAAAATGGTGCCAACTTATACATTTACCTTTTTTAATAACTTCTTCTTTATAATTCGTGCTATCTTTAAAAAACCGAGGCCAACTTTCATATTCACCTTTTTTGGGCGGTATTTCGAAATAAATCGTGCCAATTTCGAGATAAATAGTGCCTATAAATAGTGCCAGCTTACATAATCAACATATTACTCTTTGTCTTTGGCTATTCCCATTTATAAATGATACCTGTAAATGATGATAGTTTATATATTTATTTTCTTAGAGGCGAGATTTTAAATCGGTGTTGCAAATAAAAAGAAGAAAATATGCAAGGCTGACCTAATTAAAAAAGGATGATTAATTAGAAGAAAGGCGATCAAATAAATGAATGGGCGGCGGAGCGATAGCAGAGAAAATTAGTAAATAAGTAAGCTGGCACCAAAATAGGATGGCACCAAAACAAAAGCTGGGCACTAAATTAAATAAATGAATGGGAGATGCTGCGACAGCAGAAAAAATTGGTAAATAAGTAAGGCGGCACCAATTTAACAAGGCGGCACCAAATTAGGGGGAGCCTTGACAGGCTGGCAGGCCGGGGCTAATTTTTTAATTGTGGGCCGATTATGGGCAGGTGCGATTAAAAAAGAAATAAATCCTCCCCCGTCTTTACCCCTGGCCGGTTATTTCGAGCGCCCAGCCGAAGTTCGCGGCCTTCATGATCCTCTTGAGCTTAATCTCTGCTGGCTCGAAGACGGAACAATGCCTCTGATTTTTCTCACTCTGGATGTTCTTCTTTTTGAAAATAGCTTTGCTGAGAAAATAAAAGAGCTTCTGGCAGATGAACTTCAAATTCCGGCTGAATCTATTCTGCCTTCAGCTACCCATACCCATTCAGCTCCAGCTATCCATGACTTCCACGGTCTTAATCCTCGTGATCCAGAATGGGAAGATATGCTCTTAGAGATAACTGTCGGAGCAGCCAGGGCTGCTCGCAGCCAGGCCAGGCGCTCCTCCTGGGGCTTCAAAAGCCAGGAATTAAAACTGGCTCAGAACAGACGCCGTAAAGACGGTCCCATTGACCCTTTCTTTCCCCTTCTTTTTATCATAGATAACCGGGAAAATCCGGTCGTCCTGATGTCTGGCTATGGCTGTCATCCTGTCTGTCTAGACGAAAAGAACCTCCTGATTTCAGCTGACTATATTGGAGCGTTTCGGGAACATATAAGAAAATACCTCGGCCTGGACCTCCCCATTCTCTTTTTTATCGGCACAGCCGGCGATGTCAATCCTCCAGAGAGAGGCTCCTTTGAAGCGGCCAGAAAACTCGGTCAGGAACTGGCAGAAGCGACCGCCAGCTTGCTTAAAGGCATTTCCTTCTCCGGCGAAATAAGACTTGGTGCTCTCGAAAAAAAAGTTGATCTTCCCTTGAGCCGCCCTTTTTCCCTTGAGGAAATAAGGAAAATTATTCTTGAAAATGAGCTTAAGCTTGATCAGGTCAAAAAAAAGCCCTCCCTCCTCGACCCCTCAGAAAAGAAACTGGCTGAAGCCCATCTGGCCTGGGCTAAAGACTTAGAAGTATGCTTTCTTTCCGGGAAATTGCCAGCAACCCTCACCGCAACCCTTGCTGGCTATCGCCTCAACGATTTACCCATATTCTCTCATCCCTTTGAACTCCTGGCGCAACTGGGCCATAAACTCCGGCAAAAAATTAGTCCTGCCCTCTGGGTGGTGAGCTGCAGCCACGGTTATGCCGGTTATCTCGCCGATGAAGAAGAAGCTCTGGCTGGCGGCTATGAAATTGAGGAGTCTTATCGCTACCACAGCCTGCTGCCCCTATCTCCTCAGGCCGAAAAGACTTTTATTGAGGCAGCCAGCCACATCTTCGAGAATTTATAATTTCGCTTCAGCTTTAAATCTTCCCCATTTTGTTAACTCAAGTGCCGAACTTGTTTTTGAAAAAACTACTTTTCCTGAATATAATTTTTGCGTACTAAATCTAAATATGGTAGACAGGTATAAAGTGGAAAAATTTCAAAAGGCTAGTGCTGGAGCCAATATTTTCTAATTAAGAAGAAATGAAGAGGAAAGTTTAAAATAAGAGATTAAAATAAGAGTTTAAAATAAAAACTAAAAAATTTAAACGGCTTTTGGAAAATATTGATAAAAGGAGAAAATAAAGTGAAAAAAAATTTTAATATTTTTATTTTAATTTTAATTTTCGCTGGATCGGTTTTTTCCTGGGGTGAAATCAGGGCAGCTACCATCAGAGTTGAAATTAAAGGGGCCTATTTCCAACCATCTGATGAGGCCTTCAGGGATATCTATGGTCAGGGGCAGACTTTTGGGGCTGAACTTGGTTTTAAATTCAATAAATTTATGGGGCTATGGCTAAGCGTTGATTCCTTCTCTAAAAAAGGCCAAATGACTTTTACCCAGGAAGAAACCACGCTCAAAATTATGCCGATAAGTGCTGGCCTCAGCCTGGAAGTAGCTCTGAGCTTTATTTCTCCCTATGCCCATCTGGGTGTGGGCTATTTTCATTATGAAGAAAGCAATATTCTCGGCCAGGTTAAAAAAAATAATTTCGGCTATGCAGGCCAGATTGGCTTGCTGATCAAAGCGGTCGGTCCTCTTTATCTCGATCTTTTTGGCCAGTACAGCTCCTGCAAGGTCAAACCTTTAGAACTTGAAGCCAATCTGGGGGGTCTAAAGGCTGGACTGGGCCTCGGCCTCCAGTTTTAAGAAAGATAACAAGCCAATGACTGAATTAAAATGCAAAAAATTTTCGCGGACGAAAGAACAATTTTCAAGGAGAATCGACCCTCCTGTCGGCTTGATAACCCTGAGGTCTTTATGCCTCTAAAAGTTAAAGCAAATGGCAAAATATTTTCTCAGGAACCCTGGTTTTTTCAACCTTAAATATGTTAAGAAATTGTTATTTTAATTTTAAAATTTTGAGATGATTAAAATAATGGATATTTCAAGTCTAGTGTGAGCAATTTTGGGATCGAAATATAAAACAATGAGAATAAGAGCTGGCTCAAAGAGCTTCCGATTAATGCCTAGCTCATTGAATATAATTAAGTTACAATTTATTAGCACTAAAACATGCGCTTCGGCGCTTCGGCTTCTAACAAGAGTGGGGATTTCTTTGCTCTCATTAAAGATTTATGCATGCCTTTTACCCAGAGAAAGCCCAGAAGAACCAAAACAATTAATCCGGCAATCACTTTGAGGAGGTAAGCTATGGCTTATGAATTTTTAAGATTAAGGCTCCACAAGCATAAAGAAAATTTTTTAGATAATGAAAATTTTTTAGAAAGGCAACCTAAATTAAGAGAAGCTGATTTATCTGGGGCTAAAGCCAGATGGATAAAAACAATATTTTTTGCACTTTTTACCCTCGCTTTCCTCTTGAATCAGGCTTTTACCGCACCGGCCCAGAAAGCTTTTATCCTTGGATCTCTTCAGGCGGAGCCAGGAAAAATCGTCAGCGGCTGGCTTGAAGTTCCTACGGGCCAGGATCCAGGAACACGCCTCCCTGTGACTGTCATCAATGGACTGAAACCTGGAAAGGTGTTGGCAGTCGTCGCCGGCATCCATCCCTACGAGTATCCACCGATTCTGGCTTCTTATCGGTTAAAAAAAAGGCTTGACCCGAAAGAAATTTGCGGAACGCTGATCCTTGTCCACATTGCCCATCTTCCTGCTTTTCAGCGAAGAACCATTTATTACAATCCTTACGACTGGAAAAATCTCAATCGAGTTTTCCCAGGTGATTTAAAGGGAACTCAGAGTCAGAGAATTGCTGCCGTCATTACAGAGGAAATCATCAACCGGGCTGAGGCTGTCATTGACCTGCACTGTGGCGATGGCAATGAGGCCCTTATCCCTTATACCTACTGGATGACAACTGGCGATCCAAGCCTTGATGAAATTTCGAAGCAAATGGCCCTGGCCTTCGGCCTCAAACATATAATCATCGATTCGACGCGACCACGCGATCCAAAGGATTCAAAATATCTCAGCTGGACAGCAATTCTTAGAGGCAAGCCATCCATTACCACCGAAGCTGGTTATCTAGGCCGGACTGATGAAGAATTGATCGAAACCAATGTCCTGGGTGTCTTGAATGTCATGAGATATTTTAAAATGATTCCAGGAGAGGCTAAAATTCTCGCCGACCCGGTCTGGATTGAAAAGTATGAAGTTATCTATTCCAGACACGACGGTCTTTTCTATCCCCAGACCAAAATGGGTCAATATGTCCGGGCCGGACAGATAATTGGCTATATTGAGGACTATTTCGGTAACCTTCTCGAAGAAGTCAGGGCGCCCTTTACCGGTATCCTTCTTTATATTATCAACACACCTCCCTGCAACGCCGGCGAGCCTTTGTTTGAAGTTGGTCAGGTAAAAGAAAAATAAAAAGCTCAAAAAACTCAAGCTGCAAAGAATAGGGGCTGCCATCAGCCAGACTTAAAAAACTATTTCTCACCAGAATCGGGTCATCGAGTTTGAGTTCGCCGCGATCAATTCGACGGAAAACCTCAATCATGACCGGAACCTTCATCAAACTAGCCGCATGCATTACTGTTCACTCATTAATTTCAAGTAGGGTTCCGCTTTCCAGGTCATGAAAGGAACACCCGATTTCAGCCCGGCTGTCTTTATCACTCCCTCAATTTCTTTTCTAATAACCGAAATTCTATCCTCTTTAAGGGCTGCAAAGATACTAGAAAAAAATAAAAAAGATAAAATAAGGGGAAAAATTAGGCTGAATTGGCTTCTGATTCCCCTCTTAATCCCATGAGCTATTTTAACTCTAATGCTTCTTTTAACTTCCTTTCTATCCATTCTGGCCTCGCTTTAATATTTTATTCTGCCCGACAGGATTCCTCAATCACTCCTGGCGCAAAAATAGATTTTCCTGAATTATTAATTCTGTCAAATAATCCTGACTTGAAGCAAAAAAGGAATGATTTTATGGCTGGCAGCTGAATTTCATTTGGCTAATTTAAAATCGAGGGAATTTTTTTGTCGCTCCTGCTGCCAGACCGTATGAAAAGCCCTCAATCTTCACCCGGATCTTTTCCACAATGCTACTTCTATCTGAAAGATAAAGGAAGAACAGTCAAACACTCAATAAAAAAAGATTTTTTAACGTTTAAAGAGGATAGATTTTCCGACATTTAAAAGCGAATTGAATCAGGGTCAATTCATCGTTGCCGAAAACGATTAGAGAAATATTTCTAAGATGCCCATGATATGGCTTCAACTTGCCTTTAAGGATTTATCTGCGGGTTCTCGGTAGGCTGCTGGTCGTTTCTCAAATATCTTCCCGGGTAAGCCTTCTTGTAATTCTCTATGGCCTTCTCCTGCAGCGCTTTCATTATTGCCAGCAGAACCAGCCGCATCAGTCTGTATTTATTCTGGTCAAGACCACGCCAAAGACGGTTGAAGTTCAGCGATTTCTCGTACTCCATAGGGGGACAATCTTAATCTCAAGGTGGTCCATAGGGCTATACCTCCTTTTCGGGGATTTAATGATCTTAAGGCTTGCAGCCTTCTTCTATGTCAATGTCAAATGTCATCACGTAACTTTGGGACAAAGCCCAAAAATTAAAAAGAGAATTGTTGTCCTTTGAAAATAATCTTAGCTTTGCTAAAATATATTCCGGTTTTTTAATTTTCCTGTTCTCCCTTTTATCTCTTTGAAATTTATTGCTGCTTTAGCCCAGCTTCCTTTGCCTTACTTTTTAAAATCAGATAAATTAAAGAATAAATTAACGAGGAGGCATGGGGATGAAGGCTCAGGAAATTTACAGGGAAGAGTTAGAGCAACCAAGGCGAAGAACCCGCAAGATTGCCTTCATCGGCAACTATCTACCCCGACGCTGTGGTATCGCTACCTTTACCACTGACCTCTGCGAAACCATAGCCAGCCAGTTTGAAGGAGTTCAGTGTTTTGCTATTCCCGTAACCGATATTGAAAGCGGTTACAATTATCCCCCTCGGGTCAGATATGAAATAATAGAAAAAGATATCAGTACCTATCATCAGGCGGCCGATTTCCTGAATATAAATGGCGCTGATGTTGCCTGTTTACAGCATGAATTTGGCATTTTTGGTGGACCAGCCGGTAATCATCTTCTGGCCCTGCTCAGAGATTTGAGAATCCCTCTTGTTTCCACTCTTCACACTGTTCTCCTTAAGCCTGACCGTCATCAATATGCTGTCCTTAAAGAGATAATTCAGCTTTCTGACCGGGTCGTGGTTATGAGCCAGCGAGCCCGGGAATTCCTCCTCCAGGTTTATGGTGCGCCTGAAGAGAAAATCGAGATAATTCCCCACGGAATTCCCAATGTGCCTTTCATTGATCCCAATTTTTATAAGGACCAGTTTGGCCTTCAAGGAAATATAGTGCTTCTAACCTTTGGCCTGCTTTCGGCTAATAAGGGTATCGAATGTGTGATTAAGGCTCTGCCTGAAATTCTCAATGTCCAGGAAAATGTGGTCTATGTTGTTCTTGGCGCTACCCATCCCAATATCTTACGCCAGGAAGGAGAAACCTACCGCCTCAGCCTGCAGCGTTTAGCCAAGGAGCTTAAGATTGAAAATCATGTTATCTTCCATAACCGCTTCGTCAGCTTGCAGGAGCTGACCGAATTCATAGGTGCCGCCGATATTTTTATTACTCCCTACTTGAATGAAGCTCAGATAGTCTCGGGCACACTCTCCTATGCATTGGGCATGGGCAAAGCTGTCATTTCCACTCCCTACTGGTATGCCGCTGAAATCCTGGCTGATGGACGGGGAATCCTGGTTCCTTTCGCCGATGAAAAAGCCATCGCTCAGGCGGTCATTCATCTACTCAAAAATGAGGCCGAACGCCATGCTCTGCGCAAGAATACCTATCTTTTTGGCCGGAATATGATCTGGCCTGTGGTGGCTAATAGATACATGGAAGTCTTTGAAAAGGTGAAAGAGGAAAGAGCTGCCTCACCTCGTCTTGTTCGACCTTATATGACGATGGATTTAAGGCCAAGGGAGCTACCTCCTTTGCGCCTTGATCACCTCAAGAGATTAACCGATCATACAGGCGTGCTTCAGCATGCTGTTTACAATGTTCCCAATTATAATGAAGGTTACACCACCGATGATAATGCCCGGGCTCTTATTCTGGCCATTCTTCTGACCAATTTAAGTGAAGATAAAAGCTTTTCGCCCTATGATCTGGCTTCCCGAACCCTGGCTTTCCTCTGGCATGCCTTCAATCCCAGAAATCGCCGTTTTCGCAATTTGCTGAGTTATGACCGTCGCTGGCTGGATGAGGCTGGATCGGAGGACGCTCACGGACGCGCTCTCTGGAGCCTTGGTCTGGTTCTGGGCCGGAGTCAGGTTGAGGGATTCCGTAACCTGGCAGGTCGGATCTGGGAGCTGGCCCTGCCGCCGGTGGAGAACTTCACCTCACCCAGGGCCTGGGCCTTTACCCTCCTCGGACTCAGAGAATATCTCATCCGGTTCTCGGGCGATGTGGCCGCTCGAAGACTCCTGGAAATCCTCACAGAACGCCTGGTCAATCTCTACGAGCAGGTTCACTTGCCGGACTGGCCCTGGTTTGAAAGAAGCCTGGCCTATTGCAACGCCAAGCTTCCCCACGCTCTGCTGGCTGCCGGACAGGTTCTGGGAACAAAAGATGTCCTAAAGATTGCTCTTGAAAGCCTTGAGTGGTTGGTTAAAATTCAGGTTTCGCCCGAAGGTCATTTTGTGCCGATTGGCACCAATGGCTTTTATACCTATGGAGGCCCGAGAGCTCGCTTCGATCAACAGCCCATCGAGGCCTATACTACTCTATCTGCCTGTCTGGAAGCCTATCGGTTCACGGGCGATAAAAAATGGCTGCTGGAGGCTCAGAGAGCCTTTGAATGGTTTCTCGGCGAAAACGATTTGCATGTTTCTCTTTATGATCCATCCACAGGCGGCTGTCGTGACGGACTTCATCCTGACCGGGTTAATCTCAATCAGGGAGCTGAATCCACGCTAGCCTTTCTCCTTTCTTTAACTGAAATGCGCTTAATTGAGAATGCCATGATCGAAAAAAGTCAGGAGGCGATAAAGTGAAAGAATCATTGGCGAGTTTTAAGCCGCTTTTTCAAAGATATGATAAAAATCCTATTTTAACGGCCAGAGATTGGCCCTATCCGGTAAATACGGTATTCAACCCCGGGGCAACCAGATTAAAGGACGGTACAGTTCTTCTTTTATGCCGGGTTGAAGAAAAAAGCGGGCTATCTCACCTCTGCGCAGCTCGCTCTTCGAACGGGATTGATGGCTGGGAAATTGACCCCGTAGCTTCCCTGCATCCCAGGCCAAAGGAGTATCCTGAAGAAATCTGGGGAGTGGAGGATCCAAGAATAACCTACATTTCTTCTTTGGATAAATACGCTGTGGTCTATACTTCTTATTCACGGGGAGGCCCGGGAGTTTCCCTGGCCCTGACTTCCGATTTTATCCATTACGACAGACTGGGAGTCGTTCTTCCCCCAGAAGACAAAGATGCGGCCCTTCTGCCTCGTCATATCAAAGGCAGCTGGGCGATGATCCACAGGCCAGTGACCAATCTGGGGGCTCACATCTGGATTTCCTACTCACCAGATTTAAAAAGCTGGGGAGGTCATAAGCTCATTTTGCATGCGCGAAAAGGGGCCTGGTGGGATGCGGGAAAAATCGGACTATCCACACCGCCTATCGAAACCGAAGAAGGCTGGCTGGTTCTCTATCATGGAGTTCGCTTTACGGCTTCGGGGTGTATCTATCGCCTCGGTCTGGCTCTTCTGGATAAAGAAAATCCCGAGAAATGTCTGCTGCGGGGGCGGCACTGGATTTTCGGACCGGAAGCCCCCTACGAGCGCTTTGGCGATGTTAATAATGTCGTTTTCCCCTGTGGCTATGTTTTCGCTGATGATGGCGATAAAATCCTTCTTTATTATGGAGCCGCCGACAGCTGCATCGCCCTGGCCACAGCCAGTTTGAAAGAATTGCTTGACTGGCTTAAAGCTAATGGCGAACCCGAGCCCTCTGAACAATAAATTTTCAGCGCTAAATAAAGCCAGTGATTTTAATTTGTTTATTAAACTTTTTTATTATCATCAATTTTTTATTTTTTAATCCGAATGAAAATCTCCCATCTCAGGTTGTAACGGTAATGGCGGCTGCTATGTTTCATGCTAACATAAGAAGCATTCGATACTTAACTAAAGATATATTTCCGTTGTCATCCTTCTCTATCATTAAAAGAGTATCACCTCGAATATCTAAAGGATAACGGGCTAATTCGCTCAACCTTATTTTCAGATGAAGGGGGAAATAAAAATTGTCCAGATAATGGCCATCGGCATCAAAAACATCGAAAGGAAAACCTTTCTTTCTAATCAACAGTTGAGGTCAAAACAAGGATTTTATCTTCTCTAGCTATAATTTTCTGAATATCATTAAAATAAGCGCGCGGAACAGCAAGAGTTTTAAAGCCAGGTCTCTCATCCCTTGGCCTATCAGGCTGATAGCGAACCTTTTTATACTTCCTTTGAATCGTTTTGACCAGTTTCCTCTGGTTTAAATCAAGAATCTTAAGGCTATATTTCTCGGTATGAGAAAAAACAAAATATCTATTTTTTAAAAGAGCTCCCGTCATTTCAGTGAGATAATCGGCCACGACGGCCATCGGTAGCCTTTTAAAAAACCAGAGAGTTGGATACGACCCTTCCAGTTTCTCAATCTCCCCCTCCCTGGAAACCAAACAAAAATTCCACCTGACCTCTAAAATCTCTTCTTCTTTCTTGATTTTATCTATTTGAGGGAAGCTATGCTGGGCCATTAAAAGTTTATCCTGAAGGTTCGCAAGAAGGCGGGCTGTGACTTCTCTAGGCCTGAATTCTTGGACAAAGTTGCCCTGTCTATCCAGAATAACAATTTTATTTGGCGAGCGCTGATGAATGATGACTTTATCAGCCGTCACCAAGTAATCCTCTATTCGATTAAATTCGCCAGGGCCTTCCCCCGAACGAAATAAATTCTCATGAACCTGCCATCAGAACTGAATTCAAGGAATTGTTTTTCATCTAAAATAAAAATGTGTTCATCTTCAGCTACCTTAATTTTTGAAGGATTTTTGAAATAAAAATCTAACTCCTTATCTGTGATCTGCCATTCCTCTTGAAGCTAAATTAACCGGCCGGCCTTTTTACTCACAGGTTTCTTGGCTTCGATTATGACAGATTGCGCCTCAGTTGAAGTCAAAATTATGGAAGTAAAAATCAAATAAAGGTTAAAAATAAGAATCGTTTCTCTTTTCATCTTCAATCCTCGCATCTTTTAATATTTAATTCGCATCAAGTTAAAAAAGCGTTTATCCTGGCAGAAGCCTAATTAGTCTTAACTTGACCCAGAGCAATTAGCCCTCATCACATCTCGTTTTAAAACAGATAATTTTAAAGACAGAATTTTTATCTTTTAAACTGTTCAAAGTGATAGGGCTGTTATAAAGATATGGGCAAAAGCATTTCTATCGTTGGGCATCGTCAGAATAGAGAAGGCGGGGGAGACGATATTTATTACAGCATTTTCTGGTTTTAAAGGTGAATTTTAATGAAAATGGGGACAGCCCTTCTTCTTCTAATTTTTCAGCCGCCCGGGCAAGGTAAAAAATGGGAAATATGTAAGACGTCACGATTTTGTTACGATTTTGTTATCACGATTTTGTTATGGCCTGGTTGATAAAGACCAATAGGAAATCGGGGTATAGGGGTCTAAGGAAAGCCCGGTCGGAAGAATAAGTATAGTATGGCTCATTCTTAAAAGCAGGAGCACCTTATAAGCCTTTTTCAATGCCTGGCTTGCTCTTTCTACCTTAAAGAATTCTTCTATGCAGGGAAAAAAACAAGCCTAAAAAAGCTTAATCTTAGATCCCAGCTTATTTAGAAAAATGGATGAGAATAAATTGTTTTCTAATTTTCGTTTATCTCACCTTGGGATTTTGTCTTTCGTTATTTTAAAAAAACACAGCCATTATAAGCCTTATAAATCATCATGATTTTCAAGAAGGAGCCGCCTGTTATTTCATAAAAGGCGAAGAGCTTGATGCTTCTGGAAGATAGTTTCAGCCAGGGAATCAAGAGCTCTGAAATCAGCCTCGCGGGGCTTACCCTTAGCCATCACCGGAGGTAGAATTTCTGCTTTAATATTGGTTATAAGACTGGCTATCTGTTCCACTACTTTTGTTGACCAGCCATAGGAACCAACAACTGACAGAAACTTCACTTTAGGCCGCAGAATGTTAAGCAGGCTGGCAGCGAAGGTAGCCAGAGGATGAGGACCCACGTGGACTGTTGGTGTACCAAGGACGACCGTGGCTGCATCGACTAGACTGATGGCCAGCTTACCAAGATCTGTCTCGGGCAAAAAGAACTGGCGCACCTCCATCCCCCTTTCCATCAGGGCTGACACCAAATGTCGCACCATCTTGAAGGTACTCCCATGCATCGAAACATAGGGAATAACCACCAGGTTCCTAGGATTATCACTGACCCATTCTCTATAAGCTTGAACGATAAATTCGGGTTTGTCATAAAGCGGCCCATGGGAAGGAGCAATAATTTCAAAGGGCCAAACAGAAATTTTTTCTAAATTCTTTTGAATGATCTTGCGAAAGGGCATCATGATTTCAGCATAATAGCGCTTGGCGGCTTCAATTACCCTTCCTTCATCAGTAACATAGAGGTCGCTTGTAGCCAGATGGGAGCCAAAGAAGTCACAGCTAAATAGAATCCTCTCTTCCTCTAAATAAACACATATCGTTTCTGGCCAGTGAACCCAGGGTGTATAGAGGAAACAAAGTGTTTTCTGGCCCAGCGAAAGCTTCTCCCCATCTTCAACCGGGATTATCTTATCCGGGGGCAAATGGAGTAAATCTGCCAGCATCTCTTTAGCCTGAGAGCTACTGATAACTTTGGCCTCAGGATATTTCTTTAAGACGTCAGGAATGGCTCCGGAATGGTCTTGCTCGGCGTGAAGAGAGATTATGTAATCTAATCTGTCTACCATCTTCAGATGATTCAAAAGAATTTCAGTCATAGTTGGGTCGACACTATCAATTAGGACAACTTTATCCTTTCCCTTAATTAAATAAGCATTATAGCTTGTCCCATCCGGTAACGGGATGAGGCTATCAAAGAGTCTTCTATCCCAGTCAATTGCCCCCATCCACCAGACATCCTTTCTAATTTGCCTTGCTGTCAATTTATCCTCCTTGCGAGAAATTATTTGCAGAGTCTCAAAAAATCTATCGGTCTTTTTTGAGCCTCGATTTAGTTAATACATCCAATTATATCAATTTAACTTTTAAGTTACGCCTCTTTAACACAAATTTATCCAAGCCTTTTACTGCACAGGGAAAATTTCGCTTCAAACCAAGAATCAATTTTCAAAAGCTATTTTGATATTATAAGAGGTGATTATGTTCAGAATATGAAATTATTCCTTTTAGAAATTTTCTCGCTGGGAAAATAACGCTATTTAAATCTGGCAGCAAAATTCAGAATTTAGAGATTGATATCAGCAGCTTGTTAGTTGCCTCTGTCTTTTCCTTCTATGGAGACCAGCTTAAATAGACGAAACTGTTTTAACTCGAGACACTTTCCTTCGGCTTGGCCTTTCCTTCCTGTCCTTTTTTGTGCCCGGCCAGAAGCGAGACCAGGATTCCAATGGCAAAGCCGAAGCAGGCTGTGATTAATAATAGAAGGATCTGTGGCATCTCAACCGTGATGAAAAGAAAATGAGTCCGCACCGGCCCCCTGTTCTGGATAATAATGATAACTAGCAATACGGCCAGAATCAGCAACAAAATAAGCCAGCCCTTATTCATGGTTTCCTCCTTTAATTCTGATTATATAGTAAAATTTTGAATGGTCTACAAATTAATTTAAAATTATGCTATGGCTATAATCTCGAGAATTTCTCCTCTCCAGTTCCAGCCTATCAATTTAGCCAATTTAATCAATTTATTTATAAAAAATCCCGAAAGCCTATTCAGTCAAAAGTGGCTCTGATGAGATTATTTGATCAGGCGGGTAGCCGTCAAGACGACAAAGCTGGCTTCTTCCAGAGCTTTTTCCGCATCCTCCCGGGTATATTCTTCGGTAGGAATAAAGTCAACGTCGCCATAAAAGGCCAGCTCCCTTTCTTTCCTCAATTTTTTGGAAATAAAAGCTAACTTCTCCAGGTCCGAGACTATATCCTCAGGAAATTTTTCTGAATGCTCCAGGAGGAGGCCACCAACATCGTGAATTTTTGGCGGCTCAATGCCCACAAAACGAAGCATCCCTTTAAGAGCTAATTCCACACACTCCTGAGCTTCTCTAATCACGTCAGAATAAGCGCCCTTCTTTAAAAGGAGATGAAGAACATCAATCCGGTCTGTGGCCTTGCGCAAATAACTCTGGGCCAGGGATTTGTTGGTCATGGTCAAAATAAGCTGAATTCTTCTCCAGGCTTGTAGTCCGGCTTAAGTACCCAGTGCCAGACATTTCCTCGCCAGACACGGTGGGCACCCAGCTCCTTTAATCTCTGACGGAGTCTCTCTAAAAGACGAGCAAAAAACTGATTCCTGTCAAAGAGGATAACCGCATCTTCCACCATATCCAGAAAGAGTAGGCTCCCCTTCATGGCTTCCTGGGGAGTTTTAAAGACAGGAGAAATTTCGGTATGAAGATTATCTTTTTTTAAGGAGGCCAGGAAAGGTTCAAGCCTTTTTTCAACTTTTAAGAACTCTTCAATTCTCTTCATTCTTCCCAAGGGGAGCGCTTCCGCCACAATCAAGACATCAAGGTCAGATTCGGATGTATAAGTTCCCCGGGCGATTGAACCGAAAATAACCACAGAAACCAGTCTTTCCCCATAAAATTTCTGGCATTCGATGAGCAGAAGCTCCTTTAACTTTTCGAATTTTTCTTTAAGCGAGTCAGTCATAATTGTTCTTTCCGCCTTCGGTAAGGACTTTTTTATTCTGGCTAAAATACCAGGATTAGTCAAATTAGGAATGGATTCTCCTGAAAAAGGATATGGTTTCTGTACCTTTTTTATGAATATTTTAGTCATCGTTTTTCTTAGCCTGAACCGGGGCTGGATTAAAGGCAAAACTGCGATGTTGCTTAAATCATCCCTGGTAGATTCTCGAGAGCAGGACTTACGAACAGCAGCCTTTATTATTCCAATCGCTTTAAACTCTATCTCATTAACCATTTCCCTGATTTAGATAAGACCAAATTCAGGAATCAGGCCGGCCAGGGTCTTTTTTCGTTAATCTATGAATTAGAGAGCTTACTTCTTTTAAAGAAACACCAGAATTCCCTTGAAATTTCCAAGATAGATGAAAATTGGTTGGTGTCGGGATAAAACAAGGACAAACTCTCGTTTTCCCCCTTTTCTCAGATGGCAATATGATTTCGTGTAGATTTTCTCTTGAGGCAACGAATCAATTTCGAATCAATTTCATATAGATTTTAAGTGAGGCAATTCGAATTCTTGACTTCATTTCGAGTTGCGATTTATATTTCCAGGTTCAGTGCCATGCAAGGTAAAATCTGGAAAGTCCAATATAGCCGGGATATAGGGACGCCAATTTATATTCAGTTCACTGTCTCCGTTAGCCCTATAAATCTCCGGAGTAGACTTGTGGGCAGTTAGATTGTCCGGAATGAAGAAAAGGAAAGAACTTAATTCCGATGACCGCCATCAAAATGTCAGCAAAGAATCTTAGGCCCAAATCCTTCTGCCATTTCTTTTCCCTCTTTATTTCCCTTTTCTTTTTCTTTCTAACTTTTTTCCCAGGGCTTGCCCGGTCTCAGCAGCCTGAGGCCAGATCTCAGCCTCAGACCATCAAAGCTGTAAAGGTCGAGCGCGGTCCGGTCCTCGATGGAAGCCTGACCGATGAAGCCTGGAAACAAGCCATCCCCTTTACCGCTTTTCGCATGGTCTTTCCCCGGGAAGGCGAACCGACCGAGACCACCGAGCTGCGCATCGTCTACGATGAGGCCAATCTTTACCTCGGCATCTTCTGCTCTGACAGCCAGCCGGCCCGCATCTGCGCTAACATAATGGCTCATGATGCCTTCGATGATGAAGTCGGCGACGACATAGTCAAGGTGCTGCTTGACCCTTTCCTTGATAAACGAAATGCCTACATCTTTGTGGTCAACGCCCGCGGAGCCCGGAGCGAGGGTCTGGCCTTCGGGGAGCATTCCAGTCTTGACTGGGACGGCATCTGGGACGCCCAGAGCCAGATCGGTCCGGACGGCTGGAGGGCCGAAATCAAAATTCCCTTCAAGACCATCTCCTTCAAGCCTAACCTCCCCTACTGGGGCATTAACGTGGAAAGGTACATCCCAAGAAAACAGGAGACCATCCGTCTGTCCGCAGTCAAACAGGACAACTTTTTTAATAACGCGGCCGAGGCCGCCCGTCTTGAGGGAATCCACGAGGTCAAGCTCGGAATGGGCCTTACCTTCCGGCCGTACGGGACTTCGCGGGTGCTAAAAAACCAGATGGGGCTCGGAAGCGCCGATTACCAATGGGACGGGGGTTTTGATCTCTACAAGAATTTCACGCCCAATTTCGTTGGCGCCCTGAGCTATAACACTGACTTTGCCGAAACCGAGGTAGACGAACGGCGCATCAATCTTACCCGCTTCCCTCTTTACTTCCCTGAGAAAAGAACTCTCTTCCTGGAAGGCTCGGAAATCTTCAGGTTCGGAACTACCAGGGCCGAGAGCTTTTCGCCATTTTTCAGCCGGCGGATCGGACTTTACCAGGGCCAGCAGGTCCCGCTCTTATTCGGGGCCAAGGCCTATGGCCGGCTCGGCAAGACCAATCTGGCCTTCCTAGATGTAATGACCGACCGCTCGCCTGAGCTCGGGCTGGCCAGGCAGAATTTCTTCGCCGGACGAATTTACCAGAATATTCTGGCCGAAAGCAAGATCGGGCTAATCTTCACCTCGGGTAGCCCCACAGGGGGAAAGAATGCCTTGGCCGGCCTGGATCTCATTTACCAGACTTCGCGTTTTCAAGGGAACCGGAACCTGCTTATCGGAGCCTGGTATGTTTATAACTGGAACTCAATCCAGACCGGGCGGCATCAGGCCTTCGGCTTCAAGATTGATTATCCCAACGACCTCTGGGACATCGTCACTTCTTATTCTTATTACGGCGATGCCGTCGATCCTGGAATTGGCTTCCTGCCGAGACCGAAAGTTCAGACCTACTCCTTCGGAATGGCCTACATGCCCAGGCCGGAGAGAGGCTTTATCGGCCGAACGATCCGGCAGTTTTTTCACGAGCTGAGGCTAAACTTTTACTGGGATCTCACCGGAAAGCTGGAAACGCGGACTATTTCTCTTGAACCCCTGAACCTTCAAACTGAAAGTGGCGAGCACTTCGAGTTTGCCATCACGCCGAAGCGGGACGTGCTACCCCACGATTTTGAAGTGGCTGAAGGTGTGGTCATCCCCAGGGGAGGCTATAATTTTACCGAATTCAGGCTGGAGTTTAGCTCTGCTTCCCACCGCCCGGTGACTCTTAACCTGGAACACAGTTTCGGTCAGTTTTATTCCGGTCGGCTCCGGGAGACACGGCTCGATTTGAACTTAAAATTGAAGGGATATGCCACGCTGGCCCTAAACGCCGACTTTGTCCGCGGCAACCTGCCCCAGGGCCGGTTCAGCGAGAATGTTTACCAGGCCAAGGCCGACTTTTTCCTTTCGCCGCGAATCGGCCTAATGAATTATTTTCAATACGACGATATTTCCAGGGAACTGGTCATTAACGTCCGTTTCCGCTGGGAGCTTTCCCCCGGGAACGTCATCTACCTGGTTTACAATAAGAACTGGCAGCGGAGCTGGAACCCGATGAGCCGCTTCCTGCCGCTTCAGGAACGCAGTGTCTTCAAGATCCAGCTTTCAATCCGCCCATAAAAATCGGTAAAAATCGGGACGCGCCATAATTTTCTGATTTTTTTCTGTCCGCCCTTATAGAATGTTGAGCAAGAAATTAGGAAAATTGTAGATTGCTTTCATTTTCCTATCTGCCCGCTCATATATGATGGTAAACAAGAAATTAGAAATAATCTAGGATATCTCTATTTTATTTTTACCGCCTTATATAAACTATATAAAGGGGGAAAAGTCGGAAAAATCTAAGGAGTCCCGATTTTTTTAAGGAAATTCGGAAAAATGTATGAGGTTCCGATTTATTAGGAGGATAAAATAGGGATAGACTACTGTGCTCTTCTTCCCTCTTTTTTCCTTTCTTGACCTGATTGATTTGATATAAGGAAAAATTGGAACGAATTGATTCATATTTATTGTTTCAAAGGAATTGAAGGAGGAGGGAGATGAATAAATATCGTCGGCCGGCTCAACAACGACCTGCTAAAGAGGGTCAAAAATCAAACCAGGATTTTATGTTATTTTTTTATTTTTAATTCTCATTTTGTCGCTCATTTCATTTAGTTGCCACAAACCCGTCCGCCTCATCTACCTTGACGAGCTTGGAGTCCAGCATGTTATCGCCGGCTGGGGCGAAAGCAAAGCCAATAAATCCATTGATGGCCATCCGCTGACCGTTGCCGGCCAGGTCTATGAGCGTGGCCTCGGTACCCACGCTGAAAGCCGGTGCCGGTTGAAGCTCGATGGCCGGGCCGTGAGCTTCCAAGCGCTTGCCGGCGTCGATGATGAAGTCAAAAAGAGCCAGCATGGCGCGGAAAGAGCCTCGGTTGAATTCATCGTTTCTGCCCGGGATAAGGAAAACAGAACCAGGATTCTCTGGAAAAGTGGGTTGATGAAAGCCGGCGACCCGGCCCGGGAAGTTAAAGTCAACCTAAAAAGATTCAGCTTGCTTGACCTCATCGTTAGCGATGGTGGCGACGGTATTTCTTATGATCATGCCGATTGGTGCCAGGCCCGGATTGAATATCGCGGCAGCAAGCCCGAGCCCATAAAACCCTATGCGGCCGAACCTTACATTCTGACCCCGCCGCCCGCGCCTGAGCCGAGAATAAACAGTCCGAAAGTTTTTGGTGTGCGGCCAGGCTCGCCATTTCTTTTCACCATCGCAGCTTCGGGCGAAAGACCGATGACCTTTGCGGCTGAAGGACTTCCTGCTGGCCTCAAGCTTGATGCTTCATCCGGCCGCATTACTGGTTTCATAAACAAACCCGGCACTTACCAGGTAAAATTAATCGCCAGAAATAAGCTGAGAACAGCTGAAAAAATGCTGAGAATAGAAATCGGCGATAAAATCTGTCTGACGCCGCCTATGGGCTGGAATAGCTGGAACTGCTGGAGCTGTTCGGTGACTGGCGAAAAGGTCCGCCAGAGTGCCAAGGCCATGGTGGAAAAGGGTCTCATCAATTACGGCTGGACCTATATCAACATTGATGACTGCTGGCATGGCCAGCGCGACCCTGAAACTGGCGAAATTCGCTCCAATGAAAAGTTCCCTGATATGAAAGCTCTGGCTGATTATGTCCACAGCCTTGGTCTTAAAATCGGCCTGTACACCGATTGTGGCCCGAAAACCTGCGCCGGTTATGTAGGTAGCGAGGGCCATGAGGAACAGGACATCATGACCTACGCTAAATGGGGATATGACTACGTCAAAATTGACTGGTGCTACTGTGAGGGCAAAGATCCGCGGGTGACTTATAAATTATTCGGCGAAGCTATCAAAGGAGCTCCCCGCGACATCGTCTTCAGCATCTGCAACTGGGGTCTGGAAAAACCCTGGGAATGGGGCGAAAGTGTCGGTGGAAACCTGTGGCGCACCACTGGCGATATTACCGACACCTGGGCCAGTATGGCCGGGATCGGCTTCAGACAGGCCGGTTTGTCTAAATACGCTCGACCCGGACACTGGAACGATCCGGATATGCTGGTGGTGGGCAAAGTCGGCTGGGGACCAGAGCTTAACCCGACTCGTTTAACGACGGACGAGCAATACACCCACATCAGCCTCTGGTGCCTGCTGGCCGCGCCGCTTCTTATTGGCTGCCCCATCGAAGAGATTGACGATTTCACCCTGAATCTTCTGACCAATGCTGAAGTCCTGGAAGTGGACCAGGATCCGCTGGGCCGTCAGGCTGATAGAATCACGAAGGGTGGAGATTACGAAGTCTGGGCTAAAGAAATGGAAGATGGATCAAAAGCGGTTGGCCTGTTTAACCTGGACCCCTATGAGTCCAGAACAATCAGAATTGACTTTGCGGCTCTGGGACTTAGCAGCGGTCCCTATCGGGTGCGGAACCTCTGGCGGCAGAAAGACCTGGGAAACTTCAGCCATTACTTTAAAGCCGAGGTCGCCCCGCATGGAGTGGTCCTCATCAGAATATTCCCCTGAGGAGAAGCTCAGCCAGACAAAAATTGTATTTGGTTTGATTTGCCTGGAAGGGAATGACCTTTTAATTAAAAAGCATTGCTCTTCTATTTTTCTCTGGATTATCAGGTTGAATTGGTCCAGCCCTAATTTTTCACCTAATCTTTAATTTTTTATGCCTACAAACCTCACTTTTTATTCTATAAGAGCCAGGAATTATTAGGGCCAGAGCAGCTCTATGGTTATGGTTGGCCCGGCAGCTGGCGGGCTGGCCTCTACCTTAAGGAGACATTTCTCCCTTCTTGTCACCTATAAACTCCATGCCTCAGAAAATTATTCCCGGCGTTTGTCATATATTTTCAATTAAGCCTAATTTTTATCAGGCTTTCACTTTTCATTAAATTTTTCCAAAGATAAAAAGCGAGTGAATTATTCACCGCCTTTTTCTCATCTTTTACCTCAATTTCCTCTCTAATCCTCTCAAAATAACCTGAAATCACCCGGGCCTTTCCCTTCGAGAAAAGTGGCGGTAAAAAGAAAAGAGCTTTATGTTGACTGATAAAGCTTTATTTCACGATAACCGTAGCTTTGTCGCTTTCTCTATCTTTTTCATCGACGGTGCTAACACCGAAAGTTAAGGGGAATTCTAAGTCAATTTTATCAGTGGAAAAGTTTCTTGTGTTTTTCGGAACCTCAGCTAATAAAATCCAGAGTTTACTGCGATCAAAAAGATAAATTCGATAACCTTTTACTTTTTTATTCTGAGGATGAGCTCGCCAGCTCAAAGCAACATAAATTACCATTTCCCCCGAGAGTGTTTTGAACTTTTTCTGCGCGGCTAAGTTAACAGGAGGAAAAAGCGGTGGCGGATCAACCACTAAATCTACCTTAACTTTTCCATAACCCTGAGCAGGCGAAAGACATTCAATTTCGATTAAACCCGAATAATTGCCTGCCGCAACCAGGTTCGTGTTAATATTTACTTTTATTGTTTTTTCTTTACCCCAGCTTTCTCCTTCAGGGGGATTGACTTTAAGCCAGGCGGCGTTTGTTTTAAGCCGGAAGGGCAGACGGCCACTCCCTGCATTTTTAATCAGAATGATTCCTTCTGTCGGGCTTGGCTCATCTTCATAACAACGTAAACTTAACGAATCGGGGGTATAACTTAACTCGGCCGACGGGTTGGAGATAATGACAGAAGAAAGGCAAGTGCCACAGCTAACAGTTGGCGGTAAGTTAGAATGGCTTGTTAATGCGGTAACAACATAATCAAATCTCGTTTCCCTCGCGGCTATTGTCGCCCGGGTTATGCCTGAAGGGCCCCAGAAATCAGGAGGAATGCGGCTATAGGAACCATAATGTTTTTTCCAGAAGGAACCAAGCCACCAACCAGTCTCACCTACATACTTGGTGCTGCCAACACAAATCCCTCTCATATCAAGATTATTTAAGCCATTACCTAAATTCCGGGAAAAAAACACATGATCATGTCCATAAATGAAAGCCCTAACTCCATTTTCTTTAGCTTTTTGCGTTATCCAGACCTGCTCTATCTTTTCTGGATTGCCATAATCTCTGTAATCTTCGGCCAAGAAAAGAGGGCCTCGACCATAGGCAATATCCCTTTGCGTTTCTTCTGGGCCAGCTGGCCAGCCACCAAAGACATGATGGGAACAGATAAAAATCCAGTCTTTCTCTGCTCTTTGCAAAATATTTTCAAGCCAGAGACGCTGGCTCTCCCCTAAAGTCCATTGTTCAATGCGGCTGGGAAAGCTTGTTCCCGAAAAAGCGGTGGTATTTAAGACAACAAACAAAACGCCACCCCGATTCTGGCTGTCAGCTCCCCAGGAAAAGGCATAATATTTGCCATCGGGATGGCCTCCTTCCGGATAAGTTCGGTCATCGGGCGAAGTAAAATATTTCTGTCGCCAGTAAGCTCCCCAGGATCTTGTAGAATGCCATTGGGCTTCGCCATCATGATTTCCCAGAACAATATAAATGGGGATGTAAGGTGAAATAGCTGAAAAAAGTTTGCGCAGGCGAAGCCAGAAAAGCTCAGCTATCCAGTTATAATCAGAATCTTTTAGATTGGCGGTGGGCAAACCAAATTCTGCCCAACGATGATAAGCTCCAAGACCAGTTGTGTCGCCCAGCAAAATAACCATATCCGGGTCTTCATTTGATAAGATATGGTTTACAGCCTTAGCAAGAAACAATCCGTTTTTAAAGGCGCTGAGGGGGTAGGATGGTTGCCAGTTAGAATTATTTTTTAAGCCTCGCATAAATTCGAGAGAATAATTCCCAGTAAGATTACTTTGTCTTAAGGTTTCCGGCAAATTCCTGTCAGCATCATCAAAAGTGTGATCATCACCAATAAAAATAACCTTTATTGTTTCTCCTTTTTCCAGGTTCACAAAGGGAAGCTTAAAGCTTTTTGGGGCTAATTCTTTCCAACTCTCTTTGCCTTCACGATAAAATATTTTATAATAGGCCCTTTTTCCCTCCTCTCCTTCCATAGTTATATCCACAATATTCTGCACTCCATTCAGTTCAATAATATTCTTCGAATTGAGCAGCCCCTCCAGGCTGTCACTTATTACTACTCTCAGGTCAAGGGTCCGACCTGGTTTTAAGATCAGATTCAAACTTGCCAGCCAGCGCCCGCTTGAGGGGGCTCTCCGAACATTATAGATTCTTTCGGCACATTCAAAATAGTTTTCATCATAGGGGAAAGGGAAAATGCCATCCCTGATGATTTCGAGTAGCCGACGCTTCTCTAAGGGAAGATCTCCTTCTGTTCCCAGAGCCAGGCTGGAGAACAGTCGGGAAGAAGAGCTGGCTGAAAAAAGTAGGCTCATTAAACCTAACTTAAGAAAATTGCGCCGATCTATCATCTGCGTCCTCTCCGCTCAAAACTCGTAACATTTGAGATTTTTTAATAAATTTTATCACTAATTTCAATATTTCTTATTTCTCAATTTTCTGTGAACTGTCTCTTCTTTCAGTTGCTTCTGGCTTATATCAAGAATCTCTATAATTGGCTGTAGACTTTATTGCTGTTCCCCTGTTATCTATTTATTTCAAGGGGCCTCTGGCACTCGTCACCCTCCGCGTCCGAGCCGACCAAAAGGCGGAGGCAGAAAGTGGTCTGAACCTTTTTTCCCTTAGCCGTAACTTACCATTAAAAGAGGCCTAACATCCTGTTTCCTTTCTTAAAGGCATTCATTTTCACGATTATGCTTGTACCCTCAAGGTTTTTCGACAAAAAAATTAAAAATATCAGACTATATGGGAAACTGCAGGGAACAAAAATTTGCTTTTTTAGCTATATTGCTTGAGCGCACCTCATTGTAGCCATTTCTCCTCGCGGTCATCCTGAGATAGCCCAAGATAGCCTGAATTGCGGGGGAGGAGACGCCAAAGGCTGATGAATATTTCCAGAGCAGGCCGGCATTTTGACTGTCTGTTTATCTGATTGCAAGGTAACTTTCAACATTAACCGTTACATTGAAGTCTTTTTTCATAATGAGATATTTTGATTTATAATAAATTATGTAATGATAATAACACCTATGTAAAGAGCATTACTTGTCATTGAAGAGGTGGTCCGTTTGCTGGTTATTAAATCATATGCCATAGGCAGGGGAATTGCCGCCACTTATTACATTGAGCCCATACTGACTTATGACCTGGGTATCTTTTTCATCCCAACCAAAGAAGGTCTTGATGTGCTGGCGCCAATCTATGGCTTTGCCAGGGAACGTGGCTACATGTTTGAGGCTGAGGCAATCTTTAATTGAAGACTTTCCTGTCCAGTTTATCCCAGCTTATAACGACCTAGTGCAAGAGGCGGTAGAGAATGCTGTCCAGGTCAGTTACGGCAATATTAGGGTCAGAATTATGAAAGCGGAATATCTTACAGCAATCGCTTTGCAAACAGGGCGCCCCAAGGATAAGAAGAGAGTAATCATGCTTTTGGAAAGTGAGGCTACAGACCGGGCAGAACTCATCAGAATACTTGAAAAGTATGGACTTATGAGTAAGCTCAAAAGAATTGAGGAAAGCTACGACGATGGATAAATACATTGAATCTATTTTTAAGAAAAAAACGTGAGCGGCGCCGCCAGCTGGCCAGGTTGCCATTTGAGAAAAAAATAGAAATTATCGTCAAGATGCAACGATCCGTTGCTGAAATAAAGAAAGATTCGAAACATTAGCCCTGGCCTTTTTAGGCTAGCCACATTTTGTTTACCCTTTTATTTTGGATGTTATTAAATTATTGTCCGAGGTTATCTTTTTCTTTATGAGTTGCCAAGATTCTTGGCGGTGTCAATTTTTGTTCGCAAAAGGACCATCATCTACCCTCCTTTTTTTAACCCCTAATTAGCTGCTAATAATTATTCTGCTTTAATATTGGTCTTAATTTATTAGCTTTGATATAGGCATAAGGTTGTGTCAATTTTTGTTCGCAAATTGGTCATCGTAAACTTCCCATTTTTAACTAAAAATTAGCTAATGAAAATTGTTCTTGCTTCAATATAAGACCCAGCTTATTAGCTTTGGTATAAGCATAATCATTAACCCAGTCTTCGGTGTATTCAAGGAGATAGCAGGTAAAAAGACGCGGATAAGATTCAATCCCTGCGTGGCGCACCTTGGGTATGACTAGATACAAAGGCCTACCCAACTAGGGAGCTTTCTAACCCTGTAGCCTGAAAAATAGGTCTTCCTCTCCGGCTGGGCTTGCCCTTAGGAGCGCCTGCCTTCACCTTTGCCTCCACCTTCATCAGCTCCGCTAATTGGCACTCTAATATCCCCTTTATCGGATCATCTTCCAGTAAAAATCTTGTTAGCCATTTTCCAAAAATGCCTCACAATCTCTCTGAGCCATCGTAAACTGCACCATCTTTTTGGTTTGTTTCCTTTTTAAAAGGAGAGTTTACGATGTCTCGAATCCCTCAGAGCAAATTACAACCAATTCTGTCCACCAACTCTTAAAGTTTTCTCCTTTAAAAAGAAGATTTAGGTGGCTCAGTCCTTCAGAACAAATTGTAACTTATTTTGTAATCCAATTTTTTTCTTAGATTGGCTAAAGAATTTTAAATTTACATAGAAAAAGAGTTATAATTTTTAAGCAACATCAAGGAAGGTAAATTTTCTTAGAGAAAAAGGGAGTTCAACCATGAATCCAATTTATGAAAAGCTGGGGCTTTTCTATCTGGGCAAGGAAGTAGACCCTGAAACTTTTTCCCTCAAACCTGATTATGTCCTCTATGATTCAAAGGATCTGGCGACTCATGCTGTCTGCGTCGGTATGACTGGCAGCGGAAAAACCGGATTATGCATCAGCCTTCTGGAAGAAGCTGGTATTGATGGCCTTCCGGTAATCATTGTTGACCCCAAGGGCGACCTGACAAATCTGAGGCTTCTCTTTCCAGAACTGCGTCCCGAAGACTTTCGACCCTGGATTAATGAAGATGAAGCGGCTCAAAAAGGCCTTTCCCCAGATGAATATGCTCGCCACCAGGCTGAATTATGGAAAAAAGGACTGGCCGAATGGGAACAGGAGCCATCGCGTATTAAAAGGCTTTTAGATACTGTAGATATTTCCATTTACACTCCCGGTAGCAACGCCGGGATTCCTTTGTCCATTCTAAAATCCTTTGAGCCCCCACCTTCCTCTCTTCTTGAAGATTCAGAGCTTCTCAGCGAAAAAATTGAAACCACCGTTTCCGGTATTTTAGGCTTGCTCGGCCTTCAGGCTGACCCTCTGCGAAGCCGGGAACACAATCTTATTTCCAACCTGCTTCAGGCTGCCTGGAGTGCCGGTCAGGGATTGGCCCTACCTCGACTCATTCAGCAAATTCAGAAACCGCCCTTAAAAAGAATCGGCATTTTTGAACTTGACTCCTTTTTTCCGACCCAGGAGCGCTTCAAACTCGCTATGATGCTGAATAATTTGCTGGCAGCCCCCGGTTTTGAGCTATGGCTTAGCGGAGAACCTCTGGATATAAGCTCCCTTCTTTACACATCGGAAGGTAAACCCCGATTGAGCATCATTTCCATCTCTCATCTTTCTGATGCTCAAAGGATGTTCTTTGTAACCATACTCCTGAATCAGCTACTCGGTTGGATGCGACAGCAGCCCGGCACTTCTTCTCTTCGGGCCATTTTCTACATGGACGAAATCTTCGGTTTCTTTCCGCCCATCAGCGAGCCGCCGGCCAAGCGCCCGCTTCTTACCCTGCTCAAACAGGCCAGGGCTTTCGGGCTTGGACTGGTCCTGACCACCCAGAATCCGGTGGATCTTGATTATAAGGGCCTGGCCAATGCTGGGACCTGGTTCATCGGCAGGCTTCAGACTGAGCGCGATAAAGACCGACTCTTGGAGGGACTGGCCGGTGTCGCTGGAAATATAGACTTGAAGAAAGTATCAGAACAGATAAGTAGCCTGAGAAAAAGAATTTTTTTGATGCACAATGTGCACGAAGACCAGCCGATACTGATGAGCACCAGATGGGCTCTTTCCTATCTGCGCGGTCCGCTGACGAGGCAACAGATTATGGAATTAATGAAATCTAAAAAAACCAGAGCCGAAGTTGCGCCGCCTGCACCTGAAGTATCATCAGCCAGAGCTTTTATCAGCCACGGTGCGAGCTCAAGCAGTCTAAAACCATCGCTTCCCCCTGGAATTAAAGAACTTTACCTGCCGGTAAAGACCCAGCCTTCAGCCACGGCTCGCTTGATCTATCAGCCAGCCTTGGCCGTTTTTGCTCAGATAGCCATCTTTGATAACCGGCTGGGCCTTTCCCATATAGCTGACGTCGGTCATTATTTTGAATTGTCAGAGGATATTCTCGGTTTGATCTGGGATAAAGCCACGCCCCTATCCATCAAAATTGAAGAATTGGAGCGAGAACCGAAAGAGGGAGCCAGTTTTCTTTCTTTGCCTTCACGATTTCTCTCGATGATTAAATCAGCTGAAAACGATTACCTGGATTATTTGACCAGAAGCTATCAGCTCATTCTCTGGAAAAGCAATACCTTTCAAACGGTATCCAGGCCTGGTGAATCTGAACGCGATTTCAGAATAAGGTTGAGCCAGCTCGCCAGGGAAAAAAGGGACGAGGCCTTGGAAAGATTGAGGCAGAAATATGCGGCCAGAATCGCTTCCCTTGAGAAGCAATATCTTATAGCTCAACAGAGACTCCAGAAAGAACAGGAGGAGTATAAAGAAAAGATAGCCCAGAGCGCCATTTCTATGGGAGCGACTATTTTTGGGGCTATCCTGGGACGCAAAGCCTATCAGATAGGCCGGGCCACAACCACAGCCAGAAGTGCCAGCCGGGCTTATTATGAAAAACTGGATATTAAAAGAGCTCAGGAGCGGGCGGAAATGGCCAGAACCAGGCTGGAAGAGATGGAACGGGAGCTCGAGAGAGAAGCTGATAATATTGCCAATCTTTACGATCCGGAGCAGGAGCAGCTTCAGACCATGGCTTTAAGACCCAGGAAAAAAGATATGGCCGTCTGCTGGTCGGGTCTTCTCTGGCTGCCTTTCTGGCATCTGGAGTCAGGCGAAGTGAAGCCAGGCTTCAGAGCAGATTGAAGTTCTGAAGAATTCCTGTTTATTTAGCAGGGTTTTATGTTTATCTCAAGGGAATAAAATAACCGCAGCGCTTTCAGTAAGTGATAATCTTATAAGCATACCGGCGGATGAAATTAAAGCCGTTTATATTCACCACATTGTAGGCTTTCCCCTTTTTGAAAAAAAGAGAAACAACAGGGATATCTGTCTCAAAATGCCCGATATAGACACCCTTTTCATCAAAAAGGTCAATTTCAGATTTATTTTCAAGGGAATCGACTACCACGAACAACCAGCCATTGTCCATGGGGATTATATCCTGATAGGCAGGCAGATATTTTGGGTATTTCATATGCTTCCGAATCTCATCTTTGAGTGAGGCATCCTGCGGGAAAAGCCGCAGAAAATCCATTGCCCGATGGTTGAAATAATAATCTTTATGTTCCTGCCTGACGGGCCGCGGTTCAGCTTTTTTCTGAATAATTTTCTGCAATTTACCATGGCTATCAAAAATTTTGATTTCGTAGGTTTCCGGGTAGCCAATGATAATCTGTTCATCATCTGTGACCTTGGAAATGGCATAGGGTTTATAAGCACCCTGGCTCATTATGGCCGCCAGCAATTCTGGCCGCGAACCCTGCGGGCGAGGGGATTGAAAAGCGCCTTTGTGGAGAAAAAGCTCGGTAACGAGCTGACATTTCTCGTCAAAAAGACCATAAAGATAATCCATTGTCATTAAGCCGGATTCTTCTCTCTGGATGTTTTTCATAGAAAAAAACTTTCCGTTGGCCAGAAAGATCACACCGCCGATTTCTGACTCTATACGAAATTGTTTTTTAAATTGACCATCAGATGTAGAGAAAAAGGATACTCGCTTGTTGACAATATCGGTGGCATAAATATGGCCTTCGCGGTCCAGGCACATCTCCCATATATTGCCGAATTCTCCCGGTCCCTGTCCTGACCGCCCGATGCTGAAAAGATATTTTCCAGCCGGGTCATATTTTTTAATCTGCTTTCGGTCCCAATCCAGGACATAGAAGCAGCCACTATCGTCAGCTATTACCTGGAGCTGCTGGCCAAACATATAATTTTCGTCACCGGTTTCAGCTCCAATGGTCAGTTCGGGGGTGAAGACAAGGCATTTCCTTGAGCTCTTAGGAGGCACAGGGTCTTTCGGATTAACCACTGTCTGAACGTCCGAAGCGAGAGAGGCCAGGACGGCTGTTTCAGCTGAAAGCAAAAAAGAAAAGAAAAGCACCATGACTATGGTCTGTTTTATCATTAAGAGCCTCCTTTTTTTTAAGGGCATTACACCTTTTTCCGCCAGCGAAATTTTCTTTTTATCAAATCAGATAATGAAAAATTAGGATAGAAAATAATGCTTTGTCTTCTGGTCGCAAAGAAAATTATAATTTCGATAGTATTTCCTCGTGAAAATCGCCTAATTACGCTATCAATCTAATTACCATATTTTCTCCAAATTGAGATGAAAAATACAATCACGCCCTAATGTCCATAATTTCTACTAGGCGACTATAGGGATGCTTAGGATTGTTGTAACCGAGACTTCCACTTTGATCCGTTGCTGCCCCGAATTGGTCGGATCCAATCTTGTCTTTAACAGGTAAAGCAAAATTAGTCTCGGGATTAAAAAGGCTCAGAAGCTAATTTGAATAGCCGCTTTTCTGAATTTTTTCCTGTGGATGATGTTGCTGCTACCACGTAACTTTGCGCTAAAGCTAAAATTTTATCCGGATTTATTTTTTTACTCAGGCTGGATTTTAAGAATTTTTAGGAAATCTTCTTCCCCTATTCTTAATTCCTTGGTTTTAATTATTTTCATGCAGCAAAATATTATTTATTTATTCCTTTATCCAAGTTTTAGTTATGGCTTTTCAAATCACGATTAGATTGATATTTTTCCAGCTCTTATTATAAATGGATGATGGGGAGGAAAAGATGAAGAAACCTTACAAATATGAACCTCTGCCTGGACAGGCCTGGTGCTGCCCGCAGACCGGCCTGAGGCCGGAATTTAAAACCACTCTGTCGCGCCGGAGCTTCCTGAAAGGAGTGGGCTACACAACCCTCGGAACGTTATGGTTGAAAAATGTTTCCTGGAAGAGTCTTTCAGCCAGTGCGGCTACCTTACGCGAAGAAATTCGAACCGACTTCAGAGCGGCCCTTAAAGTCAAGCCAATTCTTATCTATGACACACCAACCAGGGTTCATCAGACTAGCTGGCGGGCCTGGGGCGGAATCCAGACCCAGCGGGAGGCGGAAGAAGAGCTGGCCCGAATTGAGGGTGAGCTGGCGGCTTTGAGCAAGAAAGCTGATTTTCCGGTGGAGTTCCTTCCTGTGTCAGGCATGCGCCAGGCTGGAGAGCTGAATCAGGTGGAAGGCGACCTGACCGCAGCAGATGTCATTATTGTCTATGCAGCCGGAGGCTGGCTGGACAGATTCAAAAAACTGGAGGAGACGGGCAAAGAATTAATTTTTTTCTGCCGTCACCGGTCAGGACCACTTTATCTCTGGTATGAAATCATCAGCCCTCGTTACCTGCGGCAGCACACCGATCATCTGGCCCTGGAACGCGTAGATAATAGCGATATCATTATAGATAGCCAGGATGAACTGCTCTGGCGCTTGCGGTCGCTTTGCGGCTGGCGAAATACCATGGGGACAAAGATTATCGCCGTCGGTGGGCCTGATGCCTGGTCTCAACCACCAGGAGTGGTGCCAAAGCTGGTTGAGGAGAAATGGAAATTTGACATCAAAACTGTGTCCTACGATGAGCTTGGCCGGATAATTAATGAAGCCAGAAAAGATCCGAGCGCCAAGAAAAGAGCTGAGCAGAGAGCTTCTGAGTATCTAAAGCTTTCCGGAACGAAGCTGGAAACCGATTTTAATTTCGTGCGCCATGCCTTTCTTCTGGAAGAAGTTTTTATCGCCCTGATGAAAAAAGTCAACTGCCGGGCCATAACTATCAATGGCTGTATGGGCACCATTATGCCTATAGCCGAGACATCGGCCTGCCTGACGCTCAGTCTACTTAACGACGCTGGCTATTTAGCTTTTTGCGAATCTGATTTTGTGGTCATCCCCGCTGGCGTTTTGCTGGCCAACATTTCCGGAAAACCTGTTTTCCTTAACGACCCGACTTACCCGCATGAGGGCCTAATTACTTTGGCTCACTGCACGTCGCCTCGGAAGATGGACGGAAAGAACCTAGAGCCAGCCCGCATTCTGACTCACTTTGAATCCGATTACGGGGCAGCCCCGAAAGTTGAGATGCGACGCGGTCAGATTGTGACCAACATCATTCCTGACTTTGCGGCCAAGCGCTGGGTTGGGCTGAGAGGCCGGATTGAGGAAGTTCCATTTCTTCCTATCTGTCGTTCGCAGATTGAAGTAAGCTTTGACCAAGATAGCGAATTGCTGGCGCGACGAATGCCCGGCTTTCACTGGATGACTGGCTACGGCGATTACCTCCGGGAAGTTGGTTATGCCCTGAGGCGGGTGAACATAGCCTGGGACCTCCTTAAATAATCCAGAGGAGTGAATGAAAAATATGCGTTCCTGAAGAGGTGGATAATATTAGCTTCAGTGTAAGGCCAGGGGAGTCAGTTGGTTACTTGAAATTAAACCATATCAGCAAATCTATTCTAAAGAAGGTTGATAAAGATATCCCGGTTAAGGAGCTCAAGAAGGCTGATAGTTTGCTGGGAACGGAAATTAATTATGTAATATTCCGGAAAAGTGAATATAAAGCCAAAAAAAGAAAAGGCATTTATTAAAGAAATCCTTAAGGGTCCCAAAGTATTTCTGATTGGGGGAGTTGATGAGTTATGAAGAATTTGTAAAAGATTATATAAAGAAAGGATTATTGCAGAAATTAGAGACAGGCTGGTCTGCCATTAGGAAGTTAATGCTTCGAAGTGAAAAAGATCTGAAAGGAAGCCAGGTTAAGCCTTTCAATTGATGCAGGGATAGCCTATACAGTGGCTTATCTTGCTATGTTAAGAGCGGCCAGAGCCTATATGCTGCTAAAAGGACTAAGACCAAAGGATGGATTTCAGCATAAAACAGTCATTGAATTTCTGGACGAGGCTTTGAAAGATGAAGACAAACAGTTAATACTTCGCTTTGACAGGATGCGGCGTAAAAAGACATTTTTACCTATGAAATTGAGGCTCCTATTACCAGAACAGAAGCCGAATCAGCCCTAAAAACAGTCGTTGAATTTGTTGAGCTTATAAAGGAACTGCAGAAAAAAGAAGACACTCAGATTAAAATTTATTTTTAAGAACTGCTCTGATTTTTGTTGGTTATGGTTCTCCATATTGTTTTATGGCCAGCTCCAGAAGTCCCGCTTTTTCCAGCCGGTCAACCGGAACGCGGAAAATTACCTGAACCACACCCGGGTGACGGCCGATTTTGATGGTTCCGCTGATGGTCGCCCGGTTCTTAACCTCAGGCACACTCAGGCCAAACAGCCTGGCCGCTCGCTCCAGGCCGTTGTCAGTAGCTTTGTTCAGGTCGGCTCCTGTGCCGATGACAGAAACAGGCAGAGATTTTTCTATTTCTTTTAAACCGTAGCGTCTGGCGAGGCTCATAACTTTTTGTTTTTCTTCAGCAGACAAAGGACGGGCCAGGTAGGGAAGGTCATCTGGTCTGGGCAGGAGAACGGGCCCTTCTAAGTTAACATTTTTGAGGACCTGAACTTTCAGCGTCACGGTTCCGGAAACATCGCAGGTATGGCCAGCGATTTCACCATCTCCCTGCAGGGCATGCATGTCACCAACATAAACTCCACCACCTTTGACTTTAACCGGGCAGATGAGGATGGCCCCTTCTCTGACATCGCTTATGTCCATATGGCCATCGCTCCGGTTTACGAGCTGTTCTTCTTTAATTCCGTATTCATGAGGGGCGTTTATGAGGAAAACACCAAAGTCTCCGGCATTGTGCGAGTCTGGCATAGGCATGGCCGGGGCGGTTCCGAGCTGCCCCAGAAAAGGCCTCAGTCTGGTGGCTATACCAACGAGATCATGAGGAGCAAAAATCAGGATGGGGTTCTGGATGGAATTATCGGGAAGAGCAGCGTATTTCTTAGCCTCGCGGGCAATTTTTTCTGCTGCTTCCCTGGGCAAAGTAACACCTACGCCGGCTTCATGGTCAAAAGCAATGGTGTATCCGTTGATAAAGGTAAATGGAGAAGCCTCAGCCCCGCAGTTAGCACAACGGACAGCCTGAGGGCCAATGCCCTTTATCACTGTTTTGGGGTAGAGAGTCCCGCATTGTGGGCATTTTCCGGCCACATAGGGATCGCCCAGAAATCTTCCCTCAATAATTCGGTCATTGCCAGAGGCAGTCGCCAGAGAAGTAACAGTAATATCTTTAATAAAAATGGCAATGGCGTCTCCTGGCTCGGCACCATCTACTGCCACCGGAATAGTAACTTCGTGGCCACCACGAATTTCTGGTGTTATCATTGGACCCCAGCATCCGGGGGCGGTATTAGCCACGATATGGCCGCCGTCTTTAACTGGACCAAGCATGGGCGCAGAAGGATCCAGGATGCCATTAGTGAATCTGTCGACAAAAACCGTTTCTTGTACTTCTTCATTCTTCTGGCCTTGTTTTTTCACATCTTCAGTCATTTTAAACCCCCTGTTAATTTAAGATGAAACAAACATATCAGCATTACGAAGGTAAGTCAATGGAGAGCGGCTCTTCCGTAAAAATTTTGGTAATTTATTAGGCGTCTATCGACGATGTTTGTTTTAAGATCAATAAGTTATAAGATTTTAAGCAAGATAAAAATCAATTCTAAAATGAAAACAAATTTTTTTCTCATACTATTTTTTTAAAAGGCGATCCCATTTAAACTTTTTAAAACCCCACTCTTGCTATTATAAGAGAGCCGATCGAGGCTCAAACGATACCAAATTATTCACAACATAAAATTCCTGAAGTCAACACACTTCTCAAGGAGGAATCTGGAGACTCCTTTGACAGAATGGGCTTTAGCTTTGTACTCGGCATTAATGAAAATCGAATATATCTTCGATAGGAACCATCTCAAATTTAAGTTGAAGTTCGAAATTGATTAATATTTGTCTTAGATTTTCCCAAAGGTCTTCTGCTTCCGGCGCTTGATTCAATTTAGAAAGGAGGCTTAAAGGTATGTTTGAAATGAGGACAATAAATTTATAAAAAATAATGAACAGAATAAGTATCCTTAAAAAAATTAAGCTCTTTCGGCTTTATGTAAGTAAAAACAGGAATTTCTGACAGACCTTTGAGCTTGATTGCCTTAGCCGAATTTATTGTTCATGGGGCCACCTAAATGAATTTGAATAAAATACGAGATCGACCCACGAAACTTGCTCTAAAACCTCGCATCTGAAGTTCCTCTACATCCCTTCTTTTGCTTTTAATTCTCTAGATTTGCCACCGCAAAACCAAAAAACCAAGCCTTAAAATAAATCCTTTTGTGAATTTTATAATAAGATCAGTGGGTTGAAGGCTCATCCTTAAAAAGTCTGGTGAATTCGGCGCTTTTTTATCATGAATATTTAGCCATTTTTTTCGCTTAAATAAGCGCCCGTATCAGGGTAGAGGAGCGAATTTTTATGGCCCTTCTCTAGCCCCTTTATAAAGGTTAGAATTATAATCAATCATGATTCAATTTTAAAAGACATTTTTGACTGGCTTAAAATTTTATATCTTTCTGATTTTAAAAAATTTAAATGTACTATACCCTTAAATCATCAAAATTTTTAGGGAAAAGACGGCTTTGCAAAAGGGGCCTTCCTTATGGGAAGACCCCTTAATTTTTGTCTAATTGAGTTCAGAACTCGAAGCGCAGGCCGAAGCGAACCACTCGAGGATTCAAAATTTCATTGGGTTCGCCCGAACGTGGATAGGGGACAAACTTATCCGTGGCCACATAATAAGTTCCCAGAAAGATGGAGCGGCGACGATTCATCGTATGAGAATTGAACACGTTGAAAACATCAGCCGTTAAATAGGCTTTACCTCTATCGCCAAAAGGAATCATTTTTTCGACTCTTAAATTGGCATACCACATATTGGGAAGTCTTTCGCCTGTACCATAAGGCCGAATGTAAATGGTGTTGCTTCGACTCAGAGGATTAGGCAACCTGGTATCAACCAGCCTTACTGTGGCCGGAATGATGAATCCCTGACGGCCGAAAAGGGTCATGGAAACATTAAACCCGAGGGGCAACTGATACAGGCCACTCAGTTTAACCAGCCAGCGAGAAAAAGCAGGCTGGGCCAGTTTACCACTTCCACCACCTAAGCTGGGAGCATAAATCTGGCCATCAAGCGCCCAGATATTAGTCGGATCAGTATAACCCTTTTCACCATAGTACTGAACCTGATTCTGCAGGGTGAAGGAGCCATTGAACATCCAGCGATTGGAAAGGCGCTTAATGAAGCGGAGATCAAGGCCATAATAAACATTCTTCCTGTCAGTGTTCCAGTTAGTATAATAACGATAGGGAGTATAAGTTACATCTGGCTTCAAGACATACCAGGGTTTGCCAGCGGCCTGTTCGGCACTATAAGTTTTGCCTGTAGCCTTATCAACGAAGGAAGCAGGCACTGTTCCAGCAACCATATAAAAGTCTTTGCTGTTCAGGATTTTTCCTGTTTCCGGCCAGTACCAGAATTCGGCATGGAAGCGGTCATAAACACGATAGGTCAGGTCAAGGGCGACGCCAAGGTCAGTGGAAATTTCTCTTTCCAGGCTGAAAACAACTTCTCTCACCCGCTGTGACTTCCATTCAGGGTCGACAGTATAATAGGGCTCTTCAAGTTTGGTCGGATTCTTCCAGTCAAAGTCGCCCCACATATAGCCAGCTTCCCGATCCCAGTTACCGACAAATTGCCCGGCATCATTCCAGGCTCTATAAGGAATAAGAGTGTCAGCGTTGGCCCAGTAAAGTTCCTTCCAGTCAATCTTATTATCTTTATTGGCGTCATACCACCAGAAATCCATCCAGCCCCAGAGTCCGCCATAGGCCCACATCCACGCTTGCCAGGTGCTCATAAATTCGCCAAAAATAGCGCCAGAAAGCTTAGCAATGGTTTTGCCATCGCCGAAGACATCGAAGGTCAAGCCAAGCCGGGGTGAAAGGACATCCCAGTAATGCTTGGGATCACGAGAAGGGGCTTTAACTCGAGGATAAACAGCCGCTAATTTCTCTGCCGTTCCCGGGGTCGTATTCGCCTGAACAATTTCATAGTAATTTTTCATATCAGGATGGTCCATATCTTCAGTAAAGATACGGTAGGAAATGAATTCACCCAGCCAGGCTTTCTGCCGGTCAAAACGGAAACCAAGTTTCAGGGTAAGTCTTTTGTAGGTTATGGTATCGCTTAAATAGGCTGCATAGCCATGGGAAAGATACTCGCCTCCCGTGCCATTCAATAAATGGAGAAGCTTCAGGTCAATGCCAAAATCAGTTTTGGGAATATCAACCCGGCCATCGCCATTCCAGTCGACAATTGGATAATTGAAGCTATAATCAACATACATATTTCCCGGATAACCGGAAACATAGTCTTGCCCTCGATAATCATATTCCACACCGAACTTGATTTCATGAGAAGCTCCGAGCAGATTATCATTGTAATAAACCGCCTGGCCCTGGAGATAATGGTGCGGCCGGCCGCTGAAGAACCACCACTGAGAATTTTCCCACAGAACTTTTTCCACATTGTAATAGGCCATATTCTTCAATTCCACATCGTTCATGGGCGACATGCCAAAGCCAGCATCGGTGAAGCCGTATTTAAAGGAAAGGAAAAGATTGTTGCCAAACATGTGCTCGTCCTGGATTTTGAAAATGGGGCTGCCGAAATGATATTTTCCTCTCTGATACCAGCCTGGCGGAAAATCGGTTGAAGCACTGCGACCGAATTTTTCCTTTTTGCCGGCATGAACAAAAAATTCAGCCCTGTTCTCAGGTAGCAACTGGAAATTAATTTTGGCTGAAAGGTTGTTTAAGAAAGTATCGTCTCTTGTTCCGGTAATCATTGTGGTTTTAATTTCCTGAACGCCATATGAGCCCCACCACCAGAATCTATCTTTTATGAAGGGTCCACCGATGTTAAAACCAAAGTCCTTGATTTCGATGATCCGGTTATAACCCATTACGCCGAGCTTGGAGATTTCTTCCTGGGAAAGCTTGTTTTGAAACTTTTCGTCAGTGAGATAAAAGCGGCCACCCAGGCTGATTCGATTACCACCACGACGCGTCACCAGGTTAATATTGACTCCGCCAACCTGAGATTCCACATCATGGCCACTGGTAACAATACTAATTTCATCAAAAACATCGAAGTCATAATAAGTGGGCGAGGCTCCGGTCGCAGCAGGGTCAGAAATGCGGACACCATCAAGGCTCCAGTCAGTAAACCCCGAGCTCCCTTTAGAAACATAGCCTGACTGTTGTCCTGATTCGTTGCCACCAATGTTTTCCCGATCAACCAGAATGCCAGGGGCGGTCTGGAGAATAACCCAGGGGTCTCGAGCTGTCGGCAGAGACTGGAGCATCTCATAGCTGACTGAATGAGTAATTGTCGTCTTTTTGGTATCAACGACAGGCACGGTGGCTGTTACGGTAACCTCTTCTTCAATTCGACCGACTTCCATCACTATGCGGATTTCAGTGTTAGTTCCTACAGATACAATTACCCCTGATTCGACATGCGTCTTGAATCCTTGAAGCTCAGCTTTAATGGTATATTCTTTACCAGGTGGAAGGGAAAGGAAACGAAAGCGTCCCTCAGCTGTGGTTACGGCTGTCAGGGGAGCAATTGTCGGCCCGGTCAGAGTAACGGAAACTCCGGGCAGGGGGTTACCTTCATTGTCAACGATAGTGCCATAAATATTTCCTGTTCTTAATTGAGCTTCCAGGGAAAAGGCTATAATTAATAAACCGATTATCAAGCACCATTTTTTCATACTTACCCTCCTTTCTTGCCATCCCTATCTCCCATATTTTGGAAACCATCACTTCCGATTTAAGCTATCCTTTCATTCTCACCTCCTTTTAATTAAAAAAGGAGCAATTTTTGTGCCAGTTTGGGGAAATAGAAGCTTAAATTAACAACCCTAATTTGTTTATTTTCAATAATTTAGAGCGCATTAAGGCTCTACCAGAATAATTATTTAAATATAAATGATTCAAATTATTGAATATTAATTCAATTTTTTGAATTTTCCCTGAAAAGATAATCCAATTTATTGAATTAATATTGTTATTTAAATGACTTGGCAGACCTTAATAATATTTTCCCTTACCTATATCTTAGCGGCATTTGGCGATGAGGGCCTCAATCTCCTCTCTTTCCCTGGCCGAAAGATTCTTTCCCTTGATTTTCAGATAGCGCAAAAAATAATCCAGGGCCCTGGCTTTTTCGCCCTTTTCCAGGTAGGCCAGGCCAAGATTATAGAGGGGATAATCATAATCAGGCTTGAGCTCCAGGGCCTTTTCCCAGCAGGAGATAGCCTCATCCAACCGGGCGCTTAGTTTATAAACCGAGCCAAGGCCATTATGGGCAGCAGCCAGGGAAGGATCCATGTTTATGGCCTTCTTAAAGATGTCTTCAGCCTGAAGAAGCTCTTCTTTACCCCCGCTCTTCAGCGCCATCGTTAGATACAGGGTGGCCAGATTATTAAAAATAAGAGCATCATGGGGATCCAGACTGATAGCCCTTTCATAGGCCAAACGAGAGCTCTGCCAGTCCTCCTTCTGCCAGTAAGCTATGCCAAGATGATTATAAACTTCAGGATCACGGTCGTAGATTCTGAGCGCTTCCTGGAGGATATTTATTCCCCGGTCTGATTTTCCCAGTTGAACCAGGAGAATGCCAAAACCTGAAACTAAGACATAATTATCTGGATTGGCTTTATATCCTTCCTCCATGATTTTAAGAGCCTCTTCGACCAACCCCTGCGTCCGGTAAAGATGAGCCAGACGCTCATAGGCCTTACCAAAGTCCCTTCTCTGCCTGATAACCTCATGGAGAAGATAAATGCTTTCCGCAATTTTGCCCTGCTCTTCTAAAAAAATGGCCTGGTCCACTTTCTGCTCATAAATGAGCAAATTTTTAAGGTCATCTTCAGGGCCATATTTTTCTTTCGGAGTTGAAGGGGGTGAAGCTAAATAGCCCAAGGACCGCAACTTTTCTTTTACTTCCCTGGTTAAGACAACCTGACTCTTTGTCCGAAGCGGCGAGGATAAATTCTCCTTGAGCTGATTTAAGCGGTTGAAAAAAGGCTGAAGGTTTTCCGCAGGAGCCAGATTGTTCGCCTCATTAAAATCCTTTTCCAGATCGTAGAGCTCCGGAATGGGGGACTCAATGAACTTTTTTCCCTTTTCAATAAATCCCCTTATGGGAGCCCAGCCTCGCGATAAATGAGGTTCAAGGGATTCAAAATAAATGGCTCTTTCTTTCTCAAGTTTTTTTTCCTCGATGAAAGGAATCAAAGATACGCCTTGAAGATGAGGGGGAGGAGATAAGCCCAGATAATCACAAATAGTTGGAAAAATATCAATATGAGCCACGCAGGCAGCAATGCGGCCAGGTTTTATCTTCGGCCCAGAAATTATCAGAGGTATCCAGAGGGTGCTGTTATAGGCAAAGTAACCATGGGTCATTTCCCCGTGCTCACCCAGGGCTTCGCCATGATCACCGGTTAAAATAATTAAGGTATTTTTGGTCCAATTATTTGTTGCTAAAAAGGAAAGAAGTTTTCCCATTTGCTCATCGACATAGGCAACCTCGCCAGTATAGGGGTCATTTTTATATCGAGAAGCATAGGGCTCGGGCGGCCAATAAGGAGCATGAGGATCCCAGAGATGGATCCAGACAAACCATTTTTTGCTTTTATCCAGTTTTGACCACCAGGCCATGGCACTCTCGATAACTTTTTCAGCCCGGCGTTCAGGATAAACAAGGGGGGAACCGGAGCGGGCTGGATAAGATTCGTCATAGATGTCAAAACCCTGATTAAGACCAAACCGAGAATCAAGGGGAAAGGCGCCGATAAAAGCAGCTGTCTGATAGCCCCAGGCTTTTAAAAATTCAGCCAGCGTTAAAAAATCGCCGGCGACAACTGATCGGGCATTTTCACTGACCCCATGAAAAAGCGGGGTCGCGCCTAAAAGGATATTGACATGAGAAGGAAGGGTCAAAGGATTATGGGCAAAGGCGCGTTCAAAAATGACCCCGGCCCTGGCCAGACTATCAATATTATTTGTTTGAAGATATTTTTGGCTGTAGCAGCTCAATCTATCTGGGCGAAGGGTATCTATGGTTATTAAGAGAATATTGGCTTTTTCGAAGCGAACCGTAGCCAAAAGAAAAGAGGCTGTTAAGATAAAAATTCCAAGAATAAAGAACTGATATTTCTTGGTTGCATATTTCCGCAGAAGCATTGGCTTACTATTACATAATATGCTTGAAAGAAAGCCTGGGGTCAATAACGGGACACAAATAGTTTTGGCCACAGATTGGAGAGAATATGATATTAACAAAAACTTAATAAGGAGTATTTCGATTGATGCAAAAAGAGGTTTTGTTATTAAATATTTCAAGATCTTTCCTAGGGCTATCTTCCTTTTTCTGAGAGTTAATGGCTCTGAAGGTTGCAGCCCTTTTCTATGTCAATGCCAGATTCTATGTCAATGTCAGATTGCCATTACATAACTCTGGAAAAGGCTAAAAATTTTAAGAAAATTAAATCAAATTTGGAAAATAAAAATGAAGCTTTTGGCCGGGAAGATGGAATAAACTTTTTTATGACAATTTTTCTCGCCGTCATCATTGGATAGTAAAAATTGAATAACTATGAAGCGAAAAATGAAAGGGAGGTCAAGAGCGGGCACAAATTTTCAGAGCCGACTGGTAAACACTTGAGACGCTCAAATGACCGACTCAAATGCCTGAAACTGTCCTGGCTTTTCTGCTCTGATTTCTTCTGGGATCCAGCCCATAAAAATTTTGGAGACGTTTTCTCAAAATTATGGTATAAAATTGCTCCCAAACGTGCGTTCGAAGAGTGAAAACCGATGAAAAATAAAAGTGACCAGAGCCGTTTTTTCTGGGGTCTTTTGCTGATAATCATCGGGCTACTCTTTTTATGCGAACAACTGGGATACATTGATTTGAGTCGAGTCATCTCCACTTACTGGCCAGCCACCTTCATTTTGATTGGAATCTCTATCTATCTGGGAAGAGGTTTTAAGCGCTCTGAAGCAGCTCTTTTTCTAATTTTGCTGGGCACTTTTATGCTACTGGTTAAACTTCAGGTAATAGAAAGATACCTCTGGAGATATTTCTGGCCAGGGCTGCTGATTCTGGCAGGTTTCTGGCTGATATTCAAGCCCAGGTTTAAAGAAAAATAAAATTTTTAAGGGAGAAATGTCGATGAGGAAAGTTCTCCTCTGGATCCTGGCGATAATAATAACCCTTCTTTCAGCCGCCTATCAGCGCCTGACCGGACCAACTTACCCTTTTTCAGGGAAGGTCAACTTTCTCGGACAGGAGATTAAATTCCGTCTCCCCCGAAGCGCCGAGAATACTGAAAATTGCCAGGTCGTCGTCAGCTTGCCAGAAAATCTGGTCGGTAAGGTTAAGGGTTACTTAAGATTCAAGCGCCATAAAACTGACCAAACCTGGAACATTCTGGCCATGGAGGCTGAACAAGACCGACTGATAGGATTTCTCCCCAAGCAGCCAGCTGCCGGTAAGCTTGATTACTATGTGCACCTGGTCAATGGTTCTCAGGAAATATCTTTAACCGGGGAGAAACCCCTCATCATCAGGTTTAAGGGCCCGGTTTCCTCGCCCATCCTCCTAGCTCACATCATAATTATGTTTCTGGCCATGCTTTTTTCCGCAAGGGCTGGTCTGGGAGCTGTCAACCCGAATGAAGATCCAGTCAGGCTGGCTCGATGGACAGCCCTCCTGTTTTTTATCGGTGGTTTTATTTTCGGTCCTATAGTTCAGAAAATGGCTTTTGGCACTTTCTGGAGCGGCTTTCCCGTTGGCCATGACCTTACTGACAACAAGAGTCTGGTGGCCATGCTGGCCTGGATTGCCGCCCTGGCTTCAGGCAGGAGAAAGCTGATAAAAAGAGGCTGGGTGGTAGCCGCTGCTATCATTACTCTGGTGGCTTATCTCATCCCTCATTCTTTGCTGGGTTCTGAATTCAAGTGGTGACTGGAGATTTCAGAACTAAAATGTCTACTCCTCAATTACACGAAAAAGCCTGAAAGGATAAAAACATTTTTCTATCCAAAACCTTTTTTATGCCCAGGATTTTTCTTAAAAAAACCTGGCTGATAGCTTTTTCTCGACTTAATTAACCTCGACCAAGAAATTTTTAATAAACGGCCAGGCTCGAGAAACCCCAGGTTTCGGGAAACGTCTTTTTTAGTTAAAGGAAGTTGGGCCAAAAGCTATCCCTTATGGCTATGATTTTCATTTTATATTTTATTTCATTTTATTTCATTTTATTTCTTGGCCTTTTATTTTAGAGCTCTTCCGCGTTTTTAATGGGCATACTTAAAGAATTATCAATCTCCGATAGCCTATATAGAACCCACAGATAAATTCTTAAAGGCGAGTTGAAGCCGAAGATTGCAGATGTGAGGGATATTTCTCTAATCGTCCTCTGCCAAGATGAAGTGGCCCGGATTCAATCCGCTGTTGAGTGCCGTAAAATTTATCATTTTTAGCCACATAAAAGTCTGAAGAACATATTTTATTTGCCAATTATTTACCGAATCTGGACGATATCAAACAAATTAGGCTATTTTCCCTGAAAGGCCGGTCATTCATCAGAGCCATTTAGGGTGAATGACCGTTAAAGATAAGGAAATTGAAATGAATTTTTTAATAAAACGTGATTATATTTAGAATTGCAGGGCAATTTATTATTTTCCCTTATTTAAGCGGGTTCAAATGAACCTTTTCATAAAGTCCATCTTTTCCTCAGATAGAAATGTTTTTTTAAGAAAAAGTTAACAATTCGTGATAAAAATGCAGAGAAGCATCGCGCTTTTAATGACGAGCCTCAAATTCTTCTTTTAATTTTTTCAGAACCTGCCTCAAGTCATTTTCATCGCTCACATAAAAATCAGCCTGAATATCAGTGTTTAAAGCATTCCTGAAAAGAATGAAATGGACTCGCTGGTTTTCCTGACAATTAAAACTGAGAACCATCCGACTGTCACTCAGGGTATCACCAATGTAGCAGGCAGGAAAGCATGGACCTGATTTCAGAAAAAGCTGCTGGAGAGCGTAAGGCGAAGGTTTCCGGCATTCAACCGAAGGTAGGTCATCTTCGGTCAAGATGAAATCAAAAAATTGATAAAGAGAATACTTCTGAAAAGTAAAATCCAGGTCTTCTTTCGTCCGGCCGGTAATAATAGCTAAAATCCTGGCCATAGACCTTATTTCAGCCAGGCCAGAAAGAGATATATTCAGTTTTTCCCTGCTCCGCCTTTGACGGTAAAAATCTTCAAAAATTTCTACCAGAAAATCATAGGACGGAAGTTCAATCCTTTGCTTCTCAGCCCAGCGGTAGAACTTGCGGAAATCAGGTGGGCCTGCTGACAAAGCCCTCACAAAATCCTCGACTGACCTTCCGCTGAGATAAAAAAGAATTCCTGCCAGGGCAGCATCCCAGTCATTATTAAGGTTAAGGAGGCATTTTAGCTTCAGCAGAACCTCCGGTTCGACCCTGGAACTTTCAGGATGTAAAAGGCTGGACACGGTATCAAACAGAGCCTGGTGGTAGCTCTGGCTGACATCTACCAGAACTCCATCCACATCAAAGCAAACCAGCATTAAGAAACCTCATTTCTCGAAAAACGAGTTTATTGAAAATAATAGAGTCTTTCCGAAAATCATAATTTGTTTTTGTTCTGTTGATTGAACGAACCTGGCTTTAACAATCATCCTCGCGACCACCTTGAGAAAGTATAAACTGGGTAGCCAGAAGGGGTCAAATGAAGAGACGAGGAACGCAGGCAGAAAATATCAGAGCTGGGTGTAAAGTCTTTAGGTGCTAAAATGGTTGATACAACTCTGGCCTCAGCTATCGGAATCGGAAAAACTCGAAGTAAGAAAAGAAAACCTGGGGTAAAAAAGAATTTGACGCCTTAAAATTTAAGGTCTATGAAAAAATTTCCCATTTTTTGACCCATTAGGCAAAATAGAAAGGAAAGCTGATTTTCAGGGGAAAAGGACCTGAATTTTTTTGAAACCGGGACTAAGTCAATGTCCACAAAATAAGGGCTTTAATCGTTTAAATTAATGTCAGGCATGTCTGAAGAGAATTTAATCGAAGAAGCGCGGCAGGGTAACATCGAAGCGTGGCGACTTCTTTATGAGGCTAATAAAAAGAAAATATTTGCCCTTGCTTATCATCTCACCTGCAATGTGGCCGACGCTGAGGACATCCTTCAGGAAACTTTCATTAAAGCCTTCCATCGCCTGCCTTCTTTTCAAACCAGAAGCAAGACAACTTTATCCTCCTGGATTTACTGGATTGCAGTTAACACGGCCATCGATTTTTGCCGGCAGAAGAAAAGAAAGGAAAAAATGAATTCCCTTTACCGAAAAAATTTTCCCAGCGAATTCTTCCGGGATAACCCTGAGCCTGACCGAGATTTTGCCCTCAGGGAACTGGCTGAAAAAATAGAATATTTTATTAATCTTTTGCCGCTACGGCAGCGGATAACTTTTGTTCTCAAGCATTATGAACAATTAACCATTAAAGAAATCGCCAACCTCCTGGGTTGTACTGAAGGAAGTATTAAACAGAATTTATTTCGCAGCCTCCAAGTTTTAAGGAAAAATCTTAAGTCATTATTAAGTGAGGCCGAAGATGAGGTGCCCTAAGGTCAGGAAAAAGATAATTTTTCATTTTTATGGCGAATTATCTCCCAGGGAGGAAGCCGGCCTGAAAAAGCATCTTGAGAGCTGTTCCGCCTGTCGAAAAAACTATTCTGAAATCAAAAGCATCTGGCAAACCCTTCAGGAAATTTCTTCTAAGTCACCATTAAGTGACTCTTCGCCCACCTTGTGGGAAGAATCGTGGCAGGCTATCGAAATGAAGATCAAGGAAAACCAGTTTCTAACCCCGGCGATAAACCCGCAAAGAGAATATTTAATCCCCGCTCTTTGGTCTGGGGCACGCCCTTAATTTTAATTATCGCACTGGCCAGCTTCTTCCTTTATCGGACGCTTTCAAAATCCTCTGGCTTTTCGGAAGCGACCTTATCATCAAAACTCATGCTAACATCACTTGAAGAATATAAGACTGACCTTAAACCTTTGCTGCTGATGCTAACTAATTTTAAGTCTGAAAAAGAAAAATTTATTTTAATTGATAAAAAGTATGCTCGCCAGCTTCTTCTCGAAAGCAAGCTTCTGCGGTCTTACCTCTGGCAAAAAGACCCGGTAGCGGCTGAATGGCTGGAAGATCTCGAGATCGTCCTCAAGGAAATTTCTTATTCAGATAAAATTGATCAAGTCACATTGGAAATGATTAAAAAAATTATTCAGGAGAAAAAGGTTTTTCTTGAAATAAATAAACTTAGCCCGCGATGATAGCAGGAGGTTAAAATGAAATATAAAAAATTTAGAATTCTTTTCTTTTTAATTTGCCTGCTTTTGATAACGAATTTGGTTTTTGCCCAGGAAAGAGAGCCGGATGAAGAAATATTTCTTAAGGCCAAAACAGCGCTTTATCAAAAAGAATGGCCGGAAGCCATAAGAAATTTAGAAAGATTAATTTCTGAATTTCCCCGAAGCCCATATATCGATAATGCTCTTTATTGGCTGGGCTATAACCTTTACCGACTGAGTGAGACCGAGCAGAAAAAGAAAAGGAGGTGGCCCTGAAAAAAGAAGCCCTGAGCAGGCTTGACCAGCTCGCGCGTCAATTTAGTTCAAGTTCATGGAGAAATGAAGCCAGGCTTTTAGAGATTGAAATTGCTCAGAAATTGGTTCAATCGGGCTATCCTGAGTTTAAAAAATATATAGAAGCGACAATAACTGGCGTTGGCGGGGTCAAAGGGGTCGAAGAAGGCGTAAAGGAAGTTAAGGAAGGCGTAATTGGTGTTAATGGTGGCGTTGAACGTGGAGTCGAAGGCACTGTTGGTGGTTTTCCTATTATTATCCCGCCACCGTCGCCTCCATTAAGCCTTAATGAAAAGGAGACTGACCCTGAGCTTGAAATTAAACTCATCGCTCTTAATGCCTTAATGAGCCTGGAAAAAAATAGGGCCTGGCCTGTTTTAGAAAGAGTCGCCAGGGAAAATCCAAGTCCAAGGCTTCGCAGCCAGGCTCTCTTCATTCTCAGCCAGTATGATGACCCGAAGGTTATCCCCTTGCTTCTGGAAAGAGCTTTCAGTGACCCTGACAACCAGGTCAGAGAAAATGCTATCTTCTGGTTAGGTCAGCATAAAGGAGAAGAGACAATTGAAGCTTTAAGCAAAATCTTTGACCAGGCTAAGGATTGGGCCTTAAAGGAAAAGGTCCTTTTTGCCTTAGCCCTGAATAAAAGTCCAAAAGCCCTTAATAAGTTAATTTCCATCGCTCGGGAAAACCCGGATTTAAAAATCAAGCAAAGAGCCATTTTCTGGTTGGGTCAAAGCCGGGAAAGGATGGCTGAAGAAGCTTTATTTGAAATGTATGATGAAACTAAAGAAGAAAATATAAAAGAAAATTTGCTTTTTTCTTTTTCCCAGTCAGCAACAAAACCTGCCATTCGCAAACTGATTGATATTGCCAGACGGGAGCAAAATCTGAAGCTAAAGAAAACCGCCATTTTTTATCTGGCTTTGACGAACGATGAAGAAGTCCTCGCCTTTTTGAAGGAAATAATTGAAAAATGAATAGGCCAAAATGAATCCCAGGCTGATGGAATTCAGACTGATGGAAGAAGTTCTTGAAAACACTGAAACTATCGAGGTTATAAGGGAAGAATTCATATTCTTTTTACCATTTCCTGTAAGCAGCTCCAGAGCGCGCTCTCCCTGACCCATGAACATGAATCCGAAGCACCTCCGTCCCTGCTAGCCGATAAGAAAAATGAATAACCTGACCTTTTCCTGCCTCCATCGCCTGCCGCTGGTATTGCCAATATGCCTCAATTCTTAACCTGCTTAACAACGGACAAAAAACCTCCGCCTTCTCCCTTTCATAAACCTGAGCTACGTGGTAATGAATCGGCTCAAAGAAGATATAAAGCTCCTTTGAATGCGACTGCCGGATGTTTTTCAAATACCTTCCTGGGTAAGCCTTCTTGTAATCCTCTATGTCCTTCTCCTCCAGCGCTTTCATTATTGCCAGCAGAAGGTGCCTTAAGCCTGTCTTTATCCTGGTCAAGACCACGCCAAAGACTGTTGAAGTTCAAGCCTTTTCTGGTACTCTTTAGGTGAGGATGACCTTAATCTCAAGGCCGTCCATAGGGTAACACCTGCTCTTCGGGGATTTAATGATCTTAAAGGTTGTAGTCCTCCTTCTATGTCAATATCAAATGTCACCACGTAACTTTGGGGTGAAGTCAAGTATTATCTTCTCTACTCTGAGAGTTAATAATCTTGAAGCTTGTAGCTCTTCTCTTGCGTTGATGTCAACCTTCTTCACATATTTTTGGATTATTAACATATTGCTGTTTCTTAAATTTGAATATTCAAACATTTGGACATTTTGATATTATTATCGTAAAATGAAGTGAGACAATGGAAGAAAAAGTTATCTTAATTGTCGGGGCTTCCTCAGGCATTGGTAAATCTTGCGCCATTCACTTATTAAGAGAGGGTTATACTATTTTTGGAACAAGTCGAAAAGTAAGAAATTGGGAGGAAATATCAATCAACGGAGGGAAAATATGTTTTCTGCCAATGGATGTTACCGATAGTCAATCAGTCCAGCAGGGAATCTCAAGAATTATAGCTCAAAAGGGAAAAATTGATATTTTAATTCACAACGCTGGAGTAGGCCTTGCTGGTCCGATTGAACAAACAGATGAAAAAGAAGCTATCTGGCAGTTTGATGTGAATTTTTTTGGCGCCTTCAGAGTAACAAAAACGGTCCTTCCTTTTATGCGCGAGAGGAAAGAAGGCCTGATAATTTTCATTTCCTCGCTGGCAGCCGAATTTGGGTTGCCTTTTCAATCTTTTTATAGTGCCAGCAAGGCAGCGCTAAATAACTTTGCCGAGGCTCTTCAAATGGAATGTCCTTTTTTAAAAGTAGTGATCGTAGAACCTGGTGATTATCGTACCTCATTTCCCGATAATCGAGTCATAGTTAAGGAATATAGCCCTGCTACCTCTTCCTATAAAAATTGTCAAGTTGTGATTCAAAAGCAAGAAAAAGCAGAAAGACAGGGAGCAAATCCAGATGAAATAGCTCAACTTATATCAAAAATCATTAAAAGACCTTCAGGCTTTTACTACTGGATTGGCAAGAATGCAAAATTGATTGGAGTTTTAGGAAAATTGCTTCCGCGTAAGTTGGTTATAACAGCGGTGGCTAAATATTATGGTCTTTAAAAGCGGAAAGACTTAGGCGGACTTTAAAAATAGGAGAAATTGCCTTTTAACTTGAAAAGGAAAGTCTTCTTCGATGTGGTGGCTACTGTACAAAATAGTTCGCATGTATAAAAGTGCTGCGTCGATCGCCTCTTTTTATTTTTGATTTATTCAAATCTAATGTCGTCTAAAGCATATTTGTCCCTTTCGTCAGATGCGATTATGAGACGGTTTTTTAATTTGATCTAAAGGGAAAAGCTATCATAAATTATTGTTGTACAAAATAGTTCGCCATTTGATCTAGAGAAATGACCATTGTAAACTTTCTTTTTATGACTTAAATGTTTAAGAAAGGAGGTATCATTTACGAAGGTTTTAAGAGGGGCACCGATTTTAATTCTCTTCTCATGTTGTTAAGAGCGCTTTTTATTAAAAAATTAGGTAAATAAATAAGGTGGCACCAATTTCGGAGGTGGCACCAATTGCGGGGGCTATGGCAATATTTTGGCCGAGATAATCAGAATTAGACCCTTGTCATCCCCATCAAGGCGGGACACGCCGACCACTGCCCTTTCGCCCGATTTCAGATTGAGATGAGATTCGATAAGAGGCTTATCTGTCTCGAGCCATATGATTTGTGATTCAGGTCGTGTTGTCAAATCTCTTACCGAAGGTACCTTAACCTGCTTTGTCTTTCTTTGTTTAAACCAGACATCGGTTTGAATTATTTCAGGAGTCTGTCCTCTTGAAACCTTACCACGAAGTTCAAGAGAAAATTGAGCTGCATCTCCTAAAATAAGACTTGAAATCTGGTTATCAGAGCCGCGGATAATGGCTGAATCAATCAGAGTGAATCCCCTATATTTGATGAGCTGGCGCAGCTCTTTAATTATCGGGTCATTTTGAATTTCCGCATCAATGACCTCACTGTCCCTGGAAGCAAGGATGACCTGCACTGTGAAGAGAAAATCAGCTGGTTTTACGTCAATTTCTTTAATGAGATTTAAAATTCTTTCCACATTTTCGGGCAAATCGGAAATGGTTAAAACATCGCTCATTTTTTCGGATACAAAGGTTCGGCCATAGGGGCTGAGAAAGCTATAAAGGAGAGGTCTGATATCTTCCGCTTTTTTATATTTAAGCTTAATAACTTCTGAGCGAAACGAAAGCAAAGAAGGAGGCTTCTCTTGAGACTGCGACCAGGCTTCACCTGGAGCGAAACAGAGCAGGTTCAAGAGAAGACCAAAAAGAATGATGATTTTTAAAGATACCATTCTTTTTTTAAGATTTTTTCCTTTCATTTTATGGCTCCTTGCCAGTCAAAATCTTTATTCAGAATCCAGATTACCTGGATTCCTGTTTCGGGAAGGAAAAGATTTATGGTAATTTTGTCTGGCGCCTCCGCCGGAATAGCGCCCGAAGGTTTATCCTTTTCTTTTAAGCTGGCGACAAAGCTGGCCGCTTCCTTCTTTTTTATCTTTCCCGGGGCAGGAATTTCTGAAGAAAGTGATTTGTCCTTAAATAGAGGAGGTGCTTCTTTTTTTTCTGCTATCGCTTTCTCCTCAAAGGAAGGGGATATTTCTTTTGCCGGCGTCTCCTTTATTTTTTGTTGAGTCACAGAAGACAGAGGAAACCACTTCCACTTTTCCCGGGGTAAATTGATCAAAATAATACCAAAGAGAAGAATCATCAGACTAAAAGCCAGGGCCAGGCGTCTGTTCGCGACAAGAAATGGGACTGGCTTAATCTTTTCCTGTTTGATTTGCTCCATTAAATTGGCCCAGCAAAGATCCGGCCATTGAAGTTGTTTTTTTTGAGCCATCTCTTTGAAGCTGGCCAGGGCCATTTTAAGCGAATCCAATTCTTGCTGGCATTGAGAACAGCTTGCAAGATGAGCCTTTAACTTTTTCTCAAGATGGGGCCGAAGATCAGAACCAGCATAAAGTGGCATCAATTTCCTGGCCTGGCGACAATTCATTCTTTAACCTCCTCGGTTTTTCTTTCTTTCCCATAACTGACGAATCTTATTTCTGGCCCTCGATAAATTCACCCTGACTGAGAGGCTGGAACAGCGAAGGAGCGAAGCTGTCTCTTTAATGCTCAGACCTTCCAGGTCTCGTAAGATCAAAACCTGCCTCTCTCTAAGTGTAAGAAACTTTAAGTACGATTCAAGATCGCTTATTAGCTCGGGCTGTGGCTTCAGGGGAAAATTGGCGGCAAGTTGATTTTCCTTTTCTTGTCTCATTATTTCCATCAGGTTTATTTTAGCTTTATTTTCTCTGTGACGACGGCGAAGGATATTTTTCGCCTCATTGATGGCTATTTGAAGCAGCCAGTGGCGAAAGCTGTAGCTAAAATTATAATACCTGAGATAACGAAAGGCTCGGAGGAAAGTTTCCTGAGCAATATCCAGAGCATCCTGCTCGTTGTTCGTCAGCCTGTAGGCTAAGGTTAGAATTTTTTCTCTGTAAGGAAAAATGAGGTCAGCAAAAGCTTCGGTTTCTCCAGCTAAAATCATATTAATGAGCTCTTTCTCCTTTTCATCCATCTATAAAAATGTTAAGGAAAAAATAAAAAAATTAAAGCTGGCCAGGCCGCTGATTTAAATTCCTGTTGAATCTTGAGCTGGTCTCTTAATCCTCTTCTTAATCATGCTCTGAAGAGTGGCCGGATTTTGCGGCTGAGTTTCCGTGCTCTTTTGTTCTCGAAAAACGATGGGCTTAATTTCGAGCCAGCCGGAAGATAAAGGCCTCTGGCTTTTGGTAAAATTGCAGCTGATATTGCACCTTAAAAAGCCGATGGAGATTTGCTGAAGAACATCCTTGGCCTCGTCGTGCGAGTCGAATTTCAGTGAAAGATATTAAGGCTACTCTTCATCGTAGCGGTCGAAAGGTTGTTACATTTTCATGCAGCCGTGGCAGAGCCTGTCTCAATATAAAATTACGACTTTTTATTATATTTTTGTTTTCTGTCAGCAGCTTGGTACACCGGGGTTCCGTTCGGGTAAGCCTGAGTAATTAAAGGCGCTAGAAGCTGCAGCAGGTTCTACGACACTGATTTTTTAAGGCAACTCTAATGGCTCACTCCCTTTTCTAATCCATTTTTACTTAATCGTCCTCATGAATAACAAACTCGCTTGAGGCGAATTAATGAAAGGCCCCTCCCAAGATCTAATTTTACCTACATGAAAGCCCGAAGAATCAATTTAGTTACAAAGATTCCAAGAAAAGACAAAATTTCTATTCAAATACATGAGTCGATATAAAAAAACGAATCAATTTCAATCAGAAAACAAACCTAGAGAGACACATTAAGTTGATGCTATTAAGAGGCCGGCAAATATATAGCTATTATGACAGAGTAAAAAACTAAAGGCTAAAGGGAAAATTAGATAAATATATAGAATAACGTCAAAAATAAAATATATGTAGAGCGGCATAGAATTTATAGAAAGTTAAATAATGGGAAGTTCACGATAGCCATTTTATGAACAAAAATTGACATCTCACAGCTGTCATTTATACGAACAGAATTAGGAAAATATTATGCGGTCCATTAAATATATCTAATGATAGGCCTATAAGGTTTTATAATCATATAGTTATCTAATTATATTCGGGATTAATTAATTTATTAGTAAAATTTGAATTATAGCTTCGGAAAAAATTAGGTAAATATGGATTGCGGCACCGCTTTTTACAAAGAAAGACCAATTAATCCTATAATAACTCTCCAATAACGGAAATTAATATATTACTGGTAGCCGGCATTTTTATGAACAAAATTATGAAAATCTTAACGCAGCCCACCACATGTATCCACTAAACAGCCCTTTTAGGTTTTATAGTCATAACAATTACGTATTTAGGTTTAATAATTATAACTTATTCTTCAAGGCTTGTATCAGAGTCCCTGAAAAAATTAGGTAAATATGTAGGGCGGCACCAATTTAGGAGGGCGAGGTAAATATGTAGAGCGGCACCGAATTTTAGTGGCGGCTGAACCAGTTGTCCAGAGTACCGAACCTGGTCCTGAGAGCCACGCCAAAGCTGGCCAGGCTGATCACCAGAGAGAAGATGAGGCCAGCTACCGGGATCAAACCTAAAAAGGCGACCAAAATCAGGCCGATGACTGCCGTCCAAATAATCGACGGCATTTTTTTAACTCCGAGAGCCCGAAGAATAGACTCTCCAAAAAAATAGGAGATGGCCGTTCCCCCAAAAATCTTAAGCACTATTCCGGCCATCAATAACAGGAAGAGGAGCGGGATTCCGATAATCACGAACATCAGCAGGGCGGAAAGCATAATCAGGCCGGCATAGATTAATATGGCCAGGAAACCGATGCCCAGAATTGGCCAGAAATCAGTGCGGATTTTGCCTGCAGCGAAATATACCTGTCTCGGAAAAATTCCGGCCACGAAAATGGTCAGGAGTAAGCTAAAGAAAAGAGAGATAAGCTTGAGGGCCAGGATAATGGTTCCTAACTGGAAAAATATTCCCTTGAGAAAAACCTCCCGGGTAAACTTCGCTCCGGTCGGGATGAAAACAGTGTCCTGTCCGATGGAACACCCGGGTTCTTTTTCCAGGCTACCACCCAGAACCACCAGGTCTCCGGAGATAACCGCCGTGGACTTGATGACTACCCGGCTGCCGAAGCAGACCACCGATTTACCCACCTCTCCGCTGACCAGAACTTCTCCGTCGAAGGCCACGACATTTTCTCTAACCTGGCCTTCGACCACCACCCGGCTGTTAAGAGCCACAACATTTTTCTGACTTTCGCCTTTGGCTACGATTATTTCCCTCTGGAACCCGGGCTGGTCGGGATGTTGAGAACTGAACCAGGCTGATCGTCCCAGCCCGGTCAGAATCAGCAGGGTAATTATTAGTGTTATGATTTTAAATTTTTTATTACTGGGCAGGGTTTTCATGGTGGTTACTCCTTGAGAAAATCTGCCCGGTCTTTGCAGAAACCAGGCCAGGCTTCCTGTCAGGATGATGAGGAAAATTAAGGTAACGAAGAAAAGATTGGAAACTGGCAGGAAGCCTGAAATTAAGCGGCCCCAGGTGGCGAAAAGAATCTTCAGGGCCTTAAATAGAGCAAACCCAACCTGCAGCAAATTGATGATGAGCCGGCTCAGGTCGGTCGTCAGATTAAAAAGATAACGGAAAGAAGTCAGACAAAAATCGAAAAGTGCTCCCTGACGACCGAATATCAATCCAGTAACCATGAGAGCGAAAAGAAGATAGATTCCGCCGGCCAGGAAAATCAATCCTCTGGTCCGAATCCTGGTTTCAGGCAGGCTGGCCATGACTCTTTCGGCGAAATCGGAAGGCAGTTCCAGGTCGGGCAGGTTTTTTATAGATTCCAGAAAAGACTGACGCTCAGCCAGACGCCTCTGGCAGTTGGGGCAGTTTTTTAGATGGTCTTCACACTTCAGCCGGTCCTCTGAAGATAGTTCATTCTCCAGATAAGCGTAAAGGTCAGAGCTTTTCAGACAGTTCATCTTTCCTCCAGCATCGAGCGGAGAAGTTCTTTAGCCTGGAAAACCCGGTTCTTGACTGTTCCCACCGGCAAATGCTTGATAGCGGCAATTTCTTCATAAGAAAAATCGTTGATATGCCTGAGGACAAAAAGCTCCCGCAGGTTTTCTGGAAGGCGAGCTATGGCCTTTTCGATGAGTTCGGTCATTTTCTTTTTTTCATATTTTTCCATGACTGAAGGCTCGTAATCCGGAATCTGAACCGGCTCCTGGTCAGGGTCGGTGACCGGGGCATCGATGTAAACCAGCGTTATCTTTTTTTTCCGCCAGTAATCGATCAGCAGATTGGTGGCGATTTGAAACAGCCAGGTAGAAAACTTGAATTTCTCATCGTAGGTATGGAGAGCTGCGTAGGCTCGAACAAAGACTTCCTGGGTAAAATCCAGGCTCAGTTCCCTGTCTTGAACCATCCGGCCAAAATAATTGATCATCGGCTGCTCATATTTTCTGACCAGAATTTCGAAAGCTTTCTTATCTCCTTGGAGACAGCGGCGAACAACAGCTTTGTCCTCCGACTCGACCATTATTTCTTTCTGTTTATTCATACGAAATATTAGAATGAGAGTTTCAGGTTTTATTTACTGGTTTTGGTTTCGATTATCCTGTCATCAGGGAGGATTTTCAGATAAGGAACCGACTCGGAAATTTTTTGATTGAAATATAGGAAATAGCTTTTTAGCTGGTGAAGCCTAGAAAATGCCCTAATTTTCATTTTCCCGTTCAAGCATAGTTAAGAAATATAAATTCCCATCAAAATGAGCTCAACAACCAATCAAAATTCGCACTTTGAACTATATGGGAGCTCCTGAATTATTATTGTCTTCTCGTGTTGTTCGCAGCGCTTATTATTTAAAAATTTGGTAAATAGGTAAGGTGGCACCAATTTAAGAGAGGGGGATTTTGCGGCCGGCCTGAATAATCAGATAAGCTGTGCGCAGCTGCCTAATGTCTTTCAAAGGATCACCGCTCAGAACAACCAGGTCAGCTATCTTGCCTTTCTCAATCGTGCCCAGGCGATCTGCGGCCGCACAAACCTCGGCTCCTATTTTGGTGGCCGCGACAATGGCCTCCAGAGGGGAAGCGCCAAGAGCGACAAAATTCTCCACCTCTTCAAAATAAAAATGAGGGTAAAAGACCATATTCTCGCCAACAGCATCCGTGCCAATGGCCATTTTTACCCCGGCTGCCCTGAGCTTCCGGAAAATTTCCCGGCACTCAAAATATTTCTTAATTTTCCAGTCCCATTCCGGACCTTTTTCTTTATACTGATTCCCCAGCTTCAGAAGAATCGACAGTGTGGGCACACAGTAAATTTTCTTAGCCGCTATCTGGGGGATAACATCGTCAGGAATGGCATAAGCATGTTCAATACAATCAGCCCCCGCCTCAACCGCCCAGGGAACAAAATCATACTGAGCTTTATACATACCGGAATGAACGGTAATGAACTTTTCATGAAAATGGGCTTCCTCAACGGCAGCAAAAATCTCTTCCCGGGATTAAGGCGGCAGAACTTTGATTAAATCAGCCCCATCTTTGACTCTCTGGCGGACCGCCCGCCGGAAACCATCCGGGCCATCCGCCTCTTCCACAATACCCAGGCGATAACCTTCAGTGCCGTGACCCCCAGTACAGGTGATTCCAGGCCCGGTCACGATGGGTCGGCTGCCCTCATAAAGACCGAGATTAAAGGCCTTTTTCGCCTCATAGCCGACACGGCCGAAAGAGGAAACATCGCGAACTGTAGTTACACCAATTAAAAGCATCTGGCGCAAGAAGTTGGCCGCCCGAAAAGCAGAAATGGCCTCGTTAATAAAGAAGAACTCTTCTTCTTTGGGCGGATAGGTGAAATGAAGATGGGCATCAATCAGCCCCGGAATAACTGTCTTCCCTTTTACATCAATAACCTCAGCCTTCTGAGGAATTTTCACTTCCCCCCTCGGCCCGCAGTCAACGATGCGGTCTCTGGCTATAACAATCATAGCATTATCCAGGGGAGGGGCTCCGGTGCCATCAATCAGCCTGGCTCCGGTGATGACCAGATATTTTGTCTCTTCTTTCTCCTGAGAGATAAGATGATCAGGCGAAACTAATCCGGCTATAATAATTATTAAAACTGCCAGAAAAAGTATTTTACCTCGACTTTTTATCATGATGACCTCCTCTCAAAATCTTTACAGGCATAATTTTACGATTTTAAAGCCAGATTTTTTAGATTCAAGTTTTTTTGACTTTTCTGCCAGAAGTTTTGAACTTTATCTCAGAAAAAATTTATCTCATGAAAAATAGCTTTACGTCTCCTCTCTCCTTATTTCTTTTATTTCCCTTTTTTCCTTTATTTTTAAACGAATTTAATTCCCCGGCAGTAATGAATGCCTCTGATCACATATCCTTCTCCCCTAATATTCCCCTAAACAAATTAATTGTTTCAGGCGTAAAATATTAAGGCTATCAAATAATCACTCTCATGGATGAAAATCAGGTCATAGCCGAATGCCTGAATGGCCAGACCGACTCCTTCAGGCAAATTGTGGAGGCCTATGCTGACCAGATGATGGCCTTAGCCCTGAGTCTCCTTGGCAATCGTCAGGATGCGGAGGATGTCTGCCAGGAGGCCTTTGTTCAGGCTTTCCGCAATCTTCATCGCTATAATCGAGCCCGGAATTTCCGGAACTGGCTCCTGACCATCCTCTATCGCCGCTGCCTTGACCTTAAGAGAAAAAGGAGCCGATGGCGCCGTTTTCTCCATCATCTTTCAGGCTTCCTCCTGGAAGCTCCCTCCCTTTCCATCTCCAGACACATGTCCAGAAACAATGCTGAAGAGACAGAAATCGCCGGCCTTTCCCTCCCCTTCCTTGACAATTTGACCCTGCCAGAAAGAGCTGCTCTGACCCTCTGGGCAGCCGAAGGCCTGAACAGTCAGGAAATAGCGAAGATCCTGGGCTGTCGGCCATCGACCGTGCGAGTCCATCTTTACTTAGCTCGCCGAAAAATCAAAGCCTGGCTTGATGAGAAAAACATGAGGGAAGAAAAATGAGGAGCTGTGAATTTTACCAATTTATTTTCCTCTTTGTTCCCTTTTTGAGAATCAAAGATTGGGTTATGCGCCACCATTTTGACCGATGCCCTCGGTGCCATCAGGAACTGGCAGGCCTGGAAGAAATAAGACCGCTCTATTCTTATCTTCTGTCAGAAAAAATCTCCGATGACTCCCTCTGGATCAGAGTCAAATTGCGACTGGAAGCCGATCGAAAAGAAAAAAGAGAATTTGTTTCCGGAAAGCCTTTTCGCCGGCTTCGCCTGGCTCTTGTTTCGGGCCTTTCCATAGTCCTTATAATTATTTCTTTTCTTATAATTTCCGAGCTCCACAAGAAAAGAGTCCAGCTTGAGGCAGCTTCCTCACCCCAGACCCTGCGCATAATTCGCTTTGAGGTTAAAGAGAAACCCGCCGCTCCCGTTATTTATAAACCCTTTGGCTCTAATCTTATCTTTATCTGGGCGGAAAGCCCGGAGACAAAAACCTCCCTTTGAAAGGAGAAAGTCATGACTGGCCAGAAAAAAAATCTGGCAATAATCATGGCCTTTTTTTCTCTCTTTTTTATGCTTTCCCTTTATCTCTCAGCCCAGCTAGCGCCAGTGCTTAAACTGCGTTTCTATCAGGGTGAAAGAACCATTACCCTTGAGCCTTTAACCATTGTCACTTCAAGTTATCTCAGACCGCTTGTCAGTGCCAGTATTTCTTCCAGCATTGATCCGGAAGAAGAAAGAAAGCAGATTCGCCGTGTTTTTAATCTCATTGATGTTCATCTGCTGACTGAAGCTGAACTTGCCTGGACAGATTTTGCTCGTCCCCGGGAAACTTTAACCCATGTTATCCGCTTCGATTCCAGAGAGATTTTTCTGGCTATTTCTCCCTCAATAATAATAACTGAACAAATTGTAGGTTTTCCCAATCAATTCAGCATTACTGTGGCCGAACAGATGGGTCAGGAAAAAATTGAGCTTCTCAATACTGAAATTATCATTCCTTCAAAGAACGCAGCTATCCTCGGCTTTGAAGGCCGCGATGGCACCCCTTATTTTCTGGCCCTTCATTTTCTGACAGCGCCCGGGAAAAAAGGACCATCCACAGGTGGAGTTATGGGTGGAGTCATTGGCCCGGTCAGAGCGGTGGGCGCCATCAAGCCTCCCCGCCTGATAAAAAAAGTTAATCCTGTCTATCCCGAGGCGGCTGTAAAAGCAGGCGTTGAAGGTATCGTCATTCTGGAAGTCGAAACCGATGAGCAGGGCAACGTCGTCAGGACAGCCCTGCTGCGGTCAGTTCCTTTACTTGATCAAGCCGCCATAGAGGCAGTCAAACAGTGGAAATATGAGCCCGCCATCATTGATGGCAAACCAACTGGAATCATTTTCACGGTGACGGTTGCTTTCCGGCTGAATCGCTGAAACGGGAAAAAAGGGCGGCAAAGATTTCAATCCCATCCCAGAGATTTCGAAGACGCAGGTTCTCATTTTCGCCATGCTGATTGTTGTCGTGATTAACTATGGGCAGAATGAGAGCCGGGGTATGAAGTTGCTCAGAAAAAAGATAAAGGGGAATGCTGCCGCCAACCAGGGGCAGTTTAATCAATTGATTTTCAGTAACTTCTTCTAGGATTCTGATCATGGTCCTGGCCAGGGGTTCATTCATGGGCAGGCAGGCTGCTGGATAACCCTCTTCCCATTCTAAATGAATAATCTTCGGATACTGGAGACGGGCGGCTTCGTCTGGCTCAGAAGACATAATATGAAAACCCATCTTTTTTAAATGGGCTTCAACCAGAGCCTTAACTCTTTCTGGCCTCTGATCAGGGACAAGACGAAAATCCAGGGAAGCTCGAGCTCTGGTGGGAATAGCGTTCTGAGAGGCCGGGCCAACATTACCTGAGCTTATGCCCCGGATATTTATGGCCGGCAAAATAATTCTTTCATAAATTGTACCTGAGCCTTCAGTCCAGGCTATCTTGAGCTCCTGTTTCAAAGCTTCATCAATGGCCGGTGCCTCTTCCAGAGCTTTTTTCTCCTCGCCGATCAATGGCCGAACATCTCGATAAAAGCCCTCAATTAAAATATTACCCTCCTCGTCACGCATGCTGGCCAGAACATGGGTTAAGAGCGAGGCCGGGTTGGGCGCCCAGTTACCATAATGACCGCTGTGCAGGGGCCTCGAGGGGCCGTAAAGGGTCATCTCCAGACCGATTATGCCCCGGGCTCCAAAATAAATGATAGGGCGGCGGCTTTGATGAACCGGCCCATCACAGAGGATCCAGAGATCAGCCTCAAGCATTTCCTGATTGGCTTTAAGCAGGGCAGGCAGATGGGGTGAACCCATCTCTTCTTCGCCTTCAAAAAGAAATTTCAGATTGACCGATAAGGAAAGGCCCGAAGCCTGCAGGACCTCAAGAGCGGCCAGCATGGCCATTATCGGAGCTTTATCATCGCTTGAGGAGCGAGCATAGAGGCGAGCTTCCGGATAAAGAGAAAAATCGTAAATGGAAGGATCAAGGGGCTTGCCTCCAAGCTCCCCTGGTTTATCCATAAGCACAGGCTTCCAGGGATCAGTCGCCCAGCGAGATGGATCCACGGGCTGGCCATCATAATGGGCATAAAAGCCAAGGGTAAGTCTGGCTCCAGGAGATTTAACTTCACCCAGAATAAGGGGAGGCGCGCCCGCCATTTGGAGCAACCTTGTTTCAACCCCTCTTTTCTCTAGAGCTCTGACGAGCCAGCGGACATTCTTAAGAATATTTTCCGTATCCGTGGCGACATTGGGAAAAGAAAGGAATTCCATATATTCCTGAAGAATCTGCCTCTGCCTGCTCTGATAATAATTTTTTATTTTTATTAACCAATCTGGCTTCGAGGATGCTAGCTGTGACGGGATGAAAGGAAGCATCCCTGACCAGAAAGAAAAATTGGAAAGACAAATTAAAAATATTAACTTTATGAATTTTCTGGCTTTGGACACCTAACACCTCCCCTTTAATCTTTTTCGCTTATTCCTACTCAATTATTTTTAAGCTTAATTAGTTATTTTTAAAGTTTTATTTAATCTTAAATCTTCATTTTTATCCTGTTATCTTACCATTTAAATCTGCCGGGTTAACCTTTTTTCCTCTTCCAACAACTGCTTTTTGTCCTGAACCGTTTTTTGTTCTGTTAATATGGCACCTGTTTTCTAATTCCCGGCTCGCTGCTGGAGGAAGCATTCTGAGCTTTTATTTCTTCCATTCTGGTCTTTTTTCAACTCAGGCTAAAAATATTTATCGTGAGCTCAGTTAACAATCGGTTAACCTGGCCTTAAAAACAAATTTATGCGGGAATAACCCGACCGGCCGGTCCTTATTAAGTCCTGTTCCTGACGAGAGAATTAATTCAGGATGATTTACTTAATAATTCGAGGCAAGATAAACAGCGTGTCGCCTGGTTGCTTTTTTTATTCTTTCTTCAACCGGATTGACGCCAATTCCCGGACCTTCGGGAACAAGAATCGTCCCCCTTTCAGTAAGTTCTATGGGAGGATCTATAATATCCTCAACATAATAGCGTTTGCTGGCTGAAAGGTCAGGCGGGTAAAGGAAATTGGGCAACGAGGCCAGATGAAGATTATGGGCCCGGCCGATACCGCTTTCCAGCATGCCGCCGCACCAGACCGGTAAATCATGAACCTGAGCATAATCGTGAATGCGGCGAGCTTCACAAATACCGCCGACCCGACCGACTTTTATATTTATAATCCGACAGGCTCCCATTTCATAGGCCTTACGGACAGAATCAAAATTGAGGATACTTTCATCTAGACAGATGGGCGTAGCCATCTCCCGGGCCAGGCGGCTGTGATCCCAGAGGTCATAAGGAGGGAAGGGTTGCTCAAGCATGAGCAGGCAGAATTCATCCAGGGCCTTGAGCCTTTCTTTATCCTCAATCCTGTAGGCGCCATTAGCATCAACCTGAAGGGGAAGGTCAGGAAAATGCTTTCTCAGGAGGCGACAGGGCTCGACATCCCAGCCAGGCTTTATTTTTATTTTAACCCTCTTATAACCTTCACGAACATATCCCTCTACCTGACGGAGAAGTTCATCTAAGGAATCTTCGATGCCGCAGCTCACTCCAGGAGTAATTTCCTTTTGTGTCCCTCCATAAAGCCGATGAAGGGGGACTCCCAGAACCCTGGCCTTTAAATCCCAGAGAGCCAGCTCAAGACCGGCCTTGGCCATGGGATGTCCACGGAATTTGAGAGCAGCCCGCGAAAACTCTTCTGGTTCAGAAAGCCCGGCCTTAAAAACAAGGGGGATCAAAAAATCTTCCAGAATATGCCAGGCAGTGGTGGTCGTCTCATAACTATAGAGGGGAGCTTGGTTGGCCACAACCTCACCATAGCCACAAAGTCCATCCCCGAAAACCTTAACAATGATAAAAGTTCTACCTTCTTCACGGCCCAAACTGGTTTCGAAAGGACGGACGTAGGGAAGATAAAGAAGCGAAAGTTCAACCCTCTCAATCTTCATTACGGGCCTCCTTCTTTATCTTTAAATTTTTTTCCTTTATTTGCATTGACTCTTTTATTCACCATCAAGTTATAACCACAAGCTTGATTTAATTATTCTGCCGGAATTTCCTTACCTCAATTTGACTCGTCCCTCGATTTATTATTCGCACTTATCGCTTTGTAATTAACAATTAAATTTAAAATTTATTATCTTAATTTAAACTCATTTTCTCTACCTTTTAAAATTTTTTCTCTGCCTTAATCCTGACCCTGATCAATCTTATCCTTCTTCTTAAAGGTTTCACTTCGAGCTTATTAAAATCATGTCCTGTTATTAATTTCATAAATGATCATAATTCATAAATAAGCATAAATATCGGAATCGTTTATAAAAATTATTTTAATTTCAGATCCTTTAGCCGGCTAATTTTTTCAAGCACATAAAAGCTTCTCTCTCCGAAAATAAAATCACTGACAGTATAGCCTGCCCGGAAATAATATTTGAAGACCTTTCGCAGCGCTTCCTGCCAGCTCGAAATAAGTGCTGGCTCCTGGCGATAAGCTTTTATGTCCCGGGGTAATTCAACCAGAATTAAATCTTCTTTTAAATTTAATTTGAGTCGGCCTGGTCTCAATTTATCTCCACTCGCCAGCTCACCCTCAACAGCCTTCGGAAAATGAGCCGGCTGATAATTTATCTCGCGAGTTCCCCTGACTCTTTTGATGACTCGAGGCGATTTCAGCCACCACTCCATCAAAAAGCGGTCAGTTGGAATATTTGGACCTAAAGTCAGGGATGGGGAAAAGCCATAAAAATTGTCCCAGTAGGTTCGGGTTATAGCTCCGAGGGTGTGAAGATTGAGATTGGCGTTTCTTGCCTGAAGGGGATCTACGGTCCAGGTGATAAGCTCAAGGCCAAGTTTCAGGGCCTGAGATCGCTGTGCCCACTTGAGTTTTTTGCCTATGCCCAGGCCCTGAAACTCGGGGCGAACGGCCAATTGATGAGAGTGATGACTGAGTTTCCCCTGATAAATAGAAGGAAAGGAATAGACAAAGCCTATCATCTGCTCAGCCAGGAAAGCACCCAGCAAAATGGCCCCAGTTTTGACGCCAATGCAGAACTGATGGACAGGAGTTACTTCAATATCTTCCAGTTGCCAGACTTCCTTCTGAATAGCCACACATTGTTCAAATTCAGCATGATGGCGAAGAGGTCTTATTTTTACTGTGGATCTGGCCTTTTTTACATCAACTCCGGCCTTCATATATATTCACTCCTTTAATCTGAGCTAGTTTAAAATAAAGTTCGATCACCCGGTCAGCCATAGCCTCGGCTGAAAAATGGCGCCGGACATATTGCTGTCCCCTTTCAGCTAAATAATGGGCTAAATTCCGGTTATGATAAAGTTCAATAATGGCCCTGGCCAGGGCTTCAGGATCTTTAGGCGGCACCAGAAGACCAGTCTCTCCATGTTGCACAATTTCCGGAATACCCCCGGTGCGCGTGGCCACGACCGGAAGGCGACAGGCCATGGCGTCAAGGAGCGAACTGCCCAGGCCTTCAAGATGGGAGCTCAGGACAAACAAATCAAGGGAAGCCAGAATTCGAGGCACATCCTCCCTGAAGCCAAGAAAAAAAACAACATCTTCAATTCCAAGCTTCTGGACCTGTGATTCCAGCTCGAGCCTTAAGGAGCCTGTGCCGACGACAATCAATTTGATTTGGGGCGAATGCGCCCGAACAATCTTTGTGGCCTGAAAAAGATAAATATGGCCTTTATGATCTTCCAGGGCAGCTACAATCCCTACAAGGAAATCGTCAGCCGCAAAACCAAACTCCCGACGAAGAAAATTGCGGTCCTTGACCTCTTCAAAAACCGAAAAATCAATACCGGAGGGAATGACAGCAACCTTTTCCGCCGGAATTCCACCCTCGACTAAAACTTTTTTTACGCCTTCAGAAATGGCAATAATACTATCCACTTTCGGGCCATATTTTTTCCGGGAAAAAAAGTTACGACCGACGGGAAAATCAACCCGGCGATGGGCCACAATGATGGGCACCTTTGCCCAGGAGGCCGCCCTAAGACCAAGGCTCAGGGAATGGGCATCATGGAAATGGGCTAATTGACATTTTTTCTTTTTCATGATGAGGCTCAGTTTCAACGACGCCCAGAGATCGGCTTCACCTTTCATGGCGAGAGGAATAATCTCAAGGCCTTCCTGTCGAGCCCTTTGTTCCAGGGGCGATCCAGGCTGAACCACAAAAAAGACCGGGAAGCCCTTCTTTTTTAATTCCCGAACCAGAAAGAGGGCCTGGCGCTGGCCCCCACGCCATTCAAGGCCGGCGTCAACATGGACCAGGCTCAATTTTCTCACTCCGGATCCAGATTTCTCTGAGCTTGGCGTAACGGGCAAAAATGGCGTAACTGCTCAAGACAGCAATCACCAGCCCGGGAAAGCCATCAAGGAAACCGCCCAGAAAAATATAATTTCGAAGAAAACGAAGGGGCGGCAGGAAAATGAGGTGATACCAGCGGCATTTTTTACGGCTGGCAAAGAGTTTTTTTGCCCCGAGCTCAGAAAAAAGATTAATCCGTCGCATATGGTCAGTAATATGGCGATAAGGAAAATGAAGAAGATCGCCCCGAAGCCTTTTTACTTCCCCTTCAATCACGAGTTTCTCATGGACAAATTCGCCTTCCCAGTGAGCCAGGTTACGACGAAAGAGGCGAACTCGCCGGTCAGGATACCAGCCACCATGGCGGATCCAGCGGCCGAGATAAAAGACACGGCGGGGCATGGAAAAACCGGCACATTCTGGCTCGACTGGTAAAAGGGAAATTATTTCCTGCCGAAGTTCCGGCGATAATCTTTCATCTGCATCCAGGGAGAGAATCCAGGGATAGGTAGCCTGATTCTGAGCGAAGTTTTTTTGATCAGCGTAATTTGTCCAGTCCCGCTCAAAGACACGGCAACCGAAATGGCGGGCAATCTTAACAGTTTCATCAGTGGAGTGGCTATCCACAACAATAATTTCTGAAGCTATACCCTCAACACTTTTCAGGGCAGCAGGCAAACGCTCAGCTTCGTTATAAGTGATGATAACAGCAGAAATTTTCACGTTTAATCATCATAACATAGCTTGAAAAAATAAGGCAAGCTATCGCCTTCAATCATATAAAATATTACCTAAAAAAGGAAAGAATCCGATTAACAGAAGGATTATTGTTTTTCACTTCATTCAACTAAAATGTTACCCTAAGTAGAATCTTTTAAATCATATGACGAGTTACTCAGATCCGATTGAAAAAAGGAGACTTTCAATGGCGTAAAATGTTACCGAAAAAGTTTTATTTTGGCTTTATTTACTCTCAGGCATCAATTTTAGCCTATCCTGGTAACGATCGAGAATTTCACCGGTGAGTTTTTCCAGCTTGGCCCAGGCCAGGATATAATCTACCAGGGCTCTTAACTCAAGGGAGCGAGCATTAGCCAGTTCGGCCTGATATTGAAGAACAAAATAATTGGTGGTCAAACCCACGGCCATTTTCTTTTCTTCAGCCAGCAACCTTTTTTCCGCTGTTTCCCTGGCCAGGCGCAGGGCCTCCACCCTTTTGCCATTAGTTTCAATATCTCTGATGGTATCGCTAACTTCAAGACGTATCTGCTGTTCCAGACTTTTCAATCTGGCCTGGCTCTGTTCAAGCTCAAGGCGAGCTGAAGCATAATTAGCCCGGCTGGTCAGATTGCTCAAAGGAAGGGAAAAATTCAGGGCTACATTCCAATTCTGATAAAGGAGCTTCAGAGCATCCCGGATGGAATCAGAGGCACTTCCTTTTTCCCGGCCGACAATGATCCCGAGAAATGGATTATCGTTAAGATAAAGGAGGCGGTCTCCAGAGATACCGGGGCTCCAGTAGGAAAATTGAAGGTCCAGTCTGGGCAGAAGGTCATTCCTGGCCAGGGCCACATGGAATTCCCTGATTTCAATGTTTTTCCTTAACTGTTCCAGCTCAGGTCTCTTTTCCAAGGCTCTTCGCAGGGCCTGTTCAGGCGAGGGCTGGCGAGGCCTAAATTCAGGCTGCTCCCTGGGGGTAATCAGGGAGCCGGCTTTTTCAGGGTCAGCCTCGAGATTCAGCAAATTATGTAAAACCTGCTCAGCCCTCTCCACCATTCTTTCTGCCTGGATAAGCTCAGCCTCCCTGGAGGCCACTTCAGCTTCAGCGTTCAAAAGCTCAATTGGAGCTAATTTCCCAACTTCTACCTCTTTCTGATTCTTTTTCAGCAAATCCCGGGCTAATTGAAGAGAATATTGCTTCACTTTAAGATTTTCGACAGCAAAAACCAGATTCCAGTAGGCTTCTTCGACGAGATAAATAGTCTCCGTGATAGCTGCCTCATACTGCTTCCAGGCCACATCGATATTCTTTTCAGCCAGAATTATTTCCCGCCGGCTCATTTTTGGGCCGAAATCGCGTAAAAGGGGTAGATTCAAATCGAAGCGGATAGTGCTGCCATAACGGGGATTAATCAGCTGGAAGGCCTGGTTGGTATCAGAACGATAACTGGAGAAGGAAAGGCTGACAAGGCCTCCAGTTGGTAACTGCTGGCTGATCGAGAAACTATAATCCTGATATTTGGTCACAATGGTTGTGGCACCCTGAATCCACCAGTAGGGTGGATTTTCCTGGCGCTGCCGCCCGAAGGTCAGGTCGAAGCGAGGGAGAAATATTTCCCTAGCCCGGCTGGCCGTAGCTTCGGCTATTTCTGGGCCATATTTTTCAACAACTAAATTAAGATTATGCTTAAGGGCCAGCTCAATACATTCCTCAAGAGTTAAAGCAAGAATGCGGCTGCCCTTCGCTTGAACCTCCTGAGCTTGAACAAACCAGCGAAAGGAAAAAAATAAAAAAATAAAAAATAAAGAAAAAATTGGCTTTATTTTCCAGGCTGAAAATTTTCTTTGACTCACTTTCGCCTCCTCCATTTTTAATCAAATTTCTTTTTACCCTGACTTTCGCTAAAAAAGCTGGCTTTAAAAATAATTTTCTCTTTTTCTATTTTTTTCTATCATTTTTCTATACGCAAAGAAAAGCTTTAAGTTTCTATGATTAAAATTAATCGGGCGGCAATTTGACAGAAAGGGAAAGTTTTTTTATAGTCTCGCCAGCATGTCCTCCTGGTTAAGGTCGGTCATCCTGGTTCTCACCGGGGCCTTAAGTTTGGGCCTATTCTTTTCCTTCTGGAGGGATGCCAAACATTTCACCATAATCAATCACATCCCCGATCTTTCCTGGCCTACTCTTTTTCTCTTCTTTTTTTTAGCCCTGGCAATTATTATTTTTTTATGGCTTTCTTTTTCATTCTTAACCTGGCTTCTAAACCGGAATAATTTCTCAGCCGTTATCAGAAATAATTCCATTTCTCTTCTTCCCTTTATTCTCTTTAGTCTGGCTCCGCTGACCCTGAAGCATTTCCTCACCGGTCAGGATCTGATTAAGCGCCTCAGCCTTTATCTTCTTCTCGTTATTATTTTCTTTTTCTGGATCGCGGTGCTCTTATTTAAAGAGACGACACCTGAATCAGCTTTAAAAGAAAAATTAACAATTTTTTTCCGCTCCCTTTCTCCAAGACAAAAATCAGCTCTTCTTTTCATTGCGGCCCTGATAATTTTTAGCCTTGGTGGTTTTATTCTCCAGCTTCGTGGAGCTAATTTTTCTGGGGACGAACCTCATTATCTGATCATAGCTCACAGCCTACTTGTCGACCATGACTTTGATCTGGCCAACAATTATGAACAAAGAGATTACCAGCAATATTTAGGGCCAGGAATAATCATCGAGCCACATACAGTTCCCGGCGCCAGAGCTGGCAGCCGTCTCTCCTTTCATTCACCCGGGGTTTCTTTTCTCATCCTTCCCTTTTACTGGCTTGGCCGGCTTCTTGGCGGTTCAGCCGTGGTTTTCTGGCCGCGGTTCGGTCTGAGCCTTTGGGGTGCCCTTTTCTGCTGGCAAATCTTCCTCTTCTTCAAGGAAAAGGGGTGGGAAGAAAAGCTTGCTTTGAAGCTCTGGGCTATTTGTGCTTTAACCTCCCCCATTTTCTTTTATTCTTTTCATCTTTATCCGGAAATAGTTGTTGCTTGCCTTTCCTTAGTTATCTTTCGCTGGCTGAACAAAACTACAGGCCTGAAACCGCACGAACTGGTTTTGTCCGGACTTTTTCTTTCCCTTTTTCTCTGGTTTCATTCTATTAAATATGTTTTTATTATTTTTCCTATTTTTATTTTTGCATTTTTGAAAATCTTAAAAACTTCTGGCCGGCTGAAAAATTTAATTTTTTACCTTACTCCTTTTCTCGCTGGAGCTACTGGCTATTTTGCCTTTCAGAAAATTCTTTATGGTTCCTTCAATCCAACTTCAGTCTCCTGGCAGGGAGCTATGGGCAGCCAGGAATCCCTGGCTTTTTTAAAATTCGTTTTATTCTCCATCCCCTTTCGTTTTCGCTGGGAAACCCTGGCCGGTTATTTCCTTGACCAGAGAGATGGACTTCTGCTATATGCTCCGATTTATTTTTTTGCTTTTGTCGGTTTGCTAACCATGCTCCGTCAGAAAAAAAAACAGGCCTGGTTAATAATTTTCCTGACCTGGCCCTATTTTCTCTTTTCCGCCTTTCTTACCCAGCGATCTGGCTATGCTCCCCAGGCCAGACCGCTTGTTGCCAGTTTCTGGGGCTTTTCTATCTTCCTTGGCTATTTTCTGGCAACCAATCGAAAAAAATACCTGTCTTTTCTGGCCAATGGAGCTTTTATCTACAGTCTGATCATAACCATCCTTCTTCTCTTGTCTCCCCTCAATCTTTACCAGGAAACAACAGCTGGTACCACTGACCGCTCCGGTGGTCTTTTTCTCCTTTTGAGCCATCTGCATTTTTCTCTGCCTGAGATTCTTCCTTCCTTTCTTAAAATTGAAGGCAGCTTCTGGTGGCCCAACTATATCTGGCTTGGCCTTTTCTTTCTCTGCCTCGCTCTCAGCCAGCTCAGGTTCGACCTGAATTTTAGATTTAATTTTGGTTTTAAAGTCTTCCTTATTCTGGCTGGCCTTGGCTTTCTCCTTTTCTGGTTTGCCTATTATCCGAGGCTGGTTCTCACCCACCCGGTAAAGAAAAGGTGGCCTGAAGATCAAATTGTTACTTTTTACTCCCTTTCCAGGGTGGCTCAACTTAAAATGCCAGGAACATTCCTCCTGCCCCAGGCCAATCGGCCCTATCATTTCTGGTTCCAGAGCTCAACTCGCCTTGAGGGGATAGAGATCGCAATGTCCTCTCCTTCGGGGAAAATTCCGGTGGAATTACTGGCTTTTGATTATTCTTTTTTTCAAGGAACTATTGATTCTTCCGGAAGAAAGATAGAACTGAGTGAACCACCTTTCTATCGTCTGGGGAAAAACTATCTCTACTGGCTGACAATTAATCTTGGTCCTGAAGAAGAAAGGATGATCAGGGCCAGACCCTTTGAATTTTTCTTCTCTTTGAAATGAATCCTGAAAGGCTTAATCTGGCCTTATTTTTTTATGAAACTTGTTTTTTTCTTTATTCAGGACATTTAAAATTATTTGTTTTTCTTTGTTCAGGCCTACCTGATTTTATGGAGGCTATTTTTCTCAGCTAAACTGTTCCTGTCGCCAGAGACCCCAGACATGAAGCTTAAACTTGATAATTGTCTTAATAATTGCCAGGCCATAAAGGGTGCTGCGCCAGAAACCTATCTGGGAAGCCTCGGGGAAATAGCGCGTCCGGATTGGAATTTCCTTGATTTTCAGACCGTGAATTACACCCTGGGCAATAATCTCCGTATCAAAAACGAAATCATTCGAATTTTTTTCAAATTTCACCTTTTCCAGATAACGTCGACTGTAAGCTCTGAAACCTGAATGATATTCAGTTAAATAAATCCAGAAGGCAGCATTCTCAAGGGCCGTCAGAAAGAGATTGGCCAGAAATTTCCATTTAGGCATGCCCCCCTCCAGCGCCCCGCCGCCGAGCATACGCGAGCCAAAAACAGCATCGCATTCTTCATTAAGGAGGGGGCTAATAAGCTCGGGAATGACCCTGGGGTCATACTGATGATCAGGGTGCACCATGACCACAATATCAGCTCCTGCTTTCAGGGCCTCGCGATAACAGGTTTTCTGATTGCCACCATAACCCAGATTTTTTTCATGAACAAAAACTTTCAGGCCAAGCCGCCGGGCTATCTCGACCGTCCTGTCCCGGCTGGCGTCATCAGTTAAAATTATTTCATCCACCCATTCCCTGGGGATGTCAGCTACAGTCTTTTCCAGCGTCTTTTCGGCATTATAGGCCGGCATAATTACAATAACCTTTTTGTTTCCTGTTCTCGCTGCCAAGTTTACTTCAACCCCAAAATTGGTGCCACCCTACATATTTACCTATTTTTCTACTTCCTTTTTGCCAATTAAAAATGGTGACATCCTCCATATTCATTTGTTTTTGATTATTATTGAAAAAATTTTATAAATTGACATTATTTTTAATTTGGGCCAAAGAATGTTTCAGGCCACATATTTATTGTTTTTTTGTTACTTAATGGCCACAATTAGCCTTTCGTTCTAATTTCAGGAACATACTAGCTCAGGCTCAATTTTCGCCTGGACGGAAAGTCTTAAATTTGATCGGGAGACAGGCATTTTTCCGCCAGAATTTAAGTTCAGTTACCTTATAGACATTTCTCTTCCTGACACTCAGAATACCCACCACCAGGTCCCTGTCCCAGTAGTGATAATCGTGGCTGGAAACAGTTGGCGGTGCCTGGGGGTGAGAATGGATTGAACCAATGTAACGGAGGCCGCTCTGAGCCACAATTCGGTCAATTTCTTCATAATCGGGAATAACGTAATCGTAAGTCGCTTCCCTGATAGGGGGGATAACTATTTTTATAATTTTATAAGTGTTATTTTTGAGCTTTTTCCCCAGAAGAACCCCATAAATTTCCCGCGGATAGAAACGGCTGGCCTTGCGTTTGAACTTTCTGAGATCGAGCTCGTTGATTACCAGTTTCACGGGCCATCCGCCGCCAAAAAGTGGTAAGAGTTTATACCATAATCCCACCCTGGCGTCAATCGGAAGGTCAACCCGGCCATAATGGAAATGACTCCAGCCCTTTTATTTAGGTCACCTGAAGGGATGTTCATCCTGGAGAGGAGATGGTTTTACAATGCCTTCGCCAGGCCTAAATTTTATAGAGGAATTAATTGCCCTTAAATTTAAAGACATTCAGGCCAGATCGAAATCTTCTTTCTTCTGTCTTAAAAAGGCGAAATGAAGTCTATTAATCCTGTTAATTCGCCACGCCCCTGACGAGCTACCTTAATAGACCTTAAGGAAAATGAAACGCTTTTCCAAATCAGTAGCTTTTAATATAATGATTTGACGAGAGAAAAAAGTGTTTTTTCAACCTGAATGGAGGCAAGAATGGCCTAAAAAATTAGCCATTTTTATTTTTTCTGTCATTATTCATATCTTTGTTCTGATTCTCCTTATCCAGGCTCTGACTCCGGTGACCATCATCAATTTCCCTGGAAGAGTCACCCAAGTAAACATTGTTCCCCGCGAAGGACTGACTTTGCCTCCTGTCTCTGGTCAGGTAACCGCAGCTGGCGCCTCGCGACCGGGAGGTTCATTGACTCCTTCTGGCAGTATTTCCCCAGGTTCAGCCTACGAAGAAAAGTTTAGCCTCCTTGACAGGGAGGCGGTCATTCCCCTGGCCAGACCGAGGCCACCGGGACCAATGCCTTATCCCCCCTTCAACCTTACCCGCCGTCGGCAAACCGGAACTTCCTCCTTTACCCTGAAATTACCCTTGCCACCGGCAAAAGAAAGGGAGCAAGCACCTAAGGTAGCTCCCAGACCCGGTTCTCCCCATGATTACTGGCGCTATGTCCTGGCTCTCGAGCCAGGTAAAGAAAAGAAAGAAGCAAGGCTGGGTATGCCCATTATCAGTGGCTCTGGACCCATTGCCGCCCAGGTGCCCCGGGTAACCATGGAGACCCCTAAATATGATCTTTCCCCCTGGGCTCAGGAAGTTGTCTCCCGTCTCCAGAAAAACTGGCAGATTACTGCCTCCAGAGCTGCCCTGGAAAAGGGAATCCTTTATCTTCAAATCGGTGTCGATAAAAGGGGCGAAATCACCTTCATGCGCATCATCCTGTCCTCCCAGAAAGCTTCTTTCGATCGGGCTGCCCTTGAAGCCATCAATCTAAGCCTCCCCCTACCTCGTCTGCCTGATGCTCTGCCCACAGATTCACTGGAATTGACTCTGATTTTCGAATGCGAAGAGAGCCGAGGATGAAACCAAGGAACTGGCTCTTTCTGGTCCTGATAGCTTTCATCCTTTTTCCAGCCGCCCGTATGGCAGCTCAGGATTGGAAGCAGGATTTGGCCTCTCTCTTTCTCCACAATGTTGCCCCGGCCGAAATTGCCTCCTTCCTTGAAACCAGCTTCGACTCTCTAAGCCAGGAAGAAAAGCCAGCGGCCAGCTTGATTCTGGCCTTTACCTGGCAAAGGGCCAATAATCTTTCCCGATCCTATTCCTGGCTGGCTCGCTTCTTTGAGGATTTCCGAGGCGAAGGCGTCTTTTTTGATTTCCTGCCCCGAATAATTCAGAATGAGCTCTGGGCTTACCTTCGCCTGTGGCAATCACGTTATCCCCTGATCAATGATCTGGCCTTTCTGCTACCGGCTGAGGCTGAAACCCGACTTTCTCCCCCTGATAATTTAATTCTGGCCGTCCAGATGGTTAACAGCGCCTTCTTTAAATTGATTTTCGAGGATGAAACCTTGAAGGCTGGCCTTTTGCAGAAAGGCTTAAACACCATCAGCCTTGACAGCAGTCCATTTCTCAGGCAGAGCGGAGCCAGAACCTTCTACCTTGAACTTAAAGCCGACGATTTTATTATCCGGCGGGAAATTACCCTTGAGGTGAGTTTGAGTTCAGAAGTTATTCTGGCTTCTGCCCCCCAGGCCGATATTACCAGGCGCTACCGGGTCTCCCTGCTCCTTGGAGATAAGCTTCTTGCTCAGAGTCAGAGCACTTTCAGGTTAACCCCACCTGTACAGGTGACCCTGCCGCCTGCCGATGGTCGCTATTCGCCCTACGGCCCGGTCCATCCCTCGGGCAGGGACCCTCAGAATATTGGTGTTTCCATTCTTTCTTTGCCTGCAGTCATTGCTGACCTTATTAATGAATTTAAAGCAAAGAAAGAAGAGAAGGATAGAATACCTCCACCAGAAATTAAAAGAGAAATCAAGCTGGTTTACCTGAATCAGACCCAGCGCGGTCTCGAAAAAATGACGGCCGATTTAAAACTTGAATTCAAGGGCTACCAGGCCATGGTTTTTTCTCTTTCTTCTCCTTGAGCCGGTGGAACCATTCCCTAAACATTCTTCCTGCCGGCTTGTCTTCAAAGGAGAATTTTTATAAAAATGATAAAAATATGATTTTTATCGATTTTATCGATTATGATTATTTCTGGCTACTTTTTCACCAGAAACGTGGAAATTTATGGGCTCCTATGGTGATTCAAGAATTAGGACAATGATTCATGAGCCCTGATAATTATTTATTAATTATTCACGAGCCAGAATAATGATTTAAATGGTTTATAAGATTTATTTTATGAAGCCGGTATAATGAATTAAGACTCCAGCATAGCGATTTCAGTATAGCAATTTATGAGAGAAATAGGGTGATTAATTGGGCTCATAATGTCTGTATTTCTTTCAAAAAATAAAAAACAAACAAAGATAAAATTTCAGGCGACTCATAAAAGGGCTAAAGGAAACAATAATTTATCTCTATCTTATTCTTATCCTCAGTTCTATAGTTATTCTCATCATATCATCATCTAGCTATTAGATTATCCCGATCTCGTCACCATCTGATCCTGAGCCTTTCATCATCTCATCATCTTGTTCTTATCCTGTCTTGATCTGGCCATCATCTTCCCTCATCCTTTCATCGTTTCATCATATTCTTATTCTGATCTTATCCTCATTTCATCACCCCGTTCTCATATTATGCTCATTTTATTCCCATCTAAATTAAAGAGGCTGAAAAATTCTAAAGCCCTGCTTCCTCTAAAATTTCCCATTTTCCCTGAGAGAAGATTTCCTTCTAACAGAAAAGACTAATTATGAATATCCGTAAGCTCTTGAAGCCACACGCATTTCAGGCACAAGCTCGAATATAATGACTCACCACTCCCTTAAAATAAAAACCTCTTAAAGCCACGCATCTTTACAGCTTAGCTTCCCCTGGCTTGACATAAAAGACGAGCTAACGTATACCTCTGGCTAATGAGGCTGAAAACCAGGCTCTTTTTTCTCCTTTATCTAGGCTTGCTTTCTGCGGGCTTGGCCCTTTTCCTTGAGATCATGGCAGCCAGTCAGTCCCTTTCCGTCTTCAAAAAATCCTTGCCCTTTAACCCTCTCCTTTTCCCCTTTCTTTTCTTCCTTTCCTTTCTATTCTTTCTGGCTCTCTCGAAAATCATTTCTTCTTTCCTCCCCCGCGTTGAATCGCCGGCCGCCCAGATTAAAACCCTGACAATCATTTTTTTACCCGCGAGTTCCCTTCTTTTCACTCCTTTTCTGCTTAACTTTTACTGGAGCCGCCAGGATCTTCTCCTCCGGCTTTTCAGGCTGGCCTTCATTATCATGCTGACTTCCCTGGCTCTGGCTTTTATTTACCTGGAAAAATTAAGAAAGACGATCCGCCAAAAAATTTCCACTCTGGTGGAACGATTTAGTTCCTGGCCATCTGGTAAGAGGCTTGTCCTCCTTTTCTTCCTGGCCTTTTTTGTTTATCAGCTAACCACACTCATTCTGGTCCTTAGGGGTATCACTTTTTCTGGCGATGAACCCAACTATCTTCTTACCACTCACAGTTTAATTTACGATGGCGATATTAACCTGGCCAATAATTATGCCCGCCAGGATTATTTCTCCTTTTATTCCCGGGAAGAACACCCTCGCCTGAAACTGGGCATTTATGGCCGTTACGGCAAAAAGGGTAAAGATTACATATATCCCATAAATCTTCCTGGCATTTCAGTTCTCATTATACCTTTTTACGCTTTGAGTCAGCTTTTTTCGGGCAAAATCTTGACTTTCATCCTCAAGGGGAGCCTTTCCATTTGGGCAGCTCTCTTCAGTGTTCAGGTTTATCTTTTAGGTCGCCAGCGATGGGGTCGGGAAGGACTGGACTTAAGCCTGTGGCTGATTACGGCTTTCATCCCGCCTATTCTTTTTTATTCCTGTCACCTTTATCCCGAAATACCCATAGCTTTTTTCTCCTTGCTCATCTTCAGACGGCTTATCTCGGGTCAGAATATTTCCTGGCTGGAAGCTTCAGGACTCGGATTCCTTCTGGCTACTTTTCCCTGGTTCGGTCTTAAATATAATTTTCTCTTCTGGCCGCTTTTTGTTATCGGTCTTTATAAATTCTGGCAAGATCCGCAAAGGGTAAAAAAGCTGGGGGCTTTTGTTTCCCTGCCTCTCCTCTCTCAGTTTTTCTTCTATCTATTCATCTACCATCTCTATGGCACCTTTTCCCCTATTGCCATTTACGAAGGCGTGATGAGTGCCGAGCAGCTAAAAGCCTTCTGGCAAATGGTGCTGGCCATTCCCCTTTCGCTTCGGGTCGAGTCTTTCCTTGATTATTTCCTTGATCAGCGCGATGGCCTGCTTCTTTACGCTCCTGTTTATTTCTTTGCCCTGGCTGGGTTCATTGACCTCTGGAGGCGATCAAGGAAGATTTTTCTGGCGCTTCTTTTCGTTTCCCTGCCTTTCCTTTTCAATTATTCCTTTTTAACTCACCGCCAGGGTTATTCACCCCAGGCCCGGGTTCTAACACCGATTATCTGGGTTGGTATTTTAGCCCTGGGTGAATTTCTGGCCAGCAATGAGAAAAGAATTTTCCGTCATCTCTTCCTTCTCTCTTTAATTCTCAGCCTGGGCTTCGCCCTTCTCCTTCTGCTTCACCCACCTTTCCTTTATCAGCCCACGACCCATGAGTTTACCTCAAGACCTGGCGATCTTTTTGTTTACCTCAGTAACACCCATTTCTTTCTGCCGCCTTTACTTCCTTCATTTATAAAAATCAACAACCTCAGCTACTGGCCGAATTATGTCTGGATAGCCCTGATAATTATTTTTCTGCTTTTTTATGCTTTTTGCCGGAATAAAATTATTCTAAACTCTGGCTTTAGCTGGTCTTCGCTTTCAGGCCTTTTCCTGATATTTTTCTTTCTGCGGGTTCTCTTTCCGAGCCCACCTCTTTATCCCGTAAAAACCATCGTTTACTCGCCCCAGCGCTCCCTTGGTTTTTACCTTTTTTATCTCGGTCGAGGGGTGGTGGTCAAAGAAGAGGGCGATTTCTATCTTCATCTGGAAAAGTCCTATCGCTTCATCTTTGGCTCCAAACAGGAACTGAAGGAAATTGAGCTGCGGCTTGGCTCCGAAACAGGTGATTACGAAATCAGCCTTCAGGCCTTTGATCAGCCTGTGGTAAAAACAAGAATTACTCAGGAAAAAAGACAATTTCAGCTCAATCTTCCCCCTCCTTATAAAAGGCGCCACCTTTATCTTTATGAAATTAATCTTAATATGAAGCACCTGTCGAAAGAATCAATGCAGCTTGAACCCTTCCTTATTCAGTTCATTCCAGGCCGGCGCTGAAGCGAGCATAAGCCTCAAGGGAAAGAGGCGAAGAGAAGCTTTTCTTCTGGCGAATGATTTCAGCGGCCAGAGCGCCCACCATAGCTGCATTGTCGGTACAAAACTCAGGCAAAGGCAGATAAACTTTAATCCCCATTTCCTCACCAAAATGAAGGAAACTCGAGCGGAGACGGCGATTTCTGGCCACGCCCCCGCAGAGAAGAACTGACTCAGCTTGATAAGCTGAAAGGGCCTGGGAAAGATTAAACAGGAGTGAATCAACAATAGCCTTTTCAAAGCTGGCCAGGAAATCCTTTAATTGAGGGCTTGAAGCATGAAGCTGATTTTCTCGAATATATCTTAAAGCAGCTGTTTTCAAGCCGCTAAAACTGAAATCAAGGGAGTTATCTTTCATCCGGGGAACAGCAAAAGGAAAGGCTTCAGGATTGCCCTCAAGGGCCAGCCTCTCAATTATCGGACCCCCCGGATAGCCCAGATTCAGGAATTTGGCCACCTTATCCAGAGCTTCTCCTGCCGCATCATCTCTTGTCCGGCCAAGAAGAATATAACTTAGCCTCTGGGGCAAATAAAAAAGGGAGGTATGTCCACCTGAAACAATTAGGGCTAAAGAAGGAAAGGGAATATCAGGATTATTTAAAAAAACTGATTCTATGTGGGCGTGAAGATGATCAACCCCGATCAGCGGTCGATGATAATAATAAGCCAGGGACCTGGCAAAACAAACTCCAACCAGCAGTGAACCGATTAAGCCAGGGCCCTGAGTTACAGCAAAAGCCTCAATTTCTTCCAGCTCTTTCTCGGCCCGTCGCAGAGCCTCCTCGATTACGGGAAGAATCGTTTTCAGGTGCTGACGCGAAGCCAGTTCTGGAACAACCCCACCAAAAGGCGCATGGATAACATCCTGGCTGAAGACAATATTACTTTTTATCTGGCGGTCAAAGGTGACGACAGCCGCCGAAGTTTCATCGCAGCTCGTTTCAATGGCCAGGAGGCATTTTTCTGACATTTTAGCTATTTCATTCTCAAAGCTAATGCTAAATTCAAAGGTAAAGAGGCCCGGTCTCTAAAATCAGGCATAATATAAAATTAATTGTGATCAAAATTAAAACATTCTTGGACTTCAAATTGTCTTTAAAAAGTTTCATTTATTTTTTCAGCCAGAAGCCTGATGGACGGTTCAAAAGGCGGCTGGATAATTCCTTTTTCTGTAATGATGGCCGAAATAAGAGAGGCTGGTGTCACATCAAAGGCTGGATTTCTCACCGGAATATCAGGAAGGGTTATCCAGCTGGCTCCAATTTTCCTGACCTCATCGGCCTGCCTTTCTTCAATCGGAATTTCTTTACCTGATTGAAGGTGGAAATCAATGGTCGACATGGGCGCGGCTACATAGAAGGGAATCCCATTTTCTCTGGCCAGAACAGCCAGGGAATAGGTGCCGATTTTATTGGCTGTATCGCCATTAAGGGCAATTCTATCAGCGCCAGTAATAACCAGGCTGACCTCCCCTTGATGCATCAGCCAGCCAGCCATGTTGTCAGTTATCAGGGTAACGGGAATTCCAGCCCGGCGCAATTCCCAGCAGGTAAGCCTGGCTCCCTGAAGGAAAGGCCTGGTTTCACAGGCAATGACCTTGATCTTTTTCCCCTGCTCCCAGGCTCTGCGAATCACACCCAGGGCAGTACCATAACCTGCCGTGGCTAATTCGCCGGCATTACAATGGGTCAAGATGGTGGCTTTTGCCGGTATCAGCTCAGCCCCGAGTTCGCCAATCTTTCTATTGGTAGCTATATCCTCAGCTTCTATTCTTTTTGCCTCCTCAAGCATCGTCTTGATAATTACCTCATTCCTTTCGGTTTTTATTGATTCGAAAACCCCTCTCATCCTTTCCAGGGCCCAGAAAAGGTTGTGGGCTGTGGGTCTGGTCTTTTCCAGTCGCCTCAGAATTTTTTCCAGGGTCAAATCTAAGGAAGCGTCTTCTGCCTGATTTTTCAAACCAAGAACGACTCCATAGGCGGCCACAACTCCGATCGCTGGAGCCCCCCGGACAACCATGAGTTCAATGGCTCTAGCCACCTCTTCATGGTTCTGGCAACTGAGATATTTTTCCTCAAACGGAAGGAGTCGCTGATCAAGGACAATTAATTTATCTTCCTGCCATTCAAATGCTGGGAGCATTCTTCTTTCTCCGCCAAAAAATTAATAATAAATCAGAGCAAATGATGGCAAAAAAGGGGGTTTTCGTCAAACATCTGGCGGCTTCCTTGACTTTTCAACCTGTCTCGCTTAGGCTAATCTTGATTGATTTATTGGCCGGCTTGAGCCAAAAGGAGGTCGTTATGTTTCTCTTTGGACCAATCGGGCCTACGGAGCTACTGCTTATCCTTCTCATTGTGGTGATCATTTTCGGAGCCAGGCGGTTACCAGAACTTGGAAAGTCCCTGGGCGAAGGGATAAAGAATTTCCGGCGAGCTGTCAGCGGCCGAAGCGAAGAAGAGGAAAAAAAGCTGGATAAAAATAAATGTGATTCCAGCCCCAAAGAATGAAACGGATTATCGAAAAGCTGGCCGCTGAGCGCCTGGCCAAGGAAGAGGCGCTTCTCCGCCAGCTGGAAGCTATAAAAAAAGATAAATTACAGGAAACTTCGCTCGAATCCCTCGAAAAAATAAAATTATCTCTGGCCCGCTTAGATACCTTAATTTCAGAAAAGAAAGCAAAGAAATTTCCTGGCTTTAAAAGCCAGGCTACCGCAGAAACTCAGGCTCTCATTCTGGTACGGGAGCTTTTTCAGGATTTTTATTTTTGTCTTGAGCAACAACTTCGGTTCATTGAAAAAACTCGCCTTGATCTTCAGGAGCTCATTCGCCTGACGGTTGAGCTCGGGGATTCCCGGGACCGAGAATGGGATGCTCTGGGCAGTAATCATGTCGGCCTGATTTTTAAAAGTCTTGAGTGGCGGGTGGAAGATTTAGCCGCTCAATGTGAGGAGGCCCGGGCTCTGGTCGAAAGGGCCCATCTGCTCAGGGCTAAACTTGAGGCAGTTCTTCTGGCTCTGGGTGAAAAACCCGAAGCAGTTAAGGGTCCGGTTCGGGAAATTCTGGGCACCCTGCGCGACTGGCGCTACGCCAGTTTTGAAAACAGGTTCCGGGGCCCCCAGGAAAAGGTCAGGGAGCAGCTGGAAAAATATGCTTCTCTTTTTCCAGCCGGCGGGAAAGTCCTTGATCTGGGTTGTGGCCGGGGGGAAATGGTGGAACTGCTTCGTGAAAAAGGAATCGAGGCCCGGGGCATTGACCTGAATGAGGAAATGATTGCCCTCTGTCAGGCTCGCGGCCTGCCCTGTGAAAAGGGGGATTTAATCGAAAAGCTAACCCTCTGCGAAGATAATTCCCTTGATGGGATTTTCTCCTCACAGGTTATCGAACATCTTCAGCCCGCGGTTCTTGAACTCATGATTGACCTGTGTTTTTTAAAGCTCAAGCCTTCTGGTGTTCTCGTTCTTGAAACAATTAATCCCACCTCTGTTTTTGCCCTGGTTCAGGTTTATTTTCTTGACCCCTCCCATCAGAGGCCAATTCATCCCCAGAGCTTAAAGTTTCTGCTGGAAACTGCCGGCTTCAAAAAGATTGAAATTCGTTATTCAGCTCCTCTAGCGGGTGAAAGGCTGCGGGAAATACCGGGAACGGACGAAGGGGCAGTGATTCTCAATCAGAACCTGGATCGTCTGAATGAGCTTCTTTTTGCTCCCGTCAATTATGCTGCCATCGCCTGGAAATAGGAAATAAGGGAAAATTTATATTTCTGAAAAGGGTTGAGGAAAAGCTTTTCCCTCCAGATGTAAATAAAAAAAGGGAAAATTTTTGAGGAGAGATAAAGACATGGATTTAGCCGCCGGCTTTGATATTGGTGGCACCCAGATAAAATTTGGCCTGGTTGATAAAAAGGGTAAGGTTTTTTTTAAAGGAACTCGAGCGACTCCTCTGGAATTACAGGCTCTGGGTGAAACCCTGGAAAATGTCTGTGACGAAATGAAGAAAAGGGCCGGTCGCAGAAAGATTCTGGCCGCGGGCTTTGGTTTCCCTGGCATTTTCAGCCCGGAAAAGGAAATAATTGTTCAATCACCCAATTTCCCGGCTTTGGACGGCTTCCCCCTTCGGCCTTTTTTAAGAAGATATTTTGATTTACCTTTCTATATTGATAATGATGCTAATCTGGCCGCCTACGGCGAATGGAACCTCATGGGCCCGAAAAAGCCGGTCAGCCTTGTTTTTTTAACCTTGGGGACTGGGGTTGGCTCCGGCATAATTCTGGAAGGAAGAATCTGGCATGGCCAGGCTGGCTTTGCTGCTGAAATCGGGCATATTACTGTGAACCCTGAAGGCGAGAGATGCCACTGTGGCAATCTGGGCTGCCTTGAGACTGAAGTTTCAGCCAGAGCCCTGGTGAGAAATTATCTTGAAGCCCTGAAAAAGAAAGAAAAAACCATGGCCAGAGGAATAACGGCTCGGGACATAACCCTGTTAGCCCGGAAGGGCGATGGAGCGGCCAGAAAGAGTTTTGAGCGGGCCGGCTATTTCCTGGGCCTTGGCCTGGGAATAATTATCAATGTTTTGAATCCTGAAATAATCGTCATTGGCGGCGGGGTGACGGCCGCCGGAAATCTCCTCTTAAAACCGGCTTTAAAAGAAGCCAGGAAGCGCTGTTTCCGGGCTGCCTTTGCTTCGACCAGGATTCGTCGGGCTCGTCTCGGAAATGATGCTGGCTTTATCGGCGCCTCATTTTTCGCCCGAGAAAGACTCGAGTCAGCCTGAAGTATAGGCTATTTGCTCTTCAAAAATTTGAATTCAAAAATTTGATTAAATTCAATTGGTTGAATTTCAATTGCTGGCTCTCGTTTGCCTTAGCTGATTCAATCATAGCCTTTCAGGCGAAAAAGCTTGAAAAATAGTGCCTGAAATATCTTATCTCCTGAAGCTTGACATTGGCACTAATTTTGCTTATATCTTCTAATGAGAAAATATTTTTTCAGAGAGAAATTATAGGCTTGCCAAATAATCGGATATAAATTAAATTTTAAAATGAGATTTATTCTGGAAAGGAGGTGATAATAAGAGGTAAAAATAAAAAATCTCTTTGATTCTATAATCTAAGATAAAGGAGGGGTGAATGAGAGAAAGAAAGTTAATCTTATTACTAATTTTAGTTCTTTCCCTTTTTCTTGTGATCGAGGCGCAGAGGCAGACGGGCTCCATTTACGGACGGGTCATTGATAAGGAAGGGAACCCGCTTCCCGGAGCCACAGTGACCATTTCTGGCCCGGCCATGATGGGAACAAATTCCTATGTCACTTCTGAGGCTGGCGTTTTCCGTTTCCCTTCGCTTCTACCTGGAGAATATGAAATCAAGGTTGAAATGCCTGGCTTCAAGACTCTGATTCGTAAGGGAATAATCGTCAATGTTGGCCGGACAACTGAGGTTGAACTTGAAATGGAAATAGCCAAAGTCGAAGAAGAAGTAACCGTTGTCGCTGCCTCGCCAGTCGTGGATGTCCAGTCGACTAAAATAAGCATTAACTACGGCACCCAGTTCTTAACCAGTATTCCCATGAATCGAGACCTTTATGATATTCAGAACTCGATTCCCGGAGCGATTGCTGACGGCGCTGATTACCGCCGGACCTCCTCCATTCTGGGTGGAACTGTAAGAAGCCAGCTCTATGCCCTTGATGGCGTGCCTATGAATGATCCTGCGACCTGGTATTCAATGGTTAATATCAATGTTGATGTTTATGAAGAAATTGAATTCCAGGTGGCGTCGCTTCCAGCTGAGGTAGGTCAGGCTGATTCAACCTATATCAATATTGTTACCAAAAGCGGCGGTAATAAATTTTCTGGCGGTGGCGTAATCTACTACACGGGCGATAGCTTCGCTCAGGACCTTCTTTCTAAAGAACAGATCAAAGCTCTGGGAGTTAACCCACCAGAAAAATACACCGACTCAAGGGATTTTTCCCTGAATTTAGGTGGACCTATTATCAAGGACCGAATCTGGTTCTTCATCAATGGTCGCCGCTTGACCTGGGATCAGGCCTATCCTGGAACACCTGAAACCAGAATGTGGAAGCTCGGTTTCACCGATAGCCCCCATTATGATTTGCGGCATGAGGAATGGATGGGCTTTGTCAAGCTGACCTTTCAGATTACCAAGAATTTGCGCTACATGGGCATGCTCCATTATAATCACATCTACGAGCCAGTTTATAGCAATAGCGTGGGAGTAGACGTATCTTATGAAAATACCGAGATCTGGGACCATGAGAATACTTACACCACGACCCATCAATTTAACTGGGTTCTGAATCAGAATACCTTCCTTGATCTTCGTGGTTCCTATGTCTGGCGTTATTTCCCCATTATTTCCCGAACTCAGGGCCAGCCTACCTTTTATTGTAATACAGTTAAAGTTTATTGGGGCTCTTCTCCTTATAACGACGAATATCATCGCATCAAAATACCCATTACTGCTTCCTTAACCCACTTCCGCGATGACTTTCTTGGTGCTGCCCATGAAATTAAAGCTGGCGCCGAATTTGAACAGACAGAATATCATCGCGACTGGTATCGAGCCAATCCCTACTATTCTTACTGGTATGACTGGAATACCCGCAACCCATATTATTATTCCACTACAAGGTATCAGGGACGTCTGCGTATCAGAACCTGCCCGCCCGAAAAGGGTCAATGGGATGTTCAGGATAATACAAGAAGATTCTCCGCCTATGTTCAGGATAGCCTGGTTGCTGGAAGATTAGCCATAAACCTTGGCCTTCGCTTTGATTATTCCTATCAATATGAACCTGAACAGAAAAGGCCCCAGCTTCGTTATAAGTACGGTCCTTTTGAGCTCAATCCAGCCATAACTGACCCCAATGCGCTCCTTGAGGCATTAAGAGCCCAGTGGTATGCTGACCCATCTTTAAAAGATGCAGGTCCTTTTCCCTTTGATGAGTTGACCACGCCCTGGAAAAAAGTAGTGGAATTTAAAACTTTCTCTCCCCGAATTGGCTTCGTCTATGACCTATTTGGCGATGGCAAAACCGCCTTTAAGATTTCCTTCAGCCGTTACTATGAGCCTGTCTGGTCAGCTAAATATAATGCGGCCCAGATTTTTGGCGCTTCCACGATTAACTATTACTGGTATGATGACAACCGAAACAAATTAATGGACCTACCGCCCACCGATCGTTATGTTCTCACTTCTTACCCCATTCAGGACCCCAATTATAATTATTACGTTAAAGACCTGAAATGTCCCTATATGAATGAATTCGTTACGGCCCTGGAGCGAGAAGTCTATAAGGACTTCAAACTGGGGCTGCAATTCCTGTGGCGGGTGAATAAAAATATCGTTGATGATATTGATTTGAATAACGGTTACGATGCCAATGCTAAGGATGATAAGGGATTAATCTGGCTTCCCTTTACCTTCACTGATCCTGGCTGGGATGGAAAATGGGGCACCGCCGATGATCAGCAGATGACCGTTTACGGTCTGCGCAAGGATAGACCTATACCTACCTGGAAAGGAACAAATCCTCCTGAAGCCAAAAGAGAATACTGGGCTGTCATTTTGACCTTTGATAAGCGCATGTCCAACCGCTGGCAGCTCAATGGCTCCGTTCTCTATAGCTCTTTTAAGGGCAATGCCGGCGCAGATTATAGCTCGACTGAGGGCGAAACCAGCATGTTCGATAATCCCAATAGCCTGATTAATGCCTATGGCTCAACTGAGTTCGATCGGCCCTTGCAGATCAGAATCATGGGTACTTATATTCTGCCTTATGATTTTATTCTCAGTGCCTATTTCCAGTATCGCTCTGGCTCTCCCTGGAATCGAACGATAGCTCGGGTGTATTTCCCGGCCGATTTTGCGGCTCAGGTTCAACAAACCTATGTTTCCGTTAATGCCGAAACACCCGGAAGCCGCCGCAATCCTCCCTACACCATGCTGGATCTGAGAGTAGAAAAATCATTCAAGTTGAGGGATTTTGGCCGGCTGGGAATTTATGTTGATATTTTCAATGTAGCCGGCCGCAGTGGAATCAGTGTTAACCAGAACCCCAATCCTTATTTAAGATTTGACCGCACCCCGCCTGGTTACGAAATCTCCACGGTTTATGGCCTGGTAACCAGCTGCTACGGTGTCCGTTCCTTCCGCTTGGGTATGCGATTCAGCTTCTAAGACAACAGAATTCAAAGGGGGAGGGCTTCAGGCCCTCCCCCTTTTTTTTATTTTGTATCAATTCAAAAAGATGAATTCGGTTATTTGAATCAATACACTTATTTGAATTAACCTCTATTCCTTTATATTTCCAGAAGTAAGTTTCTCCCTTAAAATTTCTGATATATTATATTTTTCTAAAGATTAAGCTGGCATAAATATTGCATACCAAATATTAATGAAATGAAAGGAGGTGAGAGAAAGGAATAAAAATTAATTTAATAGGTTCAAAAAAAGGGAGCAAATAATTATTTCGATGGGAGGTTTAATCAAAAGGAGGAACAGGCAAATGAAAAAAAAGGTATTCATTTTTGCCTTTATTTTATTTTTAATCACGGCGTGCCTTCAGGCTCAGGAACTGACGGGTTCTCTTCGGGGAACAGTCACTGATTCTGAAGGTAATCCTCTGCCTGGAGTTACCGTAACCATTTCCTCACCCGCCATGATGGGAATTCAATCCTTTGTGACCACGGAAACTGGCTCCTTTCGTTTCCCCTCGCTGCCCCCTGGAAGTTATAAGGTCGTGGCTGAATTAAAAGGTTTCAAAACCGTGGAAAGAACTGATGTCATCGTCCGCGTGGGTATGACCGTCACCGTGGATATTCAGATGGAAGTGGCCGCCGTTGAGGAGGAAGTCACTGTAGTCGCCGCTTCCCCGGTGGTTGATGTTCAGTCCAGCAAGCTGGCCGTAACTGTTGACTCCAATATGCTCAAAAATATTCCCATGCGCCGCGACCTCTATGATATCATGACGGCCGCCCCAGGAGTGGTCTCTGAAGGTCAAACTTACAGGCGGACTTTTTCAGCCCACGGGGCAACTGTCAGGAGCAACACCACGGCCTTTGACGGTGTCAATATGAATGACCCCGTCGTTATGTACACCATAACCAATATTAATTTTGATGTTATGGATGAAGTGGAGATTATCACGGCTGGCCACCCGGCTTCTATCGGCTATACAGATGGAGCCTATGTTAATGTTGTCACCAAGAGTGGCGGCAATAAATTTTCTGGCGGAGCAACTGTCTATCACACCCAGGAAGGGTTCAATCAGCATCTCTGGACTGATGAACAGATTCAGGCCATGAAGATTGCCAAACCAGAGGTGGATAAGAGCTGGTTTGATGGCTCCTTCACCCTCGGCGGTCCCATCATGATTGATAAAATCTGGTTCTTTACCAATGGCCGTTACATCAAGCAGGAAAGGAAGACCAACTTCATTGGCCCCTGGACTGACTTCTTTGGCCGGACCCATAACCCCTATAACTGGACCCATGAAGAAAAAATGGGCTTCATTAAACTCACCTCCCAGGTTTCCTCGAAGCTCAAATTCATGGGGATGTTCAATGTGGTTGATATTTACCGACCGATGTACGAAGAACCAGGATCAAGAACACCTTTCATCTCCACCCGTACCTGGGACCATGAGAGGGGTTACACCGCCAACGGAATTATTAACTATATCCTCGACCAGAATACCTTCCTTGACCTTAGAGTCGGCTACGTCCATCGCTTCTTCCCCCTGCCGCTGAAAAAAGAAGTTGAGCATCTCCCCTTAATTGATGACCTGGGTGACCTATATGGTGGTCTGACCACAGCCAGATTCAATGAAACCTATCTGCGCAAGCGTTTCCAGGTAGGCGCTTATCTGACCCGCTTCCAGGACAATTTCCTCGGTGGCAGCCATGAAATTAAAGGTGGTGTGGAATATAAGAACACCTATGGTGACTGGGACTGCTGGCGCAAGGATAATATGATCTGGTACATCGACAGCCGCAACCCCAATCCTTACTACCGTTATGCCACCTATGGCTATGTCGCCTTCTATATCTGCGGTCCTGAGAAAGGTTCTTCCAAAATTATTGACCGGGGTGGTCGAATTGGTGCTTACATTCAGGATACCTACATTATTAAGGAGAGACTCACCCTTAATCTCTGACTTCGCTTTGACCGCAGCTGGGGCTGGAAACCGGCTGTTTCCAAGAAAGCCGCGGGTAATCCCCTTTCTGTCTGGCTCGGCGAGAACATTGTCCGTCCCTGGGTAGCCACTAACTATCCTCAGAACTTCCCCAATGGTATAAATCCCTGGGGAGAGGCAACTGCCCCTGAATGGAACGATATTATTAAATGGAATGCTTTCTCGCCTCGCTTTGGTCTAACCTATGACCTTTTCGGTAACGGCCGCACCGCCATTAAGTTCTCCTTCAATCGCTATACTGAATACCTCATGCTCCAGTATTTCTCCACCTTGCATCCTTTCTATCCCCGTTCTTTTGCCTTCAGGTGGTACGACACCAATGGCGACAATTATCCCAATATTGGCGATACCTACGTCATGTATTCGGCTGATTTCAGAGGTATGGACCCTGAGTTCGCCAAGAAGCGCCTCGATCCAGAAACTAAATCTCCTTATAACGACGAGTTCCTGGTAGGTATTCAGCATGAGCTGTTCAAAAACTTCTCCCTGGGCGTCAATTTCATATACAAGAATAAGAAAAATATCCTGGAGGATTCGCTTTATAACGCTGATTCCGGTCAATACTGGTATCACATTGACCAGGCCGAAGCCAAAAAATACTGGATTCCCTTCACCACCACTATCCCTGCCCAGGATGATTATCCTGCCCGCACGGTAACTTTATATATAAGGTCCAATGCAGCCACACCACTCTTCTATCGCTTCCACAATGTCCCTGAACTTTATCGTAAATACTGGGCCGTAGAATTCCTCTTCAATAAGCGCATGTCTGAAGGCTGGCAGGTAAGTGGTTCCATCGTTTATAGCAAGGCCTATGGCAACATCTATGGCTTTTATGATTATTCCTGGGGCTGGTCGGGCTTCGGAGATAACCCGAATACCTTCATCAATTATGACGGACGCCTTGATGTTGACCGTCCCCTCCAGATTAAGCTTATGGGCACAGCTCAGCTTCCCTGGAGAATTTTTCTCAGCGCCTATTACCAGTTCTATAGCGGAGCGCCCTGGGTAACAAGCGGCTCAGTTTATCCGCCAACTGCCTGGTGCCAGGCCAATAATGCCTATCAAGATTATTATGGCGTACTCTTCGAGCCCCTGTCCAAACCTCGCCGTTATCCTACCTGGAACCAGCTGGATATGAGAGTAGAGAAAGAATTTTCTCTTGGCCGGCTGGGCCGCCTCGGACTCTATGTTGACCTTCTGAATGTTCTTGGCTTCACCAGCGTTAATCTCGGCCTAAATGATACCCAGTACTGGTTCCCTGTGGCTGAGGGCGCCAATCAGTCTGGAACAAAGACCCTTTATAGCTCCTATAAGGTTATCAGCTCTGTCACCGGTGTAAGAACCATTAAGCTTAGCGCCCGCTACAGCTTCTGATAAGGACAGGAAAAAAGGGGCCCCGGTCGGGGCCCCTTTTTTTTATTTAATTTCACCCCATTAATCTTCTCATTGTTCGCTTTAATAATAGCCTAAAATAATTACCTACTTAACTCTGATTTTTCAGGTGAACTAAACCTGGTTATAAAAAAGTTCAAATTTTTGAATTCAATTTATTGAAATAATTCAATTTTTTGAATTATTTATGTATTTTTATAGATTTTTTTAACCCCTTTCCCTGAAATTTTTTCGATATAAAGGCTTTAAAATTATTAAATCTGGCATAAATTTTGCTATAAAAATCTGTAAAACCTACAATTTTATCTCAATGAAAGGAGGTGAAAATCAAAAGGAGGTAAATTCAGAAATTAAAGGCGAATTAATGGGTCAAGAGTTTAAGGGCAAAAAGAAAAAATACCTTAAAATGAAAGGAGGAAAAGGGAATGAGTTTAAGGAGGATCGCTGTCTTTAGTTTAGCTTTTCTTTTCGCGGCCAGCCTCTGGGGACAGGAGCTGACCGGTTCTCTTCGGGGAACAGTCACTGATACCGAGGGTAATCCTCTGCCTGGAGTTACCATAACCATTTCCTCCCCAGCTTTAATGGGCACCCGTTCCTTTGTAACCACGGAAACTGGCTCCTTTCGTTTCCCTTCCCTTCCCCCGGGAAATTATAAGGTCGTGGCTGAATTAAAAGGTTTCAAAACTGTCGAAAGAACTGACGTTATCGTCCGCGTGGGTATGACCGTCACTGTGGACATCCAGATGGAAGTGGCCGCCGTTGAGGAGGAAATTACAGTGGTTGCCGCTTCCCCGGTGGTTGATGTTCAATCAAGCAAACTGGCTGTGACCGTAGATGCCAACCTGCTTAAAAACATTCCTATGCGTCGTGACTTGTATGATATCATGACTTCCGCGCCCGGTGTTATCTCCGAAGGAGCAACCTACCGCAGAACTTTTACAGCTCACGGCGCCACCGTCCGAGGCAACACTACCGCCTTTGACGGTGTTAATATGAACGACCCCGTTGTTATGTACACCCTGACTAACATCAACTTCGATGTTATGGATGAAGTGGAGATTATCACGGCTGGCCACCCGGCTTCTATCGGCTATACAGATGGAGCTTATGTTAACGTTGTGACAAAAAGCGGAGGTAATAAATTTTCAGGTGGCGCCACCATTTATCATACGCGTGAGGGCTTCAACCAGCATCTCTGGACTGATGAACAGGTTACGGCTATGAAGATTGCCAAACCTGAAGTAGATAAGAGCTGGTTTGATGGTTCCTTTACCCTCGGCGGCCCCATCATGATTGATAAAATCTGGTTCTTTACCAACGGTCGTTACATCAAACTGGAAAGAAAGACCAACTTCATCGGTCCTTGGACTGACTTTTTCGGCCGCACCCACAATCCTTATAACTGGATCCATGAAGAAAAAATGGCTTTCTTCAAGTTGACCTCTCAGGCCTCAACCAAACTCAAGTTCATGGGTATGTTCAATTTTGTTGATATTTACCGTCCAATGTACGAAGAGCCAGGCTCAAGAACAAATTTTATTTCTACGCGTACCTGGGATCATGAAAAGGGATACACTGCCAACGGGATTATCAACTACATCCTTAACCAGAATACCTTCCTTGATTTGCGTGTGGGTTATGTCCATCGCTGGTTCCCCATACCTTTGAAAAAAGAGGTAGCTCACCTTCCCCTGATTGACGATCTTGGTGATCTTTATTCAAGTTTGACTACTGCCCGGTTCAACGAAACTTATTTGCGCAAGCGCTTCCAGGTAGGTGCTTATCTGACCCGCTTCCAGGACAATTTCCTCGGCGGCAGCCATGAAATTAAAGGTGGTGTGGAATACGAAAACACCTATGGTGACTGGGACTGGTGGCGCAAGGATAATATGATCTGGTACATTGACAGCCGTAACCCCAACCCATATTATCGCTATTCCACCTATGGCTGGGTAGCCTTTTATATTTGCGGTCCAGAAAAGGGTTCTTCCAAAATTATTGACCGGGGCGGTCGAATTGGTGCTTACATTCAGGATACCTACATTATTAAGGAGAGACTCACCCTTAATCTCGGACTTCGTTATGACCGCAGCTGGGGCTGGAAACCGGCTGTTTCCAAGAAAGCCGCGGGTAATCCCCTTTCTGTCTGGCTCGGTGAAAATATCGTCCGTCCCTATGTGGCTGCCAATTATCCTCAAAGCTTCCCCAATGGTCTGAATCCCTGGGGAGAGGCAACCGCACCTGAATGGAGTGATATTATCAACTGGAATTCTTTCTCGCCTCGCTTTGGTCTAACCTATGACCTTTTCGGTAACGGCCGCACCGCCATTAAGTTCTCTTTCAATCGCTATACTGAATACCTCATGCTCCAGTATTTCTCCACCCTGCATCCTTTCTATCCTCGTTCCTTCTCTTTCATGTGGTGGGATACCAATGGCGATAATTATCCTAACATCGGTGATACCTTCCAGATGTATCCCGCTGATTTCCGTGGTATGGACCCCGAGTTTGCTAAGAACCGCCTCGATCCTGATGCCAAATCTCCTTATAACGATGAGCTTCTGGTTGGTATCCAGCATGAGCTCTTCCGGAATTTCTCGCTCGGCCTGAACTTCATTTACAAGAACAAGGAAAATATCCTTGAAGATTCGCTCTATAATGCTGATAACGGTCAGTACTGGTATCATATTGATCAGGCTGAAGCCAAGAAATGGTGGATTCCCTTCACCACCACTATCCCTGCCCAGGATTACTATCCTGCCCGCACGGTAACTTTATATATAAGATCCAATGCAGCTCCACCTCTTTTCTATCGCTTCCACAATGTGCCTGAGCTTAAGCGCAAATACTGGGCCTTTGAATTGATTTTCAACAAGCGCATGTCCGAAGGCTGGCAGTTAAATGGCTCTGTAGTTTATAGTAAGACATACGGTAATGTTGGCGGCTGGTATGATGATTCGTGGGGTTGGTCTGGGTTTGGAGACAATCCTAATACCTTCGTCAATCAATGGGGAAGAATCAATACTGACCGTCCTCTTCAGATTAAGCTTATGGGCACAGCCCAGCTTCCCTGGAGAATTTACTTCAGCGCTTACTATCAATTCTTCAGCGGTGCCCCCTGGGTGACCAGTGGCTCCGTACGTCCGCCAGCAGCCTGGTGCACCGCCAATAATGCCTATCGTGATTACTACGGAGTTAACTTTGAATCCATGGCTAATCCGCGTCGTCTTCCCACCTGGAACCAGCTCGATATGCGTGTCGAAAAGGAATTCTCCTTTGGTCGATTTGGTCGGTTGGGAATTTATGTCGATGTCATCAATGTCCTTGGGGCAACCAGTGTTAGCATGGGCCTCAATGATACCCAGTACTGGGAACCTGTAGCTGAAGGAGCTAACCAGCCCGGAACCAGAACCAATTACGCCAGCTATAAAGTAATCAGTTCTGTTACCGGCGTAAGGTCTGTCAAAATAAGCGCTCGCTATAGCTTCTGATCTGAAAGGGGGGGCTTTTTGCCCCCCTTTTTTATTATTGAAAAGGTTTTTAATTTTTTAAAAAAAATTTTTTGGTGGAAAGCGTAACAAAATATTTCCCCAAATATAAAAAATTAATCCCTCGTTAATTAAGAAAAAAGATTAATTTTTAATCCCATCTGCTCAATTGAAGATTATTATAAATAATCAGCAGAATGACAGAAATCCTTCAGATTTTTTCTAACTGTCCCGGGATAACTTCTAGCCAGTTGTCTTAACTTATTTTTATCCAGATTCTCCCAGTTCCATTCGTCGAGGGAAGGCTCAATTCCATTCTGACGCTGGAGATAAATGTAATCTAAGGCCGCTTTCTCTGGCCAGGCCAGGACGGCTCGATCCCTCATCTCATAACCAAAAAAGAGCTCTTTCTTGAGATGAAAATAGGCAATTTCCCCCAAATCAGTGCGAAAAATCCTGGTCTTATTAGTGGAAACGCAGGTTAATAAATGGGGAGCCTGGTCTATAACTCCATGCATAAAAAGAGCTGATTCAAGGGAGATATAGGCTGGTGGATAAAGGACAGCGGCCACCTCTTCAAGAGAAGGCATCGCAAAAGGATTGGCATAAAGCTCCCGCTTCAGCCTCAGAAGAAGCTTTCTCTTTACAAGCCTCTGAATCGCTTTCCGCAAAGATGAAGCGGAAAGACCGGAAAGCCTCATCAGCTCGGTAAAATTATAAATTGATTTACCCTGACGGAGGATTCTAACCCAATCTGTTTGACTGAAAGAGCTTTTCATTTCGTGTTCCTTTCGGGCGAGAGCATCAAGCCAACCTGTTCCATTATCTGCAAGGCTTTAGAACGAATGATTTCGTAGTCATCAGGTGAAAGTTGTTGTCGATAACGTTGCGGCAGAAAACGGTTCATCTCGCCGCTCAAATTCTGGCCTTTAATCGAATTGTATCTGTTTTTAAAAAGAAATTCTGACCAGGGAACTTCATAATCAAGAATCTTTTTTCTAATTAAGGAAGAATCAAGTGGAGCTTTAATAACTTCAGCCAGATACCACAGGTCAAAAATATCCCGGCCTTTAAGATAAGGCCGCCCCAGGACAGCTGCAACTTTTTCTGCCAGAAGTTCCTCTGCGGACAAACCTGTAACGAGAGGTCGTCGCTGGAGAAAATCTAAGTCTGATTTAACCGGAAGTACTTTTGGCCTATAGAAAGGATAACGAGCTAATTCTATTTTAAGCCGGTACTTTTGTCGAACTCCCGCAGGCTGGAAAAGAAGCCAGCAGGAAAGATTCCGGCGGGCTTTGGAAGCGGAGGGAAAACGCCACTGGCATTCTCCGCTGCCAAGCACCTGGATAATCCCTTTCTCTATAGCTGAGCTGGCTTTTCTAACTATTTGAGTAGCCAGCTCAGAGCTAATCTTCTCACCGACAAAGTCTAAATCCTCCGAATAGCGATAGCCCCCGTATAAAAGATGAAGGCATGTCCCGCCTTGAAAACAGATTATCTGGCTTTCTTTTAAAGCAAAAATAGCGTCGAGAGCCACAAGATGAAGAACTTCTGCTACCACTCGACTAAGAGGGAGACCTGCCTCAGCGGCTTTTTCCCTAAGGTAAGACCACATTATTTTATTTCCAAAATAAGACAAATATGTCTCTTATTGGAAATATAGCAGAATAAATTATGATTTGCAATTACTATATCCACGCTTAGATCTTCAACCTACCTTCTCCGATTTTCCTGAGATGAATCATAATTTATGATAACAACAGAAAAAAATAAGATTAAAAAACAGTTTTAAAAACCGTCTTTCCCTGAAAATAAAACAATACTTTAAAAAGAAGAAATTAGACTAGAAGATTTCACGTTAAGATTAAAAGTAGAAAAGGATTTTGATAAAAAATTGATGGATTACTTTTTTATTTTCTCGACAGCTTCAATTATGTTTTTGACTATGGGGGCCTCGGGGTTATTGGGATCTATTTCCAGGAATTTCCGGAGATTTTCTAAGGCTTTCTCAAAATCTCCCTTGTTGAGATAAGCCAGGCCCAATTTATGATAAGGTTTGGACCAGCCGGGCTTAATTTTGATGGCCAGTTCATAAAAGCGGATGGCTTCATCTATATTCTGATGAGAAAAGAGAATTTCAGCCACATTATAGGCAGCTACCTCGTCTTCAGGCGAAATCTCCAGGGCCTGGGTGAAGTATTTTCTGGCTGTTTCCAGGTCATTGCGTTTAAGATAAATCTCGCCTAAACCTGCAAATGCTCTCAAACTGGCTGCCGTATCCTTTTTATAATCGCCATAAACCTCGATTGTCTTCTCCAGGACCAGCTTGAACTCAGCCTCAGCTTTATCCAGCTCATCTTTCTTTAAGTAACAAGTGCCAATATTGAGATGGACCTGATGGATTTGAGGATATTTGGCCAGAAAGTCTTCAAAAATTTTAAGGGCCTCATCATACTGACCAGCCTCAATCAATTTATTGCCCTCGTCAAAGAGCTTCAAGGCACTTTCATCCGTGGTTAAAGCCGCCAGGCCGGTTATCTTTTTTAAAGTAAAAGTTATGGGGGGGTTGGTCGTAAGCTGGCGCACATACATATCCGTAGATGAACTGGCGTATCCGGGCTTGGAGGCTGTAATGCGCCACATGCCGGTTCCCATACCAGCCACGGCGAAATGACCTTTCCTGTCTGACTTCCCCTCAAGCCTGGTCTTGCTGGTCAGACTTTCCACAACAATCAGGGCGCCCTCAACAGGGTTCCCATTCTCATCAACGACAGTCCCATTTATTCTTCCTTTACCCAGATTCTCCTGGGCCCGGATAAAACTTGTCCCAAAAAGAAACAGCAGCAAGAACAGGCTAGAAAAAAGACACATTATTATGGCTTTTTCTTTCTTTCTCAGCATATTTTCTCCTCCTTCAGCTCAGGCCTTTTTCCATAGGCCTTTATGAATGCCTTTTAATTTCATTTTTTTACTTTGATCAGCTTTTCAATTTCTTGATCAGCTACCTCATTGACCAGCTTAAGATAAATAGCATATTCACCTTTATTTAGCCACTTCTTTACCGGCAAATTGATTTCATAGGCTGCGTCCCGGTTGGTCTCAAGAAAACTTTCCTTCAATCTGAGGGGATAAAGGAGTTCATCTGACCAGGCGATTTCACCCTGGATGTTACGAACCTCAACGGTCAGGCGAAGCCTCGCTTCCAGATTATCGTCCGAAACCTCGAAGATTAATTTTCTGTAAGGTATCTGCAGGCGAAGAGAAAGATTGGAGTCAGCCTGGCGATCGGTCGTGTGGATGGCTTCCCAGGTGAAATTGAAAAGTTCGCCAGCCGCAAATCTTTTCTGGCGAGAAGCTTCTTCCTTACTCAATTCATGAACCTGAAAGAGATTGGGTTGAATCATGTAATGAAGGCTGCCCGGAATGGTCTCATCCACATCGGTGGTCAGGACATAATCGCCAGTCCCATGGACATCAACAAAAATCAGCTTGACTTCCTGAGGCTTCTGTAAATGGGAAAAGAGATTATAATAAACCCAGATTTCTGTGGGCTTCTCGCCAGTTGCCTGCCTCTGCGACTGAAGCATATTTCGAGGATCCTCATAGGCATCGAGAGGTCGACCGCCCATGGGATTTACCTGCCTCTCCTGGGGTGGGCCGAAAAGAATATATATCCGGCCTCTGTCCTGAAGCCAGCCCGGTTTAGCTCCCCTGAAGAGGCGATTGGCCTCTTCAATTCGGCGAAAATAGAGTTCTTTAAACTCATTTCTCTCTGTCCCTGGAGATGGATCCCGCCTTTTCCAGAAATCTTCAATAAACTTCCCCCTCGACTCTGGAGGCAATTCCAGGAATATCTTCGTCTCTTCAGCCGAAATAATATATCGCACCTTACTCAGAAAATCCTCGCTCACCGGATCAAGGGCAACCCTATTCTCTACAGAAGCGCAAGAAATCAGAAAAAAAGAATAAAGTAAAAAGAGAACCAGGATGAGCTTAATTTTTTTAAATCTTTTCGCTCGACATCTGGCCATTTCGGCCTCCTACCTTCAATTCTCCCTTTATTCTTTTTTTAATTTCCCCTTTATATTTTAAAATCAAACAACTTTTGAACTTTTTCCCCTCCTGTCTGATTAAGGAGACGCACTTCCAACCTTCCCTTTTCCTGGCGCAAACTTTCCAGTCCCTGGGTAAGGATAAAGGGGATTTCCAGCCGATGCGATTTTTTCCTTTTAGCCTTTAACTCTTCTTCTGTCATTTGAAGGGGATAGCTGGCCTTATATTCCCAAAGAAGCTGACCGACGGCGTTTCTGAGTTCTAAGCTGATATCAAGTACTGTCCGGAGCTCATCACCTTCTGAAGAGAACCAGATGGTTTCATAGGGAATTTCGAGAAGAAAAACCCCCTCCACCCTCTCCTCAGTAACCACATCTTTTTTCATACCGAATTTAAAATCGAGAAATTCCTTTTCCTTGGGGAAGGTCTTTTGCATTCTCGATTGAGCCAGATTTAATTCATGGAGATGTTCTAAACTGAGAGTAACAAGAACGTACTGACCGGTGCAGGTCTCGTCCAGAAAAACAACAGGAAAATTTCCATAGTACCAGATTTCCTGGCAACCCCGGCCGCCGCTGCCTGGAGCTCCCATGGGGTAAGTAATCCGGTCGGTAGGGGGACCGAAGATAATATAAATCCGGCCCCGATCGGTTAACCAGCCTGGCCTTCCCTCTCCCAGAAAAAGTTCATTGGCCTTTTCGATTCGATTGAAATATTCAATCTTAAATTCATTTTCTTCGGTTTCAGGATCAGGGTCCCGACGTCGCCAGAATTCTTCAATGAAGGCATCCTTTTCTGAATCCGGAAGCTCAAGAAATATTTTTCTTTCCTGGGCTGTGATTATATAACGGACCTTGCTTAAGAATTCAGCATATTCAGGCGCAAGCTTCCTTTCCAGATTATAAAGACGACAGGAGGCGAAAAAGGCTATCAAAAAAAGAGCCAGAAGGATTGCCCAGTAAAATCTTTGGGCTCTCATGGCTTATTTCTTCTCCTTCAACGATTCCACGAGCCGCTGGATTTCAGGTTGATGGGGGACAAGTTCCAGGGATTTCTGGAAGGCTTGAAGGGCCTCAATCCTCTGGCCGAGATGAAGATGGCAATCGCCAGCTAAATTAAGGAGGTTAATATTGATTCCATAATGGGCTATGGCCTGGTCAATAACATTTAAAGCCCTTTCAAATTGATTTACTTTTTTATAAGCAGTCGCTAAAAGAAACATCAACTCATAGCGAGGCGGATTTTTCGGGTCAATAAAGGGAGCCAGAAGATCAATTATCTTTTCAAATTCGCCTTTCTGCGCATAAACCTGGGCCAGATTCAAGGAAAAATCAGGCGAATCGGGCCGACTTAAATGGGCCTTGGCTAAATAAATTTCAGCTTCATCAAGACGACCAAGATTGAATAGCTGGGAGCCAATAATAAAATCATAAAGAGGATCAGACGCAGAGGGCAAAATCCTCGCATGAACCCAGGGTCGAGGAATGACGGTCTGATGGCTGAGGTCAAATTCCTCTTCACTGCTGCTCACTTCTTTATCACCCAGAGAAAGGCTCACCTTAACCTGATAATGAGCTGGGGAAAAACTGGAGAGGGCAACAGGTTCAACTACAACGGGCCAATCTGAATATTCACTGGCCCTTTTTACCTGGGACCAGACTTCAATTCCATCCTTTAAAATTGCATAATGCAAAGAGGCTCTGGTTCTTTCTTCCGGGTTCAAACCCTTTACCTGAAAGGCTAAGAAGAGAGTATCAGCCGGACTGAAAACTCTACCTGGCTGAGCATAAACCTGGAGCTGGCCCAAACGAAAGGCTTTGAGATTGTGGACTGCCCCTTCCTGTTTCGTTACTTTGTAACCTAGCAGAAGCGAGGTAAGGCGGGGACTGGAACCTTTCGGTATCTCCAGAATCTTTTCATAGGAAGTGAATTCCTTGGAGACTTCATTTTTAATTAGAATCGAAAGGCGGTAGCGCCCTGGAACCAGGGGGAAAAGGTCATGGAGATTGAAGGGCTGGCGGCTGGCCGCAGCCAGTTGCTCTCGGTCAAGGTTAAGAGTCACCGAGCGATCGAATTGATAGACCAATTTGCCTTCAGGGGTAGTAACATTTACATTTACCTTGAGATTGGCGAAATATTTGTTAGGGTCTATTTGCTCTACCGAAAGACGCTGAGGTTCGACCGCTAAATGAACAAAGGGAAATTCCCTTTCGCCTTCTATCACTTTAATCAAGGCATCGCAATCAATATAATTGGCCGTATATTCAACCTCAACAATGTCCTTATACTGAAGGAATTTCTGGGCATATCTTTCTTCCACCAATCTCTGTGGCGTGATTTCTATTCTCTGGACCAGGATGTCTGAAGAAAGGCTGGGCCGGCCAATCGAGGCTGATTCTTCTCCTGGAATCAGGCTTAAAGAAACGTTGGCCAGCTCGGGCTCTATCTCTCTCAGTTGCTCATAAGCAGCCTGATAATCAATGGGATCCCCTTCATAGGACGTTAAGAGAGCCTGGGGGCCATCCTTGGAAGGACTGTACAGGCGATATTCGCCAATGCCTCCCTGCTGGAAAAAAACCAAATGAAAGGCGGGGGGTAAACCCAGCTCAGTTTTTCCCTGATAGAACCAGACTTCGCAGGGGTAAATGGCCTGTTTTCCGGTGAAGCGCTGAATATCATTGGGTTCGCCCAGGATGATATACATGCGCCCCCGGTCGGTCATCCAGCCAGGCTTCGGGCTTTCCCGGAAGAAATGATTGGCATAATTGATGCGCCGATAGTGTTCTGTTTTAAACTCATTTTCAGGCGTAGAAGGATTGGGATCACGGTGCTTCCAGAAGGCCTCGATAAACATATCTCTTTCCCGATCGGTCGTGAGCTTGAGGAAGACTTCTCTCTCAAGGGGGGTGATAATATAGACCACCTCTTCTTCCAGCCATTTTCTGTATTTTTCGGGCAAAGAAGAAACAGAAGCCTTTTTCTGGCTGCCCTGGGGGAAGATAAGCCATGAAGAACCAAGAATAAAAATTAAGAAAGTCAGGATGATTCTCTTTTCTCTCAAGACGGCCACCGAATGTAAGCTCCGTTAAAATCCAGCGACTCTATCAATTTAAATATAATCTTTATAGACAGAAAAAGCAATAAAATCGGGTTGTCCTTTTGCCCTCCTCCATTAAGCGAAAATGAGAATTAAGCCCGGGCCTCATCTGTTAATTCACACTGGCAATCAAATCGTGGCTGATAAAGAGCCATCAATTTTCCTTCCGGTTATTCTGATTTTTGGGAAAATCTGGTGAATCAAAGATATCATAAACCTTATAAATAAAACCTTATAAATAGCCTTCTGAGCATGATTTTTATAAATAACTTCGCCCCAAGGGTTAATTTAATCAATCTTATGGTCAATATGCCTTTGAGAAGTAGAATCAGCTCCGAGTTTTCTGTTACTCTCTATCTGCAAAAAGTCCTGCTGATCCTAATATGTTTAGTCTGCTTTAAAAGTTTCAGACCGGGCCGCTTATTTTTAATCTCTTCTTCCTTCTTCCTTGAGGATTTTCTCAACCTCTCTCAGCCTGGAAATTACTTCTTCACCCTGTTTATAAAGAAAGGCTATCTTGTTCTGAAGTAAAGGGTCAGAATCTTTTTGGAGAATGCCTGCTTCGACAATCTTTTCCCACTCTCTTGTCCCGGATATGGGCGAGAAGTAGGCTAATCTGGGTTTGAGCCCGGAGGAAAAAATTTCTTGAACATCCTTCTTAATCTGTTCCCAGTCCTGACCTGGAAGCCCGACAAGCAGATAAACATTCAACTGCTGGCGATCAAAACCGGCCATTTCCAGATAATAAAGCGCCTCCTTGAGATTTTCAGGCGAAACCTTGGGCGAGTATTCTTTGAGCCAGACAGGATCGAGCGACTCCTGAGAAAGATAAAGCGACTTGAAACCAGCGGCCTTCATCAGCTGCGCCAGCTCCTCATCAATGGCCTGGACATGAAGTCCATTGGGCGAATAAAGGGAAAGGCGAAAAGAACGATCGATAAGACCTTTTAATATAGGCTTGAAGTGGAGACGACTGCCTATGAGGAGGGCATCATCATAGAAAGCCAGATTCTGACAATTCAATTCAGTCGTAAGAATCTGAATATCAGCAATAACCTGTTGAGGCCTCTTCTGCTCAAATCCGGGAAAAAGAAGGGAAGAGGCACAGTAAGAACAGCGAAAGGGGCAGCCCCTGGAAGTTATTATGGGAAGAGTTTCTGTGTTGCGCAGCAAATCATAGGCCGGAAGAGGAAGGTCATCCAGCTCCTCAAACTTTCTCTCCTGAACCAGCCTGTCCCCCAGGATAGTTCTCAGCCAGGAAAGGATTTGATTTTCGCCCGGGCCAATAATAATAATATCGGCCCCGCTATGACGGCGGGCATGCTCCGGGAGTAAAGTAGGATAAATCCCACCCAGAATTATTGGAACCTGACCAAAACGCTGGCGGACAAGCTCACAGACCAGCTGAACCCCAGGATACCAGTAAGTCAGGTTGCAGGTAACCAGAACAGCTTCTGGCGTGGGAACTCTGGCCAGTTCCTCCTTAAACACATCTAAGGGAAGACCATAGCGAGAAAATCGACGGGGCACAAATTTCAAGACTTCCGGTTTGTCTACCTCTTCTTTGGGCAAAGGTCCCCGGCCATCGGGCTTGGAAGGATAGCTTTTCTTAAGGCCAGGATGAAAGCGGTCAAGACAATCAATAAAATGAATCTGGCATCCCGTATATTGCCGGACAATAGCTCCGATCTGAAGTAGACCCAGAGGCTTCAGCCAGAAATCATAGGCGGTGAAATCATAAATCCAGGGATTAACCAGGAGGATATGTTTCACGGAGCCAAACCGATGAATAGCGGGCGGGGGATGAATTCTTCCTTCATCCCCCAGTGCGGAAGGTGGGACTCGAACCCACACGGCCTTTCGGCCATAAACTCCTGAGGCTTACGCGTCTACCAGTTCCGCCACTTCCGCATTCATGGATAATTATAATCATAAATTCAGCCCGGGTAAAGAGGTCTTGACAAAAGGAGTTAGGGTATTTATTTTTATTTTCCCGATGGGAAAAGCCAGAGTCTGATCTGGTTTTCCCTGATTTTTATTTTAAGGAGAAATTATGCCCTATTTCGATCGCGAGGACATTGACAAACTTTCTCGCTTAAAAACTGAGCCTTATTGGGTATCCTCGGTCTTTCTGACCACTGACAAAAGCCTTCAAAGCAAAAAGGAGATTGCCCTCAATTTTAAAAATCTGCTGGCCGAAGGACGCAACCGCCTTGGCTCCTTAAATCTCGATAAGGAAATAATTTCTTCTTTAGAGGCTGATCTGGAGAAAATCTCTCAGCATATTTCCCTGCAATTAAATTCCCTCCATCATCCAGGCCTGGCTCTTTTCAGCTGTTCCGGCAAAAATATTTTTATGGCCTACAATCTGCCACATCCACCCCGTAACCGCCTTGTCTTCGATCCAAATCCCTATCTTCGGCCTCTGATAGCCATTCTCGAACGTTATCATCGCATCCTGACCCTGGTTCTCAGTCGTCGCGAAGCTAAATGGTACCAGATTTTTATGGGAGAGGCTTCTCTGGTCGATTCTCTTTCTTCGGATGTGCCGGGAAAAGTGAGGGAGGGAGGCTGGGAAGGCTATGAATCAAAACGGATCGAGCGCCACATTGAGGCTCATGTTCATGACCACTTAAAAAAGGTTAGCCAGAAAACCTTTGATCTCTTCAAGCAAAATAAATTTGACTGGCTTTTCCTGGCCTGTGAGGATAAGCTCCTGGCCGATTTTGAGCCTCTTCTGCACAGGTATCTTAAAGAAAGATTTAAAGGCCGAATTAAGGCCAGGATAACCGATTCGGTCGAAAAAATAAGGCAAGAGGCAATTGCTTTCGAAATAAAATTAAAAAAAGAAGACGAAGATCAGACGGTCCAGAGGTTTGTCTCTGAGCTGGAGGCTGGCGGGGCAGCTGTAGCCGGGTTAAAAGAAACGCTGCGCCAGCTAAATAACAATAATGTGCAGTTACTTATCGTCACCCATAATTTTTCCCGCAGTGGCCGCTTTTGCCCTGCCTGCCATCTCCTTTTCCTTGATGAAAAGAAATGCCCTTCCTGCCAGCAACCAACTAGAGAAGCCAGTGATATTGTAGATGAGGCCCTTGGCCTGGCTATGATCAGGAACACACCGGTGCGGCAGATAACGCCGCCCTCAAAGCTCGACCATTATGGCAAAATAGGTGCCTTTCTCCGTTATAAAACTTGAAAAAGCCGGACTGAAGAGCTCTCGAATATTTTTAATCTCTGAAATATTGGCAGGTTGCTCTCTGGCTGTTCGTCTCTAAATATTTTAAGAAAAGCCAGCTTCAATAAGATCCGACGATAAGTCAATTTAGCTCCATTGATGATTGAAGAAGCTTCTAAAGCAATTATTTATCTTCTTTAAAAGAAACTTTCTCCACTAGACTGTAAACTGAGGGAACGATAAAGAGGGTGAGAAAGGTGGTAGCCACTAAACCCGAAAGAACGGTGATGGCCAGGGGAGATCTCATCTCCGAGCCAGTCGTTCGGCTTAAAGCCATTGGTAGAAGACCAAGGATGGTGGTCAGAGCTGTCAGCAGAACCGGCCGAAGGCGGGTAACGGCTCCTTCAATAATGGCTTCTTTCTTCTCCATAATCCCGCGCCGCCAGAGCTGATTGATATAATCAATCATCACAATACCGTTATTGACGGCTATCCCGGCGAGCAGAATAAAGCCAATCCAGACCGGTAGATTAATTGTTTTGCCAGCAATCAAAAGACCAAAAACAACTCCAATAAGGCCAAGGGGAATAGTAAACATAATAACAAAAGGATGAAGGAAGGATTCAAACTGTGAGGCCATGACCATGTAAACAAGAATAACCGCCAGGATAAAGGCCAGGGCTAAGGTCTTGAAGGCATCCTGCATCTGCTCGTACTGCCCTCCATACTCGATAAAATAGCCTGGAGGCAAGCTCCTCTCGAGAGAAGACAGCCGGGACTTAATTTCTCTCGTCACACTGCCAATATCTCGACCGAAAACATTGGCCGTAATACTGACCTTTCTGGCCTGATTTTCTCGAATGATCTGAATTGGACCTTCGCCTCTTTTTAAATCAACGACCTGGTCAAGGATGATAGTTTTATTGAGGGGAGTAACGAGAGGAGTAGTTAAAACCTGACGTAAATTTTTCCGGTATTTATCTTTAAACCATACCCTGACATCTACCTCCTCGCCTCCCTGACGATAGCGTGTCGCCACCCGGCCCAGGGTTGCTGTTTGCAGGGTGTTGGCGACTTGATTGACGGTCAGGCCAAATCGAGCTGCTCTTTCGCGGTCAATATAAATCTGATATTCAGGCCGGCCAGCAGAGAAAGTATGAGTAATGTCTCTTAATCCCCGGATATCTTGAATCTGATTAACTATGTTATCAGCAATTTCTTTTAAGACAGGAATTTCCTTGCCAAAAATTTTAATTTCTACTGGAGACTGGCTCCCCAGAAACATCTGGCTCATATCAATCGCCTCAATTTTCACATTTTCCAATCTGGGTAGTTTCTTCCTGATATCTTCCAGAATCATCACATCGGTTCTTTTTCTTTTTTCTTTAGGAACCAGCCCGACCCAGATGATAGCTTCATGGGGGCCGGCGGCGGCAAAGCCGGAAGCAAGATCGGTCGGATCCTCTTCAGAAGCTGAGCCAACCTGGGAGGAAACCATCTGCACTTCAGACTGCCGAATCATCAGATCTTCAATCATGGCCACTACCCGATCCGTTTCTTCGAGAGCTGTGCCTACAGGCATTTTCACTTTAAGAAGAATCATCCGGCGGTCACCAGAGGGCATGAATTCAGTGCCGATAATGGGAATAAGGCCAAGAGAAACAAGGAAAAGAAGGCCGGTAGCTGTTAAAACTCTGGCCCGGTGACGGAGAACTGAAGTTAGAAGTCGCCGATAGACTTTTCTTGCTCCTTCAAATTGTTTTTTAATGGGACGGGGATTACCACCATGGCTCTGGAAAAAGAGAGAGGAAAGTAAGGGCACAATGGTCAGGGCAACAAAGAGGGAAGCCACAAGAGAAAAAGCCACGGAAAGTGCCAGGCCCTGCGTTAATTTCGCTGTAATTCCAGTTGAAAAGACAACAGGCAGGAAAACGATAATTGTGGTCAAAGTGGAGGCGGTGATAGCCATACCGACTTCAGAGGCGCCAACAATGGCCGCCGTAGCTGCTGCCTTACCCATTTCTATATGGCGAAAGGTATTTTCAATAACCACAATCGCGTTATCCACTAACATGCCTACTCCCAGGGTTAACCCGCCCAGCGTTAGAAGATTGATGGTATAGCCAGCTGCATAGAGAGCAATGAAAGTGGTAATGATGGAAAGCGGGATGGCCAGGGCAATGGTTAGCGTGGGGCGCCAGTTTCTTAAGAAAAGGAAAATCAAAATGATAGCTAGCAGGGCTCCCTGCCAGGCCGTATCAAAGGTACGGTTGATAACTCGCTTGATCATGTCTGCCTGGTCCATGGCCGCAAAGAATTTTACATCGGAAGGAAGGGTAGGAATGATTTTTTCAAGCTCTTTTTTGACTCTATCCCCGACCTGGGCCGTATTGGCTCCGGAGCGTTTATTAACAATCAGAAAAACCCCCTTTTCCTTTTGAATCCTGCCGAGATAACGGGTTTCTTTGAGTCCATCAACGACTTCAGCGACATCACTGAGATAAATCAATTCGCCCCTGGGTGTTTGTCCGACAACTGTTTTCCGGATATCATCCAGACTCTCAAATTCAGCCAAGGTTCTGACAAGATAATCAGACTGGCGCTCGAGAACATAGCCAGCTGGCAGATTCAAATTTTCCATTCTTAAGGCAGCAATGATTCGATCGAGGGAAAGATTGCGGCTCTCTAGAGCTGCCTTATCCACATTAACCTGAATTTCCCTGATATCGGTAGAAAAAACCCGGGCTGAAGCTACCCCATCCAGTCTTTCCAGTCTGGGCGCAACCTCGTCTTCAATCAATTTTTTGAGCTCGGCCGTGGGCCTCTGGGCCGTTATCCCGTAAAAAATGACGGGCATCTGGCCAAGGTTAAATTTAAAGACGAGAGGATCGCTGGCTCCTTCAGGCAATTGATTGCGGTAAAGGCTGATTTGATCGCGGATATCCTGCGCGGCAAAATCGAGGTTTGTCCCCCATTCAAATTCCACCATGACCACTGAGGCCCCCTCGGCACTGATTGAAGAGACCTTCTTTACCCGGACAATGGAACTCACAATCTGTTCTATGGGTCTGGTAATTGTTTTTTCGATATCTTCGGGCGAAGCGCCGCGATAAATGGTGATTATGGAAACCGTAGGAAATTCAAGGTCAGGGAAAAAGTCAAGGCCGAGGCGGCTGAAGGCAATAAAGCCGACGATGACCAGAATCATGGTGATCATCGAGGCGGTAACTCTTCTTTTAACTGAAAATTCAGGCAGCTTCATGATTTGACCTCCCCGATCAAAGTCACTGGAGAGCCATCGATCAGGCCAAAATTGCCTTCGACAATAACCAGTTCACCTTCCCTTAAGCCTGACAGAACTTCAGCTTCGGTGGTGGTTTCGAGTCCCAGAACCACCTCTTTTTTCCTGGCCCTGTCGCCTTCAACCACAAAGACAAAACGGTTATCAATGATGGCTCGCTGGGGAATAACCAGAGCCTGAGGTTTGCTGGCAACCTCAATTGTAACTTCACCGAAAGTTCCGGGCCGCAGTAAAAGTCCCGGGTTATTGACCGCTATTTCTGCTTTGAATTTTTTCGTGGCAGGATCAGCTGTCAGCGTAATCAAATTAACTTCGCCTTCAAAAACTTTGTCCGGAAGATAGGGCACCCTAATTTCAGCCTTCTGCCCTCGATAAATTCTAGTAACATCACTCGAGGAAATTTCGATGGCGATTTTAACACGGGAAAAGTCCATCAAAGTTAAAACGCCGCTCGAAGCGGAGAAACTACCCATCATGGGATTAATCACATCGCCTTCGTTAGCATTTTTTGAAGCCACCACGCCGGAAAAGGGAGCTTTCATCTGGGAAACCTGCAGGTTATGCCGGAGCAGATTGACAGCAGCCTGGGCCTGCTGGAGCTGTGCCTGGGCGGCTTCATAGGCTAGCTTTATTTTTTCATACTGTTGTTCAGAAACTGCCTTTTCCTCGAAGAGACGGTCCATTCGCTCTTTATTTTTCCGGGCATCTTCAAAATTAGCCCTGGCCGCAGCCAGAGCGGCTTCAGCCTGCTGGAGCTGGAGGCGAAGATTCTGGGTATCAAGTTCAGCCAGAAGCTGCCCCTGGCTTACCCGATCTCCCTCTTTAACATAAATACGGGCAATTTTGCCGCTAATATCGGGAACTATATTCATTTTCTGCCAGGCCTCAATAGTTCCGGTAAAAGTCAATTTTTCGCTTAGATCACGCCGTTCAACTTTGATAACCTTAACTGGCATTGAGCCATGAGATAATTCCTGACCGCTCGCCTGATCCCGGGAAGAAGAACGGCAGCGAGATAAGCTTAAAAAAAGCATACCTGCCAGCAGAATGAAGGCTATTGTCTTAATTTTCATCGGAATCCTCCTCTCCATTTCATTTAACCATGAAATTATCGAAGCTGCGGCCCATAGCTTTTTCTAGTTGAGCCATAGCGATGACGTAATCAAATAAAGCCTGAGAATAATTGGTTCTAGCTTGGGTTAAAGCCACCTGAGCTGAAGAAACATCCAGGAATGTGGCCAGACCTTCATTATAATTCAGCTCAGCCAGGCGAAGGCTTTCCTGAGCTTGCTCCACATTTTTTTCCTGAGAAAAAAGTGTTTCTTTAGCCTGAAGAAGATTTAACCAGGCCTGCTTTATTTCAGCCTTAATTAGTTCAGTCATTCCCTTCTCGGTTAGCTCAAGCCCCCGCAGCATGGCTCTGGCCCTGGCAGCCTGAGCTGAACCAGAAAAGCCATTAAAAATGGGTAAAGAAATGACCAGATTAAAAGAGTAGTAACTTTGCCAGTTATTTCTTTTAAAATTCAAATAATTCGCCCAGAAATTATAGTTACCTCCGATAGCGATGGTGGGCATATCAGCGGCTCTGGCTAGACGAAGCAACTCTCCGGCCATCTGTTGCTGATAACGAAGCTGAGCCAGTTCCGGGCGAAAAATAAGGGCTTTAGAAAAAATCTCCTCTTCCGAGATTTCGATAGGTCTGTAAGCCAGCTCGCCTTTAACCTCAATTTCCGTTTCGAGGTCAATTCCGAGAAGAGTCTTCAGATTAATGGTCGCCAGCTCCAGCTGATTCTGGGCTCTTAAAAGCTGGGGCTTGAGATTGGCCAGCTGAACCTCGGAACGAAGCAAATCAAAGCGCGAAGCCAGTCCGACCTCATAGAGACGCCGGACATTTTCCAGATATTTATGGGCCAAATCAACGGCCTCCCGAGAAACCTCAACAAACTGCCGGGCAAGAAGGTACCCGTAAAAGGCTCTCTTGACATTATAGATGGTCTCAAGTTTTGATTGCTCCACTGATTGTTCTGTCGCTCGCAGATTATATTCGGCCTGTTTGAATCCGGCCACGAGCTTACCGCCTGTAAATAGAGGTAACGAAAAGGTGAAACCAACCTGATAATCGCGGGTAAAGTCGATGCTTACCCTCTGGGGAAGCTGACCGGGAATAAAGGATGGAAATTCCAGAACAAAGAGCTTTTCGTCGAGAGTATGGGTTCCCTGAAAATTAAGAGAGGGCATGAACCTTGAAGCTGCTTCTCGAAGCGAAGCCTGGGCCTCAGCTATTTTCTCCTGACTGGCCAGATAAAAGGGGTTTCTTTCGAGGGCCAGACGAAGGCATTCTTCCAAGGTCAGGACAATTTTTCCCCCGTTCCCTTCACTGCTCGCAAAAACAGTCTGGGAAAAAATGGATAAATACATCAGACAAAAAAGGGCTAAATATAAATGGAATCGCCTTTTCATGGGCAAGCTCCTTTCACCTCTTCATTTTTCTGGCCAATTCCGAGAAGGATAAATTCGAGCAAAATCTCTGTTTCTTTCTCCAGCGAGAAGCGCGAGGGATTCCAGAACCGGCTATGGACAAGGCCCTGAAGCAGGGCTTCTATCAACCGGGTGGCCAGAAGCTTGTCTATGGAGCGAAATTCGCCTCTGGCCATACCCTCCTCAATAATCCTGGAAGCCTCCTCAATTATCTTTTCTCTCTGTTTTTTTATTTCAGCCAACAGATCTTTTTCTCTCTTTGAAGAACGATTGGTTTCCCCGGCCAGAATTCTCATTTTCTTAAGAAAAAATTTATCGACCATCAGCACCCTGGAAATTGTCTCTTTTTCCCGGCTAACTCGAAGAAAATAAGTGATGACTTCCTTCAGCTTTTCCTTGGCCGATTTAGCCTCAGACCTTATTCTGAAAATGTTTCGATAAAATTTTTCGAAATAATAAACAAATAACTCCAGGACAAGGTCCCCCTTGCTGCGGAAATAATGGTAAACCGTGGCTTTGGAAATTTCGGCTTCCCTGGCCACATCATCCATGGTTAAAGCAGCATATCCCGATCGGATTAGGAGTCTTTCGGCAGCCTGAATGATGGCCTGACGCAGGGCCTGGCGGCGTCTGGCCTCTCGTTCCTCCCGCTGAGTAAGATTTCTTTTTTCTAAATTCAATCGAGCCATGCTCTTCAACTAAATGATTTCAGTCATCCATTTAATTAATTAATTAGATGAATGTCTTCTGTTTTCATTTTTTGTTTACCATTTTATCAGCTCTTTTTTAAACTCATGAGTTTAATATTTAGACTAAAAAGTTTAGATTTAAACAATATAGCCTTTAGCTTCCATCTTGTCAATAGCCGGCCAGGAATAATAAAATAATTAAAAACTTCTCCGGGAATTAATTCGCTTGAAGCGCTTTCTCAAAGGCAGGACCGAAAGAAACCAGGGAAAAGGAAAGCCAGCCGCAGCTTACTTATTTCTTTTCATCTGTTTAATCTGGTGGTTAATCTGGTTAGCGAGCTGGTTGGCGGCTGCTGGCTTTTCTCAATTCAGGCCAGGACCTCTTTACTGGGAAATAAAACTTAACCTGATCTTAAAGGGAAGCTATCTTTTCTCTGATAAGGAACGAAGCGTTGAGGGAACTTTTCGCGGACATTTCCTCTGGCAGGGTCTCCTGGAACCTGATGAACCTGATATCATTCTTTATCACTGGCAGACGGAGACACTCAGCTGGGAAATTTCAGAAAAAGAGAAAAGGGAGGGTAAGGAAACATATGCTCCCTGTTCCCTGAAGCCGCCCCGGTTTAAGGTTAATGCCTTCCTCCGGGAAGGAGAGGTCTTCTGGCTTGATCTCCTGCTGGAAAAAGAAACTTCCACTTTATCTCCTTCTGAATTTGAGCCCCAGCTTATTTTACCGGCTTCCTATCTCCGGGATTTAGTGGTTAATGGCCTTCGTTATAATGATTATCTGCGGGCAGGCTCCAATAAAATCTCGATTCCCGTTAAAGAAATGACCAGACCTGAATATCGTCAGAGCTTTTCCTGGAAATGGAGCTATCCTCCCTCTTATCCTCGCCTTAATTTAAATGAGCTTGGAGAAGAACATGAAGTAAAAATAGATCTTCACCTTAAAGCCCATTTTAAAAAGAAGCCTTAGCTCAGGCCCGGGGATGGAAACGGTCATAGACTTCCCGCAACCACTTGCGGCTCAGATGGGTATAAATCTGGGTGGTCGTAATCTGACTGTGGCCGAGCAAAATCTGAACTGAACGCAAATCGGCTCCCCTTTCCAGAAGATGGGTGGCAAAGGAATGGCGCAGCACATGGGGACTGACCTTTTCTTCAAGGCCGGCTAGAACCGCATATTGCTGGAGAAGTTTCCACAAGCCCTGACGGGTGAAGGGCTTTCCCTGCCTGGTTAGAAAAAGATAGGGACTTTCTTTTTTAATCAAAAGAGGTCTCACCTCTGATAGATATCGCCTCAGGGCCGCTTGAGCGGAGCTACCGAAAGGAACAATCCTTTCCTTGCCTCCTTTTCCCCGGCAAATAAGATAACCTGTTTTTAAATTAACCTGGTCAATTTCCAGCTTGATGAGTTCTGATACTCTTAAGCCAGTGGCGTAAAGAAGTTCAAGCATAGCCCTGTCCCTCTTTCCCTGGGGCTCGTCATCTTTTGGCTGCTGGATTAGTTTTTCCACCTCGGCCACCGTTAAAAAATGAGGCAAATTGAACCAGGAACGAGGTGTGGCTAAGGTGGCGGCCGGATTTTTCTTTAGATAGCCATCAATAAGCAGAAAGCGGAAGAAACTGCGCAGCGAAGAGCCGAGACGAGCCAGGGAACGTGGAGAAAGTCCGGCCCGGCTCTGTTCCTGAAGAAAAAGACTCAACTCCCCGGAAGTGACCTGGTCGCAATTCTTTTTTCTTTTTTTCAGAAAATAAAGGAATTTTTTAAGGTCACGAGCATAGGCCAATCTGGTATTCTCAGAGGCTCCTTTTTCGACAAGAAGATAATCAAGGAAATGCTGGATGAGTTCCTCCGGAGAGGAAACCAGGGCTTTCATGTGATAAAGGGATTCGTCCGCTTTTCTTCACCCACAGTTGTCGCCGGCCCGTGACCGGGTAGAACCACCGTCGTCTCTGGCAGAGTAAGAATTTTTTCGCGAATGGATCTTTCGAGATCCCGCCATGAGCCTCCGGGAAGATCAGTCCGGCCAACACCGCCACAAAAAAGGGTATCACCGGAAAATAAATAATTATCGCCAAGGAAACTCACACTGCCCGGAGTATGGCCGGGCGTATGAATGACGCGCAAGGAAATTCGACCGATTTCAATCAAATTTCCATCAGCCAGGTCAAAATCAGGTGGAGGCGGCTCTTTAGCTCCTAAAAGTAAACTCAACTCCAGCTGCTGGCTTCTTTGAAGGAGAGATTGGTCAGCCGGATGAAGATATATGGGTAAGCCAAATTTTTCTTTAAAATCGCGATTGGCGCCAACATGGTCAATATGACCGTGGGTATTGAGGACAGCTTTTAATTTCAAGCCCAGTTCATGGATTAAGGGGAAAATTTTTTCGGCTTCGGCTCCTGGATCGATAATCACAGCTTCCAAACTTTCGGAGCAGTAAACGAGATAGCAATTTGTCTCCAGGGCGCCGACGACGACTAATTCATAATTAATCATTTTTTCTGCCTAATAATAAATCGCCTTGACCCTTTCAGTCAAGGCATTAAATTAAGTTTCGGCCATAAAAATTCTTTCTTCTTCCTGATTGAGAAAAATCAACCCGCCCTGATATAATGGCCCAGATGGAAACTCTTCCCTGGCAATTGAAACTGGTTGAGAAATCAATCAAGAAAAAACAAAAGCTCCACCTTATCCTCAATACCCTGGCCGATGATGGTCAGAGAAAGGCCCTTGAGCTAGGCACAAGCCAGGGCTCCCTGGGATACTTTTTCAGGCAGAAAGGAGGTTTCTGGGTTCATGCTGATGAAGATCTGGCTAATCTCCTGGAGGCAAAAAACCTCCTTAAAACCAATCTGATTCAGCTCGAAGGATCCCGTCTTCCTTTCCTTAGCCATAGCTTCGATCTGGTTATCTCGCCGGATTATCTTGAACACTTAGAGAATGATGAACTCTGTCTCAGGGAAATTGCCCGGATTTTAAAACCTGGAGGGCAGGCCATCATTGTCACCCCCCATACAGGCCCGGGAAATTTTCTTTATAAATTGAGGCTATGGCTGGGTTTAAAACCCGAGTTTTACGGCCATAAAAGAGATGGCTATAACTATTTACAGCTTGAAAATCTTTTAGAGCGAACCGGCTTAAAACCAGAGCGCCGGGTAATCATTTCGCGCCTTTTCTCCGAGAGCTTAGAGCTCTGGCTCAATCTTATCTACATTCATTTTCTTAGTAGGCCCAGAAAAATCGAACTGAGGGATGGGCATATCCGTCCTATGAGCCATCAGGAATTTAAAGCTGCCAGGCCGTGGCTCGGTTTTTATTCACTCATCTATCCCTTCTTCTGGTTAGCTTCCAGGCTGGACAACCTCATTTCCTTCAGTCCGGGGTATCTTTTAATCGTCTGGGCCAGGAAAAAATAGCCAGAAATTTTTTCTATTTTCTTTTTATTTACACTTTTTATTTTTTTATTTAAAAGCCAGAATTTGAAGCGATTCGGTGGTTTGATTTTTTTTCACGGGCAAAATTATAATAAGAGCGTGGATGCCTTCCTTTGCGAGCAGGCCTACAGGGAAATCCGGGCTCTGAGCCTTCTTCCCGGTAAAAAAAAGCCAGCAGGGCTGCTTCTGGGCCATCTGCGTGGCCCGAGAATTTTTATTGAAAGAATCTGGCCTACAGAAGAGGGTTTCAGGCAAGCAGCTGAATATTTATGGGAAATGGAAAAGGCTTTGGGCTGCCCGATTGTTGGTTTTTTCGCCTATCTTCCCTCCAGGCGCTATCTTCAAGCCATTCTTAAGCCCTTTGCCTGCGGAAAAATCCTAGTCGAAATCAGGCCTGAAAGGGGAAATTCCTTTTCGCTTAAATGCTCGCTCATTGATTTCAGCCATGCCTTTAAGCTCTTTCCCTGTCCCCTGCAAATAGAATCAAGAGGAAAAAAATGAATCAATTAAATCCGGAACAAAAAAAATTCTTACTCCATTTAGCCAGGCAAGCCATTGAGCATTATCTGAAGACAGGCGAATATCTCAGAACCGAGGTGGACGACCAGCTTCTTCAGGAAAAAAAAGGAGCCTTTGTCACCCTCAGAACTAGGGGTGAGCTCAGAGGCTGCATTGGTTATCCCTTGCCTTACAAACCCCTGGTTGAAACCATTATCGAAATGGCTGTCGCTGCGGCCACCCAGGATTTTCGTTTTCCTTCCCTCGGTCTGAAAGAATTGCCGGAAACAACTATCGAAATCTCGATCCTGACCCTGCCCCGGCCAATTGAAGATATTAAAGAAATTGAGGTTGGCCGTCATGGTTTGATTATTTCCAAAGGCCCGTCTCGAGGTCTACTTTTACCCCAGGTCCCTCTCGAATATAACTGGGACCTTGAAACCTATCTGGCTCATGGATGCCTTAAGGCTGGACTGAGTGCCGATTGCTGGAAGAAAGGAGCTAAAATCGAAATTTTTGAGGCCGAAGTTTTCAGTGAGGAAGAATTTAATCTCGCTGAAAAAAACTGAAACTTATTTCTTTCCCTTCAGCCTGGCCAGTTCTTCGGAAGCTTCTTTCTTATAAAGCTCGCATTTAGAAGTCGTTACCGGGCATTCCAGACATTTTTCAAAGGCCTGAATGGCTAAATCCTTTTTGCCCATGGCCAAATAGGTTCGACCGAGTTCCAAATAATGGTTGGTATAGTCAGGCTTGATTTCAATGGCTTTCTTAAAACACTTCTCTGATTCCTCGAAGCTACCGCGAGGAATATCTCCATAGAGCAAACCACCCAGAGCCCTTTTCACCCCGCCGATTTCAGCCATCCGTCGATGCCAGCGGCCCAGGGCATGATAGGCCAGGTCATTACGGGGATCAAGTTCGATGGCCCTTTCGATTTCAGCCTTAATCTGCCGGGACATTTCAATCTGTTCTTTCTTTCCCAGCATCAGAGCCCTCTTACCCATGGCGGCTGAAAGGAAAAAGTGCCCCCAGGTATCATCGGGATTGACCTTTACGGCCCGGCGAGCATAATCTTCAGCCTCGGCATACATTTTCTTCTGCCGGGCCGGTGTCGCTGGATCCTTCGCTGGCAGGGCATCGGCGACATCAATCAGGGCCCGGGCCACTTTCCAGAGAGCTTCATAATTTTCAGGTTCAAGTTCAAGGGCTTTCCGGTATTCCTCAAGGGCCCGGCTGTCATCAAATTGAGCATAAAAGCTATCACCGGCAGCAAGATGATCGGCTGCTGTCTGGGAATAAAAAGGTATTGCGAGTATTAACAAGATGAATAAAAAAATTACTCTCTTCCTCCATTTCTTCATCTAAAACCCTCCTCGGTTCAGATTGCCTTCTTTTATTATCTTTAAAGAAAGACCTTGTCAAGGCGGTAAGGGCTTCTTCGGGAAAGCAGGGTGATTTATCAGACTGACAGTGGCTAGATCTCTTTTCAAGAAAGGCCAAGACAGATCGACCTTCATGACTGGTGGTGGGATTAAAACCAGACCTATTGTGAAAGCTGGGAATTTTATTGCTGGCCATTACCCTGAAAAAGGAAATTGTAAAGAGAAAGAGCTGACGAATCAGGCCGAAAAAACCAGGCGGTCTGCTTCCTCATCAAGCTCACAAAGCCTCTGCTGGGCTAACTTCCGGTAGTTTTCAATTTCCGCTTCGCTGAGATCAGGCGGGATGTTTATGGGCTGACCATAGATGGCCACCAGGCGGGAAAAGGGAAGGGCCAGAAGAAAATGGTCCCAGCTGCTTAAAAAACGACGCCTTGAAGCGGAGAAAGAAAAGGGAATGAGGCAGGCCCCGGTTGTCGAGGCTAGTTTTATTGCACCCGGTTTAAAATAACGATCAGGGCCTCTGGGGCCATCAGGGACAATGAGAACTTCCCCGCCCTCGCTAAGTTCTCTCACCATTTCTTTCCAGGCAGAAACCATGGTGTGAGAGCTTGAACCTCTCAAGGTCTTATAACCCCAGCCATCGATTATTCTGGCCACAATCTCGCCATCTTCACTGGGACTGATCAGGGGCATAATTCCCTGATGCCGAAAAAAATAGGGCGCCAAGAAAATCCGGCCATGCCAGAGGATATGAATAATGGGCTTTTTTTCCTGCCTGAGACGATCAACTATTTCTTTCCCGAAAATCCTGACTTTTGAGGTTTTAACTATTGAGGTTAGAACTAAGCGGCCAGCCAGACCAACCAGTCGCCAGGCAAAATCTGATTTTATCCTCATCTTCTATTTATTTTATTTTTTTATCCCTGAATCTGGCAATTACTAAGCCAAGACCAAAACCCAGAAGGCTCAGCGAAAGGCCATAGGGAAGGGATGATGGCCAGGAAGGTAGTGATGTCCGGATAATTCCAGCTCCTGAGAGGAAACTCAAGGAGGCAAAGCTGGCTCCTGAAATAAGGCTTAAAAGACCCGCCAATTCGAACCTTGAGCGGAGAAGGAACATGGCCATAACCGGAATAAAAAGTCCTTCCGCCATTATCTCTGAAGCTAAACCAATTGTCTGGAGAATACTGCGGAATCTGGAGGCGACCAGAAAAGCCAGGAAACCAATGACCACATTGGCCAGACGGCTGAGCCTCAATTGTCGAGCAGAATTTTCCTTCAAGCTTCGCCCGGCTATCTCCCGGCTCAAAAAGAGACAGCAGGAATTAATAGCCGTATCCAGAGTAGAAAGAATGGCGGCTATAATAGCGATAAAGAGAAAAGGTTTTAACCAGGAAGCCAGAGGCCCCTTCAAGATAAGCCAGGCGAGTAAAGGCTGTTCGGACGATTTAAGACCAGCTAGAACCCGGCCCAGAATGCCTATAAAGCTGATCAGGGGGTAAATCAAAGCAAAGATGGCTGAAGTTAAAAGCAAGCCTCTCCTGGCTTCAGCTGAAGTTCGAGCAGCCTGGACCCTTTGCCAGGCAATGGGCGAAATGAGCCAGGCCAGAGTAAAGGATAGAGATGCCAGGCTATTGGTTTTGAAATTAAAAAAAAGACCGAAAAAGGGCCAGGAAGCTATTTCCATCGGCACTGATCCCTCTACCTGATTTACCCTGAGTAAAAGCCAAAAAAATAAAAGAATAATTCCAGCTAAAAGCATCCCCCCCTGAAAAAGATCATTGGTAACAACTGAGATAAGGCCACCAAGGGAGGTATAAATAATTACGGCCAGTAGGCCAAGAATGAGGCTGATCAAATAATTTTTCTGCAGAAAAATCTGAAGAAAAGAACCCAGAGCTACAAGCTGGGAAGCTGCCAGCAGAATGAGATACCAGAAAATGATGAAGCCAGCCAGCCTTCTCATTAAAGCTCCATAGCGGTCCTGCAAAAGATCCTGAAGAGCAAAGCCTTCCCGGCGACGCACAGCACCAGCCAGAATTAAAGCCATAAGCATGACCGTCAACCAGGCCGGAATACCGACGAGCCATAAAGAGGCTAAGCCCTGGCGGCTGGCTTCGTCGGTGGTCACTAAAATGGAAGTGGCGCCTATCCAGGAGGATGACAGGGAAAAGGCAATCTGAGGCGCCCGCAATTGCCGCGAAGCAAAGAAAAAATCATCGGGAGACTTCACTTCTTTCTTGAGAATTGAACCCAGAGCCAGAAGAAGGCCGATATAGGCAATCCAGAGAAGAAAATACTGAGAAAACATGGCTCTATTTATAGCAAACCCCAAAATGGGTACACAAACATTTTTTCCCTCCACATGGGCTCATAAATATTTTTTTTCCCCTTGAATAAGCTAATGGAATCTTTTCTCCCTGAAAGATGAGGACACATACTATTTCCTATGCACTAAAAAATGTGACCATTTTTTCCTTGCAACAGAGGACAGTCTATAAAATGAGCCCGCATACATTTTCCCCTTAAAAATGACCATGAGATCTTGTTGCCCTGCAACAGAAGGCAACCCGATTATTTACTATTGCCACTGAAATGCACAGAAAAAATGGAACAATCATTTTGCTCTTCACAAAAAAGATAACACAGAAAAGACGACATAATCATTTTTCAAAAAGGTAACACTCCAGATGGAGATGTAAGCATTTTTTATATATTTAAAAAAACAGGACATAAAAATTTTTTCTTGTGCTGAAAAAATGGGCCCGAAAAGGAACCGCCAAGAAGGGGACAAAAATCTATGCTTCAAGTCAAGAGCTTAATTTTAATTCTTATGCCAGAAGATAATCCAAACAAATTCTCCTTATCATCTCTTTAAAATTTAATTTCAATTTTCTGGCTGGTCCGGGAATTTCTCTTGCTCAAAAACATTTTCTTTTTCTCTCCAACACTGGCTTAATTTTAAATACCCTTTCTGGCCAGGAAAAGCGATTAGTAATATAATAGGCTCATGTTATGGTTCTATCTCTTTCTTATTCTTTTCTCTTCATTTCAGGAGGAATCCTCCGGGCTAACGGTTATCTCTAATCTGGAAAGGAGGCTTCAAAGCATCGAGACCATGGAAGCCGATTTTGTCCATATCTATCTGCCTGCCTATCAGACCAGGGGCATGGAAGAAAAGGGACACCTTTATCTGCAGCGGCCAGACAGGATGCGCTGGGATTATCGGGAACCGGAAAGGAAAAGTTTTCTCCTTAAAGGCAATGTTCTGCTCTCCTACTTTTATGAAGATAAACAACTCCTTCGCCAGCCCCTTGAAGAAGAAGTAATTAGGGAAAGCGTTTTAGGTCTGCTGGCCGGGAAGACCAGATTGTTTGACCTCTATTCAGCTGAAATAATTACCAGGGAAAAGAAGTCTCAAAGGGTAACTCTAAAACTTGAGCCCCTCAAAAAGCAGGAAATATCCAGCCTTAACCTGGAAGTTGACACCAGCCGCTGGCTCATTGTCAGGATTGTTTTTTTTGAGGCCACGGGGGTCAAGCAGGAATTTTTATTTTCGCATTACAAAATCAATCCTCATCTTCCGGCCAGAACTTTCGATATCCCCGTACCTCCGGATTGGGAAATCATCGACTCTCGGTTTAAGGATAATAAATAATTTATTTTAAGATTCATTCCCTTGAATTTGCTCCCCTTATCCTGATTCCTTTAGCCTGATCCCCTTCGCCTTCTTTCGAGTATTTATTTTAACTGTTAACTGGATCTTTCTGAAAACCCCATTTTTTCCTGGTTATGATTTTTCAATTAGCCACTGTTCTTTTTGCCGCTTCCCTCAGAACCAACCTTCAAGCCTGTCAGAGAATCAGGCTTAAAAAACTAAGGATGGGGAAAAGAGTCCCGGGCTTTAGCTTTCCAGAATTTCCTTTTCCTTGGCTTCAGCCATCTCCTCTAATTTTTCAATATATTCATCCAGAATTTCCTGCAGTTTCTCGAGGCCATCAAATTTTTCATCTTCAGTAATCATTTTCTCCTTTTCCATTTCTTCAATTTCTTCCTTGCTTTCCCGGCGTAAATTGCGCAGAACAGTCTTTTCCTCTTCGAGCATCTTGCGAACCTTTTTGGCCATTTCCCGCCGCCTTTCTTCATCCAGTGGGGGGATGGGAACCTTCAAAATCCGGCCATCATTAATGGGATTCAGACCCAGGTCAGAGGAGCGGATGGCCTTTTCAATGGCCTCAAGAACATTGGGGTCCCAGGGATGAATGGTAACCATGGTGGGATCAGGAACAGCTAAGGTGGCCACCTGGTTTATAGGTAAAAGCTGCCCGTAATAGTTGACCCTAATGTCTTCAAAAAGGTGAATGCTGGCCCGGCCTGTCCTCAATTTGGCCAGCTCCTTGCGAAAATGATCTATAGATAGTTTCATCTTTCTTTCCAGTTCTTTTAGCACCTCTTTAACCATGGTCATCCCTTCCTTGGTGTTAGTTTTAACTTCAGAATTTAATTATAAAACGATCAGTAAAATTCAACTATTCTGGTACCTATTTTTTCCCCGAGAACCGCTCGATAGATATTGCCTTTGACTGTGACATTGAAAACAATAATGGGTAGCCTGAATTCCCGACAAAGAGAAATCGCCGTGGCGTCCATTACCTTCAAACGCAGCTGGAGAACTTCCTCATAAGTAATGCTTTCGTAAAATCTGGCTTCAGGATCTACGAGAGGATCAGCCGAATATACGCCATCAACCTTGGTCGCCTTCAGAATAACTTCTGCCCCGATTTCGAGCGCCCTTAAAGCGGCGGCTGTATCCGTCGTAAAAAAAGGGCTACCCAGCCCGGCGCTAAAAACGACCACCCGGCCCTTTTCCAGATGCCGGATAGCCCGTCTCCGGATAAAGGGTTCAGCAACTGCTCTTATTTCCAGGGCTGATAGGTGACGGCAGGCAATTCCCTCTTTTTCGATAGCTTCCTGAAGGGCAATACCATTGATCACTGTGGCCAATAAACCCATCTGATCAGCGGCCGCCCTGGGTAAGCCAGCCTTTTCCCCCTCAAAGCCACGAAAGATATTGCCCCCGCCAATCATAATGGCCACCTGAACTCCCAGATCGCATACGGAGCGAATTTCGCTGGCCAGCTCGCGGACCCGGCTGAGTTCTAAACCATAAGATTGGGCTCCGAGTAGAGCTTCACCTGAGAGTTTGAGTAAAATTCTTTTATAAACAGGCCCTTCAGGCCCCATAGCCCCGATTAGGCTTTCCCCAGCTCAAAACGGGCAAAGCGACGCACGCGAATGTTTTCGCCAAATTTGGCTATATGGGAGGCAATAAATTCCCGAACCTTGATCTTATCATCCCTGATGAAAGGCTGCTCTAAGAGGCAGACTTCTTCAAAAAATTTGCTCAATTTGCCCTGAACAATTTTTTCGATTATCTCCGCCGGCTTTTTGCTATCCTTGAGCTGCTCCCGGATGATGCTTTTTTCCTTTTCTACTTCCTCAGCTGGCACATCTTCGGTTGAAATATATTTGGGATTGGAGGCAGCAATCTGCATGGCAATATTTTTGGCCAGCTCCCTGAACTCCTCATTGCGGGCCACAAAATCGGTCTCACAATTTACTTCAACCAGAACACCTATTTTGCCATCGAGATGAATATAGGCATAAATCAGGCCTTCTCCGGTTTCCCGGTCCATCTTTTCTTTGGCCCTGGCATAACCCTTTTTCCTTAAAACCTCGATGGCCTTTTCAATATCGCCCCCACTTTCTTCCAGGGCTTTCTTGCATTCCATGATGCTAATACCGGTTCTCTCCCTTAATTCCTTAAGTAATTCGGCTGATATTTCCATCTTTTTCCCCTTTTTTATTCACCTTAGCTTGAGCCTTTGGCTGTCTCAGCTTCTCCGGCCAGACCCGAACCTTCCGCAAGTCCGGCCGATGAGGCTTCTTTTTGAAGCTCTTTTTCTAAGCGGCTCTTTTTACCTTCAATGATGGCTTCCGCCACCTTGGAAGTAAAAAGCTCAATGGCCCTGACCGCATCATCATTTCCCGGGATGGGAAAATCGATTCCCTCCGGGTCACCATTGGTATCCACAATAGCCACAATAGGAATCTTCAATTTTTTGGCTTCAGAAATTGCTATGACCTCCTTGGAAGCATCAATGATAAAAAGCGCTCCCGGAAGTTCCGTCAGATTTTTGAGGCCGCCTACATTTTTTTCCAGCTTGCGATAAACCTTTTCAAGTTTTGATTGTTCCTTTTTCGACAGAAGCTCCCAGCGACCATCCTCGCGCATCTCCTGAAGTTCAATCAGCCGGTCAATACCGCTGCGGACAACCTGGAAATTGGTCAGCAAACCGCCCAGCCAGCGCTGATTGACATAGCAACACTCGCATTTGGTTGCCCATTCTTTAACTATCTCCTGGGCCTGCTTCTTGGTCCCGACAAAAAGAACCATTTTGCCCTCTTCGGCCACATTTTTTAAGAACTGCAGAGCTTCCTTAAAAATCTTGATCGTTTTCTGTAAATCGATGATATAAATGCCATTGCGCTGGCCAAAAATGTACTCCTTCATCTTTGGATTCCATCGCCTTGTCTGATGGCCAAAATGAACACCTGCTTCGAGCAATTCCTTCATGGTTACGGAGACCAAGGTTTTACCTCCCTTTATCTTTTGTGATATTGAGGAGCCTTTCGGGCGCCACGCAGACCATATTTCTTTCTTTCTTTGATGCGGGCATCTCTGGTTAGCAGGCCGGCTCGCTTGAGCACTGGCCTCAGCTCTTTATTGAATTCCACCAGGGCCCTGGAAATGCCGAGCTGAATAGCTTCAGCCTGACCCCGGATACCGCCGCCACCAACCCGAATGAAAAGATCGAATTTACCCTCGGTATCGGTGAGCAAGAGAGGTTTACGAATGAGATGGCGCAGGGATTCGAGCCGGAAATATTCATTAAAGGGACGGAGCTTCCGATTAACGTAAAGAGTTATATCTCCCTTGCCCGACCGCAAAAAAACCCGCGCCACAGAGGTTTTTCTTTTTCCTGTTCCGTAATATTGAATTAAACTCAATTCTTCCTCCCAGATAAAACATAGGGCTGAGGCTGCTGGGCCTCATGCGGATGATTGGGTCCTCGATAAATTTTGAGCTTTTTGATGAGTTTTCGGCCCAATCTGTTCTTGGGAATCATTCCCCAGACAGCATGACGGATAACATCTTCGGGCTTCCTGGCCAGCATTTCCCGCAGGGTCCTGGCCTTCAAACCCCCTGGGTAGCCGGAATGACTGTAATAGATTTTATCATCAAGTTTACGGCCGGTAACTTTAATTTTCTCCGCATTGATAACGACAACAAAATCGCCAGTATCCATAAATGGCGTAAATTCAGGCTTGTCCTTCCCTCGGAGCAGGCGAGCGATTGTCGTTGCCAGCCGGCCCAGAACCTGGCCTTCGGCATTAATCAGCCACCATTTTCTCGCCACTTCCTCCGCTTTTGGAATATAAGTTTTACCCATTGACCTTTAACCTCAGATACAAGCTTATTAAGCTTGGAGTGATTGATTAAAATACTAAATATCGCCATTTTTGTCAAATAAAATACGCTACGCATTTAGCCAGGGGAGAATTATTTTTCAGCCTGGCTGAAAAGACAGGGAATCAAGGCACAAAAAGTCAGACCCAGCGATAATATCTCGGTCTTCGCTTCAAGTGGACCCTGACCAGGAGGGCACCGGCCATAAAGCCACCAATGTGGGCATACCAGGCCACACCGCCACCAAGGCCAAGATTAAGGATCTGCATCAGGAACCAGAAGCCAAGGAAAAAACCGGCCGGAATGGGAATAATCCGGATGAAAAAGAAAATGAACATCAGGGTCAGGACCCTGGCCCCAGGAAAAAGGATAAAATAGGCTCCGAGTACGCCTGCAATAGCTCCACTGGCGCCAACCATAGGAATCCTGGATGAAGGATGGGTAGCTATATGGCTGAGGCTGGCCGCCAGCCCGCAAATAATATAAAAAAGAATAAATCTCAGCGGGCCCAGAAAATCCTCAACATTATTGCCAAATATCCAGAGATAGAGCATGTTACCCGCAAGATGGAGCAAACTAGCATGAACAAACATCGCTGTCAGCAGGGTCAGCCAGGGAGGAATTCTTACAACTGGATCGAGGGAACGAAAATGGGTTATTTCATAGGGAATTGTTCCCAGGCGAAGAATATGAGCCTCAAGGCCAGCTGGAGAAAAAGACTGCCAGAGAAAAATGGCTGTATTTAGAGCAATGATCAGAATGGTGACGACCGGAAAACGGCGGGTTGGATTTTCATCCTTCAGCGGAATAAACATAATTTCCCGCCCTCAATAGGAAGTTGCACCCCCAGAATGGGCTTATATATAATCTGATAAGTCGGATTTAAAAAAATATAAACATGCGGGCTTATCTTCTGAATTTTCTTTCCCTTAAAAAATTAATCTGATAACTGAACTTACTTAATCTTTTTAAGCTCTTCTTCGAGTTTCTTTCTTTCTGCCTGTCTCTTTCTCAGTTCCTGGAATTTTTCGGCATAACGGTCACCTTCAGCGTTATAACGAGCTTCCTTTTCAGGCTCAAGTTTAGCCAGAACGCTCTTATAAACAACACTCAGATAAGCATATGGCTCAGGATATTCTGGGTCCAGCTCCGTAGCTTTCAGGAGAGCTTTAATACTTTCATTAGCCAGTCTTAATCTTTCTTCGAGCGGCAACTGGGGTAAGCGATATGCCTTAGCCCAGCGATTAACACCTTTAGCATAATAAGCTTCAGCATTTTCCGGATCAAGGGATATTCTTCTTTCCCAGTTTTCGTTAGCTTTATCGAATTCAGGTATAGGCTGAATGAGCTCATAATAATTGGCCAGATAGGCATACCCCTGAGGATTTTCCGGATCAGCCTCGATTCGGCGCAAATACATGGATTCTGCCTTGGCCCTGAGCTCCTCTTTCTCAGCTGCATAGCGCTTATAGAATTCAGCCACAACGTAATAATTGTTCATGTTGCCAGGCTCAAGTTCGAGAATTTTAAGATAAAATTTCTCGGCTTCTTCAAATCTTTTCAGTTTGTCATACATATCACCGAGAGAAAAAATAATCTCCTTGCTATTGGGATTAAATTCATAGGCCTTATTAAGATATTCAAGAGCCTTCTCCGCCTTTTCCATATTGTCGGGTCGATCATCCCCCGGACGGAAAAGGTTCTTATAGGCTTCGCCGGCAAAACGATAGGCTTCAATCAAATTCGGATTGTATTTGATAGCTTCTTCATATTCTTTGATTGCCCGGCGATATTGACCATCGGTGAAAAGGGCATTGGCCCTATTGAAATGATAATTGGCTTTAATATAGTTGACCTTTAATTTCTGGCAGCTCGTCAGAAAGAAAATTACAGACAGAGCGAGCCAAATGACTATCGCCAGTCGACCTCTTTTGTTAACCATTATGACCTCCTTATTCCTTTATAGGCACCATAAGGCTTGAAGATTATTTATAATCTACCCTTGAGGTAAAAGTCAAGAAAGCGAATTATAGAGGGAACGATAGCCTGAGAAAATACGTTAAAATAAATGAGCCTGGCCTGGTCGAAAGGAGAAAGCTGCGATGAGAAAGAGGATTTGGCTGACTTTAATAATTTTACTGTCAGGTCTGTCTTTTTTTCTGGCCTCATCACTGGCGCAAGATAAGTCAGAGGTCTGGACCAGAACCTTGCCCTTAGACCTAGCGAAGGAGGTTTATTTTTCCTTTCATGATGTTGATGGTGATCTTAAGGTCGTAACCCAGAAAGAACCGGAAATAAAAATTAAAGTCATCAAAGAAGCCCTAACCAGGGATAAGCGACTGGCCAGCCGGTTGCTGGCCGGGACAAAAATCAGGCTGAATCAAAAGGATAATCGCTTTGAAATGGAAATCCTTTATCCCCAGCTGAAAACTCTTTTCTTCCCCTTCAGGGATTATCGCCGGATTAAAATTTCAACTGAAATCTCTCTGCCTCCGGGAGCAAACTTAAAGGCCAATCTGGTAGACGGAAGGGTCAGCCTTACCGGAAAATTTAAGGAAATTCAGTTAACCACAGTCGATGGCCCCATGTGGCTCGAAAATATCGAGGGTAGATTCAAGCTGACCACAGTAGATGGCCGGGTAACGATTAGTCAGGGAAAGGGTGAGGCCGAAATAGTTGCCGTTGACGGCGATATAACCATAGAGGGCGAAATTGAGCCTCTGAAAGTCCAAACCACTGATGGCGATATCAGGGCTGAGCTGGCTTCTGGAATAAAGATCAATCATCCCTGGCAATTAAGGACTGTTGATGGTGATATTGAAATTTCTCTCCCGCCAGACCTTTCGGCTGACCTGGATTTAGAAACAGTCGATGGTTCCATTCGCTGCGATTTAAAAATGTCTCTGGATACGATAAGAGGTATGAAAAAGATTTCAGGCCGCCTGAATCAGGGCGGCCCTCTTATTTCCCTGAGGACCGTTGATGGCCGTATCTGGCTGAGAGAAAAACAGGCTCGTTAAATTTTAAATTCATTTAAATCAGCCGAAGTTCAACTTTCCTTAACCTTCAATCGAAGGGGAGTTCCCCATAAGTCGAAGGCCTGGCTGAGGCTGGAAAGCAAAAATTTTTCATAGGCTGGCAAAAGCTTATCCTTTTTATTGACGAAAAGAACAAAAGTGGGGGGATGGGTTGCCACCTGAGTTAAATATTTAACTTTGACGCCGCCCCGACTCTGCCACAGAGGAGGATGATTAAGCTTGAGCCATTCTAAAAATTCGTTAAGTTTATGGGTTTCGATCCTCCGGCCAGCCTGCTGATAAACCCTCAGGGCTTCATCGAGCAAACTGAAAACTCCCTTACCCGTGCGGGCCGAAACAAAAAAGACAGGCGCATAAGCCACAAAATCCATTCTGCGGGCAATGGCTTCGCGGGCTAAACGAGCAGCCCGGTCCCTTTCTTCTGGCGGAATCAGATCCCACTTGTTCAGGGCAATAATGAGAGGTTTGCCAGAACGTGAAGCTAGCTGAGCCACAGCCAGATCCTGACGTGTGGGGAATTCAGTTATATCCATGACCAGACACAAAACATCAGCCTGACTTATTCTTTTTCTGGTGACTACAATTGAGGCCTTTTCCCTTTCATCCTTGACCCGACTCAAACGCCGTAAGCCAGCTGTATCCACCAGGCAGAAAAAACGGCCGGAGCGAAGGACATAGGATTCCACTAAATCCCGGGTAGTGCCGGGCGTTTCGCTGACAATCAATCTCTCCTCCCCGCAAAGACGATTGATAAGGGAGGATTTGCCGACATTAACCCGCCCGATAATTGCCAGACGAAGTGGCTCGCCTATTTCCTGCTCGGGAACTCCGGGCAGGCGAGCGGCAATGGCTTCCTCAAGCAAATCGAGATTGCGACGATGCTCGGCTGAAACCAGAAAAATTTCATCCCCGGAAAGACGGAAAAATTCTCCAGCTTTCGCTTCCATTTCAGCCGTGTCAATTTTATTGACTACAATAAATAAGGGCTTGCCTGTCTTCTTTAGAGCCTGATATAGTTCCTCCTCAGCTGGCAAAAGCTCACGACGGCCATCAAGGACCAGAAGAATGAGGTTAGCTTTAATCGCTGCCTGCCAGGCTTTCTCTTTAATTTTCTCAGCCAGGGGCTCCCTCTGAGGGTCACCGAAACCACCGGTATCGATTAGAAAGAGATTTTTTCCCTGAAGGGACCAGAGGGCCGAAACGCAATCTCGGGTCATGCCGGGAAGATTATGAACGATGGCCATTTTTTTGCGCAGCAATCGATTGAAAAGGGTGGATTTGCCCACGTTGGGAAAACCAACGATGACCACAGCCGGTATTTTGACCATTCTGGCTAAATAGAAAAACGAAAAATATTCAGTTTTTCAGCGGGCGATAATTGAAGGTAAGGCTGAAAAGGGCTTGTTGAGATTAATGTGACCGCTCAGCGTTTCCCTTTCGCTTCCCTCAATCAGGAAAAAAACCTGTTTTATCGTCTTAATATTGCTGATCAAAGAATTAACAATAGCATAAATGGTCGTGAGCTCGGCTGCCGAGCCAGAAGGATGCCTTTCCACAAGTTCTTTGGAAAAATCAACATAGGCTGTCCCATCGCGCGTAATAAAGACCTGCCTGACCCTGGTCTGAGGAGGCAAAGGTGAAAGATAACCCTCTCTTGATCCGGCCATTAACTCCTTAATAATTTCTTCAGCTTCCATTTCAGGAGAGGCCACCTTTATTTCTCTTAGCTCGGCATGGAGCAGATCGTCCTCTTCGGAAGGGAAATAGAGAGTTACTTGTCGCCTTAAAGGTTCAGCCGGGGATGATTCCTGAGCAGCTGCCTCCTTTTTCTCCATAACTTTAACCTTCTCCCCGGGACCTGAAAGAAAAAACAGGAGAGCCAGTCCGGAAGCTAATAGTAACAGGAAAAACAACAGAAAAAGTTTTATCTTTTTTTGTCGACGACGCTTCATTTAATTTTTCTGAGATAATTTAAAAGTCCCCGGTAAATGGCCTCAGCCACACTTGCCTGGAAATTCTCATCCTTTAATTTGGCTTCTTCTTCCGGGTTTGAAATAAAGGCTACCTCCACCAGAACAGCCGGACAGGCTACACCAGTGAGCACTTTAAAAGGTGCCTGTTTAACCCCCCTATTAGCCGTTCCCAGGAGCTTGTTTAGCTCCATCTGGATGATTTCAGCCAGCTCGCTGCTCTCTTTGAGAAAAGCGGCCTGAGCCATGTCCCAGAGAATCATCATAATCTGATCCTGATTTTCCTCCTCAATCTTTTTCTCGAACTCGGGCGAATTATTTTCAAGATAGGCTAAGCGACGTGCTTCCTCGTCACTGGCTTTCAGGCTTAAAAAATAGGTCTCTGAACCATGAGCTTTTGGCCGGAAGGCGCCATTGGCATGAATACTGATAAAAAGGTCCGCCCGATTGTTATTGGCCAGAGCAGCCCTGTTCTCAAGAGAAACATCAACATCCTTATCCCTAGTCAGGACCACCCGCAGTGCCAGACGCCTTTCAATCATTTCCTTTAATTTCAGACTGATGGCCAGGGTTATGTCCTTTTCCAGGGTGCCCTGGGGGCCCCTGGCGCCTGTCTCCAGCCCACCATGACCTGGGTCGATAACAATTGTTCTTATGCGGCGAGCGGCTGCGGGAAGAGAGAGATCGTCCCTTTTTCCTAGTTCTCCTATATTTTTTATAGGAATAGGTGCATTTGTTTCATGGCTGGCTGAAGAGGAAATCTTTTCCTCAGCCCTCACCGTGATCTGGGATTGAGGCTGAGGAAGCTCTTCTTTCTTATGAATCAACCGCAGCTCAATTTCCAGTCGAAAGGGCCTGGGCTGAATTGAGTTTTTATAATGAAAATCAGCCGTCGAACAATCAATAGCTATAAGATAACCCTGTTTGGTACTGGCCCAGCCCAGGGCTCGAACCAGGCGGCTGTGAATGGGCTCGCTCCTGAAGCGAAGCGATTCCGGACTTTTCAATCTAACTTCAAGGCTGGAGCCAAATTTATTCAAAAAAACTTCGAGGGGAAGACCCGAAGTGATTATGACCCTGGTCGAATCTATTCCATCTTCAACTTTAGCCTGGACGAGGTTATTAGTCTGGCTAAAAACAAAAGGGAAAAAGTCCGATAAAATAAACGCTGAAAATAAAAGGAAAATTAATTTTCTTAAAGGGAAAATATAGCTTACCTTTTGCCTTCGAACCAAGGTCTGCCTCTTTCTTCCAGGCCTCCCTTCACCCTTCTGGTGGAGGCGGCGGGAATCGAACCCGCGTCCGAAGATCTTCAGCGCCAGGTGTCCTCCATGCTCAGCCTCTTCTTTTTTTCTCGCGGCTTGAAAGCTGAAGAGGCAAGCTCGCAAGCCGCCAGCCCTGATCGTCTCTCGCCTTCCTGGCTCAGGGCCAACCAGGTTGGCCAGCCTGTTTTCCGACGCCTCTTCAGGTCCCACAGGCCAGAACCTGAGAGACGGCTTGCCTAATTCTTAGGCAGCAACAGGGAGTGCTTCTGCACTTATTTGGCCCACCGTTTAACGAGGTTGATGGGATCTCGGCATGCCACCTGCGCCTCATGACCTCCGTCGAATCCTTTCGCCCCCATCGAAATTCTATTATACGAAAGACCCGCTAAACAAGTCAACGGCCCGGCCGGCTTTTTCTAAAAAAGCTGGCGACTTATTAGGCTGAGCTCAGTTATTTTAAAGCCAGGAAAGGAATTAAGGCGGACGATAAACATATTTTAAGACGGAAGGAAACTGATTCTCATCTTATCCCTGAAATCTTAGCTTTAAAAAACCTAACAATAAGGCATATAAAACCAGATAAAGCTTTATGAAGCCCCTCTTGTCAGTTAAGAGAATTCTTTCAGAAGAAAAAACTGGATATAAATAATAATTAAGGTAGAATAATCTTTTTTATTCACACTAAGCCCGCCTCTTCCCATCACGTAAAATATTTCAGAAAGAGGCTGCAAAAAATGAATTTTTCTTTATGGGCTATATATCACATATCAGCCTCTCGAAATTTCTTCTCAATAAAATGAAAGTTTCTGAAATAATAAGATCAAGAGCTTATTTTTAGCTCTGAGTTTTTGACCGGGTGAAGGGATTCACTGTCTGTACGATGGAAATCTTTCTTTCGAGAGAAAGATCAATCATCTCCCTTCTTCCCTCGGACAGATTTACTTCAACTCTTGGCCGGAGGGGATCGTCTTTGCCCGGCCGAACAACCCGTCCTTTCTGGCCATCACTCAAAAAAACCTCACAGCCTTCAGGCCAGATTCCCATCACCTGAAAGAAGGCTTCAAGCCATTCAGGCGAAAAAACCCTTCCCTTTTCAGCTTTCATCAATTCATAAACAAAAAGCGGGTCAAAGCGCTCGTCAAAAGCCCATTTCTTCACCAGTTTATCGTAGATGTCGGCGATGGAGACAATCAGACTGGCCTGATGGGGCTCATTAATTCCTCGAAGCTTGGGCTGACCTTTTAAATCGTAACGAAGATGATGTTCAAGGGCAACAATAGCCGGTAGGGGCGACAGGCTTTCCCTGTATTTCAGAAGAATTCGGGCGCCCCTGACCATATGATTTTCCCCGGAAGCAAGGGCTGGGCCGGGAAATAAGGCTTCCCCGATATCATGGAAAAGAGCAGCCACCCCCAGATCAATGACATCCTCGCGGGGAAAGCCGAAACGAGCAGAAAAGGTTGTCACCAGAATGGCTGTGTTAACAAAATGAGCCCAGAGTTTCTCCTCTGGCTTGAGGGACAGCCAGCGATGGTTTCCCTGCCAGTAGGTTCCTGAAAAATTCTCCAGAATGGATAAAGCCAGATATTTCAATTCTAAAGGCGAAATTTCCTCCTGCCACGTCAATTTCCTGGCCACAAGGGCGACGAAGGCAAGAACCTGGTCGAAGCTACTTGCAAAATCAAGGGCAGGTTGTTCCCTGTCTTCAATTAAACCCTTTAACCTGCCAGCTGTAATATGATTTATTCTCTCGAGCTCAAGAAAATTCTTTATATCCTGTTCTGTTCTTTTCTGAGGGAGGCAAATAAAGGCCAGGAATCTGGTGAGCTCTTCCTTTTCCAGACCAGGATAAAAAGTCAACCTTTCCAGACCTCTCTCCTTCAATCCCTGAAAGAAAAAGGAAAACTTTTGAGATTGATCAATTATAATTTTCTCGTTGATGACCAGGTCCTCACCGACAGCGGCAAGGGTTAATTCTCTTTCCTCTCTGAGTATTTCCGTTATCAGTCTGTAAGCCCTGTCCACAAGCTCCAGAAACTGGGGATGATCAGGGGAATAGAGGCGGCCAGCCTGCCAGACTGAAAGTAGCAGAGCAAAGACTTCTCGCTCCCGGCTATCCATTGAAAAACCCCAGAACTTTTCTGACTTCCTTTCGCAGACGATAATTCCAGAAGAAGGGTCTTCTGGCCAGAGCCTGCAGATAAGGTAGGGCCTCAATAAGCCCCATCTCACCCACGAGCTGAACAGCTTCTATGATCTGCTTATTCTTAATTCCGAAAGGTGATGATCGCGCCAGAAGCATTTTTAAGGCTCTTTCCAGGGAGGCTGGTTTCTTCTTCAACAGGAGCAGAGCTTCCTTCTGCCAGGAAAGGGGTCTTTCGAGAAGATGAGACCAGAGGAAATTTTCATCAAAAGTTGAAAGACGCTGCATGGCTAGCAGAACCTTCCGCCGCAGATCAGCCTTGCCAAAATTAAAGATGTTTTTCAGAGTCACAAAGGAGGCTGGAGAATCCACCTCAGCCAGAGAAACAATCATCTTTTCGAGGAAAGCTTTGTCTGCCGCTTTTTCATCGAGATTAATGTCAAAGTAAAAAATGTGTTCAAGGAAGAAGCGAAAAAAAAGTTTCAAAATGGCGGGCGAAACCCGACCCTCGCCAAAAATAGTCTGGAGATAATAATTGAGGCCAAGGGCACTCCTTTTTAAACTCGCCACAAAATAATCCTGTTCGGGAAAATTTTCTTCCATAAGAATTTTCTCTTCAATAAAGGCAGTGAGTCGCTTTAAAGTGGGAAGATATTCTTCATGGCTGGCCAGGATAGCCTGCCGTTCACTGAGCCAGTAATGAAATTCCCGAAGTAAGGGAAAATCCCCGGCTTCCATCATCCGGTTCAAATTCCGGGATAAAAAGCTCAAAGAATCAAACATCTCTTCCGGCTCCTGGCCGCGGCCAAGAAATAATAGGTGAAGGCTGATTTCATGTCGCCAGAGACTTTTCCGCTCGAGCTGTTTCCGGCTTTCTTCTGGAACTTTCCTTGAAAGGGAGAGAAAGGCCTGATAGTAGGCTTCAGGGTAAGGATTAACTGAATATCCCTGAATTAACCGGGCAAATTTATCTCGAAGAAAGGAGGCCGGCCACTCAGTCAGTCTGGTTTCCAGGTTTCTTTCGAAGAAAGTCGCCATCAAGCCGTGTCTTTTCGATCTCGTCAGCCGGAACCAGAGGCCAAGTTTTGAGGCATCAAAGGAAGGGTCTTCGCGAAAAGCTTCGCTCAGGCAGAAAGCCAGGGTCTCCTCATCAAAATCTTCCAGCAGGCCCTGAAATTTTTCCTCCAGCACGGGAGAGGTCAGCTGTTCCGGTCGAGTTAATAAATTTTTTACTACCGCTGACAGGGCCGGCTTAAAAGACTTAACCTTTTTCTCTCTGAGAAAGGAGAAAAAATCGGGCCAGAGGGACCATTGCCTTTCATCGGAGGCCAGTTCACTGACCGAAGAGCGATCCAGGCTCTTGATTAAATAAGAGGCAGCTTGATCAAGATGCTGACTCTGGCGGGACTTCAGGGCCTGATCGAAAAGATAAGACCAGACCTCCTTTATTTCCTCCCCATGTTCAGCTAAAAGAAGGGAATAATCCAGCCACTGAATTTTGATGTGAGGAAATTCTTTTTTTTGAGGAACCTGCAATTCTTCGAAAGAAAAGGAATCGGGTTTCTGACTTTTCACCAGAAACTTGAGGAAAAGAGCAAGTTCCTCTTCCGTCAGGCCGGCCTGAATTTCCAGGCTCTGAATCCTCCGGCCATGCAGATAGCGAGCCATTTCTTCATGAAGTTTATCTGTAAGGTAGGTTCCATCCTGGAGGCGTAAAGCTTTCGTCGTTACACCCAACCATAAGGATTTCCCCGGAAGCAACAATTTGTCCAGCTTATCCTTAAGCTCAAGGAGAAAGGCTTTCTGGGCTGGATGGTCCTCAGGATAGAGGGCAAACCTTTTCAAACAGAGACGAAGAGCTAAGAGAAATTCATTGAGAGCTTCTAATTCAGACAAATATTTTTTTTAACTCCATACAAATTTCAAGCGCATTAATTATCTTATTCTTTTTTAATCCGAACTTCTTAATAAAAAAATGGCGGGGCCGACGAGACTCGAACTCGCGACCTCTGGCGTGACAGGCCAGCGTTCTAACCAACTGAACTACGACCCCGCGTTCCTAACGCTATTAAATTATAGAAACAAATTTCTGATTTTTTCAAGTCCCCCCGGCCATTTTTTCAAGGGCAGCAATTCTTTCCTCAATGGGTGGATGAGTCTGGAAGAGCCGATGGATGCGATCGGAAAAGGATTTAAATGGATTAACGATATAAAGATGAGCTGTGGCCCTGTTGGCCACCTCCAGGGGTTCTTTATCTTCAGCTATCTTCCGCAGAGCTCGAGCCAGACCGGGTGGATAGCGGGTCAATCTTACTCCTTCAGCATCAGCCAGAAATTCCCTCTGTCTCGAAATAGCCAGCCTGATCAGCTGAGCAGCCAGGGGAGCAAGAATTATTAGCAAAAAGCCAAAAAGGAGCAAGATAATCTGACCCTGCCCGCTTCGGCCATTTTTGTCGCCGGGCCTTTTTGGCCCTCCCCAGAAAAGGGAGCGTCGCCACCAATCGCTCAGAAGGACAACTGTTCCGGCCATCACCGCCGTAACTGTCTGTAATAGCATATCATAGTTTTTAATATGGGCCATTTCATGGCCAATGACGCCTTCAAGTTCAAGCCGGTTCAGCTTTTCCAGCAGACCCCGGGTAACCACAATCACTGCCCGCCGGGGAGAGCGACCGGTGGTAAAGGCATTGGGTGCAGAGTCATCAATAATATAACAAGCTGGGGCAGGAATACCGGCTGCAATAGCCAGACCTTCCACAGTATGAAAGAGAAAAGGAAATTCCCTTCTGTCAAGCGGCCTCGCCCGGCTTATGGTGAGAACCAGGCGATCGCTCCAGTAATAGCTGCTAAAAGTCATGGCTACAGCCAGGAAAACCGCTAAGGCCAGACCTTCTTTTCCCCAGCCCAGAAGATTCTCTATAAACCAGACCAGGGCAAAAATTAGACCAGAAAAAATAAGAATAAGGCCCAGGGTTTTCCTTTTATTGCGAGCTATTTGCTCATACATGAGAGCCTAGCTTCAGCTTATTAAAAATTAATGCACCTTGTTAAAGATTAATTCATCGTATTAAAATAAAGCCAACTTTTTTCTTATCTGGGGCCAATTTTAAAATAGATAATCAGCCCTTTCCGCCTTTAAAAACTGACCCTGACAGGCTCTCTGGCGACTGCTTCCTCGATTTCAAAATATTCCTTAGGTTTAAAGCCAAACCATTGAGCAACTAATCTGGCTGGAAAAACCTGAAGCCGGATATTATATTTCATAACTGAATCATTATAGAATTGACGTGCAAAGGCAATCTTGCTTTCTGTTCCAGCCAGCTCTTCCTGAAGCAGCAGAAAATTTTGATTAGCCTTAAGCTCAGGATAGTTTTCGACCACAGCAAAAAGGCTTTTCAGGGCTGAGGTCAGCTGATTTTCGGCCTGACCCTGTTCAGCCACAGTGGAAGCATTGATAGCCCGGGCTCTGGCTTCAGTCACTCGTTCAAAAACTTCTCTTTCATGGCGGGCATAACCCTTTACTGTTTCCACCAGATTGGGAATGAGATCATAACGACGCCGGAGCTGGACATCAACCTGAGCCCAGGCATTCTCACAACGGTTCCGGAGCTGAACAAGACTGTTATAAATAGCTATGCCAAAAATTATGAGAATACCGATTAAAATTAAAACCACAATCAGAACACTCATCTTTTTCTCCTCAATATTTTTATGGCTTTCCCTCGCCTGGCGCTAATTTTGCTTTTAACATAAAGGCCCTTAAGAAAAAAATCAAGCCGATTTAAAAGAATTTTTATTGACAGTCCTTTTTTTTCAATGATATATTTCTATGTCAAATTTATAAAAAGGGAGGCCTTTATCATGGCTACTTTAAAAGAAAAGTTTGCTCAAAAAATCGGCCCCATGAGGGAAAGGGTCCAGAAGATTCTCAAGGACCATGGCGATTTTAAGATTTCCGAGGTCACTGTAGCCCAGGCCTACGGAGGTATGAGAGGTGTGAAATGCATGGTCTGGGAAACTTCGGAACTTGATCCCTATGAGGGCATTCGTTTCCGGGGTTTCACCATTCCTGAATTGAGGGAAAAATTACCCAAAGCGGCCGGCGGCGAAGAACCACTGCCTGAAGGTATTTTCTATCTCCTTCTGACCGGCGAATTGCCCACTGATGAGGATGTCAAACTGGTTTCTGAGGAATGGCAAAAAAGGAGTCCGCTTCCAGATTATCTTTATGACATTATGAAAGCTGTTCCCAAGGATACTCACCCGATGACCCAGTTTTCCCTGGCCATCCTGTCCCTGCAAAGAGAATCAATTTTTGCGCAGAGATATCGGGCCGGTATGCATAAGCTCGAATACTGGGACCCCATGTTCGAAGATGTGATGAATTTACTGGCCAAGCTCCCCCTGATTGCCGCCTATATTTATCGCCGTACCTATAAAGATGATGTCCACATTCCGCCTGATCCTTCCCTCGACTGGGCTGGTAATTTCGCTCATATGCTCGGGGTGGAGGACCCAGCCTTTAAAGATCTCATGAGGCTCTATCTTGTTATTCACAGCGATCACGAAGGCGGTAACGTGAGTGCCCATACCTGCCACCTGGTGGGCTCAGCCCTCTCCGATGCTTATTATTCCCTCAGCGCTGCCATCAATGGTCTGGCCGGTCCGCTTCATGGTCTGGCCAATCAGGAAGTTCTGCGCTGGATTATGGATCTCATGAAGGATCTCGGTGGCATTCCCACCAAGGAACAGCTGGAAAAATATATCTGGGATACCCTTAACGCAGGCAAAGTTATACCCGGATATGGTCATGCGGTGCTTCGCAAAACTGACCCTCGCTATACGGCCCAGAGAGAATTTGCTCTCAAACACCTGCCTGATGATCCAATTTTCAAGGTGGTGAGCCTGGTTTACGAGGTGGCTCCAGATATTCTGATGAAGCATGGCAAGGCCAAGAATCCATGGCCCAATGTGGATGCTCACTCCGGCTGCCTCCTTTATCACTATGGTATTACTGAATACGACTTTTATACTGTTTTCTTCGGTGTTTCCCGAGCCATTGGTGTTCTTGCCCAGCTCATCTGGAGCCGGGCCCTTGGCTTCCCCATTGAAAGACCAAAGAGTGTCACCACTGACTGGATTGAAAAAACGATCGAGGCGGCCAAGGCCCAGCAGCCAGCTCAATAAGAACTGACTGTGAAGGGGGATAGCTTGGAGGGGCTATCCCCCTTTTTTCTTGAAGCAATTCATTAATCATAAAGCTTTCCTTCTCTTTTTCTTCTGGCTGTGGTAAGTTAAAGAAAGTTTGATGATGGAGGCCAGAAATGGAATATAAAGTCGCCCTGATCGGCTGTGGTAATGTTGGCGAGGGCTTTTTACAGATTCTTCAGGAGAAAGCCGGGTGGCTGAAGAGACAGCATAATTTTGAAGCTAAGGTGGTGGCCATCTGTGATAAATTCAGGGGCAATCTGGTTATTCCTGAGGGCATTGATCTCGGGAAATTACTTCCACTTTTAGCCCATAAACAGAGGATTGATGATTATGACCCAGCTCAAAAGAACTCATCCCTTGACCCCCTGGACATGATTGAAAATATCGATGCTGATATTATCTGTGAGCTGACACCCACGGACATCAAGACGGGCGAACCAGCGATTTCCTATATCCGGAAAGCCCTGCGCTGCGGTAAGCATGTTGTCACTTCCAATAAGGGACCAGCTGCCCTGAGCTATCCTGAACTGGTCAAGCTGGCCAGACAGAATGATGTCTTTTTCCGGGTTGAGGGCACAGTGATGAGCGGTACTCCAGTCTTCAGTCTTTTTGAGAACGGTCTTTCCGGCAATACCGTGCTTTCGATTCGCGGTATCCTCAACGGCACAACCAATTTCATTCTCTCAAAAATGGAAGAAAGTAACCTGACTTATGAAGAGGCTCTGGCCGAAGCCCAAAAACTGGGCTACGCTGAGACTGATCCCACAGCTGATGTTGAAGGTTTCGATGCCCTGGCTAAGGTCATGATTCTGGCCAGCGTTATTCTTGATCATCCCCTGAAGATGGAAGAAGTCGAGCGAAAGGGCATAGTCGGGATAAAATCCGAGGATATCAAAGAAGCCCTTAATAGAAACGAGCGCCTCAAGCTGATTGCTCAGATCAAAAATCATGGGGGGCAGATTACGGCCCGGGTAGCTCCTGAAAGATTGCCCCTTTCTGATCCTCTTGCCAGAATAATGGGGGTTCAAAATGCCCTGGTCTTTGAACTGGAGCCTCTCGGCCAGATCATGATCCAGGGACCTGGTGCTGGCAAAAAAGAAACAGGTTATGCCATTTTAAATGACATCCTCTTTATTCACCGAAATTCGATTGGCCGGAAAGGTTATTGAAGAAAAAGGTCAGAAATTAAAATGGCTTTTTTGATTAAAAAATTGTTTTTAAAAGGGCACTATTTATAAAATTAAAAAGGAAATAATAAATTTTTATATCGTGTCTTTTTTCGTTTCAAAGAGGGAGGAATCATGACTGACGGCTCTAACTATAGCCCTGGTGTTAAAAAGTATATTGAGGAGGCGAAAAAATGGCTGGACCAGCAGGCAGCTCTCAAAGAAAGAGCCAGAAGCTGGCGCTTTGATACTATTGCTGTCCATGGCCTCTATTCAGTTGAAGAGGCTCTTAATCGCAATCAGGGCGCTATCATTGAACCTCTCTATCTGGCCACATCCCAAGCCTATCGGGATGCTGATGAGTTAGAAGCGGCCCTGGCCTATCTCATTCCCACCTGGTGTTATACCCGCATTGCCAATCCTACGACCTATTATTTAGAATGGGTTCTGGCACTCCTCGAGGGTTATAAAACTGGCTGGGATACCTCCTGTGTGGTTACCGCGTCCGGCATGTCAGCCATTGCCATGGCCATCGATCCTTTTCTAGTTAAGCAAAAGGCCGGGCCAGAAAGAATCAATTTTGTCAGCTCCATCCAGCTTTATGGCGGCACCTATCAGCTGTTTTCCCTGCGCCGTGGCCAGGAAAGAGGAATTGAAGTTAGATGGGTTTTGAATCCTGATGACCTCGAAGAATGGCGAGCCAGAATTGACGAAGACACCCGTTTTCTCTATGTCGAAATGCCCAGCAATCCCCAGCAGGCCTTTGCGGATGTTAAAGCTCTGGCTGATTTAGCTCATGCCTGGGAAATTCCTTTAATTGTTGATGCCACCTGCGCCACCCCTGCCCTGATGAGACCGATTGCTTATGGAGCTGATATTGTTATCCATTCTCTGACGAAGTCGATGACCTCAGGCGGGCTGGCCATAGGCGGGGCTCTGATCAGTCGCCGACCAATTACCACCAGAATTAAAAATGACCATCCCCTTTTCCGCGAAAGTTTCGCCGAATATGTCAAATTTTTTCCCTACCGGGATCATGGCCCATCGCCCTCACCCTTCAATTCTCTGATGACTTTACAGGAAATCAGAACTTTGAGAATGAAAATGGACCTTCTCAGTCGCCACGCCCAGCAGGTAGCTGAATATCTGCAAAAGCATCCCCGGGTTTATCAGGTTGACTATCTGGGTTTACCCAAATTTCGTTATCATTCTCTGGCTAAAAAATACCTGAAACTTGTTGATTCTGACGATGGCGCCGGTCAGGAAGTTAATCGCTATGGTCATCTTTTAAGCTTTCGGGTTGATGGTCCACCTGAAAATGCCCGGAAAGTCTTCGATCGATTTCAGCTAATTTTTAGAGCCACCGATCTTGGCCGAATAAAGAGTGTGGCCACAATTCCGGCCATCTCCACCCATCAGCAGCAGGGAGAAGAAGCTCGCCGGATGGCTGATATCCCTCCCCAGCTTATTCGACTCTGTGTTGGGGCTGAAGATCCGGCTGATATCATTGCTGATCTGGACCAGGCTCTGGGATCAATCTAAGGAAGAAGCGCTGCTCAGAAATCCATTAAAACTCCTGAGAGCATTCAAAATTAGGACATAGTTTTAAAAGCACCTTTTTAGCCTGCAAAAACAAAGGCAAATCCATAGAGGACTTTGAAGCCAGCTTCTGCCTGAAGTTCCTGTCAAATTTTACCCTAAAATAGCTATAAAACGAGCTCTTATTTCTTACCTCGGACAGATGGCTTGAAATCGAGCCCGGCTTAACGGCTTTAATCCAGCCTGCTCATCAGACCAGTCTTCCAGGGCCATAATATAAGAAGAAATAAAACAAAGGCAGGACTCAACCGGCAAAAATTTTAATCTCCGATTTTTTGCCTCTCCTATATTATAAAGTAATTTTAATTAGGTTCCGTCTATTTTAGCTTATTATCAATAGAAGGCGGCATTTCCTATAAAATCTAAGTTTAGCGTTAAGTTGACAGCTTCGCCTTATGCTCCCCTGAAACCAGCTCCTTCCATATCCAATTTAGGTCGACTTTATGGCTCCTCATTTAATGGAAATCCTGACAGTGCTTTCTCTGATCATGGCCTATAACCTTTGATTGCCCCATAGTTTATACTTTTCCAGAAGCTTAATTTTAAAAGAGATACGAAAACTTTTAAAAGATAACTTCCTCTCCTTGATTAAGGGCCAAATCAGATAGTATTTCAATTCTCTGAATTCGAAAAATTGAATACAATTCAATATATTGAATCCAAATATTTAAATTGAGACCAAATATCAGATATAATCCAGGCGGAAAGTAGTCTCAATAATTTGGCACGGAATTTGCTAAAAAATAGCCTGAAAGGAGGTGAGAATGATTCAAAAAATATAAATCTAAAGGTGATAATTAAATGGCTGGGAATTTAAAAAAAGGAAAAAGAGGTAAAATGACAAAAAATTTTATAAGTTTTTTGTTATTTTTCTTTTTAGTTTCAGCCCTTTCAGCCTAGATTCAGACGGGAAACATTTATGGTAAGATTGTGGATCCTGATGGCAATCCTCTTCCTGGCGTTACTGTTACCTTAACAGGAAGCCTGATTTCCCCGATGACCACAGTTACTTCATCGGAGGGTTTATTTCGCTTTCTCCGTCTTGACCCGGCCAGGGATTATGTCCTGAAGGCTGAGCTTTCGGGATTCAAGACCTTAATCAGGGAAAACATTATCGTTACCGTTAATGCCAATACTGAGCTAACGTTGGTTATGGAGCCCGGCGTCATTGAAGAGACAATCACGGTTGTGGCTCCTTTGCCCATTGTCGAGACAAAAAGAACCTCCGTGGGAATAAACGTTGATCATGTTGCCCTGCAGTCTTTGCCTACAGCCCGCGATCCCTGGGTAATCCTGCAAATGGCTCCAGGTATTATGGTTGACCGGGAGAACGTTGGTGGTTCAGAATCGGGCCAGCAATCGGCTCATTATGCCAAGGGTGGTGGCTCCACTGTCTGGGGTATGGATGGCGTGGTGATTACCGATCCAGCAGCTGTGGCTTCGCCAACCTATTACGATTTTGATACCTTCGAGGAAATTCAAATTACCACGGGTGGGGCTGATGTAACTCAAATGACGGGAGGAATAGGGCTAAATTTGGTAACGAGGAGAGGCGGAAATAAGCTCGGAGTTGGCGCACGTTTTTACTATGTCGATGAAAAATTTCAGGCCGATAATCTGACTGAAGACTTGAAAAAAGAAGGTGTGCAAGGCGTCAATAAAATCCGGGCCATTAAAGATTATGGGGTTAACGTCGGCGGTCCAGTTATTAAGGATAAGATCTGGTGGTGGATATCTTATGGCGTTCAGGATATCTGGACTAACAATATTTATGGGGCTAAAGATGACACGTTGCTCCAGAATTATTCATTTAAAATTAATGCCCAATTGATTGCCCAGAATAGAATTGAAGCTTTTGCTCACATCGGGGCCAAATATAAATATGGTCGAGACTCGAGCTATTCTTTCCCTGGAGGGTATTATCAGTCCGGTAAATATCACTTCGGGAGCCCCATTTATAAGATCCAGGATGACCATATGTTCGGTGATAATCTCTTTGTCTCAGCCCGCTATTCCTTTAACGATGCTGGCTTTAATCTGACTCCTGTGGATGACCTCAATCTGGAAAAATGGGCTGCTTATGATGTCACCCGAGGTATCTGGTACAACTCCTACAGTTATTATCGAGCCAGCCGGCCTTCTCATTCAGCCTACCTTCAGATTAATTACTTCAATGATACGCTCCTTGGTGCCAGCCATGAGTTCAAAATTGGCGGTGAATGGCGTTACAGCAATGGAGCCCATACTTCTACCTGGCCCGGAAATACTCGTCGTCGTTACAATTACAATACCCTGACGCTGGATATTACCGGCGATAATAAGCCTGACCTTGTGCCAGGAATTCAGCTGATTGAAGTCTGGCGTGGGGGTCAAAGCGACAACAATTTTGTTAAACAATATACTGCTTATTTCAGTGACACCATAGCTTACAAAAGACTCAACCTTATTCTTGGCGTTCGCTTTGATTATCAACGACCCTGGATTGAGGAATTTACTCGCGTCGCTGTCGACAAGGAGAGTAAGGTCTGGAAAGATAATTTTGATCCGAAGGTAATTACGGCCATTGATAAAATCCTTCCTGGCTTACCCGTTAAATCAATAAAACCGGATTGGGATTGGAAAATTCTATCGCCCCGCCTGGGCTTAACCTTTGATGTGACCGGAGATGGAAAAACTCTCGCCAAATTCTCCTTTGCTCAATATGGTGAATTTATGGGAACTGGCTGGGCCAGCTATTTCATGCCCTACGCTACCGGTGGCTCCATGAATTTCTGGTGGCTTGACCATAATGGAAACAATAAAGTTGAAGTAAACGAAATTTACTGGCGAACAGCCACCAATTATGCGCCCCAGAGAGTTTTTGATGACGCGGGGAATTTCATTGGAGATGCTGCGGGTGCTTATGGCATCATGTGGTCCGGTTATGATATTAACAATCCCCTTACTCTCGGACCTTCCCGCTATACAGTGGATCAAAGCGCTACCTCCATGCGGACGACAGAGCTTCTTTTTACCCTGGAAAGGGAGCTTCTGCCAGATTTGGGTATAGCCATTGACCTCGGTTACAGCAAATTCGACCACTTCAACTGGGCCATTGAATATGATCCTAGCACCAAAGTTAAAGAATCCCAGGAAGAATATATTAAAATTGGCACGATTCCAGCAACCGTGGGTGGTAAATCAACGGAAGAAGCAGCCGGTAAGCCCTATTATTTGAGAAGAGGTGGTATTCCCTATCGTTACTTCCTTTATCTCGAAAGAATGCCCGATTATTATCGAGATTGGTATGGAACAGAAATCAGGGTTAATAAACGTCTTTCCAATCGTTGGATGCTGAATGGCTCCTTGACTTTACAGATGCAGAAAAATCATTATGGTAAGAAAGGTTATATGAACCCGACAAATATCTGGGCGATAGATAACAAGATATACGCTCCTTATATGGGCGGTGGTAGCGGCAAGATCTCCATTCCTGGCTTTTCACGGATTCTGGTTAAGGTTTCCGGTCTTTATCAACTTCCTTACAACTTTAACGTCGCTTTTAACTTCAATTGTCGAGAAGGCCACCTTGTGCCACATACATTGACTATTGTCGATTACAACGCGCCCAATCCCTATAATCAGTCCATCACCGTCTATACTCAGGAATGGGGTAAAGAGAGATTACCCTTCTTCTGGAACTTCGATATGAAGATTGAGAAAGTTCTCCGCACAGCTGAGGGAATCAGAGTCTATTTAAGTGCCGATATCTTCAATGTCTTCAATCAGAACCACATGAACCGGCGCTATGAGAAATTGCTGGGCACATATTATATGCACAATGGCTATTTTGCACCTAACGCCACCTATGGCTTAGCCAATGAGGTTCTAAACCCGAGAGTCGCCCGTTTCGGCATCCGCTTTGAATTCTAAGTTTGACCTTCTGAAAAAGGGGAGGCTATCTAAATAGCCTCCCCTTTTTATGAAAAATTTTATTTAAATTTTTGTCAATTTTGCTTAATAAGTAAAAAAAAATTTCTTAATTTTTATTTCAGTCATTAATTCAAACAACTGCTAAAAAGCCAGTGAGTATAGTTTTTTTACTTCCTCTGGTGAAAGCTTCGTTTGCCTTGAATTTGGGCCAGCCCTGGTTTAAAATGAGAACACATGGAAAAAATCAGAATAATCGGACATCCTGATCAGCCTCTGCAGGGGAAAGTAATTATCAGCGGGGCTAAAAATGCTGTTCTTCCAGCTATTGCGGCCTCCCTCCTGACCCGCGAAAAAATATGTCTCACCAATATCCCTCTGGTTAAAGATGTTTTTACTATCCTGACTTTGATGTCTGAACTTGGGGCTGAATATGAAATAAACGGCAACTCCCTGACGATTGCCACCAGAAAGGTCATCTGTCATGAAGCTTCCTATCAACTGGTTCGGGCCATGAGGGCCTCGATTCTCGTTTTGGGCCCGCTTTTAGCCCGTCACGGTCAGGCTGTGGTCGCCCTGCCTGGAGGCTGTGCCATCGGCTCAAGACCGATTGATCTTCATCTCTCCGGTCTCGGAAAACTCGGGGCCAGCTTCATTCTGGAACATGGTTATATCAAGGCTGAGGCCAAAAAATTACAGGGTACGACAATTGAGTTTGATAAGAAAACAGTTGGTGGTACTGAGAATCTCATTATGGCCGCTACCCTGGCTAAGGGAGAAACAATCCTTAAAAATTGCGCCCAGGAACCCGAGGTTACCAATCTCTGTGAGCTTTTAATCAAAATGGGAGCGAAAATAGATGGCGTGGGAGAGGAAACGATTCGTATTAAGGGGGTCTCGGAGCTTGGGGGAACAAGTCATGATATTATCCCTGACCGGATCGAAGCCGGCACCTTCCTCGTAGCTGGAGCTCTGACCAGAGGCGATATTTACCTTTACCGGGTGAGGCCTGACCATATGACTACCACCATTGAAAAATTGCGCTATTCTGGAGCGAAAATCGAAGAAGTTGAGTCTGGCTGTTTAAGAGTTCAGGGAAGTGAAGAAATAAAGCCGCAAGATATCCTTACTTCGCCTTACCCCGGCTTTCCCACTGATATGCAGGCCCAGTTTATGGTTCTCATGACTCAAGCCAATGGCACCTCCATAATTACTGAAACCATTTTTGATCGCCGTTTTCTCCATGTCAATGAATTGCTCAGGCTGGGGGCAAATATTGAAGTTCACGGGGATAAAGCGATTATCAAGGGAAAAACCCCCCTTTCTGGAGCTGAAACTACAGCCACTGACCTCAGAGCTTCAGCCTGCCTGGTTCTGGCCGGCCTCATTGCCAGGGGAGAAACCATTATCAACGATGTGGAACACCTCGACCGGGGCTACGAAAAAATAGAAGAGAAACTCAAGCAACTTGGAGCTTTCATTGAAAGAATTCCGGCTGAAAAGGAATAAAAAATGAGCCATGAGTGTCCTTTCTGTCAAATTATTCAGGGGCAATTGCCAGCCAGGGTTGTTTTTGAGGATGAAAAATTCCTGGCCTTCAAAGATAAAAACCCCCAGGCTCCAGTCCACCTGCTCATCATTCCCAAAAAGCATTATTTTTCTTTGAACGAAATCTCGGAAGAGGATCGAGAATTGCTCGGCCAGATGATTTTTGTAGCTAAGCAACTGGCTGAGGCAAGCGGTATAAAAGCGAGCGGATATCGCCTGGTCATCAATACCGGCCCTGATTCCGGTCAGCAGATCTTTCATCTTCACCTTCATTTGCTGGGTGGCCGGCTTCTTTCCTGGCCACCTGGATAGGGCCGTTAAATTCTAATAAAAGGAGGCTAAAATGGAACTGACATGGCTTGGTCATGCCGCAGTAAAAATAAAAGGTTCAAAAACAGTTATCATTGACCCCTTTCTTACAGGTAATCCAGTGGCCGCGGCCAAACCTGAAGAAATTGATCAGGCTGACATTATCGTCGTGACCCATGACCATGGTGACCATCGAGGTGATGCCTTTGATATTGCCCGTCGAACAGGAGCCACCATTGTGGCCATTCATGAAATTGCCGTCGAAGCCCAGGCCCAGGGAATTCCGGCTGAGGGCATGAACATCGGTGGAACCGTGGAGGTGAAAGGGGTAAAAATTCATATGGTTCCAGCCCTTCATTCATCTGAGAGGGGCGCAGCGACAGGAGTTATCATCGAAATGGATGGTCGTCGCCTTTATCACGCTGGCGATACAGGCTTGACTTATGATATGAAAATAATCGGCGAGTTTTTCGAGCCAGACCTCTCTTTCCTGCCCATTGGCGATCGCTATACCATGGGTGTTCCTTCTGCCGTCAAGGCGGTGGAATTTCTGCGAACAAAAAGGGTCATTCCCATCCATTATGGCACCTTTCCTATAGTCAGCGCTGACCCTGAAGAATTCCGCCGCCAGGTGGGAAATCTGGCGGAAGTCATTATTCTTCGTCCTGGCGAGTCTTATCATCTTTAAGCTAATTTAATGCCCTACCTTATAGATGGAAACAACCTAATTGGCTCTGTTTCTGATTTCAGTCAGCATGATCCGCGGAGCCGTCGGGATTTACTCGGTCAGCTCTGGCTCTTTCAGAGAACAACCAGATCCAGGCTGGCTGTGGTTTTTGATGGCCCTGATGATCCGGAGTTGATGGCTGAATGCCGCCAGTGGCCAAAATTTGAGCTCTATTTTGCCCGGCCGGGAGAAAAGGCTGATGAAGTCCTTCTCGCTCTTATTCAAAAGAGCAAGCAACCTGGAACCATCATTCTGGTAACTTCAGACCGGGAACTTCAGGCCAAAGGTCGGCTCAAAGGGGTGAAATTATTAACCTCTCAGGAATTTGCGCGCCGGCTTAAGAAAATTTTAAAGGAAAAAAGGAAAGCCCGGGAGCTTTATAAACCTCGCTTTGCCGCTTCTCCCCTGGAAACAAAAATCTGGCTGGAGACGCTGACCAAAAAATGAAGAAAATGGTCATCCTTGGCGCCGGACGCCTGGGCTGTTCTCTGGGTCTGGCTCTGAAAGCTTCGGGCTATTCCCTCTCAGCCATCACCTGCGCTCACAAGGCTTCAGCTCAGCAAAGCTCCCGCATTCTTGATCTCCCTTCCTTTTATTCCCAGCCCGAAGAAGCTGTTCCTCAGGGTAATTTTATCTTTATTTGTGTCCCCGATAGCCAGATCCGTCCCCTGGTAAGAAAATTATCCAGAGTCGAGATTGACTGGTCTTGCCGCTTTGTCTATCAGACAAGTGGCCTGCTCAGTTCTTCAGTTCTCCAGCCGCTTAAAAAACTTGGGGCCAGAGTTGCCTCCTTTCACCCTATTCAATCCTTTTCCCGGAAAAAAACTCCCCCGGCACACTGGAAAGATATTTTCATTACCCTGGAAGGCGATAAAGAAGCTATCACTGCCGCTCGGGAAATCATTCAAAGAATTGGCGCCAGACCAATCAAGTTAGATTCCAGAAATAAAGCTCTCTATCATGCTGCCTGCAGCCTGGCCTCAAACAGCCTGGTCAGCCTTATTTCTCTTGCCTCAGATTTGCTCGAAAAGGCTGGTCTCGAAAAATCTCTGGCCCTGGAAGCTCTGAAACCTCTGGTCAATGGGACCTGGAAAAATTTGAAAAAGTCCAGTCCCGCTGAAGCCCTGACCGGCCCCATTGTCAGGGGTGATTTAATGACAGTGCGCGAGCATTTAAAAGCTTTAAAGGCCTTTCCTTTAGCCAGGGAAATCTATCAAAGATTGGGTCTTCTGGCTCTGGAACTGGCGGAGAAAAGAGGCCTCAGACCATCTCAGGTCAGAGCATTGAGGAGCTGGCTTCAAGATAAATAACCTCTTCCTCCAGCTCCACCCCGAATTTCTCCCTCACTCTGGCCTTCATTTCAGCGGCCAGGCGGAGAACATCGGCTGCCCTGGCCTGACCGGTATTGATGATAAAGTTAGCATGGCCCGGATAAACCATGGCCCCGCCATATTTAAGCCCTTTTACTCCGGTCTGATCCAGAAGAAGGCCAGCTGCCAGTTTCTGACCATCGGGCAGGAAAACATTTTTAAAGAAACTACCGGCACAGAAAGTTCCCTCAGGAGGATGCTTGAGCCGGCGCAGGGCCAGAATGTCATTAATTCTTTTTCTGATAGCTTCAGGCTTATCCTTTTCCAATTTAAACCTGGCCGAAAGCAATAAATAGCCCTTCTCTTTCAAGCGAGAGATTCGATAACCGAAGGCCAGGAAATCTCTATCCACTTCTTTTTCCCTGCCCCTTTCCCAGATAAAAGCAGTCACCAGGAGGTCGCCCGTACTCCGGCCAAAGGCACCGGCATTACCCCAGACAGCGCCACCCACTGTACCGGGAATACCTGCCAGAAATTCAAGACCTGCCAGGCCGGATTCACAGGCAAATTCTACCAGGTCAGCCAGCCTGGTGCCCGAAAGAGCTTCCACTTCCAGAGATTGGGGAATAAGGGTAATTCCTCTGGAAGAATTCTTTATGATCAGACCCCGATAGCCTTCATCAGCAAAGAGAATATTGCTCCCTCCGCCAATTACATAAAAAGGTAGATTTTGTTCAAGGGCAAAAATTATGGCCTTTTTAAGCTCTGGAAGATGATGCGCCTCAAAGAAAAAATCTGCTGGACCGCCAATTCTGAAGGTGGAGTATTCTTTTAAAAGGACATTCCTTCGCAGAGGCTGACCCACCAGAGATTGAAAAAGCTCAGTCAGACTTTCTTCCTTTTTTTTCATGGACAGTATCATTTTAGGGGAAAGGAGGAAAAAAGTTAATCTCGAAGCCCTTTTGCCTGATCCAGTGTTTTGAACTATAATAAAATTCGCCTGTTATTATCAGGTTGTTTTAAAAGAAATTTCAGATTGACTTTTAGAAAGAAGGTAGCTATTATTCAAAAAAATTTTTTGCGAGGTAGAAAAATGAAGCGAACGATGATTTTAATTTCTTTCTTAACCCTTCTCCTTCTTTTTACTCCCCTGAGCTTCGGTCAAACCAGCGAGGCTGATGAGTTCTATATTAAAGCTATGACCGCCCCATCGCCCGCCCAGAGAGCCCAGCTGCTTAAGGAATACATTGCCAGATATGGCGGGAAGGGGACTAAATACGAGAATTTTGCCTATGCCAATCTCTGTCTTCTGGCCTATCCAGGAAAAACAGAGAAAGAAACTATTGATTATGGTGAAAAGGCTCTGGCTATTGGTGGCTTAGATGACCTCACTAAAGCTCAGGTTCTGCTGGTACTTTCCGGCCTTTACAGTAAACTTGGCCAGAATCTGGATCGCGCTAAAAACTATGCTCAGCAGGCCATTGAAGTTGGTCGGGCCGCCAAGGGAAAAGAATCAGCCACGGAATCAACGGCCAGCTGGGATAAAATAATTGGCGCTGGCTATTTTGCCCTCGGTCAAGCCCAGGAGAAAAATAAAGAATATGGGGCAGCGGTTGAATCCTATGTTAACTCCTATAATCTTCTCAAGGATAAACAGATTATTCAGACACTGGAAAAACTGGCTAAATCGCAGTATGAAAACAAACAATATGCTGAAGCTGAAAGAACCGGCCGGGCCATTTATAATATAACCAAAGATGTTAAAAGCGCCGTTTTTGTTGGCAACTGCCTCTATCGAAGTGGTCGCCATGAGGAGGCCCTGAAATTCTTTAAAGAAGCTTACGTAAAAAAGCCCAGCGGCGAGCTTGCCTATAATATTGGCCTGATTCTGGCAAAGGAAGCCGAGAATAATCCAGCCCTGGTGATGGAAGCCACCACCTATCTTATTGAAGCCAGTCTCACCTATCCCAGCCAGGCGCAACAGGCCAGAAACATGGCGGAAAGCCTTTTCTTCACCGCCAATAAGGAACTGAGATACAATGAAATTGTTCAGCAGCTTCAGGAACTCGGGAAAAAACTGGAGGAATTAACCAATACTTATAATTCTAAATTTGGCAATAAAGAGGAGGAGAACCTCACTGAGGCGGAAAAGAAGGAAATGAAAAATCTCCTGGCCCAGATTGAAGAAACTAAAAAAGCCATTGACAAACTGCAGACTGAACAGAATATGGCTATCGCCCAGTTTAATAAACTTTTTGAAGAAACCAAGAAAAAGCTGGGTATTAAATAGAAATTATTTTTTTTGAAAAAAGAAAAAAAGCTGGTTTTTTTCTTCGGACCTTCAAGGAGCTCAAGTTCCGAGCGAGCTACTTTATGGTCGGGATCAACCTCAAGGGCTTTTCGGAATTGCCTGGTTGCTTTAATTATTAATCCCTCTTCTTTATACAGAAGTCCTAAGCCCACATAGGCCTCTGCATTCCAGGGTTCAAGCTCCTGAACTTTGAGAAAATCAAACTCTGCCTTTTTGCGAAGAGCCGGAATGCGGGCTTCAGCCATGGCCAGAAGCAGGCGATAATCGGCCTTGGTCGGCATTAAACGGACGGATTCTTCAAGTAAGACCACTGCCTCTTCAAATCTTCCCTGATGGAAAAGACTTTTACCCTGCCGGAATTTGGTCTCAGCTCTGGCGGCGATGCTTTTCCCTTCAGCTTCGCCTCCAGCCAGACTCAGGTCATATTTTCGTCTCGAATCAGGATTAATTAGGGTTTTATAAGCTTTGGTGATCTGATCAAAGACTTCATTTATTTTATCGCGCACAGAAGGCGGGATTTCCCGACCAAAATGGTCTGGATGGAAGCGGCGAGCCAGCTGGAAATAAGTTTTTTTTATTTCCTCTTCTGACGCTTTCCGACTTATACCCAGAATATCATAATAATTTAAGCTGGCTAACCGGGTGTGATATTCCAGAACCTCATTCAAAGCCTCAGAGACTTCTGCTTCTCTTTTAGCCTCTCTTTCTTCCTGTTTCTTCCAGGTAGTCTCGATACCTATGAAATCAATGAGATCAAGACAGTAAAAAAGATAAAGGGTGCGCCAGAAATGGTCACCGGAAAGACCACTTAATTTTAGCAGCGCTTTAGATGAGGTTTTGCCTGTAATTTTGGTCAGAAGCTCTCTCTCTTCTTCCGTCAGCAGATGGAGAAAGGTCTTGCTTTTAATGAAGGGAATTTTTTCCTCAAGAAAATTAACCAGCTTGGGATGAATTTTCATCAGGCGGATCCCATCCTCAATCAACTGAGGTGTAGGAATTCTCATTTCTTCGCCCACGGGACTCTGATAAATTTTATTTTCCTGAAAAACAAAATCTGCCTCAAAGACATTGAAAAGATTGAGGGTAATCTCCTTCATCTGATAAATCAGGCCCTCTCTCAAGTTTCTTTCAGAAACCAGTCCTTTTTTCATTAAAACCTGGCCCAGATTCTGGTTGGGAGCTATATAATCCTCAATTTTCAAAAAGACTTCTTCTGAAATTTTGCCCAGCTTGAAAAGAATTTCCCCCAGCCTTTCTCCAGGTTGATTGGTGCGAGCAAAAACAAGATCGCCTTTATTGAAATAAAGGTTTTTCTCAATCTGCCCCAAGGAGGCAGTCAGTTCACCCGTGAGGCGATCAAAATAAACCCTTCTTAGTTCGAGACCTAGATGCTTCATAATAAGGATGTAATAATTTATAAACCAATTAGTTTTTATTTTCAATCCCTGCCCATTTTTCTCTCTTTTTTTTATTTTTTAAATATGCTAATTTAACGAACATGAAATGTGCTTTAGTTCAGTTTGCGCCGCATCTGGGTCTTCTGGAGAAAAATCTTGAACTCCATTATGAGTTTATTGAGCGGGCCCTCCAAGAAGGAATTGATCTTATCATTTTCCCTGAGCTCAGCCTCACCGGATATACTTTGAAAGATCTGACCTCTGAAGTGGCTCTCAATCCCAGAAAAAATAACCGCCTTGATCGGATTAAAAATCTTAGTCAAAAAATAGATATTGTCGTCGGTCTCGTAGAAGAGGGAAGCCGTGGCCTTTTTTATAATAGTGCTGTTTATTATTCCGGAGGAGAAATCCTCGCCATCCACCGCAAGGTTTTTCTACCCACTTTCGGTCTCTTTGAAGAAGGCAAATTTTTTGCCACCGGCCGTTGTTTTAAAACCTTTCGGACCCGATTTGGGCCAGCTGGTTTGCTTATCTGCCGCGACTTTCTTCATTACGGTGCCAGCTACTGTCTCCTCGCAGGCAAAGCCGATTTAATCCTTGTTCTGAGTGCCGCTCCTGGTCGGGGAATGTCTGCCCAAGCAGGTTTTGCCTCCAGCAAGATGTGGGAGCTCATGGGAGAAACAATCTCCCGATTTTCTACGGCCTTTGTCCTGTATTGTAATCGTGTGGGTTTTGAAGATGGCGTGGTTTTTGCTGGCGGCTCATTTATTTATGATCCCTGGGGCGAGCGTTTGCTCCGGGGTCCTGATCTTGAACCGGCTTTCCTTGTTCAGGAAATTGACCTTGAAAATCTTAATCGGGCCAGAAAAACCTGGTCTTTCCTCCGCGATGACCGACCTGAAATCATCCTTAATAGCCTGCAAAACCTTATGACCAAAAATGAAGATTAACGAAGAATTTGTAACCCGCCTCATTACGACTTTCATCCGCGAGGAATTGAAAAAATTTGGTTTCGAGCGAGCTTTAATTGGCCTTTCTGGTGGCGTCGATTCCGCCGTCTGTGCCTTCCTGGCAGCCAGGGCTCTAGGAGGAGAAAAAGTCCTTTGCCTTATCATGCCTTATGGAAATACCTTCCCCGAGGAAATTGATGATGCCAGAATGGTGGCCTCCCTCATTAATTGTCGCAGCCTGATAATTGACATTCAGCCCATGATTGATGCCTATTTTGCCCGTTATCCGACGGATAATCCTGTCCTAAAAGGCAACAAAATGGCCCGGGAAAGGATGTCCATCCTTTACGATTTCTCAGCCCGGGAAAAGGCCCTGATTCTTGGCACCAGCAATAAAACTGAACTTTTAATCGGCTATGGTACGATTCATGGCGATATGGCCTGCGGAATAAATCCCCTAGGCGACCTTTATAAAACTCAGATCAGGCAGCTGGCGGCCTGGCTGGGGGTACCAGAAAAAATAAGAAAGAAGGCTCCAACGGCCGGTCTCTGGGCCGGTCAGACTGATGAGGGCGAAATTGGTCTAACCTATGAAGAACTTGATAAAATTCTTTACGAACTCGTTGATTTAAGACGAAGCCGGCAGGAGCTCCTCGACGGGGGATATGATCCGGTAAAAATCAATCGGGTCTGGGAAATGATGAAACGCAGTGAATTCAAGAGGCGCCAGCCGCCCATAATTAAGCTTTCAGCCCGGACAGTTGGACACGATTTCCTCTATCCCTATGACTGGGACAGATAATCCTTAGGTTCCAGCATGGCCAGAGAAGGGAAGGGGATTCTTTATATCGTCGCCACCCCTATTGGCAATCTCGAAGATATTACCCTGAGAGCTCTCAAAGTCCTCGAGGAAGTAGATTATATTGCCTGCGAGGATACAAGGGTAACGCTGAAACTTTTGAATAAATATGGTCTCAAAAAGAAACTGATCAGCTATTATCAACCCAGGGAACGGGCTCGCCTGCCCATTATTCTAAAGCTTCTTCAGGAAGGTAAAAAAGTGGCTCTGGTCTCTGATTCTGGTACCCCTGGTATTTCTGACCCTGGCTATCTCCTGATTAAAGCTGCTATTGAAGCCAACATCCAGGTAACTCCTATCCCTGGCCCTTCAGCCCTTACCGCTTCCCTCTGTGCTTCGGGATTGCCTCTCAATCGAGTCCTTTTCCTAGGCTTTCCCACCTCTAAAAGTGGCAAATTGAAAAGGCTCCTCGAATCTTTGAAGGAGGAGCCCGGGACAATGGTCTTTTATCTTCCTACGAGAAAGCTGGTTAGTTTTCTTGAGCTGGCCCTGGAAACTCTAGGTAACAGAAGGGTAGTAATTGCCAGAGAACTGAGCAAGGTTCATGAAGAATTCCTCAGGGGAAAGATGGTTGAGCTTATTGAAAGGCTAAAGGGGCAAGAAATAAAGGGGGAAGCGACGCTTCTTATTGAAGGCTGCCCGGAATAAATCCCCCCTTCTTAATTAACTCCCCGAATTCGCTCATTATAGTCGCATCATGAAAATTTTTAAATATTAAAAAATTTTTTTTAAAAAAACTTGACAAAATCACGCTTAAGGATTATATTAATATTGGAAAATATGAAAAGACTTAAAAAAGGAGGTGATAAAATGGCCATCATCAGATGGGACCCCTTCAAAGATCTTCTGACCCTAAGGGAAAGAATGAATCGCCTTTTCGAAGAAGCTTTCCCCTTCCGGACTGAGGAGAGGGAGTTCATCGGTAGCACCTGGGTTCCAGCAGTTGATATTTATGAGAAGGATAATGAGCTCGTTCTGACGGCGGAAGTTCCTGGAGTCAAAGAAGATGATATCGAGATTAAAATCGAGGATAATACCCTCATCCTGAAGGGTGAAAGGAAATTCGAAAAGGAGACAAAAGAAGAAAATTATCATCGCATTGAGCGATCCTATGGGAGCTTCTACCGTTCCTTCACTCTGCCCGATTATGTCGATCAGGACAAAATTCGGGCTGAGTATGAGAACGGAGTGCTCCGGATCGTAATGCCGAAGAGGGAAGAGCTTAAGCCGCGCAAAATAAAGGTGCTTAAGCCCACTTCCCCGGAAAAGGCCAATAAGAAATAAGGCCAAGAAGAAAATCAGCCCGGCTCGCAAGGCCGGGCTTTTTTTATTAAAAACAGCCTCAGGCTTAAAATTAGGCCTGAGCCACGGTCATTGCTCTCACTTCCTTTGCCCCTGCCTCCATTAGAACGCGGCTACATTCCTCAATAGTTGAACCGGTGGTAAAAACATCATCCACCAGAAGAACAACCTTATCCTTGATAGCCTCCTTCTATTTTACCAGATAGACTCCCTTAACATTTTCTCTTCTGGCCACAGCCTCCAGGGAAGCCTGAGGAGGTGTATCCTTTACCTTAATTATGGCTCCAGAGACCAACCTGATTTTCTTCCTTCGACTCAACTCGCGGGCTATTACTTCTGATTGATTAAAACCTCTTTCTCTCTGACGGCTGGAGTATAAGGGCACAGGAACAATCACTTCGAGTCCTGTCCAGAGCTCGCTTGCGGCCAGGACGGAGAGGCTCTTTCGGCCCAGGGCCTGGCCCAGTACCTTTATTTTGCCATATTTGAATAAAAGAACAATTTCCTTAATTAAGCCCTCATAGCGAAAACAGGAACGGTGAAGCGAAAAGGACCATCGCTGCTCCTCGCAGTCTGGACAGAGATCCGGTTTCCTGTTGATTTCAAAGAAGCGACCGCATTTTGGGCAGAAAGGAAAAGAGGGAGGATAGACCCTCTGCCAGCAATCATGACAGATAATTCTTTCTCCCGGTTTATCCAGAAGGCAGTGGCAGAGCCGGCAGGAGGAAGGAAAAAGGAGAAGCTCAATTAACCTGGCCGCTTTCTGCCCGAGAAGCCAGATTTTTTCATTTAAAATATTTCCCTCTCCCTCTCTATTTCCTTCTCTTCCTGTTCTTCCTTCTCTTTTTTCTCCTGGCATCCGATGCATAGGGGAGCCCAGGGCATTATTTCCAGCCTCCTCTTGCTTATGGGCTGACCACAATTCTGGCATTGACCATATTCGCCGGTTTCGATTCGCCGCAGAGCCTGATTGATCAGATCTAACTGTTCCCTTTCAGCATCAGTCAGAAGGAGCAAGAATTCTTTAGTATAAGAGGTCTCAGCTCGATCAACGGTATCCTGAGCAATGTTGGCTTCAACTTCCTGGCTCTCCTGATAATATTGACGCATTTTTTTCATTATAGCTTCTTTTCTTTCCTGCAATTTCTTTTTCAATGCCTGAATCTCTTTCTTGGTTAAAGTCTCACTTTTACTTGGCATAGGGCCATCCTTTCATCTGGGTTAAAGCTCGATAAATCTGTTCGAGCAAAACGAGCCTCGCCACTTCATGACTCAGTGTCATTTTCGAAAGAGAAAGCAGCTCATTCGCTCGATCCAGGACATCATCGGCCAGGCCGGCATGACCACCTATAATAAACGCCAGAGGTCGGGAATTGCTTTCCAGCCTCATCCTGAGCCAGTGGCTGAATTCTTCGGAAGTCATTTCTTTACCCCGGTCAGTTAGGCAAACAAGATAGTCATCCTTCAGATGCCTTTTTAAGTACTCGCCTTCAATGGATCTGGCTTTTTCTGCCTCCTCGTCACTGAGACCCCTGGCTTCCCTGGTTTCAATAAGCTCGAAGGCGGTTAGCCGGGCAATCCGCTGGCCATAATTACTGATCAATTTTTTTAACTCCTCATTTTTTGTTCTGCCTGGCCAAAGAACCTTAATCATAGCCTTCTCTTCCAGGAACTACCCCCACTTTTTACATTCTGGGGCTATAGATTAATAGCTATAAAGTAAAGACTTGTCAATAGATAATTTTATCATTTTAAAAAAAATTTAAGGCAATCTTCAGGGCTTCTCAGGACCTTATGGTCAGAGAGGGGGCATCTCCCCAGAGCTTTTCCAGGGCATAGTACTCCCGGGCTCTTTTGGAAAAAATGTGAATAATAAAATGGCCATAATCCATCAGAATCCACTCACCGCCAGTTTCACCTTCAATCCCTAAGGGAAAAACCCTCTCTTTGCCCAGATTTTCTTCGATGGCCTGATATATAGCCTGGTTCTGACGGGTGGAGTTACCGTGCATGATAATGAAAAAATCGGTAAAACTGGCCAGGCCCCTGAGGTCAAGAACCACAATATTCTCAGCTTTCTTGGCCTGAGAGATTTTTAAAGAAAGACGAACCTCAGCCGGTAACTGGCGTCGGGTGAATTTTTTTCCCTTATTCATTTTCCTTCGCCATTACTATAAAGCTTTCTTTCTAAAATATATTTTTCTACGGCCAAGGGGACAAGACCTGAAATTGATTCTCCCCTCTGGCGCCGTCGCCGGATTTCACTGGCCGAGATGTCCAGAGAATTCATAGGAAAAAGATAAATTTTTGATTCTTTTCCTATTTCCTCCTTTAGCTTAAAGTCAGGGCCAACTATGACCATTTTCTCTTCCCAGTCTGGAGCGAGCACCTTTTTTGCCTGTTCAAGCTGGTACCCGGGGCGGCTGACGACAATAAAAGAGCAGGATGATAAAATTCTTTCATATTCCCTCCAGGTTTTTATTTCCAGGAAAGCATCAATCCCCACGATAAAAAAAATTTCAGCGCCAGAATAAATTTTTTTAACTTTCTCCAGGGTAATAATAGAATAAGAGGTTTCGGGCCGCTCAACCTCAAGAGAGCTCGCCTCAAATTGAGAGAAGGGCTGAAGGGCAAGCTCGACCATTTTTAGCCTGTCAGCAGCTGAAGCTATATCCCGAGTCGATTTATGAGGGGGTAAATAGCTGGGAATGAACAGAATTTTATCCAGCTGGAAGAACCGGCTAACCTCCTCGGCCACCCTTAAATGGCCATTATGAATGGGATTGAAAGTACCCCCAAAGAGCCCGATTTTTTTAATTTTCCCTCCCATTTAGTCTGAGTGCCCTTCGGTTGAATTATGACCTTCCTGAAGCTTCTCTTCAGCTGTTATCTTTTCCAGCTCCCTGATCATTAAGGCCACCAGTTTTTTTACTCCCTGCCCATTAAGGGCAGAAATAGCCACAAAAGGGTGATTCTGCTTGCGAGCCAGCTTCTCGATGGCTTTAAGCCTTGACCTATCCTCAGTCAAAAGATCAATTTTATTGGCCACCAGAATCTGCCTTCTGGTCAACAGCTCTGGATTATAAGCCTTTAATTCCTCGAGGACAACATAATAATCCTTCACAGGGTCCCGGCCACTATAAGGAGAAATATCAATCAGATGAACCAGAAGTTTGGTTCTTTCAATATGTCGCAAAAATTTAATTCCCAGGCCATGGCCAAGATGAGCCCCCTCAATTAACCCCGGAATATCGGCTACAACAAAACTCCGATTCTCATCAATATCAACTACCCCTAAATTAGGAGCTAAGGTGGTGAAGGGATAATCAGCAATTTTTGGCCTTGCCGCTGAGATTTTTGAGATTAAGGTTGATTTGCCTGTATTGGGAAAGCCAATAAGGCCAACATCAGCGATTAACTTGAGCTCAAGGATAAGCTCTTTTTCTTCCCCGGGCAAGCCTGGTTCTGCTTCTCTTGGAGCCTGATTTGTGGCCGAGACAAAGGAGGCATTGCCCCGACCACCGCGGCCACCACAGGCAGCCAGCCATTTGTCTCCGGGACGAAGGAAATCATACAGAACTTCTCCTGTAGCCGCATCCTTGACTACAGTGCCTACGGGCACCTTTAAAATCAAATCTTCACCTGCCTTTCCCTGGCGGTTGCTTCCCTGGCCATGCCGGCCATTCTTGGCTCGATTGATGGGATGAAAACGAAAATAAGCCAGGGATTTTACTCTGTCATCAGCGACGATATAGACATGACCACCCCGGCCGCCACGTCCGCCATCAGGACCACCACGGGGCACTCCCCATTCACGCCGAAAGCTGACACAGCCATTGCCGCCTCTGCCTGCCTGGACGAGAATTTTAACCTGATCAACAAACATGTAAGATTAGTTAAAATGAAGGGATAAAATGAAGGGAAATAACCACTCGCAGCGCTAACAAGGTTTCTTCAATTGATTCGATTGATTTAATAATTTTTCAAGCTGGCAGGACAGAGACAAATTTCCCCCTGCTGCCCTTATCCTCGAAATAGACCCGGCCATCGATGAGGGCATAAAGGGTATCATCACTACCACGACCAACATTTAAACCAGGCTTGAAAGGGGTGCCCCGCTGGCGGACCAGAATGCAACCAGCCCTTACCAGTTGACCGGCATAGCGTTTTACCCCAAGCCTTTTGCCACGGCTATCCCGGCCATTCCTGGCACTGCCACCTGATTTTTTATGGGCCATAGCTTATCTACCCCCTCATTCTTAAATATCTCAGGCCTGTCTTGCTTTAGCTTTCTCGCTCTCTTTTTTCTTTCGAGTCACTTTCGGTTTTTTCTCAGCCTCAACTTCTTTCTCAATTATTTCCGGGAAACTGGAAGTTTCCTCTGATGGAGCCTCAGCTTCCCTTATCTCCCTTGATTCCATGACCTTTGCTTCTTCCGCCTTTTCCGGTTCGGCCAATTCCCTCTCTTTTAATTCAAGATCAGGAACAATTTCCAGAATTTTAACCCGGCTCTGGATCTGGCGATGCCCCCTTTTTCGCTTATATTGTTTTCTCCTTTTCTTCTTAAAGACAATGATTTTTTCATCTTTAAATTCCTCCAGAAGCTCAGCCCGGACAACAGCTCTGGGCAGATAGGGCTGACCCAGCCAGGTTCTCGTCCCATCGTCAATTAAAAGAACTTCTTTAAAATCGAAACGGGAACCTGCCTCCAGAGGAAGCCTTTCTATTTCCAGAATATCGCCTACAGATACCCTGTATTGTTTACCGCCTGTTCTAATTATGGCAAACATGAACTTCTTTTTCCTTTCAATAAAGGAAAATTAAATCTAACATAGCCCCGCCCGGCTGTCAAATCCCTTTTTCTTTCAAGCTATCTACCATCTTAAAGGGAATAATGGCCTCAGTTTACCCTCTGCTCTTAAGCTTTGTCCAGGCCAATCCCGATGATAAATTATTCCAGTTAAACCCGGCCTGAAAGCTTGTCCCGTAAATAAGGACTTAAAGACTAAAGGACAGATTCTAATGATTTTACAAGGGTATAACATAAAGGCAAATATATTTTATTTGGGCAGAGGTCTTCTTTTTTATCTAAAAATTAATATATAATTATTCATAAGGGCGGTTAGCTCAGTGGTAGAGTATCGGTCTTACAAACCGGGGGTCACTGGTTCGATCCCAGTACCGCCCACCATTCTCAAGAGAAAACAATTTCAATAAAAATAAAATATTGCTTGAAAGGAAGTTATAATTTGAGCCAGGGAAGCGGGAAAAAAATTTGTCCTGTCAGAAAAAATCTAAAAGGCTCACCTCTTCGGCAAGTTTTTTGGAATCATTTTTCCAGCATATCCCCCATGGTTGTTTGATTATCAATCATCAGGGTGAGGTTGAAGCGGCTAACATGATGGCTGGCCTCTGGCTGGGAAAAGAGATCTCGGCCATGGCCGGTCAGCCCCTCAAATCCCTTCTAGAATTGCCTTCTCCTTTTGATGATCTGAGTTCCCTGTGGGAAAGAAAGGATGGACTAAGCTGGGACACAAGAATTGGTTCCAGAATTTTCCATTGTTCTCTTCTGCCTCTTCCTGAAGATTCGGCTCGAAAGGAAAAACTGGCCGCTCTCTTTATGGCTGATGTTACTCAGGAAAAACTCAGGGAAAAAAGAATTGCTAGCCAGCTCGAACAACAGAAATTTCTACTTCAACTGGCTTCTACTTTGCTCGTCTGTCCGGCCGAGAAAATAGAGGAAATTATTACTCTTTCCCTGAAAAATCTGGCTGAATACGCTCAGGCTGACCGGGCTTCCTTAATTTTAGAAAGAGGCGCAGGTCAGCTGGCCTCAATGGTAGCTGAATGGCAGGCCGAAGGTAGGCCATCTCTTCGCCATTTCTGGCAGAATTTTAATCCGACAGTTTTCAGGTACTGGTCTAAGATTATTTTAGAAAAAAGAGAGGCCGTACATCTCCACTCCATTTCTTCCCTACCTTCTGAGGCCGTAGCTGAAAAAAATTTTCTGGGAACGGCTGGAATCAAAAGCCTTCTTATGGTCCCCATACTTCAGGAAAAGAGAGTTATTGGCGCCCTTGGTATTTCCAGCCATCAGGAAATAGACTGGCCCGAAGAAACCATCAATCTGCTGCTCCTCGCCGCAGATATTTTTGCCAGTGCTTTTAAACGCCGCCAGCGCGCCCAGACCATGGCTGCCCTTGTCCGGATAGGCGAAGCGGCGGCTACGGCCGATAACCTTGAATCATTACTCGAGCTCATTCACCATTCTATTAGCCAGCTTCTGCCGGCCCAGAATTTTTATCTGGCCCTCTATGACCAGAAGAAAAAGCTTGTTTCTTTCCCCTATTTTGTTGATGAGAAAGACCCAAAACCTCAGCCCAGGGCTTTGGGCCGGGGTATAACCGAATATGTCCTGCGAACAGGAAAACCTCTTCTTGCCACCGCTAAGGAGATCGAAGAACTCGCGTCTAAGGGCGAAATCGAAGTTATTGGCACCATTCCCTTTGTCTGGCTGGGCGTCCCCCTGAAGATCAAAGGTCAGGCCATAGGCGTCCTGGCTGTCCAGAGTTATGACCGGAACGTCACCTATACCCCGGAAGATGAGGCCCTTCTTCGTCTGATTTCAGAAGATGTGGCCCTGGTTATAAACCGTAAAAGAAATGAGGCTGAGCTGGCAGAAAAGGAACAATTCCTGCGCAATATTTTCATGAGCATCCAGGATGGTCTTTGTGTTCTGGATAAAAATTTTAATATTTTAGGAGCCAACCCAGCCGTGGAAAAATGGTTTGGCCTGACCCTGCCCCTGGAAGGCCAGAAATGCTATCAGGCTTTTTATGGCCGACCTGAGCCCTGCGAGCCCTGTCCAACCAGAAAAGCCCTGGAAACCGGTTTACCTTCGATGGAAGTCATTCCTTTCTTCAGGATTGAAAACAGAGAAACTCGCTGGCTTGAAATTTTTGCCTTCCCCCTCATTGATAGAAAAAGCAGCCTGACTTCAGGGGCAATTGAATATATCAGGGATATAACTGATCGCAAAATTACCGAAAATCGGCTGAAGGAAAGTCTCAGAGAAAAGGATATCCTTTTACGAAAATTACATCACCGGGTTAAAAATAATATGCAGGTAATTTCTTCCTTACTCAATCTCCAGGCCAACCATACCTCTGACCCTTTTGCCCGGGAAATGTTCCGGGAAACCCAGCGCCGCATCCGTTCCATGGCTCTTGTCCATGAACAGCTCTACCAGTCAGCCAATCTCTCCAGAATTAATTTCGCCAGCTATCTTGATCATCTCTCCAGCCATCTCTTTCAATCCTGTGGAGTTAGCACCCATCGGGTTAAGCTAAAAAAGCAAACGGAAGAAATTTTTCTGGAAGTGAATACGGCTATACCCCTGGGCATGATCTTTAACGAGATTCTCACCAATTCACTTAAACATGCCTTCCCCTGGGGGAGAGAGGGAGAAATAATGGTCAATTTGACCCGGGTTGATGCCAATAGATGTCTTCTTGAATTGGCCGATAATGGAGTCGGGCTACCCGAAGATTTCTCTCTTGAAGAAAGCCAGACCCTGGGGCTACAAATTATCCACACCCTGAGTCAACAAATTCAGGCCGAGATAAAAATAGAGCGAAGTCAGGGCACTTCCTTCCGGATATTTTTCCCTTGCCCCCTTGAGCCAGGAGCACCATGATTTTTCCTAAAAAAATTTTTCTGTCCGAAAAAAATTTATGTTAAAAGACTATTATTAATAAGAAAATTATGAAGCCAAAAATACGGGTGCTTATAGTTGAAGATGAAACTATAGTTGCCCGCGATCTGCAAAATATGGTCGAGAAAGTCGGCTATGAGGTCTGTGGGCTGGCGACAACAGGTGAGGAAGCCCTCGAGCTGGCCTCGAGTCTCAAGCCTGATTTAGCTTTGGTCGATATTGTCATAAAAGGCTCCCTGGATGGAATTGAAATTGCAAGAAAGATCTGGCAGGAAATGGACATTCCAGTCATCTATGTAACTGCCTATGCTGATGAAAATACCCTGAATCGGGCCAGAGAAACCACCCCTTTCGGTTATATTCTCAAGCCCTTCGGGGAAAGAGAATTGCGAATTAATATTGAGATGGCCCTTTTTAAAAGTCAGCTGGATCTGAAGCTTAAAGAAAGGGAAAATCTTCTGGCCACCATTTTAAAGACAATTAAAGATGCAGTGATTGCTACTGATAGTGAAGGCCTGATTACCTTCTTTAACCCATCAGCCGAAAAACTGACCGGCTGGCGAGCAGCCGAGGCCCTGGCCCAGCCTTTAAATAAAGTACTTCAACTCGTCAATCCCCAGGACAATCCAGCCCTGGAATCTCTTCTTCCCGGCAATCTTTTCCTCAAATCCAGAAAGGGTGATCTGATTCCCGTTGAATACAATGCCTCATCTTTAAAAATTAAATCCCTCCTCTCAGGGGGAGAAGTTGTTGTCATTCATGATATAAGTGAGCGCTATCAGTCTCAAAAAGAAATTTTTGAAAGCTGGCAACGACTCGAAAGAGCTTTTGAAGGTACAATTCAGGCCCTGGCTCTGACCATTGAAATCCGCGATCCCTATACTGCTGGCCATCAGCGTCGTGTTAGTGAACTGGCAACAGCCATGGCGAAAGAACTAGGCTGGCCGGCCGAACAGATTCAGGCTGTGAGAATAGCTGGAGATATCCACGACATTGGTAAGATATCGATTCCAGCTGAAATTTTAAGCAAGCCTGCCAGGCTCAATGAGGTCGAATATTACCTCATTAAAACTCATCCTCAGGTTGGTTATGAAATTCTGAAAAATATTGATTTTCCCTGGCCCTTGGCTCAGATTGTTCTGCAACATCATGAAAGAATTGATGGTTCAGGCTACCCTTCTGGCCTTAAAGGTGAAGACATTCTTCCTGAGGCGAAATTGCTGGCCGTGGCGGATACGGTTGAAGCCATGGCCTCCCACCGACCCTATCGGGCTTCTCTGGGTATAGAAAAAGCTCTGGCTGAGATTTTAAAACTCAAGGGAATTCTCTATGATCCCGAAGCGGTTGATGTCTGTCTCCATTTATTTCGCAGACGCCACTTTGAGTGGTCTTTAATTTAAAGGATAAAAATTGAAAGCGCCCCCGACGGGATTTGAACCCGTGTTGCCGCCTTGAAAGGGCGATGTCCTAGACCTGGCTAGACGACAGGGGCGCTTTTGAATTTGAGCCGTGCTGGACTCGAACCAGCGACACCCGGCTTAAAAGGCCGGTGCTCTCCCTCTGAGCTAACGGCCCATCAGGGAACTTGTATATTTTAGCCTAAAGCCACCTGGAGTCAAGTTCAGGCAATGGGTTCAATTTTAACGATTACCCATCGCCCACGATAATTCATGTGAGTTGCTTCATCTTTCAGCTCATAACGGCGCAAATAAAAACGATAATTCCTTTGATTACCGGAACGGTCAGTTATTTTAAGTTCAACTTCTTTCGAATGAACTGTTCCGGTCAGGTTACGAACATTGGGAAGCTGAGTCATACCAAGAGAAAAAAGCGTTAATTCTTCTTCTTTGGCCGAAGCTGCTTTGGCCTCATTATAATTTTTTTGCAGCTCTTTATGAAGACTATATTCCTGGTCATACTTTGCCTGAGCTTCTTCTACTTTTTTCTTAGCCACGGCTCTGGCTCCAGCCGTACGGGCCGCCTCGAGTTCACTCTGGGCAACATCCAGAGCATCCTTCGCGTCCATAGTGGGCCCAACATGGTCCTCCACTTTCTTTTTAAGTTCAAGCTCCTTTTTATTAAGTTCGGGAAGTATGGCCGGCTCAACTTTCTCCGGAGTGACCGAGATAATCTGCCAGCTGGCAACCTCAAGCTCAACTGGCTCTATGGCCATGGTGGAAAGAGTAGTAACATCCCTTAACTGGATAGCATTAAAGTATCTTTTTAAAAGAGCCTCTTCCGGTTTGGAAGCGCAGCTCGCCAGAATAAAGAAAAGCATAGCCAGGCCAATAATTCCAAGCCCCTTCCTGGTCATTTTTCCTCCTTCCAAATAAAATTTTTTCCCTTAGATTTTACTTTGTTTTCAATGAAAAAAGCAAGATTTAACATTCGAGCTTCTTCAAAGAGAGGAGCAATGATTTGAAGTCCAATGGGCAAACCTTCCCCAGTTGAATCAATGGGCAGGGAAAGAGCCGGTAATCCTGCCAGATTGACCGCCACAGTGAAATAATCAGATAGATACATGGCTATGGGGTCCATCTTGGCTCCAAGATTGAAGGGAGGTTCAGGAGTGGTCGGAGTAAGAATCAGATCTACTCTTTTGAAAGTCTCCTGAAATTCCTGGGTGATAAGACGTCGCACCAGCCGGGCTCGACCATAATAGGCTTCATAATAACCAGCACTGAGGGCAAAGGTACCGATAAGGATTCTTCGTTTAACTTCAGGCCCAAAGCCGACGGTCCGGGTCAGGGAGTACATCGTTCTCAGACTGTGTTCTCCAGGATAGCGGAAACCATAGCGAACCCCATCATAGCGAGCTAAGTTGGAACTGGCCTCGGAGGGAGCAATAATATAATAACAGGGAAGGGCATAAGCCCATAATCTCAAATCTACTGGCTCAAGAATAAGACCTTCCTTCTCCAGGGAATGAAGAAGACTAAAATAGGCTGATTTTATTTCCGGGCTAACCTCTTTAATTTTTTCTTCGATTAAATAACCAATTTTCAGGCCGCTCACACCCTGATCGAGCCCCTGGGTATATTCAGGCACAGGTAATTTTGATGAGGTAGAATCATGGGGATCATTCCCGGCTATTATTTCGAGAAGCAGGGAAGCCTCCTCGACCGATCGAGTTAGAGGCCCTATCTGATCCAGGGAAGAAGCGAAGGCAACCAGGCCATAGCGAGAAACCCGGCCATAGGTTGGCTTAACTCCAACCAGTCCACAAAAGGCAGCAGGCTGCCGGATTGAACCGCCTGTATCAGAGCCTAAGGCGGCTAAGGCTTCCCGGGCCGCCACAGCGGCGGCCGAGCCGCCACTTGACCCGCCAGGCACCTTATTTAAATCATAGGGATTACGAGTAGGAAAGAAGGCAGAATTCTCGGTCGATGAACCCATGGCGAATTCGTCCAGATTGGTTTTACCAATAATGATGGCATCTTCAGCCAGAAGTCGCTCCACCACCGTGGCATTGTAAGGGGGAATATAGTTTTCGAGAATTTTTGAGGCGCAGGTGGTTCTTATACCTGCAGTTAAAATATTGTCTTTTATCGCGATCGGAACTCCGGCCAATCTTCCCTTTTCCTTTTTCTCATCAAGGCTTTTAGCTTTTTGCCAGGCATACTCTTCTGTGACAGTAATAAAAGCCTTCACCTGAGATTCTTTTTCCTTTATATTATTTAAATAAGCCTCCACTACCTCTGAAGCTTTGATTTCCCCCCGGCGGACGAAGTTGACAATCTCCATAAGATTTAATTCGATAATAGCTCGACTCATTTTCCCTCAATGACCCTGGGGACTTTAATAAAAGACTCATCCTTTTCCGGGGCGGCTTCAAGAACGACTTTTAAAGGAAAAGAAGGCTTAACCAGGTCAGGTCGCAGGGTAAGTCTCAATTCTTCCTGAAGCTCTACTCTGGTCTCAGCTAGAGGCAGTTCTCTTAACTGGCTCACCCAGGCGACAATTTTTTCTAACTGGGGTCTGAGCCTCTCCTTTTCTTCAGGATCAAGATAAAGACGGGCCAGCTCACAAAGATGGTCAAGGTCAAATTCGTAGCTCATGCGCCGCCATTATAGGCAAACTGCTCATAGAAAATCAACCTGAAGATTTTTTTATTTTTCTGTTGACAAGGCTATTTTTTTACATCTAAAATGCATTTCCTGAAATTGCCGTTTGAGGGATGAAGGCGGTTTCAGGTTGGATTGATGCAGGACATTAAAGTGAAGCGTGGTTAACTTGTTTTCCCCCTTTTTTTTAAAGGGGATCTTATTAATAATTATATGGCCTTTGCATTCATAGGCAGGAATAGAGGCTGTCCTGAGATAAGGGTAAAATTATCTCATCTTCTTCTACCCTTCTTTTTTCCTTTAGAAAATTATTTCCTTTTATTTTTTTCATATCCCATCCCAAGGAGGCTTCATGGAAATCCAGCGCCACGTTAAATATGAGGAGGAATTGGACAAATCCTTCCTCGAGGAAATTAAGGTTATGTCCGGGGCTGAGGACATTGACCGCTGTATTCAGTGTGGCACCTGCAGTTCCTCCTGCCCCATGTCTGTTTATATGGATTCACCACCCCGGAAAATTATTGCCATGATTAAGAACGGTTTTAAGGAAGAAGCCCTACGAAGCTTTACTATCTGGCTCTGTTCTTCCTGTTATACCTGCCAGGTTCGCTGCCCGGCCAAGATTGAAATCACTGAAGTTATGTATGCTCTCAAGAGAAAGGCCATTGAAGAAAAAGTCTATCCTCAGAATCTGCCTATCCCTGTGCTCGACCGGGAAATGTCCAGCTTAATCAAAAACTATGGCCGTAACTCCGAGCTCTGGCTCATCCTGAGGCTCTATTTGAAATCACGTAATCCCCTGGGATTGCTCAAAATGGCTCCCCTTGGTCTGAAACTGATGAAAACAGGTCGGATGAGCCTCAAGAGAGAAGCCATTAAAAATAAAAAGCAGCTTAAGCTTCTCTTAGCGTCTCTTAAGGAGGCTGCCTGATGAAAGATTATGTTTATTATCCAGGCTGTTCCCTCAAGGGAAATTCCAAACATTATGAAGAGTCCATTCTCCCTGTTTTCAGGGAGCTTGGTTTGCCCCTGGAGGAGCTGGAAGACTGGAATTGTTGCGGAGCTACAGCCTATTTTTCGGTCGATGATTTGATGGCGACAGCTATCTGCGGACGTAATTTAAGCCTGGCCGAAAAGAAACAAAAAAACATCATTGCTCCCTGTGCCGGCTGTTATCTGACCCTGAAAAAGGCCAATAAAGTCCTTCAGGGTAATTCTGACAAAGCCAGGAAAATACATCAGGCCTTAGAAAAGGCCGGTTGCCCCTATCAGGGCAGGATTGAGGTTAAACATCCTCTCGAAGTGCTGATAGAAGATATAGGTCTGGACCGGATTAAAGAAAGGGTTAGGTACCGGCTTACCGGTCTCAATGTGGCCTGCTACTATGGCTGTCAGCTGGTTCGCCCCTATACCGATTTCGATGACCCCGACTATCCCACCAAACTGGATCAACTCATGGCGGCTATCGGGGCAGAACCAGTCCCCTATTCCGCCAAGACCCGTTGCTGCGGCGGTTCTCTTACCGGAACCATCGAAGAAGTAGGCAAAAGACTCAACTTTATTCTGCTCAAAGAAGCCAAGCGCCGGGGAGCCGATGCTATCGTCACCCTATGTCCTCTATGCCAGTTTAATCTTGAAATATTGCAAGACAAGATGCTTAAAGATTATGGCGAAGATGTCACCATGCCCGTCCTCTATTTCAGCCAGCTCATGGGGCTTGCCTTCGGTCTGGCCAGGGAAGATCTGGGCTTTAATCGGTCCATTGTCGATCTCAAGCCTGTCTGGCAAAAACTTGCCATAGGAGGCCTCCGATGAATCAAAACGGTCAACCCAGAATAGGTGTTTTTATCTGCCATTGCGGAACCAACATTGCGGGCAAGGTCAATGTGAGCGAGGTGGTGGCCTTTGCCTCGCAACTCGATAATGTCGTTGTAGCCAGGGAATATAAATTTATGTGCTCCGATCCCGGTCAGGAGTTAATAAGGCAATGTATCCAGGATTTCAATCTTAATCGGGTGGTGGTGGCTTCCTGCTCACCTTTAATGCATGAACCAACTTTCAGGACGGTCACGGCAGAAGGTGGCCTCAATCCTTTCTTCTTCCAGATGGCCAATATCCGCGAGCAGGTCTCCTGGGTAACTGAAGATCCCGAAAAGGCCACCAAAAAGGCCAAAGCCATCGTCGCCGCAGCTGTGCGCAGGGTAGCCCTTCATGATCCTCTGGTCAAAAAGGAAGTTCCGGTAAGACCTGAGGTTTTAATTGTTGGTGGCGGGATTGCTGGTATTCATGCTGCTTTAACCTATGCCAATTCAGGCAAAAAAGTTTATCTCGTCGAGAAGGAGCCCTCTATTGGTGGCCATATGTCGCATCTCGACAAAACCTTTCCCACTCTCGACTGTGCTGCCTGTATTCTAACGCCCAAGATGAGCGAAGTCGGTAAGCATCCCAATATCGTTCTGATGACCTGGAGTGAGATTGAAGAGGTTTCAGGCTTTGTGGGTAATTTCAAGGTCAAAATCAGAAAGAAAGCGCGCTATGTCGATATCAGCAAATGTAATGGCTGTGGTGCCTGCTGGGAAAACTGTCCGACAACGATCACTCCTTCTGAAAGGATTATTAGGAAGGGAGATATCATCATTAAAAAAGTAGAAAAAGAAGCCTGAAATGAAACTCAAAGAAATAAAAGAATTGCTTCAGGCGGAATTAATTTGCGGGGAAAACCACCTGGAGACAGAAATTGAAACCGCCTGCGCTTCTGACCTCATGAGCGATGTCCTGGCCCTAGGCAAACCAGGCATGCTCCTGATTACGGGCTTAACCAATGTTCATAGCGTGCGCACCGCAGATATCATTGAAGCGAAAGCCATCGTCTATGTGCGGGGCAAAAGGCCTGATCAGGAAGGTATTACCCTGGCTACAAAAAAGGGAATTCCTTTGCTCACAACCAATCATTTGATGTACGAGGCCTGTGGAATTCTTTATTGCAGTGGCTTAAAAAGTGTCAAAGATACCGGGAAATGAAGTCTGGGTTCCAGAACGATGAAAAAGAGAGAGGCCTTGTCCAGAAGTTTTCCATTGTGGGTGGTGATTTTCATCATGCCGGCTATGTTTCCACCCAGATTAAAGAAATCCTTAAAGAACTGGGCATTGATTCAGCTATTGTGAGGAGAGCTGCTATCGCCGCCTATGAAGCTGAAATGAATGTGGTTATGTACGCTCATAGGGGAATATTTACCCTCGAAGTTACACCCGAGCAAATCAGGTTTCTGGTAGAAGATGAAGGCCAGGGCATTCCTGACATCGAGCTGGCCATGCAGGAGGGTTATTCTACCGCCACCCCGGAAATGAGAGAAATGGGCTTTGGCGCTGGCATGGGCTTGCCCAATATAAAAAAGAATGCTGACCGCTTTGAAATTACCTCTGAAGTGGGCAAGGGAACCTGCCTTAATATTACCATTTTTCTTAATCAAAGGAAGAGTCAATGAGCCAGTATTACCATTCGATCCGATTTGATGAGACCCGATGCCAGGGCCGGATGCGGTGTTTACGGATTTGCCCCACTCAGGCCATCCGGGTTCGCAAGGGCAAAGCCAGGATGCTTGAAGAAAAATGCATTGACTGCGGCGAATGCATTAATGTTTGCCCCAATGGGGCCATTATTCCCTTGACTGACCCCTTTGGCGAACTTAGTCGTTTTCGTTATACCATTGCTGTCCCTTCGCCGGCCCTCTATGCCCAGTTTGGCCGGGAAATTCTGCCCGATAAAATTCTTTCTGGCCTCAAGAAACTTGGTTTTGATGAAGCCATAGATCTGGCCTATACCTGTGGCGAGGTGAGCTTCGCCATTCAGGAATATCTGCGTAACTATAATGGACCAAAGCCTCTCATCTCCAACGCCTGCCCAACCGTGGTCCGCCTCATTCAGGTTAAGTATCCAGAATTAATTGATCACATTATTCCCATTGATACTCCCAGGGAAATTGCTGCGAGAGAAATAAAAAGGAAAAAGGCCAGGCAGCTCGAAATTCCGGAAAAGGAAATCGGAACTTTTTATTTAACTCCCTGTCCAGTGAAAATGATTTCCATCAAACAGCCAGCTGAAAAGGGCCGCTCCCATCTGGATGGTGCCCTGTCCATTGCTGATATATACGGGCCTCTACTTTCAGCTATGGAAAGTCTCGAAGAAAGCGAAAGTCCCCGACACGGTCTGGAAAGCATCTGCATTCTGGGGATTGGCTGGGCCATTTCTGGCGGGATGACTCGAACTCTGCGGCTGCGCAATTCCCTGGCCGTCTCTGGCCTGGCCGAAATCATTAAGGTCTTTGATGATATTGAAAAAGGAAAAATCAGAAATATTGATTTCATTGAAGCCTATTCCTGTACCCATGGCTGTGTTGGTGGCTCGCTTACGGTCGAAAATACTTATAGTTCCTATAATAAAATTGTAAAACTCATTGAAACCTTGGAATATGAAAAAATAAAGGCCTGTCCCGATATTAGAGAAGTTCGTCGTCGTTATGAGCAAAATTATTATTTCCTCGAAGGTAAACTTGAACCCAGGCCCTTAGCCCCCCTCGATGATGACCTAGGGCGGGCTATCCAGAAGAAAAAAATTAAAGAGAGTCTCTATGAGCAATTGCCCAAAATAGATTGTGCTGCCTGCGGTTCGCCCACCTGCCTTGCCTTTGCTGAAGATGTGGTTCAGGGGGAAGCGGAACTGCATGACTGTGTCTTTCTCTGGCCTCAAAAAATAATCCAGCTGGCTCAGGAAATTATTGATCTGGTGGAAAAAACCGGAATCAAAATAAAAAAGAAAGAGCAGGAATCCGAAGAAGGAAAATAATTCATGATTTTAAAAGAAATAATCAATCTTCTTAATCTTAAAGTTTTTACTTTAAAACCAGGATTAGAAAGGCAGGTTACAGGTGGTTATACCTCTGATCTTTTAAGTGATGTTATGGCCAATGCCAGAGAGGGTAATTTATGGATTACCCTTCAGATTCATCCCAATATTGTGGCTGTGGGTAAGCTTAAGGACCTGGCAGGGATTATTCTGGTCAATGGCCGCCAACCAGAGGAAGAATCCCGCCAGCGCGCTGAGGAAGAAGACCTGCCTTTGCTCGGAACCGAGGATAATTCCTTTGTCATTTCGGGAAAACTTTATCTTTTGCTGACAGAAAAGCAAAGAAAATGTTAAGGCCGGTGAAAACAGACCTTCATCTTCATACCTGTCTTTCTCCCTGTGCCGAGCTCTCCATGTCACCGCAAAAAATTGCTGCTCAGGCCAGGGAAAAGGAAATTGAGATTATTGGCATCTGCGATCATAACTCAGCTGAAAATATCCCGGCGGTAATTGAAGCTGGTCGCCGGCTTTCGGTCAGGGTGATTCCTGGGATTGAAGTCACCACCCGGGAAGAGGTTCATCTTCTGGCCCTTTTTTCAGAGCTTGAATCAGCCTTCAAGCTTCAGGAAGAAATTTATGCCCATCTTCCAGGGGAAAATAATCCTGATTTATATGGCTGGCAGGTTGTGGCTAATGAAAACGATGAGGTTTTAAGCTTTAACCAGCGACTCCTCATTGGCGCAACCACGCTCTCTCTTGAGGAAACAATCAATCTAATTCATGCCCATGGCGGTGTCGTTATTGCCTCTCATATCGATCGGCAGGCATTCAGCCTTCTCGGACAGCTGGGTTTTATTCCTTCTGGCTTATCCCTTGATGCTCTAGAAATTTCACCTCGAACATCTCTTGACGAAGCCAGGAAAAAATTTCTCTATGACTATCCCCTGGTCACTTTTTCAGATGCTCATCGGATTGAGGAAATTGGCGCAGCCACAACTTCCTTTTTACTGGCTCGCCCTGACTTTGAGGAAATTGTCCTGGCTTTAAAAGGCCAGGAAGGGAGAAAAATTTTAAATTGAGGCCGGGCATGGAAGACCTTTCACTTCACATTCTGGATATTGCCGAGAATTCAGTGGAAGCTGGCGCCACTGTTGTGAAGATTTCTCTGATTGAAGATCGCCGCGCTGATCTTTTAACTCTTGAAATTCAGGATAATGGTCGGGGCATGAATCCTGAGGAATGCCAGCGAGCTCTTAATCCCTTTTATACCACAAGAACTACCCGGAGATTCGGCTTTGGTCTTCCCTTTCTTAAAGAAGCCTGCGAGGCAGCTGGGGGCCATCTTACCCTTGAATCAGCTGCAGGTCAGGGAACCAGGGTTACGGCCACCTTTCGTTTGAGTCATCTTGACCTGAAGCCAATGGGCGATATCGCTTTAACCATAATAACTTTAATTGCCGGCCATCCAGAAATTGAATGGCATTATTATCACCGAAAAAATGATTTCGAATTCACCTTCAGCACCAGGGAATTCAAGGAAAATTATCCAGAAATAGCTATCAATCATCCTGAGGCCTTAAAGGCTATCAGGAATCATATTGATAAGAATTTATCCATATTAAGGAGGGAACATGATCGAGGCCAAAGTCTCTGAAATTCTCAACAAATATGCTCGCGATGAGAGTTCCCTCATCGCCATGCTTCAAGATCTTCAGGAAGAATATTCCTATCTTCCCCGGGAAGCTCTGGAGCAAATCTCCCGGGAAATGAACGTCCCCCTGAGCCGGATTCTGAGTCTGGCCACTTTTTTCCGGGCATTCAGCCTCAAACCCAAGGGAAAACATCCCATCAATGTCTGTCTGGGAACAGCCTGCCATGTCCGGGGCGCCCAGCTCATTCTGGAAAAATTTGAAAGGGAGCTGGGAATAAAAACAGGAGAAACCACCAAGGATCTTCTCTTCAGCCTGGACGCTGTGCGCTGCCTCGGTTGCTGTGGTCTGGCCCCGGTGGTCATGGTAGGCGAAGAAGTTCATGGTAAAGTTACCCAGACCAAAGTCCCGGGAATAATTAAAAAATATAAGAAATAAGGAGGCCAGAAATGCCAAAACTTACCATAGAGGAATTGGAAAAATTAAGAGAAGAAGCTAGGAAAACCACCTTTATCCGTGAACAAAGCGAGTTCAGGGCGAAAATTAACGTTCATATGGGTACCTGCGGTCTGGCTGCCGGAGCTCGAAATATTTTAAACGCTTTCCTGCGGGAAATTGAAAAGCGAGGCCTGACCGATGTTCTGCTGACGACTTCAGGCTGTGCTGGTCTTTGCAGTCGCGAACCGATGGCCACCATCGAAATTGTCGGTCAGGCTCCGGTAAAGTATGTTGACTTAACTGAGAAAAAAGCCCAGGAAATTTTTGAAAAACATATTTTAGGTGGGGAAATCGTTACCGCCTATGCCCTGGGCATTGGCAGCGAAAAAACAGACCTCTAAAAGAAGGAGTGAAAAATGGGTGAAGCAAAGGAAAAGCTTTATCGGGTTCATCTCATGGTTTGTGCCGGAACAGGCTGCGTTTCCAACCGGGCTTTTGAAATAAAGGAGGCTCTGGAAAAGGAAATTAAGAAGCGGGGCCTCGAAAATGAGGTCATGGTGGTGACCACAGGTTGCAATGGCTTCTGTGAAAGAGGCCCTTTAATGGTGGTTCAGCCCGGAAATATTTTTTACCAGATGCTAACCGTTAAAGATATTCCCTATTTAGTCGAGGAACATTTGCTTAAAGGCCGGCCGGTGCAAAAATTAATGTATCAGCCCCCGGAAGAGAAAAAGCCAGTTCCGGTTCTATCCGAAATCAACTTCTTCAAAAAGCAGGTTCTGGTGGCTCTCCGTAACCGGGGTTTGATTGATCCTGAAAAAATTGAGGATTATATTGCCCGTGATGGCTACAAGGCTCTGGTTAAAGCCTTAACCCAAATGACACCTGAAGAAATAATCAAGGAAATCCAGATTTCTGGCTTAAGAGGACGCGGTGGAGCTGGCTTCCCCACAGGCTTGAAATGGCAGCTTGTCCGGGAAGCTATCTCGCCTGACGGCGAAAAATATCTGGTCTGCAATGGCGATGAAGGCGACCCTGGAGCCTTCATGGATCGAAGCATTCTCGAGGCTGATCCACATTCAGTCATTGAAGGTATGCTCATCGGGGCCAGAGCTATTGGCGCCACTAAGGGCTTCATTTATGTCCGCAATGAATATCCCTTGGCCGTTAAAAGAGTCCTGATTGCTCTCGATCAGGCCCGGGAATATGGCCTGCTCGGCCATGATATTCTCGGCACAGGCTTCGATTTCGATATCCGGGTCGTGCGGGGAGCTGGAGCCTTTGTCTGTGGTGAGGAAACGGCTCTATTAGCTTCAATTGAAGGCCGCCTGGGTGAACCCAGGCCCAGGCCGCCCTATCCAGCCGAAAAGGGTCTGTGGGGTAAGCCGACCTGCATCAATAATATTGAAACCTGGGCCAATGTTCCGGTCATCATCGATCGAGGCGGCAAATGGTTTGCCTCTATTGGCACGGCCACAAGTAAAGGGACCAAGGTCTTCTCTCTTGTCGGAAAAATCAACAATACCGGTCTCGTTGAAGTCCCGATGGGCATTACCCTGCGAGAAATCATCTATGACATTGGTGGCGGCATTCCTGGTGGCAAGAAATTTAAGGCTGTGCAAACAGGTGGGCCCTCTGGTGGTTGCATCCCCGCCGAACTTATAGATCTTCCCATTGATTATGAAAGCTTAACTCAAGCTGGCAGCATGATGGGTTCAGGCGGCATGGTGGTTATGGATGAAGATACCTGCATGGTCGATGTAGCCCGCTATTTCCTCTCCTTCACTCAGGATGAAAGCTGCGGCAAATGTACCCCCTGCCGGGAGGGAACTAAGGCCATGCTTGATATTTTGACTCGAATTACTGAAGGTAAGGGAACCGAGGAAGATCTGATTCTTTTAGAAGAACTGGCCCATACGGTTAAAGAGGCCTCCCTCTGTGGTCTGGGCAAAACAGCACCCAATCCGGTTTTAACCACTCTGCGTTATTTTCGAGATGAATACATTACCCACATCAGGGATAAGAAATGCCCGGCCCATGTCTGTCGCCAGCTGAATGTTTATACCATAGATCCCCAGATCTGCCTCGAAAAAGGCCATGGCTGCGATGTTTGCCGCCGCAATTGTGCCTCTGAGGCCATCCTTGGAGCTAAAGGAGAGGCCCACAGAATTGATCAATCGAAATGCATTAAATGCGGCGTCTGTTATGATGTCTGTAACTTCGGCGCCGTAAAGGTTGAGTGAGGAGGTTTAAAAGATGATTAACGTAACCATTGATGGCAAAACAATTCAGGTAGAAGAAGGGACAACCATCTTAAAAGCGGCAGAAAAACTGGATATAAAGATTCCCACTCTGTGTTATCATCCCCTCCTTGAGCCCTATGCTGCCTGCCGGGTCTGTCTGGTAGAGGTAACTTTAAAAGGAAAAACAGATCTCGTGACTTCCTGTAATACCAGCGTCGTGGAGGGCATGGAAATTCAAACGGCCTCGCCTCGAGCCCTTCAAAGCCGTCGTCTAAACGTGGAAATGCTCTTAGCCCGTGCTCCTGCGGCCGAGCCTGTGCAGAGACTGGCGGCAGAAATGGGTATTGACAAACCTCGTTTTCCTATCCGTGATCCCCAGGAAAAATGCATCCTCTGCGGGCTATGCGTCCGGGCCTGCGAACAGGTAGTAGGTGCCTGCGCCATTAGCTTTGTTGATCGTGGTATTGAAAGAAAGGTCATGCCACCCTTTGGCGAACCTTCAGCTGCCTGCATTGGCTGCACTGCTTGCGCTTACTTCTGTCCGACCGGAGCTATCACTTATGAGGATAAATATGGACGTAAGGTCATTCATTCAGAGCTCTATCTTGGTCCGTCTACGGCTATCAGGGTTCCTATACGTCAGGCTGTTCCCATGGTTCCCTTCATTGATGAAAAGGCCTGCATTCACTTTAAAACAGGCCAGTGTAAACTCTGTACCAAGGTTTGTGAACGGCAGGCCATCAATCATGAAATGGAAGATGAGGTCGTGGAGGTTGAAGTTGGCTCCATAATTCTGGCCACAGGTTTCAAACCCTTTGAGGCTCGCCGCATTCCTGCCTATGGCTATGGGCGGCTACCTAATGTTATCACGGCCCTTGAATTCGAACATTTAGTTAATGCTTCTGGCCCGACAGGTGGTAAAATTCTTCTGGCCAATGGGGAGGAACCAAAATCGGTAGGTATAGTTCATTGTGTCGGCTCAAGGGATGAAAATTATAATGAATACTGCTCCCGGGTATGCTGCATGTATTCCCTTAAGTTTGCCCATTTGATTAAAGAAAAAACCAAAGCTGAAATCTATGATTTTTACATCGATATGCGTTGTTTCGGGAAAGGTTATGAAGAATTCTATCATCGGCTGCTTGAAGAAGGAACCAAATTTATTCGTGGCCGGGTGGCTGAAATAACCGATCTGGCTGTCACCAGAGAGGAAGAAGGTAAGCTCATTATCCGGGTGGAAGATACTCTGCTGGGAGTGATCAGGAGAATACCGGTTGATATGGTTATTCTGGCGACAGGACTTGAGCCAAGTCTCGACCATAACCAAATAGCCAAGACCTTTAATATCTCCTGCAGCCAGGACATGTTCTTCCTTGAAAGACATCCCAAACTGGCGCCTGTTTCTTCTTTTTCCGACGGCATCTTTCTGGCTGGTTGTTGCCAGGGCCCGAAGGATATTCCTGATACTGTGGCTCAGGCTGGCGGTGCGGCAGCAGAAGCCCTGGCCCTGGCTGATAAAGGAGCCTTTGCTCTGGAACCAGTCACGGCTGAGATCAGTGAAGAACTGTGCTCAGGCTGTCAGATCTGTGTCGGCCTCTGCCCGTTCAATGCCATTACCTATGATCGGGAAAAGGATATTTCCATAGTTAACGACGCCCTCTGTAAAGGCTGTGGGACCTGTGTGGCCGCCTGTCCATCAGGAGCAGCCCAGCAGAAACATTTTCGTGATAAACAGATTATGGCTGAAATCGAGGGCATACTGCTCCTTTAAGCTTATTTTAAAAATAAAAAATGGAAATTTACTTTGCCAATCGTATATAATTTAATCTTTATAAATGAAGAGCCCTTGTTTTAAGAGGAGGCAATGATGAGCAATGTTTCCTTTGAGCCCCGCCTGGTGGGGTTTCTCTGCAACTGGTGCTCCTACACCGGGGCTGACCTGGCCGGCACTGCCAGGATGGTTTATGCGCCCAATATTCGTATCATCCGGGTTATGTGCAGCGGTCGGGTTGACCCCCAGTTTATTTTAAAGGCCTTTCGGGAAGGGGCTGATGGCGTCCTCATTTCCGGCTGTCACCCCGGAGACTGCCATTATCAGGAAGGTAATTATAAAGCCTTAAGACGTTATAAGCTCCTTCTGCGGATGCTGGACCAGCTGGGGATAGAGAAGGAAAGATGTCGGCTGGTCTGGGTTTCAGCTTCGGAGGGAGCTCGTTTTCAGCAAATTGTTAATGAATTTACCGAACAAATCCGTCGCTTAGGACCGCTTAATTTCAAATTTGATGGAGGTTCCCATGAGTAAACCCAAAGTTGCCTTTTATTGGTGTGCTTCCTGCGGTGGCTGCGAGGAAGCGGTCGTAGATCTGGCTGAAAAAATACTGAAGGTAGTGGAAGCGGTGGATATCGTTTTCTGGCCTGTGGCCATTGATACCAAGAAAAAAGATGTGGAGGCTATGCCTGATGGTTCCATTGCGGTGAGCTTTATTAATGGTTCGGTCAGGCTCTCTGAGCAGGAAGAAATGGCTCATCTTCTACGTCGCAAATCTCAGCTGGTGGTGGCCTTTGGCAGCTGTGCTCATCTGGGAGGAGTACCAGGCCTGGCTAATTTCTGGAATAAAGAAGCTATCTTTCGCCGGGCCTATTTTACCACTCCTTCCACCGTTAATCCTGATGGAGTTGTCCCCCAGGAAAGAGTTGTTGTTGAAGGCAAAGAATTAACTCTACCAGCCTTTTATGATACGGTCAGGGCTCTGGATCAGGTCATTGATGTTGATTATTATCTGCCCGGATGCGCTCCGCCGCCTCAGCTTGTCTGGAATGCTGTTGTGGCCATCCTTGAAGGGAAATTACCGCCCAAGGGCTCTGTTCTTTCCCCCAATAAATCACTCTGCGATGATTGTGACCGGAATAAAACCAAGCCCGAAAAGCTAAGCATTAAAGAATTCAAGAGACCCTGGGAAATCATGCTTGACCCCGAAAAGTGCTTCTTGGCTCAGGGAGTTATCTGTATGGGCCCGGCCACCAGAACCGGCTGTGAGGAGCGCTGCATTTCGGCTAATATGCCCTGCCGGGGCTGCTTCGGCCCGACCGATCAGGTCTATGATCAGGGGGCTAAATTCCTTTCAGCCCTAGCTTCCCTTATCGAAGCCAAGGATGAGAAAGAAATTGAAAAAATTGTTGAGACGATTGTTGATCCGGCCGGGACTTTTTATCGCTTCAGCCTGCCCAAATCAATTCTCGGCCGGAGAAAAATGGAGGCCATAAAATGAGTCAGAGAATAACTATTGATCCCATAACCAGATTAGAAGGCCATGGCAAGATTGAAATCTTTTTGAATGAAGCCGGCGATGTGGAAAGGGCTTTTCTTCAGGTGCCGGAATTAAGAGGCTTTGAGCAATTTGCCGTTGGCCGGCCCGTCGAAGAGATGCCCCGAATCACTCCCCGCATCTGCGGTGTTTGCCCGACAGCCCATCATATGGCTTCAACTAAGTGTGTTGATGCTGTCTTCCACGTGGAACCGACATCAACAGCTCGCAAGATCAGAGAACTGATTTATAATGCCTTCATGATGGAAGATCATACCCTGCATTTCTTCTTTTTAGGAGGCCCCGATTTTGTTGTTGGTCCTCAGGCACCCGCCGCAGAAAGAAATATTCTCGGGGTTATTGGTAAAGTTGGTCTGGAAATTGGCGGTCAGGTTATCAAAACCAGACGAGAGGTCCGTGACATAATCAATTACCTTGGCGGCAAGGTCGTCCATCCTGTTTGTGGCCTGCCGGGAGGCGTTTCTAAAGGATTGGATGAGGAACATCGCCTGCAATTCCTGGAAGTGGCCCGTAACGCCGTTGAATTTGCCAGATTCGCCCTGAAGATTTTTGATGACGTTGTTCTCAAGAATAAAGAATACGTGGATCTGGTTCTGGGCGATGCTTATAAATTAACAACATACTATATGGGTTTAGTTGATGATAATAACCGGGTTAATTTTTATGACGGCTGGATTCGGGTGGTCGATCCTGAAGGCAAAGAGTTTGCTAAATTTAAACCGGCCGATTATCTCGATCATATCGCCGAGCACGTTGAACCCTGGACCTATATCAAATTCCCCTATCTGAGGAAGCTTGGCTGGCGGGGGTTTATTGAAGGCAAAGAGACAAGTATCTATCGTGTGGCTCCACTCGCCAGATTAAATGCCTCTGATGGCATGGCCACTCCCCTGGCCCAGCAGGAATATGAAAGAATGTATGAGGTTCTGGGAGGCAAACCAGCCCATAATACCTTAGCTTTTCACTGGGCTCGCCTGATTGAAGCTCTACAGGCAGCTGAAGCCATGGTGGCTTTACTTGAAGATAAAGAAATTACCAGCCCCGATATCCGCCGGATTCCGACAGAAACGCCTACAGAAGGCGTCGGCGTGGTCGAAGCTCCCCGGGGGACTCTCATTCATCATTACAAAACAGATGAACGCGGTATAGTCACTGAAGCTAATCTTATTGTGGCCACAATGAATAATTCAGCCGCCATAGCTATGTCGATTGAAAAGGCAGCCAGGGCTTTCATCAAAGGAGGCAAAATTTCTGAAGGGCTCCTCAATCTGGCCGAAATGGCCTTTCGCCCCTATGATCCCTGCCATGCCTGCGGAACTCATGCTTTACCCGGGGACATGCCTTTAATCATAAACATATACGATTATCGGGGTGAATTAATTAAGGTTTTGAAAAGAGACTGAATTTCAAAATAATTTTGAAAATATTAAAGTAGCTGGATAAGGCTTTTTCGGGGAAAGAAGTTCAAACTGATTTAAAGTTAGGAGAAAACCAGGTCCTTGTCTGGAACTAGCCCATTACTCATTAAAAGACAATTCTAAATGCAACGGGTAATTCTTTCTCTTCGCACCAAGCTCATTCTGAGTTTTCTGGCCGTAATTATTGTTGGTGGTCTCATTTCTCTCATCATAGGCTCCCGTTTAGTGCGTAATACCCTCATTGCTCAAGCCCAGCTCAAGGTTAAGCATGACTTAGCTTCTGCCTGGATGGTCTTCAATGAAAAACTCAATGATATCCGGCAGATTGTCACCCTGACTGCTTCCCGGGAAAGTATTGTCGAGGCTTTAAAAAGAGGCGATACCAATCTGCTTCAAAGGTATTTGAATCGAGTCAGAATTGACTTTGGGCTGGATATTTTAACTCTGACTGACAGCACGGGCAGAGTTATCGTTCGCACCCGTAATCCAGAGATAACCGGTGATGACCAATCCCAAGATGAATTGGTTCGACTCGCTCTTAAAGGGGCTATCGTGGCCTATCCACAAATAATCACGGCTGAGAACCTCAGGCTTGAAGGAAAGGATCTCGCAGCCCAGGCCTTTATGGAATTTGTTCCCACACCTCGAGCGGCTCCCAGGACGCAGAATTTTGAAGCGAGCGGTCTTGTCCTTAAAGCCGCTGCCGCTGTTCAGGATGAAAGACATCGTCCGGTCGGCGTTCTCTATGGAGCCATTCTTCTCAATCGCAATTACGAAATTGTTGACCGCATCAAAGAAATAGTCTTCAAGGGAGAAAAATATAAGGGAAGGGATGTGGGGACAGCCACTATCTTTCTTCATGACCTGAGAATATCGACCAATGTGCGCAATGAAAAAGGCGAAAGAGCCATTGGCACTCTTCTTTCCGCTGAAGTAAAAAAAGCTGTTTTAGATGAGGGTAAAGCCTGGATAGATCGCGCCTTTGTTGTCACTGACTGGTATATTACTGCTTATGAGCCTATTAAAAATGCTGAAGGTAAAATCATCGGCATTCTCTATGTAGGCATGCTGGAAAAACCCTATATTGATACGGCCAATCGCTTAATGCTGACTTTTACGGCCATGGCCTCCCTTTGCGTTATTTTTCTTCTCATTATTCTCTATTTCTCAACAACCCAGATTATCCGTCCACTGCAGAAAATGGTCGTGGCCACTCAGGAAATTACCCGGGGCGATCTCTCCCCTAAGGTGGAAATAAATTCCCGCGATGAACTTGGCATTCTGGCCGCTTCTTTCAATGAAATGATTGACAAGCTCCGCCGGGCCAATGAAGAACTCGTCGAGTGGGGAAAAACCCTGGAGAAAAAAGTGGAAGAAAGAACAAGAGAATTAACAGAAATGCAGACTAAACTCCTGCAATCGGAAAAGCTGGCTTCACTGGGCAAACTGGCTGCCGGAGTCGCTCACGAAATTAATAATCCCTTAGGAGCCATCTTAATTTATAGCCATCTTCTTCTTGAGGAGACCCCCAAAAATACGCCTGCCTATGAAAATCTAAGAAAAATTGTCAAGGAGACCAGCCGCTGTAAGGATATAGTCAAGGGCCTACTGGAGTTTGCCCGGCCCAAAGAGCCCGAAATGGTGCCCACCGACATCAATGAAACTGTCGAGCGGGCCTTGAGCCTGGTGGAAAAACAGGCCCTTTTTCAGAATATTACCATAAAAAAAGAATATGGACAGCTGCCACGCATCATAGCCGATCCCTCTCAGTTACAGCAGGTCTTCATGAATATTATCATTAACGCCGCTGAAGCCATGGATGGCCGGGGTACTCTGACCATCAAAACTTCTCTCAATTCTGATAAGGAAATAATAAAAATAGCTTTTACCGATACCGGTCATGGCATCCGGCCCGAAGATATGTCCAGGCTTTTTGAACCCTTTTTTACGACTAAAGAGGTGGGTAAGGGAACAGGACTTGGCCTGGCTATCAGCTACAGCATCATTCAGAAGCATCAGGGAACAATTGAAGTTGAAAGTCGGGTCGGGCAGGGTTCAACATTTACTGTAATTCTACCACTGCGAAGGGAATTTACAGATGATAGAAAAAGCCCAGATACTAATAATTGATGATGAAGAGGCCATTCGCGACGCCATGAGTCAGGTGCTGACTCGCGAAGGCTACCAGGTTAAAGAAGCCCGGGAAGGTCGGGAGGGGCTTGAACTCTTTCAAAAAGAAAATTTTCATCTAGTTTTTCTTGATCTTAAACTTCCGGGCATGAAAGGCATGGATGTTCTTTCCAGGATGAAAGAAGTCAGCCCGGAGACACCTGTTATTATCATCACTGGCTACAGCTCCATAGAATCGGCCGTGGAAGCTATGAAAAGGGGTGCTTTTGATTACATGCCCAAGCCCTTCACGCCTGATGAACTCCGGGTGATAACCCGAAAAGCCCTGGAAACGCGCCGCCTTCTCTATGAAAACCTTTATTTGAGGCAGGAGCTCGAGACCAAAATTGAATTTGAACTGGTCATTGGGCAGAGCCCGGCCATGCAGAAAGTTCTGGACATAGTTCGCCGGGTCGCGCCAACAGAAAGCACTGTTCTTATTACTGGAGAAAGCGGCACAGGTAAAGAATTGATTGCCCGGGAAATTCACCGTCACAGCCCTCGCCGCCAGGCCCCTTTTGTTGTGGTCGATTGTGGAGCTCTGGTTGAAACCTTATTTGAAAGTGAGCTCTTCGGCCATGTTAAGGGATCCTTCACTGGCGCCCACGAAACCAAGCATGGACGCTTTGAAGTGGCTGATGGTGGTACCATTTTCTTCGATGAAATCTCTAACATCGGCCCGAATATTCAGGCCAAACTTCTGCGGGTGATTCAGGAAAGAGAGATAACCAGGATTGGCAGTAATCGACCCATAAAGGTGGATGTAAGAATCCTGGCGGCTACGAATGAGAATCTGGCTGAACTTGTCCGGAAAGGGAAGTTCAGGGAGGACCTTTTCTATCGTCTGAACGTTGTTCCCCTGCATCTGCCTCCCTTAAGAGAAAGAAAGGAAGATATTCCTCTTCTGGTCGACCATTTCTTGCAGAAATACAGTCGCCGGTCTAAAAAAGCTATAAAAGGAATTACAGCTAGAGCTTTGAAATCGCTGATTGACTATGACTGGCCTGGAAATATCCGTGAACTCGAAAATACTATCGAAAGAGCTGTTGTTTTAGTCAGGGGAGAAATGATTGACCTAGAAGACCTTATGCCTCATGGAATTTCAGCCCAGCCGCCTTCTCTTTCACCCTGGATGCCACCCTTTCGGACCCTGGCTGAAATCGAAAAAGATTATATAAAAGCAGTCCTGAAAGAGTATAAGGGAAACAGAAGTCTGGCGGCCAAAGTTCTCGGCATTGACCGCAAAACCCTCTGGGCTAAAATCAAAAAATATCAAATTGACCTTGATTCAATCTAAGTCAGCTTAAAAAAATGTCTTTTTTCCCCAGGCTGGGGAAATTTTTCTCTATTTTTTAATCATTTTTTTTCCGCTTTTGAAAAAAGGAAAGAGCTTGTTCTAACTTTAATTTTTTCATATATTTAGCCTAGCAAGAAAAAAAGGAAATTCATTAAATCAGGCACGAATCTTGCTGTTTTTATAAAGGGATGCAGGATTCGTTCTTTCAAATATAAGGAGGATAACTCATATGCCATTAAAGGAAAGAAGCCATGAGGATACTCAAGCTTAAAAGAAAAAATCTTTTCTCTTTCCTTCAGGCCATCTCTGATGGAGCTGAGCTCTGGGGACCGGTTAAAAAAGGCGATCAAACTATATTTGATTTTATCCGGCCCGAAGAAATTGGCCGGCTGAATCTCAATTTTACCCGAACGCTTTTGCCGCCCAAAAAAATCTTTGTTCCCCCCAGCTTTAATATGTTTCACTTTACAGCCCGAGGTTATGAAGAGGATTACTCCTGGATCAGGGAGCGCATTCTCTTTGGTGTCCATCCCTGTGACATTCATGGTTTACTTAATCTGGATCGAATTTTTGTCCAGAACTATCCTGATAGTTATTATGTTCAGGCCCGCCAGAAAACTCTTATCCTTGGTCTGTCCTGCTGGCCCGATGACTATTGTCTCTGTCAATCAACCCATACGGACATCATCGAAGAGGGCTTTGATCTCTTTTTCTCCGAGCTCGGCGAGGAATATCTGGTCTGGATTGGCTCAAGTAAAGGTGATGATCTCATTCGAATGAAACCTGATTTCTTTGAGGAAGGTCTTAATCAGAAGGATATCGAAAAATATATAGAATGGCGAGAAAAAAGGGCCCAGGCCTTTCGTGCCCGAATCAATTTTGTTTTTATGCCCGATTTATTGGAGCTCAAATACAATGATCCGATCTGGGAAAAGGCCGGGTCAGCCTGCCTGGCTTGCGGTTCCTGCTCCATGGTTTGTCCCACTTGCAATTGTTATAACGTAAGAGATGAAATTGCCCTTGCCAACAAACCAGGCCGGAGAATTCGCGAATGGGATTCCTGTACGCTTCTCGAATATTCTCTTGTGGCTGGCGGAGAGAATTTCCGGGGTAAGAAATCTCTGCGTCTTAAGCTCTGGTATACCCATAAGCTTCAGGCCTTTGGTTCAAAATATGGCAAACCAAGCTGTGTTGGCTGCGGTCGCTGTCTCGTGACCTGTCCTGTGGGCATAAATGTTAAAACCATCTCTGATTCCCTGGAGGGAAAAGAAGTTGAGGCCTTCTGGGCCCGATTTTCAGCCGAGGTGAAACCATGAAACCTGAAACAAAATTAAATCAAGTTAATCCCTTCCGGCCCGAGCCTGCCCGCATTGTCCGGGCCTATAACCTGACCCCAGGAGTAAGATTCTTTCAGGTACGTCTGGTTGATATGGACAGGGCCTTAAGTTTTCGTTATCGTCCCGGTCAATTCGCCATGATTTCTGTGCTCGGAGCAGGAGAAGCGCCTTTCTCCATTTCTTCCACGCCCTCCCGACCCGGGTTACTTGAATTTTGCATCCGCAAGGCTGGCTCGGTCACCAATGCTCTTTTCAAGCTCAGGGAAAACTCCATCATTGGATTGAGAGGCCCCTATGGTAACGGCTTTCCCATAGAGGCCATGGAAGGAAAGGATATTCTGATTGTGGTGGGTGGTCTTGGAGCAGCTCCCCTTCGTTCAGTTCTTCTTTACTGCCTGGACAATCGAGACCAATTCGGTCGGGTCATTGTCCTCTATGGGGCCAAGAGACCGGCTGAAATGATTTTCCGGGAAGAATATTTTGACCTGAAAAAAAGATTGGACCTGGAATGTTATCTGACGGTTGACGCTGATGACACCGGCACCTGGACCGAAAATTTTGGCGTCGTTACAACCCTCTTTCCCAAGCTGAAGGATATTAATCCGATTAATACCTATGCTCTTGTCTGCGGACCGCCTGTCATGTACAAATTTGTTATCCGGGAACTTATTAAACTGAACATACCTAAGGACCAGATCCTCATGACCCTTGAAAGAAGGATGAAATGCGGTGTCGGCAAGTGTGGCCACTGCGCTATTGACTATATCTATACTTGTCTTGATGGTCCGGTTTTTACCTACTGGGACGTGCTCCATATGAGAGAACTTATTTAGGGAGGCAGGAAATGGAAAAATTGAAAATAGGTATTTATGAACTCACTGGCTGTGCCGGGGATGCATTGCTCATCCTTGATTGTGAATCGCAGCTCATCGATATCTTTCAGGCAGCCGATATTGAAGCTTTTCTCATGGCGAAAAGTGACAACAGCCATGGTCCGGTCGATATCGCTCTGGTTGAAGGCTCAGTCACAACAAAAGAAGAAAAAGAAGAGCTTTTAGCTATCCGCAAGCGGGCTGGCCTGGTCATTGCCATGGGCAATTGTGCCTGTGAGGGTGGCATCCAGGCTGCCCTGACAGCTTCGGGAAACTGGTCAGAGGAGTTCCGTCAGGTTTATAAGGATCTAAAACACACCAATGTTAAGCCCATTTCCTCCCAGCCCATAGATGCTTTCGTGAAAGTTGATTATTATCTTCCTGGCTGTCCCATTGGTCAGGAACAATTTTTGACCACTTTCACCCGTCTTCTGGCCGGCCACCCGCCTGAACTTTACCGCTTCCCTGTCTGTCTGGAATGTAAGTGGAGAGAAAACGATTGCCTGCTAAATAAAAATGTGGCCTGCCTCGGTCCATTAACCAGAGCGGGCTGTGGAGCTGTCTGCCCCAGTCATAACCTGCCCTGTGTTGGTTGCTGGGGACCGGCTGAGGAAGCCAATCGTTGGGCTGAATTCCAGCTGCTCCGGGAAAAAGGCTTTGATCTCGAAAGCATTCAGAGAAAAATGACCATGTATGCTGGCACAACCATTGTTGACTTTTTTAAGCAATTGAAAAAGGAGAAGCGCTGATGAGGAAAACCATAACCATTGACCATTTAGCCCGGGTTGAAGGCAATGGCAGCCTTGTGGCCACTCTTGATGGCCGGGTTGTCACTGAAGTCAAATTCCTTATAAATGAAGGGCCCAGGCTGATTGAGAGACTGGCTGTGGGTAAAACGCCGGAGGAAGACGTCAGCCTGGCTCCCCGCATTTGCGCCATTTGCACCCTTTCCCATAAAAATGCGGTTATCAGAGCCATGGAAAATGCCCTCGGCCTCCAAGTGCCGGCAAAGGTTACCCTGCTTCGAGAGCTGATGCATCTCGGCGAATTTATTGAGAGTCATTCCCTGCATCTTTATTATCTGGCTCTGCCTGATTATGTTGGTTTTCCCAATGCTATTGCCATGGCTTCTCGTTTCCCCTTTGAGGTTAAAATTGCCCTGGAAATGAAGCAATTTGGCAATCATATCATGAAGGTTTTAAGTGGACGCTTTATCCACGGCGAAAATCCGGTCATTGGCGGCTTCGGGCGTTATCCCACCCGGGAAGAGCTTCTTTTTATTAAAGCCAGAGCCATTCAGTTCATGCCTTTTGTTCATAAAACGACCGAGCTTTTCTGCAGCTTGCCCTACCCGGATATTCCTGAAGATGACACAATCTTTGCCTGCTGCGAACCCGGTAACGGAGAATATGGCCTCTGGGGTGATGAAATTCTAGTTTCAACCGGCGAAAAAATTTATCGTGACGATTATCCCAGGCTGACCAATGAATTTCTGGTACCTCATTCCACGGCCAAGCGCAGCCGCTACCAGGGTAAAACCTATACCGTCGGCGCCCAGGCCCGAATAAATCTTCTGGGAGAAAGACTAAGAGGAGAGGCGGAAAGAATGTTCCGCCGCTTTTATCATGAACGCTGGAAGAGAAATCCCCTTTTCCAAAATCCAGCCCAGGCTATCGAAATTATGTACTGTTTTGAGCGCATTCCGGAAGTAATTGATGAAATCCTCAAATATCCTGAAGATCCAGGAATTGTTGCCTATAGAGTTAAGGATGGTCGGGGCACGGGTCTGGTGGAAGCTCCCCGGGGTCTTTTAATCCATCATTACGAAATAAAAGATGGCCGGATAGCCTATGCAGATATTATCACTCCAACCGCCCAAAATGCAGAAGAAATTGAACGCTACTGTCTGCTGGCAGCTCAGAAGCTTCTTGAACAGAATCAGGAAGAGCTGATCAAGGACAGGCTGGAATTAATTGTCCGAGCCTTCGATCCCTGCATCAGCTGCTCGGCCCACCTGGTTGAAGTCAGGAAGGTGGAAGAAGGAAGCTGGGAAAAGAAACTGGAGGAAATAAAAGGAGCCAGGCCCGTCATTATTGGACTTGGTTCTTCTTATGGAGATGATCTGGCCGGTCTGGCTGTTGTCGAAAAGCTTAAGGAAAGTCAGGCCAACGAAGTTTATTCAGAAGAAGAAGTAATTGACAATGAATCCTTCTGGACCAGAGTCGAAGGCAGACCCTTCATCTTTATTGACGCTCTAAATTTCGGCGCTTCACCAGGAAAAATTACTTTAATTCCCCTGATGCAGCTTCTCTGGAATAGCTCCCTCAGTCATCGCCTGATGTCGACTCTGCTTTCTTGGCTCAGTCCGGAGATGATTAAAAAATCCTATTTTCTGGGGATTCAACCCCTTTCCCTGGAAAATAGTTCTGTTTCTCAACCGGTGGCTGAGGCCATCGAAAAGATTATTCATATTTTAAAAAAATAAAAGGGAAAGAGTTTTTTTAACTCTCTCCCTGCGTCCAGTGGTTTCAAAAGCCACAGGGCAAAATCGCCCTGCCTGCCTATGAGTCCTGCATCAATCCCTTAGCCACTGGACGTCTTTTTTAATATCAAATTTTGGAAAAATCAAGCCTTTTCAAAAAATTTTTATTATGTTAAAATTCTCTAGCTTAAATGGTGGAATTTATGGCAGGCGAGTGGGGAGAATTACCTCAAAAGCGCTTTCAGTCTGAAACAGAAGGATGAAGCTGAATTTAGCTATACCTAAGTCTTTTGTTTTCAACTATTTACAGGATAATTGGCTCTTTCTTTCCTCATGCAATTGGCACATTAATTGCTTTACTTATGATAGCAGGAAAAAGGAAATGTCCGCCAGTCAAGAAAAAAGGATTCTCATTATTGAGCCCGATTCCAGAGAAAGAAGGGATCTGGCCCTTCAGCTTGAAAGCGAATTCTATGCCGTAGATACCGGGAAAAATCTATCAGAAGCTTTGAAAAAAATAACTGAAGGTAACTACCATTGCCTCCTTCTAGCTGTAGATTTACCTGAAATGAAAGGATATGAAGCTGTCCCCATAATCAAGAGTCTTGATCCAAAACTTAAAATCATTATGATGACCAGGAAGAATTCAAAAAGGCTTGAGGCCAAATGCCGGGAACAGGATATCTTTTTTTATTTCATCAAATCTTTTGGCCTGGAAGAGTTAAAATTGGCTATAAAAAATGCTTTTATTCCAGATGAAAGGAGGAATAATTAATGAGTGCTAAAAAAATTCTGGTCATTGATGATGACCCTGATTTTCTGGCTGCCGTTACACCTATCCTGAAATCAGCTCTTTATGAAGTAGCCACAGCTTCCAACCCCCAGGAAGCCAAGGAAAAAATCTTTGCCGAAAAACCAGACTTGATTCTCCTGGATATTATGATGGACAGTCTTTTCGATGGCTTCTCGCTCTGTCATGCTATTAAAACCTCAAGAGAATTCAGGGAATTCAAAGATACACCCATAATTTTTGTTTCTGCCGTGAAAGAAGTGGCCGGAACCCGCTTTCAGTTCAAGGGAGAAGAACAGGGCATGGCGGGTCCAGACGATTATATAGACAAGCCTGTTGACCCGGCTGATCTTCTGGCCCGCATTGAAAAGCTTCTCAAAAAATAAGAGGACTATTTTCCCGCTGAAAAATTCCTGATTTTCTCCCCAATTCATTTATTCTTTTTTCCCTTTTTAGGATAAAATATAATTCAATCTGTAAAAAGGGAGACACGACTAAATGGATAATAAACCCTTGATTCTGGTCATCGATGACGAAGAAGCTATGCGCGATTCTTGCACCCAGATACTGATAAAGCATGGCTTTCGAGTGGAAACAGCTCCTGATGGTCAGACGGGTCTCGAAAAAGCCGCGGCCTTAAAACCAGATATTGCTCTCATTGACCTTAAAATGCCCGGCCTGAGTGGCTTTGATGTCCTTGATAAAATCAAAGAGATAGATCCAGAAATTATTTCCATAGTTATTACAGGTTACGCCACCGTCGAATCAGCCGTTGAAGCTATGAAAAAGGGAGCCTATGATTTTCTCCCCAAGCCCTTTACTCCGGAAGAATTGCGAATTATTATTCGCCGAGCCCTTGAGCGCCGGGAGCTGGCCCGGGAGGCTGAAAAATTAAAAAAAGAAAAGAAACTTCTTGAGGAAAATTTTATTACCCTGGTTTCCCATCAATTACGCAGCCCGCTGGTGGCTATCCAGCAGTATTTTGAAACCATTCTCGGGGGCTATGCTGGCGAGATCAATCCGGAAATCAAAGAAATGATGCTTCGGGCCAAAGAAAGAATAAAGGGTTTACTCCAGCTGATTAATGACTGGCTGGATCTGGCTCGCATCAATCGCCAGGAGCTTGTCTCCCGTTTTAAACCGGTCTCCTGTCTGGCTTTATTGCAAAAGCAAATTGAAACTTTTCTGCCCTTAGCCCAGGAGTCTTCAATAGAAATAAGTCTGAAAAGCGAAGCCAGTTCCGATGTCGTTCTGGCTGATGAACAGAGTTTAGAACAGGCTCTGGCCAACATTATCCACAATGCTATCAAATACAACCGCCCTCAGGGAAAAGTTTTTATCCGGCTTCGCCAGATGGATGATCATCTGGCCATTGAGATTGAAGATACGGGAATTGGGATTCCCCCTGAACATCTTCCTTATATTTTTGATCAATTCTATCGCGTGCCCCAAACTGGTAAGGGCCTGTCTAAAGGAACAGGTCTTGGCCTGACCATAGCGAAAAAGATTGTGGAAGCCCACGATGGACGGATTGAAGTGAAAAGCGTGCCCAATCAGGGCAGTACTTTTACCCTTATTCTCCCGCTGGCTAAAAGCTCATGAAAACCCTGGTACTTGGCCTTGGCAATGAACTTTTTGGCGACGATGGTGTCGGCCTTCATATTATTGAAAGCCTGAAAAAGGAATTTATCGACGAAAAGGAGTCTCAGGCAGTGATTTCTGGGCCTTCCGGGACCATCGAATTTATGGCTTCAAACTCCACGGGCCTGGCCCTCCTTGATCTCATCTCAGGTTATGACCATGTCCTGATCATTGATACCATCAAGAAAGACTGTCCCCAGACAGGAATGGTCCGTCTTTTAAAGGAAAAGGATTTAAGGGCAGTTCCTGGCCCTTCGCCCCACTATGTTTCCTTTCCCCAGATTCTCCAGATAGGCCGGGCCGCTGGCCTACCTGTGCCCCGGGAATTAACCGTCGTCGCCATCGAGGCTAAAAAAATCTACGAGCTGGGGGAAGGTTTGACGGCTGAAATGAAAGCTCGTTTGCCCGAGATTATCAGTTTCATTAAATCTCTTTTAGGTCTGGATAATTGGGACAATGAGTCGCAAAGAAATAACTGTCCTTGAGGACCTTCTCTGTTCCAATAAAAAAATAGCCCGAGAAATCCGCGAACATCTCACCTCGCGGGGCATCCTGACGGTTAATCTTCTGAGCTCGCCGGGTTCAGGCAAGACCAGTCTCCTCGAAAGAATAGCCGAAATTCTCTGGCCCCAGCATCGCCTGGCCGTGATTGAGGGTGATATTGAAACTGACCTTGATGCTACCCGGATTAAAGCCAGGGGTGTTCCCGCCTGGCAGATTACGACCGGTGGAGCCTGCCATCTTGAAGCCAGAATGATTGCCCGTCTCTTAGCTGAAATCCCCGAGGAAACCGAATTTTTATTCATTGAAAATGTGGGCAACCTTGTCTGTCCGGCTGCCTATGACCTTGGCGAGAATCTGCGTCTTGTTCTCCTCTCTATTCCTGAAGGTGAAGACAAGCCCCTTAAATACCCTAAGGCTTTTCTGACGGCCCATTGTCTTGTCATCACCAAAATTGATTTGCTCCCTCATATTCCCTTTGATCTGGAAAAGGCAAAAAGGGAAGCCCGAAAAATCAATCCCGAATTAGCTATCTTCACCACATCAGCCCGAACCGGAGAAGGAATTAAGGAGCTTGTAGCCTATCTCTTCGAGCAAAGGGAACGATGGCTTAAAAATCATGCATGAACTTTCCCTTGTGGCCAGCCTCTTTGAAATCCTGGAAAACCAGAGAAAAAAAGAGGGCTTCAAAAAAATAACCGCCATCAGGCTACGCTGTGGTACCTTTTCCGGAGTTGTTCCCGAATGTTTGGAAACAGCCTTCGAAATTTACAAGAAAGAAACGCTGGCCTCTGAAGCCAGATTAATCCTGGAAGTGGTGCCGGTAAAATTTCGCTGTCGCCGCTGTGGCCATGAGGAAACGGCCCAGGATCTGCCCTTTATCTGTTCCGTCTGCCAGGAAACCGATATCGAGATTCTGGATGGAACTGAGCTGACCCTGGTGAGTATTGAAGCTGAAATATAAGGAATTCACCTGGGATTAAGTAAAAGGCCTTCAATTTCGGCCCAGATCTGTTCGTCGCGGAAATGACGCTGCGTTGAAGCTCCGGAGGGGCAGGCTGAAGCGCAGGTGCCACATCCCTTACACAGAGCCTCATTAACCTGGCTTATGCCTTTTTCTTCTAAATACTCAATGGCTCCATAGGGACAGACTTGAAGGCAAAGGCGACAGCCAGCACAGATTTCTGAATCAATGTAAGCCACAATCGGAGCAACTTCCACCACCCCTTTAGCTATATTAGCCAGAATTCTGGCCGCAGCTGAGCTGGCCTGGGCTACTGTATCTGGAATATCCTTTGGACCCTGACAGCAGCCTGCAATATAAACGCCATCAGTCGGTGTGGCTGTCGGGTCAAGTTTGGGATGTTTCTCCAGAAAGAAGCCGTCGGGACTGCGGCTCAGAGAGAAAAGACGCTGCAGATGCTCAGCATCCTTCTGAGGTTCAATGGCGCTGCAAAGAATAACCATATCCACGGGGATTTCCCGGAAGCGATGAACCAGGGTGTCTTCACAGCGAATAAGGAGCTTTCCTTCCCTGGCCTTATCGGGACTGGCTTTGATCACTTCGGCTACTCTTCCCCTGATAACATTAACGCCCTCATCAAGAATCCGGGTAAAAAATTCTTCATAGCCCTTACCAAAGGCCCTCATGTCAATATAAAATTGATAAACATCTGCCTCTGATCGATCCTTGATGAGATGGGCAAATTTTAAAGCATACATGCAGCAGATGCGGGAACAATAGGGATGATGATGGGCATCCCTGGAACCGACACAGTGGATGATACCAATGGAACGGGGTGGTTCACCGTTTTTCATCAAAATACGGCCATTTGTCGGGCCGCTCGAATTAAACATATACTCCATTTCCAGACTTGTATAGACATCATCCAGACGGCCATAACCATATTGTTTCATAACCGCCGGGTTAAAAAGCTCATAACCGGTGGCGACAAGGATCTGGCCAACCTCAAATTCCTCTAGCCTCTCCTCCTGATTATGATCAATAGCCCTGGGCTCACAAACGCGGGCGCAAATCTGGCAGCCTCCGGTTTTAAAATGAATACAGGCCTCCGGATCAATCACAGGTACCTTGGGAACAGCCTGGTAAGTAGGAATATAAATAGCGCTTGATGGCCCCAGAGTAAATTCTCTTGGTTCGCCCTCCTTGATGGCCCAGAGAGGCTCGATCCGTATCCGGCCCGTAGGACAGACAGCAGCGCAGGCTCCACAGCCAATACAGGACTGGGGATCAATCTCAAAGGGTGTCGTCACCTCTCGATTAACCCCGCGGCCAGCCCAGCCAATGGCGTTAGCTCCAACCACCTCTGAACAGATCCTGACGCATAAGCCACAATTGATGCAATCAGAATAAAGTTTCTCAAATCTGGTTTCTGTTACTCCATAGGCTGCAGCCATCTCCTTGATAACAGGAACTTCCGGACAGCGGGCGAGTAAGAGTTCAAGAATCAGACGCCGGTTCTCCCTCACCCATTCGGTATCTGTATAAATCTCCTCGCCATCCTGAGCAGGATAATTACAAGCTGTAACCAGACGTCTCCTCTTGCCCCGCCGCAGTTCTACCGAACATACCCGGCAGCTTCCATAGGGCTCAACAAAATCATGGTGACAGAGGGTGGGAATATAAATGCCCAGTTTGGCCGCTAATTTAATGATAGGCGTGCCCCTTTCAGCCTGGACTTCATGACCATCTATCTTCACGGTGACTATCTTTTTGTGCTCCATGGCTGCCTCCTAAATTTTTTTGATGGCATTAAATTTGCATAAAGAATAACAGACATTGCATTTGATGCATTTGGAGCGATTAATTTGATGCGGCTTCTTTTTTTCGCCAGATATGGCTCCGGTGGGACAATAGCGAGCACAGACCATACAGCCAGGGCAGAGCTCTGGAACAATGGTCATTTCATAGAGATCCGGACAGACCCCGGCCGGGCATTTCTTATCCCTGATATGAGCCTCATATTCATTGCGAAAATAGCGAATGGCCGTCAGAACCGGATTGGGCGCGCTCTGACCGAGAGCGCATAGGGAAGCCTGCATCATCACCTTGGAAAGATCCTGAAGGGCTTCTATATCCTCTTCTTTTCCCTGGCCTCTGGTAATTCTTTCGAGAATAGAATGCATGGCCCTCAGGCCTTCCCGACAGGGAACGCATTTACCACAGGACTCTTCCAGCAGAAAATGGATGAAATATTTGGCCATATCCACCATGCAGGTATCTTCATCGCCAACTATCATTCCGCCTGAACCCATCATTGATCCGGCTTCGGTCAGGCTATCAAAATCCACGGGTAGATCAAGCAAACTTTCAGGTAGAAAGCCTCCTGAGGGGCCGCCTGTCTGGACCGTTTTAAATTTCTTACCACCCGGAATCCCGCCGCCAATATCAAAAATAATTTCTCTCAGGGTAATCCCCATGGGAACTTCAATTAAGCCCGTATTTTTTACCTTACCGGTCAGGCTGAAGACCTTGGTGCCCTTGCTCCCACCCCAAGGATTATTGGTGACATCGCCTGTCCCTATCAGGGTAAACCAGGAAGCTCCTTTATTGATAATAATGGGAATATTGGCCCACGTCTCGACATTATTTAAACAGCTTGGTTTATTCCAGAGGCCATATTCCACAGTATGAATATATTTGGCCCGGGGAATGCCGGCTCGCCCTTCAAGAGAGGCCATTAAAGCTGTGGATTCGCCACAAACAAAAGCTCCAGCTCCCCGATGAACCTCGATATCAAAATTGAAACCGGTGCCTAAAATATCTTCTCCCAGCAATCCATATTCTCTGGCCTGAGCCAGGGCGATATTAAGTTTTTCCAGGGCAATCGGATATTCTTTCCGGATATAAATATAACCCTGGTGGGAACCAACCGCATAGGCTCCGATAATCATGCCTTCAATAACTGCATGCGGATCAGACTCAATGACGCTTCGATCCATATAGGCTCCAGGATCACCTTCATCAGCATTGCAGATGACGAAGCGCTCCTCTTTTCTTTCTTCGCCGGCCTGACGGCAAGTTTCCCACTTAATTCCGGTGGGAAAACCACCACCTCCCCGGCCTCGAAGCCCTGAAGCCTTGACCTCAGCGATTACCTGTTCCGGGGACATGGAGGTCAAAACCCTGGCCAGGGCGGAATAACCATCCTGGGCAATATAGTCTTCTATATTTTCGGGATCAATCTTACCCCGGTGGCGCAGAACAAGGAAATGCTGACGGGCAAAAAATTTTTCGTCTGGCGGAAGCCTTTTCGCCTCAACTACCTCGCCCCGCAGGACGTGGGACTCAAAAATGGTCTTAACATCTCTGGGCTTAAGTTCAACGTAGGTCACCGGTTCCATACCGACTACTTCAATTTGAACCATGGGCTCGCGAGCACAGAAACCGCCACAGCCACATTTCAGGATATAAGCCCTGGCTTCAGGATGCTGGGCCACCTGGGATTCAAAGGCTTCCAGAGTACTCTGGGCCCCAGCACTTAAGCCACAGGTACCCAGATGAACCACAATTCTCGCCCGGAAAGGCCCCGTTTCACTTAACTCGGTTTCCTTAAGTCTTTTTTCTTTTATCTTAGGTAAATCTTCAACTTTTAGCTTCTTCATGGCTTCCCCCCTCTGGCCTCTGCTTTTTCTGATGCCCTGACGGCTTGCCCTTTTCTATATTTTTCAATGATGCGGGGAATTTCACTGGCCTCAACCTTCCCATAAACATCCTGATTAATAGTAATTACCGGAGCCAGTCCGCAGCAACCAAGGCAACGCACTGCTTCCAGGGTAAATTCAAGGTTTTTGTCAGTTTCTCCGAGTTTTATACCCAGCTCCCTTTCCAGGGCGCCCTGAATGGTTACTGCTCCCCGGACATGACAGGCCGTTCCCTGGCAGATGCTGATCTGATATTTCCCCTTGGGCTCAAGGCTGAAAGCCTTATAATAAGTAGCCACTTCATAAATCTGATTCAAAGGAATTTCGAGATGGCGGGCAATCTCCATCAAAACCGGTTTTGGCAGATAATGATATTCATCTTGAATATCCTGAAGGATCTCAATAAGAAAATCTTTGCGATATTGCCATTTCTTAAGAATTTTCTCGATGAGCTCAGAATTCATAGCCATGGTTTGCCTCCCTATCTTGACCTCAGCTGATTTCTTTGAGAATTCGGTCGCCCAGTTTAATGGCTCTTCTTTTGGGCACGCGGACAGCCGGACAGGAGGAATAGCAAAGACCGCAGCCTGTACATTTCTTTTCATCCACATAACGGGGTTTTCTTCTCACCTTTATTTTGAATTTACCCAGGGAGCCTGAAACCTCTTCCACTTCGCTGTAACTTAAAAGATGAATGTTGGGCCGGCTGCCAACTGCTACCATTTTTGGTGTTAGGATACAGGCGGCGCAATCGAGAGTGGGGAAAGTTTTATCCAGAATAGCCATCCGGCCGCCAATGGACGGCTCCTTTTCGACCAGATAAACCTCATAGCCCGCCTCAGAAATTTCCAGAGCTGCCTGAATTCCGGCCACACCTCCGCCCACAATTAAAGTGGCTGGATTTATCCTGACCTGCTTCGGTTCTAAAGGTTCATGATAGACAACGCGGTGCACTGCAGCCGCTACCAGAGACTTCGCTTTTTCCGTGGCCTTAAGACGGTCTTTATGAACCCAGGAACAATGTTCACGTATATTGGCCATTTGAAAGAGATAGCGATTAAGGCCGGCTGTTTCGCAGGCCTTCTGAAAGGTAGGTTCATGCATCAGGGGTGAGCAGCTGGCGACCACAACTCGATTAAGCCCTAAATCTTTTATGTCGCGGCGAATCATTTCCTGGCCGGGGTCAGAACACATGAATTTATAATCCCGGGAGACGACGACCTGGGGCAGATTGGCGGCAAAGTCTCTAACCGCCGCCACATCAACTGTGGCCGCAATATTTAAACCACAATGACAGATATAAACACCAACTTTTGCTTCTTCCCTGGAATTCATGATGCGCCTCCAAGAATTTTTTCAGGGATGGGCACGATATTTTCTTTAAATCTGATCTCATAGCGATCCGCGCCCAGAGCTAAGGCCAGAAGTTGCGTGAAGAACATAATCGGTATTTGAAACTTTGTGCCGAATCTTTTATTTATTTTATCCTGGTAAGCATCGAGATTAATCTGACAGAGGGGGCAGGTAGTGACAATCACCTCTGCCTTCTCCACTTCAGCTGCCTCCAGGATTTCCCGATTCAGTTCGAAAGCCACTCTGGGAAAAGTGGTCATGAGCATCCCGCCACAGCAGCGAAGTTTGACCGGATAAGGAATGATTGTCGCACCCAAGGATGAAAAGAGTTCATCCATGGTTATGGGGTTTTCCCGGTCATCAAAGAAGCCCTCGGGCCGAACAATCTGACAGCCATAATAGGGAGCAATTCTTATTCCTTTTAAAGAACGGACCGCCTTTTCTTTTATTCTTTCAAGGCCGACATCATTGACCAGAACATCCAGGGGGTGACGGACTTTGACCGTGCCTTTGTATTCGAGTCCTGCTCTCTTCAGGGACTGATTAACCTTGGCTCTCATAATGAAATTTTCCTGAAGGATATGATTGGTCTTATTCAGAATGGTGTAGCAGGAACTGCAGGGAGCCACAATCTGACCATTATTTCTTTCAGCCAGAGCCAGATTGCGAGCAGAAAAAGACAGCGAAATTGTTTCTTTGATTGACATATACATTGTTGCTCCGCAACAATTCCAGTCCTCAAGTTCCTTGAGCTCAAGATTGAAGCGTTGAAAAACCCAGCGAGTGGAAACATCATAGGAGCGAGCTGACGACTCAAGACTGCATCCAGGATAATATAAATAGCTCATCTTGGCCTCCTCTCACCTTAATGACCGGGAACAGGTTCAGGTTCCCAGGGAATAATCATTTCCATTATTTCGGCTTCCTTGAGCAAGGCCTGTAGATCCTTTTTTCTTTTTATTCCCCTGGGGAGAAAACTTATCCGGCCATGACGCCAGAGTTTCCAGGCCAGGGGTAAAAGACCCAGAAGCCTGGCAGGCTTTGTCCTTAAATAAAAAAGAATAAGCAGGCCAGGCTCATAGCTGCGACCAAAAAAATTAACCAGGGAAACAAAGGAGCGAGAAAGAGCATGAACGGGGAAGCGGGCCGGAAAGAGATTGTTTTCCATAGCCAGCCGCTTCAGGGCATAAAGAATATCAGTGACCTTGATGCCCACCGGACAGCGCACCGTGCAGGCATAGCAGGAAGCGCAGATCCAGATGGTCCTGGATTTAAGAAGGCTTTCCATATCACCGGCGCGGAAAAGGGCAATTACTTCCCTGGGCATGATATCCATCGTCGGACTCACCGGACAGGAGCCGGTGCAGGTGCCGCATTGAAGGCAACGCTTGATTTTTTGACCGCCAGGAATATTGCTGACCTGAAGCCAGAAAGTCCTGAGTAATTCCTTGGTCTTTCTGTCTTTTGCCTGAGGTCCGGCCATTATATCAGCCATGGGTCAACCTCCTTGGTGGCCTGATAGCCAGCTTTTAAACTGAACAACCCTTAATCTTTCAGGCCTTCCTTAGTTAAATAACCTTCTTTCGTTTGTACATTTATCCTTTTTTGTTAGAAGCAAATTTAATGCCAGATAAGCCCAAATAAGAATTCTTTTTTTTATTTAAGTTATTGAAAATAAACAAATTACAAGCATAAAGGTCTTGCTCAAAAGACAGGGAGAAAAAAGATGAGGTAATTTTCCCCTTTTCTGGAATTTCTCCCCACCCTTTTCTCCTACTGAAAGATTATTTGGATCGTCTACCCATAAATTAACAAAAATGAAATTTTTTCAGGCTAAAAGGAGAAAGTTATGTTAAAATGATGATTCAGAGGAGGAAAAATGAAATCGCTTCAGGAAATAGCTCGCCATTCATTCCTGACTGAGGACCAGCTGGTCAGACTGGAAAAACTGATCCTGGCCCGGGGCGAGTATTCGCCGGAAACAGTCAGGGAGGAACTGGACTGGTTTTGTTCCCGCCTGGGTATGAATGAATATTATTTCCGCACGACTCCCTTAGAAACAATGGCCGATCATATTCAGGCCATCAAAGCTGCTGAAATCATCGCCACAGTGGGCGAAAAAAAATCCGTTCAAATTGACCTCAGCACTGAACAGGAGGATCGGGCCGTTTATCTAGTCGATGATGTCCATGCCCGGGCTCTGGAAGTGGAAAAAAGGATAGAACAAAAATATCCCCACTGTCGGCTTCAGTGTTACCGAACCCAAAGGAAAGCTCCAGGACTCGGCTATTTGAGGATGTATGTTGCTTGTTTACCCCGATTTAAAAAAGAAAATGTTTCTCCCCTGGAGATAGATATTAATCTGGTAGCTGATAAAACTTTCCTGGCTACTTCCCCGCCTGAGACCATTAAAAGATATGCTCGACTTCTCCGGCAGACCAGGGGCTGGGAGAGTCCCTATATTGAAGTCTCAGCTGTCGAAAGAACTAGAGAAACAAGAATTATCGTGGTGACGAAAAAAGAAAGCCGGCAACGCTTTTTCTCTAATGTTTCTGATGTCTTTAATTCCCGGGGTCTCTTTTCAACCAGAAAATATATTGAGCAATTCGCCAATGGCCGAACTGTCTATTCTTTTTATCTGCCTGAAATCAAAGACGAATCTTTATTAAGAGACATCATCCAGGATATAACTCTTCTCTACGTCATACCCGACTCGCCCTTAAACTCTCTTTTCCGGGAAGGAAAGTTAACAGCCCAGGAAACAGTTTTCGGTGTGGCCGCCTGGAGTTTTGCTCACCAGTTTCTAACTGGCTTTAATGAAGAATATCAGCAGCTGGCGGAAGCTCTGAAAGATTCCCCTGAGCTGCAGGGAATTTTACGCAATTTAAGAATCAAGCTGGTAAAGGACACCTATCATGAGCAGAGAGTCTGGGACGCCTATTATGAATATTATCCCTTTCTTAAAAAGCTTTTCGCTCTTTTTGACCGGAAATTTAATCCTCGCTCGGCCAACCCAGAGATTCAGACCGAGCTCGAACAATTAAGACAGGAAATTCAGCATGAAATTTCTGTGGAAATTGATCGCCAGATCATTCTGGCGACCATTCAATTTATAAAATCTATTCTTAAAACCAACTTTTATCTTACGGAGAAAACTTCCCTTTCTTTCCTTTATGATCCGGGCTTCCTCAATCCCATAGATTACCCGGAAAAGCCTTATTCCATTATTCATGTTATCTCAGCTGAGATGAGAGGTTTTCATGTCAGATTCAGGGATATTGCCCGCGGCGGCATAAGAATTGTCCGTTCCACCAATCTGCAAAATTATCTTCACAATTCCGATTTTATTTTTGATGAAAATTATAACCTGGCTTCCACCCAGCAGAGGAAAAATAAAGATATCCCCGAAGGCGGTTCCAAAGGAACCATCCTGCTTAACTGGGGTTTCCAGGATTATGGAGAAGCGGCTTTTAAGAAATACATTGATGGCCTGCTTGACCTCATGCTTCCTTCGAAAGAAATAGTCGATTATTACCGCCGGCCCATTATCCTCTTTATTGGCCCTGATGAAGGTACAGCCGAATTAATGTCCTGGGCCGCGGAAAGAGCGCGCATTAGAGGATATCGTTACTGGCGGGCCTTTGCTACCGGGAAGCCTGTCTCCATGGGCGGAATCCCCCATGACCTTTATGGCATGACCACTAACTCCATTCATGAATATGTTCTGGCTACTTTGAAAAAGCTAGGCTTAAAAGAAGAAGAAATAACCAAGGTGATGACCGGCGGCCCTGATGGCGATTTAGGCAGCAATGAAATTCTTATTTCCAGGGATAAAATTATAGCTATTATTGATGGCTCTGGCGTCCTCTATGACCCTGAAGGAATCAATCGAGAGGAATTAAAACGCCTGGCTCGTTTAAGAAAACCGGTCGAATTCTTTCGCCGCGAGCTCCTCTCGGCGCAGGGATTTCTCGTTACCATTAAAGATAAGGAAATTACCTTGCCCGATGGCACAAAGATAGCCAATGGCCTTGACTTCCGCAACTCCTTCCATCTTGATCCCCGGTTCAGGGCTGATCTTTTTGTCCCCTGTGGCGGCCGGCCAGCCTCCATCAATATCAACAACTGGCAAAATTTCCTGGACGAAAAGGGCCGACCACGCTTTCGAATCATCGTTGAGGGGGCTAATCTTTTCTTAACCCAGCAGGCCAGACTTCGTCTCGAAGAAAAGGGGGTAATAATTTACAAAGATGCCTCAGCCAATAAAGGTGGAGTGACTTCTTCTTCTTTGGAAGTTCTGGCCAGCTTAGCCTTAACCGATAAAGAGTTTGAAGAACTGATGTGCGTTCACCAGGGCCGGATTTCTCCCTTCCGGCGCGCCTATATTAAAGAAATTTTAAGAATTATTCGGGAAAATGCCCGCCTCGAATGGGCTATAATCTGGCAAGAGCATGAAAGAAAGGGCTGGCCCCGTTCAGTTCTCTCTGACCTGATCAGCGAGAAAATTGTCGAAATAAAGGATGCCGTCTATGCTTCTGATTTACATAAAGATAAAAACCTTTTCCGGCAAGTTCTTTGCTGCTGCGTTCCCTCTATATTATTAAAAAAGGTGGGTTTTGCCCGTTTGGCATCTCGCGTTCCAGAGAACTATTTACGGGCCATGTTTGCTTCCTATCTGGCCAGCCGTTATGTTTATAAATATGGCCTTGAAGCCAACGAGGTCAACTTTACTTCGTTCCTGCATTATCTGAGAGAAAAAGCTTAGAAAATTTAACTGGTTGAAAATTTAATTGGTTTTATTCGCTCTCGGGTAAGTTAGCTGGTCTGATTTTAAAGATGGCGTGAGTTATAATTTTTAACTTTTCCTTTCCTTTTGGCCAGGAAGTTATGAATATTTAGGAATGATTAGATTCGAGTTCAATTAAAAATTTTTTATTTTTAAAAAATTGATCTTTAACTTATTTCACCCGAAAGATAAGCTCTGGTTCTGGGGTCACGAGGATAATTTAAAACTTCCTCCGCCGGACCATGTTCCACAATTTCGCCAAGATAAAGGAAAACAATATAGTCGGCAATTCTTCTGGCCTGACGAAGAATGTGGGTCACAAGCAGGACGGTGTATTGCGATTTGAGAGAAAGCAAACATTTTTCCACATTCTGGCTTGATTGTGGATCCAGGGCAGAGGTGGGTTCATCCCCCAGAATAATTTCAGGTTCCACGGCCAGCCCTCGGGCTAAACACAGCCGCTGTTGCTGGCCCAGAGAAAGACGCGAGGCTGGTTCAAAAAGTCTATCCTTCACCTCATCCCAGAGCCCGGCAATCCTTAAATAGCGTTCAACTAACCTATCAAGCTCCTTCTTGTTTTTTAAGCCATGAATCCTCGGTCCATAAGCTACATTATCATAGATAGACATGGGGAGAACCTGGGGCCGTTGCGAAAGGAGTCCCATTTTTTTGCGAATTCTGGTCACCTCTATTCCGGGAGAATAAATATCTTCGCCGTCAACCAGAACCTTTCCCTCTATCCTCACTCCCTCGACTGAATCCAGTAAGCGATTCAGAGATTTAAGGAGAGTCGTTTTGCCACAGCCAGAAGGTCCGATAATGACGGTGATCTGACGATCAGGAATATCCAACGTTATATTTTTTAAAACCTGAAGATGACCATAATAGACATTTAAATTTCTCAAACTGATATGCGGGCGCAGAATTGTTGAGCTCATTTTTACCTCAAAATACCAGGTGTCGGGCATAATGCCTGCTTATTCGCCTGGAAATAAAGCTAATTAGGAGGATAATCAGGGTCAAAATAATGGCGGCCGCATAGGCCCTTTTCTGAACTTCAGGATAGGGCGTGGCCAGCTGGAAAAAGATGGCCAGGGGCAGGGAAGCTACAGGCTGGAAAAGTGAGGTTGTCAGATTATCGGTATAGCCAGCTGTCAGAAGAACCGAGGCCGCATCACCAATGGCCCGACCGAAAGCAATCAGAATGGCTGTGATAATTCCGGGCATAGCCTGCCTCAGAACTACTTTCCAAGCAGTTTCCAGCCTGGTCGCTCCCAGGGAAAAGGAGGCTTCCAGCAACTCTGCTGGAACCGGTCGGAGAACTTCATCCATGGCCCGGCTCATGATGGGTAGTTCAAGCAAGGCCAGAGTGATAATTCCCAGAAGAAGTGAAGCCTGCCAGCCAAACCAGGTCATCAGAAGAAATCCAAAGGCTCCATAGACGATGGAAGGTACCCCCCACAAAACATCCAGGGAAAAGCGGATAAGAGTTGGCCCAAAAGACTTTCTCCTGGCAAAATAATTTATATAAAAAACTACGGGCAAACTGAGAAAAAAGGCCAGGATGGTCGCCCCGCCAGCCAGCTGCAGGGAACCCACGATGGCATTTAAAATACCTCCTTCCTGGCCAAGATAATAGCCGCCCCGGGGAAGACGAAAAATCATCTCCAGATTTAAAGCCCCGATTCCTTTAACCACTATCGTTCCAAGGATGAGGAGTAAAATCAGGGCTGTCAGGCCAGTGGCTCCGATCATTAACGCCTGAAAAATTTTTTCTTCCAGGAAGCGCCATTTCATAAGAGTCTCCTCTCAAGGCGAACGAGAACAAGACGGGCAATTAAATTAAAAACCATTACCAGGATAAGAAGAATAGCGGCGGCTAACATGAGGGCCGAATCATAAAAAGGGATAGACATCATCTCGCCATAATTGTTAGCGATTAAAGCGGGCAGAGGATAACCTCCCTCAAAGAGAGAGCGGGGTATTCTGGCCACATTACCCACAACCATGAGCACAGCCATAGTTTCGCCCAGAGCTCTGGATAAACCAAGAACAAAAGCCGCCAGAATGCCGGAAGCTCCCTGCCGCAACAGGACATACTTGACTGTCTCCCATTTAGTGGCGCCCAGGGAAAGGGAAGCCTCCCTCATCGCCTGAGGGATGGCTCGAAAAATTTCGAGAAGAACATGAATTATTGTGGGCAGAATCATAACCGCCAGAACAAGTCCACCAGCCAGAATGCTGTAGCCACTGGAATAGGTTCCAAAAAGGGGAGCTAAATAATGACCAACAAAAGGAACAATTAGCAAAACTCCCCAGACTCCATAGATAACTGAAGGCAGACCAGCCAGCAAATCAATCATCGGCCGGGCTATTTCCCTTATGCGGCGAGGTGCATATTCAGAAAGGAAGATGGCCACAAAAAGAGAGATGGGAGCAGCCACAATCAGAGCAAGAAAAGTCACCCAGATAGTGCCCGTAATAAAAGGCCAGAGTCCAAAATGACCTTTAAAGGGAGCCCATTCATCCGAAAAAATCAGGCGGGAAAGAGGCTGAAGCCAAAGCAAAGGCCTGGCTTTTAAGGAAAGGCCAAGAAGCATCAGAAAAATTAAAAAAACAGGAAGAAAGGAAGTGGAGCCCATAATCCAGCTTGCCAGGAGTTCTCTTTTAAGACGACGGCTATATCCTCTCATCAAAAACCCTCATTATTCGAATGATTTATACCCGCAGTCCCCTTGACCGGCCTGTCCCTTAAACCATCCGGTCGAGGTCAGACGCTTTTTGTCCTTTTCATTTTTTGTCATTTCGTCCGAGAAGATACTTCCTGGCCTCTTCCAGGATGGAGGGAGAAATTTCCACATAACCGGCTTCAGCCACCAGTTTCTGACCTTCACCCAAAACATAATTTATGAACGCCCTTAAAAGAGCCGTCTCAGGTTTCCCTCGCGTCACCAAATAAAGGTCCCGGACCGGAGGCGAGGGATATTTACCTGCCTGAATAGCCTGAACCAGGTTTGATCGATGGGTCATAAAACTCTCTTCAGGGTCAATCTGGCCATTGTTGTTTAAATCAATGGGGAGAACAACCAGGCCTTTTACAGGTAAAAAAGTCTTCGGATCAAAGGCAAAATTGAGATTGTTATAGCCCAGGCCAAGAGGGTCCCTTCTTACGGCCTCGGCCACTCCTGGGTCACCGTATACTCCTGTCCCCTGCAAATCCTCCTGTCTTCCCCCCAGAAAAGCTGCCCAGGTTTCACCTGCACCGCAGGCATCAGAACGAGTATAAACATGGATAGCCTCTTGACGGTCTGTCTTAAGCAATTGAGACCAGGTTCTTATTCTGCCTGAAATCCAGATTTGCTTGAGTTCTTCCCTCGTAAGCCCTCTTGAAAGCAGGGATTTTAGATAGGGATTTCGGGCGGAAACAGTGACGACAACAGCATCTCTAGCCACAGGAAAGGCTACTGCGCCCCGTCGAATCTCTTCAGGGTGAAGCTCCCGAGAGACCATACCTAAATGGGCTGCTCCGGAAAGAACATCAGCCACACCCTTACCTGCCCCTCCAGCCTGGACATCTATTTTGACCCCGAGCTGGATCTTCTGAAATTCCTCCGCCCAGCGGACAACCAGGGGATAAAGAGCCCAGGCTCCGGAAATGGTCAGCCTTCCCCTGATCTTTTCCTCAGCAGGCCTGGAGCCTGAATCCAGAATAGAAGCTGGAGATAACTTATTAAGAGAAAAAGGAAACACGAATTTAAGGGCAAAAAAGCTCAAAAGAAGAATAGCTGGCAGCCGGAGCGTAGGAAATTTCTTTCTAATAACCATCAGGTCAATGTCCCCTGAAGTTTCTTTTTTTCAATCCCACCTCAAAAAACGAAGGGCTAATCTCATTAACAATGCCAACGAATTTCACCTCCAGGTTAAAGACCCATTTCTTCTTTTTCCCTAAAAACCTATCTGCCATTGAAACAAAAAAATATTTTTCTTCTTGCCGCCCTTAGGCCGGTGAATTTCCTGGTTGAGCTGGATCTTGGTGCGCGGAGCCAGATGAATATTTAAGCCATAAGTTAGAACTTCTTTTTCATCGTGGGCTAAGGCCAGATTCCGGTCAAGTGACTCATAGCGGAGAACAGGCTGGAACTGGCCCTCACGCCACGATAGAACCGCCTGAACGACCCAGCCCTCACCCTCCCGGTCATAATCAAAGACCTTGATATATTCGACCGCGAAAGCCAGGGAGCCTGGTTGCCACCGGGCCTCAAGTCCCTGGCGGCGGCGTAGCCGGGAAGAATTTTCAGCTTCAGGCCATCTTCCTTCATACCAGGAGCCGCCAACGGCCAGGCCTTTCGAAAGATTGATGACGAGACGAAAGGCCTTATCCTTGTCATTATCATTATCCAGGCGATTAATGCCTGAGCCATTAAAAAGGCCAAAGGAGGCTTCTAAGATGGAAGTATAAAGCCGAATTAAGGCTCCTATATCTCTTCCCTGAGAACCAATATCTCGGCCCGGACAGAAGGATTCAATCACAGTGGAGCGGTTAATGAAATCAAGTTCCGAGGATCCTTTTAAATTTTCGTAGCTGAAAGGAATCTTAAATTGCCCGGCCCGAACGAGCGCCCAACGGTTGAGATGAAAGTCCAGGCAGGCTTCCATAAGACTTACCGATTTTGTTTGCTCTATCTGCACCTTAAAATCGAGTCTGGGCATGACAGCGGCCGAGAAAGCCAGACGAACGCGCCTCAGAGAGAAAGTATCATGGCTATCAGATGAATAATCAGTGTATCTAATCTGGGCGAAGGCAGAAAATTCAACCGGACGGTTGGCTGAAACCGGCTGTTCTCGCTGCTGAGAAAAAGCAGAAATTACAATCAGATTAAAAATAATTGCCAGCCCCAGTAGATAAATAATTCTTTCTTTCAACCTTTTTCCCTTTCCTTGTTTTAAACTCAATTCATCCCTCTTTTAGATTAGTTAATCGACTGATTAAATAATCTAATAAAGAAAAAATATTTTCTAAATCAATCCTTATTTTCTCCACTGGAAATGATCCCATCTTTTTTTAGCTGGCGGCTGGCCCGGACTAAATCTTCGAAGGTTGTCCTTTCCAGAATAGAGGCTACAGCATCCCTGACCTCTTTCCAGAGAAGTTTTAAGCCACACCGATTTTCTCGAGGACAGGGTTCATGGGCGGTGACACTTACACAATCAATTGGCGCTAAAGGGCCATCCATAACTCGAATAATCTCAGCTACTGTAATCTGTGAAGGTGCTTTCGCCAGAAAATAGCCGCCATTGGGTCCCTTTTTGCTTCTCAAATAGCCTGTTCTCTTAAGCATCAGCAGAATTTGCTCAAGAAAGCGGGGCGGAATATCCTGAGCCTCAGAGATTTCCTTTATATGAAGGCCTTTCTCCGGATAATGAAGGCTCAATTCAAGGATGGCCCGGCTGGCGTATTCTCCTTTAGTTGACAGCCTCATTTTAGTCGACTTTATCGATAGATAATATTCAAATATAGAATTTTTTTCGATTTGTCAAATTTTTAAGGGTTAAACACTTTTTTATCTGAGATTATTACCAATTTCAGCCCCATTTTATCCCTCAGAAGATTTAAAGACATTGCCAGGCCGATTTAAATTAGATAGGATTAAAAAAATGGTGGCGAAGAATTTTAAGTGCCCATTTTTTAAATTTGTGAAAAAAATTTTCAGGAGGTGAAGATGAGAGAAAAACTCAGGCTTTTTCTTGCCCTTTTTCTCCTGACCTGTCTGCTGATTCTCACCTCGACCTGTCGCCGTCAAAAAATTGAAGAAGAGGGAGTCAAAAAAATGGAGATAAAAAAAGAAATTTTTGGCTATCTCGCTGATGGTCAGGCCATCGAGGCCTATCTTTTAACCAATAGCCACGGGCTCAGAGCGAAAATCATGACCTATGGAGCCACCCTGATTTCCCTCGAAGTTCCCGACCGCAATGGCCAGCTGGCTGATATTGTTCTTGGTCATAACCATCTTGAGGGCTATTTAAAGAGGGAGACAAATCCTTATTTTGGTGCCACCATTGGCCGCTATGCCAACCGGATTGCCAGAGGAAAATTCATACTGGATGGAGTCGAATACCATCTGGCCACCAATGATGGTCCCAATCATCTCCACGGTGGTCTGAATGGTTTTGACCGTGTAGTCTGGAAAGCCGAGCCTTTTCAGGAAGAAAGGGCCGTTGGACTCAGGTTCAGCTATTTAAGTCCTGATGGCGAGGAAGGCTACCCGGGCAATCTGAAGTGCACGGTTATTTACAGGCTGACTGAAGATAATGAGCTCCGTCTTGATTATGAAGCCACAACTGATAGGGCTACCCCGGTCAATCTGACTCATCATAGCTATTTCAATCTGGCCGGTGAAGGCCAGGGAACTATCCTCGACCATGAACTGATGATTAATGCTGACTACTATACTCCGGTCGATGCCCAGCTCATTCCAACCGGTGAAATCAGTCCGGTCAAAGGCACTCCCTTTGATTTCACTCTGCCCAAAGCCATCGGCTCAGAAATTGACCAGGTTCCAGGAGGTTATGACCATAATTTTGTCCTGAAAGAAGCCTCCACCTCTTTAAAGCTGGCGGCCAGACTCTATGAGCCTGTTAGCGGCCGTTTACTCGAAATCTATACGACCGAGCCCGGCCTTCAATTTTACTCTGGCAATTTTCTGGATGGTTCCATTAAAGGGAAAAGTGGCCAGCCCTATGAGAAGCACGCTGGTCTCTGCCTTGAAACCCAGCATTTCCCTGATTCGCCCAATCGGCCCAATTTCCCCTCAACCATTCTTCGCCCCGGAGAAAAGTACATCAGTACCACCATTCACCGCTTTTCCATAAAATAGCCTTTTCAGGCTCGGTCTGAAAAGACAGAGAAAAGGAGATGGAATTTTAATAAATCAAATCAGCCTGAAATTAAAAAGGATTAAAAGATAAAAGGATAAATTGATCTAAAGGATAAATTGAAAAATAAAAAACAAAAGGAGAAACAGGAGGAGAAGCCAGAATGAAAGGGCTGAAATCAATTACTTTAATTTTCTATTTTTTCTTTCTTCTTGCCATTTTGGCCAGTTCTGGCCAGGGATTGGCCCAGGTTTCGCTAACGCCCGCGGTTAAAGCTTTTCTGGTCATAGATGAGCCTCTTTTTGCCCTGACCCATGTCCGCATAATCGATGGCACCGGCCAGCCTCCTCTTGAAGATCAGACCATTATAATATCTGGTAACAAGATAACTGCCCTGGGGCCGGCAGATAAGATTGCCCTGCCGGCGGGCATTAAAGTCCTGGATAAATCTGGATACACGGTTATTCCTGGCCTGGTAGGTATGCATAATCATATTTTCTATCCGGCCGGCGGTGCCCATTATAACACCCTGGAATTCAGTGCTCCTCGTCTATATTTAGCCTGCGGCGTAACGACTATCAGAACAACCGGCAGCTTAGAGCCCTACACTGAGCTCAACCTGAAAAAGGCCATCAACCAGGGACGGCTCCCTGGACCGCGGATGTATGTCACCAGCCCCTATCTTGAAGGACCTGGAGCTTTCACCTTTCAGATGAATGAGCTTGATGGGCCGGAAGACGCCATCCGCTTTGTTCAGTACTGGGCGGCTGAAGGTGTGGATGATTTTAAGGTTTATACGAGAATCAGAAGAAATGAACTGGAGGCAGCGGTCAAAGAAATCCATCGTCTGGGGAAAAAGGTCACAGCCCATCTCTGTTCCATTACCTTCAGGGAGGCTATTGAGCTGGGCATTGATAATCTCGAGCATGGCCTGCTTGTCAGCACTGATTTTGTCCCCGGGAAAAAACCTGATTTCTGTCCGAGCTCCCAGGATGTTCGCCTCTCTCTTTTAAACCTGGAAATATCCAGCCCCCAGGTCCAGGCATTAATCCGGGAATTGGTTAAAAATAAGGTGGCCATTACCTCAACCCTACCTGTCTTCGAAATCTCGGTTCCTGGGAGACCACCTCTTGATCCCAGGGTTCTTGAGGCTATGGCACCTGAATTAAGAATTCTTTATCTTACCCAGAGGACTAGGGTGGCGGAAATGAAAAATTCTCCCTGGGAGAAGTTACTGGCCAAAGAAATGGAATTCGAACTGGCCTTTGCCCGTCAGGGCGGCCTGCTTCTCGCCGGACCTGATCCCACGGGCTACGGTGGTGTTCTGCCTGGTTTTGGCGATCAGAGGGAACTCGAATTGCTGGTTGAAGCTGGTTTTTCGCCTGTCGAGGCCATTAAAATCGCCACTCACAATGGAGCTCTTTATCTCGGTGCCCTGGATCAATTTGGCACCATTGCCGTGGGTAAACTGGCAGATTTAGTCCTCATCAAGGGCAATCCGGCCACGAATATCGGTGATATCAGGAATGTAGAAATAGTCTTCAAAGATGGACGCGGCTATGATCCGGGGAAACTTCTGGAATCCGTCCGCTCCCTGGTAGGAATTCGCTGAATCAGTCCTTAAAGAAATAAATCATTTTTTTTAAATACAAAGAATTGCTGGCTAATTCCTGAAAAGCCTGCTCTTCTGGGCTCCTTCGGCAATATCCGTTCGCCATATATCAATTTTTTCAATATTTAATTTTTCCCTGAAAGAATTTTTCTTTTTCAGAAAAAGGGATCTGAGAAAGCTTTATCTCAGCTTCTTCAAAGATCAGGCTGAAATGAAATTTTCTCGAGTTTTATAAAAAATTATGGTTTACCTCAAATTTAGATTAAAATTTTATAAAATTTCTATGATTATATTTTTTATTTCTAAATGAAGTAAAGCCGTTTTGGCTCATCCTCAAAAAGGGTGGCGGATTTGGCGCTTTTTTATCATGAACATCCAGCCATTTTTTTCCGAGGTAAGCGCTTGTATCAGAGTTAAGGACGGACATGATAAAGCCCTTCTTCAGTGCCTTTTTAAACATTAGAATAAGAATAAATCATCCTTCAATTTTGAAAGGCATTTTTGGCTCGCTTAAAATTTTATATATTATTGATTTTAAATAGAAAACAGCCGGTATAAGCCTAATAAATTACCATACTTTTTACGCAAGAGCCGGAGTTTTGGGTCTGATAAAAATCGCATCGCTTGCGGCAAGAAGCCTGAAATCTGTTTGATTTTTTGAATTTTAAAAAGTTAAGATTAAAGCTAAGAATAGCTTCAACGAGTGATGATGCTGATAAAAATAGAACGTTGTCCCGTCTGCCAGTCTTCAAGGATAAAGGCTTACAAAAAAGGCAGTTTAAAAGCAGAAGAGCTCAGCCCAGAAAAAATTAAAATTACAGATGCTGAATACGGCCAGACCTGGGATTTAAGTCAATGTCAGGACTGTGGCTACATTTTCGCCAATCCCTGTCCTGAAGCTTCAATCTTAGCCCGGCTTTATCATGAAGTAGAAGATCCGGCCTATGAGCTTGAAGCTCTGGGCCGAAGAAAAAATTTTCGTCGTCTGCTGCGTCGACTGGAAAAACTTTTACCGAACAGAGGGACTTTGCTGGATGTGGGCGCAGCCACTGGGCTTCTTCTGGTCGAGGCCAGACAAAGGGGCTGGGATGTGACCGGAATAGAGCCCAGTCGCTGGGCCGTGGAAATTGCCGCCAGAAAATATGGTCTCGCCCTTCATCCTGAATCCTTTGAAGATTTTGAAGCTAGAGAAAAAAAATTCGACGCCCTGACCCTGGTTGATATTATCGAACATACTCCCTATCCCCGAAAACTCATCGAGAAGGCCAGAGATTGCCTTAAACCCAACGGCATCCTGGTCATTGTTACGCCTGATATTAAAAGTCTGACAGCCAGACTGGCCGGAAACCGCTGGTGGCATTTTCGCCCCGGTCACCTGGGCTATTTCCAGCGACAGAGTCTCCAGAAACTCGTCGAATTAGCTTCCTTTGAAATTTTAAAATGGAAAAGATATAGCTGGAGTTTCAGCCTCGATTATCTCTTGAGACGCCTTCGCCCCTTTTCCTGGCTCCTTAAAATTCCTGGTCTGGCTTCTCTTTGGCCGCGAATTCAGATAAAATTGGCCCTTGGCGATTCCTTTGAAATCTACGCCAGGAAAAAGGAACCAATTTGAATCCCTACATTGAAGCCCTGCGCCTTGAAAGATGGCCACGAAGCACAGCCATTTTTCTGGGTAGTTTGGCCTATCTATTTCTGGCCACTGACAAAAAATTTCTGGGCCAAAATTACTGGCCTCTCATCGGGAAAGCTGCTCTGGCTTTTTTGCTGACCTGGGGTATCTCAACCGTCAATTATGTCATCAACGAAATAGCTGATGCTCCCTATGACCGCCATCATCCTGTTAAAAAAAACAGGCCCCTGGCGAGCGGACGAATTAAAAAGGGCCCCTTCATTTTAATTGGTCTCATTTTAGGTTTGCTCTGCTTTTTCCTGGCCTGGTTCTTCTTTTCCTGGACTTTCCTTCTTTTTCTGCTCACCCTTCTTCTGGCCGGTTTTTTCTATAATGTTCCCCCCTTTCGCAGCAAGGATATCCCCTTCCTGGACTCAATTTCTGAATCTGCCAATAATCCCATCCGTTTTCTTATTGGCTGGTATGCCCTGGCCGCCTCCTTTCACCCCTTTCCTTCGCCGGGCCTGCTTGTTGCCTGGTGGGCCTTTGGTAATTTTCTGATGGTGGCTAAAAGACTCTCCGAATTGCGCTGGTTGAAAGAGGCAGCTGGCCTTTATCGCCAGTCCCTCCTTCGTTATACTCCTTTCTCCCTGATGATTGGCCTATCGCTTTCCGCCCTCGTTTTTTTTGCTGGCTACATCTGGTTCTGCCTGGAAAAACATTTTAAGCTCTGGCTTTTTTACATTCCCTTGCTTATTATCTATTTTCTTCTATTTTTCTGGAAAACTCTGGCTGAAAAAGCCGTCATGGAAGAGCCAGAAAAGCTCTTTCTTCGCCCTCTTTTTGCCCTTTATTCCCTTGGTCTGGGGCTTCTTTTTCTATTTTCACTTCTTTGATGAGATAAATGAGGTATAGCTATGAATCAACTTGAAATTATCTTCAAATTATTTCTGGCTATTGGCCTTGGAGGCCTTATCGGTCTGGAAAGAGAACTGAGTCAGAAACCAGCTGGCCTGAGGACAAATATCCTCATCTGTCTTGGTTCTACTCTGATGATGATTCTCTCCCAGCTCAGTCTTCAGGGAAGCAATGCGCCAGGTGAAAGTATGAGAATTGCCGCTGCGGTGATTACCGGCATTGGTTTTATTGGCGCTGGAACCATTATTCAGAGTCAGGGAATTGTCCACGGACTGACCACGGCTTCCACTATCTGGGCTGTCTCCGGGCTGGGACTGGTCATTGGCGCTGGCTATCATGTTATTGCTCTGATTTATACAGCCATTGTCCTCATTACCCTCATCTCTTTCCGGCAGCTGGAAAACAGGCTTCTAAAAAAGAGTGTGGCGCATTATGAATTAAAGATAAAGCCGAGCCGGGATTTTCTGGGCCAGCTTAAGAGACTGGCCCTCCATCAGGGTATCCGGCTGGCTGACCTGGCCCTGAGAAGAGAGGGTGAATTCAGCCAGGTCACCTTCACCGTTACCGGTACGGAAGAAAAGGAGATTCAATTTCATCAGAGTTTAAGTGAACTTGAGGATGTCCTTGAAATCAAAGTTGAATAAAATAAAAATCCTGGTTGCCACGACCAATCCCGGAAAATTGAAAGAAATTCGGCAGGCCCTGGCCGGATTACCCCTTACCCTTTTAAGCCTTGAGGATACCTCCATTACCGCTCGCTCGCCTGAAAAAGGAAAAACCTTTCTAGAAAACGCCCGAGCCAAAAGCCTCTTTTACAGTCAGTTCACAGAGCATCTCGTTCTGGCTGAAGATTCCGGGCTGGAAATTGAAGCCCTTAAGGGCGCACCAGGGGTTCTCTCAGCCCGTTTTGCTGGTCCTGAAGCAAATGATGAAAAGAACATATCAAAGGTTCTGGCCCTGATGAAAAATGTGCCGCCGGGCAAAAGAAAGGCTCGTTTTGTTTGCTGTCTCTGTTTAGCCCGGCGAGGTAAAATCCTGAAATGTTTCCGGGGGCAGGTTCAGGGCTGGATTACGGAGGAAAAAAGGGGAAGCCATGGTTTTGGCTATGACCCGATTTTCTTCTATCGTCCCTCTGGCCAGACTTTTGCCGAGCTTCCTCCGGATGAAAAAAATCGAGTCAGCCATCGAGGCCGGGCTCTGAAGAAGCTACGCTCCTTCCTCGAAGAAAACCTGGGGCGGCTCCTCTGAAAGGAGCCGCCCCTGAACTTCATTTATTCCTGACCTCAGGACCAACCGTTATCCGGTCTTTAATTTGTTCGAAAACCCTCTCCCCTATTCCTTGAACCTTGAGCAAATCTTCAATCCTCTTGAAGGGACCATGTTCTTTGCGGTAATCAATGATTCTCTGGGCTATGGCTGGTCCGATTCTGGGTAAAGTCTGCAGCTCCTCCAGCGTGGCTGTATTGATGTTAATCTTTGCCGGCGCATTGGCTGAACTAGACTGTTGGTTGCTTTGCCGGGCCAGAAGGGGCCCGAAAATTAAAAACAAAACCAAAGCGGTGGCCAGTAGTTTTTGGCCTGACTTAAACATGGTGACCTCCTTTCAATTACCCTGACTGCAAAGAAAGGGCCAGAATAAGGAAGCTCAAGAAGAAAAAATAAGGGAAGAGATTAAGTCATGCTAAAAAATCAGGCTCTTTCAGCAACAGTCGTAGTCAAAATGAGAAAGCTCCTGCCAACTTTTGTTGACACCTTGCTTTTATTTTTTCCCCAGAATGATTGAACCTATGGCGGTATAATCCTCTTCTGCCCAGCCCAGGTTCAGACCTTTTTCGAGCAACCTGAAAATTCCATCGAGGCTGTCGGTTTCAAGACCGAGCTCCTTTCCCTCTTCAATCATCAGGCCAACATCCTTGTAAAGCAAACGAAGAGGAAAGGTGGGGTTGGAATAGTCTTCATTCCACAGGCGGCTCAATTTTTTATCAAAATGATAGGCGTAAAGAGAGCTGCGACGAAGGACATCCATAAAAAGGTCAAGGGAAATATTTCTTTTTCGAATCAGATTGAGGCTGAAGGCAAAGCCGGCTGTGAGCGAAGCTATTAGCTGATTCAGGGCCAATTTAAAAGCAGCCGCCTGACCAACGGCGCCAACATGAATGGGCCGGGGTGAAAAACACTGGAGAACAGGCTGAAAACGGTCAAACTGAGCCTCATTGGAACCGACGAGAACCACGAGTTCTCCTTTTTCAGCTTCAGCTACGCTTCCCAGAACTGGAGCTTCCAGATAATCGCCTCCCCTTTCCCGGACAGAAGCCATAAGCTCCAGACTCTGGTGGGGGGAAATGGTGCCCATTTGAATAATTGTCCTACCCTCAAGGTCCGGGGGATCGGTGGCCGGAAAAAGAACCGCCTGGCAGGCAGGATAATCCGCCACCATTAAAACAACTACGGTTGAAGCTTCAACCGCTTCTCTGGAACTTGAAGCTAATTTTGCTCCCAGAGCTTGAAGTGGCCGGGCTTTATCTTTTGTTCGATTATAGACAGTTACTTCGTGTCCGGCCTGAAGAAGTCTTGTCGCCATGGGCCGGCCCATCAAGCCTGTGCCGATAAAGCCAAGCTTCATGGTGCTTCTCCTTCTTTCTTATTTTTACCTGGATTTTATCCAGAAAACTTTGCCATATTATAGCTAAAGCTTGATATAATTATGAACCGAGGTGAGCCATGAGGATAAAAAAAATTCTGTTTCTGTCCTTATGCTTATTAATTATTTTCTCCATGGGTAAATCTCAGGAAACAGGGAGCAAGCCTAAGGAAATCAAGCTTCCAGCTCCCAGGGTTGATGGCGGCCGACCCCTGATGCAGTGTCTTAAAGACAGGCAATCCCAGCGCGAATTCAGACCCGATACCCTGCCGCTCCAGGTTCTTTCCGACCTTCTCTGGGCGGCCTATGGTATAAATCGGCCTGAATCTGGCAAGAGAACAGCCCCTTCAGCTGTTAACTGGCAGAATATAGATATTTATGTAGCTCTGGCCGATGGCCTTTATTTTTATGAACCCAGGGAGCACAAATTGATTCAGCTGCTGCCTGAAGATATCCGAGGACTAACTGGAACGCAGCCATTTGTCAAGGAAGCGCCGCTTAACCTGATCTATGTGGCTGATCTGGCTAAAATTCCCAGGGGGACGGATGAGGACAAAAGATTTTATTCAGCCGCCCACACGGGTTTTATCAGTCAGAATGTTTATCTCTTCTGTGCCTCTGAAGGGCTGGCCACAGTTGTCCGGGCCATGATCAATCGCGAGGAGCTGGCTAAGAAAATGGGACTGCGGCCGGATCAGCAAATTACCCTGGCTCAAACCGTCGGTTATCCTAAGAAATAAAATCAAAGAAAAAATTCCTTAATTTTTTCAGCCCCATCTCGTCTTGATTTGATTTAATTTCTTCAATCACACGAAAAAGAGAGGATAATTTTTATTTCGTTTGACAGAATTTTTTTATTTTCATAAATATGATATATCAGCCAATGAGATTAATAAGGGCTGGCGAATTGTCTGAATCCAATTGCCTTTCTTTTCTAATAAGAAAAAAGTTTTTTAAAAATATTTTAAACCATTAAGGAGGTTTGCTTTGAAGAAAGCCAAGATTCTCCTGGGCTCAAGAACCTTTCTTTTAATCTTTTTCTCTTTTTTCCTGGCCCTTTTCCTGTTTTCGCAGCAGCCTAAAAAGCCGGTCAGAATTCAATCTACTCCCCCTGAGGTACGCCTCAAAGGTTTTGCCCAGCACCTGGAGATGAAAAAAACCTCACCCTTCAAGGATCTTCGATGGCAATTTCTTGGTCCCACCAATGTCAGCGGTCGCTGCACCGATGTGGCCGTGGTTACGCCTAAAGGTAAAAATTATACGATTTATGTGGCCACAGCTTCTGGCGGTGTCTGGAAAACAGAAAATGAAGGAACCACCTGGGTACCCATTTTCGACCAGGAATTATCCACTTCCATTGGCGACATTGCTATTGCTCCTTCCAATCCTAACATCATCTGGGTTGGGACTGGTGAGGCTAATATTTTCCGAAGCTCCCATGCTGGCTGCGGGATTTATAAATCAACTGATGGCGGCAAAACCTGGCAGCACATGGGTCTTACCGATACCAACACCATTGCCCGCATTGTCATCCATCCTAAAAATCCTGATATCGTTTATGTGGCTGCTTCCGGTCATGAATGGACCTTCAACACCGAAAGAGGCGTTTATAAGACTACGGATGGAGGCAAAACCTGGAACAAGATTCTTTATGTCAACGAACAAACCGGAGCTATTGACCTGGTCATGGATCCATCCAATCCTGACATTCTCTATGCCGCAACCTGGCAGAGAATCAGAAAGAAATGGAATGATCCCCGCAATGAGCCCCATTACACCGGTAGCGGCATCTGGAAAACAACTGATGGTGGCCAGACCTGGAGACCAATAAATAACGGGCTTCCTGAACCCCGTTATCGCGGTCGCATCGGAATTGATATCTGCCGCTCCAAATCCAGCGTCCTTTATGCCTTTGTGGATAATTATGAAATTGCCCGAGAGGCTGAACCCGGCCGCCTTGATTCCTATGGCCGGCCTGTCCAGGCCACAATCAAAGGCGCTACAGTTTATCGCTCCGACGATGGCGGCGAAAACTGGCGTCTGGTCGCACCGACGACAGAGGAGATGAAGGCCTATCTGGAGCGCCATTCCGGTACTTACGGCTGGGTCTTCGGTCAAATCCGGGTTGATCCCAATAACGAAAACAAGGTTTTCCTTCTAGGCGTGCCTATGAGCGTCTCCACTGATGGGGGTAAAACCTTCCGCCGCGTCCCCAATATGTATCATGTAGATAACCATGGCCTCTGGATTGACCCTGATAATTCCAATTACATTGTCAACGTTAATGACGGTGGCATTGAAATTTCCTATGACGGCGGCCAGACCTGGCGCAACTTCCGTAATAATTTACCCGTATGCCAGTTCTTTAATATCAATTATGACATGGATACTCCCTTCCGGGTCTATGGCTCCATGCAGGATCATGGAAGTTTCAGAGCTGTCGTTGATCTGAGCCGCGGTCGCAATAATATTCCGGCTCAGGAGTTCGAAAGAGCTCCGGGCGGGGAAGGTTCCCATCACGCTATTGATCCGACCAATCCCAACCTGGTTTATTCCTGCGGTTTTTATGGCAGCCTGACAAGAACTGATTACAGCAAAACCGGTCCTGAACGCACCAAATCCATTGTACCCAGAGTCTATCCTGATGAACCGCCCCTTCGCGGTCAATGGCTGGCTCACTTCATCCTTTCTCCTCATAATCCCAATATCATCTATCACGGCATGCAGTATCTTTTCCGCTCCCTCGATCGGGGTGATACCTGGGAAAGAATCAGCCCTGATTTAACTTATTTTACCCCGACTGAGCAAGGCGATATTCCCTATCATACCATTACGGCCATTTCCGAATCGCCATTGAAATATGGATTGATTTATGTTGGCACTGACTGCGGCCGGGTAAGTGTCACCAGAGATGGGGGTAAAACCTGGCAGGAAATAACGGCGGGCCTGCCTTACCAGAAATGGGTTTCCCGCATTGTGGCCTCCCAGTACGATATGGGCACTGTTTATCTTACCCAGCATGGTCGCGCTGATGACGATTTTATGCCCTATGTCTGGAAATCAACTGATTTCGGCAAGACCTGGATTAATATTGCTCAGGGTCTACCCCTTGGTCCGGTCAATGTTATCCGGGAAGACCCGGTGGACCGAAACATCCTTTATGTTGGAACTGACCTGGGTGTTTATGTCAGCAAGGATGGCGGTAAAACCTGGCACGTCCTGGGAGGCAATCTGCCTTCCTGTTATGTCCATGACCTGATCATCCATCCCCGGGACAATGTCATTGTCATCGCCACTCATGGCCGGGGAATGTGGGTTATGGATGCTGATCCCATCAACGAAAAGCCCAAACGGCTCCAGCGTCGCTTTATTGAAGACGAGGCCGAAACCACCCGTTAAAAGTTCTGGGGGGAACTCGATTTAAGAGTTCCCCCTTTTTTTTGGATATTCTAAATCCTATCCAGCTAAGGTTCGAGAATTAAAAATTCAGAAAATATAAGGGGGCAGAGAATTTTCCCCTAATGAGGAGCCCTAAAGAATTTCTTTATAGGTTTTTTCTGAATTTTTAACTTTTTTCTTTCATTTATATTCCTTTGATTAGCCTTATAGGCTTTAAACCAGCAGGAGCTCAATTAAAAGTTAAAACCATAGAAATCTTTTTTATTCCCAAGAAGGTCAAATGAATTCCGTCTTAAAAACACGGATATGAATTTTTTGAGCCCTGGAATTAATATCAAATTTTCAAATTAATTTTCCCATCTTCAAAGTAATTTTTAAGGCTGCATCGATGAAAAGCATCCCTGATCAGAGAAAAATTTTCTTTTCTTCGGGTAAATGATTTTAAAAGAAATCTCGCCGCAAGTTCAGGATTTAACCAGGTAATGGGGCGAGCCCCGGGAAAGGAGGCGAAGTTTCCTCAGAAAATCTCTGTTCTGATTCAGCCACTGCTTAATCGCGTGACGAGCATAAGTATAAATTGCCAGATGACGCCAGCGAAATTGAAGGCCAAATTTCCAGCATTGCCAGAGAGAATAAAAGCGCCTCATGGCTCTGATGGCGGCCTCTTTCTGCAGTTCATAGGCGGAAAGAAACTTTGGCCGGAAAACCACATGATGGCCGCTATATTTAGACCAGTCTTCTTCCAGAAGTCGACCCTGCGAGGCGAGTTCCAGAAAAGTTTCTGTCCCTGGAAGAGGCGTTAAGACCATGAACTGGACGGTATCAATTTTCATCCGTCGGGCAAAACGCACCGTTTCCTCAATCGTCTGCCGATCATCCTCATCAGAACCGAGAACAAACATACCGTGAACCTCCAGCCGGTATTTATGGATAATTCTGATGGCCCGGGCAATATCCTCAACTGTCTGGTTTTTCCGGTATTTTTCGAGGCTACGGGGATTAATTGATTCCAGGCCAATATAAAGGACGTAGCCACCACTGGCTTTCATTAAAGCCAGAAGCTCTTCATCTCTGGCCACATCCACTCTTACCTGAGCTGTCCAGCGAATTTTAAGGCGCCGCTTGATAATTTCTTCGAGCAGGGATCTGGTTCGATCAGGGTTACACGCAAAATTATCATCATAAAAAAAGACTGACTTCCACTTCTTTTGATCCAGCCAGAATTCAAGCTCATCGACGACATCTTCCACCGGCCGAATCCGGTAGCGACGACCGAACATCTTGGTTACGGAACAGAAGGTACAATTAAAGGGGCAGCCACGACTTGTCATCAGGGGCAAGATATTCATTCTGGTCCAGCTGTCAATCAATCTGAGATCAGGCCAGGGGAGCTCAGCCAGAGAGGGAGGGCTGGCGGCGGAAGGATTAATTCGAATCCTGTTCCCAGTTCTATAGGTCAGACCGGGTATGGATTCAAAGGAACTTTTTCCCTCAATCATGGCCTTAACTAATTTAAGAAAACTCTCTTCACCTTCACCGAGAATAACAAAATCAGCCCCCCTTGAAAGAGCCTCTTCAGGCATAAAAGTAACATGGGGCCCACCCATAACCACCGGGATATCCTTCTTTTTCTTAATTTTCTCGATTATCTGGTAAGAACGAAGAGCTGTCGAAGTAATGGAAGAAAGGCCGACGAGATCTGAAGTTAAAACTTTTTCCCAGTCAATGGGCCCTAAATCCTCAACAAAGATTTTAGGCTTGATTTTTAATTCCCGTTCAAGCACAGCTCCCAGAATGGGTAAACCCAGACGGGGCAGTTTGAACCTGGAATAAACATGAATTCCCGGCGCCCTGGGTTCAATTAAAGTAATTTTCATCAAAAACTCCTTCCGTGGAAAAGAATCCTTGCGAATCCCCTTCCTTTCCTTAAATTATAACACAGAAAGCTTCCTTTCAGCATTTTTTTAAATTATTTATTTTGCTTCCTCAGGCCTGGCTGCCATTAAAAGGAGGTTATTTTCTGCACTGATAGTAATTTTTCTCCTTCGCATTTAAGGCCAAAAGCTAATTTAATTGAGATCAATTCAATGCCTGACGAGAGAGAAAAGCGGCCTAAAGCTTTTTAATCCTTCTTAGTACGCCTGATAAAAGGCCATAACGGACTATCTACGAGCCTCAATTCTCCACATTTATCCGCATCGATCTCAAGCAGAACTTTTATTTTAAAAAAATCCGCTATAAACAGGATGGAAATCTGAAGAAGGATATCGGAAAGAAAGAAAGAAAGAAAGAAAGAAAAAGAAAGAAAGAAAGAAAAAGAAAGAAAAAAGCAAGAAAATAAAAATGAAGTTGTAGGGAAGAGAAAAAGAAAAGGAAAAAAGGGAAGGGGAAAAATCCTGGATTCAGGAGCGGGGATGGCTCCGCCGGTAAACCTCCATTAAATGTCGCAGGTCAAGATGAGTATATTTTTCGGTTGTCGCCAGGCTTTCATGTCCCAGTAGTTCCTGAATGGCCCGAACATCAGCTCCACGGCTTAAAAGGTGAGAGGCAAAGGAATGACGAAGAGAATGGGGACTGATTTTTCTCTGGAGAGCCCGGCGCTCGAGATATTTCTGGACGATTCGCTGGACTGAACGGCAGCTAAGACGCGTTCCCTTTTTATTCACGAAAACAGCTTTAAAATCTTTTTCTTTAAGCGAAGATTTCATGGGAAATAAGAGAGGCCTGACCTGAAGATATAGCTCGAGGCTTTCGGCCGCTTTGCGGCCGAAGGGAACAATTCTCTCCTTTCTGCCTTTACCTCTTACTCGAATCAACCTTTCCTTTAAATTCAGGTCATCATCATTCAGGCCCACGAGCTCACTCACCCTCATGCCGGTGGCATAAAGAAGCTCCAGAATGGCCCGATCCCTTCGGCCTGTGGGCTCATCAGTTTGCGGTAAATCAAGAAAAGTCTCAATTTCCTCTTCCGTCAAAAAGCCGGGGATTTTCTTTTCTTTTTTTGGCACGGCCACAATTTTGGCCACATTTTCCCTGACCCAGCCTTTTTCCCGGGCATAGTTTAAAAAGGAGCGAAGAGCGTGGAGTTTGCGGGCTGAGCTCGCCCGACTTAAACCCAGCTCATGAAGATAGGTCAGAAAACGACGGATAGCGAGATGATCCAGAGAGGTTAGCTTCAGACCTTCTTTTTCAGCAAAGAGGCAGAACTGTCTGAGATCGAGGCCATAACTGGCAATGGTATGCTCTGAAGCCTTTTTTTCATGACGAAGATAGGCCAGAAATTTTTCCACCTTTGCCTTCACTCTATTCAAGCTCCGGTTTCAGCTGCTTCCTGATTCTTAGTTTCTTTTTTCTCCTTTTTTACTTTGCCCGAAATCTCGACTTTAAAATTACATTCTTTATGGAAACAGTATTTTTCTATCTTTCCACCCCGCAATCTCTTCTGCCAGAGAAGGGGCTGACCGCAGCGAGGGCAGGCTTCTTTAACTGGTTCATCCCAGGTAGCAAATTGACAGGCAGGATAGCGGCTGCAGCCATAAAAGGTCCGGCCTCTTCTGGTCTTTCTCTTCAAAATTGTGCCTCCACAATTAAAGGGACAGCTGAGACCGGTTTCCTCGCTATTTTTCTTGATATAATCACAGCGGGGATAATTGGAACAAGCAATGAAATAACCATAAGGTCCTTTTCTGGAAACAAGAGGAGAACCACATTGAGGGCATTTCTCTTCCAGTTTCCGGCTTTCCTTTCTGTTCAGGCTCTCTTTGAAGCGGCAGACTGGATAGGCTGAGCAGGCCTTAAAGCGTCCATACCGACCCGATCTGACGACCAGGGGTTGACCGCAGAGAGGACATTTTTCATCAGTGGGAATACCCTTTCCTTTAACTGTTTCGGCTTTTTTGCCCTTTTCCAGGTCTCTTCTGAGCAGCTCATAAAAATTTCTCAGAGCTTCCAACCATGATTTTTCGCCCTGACTGATTTTATCGAGTTCAGCTTCCATCTGGGCAGTGAATTTGACATCCATCAAATCAGGAAAATGCTCCACCAGAAAATCAGTGACAAAAAGCCCGAGATCTGTCGGCACAAACTTGCCCTTTTCCTTAATGACATAAACTCTATCCTGAAGGGTGGCAATAATGGGCGCATAGGTTGAGGGCCGACCAATACCTCTGGCTTCGAGTTCGCGGACAAGGCTACCTTCTGTATAGCGGGGCGGAGGCTGGGTAAAATTCTGTTTGGCCTCAAGGTCCAGGAGCTTGAGAAGCTCGCCCCTCTCAGCCCGGGGTAGAATTTCATCCTTATCCATGCTCTCAGGAAAAAGTTTCAGAAAGCCAGGGAACTTAAGAACCTGGCCCTTAGCCTTAAATTCATAGCGACCGGCTTCAATCAGAAATTCAGTGGCTTCGACCAGAGCTGCGGCCATCTGGGAAGCCAGAAAGCGGTTCCAGATGAGACGATAAAGCTCATATTCATCTTTTTTCAGAAAGGGTTTGACTCGCTCGGGAGGAAGATCAGGCGAAGTTGGCCGGATAGCTTCATGAGCATCCTGGGCCTGGCTCTTATTCTTAAAAACTCTGGCCTTGGCCGGCAGGTATTCCCGGCCAAAGTTCTTTTCAATCAGATTTCTGGCCCAGCTCAGAGCCAGGGGGGAAATTCTGACAGAATCTGTTCTCATGTAAGTAATAAGGCCAACCGGACCTCTCTCGCCTATGGGCAAACCTTCATAAAGCCTCTGAGCTATGGCCATGGTCCTGGTAACAGGGAAATGAAGCAGGCGAAAGGCATCCTGCTGCAAGGTGCTGGTAATATAGGGAGGCGGCGGATTCTTTTTCTTTTCTTCAACTTTGACCTCCCGGAGGATAAACGGGCAATTTCGTAATTCTGCCAGAACTTCATCAGCCTTGTTCTTTGTTGGAAGCTTGATCTTTTTCCCCTCCATCTTCTCCAGGCTGGCCTTGAAAGCTGGCGGCTCAGAAGCTTCCAGCAAAGCCGTAATTGTCCAGTACTCTTCAGGCACAAAATGACGAATTTCCTTCTCTCGTTCGCAAATTAAACGCAGGGCGACGGACTGGACCCGGCCGGCACTCAGCCCGTGGCCGATCTTTTCCCAGAGAAGGGGGCTGATTAAATAGCCCATCAGTCTGTCCAGGATTCGCCTCGTCTGCTGCGCTTTTATTTTGTTCTCATCGAGTCGGCCGGGCTGGCCGAAGGCTTCCTCCACTGCCTTTTTAGTGATTTCATAAAGCAGAACTCGCCGGATATTGGGGTTAAATTTTTCCAGCAACCGGCTCAGATGCCAGCAGATAGCTTCACCTTCCCGATCAGGATCAGCCGCCAGAAAAATTTCGTGACATTCAGCCGCCAGACGTTGCAGGTTTTTAACCAGGCTCCGCCTTTTGGGCAGAATGATATAGGTGGGCTCAAAATTGTTTTCAATATCAACCCCCAGTTTACTCTTGGGCAAATCGCAGACATGGCCCATGGAGGCACGGACCAGATATTTTGAACCCAGGTAGCGATTAATTGTTCTGGCTTTAGCTGGGGACTCAACAATTACCAGAGATTTTTCCATTAAACTCTCCTCTGATAGGCCGAGCCGGGAAAGGACAAAACCAGTCCTTTTAACTCAAGCCGGAGCAAAATAGCAAGAATTTCTGCGGCTGATTTGCCGGAACGAAAAACAATCTCATCGAGCGTCCTAATTTCCTCTGTTGATAAACAGCTCATGACCAGTCTTTCCTGCTCATCCTGCGCCGCGGCTGTTAATCGGTTCCTTTCCGCTTTTTCCTTCAAAAGAATAGCATCTCGGACAGGCGAGGGCAACTCCACAACCACATCCTGCCAGCTTTCAATAAGCTTGGCTCCGGCTTTAATTAAACCATTTGTCCCCTGACTGAGTTCACTTCCAGCTCTTCCAGGAACGGCCATGACCTCCCGGTTCTGGTCCAGGGCCAGCCGGGCGGTAATCAAAGATCCGCTTTGAGCTGAAGCTTCAACCACAATGGTGGCCAGAGAAAGACCGCTGATAAGTCGATTCCTCCAGGGGAAGTGATGGGCCAGAGGCGGTTCATCGGGTGGATATTCAGAAATCGTAGCGCCCGCAGCGATAATTTTTTTAAATAATCCCCTGTTTTCGGGAGGATAAATTTTATCCAGGCCCGAGCCCAGAATGGATACGGTCAGACCACTTCTGAGGGCGGCCTCGTGAGCCAGGGAATCAATACCCCGGGCCAGGCCGCTAACAATAACCAGTCCAAGGCCAGCCAGATCCTCGGCCAGCCTTTCGGCCATGCTCCGGCCATAAGGAGAAGGCCGGCGGGTGCCAACAATGGCCACTGCTGGCTGATTCAAAACTTCCTTTCGGCCAGCACCAAAAAGAACAAAGGGCGGATAATGGATTTCCCGGAGCAAAGAGGGGTAATCAGGGTCATCCTTGGAGATAACCCAGAAATTATTTTTGATTAATCGGGCCTCAAGCTTATGGGCAAGTTCAAGGGCCATGCCTGAAACAAACTTATCAACTATTTCTTTTTCCAAACCAAGGGCAAGCAATTCCATTTCGCCAGCTTCAAAGGCCTTTTCAATATCAGGGAAAGCTCGAGCCACCTTTTCAAGCCTGCGGTAATCACCTCTCAGAATCTGACTTAGAGCCAGCCAGTAAATGGTTTTGCTTTTTCCTGACCGGTCTGTTATCCAGGAACCCTGATTTATTTCCTGACCTGAAATTTTTTCCCTCATGAGGCGTAAGAAAAATTTCCTCCTCTTAATTAAGGACGTTTCTTTTTCTCAAAATACTTTGCCTTAGAAATTTCAATAATTAAAAATAATTGATTTTTCCTGGAAGAAAAAGCCTGCTACAGCCCCGGTCATCAAACAGGCCAGGATGGCCGCCAGCAGGGCCCGGAAACCCAGTTTAGATAAATCCTTGATTCGCGATGGGGCTAGACTCCCGATGCCACCGACAAAAATGGCCAGGGAAGCGACATGGGCAAAGCCACATAAAGAATAAGCAGCAATAATCGCCGAGCGGTGATAAACCAGGCCCTTCTGAGATACGAGCTGGGCCAGATGCTGATAGGCTGGTACCTCAGTGGCCACAGTTCTTTCCCCGACTAATCGGGCCACCTCGAGAGCATCAGCAGGCGGTACCCCGGTAATCAGAGAAAAGGGGTAAAAAAGATAGCCCAGCAGATTTTTCAATGTCCAGTCAAAATTCCAGCCGAGCCAGGTATTAACCTGCTGTCCCAGAAGAGAGAGCACAAGGTCAACAAGAGCTAAAATGCCGAGAAAGGCCAGAAGAAGGGAAATAATTCCACCCAGAAGGCGCAGACCGCTGGTAGCCCCATTTATCAAGGCAACAATGAGATTATCTTCGCGCTCATAATGAGGTTTAACTTCCAGTCCCAGAGTCTCTGGCTTTTCCTTTTCCGGCAAGAGAAGCTTACTTATCAGCAGGGCAGCAGGGGCTGAAAGAATCGAGGCTGAAACAAGATGACCGGCTATGGTCGGAATAGCACCCTGAAGAATAAAAACATAAAATCCCAGGACGGTCGAGGCGATGGTAGCCATCCCGCCAGTCAGTATGGTCATAAGTTCGGATCTGGTCATCTTCTCCAGATGAGGTTGAATCACCAGGGCTGATTCAATACCCACAAAAATCTGGCTAGAAATACAGAGACTTTCCGCTCCACTGAGCCTCATCAGGCGGGTAAAAAGGCGGGCAAAGAGGCGGATGAGCCAGGGCATAAAGCCAACGTAGTAAAGGCCGGCCATGAGAGAAGCAAAAAAGATAACCGTGGGCAGAGCCTGAAAAGCGAGAATTGAACCCAGGGAAGTTTCTCCGGCTTCATTGGTTGAGCCAGGGGGAAGGGCTAGCCGGCCAAAAAGAAATCTGGTTCCAGCCGTAGCACAGTCGAGCAGTCGCACGATAACCTGATTGAGAAAAAGAAAGAATTTGACCCCCACAGGAAAAACAAAAATCAGAAGACCGAAGAGAAGCTGCAAACCTATACCCCAGAAAATAAGCCGCCAGTTGAGGATTCTTTTCTGAAGGGAAAAAAGCCAGGCCAGAAAGGGGATAACGAAAACGCCGAGAAGACTGATAAAATTATAAAGACTCATTTTTTCCCTCCAGCGGCAAACTCCTTTTCTTCCTTGAAGCCTTCAATGACCACAATCTTCCAGCTGGAATTGAAGCCAGATTTAATCCTGACTGCTTCTTTAAAGCAGCCAAAGTAGCTCGCTAAAAGGGAGCGCCATTCTTCGTTGGCTTTGCCTTTCTCAGGTGGCGCCTTGATTCTGACCAGAAGCTCATTTTCATCTGTAAAATCAACCCCTGGCGAGCGAACCTTTGGCTTGACCCTGACCCTGAAAATCAAGTTTTCAAAATAGGGATAATTCTTTTTTTTCAAGAAGATGGCGATATTTCTGAAATAATTCTTTGAGCTGTTCCATAGAAACAATATAGCCACTTATGTAAACAGAAACCGTCGAACGCAAGGGGTCATTGGATTTAATTAAAACATATTCTCGCAGCATCCCAGTGCGATTGTCCGTGGGCAGACGAATTATAATTTCCTGGCTACGGCCAGGACCAATTTTTAGAGGTCCGGTCATCTTTTTTTCGCCAACAAAAAAGGTTGCCTGGCGATGGCTGAATTCTACCTGCAAATCAAGCTCGCCTTTATTGCTAATCCTGATTTTTACCGGAAGATCTTCACCGGATAAAATTAAGCCAGCTTCATAATTATAAACATCAAGTTCAAGCCGCGGGGAAGGAGGCACCTCAATTTCTGCCTGAATCTCCAGCACCTTAGTCGGCTCGACAGGATCATTGGATTCAACGTAAATCTGTTTAATTACCTGACCGAAATAGCCGCGAGTATCAAACTGGACACTGATCCGGCCTTCCTTTCCAGGCATAATCCTGTCCTCAGAAACAAGAGCTGCTGTACAGCCGCAGGAAGTGGTCACTCTTTTAATGAGCAGAGGCGCGTTGCCCGTATTGGTAAAAACAAACTCATAACGTAGCTTGGTGCCTTCCTTAACTTTGGTAAAGCTTTTGACTGTTTCTTTAAAAGTTATTCTCGGCTGCTCAGCTACGATAGAAAAAAGAAAATTGAATCCAGTAAGGAGAATCAGGAAAAGAAGAAGAGGCTTCCATAAAAGAACTCCCACGAGTTTTCTCATTTTTGGCCTCCTTATTTCTTTTTTTACTCTTTTTTGTCCTGGTCTGCAAGAAAATCCTGTTTCAGGCCCGATTCCTTGACACTCCTTACCAACGTGCCTATCATAAAAGTGTCTCATGGCACGATCTAAAAAATATTTGATTTTATTTCTCATCCTTTTTTTCTGCTCCTTCCCTTTTAAGGTTTTAGCCCAGACTTCTTCTTTTAAGCTCAGGGTAACCGAGGAAGTGGCCAATATCCGTCAGAATCCTGATATCCGGAGTCCAATCATTGTCCAGGTGGTTCAGAATACACTTCTTTATGGACTCAAAAGAGAAGGCGAATGGTATTTAGTGACCTGGGCCGATGAAGCTGGAACCTGGAGAAAAGGCTATATTCATGAAAGCCTGGTGACGATGGTTGAAGGCGGACCAGCCGTTCCGGAAAAACATGAAAAGAAAGAAGAAATGGCTGAAATCAAGAAAGAAAAAAAGGCTGAGCCTGAAATTCCTCAATCGGTGCCAGTTCAAAGGCCCTTCCCTGAAAAAAAGGAACCAGAAAAGGAAGCTCCGGCCAGCCTGGGCCAGGCGCAAAAACAAGGCTTCAGGTTGAATTTTGCTCCTGGCCTGGAATTTCTTTCTTTATCCCAGATTAATGACTCCAGGGCCGGTTTAGCTTCTCTCATCGGTGATCTGCTTAACAGCCAGCAGAAGGAGACCCTTTCTCCATTTCACTTGCTTGCGGCTGCGAGCCTGGAATTACAGATTCCCCTGAAATCTGTTTTTTCGGCGGTCTTTCAGGTCTCAGGAATATCCGCTCAAAGGAAAAATACAATTGTCTATAACACCCCGGGAATCCAATCCTCTCTTTTTCTTGAATCGAGGTTGCAGGCTCTGCCTCTCAGTTTTCTCCTCAGCTTTAACCCCTCAAACTTCCTTTCTCTGGCGGCTGGACCGGAAATAATCTGGGCTGAATATCGTTATCTTTATCGTCTCAATCTGGAGAAAACTCAGGAAGAATGGGCCGGGAAAGCCAGGACATGGGGCTCTGGTTTTAAAGGCAGGGTTAATCTGGCGGTGTGGCTTAGTTCAAATCTTGGCCTGCTTCTGGAAATGGGCGGCCGGATGGCCAGGTTAACTGGTTTTGAAGGCATCGATACCCACCTTCTACCCTCTGGCGAAAAAGCTGAGGAGAAAGGAAGACTTTATTATTTTCAGGTCAGAAGCTCTCCCGATCATCTCTATTCCCTGATTTTCATCCGGCAAAAAAGGCCAACTGAGGCTGGAGTTGAAGGGGCCGAAGAAGCCACCCTGAATTTTGGTGGATTATCTTTCAGGTGTGGCCTGAGCTTTCGCTTTTAAACCCAATTCCTTTAGCCCGGTTTTTTTGATCAATTTTAATTTTTATTCTAAATAAAAAATTTCTTCTTTGACTGATCTTTCTCTGAATGAAGCTGAAATCCAGGGATGCTGCCAGCAAAGTGATATAAAATTTTTTTCAATTTTATTATTAGAACATTTTTATATAAGAATAGCCTTAAAAGACAAAGCAAAGAAAGACAGAATCAGGGAAATTTTTGCCTTGACTCCTTATATTAATCTTACTTTATAAATTCTACGGCCCTGATTTTGCCTGTATTCTATTTGAGCCCTATCCTCGCCTTTTCTGGCTATCAGGAAAATGGTGGTCTTATTTTTTTCTCTTTTCCATCTGAGTCCTTTCCCTGTGTTTCATTTTTTTAATTCTTTTCAGATTTTTCTATGGATTTCTTCGTCCGGAAATCGAAAAAACAAAGGAAAATTATTCTATTTTTTCAAGGAGAGCAAAATGCTGGGCGTGAAGGCCTGGCCAGAGAGCGCTAATCTTTTTCAGGCGAAAACCAGCCAGAGCCGCTTCGCGGGAAAAGGTAGCCAGAGACAGCATAGAAATCCTGGTGGGTGATGGACGCAACCAGCGCCGGAGCTTCCTCTGGAGCTCATGTAAAGGCTGTTTCCTGTAAAAAGAAACAATAGCCCAACGCGTGGTGACCCGTCCTATCTCAACGAGCACATGTTGCCTTTCTTCTGTTGAATGCAGGTGATGGAAGAAGCGCAGGGACAGAACAAGGTCAAAACTGTGATCGGCAAAAGGAAAATCAGCCAGTAAATTTATGACTATTCCTATCGGAAAATGTCCATTAAAGCCTCGTTTCAGGGCTCTTTTGACCATGGAGAGGGAAAGGTCAGCGCTCACCAGGTTAAAACCAGAAGCCAGAATATGCTGAGAAAAACGACCATAACCACAGGGAGCATCAAGACAGAGGCCAGGGAATTCGCTTGTCCGAGCTAAATCCTTAAGCCACCGGCTGAGAATTCTCGTTTCCCGCCAGTGAACCAGGCGCTGATCCAGACCGCGATAGCGGCGGCGTTCATATTCAGCTACCTGCTGATCATTAAAGGGAATTGGCTTCGAAGAAGACATATTTTGGCCTCGCTTCAATTTTTACCTTTTCCTCTTTAAAATCCAGAGCCTCGCCATCCCGGCTAAAAACCTGACTGACAGGCCGATTAAATCTATAATCCAGGCTGCCTTTCTTTGTCCAGACCACAGCCAGCCTCTCCTTTCCCCGCTCAAAATGAAAAATCCATGCCCGGGGATGAAATTCCCGGCTAAGGAAAGTACTCCCACCTAGAAATCTCTGCAAAGTTTCGAATGCCCGGTAAGATGGTCTTATTTCCCAGGGAGAAGCCAGAGGATCAATCAGACCATAGCCGCGAGCAGCCAATTGCCACCAATAAATGCGCTCAACCAGACCGCTGGCCAAGCTAAGCACAAAATAACGAACCAGAAAATTAGCCTGGTCTTCCAGAGAAACGCAGGGCCGACCGGGAGCCGGCGAATATGGTTCCATACCTTTTAGGGGCCAGTTAAATTCCGTAATCCAGCAGGGCTGCTTCTGGCAGGGGGTGAGATCAATGATGGCTCTTAATAGAGCCAGCTTTTTCTCCAGGGTCCAGCCCCACTGGGCATTCTCTGGTGCGCCAGTTCGATCCACATAAAGCAAAGAGCTGATAACATCAAATTTTATCTCCTTCAAAATGGCCGGATAAAGATGAAACTCAAAATCAATGACAGCCGGGCCAACAAGCTTAACCCCGTGCTCAGCAGCCAGAACCGGAGCTGGCCGGGCCAGCTCCAGATATTCCTGGAAGCTCCAGAGACCCCATTTAGTTCGATTCCAGGCATGGCCAAGCTCAAAATAGGTAGCGTAAGGCGAAAGCCTTTCAAAAGCCAGGCGAAGAAATTGCTGCCATCTTGCCGGTTCGAGGACGTCATATCTATTCTGAAGCAAAGCCACCAGAACTGAATAGCCCTGGCGATGTAGCCTGGAAATGAAGCTTTCATAATGGCTAATCTTTTCCCTTTCCCAGGAGGCAAGCCTCACAAGAACATTTTTTACGCCAAGCTCTTCAAGATAATGAAAAATTTCCGCCTCTTTTGACTCCAGAGGTGTTACAGCCACTCCCATTGCACCGTTCAGGCAGAGGGGCTGTCGATACATCTTCTGCCTTATCTTGCGATAAAGAGAGAGGCCGGAAATCAGAAGGGGCAGATTAATTCGAAAAAGATGAAGATAGCTTCGAGCATATTTCCAGTGAGAACGAAATCTCTCCTTTTTTGAGGCTACATTATGGGGCTGGTCCGCTAGTTCGTTCCAGCGAAAAAGCTCGTTCATTTTACTGTAACTTCAGACGGCGAGCCAGAGCTCGCAAATGCAACCACTTTTTTATTTTTATCCAGAGGCTGAAAAGCCCTTTAAGCGAACGATACCACAGCCAGTCCAGAAAGGAAATTTTCTCTCCTTCGAAATAAGCTTCTAAAAAGAAACGCTGCCTCGAAGGAGGGAGACCAAGACGGATCAAATTTTTTAATCGGCTCAACCGGCCAATTCTTCTCTTCAGCCTGACTCGATTAGTATCGAGGAGAAAAAATTCATAATTTCCTGTTTCCATTTCCCTGACCAGAATATTGCCATCAGAAAGATCCCGATGAAAAACTCCCCGGCCGTGCATTTCTCGGCAAAAAGCAGCCAGCTTCAGGAGAAGAAGGTCAAGTTGTTCGGGAGAATAATGCTGGAAATAAAAACGAATTTCCCGGCTGTCTTTAATCCTGGTGGCCAGAAAATATTCAGCCTGATCCTGCCAGGGCGAGCGATTTTCGAGATAAGCTACAGGCTCCGGCGCCTTAATTAAATTTTCCTTCAGATAAAGGGAACCATAAAAGGACCGCCTTGCCTTGGAACCAGTAAGAAGGGCTCTTAATTTCACCAAACCCCTGGATCTAAATTCTTTGACGACAACCTCGATGAATTCATTCTGACCAAGGGGCAAATTCAAGCAGACTAAACGGTTTCTTCCTTCCATGAGGACACTGGCTTTTGGAGAAAAGGTTAATTGCGGCAGCTGGCTGAGAGCCTGTCTTAAAAGAGGATGGTCATATCTGGAGACAATTTCTCCCTGCCAGCCATCTAATTCAATTCTTCTCCGAATAGATTCGCTCATGGCTTCAGGTTAAATTTCTCTTCAATCAGGCTCAAAAAAGTCTTTCCCAGGGCTTGAGGGTTAAATTTTTCGTGCACAAGGTGCCGTGAATTCACGGCTATCTTCTGTCTCATTTCCGGATGAGAATATAATTCCATCAGGCCATGGGCAATCGCTTCAGGTTCTGATGAAGGGCAGAGATAAATATTTTCTCCATGGGTAAAAAATTCCCGAATGGCAGGCGTATCTAAGGTAATGACCGCTTTTCCCAGGGCCATGGCTTGAAAAATCTTATGGGGAACAACTCTGAAGGCCTTGGGAGTCGAGCCAAAGAGACCAAAACAGATGTGAGCTTCCCTTCGGATTAACTGGACAAGCTGTCTTTCCCTCATCCAGCCCAGAAGCTGAATTCTTCCACTTTTTTCTCCCATCAGGAGATGGCTGACAAGAGGAAAAGTCTGGCCTGAGCCAATAAAAAGGAAGCGAATGGAAGGCTCCCTCCTGATCACAATTAGCGCAGCCCGGGCCATGCTTTCCACCCCATGAAGGGGAAGAAAGGAACCAAAAAAAACAACCGTGAAGGGTTTTTCCTCTTCCTGATGATTCTCATTTCGGGCTGACCAGAAGGAATCATTAAAGCCAACAGGAAGGATAGCTACCCGGTTCGCTTCAAGACCAAATTCCTGACAGTAATAATCCCGGTGAGCTTTAGTATCAGCTAAGACCAGATCAGCCAATCTGAAACTAAGTTTATCCAGAAAATAATTCCATCGTGCCGCAAAGGAATCAGGCGGCTTTCGACGCCAATCAAGGATTTTGGTTTCATAGCGGGAGGCCAGGGGATCAAAAATAAGGGGAATTGATTTTTTCCAGGAAAGCAAATAGGCCAGGGGAACATCCTTATGGCCAAAGGACGGGACAAAAAGACAGGCCTTTCTTCCAAGTTGCGGCTGATTAAGCATGGCCTGAGCCAGACCAAGGGGATAACGGGCCCAGGCCTTCAGACCACTCGGAAGCCGCCAATCATAGCAGGCCTGGCCATTGATTTTCAGGCCACGCCAGATAATGGCTGTCCGGGGATATGAGGGGTCATAGGCGCCGAAAAAACAGACCGTCATGGGTTTTTTTTAGAATAGCCTATCAGGTCCGGATTTGCAATCAGGCTTCTCAGAGCTTTTCTTTGCCTCCTCGTTCATTTTTTGGTATAAAAAAAATGGCCTCATTTCAGAGGAAAAAATTTTCCAAAGGAGATGAAGATGGCCATTGATCCCCATCTCCTCGAAATCCTGGCTTGTCCTGTATGCAAAACGCCGGTGAAATTAACCCTTGACGAAGCCGGCCTTAAATGTGAAACCTGCCATCGGGTTTATCCTATCCGTGATGATATTCCCGTAATGCTAATTGACGAGGCAACGATTGACCCCGATAGACCAACCAAAGACTGAGGAAGCGCCCATAAAAAAAATTCTTCTTGTCCGGCCCCGCCGGATGGGCGACATTATTTTAACCACACCGGCCCTGATGGCTCTGAGAAGCGCCTTTCCTGAAGCTTATCTCTGTTATCTTTTGGAAAGGCCATATGCCCGTCTCATTGAAGGCAATGGGCTGGTGGATGAGGTTCTGGCCCTAAGACCTGACCCCGGGATCATCGGCCTTCTGACTATCATCAGAAAATTAAGGAGAAAAAAATTTGATGTAGCTATTGATTTTCATGGAGGCCCGCGCTCGGCTCTCCTTGTGCTGGCTTCAGGAAGCCGGTGGAAAATTGGTTATAAAACCAAGTATAAGGCCTGGGTTTATGATAATCTTGTCCCCCGAAGTTATGCCTCCGGCCCTGTCCACAGCGTCATCAATCATCTTAATTTGATCAGAATTTTAAAGCCAGAAACAGGCATGGAATTTTCCCTTAGGGTTCCACCTTCGCGGCCCGAGGAAAGAGAAAAAATTGAAGCCTTCTGGAAGCAGGCCGGGCTTTTCTCCCGAAAAATCCTGGTTCTCCACATCAGTGCCGGTAATCGCTTTCGCGACTGGGGCAAAGAAAACCTGGTTTCTTTCCTTGAGGGCCTGGCCTCCTGGTCCGAAGTCTGGCCACTTTTAATTGGTTCTAAGGAAGATAAAGCGAGAGAAAAGGAAATTCTTAAAAGTCTTGGACGACCGGTACCCTCCCTTGTCGGTCAAACCAGTCTGGGAGAACTTATTGCTACCCTGGAAAAGGCAGACCTTTTTGTCGGTCCTGACAGCGGTCCCATGCACTTAGCCGCAGCCCTTAACAGACCCATCGTTGCTCTTTTTGGCCCAACCCTTTCAGCCCATTTTGCTCCCTGGAAGGCGAAGGCCATTATTCTCGAAAGACCGCTGGCCTGTCGGCCCTGTCGTCAGCGCTCCTGCCATGAGGGAAATTTTGCCTGCCTTCAGACAATTAAACCTGAAGAGGTAATTGAAGCCTGCCAGAAACTCCTCAGCTTCGAGTCAACCGGGAAAAATTTTCAAGGGAAAGAAATTCAAGGGAAAGAAGAAGGAAATATTATTTAATGATTTTCGGTCTGAAATTAAAAAAAATCAGATTTACCTGGGACAATTTCCTCCTGCTGACCTTTCTGGCTGGGCTCTTCTTTAATCTGATTTCCATTTCCTTTGCCCAGATTTTTTATGGCCTCAATGTAGCTACCTGGCTTTTCCTTGTTTTGCGCCGTCAGCATCGCTTTGTGGTTCCTTCTTTTTTCTGGCCCCTGGCTGTTTATTCAGGGCTTTCTCTTATAGCCAGCTCCCTCTCCGTCAATCCAGCCCTCAGCTGGCGCGATTCCCGGGAATTGCTCCTTTATCTTCTGATTCCGGCCGCCATGGCTACATTTACCTCAGCACTCAAAGTCAGGCTGGCCAGTTCTATTCTTCTGGCCTCTGGCCTGGTTAATTTTATTTACTCCATCATTACCTATATTGTTTCCGGACAAAGAGGCTTAAGACTCAGGGGCTTCATGGGTCATTACATGACGGAGGCAGGCCTGCTCATGCTATTAATCATTTTTTGTTTAGCTCACTTCCTTTTTCGTTCCGAGAAAATAAGGTGGCTCTGGCTGGCCCTAGGAGCAGCTTCAGGCTGTCTTTTGCTTTTTACTCTGACGCGAAATGCCTGGCTTGGCCTGGCTGCTTCTCTTATTCTCCTTTTAGCTCTTTCGAAGCCAGTAGCTCTACTTATTTTTCCTTTCCTTCTGGCTGGAATTTATCTTCTCAGTCCGGTCGAGGTAAAAAAAAGAGTTGCCAATACTTTTAATCTCTACAGTCCCTCCAATCGTCAGAGAATTGAGTATTATCGGGCCGGCCTTAAGATCATCGCTGATTATCCTTTTTTTGGCTGCGGCCCCGATACTGTCGACATGGTCTTTCAACATCCTAAATATGGTCTTTCCGAGCAGGCCCGACTCAATGTTCATCTCCACAATAATCCCCTTCAGATTGCCGCGGAAAGGGGGTTGCCAGCTCTTCTGGCCTGGCTAATTTTTATGATCTGGACTTTCTGGCTTCTCAGCCGGCAGTGGCGAGGGAAGCCTTCAGGGGGTCTTCCCTGGATTGCCTCAGGTCTGGCCTGCGTTCTGGCGCTTTTTATAGCCGGTCTTTTTGAATATAATTTTGGGGATTCTGAGGTAGTGATGCTTTATCTGGTTCTGATAACTCTGCCCTTTGTTCCTGGCTTGAGGGAGAAAAAGGATATACCATGACCCCGGAAAAAATCTCTCAAAAACCAGAAAGGACAAAGGGTCGGCGAAAAAAATTTTTAGGTCTTTTTTTTGGCCTTGTTTTATTTATCTATGCCATTTATCTTTTTCACCTTGTTTCTTCTTTTCCACCTTTAAAAAAACACCCAGCTATCATCCAGAAAGAAATCGTCGGAGCCTATCATCTTCATACCCGATTCTCGGATGGCCGGGGAAGGGTGGAAGATGTGGTTAAAGCCGCCCGGAAAAATCAGCTTGATTTTATCATCCTGACCGATCATGGCCAACCCAATCTGGCCTGTCTTCAGAGTCAGGGATGGCGCCAGGGGGTCCTGGTTCTGGCAGGAACAGAAATATCCACCAGCCGGGGACATCTTGTTGGCCTGGCCTTTTCCGAGTCAGTCCGGAATTTGCCCCGGCAGGCTGAAGAAGCAGCAAGAATAATTCAGAAAGAGGGGGGTTTCACCATAATTGCCCATCCCTACTCCAAGGCCAGCTGGACCTGGGGAAAGGAGAATGAGCTTTATCTTGGTCTTGAGCTTATTGATGCTGATACCATGCTCAAAAAGAAATGGCTACCGAATCTGCCTCTTTTTCCCCTACTTTTATTCAACAAGCGCGTCTTTGCCCTCAAAATGCTAGAGCCCTTTCCCGCACCTTTCCGCCAGTGGGATCGTCTTAACGAGATAGCTCCACCTCACTACGGTTTTTTCAGCTGCGATGCCCACCTTTTCTATGAAACCCTTTTATCTTTATTTCATCTTCACCTCCCCCTTGAAAGGGAGCTACCCCCGGAGTTTAAGGCTTCGCGGGAAATTATTTTTAAATCCCTTCAGAGTGGTGCCTTCTACAATGCCATCGATGCGGCCCAACCTGCATCTGGTTTTAATTTCTGGGCAAAAAAGGGCGAGGAATTTTATCCCATGGGCAGCCTGATTAAGTTAAAGCCGGGAGAAAAAGTCAGGCTCTATATCCGAGCGCCAACTTTTGTTGCTGGCAGGCTTGTTTTAATTCATAATGGGAAGAAAATTTTAACCTCTATGGAAAATGAAATAAGTTTTGAGCCTGAAGCTTCAGGCTTTTATCGCGTTGAAGTTTATTTACAGGACAAAGCGATACTGCCTGAAAATTTGCCCTGGATTGTTTCTAACCCCATTTTTTTAAGGACGGACGAGGATGATACCTATTCCTATTAATCGGCCGCGTCTATTCAGGTTAATTGAAAAATTCAATCGTTCCAGAGTTGTCGTCTTGGGTGATTTAATGCTGGATAAATATATCTGGGGAGAGGTTTCGCGGATTTCTCCTGAGGCGCCGGTGCCGGTAGTTGAGGTTAAGAGGGACTCATCCTGTCTCGGAGGAGCCGGTAATGTGGCCCATAATCTGGAAAGCCTGGGCGGAAAGCCAATTCTGGTGGGAGTTGTCGGAGACGATGAACCCGGTCACTGGATAAGGGCCAATGTCGCCGATAATCGGGGAATTTTTCTCGAACCCGGCCGGCCAACCACAGTCAAGACCAGAATTATCGCTCACCATCAGCAGGTGGTCAGGGTCGATCTGGAAAAGAGAGCCCCCCTTCCTGATTCCCTGGAAAAGGCTATTCTCGATTTCCTCCGACGCCTCTCCTTTGATGGCCTCATCATCTCTGACTATAACAAGGGGCTTATAAATGAATCGCTCCTGAGAGAGGTTCTGGCTCTGGCCAGGAAAAGGGATTTTCCCGTTTTTGTCGATCCTAAGGTAGAAAATTTTCATCTTTTTTCTCCGGTGACCCTGATAACTCCCAATCATCATGAGGCGGAAAGAATCGTCAGGCATGAATGTCAGACGAATGCCCAGGTTGAGGCTGCCGGCGAGAAAATTTTCTCCTTAATTGACACCCGTTATATCATCCTGAAAAGGGGCGAACAGGGCATGACTGTCTTTGAAAAAGGAAAAAGGCCGATTCACATTCCCACAGTCGCCAGGGAAGTCTTTGATGTTACTGGAGCTGGCGATACCGTAATTGCCACCGCTTCCCTGGCCCTGCTGGCTGGAGCTACCATTGAAGAAGCAGCCGTTCTGGCCAATGCTGCCGCAGGTATCGTTGTCGGGAAAATCGGCACTGCCACCGTAACCCCCGAGGAGCTGAAAGCGGTCCTTTAAAGTGGCCCTTTCCAGGTTAAGTTAAAGCTTTGTGCTTAAAATTGTGGAAACTGTCGCCATTTTATATTCTGAATCCGTGGCCTTCCGTTCGCCCCAATGAGCTTTTCCCTCAAGAGAAAAGAAAGATCTTATAAAACCTCATGTTTGTTCCTTTTTAAAAGATAGAATGGGGAAAAAGATAATCTTCAAAATGGATTTATAGCCAGGCTAAAATTTTTTAACTTGTTGATTTTAAAGGAGCTACAGCCGAGATAGAGCAAGAAAAAAGAGATTTTTTTCAGAAGAGCCAGATTAAAATTTAGAGTTCTTGAGATTTTTTGTGGCTAAAGATGATAGATTTTAGGGCACTAACAGCGGATTGAATCCGGACCAGTTCATCGTGGCGGAGGACGATTGGAGAAATATCCCTGAGATGCACAATTTTCGCCTTCAACTCGCCTCTAAGGACTTATCTTTAGGTTCTGTAAAGTCTTTCCTATATTGGTAATTCTTCAGGTCTACCCATGAAAAACGCAGAAGAGCCGAATTTAAAAAATATTCTAGAAAAGGATGGGATGGCTTTTTCATACGAAAAAAAGAGATTCCCAGGCGCATGGGAGAGGCTTTATTTCCGGTAAGGTTTATTGCCCCTGAGATTAATAAAATGCGGTGAATGAGAAGAGATGCGGCGAGAAAAAGAGGTTTCTTCTGAAACCAGAGTTCTAATATCAAGGTTTCTTTCAAAATCCATGGCTCTTATAACCTCTGATTGAAAAAACTCTGGCCAGAGGGCTTTTGACGAGGCTTCTCTTACTTTAATCTTCTTATTTTCCCCTGAAAACCGGAAATTCTTAGAAAATAAATCCTCATCTTTCCCTGAGAATATGTGCCGGGAAAAAGATCCGATTATTGGAATTTTTCGGGCAAAAGCGATAAAATATAATATAGTGTTATGTGTGGCGTAATTGGTCTGTGGGGGAATGAAGACGTTTTCCGAGACCTCTATCAGGGTCTTCTGGCCATTCAGCATCGTGGACAGGATGCAGCTGGCATAATTACTTATGACGGCCGCTTTCATACCAAGAGAGGCAATGGCCTTGTCCGCGATATCTTCACACCTGAACATCTCCAGAGGTTAAAGGGGACAGTCGGCATTGGCCATACCCGTTATCCCACCATAGGTGGCGGCCGCAGTGAAGATGCTCAGCCTTTCCTGGTTAATTCTCCCTTCGGCATAATCATGGGCCACAATGGCAATGTCATCAACTACCCGGAATTGAAGAGGGAACTTTTTGAGAAATATCGCCGTCTCCTGAATTCAGATAATGATGTGGAGGTCATCCTCAATATCTTTGCCGAAGAGCTGGCCAGGCAGAAGGCTCCCTCTCTCCAGCCCCACCATATCTACCGGGCCGTAGCTGGTGTTTTCAAGAAGGTTAAAGGCAGCTACTCAGTTGTGGCCTATATTGCCGAGCAGGGTCTGGTGGCCTTTCGGGATCCCTATGGCATAAAACCCCTGGTTTTTGGTATCCGAAAAGATGGCCTCCTGCCTTCCTATGGGGTAGCTTCAGAGAGTGTCAGCCTCAATATTCTTAATTTTACGAATATTGAGGATGTGAGAGCGGGAGAGGTCATCTTTATTGATAACAAAAGGCAGCTTCACCGGAAAAAAATAGCCAATTCTCCCCATACTCCCTGCCTCTTTGAGTGGGTCTACTTTGCCCGGCCAGATTCCTTCATTGATAAAGTTAATGTTTATGACTGCCGGGTCAACCTTGGCCGCTTCCTGGCTGAGGAAATCAAGCAGCAAAATCTGGAGATTGATGTGGTCGTGCCTGTACCTGATTCAGCCCGTGATGCAGCAATAGAAATTGCCAGAATTCTCAATTTGAAATACAGAGAAGCCCTGGTTAAAAATAGATATATTGGCCGGACCTTCATCATGCCTTCAACCGACCAGCGTCAGATTTCAGTTCGCCAGAAACTCAATCCCATTGCTTCTGAATTCAAGGGAAAAAATGTCCTTCTTGTTGATGACAGCATTGTCCGCGGCAACACCTCTAAGGCCATTATTGAAATGGTCAGGGAATGCGGGGCCAGAAAGGTTTATTTCGCCTCCTACTCACCGCCACTTCGTTATCCCTGCGTCTACGGAATAGACATGCAGACCAGAACTGAATTTGTGGCCCGCAATGCCTCCCTTGACGAGATTGCCAGACGCATCGGAGCTGATAAAGTAATCTATCAGAAGCTCGAATCCCTGAAAAAGGCGGTTCAGCTGGCGAATCCTCGACTCAAACATTTCTGTGGAGCCTGTTTTGATGGACAGTATCCCACTGGAGATGTCACGCCTGAGGTGCTTAAAAGAATTGAAGAGGAAAGAAAGATTGCCCAGCAACAGCTTGAGCTCAATCTTTAAGATTCGCCCGTTCCCTCTCCCGCCAGTAATTGAGGAGATCAATTAGGGTTCTTTCCAGGGGAATCTGAGGTGACCAGCCTGTTTCTAATTTAATCTTTTTATTATTCCCCACAATTCGGTCAATATCCAGACGCCTGAGCCTTTTTTCCTCCACCGTAATTTTGACGTCAAGAGAAGTTTGCTGGAGCAGGAAATCGAGGATTTCCTTGAGCTTTATGGCCCGGCCTGAACAGACATTGTAGATCTCACCGGATCGGCCCCGAAGCATTAAAAGAAAATAGGCCTGAACCACATCCCGCACATCGGTATAATCTCTTTCCAGATTGATATTGCCTACTTTGATTTCAGGCTCGGCCAGGCCTGCTTCAATCCGGGCAATCTGACGGGCCCAATCGGAGCAAACAAAATCAGACCTCTGGCCAGGACCGGTGTGAGGAAAGGAACGGGCAATGACAATCTGAAGATTCTCTAAGTTAACATATAAACGGCTCAGCCATTCCCCACAGGCTTTCGTAAAGGCATAGGGATTGCTGAGATTAAGGGGATCATCTTCAGATAAAAATTCAGCTTCGCCCCGCCTTTCCCTCTGACCATAAACATCAGACGAGCTGACATAAAGGAGGCGAACGCCGGGGCAAAAGCGACGGCAGGCCTCAAGTAAATTAAAATAGCCCATAACATTGGTTTCCATGACTTCCCGCCTTCTTTCCCACGACTGGCCCACATTGGAAATAGCTGCCAGATGAAAAATCCAGTCAGGCTCAAGCCGTCGAAGGAGTTCATAAACTTCCTTTTCGAGCCTTAAATCAAGGTAAACTATATTTTTCTGCCAGGGCTGGGGATTTTCAGGAAAGGAGGTGCCAAAAACACTAAAACCTTCCTTTTCTAGAAATTTAAAGAGATACTGGCCGACAAAACCGGTGGCCCCGGTTATCAGGATTTTTTTATCTTTTTGATTTTCTTCGACGGTCAATTTTTTTCACAATCGTCACTACAAGAATTTTTAAATCCCTTTATTTATTTGACAAAAAAATTTGTTCTTTCTTTGTCCTTTAAACCCTTTCCCGCCAGTAATCAAGCAAGTCCCTTAAAGTCCTTTCAAAGGGAATTTCTGGTTCCCACCCTGTCAGTTGCTTGAATTTGGAAGCATCAGCCAGAAGAATGGGCACATCCGATGGTCTGAGTCTTGCCGGGTCAACCTCAACTTTAACTTTAACCCGGCTTAAGGAAAGAAGCATATCCAGCACTTCGCGGATAGCGTAAGCCCGGCCTGAACCAATATTATAAACCTCGCCCGGCTCTCCTTTTTCCAGGGCCAGCCAGTAAGCCCGAACAATATCCCGGACATCAGTAAAATCTCTTCTGGCCTCGAGGTTACCCACCCTGATTACAGGTTCCTTCTTTCCCTTTTCGATTTCAGCAATCTGTTTAGCCAGGGAGGAAGTAACAAAGACCTCACCGCGCCTCGGACCGGTATGATTAAAACCCCTTGTTCTGATTGCAGGTAGACCATAGCTGCGGAAATATTGATAGGCCAGCAAATCCTGAGCCACCTTGCTGACGGCATAAGGAGAAAGAGGTCGCAACGGATTGGTTTCTTTCATAGGAATTTCGCTTTCATAAACCTGTCCATATTCTTCACTGGAGCCAGCCACATGGATTCTGGGCTTAAGATTCAGGCTCAGCAGAGCTTCGAAAAGATTAATCTGACCGATTACATTGATATTAAAGGTCTCAGCTGGACATTTCCATGAAGTAGGCACGAAGCTCTGGGCGGCCAGGTGAAAAATCCAGTCAGGCTTAACATAGGCCAGAACCGTACGCAATGAGGTTTGATCCTTAAGATCAGCCTCGAGAAGATAAACTTTGTCCTGAAAAGTAACAATATTTTCCAGACGTGACCTCCAGCGAACCAGACCATAAATCTCAACCCCTGGCTTGTTATTAAGAATATATTCGGCCAGATGACTGCCGGCAAAGCCCGTGATTCCAGTTATCAGAACCTTCATTTCTCCTCCTTTCCTTCGCCTCTTTCCCGGTAATAGGCTTCATAAAAAGCCCGGAAGGCCTGACTTTTCTCCTTAATGCGTCGCCACCAGCCTTCATGCTCCACATACCAGTTAATTGTTTCTTTCAGTCCCTGCTCAAAGGGAATCTGAGGCGTCCAGCCAAGTTGACGAATTTTACGGCAATCCAGGGCATAACGAAGATCATGACCCGGCCGATCCTTGACCAGGTGGATCAGGCTCCTGGGCTTGCCTAAATAATCACAGATCATTTCTGCTACTCTAATGTTGGGCCATTCATTATTGGCGCCAATATTATAAACCTCACCCGGCTGACCAAGTTTCACCACAAGCTCTATGGCCCGGCAATGGTCCTCCACATGGAGCCAGTCCCTGACATTTTTTCCCTGACCATAGAGAGGGAGGGGAAGATTATCCAGGGCGTTGGTGATAAAGAGGGGGATAAATTTCTCGGGGTATTGATAGGGTCCATAATTATTACTTGGCCTGATAATAATGATAGGCAAACCATAGGTAACATGATAGGCGTAAGCCAGCCGGTCAGCTCCAGCTTTGGAGGCAGAATAGGGAGAAGAGGGGTTAAGGGGGTCTTCTTCCCGGAAATAGCCTTCCTCGCGGCTACCATAAACTTCATCCGTGGAGACATGAAGGAAAAATTCGACCTGAGGTGAGCGACGCAGGGCATCGAGCAGCACAAAGGTGCCGAAAACATCAGTCAGCACAAACTGGCCAGCATCCAGAATGGAACGATCCACATGGGTTTCTGCAGCCAGATGAATTACCCCCTGGACCCGAGGGAAAATTGACTGGACAATTTCACGGTCACAGATATCACCCTGAATGAATTCATATCTGGGATCGGAAGCAATATCCTCAAGATTTTCCAGGTTGCCAGCATAGGTCAGTTTATCCAGATTGATGATTTTAATCTGCTCATAATGGCGAAGCAGATAATGAATCAAGTTACTGCCGATAAAGCCGGCACCGCCAGTAATTAGCAAAGTCTTTCCATCAAGGCAGCGGGCTGAATTTAAGGCCACCATATCCTGTCCCTTTTCCTTTTTTAAGCCAGAGCACTTATTTTAATCCACTCAAAAGAATATTTCAGTTTTTTTATCTTTTAAATATTTAGACAGCTTAAATCATTTTACCTAAGGCGAAGGTCAACCAGAGCTCCTGGTTTAAACTAATCTCATCCATCCTTCCGTTTCCAGTCATAGGGAATATCATTCTGATGAGGATCGAGGCGCTGCTCATCGGGTGAATCATAATTGTAAGGTTCAGTGGGAATATTGATGACAATGGCCTCCTCTTGGCTCACACACATCCAGCCATGATAAACGCCAGGCGGAATCTGAATGAGAATAGGATTATGAACACCCAGATAAAATTGATTGACTTCACCGCGGGTGGGCGAATCAGGTCGGGCATCATAAAGAGCCAGCTTGAGCATACCGGCCACACAGGCAATATTATCCGTTTGCTTTTCATGTTTGTGCCAGGCTTTAACCACATTAGGATAGGTGGTGGTCATGTAAACCTGACCAAAGCCAAGAAAAATCTCGTCATCAGAGCGAAGAATCTCCATCAATCGCCCGCGTTCATCGGGAATGACCCGAAGCTTCTTAATTCTGACTCCCTCAATCATCTTTCCTGCCCTTTCCATTTTTTCGGGTTAAAAGGCCAGGTCTATTTCAGGCCAATTTCACTCTTATCACCTACCATGAACCGGTAAACCAGTGGGCGTGGCGGACATTTGTAAATTTTCACTTCCCGGCCGATGAGACTTTCATCAATGCGACTGCCAATATCAATGATTTCGCTTCCCTCGAGAACAATACTGTGTTCAATTTCAGTTCCTATTAACCGGCATCTTCTCTGAATGGAGGTGTAAGGGCCAATATAACAGTTGAGAATTTCGCAATCTTCACCAATAATCGCTGGCCCCCGGATCACACTGTTAATCACTCTTGTCCCCTTTTCAATAATAACCTGACCGTTGACCCGGGAATTTTCATCGACTGATCCCTCGATACGACCGATGATATCCTCCAGGATTAAACGATTGGCTTCAAGAATATCTTCAATTTTCCCTGTATCCTTCCACCAGCCAGAAACCATATGAGGAATAACCTCATAGCCCCTTTCAATCAAAAACTGGATAGCATCAGTGATTTCGAGCTCGCCTCGCCAGGAAGGTTTAATCGCTTTTGCGGCTTCAAAAATATGATGATCGAACATATAAACGCCAACCAGAGCCAGATTACTGGGCGGTACCCTGGGCTTTTCAATGAGACGAACGACCCGACCATCGCGAAGTTCAGCCACGCCAAACATCTGGGGATTGGGAACTTCGGTCAGCAGAATAAGGGCGTTGGGCTTCTTTTCTGAAAATTCCCGGACCAGGGAAGTGATGCCGCTTTTAAGGATATTATCTCCCAAATACATGACAAATTCTTCCTGGCCAAGAAAGGGTTCGGAGACCAGAACAGCATGGGCCAGGCCAAGGGGAGCTTCCTGCTCAATGTAGGTAATTCTGACCCCTTCTCCCCAGCGCTCTCCACAACCAACAGCTTCCTCAATTTCTTTCCGGGTATCACCAACAACAATGCCTATATCCTTAATGCCGGCTTCAATCAAAGCCTCTATGCCATAGAAAAGAACAGGCTTATTGGCGACCGGGACAAGCTGTTTGGCCTGGGTAAAAGTTATGGGACGGAGCCTCGTCCCTTTGCCACCGCTCAAAATCAAGCCCTTCATTTTCTTCTCCTGCTTATGACTGGCTTAATATAATTCTAATCTTTTTTTGTCAAATCCAATCCGAATTTAAGGCTAAAATTCCAGGCCGGCCAGAAAATCAGTGGTTTTGCCAATATGGCCAAGACCCAGAGAAAATTTAAATTGAATTTCTGGCTTTTCGCGAAATTGAAAGAGATGAAAATCAAGCCGAAAATCAAGGCATTGATAATGATAAATAGCACTCAAACCAGCATAAAGGAGACGACGTTCCACTAGATTAAGGCTTAATTCGGTTAGGGCTTCTAAGGATGGCCGGGGAAGGCGCCAGCGAGCTGTCAGTCCGAGCTGGTGGCGATCCCAGAGAATATCCCGGTACCAGGGATTCATGCTTTTAAACCAGTTGATATTCAGAAAAAAGCTATCGGCAGGGGAGTTAAAACTGGTCTGAAGGCGTAAACTGGCTAATTTGTGCCAGTAATGATTATAACTGGCTGAAAAATCGAAGCTCATTTTCCTCAGGGGATAAAAACGAATATAGCTACCTATGTCTGAAAAACGAGGGATTTCTCCCCGGGCGGTGCGGTAGGGACTCAGGGGACTTTCTTCAGGTGAAAAATAGAAGGTCTGTCCGAGTCCCCAGGTAAAAACTTCGCGGGTCATTTCCTCCTCTTTGACAATAACCCTGTTGGTCAGACCATAGCTTAACTGATGGGCCCGAACAAAATAACCGGATGCGGTTATCACCCTTTTGCCAAGTTCGATGGGTGACTCATAGGAAAATCGAGCATAAGGCTCAATAAGGTGCTTAAATCTGATCTGGCCAAAAAGAGAGCCACCCTCATAAATCCGATAAAAAATCGGACCTGTACTTTCAACCGAGAAGGATAAATTCCTTAAAAGCAGGGGCTCATCAATGATCTGTCTGGTATTGGGAGCATAACTTTTTGAATAATAAACAAGATTGGTGCCCAGAGAAGTATTCAAGACGAGCCAGGGAATGGTGGTCAGGGGAAGACTCAGGGTAGGGTTAAAAGCTAAAATGTCAGTCTTTTTTTGTTTCCTGGCTTCAAATTCTGAATCCCAGCCATATTCCCACGACTCAAAGGAAAGATAATATTGAAAAAATAAGGGCAGATTTCTTCTCAATCTGGTTTTAAAGGAACTGAAACTAATTTCAGGAAGGCTTTTTCTGATGATGGCATTATCCAGCTGAGCGAAATAGGTTTCAAAGCGGGAAGCCCTGATGTTTAAATTATAATGGGACCAGGAACGATTGAGGAAAACCTGGGAGCTGCGGTGAGTGATCAGAGCCCGGCGATAATTATTATCAAATTCTCGCAGGAAATTAAAAGAAGTCTGGTAATCAATGCTGGCCACCAGATTGAAACCAGAGGGTAAGGGTTGATTATGGTTAAAGCGGACAATATAGGCATTCTGGGGCTTCAGGCCAGTTTCAGGGTCTTTTTTAAAATTAAAAACATAGAATCTGGCTTCACCTCCTGTCCCAGCCTGGAAAAGATAACGATATTCCACGCCACCGCCTATGCCCCTGGCCGAATAATAATCTAGGGTAAGGGTTACGTCCATATTCCTGGCCATGGCCCAGTAAAAACTCTGAGTAAAGGTCAAACCTTTGTTGGCGTTATAGCCAATCTGGGGCATTAGAAACCCTGTTGAGCGCTCCCGGTTCAGGGGATAACGAAAATAGGGCAGGTAAAAAACAGGTATTTTTTTGATCGAAAAAAGGGCTCCCCACATTTCCACATAATCATCCTTCTTAAAATTGGCCTCGCGGCAGGCAAAAAGCCAGCGTGGATTGGGCTGGGTACAGGTAGTTAAACTCGAACGCGTAAAATGATAGATGGCTTCCGGTCGCCTTTCAATCGTTTCAGCTCGATAAAAAAGGGTCGGCTGAATCTGGCCATGAACGTCCTCCATTTTTCCTTCAAGGGTATCCAGATTAAGAAAGAGTCTGGACGCTGAAATCGTTTCTTCGGGGAGCTGAAGAACGACATTCCCTTCAGCCAGAACATCCTTCGTCGCTGTGTTGATTTCAACCCGGTCGGCAAATAAACGAAGCTGACGGTAACGAACTTCCACCTCACCGCTGGCAAAAATTCTCTCTCTCGCTCGCTCATATCGATGGGCTAGAATAATGGGAAAATCCTCCTGTCCCTCCGAAATTAAGAAAAGGGGCGCCATTTGAAAATGATTAGAAAAAACGACGCCGGCCAGATTAATTCCTGAAAGAAAAAATAGAAAAAGAAATCCGAAGATTTTATCCTGGACTAAGAAATTTTTCATTTTTAAAGCTATTTTAACTGAATTTCCTGAGGAATGCCAGCCACCCACTGTTACCCACACCCAGCAGAATTAAGGAAAATTATGAGTTTTTTAACAATATTTCAGGGAATCTTCAGGAAATATATCTTCTCTTAAAGGTCAGTTTAACATGGGAATAGAAGATTTTTTCTACCTCTGACCACTTCCGGGATACATTTTTTTCCCATAAAGTTATTGACTTACTTCATCATCCTCTGAAATAATTTTCTCTTAATCCCAGGGTTGGTTGAAGATGGGGAATCAAACGGGAACTGACATCTTTTCAATTGTTCTTCAATTTTTTCTTTTATTTTCCCCTTCTTTCCTTAATTCCCTTATTCTTTTCAGACTGAGATGATAATCCGCCTCATAGAAAGAGCACTGGCCACACAGACCTGACCACTGTTTTCTCAGATGCTGCTTTCTCAAAGCTCTCATGGCTGGACCATTAAAAATTTCCTCGAGGTTCTGTTCATCGGCCCGGCCCACAATGAGCTGACCATCATAGTCGGCGCAGCAGGGAGTCACGCGCCCGTCCCAGAGAACAACCAGCAATCGCCAGAGATCTCGACAGACTTTTCTCCGAGAGCGTCTCAGGGTGAAAAAGCGAGGCTGAAAGTTAACAGCATCAACTTTCCCCTGCCACTGGCTTATAAAGGCTTCAACTTCATTCATAGTTTCCTCATAAATGACCATAGATACTTCGACCCAGGTCTCGCTTCCAGTTTCTTCCCTTAATTTCAGAAATTCTTCCAGATTTTCTTTGAGGCGCTCATAGGGGAAGTTGCGAATTCTTTCATAGGTCTTCGGCCCGCCATCAATGGATATTTTAATCAGATCAAGGCCTGACCGAAGCAATTTGCGGCTCATTTCCCCTCTAAGGAGCGTTCCATTGGTGGTCAGGGCCACATGCTTCCCCCGGGAATGGGCATAAGCCACCATCTCCACAATCTCTGGATGAAGCAGGGGTTCACCCCAATCAGTCAAATAAATACGTTTGATCCGGGGATGATTATCAATAATCCGACAAAAAAGGGGCCAGGCAAGAAGTCCCCGAGGCCGGGTCATTTCAGTCGGAACCGGGCAATGCCGGCACCTGAGATTACATGTATTGCTGGTTTCAAGGCCTATTGTGGTTAAAGAATAGGCCACTGGCAGGCCCAGCCTGCGACAGAATTGATTCAGGCCCTCTCTCCAGAGAAGAGAGCCTCCTTGATACCGGGCCTGGAGAGAGGAAGAAAAATCAGGATCATTAACAAATAACTCGCCCAGGATCCGGAACAGTTTAGATTTAAATTTTCTCACTTCTCCAGGACCAGGGTTAAAAGATAGCCCCGGCGACGAAAAAATTCCACCCTGCTGTAAAGAAACACAAAGGGTTTAAGCAAAAGTCGGGTCAGGGGAAGTAAAGCCGGTGCTCGATGATAGCAAAAAAGGTCAAGCATGCGCAGAAATCCGGGCATGAAAAGCAGGCATCTCTCGGCTATGATTTTAAACCCGTGCTTTTTAACCATCTGGCTGAAGGTAGAACGAGAGAAAGATTTTTCATAGCCAAAGGCATAAAGCCCCAGCTGCTTGAGTAAAAAGACCTGAAAGGGACGAAGAAAAAGGTCATGACGGTTGGGAATCCCAACAATGGCCCTGCCTCCAGGCTTAAGCACCCGATAAATCTCAGCTAAAGCCTGGTCAGTTTCGGGAAAATGCTCGATTGTGCCCATGGAATAAATACCATCAAAAGTATTATCAAGGTAGGGTAAGCGACGCACATCGGCCATCATCAACCAGAGCTCAGGGGCGTCGTTATCAGGCCATTTTGCCCTGACCTCAGCCCAGACTTCCCGGGAAATATCAATCCCCACAACTTTAGCCCCTTTGGAACTAACCCACCAGAGAATCTGGGTATTCTTGGATTCATTCCATAAGTCAGTCTTGAGAAAAAGCAAATTCTCAAGAGAAGGGAAAAATTCAGCAATTAAAGCTTTTTCCTGATTTAAATAGATTTCTGTGGGGGGAGCATCATGATAGGCCCTGACCTGGCGGGCTGTTCTTTCTCAGAAATCCCTTAAATGTTCAAAATCGGAACTCTCTTCTTTGCTTTTATTTTTAATTAAAATTTTTTTCCTCAACTATTAACTTTAATTCATTTAATTTACATAAATAAGTTAAAAAAAAGAAATGTTTAGCTCAAGGCCGGCAATTAGTTAATTCCGGAGTTGTTTTTAAAACTGGATTAATTGATAATTTTATAGTCAGAACTAAAAGCTAATCCGATGGCTAAAAGAGGTGGATTTGGCCTCGAAAATACCTCTGAGAAAATGGGCTGAGCTCAGCTCCCTGGTTCTAACTCTGCCCTCCTCCATAGCTGTTGGTCTATTTATGGGTTATTATCTTGATAAATGGCTTAAAACCCAGCCCTGGCTCCTGATTATCTTTACTCTTTTTGGTGTGGCTTCAGGTCTTCTCAGCCTCTTCCGGGGGCTTCAAAAATATCAGAAAAATGAAAACGAGGAATAGGCTTTTTTGAATTAAGGCAAGTTCAATCCTTAAGAAAAGTGAGGTCAGTGTGACTGGAGAAAAGGAGTTGACGGCGGACCTCGAAAGAAGGGTGCTGCGTAGACTCCCCCTTGAAGCCCTGGTCATTGCCTGTCTCATGGCGATAATAATCGGCCTCATCTTTGATTTGCTTTCAGCTCTTCTTTGTTTTGCCGGTGGCCTTACTTCCTGCCTCAGCTTTCTCTGGTTGAATAAATTGATTCCCCCTGAGCCTTCATCAAGTCATGAGCTAAAGTCGGGACGGCTTTTAGCTTACTCTTTCCTTCGCCTCGGGTTGATTGGCCTGATATTTTTAATTATAATTAATTTCTTTTCTATGAAGGCCCTGGCCTTTATGGCTGGCCTCATAGCTCTGATACTGGCCATAGCGGGCGAAGTAATTTTCTCTTTGCGGAAAAAAGATGGAAGGCTTAGAACATAGCTTATTTATTGTCACCCTGGTCAACCGTCTCCTTGGACCTTCCATTGCTTCTCTGATGGCCAGGTTCGGCCGCCAAATCAATCCGGAAACAGCCATACCCGATTATGTCTTAATGAGTTTTTTAGTTATGGTTGTCCTTACAATCTCTCTTGGTTTAGCCTCCAGACGCCTGGAAATAATTCCCCGGGGGAAACAGAACCTGCTCGAGTCTGTGGTCGAGTTTTTTGAAGGCCAGCTCGGGGATATCATCGGTCCTGAAGGGAAAAAATATCTTCCCCTTGTTGGTACCATTGGCCTGTTTATTCTCACCTCTAATTTGCTCGGCCTTGTCCCCGGATTGATGTCACCCACTTCCAAGCTTAATGTTACGGCTGCCTGCGCCCTGACTGTTTTTATTTATTATCACTGGCAGGGAATGAAGTCCCAGGGAGTTCTGAAATATCTCAAGCACTTTACCGGGCCAATTCCTCTTCTGGCGCCTCTCCTATTGCCGATTGAAATCATCAGCCATTTCTCCCGGCCCATTTCCCTTTCTATCCGACTTTTTGGCAATATTTTTGCCGAGGAATTGTTAATCATGGTCATTGCCTCGATTATACCTTTTGTTTTGCCCCTGCCATTTATGGCCATTTCCATCTTTACGGCCGTCATTCAGGCTTTTGTTTTTGTCCTACTTACCTGCATTTATCTGGCAGGAGCGGTGACCCATGAAGAAGAAGCCCATAAAAAGGAGTAAGTCCATGAAAAGAATTTATCGCTTCTGGTTTCTTCTGGCCCCATTTTTCCTCGCCGCAGCGCCAGCTGCAGCCCAGGAAACCTTTGACCCGATTAAGGCCAAGCTCTTCAGCCTGTCCATAATCGTGGGCGGGGCCATTATTACCCTGGCGGCAGCTGCGGGCGCCTTCTGTCAGGCCAAGGCTATTTCCAGTGCCTGCGAGGGCATATCCCGTAACCCGGCGGCCGCCCCTCATATTCGCTTTTTGCTCATCTTCGGTCTTGTCTTGATTGAAACGCTAGTCATTTACGCCCTGCTCATAACCATTATCATTTTAATGGTCCAGTGGGGTAAATATATCTGAGGCTCTGAAAACCTCAGATAGGCATAAGCCCAGAGAAGTGAGGGAGAAACTTTTTTCTGCTTGGACGATTATCAAGACTTCTATTATCAGGTTTAACCAGGATAAATGCTGGACCTATTCCATTGTCATCTCCTATTTCGCTTTTCTCTGCAGTGTTCCTCTAACCGCCCTCTTTGTTTATTTAAGCGCCAAGATTTTAGGAACATCCGAGCTGGCCATCCGTAGCCTGAACCTCTTTTCTGATGAATTTTTTGCTCATCTCGATCCTTCTTTCTTTAAGAAGCTCGCCTTAATCTCCCAGAATGTTAAAAGTCTTGGCTGGATCGGCCTTGGAGGTTCCTTTGTGGCGGCCAGTTTTCTCTTCTCTAACCTGATTGCCGCGATCAATAATATTTTCAAAGCCAATTACCAGAAATCATTCTTTTATAACCGCTTAATGGAATACATCATCATGTTTACCCTGGGCTTTATTCTCCTTATTTCCCTGACCATAACCGCCATCTGGACTGCCCTGCACCGGCTCATCAGCACCTCTACCTATGCGGCAACCCATATCAATCCCAAATGGCTGGCCTTTATTGACAGTTTTCTGATTCAATATCTGATTCCCTTTATTCTGACATTTCTGGTTCTTTTTTCCATTTATAAATTCATTCCTGAAATCAAGGTTCATACCTGGCCAGCAGCCATTGCCGCCGGCATTACCTCTATTTTCTGGGAGGGCTTTAAGAGAATTTTCGCCTTCTATGTCGTTCACTTTTCAGCCATCGGAATAGTCCTCTCCAAATTACTTCAGGGGACACTGGCTTCAATCATCTTCTTCCTTCTCTGGATCTCTTTTTCCCTTATCTTCATGCTCTGGGGGGCTGAATTAGCGGCTCTGCTCAACGAAAGATATCGAGAGCGTCTTCAGCTCAAAGCAGAGGAGGTTTCCAGGTGAAATTAAAGGAGCTGGCTTCGATTCTCAATTGTCCCTATGAAGGCGATGGTGAGGTAGAAATAAAGCGTGTGGCTGGCCTCGAGGAGGCCGGAGAAGGCGATCTGACCTTTCTTTCTCACCCCCGGTATAAATCCTGGCTGGAAAAGACTCAAGCCTCAGCTATTGTCCTCAGCCCTGAGGTTCAGGCTAGGGGAAAAAACATTTTGCGCTCGCCTCATCCCCAGCTAACTTTCATTGAGGCAGCCGAAGTGCTTCAGCCTCTGCCGAAGCCCGAAGCGGGCATTTCCGGGGCGGCCTGGATATCTCCCACGGCTCAGATTGGTCCTGAAGTTACCATTTCGGCCGGATGTGTGATTGGCGACAGGGTTAAAATCGGGGCCCGAACAGTCCTCCACCCGCTGGTTTCTGTCTATCCTGATGTGGAAATCGGCGAGGACTGCCTTATCCATTCTCATGTTTCTATCCGCGAGAAAACCAGAATCGGTAATAAAGTCATAATTCATAATGGAGCTGTCATCGGTTCAGATGGATTCGGCTATCTGCAGCTTGCCGATGGCCGGCATCGGAAAATTCCGCAGCTTGGCCATGTGGTCATTGAAGATGAGGTGGAAATTGGCGCCAATACCACGATTGATCGGGCAGCGCTCGGTGAGACCAGAATTGGTCGGGGCACAAAAATCGATAATCTGGTTCAAATCGCCCATAATGTCAGAATTGGTCCTAACTCTATTCTGGCCGGCCAGGTGGGAATTGCAGGCAGCACCAGGATCGGCGAAGGGGTTATTATGGGTGGACAGGTAGGTATTGCGGATCATCTGGAGATTGGCGACCGAGTTTTAATTGCAGCTAAATCAGGCGTGATGCGGGATATTCCTTCCGGCTCCTTTGTCGCCGGTATTCCCAGCCTTGACATCCGCGAGTGGCGCAAAATCTGCGTCCTTCTGCCGCAACTGGCTGAAACTTTTAAAGAAATAAAAAGAATCAGGGAAAAACTCGAAGAACTGGAAAAAAAATTAAATCAGAAATAGAAAATAAATCAAAGATAAAAAATTAAATTAAAGAAAATAATTTTTTGTTATATTTAGATTAGCTTTGCCTTAATTAAAGAGAGCTTAAATACTCATCCACGGCAATGGCGGCAGCCACGCCAGTACCAACGGCGGTGGCAACCTGACGGGGGCAGGCCTCAGCGACATCACCGGCCGCAAAAAGACCAGGCTGTTTTGTGGCCATATTATTGCCTACTTTGATCTGCCCCCATTCATTCATCTCGACTAAACCCCGGAGAAAGGAAGACTGGGGTTCCATACCAATGGAAACAAAAACACCATCAACCTCGAGCTCTTTTTCTTCACCACTCGCCACGTGCCTTATTTTCAGGCCCTCAACTTTATTCTCGCCCACGATATCCACCACCACCGAATTCCAGATCACCTGGATTTTCGGGTTAGCCTCAACTCTTTCCACGAGGATTCTGACAGCCCGAAAAGCCTGGCGACGGTGGATAATATAGACCAGGCGACAGAATTTAGTTAGATAGAGAGCCTCAGTTAAAGCGTTGTCGCCGCCACCGACAACGGCCACAACTTTATCCCGGAAGAAAGCCCCATCGCAGGTAGCACAGTAGGAAACTCCCCGGCCAATTAACCGGGCTTCATTTTCCAGGCCAAGACGCCGATAGGTTGAGCCTGTGGCCACAATCACGGCCCGGGCAAAATAATCATCCCGGCGTCCATGGACAAGCCAGCCTCCTTCGTGTCTTTCCAGGGAACGAGCCTCATCATTTTCAATTTCAGCTCCAAAGCGCAGGGCCTGCTTGCGAAAATTTTCCATCAGCTCAAAGGGAGCAATGCCTTCGGGAAAACCGGGATAATTTTCGATCCAGTCAGTCAAAAGAATCTGACCACCGGGAATGGCTTTTTCCAGAACCAGGGTTTTCAGCCTGGATCGACCGGTGTAAATAGCCGCGGCCAGCCCGGCCGGACCCGCTCCAATAATAATGACGTCGTATGCCTCTTTCAAATTAACCTCATGACAATTTCAACAATTTTTTCTTTGGGCTGGAGGCCAACTAGGATTTCTTCAACCTGGCCCTTTGAAAAGAAAATAAGAGTCGGAATCCCCCTGATCCCGTATCTCTGGGGAATCTCTGGATTTTCATCTACATTGATCTTGGCTACCCTGATTTTGTCGCCGTAACTACGTGCAACCTCCTCGATTATGGGCGTCATGGCCAGACAGGGAGCACACCAGGGAGCCCAGAAATCAACCAGGACCGGCTTTTCAGCCTGGAGCACTTCCTTATCAAAAGTCGCATCGGAAACAACCATGATGTCACTCATTCTTTATTGACTCCTTTTCGATATTCAATGGCCCGATGATAAAGCTGAATGTATTCTTCACCTGGACCGGACCAGGAAAAATCCTGTTTCATGACGCTTCGTACGAGCTCTGCCCAGAGCTCGCGTTGCCAATAACAAGAGAGAGCCCGGCGCAAAGCTCGAATCAGGGCCGCCTCGCTGAAGGAGTTAAAAAGGAAGCCATTTCCCTCCAGAGTTCTGGGATTAAAGGGAATGATGGTTTCTTTCAGCCCGCCAACAGCCCTGGCCACAGGAATGGCACCATAACGAAAGGCATAAAACTGATTCAGGCCGCAGGGCTCTTCTTTCGAAGGAATGAGAATTAAATCAGAACCAGCAAAGATTTTATGCAATAGGGAACCTGAGACCTCGGTTTTAACCGCCAGTCGTCCCCCGAACCGCTCGGCAGCCTTTTTTAACTCAGTCTCAATAGTCTCATCTCCCTGGCCGCAAATGACGAAACCAAGATCAAGCTCCATAATATCCTTCAGACTCTGAATAACAAGGTCAATTCCCTTCAGAGGCGAAAAATAGGAGACAAGTCCAAGCAACGGTTTTTCCGGGCCTATGGTTAAACCGGTCTCCCTGATCAAATCTTCCTTGCAGAGCCTTTTCCCCGAGATATCATGGGCATTGTAACTGGCGGCTAAATAGGCATCACGTTCTGGATTCCAGACTTCATAGTCAATACCGCTGCGCACGCTGAAGAATCGGTCCTTCCTGCCCCGCAGAATTAAGCCCAGTTCATCAGAAGCAGCCTTCTTCTCTATTTCGTCTTTGTAAGTTTCACTGACAGTATTGATGACATCGGCAAAAACCAGGCCAGCCTTAAGAAAATTAAAGCGACCATTGAAAGAAAGTCTCTGTGGGGTGAAATAATCCCAGTTAAGACCTGTCAGTTTCAAGCTTTCCGGAGGAAATTCGCCCTGATAGGCAGCATTATGAATGGTAAAAACTGTAGCCACAGATTTAAAGGCCGGCCAATCCCTGTAATGGGTCCTTAAAAAAACAGGAATCAGGGCCGTCGGCCAGTTATGACAGTGAATGACATCGACTTCCAGTCTGGCCTGAAAGAGAAATTCAACGACCGCTCGATTGAAAAAGACAAAACGGGCATCATTATCCAGATAGCCTGTCGAGGCTGGCCCATAAATTTCCGGACGATAAAAAAACCGCGGATTATCAATTAAATAGAGGACGAATCTTCCTGGCTCGCTTTTATAAACTGAAGCTTTGACTTTTTCAGCTCCCAGGGGGACCCAGAGTTCAGGCAAAACTAATTCCACGGGAAGAGAATCTATTTCTGGCCGTCTGTAACGAGGTATAAAAACCATAACGTCAAGTCCTTCCTGGGCCAGAAAACGAGGCAGGGATGAAGCTACCTCAGCCAGCTCTCCGGAGCGGGCCAGCGGCGAAAATTCAGGAGTAACCAGGGCTACTCTTATTTTTTCTTTCATGGGGATTTTTCATCATAATAACAGGCCGAATAAAAGTCAATAAAACCGGATCTGTCATCTTTCTAATTAATTATTTCATCTGTTATAATGATGCCTTTAAAACAATGGCCTGATAAGAATTAAGTATATATTTAAAAGGAGCTTTCTTTTGATAGATAACCGCCTTTATAAGCATCCCATTCTTTCCATTCCTGAAAAACCTATCTTTAAATTTTTCTGGAATGATCAGGAATTAATTGCCAGGGAAGGGGAAACGATTGCTTCAGCCCTCATGGCCAACGGCATCAAGATTTTTAGTTACCACCATAAAGATGGGGCGCCCCAGGGCATTTTCTGCGCCAATGGCCAGTGTGCCCAGTGCCTGGTCCTGGCTGATGGCTATCCGGTCAAAGCTTGTATGGAACTTATCAAACCGGGAATGAAAATCAGGCCTCTCGTTGGTCTGCCTGAACTTCCGCCCGTTGACCCTGAAACTCCCCTTGTTTTTCGACCCATTCAGGAAATAGAGGTTTCTGTTCTGATCATTGGTGGCGGACCAGCTGGACTGTCAGCCGCCATCGAGTTAGGCAAGCTGGGAGTCGACTGTCTTCTCATCGATGACAAACATCGTCTTGGCGGCAAGCTTGTTCTCCAAACCCACCGCTTTTTTGGCTCCATGGAAGCAGTTTATGCCGGCACGAGGGGAATTGATATTGCCACCAGAATGGCCGAGGAAGTTGGTAAGCTCCCCAGTATTAAAGTCTGGCTGAAAAGCACGGCTCTGGCAGTTTTCAGTGATCTTCGCGTTGGGGTTTTAAAAGAGGGTCGGGAATATGTGCTGGTTAAACCCAGGATTTTGCTGGTAGCCTGCGGTGCTCGAGAAAAGTCCCTGGTCTTCCCTGGTAATACCCTTCCAGGCGTATATGGAGCCGGAGCTTTCCAGACCCTGGTTAATCGTGACCTTGTCCGACCAACCAGCCGGCTCTTTATTGTCGGTGGCGGTAATGTCGGGCTGATTGCCGGCTATCACGCCCTTCAGGCCGGGATCAAGGTAGTTGGTCTGGCTGAAATAATGCCTGAATGTGGCGGTTATAAAGTCCACAAAGATAAACTGGCGCGTCTGGGCGTGCCCATCTTCACTTCCCATACAGTTCTTAAAGCGAGCGGCCGGGAAGCGGTCGAATCCATAACCATTGCCCAGGTGGATGAGAAATTTCAGCCTGTTCCGGGAACAGAAAAAACATTTTTCTGTGACACCATTTTGATTGCTGTTGGTCTTGACCCTGTAAATGAATTCTATCTCAAAGCCCGGGAATTCGGCTTAACCGCCTTTGTGGCCGGTGATGCCGAAGAAATAGCTGAGGCTTCAGCGGCCATCTTCTCAGGCCGAATCAGAGGTCTCGAAATTGCCAGGGAACTCGGAGTTTATCAGGGGGAGATTCCTTCAGCCTGGTATGAGACAGTCAATATTCTGAAATCAAAGCCAGGCCGGGTTTATTCTGAATTTTATCCGGAAAAAGAAAGCGGCGTCTTTCCAGTCATCCACTGTCTCCAGGAAATTCCCTGCGATCCCTGCGCTTTTGTTTGCCCGAGAAAATTAATCGAGGTTGACCAGGAGGATATCAGAAAAATTCCAGTTTATTATGAAGAAAAGGAGGGTAAGGGCTGCACCGGCTGCGAACGTTGCGTCGCCTTCTGTCCAGGACTGGCCATAACCCTGGTTGACTATCGCCATGATTCTGAGTTCCCGGAGGTCACCATCCCCTTTGAATTCGTCAAGGAGATTATTAAACCCGGAGAGGAAGTCACGGTGGTGGATATCGAAGGCCGACCTCTGACCCGAGCCAGGGTCGAGTCGGTTAAATCGATTAAAGGATTTGACCGGACAATTCTGGTCAAGGTCAAGGTGCCTAAAGAAGTGGCAAAGAAAATAAGCGGTCTTCAGCTTTCACCAGCAGAAAGCTTTCTTCCTGAAACTGAAGCTGTATTGCCCCTGGTTGATGAAGCCATTATTTGTCGCTGTGAAAGAGTTTCGGTGAGTGAAATCCGGTGCCTCATCCGGGAAGGAATAAGAGACATCAATGAAATTAAAACCATAACCAGAGCTGGAATGGGCCCCTGCGGAGCCAAGACCTGTACGCCCCTTATCCATCGCCTTTTCCGCGAGGAGGGGGTGCCTGAGCAAGAAATTGTTGATCAACCCCAAAGACCTCTCTTTATTGAAGTTCCCTTTGGCCTTTTTGCTGGCCTGAATGAGCCAGAAGGAGACCAGAAATGAGCCACCTGGTTTATGATGTCATCATTATCGGGGCAGGTTCAATTGGAACGCCCACGGCTTTTTACCTGGCTCGGGAAGGTTTCAAAGTCCTGGTTATCGACAAAAACGCCAGTCCAGGTCAGAGTTCTAACAAAAGAGCTATTGGTGGCCTCAGGGCCACTCACTCCGATCCAGCAAAAATAAGGCTTTGCCAGAGAAGTCTCCAGATCTTTTCCACCTGGAAAGAGATCTATGGCGATGAAATTGAGTGGTACCAGGGAGGCTACTGCTTTGTCGCCTATCGGGAAAATGAAGAAAAATTGCTCAAAGAAGTTTTGCCTCTTCAAAAAAAGTACGGGCTTAAAATTGACTGGCTTGAAGCTGAAGAATTGAGAAAACTTCTTCCCGATATTAACCCTCGAGGTTTGCGTGGGGGAACTTTCTCTCCTGAGGACGGCCATGCCTCGCCTCTTCTGGCCATTGAGGCTTTTTATAGACAGGCCAGAAAAGCCGGGGCTGAATTTCATTTCCGGGAAAAGGTCATCTCTTTAAATCTTCAGGGAGGAAAGATTAAAGGAGTCCAGACTGATAAGGCCAGTTACGGCGCTGAGGTCGTCATCAACGCTGCTGGAGCCTGGGCAGCTGAAGTGGGGCGTCTGGCTGGTCTTGATCTTCCGGTCAGGCCTGATTCCCATGAAGCTGCTGTGACTGAACCGGTTAAAAGGTTTTTTGATCCGATGATTGTTGATATCCGACCCATGGAGGGCTCGGCCAACTATTATTTCTATCAGCATGCGACCGGACAGATAATCTTTTGTATTACACCTAATCCAAATATCTGGGGCTTTGATGAAAGAGAAACAAGTTCCTTTTTGCCGCTGGTAGCCCGGAGGATGATCGAACTTATGCCCAGGTTAAAGAACATCAGAATCAGAAGAACCTGGCGTGGCCTTTATCCGATGACGCCCGATGGTTTTCCCATTATTGGCTGGGTCAAGGAGGTGGATGGCTTTCTTTTAGCAGTGGGCATGTGTGGCCAGGGATTTATGCTGGGACCGGGGGTGGCGGAATTATTGACGCGCCTGGTGGCCCGGAACACCACAGGCGAGGACGAGGAAATTCTGGCCTATCTTTCTCCTTATCGCCAGTTTGTCCAGGAAGAAAAATTAAAATAAATTAAAAGCCAAGAATTGACCAACCGGTAAAAAATAATTACCTCCTAAAAAATTTTTCAAAAAAATTTTTAAACTGCTCAAAAATTTAATTAACTGCCAAAAAATCTTTTCTAACTGCAAAAAACTGATCGTCCCAGAAATTTTGGATCTTTCTCTTAATTAACTTTTCTTAAGGCCGAAGAATGCTCATTAATTTCTAAATGATTGACAGAATGGTACACTCAAATTAGTTCATATTTTAGATTCAGGGCGGTTCATATTTAAGAAAGCTAAATTGGAAAAATAAACTATTCTGAGAACAATAAGGCCAGGCAGGAATAATCAAGATTCCTGACAAAAACTAAGCATTTTAAGAATAAGCAGGCTTTTTAAAAATAATCGGGCTTCTTAAACAGGATAAGATTTCACAAGAAAGCCTGTCTTTTTTCTGTAATCAGGCTTAAAAAATGAAGGAAAAAGGAGAAGAATGGAGAGGAAAGAGGAGAGGAAAGGAATGGAATGAAATGTATAGGGAGGAGCAGAGAAGGCAAGAGAAAAGAAGAAGGGAGATGAAAATAGATGAGAGGGAAGGGAAAGGAAAAGAGAGGAGAGGAAAGAAAAGTAAAGAAAATATTATAAAATTGAAAAAAGTGTTATTATGGTTTTTCCGATCGGGGAAGTGCCCCCCAGCCAAGCTTATCCTGGAGCAGGTCAAAGAAATTTCGACGTGGCGAAGAAATTAATTTTAATTCAAAAGGAGCTCGCCGGGTGATGACAATATCGCCTTTCATGAGCAAAACGCCTCGCTGACCGTCAAGGGAAAGATAAACTTCCTCGCCACCGGTTAGCAGCTGAGCTTTAACTTCCGAATCAGAAGAAATAACCATTGGTCTGAAGGTTAGGGTATGCGGACAGATGGGTGCCAGAATAATGGCTGGAATATGAGGTTGAAGAATAGGACCACCAGCGGAAAGAGAATAGGCCGTCGAGCCAGTAGGCGTAGAAATGATCAGGCCATCGGCTTTGAGGCTAGCAATCTCCTTACCATTAATCCACAGGGCTATTTGAATCATTCTGGCTACAGCCCCTTTGTTAATGACAGCATCGTTGAGGCAGTAATAGGTATTGCCCTGGCAATGGGTTTCCAGAAGCCAGCGGGGGCTAACAATATCATCGCGACCACTGAGATAAGCTTCAAGGGTCAACCACATTTCCTCAACAGGAACTTCAGTTAGAAAACCCAGACGTCCCATATTTACCCCAACTACCGGAATCCCGGCCTGAGCCGCCACATGGGCAATGCTCAAAAGAGTTCCATCGCCCCCAAGCACAATAACCAGATCAACACAGGTAGGCAAAATTTCCCGGGGAAGACCTTCGCCAGCTTTGATTTTGGCCGCAGCCACCTCTTCCAGAACACAATCAATACCCTTTTTTTCAAGCCAGGTCTTAAGCTCGGTTAAAACCTGCTCCACCCGGGGAGCATGGGGTTTTATAACCACTCCAGCTCGCTCAATTTTTCTGGCCATAAACCACCTCCGTAACCATAGCCATAATCTCTTCCCGGCTCAAGGGATGGCCTCCTTTTTGCCAGAGAACAAAAAATTCCTGATTGCCTCTCTGACCTTTTATCGGGCTGGCCAGAAGGGCCTTCGGTCTGAAACCAAGCGCCTGAGCCTTATCAATAACCTGAGAAATAATCTCCAGATGCTTTTCAGGAGATTTGATCACTCCTCTTTTCCCCACCTGACCTTTACCCGCCTCAAATTGAGGTTTCAGCAAAGCAATGAGAACTCCCTCTTTTAATATGTCATGGAGGGCGGGTAGAACTTTCAGGACGGAAATAAAGGAAATATCCATGGTGATTATATCTGGAGTTTCGGGCAAATCCTCGGGGCGCAGATAACGGGCATTTTTTTCAATGGCAACAACCCTTGGGTCCTTTCTCAATTTAATATCCAGTTGATCAATATTGACATCAACCGCATAAACTTTTCTGGCACCCCGTTGAAGAAGGCAGTCGGTAAAACCACCGGTGGAGCAGCCTAGGTCCAGACAGATTTTATCCTGGCAGTCAATTTTAAAAGCTTCCAGAGCAGGGGCCAGCTTCAAGCCGCCTCTGCTTGCAAAGGGCATGGGCTCTTCGATTGAAATTTCAACTGAAGGCAAAAGAAACTCTCCAGGCTTGGCAACTCTCTTCCCTCCTGCTTTAACCACGCCCGCCATAATCAGAGCCCGGGCCTTCTCCCTTGTCGGGGCTAAACCTCGTTCAACAAGAAGAAGGTCGGCTCTTACCTTTTTTTCTCCCACGAGGTACGGCCAGCTTTTTTAAGAAGATTGAACAATCTATTTCTGATTTTGACAAAAAGCCCTGATCTTTTTAATCATGCCTTCTACATCCAGGCCATATAATTTTTTTATGGTTCGGGCTTTACCCAGAGGATAAATTTCCAAAGGGAGGCCGAGGCTCAGAAACCGAACCTGAAAAATTCCGTGACGGTCCAGGAGCTCCCTGATAGCGCTGCCAAAACCGCCAGCCAGAACCCCCTCCTCAGCTGTGATGATGACCCGGGAGCTAAGGGCATAGCGCAGAATAAGCTCTTCATCCAGGGGTTTGACAAAACGGGCATTAACCACAGCCAGAGAGAGTCCCTCTTTTTCCAGTTCCCGGGCCGCTTCCAGGGCTGGGTAGACCATGCTGCCCAGGGCCAGAAAAAGGTCACGACCTTCTTTGAGAATTTCGGCTTTTCCCAGAGCTATAACTTCATAATGCAAAGAAAGAGGAACACCTACCCCCTCTCCTTTAGGAAAACGAATGGCCACGGGAAGATCATAGGTCCAGGCTGATTTAAGCATTGAACGGAGCTCATTTTCATCCTTGGGGGCCATAATGACAATATGGGGCATATGCCGGAGATAGGCAATGTCATTTATTCCCTGATGGGTGGGCCCGTCATCGGAAACAATGCCAGCGCGGTCAAGAACAAAAACGACAGGCAACTTCTGCAAACAGACTTCATGGTAAACCTGATCATAGGCTCGCTGAAGAAAGGTGGAATAAATGGCCACTACCGGTTTCAGTCCGCCCAGGGCCAGGCCAGCAGCAAAATTCACCGCATGCTGCTCGGCAATACCCACATCATAAAAACGATCAGGAAATTCAGTAGCAAACCGACTTAAGCCAGTACCCTCAGTCATGGCCGCAGTAATGGCTATAATTTTTTCATCCTCCCGAGCCAGTTCACAGATGGTTCGACCAAAAATCTCGGAATAGGTGGGCACCGTAGATTTATTTAAGGGTTCTCCGCTGAGCCGGTCAAAGGGCGAAGCTCCATGAAACTTTTCCGGATTATTCTGGGCAGGCGCATACCCTTTGCCCTTTTTGGTAACACAATGAATTAAAATCGGCCCATCATATTGCTTGGCCTCTTCAAAAACCTCAATTAAGGAACCGAGACTATGCCCCTCGACCGGACCGATATAGCGGATGCCCAGTTCTTCAAAAACCAGGCCAGGGAAAAAGGTTTTCTTGACTACTTCCTCCACCGCCCGGCCAGCCTTGATCAGAGGCCAGCCCACAGCCGGGATATTCTTCAAAAATGACTTGGCCTGATCTTTGAAGCGTAAATAGTGCTGACCGGAAACAAGATAAGAAAGATACCTGGATAAAGCTCCGACATTATGGGAGATAGACATTTCGTTATAGTTGAGGACAATAATTAATTTTTCCCGCAGATGACCAATCTGATTCAGAGCTTCCCAGGCGACACCTCCGGTGAGGCTCCCATCCCCGACAACAGCAATCACATGAAAATCCTCTTTTTTTCTATCCCGGGCTCGAGCCAGGCCTAAGGCGGCCGACAGAGCTGTTGAAGCATGGCCTGTATTATAAACATCATGCTCGCTTTCCTCCCGGCAGGGAAACCCAAGTAACCCGAAGTCCTGACGGAGCCGGGGAAAAAGGTCTCTTCGGCCAGTCAAAATTTTATGGGTATAACATTGGTGACCGACGTCCCAGATTATCTTATCCCGGGGAGAATCAAAGACATAATGAAGAGCCACCGATATTTCCACAACGCCTAGATTTGAGGCCAGATGACCGCCATTCCGGCTGACGACATCAATGATGAAATCCCTGATTTCTTCACAGAGAATTTCAAGTTCATCAAGGGAAAGTTTTTTTAAATCCTGGGGCGAATTGATTTTCTGGAGAAGCTCGCTCATTTTTCAGGCCATATCAAGCAATCTATAACTTAAATATTTTAATTCTTCCGTCAGGAGATTTCCTCCTGCCAGAAGATGAGTAGCTTCAAAAACCAGGCGTTCGAGCCATTGGCGAGCCCGTTCAAGACCAACCAGATGAACAAAATTGGGCCGGCTCAATTTAGATTCAGTTTTAAGAGTTGAATCCAGGATATCGTCTCTGATCTGAAAGGCCAGTCCGAGGCGTTCACCGAATTTCTCCATGAGATCAACCGCTGCCCTTGGGGCTCCACCTAGTAGGGCGCCGACTTTAACGGAAGCTGTAATCAGAGCCCCGGTTTTTTTCTGCATAAGCTCCATCATTTTTTCTTCATTTAGCTCAGCTGGATCAAGTTTAATGTCCATAAACTGGCCGGCTATCATACCCTTTGGCCCTGAAAGCCGGCTGACCTCAGAAATAGCTTCAATTTTTCTTAAAATTAAATTTTCGGGAACAGGTGCGGCCGCCATGACTTCAAAGGCCAGAGTGAGGAGACTATCGCCAGCCAGAAGGGCTACGTCCTCACCAAAGGCCCGGTGACAGGTAGGCTGGCCCCGGCGCCAGTCATCATTGTCCATTGAAGGTAAATCGTCATGAATTAAGGAATAATTGTGAATGAATTCAATGGCGCAGGCAAAGGGAAGAAGGAGGTCACGGCTTCCACCGAAGCTTTCTCCAGTGCAGATGAGAAGGAGGGGGCGGTACCTTTTCCCTTCTGAAAGCACGGCATAGCGCATGGCCTCATAAAGACCTGACTCCTCACCCTCAAGAATCTGTCTCAGTCGCTCTTCCAGGGCCTGCTTTATTTCCTGCAGGCGTTCCTTAACGCTCAGTGACATTAAAAGGGTTCCCCCTCGCCGCCGCCTTCTTCTGGCTCCTCTCTTTCGCCCAGAACTGAAATTATTTCCTCCAGCTCAAAAGGGGCCGCCTTCAATTCCCCTTTTTCGTTTTTTAGAAGAATTTCAACTTTTCTTTCGGCTTTTTCCAGTTCCTCCCGTAAAAAGCGGGCCAGCTTGACGCCTCTTTCAAAGAGGGCCAGGGATTCAGAAAGCGAAAGGCCCCCTTTTTCCATCTGGCTGACAATATTTTCAAGCTCAGCCAGGGCTTTTTCAAAGGTCATGGGGCTCATGGTTTCTCCTTAAAAATTCTTGATTCAATCGGTCTGAATTTATCTACCCCGGTGACAAGACACTCAAACTCGCCTCGCCAGAAAGAAACTACTAATTTATCTTCTTCATTAACCTCGTCTATGGACTGAACCAGGTGGTCACCATCTGTCCAGCAGAGCGTATATCCTCTTTCCAGTATATTTAATGGACTCAGGGCATGCAACTTGGAAGCCAGTCTTTCCCAGTTGCCCTTTCTCAGCTGAAAATTCCTTTTAATTTCAGCCTGAAGCTTTTCAAAGAGAAGGGCAACCCGCAATTTATTTTCAGTTACCTGCCGGATCTGGGCCCTGATAGATTCCCTTGCCCTCTCCTCCAATTCATCCACCAGCTGGGCCTGATGTCGCAGCCAGAGCCTGAATCCCTGGAAAACCCGGTTTTCGGCCAGACGATGAACTTCATTCCGGCGGCGCTCAAGGCATAACTCAATGGCCCGGGTAAGCGTTCTTTCCAGGCTCTCCAGTCTGGCTAGCAGAGCCTCCTCCTTTTCAATGACCAGCTCCGCAGCGGCGGAAGGAGTTGAGGCTCTGACATCAGCCACAAAATCAGCAATAGTATAATCAACTTCATGGCCCACAGCGGAGATTATGGGAATGGGTGATCTGAAAATAGCCCTGGCCACCTTTTCTTCATTAAAAGCCCAGAGGTCTTCTATGGAGCCTCCACCCCGGCCCACAATAATGACATCAATGTCTGGCTGCCGGCTCAGATAATCGATGCCCTCCACAATCTCCTCAGCCGCGCCTTCTCCCTGAACCCGAACCGGGTAAATAACGACATGCAGCCGGGCAAAGCGTCTTTCCAGAATGCGCAAGATATCAACAATGGCCGCTCCTCGAGGCGAGGTTACGACGCCAATTTTCTTGGGCAAAAGCGGTAGTTTTTTCTTATGTTGCGGATCAAAAAGACCTTCAGCTCGAAGCTTCTCCTTAAGCTGTTCAAAGGCTAACTGAAGAGCTCCTTTCCCCCTGGGCTCCATGATTTCAACCACAATCTGATACTCGCCGCGAGGTTCATAAACAGTCAATCGTCCCCTGCAGATAACCTTCAATCCATCCTTGATTTCAAAGCCGACCTGACGGGCCTCGAGCCTGAACATGACTGCCCGCAGCTGGGCTTTTTCATCCTTGAGGGTAAAATAAAGATGGCCAGAAAGATGACGCCTGAAATTGGAAATTTCGCCTTCCACCCAAACAAGGGGAAAGGAGCTTTCAATTTCAAGTTTGATGATTTGAGTAATTTCGCTGACCGTATAAACCCGGTCAGGAATAACCAAACTCTCAAAATTATTCATCCTGTTTTATATCCTCGCTGATAAGAAGACGCCTGATAGCTGTGGCCAGGCCGGTGCGCGTCTCGATTTCAATCCAGAAAGCAGAAAGTATGGCTCCTTGCTTGGCCGGTTCAAATCTCTGGGGACGACCGGTGAGAAAACGCGCCAGTGCCTGGTCACTCCGAATACCGATGACCGAATCTCTGGCGCCGACCATGCCCACATCTGTAATGTAGGCTGTGCCGCGGGGCAGAATCCTTTCATCCGCTGTCGGGACATGGGTATGGGTCCCGACAACAGCAGAAACGCGACCATCGAGATACCAGCCGAGAGCCTGTTTTTCCGAGGTGGCTTCAGCATGAAAATCGACAACAATGTTTGGCGTGATATCCCTCAGACGACCGACAATTTCATCGGCCGCCCGGAAAGGACAATCAATTGGCTCCATAAAGACTCTTCCCTGTAAATTGACGATAGCCACGGGAATTGACTCTTCAATCAAGAAAAGATATTCGCCCCGGCCAGGATTGCCTGGAGGATAGTTGGCAGGTCGAAGAACCCTCGGTTCAGTCTCGAGATAGGGAAGGCCCTCTTTTTTATCCCAGATGTGATTGCCGGAAGTCAGAACATCCACCATGGCGAGAAGCTCCTGCGCTACCTCAGCCGTAAGGCCAGCGCCACCGGCTGCATTTTCAGCATTAACAATAATAACGTCAGGCTGCAGTTCTTTTCTTAAATCGCCAAGATGGCGAGCCAGAATTCGCCTCCCCGGTCGTCCAATGACATCCCCTAAAAAAAGGACCCTGATCCTAGCGCGCATATTCGACCGCCCTGGTTTCTCGAATCACGGTGACCTTTATCTGACCTGGATAATCCAGTTCTTCCTTAATTTTCTGGGCTATCTCCCTGGCCATAAGAATCGCCCGCTCATCAGAAATCTTTTGACTGTCCACGATAATTCGAATCTCTCGGCCGGCCTGAAGGGCGAAGCTTTTATTAACCCCTTCTACGGAATTGGCAACTTCCTCGAGCTTCTGCAGTCTCTGAATATAGGTTTCCAGCAATTCCCTTCTAGCCCCAGGTCGGGCCGCAGAAAGAGTATCAGCGGCCTGGACAAGAACTGCCTCCACGGAAGGAAAATCAATATCCCGGTGATGGGAGGCAATAGCCTGAACCACCGCCTCGGATTCACCATATTTTTTGGCCAGCTCAACACTCAGTTCGGTGTGCGTCCCTTCAACTTCCCGGTCTACGGCCTTGCCAATGTCATGAAGGAGACCAGCTCTTAGGGCTACCTCGACATTAGCTCCCAGCTCCCGGGCCATCAGGGCAGCCAGATAGGCCACTTCTTTGGAATGCTGGAGGACATTCTGGCCATAACTCGTTCTATATTTGAGCTTGCCCAGAAGCTTCACGAGTTCCGGATGGATGTTTTGAATATTTAGTTCCAGAACAACACTTTCTCCTTCCTTCCTGATTTTCTCCTCCAGCTCAGCCTTAACCTGTTCTACCACTTCTTCTATGCGGGCTGGATGGATCCGGCCATCAACCACTAATTTCTGAATGGCCAGTCGGGCCAGCTCACGGCGAATGGGGTCGAAGCTCGAAAGAATCACGGCTTCAGGCGTATCATCCACGATGATATCCACACCAGTGGCCATTTCTAAAGCCCTAATATTTCTTCCCTCTCTCCCTATGATGCGTCCCTTCATATCTTCTGAAGGAAGATCAACTACCGAGACCGTGGTTTCCACCACATGTTCAGCCGCTGAGCGCTGGATGGCCTGACTGATGATTTCCCGGGCTAAAATCTGGCTCTTCTCTCTTAATTCTTCCTCAAACCGACGCAGCATCTGGGCTGATTCCAGCCTGGCTTCATCTTCCATCTTCTTGAGAAGATAATTTTTAGCCTCTTCCTGCGTCATTCCGGCAATTCTTTCAAGCTCTTCAGTCGCTTTCTTAATCAAATCATTAAGCTTTTCTTCCTGGCCTTCAAGTTCTCTTTCCTTCTGTATGATTCTTCTTTCCCGCAGTGAAAGGTCTCTTTCCCGGCGCTCAAGGTTCTGCAGTCGCCTTTCTAAATTTTCTTCCTTATGCAGAAGTCTTCTTTCCAGCTCATTTATTTTCCGCCTCTTTTCTCTTGTCTGTCTTTCAAATTCGGCCTCAATAGCTTGCTGCCGGATTTTTATTTCTTCCTGGGCCCTGTCCAGAAGCTGGCTGGCCTCAGCTTCAGCTTTTTTAATGACTTCTTCAGCCTGTTTTTTGGCCTGAAGAAAATAGTTAATTCCAGACTTTCTTTTTATAAGGAAAAAAACGATGCTTATCAGCCAGAGAAAAAGAGAACCTGCTACAAGCCACATCCACATATTCACGTTGATCACCTCCTCCAAGTTGAATCAAAGGAGAAAGAGGCCAGAGGAGGACCGTTTTAGATGGGTCTCAGTCTGATCTTACCCCGGATGTTTTGAAACAAACTATCTATGAGTAGATGATTATCTTTATCTGGGGAAAATTTAGGTACCTTTATCCACTGAATCATAGGTCCTTCCATATTTACCCAGCAAATTTTCCACCTCGCTAATTTCCATTTCGAGGCGGCTCAGACGATGACTGACTTCATCGAGCTCTCTCTTGGCTACATAAAAATCGTCAGCTATATTGAGGGCTGCCAAAACAGCAATTTTTAAGGCATCACCCGACCTTGATTTCACCGCTACCTCGTGCATTTTCTGGTCCACATAGTTAGCCAAGAGATTGACATAGGCTTCGTCCTCATCTCCTTTGATTCTAATCTTATATTTCTGACGAAAAATTTCGATTTCAATTATTTTTTCCATTAAAGACCAATTTTATCGATCTGATTGATCAGGGCTTCAATTTTCTGTTTAATCATCTCTCTTTCGCCCCGATATTTTTCCATTTCCTCCTGCATTCGGGCGAGCTTCTTCGCCTGCTCCTCATAATCCTTCAACGTGGCCTTAAGTTCCTTGACCTGCTGCCGTAACCGCTCATTTTCCGCCGTTAAATGATTGATGCGGTCAATAATCTGGCCTATCTTCCCCTCAAGGATTGTAATCCTTTCTATTTCTGAAGTCAATTTTTGCCTCCTTCCCTTAAATTAGCCTGGAAATTGGAGCGAAGATGGTTGATGATTCGCCTGTCCAGTCTGTCAGCTTCCTCAGCCAGAAGAGTCCGATGCGGATGGCGATAAACGAAGCGAAGGGTAAGACTGACCACATTCTCGCCCAGCCGATCGCTCACAAAACGGTCAATGAGCTCAAAGGATTCCAGATGAGGTAACTCCAGATTGAGCAGGGATATCTTGATTTCCTCAAAGGAAATCTCCCTGGGCACAGTAAAAGAGATGTCCCGGATAATAGCCGGAAAACGGGAAACCGGAACATAGCTAAATGGACGGGGCTGCTTGCTCAGAAGGAGAGCCAGATTGATTTCAGCGGCGTAAACCTCCCCTTCAATTTCAAAGGCCTTGAGAATTTCTGATCTGACCTGGCCCAGATAGCCTAGCCTGTCTCCTTTAATTTCCAGGCTCAAACAATATCCTGGCTCAAAAAAATTATGTTCTGAGGGCCGGAAGAAATAGGGTTCATAGCGTAGCTCATTTAAAAGGACCTCGCAAGCCCCTTTAAGATGAAAGAAATCAGCTCTCTCTCCCGGCTGACTCCAGTCAGGAGAAACGAACCAGCCATTAATGGCCAGAGCGAGAAACAATTTTTCCATGGGAGTTTCGCCTTCCCAGTAATAAATCTGGCCGAGTTCGAAAAGGCGTACTCCCTCCTGACCTCTTTTCTGGTTAAAAGCAATATTTTCCAGCAGGCCGCCAAGAAGGGTGGTTCGAAGCAGCGAGCTTTTTTGAGAAAGAGGATTGTTCAGGGCAATTGGTCGCAGGCCGGTATGGAAAATTTTTTCCCGGTCAGGCTCAGAAAAGCTGAAATTAAGAACTTCATCAAAACCCTGCTGAAGGAGAACTGACCTGATCTTTTTAATCTGACTCTGACGTCGATCCGGGGTTCTCTCAATGACTTTAAGCGGCGGAATCACGGAAGGAATTCTTTCATAGCCATAAAACCGGGCCACCTCTTCAATGAGATCTGCCTCCCGCTCAATATCCACGCGATGACTGGGGACATGGACAATCAGACTGAAATCGCTAATTTGCTGAACTTCAAATTCAAGCGAACGGAGCAGCGAGAGAACAAAATTTGAATCAATTTCCAGTCCCAGCAATTCTTTGATTCGCGCAAATCTGAGCACGACCTCCTTGGGTTTGTAGGGAACAGGATAAACATCAATCAGCTCCCGGGTCACCTTTCCACCAAACTCACCCAGGAGGGAAGCAGCCATCCGGGCGGCTTGAGGCGGGAAATTGACATCGGCTCCTCGCTCAAAGCGATAGGAAGCATCGGTTTCGAGACCGAAATGCTTTCTGGTTCGACGAATAGACACAGGCTGAAACCAGGCACTTTCCAGGAAAACATCGGTCGTGGCTTCAGTTACGGCCGCTTCTTCTCCGCCAATGATGCCGGCCAGAGCCACAGGTTTTTCTGCATCGGCAATGACCAGATGGTCGGGCGCAAGCTCAATTGTTTCGCCTCCAAGAATTCGGAGTTTTTCGCCCTTTCGAGCCCGTCGGACAACAATTCTTGGCCCGGCCAGCCGCTGATAATCGAAGGCATGAATGGGGTGGCCTGTAGCCATAAGAACATAATTGGTAACATCAACGACATTATTGATTGACCGCAAACCCACATTTTCCAGGCGACGTTTCAGCCATTCAGGTGAGGGGCCAACCTTAACGTCTCGGACGATAAGACCGCAATATCGGAAGCAAAGATCAGGGTCAAGTATTTCGATATGGATAAGGTCCGAGGTGGGGACAGGCATTTCTTTAACCGGCCAGTGACATTCCTTCAATCTGATTCCAAGAGAAGCGGCTATTTCCCGGGCCATGCCAAGATGGCCCAGAGTATCAGGTCGGTTGGCATATGTCTCTATTTCCAGAATATAATCGCCCTCCTTCTCTTCCAGGTTTTCGACCATTAAACCAAGCCGGTCAAGTAAATCAACCAGTTCGGCTGGTGTGATCGTCAGATCAAGGAAATCTTTAAGCCACTCGTAACTTATTTTCATTTTCGGCGAAACTGTCTGAGAAAACGTAAATCATTTTCATAAAAAAGTCGCATATCTTTGATACCATAGAGGAGCATGGCTGTTCGCTCGATTCCCAGGCCAAAGGCCCAGCCAGAATAATGTTCGGGATCAATATTGACATTCTTGAGTACCTGGGGATCGACCATGCCAGCTCCCAGAACTTCCTTCCAGCCGCTGCCGCCACAGACAGGACAGGCAGAATCCAGCCTCCGGCAAACGGTGCATTCAATATCGACCTCAGCTGATGGCTCTGTAAAGGGGAAAAAACTTGGCCGAAATCGAACTCTGGTTTTCTCCCCGAAAAGAGCCCGGAGGAAATATTCGAGCGTCCCCTTGAGGTGGGCAAAAGTCACGCCTTCATCAACCACAAGACCCTCAACCTGATAAAACATGGGCAAATGGGTGGGATCAATGGCCTCTCGCCGGAAGACCCGGCCGGGGACAATTATCCTGATTGGTGGCCGCATTTTCTCCATAACCCTGATCTGGACAGGGGAAGTATGTGTTCTGAGCAGGAGATTGTCTTTAATGTAAAGAGTATCCCAGCTATCTCTGGCGGGGTGATGGGGTGGAAAATTAAGGGCCTCGAAATTGTAATAATCGGTCTCAATTTCTGGACCCTCTTCAATGGCAAAGCCCATTTCAAGGAAAATCCTTTCAATCTCCTCAAGAAAAACGGTAATGGGATGGGGCGAGCCCGGATATCTCTTTTTACCGGGGAGAGTAAGGTCTGGCCTTTCTGTCTTTAATTTTTTTATTTCCAGCAGCTCAGCCTTTTTTTTCTCCAGAGCAGCGGTTAATTCGGCTTTTAAAATATTTAGCTCCCGGCCTGCAGCTGGTTTTTGCTCAGGTGGAAGCTCCTTCAGCCTATCGAAAAGGGCCGTCACCCGCCCCCTTTTCCTGCCTAAAAAAGTAGCTTTCAGTTCTTCTAAGGCGGCTCTATCTTTAACTTTTTCTAAAGCCGGCCAGAAATCCTGGCGACAGGCCTCAATTTCCTCAAGGAGAGTCTTCATCTTAAGTTGCGATGGACTCTTTTACCTGCTCAACTATCCGGCGGAAGGTGTCAGGAAAGCGAGTGGCTAAATCGGCCAGAATTTTTCGATCGAGTTCCACCTTCATCTTCTTTAAACCCCGGATAAAACGGCTGTAACTTAAGCCATGAGCTTCAGAGGCCGCCTTAATCCGGATAATCCAGAGTCGCCGGAAATCCCTTTTCCTTGTTCGCCTATCCCTGTAGGCATACTGCAGAGCCTTTTCTACAGCTTCTTTGGCCGTTCGATAATTACGGCTTTTGGCTCCCCAGTAGCCCTTGGCCAGCTTCAGTATTTTTTTTCTCCTTTCTTTCTTCCTTGGTCCTCTTTTCACTCTCGGCATGGGCAACTCCTTTCCTAAAAAGCATAAGGTAGCATCTTTTTTATCAGCGCCCTTTCAGAAGCGGAAACCTGAGCCTTTTTCTTCAAACGCCGGGTCCGGCGGGAACTTTTCCCGGTTAAGAGATGGCTTTTATTGGCTCGTTGGCGAAGAACCTTCTTTTTGGCTGTTATTTTGAACCGCTTCCGGGCTCCTTTGTGCGTCTTTAGTTTTGGCATCCTGACCTCCTGATTTGACTGGTTTTATTGTCGGCACAATGAGCAAGGATATGGCCCAATCATGATATTTGGTTTCTCCATCCTGGCGACCATAGCCCTCAATATCCTTTAAAAGGCGATCGAGAAGCTGCTCACCCAGTTCTGGTCTGGTCTTCTCCCGCCCCCGAAGCATAATGGTTATTTTAACCTTATTTCCTTCCTCGAGAAAATTCTGGATGTGCTTCAGCTTGAAATTATAATCATGGGAACTTATTTTTGGCCTGAATTTTATTTCCTTAAGCTGGGACTGTTTCTGGTGTTTTTTAGCTTCATGGGCTCTTTTGTGCTGTTCATAAAGAAACTTGCCGTAATCCATGATGCGGCAGACGGGCGGTCGGGCCTCAGGAGCTACTTCCACCAGATCCAGCCCCTTCTGCCGGGCCAGATTTAAAGCTTCGCTAAGAGGTAGAATCCCAATCTGCTTTTTGTCTTCATCAATGACCCGAACTTCCCTTGCCAGAATCATTTCATTAATCCTGTGTGGTTTAGCCTTTTTAACCGGATAAGCCATGGGTTTACGAAAAATCCTCGACCTCCTTTAAAATTCAAGATTTAAAGATTTATTTTGATTAAAATAAAGAACCCTGTTCACAAAATCGGCTACCGGCATTTCTCCTTTATCACCAGCCCCATGTACTCTCAAAGAAATGGTATTATTATTCAACTCCTTATCACCCACAATGAGCATCAGGGGAATCTTCTGCAATTCAGCTTCTCTGATTTTATGGCCAATCTTTTCCCGGCTCAAATCAACCTGCGAGCGCAAACCCTTCGCCTTAAATTCTTTCTCCAGGGCCAGAGCATATTCATGATGCCTTTCAGCAATGGGTAAAATAATTATCTGGACAGGAGCCAGCCAGAGGGGAAAATTTCCATTATAATGTTCAATCAGGATACCAAAAAAGCGCTCCAGCGAACCGAGCAAAGCCCGGTGGATCAGGAATGGACGGTGGGGGAAGCCATCTTCGCCGGCGTAAGTTAGATTAAATCTTTCAGCCAGGTTGAAATCCAGTTGAATGGTGGTACATTGCCAGGAACGCTGCAGGGCATCTTTGATTTTAATGTCAATTTTGGGGCCATAAAAAACACCCTCACCCTCATCAATGGCATAGGGCATAGCCGCCCTTTCCAGGGCCTGTCGCAAGGCCTCAGTGGCTTTTTCCCAGTCCTCAATACGGCCCACGAATTTTTCCGGTCTGGTAGAAAGAAAAACGTCATAGCTGGTGAAACCAAAGGCGCTCAAAAGACGACTCGCCAGCCTGATAACGCCGAGAATTTCTTCTTCCAGCTGATCAGCCCGGCAGAAAATATGGGCATCATCCTGGGTGAAGCCACGAACCCGCAGCAGGCCATGGAGAACACCGCTTCTTTCATAGCGATAAACAGTGCCCAGCTCGGCAAAGCGAAGGGGCAAATCGCGATAGCTTCGCTGTCTTGATTGATAGACCATGATATGGAAGGGGCAGTTCATGGGCTTGAGCTGGTACTCTATGCCCTCACTTCTTATGGCGGGATACATGGCCTCATAAAATTCTGTATGGCCACTTCTTCTCCAGACATCCAGTTTGGCAATATGGGGAGTATAGAGAAACTCGTAGCCATCCCGAATATGTTCCTGTCGCCAAAAATCTTCAATTAGGCGGCGCACCGTGGCCCCTTTGGGGTGCCAGAGCACAAGGCCACCACCAAGATCTTCATGGAAACTGAAAAGATCAAGCTCGACGCCGAGACGGCGATGATCTCTTTTTCTGGCTTCTTCGAGAAGATTAAGGTAATGGGCCAGGTCCTCGGCCGTAAAAAAGGCTGTACCATAAATACGCTGTAACTGCAACCCCTTTTCATCGCCCTTCCAGTAGGCCCCTGAAACCGAAAGCAGCTTGAAATGCTTGAGCCAGTCTGTGCTGGGCACATGGGGACCGAGACAGAAGTCAATAAAATCGCCCTGACGGTAACAGGTAACCTCAGAACCAGCCTTTTCCTCGATCAGCTCAACCTTGAGGTCCTGGCCGAGCCGGCGAAAAAGTTCCAGAGCCTCTTCCTTGCTCAAGATTATTTTTTCAATAGGGAGAGCCGCCTCCGCCAGCTCCTTCATTCTGGCTTCAATTTTCTCGAGATCTTCAGGAGTAAAGGGTTGTTCCCAGTAAAAATCATAATAAAAGCCGTTTTCAACAGCCGGTCCAATGCCGTATTTAGTCCCAGGATAGAGGGTAACGACAGCATGAGCTAAAAGATGGGCGGCACTATGACGGAGAACATCCAGGGAAAGCTGAACTTCTTCCGCTCTCGCTTCAGCTTCAGTCTGATGCTTACTCACCGTTGCGGCCTCCAGCAGGTAGCCTGAACTGCTTTTCTTTATAAAAAATAACCATTAAATCTTGCCTCTTTTGAAAATTAAGGAATTATATCTTAAGGAAGGCAGCCTCTTTTTTCCTTCTTTATTTATCGTTATTAACCTCAGTTTTTATTTTCTTCATCCCTGGTAGGCGCGGAGGGGATTGAACCCACGACCTCTTCCGCGTCAAGGAAGCGCTCTCCCACTGAGCTACGCGCCTACTTTATAAGCTTTTATATATTAAAGAATTTAGCTCCAGACTGTCAAGAGAACCAAAATTCACCCAAAAAATTGGTGCCGCCCTACCCATTTACCTATTTTTTTGCCCCCAAATTGAGGCCAAAATGGGTGCCACCTTGCCAAAATGGGTGCCACCTTACATATTTACTTATTTTTTTATTTTCAGCCAAAGATTTCTTTTAACCTCGCTCCGACTGCATCCCAATCAACAATATGGAAAAAGGCATCAACGAACTTAGCCCGGTCATTCTTATAATCAAGATAATAGGCATGCTCGAAGACGTCACAAACCAGCAGGATGCGGAACATGGGGTAAACGTTGACATTATGTTTTTCTATTTGCATCAGGAGAGGTCGACCAGTCTGGCGGCAGAAGCTCAGAGCGGCCCAGCCTGAGCCCTCAACACTTAAGGCGCATTGAGAAAACTCTTTTTTAAATCTTTCAAAGCTACCAAATTCCTTTTCTAAGACTTCAAGAAGCTTACCTTCTGGCTTCTCCTTGGCCCTGGCAGGCGATGTCAGGTTGGCCCAGAAAAGAGAATGAAGTAGGTGACCGCCGATATTAAAAGACAGTTCTTTCAGCGTGGCCCGAACATCAAAATCAAGTCCTTCTTTCCTGTCCTTGTCTAATCTTTCGAGGATAGCATTGGCACCATTAACATAGGCCTGATGATGTTTCTGATGATGAATTTTTAGTTGCTCCTCAGAAATATAAGGCTCAAGATCCTTATACCCAAAAGGCAACTCAGGAAATTGATAAAATCCCATTTCCATTAGCTTCCTCCTAACAAAATTTATGTTTTTATTATACGATATTTTCATGAAATAACCGGTAAAAACCTGTGATAACTTACTTGGTTATCTAATTTTCAATTGGTCCAAATTGGTCAAAACTGGTGACACCTTACCTATTTACCTAATTTTCGGCCTAGCGGACAAAACTAGCCCTTAAAAGGAAGCAGCCAAAGGGAATTTTAAATTCAAAATTAGCCAGATAAAGGAGGTTTCCGCCCCCTAGATTTCTTCTTTTTTGCCCGAAATTCTTCGCCTTCCGTATAACTTTCGTTATAATCCGCTTTCCACCCGTCTTCGAAGCCTCTCTTGCCAGCCTCGGGTAAAGATTCATAGAAGTCCCCATGATAGGCAGAATCATCGTATTCCATACCTTCCCATGCGGCCAACCATCCTATTAATAAGGCGGACGAATAGGCATAAAAATATGCATTTAAATATTCAGGATTATTAAAATCGTCTTCATCTCCGCCTGAGAGGTCTATTACCGGAAAATCTTCTTCTTCGCCAGAAACTTCTTCTTCACCGGAAAGGTCAATAACAGGAAAGTCGTCGGCAGGACCGCCCATTCCTTCGGGTTGTTCTCCCTGGTTACCCGAAACAGCGGAGCTTCCTGAAAGGTCAATACCTCCAACAACCCGGCCTTCTTGGCCAGAAATCAGAGTCAGGTAAGGCGTGCTGGGGCCAAACTCAAGAGAGGGACCGCCTTTTAAAAGCATAAGATAGGGTTCAGCAATCCTCTCAGTTTTTCTTGAAGCTATTTGGTGTTCCATCATAGCTAGTCTTATTAAGTGCTGCCAGGCTTCCTTTAAGAGCTTAATAGCCTCCTTTTCCACTCCATTATTTCCATTGTTTTTGGAATTAACTTCAAAGAAGCTTTCGGCGGCGTAAATGAAATAACCCAGCTGGACAGTCATTTCTGAAATCCCATCTCTCAATGGCGTCTGGGGGGCCTGATGGAGAAGATTCTCTACTTGATTTCTATGGGAATGACCCCACTTGAGTGCTTCATTAAGGCGGGCATAATATTCCTGATTTTTTCTTGAAATTCTATCTTCTTTATCCGGGAGTGAAACCAGAGTCCAGCCTTTTCCTGACCATTCTTTTGTTAACTTTTGTTGTTTTGCTTTTACCTTGGTTAGCTTTAAAGAGCGGAAAGCACAGGCAATAGGCTGGCCACCTTTTTCCAGGGTTAGAGGCATAATATTGTCATCATATTGAATCTCCAGGCTCCGGCCACGCCAATCCTTGATGGAAATAAGACGATCTTGCTCATCGAAGCGAAGAAAATAGGGGCGCGGAATTGAGATCTGAAGAGTAGTTCGAGTATAGCCTGAAGGCAAATAACGAACAAAATAGCCATCAGGATGATAGGACCACCGGGAAGCCGGAATCTCCCGGTCGCCTTTTTGAGGTGGGGCTATCCCGGCCCGGACTGCTACCCGCTCAAGGTCTTCATAATTTTCCATGCCCCTCCGGAGCATATCTCTAAGTGCCGCCTCAGCTTCCAGAACTTCACGAACTGCAGCCGGTAAGCTTCTAAAAGCTTCCTCTTTCAAGGCTTGAGGAATCAAACCCAGGGCGCCACCGTTAATTGTAACTATTTCCTTTGGCGTAAGCAGTTTGGCAGCCGCTATTTTCAGGGAGGACGGCATATCGGCGATCTTCGTGCGAGCCAGTATTCCCCAGATTAAAGATTGGACAGTTGATTGGGGAATTTCCTGGTGGACCACAGATCTCTGGAGGACCGACCTGATGATATCGGCCCACTCTCCTTTTAACGGGGCATAAAGGTAGCCTTTCCCTTCGGCCGGCGCATATTTGCCCGCATTAAGGCAATAGCTCCTGAGAGTAATAGTCCAGGAACCAGGAATGGGATAATATCTGATCGAGTCTGATTTTAGCGGCATTCTTCGCAGCCTGTAAAATTTAGAGGGATTGTAGTCATCCAGGAAAGGTACTTCTGTCGTGGCATCATTGAGACTGGTAGTGAGAACAGGTTTGCTTCGCAGAACCTGGTCAGCTATTTTTGATTTAAGCTTACCTAACTGGGCCGCAGAGAGGATAATGGCTAAGGCCAGCAAACAAAAAAGAAATAAACCTAACCATTTTTTTCTCATTCTTTCTCCTAAAAAAATTTTAATTTTTCAGCTATTACTAAATTTAATCTTTAAGGAGAAGGAAGCCGATTCTCTGGGCTTCAACGCGGATAAGCGGGATGGTGAGGATTTCTTCCCAGAGGGCATCAGAAATAACGTCCCAGACTTCGGCCGAGCTCATGGTATCAATAACGGCTGGCCCCTTAACTCCTTCCTGATAATCTTTAAAAAGGAAAAGAATCTTGGTTCGGCCTGAGGCTTTATAGTTAGGTCCGGGCATCCAGCCATCACCATCGTGATCGATGTAAGGGTCATTTTGCAGGATAGAAGCAAGTTTGTAGGACGTGATTTTGGAATTTAGTTTTGCCATTTCCTCAAGAACAATATTGGCAATGTAGGCATGAACAGTATGGTTGGGGTAGACACCATCAAAGGAGAAAGCATTGCCCCGGCCCCAATTTCTGGTCAGTTTTTTACCGTCTACTTCTAAACCAGAAGAAAAAGCCTGATTAAGCTTTTCTCCAGTAGGCACTTTATGCACGTTAGAACCGGTTAAGGAATTTACTTTACTGTTAAAATTATCAATGCGTGATTTAATTGAGGCTCGTTCCGTATCATCTAGAATCAAACCATTGTCAGCAAGAATTTGATTCAAACGACCAATTTCGCCATCCTTCAATAAAGCATACATGCAGATAAAGGTCAGGAGAGAGACACGACCATTAAAGATTGGCACCGAATAACCCAATTTGCTGAGATAAAATTGAAGATCCTCCTTATCCATGAGATAACCCACTTCGCAATAGTAGGGATAGTTGAGAAAGAAGAAATGAGTGGTGGTTCGGCTTAAGGGGATGCGGCTGATAACAGAGTCAAACTGGCTGGAAAAATCGCTCCTTTCGGTTAGATTTCTGCTAATATTCGCAGGCGTGTAAGGGTCAAAGGCCAGCACCCCTTTGCTTCGACCATAGCTTAAAAGGTAGCTAATTACTGGCTTCAATTTGTCCTTAATTTGGTCATAGGGAATGGGTAGATACATAGGGTTACTTCCACCGAGTCCCAGAGTAGCCAGAGCGGCATCATTATTTCCCACCCAGAAAATCACCCAGGCCGGGCCATTATGGTTTTTCAACCACCAGATGAGGGAATCCAGTTGCGTCACCTTCTTTAAAGCGAGGACATTAATCGGATAGAGAACCTTATCATGCATATCAGCAAAAAGATAAGGCTGGAGCCGGTCGCAGAAATATTCGTCCGAAAGATAATTGCTCCCGGAGCCAACCCTTTTTCCATACTCCCAGCCATCAAGTGAAAAGATATCTTCACCATCGACTCCGAGGTTAGTGGGCACAGTTAAAGGATTAATTCTGTTCTGGCTCTCATCTAATAAAGGCTGAACAAACTTAAGCCACATTACCGAGTCCAGCTTCTCCGCGATTTTTTGGACAAAGGCATTTTCAGTGTGGTAGCGGTTATTAGTGGCATCTCTTGTCCCCTGGGTTAGGCTGTCCCCAACAGTAACCAGAAGAGTGGGCGAAGGCCACCAGGCCGTGGGCTGTAAAAGCTATCTTGGCGGCCAATTTTCGCTGAGGGGCACAGCTGGGAACGAAACCTTATTTGCCCAGGTTAAAATCAGGGAAGCAATCAGCAGGATTAATATCCATGAATTCTTAAAGTTTTTCATTTTCCCTCCTTTAAATAAAAAATTAAAGTGCAGCCTTTTTTATTTGATTCCCCCCGTTTTTTCGTTTCCACTTATATAATAGTTTTATTAAAATGTCAACAATGCGAATTAAAATTGGTGACAGCTTACTTATTTACCTATTTTTTGCCACTTTTTTGGTGGCACCATACTTATTTACCTTTTTTCTTATTGAATTCCTGCGCATCTGATTTATATCAGCCAGAAGTCAAGGAAATAGGGCTAAAGATAAAATTTAAATGAGCAGTTTCAACTTGTTTCATCCTGTTTTATCCAGTCAGGAAGCCCGGGAACTCTCTGCACCCTACCACTGATCACCTTATTTCCATAAAAAAATGATTTGATATCGGTCTTTTGGGCCTGGGTCAGAATGTACCAGGTTATCTTGACTAAAATATTTATGATTTTTAAATATAATGCTCTTTGAAAAGTTTTATTTTCTAAACAAATTTTTCTTTTTTTAACAAAATTTTTTTCAATTCACTAATGTCCTTTATGGGGGGAAGGCAGGTAAATCCCCGGCAGATTAAAACCGCAGGATTTGTACCCTCCTGAAAGCTCAGGATTTTGTGGGGAAGAAAATTGAGGTAAATCTCCTGCAGCATGGTCTTGAGCAAGGGGTCTTCTTTCGAGCCCATAATCTTTATTTCCTCAGGCTCTAAGTAAAATAAAAAACTCGATAAAAGATGACCAAAGCCAATGGGTTGCTCCCTTATATAGGGATAAAAAAGGCGGAGAATGTCCTCAGCCCTCTTTTTCCACGATTCATCTTGAGCAAGATAACCGAGTTTTAATAGATTCATAACCGGCACCGAGTTGGCCGAGGGATTGGCCTGATCATAAACTTGCTTATAACGACCAAGAAAAGGAGGCTCTTCTTTTTCCGTAAAGAAAAAGCCCCCCGCCTCGCTATCCCAGAATTTTTCCATCATAATTTCCTGTAGCTGTCTGGCCTTAATTAGATACTCCTCTTTAAAGGTGACTTCATAGAGATCAAGAAGGGCCTGAATAAAAAAAGCATAGTCTTCAGCATAGCCTTCATTATAGCTTCTTCCACCGGAATAAATTCTCCTCAGTCTCCCCTCTTTAAATATTTCCTCAAGAATAAAATTAACCGCTTTTTCTGCCGCAAAAAGATATTTAATTTTCCCTGTGGTCATGAAACCATAGACAAAACCAGAAATCATCAAGCTGTTCCAAGAAGTGATGATTTTCTCATCCCTTTGAGGTCGATTCCTCTTTTCCCTTTCTTGAAATAATATTTTTCTTCCTTCTTGCAGAATTTCTTCGAGTTCAGACAGAGTCACCTGATAATCAGTGGCCATTTTTTCTAAAGGATAAGCCAGATGCAGAACATTCTTTCCCTTGCCAAAATTTCCTTGAGAACTTACACCGTAATAAGTCGAAAAGAGTCTGGCTCTTTCTTCCCCCAAAAGTCTATAAATTTCTTCCTTTTCCCAGACATAGAATTTGCCCTCTTCGCCATCGCTATCGGCATCCTGTGAAGAAAAGAAACCGCCTTCAGGCGAGGTCATTTCTCTGAGAATATAGTCCAGAATGCCTTCGCCTACTTCTCTGTATTCCTCCTTTCGAGTAGCCTGATAGGCTTCAAAATAAAGCCGGGAAAGGAGGGCATTGTCATAGAGCATTTTTTCGAAATGGGGAATAAGCCAGCGATCGTCAGTGGAATAGCGATGAAAGCCCCCGCCCAGATGATCACGAATTCCGCCCGCAGCCATCGCCTTTAAACTTTTTTCGACCATCTCCAGGGCCTGTTCTTCTCCTTGACTTTTCCAGTATCTCAGAAGGAAAAGAAGGCTGAGGCCATCAGGGAATTTCGGCGCCCGGCCAAAACCTCCATGGAAGAAATCGAATTGATTTCGATAATGAATAAAGGCTTCTTTAATTACTGCAGGCTCCAGATTTTTCTCTTCAGATGGAATTTTTATCAGAGCCTGCAGCCAGGCCTTCATTTCAGCCTCGATTTGGACAATGTCCTGGCGACGGGATCGATAGAAATCAGAGACAGCAATTAAAACCCTTGGAAACCCGGGCAATCCGAATCGATCCTCAGGGGGGAAATATGTCCCGCCATAAAAAGGAACGAGATCTGGGGTCAAAAAAATTGTCAGGGGCCAGCCACCTTTTCCTGTCATTAATTGAAGAGCTTGCATATAAATTTCATCAAGATCGGGCCTCTCTTCGCGGTCAACCTTGATGTTGATAAATCTTTCATTCATGATCTGAGCAATGGCTTCATTTTCAAAACATTCTCTCTCCATAACATGGCACCAGTGACAGGCGGAATAACCAATGCTGAGAAGAATTGGTTTGTCCTCCTGCTTGGCTCGAGATAAGGCCTCTTCTCCCCATGGATACCAGTCGACAGGATTATGAGCATGCTGGCGTAAATAGGGACTTGATTCATGAATCAAGCGATTCATGCATTGGCGTTTCATTTTTAAGCCTTCCTTTTTCAAATATTAAAAGCTCATCCTACAGTATAAGCGATTATTCAGTGGTCAGCCATGACTTCAGCCAGGAAATATTGAATTTTTTCGCCTTCAAAACCAAACATCCGGAACCCGTGGATCCAAGGCCGGCCATTTTCTGAAGCTTTTTAATTTTTCAATTTTTTATGGACGAAGATCTTCTCATTTTACAGGCAGCAGCTTTCCGGTCTAAATATGCCAGAATATATCGAAGACACACTGACGCCCATGAAAGAAATGATCTCACCCTCTACTCAGATGCGTTTGCCAGCGATAAATTCCTCTATCCTTATATTCTTACAAAGATTTCCAGCTAAAGCGCCTAACCAGGAGCTAAAAATGGAGAGCTTATCAGCACTGTTATGCGGGTAAGATTTGACTCGATCTAGCTGTTAAATCTGGCTGTGAATAAAATCCACTTTTATTTTATTCTAATTTTAAGGACTTTAATAGCTTATTTACTTTTAATTACAGGCTGAATTATTTCCTTTGCATTCTTCGTTGTTAAAACCAGTTCAGTTGTCAAGACGTTGCTTTGCCATAAGCCCCATCGCTCGTCGCTATGGCCCATATATATATTTCGCTTCCAGATTAAGGATCGGAATGAAGCCTCAGGCGCTCTTTTCTATTTTTGTCATAAAAAATTAAAGCCACCTCATCATTTGATAATACTCTGAAAACCAGAGGTTCTTTATCTTCATTATTAAACATTATTAGAAAGGGGATCTTTGTCCCCTCAAAATCCTTTAAACCAAGCCACATTCTTTCTTTATTTGAAATCAGATCAAAAAATGATAATTCCGCCATGCCCAAATCATTCGTTCCAAGTTTGGCAATCAGCTTATTGCTACCATTAACAACCTCCAGATTTTTAACCTGAAGAAGGTCATTTTTCTGGAATTTATCCTTACAGCCTGTTGTATCTGTCTTTCCTCTGGCATTTTTATCCTCGGAGGGACGATATTTTGCTGCTGGCTAAAAATCGGATTAAAAGTTATTATCATGAAAATAAAAAAGAAGCTGAGGAAAAGAAAGAAAGCGGCTGCCTAGAGAAAAACTTTAAATTCTTTTTTGATCATACTATCTACCTTTTATTTAATACTTTCTCGAAGCTATTTAAAATATATTGATTTTTCATAAATAAAAAGCATAAGTTTTATTTCAAGACTATGTAGATAAATTTAAAATATCTTAAAAAAAACGTGCTTCCGTTAAATCACTTTTTCCGCTAGAAAGACAGCCTTACATTGATTTTCTCTTAAGGCAAGGAATCAGCTTCTTATACATCTTAATCGAATCTACTCGTGTCCGGCTCTTCTGTAAAAAGTGTGGTAATTTATTAGGCCTATATCGGCTGTTTTTCTCTTAAAATAAATAAGTTATAAGATTTTAAATGATATAAAAATCGATTCCGAAATTGAAACATATTTTTTTCTCATTATATCTTTTAAAGAGCGATCCAGATTAGACTTTTTAAAACCTCCACTTTTCTCCTTATGGAAGAGCCGGTGGAGGCTGAAATAAGACCAGATTATTCACGATATAAAATTCCTGAAGTCCAGACACTTTTTGAGAATGAGCCCTCGTGTCCTTGACATCAATTTACTAAAAATTTATATTTCCTGGAAGGATCTTATGGAAAGATAAGAATTAATATGACTTCTCAAATACAGCAACTGATAAGAAATGTATTATATTTATTTTGCCAGGGAGGTAAGCTCATGAAGGTCAGATTTGTTTTTGTTCTGGTGGTTATCTCATTTTTAGCTTACCTATTAGTTGTTCGGGCACCTGGCAAGCAGTTAAAAAGCGAGCAGGCTCAGATCAGCTCTCAGACTAAGACATGTCTTGACTGCCATCATGTTTATACGCCGGGTATAGTTGAAGACTGGCATAGGAGCCGCCACTCGCGGGAAAGTCCTGCCTCTGCTAAGGAAAAACCAGACCTGGAAAGAAGGATATCAGCTAAAAAGGTTCCAGCCCATCTGGAGAAGGTTGTTATCGGGTGCTATGAGTGCCATGGCCTGAATCCCGAAAAACATCAGGACAATTTCGACCACTTTGGCCTGAGAATAAATGTTATCGTCTCGCCTCAGGACTGTTCTACCTGTCATCCTGTAGAGGCGACCGAATATGCGACCAGCAAAAAGGCTCATGCCAGCGGAAACCTCAGGAAAAATCCCGTATACCACGCCCTCGTTGAGACCATAATCAGCCAGAAGGCTATTAAAGACAAAAAGATTGTGCAGAAGGAAACCTCTGATTTTACGAGAATGGAGACATGCTTTGGCTGTCATGGTACAGAGGTGAATGTGAATGGCGAAAGGGAGGTTGATACAGAAATAGGCAAGATTAATGTTCCCCATCTGATCCATTGGCCCAACCAAGGGGTCGGGAGGATAAACCCTGATGGCAGCCTGGGTTCATGCACGGCGTGTCACCCGCGACATGGCTTCTCCATTGAACTAGCCCGAAAGCCATACACATGTGCTCAATGTCATTTAGAGCCAGATGTGCCCGCATGGAATGTATATAAGGAGAGTAAGCACGGCAATATCTACTTCTCCCATTATTACAAATGGGATTTTGAGGCAGTTCCCTGGAAGGTCGGAAAAGACTTTCAGGCCCCGACCTGTGCCACATGTCATAATAGTCTTATAACTGCCCCGGATGGAAAGACGGTTATTACGGCGAGGACGCATGATTTCGGCTCACGGCTATGGGTAAGACTCTTCGGGCTTGTTTACTCTCATCCTCAGCCCAGGCATGGAGATACTACCATAATAAAAAACAAAGATGGCTTGCCTCTGCCAACGACCTTTACGGGAGAGGTGGCCTCCGAATATCTCATAAGTAAAGAGGAGCAAACGAAGAGGGAGTCTCTTTTCAGAAATATATGCCAGTCCTGTCACAGCTCTCAGTGGACAGCTAACCACCTGGCTAAGCTCAACAGTACCGTTAAAGAGGTGGACAGCATGATTCTCGCCTCGACGCTCTTGCTCGTTGAGGCTTGGAAGAACAATCTGGCTGAAGGCCTGCCGCACAATAAAAACCCTTTTGATGAGACCATTGAGCAGATGTGGATAAGGCAGTGGTTGTTCTATGGTAATTCTATAAAGTATGCCTCTGCCATGACCGGTGCGCCAGATTATGCCACGTTTAAGAACGGCTGGTGGAATCTGACTGAAAATCTCCGGCACATGAAGGACTGGATTGACCTTAAAAATAGGTGACAGCTTATAAAAATAGGTGACAGCTTACATATTTACCTATTTTGACATCACATAACCTTGGGATAAAGCCAAAAAAGGTATAAAATAAAATTTTTTCGCTGATTAATAAGTTTTAAGTGGACTAAAGCTCGAGACATTTATAGAGCTTATATCAAAAGTAATAAATTGGCTTCTATCCCAGGAAAAAAGTAATTTGAAAAATTAAAAATAAAATTTCTTGAGCTTACTCAACGTAATTCAAAAAATTCAAGTTTACTTTATTTCCTTATTCCTCTGACTATCCTGGAATGCCATTTAGATACGTCGATATCTTCCCATATTATCACTTTATTTAAAGCAAACTTTCTTATTAAGTCTTTAAGGTATTTCTTGTATTCTTTTGATAGGCCTGCGAGAATTATCACGCTTACTGAAGCGCCTAATATTTGCAAAGAGGCCAGGGACCCGCGTAGAGCTTTTTCTTTTTCTGAATAAGCTACTTCAAAGGCTACGAAGGGTATTCTTTCATACTTATCTTGGCAAGCAAAATCAGCGAAAATATATTCAGGATCAAATAGATTCAGGATCAGATTCTTTTGGGTAATACCAAACACAATCGGCGCTTGCTAATTGATAAAGCCTTCTCATTGTTTTTCCAATTGCATCAAAACCCAGACTTTCGCCCATTTCCATTATCATTTGCCTAATTTTGGTGTGCTCTTTGTGAGCCATTGATATCTCCCTTTTACTTTCACTTCTATAAAAAAATTGAAATTATTTCTATTACAAAATATCAGTCATGTCAACTTTTATTCCTTCAATATTTCGGGTCTCGTAATCTGGAGGCTAAACTTCCCGGGGAGATGCTCATGCTGGAAAGAACTGCGGATATATTCATCTAATGAAACAGAAATATGATCTATGGACCACAATAAAATAAATTAATAAATTGAAGAAGCAAGTATTCGATGCGGCGCCTTTATTCATACGAAAATTATTTTTCAATAGCAGAATATTACGTAGCTTTAACGGAAATTTTTCTAGAGACGATATAATTCTTTTAAATCAAATATTAAGCATCAGGATATTACTTCAGGATTCGCGACATGATAAGAATTGTCTATTTAGCTCAAAATAAAATTAATCGATTAAAAAAAGGATATGTGTTTTGGGCTGGCAGGATTTATTAAGTTTAAGAATTTATCCAGGAAAGTGAGTAATTCTGGAAACGATGAGACTTTTCTTAAAACCAAAAGCAGAAAGAAGGTAGAGAAATGGCAAAAAATAAAACAGGAAAAGATAACTGGCATATGAGAATCAAGAAAAAGGAAAGAAGGTAAATAATAGGTCGAAGGCGGGAATGGTGCGAATCAGTGAGGCCTGTGGACGGAAAATTGTAATTTTAAGTCGGGCAATCTCTGTGGTCAATGCAAAAAATCGTTTAAATCGGAGCTCGCTCGCCTGGAAAAAGAAATATTAACCTACAAAGATTTAGCCAGTGAGCCAGCCGGGATAATTAAAAAGGGGAATAAAAGATTACGAATTAAGGTCTATGATAGTGTATTTCATAAATTTGAAGCCACGGGCGAATTGGGGCAAACAGAGATAATGGTACTTAAGAAATTGCAGGAAGCTCTTGATTTAAGTGATGATGAAGTCAATTCATTGGAGCGAACCAAACCATATGATTTCCTCGTTAAAGTGAAAGAGGCCATAGGGAAAGGTGCCAGTTTGCCCATTTTTGATTTAAATACTCAATTAGAGCCAAAAGATTTAAGAATGAGAAGGTAGATATATCTTCCTTCCTACCTAAGGCTTGGATCGAGACCACTATCCCCGGTCGAAGCTCTGTTCCAGTTGTGGCCTGGAGATATTTGAGGAGAGCCTGGACAGCAGACAGGCAAAGGTCCTCAGGAGCCGGCGCTTGTACTGGAAGAAGATGCGCAGCATTTTGGGAATGGTAAATACTACCTGGCGCTGAGGGACATCCAGGAGAAGCTCCTCCCACACCCACTCGCCCCACTTCTCAAGCTTGTTCGAATGGCACGAAGGACAGAAGCCGTGGAAGCGGCAAGAAAACATAAGCAAGCGTTCTTCGCCACAGTCCGGGCAGCGGCTGGGAACTCAACGATAGAGAGAGATGTATTATTAATGTTCTACATCTAAGCAATAACTTGACATACTTCCTCAATCTGGTTTATTGCTAATATCAGGAGGAGGGGAAAAAATGAAAAAGCTACTGATTGTTTTTGTCATTTTTGTATTTTTGCTCGCCTTCCCCGGTCTGGCCGATAAAACAGTCAGAGATTCAGAAGAAGCTACGCATATCTTGGTGGGTGAAGTGATAGGAATTGAAAGCTATTATGATTACAACGAATATGGCGATTACCTGATTTTTAGCCGGGTCACGGTTCGAGTGGACAAAGAGCTAAAAGGAAAGGCGGAGAAATTTATCTCCTTCACGGTTGAAGGCGGGGAAGTTGGCGAAATGGGTCTTCGCGTTTCCAACACCCCGGTCTTTAAGAAAGGAGAGGTCCACAAACTTTATTTAAAAAAGCTAAACGGGTCATATAAATTTATAAAGCAGGAAAAAATCAAACCTGAAGTTAAACCTCGGACTGAATGCTGCGCTACCTTCGCTAAATGGCCGTCCAACACGGCTTCTTTTTACCTCAATCCAAATTGTAACGATATGAGTTCAGACTGCACTTACTCAGAAATAAACCTGGGATCAAGCAGCTGGCAGCCTGTCTTCTACCTGGTTATCGCCGGTACCTCTTCGATGACCAAGGTACGGCAGGATTTCCAGAACATCGTTTTTTTCAGAAAGGCTAAGGGTGGTAACACCATTGCCGTCACCTACACCTGGTACTACCGCACTACCGGTATCATCATCGAATTCGACATGACGTTCTACGATGGCTGGAAATACTTCAGCTTTGATAAAAATTGCACCTTGGCCTGCAACGGCGGTTTCTACCTGAGCGTGATTGCTGCCCATGAATTCGGCCACGCCCTCGGACTTGACCACAACGACTGTACCACATCCATTATGTACCCATACGCCGATTACTGCGAAACCGGGCTGGTCCAGGACGTTGATCTGGCCTGTGCTGACACCATTTATTGATGGCCACCAGGCAGGCAATTCCAGTTTAGCCAAGGGGCTGATTACATCTGGTGAAGTAAGTATAAGAAGAACGAGAAAAAGATAGACATGAAACTTAATGGAAAATAATCACAGCTATAGAAAATCCTATCATATAAGCCTGAGCCCATTTGAGCTTTTCCCATTTACCAATCTATAAGCAGTCATAATTCCAGGCCCTGGTTTTTGAACATTATAAAAAATAAAAAAATAAAAATTTTGTTTTCTTTTGGGTGAAAGTGTAAGGTCCTTAATCATCTTTTTCCGCTTAAACCATCGTGAGGGGAGATAAATCACGTCAAAATAGATGTCAAGGGCAATCGGAAGCTGCTCCTGGTGGACGAAAATGATTCACAGGCCAAACAATTGCTAAAAATCGCTAAAAAACCAGCCGGTCATCTCCTTCGAGTCAATGAGAAAATCATAAAAATGGATACGGCCGGCTCTCTCTAAACTGGAGAAGCACGAACTCACTTAGAGAATTCAAGCCGAGAACAACTCCACCGATTCTGAATTAAGATTTCTTTCGTTGTATTGAAAGGAAATGGATCAAGGTAGCGCCGGCCCCTGGAATGACTTAATAATTGGAGCCGGTCCTGGATGACTCAGCTATACTGCCTCTTTTGCCCTCCCGGACTTTAACTCTCCTGGGCTGAAAAAGCATTCCCCACCTCAAGAAGGCCGGCGCGGTTATCAGGAGTGCCTCAAAGCGCTTCGCGGGAATTAAGAAAAAAGGGAGGAAGAAAATTCAGCGCTTAACGATTCTTAGCTTATTATTTGCCTTTGATTACAGGTTGAATTACTTGCCTTCCGGCAGGAGTCACCAGGACCAGTTCACTCGTCATACGATTGCTCTCCAATAAGCACCACGTTTGATCGCTATGCCCTAAATAAATCTTACTACCCCATTCAGGATTGGATTCAATCCTGATGCGCTCCTTTTTAGCGGAGTCATAAAATGTAAGAAAAGTGGCTCCGCCTGTTGAAACTCTTAAATTGGCGAGGACATTACCGTCGTTATCCATCATTACCAAGTAAGGATATTTTTTGCCCTGAAAATCTTCTATAGCAAGACGCATTCTCTCTTTATTGAACTCTGGATCGAAGAAGGACAGTTCTGGAAGACCCCAGTTGTTCGTTTTGAGTTCGGCTATTAGCTTATTACCTCTGTTAAGAATCTGCAGATGTTTCACCTGAAGCAGGTCAATTTTCTGTTTGATCGCCTCCTCCACCTTTTGTATATTCGGCGATTTAATCCGTTGAGAAAGCTCGCTCTGCTGTTGGGCAAATACTGGATTTAAATTAAGGACAAGAAAAGCCGCTAAAAGGCCTGATAAGGCGCCAATCCCAACAGTCCAAAGAAGCGTTCTTAAATTTTGTCCTTTCAATTTACCTCCTCTTATTTGTTATTTATTCAATCTATTACGAAATTTCCATCTAATTTTCAAATAAAAATCGGCTCATCCTTAAAAATTGTGTAATCTAAGAGATTTTAATCATGATTATGTGCCCTTCTTTATTCTTAATTAGCTCTTATATGAGTCACAAAATAGGGTTTCATAAGACCTTACCCGGTTGATTTTATAGGAAATAGAATGCAAAAGATTGTCATTCAATTTCGAAATGCATTTAGAGCTCATTTAAATTCTTATAACCTATTTATTTTAAAATTAATAAAGCCGATATAAATCTAATAATAACCAAACTTTTTACTGAAAAGTCAAAAAAAATAAAGATATTGCAGGCCAAGCGGTTATGCCTTTATTTGCGCAAGGTGTTGTTATCGGGGCAAGGTGGAATAAGACAGAAGAAAAAGTCTTTTTTGTTCGGCTTTTGCAATTAAAATTGTCTTGTAATTAAAATTGTTTTGTGATTAGAATCATGTGATGATTAAAATTGTTTAGCGATCAGGTTTTTTAGCGATTGGATTAGCGATTAGAATCGTTTAATAATTAAATTGTTTAGTGATTAGAAGTGGTGGGTGATTAGAATTAGTCGGGGGGTAAGCCCTTTGGTTAATCCATTTTCTTGGAAATGGTTATTTTAAGGGGATAGTTACTTTTAGTAAAGGGGGCACCCTTAATGGAAAGGTCGCCTTAATGAATAGGTTGCCTTAATGAATAGGTTGCCTTAATAAAAGGGTTAACTTAATGAAAAGGTTGCCTTAATGAAAAGGTTACTTTAATGAAAAGGTTAGCTTAAGGAAAGGGTTGCCTTTTATTCAAAAATTACCTCAATGAAAGGACTACCTTAATGAAGGGGTTACCTCAATGAAAGGATTACGTCAAAGGAACGATACGAAAAGGCTACCTCGAGGAAAGGATCGCCTCTAAAATGATCGAGCTCAGCGGCATCTCCATTGAAACCTTCCGGGGGGACTTTGAGGCCCTGGAAAGGATGGCCCTCCTTTCCTGGCGGGAAGAATACGGCGAAGCCTCCTTCCCTAACTTCTACCGGCCAGCCTTCCTCCATTATCTTACTGACCGCATCGAAGATAAGGCGCATCTCCTTGCCGCCTACAAAGGCGAAGAGATTGTAGGCTTCATGGTCAATATTCCTCAGAAAATGAAATATGGCCAGAAGATCTATTCTGCGGTTTATACCTGTTTGCTGGTCATAAGAAAAGAATATCTGCGCAAAGGGCTGGCTTCGCTCATCATTCAAAAAGCGCTGGAGCGGAACAAAGATTACCACTACGATTTCTCCCTTCTGACTCTGGAAAGCGGACATAGCTCCACGAAAATGATGAAAAAGATAGCCGGCTTCCGCCATCCGCTCTATTTCGTTAAAAGGATTCGCGTTATCGCCCGCGTTCTTGACCTCGAACGAGTCTGTGAGAGCGAGAGCCTGAAAAGATGGGAGCTGTGGGGAATAAAGCTTCTCGGGGGAGCCAGGCCGCCATCACCCCGATATGATCACCTGATCCGGGAATACAGGCCGCAGGACATCGACGCCTGCCTCGAACTCCTGAACCGGTATCAACAGCAGCAGGAGAAAAACTCCCTCGCTCTTGTCTGGGACAAAGAAAATCTGGCGATTGAGCTCGATTATCCTGATGTCTCGCAGACGATTGTTTACGAAAAGAATAATCGGGTGGCCGGCCTGATTAACTTTATCTACCATGACCACATCGGTCGCACCACCGCCAGATGGGCCTGGGTGAATCATGTGGCTTATCCCGAGCTGAGCGCAGCCGAACGCACAGGATTTGTTCATGCTTTTCTCCGCTTCGCCCGGAGAAAGGGATGCGTGGGCGCAATTGAATGGACCCGGGGCTATTACCCTCAAGGTCCATTTTACCGCGCTCATTTTTTCCCCTACTTCCGCTCCGTGAATATGTTTTCCTGGAGTCTGAATCCGGAAATTGCCATCCAGAATGTCCGCCGGGTTTATGAAATTCAGGTCTGAGGGCAAGCTGGATTCTTTAAATTCATGTATATTTACCGCCTATTTGTCCTTATTTTGTCCGCATATTTGCCCGCGTATTTGCTTCTATGCTTGGCGACATCTGCCTGTTTCATCCGTCACCTTATCTCTCTCCCCCTCGCTTCGAACCCTTCAGCACATGATTCAGGAAAAATCAATTAGAAAAGACAATTGATGGCTAAACATTTTTCCTGCCGGCTCTACCTTGCCGACATTAATTGCTTGGCCTATTTGCTTTTCAGCGAAATGCTGATTATTTTCTTCCATCAGAAAGGAAGTCCCTGGCTCGCCCAGGCCCTGATTCATTCTGCCTCGATAGCCACAGTGCTTATTTGCCTTTATCTGGGATGCAAATATCCCGAAAATAAATGGCTGGACTTTGTTCGTATTTTCTATCCGATCGCAGTCTTACTTTTTGCCTGGATAGAGCTTAAGACCCTTTTTCCCCTGACCGGCACTGATTTCTCTGCCACTTCTTTTATTGTCAGGCTGGATCGGCTTATTTTTAGCGTCCATCCAACTATCTGGTTCCAGCAATTCTATCGGCCCTGGCTGGATGAGCTCATGAGCTTTTTTTATTGTGTCTATTATCTTTTCATCCCCCTTGTCTCTCTTACCCTCTATTTTCGGGGAAAAAAGGAGGCGGCAAGGGCGTCTTTCTCGCTGGCCACCTTGGCCTATTTCAGCAATTTCGTCCTTTTTTTCCTCATTCCTGTCCTGGGGCCAGATAAAGTGGCCATGCTGCAGGAAATGAAGCAAGCTGATTATTCCGGGTATTTTTTTTCATGGCTCAATCGCTCTATTCAGGCGAAAGCCGGGGTCGCTGGTGCCGCCTTCCCTTCTTCCCACATCGCCGGCGCCTTAATCTGGGTTCTTATGGCCCTGAAGTACCAGAGGAAGCTGGGCTATGTTCTCCTTCCGTGTATTGTGGGTGTTTGCTTGTCAACAGTTTATCTGGGATATCACCACGCTGTTGACCCAATTTGCGGTCTTCTCTGGGGTGGCCTGTGCTACTGGCTGGGCTGGAAGGCCCTGAGAGCCCGGGGCGAAGTTCCCAATTTTTGATATATTATTTCTATTAAAAATGCTGGATAAGACCCGTAGCAGCGCTTCTTTATTAAAAATGCTTAATCCTTAGCCAATCATTCCTCGGCAAAATAATCGTTATCAATTTTCTTAAGCGTATAGGAAGCTACTGGGGATACTCCAATATTGTGATCGATCATAAGCTGAGCAAGAGTCTCTCCATCGATGAGAACGATTTTACTCTCAATCTTCTCGGCATATTCTCTGGCATCTTTCGTAAATTCAGACGTGGTGATAAAAATCCCCTTCTTTGCCTTTCGTCCTAATAGCGCACCAGCAAATTTTTGAATCTCAGGACGGGTAACAGGGTTTTCTCATTTGCTTGCAACTTGATGTAAATTGACGAGCCAGCCATGCTGTTGTTCTAAATGAAAAAACTTTAAAAATGAGGTTTAATTTATTATTATTCATAAGGATTATAGTCACTTTTTAGAGAAGTGGACAACAAGATTTTTACTTGAGGATGACCCTATAAAGGTGACGTTAGAGTGGTTATTAACGGAACTGATGAAGCTAGAGGCGGAGGGAAAGGTGAGGGCGTCTTAACGCGGGCATCGTCTGGAGAGGAATGTATATTTCTCAGGATACAGATTGAATAAGCTAGATAGTGGGGGAAAGAATTCTGTATTTATTGATACCAAAGCTGAGGGTATGTACTGTTTTTTTTGACGAAGAGGAAACGCTTTGATCTCAATTTGATAAGTCTTGTTAAGGGAACTTTCATCAGCGGGCTCTCGACCAAAGAATAGAGAAATTAGCCTGGAACTCATGGATAAATAGTCTTTTGGCTTTCCTGGCATCAGACATAAAGCGAGAGCTTGATGAGCAATTCTAATAGTTTCGGACTAGGCCACTTTAAGCGGAATATATTTTTTTCTTGTATATTCTTTTTATAATAAAGTACGGATTGAGGGGAACTTAAGATTGGTTGCGATTACGAAAGCTTATGGGGAAAATGGTGTAGGAATAGGGCTTAGTTTTTCAATTTTCCGCCAATACATAAAAACCAGTTTAGCCACTCCTCATTGTCATCAATATACGATTTATTTCGTCCAGGATATCTGAACTCGTGAAAGCAGTCACCGAAAAGAATTCTCCATAATGTTCTCATCGCTTCCCTAAAGTTTTCAAATTTAAGCTGCGTATAGCGAGGGTTGTTTCTTGTAACTATCCACCTTAACATTTTACTGTAAATATCATATCTCAATATAATCTTAACATTTTTGTTCTTGATTTTCTTACATTCAGAAAAGAAATTATTGAGCCCTTCAATCATTTGTGAAGATATTTCATTTTTATATAACAAATAATTTTCATTGATCTGTTCAATTAATTCTTCAACCTTTCCCAAATCTAAATCCTCTGGATTTAGCAAGACTAAATCCTTTGAATTCCTTGTTAATTGTTCCCATTTTAACATCCCTAATCACCTTATAGAATTTATTGCTAATAATATATGTTAAAAAAAATTAATTTTCAAGTCCAGTAATATGGGCCTGTATACAAAAATTAGTCGCAATTTAATCTAGGGGGATGAACCATCGTAAACCCTCCTTTTAAGACTAAAACCCTTAAGAAAGGAGGAGTCATTGACAGTGGCTCAAAGAGATTATAAGGCATTTTTGGAAAATTGCTAACAAGATTTTTGCTGGAGGCCGACCTCATAAAGGCGATGTTAGAGTGGTTATTGGCGGGGCTGATTAAAGTGGAGGAATGAAGTCACCCCAAAATTTGGACTGGTGTTTAGGGTGCATTTCGTCCGTCTTTCTGATAAAGAAGGTATGTAAAACACAGGTTAAGAGACACCCACATGACGCGGTCTTTAAGGCTATATTCGCCATGGAAGCAATCAAAGGAGAAAAGCCCCCGGCCCGGTTGGCAGCAGAATGTAAGGCTTATGCTAATCGTATCCGCCTATGGCGAGACAGAGCCCTGGAGGGATGAAGAGGGCTTTCTGACTATTTTATTTTCTGGAACCGAGGGCAGTCACATTCAACTCTTGGATATAAGACACTCCAGGAAGTATATTTTAGTTGCTCGGCATCTATTCTGGCTGAAAAGCCAAGCGTTTTCGCTTGAAATAACATAATGCCAATTTCAATGGAAAGAATTCAGGATGTTTAGGTGAGGGAGCAGAATAGCATTTTCATTAAAAGATGCCAAAATTAAAAGCTTCAGGCGGGAGATAACATGCACTAAAGACTCCCTTTTTTATTGTTCAATCAAAGGGGAAGTTCATCTTTTATAGATAATTCCTCACAAGCTAATAAGTATGATCCTATATATATAAACAGCATCTCATCATACTAAGGGCAAGGCCATTGCGCACCTTCCCTATGAACCGCTCAAACATCAATTCTTTGATAAAGAACATCGAGTTCTACTTTTCCCACATCCCAAGGTTTCCCAAGACCTAAATTATAACGATAAATTAACATATCTTACATGACTCCGTTCCCTTCGGAGTCATCTCATCTTGCGCTCAGACCCATAGAAAAATCGGATGAATCTCTTTTTAAATATTTTTTATTCGCTCATTTTGCTGATCAATAGCTCGCATCCCTTTATAAATTCATCCAATTGATCGATAGAAAATCTTATTCCTTTTTTCGTGAAGCCAGTATATTTTGGAGTTATTATAAATTCTCTCAGGTCCAAACAAACTGGATTATCGTCCAGTGTAGATTCCTTCAATGAGATGGTTATAAAAGTATTTCTTTTATAAGGAAACCTAGCTAGCTCTTTTTCCTCCTTCGTGTTTTTTATCTGATCTTTACTATTTTTTAGATTTCTTACTATTTCGATTAGCAGACTTTTTTTTAGCAACAAACCCTTAACAGTTGGTCCTGTATATTTATGGGAATGAATAAATCGCCTTATATTTCCAAAAGAGCTATTGCCTATCCGCGTTTTCTGGAATATCAGCTCACAGTAATCTGAAATAAAAAAAGAATAAATTAGACTATTTGATAACTCCACTTCAATCTCCGGAAACAACTTTAACTTCGTCTAATTTTTCTTTGAATGATTTCCCAAATTTTTTCAGCATCTTTATATCCCAGCGCAAAGACTCATTTTCCTCTCTCAATTTCTCATTTTCTTCCTTCAATTCTCTTATTTTTACATCCTTGTCATTTTCCTGTGGCTCTTTTGTTAAAATAAAATCGTATTTTTTCATCAAAACTGTCCCGTTAATCATATCTTGCTCAACAATCGTGCAATTAAATACCCTGGAATTAACTTTCAGATCCTTAATGATGCCCAATTTTTCTAACCGTTTGAGGATTCTTAAAATTTCATTTTTAGACAGATTCACTTTATTCGAGACTTTATCGATTAAGCCTCTTCCCTTATTTTCAAGAACAAATTTATGTACCTCACCCAAAGCTTCCAAGTCATAAAAAGATATTTTCATTTTGGCAAACTCCAAAACTTAATAGTTATCTTAATTTTAAACCCTCTCGTAATTCATCTGCAAGAATCCTGAAGGCTCCCAGGCTATTGTACATCGCTGCGCCCTCTCCACCCGATTTCCAGAAGCTCGAATCGCAAAAATGTTCTTCATCTCTTGATAAAATCTCCTTTATTACGTCTCTATTAACCACTCCCTTTTTTTCCAGGCAAAATAGAATTATGTCGGGTAGAATCATATGCAAAGAGTATATCCCGGGCGTCTTCTGAATTACGTATTCTCTTGGATCCTCAAAAGCGTCCGGCATGAGATCTTTTAGAGCATTCCAGAAACATTTTATCCATTCTAATAATGTCTCTTCATTCTTTGATCGGCCAAACATGGTTAAAAGCGGTTTTAAAGAAGTGGAAAATGATGCTTCTGAGGCTACAGCTTCCGGACGGGCTGGCTGATTGGGCCTCTTTATTCTTTGATACCAGACTGAATTTGCATCACTATACAGGTTATCTATTATTTTAATGGCAACAAGTTTCCAGTCTCTGCCCAATTGTTTGAGCCTTTCCCTCTCTTTGGGCTCTTTTGAGGCTATTATTCTTAGAAGTCTTTCTGCTAAATCTGTTCTTACCTTTTTTTGCGTACTGTTAACGATAAAGAATTGCTTTACTTCTTCTTTTTTATCTGTTTCGCTCATTATTATTACTGGTAAATAAAAACTTTTTAAATCGCTTCTCTCGAATTCATTTATGGCATGATTTAATCCATATATCCGGTGCTGACCATCAACTATATACAACTCTGCATCGGGAGATAAACTAATGTCTCCAACTCCTGAATCATCGATTTTTTGAAAAGCTAACTTATCCCTCGAGCTTAATAGAATAGCAGTAGGGAGAACTGCGTCCTTTTCTGATATATATCTCGCCACTTTCATATAGTGGGAAGAAATAGGAGCTCTTTGATATCCCTGTTCTCTTAGCAACTGGTCGATATCCATTTCGGACTCATTAATCTCTGGTTTCCATATATCAACCCGGCATTTTTCAATCAAAAAAGAAGCTGGTAAAGTAGTGATATAAAAAACCTTGGCATTTTGCATAAACTGAATTGCTTTAAATTTCATATTTAACTCCTTGATCTAAATATCATATCTATATAATAGATCAATTTTAAAGATCTGTCAAGTCTTTTTTAAAATTTTTTCTTTATCTAGTTAAATTTTTTAATCCGGGGGGCTTGCCCCTTATAAATTATTCATAAAAAGTCGAAAATAGCTGATTGGTTACGGCCAGAATTAAGTAACAAAAGGGAAAGGATCTGAGAATGAAGGAATCAATATTTTTCTGGGAGCGCGAGGTACTGGCAGTCATATTTAAGAGATTGGCTTTTAACTTATGGTTAGGGCGATAGGGCAACATAATCCACTCCTCTAATGCCTCGTTATCGTAAATTAAATACGAATCTGCGCCCAGCACGTTGAAACTGAAAACTCCTTCGAAATGAATCCCTTACCCTTGCAATGAGCTTATTATTTAATACTAGCTGGATAAATCTGGGCATATATTATATTTTTAGCCACCACCTACGATATTAATTAGTCTCTTAATTATCTAAACCATTACAGGTACTATCTGATTTCGAAGACAAATAAAAAAGCTAAGCATTAGCGTATCGCTTTAGTTTTCATACTGATTTAGATAATATAATAAATGGGCTGAAATGATTGGTGTGATGGGTGATAGTCATGATAATTTGGGGGCGGTGAGGCGAGCTATAGCCGTTTTTCAGGAAGCTGGCTGTCGCCTCGTCATCCATACGGGTGATTTTGTCGCACCCTTTACGGCCAGGGAACTAGCTGCCCTCAACTGTCCCCTCAAAGCTGTCTTTGGCAACTGTGATGGCGAAAAGTTTGGCCTGGAAGAAGCAATCAGGCCCTTTGGCGAAATCAGACAGGCACCCCTTATCTGGGCTGAAGATAATCTCCGTTTCATTCTAACCCATCTTCATCATGAAGTCGAACCTTTGGCCCACAGCGGTCGTTACGATGTCATTATATTCGGACACACCCACCGCCCCGAAATCAGGCGAGTCGGTCAGACCCTCCTCATTAATCCCGGTGAAACAGGAGGCTGGTTAACCGGCAAGAGCACAGTCGTCCTTTTCGACCCCCTTCACCTGGAAGCTGACCTTGTCTATCTTTAGCCTTCAGGAATGCAATTTTAGAAGGATATTTTAAGGAGTACGTAGGCCATGCCGAGACGCCTCGATCGCCGTCAGAAACCGGCCTGGCTGAAATTAAGACGGCCCATGCCACCCCCAGCCCACCCTCATTCCACCAAAAAAGGCAAAAAGGGCTATAATCGCAAGGATAAAAGCTGGAAAAAGGAAATTGATGAGGAATTGGGCGGGGATTAGACAGGGAATTAACAGGAAAATAACCCCAAAAAGATTCCACAGAGGTCGAAGCATTAGCTAAGAAGGAAATGGGTAAGGAATTGGGTGCGGATAAGACGAGGAATTAATAGGGAAAAACTTCCTAAAATATTTTACAGAGGCCAATACATCAGCTAAAAGCAAAATTAATCAGGAATAATTCAAGTAAATAGAAGGCTGGTGAGGCGATGAGTCAACAAAGAATTAGGAAAATAACCCTGAAAGATTCTGAATAGGTCAGGGCATTAGCTAAAAGGAAATTAATGAAAAATTAAGAGTTAAAGCACCAAACGACAACCCCCTCCCTCGAAGGCCCCCCTATAACCAGCTTGCAGCCTAAGCCTGGCTATACTATACTATTTTTTTCCCTTTTTAGGGAAAAAATTCCTGAAAATTTATAGAAGGAGTTTTGTTTTCATGCGAAACGTCATCATTATGGGAGCCGCCGGACGGGATTTTCATAACTTTAATGTCTTTTTCCGCCATAATCCTGAATACAGGGTGGTGGCCTTCACGGCCACCCAGATCCCTGACATCGAGGATCGCCTCTATCCAGCCTCTCTGGCCGGCCCTCTCTATCCTGAAGGCATCAAGATATACCCGGAAGAGCAATTGCCCGAATTAATCAAAAAATACAAGGTTCAGGAAGTTTTCTTTGCCTATAGCGATGTCTCTCATGAATATGTCATGCACCGGGCTTCTATTGCTCTCGCCGCTGGCGCCAGTTTTTCCCTCCTCGGGCCTGAAGACACCATGCTTAAGGCCAAAGTCCCGGTCATTTCAGTTTGTGCTGTTCGCACTGGCTCAGGCAAAAGCCAAACCAGCCGCAAGATTGCCTCTCTGCTCAAGGAAAAAGGCCGGAAGGTCGTGGTTATCAGGCATCCCATGCCTTATGGGGATCTCGAAAAACAGCGGGTTCAGCGCTTTGCCACCCTTGAGGACCTGGATTACCATAACTGCACCATTGAAGAAAGAGAGGAATACGAGCCCCATCTGCGCCGGGGCATCGTCGTTTATGCCGGCGTAGATTATGGCGCCATTCTGGCTGAAGCCGAAAAGGAAGCCGAAATAATTCTCTGGGATGGCGGGAATAACGATTTTCCCTTCTACTGGCCTGATCTCGAAATTGTGGTCATGGACCCCCATCGCGCCGGCCATGAACTTACCTATCATCCCGGCGAAACCAATTTCCGCCGGGCTGATGTCCTGGTTATCAACAAGATGGACACAGCTCCCGAGGAAAAAATTAATCTTCTGCTTGAAAACATCCAGGCCATCAATCCCGGAGCCACGGTAATCAAGGCCAATTCTAAAATTACTGTGGCTGATGGTTCTCTGATTGCCGGTAAGAGAGTTCTGGTGATTGAGGATGGTCCAACCTTGACTCATGGCGAGATGACCTTCGGGGCTGGTGTTGTGGCCGCCCGAAATCATGGAGCTTCGGCCATCATCGATCCCCGGCCCTTTGCTGTGGGCAGTATCAAAGAAACATTTGAAAAATATAAACACCTCCATCAGGTTCTTCCAGCCATGGGCTATGGACCCGAGCAGATAGCTGAGCTCCAGGAAACAATCAATCGAGCCGACTGCGACCTTGTCGTCAGCGCCACCCCCATTGACCTCAATCGGGTCATCAAAACAAATAAGAAAATCCTGCACGTTATTTATGAACTTGAAGAAATTGGCTCGCCCAATCTGAAGGAAATTCTGGAGAGGTTTTGATGAAAAGAAAGATCGCTCTGGTGGCCTTTGGCGGCAATGCCATCCTGCCTGAAAACTCGCGTGGTCTTCAGGAAGATCAGATGCGCAACGCCCAGAAGGCAGCCAGATTGATGATCAACATTGTCCGCAAGGGCTACGAGTTAATTGTCGTTCACGGGAATGGGCCCCAGGTCGGCAACCTTTTAATTCAAATGGAGGAGGCCGTAACTAAAATTCCTCCCTTTACCCTGGAGGTTTGCGATGCTATGACCGAGGGCAGCATGGGCTTCATGTTAGAAAAGGCTCTGGTCAATGAGCTTCGCCGGGCTTCCATTGATAAAGAAGTAGCCACTCTTATCACCCAGGTGGTTGTTGATCGCCATGATCCAGCCTTTGCCCATCCTACCAAGCCTGTTGGCCCCTTCTATACAAAATACAGGGCTCAGACCCTCATGCGCTCGAAAAAATGGACCATGATTGAGGATGCCGGCCGGGGCTGGCGCAAGGTTGTCCCTTCACCTCGGCCCATTGATATTCTGCCCAAAAGAATCATCCGCGACCTGGTCTATTCCGGCCGGATTGTTATTGCTGCTGGTGGCGGCGGGATACCGGTGATTATCAATGGCAATGGCCTTTTCCAGGGAGTTGAGGCTGTCATTGACAAGGATTTTGCCGCCAGCCTTCTAGCCCGTGAAATAAAAGCAGACCTCTTTATTATTCTCACCAGCATTGACCGGGTCTATTTAAACTTTGGCCAGCCCGACCAAAAGCCCATAGATGTCATGACGGTGGAAGAAGCCAGACGCTACCTTGAGGAAGGCCAGTTTCCCCCTGGCTCCATGGGTCCAAAAATTCAGGCCGCCATTGAATATATCGAGGGTGGAGGTGAGGAAGTCCTGATTACCTCCGCCAATTATTTAAGGGCTGCTCTCATCAACCGGGCTGGAACCAGGATCAGAGCAGCCTGAGAGGGAGGCAAAAAATGATGCAAGATTTTATTTCCATCCATGACCTGACCTTATATGAATTCCACGAAATCCTTGATCTGGCCAGGGAAATAAAAAAGAATCCAAATCGTTTCCGCCAGCGCCTTAAAAATAAAGTTCTGGCCATGATCTTTCAGAAGCCCTCCTTAAGGACCAGGGTTAGCTTTGAGGTGGGCATGTTAGAGCTTGGCGGCGAGGCCATTTATCTCGCTCCAGCCGATATTCAGGCCGGAACCAGGGAAACCTTCTTTGATATTGGCAAAAATCTGGAACGCTGGGTTGATGGCATCATGATCCGGACTTTTGCTCATGAGAATGTTATTGAGCTCGCCCGGGCAGCCAGCATTCCGGTAATCAATGGCCTCTCTGATTTGCTTCATCCCTGCCAGGCCATGGCTGATGTCTTTACCCTCAGAGAAAAAAGGGGCAATCTGGCCAGCCTGAAGCTGGCCTATGTTGGTGATGGCAACAATGTCTGCCACAGCCTTCTTTTTGCCGGAGCCAAGGCCGGGATGACGGTGGCTGTGGCCACCCCGCCTGGCTATGAGCCGAAGCCGGAAATAGTGCGGCTGGCTCAGGAAGATGGCCAGCAGACCGGTTTTAAACTTATTTTAACCCATGATCCCGAGGAAGCTGTGGCCGGAGCTGATGCTGTCTACACCGATGTCTGGGCTTCCATGGGTCAGGAAAGCGAAAGAGAAATCAGGAAAAAGATTTTTGCACCCTATCAGGTTAACCAGAAACTGATGTCCCGGGCGGCTGAAGGTGCTTTCTTCATGCATTGCCTCCCGGCCCACCGGGGCGAGGAAGTAACCGATGAGGTTATTGATTCACCCCAATCCATTGTCTATGACCAGGCTGAAAACCGTCTTCATGTCCAGAAGGCAATTATGCTATTATTAATGGGAAAGAAATAGGAAAAATGTCAGACCAGACTTTAACGACAGAAATTAAGGAATCAGACCTTATTTTCCTCGAGAAGGAACTGGAAAGAGAAAAGAAGCCTTTCAGTCTTGAGGAAATGGCTGAAAGGCTGGTCTTCATGAAAACGGCCGATCAGAGGCAGCAGGTCGTCTATCGTTATGATCCAGCCTGTCGTTATGAGGTGGGCGATCTTATTTATAAAGAATATGATGAACACCTCCCCATAGGCAATAAACAAACAGAATATTTTCAGGGAGCTGTTGTCCTCAAGGTAGTCAAAAAAACCTATTTTCCCAGCTATAACAGCGAAATCCTCGAAGTTGATTATACCGGTGGAGGCCCTTTCCGCCGCTATATCGACTACATGAAGAAGAAAAATTCGCCGGTCCTTCTCCCTTCCAATGTCGATGGCGCCGGAAAAACACCAGAATTAATCAGAGCCGACGAAGATCCCAGGCAAACAACCCTGCCCATCACTGAAAAGGACCTTAAAGCCATTATCCGCAATCTGAAGACTGCCCTGCTTAAATCCCCCAAATTCTTTACCTGGAAGGACCGCTGGCAGCTGGTGGCCAATCAGATCATTATTTCCGAGGAAAAGGTTAAAGAAATTGAGAATTTTTTGCATGAGGCCGGAAAATCCCAGAGCACAGAAGAAATTGTCCGTCGCTTTTTTCAGATTGAACCCAACCAGCCCCTCTTTGAACTTTACTGTCTCTCCCTGAACTATGTTCTTGAGAAAAAATACAAAAAAGAATTCATTCTGGTTTCAGTTGAAGGCTGGGGCAAATGGCTTCTCAAAAGCATCCTTAATAGCTGGCTTGAGGGGCTACCGCTGGCGGTTGAACCCGTTAAGATGCCCCAGATTGAAATTAAAGAGAAGCCCCAGCTTAGCCTCTGCAACCAGTTTCCCTATAAAACCTATCTTACCTGGAGAGAGATTTTATCCGGCGCCGTCAAAATTCCTCGCAGTCTCCATCGAGAACTGGGTTCTTCCCGGGAATTTCTCTTCGTTGACCCTGAAGAAGGCCAGAGCTTCACCGCCTATTTCTATCCCCAGCTGAGCCTTTTCCTTGGCTTCAGGGATTATTTTGAGGAAAATGCCATTCCTCAGGGAACAAGCCTGACCCTGGAAAAGAAAGGACCTGAGCTCTTCCATTGCCGGATCAAACGCGGAAAGAAGAGAATTGCGGCCATCAAATTAAGCTATGATCCAAAAACGGATAGATTGATTGACCAGGGTGAAGAATTATCCACCCTAACCACACCCAATAAAATTCTTTATCTGGAAAGAGAAACCCTGGCCAAACTTTTTTCCCTCTATCCACAGAGAGATGAGCTGGACCTTCATGGTCTTCTCGCCCTGATTTATAAAAATTTTGGCGAAGGCCAGATTTCCTTCTCTCTTCATTATTTGCGGGCCTATCATCTGGTGGATATTCTTAAACCCACGACGCCTGAGGACGTCGAAACGATTCTTTTAAATAGTCCGGAATTTTCCGCCTCTGAAAAGGGCAAGGGCATTTTCACTTATCGCGAACCCATTGCTCCTTCTGCCGAGATTATTATTACGCCTCCTGTTGTCCCGCCTCTAATCCAGCCTACTCCGTCTGAAGAAAGACCTCCGGCTGAAAAGGAAGAAAGGCTGAGGCCAGAAGTCTCGCCTGAGCATGAGGAAGCTGAAGCCCGGCCCAGGGCGGAGGCTGCTCGCCGGGAAACCGAGCCCCGGCCGCCCGCAGTTGAAATTATCCCGCCTCCGGTTAAAGAAAAAGTGCCCAGGAAGCCGAAAATCAGGCCTGAACTTGAGAGATTACCCAGAGCCAGAAAGAGTGAGCGCAAGGTCATTGAGGAAAGAATTGAATTTGAGGAATCAGAGCAGGAGGCCTTAATTGCTATCAAAGCCAAGGAAGAAGTGGCGGCGGAAGAGGTAGCCGCAGCAGCGGAAAAGAAAGAAAAGCCGGCTGAGGAAATTAAGCCGCCAGTGGTGAGCGAAAAGCCAACCTTCAGCCTCTTTGCCGAAAAATTGAAATCAGCCCTCGAGAAAAAAGAAAAGGGCAAGAAATAAAAGAAATAGTTAAGAGATTCTCGCGTTCAGAGAATTTCTCGAAGCGAACCTTTGCGCCTCGTTATTCCCATTTTATCCAGTAGTTCGAGAAGAGGAATGGCATATTTCCGGGAAAGGCCTGTCATGGCTTTAAATTCAGCAATGGTCATTTCCTTCTTGCCTGAGCTTCGCAGGCGAGCGATGATTTCCTCCAGCCAGTGGGAATGGATGTAGAAACCGTCAGCACTCTGGAAAATTTTCTTTCGAGCCACAAGATGGCTCAGAAGCTTTTCCAGTGACCGCCGGGAAAGGCGGAAGCGATTCTTCAGTTCCTCCAGGGAAACCCGGCGAAATTCGCCCCGATAGCACATCTCCTCAAGTTCTGCCAGGATTTTCTTTTCTTCTGGATTCAGGGGAATTTCAATTTCGGGCAGGCTCACGAGGTCCTTTTCCCGAAAAATAATCTGATTATTTTTTTTCAGGCTGGCCAGGGCCAGATTGAGAATAAGGCGGGGCACCCGGAAACGTTTCCTCAATTTTTCGACATTCAGTCCGAGCGATTCCGGATGTTTCTCATGAAATCTTTTTAAGAAGGCCAGAATCTGATCGCCTAAAAAATTCAGGCTTTCCTGGGAAATCAGGAAAAGAGGTCTGAAACCCAGAATTTTAATCAAGCCCCTGAATTCCATCTCCTGAGCCAGATTAAGCAGGGTTTCACTGGAAAGACCGCTGAAATCAACTATCTCTTTCTCGCGAAGACCCTTTGTCCCCTTAAGCCTTAAAAGAGCCAGAAGCATATCCCTAGCCTCTCCAGCAAGCATTCTAAGATACGGCGAGTCGAGATATTTCTTATTATCGGGGTCAGGAGAAGGGTCAATAATTGTGGCCAGAGCAGGAGAAGCCTCATCAGAGCGTCGCAGAATTTTAATTTTCTCTTTCCAGAAAATATCCGCAGGCTTATTCAATTGAAGCCAGATTAATTTTTCGTCCGCAGAGAGCCAGTCAACTGGAGGCAGGAATTTAGCTCTGGCCCTGATTTTCTTTTTATCGAAAATAAGGGTAATTTTCTCGGGCCAGACTTCCTCTTCTCCTTCTTTTTTGACCACGGCCACAGCCGCCCGGGTTATCATTTTTTCTTTCCCCAGAAGGAATAGGGAAGAACAAAATTAATTCGCCTCAGTACAGGATCAACATGGGCCAGAATAACTTCAATCCGGTCACCCAGCCTCAGGCGCCGTCCGGTTCTCCGGCCTACCAGGCTATCGCCGGAACGACGCCAGTCCTGGTCTCCTTTCAGATCATAAAAGGAAATTAAACCCTGAACAAAATAATCTTCAAGTTCCACCACCACCCCGGCTCGATTTATCTCCACAACCAGCCCCTTAACCATTTCGCCCAGCTTCGTTTTAAGAAAGCGAAAAATGCGCCATTCAATCAATTCCCTTTCGGCGGCTTCTGCCTGCCTTTCGCAGCTTGAGCAATGCCAGGCGAGCTCAGCCAGGTCATCGACCAGCGCTTTCTTTCCGGCCAGTCCTGCCTTGAGCAGGCGATGGACGATAAGATCAGGATAGCGCCGGATAGGTGAAGTAAAATGAGTGTAATTATTCTTGGCCAGCCCGTAGTGACCAATATTTTCCTCAGAATAAACGGCCAGCCGCAGGGCTCGAAGAACCTGGACATTGACGAACTTCTCTTCAGGTCGGCCCGCAGCTTGACGAAGCAGTCGCTGCAAATCCTGAGGTTTGATCTGGTCCGCCCGGGGTAAATAAAGACCCATGGCCAGCATCTTCTGCCTCAATTCCTCAAGGTCACTCGCTGCAGGCGGTGGATGCACCCGGTAAATGGCGGGTAAACCCCGCTCGCTGAAAAAGGTGGCCACAGCCTCGTTGGCCGCCACCATGAATTCTTCAATTAAATGATGAGCTTCATTTTGCTCGAAGGCGGCTATCTCCGCCAGCTTACCTTCTTTATAAATCAGCTCAGGTTCAAGAAGATCAAAATTGAGGCTGCCCGAAGCCTCCCTCCTTTCTCTGAGTAGGGAAGCTAACTCCCGCATCAGGAAAAAGTCGTCGAGAAGATAGGCATATTTCTGACTTTCCTCCTTATCGCCCTGGAAAATTTTATAAACCGAAGTGTAGGTCATTCTTTCCACCGTTTTAATCATGGAGGGATAAAACTCAACTTTAACGACCTCACCTTTCTTATTAATTTCCAGAAGAACAGAAAAGGTCAGGCGGGTAAGGCGAGGCCGGAGACTGCAGAGGTTTGTCGCCAGCCTCTCCGGGAACATATGCAGGGTCAGATCAGGAAAATAAACACTCGTTCCCCTCTTTTTTGCTTCTTCATCCAGGGCTGAACCAACCTCAACATAATGAGAAACATCAGCAATATGAACTCCCAGAAGATAATTATTGTTGGGCAATTTCTTTATGCTCACGGCATCATCAAAATCCTGGGCAGTTTCGCCATCAATGGTTACTGTAGGCCAGCGACGAAAATCCCGGCGGCCCCTTCTCGCCTCTTGATTTATTTTAGAAGAAAGAGATTCGGCTTCTTTCAGGGCTTCAGGTGAATATTCGGTTCTTAACCCAAATCTTTTAATAACTACCCTGGTATCAACAAGGGGCTCATCGGGATGACCGAAAACATGAATCAGCCGGCCCGTCCGCCGGTCAATTTCAATAATCATTCCTTCCTCGATTTTTTTCTTTTCCCCGATCTCAATGGGAATCTCACCATAGGCCGGATCCTCCAGAGGAATCAGGAGCGAATGGCCAAATCTTGGTTGATAATAACCCAAAATGGTTGGTTTGGCCCGAACAATCCTTCTCACCCGGCCTTCAATCCGGCCATCCCTGGTTTCTCTGACTTCAACTTCAACCAGATCGCCGTTCATGGCGCCGGCTGAGGAGCGAGGCGGAATGAAGATATCAGGTCCACCCTCTTGGGGTCGAACAAAGCCAAAACCAAAGGAGGTGGAAAGATATTCGCCGCGCAGAATCAAGGGAGCCCTGGCCAGCCTGTAGACACCCCGGTGTCTTTCAATCAGACCCTCCTTCTGCATTTTCTTGAGGGTTCGCCGCAGCGTTTTCATCTCATGGGAATGAAGGCCCAATTCCCTGGCCATGGTTCCCAGATTCCATTTCTTTTTTCTCTCGTTAAAAAGTTCCAGAATTTTCTTTTCCACTTAAATCTCTCCATTTTAATAATAGCAGGTTAGAAGATGGGGCACCCGATACTTTTCCCACATAAATTTGATCAGGGCGGTTTTAAAAATTTCTTCTTTTTCCAGACCAGTGATTGCGGGAAATTCTCTCTCTATCCAGGCGCTGACTTTTTCCCTTTCTTCCTCACTGGCCGCTTCTACCAGCTTCTCCTCCAGGGCCTCTTCCAGGTCTTCAAGCTGCTTTTCCCTGGCTCCTTTATCCTCAAGCTTCATTACCTCAAGGGCCCGGAGAAAAATTGGCTTAAGGCCAGTTAATGAGGCTGGAAGCTCAGCGAGAAATTTTTCTATGGCTTTCAGGATATCGTTATGCTTATCTTTAACCTGAGTTCTTCTTGATACGCCCACAAGGCGGTCCCGATGCTGGGCATAAGCTCTGGCGACCTCGCTAGCGCAAAGAAGAAGGGAAAAAGAAGCAAGAGGCCTCTTTTTCTTTTTCATTTTTTCCACCGTTCGGTCTATTCCCTCGATAACTACAGGGAGGGGAATAGAAGAAGCTTCCCACCGGGCAATAAGTTCAATTTCCCGGGGTGAAAGGAGAAAGGGCGCGCCCCTTCTGAGAATAAAATGACGCGCTATGGCCCGATAATAATATCCCCTTTCCTCTTCTTCTTTTTCCATTGTTCGAGCTTCAGGCTTTATTTCTTTCATAAATTATTCTCAATCCTTCCAGGACAAGATATGGTTCTACTTTCTCAATCACGGGAACGTCAGCGGCAATCCAGCTGGCAAAACCACCTGTGGCGACAACCCTGGTTCCCGGGCCAAGCTCCTTTTTCATTTCATTGACCAGATGATTGATAAGGCCCACATAGCCAATATAAATTCCTGAATGCATGCTGGCGACCGTGGTGCGGCCAATGACCCGCCTGGGTTTGCTTAATTCCACGCGGGGCAATTTTGCTGTATGCAGGGTTAGGGCTTCAGCTGAAATCAGAATGCCGGGAGCAATAGCACCGCCAAGATATTCACCCCGGGCTGAAACAGCGTCAAAGGTCGTAGCTGTTCCGAGATCAACCACAATGACCGGCCCACCGAACTTTTCATAGGCTGCCACTGCGCCAGCGACCCTGTCAGCACCAACCTCAGCTGGATTTTCATAAAGGATGGACATGCCTGTTTTCAGGCCGGGACCGAGGACAAGAGCTTTAACCCTGAAAAGCTGCTGGCACAGGTTCTGAAAAATGGGAGTCAGAGGCGGTACAACACTTGAAATGATGGCTCCATCAATATTTTCGGGATTAAGATCAGCTTCCCGGAAAAAGCCAGAAATCAGGAGCGAATATTCATCACAGGTTCTTTCGGTCACACTCTGCATTTTCCAGGTTTTAATCAGATTGGAGCCATCAAAAACACCTAGATGAATGCTGGTATTACCAATATCAATAGTCAGGAGCATTATCCCCTCCTTTATTTTTTCAGACTGACCTCGCCTGTGGTGAACTGGCGACGGCCCTGCGAAGTCAGCAGAATCAGGGCGCCATCGCGGCTGAAACCATCAAAAAGACCGGCTATTTCCTGGCCATTCAGATCCACCAGAATCTTTTCTCCTCGGGGAAAAAGATGATGCTCTTCAAAGGTCTGGATAATCCTTTCATCCTCACCATTCAGGAAAATCCTGTACCAGAAATCTATTTTCGGCCATAGTTGATTGAGGATATCTTCCCGGTTTATTTTCTGACCGCAGGCCAGACGCAGGGAAATAGCTTTCTCCCTTAGTTCTTCGGGAAAATCCTCAGCCTCGTGGTTGAGGTTAAGACCGAAACCAAGAATGGCATAAAGGGGCCTGGAGCCAGAAAAAGAACTTTCGAGCAAAAGACCACCCACTTTCTTCCGGTCAATGATTAAATCATTGGGCCATTTCAGATAAACCTTGAGGCCATAAGTTTCAGCAATAGCCTCGCGGCAGGCAAGTCCCATAGCTAAGGGAAGGAGAGAAAGGTCCGATCTTGTGGGTCGAAGAATCAGGGAAACATAAAGGCCCAAGGACGTAGCTGAATACCAAGCCCTGCCCTTGGTTCCCCGACCTTTTGTCTGCTCATCGGCCACAATGACCGTTCCTTCTTCTTCTCCCCCGAGGGAAAGCTCCCGGGCCACATCATTGGTTGAAGACAAACTGGAAAAATGAATAATTTTCCCCCCGATTTTCATGTTAAAAGACTCAGTCCATCCCGGTCAGGCTTTTGAGGAGTCGGTGACGCCTGTCCTCAAGCCTGGCCAGATTGGTCTTTGTTTCTTCCACCACTTCCTTCGGAGCTTTCTCTATAAAGGCCGGATTGAGCAGTCTATTTTTCAGTTTGGCTATTTCCTCCTCTGTCTCTTCAATTTCTTTCTGCAATCTTTTTCTTTCAGCCTCAAGATCAACCAGCCCCTGGGCTGGAATGGCCACCTCCCAGCACGAGCCAGCTCCTCGCAGGCAGGCCACCCCGCCCTCAAAGCTATCTTTAATTTCAAGCTGGCTCAGGCTAGCCAGAAATTCCACTGAAGAGCGAAGCTCAGTCAATCTGGCCCGGGTGAAATCATCAGCTGCTTTGATCCAGGCTGGAATCTTTAAAGATGGCGGCAGGCGATGCTCAGACCTGATGGTTCTTATTTCGGTCACCACTTCCTGGAGCAGACTGATGATGTTTTCAGCTTTTTCATCTGGAGGCAGATCTTCAGCCCGAGGGAAGGACTCAAGGGAAATCGATTTTCCGGCTCCGGGAAGATAATGATAAATCTCTTCAGTAATAAAGGGCATGAAGGGATGAAGCAGGCGGAGAATGGAATTGAGGGTGGCTACCAGAACTGCCCGGGTTGTGCTCCTTCCTTCCCGCAAAGCAGGTTTGACCAGCTCCAGATACCAGTCACAGAACTCGTGCCAGACAAAATGGTAGATTTTTTCCGCCGCTTCATAAAATTTGTACTCTTCCAGAGATTCGTTTATTTCCAGGATAATCTTTCTCAGCCGGCTGCGGATCCAGCGATCAGCCAGGGTTAATTCTTCTTCCCTGAAAGTAAGATCCTGGCCCTCAATATTCATTAGAACGAGGCGAGAAGCATTCCAGATTTTATTGGCGAAGGCCCTGTATCCCGCCATTCTCTCCTCGGATAGAGAAATATCCATTCCGGGGACAGCCAGAGAGGCCAGGGTAAAACGAAGAGCATCCGTTCCGTATTTTTCAATCATTTCCAGGGGATCAATAATATTGCCCTGGGATTTGCTCATTTTACGGCGATACATATCCCTGACCAGGCCGTTGATGAAGACATGGCGGAAAGGAATCTTACCTGTGAATTTCAGTCCCATCATGATCATCCTGGCCACCCAGAAGAAAATGATGTCAAAGCCGGTAGCCATAAGGTCAGTCGGATAAAAGACCCTGAGGTCAGGCGTTTCCTCAGGCCAGCCCAGGGTAACAAAGGGCCAGAGAGCAGAACTGAACCAGGTATCGAGGATATCTTCATCCTTTTTCAAATTAAAACTGCGGCATTGAGGACATTGATGTGGTTCTTCCAGGCTGACAATGATTTTGCCGCATTCCTGGCAATACCAGGCCGGAATACGATGGCCCCACCAGAGTTGCCTCGAAATACACCAATCGTGGATGCGGTACATCCAGTCAAAATAGGTTTTGGCCCAGTTAGAAGGAATAAAGATAATCTGACCTTCTTCCACTACTTTGATGGCCGGCTCAGCCAGGGGCTTCATCCGGACAAACCATTGCCAGGAAAGATAGGGTTCAATAATGGTCTGACAGCGATAGCAATGGCCAACATTATGGCGATAATCTTCAATTTTAACCAAATAACCCTGCTCTTTAAGCTTTTCCACGAGCTTCTCGCGGCAGGCCATTCGATCCAGACCCGCGAACTCCGGGCCAGCGGCTTCGGTCATGCGGCCTGAGCCATCAATAACCTGAATCTGCTCGAGGCCATGGCGACGTCCGAGCTCAAAATCCACCGGATCATGAGCCGGGGTAACCTTAACCGCCCCTGTCCCGAAATTTTTCTCCACTTTTTCATCGGTGATGATAGGCAACCTGCGGCCAACGAGAGGGAGAATAGCGGTGCGGCCATGAAGATGCTGATAGCGGGGATCATCGGGATGAACAGCCACGGCGGTGTCGCCGAGCATGGTTTCCGGTCTGGTCGTGGCCACCACAATCTCTCCCGTCCCATCAGCCAGAGGATAACGGATATAGTAGAGTTTACCGGCTACCTCCCGGTGCTCGATTTCTATATCGGAAAGAACAGTCTGACAGCGGGGACAGCGATTGACCAGATAATAATCGCGATAAATCAAGCCTTCCCGGTAGAGGTCAACAAAGACCTTGCGCACCGCCAGGGAGAAGCCAGGATCCATGGTAAACCTTTCCCTTGTCCAGTCCAGGGAAGCTCCAAGCCGCTTGAGCTGATGGGTAATGATGCCACCATATTTTTCCTTCCACTGCCAGGCTATCTTCAGGAATTCTTCCCGGCCCAGCTTTTCCCGGCTGAGACCCTTTTCAGCCAGACTCTGTTCAATCACATTATGGACAGCAATGGAGGCATGATCGGTACCTGGCAACCACATCACATTAAAACCTTGCATGCGTTTCCAGCGAGCAATGATATCAGGAAGAGTAAAGCAGAGCGCATGGCCCATATGAAGGGAGCCGGTGACATTAGGTGGCGGGAGAACCATGGAAAATTTCGGCCGGCTGGAATTAACATCGGCCGTATAGATACCAGCTTCAACCCAGAACCTGGCCCATTTATCTTCCACGGGATGAGGATCATAAACCCGGGGTAAATGAAGGGAACTACTCATCTTTCCCTTTTCCTTTTAGCTTGGATAGGCTGGCTTCAAGCCAGCTCTTGAATTCACTTTTCAGGGAAGCAGTAATCCTATTTTCCAGTTCTCTTTCTAGAGCCATGATTTCTTCCAGGATAAAAGAGCGGATAGCGGGGTGAATCACCTGAAAGCCGGAACCTGCAATCCGATTTCGTAATGCTGACACAGGAGGTTCAGCCGCAAGCTCTTCAGGCAGACTCTTCGGTTCCTCTTCACCTAGCATCTTCTTGATAAAACCGGCGACCTTCTCCGAATCAAAAGGCTTCGTTACCAGGTGGCTGTAAACAAGGGAAGCTAGCCTGACCTCATCGACCGGCTCAAAGGCACTTTTCAAAAGAACAACGGGCAAATCCGCAAGATCAGGTCGCGAATTTATTTTAGCCAGCAACTCGTAAACATCATCACCCGGCAAAGAAAGGCTCAGGATAAGGGCATCAGGGCGATGGGTCTCAAGTTCCAGCCATAGTTCCTCACTATTCTGACAGCTTTTCAATTCATAATTGGGTCCGGAAAAAGCCATTTCCAGAATTTTCCTTACGGCCGGACTGTTGTCAGCCACAATTATCCTTTTAGTCATTTTTTAATTATAACGGAATCCCTTGATCAGCGCTAATAATCGAGAACGACCGAGTCCTCGCCGAGCAACGCTTCGAGTTCCCGGGTGAGAGACTCAGCCGGCATTATCCCGATAACTTCCCTCGACTGAACGCGGATGCGGCAGTTATAAGGAATTTCCAGATCAAAAAAGACCGGACATTCTCCTGGATATTTCGTCAGAATATTCCTTAATTCCTCCATTAGGCCCATTTCCAGGCCAGGAACAAAAAGGCGCACAATGAGACGTTTGGCCTGTTTTTCAAAGGCATCAGGAAGGGCCATGGCCTGAAGAAGCTGCAGGCGCCGGCTTTCCTGGTCGCCCAGAAGTCGGGCTTTAATCCAGATAAGCTGACCTTCCCGCAAAAGTTCCTGATATTGCTCGAAGGCATCGGGAAAGGCCACCACCTCCACCCGACCGGTCATATCTTCCAGCCCAAAGGTGGCCATTCTTTCCTCTTTTTTGGTTTTGAGCGCTTTGACGGAGGTGACAATACCAGCGACTCTGACCTCATTCAGATTATTTTCAATCTGGTCAAGTTCGCCCAGAAAATGGCTGACCAGACGCCGGAGATTTTTCTGAAACTGGGAAAGGGGATGTCCGGTAATATAAAAACCTAAGGCATCTTTTTCATAGGAAAGAAGGAGGCTTTCATCCCATTCCTTCATTTGGAGAACTTCAGGTGGAATTTCAGGCGGCAAAATTTCTTCAACCTGGAAGAGGGTAGTCTGGGGGGCTTCCTTGAGTTTCTGGACTTTATGGCCATATTCAATCATGAGATCAATGAGGTAATAGCACTGGGAGCGTTTCCAGCCGAGGCTATCGAAGGCTCCAGCCTTGATTAAACTTTCGAGAACCTTCCGGTTAACCAGCTTCATATCGACACCCTCGACTACCTCAAAGGGCGAATTAAAGCGACCCCGCTGCGAGCGGGCGGCAATGATTTCTTTAACCGCAGCCTCGCCCACATTTTTAATGGCAGCCAGGCCGAAGCGAATGGAATTGCCGCTCACCTTGAAATGGCAATCGGAGTAATTGATATCAGGAGGAAGAACTTCAATCCCCATATTCTGACATTCGTTGATGTATTTAACCACCTGAGAGGTGGCCCCTCTTTCGGCCTCTGAGGTCAGCAGAGCGGCCATGAAATAGGCCGGATAATGGGCTTTAAGATAGGCTGTTTGGAAGGCAAGATAAGCATAGGCAGCGCTGTGGGATTTATTGAAGCCATATTCGGCAAAATGGCGGATCTGGTCAAAGATTTTCATGGCCTGGGCCTGACTCAAGCCTTTTTTTCTCGCTCCCTGAATGAACTTCTGGCGCTGGGTTTTCATGGCCTCAGCATCCTTTTTCCCAATGGCCTTGCGCAAAACATCAGCCTCGGCCATGGTGAAGCCAGCAAGTTCTGTCGCAATCCGCATCACCTGTTCCTGGTAAACTATAATACCCCTGGTTTCTCTTAAAATGGGCTCAAGCTGAGGAATCTCATAAATCTCGCGCGCTGGCTCCTTTTTTCGCAATACAAATTCTTCCGTCATGCCACTTTTAAGTGGTCCGGGACGATAAAGAGCATTGAGAGCAATTAGGTCTCGAAAGGTCTCGGGCTTAAAGCGGCGGAGCAAATCCTTCATGCCCGGGCTTTCAAACTGAAAGACACCGTCAGTTGCCCCCTTCTGGAAGAGCTCAAAGGTAGCCTCATCTTCCAGGCTGATTTTGTCAATCTCGATTTTTTCCTGAAGCTCACGGGCCACAAGGTCAATTGTGTCTTTAATTACCGTGAGGTTGCGCAAACCAAGTAAATCCATTTTGAGGAGACCGATGGCCTCAATGTCTTCCATCGGAAACTGGGTGGTTATTTCATTCTTGGCGGACATATAAAGGGGCATGAATTCAACCAGAGGTTTGGGAGCGATCACGATGCCGGCGGCATGGATGGAGGGATGTCTGACCTGACCTTCAAGCGACCGGGCGATATTTATCAGCTGATTTATTTTCGCATTGCGCTCATAAAGCTCCCTGAGTTGAGGAATATTCATGAGGGCACCATCAATGGTGGCTTCAGGGCCAAAGGCGGGAATCATTTTGGCGATGCGGTCAACTTCAGGCAGGGGAATTTCGAGAACCCGACCGACATCCCGAATAGCCTGCCGGGCCGCCATGGTCCCGAAGGTAATAATCTGGCAGACATTTTCCCGGCCATATTTCTGGGTCACATATTCAATCACTTCATCGCGGCGCCGGCCGCAGAAGTCAATATCAATATCGGGTAGGGTGATTCTTTCCGGATTCAAAAATCTTTCAAAAAGCAGGTCATATTCAATAGGATCAATATCAGTGATTCCAAGAGAGTAGGCCAGCAGACTCCCGGCAGCTGAACCGCGCCCAGGGCCAACTGGAATTCCCCGGGAGCGAGCCATGGAAATAAGGTCCCAGACAATCAAGAAATAGCCTTCAAAGCCCATCTGTTTAACCAGGGCTATTTCTTTCTTCAATCTTTCTTCATAGGCAGAAAGAGGATGGCTTAATTCTCCCCGTCGCTGTTTTTCCAGGAGAAGTTCCTTGCGTCGGGCAAAGCCCTCCCAGGCCACCCGGTCAAAATATTCTTCGAGGGGTGAGCCATCGGGTGGTTCAAAACGGGGAAGAAAATGGCTCCCAAGGGGAAAATCAAACTGGCACTGAGCCGCAATATGGAAGGTGTTGGCAAGAGCTTCAGGAACCTCAGCAAAAATCTGGGCCATCTGAGCCGCTGATTTGAAATAGAATTCGCTCGAGCCAAAGCGTAATCTGTCAGGTTCACTTAATTTTTTATTGGTCTGAATGCAGAGAAGCACATCGTGGGTGGCAGCATCTTCCTGGCGAAGATAATGGACATCGTTGGTGGCCACAAGAGGCAGGCCAAGCCGCCTGGAAAGCCTGATCAGCCCCTGATTCACTTCTCGCTGGGCCGGAAGACCATGGTCCATCAATTCCAGATAGAAATTTCCAGGACCGAAAATGGAAGCGTAAGTCGAGGCGACTTCCTCAGCTTCCTTTTCCTCGCCTCGAGCCAGATGAACCGCGATTTCTCCTTTAAGGCAGCTTGAAAGACCGATCAGCCCCTGGCTGTGACGGGCTAAAATCTCTTTGTCAATTCTGGGCTTATAATAAAAGCCTTCAAGATAACTGCTGGTTAAAAGCTGGCAGAGGTTGCGATAGCCACGGCTATCCTTGACCAGAAGAACAAGATGATAATTATGGGCTTCATCGGCACTGCGGTCAAAACGGCTTTTCGGCGCCAGATAAACCTCGCAACCCAGAATGGGCTTAAGGCCGCAGGCTTTAGCTAATTTGAAGAAGGCCACGGCACCAAAGATATTACCGTGGTCTGTGATGGCCACAGCTGGCATCTTGGCCTCGAAGGCGGCCTCCACCAGGTCCTCAAGACGAAGGGCTCCATCTAGGATGCTATATTCAGTATGATTATGTAAATGAATAAAAGTAGATTGCATAACCGAGCTTCACTCCCATTCAATCGTCGCTGGAGGTTTGGTGGTAATATCATAGACAACCCGATTGACTCCTTCAACCTCATTAACGATCCTTGAAGCTACCCTGGAAAGAAAATCGGTGGAAGCAGGAAACCAGCTGGCCGTCATGCCATCCAGGCTCTGGACGAGCCTCAGGACAACTACCTGCTGGTAGGTTCTTTCATCACCCATGACCCCCACGCTTCTAACTGGAAGCAGAACGGCAAAGGCCTGCCAGAGTTTTTCATAAAGACCAGCCTTTCTGACTTCCTGCAATAAAATATCGTCAGCCTGACGAAGGATGGCCAGTCTTTCAGCCGTGACCTCGCCGATAATGCGCACGGCCAGACCAGGACCGGGAAAAGGATGCTGGTCAAGAAATTCCCGCTCCACGCCGAGTTCAAGACCAACTCTTCTGACCTCATCTTTAAATAGCTCTCGCAGCGGTTCAATCAATTTGAAAGGAAGTCTCGAGGGTAAACCACCAACATTATGATGACTTTTAATTTTTGCCGAAGGACCCTTAACCGGTGCACTTTCAATGACATCGGGATAAATTGTCCCCTGAGCCAGAAATTCAACATCCTTGTATCTGCGAGCCTGCTCTTTAAAGACCTCAATAAAGGTACGGCCGATGATTTTTCGCTTTCTTTCCGGGGAAGTAACACCTCTCAGCTTTTCGAGAAAAAGAGGCGCTGCTTTGACCGCCACCACCTTAAGACCGTATCGATGTCTGAAAATCTCAAGCTGTTTTTCGTATTGCCCCTGACGAAGAAGGCCATTGTCCACAAAAACACAGATAAGCCGTCGCCCAATGGCTCGATGAATTAAAAGAGAAGCGACAAGAGAATCAACACCACCACTTAAAGCGGCGAGAACTTTCGAGCGGCCCACTGTTTCCCGTATTTCTCTAACTTTGTTCTCAATGAAATTGCCCATGGTCCAGTCGGGTTTAAGTCCGACGAGGCGAAAGAGGAAATTACTGAAGATCTTTTTGCCTTCAACGGTATGGGCCACCTCCGGATGAAATTGAACACCATAAATCTGGCGTTCTCGATTTTCAATCACTGCCGCTTCCGTATTGGAAGTAATTCCAGTAATAACGAATCCTGGCGGGACCTTCTTGATTTTATCGCCATGGCTCATCCAGACAGGTGAATTTTCCTGAAGCTCAGAAAGCAGGCCGGAACGATCAAGGCACTGAAGTTCAGCCAGACCATATTCTCTCTTTCTCGCCCTTCCTACCCGGCCACCTAAAAGATGGGCCATCAATTGAGCGCCATAGCAGATGCCAAGAATAGGAATTCCTAGAGAAAATATTTCCGGAGTAACAAGAGGGGCATGCGGCTCATAAACACTCTGAGGACCACCGGAAAAAATCAGAGCCTGGGGCAATTCTTTTTTAAGAAAAGACAGAGAGATATTATAGGGATGAATTTCTGCATAAATTCCGAGTTCCCTGATTCTCCGGGCTATAAGCTGGGTATATTGAGACCCAAAATCAAGAACGTAAGCTTTATTCATCCTTTGATTTTAGCAGTAGCGCTCACATGAGGCAACCCATAAATTCAGGGCAAATTCAGGTTGACGGGTCAGATATATTCTTTTATAGTTTATTGTTTTGAAAAGGGTGTAGAAATGAACTGGGAAGAGTTAGCTCGAGAATTAACACAGGTCAATCCAGCTAAAATCGTTCTTCTCGTGATTGATGGTCTGGGAGGACTGCCCATTGAAGGTCGAACTGAACTCGAAAGGGCGAGTCACCCCAACCTGGACGAGTTAGCCCGGCGGGGAAGCTGTGGCCTGACCGACCCTGTTTTCCCCGGAATTACTCCGGGAAGCGGCCCGGCGCATCTCGCTCTTTTTGGCTATGATCCTCTTAAATACCAGCTTGGCCGCGGCATTCTTGAAGCCCTCGGAGTGGGTCTTGAGGTCGGGCTGAAAGACCTTGTCGCCCGGGGCAATTTCGCTACTTTAAAAAATGGTTTGATTGTTGATCGCCGGGCTGGCCGGATCCCCACCGAACTCAATCAGGCCCTCTGCCTGAAAATTCAGAAAGAACTGAGCTCTATTCAGGGAGTTGAGGTAACCATTGTCCCGGGAAAGGAGCACCGCTTCGTCGTCCGGTTTCGTGGCGAAGGTCTCAACGATGCCTTGAGCGATGCTGATCCCCAGAAAGAGGGTCAGCCACCGGTTCCGGCCAGAGCTCTGGTTCCTGAAGCCGAAAGAACTGCGACCATAGTCAATAGCTTTATCCATGAGGTTACTGCCAGGCTCAAGGATGAGCCTGCCGCCAGCACCGTTCTTCTCCGTGGCTTTTCGAAGCTACCGCTTATTCCCTCCATGAAAGAGCTTTATAAAATTAAGCCTCTGGCTCTGGCCAATTATCCCATGTATAAAGGCCTGGCCAGGCTTCTGGGTATGGATGTGGTGGATGTCGGGCCGGCGGCTGAAGATTTAATCACTGCTCTGAAAAAAAATTTTGAATCCTATGACTTTTTCTATCTCCACTTTAAGAAGAGCGACTCGGCCGGTGAAGATGGCCACCTGGAGAAGAAGGTGGCGGCCATTGAAGAAGTTGACCGGATCATTCCTCAACTTTTAGCCCTCAAACCCGATGTCCTCGGCGTTACCTCTGATCACTCAACTCCGGTTCTGATGAAAGCCCATTCCTGGCACCCCAATCCTCTGATTATTTTAGCTTCGCATCTTCCCGCCGATAATCTACCTGCTTTCAGTGAAAGAAACTGTGCTCAGGGCTCTCTTGGCCGGCTCCCAGCTATGGCCGTCATGCCGCTTTTGCTGGCCGCTGCGGGAAAGCTCAAAAAATATGGGGCCTGATTAATTCCTTTGAAAAAAAATTTTTAATAGAATCATCAGAGAGAATAATTGATAAAATAACAGGAACCAAAAAAATAGAAATCAGGAAAAAAATAAGAATCAGGGAATTACAGACAGGTTAGGCCAGAAGATTTTATCATAGATGTCAGGTTTTGACAGAAATACTTTACTGAGAAAATGAATTCGATAAGAATGGGTTAGCTTCGAAAGGGAATTTAATAAGAATATATCAGCCCCGAAAATATAGTGAAAAAAGGAATAGGTAATTTGAGAAAAATTTGATAATTTAGAAAGAGAAAAACGGGATAACTGAGCTCTGGCAGAAAGCAAAAAATTCAGCAGGAAAAAATATGGCGGCAGAGAAGAATAAAGTCAGGCGATGAAATATTTGGATGATAGAAATTAAATGCTTGTTAACAGAAAAATAAAGGCTGAGGGGAAAAATTAGGCTGAGTAAAGTTTTTTATTTACCTCTGAGAAATTTACTGGTTTGTTTTATTATTCTGATTAATTTCCCGGCATTTTTTAAAGTTCTTCCCTCTGAACTCAATTTCCAGAGTTCGCTCCAATCCCTTCCTTTTTCCGAAAATCCTTTCTTTATCGGTGGAGCTAATTTATCTCATTCATCTCGAAATTTATTTTATTCTCCGTTTCGCAGTTTATTTTATTATGAATCTCGCCATTTTTATTACGAATCTCGCCATTTATTTTACCCTTCTCACTGGCAGAACCAGGAGAAGATTTCCTCTGTCCAGAAGAAAAAAGCCGAAGCCTCTCAGACGCGGGCAGAAGTCTATGACCTTCGCTCTTTTAGCCATCCCACCCATACCCGCATTGTTATTGATTGCAGCCAGGTTCGGGAATATAACACCCTGGAGCTGCGGGAACCGGATCGGCTGGCCGTTGATGTTCTGAGTGCCCAGCTCAATCCCATTCTTCACGGCAAACAAATACCGGTACAGACTGCCTATTTAACCAGAATTCGTCTGGCCCAGAGAACACCCACAATTGTTAGGCTGACCGCTGATCTCGACTGGCGTTTGATTGAAAGGACCAATATTTTTACCCTTTATGATCCTTTCCGCATTGTTATTGATATTTATCCCAGGCCAGGTCAAGCCCAGAGACCTGTGACTACGGCAGAAGAAGAAGAAAAGCCACCGGAAGAAAAACCTGTCATCCCACCGCAACCAACCAAAGCTGGCTGGACCTTAGCCCGGCAGCTGGGCCTTGGAGTCAGGACCATTGTGGTTGATCCCGGTCATGGAGGAACGGATCCAGGATGTATTGGCCGCAGCGGCCTCAAGGAAAAGGATGTTGTTCTGGACCTGGCCCTGGATTTAAAGAAAAAATTAATTGAAGCTGGTTTTGAGGTTTTTCTTACCAGGGAAACCGATATTTTTATCCCCCTTGAAAACAGAACGGTTATTGCTAATCAGAAGAAAGCCGATGTTTTCATCAGCCTCCATGTCAACTCTCACCCCAACCGGAATCGCTCCGGAATCCAGACTTTTTATCTCAGTCTCAGCCAGGAGCCTGATGTCAATGAGCTGGCCGCTCTGGAAAATGCCACTTCCACCAGAACTCTCAATCAAATGGCCGAAACCATTAGAAAAATCCTCCGCCACTCGAAAGCCCTGGAATCGCGAGAATTAGCTGAAAAAATCCAGCAAAATCTGGTATTATGTGTAAGAAAAACTTACCCGGATGCTCAGGATCTGGGTGTTCGGGGTGGTCCCTTCTGGGTCCTTATAGGCAGTGAAATGCCTTCAGTTCTGGTGGAAGTGAGCCATATGAGCCAGGCGAAGGAAGAAGCGAGATTGAAAGAAAAATCCTACCGGCAATTGCTGGTCGAAGGAATCTTTGAAGGCATCATTGCCTATATCAAATCCTTAGGTAAAGGCTGAAGTCTTTCGAGGTTTGCTATGAGGCGACGGGAATTTCTGAAAGATCTGGCTTTCGGTAGTTTAATGCTCAAAATGCCCGGCTGGCTGCAGGCTCAGACTCCTTCCTGGCCCGATATCGCCTGGGTTGAAGGAGATGACCCGGCCACCATCACTCGAAAAGCCATCGAACTTCTTGGCGGCATGAAACGCTTCATAGGCCGAGGCGATAAGGTCGTGATTAAACCAAATATTGGCTGGGATAGAACTCCAGAGCTGGCCGCCTGCACCAATCCCGAGGTGGTTCGAGCCCTGGTCGAGATGTGCCTTGAAGCTGGAGCAAAGGAAGTTATCGTCACCGATAACTCCACCAACGCCCCCCAGCGCTGCTTTCCTCGCTCGGGAATTGAGGCTGCAGCTAAGGCTGCTGGTGCCAGGGTGCTTCTGCCAAATCCTTACCGCTTAAAAAAAACAGCCATCAAGGGTGTCTGGCTTAAAGAATGGGAGGTCTTCAGCGATTTTCTCGAAGCTGACAAACTCATCAATGTGCCCATCGCCAAGCATCATTCCCTTTCGCGCCTCACCCTGGGCATGAAGAACTGGCTCGGAGCCCTCGGGGGTGCCCGTAATCAGCTCCATCAGAGGCTCGATGAAGCCATGGTTGATTTAGCCGCTTTTTTCAGGCCAGTCCTCACAGTTATGGATGCCTATCGCATTCTTCTTCGCAATGGGCCTCAAGGAGGCCGGCTCTCTGATGTCAGGCTTCAGAAAATGGTCGTGGCTGGCGTTGATCCCGTAGCAGTCGATAGCATCGCCACGACCTTTTTTGATTTAAAGCCGGAGGATCTGGCCTATCTCCCCCTGGCAAAGGAAAGAGGTCTCGGTGAAATGAACTTCGAGAGGCTTCGCCTTGAAAAAAGAAAAATCTAAAAAATATCGTTTTCTTCAGATATGCCGGATTTTAGCTCAGCTCCTTTTCTTTTCCCTTTTTCTTTATCTTCTTTTTTTTACCCGTTTCACAGGCGAGGATACCATTGGCCGCGTGGAAATCTTTTTTCATTTTGACCCTCTTCTTGGCTTGACCACAGCCCTGGCTTCCAGGGCCATCTTTACCGCCTTCTGGCTTTCTTTGATCACCATAGTTTTAACCCTTCTTCTCGGCCGGGTCTTCTGTGGCTGGGTCTGTCCTCTTGGCGCTATACACCAATTTTTTTCTTTTCTTTTTAAAAAGAGCCGGCTGCATAAACCCCGGGAGCTCGGTCAAAGTGGCCTGAATCTGAAATATCTCCTCCTGCTTATTGTTCTGATTATGGCCATTTTTGCTGTTGATCTGGCAGGTTATCTTGACCCTTTCTCCTTTCTATATCGCTCCTTCATTACCTCTTTCCTTCCCTGGCTGGCCATAATTAATCATGAGCTTCTTTCTTTTGTCTATCAGATTCATTTTGCCAGGCTTGGCGATTACTGGAATCAATTTCTGGCCGCCCTGGCTATAAACTCAACCTTTCAGCAGGGCTTCCTCCTCGGTCTTCTCTTTCTTCTAGCCATCAGCCTTAATCTGGTGAGGGAAAGGTTCTGGTGTCGCCTTCTCTGTCCCTTAGGGGCTTTGCTTGGTCTTATTAGCCGCTGGAATCTTCTGGGCTTAAAAATTAATAAAGAAAAATGCATCGATTGTCACCTCTGTGCCCTGCAATGCCAGACTCAGGCCAATCCCTATCCACAGGAAGACTGGAGTCGACGGGAATGTGTCTATTGTTTCACCTGCGCTTCCATCTGTCCGACGGCGGCGATTGATTTCCAGCTGGGCTGGAAGGCGGAGCCTGCCCCCGCCATTAATCTTTCGCGGCGGCGCCTGATTTTCACCTCTTTCCTGGCGGCTGTGGCCACACCTTTTTTTAAAATTAATCCAGCCCGCCGCCGGTCTCACCCCAGTCTTATCCGACCGCCGGGAGCCCTGCCCGAACCTCTCTTTTTACAGAAATGCGTCAAATGCGGGGAATGTCTTAAAGTCTGCCCCACCAATGCCCTGCAACCTGCCCTGCTTGAGGCTGGACCGGAAGGTATCTGGACACCGGTGCTCAAACCAAAAATTGGCTATTGCGAATATTATTGCAGCCTTTGCTCTCAGGTTTGCCCCACAGGGGCCATTAAGGAGTTGACCATTGAAGAAAAAATAAATGTCAGAATTGGCACGGCCTGGGTGGATAAAAGCCGCTGCCTTCCCTATGTTGTGGGTGCTTCCTGCATTGTCTGTGAAGAGCACTGTCCCACCTCGCCCAAAGCCATCAAACTCGTGCGCACGGAAACAAAAAGACCTGATGGCTCGGTTAAGACGCCTCTGGCTCCGGTCATCGACCTTGATCTCTGTATTGGCTGCGGGATTTGCGAAAACAAATGTCCGGTCGTTGATCAGCCAGCTATTTTTGTGACCAGTGTCGGCGAAAGCCGCTCCGAAACCAATCGCTTTTTACTCGAACTGTCCCTTTAGGGGACAAAAACATTTTCCTTCAAAAGGCGGACGCAAACATTTTTTTATATAAGAAAAGATGATGATAATTTTTCCCACCAGGAGATAATACTCTACCCAAAAATGGCGACGGACGAGCAGATGAAATTCTACTTAAAAGGGGGACGCAAACTTTTTTATAAGAAAAGATGATAATCATTTCTGCCTACACAGATGACATTCTAAAATGGAGACCACTATCTCTGCCCCGAATCAAGAGCTTAATTTAAATTTTTTAATTTTCGAAGCATTTTTGTTGAAAACATTTTTTGTGCAACCATTTTTATTGGAGCATACATTTCTAAGGGGAGATAAATTCTTTTTGCATGCAGGTTCGTTCAGCCTGCTTTTTATGAAGGCAGGAACTCTTTCCCTCTTAATGAAGCATAAACATCTTGTCCACAACGTTTTCATATACAGGCGGGATATGTTCTAAACGGTACTTATGATTTTTAATACAAAAAACGGTGATTATTTCTCAGGCTCTCAAAGTTATTATTTTTGACAAAAGCCTTTTTAATCAGCCAGGGCTTTTTTAAGCTCCTCTTTGAGGGGCGGAATAATCTCAAAAAGGTCACCCACAACTCCAAGGTCAGCCACTTTAAAGATGGGCGCTTCCGGGTCTTTATTTACGGCTACAATGACCTTAGAACCGCTCATTCCAGCCAGATGCTGGATGGATCCAGAAATACCGAAGGCAAGATAAAGATTCGGACAGGCTGTTTTTCCTGTCTGGCCAACCTGATGCTGATGACCTATCCAGCCGCTGTCTACGGCTGCCCTGGAGGCACCGACAGCCGAGCGAGGAATGATTGCACTTAATTCTCTAAGCAGGTTGAAATTTTCAGACGCTTTCATGCCCCGACCGCCAGAAATGACCACCTCAGCTTCGGTCACATCCAGCTCTGCCCCTTCCTCCCTGATAATTTCCACGACCTTTGAAGCAGGCCCGGAATAGCCATCGCCCGCTCTTTTTTCAATTATTTCCGCCTCGCCGGCGGAAAGCTCACCTTTCGCCTCCTTCAGAGGGAAAATGTTGGGTCGAAGGGTGGCCAGAGCTGGCTGGCTCTTTAATTTCAGGGTGAGCCAGGCCTTGCCCGCATAAACGGGTCGAACAAAAATGAGTGACCTATCCTGGACAAAAATTTTCGTGCAGTCTGAAACCAGAGAGACCCGCAATCTAGCAGCCAGGCGGGGTGCCAGATCCCGTCCTAAGGCGGTAGCCGCCAGGAAAAGAGCCTCTGGTTTTATTTCATTGCTGAAGTCAGCGAGGACATGAGTATATATTTCAGGCGAATAAGCCTCGAGATTCTCTCCTTTAAGCCAGTAAATCTTCCTGGCTCCCTGAGCCCTTAAACTGGCCTCATCTTCTAAAGTGGAGGCAACGACCAGAGCCGCTGCCTCTGAATTCAATTCTTCAGCGCAGCGACTGGCCTCGGCTAAAGCTTCAAGAGAAGCCTTCTTGATTTTCCCCTCACGCTTTTCCACAAAAACCAGAATCATTTTTCCCTCCCCTTCATAAAATCTTGGCTTCTTCCCTCAGAAAGCGAACAATCTCTCTGGCCGCTTCTTCAGGAGGCAGCTGAATCATCCGGCCAGCTTGTTTAGCTGGTGGCGTCTCCAGTTTAAGAATTTCAATTCCAGGGGCGAGAAGCTGTTCCTCTATTCCGAGTTCTTCTATCGAAATAATAGGAATTTCTTTTCTTTTGGCCGCCATGATACCCTTCAAGGTTTCATAGCGGGGTTCATTGAGACCTTTCTGGGCGGAGATAACGGCCGGCAGGGTAAAAACTACCTTCTCCTGAGCCCCCTCTATTTCCCGATGAGCCACTCCTTCCCGGCCTTCAATCGTCAATTTGACGACCACGTTAACCTGAGGAACACCCAGAAATTCAGCTACCATGGCCGGCACCTGAGCATTATCAGCGCCAAAGGACTGTTTACCAAAAAGAAGAAGATCAAAATCAGGAAAGCGCTTTCTGACGAACGAGGCAATGATGGCCGCTGTCCTCAGTCCATCGAAGGATTCAGGAGCTGGGTCTTTAATCAGAATAGCTTCATCGGCTCCCATAGCCAGGCATTTGCGCAGAATTAACAGGGCTTCCTCCCGGCCAACAGAAACCACGGTGACTTTGCCGCCTTTGGCCTCTCTCAATCTCAGGGCCTCCTCAACAGCATATTCATCATAGGGACTGATAATAAAATTCAGTCCTTCTTCGACAATCCCTTTGCCATCAGCAGCAATTCTTATTTTTGATTCCGTATCAGGTACCCTTTTGACAAAAACCAGAATGTTCATTCTAGCCTCCTTTTTGCCGCACCTTTGGCCTTTAATTCATCAAGCTGAAAATTTTGATTGATCGCCCTGACTTATCTAATTTTATCTAACTTGATTAATCTATTCTTCGAATCTTTTGAGAATCAAACAGCCATTGGTGCCGCCAAAACCAAAGGAATTGGTCATGGCATAATTAATTTCGGCTTTGCGGGCTTGATTGGGAACATAATCCAGGTCACATTCCGGGTCAGGAAATTCATAATTGATGGTTGGCGGCAGAATTTGATGATAGAGACTGAGGGCGGTAAAGCCAGCTTCAAGAGCACCGGCTGCCCCCAGAAGATGGCCGGTCATGGATTTGGTGGAGCTGACGGCCAGGCGATAGGCATGAGCACCGAAAACTTTCTTTATGGCCTGCGTTTCAATCCTGTCATTGAGAGGGGTTGAGGTGCCATGGGCATTGATATATTGAATGTCCTCCGGCCTGAGCTGAGCATCTTGGAGGGCTCGTCTCATGACAGCCGCAGCTCCCATACCCTCAGGGTCAGGCGCAGCCACGTGATAGGCATCGCCACTCATGCCATAACCAACTATTTCCGCATATATCCTGGCCCCCCGCTTCAATGCCAGCCCCAGTTCTTCCAGAATCAGGATACCGGCACCCTCGCCCATAACAAAGCCATCCCGCTGAGCATCGAAGGGCCGCGAGGCCCGCTGCGGTTCATCATTTCTTTCAGACAGAGCCTTCATGGCACAGAAACCGGCCACACCCAGGGGAGTAATAGGCGCTTCAGAACCGCCGGCAATCATAATATCAGCTTCGCCGCGCGCAATAATCCTGTAGGAATCACCAATAGCATGAAGACCGGTGGTACAGGCCGTAGCCGTGGCTGAATTCGGCCCACGACAGCGATAGCGAATTGAGATCTGACCCGAAGCTTCATTGATAATTGTGGCTACAAGGAAAAAGGGCGAGACTCTTTCCGGACCCTTTTCAAGCAGTACCTTGTGCCATTCCTCAATCTGGCCAATACCACCAATGCCGCTACCCACATAGACGCCACAGCCATCGCCTTCGAGAAGAGCTATGTCAATACCGGCATCCTCAACGGCTAAAGCTGCCGCCGCCAGAGCATACTGAATGAAAAGATCCATCCGCCGCACTTCCTTGCGGTCAATGAAAACCAGAGGGTCAAAATCGCGGATTTCAGCGGCAATACGAGTTGAATAGCGGGAGGTATCAAATCTGGTTATCAGACCGACGCCGCTTTCTCCCCGAAGCAGCCTTTCCCAGGTGAGTTTTGTGCCTACGCCAAGAGGGGAAACAAGACCTATACCAGTAATGACCACCCTTCTTCGGGAATTCATCCTTTTCGGGAATAAAAGGTTTATTTTAAATGGTTAACAATATAATCAACGGCCTTGCCCACAGTGGAAATCTTTTCCGCTTCCTCGTCAGGAATACTGATACCGAAGGTCTCCTCCAGGGCCATGACGAGTTCCACTGTATCCAGCGAATCAGCTCCGAGGTCCTCAACGAAAGAGGCTGACTCGGTAACCTGATCTTCAGAGATGGATAGCTTATCAGCCACCACCTCCCGGACTTTCTTCAAAATCTCTTCCCTTTCAATCTTTTTCTCCATCCTTTTTCACCTCCTAAATTGATTTATGATCAGACCAGTTATTGCCTCATGATGAGACTGGATTGGCTTTACATATACATACCGCCATTAACGTTTATGACCTGCCCGGTGATATAGGAAGCTTCATCAGAAAGAAGGAAGAGGACAACCGCCGCCACATCCTCGGGCGAACCGAAGCGCTTCATGGGAATTAGCTCCAGAAAAGCCTTTTTTACTTCCTCCGGCAATCTCTCCGTCATGGCCGTCATGATATAGCCGGGAGCAACGCAATTGACAGTAATGCCTCGATTGGCTACCTCTCTGGCCAAGGCTTTGGTAAAACCAATAACCCCGGCTTTAGAGGCAGCATAATTGGTCTGGCCGGCATTACCCATGAGGCCAACGACAGAGGAAATGTTGACAATGCGGCCAGAGCGCTGATTGATCATGGTCCGGATCGCCGCTTTACAGAAATTAAAAACACCTTTGAGGTTGACCGCCAGAACAGCATCCCAGTCCTCCTCTTTAAGACGTAAAAGAAGAGAATCTCTGGTTATGCCCGCATTGTTAACCAGATGGTCAATCCGGCCGAAGTGAGCGACAACCTCATCACAGACCCGCTGCGCTTCAGGAAGCAGGCTCACATCAGCCACGAAACTCAGGGCCTGGCCACCAGAATCAACAATCTCTTTCCTAACAGAATTTAATTTTTCTTCCTGAACATCAACCAGGATTACCGCTGAACCTTCCCGGGCTAATTGCCGGGCAATTACCTCGCCAATACCCTGGGAGGCGCCAGTAACTATCGAGACCCGGCCATTAAATCTTCCCTCAGACTTAAAGGCCATAAATCACCCCCTCCATCTTTAATAGCTCGGCCTGAATCTTCTCCTGCACCCGGTTTCTGACTGTTTCCATGGCCAGTCTGATGGCATTGCGAACAGCCTGGGCATTAGACCGGCCATGGCCGATAACGCAGGTCCCTTTAACCCCAAGAAGATGGGCTCCCCCATATTCTGCATAATCAACCTGGCGGTAGATTTTTTTCAGGTGCTTTTTCATGAGAAAGAGGCCAATTTTCGCCAGAAAATTCCTGGTTATTTCTTTTTTAGCCAGAAAAAGCAGGGTCTCGACCACTCCCTCGCTGACTTTAAGGGCTACATTACCGGTAAAGCCGTCGCTGACAATTACCTCTGCTTTACCTGAATAAATATCGCGGCCCTCAACATTACCAATGAAATTGATGGGCAATTGCTCAAGTCTTTCAAAGGCCTGACGGGTGAGGTCGTTTCCCTTGACTTCTTCTTCACCGATGCTCATCAGGGCCACCCTGGGATTGGAAATACCCATGACACTTTCCATAAATATTTTGCCCATGAAGGCAAACTGGACTAAATGATGGGGCCGGCAATTGACACTGGCACCCACATCAATCAGAAGCGTTGAACCCTGAAGCGTCGGCACAAGAAGCGCCAGAGCCGGCTTGTCAACCCCGTAAAGGGGACCGAAGATTTTCTGGGAAATATAAACGACAGCGGCTGTATTGCCCATACTCACGAGAGCCTGGGCCAGGCCATCTTTAACCAGCTGAGCACCTATCTGAAGCGAAGACCTTCTCTTGCGATAAAAAGAAAAGGGGCCCTCACCCATGCCAATAGCCTCTGGAGCCTCCACAATTTTTATCCTGGACCGGGCATCAAGATTAACAGGAATTTTAGCCAGCGAAGCTTCAATTTTTTCGCGTTGACCGACAAGAAGGACTTCCAGGCTGAAGTCAGCTACAGCCCGGGCCACACCCTGCACAATGACGCCCGGGCCGTAATCGCCACCCATGGCATCAACGGCAATCCTCAAGGAATACTCCCGACTTATTCTTCTTCGCCCTCTATAACCTGTCGGCCCCGATACCAGCCACAGTGAGGACAGGCTCGATGGGGCATTTTAGGATTGCCACAGTTGGGGCAGAGCGAAAAGGCCGGCATTTCCAGGGCATGGTGAGAGCGTCTCTTCCCGCGGCGGGAAGGCGAATGGCGACGTTTTGGATTGGGCATCTTTCTATCTCTTCAATAATTTTAATTTTTCCAGACGAGGGTCGGTTCTTTCATCAAGGCACCGGCAGCGGCCTTCACGACGAACTTGACCGCAGATGGGACAAAGGCCTTCGCAATCTTCAGAGCATAATGGTTTCAGGGGAAAAGCAAGGTTAATCTGTTCCAGAATAATATCCCGGAGATTAATCTGGCGATGGTAATAGAAAAGCCGGTTGATGTCCTCTTCCTCCAGTTCTTCCTTGATTTCATCCAGCTCCTCAGGCAGATAAATCAGATCAAAGGTAAGATCAAGGGGAAAATCAAAGGGCTGGAGGCAACGGCTGCAGACAACACTTAATCGCACCTTCATTTGTCCCCGGATCCAGACTTCATCACCCAGGCGGTTGACATCCGCTTCGACATGGGCTGGCTCCAGGAAGACAGCCTCTTCTTCCACCAGATCAACACTCATGAACTCGAAATCACGGACAATATGGAGCCCTTCCTGAGGAATCTTGTCAACTTCAATAAGCATTAATGGACCTCAAAGACTGTTTATTTCTCAATGAATTTCCTATTATACCACCTGGCCCCTCTTTGTCAACGAAATCCCTCTCCCTCAGGGGGGCGAGGTATTCCGGCCTGTTTCTATTAATCAGAATTTCCGGTTTCAAGCTAAAAAAGAACCATCGCAGGGAAGTGAAGGGCTCTTCTCTCCCCCTGGCTTCAAGCTTTATTTTGATAATTCTATCGCTTTTAATATTATAATCAAGGTAATCGCCTCTTGATTTCAGTAACAATATTAATAGGCTGACATAAAGGAACAGGATTCAGGCTTGATTAACCCTTCTTCATTCCAGTATCAAAATTAAGAGGCTGATATCCTGTCGGCTGTCATTTTCAGGATCCGGGATTTTTTAAACCCTGACTTTTTAGAATCAAATCGTTTAAAAAAGGGCGATACGGGCCTGAGAAACCATTAAAATTTTAACGAACGCCCTTAAATAGATTGACCTTAATTAATAAGACTGTATAATTTAAAGGCAAGGATAAAAAGATCAAGGTTGAACCTGCACCGAGGGACGGTCAATGAGGGGTATAAATGAAGAAATTCAATATAAAGGCCTGCGATTTCACCTCCAGATACAGGATCTCGGGCCAAGAGAACCGGTTATTCAGGCTCTTCTCTATAAATCTGGCCGGCTGATACATTCCCGCCGGGTTTCCTATGCCACCTATCTCAATCAGCCCAATTTAGCTCAAAAAGCCCAGTCCCTTCTGCAAGAATTGCATAAGACCATCATCGCCGATATTCACTCCGGTAAATTTGACCATTTGCTCACTCCAGAGGAAAAGCAGGGATAATCAGGTGGAAACCAGGAGGCTTTTCCTCATAGACGGCAACTCCCTTCTCTATCGCTCCTTTTATGCCATTCAGCGACTTTCCACCTCTCAGGGCTTTCCGACTAATGCCATTTATGGCTTTCTTAACACTTTGCGCAAAATCCAGGAGCAGGAAAAGCCAACCCATTTGGGCATTGTTTTTGACACCGGAAAACCGACCCTCCGTCACAAGGCCTTTGTAGCCTATAAAGCCCAGCGCAAACCCATGCCCGATGATCTGCAAGTTCAGGTGCCTGTTTTAAAAAAAGTCATTCAGGCCCTGCGCATCCCCCTTTTTGAATTTGAAGATTACGAGGCTGATGATGTTCTGGCCAGCCTGGCCAGGCTGGCCTCGGAAAGGGGAATTCAGACCATCATTGTCACCACCGATAAGGACCTTTTCCAGCTGGTGGATAAAAATATCATTATCTATAATCCAGCCAGAGAAATTTACCTGGACCGGGAAAAGGTCAAGGAATTTTTCGGCGTTGAGCCGGAACAGATGGTTGATGTCCTTTCTCTCTGGGGCGACCCTGTCGACAACATTCCCGGTGTTCCCGGTATTGGAGAAAAAACCTCCAAGGCCTTGATTCAACAGTTTGGCTCCCTGGATAATCTTCTGGCTAACCTCGATAAAGTGGCCTCACCCAGGATCAGGGAGGCTCTGCGCCAGAATCTGGAAAATATCAAGCTGAGCCGGCAGCTGGTAGTAGTAGAAAGAAATTTACCCCTTGAGTTTAACCTTGAGGCCTTCGCTGTGTCTGAACCTGACAGCTCTGAGGTCATCCGCCTTTTTCAGGAGCTTGAGTTCACCAGTTTGCTTCAGGATTTTGTCAAAAAACAGGAGGTTTCTAAGGATTATCAGGCAATCTTTGATATTAACCAGCTGAAAGAAATTATCCAGCAAATCGAAAAAGCGGGGCTGGTTTCGCTGGATACGGAAACCGACAATCCTTCCCCCCTCAGAGCTCGCCTGGTCGGCCTTTCGCTGGCCATCGAACCGGGAAAGGCCTTTTACCTTCCTCTTGGCCATGATTATATTGGCGCACCCCCTCAGATTCCCAAAGAAGAGGCCCTGAATCTTCTCCAGCCCATTTTCATGAACCCTGAGATAAGGAAAATCGGTCAGAACATAAAGTATGATTTTATTGTACTGAAAAGAGAGGGGATCAAGCTCGAAGGAATTGACCTGGACACCATGATTCTCTCCTACCTTCTTGAGCCCAACTGGGGAAAACATAGTCTGGATAAAATAGCCCTCCATTATCTGCAAGAAACAACCATTCCCTATGAAGAAGTGGCTGGTAAGGGCAAATCCGCCCGAACCCTGAATGCGGTGCCCATAGAAAAGGTCACTGCCTATTCCTGTCAGGATGCGGATCTGGCTTTACGCCTGAGTCAGATTCTCTGGCCCAGGGTCGAGCAGGCTGGCCTGGCCCGGCTTTACCGGGAAATAGAACAACCGCTGATTGAAGTTCTGGCTGAAATGGAAATCTGGGGGGTAAAAGTTGACCGGGAAGCTTTGAGGCGACTTTCCAGGGAACTCGAGCAGGAGCTAAGGCGGCTTGAAAAAAAGATATATGAAGCGAGTGGCGTGGAATTTAACATCAACTCGCCCCAGCAGCTGGCCGATATTCTCTTTCGCAAGATTCAGCTGACGCCAGGAAAGAAAACCAGGATTACCAAACGTTTCTCCACCTCGATTGAGGTTCTTCAGGAACTGGCGCCGCTTCATCCCCTGGCTCAGTATGCCCTTGAATACAGGCTGCTGGCCAAACTCAAATCAACTTATGCTGATACGCTGCCGGATTTAATCCATCCAGAAACCGGCCGGATTCATACTTCTTACAATCAAACAGTTACAGCTACAGGGAGACTGTCCAGCTCGGAGCCTAACCTGCAGAATATCCCAGCCCGGGGTGAAATGGGACAGCGCTTCCGCCAGGCCTTTATACCTGAAGAAGGGAACTGGTTGCTGGCGGCTGATTATTCGCAGATTGAATTGCGCCTTTTAGCCCATCTTTCCGAGGACCCGGCTCTCATGGAAACCTTCCTGGCTGACCGCGATGTCCATGCGGAAACGGCTCGGCGGGTCTTTGGCGAAGCCTCCACGCTTTTTCCTGAGGAAATGAGGCGAAGGGCTAAAATCATCAATTTCAGTATTATCTATGGCACCTCAGCCTTTTCCCTGGCCAAGGAACTGGGAACATCTACCGGTGAAGCCCAGTCCTTCATTGACCGTTATTTTAGCCAGCACCCCAGGGTGGCTGAATTCTTGGAAAAAACCGTGGCGGAAGCCACCGAGCGGGGTTATACGACGACCATCTTCGGTCGCATCCGGCAGGTACCTGAACTTAAACAAAAAGACAGGGTCACCCAGCAGGCTGGCCGCCGGATTGCTCTCAATGCGCCGATTCAGGGTTCAGCGGCTGATATTATGAAAAAGGCCATGATTGACATTTTTCGGGAACTGAAAAATCGCCAGCTCCAGACCAAGATGATTCTTCAGGTCCATGATGAACTTGTCTTTGAAGTACCGGAGAAAGAAAGAGAAGAGGTGGAGGCATTAGTCAGGGAAAAAATGGAAAAGGTTTATCCCCTGCGTGTTCCCCTTAAGGTCCATCTGGGCTGGGGCCGCACATGGGCCGACGCCAAATAATTGGTGACACAAACATTTTTAGCACATCTGATTTACCTGAGGGTCCAAACGAGGTTTCCTGCCCCCTATAGGCAAAAATAACTTCTGCGAATTTATTGCCCAGAAATAAAAGCGATAGAATAAATTTTCTTCCGAAACTCCTCATCCATACCCTGAGCCTTCTCATATACCTTCTAATTTTTTAGATTTATCCACACAAAATTCAGTAGAACCTAATTCTTTAATCAAAAATTGTTTGGGCACTAATTCTTTGCAAAATTTTGTGCTAAAATAAATACAAATGAATAATTGTTGTTCCCATGAAAAATCGATTGAAAGACTTCCCTTCTATTCTGGATTCAATTGGTAATACTCCCCTCATCAGTTTACGTAATATTCATTCTTCATCAAAGGTAAGGATATTATGTAAATTGGAAGGTTTAAACCCGGGAGGATCCGTCAAGGATCGCCCTGCTTTATATATGATTAAAAAAGCTGAAGAGGAGGGAATCCTTACTCCCGAAAAGACAATTCTTGAACCAACTTCAGGCAATACGGGGATTGCCCTGGCGATGATAGGAGCGGCGAAGGGATATCGAGTCAAACTCATAATGCCTGACTGTGTCAGCGAAGAGAGACGGCGCATTTTAGAAGCTCTTGGTGCGGAGGTGATTTTAACGCCTGGCGAAAAGGGAACCGACGGGGCAATTTATTTAGCTCATCGTCTCTTGGCCGAAAATCCTGACCTGTATTTTATGCCCAATCAATTTGAAAATCCTAACAATGTCCTGGCTCATTTTGAAACAACAGGACCAGAAATATTCAGGCAAACAAATTCAAAGTGGTTTTTAATTGTTAACAAGAAACCGGGAAGATGTTTCTATGCAGGCAGCTCTTTTTAGCCTGTTGGCTTCGATCGTCCGGGATTAATTATGGGGAGGAGTGAGCATGAACAGTTTGATTAAATTTTTTCTTTCTTCGCGGCCAAAGAAAAATTTCTTTTTCTTCGGGGCAAAGCAAATAATAAGAGGCCGCCATGGCGCCCGGCTTTCTGGACTGTCTTTCGCCCTGGTTCTGTTTTTACTTTTATCAGCCTGCCAGAATCAGCCCGTATCTTTTGCCCCGGAAGCTAGAGATTTCATTTATCCCGGAAAAACCTGGGACCGCTACTCCTCGCCTGAGGCTGCTGGCTTTTCTTCTCAGGGGATACAGCAGGCTTTAGACTATGTCAAAACCCTGGCCACAACCTCTCTGGTTGTCGTCCATAAGGGCCGAATTCTCTTTGATTATGGCGAAACCTCAGAGTTGAGTTATTTAGCTTCAGTACGCAAGAGCGTTCTGTCCATGCTCTTTGGGAAATATGTCGCCAGCGGCCAGATTCGCCTCAATAAAACCCTGGCTGAATTGAACCTAACTGATCACGGCAGCCTGCTTCCCCAGGAACTTGAAGCTACCATTGAACATCTCCTTTCGGCCCGGTCCGGTGTTTATCATCCTGCTTCAAATAGCGGTGACCATTTAGCCTACGCACCGCCCCGGGGGTCAAAAAAGCCGGGAACATATTTTCTTTATAGCAACTGGGATTTTAATGCCCTCGGCACTATTTTTGAGCAGGAAACAGGCCTCAATATTTATGACGCCCTGGAAAAGGACCTGGCCCTACCCCTGGAAATGGAAGATTTTAAGCGAGAGATGCAGCGAAAATCAGGCGACCTGAGCAAGTCCATCCATCCTGCCTATCACATGTGGCTATCTACCCTGGATATGGCCCGGCTTGGCTATTTAATGCTCAGGGAGGGAAACTGGAAGGGCCAGCAGCTTATCCCGAGAGACTGGGTGAAGAAATCTACCAGGGCTATAACCCGGGTTCATGAAATGAATCCTGAATTCCTGCGCAAAGGTCCGCTCGGCTATGGCTATCTCTGGTGGGTTTTTGACGGCCCTGGGGCCAGAGGGCCTTATAAAGGAGCTTATACAGCCATCGGCGCCCTCGGTCAGTTCATAACCGTTATCCCGGAGCTCGATCTGGTGATTGCTCACAAGGTTAACAATCAGAAAACGAAAGAAACAGTCTCCCGCGACCAGTACCTCAAGCTGGTTGACCTAATTGTTAAAGCCAGAAAAAGATAGACAGAGAAAAAAGGAAAACCTGGCAGAAAATATGGAACCTCTAAGAAAATTAATCAAGAAGCCCTGGCTAAACTGCTTAATTATGATTTTCCCGGAAATATCCGGGAGCTCGAGAAAATCCTCAACCGGGCTTTTATCCTCTCTGAAAAAGAAGAAATAAGACCTGAAGATATCAGGCTAAGGTTAGAAGAAGAAGAAGAAGAAGAAGAAGAAGAAGAAGTGGCCAGCAGATTATTTCGGGAGATTACGATTAAAGGCAAAAGCTTCTGGGATGTGGTCTACCGGCCTTTTATTAAAAGAGACCTGAAAAGGAGCGAGGTTAAAGAGGTTATTCGCTTCGGATTACAGCAAACCGCTGGCTCCTATAAGAAGCTTTTGACTTTATTTAATCTTAATGGGGGTGAAAAAGATTATAAAAAGCTGATGAAATTCCTTCATCTTCATAAGCTGAAAGTTTAATTTATATTCTCCTATTTTGGCGACTCTATTTCCCATTTTTGCGCTTTGAAATTTCCTTTCTATAAAAGGAAATTAGGAATACAATAAGGCTCAAGACATACTTAAAATCACCATAATTGGAAACTTATCGGGAAATTATTTTTTTGGGATATGAAATAATTCCTTGATTATCAATAAGTTATCTATAACGCAATATCTGGCACACTTTTTGCTATCATTTTTTAGGAGGTAAAAATGAACGATAAGAGATTTAAAATTAGTTTTTTTAAAGTAATGCTTTTGGCTATGGTTTTTCTATCTTTAATTTAACAGGCATATCAATGGCCGACGATGAAGAAAAGATCTTCGGAACGACGACAGCACTTACTTCCCAGAATTTTGAAGAATTATATAATGAATATGGAGGGAAATTGTTCGAAGAAAGACATTTATATGATAATTATTTCTGTGTCAAAGACCCTTTTAATTGCGTCATTGTAAGACGACCTGCAAATTAAAAAATATCTGATCAAAAAGAGAATTATAAATCTTTAGATTTTAATATAATTAAAAGGAAAAAAATGAGAAGAATAGCTTTATTTTTTATACTTTTAAACCAAATAAGCAGCCTTTTGGCAATAGAATTAAAATTTGAAAAAAGAGTAATTCTTAAAGAAACATCAAAAGAAAGTATTATTTCCTTTATGGGTCCCATTTGCTCCTTAGAAAATAACAGGTTTTTTATTGCTGATATTAAAGAGATAAATTTTAAAATCTTCGACCTCAATGGAAATAACCTGGGCACATATGGGCGAGGGGGGCAGGGGCCTGGCGAATTCAGACATCTGCGAGCTGCGGATTATTATCAAAATTTCATTTACATTCTCGATTCAAATGCCCGTCGCATCGTAATTTATCAACAAAAAGAAGACCAGAGCTTTGTTTTTAAGAGCAATCTCCGCCTGCCTCTACCAGGCCCCACAGCTACCTGGCATGATCTGAAATTAAAAGGAAAAGAAATTTTGATCTTTGGCGAAGGAATGATTGATAAGCAATTATACTGTCTTTACTCGATTAATCCTGAAAATGAAAAAGTAACAGGGCTGGTTCCTTATCAAATCCAATATGGCTATAGTCCTTATGATTCAGACTGGCAGAGCAAGGCAAGAAGATACGCATATATGGTGACGGGCGGCGGCCATTATTTTGATTATTATAACAATCTTATCTTTTTTATCTGGGCTCGGCCTTACAAGATAACAAAATATGATTTAACAACAAATAATTGGAAATCCTTTTTTATGGCTGAGACGGAGAATTTTAAGCCTGATAAACCAATTTCTAAGGCAAAATATTTCAGTCCTTCCTTTCGGAAACAACATGATGATTTCTACAGGTCCGTCTCTCACGTCTTCGGTCTGATTGCTACAAATAAAATTGTAGCAATTCTCTTTAGCAATTATTATAAAAAAAATGAGCTCTGGCAATCATATATGCACATTTATAGCCATGAGGGCAAATTAATTAAGGAATTAATAATTCCTGAAGCAAAGGGATTAAGCTCTCACCCACGAATTTATTATGACAAAAGCACGCAATCTTTTTATATTTCCCAGCGTTTGCCGGCTGCAGACGGTATTAATGAAGAAAAAGCCATCCTGATTTACAGGATCATTGAGTAAGCCTTTATGTGGAAATACTGGCTTGCACTCGTTTTGGCAATTTTAGCTTTAATATCATCAGCTTTAATTCGCCTTCAATATCAATATCCCTTTCAGGGCTTAAAACCCGTAAAAGCACAGGCTCATTCTAACTCGGAAAAACTATATATCTATGCTTTCTTTTCTGAATCCAGTTGTCCGGTATGCCTGGGATTCATTGAGGTCCTTAATAACCTTTCTCAAGAATTTGTTGTCTTGGGTTTAATCCCCAATGAAGAAATGAAGTATACTCAAAGAGTCAAAGACATAACAGGAGCTAAATTTCCCCTCTATAGCCAAAAACATTATAGAAAATTTAAGCCGAATTTTATTCCTTCGATAATAGGAGCGGATGGAAAAGGGAGAATATATTTTATTATTCCGGGAGTGCCCGAACTGAATAATTACTTATATAATTTTTTTAGCTATTTTCATAATCTATATCGGTTAAAAAATTGACCCTGAAATATGATAAAACAAAGACTTTATATGAATGAAAGTATTATAATCTTTTTTAAAATAAATTCTTCTGAAATTTCTCTAAATCTTTTTCTGACTGTCCGCGTATAACTTCTGGCCAGGTGTCCAGTTTATTTTTATCCAGATTTTCCCACTTCTATTCGTTTAGGGAAGGCTCGATTCCATTCTGACGCTGAAGATAAATGTAATCTAAAGCCGCTTTCTCAGGCCAGGCCAGACTGGTTCGATCTATCATCTCATAACTAAAAAAGAGCTCTTTTTTGAGATGAAAATAGGCAATTTCCCCCAGATCGGCGCCGAAAACTCTGGTCTTATTAGTGAAAACGCAGGTTAATAAATGGGCAGTCTGGTCCATAACTCCAGGCATAAAAAGAGCTGATTCAAGGGAGACGTAGGCTAGTGGATAAAGGACAGCGGCCACCTCTTCGAGAGCAGGCAGGGCAATGAGAGATAGTAATACATTTCCCATAATTTTTCTACTATAGCAATCTAATCGATATATTTCACGGCTTTCTATCCCAATCCCAACTGGTGGAGGAACTCCTGGATGAAAACCTCTTGTTAGCAATGCTTCCAGATAGGCCTTCCAGGTATCTCAGTAAACTTAATATCGTGTTATATTTATAAATAAAATCATTTACCACCTTTGGATGAAGAATAGGAGACATTTCGTCTCTCTCATATGTTGAAGATAGAACATCCTTTCTATTTTTTTCAAATATTATAAGCAAGGATATTCTTTTTTAACAAATTATAAAATAACCTTCTATTTCTTATGATGACAGTAAAAATGATTCTCTTCTGTAAACGAGAATTTTAGCTTACTCTTAACAATAAAAATGCCAGCAAACACAAAAAACAAGAATATCTCGCTTTATTTATAGATGTTTATCACAAAATCATCCCCATCAAATAGAGATACATAAAAAAGATTCTCTCCGGCCTGATTGGATGTTACAACCAGGCTTCTTGGCCAGTTCTTGTCACGCTGGTTTTTATTAAATATGACATAAGTCTTTATTATTTGCAGTGTTCTCTCATCTATTTCCCAGATATCTTCACCACATGAATTGCCCCCCGCAGATGACAATAAAACGAAAATCTTTCCATGATAGTAGCAGGCATCTTCTAAAAGTTTATTATGGAAAAAGCTCCATCGCCCTTATTAATAATTCCTTTTTTGAAATAAAGAGATCTGTTTCTCTCGATAAATTTATTGTCTTCCATCGTTTTTGAAGCAATCAGGTTTCCTTCAAGATCATACGCAAAGATATCACCAAACAAAGAAGTTATAAAATATATTTTAGAGCTGGAACAAACCAGTATGCCATGGTTAATCCAGCCATCGATCGCTTCAGTTGGCCATCCTTTATAAATGGCATAATTCCCCGAATATTTATTGCCAAAAGAAAATAGCTTCTTGCCCTCATAATTATAGACATTGATTATTTTGTCATCATCTGTTTCCACCAAGAAAACCCTGTCATCAGAAACAGCCATCGAAATAAGTTTATGGAATCTTCTAAACCTGTTTTGAAAATGCTCTTCAAGATTAAAAATAGAAATTGAATTATTGTCCGCAACAAAAATTGCCCCGTTCAAGACCTCAATCCATGCTGGCCACTGGAGTTCTCCAGGCCCCTGTCCTTGTCTGCTTATCCTAGAAACAAGTCTTCCGCTTGAGTCAAGTTTAATAATGACATGCTGCCTGTTATCAACAGCATAGATATTCTTCTCATTATCCAACGCAATAAATGGCTTGATCTGGAAAAAAACATTCTCATCCCGGGGAAATGAAATTATTAGATTTAGTTTATCAGTTTGAACTTTTTCTATGACTTGAGATGACCATATGGGAGATAGGAAGCCCAAACAAAGCAATCCAATCAAACCGCTGGCTATTATTTTCATTAAAACCTCCTAATTTTTTCTATTTTTCCTTTATTATTGATAATAACCAAAAAATTGTACATGAGCCCACGATTATTTGAATTACATATCTTATAAACGCTCTCCCACAAGGCATTCATTCTTCTGATCTCATGATGGGGTAGGATTTCAAAGGCGTTTCTAAAGTTTTCAATATCATTATCAGAATAATCTTGGTCGACAAGAAAAAGGATCCTAACAAAATCATCTTTCAGCCTGTCATATTTCATACAAGGCCTGCACAATGTATTAACATCTTTTATAATATAAATTGCAGTTTTAATTCTGCCAATTGTTGAAAATTTAAGAATACATTGAAATAAAAGAAATTATAAGCAAGATTCGTAATTCCCATTAATTTAGATATCTCCATAAACGGAGACAGGATTCGGCAAATTGCTGGCCATATCAGCTGGATTTCCTTTATAATAAAAAGAAATAACAAATCTCACATTTTTGGGACTAGGTCTCCAAAAAAGGGCTCCCTCATTTATATGGGAGATGAAGAGTCAGCATCTTTATGAATCTTTTGCGATATTTTTCGCTCTCGCCTAAGTTGAACAAGCGCAAGGCCTTTTGTATGAGCCTTTTGTCTCTTCCAATCCTCGATACAGGAAGGCACTGACTCGCTTTCTGTTGAGACTTTTTTTAATGAAGGGCTTAACAAATATCCTGCCAGAAGCTTACGTTTCTTATAACCAATTTTTATAAAATTTAAAGATTACTTCTTTGCAGGTTGAAAAGCCTGGTCCTATATTAAAGCAAGAAGCGAGATTCGTCACTAATTATTAAAGGTGAAACGAGGGGACTTTGCTATGGCGAAAAAAGGCTGGCACGGTCTATAAATATAATTGAACTATTTTCTTTAAAAAAACGTATCTAATAAAACAAGAAGTTAAAAGCAGCCTTTTTGCATTAGCTTTGCAGGAAGGAGAAGATACTTACAAAAAATAACTGATGTCAGGAGAAAAAATAATTTCTATCAAGGATGAAGAATTAAGGCACAAGAATTGAATTATCTCAATTTTAATTTTTGCAAATATTATTTTACAATTTAAGGGAGATTCAGAATAATCTAAAAGACCAGAATTAAAAAGCTTGAAGATATGATTAAAATTTTTTGTTGGAAAGGAGAAAGGCCATGAAACACCATCTATTTCTGGCTCTGGCCCTCATCTTCATTTTTTTGATTGGTCTGAGCTGTAAATCAGGCGTTAAGGAAGCCCCTCTGATTTCCCGCGACATTCTTTTTGGCAATCCCGACAAGGCCTCAGTTCAGGTCAGTCCAGATGGCCAGTATCTGAGCTTCCTTGCCCCGGTCAACAATGTCCTCAATGTCTGGGTGGTGCCAGCCGACGCCCCGGAAAAAGCTGAGCCAGTAACCCGGGATACGCTTCGAGGTATCAGGATTTATTTCTGGGCCCACACTAACAAGCATATTATCTATCTTCAGGATCTGGCCGGCGATGAGAACTGGCAGGTTCATGTCGTTGATATCACTACCAAAGAAGACCGAAATCTCACTCCCTTTGAAAAAATACCGGGCCCTGATGGGAAACCTTTGACTCTGCCCAATGGAAAGCCCCTGAGGCCTCAGGCCCAGATTGTCTCTGTCAGTCATAAATTTGCCGATGAAATCCTCGTAGGCCTGAATAACCGCAATCCGCAGTTCCATGATATTTATCGTCTGAATATTCTGACCGGCGAGCTAAAACTCATTCAACCAAACGACCGTTTTATGAGCTTTCAATACGATGATGATTATAACATTCGCTATGCAAGCCAGATGACTCCAGATGGCGGGGTAGAAATTTTTGAACCCGATGGCCGGGGCGGCTGGAAACCAGTCGAGAAGATTCCCATGGAAGATACGCTGACTACCAGGCTGGTGGCTTTCGATAAGACGGGAACTGTTCTTTATATGATTGACAGCCGTGGCCGAAATACAGCCGCTCTCATCGCTTTAGACACCAGGACCGGCGAAAAGAAACTCATTTTTGAAGATCCCAGAGCTGACGTCAGTGGAATTATCCTTCATCCGGTGGAAAAGAATGTTCAGGCTGTGGCCGTTGAATATTTGCGCGTCGAATGGAGCATCCTGGATGAAAGTATCAGACCAGACATGGAATATCTTAAATCAGTCAGCGAGGGTGACATCAATCTTACTTCCAGGACTCTCGACGATAATTTCTGGACAGTGGCTTATACCCTGGATGATGGTCCGGTTAAATATTACCTTTATGATCGGAGTAGCCGACAGACCCGTTTTCTTTTCACCAATCGCCGGGATCTTGAAGGCTTGAAGTTAGCTAAAATGCATCCGGTGGTGATTAAATCACGCGATGGCCTCAATCTTGTGAGCTACCTGACTCTTCCCTGGTGGCATGATCCAGATAACGACGGTCGTCCCGATAAGCCCCTGCCCATGGTCCTTTATGTCCATGGCGGGCCCTGGGCCAGAGATTCCTGGGGTTATAATTCCATCCATCAGTGGCTGGCCAATCGAGGCTATGCTGTTCTCAGTGTTAATTTCCGGGGTTCAACTGGCTTCGGCAAGGATTTCATCAATGCCTCTAATCTTGAGTGGGGCGGCAAGATGCATGACGATCTGATCGATGCTGTTAACTGGGCTATAGAAAATCGCATCGCCGATAAAAATAAAATCGCCATCATGGGCGGAAGCTATGGCGGCTATGCCACTCTGGTCGGTATGACTTTTACCCCGGAAGTTTTTGCCTGCGGAGTCGATATTGTCGGTCCATCCAACCTGCGGACACTGCTTGAAACCATTCCTCCTTACTGGAAACCCATGATGGAGCTTTTTGCCACCCGGGTGGGCGATCCCCGCACTGAAGAAGGCCGAAAATTTCTTGAATCTCGCTCGCCTTTGACCTATGTCGACCGCATCCGTCGGCCCCTGCTCATTGGCCAGGGAGCCAATGACCCCCGCGTCAAACAGAGCGAATCAGACCAAATCGTCAAGGCCATGCAGGCCAGGAATATCCCTGTGACCTATGTCCTTTATTCTGATGAAGGCCATGGCTTCGCCCGACCAGAAAATCGCCTTTCTTTCTTTGCTGTGGCCGAGCTTTTTCTGGCCAGGCATCTCGGTGGAAGAGCTGAGCCCATCGGCGATGATTTTAAGGGCTCAACCATCCAGGTTCCTCAGGGGGCTGAACATATTCCTGGCTTACTGGAAGCACTCAAAAAATAGCCAAGGCTTCGCCTGAAATCTGATTATAGATTTTTATTGATGCAAAGCAGAAGAGGTATTGTAACAGCTCGAGGTTTTTCCCGTAATCATTTTTTACCCTGAATTTTCATTCTGTTGCTGTTCAGCAAGTTGCATTACTTCCCAGGATTCTGCTGATTCAAGGGTGAACCTCAGGCAAATTCCTTTCTTCTTTGAAACTTTTAATTGGCCTGATCTTCTTCCGACTTCCAGAGTTTTAAACCGGCTAAAGCAGAACAAGCGCTTGTAATAAAGATTTCTCTGAAAGATCGATTTTCGTCTTTTTGAAAGCTTCCTTAATCTTAAATGATAAAGAAATTTTAACATCCAGCCTCAGGGCCACTTTTTAGAGCAAAAAGAAGAAAAAAGGAAAAGGAGAAAGAAAGACCCCTGGCCTCGATAATTTTAAAGCCCGGCTCTTTTTAATGAGATGCCAGATATTTAATAATAAGCCAGGATAAAGCAAATAAACCCTAAGGAGGTATTCAGACAGTTTTACCAGCCTGGCTAATAAAATCATCTCATTTAAGCTGAGTCGAAAAATTTTTTGACAAAAACTATTGTCATAGTTTTTTTATTCGGTTATAATCTAAGCTCGGCGCTGGCGTTCTCATCCTCTCATCCAGAGAGGCGGAGGGTTAACGCGCCCGATGAAGCCCGGCAACCTGCTTCCTTGTGAAGCAAGGTGCCAATAGCGTTGAGTTCCGGCTATGTCCGGAACGAAAGATGAGAGGAGTGGGGCAGAAGCGAGCATCGCCACCAGGTCCCGCTCCTCTCTCGAGCCGAAGAGAGACGCCTCGCCAGAGATAAGGGAGCGGAGACCGCGGTGGTAAAAGAGCCGCTTCGATTAATTTCTTATATCATCATAAGGTTTCCCACCAGGTTAGCCCTCCCGGTAAGTTCTCTCTCTGAAGGAGGTTGATATGTCTTCATTTAATTTTGAAGTTAAAGCCGGCCAGGATTTGCTGGTGGAAGAAAAACCGGTAGAAATTGTCGAAAGAAAGGGCAAGGGTCATCCCGATTCCCTGTGCGATGGGGCGGCGGAAGAACTTTCTGTAGCTCTATCTCAAATTTATCGTGAGAAAACCAGGCGAATTCTCCATCATAATGTGGACAAAGCAGTTCTCGTGGGGGGTAAATCTGAGTGCACTTTTGGCGGGGGCAAGATCCTGGAACCCATCCGTGTTTTTATCGTAGGCAGAGCGACCGAAGAGTACAGCGGAGAAAAATTATTTGACCAGAATCTCCTTGAAGAAAGAATAAAAAGCTGGCTTATGAAGCAGGTGCGCCATTTCCGTCCTGAGCATCTTGAAGTCAAACTCCTGATGCGCTGCGGCAGCAAGGATCTCGTGACCATCTTCACTGATGAAGATAATCCTCCGCCAGCCAATGATACCTCCCTGGCCGTGGCTCATGCCCCACTTACTGAAGTGGAGAGATTGGTTTTGGAAACTGAAAAATTCCTTAATAGCGAAGAAGGCAAGAAGAAGTTTCCTGCTCTGGGTGAGGATATAAAAATTATGGGAGTTCGTCACGGCGAAAGCATTAACCTCACCGTGGCGGCTGCTTTTGTCGCCAGTCAGGTGAAGAATCGAGAAGAATATGAAGAGATAAAAAAAGAAGTGGTTAATTATCTCAAAAATGAATTTATTCCCCGCTATACACATCGTCCCGTAAGCATTAATATAAACAACGCTGATACTAAAAATTCAGCCTATCTAACCGTAACCGGAACGAGCGCCGAGGCCGGCGATGATGGCCAGGTGGGTCGAGGCAATCGAGCCTGTGGTTTAATTACACCCTATCGGCCAATGAGTCTCGAGGCCATAGCCGGTAAAAATCCTGTAAGTCATGTGGGAAAAATATATAGCATTATGAGCCAGTTAATCGCTAACCGGATTGTGGAGCGAATGCCTGAGACCAGGCAGGTTTATGTTTATATGGTGAGCCGGATTAATCAGCCCATTACCGAGCCCCAGGTAATCAATGTAGAACTATGGGGCCTCGATGCAGCCAGAGTCAAAGAGGAAGTTAAGGCCATCGTCGATGAAGTCCTCGGTAGCTGGCGGGAAATAAGGGATGGCTTTCTTGAGGGCCGCTGGCCAATCTATTGATAATTTTAAATTAAATCAGCTTCCAATTTATCTTATGGCCCGGGATATTAAAATAGAAACAACTTCAAATTGAACAAATAAATTAGAGGCCCGGTTTATCATCTATTCAAATTAATAGCCAGGGCAAAAAAATATTCTCAATAATAAAAGCAAAGGAATAAACATACGACAAATTCTCTGAGTCCTGAAATCTATCTTAAGCAGATCTTTCGCTCGGTTATCCTCCTGGCTTTGCCTATAAGACTGCCATTAAAAGGGACAAGCGATTAATGGCCAGAGGACTAAGTAAAAACAGATAAGCCAGATCAATAAATCGTGCCAATAAAAGCCAATTTTCTTCCTCTTTAATTTCCTCAGAAGGAAACCTTTAATTTATCTTAATGCCAGTAAGATGATGCCCGCTGGCCCCAGACCAAAACCTAAATAAGCCATTGAACTAATTTAAGGTAGCCTTAACTTAGCATCTGGATTATAATTGCCAGCCTAATATTTTAAATTAAAGTGAAGCCAGCAAGCTGAGCTTAACTGCGGAATAAGGAGCTGAAAATGGAAAAATTTATATTTGAGCCGATAGGATTTATTCGCACTGAAGCCGCCGAAATTCCCAGGCACTGGTCTGTTTCTACAGCTGAGGGAGAAATTGTCCTCAGGCCCGAATATCAGGCCGGCTTAAAAGGGCTTCAGGCAGGTGACAGAATTGTAGTCATTTTCTGCTTCCATAAATCGCCTCCCTTCAGCCTCGAAAATTTAATTCAGAAGCCGCCTCATCGACAGGAACCGCAGGGAGTTTTCAATCTTTGTTCGCCCTTAAGGCCTAACCCCATTGGCCTTTCCATTTTAGAAATAACGGCCATCGAGAAAAACATAATCAAAGTGAAGGGCCTGGATATGTTCGATGGCACCCCTGTTCTGGATATTAAACCCTGGGTAAATTCTCCTTAAAAATGTAAAAATATGTTGTCCATCAACTTTCAGATCTGCTCTGGAGGAATAGTCTTTCCTCCTGATTTAAAACCTATTAAAAAAATGATATTATAGCGAAGAAAAATTAATGGACTTAAAAATCTCCCTAATTTTTCATTATTCTGATATGAAAAATCCAGAAGATGTGTCGAACCAGCGAAATTTAAGCGCCGCCATTTCCTTGAGGCCCTGCCCGCAGCCTTATTGAACTTGGACGTCTCTGCCCTTATCTGAATACCAGGCCAGAGTCTAGGGGAAAGAAAAGGTAAGCCATAATCAGACAAATTTAGCTCATAAATTCTTCTGGTCAAAGGAGGATAGAATGGAGAAACGAGTTAAATACATTGAAGTCAAAGTCGCCAGCGTCAAAGGAACCTGCAATTTAGGCCACAAGCCCGGCGATATGGTTAAAATTACGGAAGAGGGTGTCGAAGGAAAAATCTGCCTCCACGCTCTTTATAGCTTGCTGCCGGCTGCTTTTGCCATGCTTTATGAGGCCCGTTTTCCCTGGCTAAAAGACAATCCTGACAGGAAAACCCATGCCTGCCCGGACGCGGCCAACCCCGTGGTTTTTGAAATTACTCGAATTCGGGAATAACTATTCCCCCAAATAATGAATAAGGGGGTGGGCAAATTCTTCCCTTGCTAATTACTTTAATATCATTCATCAATAAAAAATAGATATTATGAACTGTAAAGAGGGCTTAGAGGGAGAGACATGAGTCCAATCGCCGATGGAATTAATATAAGTCAAAAATAATAAAACTTTAATCAGGGGAGCAAGGACTATGAAAATTTTTCTTTCTTTTTCTAAAGAGCGCTTCTTTTTAAAAACATCACTTTAAAAAATTGCCCTCTCTAAAATTTTATTATCAATAAAGGAGAACCAATCTATTTTTTTCTGGCCAGCTGCCGGTAAGTATTGGGAGTCATGCCGGTAAATCTTTTGAATTGCGTGCAAAAAGTACTGACAGCATTTGCTCCAACCTTAGTCGCTATTTCACAGACATTCAGCTTATCGTTGGCCAAAAGCACCTTGGCCCGACTAATCCTCAGAACCCCCAGGAACTTCATCGGTGCCATCCCGAGATATTTTTTGAATCTTCGACTGAAATGGTAACGGCTGAGACCGGCCGCCCGAGCACAATCATCCAGTCTAATTTTCTGGCCAAGATTTTCTTCCATATATCTTATGGTTTGAAGAAGAAAGGCCGGTAGTTTTGCAGTTAAATTCAAGGGTAAATCTATTTTATATTCGCTTACCTTTGGGTTGAAAGATGAACGTTTCTCCCGAACACTTCTTTTTAGCTGGAGAAGTGAAACAATTTCTTCCTCAAGTTCAGTCAAATTGATGGGTTTGGGTAAAAAATCCCTAGCTCCGGCCCTGAATGCTTTCACAGCCACCTCCCTTGAATCATCATCCGTCAGAAAAAGAACAGGAATGTGGGGGTTAACTTCTTTGAATTCTTTAAGCAAATTAAGACCAGCCGCGCTCTTCAGTCCACAATCAATAAGGACCACGTCAGCCGGACAATCCTTAATATAGGCCGATGCCCCCCGGAAGGGATAAAAACCAATTTTTTCGCCTTTAATATCAATGCCATGATAAAGCTGCTGGTATCTTTTATCAGCATAGATAATTATTGTCTCTTTCTGCCCCATCCTTCCGGTGCCTAAATAACCTTAACAGGTTCTCTTTAATTTTAAATAAATTATATAAAAAAGCAAATCATTGTTTTTCCATATTTTCAGGCAAACTTCAGATAATCGTAAGCTGACATAATTGATGGAGAAAAAAATCTTAAAGGAGTAAGCAAATTCCCCTTCCCTGGATTTTACCCTATTACGGGCGCACCAACTACATATGGCGGTAGACCTTCAGGATACCTTCTAACGAATTTAGCCATATTTTTTTTATAGAGCTCAGTATTCTCTTTTTCTTGGAGCCATTTTTCAACTCCCCGGATAATATCCTGGCAAAAAACACGAACATCAATGCTCAAAACGTCTTCTATTATGTGGCCATGAAAAACGCTATCTATAGTCTGGGGCTCAACGAATAATATCTTTTTATAACGGCTCTTAGCCTGGACGATATTTACTTGACGAAAGAGAGCACAACGAAAAGAGTAGCAATCCTCGCCACTGAGATAGCCTTGATAAGAGGGAGCGACATACTTGTCAAACCATTTAATATAATTCTCCTTGCTGGCCTGGCCATCTTCGGAATCAAGAGCCCCGCAAATATCAGGAAGGGCCAGAGCCGCAAATAAAGAAAGGTAATATAAATTAGAAAGGATACCTTTTTTGATTTGAAATAAAAGATCTCTCACTCTTTCCCCCTTTTTTTCAAATAATTCGAGTCAGGGTAAAAAGAACAAATGTGAAATTGAAGCAATTCCATTTTTATTCAATCCATTAATTTATTCAATCCACGAAATAATAATAAATAGTTCGACGCTTAACCGACGAATCCTTACCTAACCCTTCGCAGGCCATATTAATTCTTTCCCTCAAGCATGTCAAATTAAATCTGAAATTAAGTCTGAACTGGCGGGAAAAGCTGGCGCTTATTTTAATTGCACCGGTCTTTAATTGTCTCTTCTTATTGAGCCTGGCTCAAGCTTTAAATATAATGGGCCAGGTCGAGTTAAAGCACGGAGGCCAACATAACTAAGGGGAAAAGGCTAGCACTTGTTCTGGGGTTAATTCCTTTTCTGACGCTTGTTCTGGCCCTGCCGCTTGTCAATCGAGTTGAGCCAGTTATTCTCGGACTTCCTTTTATCCTTTTCTGGATTATTCTCTGGGTTTTTCTAACGCCCTTTATCCTGATGGCAGCTTACCGGCTCGAGAGAAAATTTGATGACCAGGAAGGGGCTGAGGCGAGATGAAAGCAGCTCTTCTGATTATTCTTGGAACCATTGTCCTCTCGGCTGCTCTCGGTATCTACGCTGGTAGCCGAGTCAAAATGAATCTTGAAAACTGGACGGTTGGCGGCCGGCGCTTTGGTGTCATCATCATGTGGCTGCTCATGGCTGGTGAAATTTATACGACCTTTACTTTTCTGGGCGCCAGCGGCTGGGCCTATTCCCGGGGCGCGCCTACCTTTTATATTCTTATCTACGGAACTCTGGCTTATACTGTTTCCTTTTTTATCCTGCCGGCTGTCTGGAAGGTCGGCCAGCGCCACGGTCTTCATACCCAGCCAGATTTTTTCATTCACCGTTATGAGAGTCGCTGGCTGGGTTTTCTGGTGGCAGCTATCGGCGTTCTCTGCATTCTGCCCTATCTTCAGCTTCAGCTCACTGGTCTGGGCTTGATTGTTGAGGTGGCCAGCGAAGGAGCGATTGGTTCGAAAACAGCCATTTTAATCAGTTTTATTCTCACCTGTCTCTTCGTTTATACCAGCGGATTGAGGGGAACAGCCTGGGTAGCAATCATCAAAGATATCATGATGATCGCCGCGGTGGGTATTGTGGGCTTTGGCATTCCCCATATTTATTTTGGCGGGTTCGGCCAGATGTTCCGGGCTCTGCTCGCAAAACATCCTGGCCATCTGACCTTTCCCGGAGCTTCGCCCAGCATGAACACTCCCTGGGTTATGTCCACTGTACTTCTCACCGGTCTCGGCTTTTATATGTGGCCTCATGTTTTTGCCTCGGCCTTCTCAGCCAAAAGTGCTGAAACGATTAAAAGGAATGCCATCATCATGCCCTTTTATCAAATACCCATTCTGCTTGTTCTCATGGTTGGCTTTACCGCGCTTCTTGTTATTCCTGGGCTTAAAAATGGAGATATGGCTTTTCTGGAAATTGTCTGGGTTACCTACCCCTCCTGGTTTTTAGGTTTTGTCGGCGCCGCCGGTGCGGTTACCGCCATGGTGCCTTCTTCCGTTCTTGTCCTGTTTGCGGCCACCTTGCTGGCAAAAAATATATATAAGGCTGTCCTAGCGCCTCAGGCCAGCGAAACCACGGTCCTTCGCCTTTCCCGAATCCTGGTTCTAATCATCATGGTGCTCGCTCTTTTCCTGGCCTTCTATTATCCTCAGGCTCTCGTTAATCTTTTGCTCATTGGTTATAATGGCGTCAGCCAGTTTTTTCCCGGCGTTGTCTTTGGCCTTTTCTGGAAAAAGGTCGACCGGCGAGCAGTCTTCTGTGGCCTGCTGGCGGGCTTTGGTCTAGCTGCGGCCCTCGTTTTCAGCGGCCATGACCCTTTCCTAGGAATGAATGCCGGGTTTGTTGCCCTAGTCCTAAATACCATTATTACCATCATCCTGAGCTTGCTCGCGCAAAAATAAATTGAAATAAAAAAATAGAAGCATGAGGTAAAAATCAAAGGTAAGAATAAGGAAAAATAAGAGCAAGGAATAACAAAATGGAACAACATATTAGATCCAACGACGGAAGGAATAAAAATATTAAAGCTCAAAGCATGGAAATTCTGAAACCCCGGATAATCAACGATTTGAAGAAAAAAGTCGCCACTTTGACTGATGAACTTATTAGCTGGCGCCGCGATTTTCACCTGCACCCGGAAATTGCCTTCGAGGAAAAAAGAACTCAGGAAGTAATTTACCGGTTCCTTCAGGAACTCGGCCTTCCTGTGCGGCGCACGGCTCAAACCGGGCTTGTAGCTACAATTCAGGGCAAAAGCGAAGGAAGGACCGTAGCTTTAAGAGCGGATATGGATGCTCTGCCACTCCAGGAAGAAGGTGACAAACCCTATAAATCGCTTAATCCAGGCGCTGCTCATGCCTGTGGTCACGATGGCCATATGGCCATTCTTATGGCGACAGCGAAAATACTGGCAGAAATAAAAGAGGACTTTCCAGGACGGATTGTTCTCATCTTTCAACCGGCAGAGGAGAGGCCGCCAGGAGGTGCGGTCAGAATGATCGAAGAGGGCGCTCTGGAGGGAGTTGGCGCTATTTTTGGCCTTCATCTCTGGCAGCCGCTTCCGACCGGAACAGTTGGCCTGGTTAAAGGAGCGATGATGGCTAATTCTGACGAAATTACTATTATTGTCAGGGGAAAAGGGGGCCATGGTTCCATGCCCCATCAAACTGCGGATCCCATCCTGGCGGCAGCTCAAATTGTCGTTAATGTTCAGTCAATTATCAGCCGCAATGTTGATCCCCTCAAGCCCTGTGTTATTTCCTTTGGAACTATTGATGGCGGCACTGCCTTTAACATCATCCCTGATGAAGTTCGCCTGAAAGGCACGGTGCGCACTTTTGAGGCCGGGGTTCAGGAGCTCGCCGAAAGGCGCCTGCGCGAAATTGCTGAGCAAACAGCCAGAGCTCTGGGCTCAACAGCCACCCTGGAATATAAAAAGGGCTTCCCGGCTTTAGTCAATTCTCCTGAAGCTGTTGACTTTGTGGCTGACGTAGCGAGGAATGTTCTGGGAGGAGATTGTCTGAAATCAATTAATCCGGTTATGGGCGGCGAGGATTTCGCTTATTATTTACAAAAAATTCCGGGTGCCTTCTTCTTTTTTGGCGCTGGCGATGGCTGCCCCTACCCCCACCATCATCCTGCCTTTGACCTTGATGAGCGCGCCCTGCCTTCAGCCACCCTGCTCATGGCCTCCCTCGCCCTCGCCTACTTAAATCATCCCTTATTCTGATTATTCTGATCAGTCTGATTTTATTCCAGTTGTTATTTTGAGAAACAATATAAGGCGTTGATGCATAGAAATGTTCGCATTTTATTCTAAGGAGGCGAGCGTGCGTAAATGACATCTCCTTTCTTAAAGGTCTAAGTCTTAAAATGAAAGCTTACGATGGTTCATTCCTCTCGATCAAATTGCAACCAATTTTTTACATCGGCAATAAGGCTGGTCTAAATATTTAGACTTTCATCTTTATTTTATTAGATTTTTTTAGACTCAAACTGGTTTTATCCTCTAGGGTTAAGCCGGTTTTCTAATTTATGGCTTCAATTTGAAAAGAATCTCAAAAGATTAGCCAATAAAAGTCTGTCTCTATTTAATATCCGGCTCGACAAATTTTCTTTTAATTCCATATTTTTTTAATTTATTAAAGAGAGTGGCTCTTGATATCTGAAGTTCTCTGGCGGTTTTTTCATAATCCCAATCCGTGGCCAGCAATTTAGACATAATCACCTCTCTTTCTAACCTTTCCCGGGCTTCCAGTAAAGTGGCTCCTGTCTCCTGAATCAGAAAAGATTTGGGTTCCAGACTTGTTTCCTTCAGGGAGAGTTCAGCTATTTCCCGGGAAATCACCTCTTCAGGGCAAAGAACAACTATTTTTTCGATTAAATTTCTCAATTCCCTGACATTTCCCGGCCACGAATAATTGAGCAGAACTTCCATGGCCGCCGGGTGAAAACGCATTAAATTTCTTTTTCTTTCTTCACAGAAATTTTTCAAAAAATGATTAACTAAAACTGGAATGTCCTCCCTTCTTTCCCTTAAGGGCGGAATATGAATCTTGATCACGCTCAGGCGATAATAAAGGTCTTCCCGAAAAGTTTTCTTCAGGACGGCTTCCCTGACATCCCGGTTAGAGGCAGCAATGATGCTGGTATCAACCTTGATTAACTCTCCGGAGCCGATGCGATGAATCTCTTCGGTTTCAATGGCCTGCAGCATTTTGGCTTGAAGCCGCCAGCTCATATCCGTAATCTCATCAAGAAAAAGGGTGCCCCGATGGGCCAGTTCGAACTGGCCAGTTTTTCTTTCAACGGCACCAGTAAAGGCTCCTTTTTCATGACCGAAGAGCTCAGATTCAATCAATTCTTCGGGAATGGCAGCACAATTGACGGTCACAAAGGGACCGGCTGCCCTCTTGCTTCTTAGATGAATAGCCCTGGCCACCAGCTCTTTCCCGGTTCCGCTTTCTCCTGAAATTAGAACCTTAGAATCACTGGCCGCTGCCTTTTCAATCAATTCAAAGATTTCTCTGATGGCCGCTGAAACGCCAACCATCTGGTATCTCTCCAGGGCATGTTTGAGCAGCGATTGCCTTTCCCTTTCCAAGCGGTATTTGGCCAGGGCATTTTCAATCGTTATCTGGATTTTCTCTATTTCTACCGGTTTTTCCAGAAAGTCAAAGGCACCCATTTTGGTGGCTTCAACTGCTTTAGCTATAGTGCCGTGGCCAGAAAGCATGACGACCGGAAGCGATGGCCTTTTTTCCAGAACTTTCTGGAGAACAGTCAGGCCATCCATGGAGGGCATGACTAAATCAAGAAGTATCAGGTCAATGGGCTGGCGCTCGATTAAGGTTAGGGCTTCAGCAGGATGAGGCGTGGTTAGGACCCGATACCCATAGTTTTGGAGCAAAGTGGAAAGGGAGGCCAGAACTTTCAGGTCATCATCAACCAGTAACAGGGTTCCCTTTTCTGAGTCCATTTATCTAACTCTCTTCTTAAAATCCTGATTGTAATATTTCTTCTTTCAGTTCAGCTGTTAATTTTTCGATTGAGACTTGAAGGCCGGGTTTAAGTTAAACCTCCTTTTGCCTCAAAAAATTTATAATCAAAAATATTTTGATCTAATTTTGCTTCCAGGGAAGGAAAATTGCAAATTTCGTGCCAATTCCGGCCTTACTATAGACAGAAATTCGACCACCATGAGCTTCAATAATTTTTTTAGTCATGGCCAAGCCCAAGCCCAGGCCCTCCTTCTTGGTGGAGAAATCTGGTTTAAAAATTTCAGGCAACAATTCATCAGGAATTCCCTGGCCGCTATCTTCAATTTCAATTTCTATGCCCTTTATCGCTTGAATGGATGAAGAATGAATCACTGTGGTCCTAACAGTTAATCGCCCCCCCTGAGGCATGGCATCCAGGGCATTGGAAATGAGATTGTTGAGGGCTTCGTCTAATTGCTCTTCATCGACCGCTATGGCTGTTGATTCGTTATCAAGATCCAGAACAAAATCAATTTTTCCCTGATAATAACCGATATATTTATTTACAATCTTCTGAATCAAGCTATTAATTTCCGTCGTTTTCAGATTCAGAGGTCGCGGGGCCAGAAGCTTCATCAGGATCCTGGTTTGCCGGCCAAGAACATTAATATCATCAAGAATGGATTGGAAAATTGACTGGATGACCTGGCGTCTTCCTTCATCCAGATTCCTGGAAGCCTCTAATTTTAAATTTTCTGCCTGCAATTGAATCGTGAAAAGCGAATTTTTCATCCGGTGGGCTATATCCTGGGCTTGATCAAGCCAGTCAATTTGAATCTTAGGAAGTTGGGCCAAGACCCTATTTTTTAATCTGAACAAATAGACAAAGAAAATATTGATTAAAACAAAAAAGAACATATGAGCAATAAATTTAGATCTGACGACGCCAGCTAACAATTCAGGTAAAGGCCTGGTTATTTTTTTCAAAAGATAAAGCTGCGAGGCATTGAGCAGGCCCACACGTTCATCTTGCTTACAGAGAGAATCAAAGTGGAGATTATACATGTCATAGTAATAATCTAATTTATAGTTAAAAATATTTTTCAGATTATAATTATAAATCGAAAAATTGGTAAAACCAGCCTGAACAAAGATATAATTTCTTCTGGTTTCATTCCCTAACCTGGCTACTCCCCTGACGATGGCCGGATAATCCACTTCAATTCGCTTAAGAATATTGAGGTGTCTGTCAAAGATGGTGACATTACCTACTGAATCACCCACCACGAGATGCGTCTCGCCATTTTCCGTGGGCAGAGGGAAAATTTCGCTATAAGAGACAGATTCGGTAAAAAGATCCTCGGTCTCTCCTGTTTGAGCCTCAATCAGCCTGATTTCACCTGGCTCGGGATCAATCTCCCGGTCGCAGCCTTTGCTGGCGATTATTTCTAACTGGCCATCACGGTCAATATCGAAACATTTAATCCACCCTCTCGTGTAATAGCCACCTAAGACGAGTCGCCAGAGAAGATTGCCCTGATTATCCAGAGTAAATATATAGCTATGGTCATCATCAGTGCCATTAGCTGAAACTCCATTGTGAGGAGCTCTTCCCATAACCACTATTTCTTTAAGGCCATCCTGATTGATATCCACCACCTCGAAGATATCAGGCATGCAACCCATGAGAAATTTCCAGCGAAGCCTGCCCTTGACTATATCCCAGACAGCGATGGCTCTGGGCAAACCCGAAAATCGGCTTAAAATAGCCATGATCATTTCTTTCTGGCCGTCATTATCTAAATCTTTAAAGCATGTTTTCCCCGGATATTGATCATGTTCAATGGGCTCATTGAAATTTAAAACTTTTTTTATCATTCCGATCGGATTATAGATAAATAGAGAAATATTACCTTCTTTAATCTTCAAAATAGGAATTTCAATTTCTTCATCATCATTAAGATTAGCGGGAGGAATGAGAAAATCATTAATCTCAATAAGGGTATCCAGAAAAAAGCTAAATTTATAATATCCAGCCGGCACAAAAGGGGAAAATAACTGGAGACTTTTCTGAGAAGGAAGATGCGGGGGTACATGAGTTGCCACCACATCTTCGTTTCCATCATTATCCAGGTCGGAAATAAAAACCTCCTGGCATCGGCCAAGAAGAGGGATGAGTTCAAAGGTGTATAAAGAAAAACTGGCCGGAGAAAAGGTTTTTATCAGGAGGAAGACCAAAATGACATTGATGATCACCCAGCCAGTTAGAACCGAGAGTTTTTTTCCGGTTAAATTTGATTTAACCTGCTTTATTTCTTCCATGAATCAAAAGAAGCAGCTATTATCTCACCGGAATTTATTCTTTCCAAGAAAATTTATAAAACAAATTTTACATAATTTTCAAGTGACACCCGAAATGGGGACACAAACATTTTTTAATTCAGGCTCTTCCTGGTTTTTAATGGGTAGACCTGAAGATTTTTCAATCTCCGACAGCCTATACAGAACCCGAAGCTAATTCCTTAAAGGCAAGTTGAAGCCATATATTGTCCATCTTGTGGATATTTCTCTAATCGTCATTAGCCACGATGAACTGGCCCAAATTGAATCCGCTGTTGAGTTCCGTAAAATCTATTATCTTTAGCCACGAGAAAAGTCTGAAGAACCTTAAAATTTGACTTAATTTTTCCTCAAAAAACGGGGTGGACGAAATCATTAGGCCGCTATTTCTGGTTATATCTGATCTTAGAATGCTGGATACTCTAATCCCGAATAATTAATTTACCAGAATAAGTAAATGAGGCATTGGTCTGGCCAGTTTTAATTTTGCCTGATTAAATATAATAATATCTCGCCAGCCACCAGGTTATCTGAGGCAAAAAGGGAATGGAGATAAGAAACTTTTATGGCTTTCGCGGCAATAAAAAAGGAAAAGAACAAGTCAATGATGAAGAATTAATGGAGACAGTTCGAAAAAGCCTCTAATGGAAGCTTATAGATTTCGCTACTCTCGCCGCTAACCGCTTAGCTCCTGGCCGCAGCTGCCTTCATCTATTAGCCAGCAGGTAGATAGCCAGAAAGGAGACAAGGGCCAGGCTGGCCATAATCTCAGGATTTATCCGGTAGATGGTATCGCCTGTCTGGTGATAGGCCAGGTGAGGCCCGTTGGAGCTGAAGCTCACAACGGGAATACCAAGACGGAAAAAGGGAGCGAAATCAGAGGAACGAACGCCAACCTCCCTGATAATTCTCATTCCCCTGATGATGTTTATCTCTTTGTTAGCTCTCTCCAGGATCTCTTTAAGCTCGGGTGGTTCAGCGCTTAATCCGCAGGAAGCCCCATCCCCTTCCCCGGTCATATCATAATTAAACATGGCCACAACTTTCTCGAAACCTGAAGGTAAATGTTGAGACAAATAGGTTGAACCCTGAAGCCCCATTTCTTCACCGCCGAAAAGGACAAACATAACCGACCTTTTTGGCCTGGGAGTTATCGCAGCTAACGTCTTGGCAACAGCCATAACAATAGCAGAACCACTGGCATTGTCATTAGCTCCAGGAAAGAGCAATCCCAGGTGCTGGCCACAATGGTCAAAATGCGCCCCGACAATGATCACTTCTTTTTTAAGCCCGGGATCAGAGCCTTCAACCCAGCCCATGATGTTGTAACCTATGCCTTCCGGAAAGTGACGGGAGGAAACAGAATAGCTCAGCCTGGATTTCAGGGGAAAAGAGATGGGTCGCTTATAAGTTTCCAGAGCCTTTTTAATCTCAGCTGAAGAGGAATTTATTTCTTTAAAAATTAAATCTGCGATCTTTTCGCTAATCATGGCAGGCATAAAATCGGCAAGCCAGTCGCCATTGGGATTAGCCAGGACATCAGGATAGATATAGATCAGACCTAAAGCTCCTTTTTCTCTGGCCACTTTCATCCGGGTGCGATGTTCATCATAAAACTGAAATTCCCGGCGAGCCGGGTCAGGGGTACCCCGAAAACAGAGAACAAATTTTCCTCTGACATCAACTCCAGCATAATCGTCATAATTAAGCTCAGGCGCAGAAATTCCCCAGCCAGCAAAGACCATCTCCGCCGTTTTCTGGCCGCTTGAACTGAAAAGGAGGGGCAGAAAATCGCTCCCGGGGTTAAGCTCTATTTCTTTAAATTCTTTCTGGCTACCCGGTCCAGCACTTGAAGCAAGATGGAGAGTCATCCGGGCTTCATCAATGATGGTATAAGGCGAAGGATAGGGTTGAAGATAGCCGAGGCGGGAGTCAAAAGGCCTCAGCCCCCACTCCTTAAACTTAGCTGCAGCCCATCGGGCAGCTCTGGTGTAACCTTCATGGCCGGTTAAACGACCGGCCATCTCGGGCAAGGTCATGATTTTAACCAGCTCATAGGGAAGAAGTGAATCAAAGGACCTGAGGGCTTTTTTAAGGTGAGGCTCAAGCTGCGGCGTGTCAGAGGTATCAGAAGCAGAAATGGTTGAAAAAATAAAAAAGATGGAAAGAAGGAGGGATAAAAATAAAAGCTTTCTTTTCTTCATGGGCTCTCCTCTTTAATGAGAATCAAGGCTAAAATTAATTTATATAAATCTTTTGTTTTTAAGACAAGTTAAAGCAAGAAGAGATGGCCATATCCTTAAAAATTGCGGAAATTTCTAAGCTCTTAACATGAATAATCAGCATTTTTTTTCATTAAGGGTCCTTCTCCTTCTAAGAAAGGAGAGGGTTGACAAGAGCTCTATTTTAGCCCATCTAAGTGACAAAAAACACAAATCTTTCTACCACTTTAGGCATGATTATATTGCACCCAAAATTTCATATTCGCCCGTTCTCAAGGGGGAAATTCATCCGCTCCGCGCCTGAAAAAGCAGTACTTTTTGCCGAAAAGCCTTCGAGCCCGATTATTTTTCCAGGGCAAGCAAAATGGAAGCGTTCGGGTCAAAGCAATAACGGATCAAGTCATTGTAAATTAATTCTCGATAGGGCCTGAGTAGATAACCCGAAGTGGGATCCTCAGGAAAATCTAAAAAGAGCTTATGAGAGACATAGCCTCGCAGCCCGCTATTTTTTAGCTGAAACATCAGAGTATCACCAAAACAATTGCCGGATTGCCCGGAAGGAACGCCAACTATTTTTGCTCCCAGCTTATAGAGCATAGACATCAGAGTATACCCCGAGCTATAAGTCCAGGCTGAGGAAATAACTATAATTTCAGGGGGCCGATAATAGTTTTTGTAGGCGCCGCTTTTATATTCGGCATAAAAAGTCGGAGTTAACTCGAGGTACTTCTCTGATTTAGTTTCACCTTCAATCAATCGCAGCGATTCAGTTTTAAAATGGGGGTCTTCGGCAAAATCATAATCTTCTTTAAGAAGGGTGATTTTTCTGCGCTGATTTATTTTCTCCAAAGAATCATTGGGGTAATTGGCAAAATAAAGGTCAGAATATTTTTTAACCGAGAAGGAAGTGGATATCCTGGTTATCTCTTCTTCCGGGAAAAGAAAATAGACAAGAATATTAGCCAGGAGGGAATTGCCGCCGCTATTTTTTCTTAAATCGACGATTAATTTTCTCGTGGATGCCCGTTTCATTTCAATGACCATTTTCCGGAAGAGCTCAGTTGCTGAGGGTATGGCAGCTATCAATTCATCCTGGTTTGCCGGAGGTTTTGTTCCATAAATCTGGCTATAAACTCTGGCCGCCTGGCCAGAGACCCAGGGTGTTCCCATTCTCTGAAAGAATTCAAAATTCTCACGATAGCTGAACATGCCATCAATGCGCAACAGGCAGACCTCTTTTTTCGGGTCAAGAAAAGCGTAAGCGAAATCTATTTTTTCGGTCGAAGGGACAATTATCCTTGAAGAAGCTTCGACGGGAATGGCTGGCCTGGCTTCTTTTAAAGAAATAAATAAGTTCTTTTCCTGCCCGGAGGGTAATTTCAGGGAAACCTCGAGGGGTTGATTAAAATCCCCTTCAGGCATAAGAAGAGCGAGCAGGCCCTCATCGGCGAGAAAACGGCAAAGATAGGTTAATAGTTGATATTCATTATCCCAGCCCACCAATGACTTGAGCCTGTCTAAAATCTGGCTCAGCGGGATGCAGTTAAGAGTTTCAAGTCTGGCCCCGATTAAATCTCTATGCTCAGGAAAATAGACCTTTTCTATATAAATACTTTTTTCAACAATATTCAGATCAAAAGGAAGGCCAGAACCGCTTTTAGCTGGCCAGGGAGGTAAAAGAAAGGTATGACCATCCTTAATCGAAGCCACGAAAGGAAGAAGATGAATAAAAAATTCTTTAATGGTCAAACCCTCTTCAGGAATTTTTAAAAGGGTTTCCTGAAAGCGGCGGTGGAAGGCTATTTTCCCGCCGCCCCGAAGATAAGGGTCGGGATGGCTCTTCTCCAGAATTTCGGCCAGTTGTCTCACATCTTCGATAAGAAGCTCCTTTTTGAGACGCATCGTTTCCTGACAGTAAAGAAAAGGCGAAAAAAGGTAAAAGACCGGGATAATTAAAAAGAGCTTCAGGCCACAAGGAAATGAATCTTTAACTCTGTTCCAAAAAGAAAAAATCATGGTCACATACTCCTACCTGATAAAAATACTAACTTTCTTAATACGAGCTTACTTAAATTTTGGTTCAAGTAAAATATTTCTTTTTTTAATTTAGCTAGCTCGAAAGACATAATTGTTTTCACCATTTTACGGTAAAAATCGATTCAAATTAAAATTTACAGGAATTTTTTCTGGACCGGCTGGAGGCAGGGCTCTCCGGCCCTGGCTTATCAGACTCAACGAAAAGACGGCTAATCGAAACCAAAGCAGTTATAAACAAATTTTAAAATTCATGGGCTTTCATGATGGTTATCGCCAGGTCAAAAGCGATAGAAATAAAAGCAAATAAAAGCAATAGAAATAGCACCCAGGTTCAGCCACCTTAATTTTATAGTCTAATTTTAATTATTTACCTCTTCCAGCTTTTTAATGGATAAACCTGAAGAATTATCCATCTCCAACGGCCAAGATAGAAGGCGCCGATAATTCCTGGAGCTTCCGAGTTCTGTGTGGGTAAACCTGGAGAATTAAAGGCCTCTGGAGAGCCTCCTTGTGAGCTCTTTTAAACGAGCTTTAAAAGCAAAATGTCTATGTGGCTCTCATATCCTATTAATTTTCTTTTAATTAGCCTTATGGGCAATAAACCCCGCTGAAATTAATTCCCTGAAAGGTACATCCAAATCTCACATTTTTGCCCACAAGAAAATCGAAAGAACCAAATTTCTTAAAGACAAGTTGAAGCCGAATATTTTTCTTCTCAGCGGTATTTCCTTAATCGCTTTCGGCAATTATGATTTAACATGGATTCCATCCGCAGTTGAATCCATAAAATCTATCATCTTTAGCCTTAAATTTAGCTATATAAAAGTCTGAAGAATCAATTACTTTTAAAAGAAAAAAAAGCGGATGGCGACAAAGATCAGGAAAAGGCCGTAAAGAAGTTTGACCCTGTTTCCCGGCAGCTTGATATTAATTTTGGCTCCAAAAACTGTTCCCAGAAGCAAGCCAGCCGCAAGCAGCGCAGCCATACTGACATCGAGGGTTCCAGCTTTGTAATAATAAATAACTCCAGGTAAACCAATAGGGGGAAGCAGAGCAGCCAGCGATGTGGCAATGGCCCTTTTGGGGGGATAATGAAGGAAAAGGACCAAGAAAGGGACAATAATATTGCCTCCACCAATGCCAAACATCCCGGCCATTAGGCCAGCCAGAAGACCTATGGCGATGAGAGCAAGAAAATGGGGTCGTGGCCCATTGTTTTCGTCAGGTTCGGGCTCAGGGAGAAAGCTTTCCCCACGGAATTTTTTGAGTTTTTCAAGGGGCTTAATAAAGGTCCAGCTCACATAAAGGCAAAAAATCGCGTAAAGCCGGCGCATGACTTCAGCTTGCAGGGCGTGGGCAAGCCAGGCCCCGAGGATAACCGACATTAAAAGGCCTGTTGCCAGAAAGGCGGCGGCCCTGAGATCAACAATCCTGGCTCGATAATAGGCCAGAACACCCAGAATGCCCACAGGCAGCATGATAGCTGCCAGCGACGTTCCGGTAGCTTTAACCAGGGGGAAGCCGGCAAAAAGAACGAGAGCCGGAACCATGACGATGCCGCCACCGATGCCGAAGAGACCGGCAAAGATGCCAGCAATAAAGCCAATCAGAATAACCAGAAATGAGTTCATGTTGTTCATTATACCAAAAAGAAAGACCTGCCTTCTGAAATTAATTCAATACTATCGTTCAGCCGGCTTTCTCAGGGGCAAAAAGAAGAAATCTTCAGGCATTTCTTAATGGTGCTGGAATAATAATTCTTGTTGCCTTGAAGTTCATCAGGCAGTGTCTCAGCCGTTAACCTGCAGTTTACTTTCACCAGAATCTTAATTTTCATTTTTCAATTTACTCTCTCAGACTTTGCCGGAATCTCCTTTCCCTTCTCTTTAAAAATATTACTTTTGTAAATTATATTTTCCCTGATATATTTTCCCTGAAAATGGAAAGGTAAAACAGAAGTCAGGTCAAAGCGGGAAGCGACTCCTTGCCGCAGGCAAGACCATGAGGTCAGCTGGAGATTTTCTGGCTTTTTCTTGAAAATAAAAGCATGGCAGGAAAGAATAAAGAAAGATAATAAGATCAATCGGGCTAAAAATGGTTTGTGTCCCCATTTCCAAGATAGTTTATCCGGGGAAAAGTCTGGGTTACTGGGAAGGAAAAGCCATTTTTACCGATGAAGGGCTGCCAGGTGAGGTGGTTGAGGTTGAACCCAAAAAAATTAAGAAGAATTATCTTGAAGGCATAACCAGAGCCATTCTCCAGGCTTCGCCTCAGCGCCGGCAGCCGCGCTGTGGCCATTATCGAGCCTGCAGCCCCTATCAAATTATGGATTACGCTTTTCAGCTGGAGATAAAAAAGGAGCAACTCCGGGAAATATTCAAACGCCAGCTTCACTTTGATCTTCGCTCGCTGACCGTTATTCCGAGCCCCTTAATCTGGGAATATCGCAACCGGGCTCATTTCCACTTAATCTGGCTGAAGGACGCTCCGGTTCTGGCCTATCATCAGCCCGGCGAGCTCACTGCCTTTATGGCCGTCGATAAATGTTATCTTTTGCCTGAAAAGGCCAATAAAATTTTAGAGCAGACTTTAAAGATCCTTCAGGCTGGCAATTTAAGGGAAATAAAAGAAATTGAAGTCCGATACAGTTTCACTTCAGAAGATTGTCTGATAATTTTCTTTATAGAAGAAGATGCATCGGGCCAGACCTGTTTTCTTTCTTCTGATAAAGATTTTCTAGAAAATTTCTCGTCAGGAGCGGCGGAAACGGCTCTTCTTTCTTTTAAAAAAGCTCATATTCCCTTAAAAAAAGATGGAGGCTTCTGGAATTTCCCCTGGCCTAAAGAAAAGGAGAACTGTTTTTCTAGCCTCGAATGCAAAAATTCCTTTTCCCATAGGGATTTCTCCCCCGAAAAAATTAGCAGCCGGGATGGCAGCCATAAGATTAACATGACTCAATTAGATAATCTTCTGGATAGGCTCAGGAAAAATTTGAGCTGCCTGCCTGTAGCCGGGGCTGTGGTTATTATCCGCAAAGAAGGGGGAGAGGAAGAACATCTTCTCTCCGGTCAGCCCTGGCTCCGGGAAAAAGTTGAAGGCACAAGCTATGCTCTTGGAGCCCGGACCTTTTTCCAGGTGAATGTTCCAATTTTGAGCCAATTAATAAAAGATTTAAAGGCGATTATCCCTCTGAGCGGCCAGGAAAAACTGGCAGACCTCTATTGTGGTGTCGGTACCTTCGGTCTGGCTTTAGCTTCTCAGGTGGCGGAAGTTTATGGAGTTGAGATCCAGGCCGAAAATATTGCTCTTCTCAAAAAAAATCTCGAAGAAAATGGAATTGAAAATTTTAAAGTCATGGCTGGTCCAGCCTTTCAATGGGCTCAGAAAATATTAGCTTTTGATCTGGATGTGGTCATCGTTGACCCTCCACGGCGAGGTCTGGAGAAAATGGTGGTTAAGGCTCTGAGTGAATCCCCCTGTCATTACCTTATCTATCTTTCCTGTAATCCTGCCACTTTAGCCCGAGATTTGAACGAGCTTCTCAGAGCCTATGAATTAAAAGAGGTCCGTTTCTACGATTTCTTTCCTCAGACTCCTCATATTGAGACTCTGGCCATCCTTCAGGGAAAGCCCCGCTCAGGATAACAGAAGGCTGGGAAACACAAATGCATGCATTTTTACGGAAGGAAAAAAGTATGAAGAAAGAAAGAAAGAAAGAAAGAAAGAAAGAAAGAAAAAAAAGAAAAAAAGAAAAAAAGAAAAGAAGGAAGAAAAAGAAAGAAAAAATGAATGAATGAATGAATGAATGAATGAATGAAATGACACAAGAACATAAGGAAAAATAAACAGAAGGAAAGGAGAAAAAAGAAGGAAGAAGAGTGAATAATTGAGCTGGTGATTAAATAATGCAAAAAGAGGGCTTCTTCAGATTTTTGATGGTTGGACATAAAGAATTATCAATCTCCGATAGCATCTACAGAACCCACAGATAAGTCCTTAAAGGCGAATTGAATCCGAATATTGTGCATCTTTGGATATTTCTATATTCGTCTTCTGCCACGATGAACTTGCCGGGATTCAATCCCCTGTTGAGTGCCGTAAAATCTATTTGCTACAAAAGAGTCTGAAGAGTCAGAAAAGAAAAAAGAAAAGGATAATGGAAAGGGACAAGGATAGAGAAAGATAGATGGCAAAAATAAAAGATAAATGAAAGACATTATTTTTGATTCAAAAAATTTAAATAAAAATCCGGGCTGACTTTTATTCTTGAATTTGCCAGCATAAAATTTCAGGGAAATGAGGTCAAAGATAATAGGGATTAATTTGAAAACAAGTTAATGACTCATTTCAAATTAAAGCTTTCATTCGCTGATAAATTTTTCTTATTTTAAGTTTTTCTTATTTTTTCGGCAGGAGACGGCCAGCAAGCTGACCGCAGGCAGCCTGAATATCCAACCCCTTGGAGCGGCGCAGGGTGACTTTCACCCCTTTTTCCACAAGCCATTGCCTGAAAGAAGCTATAGCTTCAGACTCTGGTCTTTTATAAGGTAGTCCGGGAACAGGGCTGTAGGGGATAAGATTTATTTTCGCCTGAAGCCGCCGCGCGATTTTCGCCAGCTCCAGGGCTTCGCGAGATGAGTCATTGACGCCAGCAAGAAGGACATATTCCAGGGTAATCATTCTGCCTGAGGCCTGAGCATATTCTTCACAGGCTGAGAGAACCTCCTCGAGAGAATACTTACGGGCTAAAGGAACCAGCCGCCGGCGCAGTTCATCGTTGGGTGCATGAAGGGAAAGAGAAAGATTTATTTGCCGGCCCAGCTCTTTAAGTTTTTTTATCCCTGGAACCAGGCCGCTGGTGGAGACGGTTATGCGGCGGGCTGCAACGCCCATTCCTTCCGGAGAATTCATTATTTCAATAGCCCGGGCCAGAGCCGGAAAATTATCCAGAGGTTCGCCCATGCCCATGAAAACAAAATTGGTCAGAGAAAATTCAAGGTCATGCCGGACAAAAAGAATCTGGCCGGTGATTTCGGCGGGCGAAAGATGGCGGATGAATCCAGGCTGTCCGGAAGCACAGAAAACGCACCCGAATTTACAGCCGACCTGGGTGGAAAGACAAAGGGTCCGTCGCTCACCTGAAGGGATGAGGACTGTCTCCACAAAATTATGATCATGTAACCTGAAAACATATTTTTGCGTTCCATCGCTTGATTGATAACAGGTTTCAAGCTCAAAGGGCCGGAGCAAGAAGAGAGCCTCAAGCTTTTGGCGAAGGGAAAGGGGAAGATCTGTGGCTTCTTCCCAGCTTGAAAGACCTTTCTGGTAGATCCATTTAAATATCTGGCGCGCTCTATAAGCTGGTTCCCCCAGACGGGCGAGCTCCTGAGTTAATTCCGTCAGGCTTAAATCGCCAATAAATCTTTTTTCTTTTGGCTCCCTCATTTTAGCCCACGAAAAATTATCCTGAAGCCTGAAAATCAGGCCATCGGCCTCATCTTTCTTTATTCAAATAAAGCTTCCTTTTTAACTGATCTTATAGCCCTCTTCTTATTATTTTAATTTTTTATTTTCAGCTTCGCCTGATTCAAACTGAACTCAAATCGAGGGGCTGAGGCTCCATCGCTCAAGCCTGAAAAATTTCGCCTGGGCTTCATCTATTTTATCTTTTCTGAATACCTGAAGGTGGCTCAGGCACTTGCGGATTTTCATGCCTTCTTTTCCTGATTGGAAACTTTTTTGTAGGGCACCGGGATATACTGAACAGAAGGCCTCTGGGGTGCGGCCTGGGGGTAAAGCTCCATCAGGGAATATATCTCTTCAGGCATATCGCAGGAGACAGGAAGCCCCAGTTTCCTGGCCTCCTCACAGGTTATGGGATAATCATGGGTCCAGCGGCCTTCGGTCAATATGGTCGCCAGTTTTTCAGCCTGCTCGCGGTCAGCCCGGCTGGCAATAAGTTCCGTCACGAATTCTCTCATCTGACGCAGAGCCTTTTCAGCCACATCAGCCAGAATCAAGGTCCGATCATCAATTTCGCTGATGGGTTTTTCCTTAACAACCTTGAGAATGGAGGCAGCTGGAAATTCGCCCAGCTGAGGGTCGACTGGCCCCAGAACAGCATTTGCATCCATGACAATTTCATCTGCCGCCAGACAGATCAAGGTTCCGCCGGACATAGCATAATGAGGGACAAAAACTGTGACCTTACCTTTATGACGGATCAGAGCCAGGGCGATCTGCTCGGTCGAAAGAACCAGGCCGCCGGGCGTATGAATGATAAGATCTATGGGCATATCTTCAGGGGTGAGGCGGATAGCCCGCAGAACCTGCTCGGAATCATTGATATCAATATATCGCATCAAAGGAAAACCAAGAAAACTCATCCTTTCCTGTCGGTGAATCAGGGAGATGACCCGGGACTGACGTTTTACTTCCAGGCGGCGCATCAAGGCTAGGCGTTTGTTTTCCAGGATTTTTCTTTGAATAACAGGCATCACTGAAACGATGATCAGGAAAATCCAGAAAAGACTCCATAAACTACCCATCTCAGTATTCATCCTTCCCTCCATCCCCCAGATGGGGACACAAAATTTTTTTCTCTTTTCTAATGATTTTCTTTATTTAAAAGATTTTTTGGCCATCGCTTTCCTGGCAAGCTACTTTATAAATTTCTTCTCGGATAAATTCATTTTCCCAATTTTAAATTCTTCTAACTACCCAGTTCAGATTGTCGAAACCGAGCCAAATTAACGGCTTAATATTGGCACAATTCAGGCCACAATTCAACCTTATATTGGCTTTTCCGTAAAAAGTGTGGCTTTTTTGAAATTATCGAAGCTGTATTTATTTTAAAACCAATAATTTTTTCCATATAAAACGAGGAATAAATCCAGTTTGAAAGGGAATGACAATCTTTTCCTGTCTTATCCTTTAAAAAAGAAACAGGGTAAGAATTCATAAGACTCCACTTTTCCCTGAAGAAGAGTTCATAAAGACAAAAAGAAAGCCAGTTATTCAAGATGAAAAATGCTTGAGATAACCATAATTTTTAGTGACGAGCACATTTTTTTAATCCATCTGGCTTAATCTCTTAATATTAATTGATAATAATTGATAAATTGATACTAACCGATGATAAATTTCTCATCAATAGCAGATTCTGGCTGATCCTTGCAGGCATCCAGTTTATCCGCTTCTCACTTTATCATCCAGTCATTATCATCAACGAGGATCAGGCTGGCTAACCAGATAGCAAAAGAGCTCACATGAAAGATTTAAAAGCAAAAGCCTTTATAAAATGATTTTTGTCGACGGCAAAAATTCTTTGTCAAAAAATGTTTACGTCCCCTTTCAGGAGGACAGGGGAATTCGCAGCGTCGGGGCAATAAATATAAATAAGGCCTCTGTAACGCCCTCGATCCAGGCCAGAGGCATTGGCCCTGACAATTATTCTTGATTTCCCGATTCCTGAAGCCGGTTCAACCAGGAGCCAGTCGCTATCTGACTCAGCCCACCAGCGAAAGGGAAAGTTTTCAGAAAAAGAAAGAAAGGCTTCCTTTTCCTTAATTCTTATAGCTCTGGAACCGGCAAAGACGAAAGAAAGCTCTGACGGGAAGACACTCATCTTTATTTGATGGAGAAAATTACCAGCCTCGGTGCTGTGGGCGTTCATTTCAGCTTCATTTTTCGTAACTCTCTCAACGACGATCCCTCGCGCAAGATCCTTCAGCCCGCCGCGAGCATTGATTATCTCGCAAGCTGCAGAAAGCCATTTTTCTATGCCGGGGAAATCGGGATGGTGACGAGAATTGTTATCAATGGGAAAAAGAATATATTTAGCTGCCCAGTAATCAAGCGCCACAGGATCCTGGCTGGCCAGAAGCTGGTTAGCCCGAAAAGTCGTTGAGGCAGGATAGCCGGTTAAGGAGCTATGGGAAACCCAGATGGCATCAATTATATTCAAGACCGGGGTTATAACTGAGACCACCATTTTGCCGCAAGTTTCCCCGAGACCGGCATAGTGACGATAACTGCTATAGCCATCGGCCATGGAAACCAGGCCATAAAAATGCTTTAAACTGGCTGTAATTTCTGAGCCGCCTGTATCATGATGCTTGAGAACAGGGACATTGATCAGCTTGAGATTTGAAGAATAGCCTTTCCCCTGCCACAGGCCTTCTCGCAATTCGACACGATGACCGAGGGCGGTGGTAAAACAAGGGTAGGAAACATTTTCATAGCGCCGGTAACCATTGGTGACATGATCATCGGGACCAATGAAAATTCCCATGATCGGATCAAGGAGGAAATAGGAGACCCTCGGGTCACAAAAAATATGGTCTACAAGATAGATAAAACTGTGTCTTTCGTCATTCGCATTGGCCCGGACGGTTGCATCACCGTAGGCCGCGCTGGTATTGCAAGCCAGGCTGCCCCGACCCTGACCATTTTCAATGATAACGATTTCCCCATTAAATCCATCGGGATGATCAAGAATGCGTTGAATCAGGCCACGAATGAGATCGCTGTTGGTACAGCCCCGATATTTCCATTGGGCATTGACTTTAATAAGGACAACATCGTCCCGGGAAATTAAACCCTGAGGCCCGGCCAGATAATGGTAAGTCTCAGAGCGGTAAAATTTTAATCCAGAATCAGCCATTAAATAGAGCAGAGAATCAAGACCGAGATGTAAATTGGGATTAGCGGGATTATAAAAGGGATTATCAGGAATATTCTTGATCCAGAAAAGGTCATTAGAAATGGCTGGTCCAGGAAATTCTCCCGGCCTTAGCCTCGTGATTAATGGAGAGACAATCCCTCCAGCCAGAAGGCGGATAAATTCTCGCCTTGTCCACTCTGGAGAGGACCGCTCATGACGTGTTGACCGATTTTTTTCTTTCTTCATAAAAAAATCCCTTCATTTTCTGCATATTTATTATAATTCTTTTATATCAAAAAGCAAGTCTATGTATGGGGTCCAGACATCAATGTCACTTTTAACCGGGATTTTTTCTAGTCAAATGCTCTTTTTGTGGGTGTCTGTAGCTTGTAGCTCAAGTCGTCTATATGGCTGGAAACTTAGAATTGTCTTAGGCGAAAAGAGATTCGTGTTCACAACTGCAGGAATGATTATAATGTGTCACTAATGTATCTGAACCTGCACATTCTGTAGGTCCTCTTTGAAAATCTATTTGGAAAAATAGAAAATTAATGAATCTTATTCGTAAATTAAATGAAAATTATTTAGATATGACTTTCATATAAATTTTACATCTATTTCAATTTGCCGGATTTAATGTGCTGACTGATCAATGAACATTTAAATTGGTTCAGGCCCGGTCTGATTCCTTCTCCTTTATTAGTCTGGGCTGATGAAAAACAATAGTGGTCCAATTTTTCTCTTCGAACTAAAATTTTATGATTGCCCCAATAAACCTTAATCAATGAAGATTAGAGGAAAAACTACCGGTTTCAACAATGGTCCTTAAATTCTTATCGAAATTCTCACAACTCGTCACAATTACAAAAAAACTAATTACATTAAAAACTGACATGGGTTGAGGAGAGAAAGAAAGCGATCACCGCCAGGATGATGGCCTGAAGCTCAAGCTCACGGGGATGAACAGCCTCAGCTACATCCAGAGCACAATGATGATAATCAAAATATTTGTGAGAATCTGGAATGAGGCTACCCGGAATTGCACCTTGCTCGACAAGAGGAGCAATATCGACTCCACCCCCTCCATTTCTAATCCAGTGAAGACCCAGTTCACGCAGCACCGGTTCAATTAAGAGCAAAGGTTTAAGTTCTTCCTGCTTCCGGCCAAAGGCTAGGCCGATGGGCAGAAAACCGCCCCGGTCCTGCTCGATGGCAACCAGGTGCCTTTCCCCTTTCCTGGCCGGCGAGCCAGCATAGGCCCGACCACCGGTTCCACCAAATTCTTCATCCATGAAAAGAACAGCCCTGATAGTTCTTTCAGGCCTGATCCCGGCTTCCTTGATCAATCTCAGAGCTTCTATAACAGTCGCACAGCCAGCGGCATCATCGTGGGCTCCCTGGCCCAGATCCCAGCTATCAAGATGGGCTCCAAGTAAAATAATCTCCTCCGGTTTCAGGTGGCCTGTAATCTGACCGAGGACATTGGCTGAAATAGCTGGCGGTAAGAAGTGACAGCTTAATTCAAGCTTCAACTCTAAATCCGGATCCTCCCTGAGCCACTGGCTCAGGCGTTCTGAATCCATGGGGCTTAAAGCAGCGGCCGGAATTCGGGGATAATTTTCATCGTAAATCATTAACCCTGTGTGGGGATATTCATGCCGTCGAAAGGTAAGGGACCTGGTAAGAGAAGCCACCGCACCGAAACGTGCGGCCTGAGAAGGACCTCTTACCCGAAATTGAGCCGCCTGGCCGTAGGCAGCAAAGCCATCAAGAAATGTCCTGTCCATCTCTACATTATAAAAGACAATTTTTCCCCGGACCTGTTCTTTTAAAGCTTCAAGCTCCTCCAAAGACCTGACTTCGAGCACCCTGGCCTGCAAACCACCTTCTGGTGCGGCCACACTATTACCGAGAGCGCAGATGGCCAGTTCTTTTATACCGACCTTTTGGCTAATTAGCTGGGCCCTCTCCTTTTCCCCTCTCACCCAGCGTTTGACCTCGACCGGTTCCTTCTTCACCTGGTCAAAACTTAATTCCTTCATCAAATTGAAAGTCAATTCTACAGCTTGCTCAGCCTGAGGGCTTCCGGTCAGCCGGCCGCCCACAGAAGTAATGATTTTTAAAAATTCGTAGGCCTTCTCTTCTTTAAGGCCTATTTCTTTAATCCGGCTGGCAATTTCTCTTAATCGGCCAGGAAAGAGTGCTTCCCTTTCTTCACTCTGAGGAGAAAAAATAGGGACAAAGGCAAAAATTAAAAGAGCTGAAAGGAGAAACCAGCTCAGAAAGAAGGCAGCCGAATTTAATTTCCTACTCAATTTTCTCCAGCAAAATTTCTGGAAATAAAGATTGAATTTAATCCATCTCATCCTGTTTCGCCTCATTCCATCATGACCTTAATTTAAATCCGGATAAGCTTTATAACCTGATTGCCATCATTAAATCAATTTTTGAATGTATTGAAAATTTTAAAAAAGCTAAATTCGCCCTCAAATCAATCCGAAAGATGATTAAAAATGAAAAAAGCCAGATAGCTGGCCATCTATCTATCGATAAAAAAATTCAGCTTAAACTTCTCTTCTAACTAAAGATTATTTAAATAAAGGTTCATTCATAATTTAAATCAGATCTTAATTTTCCTTTAATTTAAAATTGAGCTTCAGTCTATTAAGAAGAAAGATTCTTCAGTTCAGCTTCCACTACCTGGCTCTGCGGCAAAATTCTAAGTTTTTTAGTTTTCCGGAAAATTCAGGTCGAACTTATTTAAGAATTCTGTTAAGATAAAATCCGGTGATTCGATTGTTTAAATAGCCAGGTAAGATGGAAGTCGAAATTCAGTCGCCACCTCTTTATCGGGAGGAACAGACTTTTTCCCAGCCCTGGTTGAAATTCCTTTTAATCGTTCCGGCCATTTTTGTCTGGTTTATCTTTTTTCAACAGATAATCCTGGGCAAACCCATAGGCAGGAAGCCTGCTCCTGATGCTCTGGTTATAATCCTGACTCTTCTCATAGGCCTGGGCTTGCCTCTGCTTCTTGGCCGCACGCGGTTGATTTTAGAAGTGCGGCCAGAAGGTTTTTATTACCGGTTTATACCCTTTCAACGACGCTGGCGCCGCCTTCTCTGGAGCGACATCAGCTACTATGAGAAAATAAATTTTTCGGCCTTTAAAGATTTTGGCGGCTACGGCCTCAGGTCTCATAAAGGCGAAACCGTTTATATCATTCAAGGCAACAGGGGCCTGAGGTTTTATCTGCACAATGGTCGAAGAATTGTCTTCAGCTCCGGTCGGGCTGATGAACTTTTCCAGATTCTTAATTCCTTTTGCCGGCCATAGAATCAGGCTACAGCCTTTAAGCTCCGAAGAAAAGTTTCCTCCAATCGGCCTGCCTGGAATCACGCTCGTGATTCCTTGAAAACAGTGCTTTTTATGTCTAATGATTGAAAAAATCAATTTTCGGCTCTCTGGCCAGAATAAGTTCACTTATCACCCTAATAGCACCTCTATTTTTCAAAAAAATTTAAAGAGCCTCGAAATTTAAAAGGTTTTAAATGCATTTTAAACTGGAAGAATTGCTTATTCCCAGGCTGAACTTTAAAAGGGTAAAGATAATCTTTATATTAATCATAGTGCCTCCTTTTTGGCTTTAGCTTGTCTTGAGAGCTAAATATGAATATAAATTAGTTTTCACTTTGATTCGGGTTAAAAAGGTGAAGCCATGAAAAAGAAGAAGCTCTGGCTGATAATCCCAGCCTGCCTTTTCTCAGGATTATTTATAATTTCATCATCATTTTTATTTTCACCAAATCTGGGCTCCTTTCCTCAGCTTCCTCCTGAGTCTCTTCAGTCTCCCTCGCCTCTAGAGCAGCTGGAAAGCCTGATTGATGTCTGGGATAAAGGTGATTTTTTAGTGGCCCTTAAGGGATTTGAGCGCCTCCTTTCAAGCTCAACCGATGAGGCAATTTTCGAAAGAATTGCCCTGGTGACAGGTTCTCTTTTTAAGATAACCGAATTAGCGCCTGATGGTCGCCAGCCTCGCTTTTCTCTGGATGGGCAATACCTGGCCATTGATTTCGGCCCTCGCGAGGATCCAGGAATTCTCATTTATAAGACCGGTCAGAAATACGAGAAAATAGCCGAAATAAAAGGCACCAAAGGCACCTTTTCCCCTGACGGCTCCATTTTTGCTTACTTTAAAATACCGCCAACTCAGGAAATAGCTGAAATAAGGAAGCAACTGGCACAGATGAACCTCTCCGCCAGCCCTGATCGGGCCAGAGTATCTGTCCTTCAGGCCCGCCTGTCCTTAGCTGAAGCCAGAGAAGCGAGGCTGGTTTTAAGGGAGCTGCCTGGTGGTGAAGAAAAAGAACTTGATCTTGGTTCTTTACTTAAAGGTGATTTCATTTTCAGTCCTGATGGAACAAAAATTTATTTAGTTGCCTCCCTTCCCGCTGATAATGCTTCCACTCAAATTTACTCCCTTTCCCTGGCTGGAAATACTTCTCCACCAGCGATTACTCCTATCACCTCCGGACCGGGATATAAAATAAATCCAGTAGCTGTTCCTGGAAACCGCTTTCTGGTCTATCAGAACTTCCCCTCTGATCCTTTTTCCAGGCAGGCTCTGGCCTCAGGCGCAAGAGGCGATGAGGCTCAATCAGCGACCAGGCCTCAGGAAGGGTCTGCCGGCGGGGCACAGACACCAGGCCTCGCCCCAGGTCAATTTTCCCGTCAGCCTGCCCGGTCCTTTTCTCTCCTCGACTTAAATAACGGCCAGATAAAAACTTTTGAGGGTAGCTCAGTCGTTGTGTCACCTCCTGGCGACAGCCTGGCTTATCTTAAGCGAGAAGGCAATGAAAATCTTCTTCTGTTGATAAAGCTCGACGAAAATTTAACTCCAAAAGTAATTAAAAAGGCTTCGGCGCCGCTGGCTTCCCCCGCCTTCTCACCTGATGGGAAACAGATTGCCTTTGAAATGTCAGTTGATGGTAATAATGAAATTTTCCTTATTGACCTCGAAAGCCACAAAGAGAGGAGAATTACCCGGGAAATTCAGCCTGACCGTCAGCCGCGTTTCCTTTCGGCCGATAAAATCATCGCCTTCAAGGGCGAACCCAGGCATAGCCGCTCCTATCTTTATGACCTCAAAACAGGAAAAACATTGCGCCTTGTCCACAATGATACTATCCGCACCATTGTGCCTGAATACGAATGGGCCATTCATCCCCGGGCAGAGGCTATGGTTGTGGTCGCTGATTACGATGGCGATACAATTTCGCCTGAAAGAGGTGTTTATCTTGTCAACCTTTCTCAACGAATTTCCCGGGAGGAGCTCCTGGCTCGCCTAAGAAAGCAATATGAAGCTGAGCGAGCGCTTCGGGCTAAGGCTGAGGAATTCATCCGCCCCCTGGCGCCTCAAATTAAAGAAATAATTGCTCGTATTTCCCGGCGCCGTCTCTTTGAATATCAGAAAACTCTCTTTGACTTTGATTCCAAGCATGTAACCCAGCCCGGTAATCTTAAGGCCATCGAATACCTCCAGAGAACCCTGGCCTCCTTTGGCTATGAACCTGAACTCCAGTGGCTCCCAGATCGGCCCTATAAAACAGCCAATGTGGTGGCTATCCTTAAGGGAACTGAAAATCCTGACCTGTATTACCTTTTATGCAGTCATTTTGATTCTGTGGCCCGGGGTCCTGGAGCTGACGATAATTCTTCATCAACGGCTGTGCTTCTCGAAACAGCCAGAGTTCTGGCTCGCCATCCTCTGCCTTCAAGCTTAATTTTTGCTGCCTTTACTGGCGAAGAGTCAGGCCTGTGGGGGAGTCGTGAGTTCGCCCGTCTGGCCAGAGAAAGAAAGCTTCAGGTTCTTGGAGCCATAAACAACGATACCATTGGCTGGACAGAAGACCATCGCCTTGATAACACCATCCGCTACGCCAACAGCGGGCTGAGGGATCTTATGCATGCGGCTTCCATCGGTTTTTCCCGGATGGTTACCTATGATTCGCATTATATCCGCTCCACCGATGCTGTACCTCTCTTTGAAGCCTTTGGTAATGTCGTCGCCGGGCTCGGTTCTCATCCCGTGCTGGGCAACCCCTATTACCACACTGAACAGGATCGCCTGGAAGTGGTCAATCAGGAGCTTATTGAAGAAGCCACCAAATTCATGGTGGCTTCGGTCATCATGATGACCTCCAGTCCCTTGCCTGTCCGGGACGTTAAAGCTTTGTTGAAAGAAGATGGCTCAGTTGAGATAACCTGGGCCCCTAATCCGGAGAAAGGAATTGCCTACTATCTGGTTACCTGTCAGTTAGGCGATAAGGGACAGATTATAAGCAAAAAGGTAGAGCAAACGCGGACTTCTTTCCAGATTAAAAAACTGGTAAAAGCTTCATCTTTGGAAAAAATCGATGCGTCTTCAGGCAAGATTCATTTAAAAATTTCAGTTAGGGCCGTTAACCGCCGTGGCTTGCCAAGCTGGGATGAAACTGTAATCATTCTTTAACTTTTTAATTTTAACCAATTTCAGAGTCAGCAACGTCTCTTCAAAATAGTGAAGCAAAATATTGGCTTTTCGCCCGTCATATTAAATTTTTTTCAAAAAAAGGCTCTCCTATGTTCTTTATTTTTAGCTCTTAATTACCTGTTAAAATCAGGCCTTGCTCAAATGTGAATTGAGGGAAAAATGAATTCCGGGATAAATATCTTTTTATTTCAATTTTAAAGAGAAAAGCCGCTGTTTTCCAATCAGGGGAAAAACTAAAGGTCAGGTCATATTTAAATTTAATATGGACTAATGGCTGTATCTTTTCTGCCGAGAAAAGTTTTGACTCCAGACGAATAATATTAAATCCGTCGTTAATTTTTATTGATTTTACTTTAACATTGTTGATAAAAATATCCTCTTCCTGGCTGTAATTCCCGTACCAGTGCAAATGGCCGAATTCAAAGGGTGAATAAAGATTTATCTGAATTATTTCCCCCGACATCGGCTTCCTGGTTAAATGAAATCTGAAATCCTTCTCCAGGATCTTCATTTTCTGATTATTACAGTTGATAGTGGGACCAACTCCTTGAAGATAGATTAAGGAGAGGTCATGCCTTTTTCTCTTTTCCTCGGATAGCGACTGTTTGTATGCCAGGAGACGCCTTGAATCTGAAATTTCAATTCCCTGATATTCCAGATAATATTTCAGATAAAAAGCTTCCTCGATTGGCCGGGGAATTCTTAAAATTACTTCGGTTTCTTTGATTGAAAAATATTTCCAGGTATGACAAAAGCCAGGTACCTCTACATTTAATTTAAAAGCCAAATTCTCTCCCAAGGGCCTGTTTCTGAAGACAAGAACAAGATAATCTGGAGTTTCGGTAATTTGAGCTAGGAATATTTCTGATAAATATTCCGGCTTTGGGCCGTAATAAATGCGGGGATAAATTGTGCCTTTTATGTTGTATAACAAGCAGTAATGTCCCAAATCGGTTTTTCCAAAATCTACGCCCAGTGCCTTTAACAGGGACTCCAGGCTTTCAGTCTGAACTTTTTGTGAATTATCACCAAGGTAAAAGATAAAATTCTCAGTTTGATCGGAATCAAGTGAATTATATTTATAAAGACGATAAGGATAATATCTATTTACCGGCCAGGAATCTAATATAAATTTTTCTCCGGAAAGGGCGGTTAACATATAGGCCGTCCAGTAATCAGCGCTCCAAAACTTTCTTCTTTATCTTTTCCATTAAGGCGAGGAGTTCTTTATTGAAATAGTGGATACTTTTTAAATTTTCACCGTATTGTTTTTGCTCGTGCCACCCCGTCACCAAAAAAATGTCAACATCCTCAATTCAGCGCCCAATAATAAGCGTTGTTTTAAAAAGAGGAAAAAAGCAAATAAAAAATGGAGGGAGGCAAAAAACTAAAGGATACAGGTATCTTATAAGTGGCCTGGAGCTGTGACCGGGGTTATATATAGAAAGACAAAAATAATTAAGTAAAAAACATAGATATTAGGGCTAAAGAGGATATTCCCGAAATTTCGGCCGAAAATAATGAATATTATTGTTCCCGAAGGGATTAAAAACCAGGCAATGAGCCTGTGCTTGGCTGAATGAAGTGAAAAAACCTCCAGCTTAAATGGAGCATATTTTTGATTTTAGTCAAAGATATAAAAAATTCGCCAGCTGATAAAAACTTAATTAGATGAAATTTATTATAGACTTCCTGCAACAGCATGGGAAAAAGCCAACCAAAAAGAAGAGAACTAAGGGGAAATGCTTTTTAAGATCGAACCGCAACTGAAATAATATCAAAATTAAAGCAGTAAGAATAAAATAAATGGCCATTTGATGAGTTCAGAAGGCGAGGCCGCATAAATAACCAAATAAGGGAAGCAAAGTCATCCTTTTTTCCCGAGAGATCGGAAATGCCAGGTAAATGGTCGCGGTTCCCAAAAATAACCACAGAGAAGCGTTCATTGAATTATCGCGACTAATATCGATCAAGTGCCGGAGAGGCAAACAATAAAAAATCGATACTGCGGCTGCCTGATTAAAGGGGAGCAGCTCTTTTAGGAGGAGAAAATGGATGTAAATAAAGCTCAAATAAAAAACAGAGTAATTATTTTCGCCAGAAAAACGGAGTAGCCAAATAAGGTAAAGAAAAGAGCAATAATATGGCTACCAAGGGAACCAATATATAATTGGCCATAAAAGCAGATAGGATGAGATTTCCCTTCAGAAATGTGTTTGGCCATAAGAAGCGTAATGACATCATTGCTGTTAATCAAGCCATAGGGGTAAAGGAGATAGGTAAGTCTGAAGAAAAATAAAAGGAAAAAAAGAATAATGAAAATAAACACGTGTTTTCGAGCTATTGAAAAGTGAAATAACTGGTGATCTCGCGTTTTAAAACAGGCAAATATTCTAAAGCCCAGGGCCAATAAAGGAAAATAAAAAAAGGAAGGGGTGTCAGCTGAATTTTCCTGAAAGAGGTAATGTTATCTTTAAACCAGAAAAAAAGAGAGGCAAGATATAATATGATAATTATATTTTCGCTTATTTTTCTGGCCCTGATTAAATCCATCTTAGGATTATAGGACGCGTCAAATTTTGTTTAAAACGGTCATCCGAAGTCCCCTTTTTTAGCTCCCCACCTGCAGCTAAAATCAGGCCTTGCTCCAATATGCCCAGGGCTGAATAAATTTTTTTCAGATTCATGATCTTTCGCCTGCAAACTTTCTTTGTTATTAGTCTCATGGCTACTTCAGATCATCGTCCTAAGGCTCATAATACCTTTTGGTTCTTGATTTAACTGCTGCTATAATCTGCCATAAAAATAAAGTCAGCATTCGCAGGGAGTCCCTTCTAAATCTCCAGTTTTTTGACCTTCTATTAGTTTTATCCAAAGATTATCCACCTGGAGGTAATCACCGCCTCATATTATAATACTGATTCACCAATTTTTTATATTGCCCCATTTAGGGCTGTCAAACATTTTGAGTAAACTTAGATGTGGCTTTGAGCTGCGAGATGAACATAGCCGGGACAACTTTTCCCACGGGACTTCGCCTCCAAATATATTTCCATCTTGAAACAGATAAAAGCCAGAAGATTATAAAGAGCCTTCTCGGGGCAATTATCGCCATAACTTTACTCAGCCGCTCAGTTTCCTTGTTAAATCTTTTAATAAAAAAGGAGACAATAAGAATTAATTTCTCAATGAAGAAGCCTTAAGAATCTGGTGATGCCTAAAATCTGGTGACGCCTTAAAATCTGGTGACGCCTTACTTATTTGGCATTTTTTCCATTTTATAGAAAAGGACGACGTCTAACAAACCGCTATCTGGAATAAACGAGCCCTCGGATCTGTCGGGCCTCGTCAATGATATCTAAGTCCGAGGAAAAAATCAGGGTTGGATCGTTTTGGGCACATCCAGGTTAGAGCATTTTATATGTTTTCAATATCGGCCTATTTATAAACAGAGTAATTTTGCCGCTTTGACTGGTGCCGGTAAAAATCAATACTTTCCTTAAATTGACAGACTTTTAACTTTTCAGCCAGCCACCTTTCTCTGTACATGTTATTCATCTTATGAATAAATTTTTATCATAGGGTAAATAAATTATCCAAAATAGCAGGGGAAAAAGGAGAACACCATATATATTTCCCATTTATCGAGATTTGATAATCGGCTCCCTAAATGATACCATTTTATTGCCAAATTGGTTCCCTATATGATACCAAATGGGGGCAATATGAAGATAGAAAAAGGCCTGATAAAAGAAATTATCAGGGAATGGCAGGAAACCGAGCTACCTCATGTCCTGCCCAGAAATATTGAGATTCCAACCTCTGTTAATAAGATAATTGCCCTGGTAGGTCCCAGGCGCAGTGGAAAAACTTAACTGTTATTCTGGCTGGCCAAGGAACTCTTATCAAAAGGTGTGCCCCGGGAAAAAATAATTTACATAAATTTTGAAGATCCTCGCCTGCTCCCCTTTGAAGCGAGAAATTTTGAGGTTCTTCTGGACTCTTACCGTGAGCTTTATCCAGGACTTTATCCTGAACTTGACACCGCTAAGGCTTACTTTTTTCTTGACGAAATTCAGGTAGTAAAAAATTGGGAAATTGCGGTTCGACGTATTTATGATTCAGGAAAATTTTTTGTTTTTATCACCGGTTCTTCATCCAGACTTCTTAGCTCTGAGATGGCTACCCAGCTCCGGGGACGAGCCCTGACTTTTGAATTGTTTCCATTTTCCTTCAAGGAAGTTTTAAATGCCAGGGGGATCAAGATAGATGAACTGACTTTTTACTCTGGGATGCGGTTTTCCATCTTGAAAGCTTTTGAAGAATACCTGTCTTATGGCGGTTTTCCCGAAGTTGTGCTGACAGAAGAAAAGGAGCTTAAATTGAGAATTCTGAAAAGCTATGTGAAAACGATGTTTCTGAAAGACCTGGTGGAACGCTATGAAATAAGAAATCAGGTTGTTATGAGAGAGTTGGTAAAATATTTGGCGACAAATGTTTCATCGCTTTTTTCAGTGAGTGCTTTTTTTAGATGGATTAAACAAGCTTATCCTGTGACCAAAAGGACGCTAATCAACTACCTGAACTATCTGGAAGATTCGCGGCTTTTTTCCTGTTGAAGAGATGTTCTTTTTCGCTTAAGGAACAGGCCCTTGGCCCGCGAAAATGCTACATAGTGGACCTGGGCTTGAGGCAAGTATTTAGCCACAGGCACAGCCAAGACACTGGAAAAAGTCTCGAAAATCTGGTGTTCATCACTTTGATGCAGCAAAAAGCCAGAAATCCGCTCTTAGATGTCTTTTTCTGGAGAGATTCAAACAAAAGAGAAGTTGATTTTGTGGTGACTGAGGGGGGAAGGGTGAAAGAGCTTCTTCAGGTATGTACGGATTTCTTAGGTCCCGGTATAAAAGAAAGAGAAACAAAGCCGCTGGTGGTTGCGGCTCAAAAGCTGAAATGTAGCCATTTAAATGTCGTCACTATGAATGATGAAGGTGAAGAAGTAATTGCAAAGAAAAAAATAAGGTTTATACCAGCCTGGAAATGGCTCTTGAAATTAAAAAATGAAGGATGTAAAACGGGGGACGTTCTATGCATTCCCCATTTTCTCGGGGAGAGCAGGTAAAATAAAAGGACACCTTGCGGAAAGCGGGGGATACCGGGAAATATGGGCAGGAAATGGAGAGCACAGAGCCTTTTCTGTCTGAGTATCTGAATATATGATTGAATGGTAGAACAGGAAATTGTTTCATGTTCCTGGCAAAGGCATCACGCTCCCGCCATTTCTCGCCTTAGAGTCTGGCTGTTTAAAGCTACAATTATGGTGCTCAGGGACATCAGAACTGCTCCCAGAGCCGGATTAATCAGAATTCCCCGGAAGTAAAGAACGCCCGCAGCCAGAGGGATGGTAATTATGTTGTAGCCAGCGGCCCACCATAAATTCTGAACCATCTTAGAGAAAGCCTTCCTGGAAAGGTTAATTATTTTTACCACATCAACCGGATCATTCCTCACCAGAATAAGGTCAGCGCTTTCTATGGCGACATCTGTTCCCGCGCCTATGGCGATGCCGACGTCAGCCGTGGCCAGAGCCGGGGCATCGTTTACACCATCGCCCACCATAGCCACCCGTAAGCCGCGCGACTGCAGCAACTTTATCTTTTCAGCCTTTTCGTGCGGCAGGACGCGGGCAAAATATTCATTGATGCCGAGTTCCCTGGCGACCCAGGCAGCCGCATCTTCGGAATCGCCTGTGAGCATGAAAACCTTAATGCCCATCCTGTTTAACTCTGCTACCGCCTGCTTAGATTCAGCCCTAACCCTGTCAGCCAGGATGATAGCTCCGGCCGGCTTTCGGTCAACGAGGACAATAACTGCGGTCTGTCCTCTTTTCAGAGCCGAATGAACAGATTCTTCCATTACGGAAACTTTTACATGATAAAGAAAATTCTCGCCGCCGATTTCCACCAACTTCCCGTCCACACGACCGCTGACGCCCATTCCGGGAAGGGCTTTAAAATCCTGAACTGTCACCAGGTCCAGGCTTTTGCTTCGGGCATAATCTACGATAGCCCTGGCAATGACATGCTCCGAGTTGACCTCCACTGCCGCTGCCAGGCACAGCAATTCATCTTCGGGAATAAGGGAAACTACTTCGCTCACTCCAAACTGGCCTTCGGTTAATGTTCCGGTTTTATCAAAAACCACTGCTTCCACATTTCTCACGGCTTCAAAAGCCCGCCGGTCGCGGATGAGGATACCATGCCTGGCGGTCAGGCTGGTGGATATGGCCACCACCAGTGGAATGGCCAGACCGAGGGCATGCGGGCAAGCAATGACCATGACAGTTACGGTGCGCTCCAGGGCAAAGTCCGGGTTTTTGAGAGTCGCCCAGACGGCGAAAGAAATGATTCCGGCGGCTACAGCAACGTAGAAAAGCAGGGCGGCCGAGCGGTTGGCCAGGTCCTGAGTTCGAGAGCGCGAGGCCTGAGCCTGGCGGACCAGCCTGAGCACCTGGGCTAAGTAGGTTTCCTCGCCGATTTTTTCTATGAGGACCTGGATGGCACCATCGCCGTTTATGGAGCCACCAATGACTCTGTGGCCGGCAGCTTTGGGGACGGGCCTTGACTCGCCGGTGAGCAAGGCTTCGTTGACGGAGCTTTCGCCTTCGGTGACTATTCCATCGGAGGGAATTTTTTCGCCGGGACGAACCAAAACAAAGTCTCCTTTCTGCAGGGTGGAGACCGGAACATCAATTAGCTGACCGTCGCGAATAAGGTGAGCGATGGTGGGCATAATCTTAACCAACTCTTCCAGGGCCCGGGAAGCCCCCAGGACGCTTTTGGCTTCTATCCAATGACCGAGAAGCATGATTACTATTAAGGTAGACAGCTCCCAGAAAAAGTCATGACCTCGGATGAAAAAAACCGTGGCGCTGGAGTAAAGAAAGGCCACAGTGATGGCTGTGCCGATGAGAGTCATCATTCCGGGCTGGCGGCCTTTGAGCTCGTCTACAGCACCAGTGAGGAAGGGCCAGCCTCCGTATAAGAAAATGAGGGATGAGAGAGCGAACAGAATGTAAGGGTGAAAGGGGAGCATGAGGCGGAAGCCGAGCCACATCTGAATCATTTCGGAGAGGAGAAGGACAGGGACGGTCAGAATCAAGGAAATCCAAAACCGCTGGCGGAAGGCTTCTATGTGGTGGCTGTGGTCGTGGGCGGCATGACCGTCATGATGGTCATAGCCGGTATGGGCATCATGAGCCTCAGGAGGGCGGCTGTGGGCATCATAAGAATGAGTTTCGCGGAGGTGTTCAGCCTGGATTTTTTGGTCCCCATTGACCTCATCAGCCTGGCGGTCATGGTGGCTGTGGCTCATGCGATTCTCCTGAGCCGGGATTTCTGAATGGCAACCATGGTAGTGGTCCTTACTAAGGTTATGAGTATCGTGCTTCCCCATTCTGTGCCTCTTTTTTAAATTGTCTTTTCTTTTTTACTTCAGTTTGCCAATTCTATAAAAGGTCAATGGCTGGAAAAATCAGGAGTTCCATAATGATTGAAGTAAAATCCCGACCCAACATGGGCGAGGCGAACTTCTTCATCACCTGCCCTCCGGTTTCGTAAGCCTTATCCTTGATTATGGGCAGAAGCCCCAAAAAGCGGTTCCAAAGGTCATTATCTTGGACCTGACTCTATTTATCATCTTTTCTTCCTTCTTCCCGCTTACTATGCCCCCTTTCCCCGCCCATGCACCTTTTTTCATTATACTCCTCGAAATGGGGAACGCCCTATAAAATTAACTCCTTTTTTCAGATTCCCCAATTTTTTCAGCAATGGGACAGCCGGACAAAGAGAGACCATAGAAAGCCTGAAGAAACGCAGCGGGATGGTAAGGGCCGCAAAATTTTATCTCCACCTGCACTTTATTTTTGAAAAATGATTTTCGGTTCCCTAAATGATACCAATTCATGGCTAAAATGGTTCCCTTTTTAAAAAATCGGTGAACCGACTCGAGTCTTTTCCCTGAATTCCTTAACTACAGCACCTATAGCCTTCAGCCCGTGTTTTCCGTAAATATTTTATATGATAGGTGACCCTATCTTTATCTATTCCCTAAGATTTATCTATCCCCCAGGACATTATATAACCCTTTCTATTTTCCAGGAATCAGTGTAATAAATATTTAACCAGCATGCTGCTGAAATTAAAATTAATCATTCTCCTCATCCTGATTGGTCAGCTGACCACCGGCTATGAGGATTTATACAATCTGGCCTTGCGGGAATATCAAGCAGGCCGCTATAAGGAAGCCAGGGAAATCATTCTGAAAAAAACAGAAAAAAAGGCCGGTGACTTCAATCTTCTGGGCTGGATTGAGCTCAAACTCGGGAACTTTCAGGAAGCCGAAGAAGCTTTCTTCAAATCACTCGAATTAAAATCTGATCTGGCCGATTCCTATGCCGGACTGGGATATGTCTTCTTTCAGAAAGGCGATCCCCTGAGGGCCCTCAGCTTTTTCGAAAAAAGCCTGACCCTGGATGAGAAAAATGAGACTTGTTCCGAGGGCAAAGCCACAGTGGAAAGGGTTCTGAGAGAAAAATCAAAGGTAAAAATGGCTGGTGCGGAAAAGAATTACTTCTTTGCCCGGGGAGACTATTTCTGGAGACAAAAAAATGGAGAAGATCCCTCGCTGCTTTTTATCAAAGGCGTAAATATTGGTTTCGCCCTTCCAGGGAAATATCCTTCTGAGTTTCCAGAAGAGGAAAAACTCTACCAGGAATGGCTGAGGCTAATCGCTGAAATGGGAGCTAATACGGTGAGGGTTTACACCATTCTCCCTCCTGCTTTTTATCGGGCCTTTTTTCGCCACAACACGGAAAACCCGGAAGAAAAAAGGCTCTTTCTGCTCCAGGGTATCTGGGTTGAATTACCGGAAAAGGCTGAATTCAGAAGCGAACATTATCTGGCCGAAATAAAAAATGAAATTAAAAACGCCGTGGATGTCATTCATGGCCAGGCCAGAATCGAACCTCGTTATGGCCACGCTCACAGGCACTACGAAGTGGACATTTCCAACTATGTTCTGGCTTTCATTTTTGGCCGGGAATGGGAACCAGGGGAAGTTATTGCCTTCAATCAGAAAAACGATGAATGGGAATTTAATGGCCAGTATCTGGCCATTAACGAGGGCACAGCCTTCGAAGTTTTTTTGACAGAAATGCTCGATTATTTAATTGCCTATGAGGACAAAAATTATAAGATTCAGAGACCGGTGGCTTTGATTAACTGGCCCACCCTCGATCCTCTCTTTCATCCGAGTGAAACTACTCTCAAGGAAGAAGTGGAAATCAGAAAAAAATTAGGCGTGAAGATTCCCACTTATGATTTTTCTCAGGCCTGGGACGAGGACGCTGCCAGCATAGATGAAACCAGAATCAGAGTTAAGCCCAATTTCAGGGCCGGCCTCTTTGTGGCCTATCATGTTTATCCCTACTACCCTGATTTCATGAGAAATGAAGAAAAATATGCCTTGCCTTTAAAAACAGAAGGTTCTATTTATTACGGAAATTATCTCCGCGAGTTAAAGGGGCATTACCGGAACAGGCCCCTTTTAATTGCTGAATTCGGCCTGCCCACAAGTCGGGGCATAGCCCGTTTTCATCCTGAAGGGCTAAATCATGGTGGTCTCTCCGAGGAGGAACAGGCTGAAGGCTTGAAAAAGCTCTTTTTAAATATAAAAGAAAGCGGCTGTGCCGGCGGCCTCGTCTTTTCCTGGATAGATGAATGGTGGAAAACTAACTGGATGACCCGAAAATATGAAGACAATGACCCTCTCTGGTACAACGCCGAAGATCCCGAAGAAAATTATGGGCTTCTGGCCGTGCTGCCAGCCAGGTCGGAGAAGAAACTCAGGGGAGACCCTGAGGCCTGGTCTGAAGCTCAGATTCTCTATTATCCTGAAGATGAAAGCCTCAGATCTATTTCCATCGATTCTGATGAAGGCTACCTTTATATAAAGCTTGATCTCAAGGAAGAGCTGGATTGGCGAAAAAGAGCCATCCTTCTGGCTATTGATACCTATGGCGATGAAGAAGGAGACCATTTGCTTCCTTTTAATCTTGGAATAAGATCACCGGTTGGTTTTGAGTTTGTGGCTTTACTTCATGGCAAAAATAGCCAGCTTCTTGTCGATGACAGCTACTCAAAATATATCTTTAAACCAGAGTTAGCTCGCCTGCCGGGCTTGACCGGCTTTTTAGAATTAGAAAGAGAAGAAATAGGTCCGAGATATAACTTCAATGGAATTTTCCATGAAATTATCGCCGTTCACCGGCGGCGGTTTTCGAGAGAGGGAAAAATTTTCGGGGAAAAAATTTATAAGGCCAGCCCATTAATCGAGGGCCGTGATTTCTGTTATTTTAAAGAAAAAGCTTTTATTGAATTAAGGCTTCCCTGGAGCTTACTAAATTTTCTGGATCCTTCCCGGAAAAAAATAATTTATTTTAATGAGAATAAAAGGACTGAGGGCGTGAGGCTCCTGGCTCTCTCCTATCAACCTCGAAGCGAGGATGAACCACTCGCCAGAGAAAAGCCCGCCCAGGCGAATATGCAGAAAACTATGGAGCTCATGAGGACAAGGTATTATCGTTGGCCTGAATGGACCCAGCCTTGTTATCAAATGAAACTGAAAAAGAGCTTTTATGTCCTGAAGGCATTGTTTCATCAAACAGAAAATCCGACCTTAAAAATAAATCCTCCTGATAACTTTAATTTTAATTTTGTTGTTTCCCTTGCCTATAAATCAAAGGACGAATTTCTTATATATTACTCGCCAGAGAATTTAGATCTTCAGTCGGCCGGTTTTCAGGATTATTATGGTTATGCTTTAGCCTGCCTGACCCGGGGTTATCAGTGGCCAGGCTTTTTATATCCTGGAGGCCAAAAATATTCTTGCTTTTCTGGCCTCTTTTTCCTGCGAGCTGAGGGAAAGAGAAATATCCAGTCTTGGCGTGAAATATATGGAGAATCTTCCGGAAGGAAATTTTGCTCCTTCTGCTCAGGAAAAAATTGAAGCCTCGATGCTGGAAAGGCCAAAAGATAAAGTGAGAGAAATAGGACAGAAATTAGTTCTGGGAAAATCCTTTATAAAAGTCACACGCGGAGCCGTCATTAAATCTTAGGTGGATCGAGTAACCAGGGACAGGCTTTCAGGCTTTAATCCTGCTTCTTCCCCCTTTTCTTTTTCCCCGCAAAAACTTTTCCCCTGCCATGAAGAGGCAAGAATCAGAGAAATTGTCCAGTACACCCAGGCTAAGGTTTTTCCTGTCTGAGGAACAATAGTTAAGAAAATAGGCCAGAGCTGGTATGCGCCTGACGAAAAAGGAATTTTCAGGTTTCCTGTTCCGGAAGACAAGATTTACTATCACCCGACCAATTTTGTCCTCGATCAGGAGACGGTTATTATCAATGATACTCATGGAATAAACACCATCGCCTGGAACGCGGAAGGGGCTGATCTGGTTATCGGCTGTGGCGATCATCCAGGCAAAATAGAAGCAGCCTATTATCTCGCCCAAAAAGGTTTTAATATTTATATGCCGGCTGATAGATTTTTGAGTCTTCTCATGGGAGTCAAAACCAGGGGAAAGATTATCGGGACAGCACCTGTCAAAAAAAAGATGATGGAGCAGTTATAGGCGATCAGCCAGTTCTGTTTGACGTCCGTGAGCCCATAGTTGTCTCCTTTTTTGAAACTTCTGAAGATTATGCTCTTCCCTACTACGATACACCTCTAAGATATTTCCGAGCACTTAAAGAATATCTCAACCTTTCTTTGAAAATCATTCCTGTCAGGGTACCAGCTGATAGTCGGGCAGATGTAGTCGTGGCCGAGGCGAAAGAATTGGGGGTTAAAATCATCGGCATAAGAATTCGTTATCCACAGGAGCACGAGGCTTTAGCCACCTGGCTGAAAGAAAACAAAGAACGAAGGGCGATTTTATTCCATTCGGCTATCTATAATGCCGGTTATTGCTTATTTTTTCGAATTCCCTGAGCAAACAAGTTTTGGTGATATAAATCCAGTTTTCCAGGAAGCTATTGAAGAAAAGAGATATTAAAATAATTTAATATTCCAGCCCTGATGCAACTAATAAAAAGATATCTTATAACTCGATTTTATATAAATGTCATTTCGCAATTTTAAGGGATTTAAATTCAACCAACGGAGAAAAAAATTGCGGGCGGAGAGAAAAAATGCTCCTTAACATAAATACGTTATGATGAAACTTAGCGTCATATAAAAAGGCCCTTCTAACTTTTTTGGTTAAAGATAATATTTTTTAAAACCTTTTAGCTATCTCGTCTCAACCTGGTTTATTGTCCATGACGCCAATTAGATGAATACAAATAAAATCCACCACCCAACAGACTTTTTTCAAAAAATCAGCATCTAAACGCTTCTCATAGATCTTATATCTCCTTTCATACCCAGGCTTTATCTTCCAATGGCCGGAAGAATCAAAAAATAAAGAGTTAACGCCTCAGGGTGAAGAGCAGAATAAATAAAAGATGCCTTTTCTGGGTTTTTGATGGGTAAGTCTAAAGAATTATCAACCTTGGACAGCCTGTACAGAACCCGCAGATAAATACTTAAGGGCTGACTGAAGCAGAATATTGTGCATCATATAGGGATATTTCATTAATCGTCTTCTGTAACGATGAACTGGCCCGGATTCAAGCCGCTATTGAATGTCATGAAATCTATCATCTTTAAGCACAAAAAAGTCTGAAGAAGCTAAAAGAATTCGAGGGAAATAATTTAATTTGATTCAGAAAAAAAGGATTCAGTCTTTCCTCCAGGGGTGAACCTTTATTCTTCTTTTTTCGTTAATAAGATAAGCAACCGAAAAGGTCAATGACAAGAGAAATTCTTCAGGAAGGTGAAGAGATGGTCAGAAAAAGAGCCAATTTCTCCCTGATTATTCTTCTATTTTTGAGCTCCTTATATTTTCAAGCCATGGCTTCTGGCCAGACGGCGAAGGCTAACAGTTCGCCTGAAATTGATAAGGAAGCTCTCAAAAAGCTTCAGGAGCAAAAAGTGGTTCAGGCAATCAGGTTGAAGGAACCTGTCAGGCTCGATGGTCTGCTTGAGGAAGCGGTCTGGAAAACCACCGAGCCTGTAACCGATTTCTTGCAAAGAGACCCGTTGGATGGCGCCCCGGCTACAGAAAAAACAGAAGTCTGGGTAGCCTATGATGAAATCAGTCTCTATGTTGCCGCCTACTGCCATGATTCTAGTCCTGAGGGGATAATTGGTCTTTTGGGGCGTCGCGATTCCTTCGTTGATTCAGACTGGTTTTTTTTAGCCATTGACCCTTACTTTGATCGCCGGACAGGTTATCTTTTTGGCGTCAATCCTGCTGGCTCCCTCGTTGATCAGGTTCTCTATAATGATGTCGACGAAGACAGCACCTGGGATGGCATCTGGGAAGCCAGGGTAGCCAGGGTAGCTGATGGCTGGACCCTGGAGATGAGAATCCCCTTCAATCAGCTTCGTTTCCCCAAAAAAGATAAGTATATCTGGGGAATAAACTTTCAGCGCACCATTAAGCGTAAACAGGAAAGGGTTGCTTATGCCTGGGTTCCCAAGGAAGATGCCGCCTATGTTTCTCGCTTTGCCCGTCTCGAAGGGATTGAAAACATTAATCCTGGCCGCCGAATTGAATTTTTTCCTTACACAGTTGGTCAGGCCCAATTCCGGCCGGCCGAACCAGGCAATCCCTTTGAAACCGGACGCAAATATCTGGGTAATCTCGGTTTTGATTTAAAAATCGGCCTTAAAAGCAATCTTAATCTTGATCTTGCCGTTAATCCTGATTTCGGTCAGGTGGAAGTGGACCCAGCTGTCATCAACCTCACCGCCTATGAAACCTATTACCAGGAGAAAAGGCCCTTTTTTATAGAAGGGGCCTCCATGTTTAATCACTTTGGTCGGGGAGGAGTTTATTTAAATATAAATATCAACTGGCCCAATCCGCGCTTCTTCTACAGCCGCCGGATTGGCCGGCCACCGCAGGGTTATCCTGTCCACGAAGGCTATGTCAATTTTCCTGACCGAACCACAATTCTTGGGGCTGTCAAATTAACCGGCCGGGTTGGCTCAGGCTGGAATTTAGGCTTTATCAACGCCCTTACAGGCCGCGAAAAAGCCACTGTCGATGACCTCAGCTATCGCTATAGAGAGGAGGTAGAACCTGTTACTTATTACGGCGTCTGGCGTTTGCAAAAAGATATCAATGATGGCCAGCAAGGCATAGGTCTAATGGCGACAAGTGTTATTAGAGACCTGGATAATGAAACCCTTTCTTTAATTTTAAATAAAAACGCCTTTAGTCTGGCTGCTGATGGCTGGGCTTTTCTGGACAAAAAACGAAAGTGGGTTATTGGTGGCTGGCTGGGAGGAACCTACATTCGGGGAACCAAAGAAGCCATCTTCAGACTTCAGAAGTCTTCCATTCATTATTTCCAGCGACCTGACGCTACCCATGTCCACCTCGATCCAGAGGCGACAAGCCTGAGAGGCTGGGCCGGAGAGTTTAAGGTGGCCAAGCAACAGGGAAATCATCTGTTCTGTCTAAAGGCCGGAGCCCTATCTCCTGGATTCAATCCCAATGACCTGGGTTATCAGAGCTCTGGCTCTGACTTAATTGACTTTACGGGAATATACGGGCATCAGTGGACAAAACCAGGGAGAATCTTCAGACAGATGATGGTCTTCGGCGGCTTTTTCAGACAATATGATTTTGGTGGTCATAAAATTTTTGATGGTTTCGGTTTTGCCTTTAATGGATTTCTCCATAACTGGTGGAGTTTTGAATACTCTTTTTTCCATCTGGCCAAATCTCTTAACAAAGATTTAACCAGAGGCGGTCCGCTTGCCCTGATACCCCGGGGTTTAGGCTTCAATCTCAATCTGGCCAGCGATTCAAGGAAACCGGTAGTTTTTCAAGGAAATTTTTCCGGCCAGCTAATCCAGCAGGATTCAACTAATTTTATGGCTGATTTTTTGGTTCGCTGGAAAGCAAGAACCAATCTGAGTCTGTCTATCGGGCCGACCATCAGCTTTGCCCTGAATGAAACTCAGTGGGTCAAAAAAGTCCCGGATCCACTGATGACCGAAACCTATGGCGTAAGGTATATTTTTGGCCGGATCAATCAGAAAATTCTGGCCAGTGAAATAAGAATTAACTGGATTTTTACGCCGAAACTCAGCCTTCAGGCCTATCTTCAGCCATTCATTGCTGTCGGTAAATATGATCGCTTCAAACAGCTCAATCGTCCCCGGGCTTATGACTATCTGATCTTTGGCGCAAAAGGTTCAACCATAGAGAATAAAGGTGACTTTTACCTGGTTGATCCAGATGGAGATGGCCCCGCTTCTGCTTTCTCCATCTCCAGGCCTGATTTTAATTATAAATCAATGAGAGGCACAGTGGTTCTGCGCTGGGAATACAAGCCCGGTTCTTTACTCTATGTTGTCTGGACACAGAACCGGGCTGATTACAGCCATCCAGGCGAATTAGCCTTATGGCGAGATCTGGGCGACCTCTTTACAGCTGCCGGTGATAACATTTTTCTGATAAAATTTACTTACCGTTTCGAGTTTTAACCGGAATCTATGATGTGAGGAAGAGAATTTAATCTTCGCAGACTCTGAGTGAAAAAACTGCCTTAATCTTTTTAAGCGCATCATCTATATTCTGGTTGAAATTAATCTTCTTATCATTACTGGACTTGAGCTTCTCTCCATTCATTTCATATTCTAAATGCCTCTATTCTAAGATGGCTGATTTGAATTCCATCTTCAATCATATTTCCCTTACCTTTAAATAAGTCTCCCTCTTTAAATATTTCAGTAGAGAAAAAATATCAGGTTTAAGCTGGGATAAATAAAATGTTTCTTCTGAAACTAGCCTCGCCCTGTCATTTAATTTCTAAAGACAAAGTTTTACTGAAAGATGAATCAACAGGACTCCCTTAAACCAAAAATTGTTATTTAATCAAAGAGAAATACTTTTAACTGGAATATTTTTTAGAACTGAGCTGGATTAGCTGAGAGCAGGGAAATGAAAGGTGAATCAAATAAAAAATGTTTATGTCCTTTTTAAAGGAGGAGGTAGCGGTACTGGCGATGGCCATTGGCTTCCATGATCAGATAATATAGACCCCGGGGCAGGTTTCGGGCAGAAAAGGTCATTTTCTGGACACCCAGGTCAGGAATTCTTTTATTAACCAGAACCGCCTGAGGTCGGCCCTTTCCATCATACAGGCTTATGCGGACCTTTAATGGAAGAAAGAGATTGAAACTGAAATCTACAGTTCTATCTTTTTTCACCCTGGGCTCATGGAGATTAAAACCGCGGCTGATGGCCTCATCATCTTCCTCCATGCTTCGGGCTAGAAGGGCCGAGCTTCCGGGCTCAGAGCTTTCATAATAGGGATTGCCAAGCTCAGCCCAGCGCCAGTAAGAAAAATCAGGGGCATGGATAACATGGATATCGCAGGTCATATGGAGTTTGCTATCAGCCTGATTGGGCAGGCGATTGGGCGACCCATTTTCCGTAAGATAAATAAAACCCTGGCGCCCAGAAGCATGAGCCAGTCCCGCGTCCGGGAATCCAAGTCCAACTACATAATAGCTAAAAATATATTTTCGAGCGAAATAGGTATAAAAAACTGAAGTGACCACATCAAGCTTCCCCTGATCTTTAAGGGAAAGAAGAATATCAAGCGATGTCGTCACTCCAGGCTGAAAGGGTCCGGGATAGGGGGAAGAGGCGGTCGCAGCTCTTAAATTATGAGGCATCACCTCAACCTGGCGAAATTCCCGCGAAATAGTTATGCGATTTGATCCTGGGGGATTGCCTTTGTAGGAAGAAGGATTAATTTCAATTTTAACCAGGGGAATGAGGTGACCAAAGGCTCTTTCCCGCTGAATTTCTTCTCTGTATTCAGTCTTGATCTCCTCCAGGTTCTCACCTTCAACCACAGTTATCCAGACACCGGGCTTCCAGAGAGCTTCATCCCAGCGGTTAGCGCGCCGATATTTAATTTCTGTAACATTCCCCTCGCCAGCGTCATAAGAAAAATGATACCAGTAATTTCCCGGCACACCATCAATCCGATCGATAAAATGGGTCTGACAATCAGGATCAAAATGATAATCAATTTTAATCCCGTTCTGTCTGGCCACAGACAGAATGACATCAAACATGGAAAAATAGCCAGGGGCAAAAATATCTGGTCGGCAACTGACGATGTTTAGCCCGGCTGGATCAAAAGAATAGACTTTCCCCTTGATCTCTACCCTGGAGCCAGGCTCATAGGACTGACCTTTTATGGCTACCAGCACACCTTCGGTTCGCAGTCTCGCATAGGATTGTGTGGCTGGAAAATGATGGCAGTGACGGCAATCGTTATCAGGGGGAAGCTGGGTATGCATGGCAGGAAGAAGTCGGTCCCGAACAGGCGAGCCATTCCCGCCCTTTATATGACAGCGATTACAGCTTCCCTGATCTGGCAGCAAATGCCAGCTCCGGCTTTCAGCATCACCTACCCTGATTAAATACGTACCTTCTGGCAAATTAGAAGCAAAAAAATTACCGCTCCGGTTACTTTTCTCCAGAATAATTTGATTACCCTCCGGGGAAATTAATGACACTGGCACATCGGGCAAGGGTTCGCTGGCCGAGCTATCTTTAAACACAGTTCCAGCCAGGCTGAAGTGATGATGGCAATTGAAGCAATCCCGGCCACTATTATGACCAAAAAAGCCGTTCCCCGTTTTCCGCTGGGCCTGCCACTTCCCTTTAAACATCTGCCCCAGAACAAAACTACCGGACATGCTGGACCAGCTGGCTCTGCCTTGAAATTCCATAACACTGGGCCGAAAAAGTTTTAAACCCAGATTGAAATAAATTGAGCTGCCCTTGATTTCACCGTAACCACGGGCTAATTGCCCTGCATCAGTTCGGGCAACAAGCGAAAGGAATTCACCCAGCTGATTTATTTCCAGTTCCCACAATAAGGGAATGGGTAGCCCCTCAATTTTTAATTCCCAGTTTCCATCTACCACCGCCTCACCGGGTAAAAGAAGGCGCAGACCAGAGGGAAGACCCAGTAAAACCGCTAGTAAAACTGGAATAAGACAAAATAAAATTCTTTTTTTGTATTTTGGGCCTTTCATTTTTTCTTCAGCTTGATTTTATCCTCTTATTTCGTTTTAAACAATCATGCCCCTGATGAAATTAATTTTCTTATAAAAATTTGATGAATTTTCAAGTTAAAACATTGGATGACCGCATAATTACCGGAGGCCGAGGTTAAAAATTTAAAGAAATCAAAATAAAGACTTGATATCCTGAGCGAGTAAGCATAATTTTTTAATAAATGAGCCAGAAAGATGCTTTTCAGTTTATCATCCTCATGGGGCTGGTCTCTCTCTTTTCAGACATGACCTATGAGGGAGCCAGGAGCCTGACCGGACCTTATCTGGGGCTTCTCGGGGCTTCAGCTTTTATTGTCGGCCTGGTAGCAGGCCTCGGCGAATTCATCGGCTATGCCCTTCGCCTGGGGACAGGTATTATTGCCGACCGAACCCGCCATTACTGGCTTTTTGCCTTCATCGGTTATGGCCTTAATCTTTTCGCTGTTCCCCTTCTAGCAATTACTGGCCGCTGGGAACTGGCAGCCCTGCTCATTGTGGCCGAAAGGATGGGCAAGGCTATCCGCAAGCCCGCTCGCGATGCCATGATGTCTTATGCTGCCCGTAAAGTGGGACCTGGCTATGGTTTCGCTCTCGAAGAATTTCTTGACCAGATAGGGGCCATGCTCGGTCCGCTTTTCCTGGCCCTGATTGTCTTTCTAAATAGAGGTCTTGGTAATCTGGCCAGTTACCGCCGCGGTTTTGCCTTCCTACTTATACCGGCTCTAATCGCTTTAATCTTTTTGACTCTTAGCCATCACCGTTTCCCCTCGCCCGAAAGCTTTGAGACCAGGGAAAAGTGGGTTGAGAAGAAATTTGACCGGCGCTTTGTCTTTTATCTCATCGGCATTTCCTTTCTGGCCGCTGGCTTTGCCGATTTCCCCCTTCTGGGCTTTCATTTCCAAAAACAAAACATTATTGCGGGTGCTTCCATTCCCCTTGTTTACACCCTGGCCATGGGCATTGACGCGGTGGCAGCCCTTTTCTTCGGCCGCCTTTATGACCGCATCGGTCTTAAAGCCCTGATTTTCTCCACCCTTATTTCTAGCCTTTTCGCCCCCCTTACTTTTCTTTCTCGCTCCATGCCTGTAATTTTTCTGGGAATCATCTGCTGGGGAATTGGTCTGGGTGCCCAGGAATCAATCGTTAAAGCTGTTATTGCTAATCTAATTGCGCCCGAGAAAAGAGCGACTGCCTACGGGCTCTTTAATGCCCTTTTCGGTCTGGCCTGGTTTGCTGGCTCGGCCCTGATGGGCTTTCTCTATGAGGTCAAAATAATTCTTCTTGTCCTTTTCTCCTTTTTGGCCCAGCTTCTGGCCATCTTTTTCTTTTCCCTTTTAAAGAAGGGGAGAAACAAGGGCGGAAGCCTTTAACCCGGGAAGAATTTTCAGCTCCCTTGCCTTTTAGCCATCGGCCCAAGATTTTCTCGCTACTGACGGCCATAACAATCTCGCGTGGAGAGATTTAAAAGTTATCTTCCCTTTCAGACTTACTTATTTATGGAGAAAGTTTTGAGGAAATAAAATTATATCTTTTCTTAAATAACTAAATCAGACCACCTTTTCTTACTCTCAGATTTATGAATTTTTAGTTTTCTGGTTTTTAATTTTTAACTTTTAAATCAGCCCTGAGCTTACTTATTAATTAACCTTATCGCCTTTTTGTTATCCACTGTCTTGAAGAAGCAGGTTGAGGTCTTGCCCGTTCCTGTTGTCCCATAAATCAGGTTAATGTTAATGCCGGCCTCGGCCAGTTTTTTGGCTACTTTCTCCAGCTCACCGGGTCGGTTGGGCATATCAACCGCCACCACCTCTTCTTCTTTGATTTCAGCGCCCAGAGGAGCCAGAGCCCTGGTCGCCCTGACATTGCTATCAGCAGCCAGCATAAAAATAGCCTTATCTTCCATCTCATAGGCACAGATGGCGTTAATATTTACCTTGGCCTGGGCCAGAGCACCGCTCACCTCAGAAAGCAACCCAACCTTATTGGGTAAAGTAAAAACCAGGTTTTTAACCTTTCTTGCTTTAGTCATCCCTCCACCTCCTTAAAATTAAGATTAAAAATTTTTTTAATATGCTTTTTTTTATATTTTACAAAAATTAATGGTCAAATTCAAAATTTTTATTTTGCCAGAGATAAGACGGCTTCTTGGAGCCGGACCTGGCTTTCCCTGACCGGCAAGCCTATCATCGGCATGGCCAGTGATTTTCCCCTTCCTTTAAGAGGAACTGCCTTTTCCGGAAGGGCAATCAGCCAGATTGGGTGCCTGGCCTTATCTTCTCTGTCTGGTCCATTCAGAAGAGGCATTAAATTTTTGTAACCCTGGCCTCATAGACCGCAATGGCTAACTTTTCCTTCCCTCGAGGCCTTTTAGCCCCCCGTTAATTTTCTGTCTTCCCCTTCTCTCAAAAAAAGATTAAACTCATCAGGGAACATGGAAAGAAGGAGATAAATTCATGGTTAATTCAAATAATCATCTTTACCCAGAATCCCCGGGAAAAAGGGGATTATTACAGGGTCGAAGATTCCTGGCTTTCCATCCAGGCAAACCTGAAAAAGGTGGCTCTTCCTTCTGCCTTAGTCTGACCGTTCCTTTTTTCCTTTTTTTCTGCCTTATCTTTATGCTTTCGCTACCTTCGCTGACCTTCCCTTTTTCTAATGAAGCAGGCTGCGGAAAAGACACGGCAGGGCTTTCTCGTGGCGAGCTTCAGACCGGTTTCTTCCCTGATTCCCGGGATAAAAAGCCGGAAGTTTTGCTCGGAGAAAACAGACTTAAAACAATTGATCTGGCTGACATTCTGGCTTGGAAAACTATAAGCTATGCCTCCCTTACTCCTGATGGGAACTGGCTTGTTTATCAGCTCACGCCCAATGAAGGTGATAGCGAGGTCATTATTCGCCAAGTAAAAGGAGACAGGGAATATCGATTTTCCAGGGGAGAAATCGTTCGACCTCAGGCCAGAGCTCAGGAGATAGGTTCAGCCAGCCCGGAAATAATTATCGCTGATAATTCCCGCTATGTGGCTTTCTTAATTTATCCCCGGGCCAGCGAAGCTAAAAGGTTACGCCGCGAAAAGAAACGCATTACTCCTGATGCCTGTCTCGTTGATCTCGCCACCGGCGAAAAAAAGGAATGGCCCAAAATCAAAAGAATCCTTTTTTCTGGAGAAAGCGCCACCTGGCTGGCCCTTCATCGTTTTCCCCCTGAAACCCAGGAGAAGGAAACAGAAAAATGGTCTGGTTCTGACCTTATTCTCTATGACCTCAAAGAAAAAAAGGAAATCAATGTGGGCAACGTGGCTGAATTTGCTTTTGATAAAAAGGGGAATTATCTGGCCTGGATAGTTGACGCTCAGGGTCAGGCTGGTAATGGCCTTCAGCTCAGGTATCTTCCGACCGGCGAAGTCAGGGTCCTGGAAAGTGACAAAGCCTCTTACAAAAATTTAAGCTGGACAGAAAAGGGTGATGGCCTTGCTGTTCTTAAGGGCAAAGAAGACAAAAATTATGAAGATAAATTTTATTCTGTCGTCGCTTTCCGTAATTTTACCTCGCCGGCTAAACTCGAAAAAATCGTTTTTGATCCAGCGCAGGAAAAATCCTTCCCCGCAGAAATGACAGTCAGCCCGGACCGCCGTCCTGTTTGGAGCGAGAACCTCGAGTTACTCATTTTTGGCTTGAAGCCCCTCAAGAGAAAAGAGGCCATATCAGCCGAAGAAAAAAAGGGTGAAAAAGCTGAAGTCAGGGAAACCTCAGCTCAGCCGCCCCGGCGCTCGGAGTCTTTCGATGAGGAAGACATGCCTGATCTTGTCATCTGGCACTGGCTTGATCCACGTCTTCAATCGCAACAGCAGGTGGAGGAAAGGCGGGATGCAGCTTATAGTTATCTGGCCATTTATCGGGTAAAGGAGAAAAAATTCTTGCGTCTGGCCGATGACTATTTACGCGATGTTCAGCTTGCGCCCAAAGAAGTCTGGGCCATAGGTTATGACATCTCACCCTATGAGCTTGAGGCCAGCCTGAGCGGTCAGCGATACCGCGATATCTACTTTATCCATCTTCTTACCGGTGAAAAGAAATTGGGCCTGAAGAAGAATCGCTGGTCTTATGAAGCTTCACCTGATGGCACCCATTTCCTTTATTATGATGACGGCCATTTTTTTACCTATGAGATGGCGACAGGAAAAACCTATAATCTGACGGCCAGAATTCCCTCTGTTTTTTTTGATGAGGAAGATGACCACAATGTGAACAAGCCGCCGGTGCGCCCCCTGGGCTGGTCAGGTGATGGCCAGTATGTCCTCCTTTCTGATAACTGGGATATCTGGCTCGTTTCAGTCCATGGCGAAAAATTTTTGAATTTAACTCAAAATGGGAAAAAAGAAAAGATTCGCTACGAGCGTCGTTTCCAGCTTGATCCTGAGGAAAAGGGAATTGACCTGGCCCGGCCCCTTTATCTTTCCGTTTATGGAGAATGGACCAAGCGAGCCGGAATTGCTCTTCTGGAAGTCGACCCAAAAAGCTGGAAAATCAGGAACTTCAAGCTCCTTTTATGGGACGACGCTGTCTTCTCCCGCCTGATGAAGGCCAGAAAGGCCGAGATTTATCTTTTTACCCGGGAAACATATAAGGATTTTCCCGATTATTATGTCGCCGATTCCTCCCTCCAGAATTCGCAGCGCCTGACCGAGGCCAATCCGCAGCAGAAAAATTATCTCTGGTCAGCTGGCTCCCGCCTGATTGACTACGAAAGCGCCAGGGGCAAAAAGCTTCAGGCTGCCCTCTTCCTGCCCGCCAATTATGAGCCAGGAAAACGCTATCCGACAATTGTTTATATCTATGAGAAGCTCTCCCGGAATCTGAATCGCTATTTCTTACCTGCGGCCAATGGATTCAATAAATCGGTTTATACCAGTCATGGCTATGCTGTTTTAATGCCCGACATAGTTTATACCCTCAACGACCCGGGAATGTCAGCTGTCTGGTGTGTACTTCCTGCCCTAGAAGAAGCAATTAAAACCGGAATAGTTGATCCGGAAAGAGTTGGCCTTCATGGCCATTCCTGGGGCGGCTACGAGACCGCTTTTCTGATAACTCAGACCTGCGCCTTTAAAGCGGCTGCGGCCGGCGCGCCCCTAACCAATATGATTTCCATGTATAGTTCCATTTACTGGAATACCGGCTCCGCCAATCAGCCCATTTTCGAAAGCAGCCAGGGCCGTTTCACCGGCGGCTACTGGGAAAATCTTGAGGCTTATGCTCGCAATTCTCCTGTTTACTGGGCCCATCAGGTCGAAACGCCCCTGCTCATTCTTCACAATGACAAGGATGGCGCGGTCGTCTGGAACCAGGGAATAGAATATTTCAATACGCTGCGCCGGCTGAAAAAGCCAGTCATGATGCTCCAGTATGTGGGCGAAAACCATTCTCTGGCCAAACCAGCTAACCAGAAGGATTATACGGTGCGCCTGAAGGAATTCTTCGACCATTTCCTTCTGGGCCAGCCGGCTCCTGAATGGCTCGAAAAGGGCATCCCTTACCTTAAACTAAAAGACCATCTCAAGGAACGAGTCAGGCAAATCCAGGAAGCTTCGAAAGCTCTTTCGAGGGAGACAAAAGCGGAGGAAAAGAAATAATCTTTTTCCTTATTCTGCCCGGAACGTCTCAGTTAAGAAGTTCTATAAGACACACCGAGCAGGCAGGCATCAGGACCTTCCTTTCTTCTGACCGATATTCTCTAATTTCAGGATTGGCCGATCTTATTTCAACCTTCTCTGAAAAAGGGTATTTAAAAATGGTCATTATTTTCCGCCGATACGCTGGATTCATCCCTGAAAAAACCATAGTAGCTTATGATTTTAAAAATTGACCCCCCGGATTCTTCAAGCCAATGAAATTATTTTAGCCGGGCCATCAGGAAAAGAATTAAACTGGAAAAAATCAAAGACGGGGTGAAAAGGAGACGGGGTGAAAGGCCCGGCAATAAATCCTGCTTTTATCTCTATAAGAGCTAAAGGAATTATAAAAATAGCCCTGAGCCTCTGACCCTGGAGGAAAAATAAAAAAGTCCTTGATATAAATCTTAGTAAACCTATAATAATAGTAAAAATAAAAGAGGTGCAGGCGATGAAGGCAAAAATTGGCAAAATTGATTTAAAAACTTTTGAGAGGTTCATCCGCCGGCGGCTCGGTCGCCCGGACGAGACTGTTCTTGTGCCTCCCTTAACCGGAGTTGATGCCGCTGTCATTGAAATTGATGAAGAGAGAGTTTTAATCGTGGCCGAAGATCCAATTTTTTCCATTCCCCGTCAGCCTCTCGATATGTTTGGCTGGTATACGGTTCATATTGGTGCGAGTGATGTCGCCGTCATGGGAGTCAAACCTCGCTATCTTACCTACACCCTCTTAATGCCTCCTGAGACCTCAGATGGCGATTTCAGGCGAATCGTCGATTCCATCCATCAAACCGCCCTAGAACTTGACCTGGCGATTGTTGGCGGCCATACCGGATATTATCCTGGCTTTGCAGCGCCTACCATCGGCGGAATAACCGTTTTTGCCATTGCTCGAAAAGGAAGCTATGTTACCCCCTCGGGAGCTCGGCCAGGAGATAAAATTATTCTGACCAAAGGGCCGGCTATCGAAGCTGCGGCCATCCTTTCGGTCTTAAGAGAAAAAGAACTTCTCGCCCGCTACCCGGAAAAACTGGTGCGACAGGCTCAGGCTCTCTGCAAGCAAATGACCGTGGTTAAAGACGCTCTGGTGGCCATGAAAGCGGGTGGGGTAACGGCCATGCACGATGCCACGGAGGGAGGCGTAATCGGTGGGCTTTTTGAAATAGCCGCGGCTTCAGGCGTAGGGATGGAAATAGATGAGTCAGCCTTTATTTTCCCGCCTGAAGTAGCCATGGTTTGTGAGGCCTTTGAGCTTGACCCCCTGGCAGCCATTGCCGAAGGGTCTCTTCTGATTACCGCAAGACCGGAGAAAGCCAGCCGGGTTATTCAGGCTTTAAATAGAGAGGGCATTGCGGCCAGTATTATCGGTGAAGTTATCGCTAATAAGAAAAGAAGAGTGATCAGACGTCGCCAGGGCAGGCTTGAACCCTTAGCCATACCTGAACAGGACCCTTTCTGGCCTGCCTTTTTCGCTGGCCTGTGATAGCCGGCAAAAAAATATTTTTTAGAAAATAGCTCGATAAAAAATTAAATAAAATTTTAATAAGAGCTCTCTGAGGGGAGGGGATTTTTTAGCTGGCAATAAGCCAGCGAAATCAAAGCAACCACATCTTTAATCTTTCCCTTAACCAAAATGAACAAGAATAATTATTAAATCCAGCTATTATTTAGCCTGATTATGGCTTGCTGAGGCTGGCTGGCCGGGCTGATTAACTTTCTCAGCCTCAAGACGCCTTAATTCAGCAATTTTCTGATATTCAAGGGGATGAAGCAAGCGCAGCTCTCTACCCGTAATCTTACCATTGAGCCAGACCCGGCTCATGGGAAAATTTTCCGGATTGAAGTGAACGTTATACATATGCCAGATAATAATGGCCAGAAAAGCCAGAATGGCTTCATAGCCATGGATGATGATAAAAATATCATGAACCCATAAAGGGAAAAGTCGAAGGGAAAGCTCCACCTGCCACATGAAAAAGCCAGTAAAAATCATGATGAAGGAGCCCCACCCCAGAGACCAGTATTCAAATTTCTCAATAAAGTTATAACGGCCATAAAGAGGTGGATTTTTAAACAGCCAGTAGGGATGACGATCAAAAAAATTGCGGCCGAGGCCTCGTCTGTAAAGAAATCGAGTCAGGCCCAAATTGTACATCAGCTGCTCGAAGGCATCCCGGAAATCTTTTACGCGAGGTAGCATTTCTTTAAAATTGCTTCTACCTCGGGGATGAAAAGCTGTATAGAGAAGATGCCAGATAAGATTGGCAATCATGAGCACAGCTGCGACCCGATGAATCAGGCCCCGGATATAAAAAACCTGGCCACTGGGAATAAGCCAGCGAAAGAATTTGAATTCATAAAAAAAGAGGGGCAGGCCGGTAAGAATAAGCGAAAAAAAGGTAATGATTAAAATAAAATGCTGAATTCTCTCGGTGAGATTCATCCGGATAAAAATTTCTTCATCGTCAATGAATGGGGATTTATCCACAAGGGATGGGGATTTATCCATGGCTTTTGCCTTTCAATAATCTGTGACCCAGGTCAGCGGCGATGAATAAAAGAAAAATGGAAATGATAGTGGCGATTAAAATGATATATATCATCTTAACTATATAAGAAATTCGATATTTAGGTATTTCTACCTGGTCCGGCAGCAGGTGAACTTTGCCTTCAGCAAAGCGACGACTTGCTCCGGGATGACAACGGCCACAGGTCTGAGGAATATTGGCTGGATGGATGGAAGATTTAGGGTCTGAGGAGGGTCTGATGTCATGGTAGCCATGGCAGCTGGCACAGTTGGCCACCCTGATATCCCCGTAGCGGGAAGCTGTGCCATGAAAAGTCTCAGAGTAAGTTTTCCACCTAGCTGTGAGCAACCCGTACTCGCGGGCTATGGCCTGATCATCATGGCACCGGGAACAAACGCCGGCCACTTTGGTGGCATAAACGGAGGAGCGGGAATCGGCAGAGGGTAAAATGTTGTGCTCCAGATGGCAATCCGTACAAACCGGAACATCTTTTATTCCCTTGATATAATCCAGACCATGGACGCCCTCGAGATAAGCTTGCTGGATACCCACATGACACTGGCCGCAGGTATAAACAATTTTTTTCCTGGAAGTTTTAGCCTCAGGATCTTCAATGGAAAGGATGTCATGGCTGCCATGGCAATGGCTACAGTTGGCAGAAATGGTCAGACCAGCCTTTTCTAAGGCCCGGAAATGAATACTATTTTCATACTGTCGGATGAATTCCTGGCCCCGGGGCGTTTCTACCTGGCCGAGATGACATCGCTCGCAGGTTCGGGGCAAATTGAGCGGGAAAACAGATGATTGAGGGTCTGTGGCCGGCCGAACCTCATGTCCGCCATGACAATCGGAGCAGTGCACCCGGGCCAGACCCATGGTTGAAGCCCGGGCATGGATGCTCCTTTCCCATTCCTTAATCAAATCGGCATGACAGGAGGCACAGGCTGCAGGCTGGAGCTTTTCGGCATGAGGAAATTCTTTCACTCCCCGGAGATCCTGGTGGCAATCAAGACAGCTCAGGCCGACCTCGCCGTGGATAGAGCTACTTATTTTTTGTTTGATTGTTTCTTCATGGCAGGTAAAGCAATCTTCTTCCGTCTGGCCAGAAGCAGTTCGAAAGAAAGAAAAAATTAAAATCAAGAAAAGGCCAGGTAGAAAGCGGATTGGCCTCGCTTTCATCCCTTTTTCCCTTTAAATCGTCTTAACCGACGGATAAAACCAGGAATAAACCAGATTAAAGTTATAAGAATTGTCAGAATAACCAGGGCCATCAAAATTCTTTCAAAATAAAAAAGGGCACCGCGAGGTGAAGCTGATGGGCCCACATGAATTTTAGTTCGAGCCACACTTTCAGGCATGCCCGAATGACAGCCACTCTGATTACAGGTGCGAACGAGGTTAAGCGGATGGATGGAACTTCTGGGATCAGAGGCTGGCAGGATTTCGTGAGAACCGTGACAGCTGACACAGGTGGCGACTCCCTTTAAGCCATAGCCGAGAGCAATACCATGGAGACTTTCAATGAAAGTGGCTACTCGATCAACGGGAATTCCATACTTCCTCATAATATCAGGCCGGGCATGACAGGTGGCGCAGGTTTGAGGGATATTCTGAAAATAAGTCGAAGAGGTGGCCTCAGAAGCTGAAATGATTTTATGCTCGCCATGGCAGTCCACACAAAGAGGAGCACTGGGGTCTCCCTTAAGGGCAGCGATTCCATGAATGCTTTCCTTATATTTCAGATAAATTTGTTCATGGCAGTGAGCACAGGTGGTCGGTTGCCGGGCCATCAAATGGGGTTCGCCAACCCCCTGAATATTGTGGACACCATGACAATCTGTACAAACGGCGGCAAAGGTGGAAACACCGCCAGTAAAAAGAGAGCGCCCGTGAACAGATTGGCTGTATTCCTGATAGGGTGCTTCCCGATGAATGTGATATTTAATGACGACAGCCATATTTTCATGACAGACAGAACACGTGCGAGGTATATTCATACGATTGACGGTTGACTGGGGATGGCTGGCCGGCAGGATGTTATGTTTGCCATGGCAATCCCAGCACCGGGCCACATTTTTTTTCCCCCTTTCTAGATAAGCCCGGCCATGAACACTATCCTTATAGCTCAGGGGAGGCGATGGCCGATCTGGCCGGGGTGGCTGGCGATGACAGGAAGCGGTGCAATCAGGGGAGGGTAATTTTTTTTCATGAGGGACAGGGCCTTCTTTTAAAGAGGAAACAGGATGGCAATCAAGACAGCTAAGAGTGGCATGGGCTGAAGCGTTAAAAGCTGATTCGTCAATCTTTAAAGAGGAGGGAAGCTGCGAGAGCTTTCCGTGACAGTTCAGGCAATTTATATTAATAGCCGGGTTTTGAGGGGCAAGGGAACGAGAGGATGCGCCTGAAAATCCAAAGACAAAAGAGGCAGAAAAAGATATTAAACTAAAAGAAAATAAAAAAAATGTAATAAATTGTTTTCTCAATATGTTACCTTTTTATTTTGATTTTTATCCTCTTTGACTGAAAATTATTCTGAATTCTGGTGAATTGTTTCCCCAAATTTAGGTCAGTTCTCATTAATTTTGCCACTACCTGCCTTCGAAAAAACATATTTTAAAAAACTATTTTCAACTTTTCAGAGCAAGAAAGTGGATTTTACTTCCCGGGAACAGGATGCTTGATTTTCTCCCAGGAGGAAGCGAAATCAAAAGTCTGGCCATGAGCATTTTCATGACAGCTGAGACATTGTTTCTTTATGGCCGCCTCGCTGGGATAAATAATCAGACCATTTTTCTGAGCCAGCTCCCGATCTTTCATAATATTTAGCTTGCGATATTCACTTCCCGGTCCGTGGCAGACCTCACAGGTTACGCCTTCAGCCTTGAGCTCCGGAGCTTTCTTGAATAAAGGAGCATGGCATTTAAGACATTGCTCATTCTCAGTAGGGTTGCTTATGCCAGCGCTTTGAGCATAGGTTGCTGCCTGGGGAGAAGACAGAGCCTGAAAGGAGGTCGCATGCTTTGATTTTTCCCAGAGAGGATGCTGCTGCCCCTGCTTTTCTGTTCGATGGCACATGGCACATTTGCTGGCACCTACATAGGTAAAATTGCCCTGAGCGGCCAGAAGAACTATAAAAACTAAGATGGCCAGAAAGGACACAATCATAACTCGCTTCATTCCTCAGCCTCCTGCTTTGATTTTAAAGACAATCAAACTGAATGTCAATATTCCGATATATCATATTTTTTTTATCGGAAAAATATAATTCAAACTCGGCTTGCCTTTAAAGCTCATGGAGATATTTATTTTGATATAGCTAATATTGATATGGTTAAAAACAAATCTTTATTTTTGCTAAGCGCCGGTTAGGTCTGAGGAAAAGAAAAATGAGGTCTTCCGGGTTTTTAATGGTTTTAATGGATAGATTTAAAGAATTATCAACCTCCAGCAGTCTGCACAGAACCCGCAGATAAATAAGGCGATTTGAAACTGAATATTGTGCATCTGATTGATATTTCTCTAATTGTTCTCCGCAAAGATAAACTGGCCCGGATTCAAGCTGCTTTCGAGAGTCGTAAAATCTATCATTTTTAGCCACAAAAAAGTCTGAAAAACCAAAAATGAAAAATAGTTTGCCGGGCTAAATATTTAAACCCGGTTTCGCCTTTCCCTGACCTTTAAGAGCAGGGCCAAGGCCAGAAGAAAAAGAAAGGTTGTCGCTATGACCAGGCCAGTTTTTCGATATCTTATTTCTTTTTCCGCTGCCAGAACCAGATTGTCCACCAGATTTAATTTATCTCCGCTGGCCTTTATTTTTTCTTCGATTTCCGAAAAGGAAAGGCCGTGGATTAAATTGCGAGCTTCGAGAAAGAAAGAGTGGGCCTGCTGGAGCTCATAACGGGCTTCGCTCGTTTCCACCCCTTTTTTAGCCACCTGATTCAATCTTGAAGAGAGCGATTCAATGTGGCTTTGCAAGGAATTAAATTTTTCTCTTAATTTAAAGGCCTTCTGGTAGGGCGTTGAATCGGAGGCATGGCATTGAAGACAGAGATCCTGCTTGCCTCCGGCCAGCATTTCCGCCGAAGGTGAGGTAATTCGATGATTACCGTGACAAATCTCACATTCGGAGATTCGAGCTTCATCAAAAGCTTTCTTGTGAGGGCTGAGGGTAAAAAGTTCGGCCTGGCTCGGATGGCATTGCCGGCAGACATTAGCTATGGAACTGACGCCAGGTGGCAGGGCTCCATGGTTTCCGTGGCAATCATTACAGGTGGGAGCTGATAGGTCTTTTTTCTCATAGAGAGCCTGAGCATGCACTGAGACCCGGTAATCTTCTTCCTGACTGGTAGCCAGTCCGTAAGGTTTCATCAAATCAGGGTCAGAATGACAGCGGGAGCAAGTAGCCGCCAGATTCCAGGGAAAGATGGATGACTGGGGCATATTGGCTCGCTGGATCTGATGAACGCCATGACAATCAGTGCAGATAGCAGCCTTCAGGTCACCTTTTTTGTAGGCCTGACCATGCCGGCTGGTCAGGTAAAGCTCAAACTGATCTACCCTTATGCTGGGATTATAGTTCCTCATATAATTAGCATCTGCATGGCAGGAAGCGCAAAGTTCAGGTATGGCCTGACGAGAGAATCTGCCTTTGAAGGATCTGTCTTTGGCTTCTTCAATTTCCTCCTTTAATGGATTACCTCCATGGCAGCTGGCACAGCTAAGACCAAACTGGGCATGAATATCCCTGGAGAAAGATTGAGCTGGAGCTGCCAGAGAGCCCTCGAGCTCAAGATGGCAGCTGAGGCAACTATTTCTGGCTGATTGAGAATGAAGGAAATTAGCCATAAAAATGGATAAAGAAAGAAGGAAGATTATTTTTTTAAACAATTCTTTCATTTTTTATATCCAGGGTAAAGATAAGTTATCAGGGTAAAAACCAGAATGTAAATGATAACAGCCAGACCGATGACCGTAATCAGTGGACTCTTTTGCCCCTTCTGCCCTTTTTTATCCCAGTAAGGAACTAAGGTCCAGAAAAGGCAGGCTACAAGGATAAAGAGAAGAGCTAATTTTTCTCCCTCAATTCCCAGAATATGGCCCGGAACAAGTTTCAACGTCGTGAAGAGAAAGGTAAAATACCATTCTGGCCGGATGCCAGCAGGTGTCGGGGAAAAAGGATCGGCCTTCTCGCCTGTTTCCCAGGGAAAAAAAACACAGAGAAGACCAATTATGGCCAGAACAGTCAACCAGAGAACACTTTCGGACAGAAAGAAATCAGGGAAAAAAGGGACCTCTTTTACTCTTTCCTGCTTCAGGCCAAGGGGCAGGCTGATACCATGAATCTGAATCAGATAAAGATGGATACCTAAGAAGAAAAGAGCGGCCAGAGGAAGCAGGGCAACATGGAACCAGTAAAAACGGCTCAGAGTAGCTCCTGAAATCTCCCTTCCACCCAGAACAAAGGTTTTCAGGCTCCCGCCAATTAAAGGAATCTGGCCGAGAAGATCAGTCCCCACCCGGGTCGCGAAAAAGGAAAGCTCGTTCCAGGGAAGAAGATAGCCACTAAAGCCAAAGGCCAGAAAAATAAAAAGAAGAAACGAGCCAGTAACCCAGGTAATCTCCCGCGGTGGCCGATAGGCCCTGAGCAGAAAGGTGCTGAACATGTGCACAAAAATAGCTCCAATTAAAATATTAGCTGACCAGCTGTGAACGGAGCGAATTAACCAGCCAAATCTTACCTGGCCCATAATGAACTGGATGCTTTCATGAGCCCGATCAATCGAAGGAACATAATGAAGCAGAAGCAGTCCGCCTGTTATAACCTGAATGATAAATAAGAAGAGGCATAGTCCGCCAAAATATTGCCAGTAAGAAAGGGAATGTCTGGGAACGGTTTTTTTTCTCGCCAGCTCGGCTATCTTCGACCATTTAAAACGGTCTTCAAAATAAACGAGAAATTTATTTTTCCCCTTCTCACCTGAGGTCATTCCGGACCACCCTCATATAATTGAATTTTATTTTTTTTAAATTTTTTGACCATAACTTCTTCCTTAAGGTTCAACCTCTTTCTCGCCACACCACAATCTCCTCGCCCCTGATTTGCAGATTCAATCTGGTAAGAGGTCTGGGTGGTGGGCCAGAGATAACCTCCCCATTCAGATTGAAGCGGCCATTATGACAGGGACAGAGAAGAGTTTCTGTCGAACTATCGTAGCCTACCGTGCAGGTCAGGTGAGTGCAAATAGCTGAATAAGCCAGGTAGTTTCCTTCCTCCGTGAAAATGAGCAGGGCGGGTTCAGCTCCGAACCGGAAGAGCTTGGCTGAATTAGGAGCTAAATCTCCTATCTTTGCAGCCACCACCTGGGACACCGATTCTTCCTTCCGCGGTGTGGGCATTAAGTAGCGAAAAACTGGATAAAGAAGAGAAATAAATGTCCCGAGGCCTGAACCTATAAGGAAAAGATCAATAAATTTTCTTCTTTCCATTTCAGTTGATTTTATCTTTTTGAGTCAGCCTGGCCAGCCATTTTTCCAGACAAGCGGTAAGCCAGGAATTAATCTGGGAAAAGTTATGGGCACCGAGACTTTGATCAATCTGAATCCGGTTGAAAATTTCCCTGTCCTTTTCCAGCATATTTTTCTCTTCAGGAGAAAGTTTAAGCCCGGTCACCTGCTTGAAGATTGCAGTCAGCTTGCTGGATTTATCCCTGATTTCTTTTTGTTTTTCCTGAAGAACCAGCCAGTATTTTTCCTCATGACATTCAAGGCAGCTCTTTGGATCAGAACGAATTATTCTTCCTTTTTCCAGGGAATGGCAATTCTGGCAGTCTACCCCGGCTTCGGCCATGGAATCAGGCTTGAATTCCAGGCCAGAAAGATTTCCACCGTGATAAATGATATTTTGAGTTGAATGGCAGCCGGCACAGTTTTTAGGACCGGATTCATGATGACAGGAGGCACAGTCGCTTCTGGTTGCTATCAGCTGACCGTGACGGGGAGAAAGACGATGACAGCTCTCGCATTCAAGCTTTGTTTTTTCCAGATGCTGACCATGGTTAAAGGTATAGCCAAAGGCTTCTCCTTCTATGGCTTCAATTCCCTGATGGCACTCGCTGCAGGCTGGAGAAACCCGCTTGGCCGCCTCCCCCACAGCGGGCGCTCGATATCGGGTGCCAGTTAATTTCATGGCTTCATTGATGAGATTGGAGGCTGCTTTGAGCAGCTCCAGGCTGAAGGCCATGTTGTGGACAGCTTTCCCTTTAGCCACAATTTCCAGATTAAAGGCAGCTTCTGCGAGAAGCTTTTTCGCCTGCTCCCTGTCGTTCGGGCTGGCCTGACTTCGACCTATTTCTTTTTCAGCCTGGAGCAGGGCCTGCCGGATAGTCGAGACCTCTTTTTGAGCTGCTTTTTTCCATTGAGCTAAAAGTCGAGCAAAGCCCTGGCCGTGGCAGGTTTCACAGGCCTGACCAGAGGCTTCCAGGGTTTGCCCCGTAACTGATTCGGCCTTTGTTTTTTCATGGAGCACGTGGCAGGCCTGACAGCTCAACCCTTTTTCCAGCTTAATCGAAGGCAGGGGATGAACTGTGCCCTTGCCTCCCTGACCCTGATAAAGAATTTTTTGAGCCTGATGAAGGTCCTGATGGCAGGTCCGGCAATCAGCAATAGTTTCTATCTCTCTTATGATTTTATGCTGAATTTCGAGATGACACTGATTACATTCAATTTTATGAGCTGTAATGTGAGTCGAGTGCATCAGGTCAGTCTCGTCATAGCGGTCGAGTCTGTCGCGTTCAAAATGGCATTTATAACAGTTTTCCCTGGGGACAACTCCATCGCCCACAATGACCTGGGCATGGCAGCGCTGGCAGGGCAGATTGTTCTGAAGGGCCACCTCGTGATCGTGTCGGGATTTGCTGGCTCGAAGGTCTTCTGACTTATGGCAATGGAAACAATCGGCGATACGGGGATAATGCTCGCTCTTTTTAAAATGACAGATAAAGCAGGTGCTCTCCGTGACAGTTATATGCTCCCCCTGAACAATCTGGGAATGACAGCTGGTACAACGAAGTTTCTTCCCCCTTCGCAGGTCTTCAAAATGAATTTTGTGGTCAAAGACAATTGTTTTAAATTTAACTTTTCCCTCGAGCAAGCGCTTATCGTGACATCCTGGCCTGAGGCAGGCTTCATCGGGAATTTCAGCCCAGGGCTTGGATTTCAGGTAAAGTTTGGTCCAGTAACGGCCGACCTGAAGCAGGCCTTCAATTTTTGCCCTGAATTTAGATCTCAAGCCAGGGGGATAGTGGCAGATCTGACATTCAATCTGACCATGGGAAGATATCTTCCAGCTTTCATAGAAGGGCTTCATATAATGACAGACAGAGCAGAAACTGCTACGGGAGGTTAATTCAGCTGAAACCAGGAAAATTAAGAAAAGAAGACCAAAGGCTAGCAGCCACCAGCGCCATCTTCTCTTCCTGGCAGTTTTCACTTTAATCAATCCTGGTCGAGAGACTTATTAGGCGTAGCTGTGTAATCCAGAAATAAAATAGTTAACACCAAAATAGGTAAAGAGAGCCGCCAAAAATCCCAGGATAGCGATCAGGGCAGATCGTTTTCCTTTCCAGCCCATAACAATCCGCGTATGAAGATAAAGGGCGTAAACAAACCAGGTAATAAGTGTCCAGACCTCCTTAGGATCCCAGCCCCAGTATCTTCCCCAGGCGACATTGGCCCAGACCATGCCAAAGACTAATCCGCCCAGAGTAAAAAGGGGGAAACCTATGGCAATGGCCTGATAGCTGAGAGAATCAAGCTTTTCCGGCTCCATGGCCGGACTTATCTTATGTCCAGTTTTTTTCTTTCGAAGAGCTATCAGATAGAAGATGCTGGCCACAAAGGCTAAAGCAAAGAAGGCTTCTCCCAGCAGGGTGACCGAAACATGGAGCCAGAGCCAGTAACTTTGCAGAGCCGGGACAAGAGGAGCTATGTCCTTGGGCATAAGGGGAGAAGAGGCCAGAGCCATCAGGGCAATAACTATAAGCATAAGATAGCCACTTAAACGATACGCCCTGAACTTCCTTTCGCTCAGGATCAGAACCAGAACCGTCGACCAGGAAAGAAAAGAAAGAGATTCATACATATTGGTAAAAGGGGCATGACCGCTCTCTATGGTTCTGGCGATTAAAGCCAGCGTCTGCAGGCTGAAACCAACGATAGAGAGAAAAGAGCCAAATCGGGCTAATTTCTCTCGAGACGAAAAATTGCTGGCAAAATAGAGAATAAGAGCAAGAGCGTAGGCAAGAAAGGCTAAAGGGAAAAGAATGGCTTCCTTCATTTTATCTCCCTAAAGAAAAATTTTTTCAAATAAAACTAAACTTAATTGAAAAAATCTTGATTGGAGGCCTCTCCAGAAAATCTGAAAATCTAAAACCAGCCTGAATAACCTCCTTCAAAAAGTATAAAGACCAATTTTTTTAGGTAGAACATAAATTATTTTAAAAAAATTTTAACTTTTCCTCCTATAATATCTCAAAAGTAAAAAATAATCATCTCATTCTCTATTATTTTTATAGAATTAATAGGAATAATTCAAGTTCCAGGAAAATTATTTTCTCTTTTTCTCACGAAGATCTTCAGCCATCTCTTTTATTTCAGCAAGTGAGCGCACCATTTCACTCCAGCCATACCACAGGGAATAATCAGGGTTGTGATGAAAAGCTCCCTGGAAGGTCCTCATTCTATGTTCAAGGAACATGACAAAAAGTTTCTGTTCAATGACGGTGGGCGCATCATGAAAGGTTAAAAGGTCAGGGAAATTATAGGCATAATTTTTGGGTTTGGCCAGCAGGCCATCCCGGTAAAGGGCGGCCACAGTTCTGATAGCTTCGGCCATGAGTTTATCCGCCTCCCTGATGAGCCTGTCACCTTTTTCGAGCTCAGCACGGGCAAAGGTCGTTGAATGGCAGCTACCGCAGACGCCAATCATTTTATCTCTTTCCTTCTGCCAATCTTCCTGATTCAGGCGAGCCACATCCGCCGCCTTGACTATTTCCAGCCTGGGCGTAGGCTTGCCCGTAGGGTCAAGAACGCCCAGGGCTTGAAGGATGGTCACGCGGTCATCGGCCCAGCTTTTATCTTCAGGCAAGGGGAGCCTGACCGCGAGAAAGCCCCAAGCTGTTCTGACTTCGTGGTCGCCCTTCGGCATATGACAGGTCTGGCAGGTAGGGGCAGCGGCATTTTCGGGCAAAATCTTGTTCTGTTTGAGCAGGAAGCGAATCCCGTGCTTGGAGGTAGAATACATTTCCCACTGGGGATGATCAAAACCCATATGGCAGGTCTGGCAGGCCTGCGGCTGACGGGCTTCAGTCACTGAAAAGAGGTGACGGGTATGGCAGGCATCGCAGGAAGCCAGACCAAAGCCCCGACCTGAGGCCTGAATTTCTTTTATTTCGGCTTCATTTTTAAGGCCAATTTTATGGCAGCCCCCACAGCCTTTCATCCCTTCCATTAAAGCCATCGGCTGCCAGTGGGCCGTGGGCATGGCCTTCATGGCCGCCCAGCCCAGGGCATGTTTCCCTTTCTTAAACTGCTTGACTTTTTCTTCATGACACAGAGCACAGGTTTCAGGAGTAGGAATCCTGGCTCTGGCGGCATCGTCCATGCCTTTATGATCCTCACCATGACAGACCTGACAGCCCACATCCTGACGACCATGCTGACTTAAAAGCCAGTCAGAAACGATGAGAGGAGTCTGGTTTTTATGACAGTTAAGGCAATTCTGAGCTTCCAGCCGGGAAAAAACCATGAGAAAAGAAAAGAAGACAAAAATTATCAGGCAAAAACAGCTGCCCTGGCTTTTTTTCAATTTAGTGGGTGGCATTATTCTCTTCCCTCCTGCGCCTTTTTCTTCTTTTCTATCAAGATCGGGCTCGAGCTGTCAATGCAAAATTTTATCCGGATTAACAATAATAAATTTTTAATATTATTGACGCAGAGGTATTAGCTACCTTGAAAATCCAATTAGCTTTCAAAATAAATAAAAATCGATTCAAAAAATTCCCTTCTGGCAAGGGCTCCTTTTGGACATAGCCCCTTTTAGAGTCTATCGCCAGGCATAACGGGAGATATGGCCACCGAGATGTTCAATGGAGTCGACAAGTAGCTGAGCTATGTAGCGTGAATTATGGATATAGCCACAGGGATCCTTTTTACTTAATTGAAAATTATAGGCCGCCCTCAGCAGAGGCGCATCAAAAAGATATCTGTTAGCCATGGTCGTCTCATTGGCGTCAGCCCGACCGTTATTATTTAAATCCTTAAAGAAATAAGGGTAAACGTGTTCGTCATAAACAAGGGGTAAGCCAAAACGAGCCGCCGAATAGGCTCTCAACTGAGCGTAGAGAGCTTCCTCAAGACCTCTGATTTCATCCTGAATGGACTCACTGCGGTTACCATCACCGTCATAATCAGGAGTTGAGGCGGGCCTGATCCCGGAAAATTCAAATTTTTCTGGATCAGCCCCTGGATGAGGCTGGGCAATATCCTGGCCATGACAACCAACGCAGTCCTTAGGATTGGGGGCGGCAACATTATGAAAAATCATATCTTCGGCACTGCGAGTCCTGTTGGGGCTTTTTGTGCCCATGTGACATTCGACGCAGGTATCGAAGCGATCCAGATGATTCGGATAGATCCGACGGGTATTGTAAATTTTATGGGGAAATTCGTAGCCACCATGAACTTCAGACCCGAAGAAGACAGCCGCCGCAGGATAATAGTGAACATTGATAAAACTATATGGACCTGGAGAAGCAGCAATAGCACTATCCACCGTGATCTTGGCGGCTCTACCCTGATGACAGTTCAGGCAAAGATTGGAAGAATCGCCCAGATTACGAACGTCGCCCGAGGGGAAGGTAACAGCGCTAACCCGCCTCAAAGAAGGTGGACTGGTGTGACAGGTGGTACAAAGAAGGCCATTAGAAATGGGCATATTAATATCAACGGTACCTTTTTGCAGAAAATAAGGTAGACCTTCGGCCGTATGACACTTGGCACAGGTAGCAGGAACAGATTCCTGCGCATCCCAGTAACGCCAGGCTACGGAAGAACCATCGAAATGACCTTCGTCCGTTCGATGTAACCGGCTGAGATCCACGTAGTTGTTCAATTTTTTATTTAGATCTTCAATGGAGTCATAGAGGAGCTCGAGATGATATTTCCCGTTGTGGGCATAGCCAGCTGGATCTTTTTTGCTCACCTGGAAATTATAAGCAGCTCTCAGCAACCGCGGTGAAAAGGCATTGTAGCGATTGGCCGAGGTTACTTCATCCGAATCGGGTAGACCGTTGCGGTTTCGGTCGATAAAGAAATAGGGAAAGGTGTGCTCATCATAAACAATAGGCACACCGATAACCTCAAGGGCATATTTTTTTATCAAATCATAAAGAATCGCCTGGAGGTCAGCAATTTCATAATAAATACCCTCTTTGACATTGCCGTCACCATCATAATCGGTCAGAGAAGCCCAGTAGCGAATATCCCTTGGATCTTTAGTCCCTGTATGACAGGTGTTGCAAGCTCTCAGGTCAACTTCCAGCGAATGGGGATTATGACAGGTGATGCAGGCATTGTAACCAGGGAGATGGACAAAACGAGCATCATAGCTTTTGCCAGCATATTGATAGCCTCCCTTAACCACGGTGCCAAACTGGGAAGAAGCCGCGGCATAATAATGGATGTTCAGAAAGCTTAAAGCAGGGGTGGGAGTATCATCACTGGCCACAGCGGCGTTGGTTATAGCAGTGTCGACGGCGACTGTAGAACTTCGCCCCTGGTGACATTCCATGCACAGACCCTCTGGACCCAGGCCTTTTACCTGAATTCCGGAAGGAAAGGTTACAGCAGGCCTTTCGCGGAGAAGGCCATTTTCAGGGTTGGTGTGGCAAACCTGGCACTCCACGGTTGTGCCAATGGGGGCCGCTTTGTCCACCTTATCAGGACTTGATCCATCAGCTCCCAGAAAATCGAGAAAGCCCGGGGTGCTGTGACATTTAGCGCAGGCTATCGGGATTTCAGCGGGCGAGGCTGTATTCCAGTAATTAAAGGCAGTTGCATTTTTATCAGCATGACCTGAAACTTTCCAGAGTTTTTCCGCTTTCGATTTTCTGGAAAGAAGATCAACCTGGCCATTGTCGCCGCTCAGGACAAAAAGAGGGACAAAAGCCAGGGGAATTAAAGCCATCAAGATAAAAGATAGCCTTTTTTTCATAGGAACCTCCTTAAGTCAGACCGGCTCAATTCATTTTTCTCCATCCCAGCGAGCTCCGAAGGAAATCTCCACGATACTGGCTCGATAATCATTGAAGCCCGAATTTTTTTCTTTAAAATTCCAGTATTTATATGTGGCTTTTAAAAGAAAGCCCTGGGGTAAGAGGTATTCCGCCGAAACCTTGGCTATGGTCCGATCTATGGGCCAGAAACCACGATTGACATACTGGCCGAGCATAAAGTCCAGCCTTAATTTATCAGAAGGTATCAAGCTTAAATTTAAATCATAAAGGGTTGATTTACCCTTGTATCTAACAAGCCAGGGGAAGGAACCAGCCGGACCTGTCCAGAAAGGACGATACTCAATCTCTCGATCAGCCCGATGTCTGAGATTAAAAAAGGAGACACCCGCTGACAGGTTGGCCTTACCAATTCCATAATTCAATCTCAGGTTTCCCTGATCACGGTTAGACTTCCAGCGATTTTCGAAAACCTCGCTTTCAAGGCGGTAAATCACATAAGAGCCTTGAAGCTGAATATTTTTATAGCGCCACCGGGTATCTATTTTGAATCGGTTGGTGGCTGTGGGTGAAATAAGTGTAAAGGGTTCATCATGATCGGAACGCTGATAATCCAAAGTCAGTTTAAAAGCTTTTGAGGGCTCGAAACGGAAATGGCCAAAAAGACCTTTGTGCTGAGTCTTGCTTTCATAGGTGGCTGTTTCTAATTCCTTTAGTTCTCTCGATTCATAACGGTATCCTATGGTTAGGTCTGTTCGCGATGAAATCAGAAATTGAAGGCCGGTTTCAAGGCCTAGTAGGTCATAACCAAAATTAACCATTTCTTCTTCCCCATTAATGGTCATGGTGCCATCCTGCTGGAAGCGGTGATAGCGAAAGGTCGAGACCAGAGCCAGGCGGTTAAAAAGCAGATAGGAAGCATTCAGATCATAAAGCTTTAGATCTCGCTTAAATTGACCTTTTCCCTGATCAGTATAGGCAAAAACCCAGCCTAAATAATCTACACCTTGGGCTTTCTCCTCATAGTCAAGGTCCATATCCAGGTTTATCAGCCTGGCCGAACCGGACAGAAGAAGACTGGAGAAGGGACGGAAATTGAATAGAAGGCCATGGCTATATGAACGGAAATTGTAGGGTTGATGGAGAGAAAAAAGGCTCAAAGAGGAGGGATAGAAAGCAGTGGGTCCGCCATCAGCATATCCAGGAAGAAACAAATAATTGGTCGTCTTAAAATCGTGAATTTTTTCTTCCAGAACCAGGGATAATGGTTTTGTCTTGAAGCTTAGGGCTAGGGTACCAAGCCGGGAATCCTCATCAATTGGCTTTTCCATCTCGAACTCAACCCGATTTATATCCAGGGTTGGTGTGCTTATGCCACGCCGAGTGAAGCGTTCATAACCCAAAGTAATATCCAGATTTCGAGCCAGATAGAAACGAAGCGTGCCGCTATCACTTCGGCGATCAAAATCAAGAGTATAAGGGTCATAAAGAGTGCCCCCAGCCTGATGGAGATCGTGATAAAAGTAGGTAGCTTTCTTTCGTTCGTACTGGAAACTGAAGCGACCTGTTCGGGCCACAACCAGGTTAAAAACTTCGAAGGGGTCGCCTCCAAAATTCTGCAGGCTCAGGGAAAGGCGATCAATGATTTTGGCCTGATCATCCTCAGGAAAATAGGCCAGGGAAAAATGGAATAACCTGGCTCCCTTTTCTAAATTAATGTCTTCTTTGTATTTAAATTCAGTCCCGGAAATATCAACCAGACGGTAACCGAAAAGGAAAGACCATTTCCAGGGAGAAGCATTTTCTGCCTGAAGGGAAAGCGAGCTGAAACTGAAAAAAAGAACCAGAATGATTAATCGCCAGAATGTTTTTTTCATTGTTTCCTCCTATTTTAAAAATAGGCGACTGAGATTAGAGCCATGGATGGCCACATGACAGGTGGTGCAGTTGGTTGTCGTGGAAGTGAAGCGGCTGTGCCAGGCCGGTGCTTGCGTATGACAGCTGAAACAGAGATCGGCCACGCTCTGCTGGGCTAAAAGATGCCGGTTGGGTGAGCCATGGGGAACATGGCAGGCGGTACAGCCTTCGACCTGGTTTGCCCCATGTTCATAGAGATAGGGACCTCCTTTTTCCACGTGGCACTGCAGGCAGGTTTGCTGTTTAAAGCCAGCCAGCTGCTGGCCAGTGGCAGGTTTATGGGGGTCATGGCAGGAAGTGCAGGTCAGGATTCCTTCTCTGAGGCGATGGCGCTCATTAAGATTGAACTCAGCCAGTATATCCTCATGGCAGGTGGCACAGGTTTTTATGGCAAAATTGGCCTGATTTTCAGGAAGGGAATGAACGGCGTGGCAGGCTGTACAATCATGGCCACTTCGGCCATGAGAGCTGGCGGCGAAAAAGCCTGCCTCGGCATGATGACAGCTCAGACAAACTTTATTTTTGGCGGCAGATTTCTGTTCAGGAGTAAAGGAAAAAATGGATTCTTTTGTCCCTTCCTGAAGATGTTTTTCAGCCCCCTGATGACAGACAGTGCAATTTTCTTTCTGATGAGAAGTGCGCTGGAAATTTTTGACCACAGCCTCATGGCAGGCTGAACAATCCTCCTTAGATTGAGCCCAGGTAGAAGGTTTACCTGCCCCCAGAAAAAGAGCGACTCCAGAAAGAACAATGATGGGGATTATTAATAAAGAAAAGGCCTCTGAAGTCAAAAAATTCTTTGTCCTCAGCAATGACATCCTCCTTTTTCTAATTTCCGGATAAATTCCAGACTGATATATAGAAAGGCCTGAAGTAGCGGAAGGGATTGGTCTTATTAAATTCAGATGAATAAAGGCCAGCCTCAAAGATATTTGAGAGGCTCTTCGACTTTGGGGCTGGCTTCAAATACTTACTCATTCCTTACTCTACTAACTATATATTTTTTATAGGAAAAATAGCAATTCTGTCAAGTTCTCTGTTTTTTTATAGCAAATCTTTGAAGCCGTCATTTTTATTATATGAATCTTTCCTAATATTTTCAAAAATCTTGTTGGTGGAGAGAAAACGTTTATATAAATTAGTATTTATAAGAAGATTTCTTTTTAACTGAAATAAACAGCTTCAATTCTGAGGCCGAATCTTCAGATAGCCAGAATCAGCATCTTCATAGATAATCGTTTTGGCAGATAATCTTTATGGCATGGAATAGCTAGAGGGATTCTGCCTTCATTGTCTTACTTATTTATTTATTTCCAGTCCAAAAGTCTTTTTTGCCCTTCAAGTTTTTTAATCTCGGTAACATCCTGGATAACTTCAATTGTTCCCAGATATTCGCCCTTATCGTCCCTCACCGGAAAGTAGCGAATGTGAATGAGCCGATCCCCGGGATTAAGCCAGAACTCAGCCACGTCCTTCTTCCCTTCTTTGAAAGCTTTGAGAATTTTCTCTACCAGATAAACACTCTTGGGAGGATGGCAGAGCTGGACGGGCCGGCCGATGACAGAGCTGGAGCGAGCAAAAATCTGGTGGTTCTTGGAATAGAATTTGACTCTATCATCCCGATCAATGAAGCTAATTTCAAAGGGAAGGGTTTTAAAGATTTCACTTATCTCTCTGGGAGAAAGGAAGCCTCTGTCAACTTCAAAATCACCCTCTTTTCCTGGCCTGGTTTTATCGGGTTCAAGCCGCTGGCCTCTCAGAGCCATCTGGACTTCCTGGGGAAGGGAGAGAATCTGTTGAGCGGTCAGCGAGGCCTCAATTTCATAGGGTTGAAGGGGACGAGCTTCCGGTTGCCACTCGTCAGCTGGAGCAAATTTATAATAGCCAAAAATTCCTTCCTGCTGTCTTATAGCTAACCATTCCCCTTCGCTCAAAAGGCCATAAACAGCCGGGTAAAAAATATTATTTTCCCGGAAAACCATTTCCACCAGGCCTGAGGATACATCCTCTGCTTTTTTCCTGATTCTTTCCACAAACTCGGGCCAGCCCATTTCGTTTTCTGCAGCCAGAAGACGGGCCAGGCCCTTAATGGCATATCTATTTTCATCATGCTTTGTCCATAAAACAGTGGGTACAGCCGTAATACCTCTCCTTTCGAGATAAGGGAAAATTAACATTTCTTCCCGGGTGTAATGGGTTCGGCCAATCTCTTTTAATTCATCCACCAGCTCTCTCAAGGAAATTAGCCACTCCATTTTTTTACTTTCATCCTCTGAAGAAGCTAAAGAGCCGGCATAAAAGGAAAGCATCTCTGCGTCCTTGGTTATCCTGTCATTTTCCATATAGAGAGTATGCAGGGGATGCCCGGAAGGGATTTTATTGATATCCAGACCTCCACTTATAGCTTCCCGGAAAAGTTCCACATGAATGTCGCACATTTTAGCTATTTCTTTTGTGGATATTCCTTCTTCGACCAGTTCCTGCTCCACGAGGGGAATTTCCAGAGGGGTAAGGCCACTTAGGACCTCCTTGAATTTTTCTTTTAGCTCATCAACACTTTTGCCCGCATGAAGCTGTCTTAACAGATCCTTTAAAATTTCTTTTTTGGCTTCTTTATTTTTCAGAAGCTCAGACATCTTTGCCTCCCTTCAATCCTTTTTTAGTTTTCTCAATTCATCTAATAATGCCTCAAACTTTTCCTCGGAAAGATGGCCAAGTTTTTTAGCCTGGCCAAGAGTTATGGTTTTAGCTAAGGTTTTTCTAAGGATGGGGTTTTTTATGGGCGAAAATCCATATTTCGCCAGAATGTCAATGGCCTCAGGATATCGGGCCACCAACTGGCCCACATTGGTTTTTTCATCAATGGAAATATCCTGACTAACCTCTTTTTCCGTTTTTTCTATCTTCCCTCCGGAGATTCTGACGATGTAATTCTCACCGACTTTCTGGCTTTCCATTTTCAAATTCAGTTGCTGGAGAGTGTCTATAATCTCCTTTTTATTCAAGATAAATTCGATACTCTCCCCTTCCTTCAAATCGGAAATATGTTCTCCGATCGTCGTCATGATGTCTTCTATTTCCATTCCTCTTAAATCCATAACTCCTCTACTCATCTTTAACCTCCAATTTCAGCTTCAAAAAACATTCCGGAACCAAAAAACCAGAATATTGATAATTTCATTTTATGGTCTAATCTGGAATTAGTCAATGGATTAAGGATTTAATCTGTATTGTTTTAATAAACTCAAAGGCAAAAATTTTTCCTAATCCAGATTTTTGTTCAGGCCATGAAGAAAGGCCAAATAGGCAGGAGAATCGTCGATTATTCTAAGTATTTTATGTCAAGAAAGCAGTTGCGAAAAGAGAATGGTTAAATCAGACAGGACTTCTTGCCGTAATAATTTTTTCTGCTTCTGCCAGTTTTTTCTAGGTAAAAATAAGCTATTTCCAGGAAGCTGATAGGGAATTCAGCCTGAAAGAGGTATTTCTATCTGGAAGAGACTTTTGCATAAGAAAAAGCTAATAAATAAAAATGAAATAAAAGAGATACAACAAAGTTTTTTGTAAAGCCCCGATTTGAAACTTCTTTAATAAGCCTTCCTCTAACTTAAATTTTCCAGCTTCAGTTAGAAGAGCCAGAAGAACCTTTAAAAGGGAAAGGTTAAATTATTTTAAAGGAATGAAAAGGAAGGTCTTACCGGCAAAGCTGAGCGAGCCCTGATCATCAACGATGATGGCTCCATAATCAGGATAAAGAGATAAAAGCTTACTGGCATCATTCAGGACAAAAAGCGCTGTAGCCAGGGCGTCGCAAATCGTAGCCTGAGGCCCAATCACAGTCACGCTCTGTTTTCCCCGGGCAGGAAAACCGGTCCTGGGGTCAAAAATATGATGATATCTAACTCCTTTGATTTCAAAATAGCGCTGATAATCGCCCGAGGTGGCTACCGCCAGATCGCTAATCTCAAGGATCCCCAGAAAGCCAGATTTTCGGGGATGTTTAATTCCGATTCTCCAGGCCTTATTATCAGGATTTTTTCCGAAGCAAATTAGATCGCCGCCAGCATTGATAAAACCGCGACTTATTCCCTCTTTCTGTAAGGTCTGAAAGGCCTGATCCAGAGCCCAGCCTTTCGCTATGCCTCCCCAATCAATAATCACTCCTTCAGGTACTACCAGCTGGTCTTCCCTTTCGACAATTTTTTCCAGACCGACAAAGTTTAAAGCCCGGCTAATCTCTTCCCTTTGCGGAATCCGATAGCTCTTCGAACGAAAGCCCCAGATTTCAGTCAGAATGCCTACAGTCAAATCAAATGCTCCCTCTGAGTCAAAATAAATTTTTCTGGCCAGACGAAAAAGCTGATGAACTTCTTCGGAGGAATAAGCCTCAGCCCGGGGAGAAAAGAGATTTTCCGCCCGGGTAAAAATATTTCTTACTGTGGTGACTGCAGACGCAAATTCTTCTTCTGTCCCGTATATCTTTAGATCACAAATGGTATCAAAAAAAAGAAGGGAAAGTTCATGCCAGCGGGCCGCAGGCCGGCAGGCAAAATAAAAAATAAGATTGAATAGGAAAATAAAAATCAAAAAAAGGAACAGAACCTTCTTCGTCAAAGGCAATTAGCCAATAACCGCGTCCAGTCCGCTTCGGCCTTCTATTTCCATTAAAAAATGATTGGGCGCACAGATGATTCTTTCGCCAGCAAATTTTATGGGAGTTGAAGCCTGGCAGATATGGTTGCGGCAGGTGGAATTTTCAACCCACGCCTGGCCATTTTCCACTTTAAAAACAACCCGGCCGAAGCCGGTGTCAATGGTCCGGCGCACAGACCGAGACAGAGGCAGTCTTTCTACCACCTTACCATCAATTCTTATCGCCAGATTTTTCCCTTTTTGAAGAGAAGGAAAGGAGGGAGTTAAAGATAAAATGGTCAAAGAGCTGGTTTCTGGTCTGGCTTGCATCTGCTTCCAGAAAGAGAAAAGCCTGGAGGAGCGGAGGTCTCGAATCCGGCCCTCCTGAACTAAGGTAAAGGAGGGTCGAGCCGGAGCAGTTAAATAAACAAAATTTATGATGACTTCAGCCTTTCTTTCCGGAACAAGATTCATTCCTTTATCCTTCAAGCTTGAAGCCAGCTCTTTCTGCCGAGGATGAGGACCGGCAAAGCCGATTCTCCGTCCAACATGAAGACTAAGACGCTCCAGTTCGCCCAGCAAGAACGGTAAATCTTTATGGGGTTCATCAGAAATTAAAAAAAGCTCACTGTGGGGCTGACCACTTTTCTGGTTAATGATAACGGGGGAAATAAGGGAGGTAGTCAGAACGATTTTGATAAATTCCCTTCTATCCATAGATGCCTCCATTTTCATTTAAGATAGCGCGAATGACCGGAAAAACGCATTTTTTTGGCCGGCGAAAAATCTGCCAGATGACAAATGAACCCAGCCCGGCTCCCAGGAAAAAACCGAGTCCACCAGCAAGAGAAGCCGGAAGACCTAACGATGAAGAGAGTATGGTCCCGAAAATAGCTCCAGCCATTGAAGCCAGAATTAGCAGGCCAAAGATAAAAATAAGCTGACGGGAATAGGTGGTTTCGGGCACTTCAATTTCAACCAGATCCCCGGGTTTGGCTGCCAGAGGATTGAGCACCCGGAGGAGAGCTTCCCCTGAATCATTGACTGAACACAGCGCCCGGGCAGCGCAGCTGTGACAGGCCTCCCTGGGCTGGACAATAACTTCAGCATAGGGACCATCAACTTTTTTCACCAGGGCTTCGTCTCTCATACTTCGGCTCTAAGTTCAATCTTTTCAGCTTCGTCCCTTTCTTTTTTCAGCCGGCCGATAGCTCCAGTCGGACATTTCTCTATAGCGGCTATTTTATCTGCCGGAATTTTCTTCCAGTCAGTAATCTTAGCTAAGTTGGACTCCATTATTATAGCTTCGGGACAGGCCCGGACGCAAATATTACAGGCAATGCAGGCATTTTTGCAGACCTTCCGGGCCACAGCTGGCCGATCCTTGGAACGGCAGAAAACAAAGATATTTCTTTCAAGGGGATGAAGTTCAAGCAAACCCCGCGGGCAGGCCTCAACGCATTTACCGCAGCCGGTGCATTTTTGCTCATTAATTACAGGCAGGCCATCATCGCCCAACCGCATGGCATCAAAGGGACAGGAACGGACGCAGTCACCAAAGTGGAGGCAACCATAGGTACAGAGCTTATGGCCACCAAGAAGATGGGCGGCCAGGCAGGTCGCCGGGCCAGTATACTGACTCCTGGCAGGGGCAGCCTCATGAGTTCCCCGGCAATGCAAACGAGCTACTTTCTTAGTCACTTCTAAACTTTCTTTACCCAGGATAGCTGCCAGAAGCCTGGCGACTTCATTACCACCCACAGGACAGGCATTGGTTTCAGCTTTACCGGCGACCAGAGCTTCAGCCAGAGCCTGACATCCAGCAAAACCACAGGCACCGCAATTGGCCTGAGGCAGAAGAGCCGCAATTTCTTCCAGGCGAGGGTCAACTTCAACCCTTAGTTTTCGATAAGCAAAAACCAAACCCGCTGAGAGAACAAAGGCAATAAGGCCCATGGTAATTATTGGCACAAGAAGACTCATTTGATTATCCCCGAAAAGCCCATGAAGGCCAGTGAAATGATGCCGGCTGTAATCAGAGCAATAGCCGCTCCCCTCAATGGCCGGGGAACATCGGCCAGCTCGAGCTGTTCTCGAATGGCCGCCATAAGGACAATGGCCAGGGTAAAGCCAATCCCTGCCGAGACTCCAAAAACTACCGTTTCCAGGAAATTATAATTTTTCAGGGCAGCCAAAAGGGCCAGACCCATAATGACACAGTTGGTGGTGATGAGAGGAAGATAAATTCCCATAGCCTGATAAAGAGGCGGACTGACTTTGCGGATAAACATCTCCACCAGCTGGACCAGCGAAGCAATAACCAAAATGAAGGAAACAATCTGTAAATAATCCAGACCGTAAGGAATAAGAATCCAGTGATTGATCATCCAGGAGGAAACAGCCGTCAGGCTGAGAACAAATGTCACGGCCATGCCCATGGAAATGGATGGGCCTATCTTCCGGCTAACCCCGAGATAAGGGCAGAGACCAAGGAAATAATAGAAGACAAAATTATTTATTAAAACAGCCGAAATAAAAATAATCAGCAGATTCATGGCTGTTTTCGCCTTTCTTTAATTTTAAAATCAATAAAATTAGAAATGGCAATGATCAGACCAAGCATGATAAAGGCTCCGGGTGGCAGGAGCATGACCACCCAGGGTTCAAACCACTGGCCTAAAATCTGAGTACCCAGGACGGTTCGGTTGCCAAGAAGTTCCCGGATAAAACCCATTAAAAGCAGTGTCAGGACATAGCCACCACTCATGCCCAGAGCATCAATGATGGAAGGCCAAACTTTGTTTTTAGAGGCAAAAGCCTCAGCTCGACCAAGGATAATACAGTTAACAACAATCAGGGGGACATAAGGGCCCATGGCTTTGGAAAGCTGAGGGAAATAGGCCGCCAGAACCCGGTCAGCAATCGTCACAAAGCTGGCGATGATAACAATGAAGGAGGCGATGCGAACTTGATTGGGGACGATCGTCCTGATCAGGGAAACCAGAAGGGCGCTGAAAACGAGAACGAAGGTTACGGCCAGTCCCATGGCTACCCCATTGATGACAGCATTGCTGACCGCCAGCACCGAGCACAGGCCAAGAAGCTGCCGGGTAACTGGATTTTCCGCCCACAGGCCTTTAAAAAATTGCTGTCTAGTGGTTTTCTGAGCCATGGTCAATTCATTCCTGACAATTTGCCTTCAGCTCTTAATTGCCTGGCCTTTCTTATGGCCTCATTGACAATATTTAAAACTGCTCTGGAGGAAATAGTGGCTCCTGTTATGGCATTAACTTCGTTCGAAGCCAGGGCGTCCGGATCCTCTACGGGCGGTTTTCGAAGCGTCAGCTCCTTCGTGCAATCCCGGTTCTGCCAGTAACGAAGAAAATCTTCTTCACTGGTAATCTTGGCTCCCAGGCCAGGAGTTTCCTTCTGCTCAATTATCGTCAGGCCCAAAACAGTTGTCAGTTCAGCATTAACGCCAATTTCCAGAACAATTTTATCCTGAAAGCCCGTGCCAGCTGCTTGAAGGGCATAGCCTAAAAGATTACCTGCTTCATCCCTGTCCTCAAAGACAGCAAAATCGCGCTCTTCATAAATCATTTTTACCAATCTGGCTCCTGGAACCACCTTGAGCGCAGCCATTTCAATCTCATGCCTTTTATTAAAAATAATGCGCTCTTTTGTTACCTGGCCCACAATGGCCAGAAAACTTCCGGAAAGGAGGCCCACCACGGTGAGGACAACTATCATCCGGGTGCTGAGGTTCATCTCTTTGACCTCCTTTCACCCAGGATACGTGGTCTGAGGTAATGATTGAAGAGGGGAACAAAGGTATTCATCAGGAGAATGGAATACATGACTCCTTCAGGCAGGCCACCAAAGAGTCGGATAATACCAATCAAAAGACCAATGCCGCAGGCATAGAGCCAGGTGCCGGCAGGCGTGATGGGCGAAGTAACCATATCGGTAGCCATAAAAAAGGCTCCAATGATGAGACCTCCTGCCAGAAGATGGAACTGGGGTGGAGCGTAGCGACCGGGATTGATCAGCCAGAAAAGGCCGGTAAAAAGACTTAAAGTGACAATTATGCCCAGAGGAATTCGCCAGTCAATGGTCTTTTTTATCAAGAGATAAAGAGCGCCCAGAAGAAGGGCCGCTGCTGAAGTTTCGCCCAGACAGCCGCCAACATTACCCCAGAAAAGATCTTTAAGCGGGGTTAAAGTTCCCAGGGCCACAGCATTCTGAAATTTCCAGTTAGCGAGAGGTGTGGCGTAAGTCGCCACATCTACGTGCACTGTTACCGGTGGCACCCAGGTGGTCATCGCTACCGGGAAGGCAGCCTGAAGAAAGGCCCGGCCAACCAGGGCTGGATTAAAAATGTTATGGCCAAGACCACCATAAACCTGTTTACCCAGGCTGATGGCAATTAAAGATCCGATGACGGCCATCGCTGGAGGGAGAGAAGGCGGTAAAGTTAAAGCGAGGAGAAGACCAGTAATAGCAGCCGAACCATCGAGAACTGTCCTGATGGGCTTACGTCGGGCTAAAAGGCATAAGGCTTCTGTAATCAGAGCTGTGGCTGTTGAAACAAGAATTAAGATGAGCGCTCGCCAGCGAAAGAAATAAATGGAAGCCGCCACCGCCGGCAGCAGACTGAGAATAACCCTGTACATAATCCTGGGAGTGGTATCTTTAGCCCTGATATGGGGCGAGGATTCTAAGATCAGCGAGGATTCGGCTGAAATAACTTTTTCTTTAGAATGGTCTTTCATCAGGCACTCTTCTTCCGCTTAAGCTTTACTAAGAAGTTTTTGCCGACTCTTATCCAGTGGACAAGCCTTATCTTGGAGGGACAGCTATACTGGCAGCAGCCGCATTCGACGCAGTCCAGAGCTCCCCACGTTTCAGCTTCAGCCCATTTTTCAGCCTGAATAAATTTGACAATCTGGGTAGGTACAAGCCTCATCGGACAGTGGTCAACGCAGCGTCCACAGCGAATGCAGGGTAATTCCTCTTCAAGGCAGGCTTCTCGAAGAGCTACCACCCCAGAAGTTCCTTTGATTACAGGGACATCAAGGGAGCTTTGAGCCAGGCCCATCATCGGACCGCCTAAAATAATGAGACTGGCCCCCTCCATCAGGCCTCCACAGGAAGAAATGACATAGCTCAGAGGGGTGCCAATTCGAACCAGCAGGTTTTTTGGCTCTTTAATCATTGGTCCAGTAACAGTTATGGCCCTTTCAATTAAGGGCTTGCCAGAACGGCAGGCCTCCCAAATGGCCCTGGCTGTACCTACATTCTGAACAAGAACCCCAACATCAAAGGGCAGACCGCCCCGCGGCACCTCCCGCCCCAGCAGGGCATAAATTAGATTTTTTTCTGCTCCCTGAGGATATTTGGTTTTGAGGAGAACAACTTCTGCTGGCAGGCCATGAAGATGCTGGCGGAGTGAGGCGGCGGCATCTGGCTTGTTATCCTCAAGGCCGAAGATGATGCGGCTGGCCCCGACTGCCCGGCGCGCCAGCTCGGCTCCCTTCACAATTTCTTCTGGGAATTCAAGCATCAGGCGATGATCAGCCGTCAGATAGGGTTCACACTCGCAGCCATTGATTATTAGCGTATCGATAGGTTTATCCTTTGGGGGTGATAGCTTAACCGCTGTAGGAAAAGCAGCTCCGCCCAGACCGACAATGCCAGCTTCCTTAACCCTCTTTTTTATCTCCTCCGGGGATAAACTCAAAGGATCAGCCCATTCTTTCATTTCGGGGCAGGGACGATCCTGACCGTCATTATTGATGACTACAGCCAGGACAGGATAGCCATTAGGATGAATGACATCCTCCACAGCGGCCACCTGGCCGGAAACACTCGCATGGACATGAGCCGAGAAAGTAGCCTTGGCCTCGCCAATTTTCTGACCCAGAAGAACTTCATCGCCTTTTTTCACCAGAGGCGATGCGGGCGCTCCAAAGTGCTGGAGAAGGGGAATGAAAACCTTTTCAGGCGGTGGCAGAAATTCAAGAGGCTTCCGGGCCGTTAATTTATTTTCTTCAGGGTGAATACCGCGGGGAAAAGTTTTCTTTCTGGCCATTTATCAGACTCTTATAGAAATAAAGCATTATGCCATTTTAATTTTATTTGTCAAATAAGCATCTTCTCGAAACAAGATCAATCTGACGGGTAAGGCGGGGAAAAATTCTGGCTGAAACGAGCCAGGACTAAAAATAAGTCCAGAAATCGAGGAAGGCTTCTGCTCAAGCTCAATTAATAAAAAATAGCTTTCTTCGTTTCTGGAAAGCGCATCCCGTAAAATAAGCGGCGAATGGCTGAAATGACGATTCAAAATTCAGGTTCCACGATGAGGTTTTTCAATCTAAGTCAGGCCTTTATTAGTTTTAAGTCAACGGGCTTTTTCTTAAAGATGAACTTTGGGCTTATGGAAATAATAAATCAAATTTTGTCCTGAGATTTTAGGAGGTTGATTTTGTCGGGCTAATATGCAATAAAAAAACAAAGTTTTCCGATGGAGGGGTGAATGACCTTAGAATTGAGAGAGGTTACTTCCAAACGCGATCGCAAGATCTTCATTTTTCTTCCTGAAATAATTCATCGAGGCCATAAGAACTGGGTTCCGCCAATCTGGGCGGAGGAGAAAAAATATTTTAATCCAGAGAAAAACCGGGCTTTTTCTTATTGTGACACACTCATGCTTTTAGCCTGGCGCAATTCCCGGCCAGTGGGCCGCATAATGGGTATTATCAATCGTCGCTACAATGAATACCGGCAGGAGAAAACGGCTCGTTTTGGCTACCTGGAGGCCTATGAAGATAAAGAAGTAGTTCAGGCTCTGCTGGCCCGGGTCGAGGATTGGGCCCGAAGTCACAGCATGACGAAAATTGTCGGTCCCTATGGTTTTTCAGACCAGGACCCGGAAGGCTTTCTTATCAAAGGATTTGAAAACCGGGCGACGATTGCTACCTATTATAACTTCGAGTGGCTGCCAGCCATGATAGAGGAAGCAGGTTATTCTAAAGATATTGATTATTATGTTTATAAAATCATCATTCCCAGACAATTGCCTGATTTTTACCAGAAAATTTATGAGCGGGTCATGAAAAGAGGTGGCTTTACCATCCTCGAATTCAAGAAAAGAAAAGAGCTTAAAACCTGGGTAAGACCGATTCTTTCCCTCATGAATGAATGTTATCTCAGCGGCGAAATCTATGGTTACGCTCCGCTTGATGAAGAAGAGATGGATGAACTGGCTCGACGCTATCTACCGGTTATCGATCCCCGCTTTGTTAAGGTTGTTCTGAAAGAAAATGAGCCGGTGGCCTTCATTGTGGGCATCCCTGATATGACTGAAGGCATTCAAAAAGCGCGGGGACGACTTTTCCCCTTCGGCTTCATTCATATTCTGCGGGCGGCCCGCCGCTCCAAACAGCTCGATCTGCTGCTCGGGGCGATCAAGGAGAAATATCGGGGCCTGGGCCTGGATGTTCTGATGGGTGTGAAAATGCTTCAGTCAGCCTGGGAGGCTGGCTTTGAAATCATTGATACCCATCATGAGATGGAAACCAACTATCGCGTCCGCGCCGAAATGGAAAGAATGGGGGGCGTGATTTACAAGGTCTATCGGGTTTATCAGAAAAGTCTTTAATCTAAAATTTTTGGAAACCTCCTTATTGACCGCGGTAACGACTTTCGTTTATTAGAAAGCCCTTTAACCTAAACATAGAGCAGTTATTCTGGCCTGACAAAATAAAGGATTTTGAACTAACCATCTTCAAATCATTCTGATTTTTGTAGACCTGAGATCTAAAATCTCTTTAAAATCAGAAATTTGGAGACAAAATTGTCAGGGCTGGACTCAGGCCTGAAGAAAAGCCCGGCAGTCCTTCCAGAAAGCGTCAGGATTGAGCTCGGGCGAAAAGAAATTAAAAAGATTTTTTGATTTCAGGTTTTCAGGCAGACTGAGAATTTCTTTAATCATTCCATTTCTATCTGGCTGGTTTGAATTTAATTGAATTTTTAAAAAATTAATTTTTCTCTTATTTCAAAAATCTCTGGCTTGCGAGACCCGCGAGGTAAGGCCTGAATCTAAAAACAAAACTTCTATTTCCTTTTTTTTAAGGAAGCTATGATAAGCTCCATTTCCCTGGCTAAATTCTCTCGTTGTTTGCTGGCCAGACCCCCGGCGAAAACCATTGTCCTGTCAGCCTCTTCTTTTAGCCAGAAGCGAATTTCGCGAGGAGGCCAGTAGAAAGCCAGGAAAAGACCCAGCATGATCAAAGCGCAACCGGTCCAGATAAAGCCTAGGCCCGGGTCGCGAGAAACATGGATGACCGAATACTGGGAAGCAGAAAAGTCTTTCAACTGCAGCGAAAGGGGCGCTGATTTATCGGGATGAACCTGGCCGAAATCGGGAAAGCGGGCAAAGAGCCAGCCGGAAAAAATTTTCTCGCCATTCCGGATAACTTCGACCAGGGCAGCCGGATTACGGGGCTCGTTGGACCTGGAGGAAGGCCGCCTGTTTTCATCAAGGACAAAATCAGGAAGAAAGCGATGGACATAAATATTCAGGGAATCATTTAGAGAAACCTTTTCGCCTATTTTTATTCTGGCTGACTTTTCCAGGCCCTGTTCGCTGTCCATTCGGACCCTAATTTCTACTTCAGCTTTATCCCAGTCCCAGCCATAGGCACTTTGATAAAATAAATAATTTTTATAATTCAAAGGATGATTGACCTCAATGGTTCTGGAAATAACTTCTTTTTCTCCCTCCAGAATGGTCAGGCTACTTTTCCAGTCCTTGACCTGGCCACCGGGATAATATTCGGTCTCAAAAGAGTCGAGCCGAACAAAAAAGCCGGCCTGAGCAATGGGAGCTTTCTCTCCCTCATGAAGCACCAGATCAGCCCGAAAGCTGAAAAGCCCGCTGGTCAAACCGCCGCTGAGAATCAAAAGAATGGCTAAATGAACCACATCGGCGCCAAAAAGACCAGCCATTTTTTTCCGAGCCAGAAGAGCGAGCCCTGAGTCATCTTTTTTCTCCATTAAACGATAATGATGGCTTTTTAATATTTTGTGAATATTTAAACGAACTGAATCGAAGGGAGCATTTAACTGAAGTTTTTGATGAAGTCTCAGGGCGGTAATGTCAGCAGGCTGGAAATGAAGATTTGGCCGGAAAACTCTTTTCATTTTCGGTGGTAAGCGAAGCAGGGTGCAGATAGTCAGATTAAGAGCGAAAAGAAAAAGAAGGCCAAGATACCAGAATGATTGGTAAACTTTCGTCAGTTGAATCTTCTCCAGCAGATTGGTTAGTTCGCCGTAGCGAAGCAGATATTCTTCATGGCTGCGATGCTGGGGGATGAGAGTACCCACAATAGAGGCTACGGTCAGAATAATGATGAGGATGATGGCTAATTTAACTGAAGAGAAAAAACGAAGAAAAGTATTCATCAGGAATATAAAAAGCTAATCTCAGATTTTCTTTTTGCCCCGGCTCTTCTTTTCGCAGATATCCAGGATATACTGGAGTGAGATTTTAGAAAAATAGTCTTCCAGGAGCTCGGAAGCCTCCTTCCAGATTTCATAGACTGCACAGCGGGGCAAGCGGTTGCAGAAATTTTTATCAATGACACAATCGACGAGGGCACAGGGGCCTTCGAGCGATTCCAAGATATCCATCAGCTTAATCTCAGCCGGTTTTCGGGAAAGGGCATAACCGCCTCCTGCGCCCCTGATGCTTTTCACCAGATTGGCATGCTTGAGGGGAATGATGATCTGTTCTAAATAGCGCAGAGAAATCCCTTCTTCTTCAGCTACGTCCTTAAGAATGACTGATTTTTTCCCCTCATTGTAGGCTTTAGCCAGAGCTAACATCAGCCTCGTGCCATAACGACCCTTCGTAGAAAGTTTTATCATATATATCTCCTTATAAATTCAAAAAATTTAAATTGTTTAAAATAAATATCATCATTTTGATAATCATCATTTTAATAAATTTTAAGTCAATTATCCTAAAAAATCAACAAAATTTTATCGGATTATTCGGATTAAAGTCATGGACCAGAGTTAAGAAGAACCAGTAAAGATCTATCTTTAGATTTCAGTTCGGGTGCTTAAACAAGATAAAATAAGGCGCTAAAATCAGTCTAATTGGCCTAACATAGATACATTGTTTGATTTAATGTATTATAATAAAAAGAGGCCAAAATGAGAAAAAAAGACAAAATCAAGAAAATTGTTAAAGAAGGCTATGGTCGAATTGCCCTGACAGAAACTTCCTGCTGTTCTTTCGACAGCTCATGCTGTGGCGAAGCCGGTTCTCAACAGATCAGTAAAAAAATAGGTTACACTGAGGAGGAACTCAGGGGAATACCCAAAGAAGCCAATCTCGGCCTTGGTTGTGGCCACCCTGTAGCCCTGGCTTCATTAAAGCCAGGGGAAGTTGTTCTCGATCTAGGTTCAGGCTCAGGAATTGACTGTTTCCTGGCGGCTCAGAGAGTCGGCCCAGAAGGGCGAGTTATTGGCATTGACATGACTCCGGAAATGATCGCCAGAGCCAGATTAATCGCTCAAAGAGAGGGTTACAAAAATGTGGAATTCAGGCTTGGCGAAATTGAAAACCTTCCTGTAGCTGATAATTCTATAGATGTCATTATTTCTAATTGCGTTATCAATCTCTCGCCTGATAAAAAGAGAGTTTTTGAGGAGTCTTACAGGGTGCTCAAGCCGGGCGGGCGTTTCCTCATTTCTGACCTGGTGCTTTTGAAACCTCTGCCCGATTTTATCCAGAAATCAGTGGCTGCCTACATTGGCTGCCTTTCCGGCGCTATTCTTAAAGAAAATTATATTAAATTGATAGAAAAAGCCGGTTTTGAAGATGTCAGGATAATTAAAGAAAGCCCATTTCCTATCGAGCTCATGGCCAATGATGCCACGGCCAGGGCAATTCAGGATGATTCGGAAATTTGTTCAGGCAGACTAAGAATTGAAGATTTTGTCGTGAGTATCCAGGTCTCAGGTTTTAAACGCCTGCCTGAACCGATCCCTTTCAGTTTAAAAAAGCTAAAGGCAGAAAAGGCAGGCTTTTTTAACTTATGGGGAAAGCGCTTTTCTTAGGGAATAGACCGTTTTATGACTTGACTTTAATCCCATCTGAGTCAATATAATTTTCAGGTTACATCTTTTTCAAAAAAGGAGAAAAAATGAAAGGGCTTAAGATTCCTGTTTTTAAAAGGCTAAATTCATTTTATTTGGTCTGGTCGCTTTTATTCGGCCTGATTCTTTTTTCCGGCTCTCCAGCGATCAATCGAACCTCCCAGGAGGAAGCAAATCCCTTTTTCGTTCCCTATGGCACCCCCTTTGAAACCCCGCCCTTTGACAGAATTAAGAATGAACATTTCCTGCCGGCTATCAAGCGCGGCATAGAGCTCCATCAGGCTGAAATTGACGCCATTGTTAACAATCCTAAGCCCCCAACTTTTGAAAACACTATCCTGGCCTTCGATCGTAGCGGCCAGTTCCTTTCAAGGGTGTCCATTGTCTTTGGCGCCCTGCAGAGTGCCCAGGCTTCGCCTGAATTGCAGAAAATTGCCGAGCAGGTGTCTCCCCTGACCACTCAGCATCGCTCTAATATTTACCTGAATGAGAAGCTATTTGCTCGCATCAAGACAGTCTATGATCAGAAGAATCGGCTCAAACTCGGCGAAGAAGAGCGTTTTCTTCTGGAGAAAATCTATCAGGATTTCGTCCGGCAGGGGGCTCTTCTTCCAGGCGATCAGAAAGAAAAATTGAGACAGATTGACCGGGAGCTCTCGCTTCTTTCCCTGCGGTTTGGTAACAATCTCCTCCAGGAAACCAATAATTTTAAGCTGGTTATCGAAAACAGAAAGGATCTGGAGGGACTGCCCCAGAACGTCATTGAACTGGCTGCCGAAACTGCGAAAAAGCTCGGTCTTGAGGGTAAGTGGGTCTTTACGACTCAGGTGTCAAGTATGATTCCTTTCCTTCAATATGCCCAAAATCGAGAGTTAAGAAAGCGTTTATTCACCGCCTATATCATGCGTGGCGATAATTACAATGAATATGACAACAAGGAAATCATCAAAAAAATTATTGCCCTGAGAACAGAAAGAGCCAGGCTTCTTGGTTATCCCACCTTTGCCCATTATGCCATTGAAGTTAATATGGCTAGGACACCGGAAAAGGTGGAGCAATTCTTGCTCGATCTCTGGAACTATGCTCTCAAGCGTGCTAAGGAAGAGCTGGCTGAAATGCAGCAAATAGCCGATGAAGAGGGGGCCGGAATAAAAATTGAACCCTGGGACTGGTGGTTTTATGCGGAAAAACTACGCAAAAAGAAATATGAGCTCGAAGAAAGCGCTATCCGGCCCTATTTTTCCATTGACAATGTTAAAAAAGGCATTTTTACCCTGGCGGAGCTACTTTATGGCCTTAAATTTGAGAAAAGGACTGACATCAGCGTTTATCATCCGGAAGTGGAGGTTTACGAAGTGAAGGAAAAAGATGGCCGCCATGTAGGTCTGCTCTATCTTGATTTCTTTCCCCGCCCAACTAAAAGAAGCGGAGCCTGGTCAGGTGCTCTGAGGCGCCAGACCTATGAAGCTGGCCGACGTATTGCTCCTCTGGCTACCATCTGCTGCAATTTCACCCGGCCGACAGATAAGACCCCTTCGCTTCTTTCCCTGGACGAGGTTAATACCTGTTTCCATGAATTTGGCCATGCCCTGGCCACTCTGCTTTCAAATGGTAAATATAATAATCGCTTTGTCCCCAGAGACGGAGTCGAGCTTCCCTCACAAATTATGGAAAACTGGGCCTTTGAGCCAGAGCTCCTGAAGCTTTACGCCAGGCATTATCAAACGGGCGAGGTTATACCTGAAGAGCTGATTAAAAAAATTAATAACAGCAGCCTTTTCAATCAGGGATTTGCTTCAACGGAATATCTGGCAGCCGCCCTCCTTGATCTTTTCTGGCACAAAACAATTTTTGATCAGGAAATTGATGTCAATGGCTTTGAAAGGGAGGTGATGAAAAAACTGGGCTTGATCGAAGCTATTGTTCCCCGTTACCGCAGCACCTATTTTCAGCACATTTTTTCTGGTGGTTATTCAGCCGGCTATTATGTTTACATCTGGGCTGAGGTTCTGGATAGCGACGCCTTCGAGGCCTTTAAAGAACGTGGCCTTTTTGACCAGAAAACAGCCACCTCTTTCCGGCGAGAAATTCTTGAAAAATATGGCAGTGTTGATTTTTATCAGCAATACCTTAAATTTCGAGGCCGGGAGCCAAGACTCGAACCCCTGCTCAAAAAACGAGGCTTTCTTAATTGAAGCTCTTTATATCAGTTCTGAAAGCATAATTTAGTAAGAGAGGAAAAAAGCAATAATTTAAAAGTAAAAGTTAAAGGCAAAAAAAGAAATTCAAGGAAATTTAAAGACTCTATTCAGCCCAGGAAGCAAGAAAAGTTTAGTGCTGAAAGGAAGGCTTGAATTTCAGATAGAGTCCCAAGGCTTACCCGAATCCAGTTTCGGCCTCTGAAAGTAAAAGGCCGGATAAGAATTTTCCTCTTTTCAAGGGCTTCAGCCACTTCTCTGGCACTTCTCTGAACCTCAATAAGGACAAAATTCGTCTGGGAGGGAATCCAGAACAGACCCAACCTCTCAAGTTCTCTTTCCAGGTAGGCTCTGACCAGCCTATTTTTTTCTTTGGCCATTCTGGTGAATTGGTGATCCTGATAGGCTTTGATAGCTGCCTTTAAACTGGGATAGGCAATAGAAGCGAAATTCATCTGGACTTTTTTAAGATTTTCAATGACTTCAGGAGGAGCCAGACCATAACCAACGCGCAATCCAGCCAGCCCATAAATTTTAGAGAAGGTTCGGGTGACCAGGATGTTCTTGCCTTTTCTTATAAGTTCGGCCATGGAGAAATAGGCCGTTGCATCCACATATTCATAATAAGCTTCATCTATGAGAATGAGGCAATTTTTAGCTGCTTCATCACAAAATGAACGAAGATGCTTGCCCTCGATTATAGTGCCAGTAGGATTATTTGGGTTACAGATATAGACCAGGCTCGTTGCAGAACTTATTTGATTAGCCATGGCCGGTAAATCGATTTTAAAATTCTCATCTACCGGCACCTGGCATAACTCGCAGCCAGCCTGTTCGGCATAAAAAATGAAATCGAAGTAAGTAGGATCTGAAGTTAAAATTTCGCCTTTCCGCCCATAGGCCTGAATAGCCAGATTCATGATTTCGGTTGAACCAGCGCCCAGGATTACATTTTCAGGCGAAAGACCTTCTCTTTCAGCTATTAACCTAGCTAGTTCTTTGGGGATAACGATGAGAATTTTTAATAGCTTCATTAATAGCCCTGTAAGCTTTAGGTGGAATACCATAAGGATTTTCATTATTATCCAGCCGGATAAAACCGTCATTTGATAAGACGTCGGGGTAAGAAATATCGTTACGGCCAGCCCCGAATTGAACGCCGGTCCATAACCAGGCGCCTGCAGCTGCCGTAGCTTTTAGCCACTCCCGCCTGTTCATTTTTATCTTCATTGCCCTCTCCCTTATTTTGCTTTTTTAAAAAATATATTAGGCTGCAAGGAAAAACAAATCTGAATTTTCTCCTCAGGCCAGATGACGTTTTTTTGCGCCCCTCTTTTTAGCGTTTATCTAAAAAAGAGGTTTCCCGTTGGTCGGCCTTTTAAGAAAGGCATAAACCCCAGGAGGCATAGGGCTAATCCAAAACCAATAAGTGTCAGGAAGTAACGTTGCTGCGATGACCTTGCCTTATCAAGCTGGTGGCTACAACTCCATCGACAGGTTCCCTTTAATCTCAGGATAAACCATCTCAGGATATGGCCGAAGGTGCATAAAAAAGCTTATTTGTCAGCCGCCTTCGATCCGGCCAGATGATGACTAAAAAATTAGTTAATGATCAGAATTTATAAAATGTGAAAAAAGGCAAATGTGGCTTCTTTCCTGGCTATAACCTGAATTGATGGTCTAATCAGCTCTCCTGTTTAACTAACATTTCTTGATAAAACTATCTCTCACATCAAAAAAGAGGAAGTTTCTTTTCGTCTTTAACGACATTGAGAACGAGATGGGTGACGGTGCGATCTACATAGCGAAAGCTCAGAATTTTCTTGATGAAACGATTCAAATCTTCCCGGCTGCGGAAATACCCGATAACCAGAGAATCCCATTCGCCGGTAATATCATAAACAGCCACAACCTGTGGTTCCTGAGCGATAAGCTCTTGCGTTTCGATTAATTTACCTTTAGAAATACGTAAAGCAATTATGGCCATTAAGTTATAACCAAAATATTCAGGATCAAGAACAGCGATGTAGCCCTTTATGGCTCCGGCTTCTTCCAGCTTTTTGATTTTATTTATCACAGCCGTAACTGAAAGCCCCACCTCTTTGGCCAGTTCCCGAAAGCTGCGTCGGGCATTCTCGTTTAAAGCTTTAATCAGGCGACGATCGATTTCATCAATCATCCTGGCCTCCCCTCAGTAAAAAAACATTTTTAATTTTTTTATCCAAATTACTTGACATTTGATTTTAGCTAATTATAATTTTAAGACAAATAATTATGAAATGGCCTTTTTTAATTATCATAGAAAAATATGGCCTGATATCTTCACTCAACAAATTTTACTTTAAGGGGGTGTTTAATGCCAGAGATTTATTCTGAGTGTGATTTTCAGTCTTTCGGCTTTAAGAACGAAAGCGAGGTTCTTAAGGTCATTATGGACCCTAAAAACAGAATTGAGTTCGTTCGAATAATTTTCCCCGACATTCTTGGCCGGCAGATGGATTTTTCTATTCCCAGGGAGGAACTTCCTCTGGCTTTTGATGAAGGCAAGGGTTTTGATGGTTCCTCCATTGAAGGTTTTGTCCGGATAGAAGAAAGCGATCTCCTTATCCGGCCGGATCCGACAACCTGCCGTCTTTTACCCTGGGAATATGTTGGCTTTTCCCCTGAAATTCGCTGGAGAGAAGCCATCATGTTCGGCGATATCCTGACCCCGGAAGGTAAGCCCTTTGAAGGTGACAGCCGCTATGCCCTTAAAAAAATTCTGGAAAGAGTGAAAAAAGAACTGGCTATTGACGACTTTAAAGTTGGCCCTGAACTAGAATTCTTTATTTTCCCGAGCGAAAAAGAGCCTTCCTTTACTGACCGGGGCGGCTATTTTTTCAGCGGTCGCCATGGGGAGCTCAGAAAAGAAGTTCAGCTTCTCCTGAAGAATATGGGCATCGAATCTGAATATGACCATCACGAAGTGGCCCATGGCCAGCATGAGATCGATTTAAGATACCAGAGTGCCCTGGAAATGGCTGATATCGGCATGATTTTCCGTTATATGGTGAAAAAGGTAGCCCGCATGCACGGTCTTTACGCTACCTTCATGCCCAAGCCTATAAATGGCCAGAACGGCAGTGGTATGCATGTCCATCAATCACTCTGGAGGGGTAATCAGAATCTTTTCTTTGACCCCAATGATGATTATCATCTTTCACCGATTGCCCGACACTATATGGCCGGTCTTCTTGCCCATGCTCGAGAAATTTCCGCGGTTATCAGTCAGTGGGTTAATTCTTATAAGCGTCTAATTGAAGGCTACGAAGCCCCGGTTTATATAGCCTGGGGACAGAGAAACAGGTCAGCCTATATTCGCGTGCCGGAATATCAACCTGGTAAAGAGAAGGCGACCCGAATTGAACTCAGAGCTCCTGATCCTGCCTGTAACCTCTATCTGGCTTTTGCTGTGATTCTTTGGGCCGGCTGTGATGGCCTTCGCCGCGAATTCCAGCTTCCGCCTCCCGTTGAAGAAAATATTTATGAAATGAGTCCTTCCCGTCAGCGTCAGCGCGAAATAAAAATTCTGCCCCGGAATCTGGAAGAAGCAATAAGAATAATGGAGAAAAGTGAACTCGTGAGGGAAGCACTGGGTGATTACCTTTTTTCCCGTTTTATTGCCAATAAAAAACATGAAATCGAGGCCTATAATAGGAATGTCTCAAGGGAATATGATAAACAGGTCAGTGCTTATGAAATTCAAACTTATCTTCCCTTTTTATGACCGCAGAAACTTTATCTGACCAAGGAAGGTTGCTTTCTTTAAGGATTTTTCCTTAGAAAAATAGGGGAAAAAATGGCCCGTTGAAAATTCTAAAATTTCATGGGCATGACGACATAAAGATAATGTAAACCTTCAACTTCTTCAGGTGTCATCAGGGCAGCGCTATTCTCGTCCTTGAGTTCAAATCTAACTTTGGGTGATTCGACGGAAACAAGAAAGTCCAGTAAATATTGAGAATTAAAACCAATGTTAATATCAGCTCCCTGATGGTCAACTTCAATTTCGTCACTGGCTTCACCAATTTCTGGATTAGATGAAAATAGCCTCAGGCTATTTTTTTCGATTTCAAGCTTGATTGCCCTGGACTTTTCCGTGGAAAGAAGGGCCACCCGGCGAATAGCATTAATAAAAGCCTCACGGTCAAGATGGAGAATAATGGGATTATTCTTAGGGATAACCGCTTCAAAATTGGGAAATTTAGTTTCAATTAATCTGGAAATAAGAATCCGATGACCTGAACGGAAAAAGAGATTATTCTCATCTAAATCAAAATCGAGATGAGTATCGGTTAATTTTCTCAATTCAGCCAGGGTCTTTTTAGCAATTATAACTCTTATTTCACCTTCATAATTAAGCTCAGGAATCACCTCTGAAGTATAGGCCAGCCGATGGCCATCAGTGCTGACCAGCTCTATCTTTTTATCTCTGATAATAAAAAGAGCCCCATTCAGATAATATCTTTGTTCCTGAGCAATAGCATAAAAAACGCGATCAATCATTTCTTTAAATTTTTCCAGGGGCAAAGTAATATTTTTCTCAAATCTGGCTTCAGGCACAGAAGGATAATCCTCTTTAGACATACAGAGGACTTTAAACTGGCTTTTCCCGCATTTGATTACCATAACCAGGTCATTCTTTTCAACAAAAGAGATTGTCTGTTCCTCGGGCAACAGTTTAACTATGTCAAAAATTCTTTTTCCAGATATGGTCAGGGCACCTTCATCTTCAACCTCAGCTTCGATTTTTGTCCTGAAGCCTACTTCCAGGTCAGTTCCGGTCATCTCGACTACATTTCTCCTGGCCTCAATCAGAATATTGGCCAGAATAGGCATGGTTGTCCTTTTTTCCACCACTCCCTGGAGTAATTGTAATTCCTCCAGCATTTTTTCTCTTGAAGCTTTAAATCTCATTTTCACACCTTTTCTATTTTTTTTCAGAGATAATTTATAAAGAGCTTAAATGATAATAAGAATAAAATCAATGCTTAATGTGAAAATCCTGGCTAACATCCTGATATTTCTACTGAAGCCGTATAATCAGGTTGTTAATTTCTTTGTTGAATTCAGGATTCTGGCGTCTCAATTTTTCTATTTTTCTGATGCTGTGAAGCACTGTGGTATGATGTTTTCCACCCATTTTCCTTCCGATTTCAGGTAAGCTCAACTTGGCCACTTCCATGGCTAAATACATGGCCACCTGACGGGGAAAGGCTACCTTGGGTGAATTATTCTTTGATTTCAGCTGACTAGGTTTAATTTTAAAATGATTACAGACAACATTGATGACCTTTTCCACAGTTATCGGCACCATAGTAGTGTCTAAAAGTCCTTTTAGAGCTTCCTGAGCCAATTCTAAGTCTATTTTTTCTCCTTTCAAAGAAGCATAGGCAATAACCCGCCTTAAATATCCCTCAAGTTCTCTGATATTAGAATGGACCTTATCTGCAATAAAAATGGCTACACTTTCGGGCAGGGTTATGCCCTCAATTTCAGCTTTTTTCTGGAGAATGGCAATACGCGTTTCAATATCAGGAGGTTTTAGATCAGCTATTAAGCCCCACTCAAAACGAGAGCTAAAACGTTCCTCCAGATTGGGGATGTCCTTGGGAGGACAGTCAGAGGAAATGACAATCTGTTTCTGATTATCGTAAAGATGATTAAAGGTGTGGAAAAATTCTTCCTTAGTTCTTTCCCGTCCAGAAAGATAATGGATATCGTCCATAAGAAGCAGGTCAACACTTCTATATTTCTGACGAAATTCAAGTATCTTCCCATATTGGAGATGATTAATGAGATCATTCATGAATTTTTCTGTGGTCACATAGAGAATTTTCAGTTTTTGATGCTTATTCAGAGCATAATGACCAATAGCATTCATCAAATGGGTTTTACCTAAACCTGCTCCTCCATAAATATAAAGAGGATTATAAGCCTTAGCTGGATTCTTAGCCACAGCTAGAGCGGCAGCATGGGCAAATTGATTACAGCTACCAACAACAAAGGTTTCAAAGGTATAATTGGGATTTAAATTAGGATTGAGCAGGGGCCCACATTCAGTCTTTCTCTGCTCAGGAGAGCCGCGCATAAAAGGACTGGGTGTTTCATCAAAAATATATTTAATATCAAAAGTTCGGCCGAATAATTCCTGGCTGCACTGGTTAATTATTTCAGTGTAGTGAAAAGAAAGCCAGTCGCGAAAATAAGCATTGGGAACTTTAACATAGAGACAATCTTTATCCTGACCGATATAGGTTGTCGGTTCAAACCAGGTTTCAAAGGCACTAGCTTCAATTCTTTCCTTTAAAAGTTCAAGAATCTGATGCCAGAGATTTGATTTAAATATTTCCTCCATGGCCTTTCCTACTTTTCCACAGATTTTTCCACAGCTGTGGAAAAAGAAACACTCACCATCATCAGCCTTCTTCGGGGATGAGCTTTTGAAATATAACACCGAAGCAGGATGATTTCAAGAGCCCGGGCTAATTTTAAGTCTTTCTAAATTATTGAAAATAAAAGAGAAAAAAATTCTTAGGAAAATTTTTATTTCTTTTAATTTTTCGCTGGAAAAAGTGGGCTTCTCATCTCAAAAGAAAAATTGTCTGAAAAAACTAAATTCAGAGGGGAAAAGGAATGTGTGAGCCGATTAAAAATCAAAACCTATCCAGAGCTTGGTTTCAAAACGGCCGTAAGAAGAAAAGTCCAGGGGACGCCGGATGGAGGGGAATTCCAGCCTTTTCGTAAATTCCAGATGAATGGGCAGGCCCAGCAGAAAGAACTGGAGTCCGTATCCATAGGAGCCAATTGCGTCAAACTCGCGGATAACGGGCGAAAAGAAATCGCCTTCGTAGCGGTAAAATTTAGCCGGAAAGCCTTTGACTTTAGAGCGGGTTAGATCAAAGAAAAATACGCCTCTGACCGGGCCTATCTGGCCTAAAACCGTCAGGGCAGCATTAATAAGGGGAAATCGAAGTTCAGCGTTGAAATACCAACCTTGGGTAGCAATAATATTATAAAAATTGGCGGATCTGACCTGATTATTACCACCATAATAAAAAACCCAGGGATCACGACCGAGGCTGGCAAAGCCTTCCCAGCGGAAGGCGAGAACAATATCCTCGCCAAAATAAAAATATTTTCTCAAATCTGCCTGAAGGGTGGTGTTGGAAAAGAAGGAGGAGGAGACGGGCAAAGCCTGGTTAAGCGTAAAGTGATAAGTGTAGCCGCTGGCTGGCCCGTAATACTTAAAAAACGTGGTTTCGCCAATAAGAGAAACTGAGGCCTGGAGGAGGTTGCCGTTCCAGAAAAGGCCATAGACCCCGGGACTGAAAAAGCGAAGAGTGAAAGGATCCAGATAATTTTCCTCAAAATGATAGGCACCCAGGCTGAATTCAAGGCGATGATAGCGATTTAAGGGATAATAACCGGCAAATTCAGCTGCTGTTATTTGTCTGGTGGCCATGGCATCCTGATAGGTGAGATAATCATGATAATAAAGAATGGGATCAAGATAATCATAGGGAGTGTAATAATATTCCGTAAAATCATAGGCCATGGTCAGGAATTGTAATCTTCTTTTCTGATTCAAATAACCAATAAAATAGGAGCGGAAACTTCTGACCTGGGTGGCCATAAAAAGGAAGGTATGGTCAGCTAACATATCGGCAAGAGTAATAACCGAACCACCATAAACTGAGCCATCGGTGGAGACAGCAGCATCAATGGGCGGCCTTTCCGTTAAAAAGAACTTTTCCAGACCCTGGTAGCGCTGAATTTTCGCCTGATCAATTTCCACTTTAATGGCTGCTTCTTTTTCAGCCAGATTTTCCTCATCTAAGATGAAAGTTGAGATGACCCTTTGCCCTGAATCTGAAGCGAATTGATTTTTATTTTCAGCCACAGCTTCAGTTAATTGCGGTTCAAATTCAGATTTAAAAAGCTGAAAGGCGCCTTTATTAAAAGAAGCGAAAACAATTTTTTTCGGGTCATGGCGCACCGGGCAGGGGAAAAAGTTACCAGTCCTCACATCTGTCAGGCGCTCGATGACCGAGCTCTTCAGGTCATAAACATAAAGATTATAGGCTCCCCTTTGATCAGCGGAGAAATAAATTTTCTGGTTATCAGGAGAAAAAACTGGAGTGATGGCATTCCAGGAGCCTGAGGTCAGGCGCCGACGTTGCTGGAGATCATTTCTAGGGGCGATAAAAATATGATCATAACCTTCCTCTCGTACCGTGAAGGCCAGCCATTGACCATCGGGTGATATGGCCGGAGCTTTTTCATAGAGAGAATCTTTGGTCAGATTGATTATTTTCCCTGATTTGAGATCAACCCGGAAAATATCCCTGTAGCCCCGGTCAAAGGCCGTAAAGAGGAGACCTTCCCCATCTGGCTCAAAAAAGGGAGCAGCTGGCTGGTCATAAGGGATAGCTATTTTTTGCCAGATATTTCCTTTGAAGGCATTGATGATAAACAGGGAATAACGCCGACCATCCCGGGCAAAAAAAGCGATGCGGTCGCCTTCAGGTGACCAGGACAGACCAGGTCCTGCCGAAGGATCAACTTCAAAGCGAATATATTCATAACGGCTTGTATAACCCCGGGTAATGTTCTTAATAATCTGACCATCTCTCGTTGAAATCAAGACGATATCAATATCTTCATCCTTGGCATTATAGGTTATGGTGGCGGCAATATCGCCCGAAGGGGAAAGAGTGTGGCTGAAGGCGAAATAATAGGGATTCATGGGAAATTCAGGGCCGAGGGTGATGCTGTAATCTTCAGGATTTTCCCGGGTTAAAAAGGGCCTGACTTTTTCCCGCAGATAGCGTTTGAAGGCCTGATTGAATTCTTTGGTTTTCAGATTGAAGCTGCGTTTCATTAAATCAGGCCGGCTAACAGATATCAGGGGCATATTGCGTAGATTTGACCAGAATTCCCGGATGCCGCTGCGGCCAAAACGGTATTCAATAAATTCATAAAGAGCATGGCCAAAATCATAGGCCGGGTCTCTAGGCAGAGGATAACGGGAAAGCAACTCCCCGCTTTCAGTTAGTTCAGGAATCCGGTCATTGAGCACAGCATCGCGGACAATCAGGGATGACCATGGCGACCAACGTCCGGTCAGATATTCACTTAAGCCCTCAAAAACCCAGAGAGGGGGCTGAACAACGGAGTAAATAGGCGCCAGCTGCCTTCCCCAGAGAATATCAAACTGGAAGATATGAGTTAATTCATGAACGACGAGGTCCAGAAGCTCATCAAAAGGCATATCGCCATGAAGAGCAATCCGGTGTAAGACAGGTTCGCTGACGCCAAGAACACCTTCGGAAACCTGAAAGAGATTGGTTTGTTCAAAATCAGTATAGGTTCGATAATAAATTAAAGGAGTAGGCCGGCTCAAATTGTGTTTCAGGGTTTCAGCTATACGGAAATAGGCTCTTTCTGCAGCTGTAGCTAAGTTCGAGACCAGATCAAGTTCGTCCACATAAAAATAAATCGTAAAATGGTCAGTCTCGTAGATTTTCCAGCGAAAGTTTTCATAATTTATTTTATTCTTGCCATAATAAGGATAAAAGAGCTGCTGGCCGAAGCCGGGCCGGAAAAGAAGACGGGGCCAGAAACGTTGAGGCAAGGCTGCGGTCAGAGAAGTAAGCCCGAGAAGAAAAGCCATTATTAAAAGAAGAAACTGGACTCTTTTCATCTCGCCTCCACTTTTATTTCAGCAGCAAATAGCGCTCCTGGGGCCTTTCCTCGCCAAAGATCTGTCGGAAGAGAATGAGTTTCACCCGCTTTAGAAGCTCATAAAGGGCAAAACGGGCTGGATATTTGAGATCCGGGGTAATTTTAGTTTCTTTGAAATTTCGCTCCAGAAGAACTTCTCCTGTTTCTGGCTTGATCAGGGCTACATTAAGTTCCAAAGTAAAAACATGGCGAGAGGCCAATTTCTTTTCCGGACCAAAAAGATTTTCCTCTGACTGGTCAGCACGATAAAGGTCTGAGCGATAAAGAATGGCCTTGCGAATTTCCTCTTTGAAGCGACCCTGCCCGGTGAAGATAAGACTGGCCCGGGAATCAGGACTCGGGGATTGCCAGTACTCAGGCTTATGGATAAGCTCAGCTGAAGGGAGGGGCCTGTCTTCCAGTCGAACCTGGCCTTTAAATTTGCGGCTTAATTCAGTAGCAAAATACTTTATCACTTCGGCCTGGGCATCCAGAGCCGGCTCTACATTTTTTTGAACGGCCGCTAACTGTTTTTCCCCTTCCTCCCTTTTTTCTTTTTCTTTTTCTTTTTCTTTTTCTTTTTCTTTCTCATTCTTTTTCTCTTTCTCCGCAACATTTTCTGCAGCCGGAGTCGAAGCTGCTCCTGGCGTTTCAGAAGAAATTATGAAGGGAATAAGGATTATCTGCTGAAATTCCTGGATTCTTATGGGGGAATAGGCAGGAATATCAAGCTTGATTTTCTGGTGGATTTCCGAGGCACAACCAGCCAGAAGGAAAAAGAGAATAAGAATTAAAAATTTAATCTGGCGCATCTATTCCTGGCCCGGGGATTTAATCAAGGGAACTCCTCTCTGAAACTGGAGATGAGTCCCTTTGATTGTCTTGCTTCTTTACCCCCTCCTCTTTTTTCTCCCCTTCCTTCCTTTCAGTTTGCTTCCAGGCCTTGAGGTGGTCCTGAAAAGATTTGTAATTAGCTTTTATATATTTATGGTCAGGGGCTAATTTAAGAGCGGTTTCGTAGGCTTCTTTGGCTTTATCCCAGAGTCCCTTTTTTTCATAGGCCACTGCCAGATTGTTATAAAGATAGGCTGAATTGGGCTCCCTTTCCAGAGCCTTCTGCCAGCGAAAGATAGCTTCATCCCAGAGGTCCTGTTCCGCTGCCCAGACGCCTAATCGAAGCTGATTTATTTCTCCTCTGGAAGCGCAACCCGGCAAGAAGAGAATAAGAATCAGGGAAAGTAAAGCCAGAAGAATTTTAAATCCAGAAGCCATCTTTCGTCTCTCGGCTTAAAATTTTTATAACCAGCTTAATTCTCAAATATTATTATATCAGATTGATTATCCCAAAAAAATCTGGATTCAGCTCCGAGAAAGCCCTCGTCCTCAAGCGAGCTCTTCATCGCATTAATTTCCAGCCAGAAAAAAGATTTTCTCAGCCTGGAAAAATTGAAATAATTAATCCTGGCTCAAGCCTGAATCTCGCTCTGCTCAAAAAAAGACTGTAGGCATAATTAAAAAAAGAAGATATAATTTCTTTATCCTTTTTTGCCTAGCTATTAGAATCCAGGCCCCGAAAGGCGGAGGAGGTTAAAAAATGGCTCGACCCATGGAAGGGAAACCATTAGCCGAGAAAATTAAAGCCGAGGTTAAGGCTGAGGTGGAGCGCCTGAAGGCAGAATTGAATGAGGTCCCGCGATTGGTGGGTATTCTCGTGGGCGAAAATAAATCTTCAGAGATTTACCTGAGAACCAAGGAGAAAACGGCCCAGTCTCTGGGAATTATTTCCGAAATTCGCCGCTGGCCGGAAAGCTTGAGTCAGGAGGAACTAATTTCCCGGCTGCAAGCATTGAATGAGGCCAGAGAAATCGATGGTCTGCTGGTTCAGCTTCCCCTGCCATCAAAATTTCAAACCAACCGGGTGATAGAAGCTATCTCCCCGGAGAAGGATGTGGATGGTTTTCATCCGGTCAATTTGGGAAGATTATTGATGAATGAAAGCGGATTCAGGGCCTGCACGCCAGCGGGGATTATTGAGCTTCTAAAATTCTATGGCGTCACTCTTGAAGGTCAGGAAGTAGTCATCATTGGCCGCAGCCTGATAGTGGGCAAGCCCCTGGCCGCCATGTTTATTAATGAAAATGCCACTGTCACCATCTGTCATTCCCGGACAAAGGACTTGCCCAGCGTAGCTTCGAGGGCGGATATTCTTGTGGCTGCTTTAGGGCGGCCAGCTTATATCCAGCCTGAATTCGTCAAGGAAGGGGCAGTTGTGGTTGATGTTGGGATTAATTATGTTTCTGATATCAATCTGGTTAAGAAAATTTTTGGCGAGGATGAGAAGAGGCATCAGGATTTGAAGGAAAAGGGCTACACCATCGTGGGTGATGTCCATCCTCAGGCCAGAGAAAAAACATCCCTATTCACTCCTGTCCCCGGGGGTGTGGGTCCTTTGACCGTAGCCATGCTGATGAGAAATACTCTCCTGGCCTTTAAAAGGCGTCGACATTTAGGCTAACCTGGGCCTGGAGCTTTAAAGCATGGAAAATCCAGCTGAGTTATGCTATATATTCCTTTTTCAAACAAATGATCAGGAAGGAAAATCATGCCTAAAGTTTGTGAAATATGTTCGCGCGGGCCGGTCTTTGGCCGGAGTATCAGCCATTCCCACCGGGTGACGAGCCGGAAGTGGAAACCAAATTTACAGAGGGTTAAAGTTAAACAGAATGGCGGTCATCGCTATATCTGGGTCTGTACCCGCTGTCTTCGTTCTGGCCTGGTTGAAAAAGCCATTTAATTTTCATTTATATCCTTTCCACAGACTCAACTTCCTTTAAATTGCCAAGATTTTTAATAATAGCTTCAAGATGGGGGAGATCGCGTATGGTAAGGCCCAGATCAATTCTGGCCTGACCTTCGGCGAAGGTTTTGACCTCAGCCCGGTTTATGTTGCCATTTAATTCGGCGATAACAGTTGCCACTTTGGCCAGAACACCAGGAGAATCAATACTGATTATCCGGAGAGAGGCCAAGAAATAACCTTCAGAGGCTGGATTCCAGGAAGCCTCAACCATTCTTTCCGTAGCCAGAATCTCCTTGGTGACCAGCGGACAGCGAAGGGCGTGAATGGTTATTCCTTTGCCCTGAGTTATATAGCCGATAATTGGTTCTCCTTTAATTGGCCGGCAGCATTGGCCAAGAGTTATCAGGGTGCTATCACTCTCCATTCCGGCCATTTTGACGATGACAGCACTTTGAACTCTGGTCTGCCTGGAAGCGACGCCTTTAACTTTTTCAACCATTCGGGCCAGGAAGCTTCCTGGTGAAGCTGGCCTGAAAGAGGCACCCTCAGGTATTGTTTTTTCCTGAGGTTCTTTTCCGGCCGAAGGCTTGACGGCCTGGGTTTCAGCTTTTTCTCTGATTGTTTCACTTCGAGCCACGGTCGTCAGTGGCGGTTGAACCTCATCTTTCGTCGTAGGCGCTGGCGCTTCAGACCGGGATTTATCTTTAATGGCCACAGAGAGGCCGAGGCGCTCAAGGAAGCGGTCGTTAATGACCAGGCGGCCATAGCCGAGGGCAGCATAAAAATCGTCCAGATGACGGAAGGCAAGGCCACTGGCAGCAGAAAGCTGGGCCAGAAGACCATTTTCTCCCTCTTTTAATTTCAGGGAAAGTTTGTAACGACGTTGGGCTCTTTCCCAGAGGCGCCGTCCCAGCTCAATGCTTCTCGCTTTTTCTTTCTGTTTTAACCAGCGCTTGAGGTGATGCCGGGCGGTCGAGGTTACGACCCAGCGGAGCCACTGGCGGCGGGGCTGTTTTTCAGGGGAGGTGATAATTTCCACAATATCGCCAGGCTTGAGTAATGTCTTAAGTGGCACTGGATGTCCATTAACGATGGCTGAAGAGGCGTGGAGCCCAATTTCTGTGTGAATTTTGAAGGCAAAATCAAGGGCGGAGGCGCCAGCGGGGAGAGCGATGACCTTGCCTTTCGGCGTAAAAACATAAATTTCTTCAGGAACCAGATTGGTTTTTAAGACCTTAAGAAATTCCAGCGGGTTTTTCTGCTCCCGATAGAGTTCGACCATTTCCCGTAGCCATTCGAGCCGCCTGTCTTCCTGAATGAGCTCAGCTTGAGGCCCTTCTTTATAGCGCCAGTGGGCGGCAATACCATTTTCAGCCAGGGCGTGCATTTCCCTGGTCCGAATCTGAATCTCCACGGTCAATCTGTCTTCGGTAATAACCGTTGTATGCAATGATTGATAAAGATTGGGTTTGGGTACAGCGATAAAATCACGAAAACGATTGGGGATGGGAGGCCATTTCTGATGAATGATGCCCAGGGCAGCATAGCAGTTGCGAATGCTATCAGTAATGATGCGCAACGCCAGGAAATCATAGACTTCATCGAAATTAATCTGACGACGTTTCATTTTTTCATAAATGCTGTAGAGCCTTTTAATTCTTGTCTGAATTTCGCAGGGAATATTGTTTTCCTGAAGCAGCCGGGCCAGCCTTTCTTTGAACTTAAGGAGAAGGGGTTCAACCTGCTGTTTCATGGGTTCAACGATAGCTGCCATCCGGAAATATTCCTGGGGGGCAACATAACGAAAGGCCAGGTCCTCCAGTTCAGCTTTAATTCGGCCCATGCCCAGGCGATTGGCGATGGGGGCATAAATTTCCAGAGTCTCTCGGGCAATCTGACGCTGCTTGGCCTCAGGCAGAAAACGAAGTGTCTGCAGATTGTGGAGACGGTCAGCCAGCTTAATGAAAATTGTGCGCAGATCATCAGTCATGGCCAGAATTATTTTGCGAATGGTTTCAGCCTGGCGGGTCTCAGGCGAAGTCTGTTCAACCCGGGTAATTTTAGTCACGCCTTCGACCAGTCTGGCTACCTCTGAGCCAAAATTTTCTTGAAGCTCTTCCAGGGTAACATCAGTATCTTCCAGAACATCATGAAGCAGGCCAGCAATCAGGGTGGTCTTATCCAGGCCCATGTCAGCCAGCATGTTGGTGACTTCCAGGGGATGGGAAAGATAGGGCTCGCCAGAGCGGCGGACCTGTCCTTTATGAGCGGCGGCAGCAAAAACATAGGCCTTTTTTAGAAGGATAATATCTTTTTCTGACAGGTGCCCGGAAGAGGTCACCTTTTCGAGAATATCATCAAATCTTATCATTTCCTGACCCTTATCCTATTATGACATTTATTGAACCCCTGGCTCAAGCTGACCGCCTGAAATCATTTAATTTACAACGCACGGGACGGCGACTAAAATGATGTTATGAAAATTGTTGTCAGGATGCCCAACTGGCTGGGCGACGCGGTGCTGGCCCTGCCTGCCCTTAGAGCTATTATCAGCCATTTCTCCGGGGATGAGGTCTGGGTGGCTGTGACCAGCCGTTCTTTAGAACTATTCGAAACAGAGCCCGGAGTAACGGGAGTCCTGGAGGTGCCCGAACCCTTCAGAGCTGCTGATGTGTGGCGGGTGAGTCAAGTATGGCGGCATTTTAAATTTGACCTGGCCATTCTTTTAACCAACAGCTTTGGCTCGGCTCTGGTCGCAGCGCTGGCTAAAATTCCTGAGCGCTGGGGATATAAAACAGATGGCCGGAGCTGGCTCCTGACGAAAGGTGTTGCCCGGAAGCCCCGGGTGGCTGAAGGGGAGGGGAAAGAGAAGGGAGAAAATCACTTTATCTTTCCTGAGGAAGTGGATTTCTGGCCTTTAAGACAGAGTGCTGAGCACCAGGTTTTATATTATTTGAGGCTTCTCCAGGGGTTAGGCCTTGAGGTACCGGCTGAACCAGAAATTTCCATAAATATGAGTGATGATGAGAAAGAAATGGGTCGCTGGCGCCTGGCTGTATTTGGCCTGGATCCTCTCCATCTGCGAGCGGAAAAGAGGCCGCTCATTGTCCTTAATCCTGGAGCCTCCTATGGCCCCGCTAAAAGATGGCCAGCGGCCAGATTCGGTTCGGTCGCCGCTGGCTTAGAAAAAAGCTGCGGTGCCCAATCAATTATTATCGGGACAGCTGAAGAAGAAAAGCTGGCCATGGAGGTGGTTGAGGCTTCCATGGTCAGAGGTATAAGTCAACCTCCAGTTATTCTGACGGGCAAAACCACACTCAGGGAGCTTGCTGGAATTCTGAGCTGGGCCAATTTAATGATTACCAATGATACCGGACCTATGCATCTAGCTAATGCTCTGAAAGTTCCTGTCGTGGCTCTTTTTGGTCCGACCGATCCCCGGGTGACCGGGCCCTGGCATCAGCCTTATCTGATTCTTCAGAAAAGAGTTATTTGCTGGCCCTGCTGGTATCGAAGCTGTCCTTATGATCATAGCTGTCTAAAGCTTATCAGTGAGGATGAGGTTCTTTCAGCCAGCCTGTGTTTGCTCCAGCCTGCAGAAAGGGCGGAGGCGAAAGAGAAATGAACCGGGCTGTATTTCTTGATCGAGACGGAACAATTAACGAGGATATAGGCTATCCCCGTTCCATGGCTGATATCAGAATTTTTCCTGAAAGTTTTGAGGCCATAAGAAGGTTGAATGAGGCAGGCTTCTATATCCTTGTGGTCACCAACCAGTCTGCGGTTGGCCGCGGCTGGCTCAAAGAAAAGGAGCTCGAATGGATTCATGAGCAGATGAAGGTGGCTTTTAAGAATCAGGGAGCCAGAATTGATGCTTTCTATTATTGTCCCCACTGGATAAATTCTTCCGACCCAGAATATAGCCAGCCCTGTCCATGTCGTAAGCCAGGCACAGCTCTCGGTGAAAGGGCCGCCCTGGAATTCAAGCTCGATTTAAGCCAGTGTTTTATGGTCGGAGATAAACTTGATGATATTCTCTTCGGTCATCGTCTGGGCATGAAATCGATTCTTGTTCTGACTGGCCAGGGCCAGCAGACTCTGGATAACCTGAACTGGCTGAAAAATAAAATAGAAGCGGCCAGAAAAAATTTTGAAGCTACTCCAGCCAGAGCTGACCGGGAAAAAGAAGAAAAAGTTCTTTTTGAAAGAGAAAAAAGTTTAGTCAATTTTAAAGATCTCATTCAGCGGGAACAGGAATGGTCAAAATTATGGCTCAGGGTCGAGGAGATAGAGCCAGATAAGATAGCTTCGAATATTCTGGAAGCGGCGCACTGGATTATCGAAAATAGCCAGCTGGCCGGCTTGCTTTAAGTCTTCTTTCTCACTGCGATAATTTCTTATATTAATGCGGGAAAGATTATTCTTTTGACTCAGATTTAGCTTGAGCCTGGTTCTCTTTTTTAATTTCTGTTTCTTTCTCCTGTCCGTTGCCATGGCCAGACTGGCCATTGGCCGGCTGGCGCCGAGCATAATCGGTTATATACCAGCCGCTCCCTTTAATTTAAACTGAATGGCCGACCGGCTGATGAGCTTTTGCAATTCACCGCCGCACTTAGGGCATTTTTTTAGAGGATCCTCTCCGAGCCTCTGAAGCACTTCGAGAAGCGAAAGGCATTCTTGGCAACGATATTCATAAAGCGGCATCTTCTCACCTCCTTACTGGCCATGGTCAGGGTGAAATTTCATTTTAGCAGAAGTTTGATCAAAAGCAATCTCGCTTTTATCTTTATTTTTCTGGGTAAAATTTGATAACATAAAAGGGCTATGGGAATTCCCTCGCGGCGGCTTGTCCTCTTACTGCTAATTTTCTTTATAGTTTTTTTCTGGCCGGCGCAGGTCGAAAGCCAGGAAAATATTCGCCCTCCTGTCTATGCCGGTCTTTTTTATGATAGTAATCCTGATCGGCTGGCCACGCGAATCGAAATTTATCTTCAGGCCGTCACGCAATTACCCGCAGTTTCGCGGGATCCGGATTTAATCATTGTCCCCCATGCCGGCTATGTCTATTCCGGCCAGACTGCGGCCCATGCTTATACTTTGATTAAAGGCAGAAAATATGAGACTGTGGTCATAATTGGCCCCAGCCATCAATATGGTTTCAGTGGTGCTTCCATCTGGCCAAAGGGTGGCTTTAAGACTCCCCTGGGGATTATGCCTGTTGACGAGGAAACAAGCTCCAGCCTCATGAGAGCCACTGGCTTTGATTTTATTCCCGAAGCTCATGAAAAAGAGCATTCCATAGAGGTTCAGATTCCCTTCCTTCAAAAAGTCCTGCCTCAGGCCAGAATAGTTCCAGTAGTTATGGGCCATCCGACAAGAAAAGTGATTGAGCGCTTGGCAGATGGTCTGGCCAGGGTTCTTGCCTCCAGGAAGGCTCTGGTGGTTATTTCCACGGACATGAGTCATTATCTTTCTCAGGATGAAGCCCGGAAGAAAGATAAAGAAACAATGGATTTGATCGCTAATCTAAAGATTGAAGCGCTTTTACGGCAGGTAATGGCTGGCGAGAATATCCTTTGTGGTGGGGGCGGGGTTTGTGCTGGCCTACTTTATCTTCAAAAAATTGGCGAGCCCACGGTGGAAATCCTCCGTTATGCCGATTCGACCGAAGGTGGGGGCCCGAAAAATCAGGTGGTGGGTTATCTGGCCGCAGCGGCTTATCTTAAAGAGAGAAAACCCCTGAAAGATTCTTCCGACGCTCGCTCAAAGAAAGCAGAACCTGAAGCCTTCACCCTGACTCCGGAGGAAAAAAAGGAGCTCCTTCATCTGGCCAGGCAGGCGGTCGAACTTTATGTTCGGGAAGGAAAGGTCATCAACTATCATACTGATAATCCGCGCTTCTGGGAAGAGAAGGGGGCCTTTGTGACCATAAAGAAAAGAGGCCAGCTGCGGGGCTGTATCGGTTTTATTGAACCGATTCTGCCTCTTTATTTAACCATCATCCGTTGTGCCATTTTAGCCGCCACTGAAGACCCTCGATTTTCTCCGGTCGAAGAAAAAGAGCTTAAAAGCCTGGAATATGAAATTTCTGTTCTGACCCCGCCGCGAAAAATCGAAAACCCCCGAGAAGTTGTTGTCGGTCGCCATGGCCTCATCATTTCCATGGAGGGCAAGAAAGGAGTTCTTCTGCCGCAGGTACCGGTGGAGGAAGGCTGGGATCGAGAAACGTTCCTAGAACAGGTATGTTTGAAAGCCGGCCTGCCACCCAGCGCCTGGCGTTCATCCAAAGCCGAGCTCTATGTTTTTGAAGCCCTTGTTTTCCATTAAACATTTTGCCCGGGAATAAATTTTATCCAGGGATAAATAATTTTTTTAAACTGACACCAAAATGAGTTTTTGTCGTTTTCTTTTAAGGAGGGATAAAGAATGAGCAATAAAAAAAGGCTAATTAAAAAAGAATCGGGCCTTTACTTTATTTTTCTAATTATTTTTTTAGCTGGGCTTGCTGGTTGTCAGGCAAAAAAAGCTCCTACCAGTCCTCTTGCCTATCCGCCCACAGAAAAGGTCGATGTGGTTGATAATTATTTCGGCACTCCTGTAGCTGACCCCTACCGATGGATGGAGGATGAGAGCGATCCGCGCCTTCGACCCTGGATTGATGCCCAGAATCGATTAACTTTTAGTTATCTCGAAAAAATTCCCTTTAGAGAAGCGATTCGACGGCGTCTCATGGAGCTTTATTATTATGACCGCTTCGGTCTTCCTCAAAAAGCTGGCCGCTATCATTTCTATACCTACAATGAGGGTCTTATGAATCAGCCAGTCATTATGCGCCAGGATGGATTAAGGGGGAAATCAACTGTTTTTATTGATGTTAATAAACTTTCCATTGATGGCACGACCAGGGCCAGCCTGCTGAGCTTTTCTTCGGATAACAGCCTGGTGGCCGTAGCCATTTCAGAAGCTGGTTCGGACTGGACCCAGATCAGAGTCTGGGATGTAGAAAGCCAGAATCCACTTTCTGATTGTCTCAAGTGGATAAAATTCAGCGGCGCTGGCTGGCTCGGCCGGGGCTTTTTTTACAGTGGTTTTGATGAGCCTGAACCGGGGAAAGAACTTTCGGCCCAGAATGCCTATCAGAAAATTTTCTATCATCGAGTGGGTGAGCCCCAGGAAAAGGATATTCTGATTTATGAAGATAGGGAGCATCCCTTCCGCTATCATCAGGTGTCCGTAACTGAGGATGAAAAATATTTAATTCTCTCTGTGACTGAAGGAACCCATGGTAATGAATTGTATTATAAGGAGATAAAAGGCCTGCCGGAAGGCCAGGCCAGGGGAAAAGGTGAAAGTGGCAATGGAAGGAGGGGGGAAGCTTCGGCTACGACGGTTTATAAAAAAGGATCAGGTGAAAGCAAAAGGGCGAAGACGGCTCCTGAACTTTATGGTTTCAAGCCTTTAATAACAGGTTTTGAAGCCAATGCTGAAGTTATTGATGTTATTGATGGTCGGTTCCTCGTTTTAACGGATAAGGGAGCGCCAAAATGGCGGGTGGTTCTCATTGATCCAGCTGATCCTTCTCCTGAAAAGTGGGTTAATCTTATCCCTGAAATGGAGAAGGAGACAATTCAGAGCGTGCGACTGGTGGGAGGAAAGCTTTTTGTGGTAACTTTAAAGGACGTAGCTTCACACATTTATCAATATAATTTGCAGGGGCATCGGGAGAAAGAAATTGAGCTACCAACTTACGGTACGGTCTCAGGCTTTACCGGTCGCCGCCATGATCCCTATACCTTTTTCAGTTTCACCTCTTTTACTTATCCTGCCACCATCTATCTTTATGATATTGCCTCAGGGAAAGCAGAACCCTATTTCACTCCAGAGAGGAAACCCCAGTTTAACTCCGAAGATTACGAGTGTCGTCAGGTCTTTTATTCAAGCAAGGATGGGACGAAAATTCCCATGTTCATTGTTCATAAGAAAGGGCTGAAAAAAAATGGGAAAAATCCAACTTATCTTTACGGCTATGGTGGCTTTAACATAAGCCTTACCCCGAGTTTCAATATTAATCAGCTGATTTTACTTGAGAATGGGGGTATTTATGCCGTGGCTAATCTCAGAGGTGGAGGCGAATATGGCGAAGAATGGCATCGAGCCGGCATGCTTCTGAATAAACAGAATGTTTTTGATGATTTTATTGCTGCTGCTGAATATCTAATCAAAGAAAAATATACTTCGCCTGATTATCTGGCAATTGCCGGTGCCTCCAATGGAGGCTTGCTGGTCGGAGCAGCCATGACTCAGCGACCTGATTTATTCAAAGTTGCCTTCCCTTCAGTTGGAGTTATGGATATGCTCCGCTTCCATAAATTTACTGTCGGCTGGGGCTGGGTGGTGGAATATGGCTCAAGCGATGACCCGGTCCACTTTAAAAATCTTTATGCCTATTCACCCTTGCACAATATTAAAGAGGGAGTGAGCTATCCGGCCACCCTGGTAATGACCGCCGATCATGATGACCGCGTTGTTCCCGCTCATTCTTTTAAATTTATAGCTACCCTTCAGGAGAAGCATCGAGGCAAGAATCCTGTTCTGATTCGGATAGAGACTCGTTCAGGCCATGGAGCCAGCTCCACCATGAAGGCCATTGACCAGATGACTGATGTCTGGGCCTTCATGTTTTATCAAATGGGCTTGAAACCAAAATACAGGTGAAGAAGAACGACGGAATTTAAGGTTAGCCGGATAATTTCCGCCACGCTCGAAACCAAAGTAGCTTTGACAAGAACAGATAGCAGTTAAATTAAAAAGGGAGAGTTCGAGACGGTCAAAAACAGAAACGCGCCTTAAAAAGAATGGAATAACCCGAGATTCAATAATTGAATCCTGAAAAAGCCAGGAAATGAAATAACAAAATTTATCAATAGCTCAATGCTTAAATCATCCGGACTAACTTCCTGTTCCCGATTGGGATTCTGGTTAATCCTCATCCTTGTTGGGATAATTTATTTAAAAACTATTCTTCCAGGCCTGGGTTATTCAGGAGATACAGCCAAATTTCAATATATAGGTAAAATTCTTGGCGTTCCCCACGCCCCAGCTTATCCCCTCTATGTTCTCCTCAATCGCTTCTTTTTCAGCCTGCCCGTAAAAAATGTTGCTTTCCGGGACAATTTTATGTCCCTCTTTTTCGGACTTTTAACCCTGATTTTTCTTTATTTAATTCTCCTGGAGAGCGAGATTCCTTTTTTCTGGTTTTAGGCTCGACTCTGTCTCTGGGCTTTTAATCTAACCTTCTGGAGCCAGAGTCTGATGGCTGAAGTTTATACCCTGAATAGCTTTTTCCTGGCCTTAATTGTCTTTCATTTTGAAAGACCTGCTTTTTGAGAATAGTGGGCAGTCAACTTTTCCCGAAATTCTGGTAAGCCGATTCTGGAGCGAGGCCTTCAGAAGCCAGCGAGAGAAAATATTAGCTTCCATTTATTTTATTTCTCCTTCTTTAAGACAGTGGCTGGCTGACCAGGGGATAAGGACAAAAGAAATAATTTCAGCTGAAAAGAGGCGAAAGCGCTTTTTTGCCTATTATCAAGCCCTGGTTCCCCGGATATTTAAATTGAGAGCTCTTTTATTTCTCGAGCTCAACCCCCCAACTTTAAGCTAAAGCCTGGCTTAATAACTGCTATCGATGTCTTCCTGGAACTTGGGAATCTTGGATTTCAGACGGTTTTTGCCGAAATTGATACCGAGGAAAAAGGCGCCGATAATAATTGCTATCGTAAGAAGAGCTCGCCAAAAAGTTTTCATTCCGCTTACCTCACCAAATCAACATTAATATATTAATTAAAATGACCGAAAAGTCAATGACCCGGGGCTCTTCCATAAAAACTATGGTAATTTGTTAGGGCTTTATCGATGGTATTTCATTTAACATCAATAAGCTACGAGATTTTAAACAAGATAAAAATCAATTCTGAAATGGAAACAAATTATTTCTCATTCCATCTTTTAAAAACTGATCCAGATTAGACTTTTTTAAACCCCGCTCTTGCCCTTATAATAGAACCGATCAAGGCCTAAATAATACCAGATTATTCACGACATAAAATTCATGAAATCAAAATACTTTTGAAGGAGGAGACTGACTCGGGGCTTTCCCAGGGTCTGGTAATTTTTGAAAGGACTGGGCTCTAAATACTATAGGCTATTAGTTATCCTTTTTAAAGAGAATAAATCACTTCTTAAAGACTTATTTTTTAATCATAAGCCTTAGCCTCTATTATTGAAGCTTCCCCCCAGAAAGAACTTTCTTTTTTCTGGCCGGGAAGGACTTTTTGTCATGCCTGAAAAAAATCTATTGCTACGAGTGCTCTAAAATTGGTAAAATGGAAAAAAGATTATTCTGAGGCCATCCATGAATATCGGCTTGATTTTTCTAATTGTCGTTTTTGTGGCCTTTATCCTGATTCTGATTTTTAATCCCAACCTGAGTTGCTTCGGAAAGCGCCTCCGCTCCCCCTTTTATCCCCTTCGCCGGCGCAGGCTTCTAGCCGAGCGAGAGAAGAAAGAAATTAAGACCACCGATTATGGTTTTCGCCTGCTGGGGGGAGAAGAAAATAAGGGCGAGGCGACAAAGCCCGGGAAGTTAGATTCCCTTACTAGGAAAGAGACTTCTCGAACCCCTCCAGAAAAGGGGAAACCTTCAGGCAAAAAGCTCAGAAAGACTGACGATTACGGGTTTAAGCTGGATTGAACTTTCCTTTCGGCCAATTAATCCTCGCGAAAGTTGAGTCTCGCTTTTTTTATTTGCTGGAAAAATATAAAAAAATATTTTTGAGGGATTTAATTTTGATAAAAAGTTTTTGAGATAATGATTATTTTCTTTTCCCTGAATTTAAAATACAAAAATAAGATTTAATTGAGGTGATAAAAAAGCTCACTTCCCAAATTTATGTGGCTTTATTTTTCTTTCTTTATTTTTCTTTGATTTCCGGATGCGGCCTATTTTTCGGCCGTCAGGGTTTAGCCAGCATTTCTCCTGCTCCTGCCTTGATCAATTCAGCTGCCGGCTACTTCTCTTTTAAGCTGGAAAGGGAGGGCTCAATTATGAGAGGCCGGGCTTTTTTGATTTTAGTCCCGGGCAGAGGCAGGCTTGAAATTCTTGACGCCATCGGCCGTCTTGTTCTTATAGCTCTCTGGTCTGAACAAGCAGAATACTTAATTTTACCCTCTGAAAGAGCCTACTGGTCTGGTTCTCAGGGCCGAAGCAAGCTTATGGCTGAGCTGATTGATCTTCCTCTTGACCCTGTAGAAATTCTTGTCTGGATTGTTGGACAGGGTAAGGGTCTCATTCCCCTGGCCGGGGAACTAAATCTTTCCTGGGCTTTGAGACCGCATGAAGAACAGAATCTCCCGGGGCAGACACCGGAACCAGCCAATTCTGGCTGGCAGGTGGAATGGGCTGAGACCGGAAAGTTGAGGCGAGGACAGAAAAATGGCTTAAAAATAGAGGTTCAGGAATATTTTAAAGCTAAAGGTGTGGCCAAAGTTCTGAAATTTACTCATCTTTCGGACTCAGGAAGAATCACGGTTCTTGGTCTTGATTTTAATCAAAATTTTTCTGCTGAAAATTTTCAGTCCGATTCTATTATCGAAAAAAGCTATCGAGCCATAAGCTGGGAAGAAATGAAGTCATTCCTGAGGCTTCATTAAGCCATTGGCCTGAAATTGAGATTCCCTGCTGGCTGTAGATTTATCTCCCCTGAATCTTTGTTATAATTATTGAGAGGAAGAAATTTCGAAAAAGAGAAAACCGGCCAAAAATCCTGGCCTTACGCTAAAAATGTCAAAGCTAAAGGCCTTAGCTTACGCCAAAGTCAATCTTGGCCTGGAAGTACTTTTCCGGCGTGAGGATGGCTATCACGAAATCAGAACCCTTTTCCAGACCGTTAATTTTTATGACGAGCTTGAATTTGACCGGATTGACTCCAGTGAAATCCAACTGGAAGGGGACGATCCAGCTATTCCCTGGGATGAAACCAACCTCATCTTCAAGGCAGCCCAGCTGATGCAGCAAAAATACAGACCAGAGGCGGGCCTGAAAATAAAAGTCAAGAAAAAAATTCCAGCTGGCTCTGGCCTGGGTGGTGGCAGTTCTGATGCTGCCGTAACTCTACTGGCTTTAAATCGCCTCTGGAATTTAGGCCTGGAGCTTCAGGTTTTAAGTGACCTGGCCAGTTCTCTGGGGGCTGATGTGGCCTATTTCCTTACAGGAGGTCTCTGCCTTGGTGAGGGTAAAGGGGAGAGAATCTCGCCTCTGAAAGAGCTACCGCCTCTTCCATGTATTATTGCCTGGCCTGATTATGCCATCTCTACGGCTGAAATCTATGACCGCTATGATGAGCGACCTGCCTTGACTAAGGAAAGCCAACCCAGTAGAATAATAGAGTTTTTAGAGCGGCGTCGCCTTAAACGTTTAGTGAATGAGCTCGAAGCGACCATATTTGAAATTTATCCCGGGTTGAGAGAAATAAAGGACTTTCTCCTTGGCGAGGAAACCCTGATCTCAGCTGTAAGCGGGACAGGGAGTGCCGTTTTCGCCCTTTTCCTGGAAAGGGATAAGGCCGAAAGAGCCCTGGCCCTGCTGGGTTCTAAAGTGAAGGCTATTCTGACGGAGACCTTGCCCCGGGAACGATACCGGCCGTTGCTTCTTTGACGATGGCTGGGGCGTCGCCAAACTGGTAAGGCAACGGACTTTGGATCCGTCATGTGGAGGTTCGAGTCCTCCCGCCCCAGCTCAGATAATTTTATTTTTTTAAGAGGCGAAAGATGAAAATTTTTGCTGGTTCCTCCAATCCAGCGCTGGCTCAAGAAATAGCCAGTTATCTGGGAATTCCTCTGGGCCAGTTAATTCTTGGTCGTTTTTCTGATGGAGAAATAAGAGTTTATATTGATGAAAGCATCCGGGGGGAGGATGTCTTCCTCATTCAGAGCGGTTGCCATGATGTTAATTTTCATCTGATGGAACTTTTCCTGATGATTGATGCCTGCAAGCGAGCTTCGGCTGGTCGGATAACGGCAGTTATTCCCTATTATTGCTATGCCCGGCAGGACTGGAAAGACCGGCCGCGGGTACCCATTTCAGCTCGCCTGGTGGCTGATCTGCTGGAAAAGGCCGGGGCTGACCGGATTCTGACCATGGATCTGCATTCACCCCAGATCCAGGGCTTTTTTTCCGTGCCCGTGGATAATCTTATGGCTGCACCGGTCATTGCCCGTCATCTTACTTCCATTAACTTAAATGACCTCACCATTGTTTCCCCTGATGCCGGCGGAGTAGCCAGAGCTCGAGCCTTTTCCCGTCGTCTCAATGCTTCTCTGGCCATAATTGATAAAAGGCGGGCCGCGCCCAATGTAGCCCAGGTGCTGCACGTCATTGGCGATGTCCGGGACAGAGATGTGGTTATCTTCGACGATATTGTCGATACAGCCGGTACTCTGGTCCAGAGTGTCGATGCCCTTAAAAAGGAAGGAGCCAGGAGAATTTTTGCCGCCTGCACCCATCCTGTTCTTTCTGGCCCGGCTGTGGAAAGGATTAAAAACTCAGGGCTGGAGAAGTTAGTGGTGACCAATACCATCCCCCTCCGAGAAGAGGCTCGTCAATGTGAGAAAATCGAGGTTCTCTCCGTGGCCGAGCTTTTCGGGGAAGCCATCAGACGGATAAGTGAGGGTAGTTCGGTGAGCTCCCTTTTCTTATAAACCGACTCTGAAGGCCAGGTCTGGCGAATGGTGAAACTGGCCTGAGATAAGGAGGCTAATATGAGCTGGTTGATTAAAGCTGAAAGAAGAAAGGTTCTGGGCAAGAATGCCTGTTATCGCTTGAGATGTCAGGGGCTTGTCCCGGCTATTCTTTATGGCCCGGGAGTCGAAAATATCCCCCTGGTTTTAAATAAAAAAGATGTTTTTTCCATTTTGAAATCAGAAACCGGTGAAAGAACCATCTTCCGTCTCGCTCTTGATGGCGAAGAAAGAAATGTCATGATTAAAGAACTTCAGGTTGATCCAGTGACTGATGAACTGCTACATGTTGACCTCTTTCAGATTGCCATGGATAAACCAATAAGAGTTTCGGTTCCTGTTTTACTTCAGGGTGAAGCTATTGGGGTCAAGACGCAGGGGGGTCTGGTGGATTTCATTACCCGGGAAATTGAAATTGAATGCCTGCCCCATCTTATTCCTGACCATATTGTCGTGGATATTTCCAGTCTTCACGTTCATCAATCGATTAAAGTAGCTGATTTAACGCCTCCGCCCGGAATCAAGATTATCGATGATCCAGAAACAGTTATTGTGACCATAGGTCTACCTGAAGCCGAAGAGGTAGCCGCAGCTCCGGCTGAAGAAGCCCTGGTGGCCGAAGCTCCTGAACCTGAGGTTATTCGCAAGGAAAGAGCGAAAAAGGAAGAAGAGGAAGAATAGGAGAAAAAGGTGTGGGTGGTTATTGGCCTGGGCAACCCCGGTCGTCAATATGCTGAGAGCCGTCACAATGCTGGTTTCATGGTGGTCAAAAGGCTCTGGAAACGCTGGCGCTTTCCTGAATGGAAGAAGAAATTCAGGGCTAAATTAAGTTCAGGTTTTCGGGGAGCGGAAGAGGTTTTTCTGGTTATGCCCCAGACCTATATGAATCGAAGTGGAGAAGCCGTGGCTCTACTTGTCTCTTTTTTTAAATTTCCTCTTGACCATCTTCTGATTATTTATGATGATCTTGATTTACCCTTGGGAAGTATCAGAATAAGAAGAGCTGGCGGGCCAGGCACTCACCGGGGCATGCAATCCGTGGTGGAAACCTTAGGCCGGGAAGATTTTCCCCGGATAAGAATTGGCATCGGCCCTTTACCTGAAGAGGCTGAGGCCGCCCAGTTTGTTCTCGAGCCTTTTACTCCCCAGGAAAAGGAGAAGCTTATGCCCTGTCTTGAGGCCGCCTGCGAGGCCACAGAGATGATTCTAGATGGAGCGATTGACCAGGCCATGAATCTTTATAATCGCCAGATAGTTTAATCTCCTTGCTCCTTCTTCTGGTGAAGGAGCTATGTGAGAAACATAACCATAAGGAGGTATGATGAGGCATTACGAAACAGGCGTTATCATCGCACCTAACCTTTCCGACGAAGAAATTGAACAGCAGATTCGTCAGATGACGGAGCTAATTGCTTCTATGAAAGGTCAACTGCTGCGGGAGGAAAGGTGGGGCAAAAGAAAGCTGGCCTATCCCATCAAGAAATTCACTGACGGCTATTATCTTTTTCTGGATTATGAAGCCGAGCCTGAAGTTCCAGCTGAACTCGAAAGACGCTTCAGGCAGAGTGACCAAATCCTGCGGTATATGACGGTGAAAAAAGGAACTACCTCTCCCTGGAGGAAAAAGAAGAAAGCCAGGGAAGCTGAGCCAGCCTTAACTGAAGTGGCCGAGCTCATCGAAGCTGAACCGGAAGAAGAAAAGGAAGGCAGCCGTTCAGAGGAGAAGGCCAGGGAAAAGGGCAAAGAATCAAGGGAGAAAGAAAGGAGTTAGGGAGGTCAGGCTATGGCTAAGGAAGAAAAAATTGAGAAAGGCCCGATAAAAAGATTTTTTCCGCCTAAGAAAAAGGTCTGTCGTTTCTGCCAGATGAATGTCAGAGAAATCGATTATAAGAATGTTGATATTCTCCGGCGCTACATTCCAGAAAGAGGCAAAATTTCACCCCGCCGAACTACAGGCACCTGTTCCTTTCACCAGAGGCGGCTGGCTCAAGCTATAAAAAGGGCCCGGATTATGGCCCTTCTTCCCTTCATTGCTGATTGAAGCTCTCCGTATCCAGAAAGTTTGAGCCTGGCAAAAGGAGGCAAAAATGAAGGTTCTTTTAAAACAGGATGTAGAGAAACTGGGTCACAAAGGTGATATTGTCGAGGTGGCTCCTGGTTATGGCCGCAATTACCTCATCCCTCGCCGCCTGGCAGTAGAAGTAACACCCCAGAACATCAAGCAAATTGAGCTTGAACGAAAGGCTTTGCTTAAAAAAATAGAGAAAGAGAAGCTAAGTGCCAAGGAACTCATTGATCGGCTCAATCAGGTTAGACTTGTTTTCCGTCGCAAAGCTGGCGAAAAGGACATGATTTTCGGCTCGGTGAGTGCAGGCGACATTAAAGAGGAGCTGGAAAAACTCGGTTTTTCTCTTGAAAAGAAAAAGATTCTGCTTGATGAGCCTCTGCGACGCCTCGGTCATTACACGATTCCCATAAAAGTTTATCGTGAGGAAAAGGCCGAGATCCATGTGGAAATAGTCAGGGAAGAAACTGAAGGAAAAAGTTGAAGGCTGGCCTCAAGCCTTAATCATCGAGGACGGAAAAGGGATAATTTAGGCCCTACCCACAAGAAGAAAATTATAAAAAGCGTAAAAAACAGGAAAGTAAGAAAGCCCATTCTCAGGCTAACTAAAAAAACCTGTTTTCTCTGGAGAAGATGTTTTTTATATTGTTCGTAAGTAATTAGAAAGGCACAGATAGCTCCCAGCAGGCAAAAGAGCTCGCTGGCCAGAATCAGAAGCCAGATATTTCGAACCATAATTTCCTTCTGTTAGCTAATTTACTTCTTTCTGTCAACAGCTACAAGGTCCATCTTTAAGCCAGATGTGGGTTCCCGCAATTTTTAACCTGTCCTCAGCGTTTTACCCGATATAAATTTTTTATCGCGCCGAAAAGAAGCTTTACAAGTCCATCCCTGGCTGATGGAGAGGTTAAAACCTGGGTAAAGGGCCTCTATTTTTGAAATGCATTTATGGTCAGGCTATTTCTTTGAATTTAAAAGAAAAATAGATGCTATAAATTTCCTGCCTCACTTGAATTCTGAAGAAAAAGATATGACTAAAATGGCATCCATTTTTATTGATAATTTTTTAATTTTTCCCCTGCGAACCGGATCCTGATTGTTTCAAGCCAGAAACAGGAAAATATTTTTTGACTCCTTGTATTTGTCGTTCAAGTGATGTTTAATAAAATAAAGAAAAAAGTGAGAGGGAGAGGCGCCGGAGGCGTTATTTCCCTCTGGTTTTCCGGTCATAAATAAGGCTGAGATAAAGAACTTTCTGGAGAAAAGCTATGAATGTTGATTTCCTCTTTCTAAAAAAAACTCTGCCCCACAGTGTCGAGGCTGAAAGAGCTGTTCTTGGAGGCATTCTGATCAACAATGCCGCTCTCAATACCGTTTTATCTATTATTTCGCCCGAGGATTTTTATAAGGATGCCCATCGCCAGATTTTCGATAAAATCATAAGTCTTATCGATAAGGGCATGCCAGCTGATCTCATTACCCTGACCGAAGAACTCAAACGTTCCGACCTGCTGGAGGAAGTTGGTGGGGCAGCCTATGTTTCTTCCCTCCTTGACGGAGTTCATCGCCATCTCAATGTGGAATATTACGCCAGGATAATTAAGGAAAAGGCCTTACTGCGGCGTCTTATCCTGAGCTCAGCCAAAATTATTTCGGCTGGCTTTGAAGAGAAGGAAGATGCCGATGAACTCCTCAATGAAGCCCAGGCTGAAATCATCGAAGTAGCCGAGCAGCGGGTCAGGCCTGGCTTCGTTCCTATCGGTCAGCTGACCAAGCCTGTGCTGGACATGGTGGCTCGCCGCATTCAACAAAAGGATGCCGTAACTGGCATCCCCACAGGCTTTCGTGATCTGGATAGCCTGACCTCCGGTTTCCACCCTTCTGATTTTATTGTCATTGCTGCCCGTCCCTCCATGGGCAAAACAGCCTTCTGCCTGAATATTTCGCAATATGTTGGTCTCAAGACCGATTATTCGGTCGGTTTTTTTTCTATGGAAATGACCCGGGAACAGGTGGCTTTTCGGATACTCTGTGCTGAAAGTCAGCTCGATCTGAAGAGGGTGCGAACCGGTTTTATCAGCGAGCGGGAGTTTGAGCGGCTCCGTCTGACCGCTGAAACCCTCGCTCAGGCCAAATTATTCATCGATGATTCGCCGGCCCTGACTGTTACTGAGATGAAGGCTAAAGCGAGGCGGCTGCGCATGGAGCAGAAGCTTGATCTGCTTTTTATTGATTATATTCAGCTCATCAGGACAGGCGGGAAATTTGAGAATCGCAATCAGGAAATGGCCTTCATTTCCCGGTCCTTAAAAGAGCTGGCCAAGGAAAATCAGATTCCTGTGGTGGGCATTTCCCAGCTCAGCCGGGCTCCAGAAAAAGCCAGAAGAGAACCGAGACCCCAGCTTTCTGATCTAAGAGAGTCAGGTGCTATTGAACAAGATGCTGATGTGGTCATTTTTATCTATCGACCTGAAGTCTATCGTCGCCATGATGAAAGTCTTAAAGGGATCGCTGAGATCATTGTGGCCAAGCAACGCAATGGCCCGGTGGATACGGTGAAACTGGTTTTTCTGGATAGGTTCACGCGCTTTGTTGATGCGGAACTCAGCCGCCCCGATTATGTTCCTATCTAAAGAAAAATGAAAGGTCCAGCCTCCTTTTCTCCTCTGGAAAGCTTTATTACCAATCTGGGGGAGGTTGCCCTCATCTTCGCTCGAACGGTGCGGGCCATGTTCAGCCGGCCCTGGGAAAGCCGCAATTTCCTCAATCAGCTGGAAGAGGTGGGTGTGCGCTCCTTACCTGTTGTTTCTCTCACCGCCGCTTTTGCCGGCCTGGTTTTTGGACTTCAGATGTATGTGGGTTTTCACCGTTATATTGGGCCGGGAACAGAAGCCTACACCGGTCCGGCCCTCGGTCTCGGCCTGTGTAAGGAAATCATTCCCATTCTGGTTGGCCTGATGGTGGCAGGCCGGGCTGGTTCAGCCATGGCTGCTGAAATCGGGACAATGAAGATAACGGAACAGGTGGATGCTCTGGTAAGTCTCGGGGCTGACCCCATCCGTTTTCTGGTGGTACCCCGAACCTTAGCCGCCTTTATCACCCTTCCCTGTTTAACGCTTTATGGTGACTTAATTGGTCTTTTCTTCGGCTATTTTTATAATGTTATTCTCATGGGGGTGAACCGAACAATCTATGTGTCCCAGACACTGATGTTCATGGAGCTCTGGGATGTGATGAGTGGCGTCATCAAAGCAGCTGTTTTCGGCCTGATTATTGCTGTTGTTGGTTGCTGGCAGGGATTAAAGGCTGAAGGCGGAGCTGAAGGTGTTGGCCGGGCTACGACGAGAACAGTGGTCATTAGCTCCATTGCCATCTTAATCATAAATTTCTTCATGAGCAAAGCTATGCCAGCCAGTTTGGCCGGCCGATAAAGGCCTGGTTAAGGGACGATAAAACCAGGAAGATTTAGAAATGAGGAACGAGAACCAGATTATGATTAAAATTAAAGATCTCCATAAATCTTTTGGCTCCAAGCAGGTTCTGGCCGGAGTTAATCTTGAGGTTAAAAAGGGAGAGACCATGGTGGTCATCGGCCAGAGTGGAGCCGGAAAAAGCGTCTTGCTCAAGCTCATCATTGGCATAATGAAGCCTGACCGGGGAGAAATTTATATAGACGGGATTGAAATTACAGGTATGACTGAGGAACAGAGGCTTCGCCTTAATCGGAAATTCGGTATGGTCTTTCAGGGAGCCGCCCTTTTTGATTCGATGACCGTGGCTGAGAATGTTGCTTTTGGGCTCGAAAGACATCTTAAACTCAGTCCAGATGAAATCAGACGAATTGTCCGCGAATCACTGGAGCTGGTGGGCTTGAGGGGAGTGGAAAATCTTATGCCCCATGAACTCAGCGGCGGCATGAAAAAAAGAGTTGGTCTGGCCAGGGCAATCGCCTATCGCCCGGAAATAATGCTCTATGATGAACCTTCCACCGGTATTGACCCTATCCGGGCCGATGCTATTAACGAAATGATAAATAAATTTAAAAGGGAGATGGGGATGACCTCCATTGTCATTACCCACGATATGGCCAGTGCCTACGGGGTAGCTGATCGTATGGCCATGCTTTACGGTGGCCGGATCATTGAAGTCGGAACTCCCGAGGAAATCAGGTCAAGCTCCAACCCCATTGTTCAGCAATTCATTCGAGGCGAGGCCCGCGGGCCCATCGAAAGCTGGTAAAACTTTCTTGAAATTATTTTTATATATTAGTATACCGATAGGAATAGTAATAATAAAGCTTCACTCAGCCCGGCCCAAGTGATAGAAGGCATGATTTATAGAAAGGCGATTGATGATCAGAGGTAAGAATTTCTCTGATCAAGAAAGGGGCAAACAATTTTTTTGGGAAATGGAAGCCAGGTAGAAATTGTGGTAAAGTCAAAATAATGGATTGCAGACATGATAAAGCTCAGTCGTGAGGCCAGAATCGGTTTATTTCTGGGAGTGACTCTTCTTATTCTGGCCATCTTTATTTTTGTTGTCGGCGACTTAAGTCGCCTTTTCAAGCCAGGAGGCTATCCTCTGCGCTGTTCCTTCGATTCTGCTCTGGGTCTGGAAAAGCATACCGCCGTTCGTCTGGCTGGGGTTAAAATTGGCCTGGTTAAAGATATTCAGCTGGTAGAAAATAGAGCCCTGATTACCCTGAATATTTATCCAGGGATAAAAATACCCAGGGATTCTAAAGCTTACCTGGCCAGCGTTGGTCTTCTGGGAGAAAGATATGTGGAGATTTTGCCCGGACGGGAAAAAATTGCCTGCCAGCCTGGAGAAGAGATAGCCTCTTTACCCTCTGTTAGCTTTGACCAGCTGGGCCTTCTTCTTACCTCCCTCGGTGAGGAAATAAAGGAATTAAGCACTTCTCTGCGTCGTCTGATGGGGCCTCAAGAAAAGGAAAATTGGAGTCTTCTTCTGGCTAACCTGGCTCAAGTAAGCCAAGAGTTTAATTCCCTGATTAAATCTTCAGGGCCTGAATTGGAAAAGGGTGTAACCAATTTTTCCCGGACAACGGCCGAAGCCGGCACCGAAATCAAAAGGCTGGGCGAAAGACTCCGGGAAGTTTCCCTGTCCCTGGAAGAATTCATCGAAATTAACCGCGATGAACTTCAGTCAACCCTGGTTAGCCTGAGGGAGTTAAGTGATAAACTGAAGGGTGCCGCTGAAAATCTTGACAATCTTCTGGAGCGGCTGGGAAAAGGTGAAGGAACTCTGGGAAAGCTTCTGCAGGAATCTGACCTTTATGACCAGGCCAGAAGGGTGGCGAGCAGAGCTTCTGACCTCAGCGAAAAAATGGCCCGAACGAGCCTTCAGCCTGATTTCAGGGCTGATTACCTGGCCTCGCCTCAAAAGGTAAGGGGAGAATTTTCTTTTTCTCTCTGGCCAGGTGGAAAAGAGAGAAACCACTTCTTTTCTTTCGGCCTGGTGCGTGACCCTGACCAGTCTGGCTTTCTCTGGAATTTGCAGGGAGGCCTGCGTTATGGAATTTTCCAGGCAAGAGCCGGCATGATGGAATCGGAACTTGGCGCGGGAGTTGAGGCTGGACCTTTCCTCCATGGCCTTTTTTTCAGTCTTGAAGGCTTTGCCTTCAATCGCTCTGAAGGCCCAAGATGGCGCTTTTTTTCTCGTTATCAATTTTCCGGTAACTTTTATTTCAGCCTGGGAGTTGATGATTTTGGTGTGAGTCGCCGCAGAAGCCTGCTTCTTGGTTTTGGAGTCAGAAAACAATGACCGGGAAGGAAAAGAGCGTTTTTATCTGCCAGAACTGTGGCTTCCATTCAGCCAAATGGCTGGGTCGTTGTCCAAATTGTGGTGAATGGAATTCTTTTATTGAAGAAATAGAGGAAAAGGAGATTCGTCCCTTTGAGCCATCCTTTCCTGTCCAGGAACCGATTCTTTACCAGCAGATAAAGGAGACAAGAAAGCCCAGAATTCAATTATCTCAAGAGGAAGTCAATAAAGTGCTGGGCGGTGGCCTGGTCGTCGGTTCCCTGGTTCTCATTGGGGGTGAACCCGGTATCGGCAAATCAACCCTTTTGCTCCAGATTTCCCGCGATTTAGCCTTAAAGGGAGAGAAAATTCTTTATGTTTCAGGGGAAGAATCTCTGGAACAGATTAAACTGAGAGGTGATCGGCTGGGGATAAAGGAGGGCGAACTTTATCTTCTGGCTGAAACCAATCTTGAGAGGATAATTAACGTCACCGAAAAGCTTGAACCCAGGGTGCTGGTGATTGATTCCGTTCAGACTATTTATTCGGCCAGACTTTCCTCGAGCCCGGGAACTATCAGCCAGGTCAGGGAGGTGGCCAACGAAATCTTCCGCCTGGCCAAGAAAAATCAGATTGCCTCCTTTCTGGTCGGCCATATCACCAAGGAAGGCAGTCTGGCCGGTCCCAAATCGCTCGAACACATGGTGGATGTGGTTCTTCTTTTTGAAGGGGAAAGAGATCATGCCCACAGGGTTCTCCGGGCCCTGAAAAATCGCTTCGGTTCAGTGGCCGAACTGGCTGTCTTTGAAATGACCTCCAGCGGACTTCAGGCCATTCCGAATCCTTCCGAATTCTTTCTCAAGGAAAGGCCGGTGGGTGAACCGGGCAGTGTCGTTGTGGCCACCATAAAGGGTTCGAGACCCATGCTGGCTGAAATCCAGGCTCTGGTTTCGCCTACTCTTTTTTCCGGTAATCCCCGCCGGATGGCCGTGGGCTTGGACCATTATCGGTCAGCCATGATCCTGGCAATTCTGGAAAAAAGACTTGGCCGAAGCTTTGCTGGCGACGATATTTATGTTAATGTAGCTGGTGGTCTGAATATTGAGGAACCGGCTGCTGATCTGGGCATTGCCCTGGCCATTGTTTCCTGTCTTAAAAACAAGGCTGTGTCTGCGGGAGCGGTGGTTTTTGGCGAAATTGGTTTGAGCGGGGAGGTAAGGTCAGTTGGCCAGGTTTTGAGCCGGGTCAAGGAAGCCTGCTCCCTGGGCTTTGAGACAGTAATTCTTCCGCGTGGAAATCTATCCTCCCTGGAGAATGAAGATGTGGGTAATATTCGCCTTCTCGGGGTCAGTACCCTCCGGGAGGCAATTAATATAACTTTTTAGGGATTGGTGCAGGATGGCCTTACTAATTTTCAGGCTGATTATTCTCGCTTTTCTTACCCTAGCCGGCTATTTTTTCCCCTTTTTCGGGCTCAAGCGACCGGTGGCCGCAGTGGTGGCCGGGGGTTTAGGGCTTATCATTATTTATCTTGAGACAAGAATTCGACGGGCCCAGTTCAAGGTAATCTGGGGTTCAACTCTGGGAACTTTTGCCGGCGTTTTTCTGGGCTGGTTTCTTGGTTCCATCTATCGAACCATCGCCAGTGATTCGCCCACCACCTACTTTATTCGCATTTTCTTCCTGGTTATCATGCCCTATATAGGCTTTCTTGTTGGCACCCTTAAATCAGAATGGCTTAATCCAGCTTATCTTTTCCGTTTCTTTCAGGAAAAGAGTGTTGGCCGCAGCTATAAGATCCTGGATACGAGCGTCATCATTGATGGCCGGATTGCCGATATCTGTGATACCGGTTTTATTGAGGGGACGCTGGTTGTGCCTCAATTTGTTCTCAAAGAATTGCAACAGATTGCTGATTCTCCTGATCAGCTCAAGAGGCAGAGGGGAAGACGTGGCCTGGATATTCTTGATCGCCTACAGCGGTCGGGTCAGGTCTCGGTGGTTATTTCTGAACTCGATTTTCCCGAAATCGGAGATGTTGATTCCAAGCTGATTGAGCTAGCCCGCCAGCTTGATGCTAAAATCATCACGAATGATATCAACCTCAATAAGGTGGCCAAACTCAGGGGGATTGCTGTTCTCAATATCAATGAATTGGCCAATGCGCTGAGACCGATTGTTCTTCCTGGCGAAACCATGAAGGTCTTCATACTTAAAGAAGGTAAAGAAAAGGACCAGGGAGTTGGTTATCTCGATGATGGCACCATGGTGGTGGTTGATAATTCCAGGAAGATGATTGGTCAGACCATTGATATTACCGTCACCTCAGTTCTTCAGACGACTGTCGGCAAGATGATCTTTGGCCGCTATAATGAAGATATTCATTAAAGCATTTTCAGGCTGAACCATGGAAAAAGTAGCGGCGATTATAGTGGCCTCGGGCGAAGGCCGGCGCTTCGGTCAGGCCAAACAGTTTGCTCCGCTTGCTGGCCGGCCGGTCGTAGACTGGGCCATTGAGGCTTTCGCCCGGCACCCTCAAATAGATGAAGTGGTTATTGTTTTGCCTGATGAAAGCCGGGCCGAAGAAATTAAATCCAGATGGTCCAAGGTGAAAGCTGTGGTCAGAGGTGGAAAAGAAAGGCAGGACTCAGTCAGCCGGGGTCTGGAGGCTGTTTCTCCGGAAATAACTCTAGTTCTAGTACATGACGGGGTCAGGCCACTGGTTAAGGCTGAACTTATCAGCCGGGTGATTGAAGCTTCCCGCGAGGAGGGAGCAGCCATTCCCGTTCTGCCGATGGATGATACGGTAAAGATGGTTGAGGGAGATATCGTCACCAGTACAATCAATCGGGAGCAGCTTTTTCGAGCCCAGACGCCCCAGGGCTTCCGGAAGAAACTTTTGGAAGAGGCCTTTGCTCAGGCCAGAAAAGATGGCTATTATGGTTCTGATGAAGCCAGCCTGGTGGAAAGGATTGGTGGCCGGATAAAAATTGTTCCCGGCGATAGAACCAATATTAAAATAACCAGGCCAGAAGATCTTAAAGTGGCGGAGGTTTGGTTGAATGAGAGTCGGCGTGGGCTATGACATCCATCGGACCCGCAGAGGCGGGCCCCTTTATCTTGGAGGAGTGGAAATACCCTTTGAATTAGGTCTTGTTGGCCATTCCGATGGCGATTGTTTAATTCATGCGATTATTGATGCCTTACTGGGGGCAGCCGGTGAAGGCGATATTGGCCAGCACTTTCCGCCTTCCGATAAAAGTTTAAAAGGAATAAGAAGCACAGTTTTACTGAAAAAGGTGATGGAAATAATCAGGAAAAAGGGTCTCAGGGTAATTTACGTTGATTCCGTGATCGTGGCGGAAAAACCAAAAATGGCTCCCCGTATTCTTGAAATGAAAAAGACCTTAGCCCCCATCCTGGAAATTTCTGAGGACAGATTGAGCATCAAGGCTAAAACCAATGAAAGGCTGGGAGAAATTGGCCGTCTCAAAGCAATAGCTTGCTGGGCTGTCTGTCTGCTTTCGGAGGAATGAATTCTTTTTAATAAATTTTTGCTCTCACCTTTTTATAACTTTTTATTTTAAAGCCAATTTAAAAAGTTCAGGTCAAATCCCGGCCAGCATCAGGATTATTTTTAAAAAATTGCTGGCACGACGGAGCCTGTCCATAATAGCCCGGCCAAGGCCGATTTCTGGAATTTTTTCGATGAGGATAAGGTCAAGGCCAGCCCTATCCAGATGATGAAGGGAAGAAAAGAGGGAGGCTGCAGCCTGACGCAAATCGCCAGAAGGGGAGAGGATTTCGATGTGATCAAAAGGTAAAGTGGCTTTTTCCCCCTGAAAAGAAAGAAGGCCAATTCTTTTCCCTTCTTTTTTCCAGCGCCAGAAATCATCTTCAGACCATTCAAGATAAGACCTGGTTCGAGGTGCATAATGGCGGGGTAACAGGCCCGGGGCTTCGGGTTTGGCCCTGATCAATGGAGAGCTATTGATGGGCCCGATCAAAGCTTCTATCTCTTCCAGGGTAAGACCGCCGGGTCTTAAAAGTCTGGGTCTTTCCTCGAGAAAGGAAACAATGGTGGACTCAACGCCGACTTCACAGGGACCGCCATCAAGAATAAAATCGACCTTCGAACCCAGTTGCTCCCGCACATGGTCAGCTGTTGTCGGGCTCAAATAGCCAAAGGGATTGGCACTGGGGCCAACCACCGGAGTTCTGGCCTGGAGAATTAGTTTTAGGGTGAGATTGTGTCGGGGCATTCTTATAGCCACACTGGGCAGGCCAGAGGTAACTATATCCGGCACTTCCTCCCTCTTGGGCAGAACCAGAGTCAGCGGGCCGGGCCAGAATTTTTCTGCCAGCAATCTGGCTCTGGGGGGAGTGCTTACGGCGAGTTTTTCGAGGTCCTGCAGGCTGGCAATATGAACAATGAGAGGGTCAAAATAAGGCCTGGCTTTGATTTCAAAGACCCGGGCAACAGCCTCAGGATTAAAGGCATCAGCACCAAGTCCATAAACCGTCTCTGTGGGGAAGGCGACGACTCCTCCCTGGCGAATAATCAGGGCGGCCCTCTGGACAGCCTCTTCATCTTTGAGAATAAAATCAATGGCTTCTTTTAAGTCAGTGGCTACCGGAAAATAATGGGTCAGTTCAGAAAGATGCTTTGGTCCGTGGCCAGTAAGGATGTATATACCGGAAGCCCCGGCCTGGCGGGCCAGCTCGACATCAGCCGGGTGATCGCCAATAACATAAGAGCTTAAAAGATCAACCCCAAATTCCTGAGAAGCCTGGAATAAGAAATAGGGTTTGGGTTTTAAGCATTCGCAGTTTTCCTCGCGTTGATGGGGACAGACATAAATTTTTTGAATAATTATCCCTTCCTGAGCCAGTCTATGGCGAAGGAAAGAGTTAACCCTGTCGACTTCTTCAGGTTTAAGATGACCGCGGCTTATACCTGGTTGGTGGGTGACGATGAAGAGAAGGTAGCGGTCCTTTATTTTTTTTAAAGCTTCAAAAATTCCCGGGAGAAATTCAACTTCTTCCGGCTGGCGAAGATAGCCTTTTTCCTCAATTAAGGTTCCATCCCGGTCAAGAAAAATGGCCGGCCTCTTCATGACCTGAACCAGCCTGCTTCCGCCATTACTTTCTGTACCACTTTCGAGCCAGGACCATCCGTCCGGGCTACCCCTATCCCGACCCTGTCGCCCACCACAGCCTGGATTTGAGCCACATCACTATGGGTGAAACCCGGACAGAGTAAAATTGAATGGATGCCTTCCTCCTGCGTCATTTTTCTGGCCACTTCCATGGCCTGCGCCTGATTTCTGACAACGACCACAAAAAGCTTATAAAGCGAGGTCTCGAGGAGACAGCGGTGTTTTTCAGGGTCAGCATCGGGTGCATGGGCCATAAATAAAGCTTTAAATGGCATGACTCGCCTCCCTCAAAAAAACTATTATATTCTAATTAAAAACCAAATAGACCTATTCAGCGCTTTTTCTCTGAACAGCTTCGAACTATTAAATTTTATCACTCTGTGCTGGATTAGATATATTGATGACACCTGATAATCCTCCCATAGGGCTGGCAGTTAACTTTTTTCGCCTCTGGGAATTTTAATTTTCAGCTTTTTCGACGATTTATACAAAGACCTTCAGTCACCTCAAAAAAGACCGTTAGACCGGCAAAATCCCCTTCAAAAGTATCACTTCTGTATGAATTCCATACACCCGGCTCTTGCATAAAAAGTGGGGCAATTTATTAGGCCTTTATCGACGGTTTTATTTTTAACATCAATAAATTATAAGATTTAAAACGAAATAAAAATTAATTCCGAAATGGAAACAGATTTTTTCTTAATTATATTAAAAAGCGAACCAGATTAGACTTTTTAAAGCCCCCTTCTTGCCCTTATAAGAGAGTCTATGGAGGCTTAAATAATAACAAATTATTAACCACATAAAATTCCTGAGGCGAACATGCTTTTTAAAAAGCAGCCCACCTACCCTTGACAAGTCAGAAAAAATTAACTAAAATCGAATAATCTAACAAATTGGTCGAAATATATGAAAATACATAATTTATTCGAGCAGAGAATTATCGAAACGGCCCAGGGAATATTCTCTCGACTGGGCTTTAAAAAGACGACCATGGATGATATTGCCAGGGCTGTCTTCAAGGCCAAAAGTTCCCTTTATCATTATTTTAAAAGCAAAGATGAAATTTTCCGGGCTGTAGTCGAAAAAGAAGCCCGCATGCTCAAGGAAGAAATTGAAAAAGCCTTAGCAGCTGAAGTTTCGCCTATTATTAAGCTAAAGGCTTATGCTAAAACGAGAATGAAAGCTCTTCGCCGCCTGGCCAATTTCTATCAGGCCTTTCGGGAAGAGTATCTGGAATCCTATAGTTTTATTCAGAAACTCAGACAGGATTATGACCGCTATGAAATTGAAACCATTAAGAATCTGCTCAAGGAAGGGGTTGAGGCAGGTCTTTTTGAAGTGAAAGACCCTGACCTGACAGCTGAAGCCATTCTTATGGCCATCAAAGGATATGAATATGTCTGGGCTATATCTCCGCATGAAGACAAAATTGAAAGCGATATCGACCGTTTATTTGACGTTCTCTTCTATGGGATCCTGAAGCGTTGAGGCCGCGCCATGAGGTTCTATCAGTTTATTTATCGTTATCGCTGGCCGGTCGTCATCACAACCTTTGTCCTGACCCTGTTTTTCAGCTGGCCAATTCGCCAGCTCAAAATCAATGCCGACCTGACATCTTATTTACCCAAGAGTGACCCTGCAGTCAGGACCATGGAGTATATTGCGGATACTTATGGCGGCAATTTCGTGGCGGTCATTGCTCTTGAAAGTAACGATATTTTTAAACCCCACATCCTGGAATCAATCCGTGAGCTCACCTCCAGGCTTCAGCTTCTTGATGGTGTTAACTATGTTACTAGTCTAACCAACATTCTCGATTTGAAGAAAGGTGAAGAGGGCCTGGAAATTGGCCGGCTCCTGAGTGAAGAGGATTTTCCTGTTAGCCCGGCCAGAGCTAAGGAGCTTCGAGCTTATGTTCTCCAAAAAAAGCGTTTTCGAGGTCGCCTGGTTTCAGAGGATGGCCGGGTCACGCTGATTGTGGTGGCTATTCGTAAAGATGTCGAAAAAAATAAAATTATGGCTGAAATAGAAAAAACGGTAAAAGACAGCTCTTTACCCGGGGAAGTACGACTGGCCGGTTTACCCGCCCAGCTAAGAGAGATCAGCCGCTTTATCATCAGTGATTTAAAGACGCTCTCACCCCTTGTGGCCATAGTTATTTTCTTATGTCTTTTCTTGAGCTTTCGAAATTTATGGGGCGTTTTTATACCCCTCCTTGCGGTTATCGTCAGCACCATCTGGACCCTTGGCCTGATGGGCCTTCTGGGAATTCCTCTGACCATCATTTCTGACGCCATCCCTGTCCTTCTTCTGGCTGTTGGCAGCGCCTACAGTCTTCACCTGCTAAAACGCTTTAATGAAGTTCCTGAGGAACAAAGGGTAAAGGCTTTAGCCCATGTTTCCACTTCGGTTCTCCTGGCGGCTTTGACCACCATGGCTGGTTTTATGTCCTTTATTTTTGGTTCCTATCTCTCAGCCATCAGGCAATTTGGTTTTGTGGCCTCTCTCGGCATTTTTTTTTGCACTGATTTTTTCTCTAACCTTTGTCCCTGCTCTTCTGTTTATAACAGGGTCTGGAAGAAAGCAGAAAGGGCTCGCCCCTTCTGAGAAATTCGGGGGCAAAAAAGCCTGGGGGAAGCGTCTGGAAAAATGGAGTTTCGGTTTTTTGAGGCAAGAAAAGATAACCCTGCTTGTTTTTCTCCTGGTGATAGCTCTTGCCCTAGCCGGAATTCCGCGGATAGAACGTCATTCCAAGATGCTGGATAATTTTGAAGCTTCCAGCGAAATCAGGCGCAGCGAAGACTTTCTGGAAAAAAAGATAGGGGGTTCAATTCCGATAAGCATTCTGGTCAGGGGCGATATCCGGGATCCCGAGGTTTTGAGAGAAATGAAAGCCATGGAGGATTTCCTGGAACAGAATCCTCTCATTCATCATCCCCTTTCCATTGCCGATTATTTAGCGGAAATGAATGATCTCATGGGCGAAGGAGAAAATATTCCTGACTCAAGGGAAAAAGTGAGTAACCTTCTTTTCCTGCTGGAAGGTCAGGAAGGTCTTGACCAGATCCTTCATCCTGACAAGACTGAAGCTGTCATTCAGGCCACCATTCCCAGCCTGGATATTGGCGAGATGAAGCATCTTGTAGATCAGATCGAAAACTGGATTAAAGGACGCTCCTTCAGAAAAGCTCAGATGGTCTTTTCTGGTTCACCTCTGGTCTATATCCATCTTGATCAGAGCTTGATTCAGAGTCAGATTTTAAGCCTGATTTTAGCTTTGGTCCTTATTTATCTCTGTGTCCTTTTCCTTGTCCGCTCGGCGGCCGGTGCCCTTCTGGGTATGATTCCCATAGTTTTCACCTTAATTCTAATCTTTGGTTTTATGGGCTATACCGGAATTCCCCTCGACATAGTTACCGTGCTTGTTGGCAGTGTCTCCCTGGGTATCGGTATTGATTATGCCCTCCACTGGATCAATCGTTTCCGTCTGGAAGCTGGTCTTGTGGCCCGGGAGAAAATTTCTGCCAGAGAAGAAATGGCCGAGCTCAACTCTGGCGCCAGCCAGCCAGTCAGCTTGAACTCTGATTCAATCTGTTCATTTAAATCACAGGTGGAAAAGGTAGAGGATTCGGCCCCTAAAGGAGAATCCTTTTTCGATAATTTTATCCTGATTGAAGCGGCAGAAAGAACGCTTCGCAGCACCGGTCGAGCGATTTTCATCAATATGGTCACCGTAGCTCTGGGCTTTCTGGTGCTCACCTTCGGCCACCTCATTCCTCTGCGGCGTTTTGGTCTGCTGGTAGCTATAACCATGTTCAGTTCAGGTCTAGGCGCCTTGACCCTTCTTCCGGCCGTTATTATGAGGACAAAAGCCAGATGGTTGAGGTTGAATAAAAAATCGGCCAGAGGCAAGTGAATATTAAAGTTTAAAAAATAAAAAATATAAAAAATTTTTAATTCAAAAAACTTAAGCAAGGAGAAAACCATGGAAAGATGGAAAAAAACAAAAAAGGGCCTTCCCGGTCCCTGGGGCCTTTCCTGGTCCTGGATTTTTGCTGGGATAATCATCCTTTTGCTCATCCTACTCCTGGCTTTCTGGGCTGCCCATTTTTTTCCGGCCCAGCTTCTTTCGGCTGATGAGATCTTAAAAAAGGCGGATGAAGTGGTTAATGCTCCGAAGGATCGGCAGGCCCGTATCAAGGTGATTATCATTGACAGCCAGGGAAAGCAGGAGATTAGAGAAATGGTCAATTATCAGAAAGGTGTCGATCGACGCCTGGTAAAATTTACCTCACCGGCTGAACATAGAGGCATTGGTTTCCTTTCCCTGCCCAATGAGGTTATGTATCTTTATTTACCCGCCTATGGCCGCACCCGGCGCATTGCCTCCCATGTAAAAAATACGAAATTTGCGGGCACAGATTTTACCTATGAGGACATGGAAGCGGTGCGCTATTCAGAGAAATGGACCGGTCAGTGGCTGAAAGAAGAAGGCGGTCATTATGTGATTGAACTCCAGCCCAGGCCCGAAACCAGAACTCAATATGCCAAAATGGTCATGTGGGTTAGAGCCGAAAATTTCTATCCGGCCAGAGTTGAGCTTTATGATCGGGCCAATCGCCTGATCAAGCTACTTACCCTAGATAAAATAGAAAAAATTGGTCAGTACTGGACAAGCCGGCAGATGACCATGGAAGATCTTAAAGAGAAGAGAAAAACCATTCTGGAACTCCAGGAAATCAAATTTGATGTCGGTCTGAGTGATGACATCTTTACCGAACGCTTTTTAATGAGATGAGGCTAAAGCTTTTTTCAGGAGGTCGGCCATGAGATTGAGACTGAAGAAGGGAGGGTTATTGAATGTTACCGGCTTTCTTTTGCTTTCAGTTTTTCTGTTTTTCAGTTTGGCCACAAGCCTGGCGAGTGAAGAGACCATAAAGGATCCAGAAAGTGCAGGCCGGTCCGTACCTGAGGCTGCGCCCGAAAAATCTATGGTGACAGAAAGTAAATCTCAGGCGAGCGATGAAGCCGAATCTCAAGAAAATGAGGTTAAGACAGAGAAGGGTTTGGAGTGGGGCGGCTATCTCTGGATCGACCATCGAGCTTTTACCCGTTCACCCCAGCATTATTCCTTTAAAGAATATCGCCTTGAGTTAAGGGCTGAAGCCAGCACAGAAAAAACAAGATTTGCCAGCACCCTCTGGGTTCGTTCCCTTGGCTTTTCTTCAGTTAAAAATTCGGCTGACCTTTTTGTCCGCGAAAAAATTGTGCCCGTGGAAATGGAGATCAGGGAAGCTTACTTTGATCTTTATGGTTTTATTTTCCCCTGGCTTGATTTAAGAATTGGCCGTCAGAGAATTGCCTGGGGAACAGCTGACCGGGTCAATCCCACAGATAATCTTAACCCTGATGACCTCGAGGATATCTGGAATTTCGGCCGGCACCTGGGTTCTGATGCCCTTAAAGCCACGGCCTATATTGGCCCTATGACCCTGACCGGTGTTTTCATCCCATCCTTCACGCCCGCTTCTCCGCCTCTACCTGACTGGGCTGAAGCCTTCATGCCGCCCGTGGAGATAAGTGGATTTAACCTTGTTAATTGGCGAAACGAAATAATTCTGCCTGAAAATAACCTTAAATCTTCGGCCATAGCCGCTTTGAAACTTAAGACTCATTTCAGGGGATATGACTTTTCTCTGAGCTATGTTCGGGGAAGAGATGATCTTCCCCTTCTCCGGGATATCCTGGTGGAAAAGGTCATTGGTCAGGAAGTTGAGGTTCTGACCAGGCTGGTTTATCCCCGCCTGGACATTCTTGGCTTCGATCTGGCCGGGGCCCTGGGCGGTGTGGGTCTCTGGGCTGAAGGAGCTATCTTCTTTCCTGAGCGTGTAGTGGGCGAGACTGTTTTTCCTGTTCCAGGATATGGCCTGATCAGCCAGCCCAGGACAGCCTTAAATAATCAGGCTTATGCCAGATTTGTTATAGGCGCAGATTACACCTTCCCCTCGGGCATCTATCTCCATGGCCAGTGGGCTCATGGCTTTTTACATGAAAGGGGGGCCTCTGAGCTGGGTGATTATTTCTTTTTTAATCTGGAATGGCGGCTGCTGCGTGATAAATTGAAACTGATACCTCTGGCTGGCTGCATCCAGATAAGTCAGTGGAGCGATCTGAAGAATAATCTGGCTCTGATCTTTATTCCTTCCTTTGAATTTCATCCAGTAGCCAATGCGGAGATAGCTGGCGGTGTGAGAATCCTTGATGGCCGGGGAGCGAGTTTCAGCCGTATTAAAAATTGCGATGAAATTTTCCTTCGCTTTAAATACAGTTTTTAGTCTCTTTCATAATTTTTAAAAATTTTATCTTTCATAGCCTTCAAGATAAATAAAGCCAGTTTGAAGCTCACAACTTACCCCTTCTGATGAAAAAAATCTCGATTTATTTGACTTTCAGCCTGAAGGGACTTATATTTAGGAAAAGGAAGACAAAATTCAAGATTTGGGGGAGAAATCCTAGAACAAAAAGGGTGTTTTTTTCTCCAGGATTTTTATCTATTTAAAAGAAAGGCAAATAATTGAAACCTTCACGGCTTTTATTGCCGGTGGCTGGCTGATTCTCGAATTTGTTCACTGGATCCTCATTGATCATTACCATTTTCCTGAAAAAATACTGGATATTACTTTTATTACTCTCGTCTGCTGTCTGCTCTTGACGCTTTTCTGGCGCTGGTCGAGAACTTCTCGCTCGCGCCGCCGTGGCCTGAAATTGGAAATTATTTTTATTCCCCTCGTCATTCTGATGACCTTAATGGCCGATTCTTACCTCTTTTTGCAGATAAAAAGGCCTCAAGAGGCATCAATTAAAGAAATAGTCTGGAAGAATTCTCTTGCTGTCCTGCCTTTTAAAGATCTGAGCCAGAAGCAGGATCTGGAAATTTTTTGCGAGGGTATGACCGATGATATTGTGAACAGGCTGGCCAGCATTTCTGGCCTGAAAGTGGTTTCTCTCGCCTCAACCCGACAATATAAAAGTCAGGATAAACCCCTGAGGAAAATCGGCGAAGAGCTCAAGGTCAGGCATATTCTTGAAGGCAGCATCCAGATGGAGGGAGATTATATCAGGGTTAATGTTAACCTCAATGACGTCATCAACGGCTTCAGCTTATGGTCAAAGAGATATGAGATGACCTTGAAAAGTTATTTCCAAATCGAAGATGACATTGCCGATTCGGTTAGCCGGGAGCTTCAACTTCAAATCGTTGAGGCTGATGATTCTCCCCTGAAAAAGAGGGAACCGGAAAGTTTTGAAGCCTATAAAGCCTATCAAGAAGCCAGGTTGAAAGAGGAAAAATATCGATTTTTTCGCCGGCCAGAAGATTTTGAGGCCAGTCTGAGGAGGTTTAAACAGGCCATTGAGGAAGAGCCAGGCTATTGTCTGGCTTACTGGGGATTAGGCAATCTCTACGAATCTCGCTTTGTCAGGGAGAACCGGCCAGAGGATTTTGATCTTATGAGCAAGTATTATCGCCGGTCTTTCGAACTCAATCCTGGTCTGGCCGAAACCAATCTCGGTATGGGCTGGGTCTATTTTTATTTAGAAGAAATGGAAGTCAGCTCTAAGTATTTCCGCCGGGCCATAGAAATCAATCCTGCCAGCGCCCAGGTGAATTTTGAAGTCGGCTCCTTTCTCCGCAGTCTGGGTCTTTATTCTGCAGCTCTCAAGTATTATTTACGCTCAATTGAACTTGACCCCTTATCCCTCAGGACTTATTTAAATAGCGCTGACTGCTATTTTTATGTCGGGAAATATCAGGAAGCCTGCCAGCTCTTGTTAAATGCCCTGGCCCTCTCGCCCGAAAATCCGCGGTCTCATCTTGGCCTGGTGCGCAATTACCTTATGATGGGTAACTATGAGCTGGCGGAAAAGGAGCTGAATTCAGCTCAAAGTCTCGGAGCCGATCCTTCCCTGACCAGACGTCATCGAGCCTGGCTTCTGGCAGCCAGGGGTGAAAAGGAAATGGCTCTTTCACTGATAAAGCCCGGAGATAAGCTTTATGGTTACGATTTAACTTCAATTCTGGCCCGAACAGGGAAAACCGGGGAGGCTATCACAAATATTGAGATAGGTATAGCCATTGGATTCAAAGAGGTGAAAGATTTTTTATATTCTTATCCTTTTTTAAACACAAATCCCTTTTATGCCAGCCTCAGGAAAGACCCGCAGTTCAAGGAATTGCTCCTGAGAGAAAAGCGGAAATATCAGCTTAAATTAAAAAAATTTAAATATTTATAAAGAAAGGAGTGAAAGGTGAAGCAGCTATCAGCTTTCAAACGGGAGGAAATGAGCCGATGGAAAAGAGGTTTGAGAAAAGTAATCCGTCAGCTGGAAAAAGCGTTGAATTGTCCTCAAATTAATGAACTGGAAAAAGAGCTCTCTCGATTTCTGGCGCCAGAGGCTTACTTATTCTTTGCTTTTCTTAAGAAAAAAATAGAGGGCAAGGAAAAAATTGGGGCTTTCTGGAAGGCCCGCAGAAAAAAGGGATTGACCGGGCTCAAACTTTCCGTGGCCGACATGGTCATTGAACCCCGGGCCAAAACAGAAATCAGGAATAATCGGCGGCTTAGCTTTGATGCCCGGGGTCTCGTCGTGGGTAAATATTCCTATGTCCTTAAAAGAGGCAAGATGCGGCCTCTTGATCCCGGCGGTTCCTTTTTCTTGGAAATGAGACATCAGGATGATTGTAGCTGGGATTTAGAAAGAGGGTTCTTTATTTAAAGCAAAGCCGAGAAAAAGCTGAGGCAGGCTATTTGTTTAAGAGGAGGAAGCAGGAGGGGAAAATTTTGAGGGGAAAATAAAAAAAGGGCTGCCTCCTTGATGGTTCTGCAGCCCTTGATTTTTCTCTGACTGAATGTCAGAGAAAGAAAGGTCAGAGCTTTCAAGCGAACTCCTTATCCTTTGATGGCCGGAGTTTTAGCCGCTGCTTCTACCTTCATCAGATAATTGGCTATAATCTCTGAACCAGCCTGTTTACCTATTTTGGCCAGTTCTAAAGCTGACGGAGTGATTATCAGGTTGAAAGCAGCCAAAGATAGAAGCAGGGCGATGACCATGATGGCTATTTTCGTGGTTAGTCTCATTTTCTCACCTCCTTTTTTGAGATTTTCATTTTATCTTCCTCTATTTAGACGGAATTAAAGGTGAAAAAGTTCCTTTTGCTTTAAATATTAGGAAATATTTATATCTGAGAAAGGATGAAAAGCATTGATATTATAGCAAAAATCAGCCATAAATCAAGTTCAGAAAAAGAAGATTGTCAGAAAGGTCAGGAGAACTGACTTTAAATTTTTTATAAATCTATATTTTCGGGAAAGGTAAACTTCAGAAAATTGAAGCCAGACTGATTTTTATCCCCTTTCCAGGGCCCTTTTTCACGGCCGGCCTACGGTGAAAGCCGGCTCAAGCCAGGCCAGTTCAGCCAATCTTTCTCTGACGTTAAGATTGAGGCGACACCTGGCCTGGCAGCTCTGGCAGTTCCGGCAAATAGTTGAAGGCAGATCAAGGGTAGAAAGTAACTCCCTGGCCAGCTCAGGATTGTCATAGCCGTAAGCGTACATAAAAGCTCGCATCAGGTCAGGGATAGGAAGCTCCTCAGGGCAGGTTTCAAGACAGCTCAGGCAACCCTGACAGTACATCCCATCGCTATGAATTTCGCCTAGCCTGAGGTCCCTGAGCTCCTCAGCGGTTAGAGTCAGGTCAGCCATCACCGAAAGATCCTCCTCCAGCTGCTCAAAAGTGGTAAAGCCGGGGATGGCCGTATGAACTGCCGGTTCATTGAGAACCCACTTCAAAGCCGCCTTCATATTAATTTTCTCTGTTTTTTCTTTATCCCAGTAAACGCCCGCCTGAGTTTTCATAGCGATGACACCCAGGCCAGCCGCAGCGGCTTCTTTCAGGGCCTGACGCACTTCTTCCCTGTTTTCCTGGCGGAAATTGAAGCCAGCAATGACGACATCATAAACCCTGGCCTGGAGCATTCCTTTAATCACTTCAGGTTGACCGGCGTGAGTGGAGGCCCCGATAAATCTGGTTTTGCCTTCCTTCCTGGCTTTTTCGAGAGCTTCAAGCACCACCTCATTCAGAACGTGCTGAGCCTTAGTGGTGTTATGAAGACAAAGGATGTCGACATAATCAAGGCCCAGGCGATGGAGACTTAAATTAAGCATTTCCAGAAACTGCTTGGCACTGGTTCCGGGCAGAAAATCGCCCGTCTTTCTATCCCTGGTGGGCGGATTGATTTTGGTCGAAATCAGGAAGGAATCTCTTGGCCTTCCTTTAATAACCTGGCCAATCATCTCCTCATTTCGACCTCGCTGATAGCCATGGGCAGTATCAAGAAGAATGATGCCTGCATCAAGGGCGGCTCTGACAACGTCAGGATTATCCGCGTTCATCACGCCCATACTCACGGCCGTAACTTTGAGGCCTGTCCGGCCAAGAGTTCGGTAAATCAGTTTATATTTTTCCGGGGAAGGGGGTGAGAAGGGCAATTTAAAATTGGTCTTGATTCCGCCTGACCAGGCCTTAGAAGCAAGAAAGCCAAAGGCACCTCCCAGGCCAAGGCGGAAAAAATCACGTCGCTTCATTTTCCTGCAAGCCATTTTTTCTCCTTGATGTTATCTTTTTTCAATTTTTATTATTTGCATCGTTTTAATATGATTTAATGCGTATTTTCTACGCATTCCTCTTCTAAGTCAATAGCTTTTAGCCTCATCGTTAGAAATTTTGGATTTCTGAGAAATTATTCATCATGAATATGAGGCCTTCTTTATGCTTTAATTAGTTCTTATATCAGGCACAAAATTGAATTTAATAAAACCTTATCTGTTTTCTTTTTAAAAAGATTGGTTTCTTTTTAAAGAAAGGGGAAATTCTTTAAAAGATAAAACAAAAATAATCTCTTCCTGAATTTCAAATTCATTTGTAGCCTCTTTAATTTTTTGAAGCGAGGTTAAAATTTTAAGTCATTTAAGCCTGATAAATCACCGTGCTTTCAGGCAAGAGCTCAGTTTTAGCTCTCTGGCCTTCACGGAAGTGCTCTGTTAAACTCGTGATCTATTTCCACTTAAAGGGAATTTAAAATGTAAGCTAGCAGAAAGATTTTAAAACCTTCAGGCTGATTGATTTTTAGTCCCCCATAAGAAATAGTAGAAAGTATCATAAAAGATTACATGATAAGGCTACCTGAAACCGCTCTTTTCCAGGCTAAAAAATTTTTTGAGGCGAGGAAACATTAAATATTGGGCTCTGTCCCCGGTTACGTGATAGCATTTGACATTAAATATTATAAAAAAGAGCGAGGATGCCCTCGTTTTTTAAGATTGATTTCAGTTTTTCCCTGGTCCGGGAAAGTTTTAAATTTAAAGGTTTCTTTTGTATAATCTAGAAAAGAATGGAAATTCAGGTCGCCGCTTCCTCTTCAGCATTTGTATTCTCCCGACTGTTAAGACTTCTGAGGGAGAAAAAAGATGCTGCCCTTGTAACCATCCTGGAAACGAGTGGTTCTACGCCCCAGATTGCCGGAGCAAAAGCCGTCATCTCTCCGGATGGACTTGAAGCCGGGACAGTTGGTGGCGGTTCCTTTGAGGCCGCCATGATTGAAAGAGCCAGAAATCAGTTGATTTCCAGGGAAGCTGAGCTCATTTTCTGGAGTTTTGCAGCTGAAGAAGGAGAGGGAGGCTCAATCTGCGGCGGCCAGGCCCTGGTTCTTATCGATGGCTATCCCGGAAAAAATCAATCCCTTCTGGAAAAATTAATAGGCTGCCTTGAACGAAGGAAACGCGGCCTGTTGATAACAGCCATGAGGAGAAAGGCAGGCGAAAAGATTCGACTGAATCGCTTTTTCCAGGAAGAAGGCCAGTCCTTGGATGAACTGGCTAGGGTAAAAAATCAATTTCCGGCCCTTCTTTTTTCCTTGCAGCTTGATGAAATTACTCGTCTCTGGCAGAAAGAAAGACCAAAATTAATCAAAGGGATGGCCCCGGATGAAGAAGAAGTTTTTCTTTTTCTTGAACCGGTGCTGCCGCCACCACGACTTCTCATTTTTGGTGCCGGTCATGTCGGTCAGGCAGTAGCTCAGCTTGGTCTTTTTCTTGGTTTTGAAGTTTATCTTTTTGACGACCGGGCTGACCTTAAATTATCCTTTCCCATCAAAGATAAAATAAACTTTATAGTAGGGGATATGGCTCAAGGCCTCGAAAAATTTCAGGCTGATGACTCCTGTTATTCCGTCATTGTTACCCGGGGGCATCGCCATGATGCTGGGGTTTTGAGGGTGGCGCTGAAAAAAAGACTGGGCTATATCGGGATGATTGGCAGCCGGCGCAAAGTGGCTTTAATGAAAGAAGATTTTCTGAGGCATGGCTGGGCTACAGAGGAGGATTGGAGCAGGATTCATTCGCCCATCGGCCTTGATATTGGCGCCCAGACTGTTGAAGAAATTGCCCTGAGTATCCTGGCCGAGATAGTTTCGATCAGGCGGCGCCAAGGAGAGAAATATCAATGATTTATGGTTTAATTCTGGCTGCAGGTGAGTCCCGGAGAATGGGTCAGCCCAAATTGCTTCTTCCTTATGGAGAAAAGACTGTTATTGAAACTGTGTTTACGATCGTTAAAGAAAGCAAGCTTGATCGAAGCCTGGTTGTTGTTCGCCCTGAAGATAAGATCATTCCAGAGCTGGCCCGGAGCTTCGGTTTTGACATCGCCATAAATCCCGAGCCGGGCAGAGGTATGCTCTCTTCCATAATCATTGGACTTGAAAGCATACCGGAAGAAGCTGAAGCTGCCGTCCTGGTTCTGGGGGATCAGCCAGCCATTCGAGCTTCGGCCATAGATTTATTGATTGTGGGCTATCGTCTTAAGGATAAAGGATTAATTCTGCCTGTTTTTCAGGGGAAAAGGGGGCATCCGATTCTCTTTGATTTAAAATACCGGACAGAAATAAAGGCCCTGAATCCAGAAATAGGACTGAGACAGTTAATACAGAAGCATCCCGAGGATATCCTGGAAATACCCATGAATGAACCTGGCCTGGTGGTTGATCTGGATACCCCTGAGGATTATTTTGGCCAGATGAAAACTGGCTCCGGAAAAGCTGGCGAATGTAAGAAAGGCTCATGAGGATTGGCTTTATTAAAAATTGGGAGGAGAATAATTAGAAGGGAAGAAAAAGAAGATGGCGCCGTCAAAATTATTGATGACCGGAGAAGGAGATAATTTTGGGCTGAGGCCCATTTTTAAATTTTTTTGAAAATCTGGAGGTGCAGGATGAAAAAGGTTTTAGGGCTGGTTCTGGGGATCTTGCTGGTTGTTCCTTTCAGTGTGCTTCTGGCCCAGCAGTATAACCTGACTGGAACCTGGGAGATAACCACGCAGACGCCTCGAGGAGAAATGAAGTCTGAACTCGAGATCAAGCAGGATGGAGCTAAATTGACGGTCACCATGAAAACTCAGCGTGGTGAGATCACGGGTGAAGGTAAAATCGAGGGCAATAAAGTCGAGTGGACAATTACCCGCCAGACGCCGAGAGGCGAATTTACCACCACTTATAAAGGAGAAATCAAAGATAAGGACCACATGGCCGGCGAGGCCGAAATGGGCCAGTTCGGCACAATTCAGTGGACTGCGGTCAGGAAATCCTGAATAAGCCAGGACTCCGTCCTCCTTTCTTTCCCCATCGTTCGCCTGAGGGGAAGGTTGAATCAGCCTTCCCCTTCTTTTTTTATTTTTTTGTATCCAAATTTTCCTGCGTTGAATTATTATTTCAATAGAAGGGAAGAATTCTATCCTTCCTCCGTCTAAATTTGGTACGGAGGAAGCTCAGGTGAGAGCTGGATGGAAGAAAGAGAACTGGTTCATCGGGCCTCAGCCGGCGAGGCCGAGGCCTTTGGCGAACTTGTTAGCCGTTATCAGAACCGGGTTTTCCATCTGGCCTTTGGCTTCACCCGGGATCGGGCGGCAGCCGATGATCTGGCCCAGGAAATTTTCCTTAAGGCCTATCTGGCTCTGCCTGGATTTCGGGGTAAATCAGAATTTTCCACCTGGCTTTACCGGCTGGCCATTAACCATATCAAGGATTATCTGAGAAAAATGAAGAAAAAAAGGCAGCGAGAGGAGCCACTGGAGGAAGCGAGGGTGAAGCTTGTTCCTGATGAAGGTGACATGACCCAGGAAGAAGAAGAATTGATGGAAAAAAGAAGAAAATTGCTGGAAAAGGTGATGGCGACCCTGCCTGAAAAATATCGAATAATTTTGACTTTAAGGGATATTGAAGGTTTAAGTTATGAAGAGATAGCTTCCTTTTTAGGCACTTCCCTGGGCACGGTGGATTCCCGTCTCCACCGGGCTCGTAAGCTTTTGCGGGAGAAAATGGAGCCTTATTTAAGGCAAGAAGGGAGGATATCATGAATTGCCGTCAGGCTGAACGACGGCTGCTTCGGTCTTTTGATGGCCGGATTACGGCCGAAGAAAGAAAGAAGCTTGAAGACCATATCCGCCATTGCTCCCGCTGCGCTCGTCTGGAAACAGAATATAAAGCTCTTCTTTCCTGGATCAAGCCTGAGGAGGTTCCTGAACCCTTGCCCCATTTCAGGGAAAGGCTCGAAAAGAAAATAGCTTCCCTTGGCCGGCCAGAGCCAGAAATTATCTGGCAGCCCATTCTGGTCAGAGCCGCGACCATTGCTCTTATAGGTCTTATTATTTTATCCGGTCTCATGATTTTTCTTCAGCTGGGAAAATCAACGGCTTTCACTCAGACTGAGGCCCTTATTTTTCAGGAAAACCCCTTTCCCGAAGTTCAGCAGATTTTGAATGAGACCCAGTTAGAACAGCGAAATCTGCGCCTGATGTTTTCTTCCCTTGAGGTTCAGGAATTGAGGAGGCCTTTACCATGACCGGACGCTTCAGGTTCTGGCTAATTTTATCTTTTCTGCTGGTTTTTGTGGCCGGTGGTCTGGTTGGCTTTCTAACGGAGAGATTTTTTCCCCATCGCAGCTTTCCGCCCCGGCGCGAAGCGCCTCAATTTCCTTCTTTTGAGAAATGGGCTCAGGACCTAAATCTTTCTCCGGAGCAGCAGAAAGCCATAAAAGAAGTATTTCGTCGTAGCGATGAAAAAATGCGGGAGTTGAGGAACCGTTTTCACCGTGAACTGGGGGAAATTCGAGAAGAAATAAAAAAGGAAATTGATGCTGTCCTGACCGCCGAGCAGCGCGAAAAGCTCCAGGCCATGATTCAGGAACACCGGCAAAAAAGAGAAAAAGAAAGGGCTCCAGACAGGGAGCGTTATCCTGAAAGAAAAAGGGATTATCCCAGATAAAATGAATAAGGGAGGAGAAGGTCAATGAAGAAAAAATGGATTATCCTGGGCATCATCATCCTTGTAGTCATCGGTGCCTTTGTTGGCTATGGCATGATCAAGAAAGGCAAAAACAATACCCCCAAATATCGATTTGACACCGTAAGCCGGGGTGACATTGAGGCCACCGTGGTTACTTCCGGCACAGTTAACCCGGTAACAGTGGTTGATGTCGGCAGCCAGGTATCTGGCCGGGTAGCCAGAATCTATGTGGATTTTAATTCGCCGGTTAAAGCCGGTCAGGTTATAGCTGAGCTCGAGCAGGATTCCTTTATTGCCCGTCTGCAGCAGGATGAAGCCAATTACCGCAGTGCGGTCGCTTCCCTGGACAGGGCTAAAGTGGCTCTGGAAATTGCGGAGAAGAAATATAAGCGGGCTCTCAGTCTTTTTGAAAAAAATCTCATTTCTTTTGAAGAAAAAGAGGCGGCTGAAGCCAATTATCTTAACGCCAAATCTGAAGTTCTGGCAGCTGAGGCCCGACTCGAGCAGGCCAAGAGCCAGCTTGAGACCAGCAGGATTAATCTGACCTATACCATTATTAAATCCCCTGTTGATGGTGTGGTTATTACCAGAAATGTCAATGTGGGGCAGACGGTGGCGGCCAGTCTGCAGGCTCCTGTTCTTTTCAAAATCGCCACTGATTTAAGCAAAATGCAGGTTCAGTGCAGTGTTGATGAAGCTGATATTGGCAAGGTAAAGGAGGGTCAACCAGTACGTTTCACTGTTGATTCTTATCCGGGTGAAGTTTTTCATGGCGTTGTGCGTCAGGTTCGCTACTCGCCTGAAACCGTTCAAAATGTGGTAACTTATACGACCATTGTTGATGTTGATAATCCTGATTTAAAACTTCTTCCGGGAATGACGGCCAATGTGACGATTACTGTGGGTGAGGCTAAGGGGGTGCTCAGAGTTCCCAATGCCGCCCTTCGTTTTTCACCTGAAATAAGTCAGGAAGAAATGGACAGGATTCTCAAGGAAGCTCGAGAGAAGATGATGGCCCAGTTTCAGGCCATGCGTCAGGGAGGGGGTGAAGGACAACAGCCTCGCCTGCCCTTCCAGCCTGGAGAAAAAAGGGTTTTTGGCCAGGGAGGTCCTATGGCTCAGCAAGGTCAGTTGCCTTCTGGAGAAAGGAGACCGGGCGCTGGCCGGCAGCAAATGGCCCGGGTCTGGACTGTGGATGAGAAGGGGAAACTCTGGCCAATTTTTGTTCGGACAGGCATCTCTGATAACTCCTATACAGAAATTAAGTGGGGCGACCTGAAAGAGGGCCAGAAAATAATTGTCGGCTATGCTTATCCCACTACAACCTCCCAGAGCCGAACCCAGCCCATGGGTCCAGGCGGGCCTGGCCCCATGATGTTTATCCGGCGGTAGTTTAAATTTTAATTAAGAGAGTCCAACATGAACCATCAGAATGAAAACCTGATCCGTCTGGAAAATGTGGTTAAGATTTATAAAGTTGGTGAAACCGAGGTCCATGCCTTAAGAGGCGTATCTCTAAGTGTGCGACCGGGCGAATTCATCGCCATTATGGGACCATCAGGCTCGGGTAAATCAACGCTGATGAACATTATGGGCTGTCTCGATAAACCAACTTCAGGTAAATATTTCCTGGATGGGGAGGAGGTAAGCAAACTGGATCGAAATAAACTGGCAAAAATAAGAAACAAGAAGATTGGCTTTGTTTTCCAGAATTTTAATCTTCTTCCTCGAACCTCGGCTCTTGAAAATGTGGAATTGCCACTTCTTTATGCCAATGTGCCTCATAAAGTTGCCAGAGAGAAGGCGCTGAAAGCTCTGGCAGCAGTCGGGCTCAAGGGAAGAGAGCATCATCAAACCAATCAGCTTTCCGGTGGCGAAATGCAACGGGTGGCGATAGCGCGGGCTCTGGTGAATGACCCTTCTTTAATTCTGGCCGATGAACCCACGGGAAATCTGGATACAAAGACCGGAGAAGAAATAATGGCCATTTTCAGACGATTAAATGAAGAACAGGGTATTACCCTGTGTATCGTCACCCATGACCCGGATGTCGCTGCCGTGACCAAAAGGCGAATTTTTGTCCGGGATGGCCGCATTATCCGGGAGGAAGTTTAATGAGGAGGAAGCCATGAATTATCTGCGGATTTTACGCGTTTCAGTGCGGGCTCTGGCCCGCAATAAACTGCGTTCCTTCCTGACGACTCTTGGAATTATCATTGGTGTGGGGGCAGTTATTGCCATGGTCAGTATTGGTGAAGGTGCTAAAACAGCCGTTGAGGAAAGATTCCAGTCCATGGGAACAAATCTTCTTTTTGTCAGCCCCGGAAGCCGGGCTGTGGGAGGCCGCCATACCGGTTTTGGCGGCTGGCAATCCCTGCGAGTTGAAGATGCCCTGGCTATCGAAGAGCAGTGCGATGCCGTTCTTTATGCTTCGCCCATTGTTAATACCAGAGCCCAGGTGGTTTATGCCAATAAAAACTGGAATACGAGTATCACCGGAGCCAATGAGAAATTTCCTTTAATCAGAAGCTGGGATGTCGAATTTGGCACTTTCTTTGACGAGTCCCATGTTCGTTCCGGCGCCAAGGTCTGTGTTTTAGGCTCTGAGGTTAAAAAGAATCTTTTTGAAGATGAAGATGCTGTGGGCAAGGTTATCCGGATAAAAAAGATACCCTTTACTGTTCTGGGAGTGATGCGGTCTAAAGGTGAGACAGGAGGCTGGATGAGCCGCGATGACATGATTATTGTTCCCTATACGACTGCCTTAATGCGACTTGTCCGGCAGGATTACATCAACTCCATAGATGTGAAGGCCGTTTCTGCCACCCGGACGCCTGAAGCCAAGGCTCAGATTGAAGAGCTCCTACGGATTCGCCATCGAATTGCGCCTGGAGCTGAAGATGACTTTACAGTTCGCAATATGACTGAAATGCTGGAGTCAGCTACTGAGACCACGAAAATTTTGACCATTCTGCTGGGCAGCATTGCGGGTATTTCCCTTCTTGTTGGTGGGATTGGCATCATGAATATCATGCTGGTTTCAGTAACCGAAAGAATCAGGGAAATAGGGATAAGAATGTCCGTGGGAGCAAGAGAAAGGGATATTTTGCTTCAATTCCTGGCTGAGGCCGTAACGCTCTGTCTCATGGGGGGCCTGATCGGAATTATTGTTGGCTTTATCGCTTCGCGTCTGATCAGCCGCTTCGCCGGCTGGCGAACGGTCGTTTCTCCGGATGCCATCTTCCTGGCCTTCTTTTTTGCAGCCGCCGTGGGCATTTTCTTTGGCTTTTACCCTGCCCGTAAGGCCTCAAAGCTCGACCCGATCGAAGCTCTCCGTTATGAGTGATAATTAGAATCAGGTTTCCCGTTTTGATTAAAGAGAAAAACCCAAGGAGGTGGTGATGAAAGGATTAAGATTTCTTTCAGTGTTTACAATTATACTTTTCTTTTTACTTTTATTTCCGGCGATAGCCCGGGCCCAAAAAGAAACTGGCAAGGTTTTAAATTTGACTCTGGAAGAGGCGGTGGCCAGAGCCCTTAAAAATAATCTTCAGCTGCAGATCCAGTTGCTGAGCCCGGAAATTGCTGATTTATCAGTCTCCAGGGCCAAAGAGAAATTTTTCCCGACCTTAAGTTTCAATTTCAGCCGCCGGAGCACAGTTCAGGCCTCCTATTCCTGGCTTGAAGCTACAGATAAAACCATGACTGACTCTGAAAGCTATCAAACCCAGATCAGCCAGCAGATTCCCACAGGCGGCAGCCTGGGTATTTCCCTGAACTGGGATCGAACCGATACCTCAGCCCGTTTTCAGACGATTAATCCCCGCTATTCAAGCACCCTGCGCTTTACCTTCAGCCAGCCTTTGCTCCGGGATTTCGGCCCCAAAATGAGCCGGCGGGAAATAATTATTGCCCAGACAAACCTGGAAATTTCCGAGTATGACCTGAAGAAAACCATTATGGATACCATCTATTCAGTGGAAGATGCCTACTGGAATCTGGTTTATGCCATAGAAAACCTTGAGGTGAGGCGTCAGGCCCTCAAGCTGGCCCTAGAGCTTCTTCAAAAAAATAAAATGGCCGTGGAAATCGGCACCATGGCTGCTCTGGATGTCCTCAGCGCCGAAGCTGAAGTCGCCAGCCGGGAGGCAGACATCATTGCGGCCGAAGTTCAGGTGAAGAATGCTGAGGACCAGCTCCGAAGGATTCTTAATTTAACCCGTGATGAAAGTATCCTTGAGATCAAGCCCGTGGATAAACCGCGCTTTATGGAACAGAAGGTTGATCTTGAGGAGTGCCTGCAGATTGCTCTGCAGAACCGGCCTGACCTTGTTTCCTCCAAACTTCAGGTGGAAAGCCAGGAATTTAACTTGAGCGTTGCCCGCAATCAGCTTCTCCCCAGTCTCTCCTTTTCAGCCTCCTACTGGAGTCCTGGCCTTTCTGGAGATAGAATCCTTTATCTCAATGATAATCCTCTGACCGGAGTGATTCTGGGAGTAATTCCGGGTGGGGCTTCCGGCGCCCTGAAAGATTCTTTCAATTTTAAATATCGTAATTGGTCGCTGGCTCTTTCGCTCGATATTCCTCTAAGCAATGCCTTATCCCGGGCTAATTATGCTCAGGCCAAAGTCAGTTTACAGCAGGCTCTCCTGAGATTGAAAAATCAGGAAGAACAGATTTATCTTGAAGTTAAAAATGCCGTACGAGCTGTTCAATCGAATTATCAGCGAGTTCAGGCCTATCGAGTGGCCCGGGAACTGGCGGAAAAAAAGCTGGAGGCTGAGCAGGAGAAACTTCGCCTTGGTCTGAGCACTAATTTCATGGTACTGACCTATCAGCGCGACTTGGCCAACCAGCGGACAGCTGAGCTGAAAGCGATCATTGATTACAATCTTTCTCTGGCGAATTTAGACCGGGTTCTCGGAACAACCCTGAAAACAAAAAATATTGAATTCATTAATTTCTGGAAGCGCGATTAAATTTTTTAGTTCTTCCATTAAATTCAGAAGCAATGTGGATGTTCCGTTGCAGGATGGCAAAAGATAATTTAAAATTTAAATTTAAAATTATAACTAGAATTTAAACATAAAATGATTATGAGTAAAATTGAATCACTAAGATCGAAGAATAAAATATTTTTTTTGATTTTCACTTTCAGTTTGATCTTTGCCCTTCATCTGTCTGCGGGTGGCCGGGAAGATTATATTATTCAACCCGCCGAATTTTCTCATCCCCCTAAAATTGATGGCGTTCTTGAAAATCCCCTTTGGGAAAAGGCGGCCAGAATTGAGGAATTTACTCAATTTGAGCCCCAGGAAGGAGCCAGACCCTCGGAAGTAACTCAGGTTTTCATCGGTTATGACCAGGAAAATCTTTATATTGCCTTTCGCTGTTTTGATTCTGATCCCAGGGCCATAAGGGCCTGCTTGACTCAGAGGGACAGGGTGATGAGGGATGATACCGTCACGGTTTATATCGATACTTTCAATGACAAGAAAATGGCCTTTGTTTTTCAAATAAATCCATGTGGTATTCAGAACGATGGTGTTTTTGTTGAGGGCAGCCGCCGGGGAAGAGGCCGGGGAGGCGGTGGGGGAATGATGGGTTTTGAGCGTTTTGACCGCAGCTGGGATGCCTTTTTCCTGTCTCAGGCCAGAATTGACCAGGAAGGTTATATAGTGGAAATGGCCATTCCTTTTAAAAGCCTCCGTTTTCCCCGAACTGGAAGTCAGAGGTGGGGTATCATCGTTCAGCGGTCAATTCGCCGGAAAAACGAGGAATTATACTGGCCGCCCCAGTCTCGCAATATCAATGGTTTTCTGATCCAGGCGGGCCAGCTGGAATTCCCGGCTCCTATAAATACAGATAATAATATAGAAGTTATGCCAGTTTTAACTGGCTTAAGAACAGATGAGCAAAAATTTTCACCCCAGGCTGGATTGAATTTTAAATGGGGCCTTTCCTCGGATTTAACGGCTGATTTTACCTTCAATCCAGATTATAGTCAGATTGAAGCCGATATGCCCCAGATTGATGTTAATCAGCGTTATGCCCTTTATTATCCTGAAAAGAGACCTTTTTTCATTGAAGGCAAAGATTATTTCGACACCTTTCTGGAGGTTCTTTATCCCCGGAGTATTATTGACCCTGTCTGGGGATTAAAACTTTCCGGTAAAGTAAAGGGCACGGTCCTTGGTTTTCTGAGTGTCCTGGATAGTAATCCCTTACCTATAGAAATTCCTGATAAAGATATAGAAAGCCTTGAGGGCACTTCTGCCAGAGCTTTAATCAATGTCTTCCGTTTACGTCAGGATATATACAGCGAATCCTATCTTGGTTTTCTTTTTCATGATAAGGAAATTGGTCCTTCTTTTAATCAAATCTTTTCTGATTATAACCGGGTGGCTGGCATTGATGGCCATTTCAAATTTCTGGATAACAATCGCCTCTCCTTCCAGTTTCTCGGGTCGAAGACCAGAGTTCAGGGACAGGAAACCCGTCTGGTGCCAGCCATGGCCATTAACCTGAGCCGCATGACCAGGCACATCAATTTTTCTGTTGACTACAGCAGTCTCCCCCCTGATTTCGAAGCGTCTTCAGGCTTTTTCCGCCGGCTGGATATCAAATCCTTTAATACCCGCTTCGGCTACGTCTTCCTGCCGGAAAAAGAATACATAATATCTATTCGTCCTTCCGTTGAATACCGGCGCATCTATGATTTCCATAACACCTTAACCGACAATGAAGCTGAATTTTCCCTTTTTATATCAGGCTGGAGGCAATCTTCCTTATGGCTTTCTTTCAGCACGGGCCTGGAGAGATATAATGATGTTGATTTTTATAAAAGTGATTTTGATGTTCACCTTAATACTGAGCCCTTTTCCTGGCTGAGTACAAGTCTTTCCCTTGGATTGGGCGAAGCCATATATTATTCCGAAAATCCGTATCTTGGTTATAAAACCTCCTGGTCGATGAGGACAACGCTCAGGCCTCTGAGTAACCTGAGTCTTTTCTATAATCTCCAGAATAATGAATTTTTCCGGGAAAGAGGTGGCGAAAGAGTTTATAAAATTAATATCATTTCTCAGCGAATTAATTATCAGCTTTCAAGAAGTCTTTCCCTGCGATTAATTACTGAATATAACGACTATTATGACCGTTTATTTGTGAGTTTCCTTTTCAGTTATGAATATCGGCCCGGCACCGTTTTTTATTTTGGGGTGGATAAAAGCCAAAGCCGGGATGAGGACGGAGTTTTTCAGCGGCCTGGTCCCTCTGTTTTTGTCAAGTTTTCTTACTGGTGGCGCATCTAAATTAAATTCTAACTTAGAAGTTTCGTCAATCCGGGTTAAGCTGAATTTAATTTTCTTTTTAGCTTTTAAATTTTCAGGCAATTTAGAATAAATGAAAAAAGCTTTAGCTGGATGATAATATTAAGGCCTGGAAATTAAACTACTGGCTTTAAAGAAGAGAGTCAGATGAAGGTTCTTTCATTATTATGTTCAATTTTTTTACTGGCCGGCCTCTTCTTAAGCCTTTCCAGCTGTCGTTCTGCTCACCCCGCTTACATCATTCTCTGTGCCGGTAATAGCCTGACCAGGGAGGGCTATCCTCCCTATCTTGGCCGTCTCTTACGACAGAGGGGCTGGCGGGTTAAAATCTATAATTATGGTCGAAGTGGCCATAATTCCGGTGAATATTTAAATTTTTTAAGAGAGCAGGAAGCTTATCTTAAATCCCTACGGCCTGATTTTATCCTCCTTGAACTCGGAACAAATGATGTCCGTCTCGATGGCGATTGTACTTCTCTTGAGTCCTTTGAAGAAAACATGAAAGAAATCATCAGAATTTTTTCCGATTTTAAAACAAGACGCGGCGAGAAGGCCAGATTGATGATTGCCCTGATTCCGCCTATCCCGGAAGGGGCTCAATATCCTTTCAGTCCTGAATCCGGGCGCCGCGTGGAAGCAGAAATCAATCCGACTCTTTTAAAGCTGGCCAAGGAAAATAATTTGCCTGTAGTTGACCACTGGCATCTTTTTAAGAGAAAACCGGAACTGTTGCCTGATATTCATCCAGAAGCTGAGGGTTACAGGGAAATGGCCAGGGTCTGGCTGGAGGCTCTTCTACCCTATCTTGCCTCTAAATAATAAAATTTTAAAGAGCTTATCTTAAATCTGTCCTTTCCATGTGATTGGTTCTCATTAAATCTTTCGCCCAAGATTCTCTGAAAAATTATCCCGGGCCTTATCCTTAAAAATTGTGGTCTTTTCTGGAATTTCTTATCGTGAAGGCTCTTCCGTGTTTTAATGGTAGACCTAAAGATTATCAATCTCCGAGGGCCTTCAAAGAAGCCGAAGATAAATCCTCCAAGGCGAGTTGAAGCCATATATTGTGCCTCCTTTTGGATATTTCTCTAATCATCTCCCTAAAAATGAACTGCCCTGGATTCAAGCTGCTATTGAGTGCTGTAAAATCTATCCTCTTTAGCCACAAAAAAGTCTGAGGAAGCATTGTGAATAACTAGCCTTCTTTTTGCCTGAAATACCTTTTTAACGGAGGAGAGTCAGGGTTTATAAGGTCTTACCCTGGTTCATCCTTTTAAAATTAAAATAAATTAACTTTAATTTTAAAAAATTTTGATTGAAATGTATTATCTTCTTGTTTTGAAAAATAAAGCTGAGAAGAGCCTGATAAATCACCCATTTTGCGGAAGTGCCTCATTTAGATTGACGCTTTTACCTTTTCTGTGATATATGTTTAATCAGCGATTTATTGATTCGGTTCAAAAGCTGACAAATTTTATTTATTCAGGTGAATTTTAATTATTAAATCATTTGAAAAATTCGGGCAGGAGTATCCATCATGAATCGAAAACTTCTGCGGCCCAGTTTAAGTGAAGTTAAGGAAAAAATGGCCAAAGAAACGGCCAGCAAGAAAAAGGCACCACCACCCTACGAGACTCATGCTGAAAATTATTATTATTTGAAACAAATGAATAAAAAAACTCCCATGGCTGTTGTTCTGGTTGATGGGGAGGAGGTTCATGGTTATATCGAATGGTATGACCGCCATTGTATTAAACTCAATCGAGAAGATACCCCCAATCTGCTCATTTTTAAAAACAGCATAAAATATCTCTACAAGCTCAATGATAAAAAGAACGAAGCGCTGGCCCAGGGGGCCAGAAAGAAGTAAAAGTAATTTAATTCGCCTGGGCTTGACGAGCGGAGATCCGGCCGGCATTGGCCCGGAAGTACTCCTTAAAGCTTTAGCCTGTGAAAAGAAGCTACCGACGGCTGCCTATTTAATTTTCGGGCCTGAAGAGATAATCAGGCGGGAGATTAAAGCTCTGAAGCTAAAAATTAATCTTCTTTCCTTTTCTCACTGGGAAGATATGAGCCAGCCAGGTTTTTATCTTTTCTCTACCGATGACGGGCCGCTTTCTATAAAAAAGGGAGAACCTTCAGCTGAGGCTGGCCAGATTTCCTTTAAATCCTTTGCCCGGGCCATAGAAATGGCCAGTCAGGGTTATCTTGAGGCCGTGGTCACAGCGCCGGTTTCCAAGCTTTCCTGGTCTCTGGCTGGTCTTCCCTGGCGGGGTCATACCGAATATCTGGAGGGAATTTATCCAGAAGCAATTATGGCTTTCTGGAGCCAGAAAATCAGGGTGGCCCTCTTCTCTCACCATGTTTCCCTGAAGCAGGCCATGGAAAAAGTAAAGAAGGCTTCTCTACTTGAATTCTTCCTGCGCCTTGAAAACTCTGTCCGGCCTCTGGCCAGAAATAAAATTGAATTTCTTGTGGCAGGTCTGAATCCTCACGCCAGTGAAGAAGGACTTCTCGGAGAAGAGGAAAAGAAAGAAATTATTCCGGCTATTCAGGAGGCTCAGAAAAGAGGACTTAATTTCTCTGGCCCCTATCCTCCGGACACAATTTTCCGGATGGCCCTGGAGAAGAAAGGCTGCTGGGTGGTAGCTCTTTACCATGATCAGGGCTTGATTGCCTTTAAATTAATGAGCTTTGAAAAAGGGGTTAATGTTACCCTGGGCCTTCCTTTTATTCGCACCTCACCCGATCACGGCACAGCCTTTGATATTGCGACAAAAAGAATAGCCTCTGAACAGAGCATGCTGGCTGCCATTAACCTGGCCTATAAAATGGCCCGAAGATCAGGACCGCCAGCGCTTCATCTCAGCCCTTAGCTCCCGCTCAAGATCCCGGGCTTTAATGGCTTCCTTTTTTTCATAAGCTCGCTTGCCCCTGGCCAGAGCAATTTCCACTTTGACCTTGCCTTTATCATTTAAATAAATTCTGGTGGGAATCAGAGTCAGGCCTTTCTCTTTTATTTTTCCAGTTAGCCTTTTGATTTCCTGGCGATGCAGAAGCAGTTTCCGGGGACGCAGGGGATCGTGGTTAAATCGGTTGGCCGCTTCATAAGGACTTATATGGCAATTAAGAAGATAGACTTCCCCATCTTTTATATCAACAAAGCTTTCTTTCAGACTTATTCTTCCTTCCCGGATTGATTTAACCTCACTGCCAAGAAGAGAGATGCCGGCCTCAAGCTTTTCTAGTATCTCGTAATTAAAAAAAGCCTTCTTATTTTCAGCGACGATTTTCATCTGAATTTTTTTCCTTCTGTCTGGGTTCAATTTTGATCAGACTCAAATGGCGGCGGCTTATTTTTTCTACGGTGAAGCGGTAGGGGCCATAATCCAGGACAGCCTTTTCCTGGGGAAAATGGCCGAAATGGAAGAGGAGAAAGCCGGCCAGGGTAGTATATTCCCGGCTCTGAGGTAATTCTATACCGAGGCTTTCCCTGATTTCCTTTATTGGAGCCCGACCATGAAGATAATAACTTTCCCCTTCTATCCGTTCGAGCCACCTTTCCTCGGCCAGGTCATCGGTTTCATCTCTTATTTCGCCCACAATTTCTTCCAAGATATCTTCAAGCGTGATAATTCCCTCGACACTCCCGAATTCGTCAACAACTATGGCCAGATGAACGGCCCTGGTCCTCATTTCCCTAAGAGCAGTTTCAAGAGAGGCTGATTCAGGCAGGAAAAGGGGCGGATGGAGGAGATTTTTGAGCTGAAAATCCTTCTGATTTATCAGATAGGGGAGAATGTCCTTGACATAGAGAATTCCCTCAATATTTTCCATCTTGCCATTGTAAACTGGATAGCGGGAAAATTCTGAGCTCAGAATGGTTTCCATAATCTTTTCCGGGGGACACGAAATTTCAATTGCCTTAACTTGGGTCCGGGGAACCATGATCTCCCTTATGGGACGGGTGGGAATGGCCAGGACGGCCGAAAGCATCTGGCGTCTTTCCCGGGGAAGATGGTCACTTCCGGTCATAATCATCAGTTTTATTTCTTCTTCGCTGATGAAATCGAGTCCGCCATTTCTTTTCCCACCTGAAGCTGGAATAAAGAGACTGATAAAGCCAGCCAGGGCCCGGGAAATGGGCGAAAGTATGGCTAATAAAACCCGCAGGGGGCGGACAAGATTCAGAGCAATTTTCAGAGGATAATAGGCAGCCAGGGTTTTGGGGCCGATTTCACCAAAGATAAGGATGAGGAAGGTAGTTATAACAGTGGCCAGAAGAACAGCTTGATTTTTTTTCTCAGGCATCAGGGAAACAGCGAGGTATGTCGCCAGGGAAGCGGCGGCAATATTGACAAGGGTATTGCCGACAAGAATGGATGTTAAGAATCTATCCAGCCTGGCTCTTACCTTCTGAATCAAACCGGCTCTTTTTATTCCCCTTTCTTCTAAGGAGCGAAGCTTAAAGGGATTGGCCGAGATAAAAGCAGTTTCGGAGGCAGCAAAAATACCGCTTAGAAAAAGACACAGGAGAAAAAAGAAAGCGGCCGTCAGGATCATGGCTTTCAGCCTTAGATTTGAGGTTCAGGTTTAAAAGGCTGAAAACACTGGGCCAGGCATTCCTCCAGTTTCTTCTCAATTTCTAAGGCTGAAAGCGAAGAGGCCTCGGCGAGCTCGCTGACAATCAGCTCCTTGGCTTTTTCCATCATCGCCTTTTCGCGGAAGGAAAGGCTTCTTTGAAGATTTAAATAGTAAAGACTTTTGAGGACAAGAGCCACATCGAAAATCTGACCGGATTTCATCAAATTCTGATTTTCCTTGTATCTTTCTTTCCAGTCGCGATGGATGTCAATGGGGCTATGGCGGATAAAATCAAAAATATTTTCTACGGCCTCGCCTGAAATTGGCTTTCTTAGACCCACTTCGCCCGTATTGGCCACAGGCACAAGAACCAGGGAATTATTGGCGAGTATTCTCACATGATAAATGCGGAAAGTCTCGCCGAATAAATTGGCCTCTTTTATGTCTTCGATGATCCCGATGCCCTGAGTCGGATAGATAACCTTATCACCTATCTTAAATGAATCCATTAATCTAATTTTACTTGAAATTAAATTGAAATTCAAATGACCAGAAGCCTTCTGTAAAAAGCGAGCGAAATTTCGGGCCAGTCTTTTTTCCTTCCAGGAACAGAAAAAATAAATTTTAGAATTGCCCTGAACTTGCCGGGAAATAAAAAGAGTTCCAGATTGCTGTATCAAGGAAAGGGAGAGCCATATTCCTCCCCGGAAATATCTGTTTTCTTAAAAGATTTATGAAGAAAAAGAGGGTTAAGAGCCAATAAAAAAGCCATTACAAAAGGCAGGGAAATGGCTAAAATTTTAAATCCAGAGCTATTGAGTGCAGTTCTAATCTAAATAAAGGTCGACCAAGATAAGATTATTTTTGAAGCCTGTTTTTTTGACAGGAATAATTATCAGGTCTGTTATCAGGCCTGATGGATGCCCCTTCCTGGGAAAAAAGCTGAAAAGAGGAACTCAGGCAAATTCCGTAACACCGCAAAAATCAATCTGGAAAGAAAAGCGTAGATATACATCGGACAAAAGGGAATATGAGCTATGGACAAAATTAGATTGAAATTAAATATAAAAAAACAATTGACCCAGCGCTTTCATACAGGCAATTTCGCCGGTAAAAAACGAGAACAGTTTGCTTTCCAGGCAAAAAATATTTTATATTGGAAAAAAGATTTTAAGGAGGTGAAGATGAGGCGAGCCGGAAAAAAGTGGGGACTTTTCTTCTTTCTTATTTTTTCTTTAGTTAGCCTTGGTTTTAATTCTCTCTTCTCTCAAACCGGGGGAAGAGATTTAAAGAGAACCCCAACCCTTTACGTTGTGGGTTATGCTCATTTAGATACTCAGTGGCGGTGGGATTATGTCACTACCATAAAAGAATATATTCCCAAGACGATGCGCCTCAATTTTTACCTTATTGAAAAATATCCCCATTATATTTTCAATTTCAGCGGCGCCAATCGATTCCAGATGATGAAGGAATATTATCCGGCTGATTTTAATCGGGTTAAAGAACTTGTCAGGGCCGGCCGGTGGTTCCCCTGTGGTTCTTCCTGGGAAGAGTCCGATGTTAATGCTCCTTCGGCTGAATCAATCATCCGGCAAATTCTTTATGGAACAAAGTTTTTTGAAAAAGAACTCGGTCGTCGCAGTGCTGAATACATGCTGCCCGATTGCTTTGGCTTTCCAGCCTCTCTGCCCAGCATTTTAGCCCACTGCGGGATTAAAGGCTTTTCCACGCAGAAGCTGACCTGGGGCTCTAATGCTCCTGTAGGTGGCCCAGATTCCCCTGAGAAAACTCCGGAGGGCATACCTTTTAATCTGGGATTCTGGGTTGGACCCGATGGCCAGGGAGTGGTCGCCGCCCTTAATCCTGGAAGCTATGGCCAGAATATTACCTATGATCTGAGTAAAAGCCCCCCTCAGATGCCTTCAGGCGAACAGGCCAGGCGACCGCTGGTTGACTGGCCAGCCAGAATCAATCTCAATGGTCAGGTAAGTGGTGTCTTTGCCGATTATATGTATTATGGCACTGGCGATACTGGCGGTTCGCCCTCTGAAGCTTCCATCAAGTTACTTGAGGCCATAATAACTAAAGCCAGAACCATCCTTCCTCCTCCTGACATAAGGCGTCCTCAGATTTCTGAGCCTCCTAAAAAGCCCCAGCCATTGCCCGAAGTTGTCGTGGGTGATGGGCCGGTGCAGGTGATTTCCGCCACGGCCGAGCAACTTTTCTTGGATTTAACTCCGGAGATGATTAAGGGGTTACCCCGCTATCAGGGGGATCTGGAATTAACCAATCATTCCGCCGGCTCCATTACTTCTCAGGCCTACATGAAGCGCTGGAATCGACTTAATGAAACCCTGGCCGAGGCAGCCGAGAAAGCCGCTTGTATGGCCACCTGGCTTGGTGGTCGAGCTTATCCCCAGAAAAAAATCAATGAAGCCTGGGGTCTCGTTCTGGCCGCCCAGTTTCATGATATTCTTCCCGGTACAAGTATTCCTAAAGCCTATGAATATTCCTGGAATGATGAAATTCTGGCTATGAATCTTTTTTCCAGTGTAATCGAAAGTTCCCTGGAAGCTGTGGCTTCCCAGCTTGATACCAGGGTCAAAGGAATTCCTTTAATTGTTTATAACCCCTTGAATATTCCCCGGGAGGAGGTTGTCGAGGCCTTCATTTCCTTTCCCGATGGTCAGCCCAGAGCAGTGCGGGCCTTTGGCCCTGATGGCCGTGAGGTTCCGGCTCAGCTTGAAGGAAATCGAGTTGTTTTCCTGGCTAAGGTCTCGCCGCTTGGTCTGGCTGTCTATGATTTAAGACCGGCCGAAAGCAGTCTCGCTTCTTCTTTAAAGATTACAGAAAGAAGCCTGGAAAATGAACGCTATCGGGTCAGTATTGACGATAATGGTGATGTCAGCAGCATCTATGATAAAAAACTCAGAAGGGAGCTTCTGCGGGCGCCCCTGAGACTTGAAATTAAGACCGATAAACCTGCTCAATGGCCAGCCTGGAATATGGACTGGGAGGACCAGATAAGACCTCCCCGGGCTTATGTCGGAGCTCCGGCCAGAATAAGAATTCTGGAAAGAGGGCCGGCCAGGGTGGCTCTGGAGATAACCAGGCAAGCAGAGGGTTCCCGCTTCGAGCAGGTCATCAGGCTAGCTTCAGGTGAAGCCGGCGAAAGGGTGGAATTTTATAATTTTATCGACTGGCAGACACCCGAAGCTCATCTCAAGGCTGTTTTTCCCCTCACAGCCAGAAATAAGCTGGCCACTTATAACTGGGATATCGGCACAGTCCAGAGACCAAATAACACGGAAAAACAATTTGAAGTACCTTCCCATCAATGGATTGACCTTACAGATAGCAGTCGTACCTTTGGCGTGACGATTCTGACTGACTGTAAACTAGGCAGCGATAAACCAGACGATAGCACAATTCGTCTGACCCTTATCCGCACTCCGGGAATAAGCAAGGGCTGGGAAGCCTATGGCGATCAATCCACCCAAGATTGGGGCCGCCATGAAATTCTTTTTGGACTCGTGGCCCATGGCGGCGATTATCGCCGCGACCAGACTGACTGGCAGGCCTACCGATTGAATCAGCCTCTTCTGGTCTTTACCAGTCCTGCCCATCCCGGCCCCCTGGGCAAAAGCTTTTCTTTCCTGCGTCTCAGTTCCAATCGGGTAAGGGTGCTGGCCCTGAAGAAAGCCGAAGACAGTGAGGAAATGGTGATTCGCCTGGTAGAAATGGATGGAAAAGGTTCAAAACAGATTAATCTCCAGCTGGCTGCACCTATTGTCAGGGCCAGAGAAATTAACGGAGTCGAAGATCATCTGAGCCAGCTTTCGGTTAAAGGCGGTATCCTGACTTTTGATCTTAAGCCTTTTGAGGTAAAAAGTTTTGCCCTGGAGATAGCTTCGCCTTCTTTTAAGGCAAAGCCGCCTAATTTCAGACCCGTACCCCTTGCCTATGACCTGGCCGTAGCCTGCCCTGATAATTCCATGGGTCAGCGTGGCTTTGATGCTTCTGGCCGATCGCTGCCTTCGGAGCTTCTGCCGGCTGAAATTGATTATGCCGGTATTCGTTTTCGCCTGGGGCCAGCGACGGGTTTAAATGCGCTGGTTCCGCGGGGTCAAACCATAAATCTGCCTGAAGGCGAGAACAGGAGACTCTATCTGCTGGCAGCCTCGGCCTCGGGCGATCAGAGGGCGACTCTCTGGATTGAGGAAAGACCGGTGGATTTAGTCCTGCAGAGCTGGACTGGCTTTATAGGACAATGGACGAGACGCCTCTGGACGATAAAACAAGAATTAATTCCTCCCCGGGGGCCGCAGAGCGGTCAGCAGCCGCCTTCGCTTCTGCCTCCTCAGCCGCCTCAGATCCGGGAAATCATGGAATTTGCCGGTCTTGTGCCTGGTTATGTTAAACCTGCGCCTGTAGCCTGGTTCGCTTCCCATCATCACGCTATTGATGGCTCCAATGAACCTTACCAGTACTGTTATCTCTTCGCCCATGTGATTGAAACACCTGAAAATCCCAGGAAAATAACCCTGCCCTATAATGAATCGCTGAGAATTCTGGCTATTACCGTTTCTGATGAGGGAAGTCCCCTTAAACCTGCTTATCCCCTTTATGATCAGCTCAAAAGATGAAAAAATATATGAAAGGGGAAATTAAGAAGGAGAAGAGGGAAAAAATAAGAGGGCTGGCCAGACCGGCCGCGATAAGTTACATTTCCAGCCAGAGTAAATTGGATTCACCCCGGGAAATGGAAAAGTGAAAAAATCTAAATAAAATAATTCCAGATCCAAAGGAAACCGATCTGAAGAAAATTAAAAGTGAAGAGAAAATTAAAAATTAGATTGTAAAGGGCAATATAAATTTTAAACAGAAAAGCAGAAAAGAGGAAGAAAAAGAGATAAGGACGAAAGTTTAAGAATTAAAACTTCCTTATGGGGAAAAGCAAGTCTGAGCCAGCGCGCTTCCATTTATTGCTGTGCTCAAGCCTCTTCCGTAAAAAGTGGGTTGATTAATCAGACCTGTATCAGCTTTATTTATCTGAATATCAATATATTAGAAGAACAGTTAATAGATTATATAAATAAATAATAAAAAAAGTAAAAATTTAAACACCGCCTAAACGTAATCTGAAATTTGACAATAATCCCTCGTCATTTTATCTTTTAAAAATAAACCAGGGTAAGAGTTTTATAAAGCCCTGCTTTGCCTGATTCAGGAGCTAATTAAAGCCACAAAGAAGGCGCCATAATCATGATGAAAAATTTCTCAGAGCATCACCATTTTTAAGCATGAACCTCTGGGTAACTTGACAGAAAGCCAAGGGTTTAATAACATAAGCATTCAAGGTGCAAGATGAAAAGGACTTATCAGCCCAATATCCGTCATCGTAAGAAGACTCATGGCTTTCGCGCTCGAATGAAGACCAGGGGAGGTCGTCTGGTTCTTAAAAGACGTCGCCAGAAAGGTCGCAAACGTCTGGCGGTTTAATGGATGAGGGGTTAAAGCCTCGAGAAAGAATCAGAAAGAAAAAGGATTTTTTATTTTTATATCAAAAAGGTTACCGGATTCGAGGTAAATACTTTAATTTGATTTATCATGAGAATGACCTGGGTTACTCACGCCTGGGCATTGTCGTTAATCGGAAAATAGGCAAAGCCGTGGTTAGAAATAAAATTAAACGCTGGGTACGGGAGCTTTTTAGGCGAAATAAAAATTTGATTCCTTTGCCCGTAGATATGCTGGTTGTGGCGACGCAAGGCATTGAGGGTGTCAGCTGGTCAGACTTCCGGGAAGAATATTTCCGTACCCTGAGCAAGGTTGGCCGGCGAGAGAGGCGAAATTGACCGGGTTATGCTTGTTTTTAATCAGACTTTATCAGAGATTTCTATCGCCTTTTCTCGGTGATCGCTGCCGGTTTTATCCTTCCTGCTCCGATTATACCTATCAGGCCATAGAAAAATATGGTTTTTTCAAAGGTCTGGTCCTAGGAATAGTTAGGCTATTGCGCTGTCATCCCCTGCATCCTGGCGGTTTTGATCCTGTGCCCTGAGAGTCAATAACATGGAAAAGAGACTGCTTCTGGCAATGTTTTTATCCATTCTGGTACTCATTTTATACCAGGTTCTTTTTATAAAACCCCAGAGGCCGGAAATAATGACAGCCCCGATCAAGGCTGAAAAAACAATCACTCCTGAAGAAAAGTCTCTGGAAGAGGTGCCAGTTGAAACAAAGGTTCCGGTGCCTGTGCCTGAAGCTATGATAGGAGTGGAAGAGAAGGAGATTTCGGTAATAACGCCCCTTTACAAAGCCAGATGGACAAACAGGGGTGCCCTTCTTACTAGCTGGCGTTTGAATCGTTATCTCGATGAGACCAACCAGGGCCTGGAAATCGTCTCTTCTTTATCAGAGCAGATGAATGTTTATCCTCTCTCTTTAAGGCTAGAAGATAAATCCCTTGAGGCCATGGCCAATCAGGCTTTGTATCAGGTCTCGACCGATTCCCTTGTTCTGGCTGAAGGCGAAAAAGGCTCCCTTAAATTCTATTATTCCGATGGGAAAAGTATATTAATCACCAAAAGCTTCACTTTTACCGGCGGGACCTATGATTTTGAAACCGAAATTTCTGTCTTTAAAGATGGCCAGAGCGTTGATTTCTGGATCATCTGGGGTCCGGGCATTGCCCTTCGCCTGCTTCCAGGAGGAAAACAGCCGGTTATGAGTGCGGCTGGCGCCGCCTTCTACTGGCCACCAAAGGTAGCTCGGGTAGCTGAAAAAAAGCTTAAAGAAAAAATTGAATATGCTTCTTTGTTATGGGCTGCCTATGAGGATAATTATCTGGCTGCTCTTTTCCTTTTCCCTGAAGGCGAAGGCCGGGCCGTTTTTTCTAAAGAAACCATTAGCCTCGGGGAAAATGAACCTCCTCTTTCAGGCTATTTCCTGGCGACAACAGCCCCTAAAATAATCAGAATCGGTCCTAAAGAAATTGATAGCCTGAAGAGCTTTGGCTATGATGCCAAAAAGCTCATCAATTTTGGTTTTTTCGGGGCTATTGTTGAGGTTCTGCTTCTTGGTTTGAAAGCTTTTCATCGCGCCGTTCCTAACTGGGGTGTAGCCATTATCCTCCTGACCTTGGTCATTAAAATTATCTTTTTCCCGTTAACCTATAGCAGCACCAAGTCCATGGCTAAAATGCAGGAGCTGCAACCAAAGATTAAGGCCCTTCAGGCTAAATACAAAAAGGCCAAAAGAGACCTTGAGGAGCGCCGGAAGCTGAATGAAGAAATGATGAAGCTCTATAAGGAGCATGGAATTAACCCGGCCGCAGGCTGCTTGCCCATCCTGATACAGTTACCTGTTTTTATCGCCTTTTACCGGCTTCTCGTTGTGGCCATTGAATTGAGACGCAGTCCCTTTATTCTCTGGATTAAAGACCTCTCCAGCCGTGACCCTTATTATATCCTCCCTGTTCTTATGGGCATAACCCAGTATATCAGCCAGAAAATGGTGCCCACTTCCGCTGATCCGACTCAGAAAAGATTGACCCTGATTATGCCCATTTTTATGACGATTATTTTTATTAATTTCCAGAGTGGCCTGGTTCTCTATTGGCTGACCAACAATGTCCTTCAGATTGCTCAGCAATATATTATGAACCGCTTGATGAAGGCAAAGAAGAGTCAAGTTCATGGAAAAAAACCAAAAAAGAAATGAATCCCTCGAGTTCAGGGGAAGAAATTTAGACGAAGCCCTGAGTCAGGCTGAACATGTCCTGAGACTTTCTCGGGATAAGATTTCCTTTGAAGTCGTAACGGAAAAGACCAAGCTTTTCGGAATAAAGGGAAAGGAAATTGTGATCAGGGCCTGGCCGAAGGAGGAAAATGAAGCTGAGGCTTTGAACTCCTTTTTGCAGAGATTTCTGGCCCTTTTCCCTCTTGAATTGAGCTATGAACTAAAGAAAAGAAATAATTTTGTTTATTTGATTTTTGATGGTCCTGATCGGGGCTTACTCCTTCGTCAGGAAGGCACTCTTCTCCTGGCCATACAGCATATCCTCAACAAAATTTCGGCCAGAAAAGTTCAGGTTGACTGTGACTTTTTCCGGAGGCGCAAGGAAAGAAAACTAAGAGAAATGGCGGAAAAAGCAGCTCAGAAAGTTCTGGAGACAGGCGAAGAGGAAATTCTTGATTTGATGAATCCCTATGAAAGACGCATCATTCATCTGGTGGTTAATGAAATTCCTGGTTTAAGTACTGAAAGCCTGGGCGAAGGTTTCTATAAAAAAGTAAGAATCTATCAGGTCAAAACCTGAGAGTTTCTCTCCCGAAAGTTCAGCGACCTATGAAGCTCATGGCGGCTAATTTTCCTTTAAAAATTAAGGGAAAAAGACAAATTCTTAGCGGACCATAAGCCTGATTTGAAAGACGAAAATCCAGTAGTTTAAAAAAGAAGATCATATGGGAAACAGGATTAATCCAGTCTGAAATGGGAGAATCTGAGTTTATTCTGATTAAAATTTTTCCTGGCTTGTTTTTAAAAGAAATAAGCCCTCTTGAGACCAATAAATCATCACATTTTTTAAGAAAGCCATATATTCAGAATTGTCATTGATAAAAGCGAGCACCTAACTTTTAGTGATGATTAATAATAAGACCAGAGAAGGTTCCTTCTGAGAAATCCATCTGGCGGATAAAAAAGAGGTGACTCCTCCATAGCCTGGATGAAGTCTGCGGTCCGGTTAATTCATTAGATAGAATTTCAGAAAAGCCTCAGGGCTCTAAGGAATAATTCCTCTGGCTTTCTTTTCTGGTTCTTTTTGGCTGAATTTGATCTCTGGCTCATACTTAAAAAGTGAGGTGGATTTGGCGCTTTTTTATCATGAATATCCAGCCATTTTTTTGCCTGGGTAAGCTCCTGTATCAGGGTAAAGGGCGGACTTTATAAAGCCCTTCTTTAGTCCTATTTTAAACGTTAGAATGAGATTAAATCATTCTTCAATTTTGAAAGGCCTTTTGGCTCGCTTCATAATTTATTGTTTTTAAAAGAAATATGGCTGCTATAAGCCCAAATAAATTACCACACTTTTTACGCAAGAGCCTGATTTCCTCTGATTTGTTGTTCTTTTAATTTAGACCGGGGCGAACGAACGGATCGAAAGCGGGCTTTTCCTGAACAAAATAATTTTATTTGGTAAATTTAATAAAATATTCTAAAAACTGATTTGGCATTGTCTCTAAATCGGTCTATTATTTTAGAAGGATGATGATTGGAGAAATTGACCTTAACGAAACAATAGTGGCCATGGCCACACCTCCCGGGCCATCGGCACTTGGTATTATCCGGCTCAGCGGGCCAGCCGCCCTGGAAATAGCTACGAGAATTTTTCAGCCCAGGCATGAGTTGAAGCCATGGTGCCTGGTCCAGGGCTATCTCATTGATCTAGACCAGGGAGAACCCTTTGATGAAGCCACAGCTATCTATTTTCCAGCACCTCGTTCCTATACTCGAGAAGACATGGTGGAATTTATCTGTCACGGCAGCCCGATTATTCTCGAAGAGGTAGTTCGTCTGGCCCTCAGGGCCGGGGCCAGAATGGCTCATCCCGGTGAATTTACTTTAAGGGCCTATTTAAACGGTCGAATCGATTTGCTTCAGGCTGAGGCCGTCAATGATTTGATCAGGGCGACGTCTTTACATCAGGCCAGACTCTCCTTTTCCCAGCTTAGCGGACGCCTGTCAAAAAAAATTGATAGCCTGAGGGAAGCTCTGATTGAGATTCTGAGCCAGATCGAAGCTGCCATTGAATTTCCTGATGAGGGCCTTCAGATTAATAAGGAAGAAACAGGCCAGAAAATTAAGGAAGTCCTCGCCCAAGTGGAGAAACTCATTGAATCCCATGATCTTGGCCAGGCCATGCTGCGGGGCCTGACCGTGGCCCTTGTTGGCCGAGCCAACGTGGGCAAGTCCACTCTTTTTAATGCCTTGCTTGAAAAGGATAGGGCTATTGTCAGTCCCTATCCAGGGACAACCCGGGATTATCTTGAGGAAAAGATAAGGGTGGGAGACTTCCTTTTTAACCTGGTTGATATGGCCGGTCTGGGCCAGCCTGGACATCCAGTCGAAGAAGAAGGTATTCGCCGCGGCCGCCAGCTTGCATCCCTGGCAGAAGGACTGCTGATTATTCTGGATAATTCAGAACCTCTAACTGAAGCTGACCTGGAAATAATTGCCCTGGCCCGGGAAAAAAAGGCGATTTTTGTCATCAATAAAATTGACCTTCCTGGCCGGCTGGAAAGGGATAGACTTAATGATTTTGCCAGTGGAAGGCAGATTATTGGCATCTCGGCTCTTCACCGGCTTAATTTAGACAGTCTGAAGAAGGCCATGGCCGAAGTTTTTCCTCCTTCCTTGAATAAAAATTATGAAGAAATTATCTTTCACTGGAGAGAAAAGATTTCCCTTGAGAAGATAAGGGAGGCTTTGCATCAGGCCCTTGACCTCCTGGAAACAGGCTATTCAGAGGAATTTGTGGCCGAGGAAATCCGCTCGGCAGCGAATGTTCTTGGTCAGCTTACCGGTGAAATTAAATCAGAAGAAATAATTAACGCCATTTTCAGCGAATTCTGCATCGGGAAATAAAATGGCTGTTATTGGTGAATATGAAATTATTGTGGTCGGGGCCGGGCATGCTGGTTGCGAAGCTGCCTGGGCCTCAAGCCGCATGGGCTTTGAGACCCTGCTCCTGACCATTCATCTTGAGACTATTGCCCAGATGTCCTGCAATCCGGCTATTGGTGGGCTGGCCAAAGGACAGCTCGTCAGGGAAATCGATGCTCTCGGCGGGATTATGGGGCGTCTGGCTGATGAGACTGGTATTCAGTTCAGATTGCTTAATCGGAGCCGCGGGGCTGCGGTACAGGCGCCGCGCGCCCAGTGTGATAAAGCTAAATACAGACTTACGATGAAGCACTGGCTAGAAGCGACGCCTCGACTGACAATTTTTCAGGCTATTGTGACTGAGGTCATTCTTTCTGATGGAAAGGTCAGAGGGGTTAGAACCCTTGATGGGAGCGAATTTCTTGGCCGGGCTGTAATTTTAACTCCCGGCACCTTTCTTAATGGCCTGATTCATATTGGCCTTCAGAGTTATCCGGCTGGTCGGGCCAATGAGCCACCTTCAATTGAACTGAGCGAATGTTTGCGAAGGCTTGGACTCAAAATGATTAGACTTAAAACTGGCACCCCCATGAGGCTTGATCGCCAGACAATTGATTGGTCCTTCTTTACGCCTCAGCCCGGCGATGAGGACCCTGTCCCCTTCTCTTTCTGGACGAAGAAGAAGCTGGAAAATAAAATAATCTGTTATTTAGGTTACACCAATGAAAAAACCCATGAAATCATCCGGAGAAATCTCGATAAATCGCCTCTTTATAGTGGCAAAATAAAGGGGATAGGGCCTCGTTACTGTCCTTCCATAGAAGATAAGGTCGTTAAATTTCCTCATCATAATCGCCATCAGTTCTTTCTCGAGCCAGAAGGGGTCGACACGGCCGAAATCTATGTTAACGGTCTTTCCTCGAGTTTACCTCTGGAAGTGCAAAAAGAGATTCTTAAGAGCATTCCCGGGCTTGATCAGGCCAAGATTTTAAGGCCAGCCTACGGGATAGAATATGATGCTGTCCTGCCCACCCAGCTCAAGCCCAATCTGGAATTGATAGAAATTGAAAATCTCTTTCTGGCCGGTCAGATTAACGGAACTTCAGGTTATGAAGAAGCGGCGGCTCAGGGTTTGATGGCCGGAATCAATGCCTGTCTTAAACTGAAGGGAGAGGCTCCCTTTATTTTGAGGAGAGATCAAGCCTATATAGGGGTTTTGATTGACGATTTAATTAGCCGGGGGGTCGAAGAGCCTTACCGGCTCTTCACTTCCAGGGCTGAGTACAGGTTGAATCTGAGAATGGACAATGCTGACCAGCGTCTAACTCCTTATGGTTACCGGCTCGGTCTCATAAGTGAGGATGATTATCGTTCTTTTCTCGAGAAAAAAGAAAAACTAAAAAAAGTCATGGTTTTTCTTGAGAGCGAGAAAATTTTCTGGCCTCAGGGTGGGAGCCTGACTTTAAAAAAATATATTAAAATGCCTCAGGTTTCTTTTGATGATGTGATAAAATATGCCCCTCAGCTTCAAGAGCTTAATTCAGAAGAAAAACGTTTCCTGGAGGCTGAGATTAAATATGAGGGTTATCTTAAAAAGCAGCAAAGGGAAATTCAGGAATTGAGCGAGGTAGAAGGGATTAAAATACCTCCTGATTTTGATTTTAAAAAAGTACCTGGTCTTACCAGGGAAGCTATAGAGAAATTGGGAAAATTCAGGCCATCCACTCTGGGCGAAGCCCGGAGAATTCCAGGTATCACGCCTGCTGCCATCATCAATCTTTTTGTTTATATTAAAAAAATAAAGCAGGCTAAACCGGAAAAAACGGGATTAGCTGATGTTTCACGTGAAACATAAGGGAAAATGGGTCGAGTTATTGCCATAGCCAATCAAAAAGGAGGCGTAGGTAAAACCACCACTGCCATCAACCTCGGTGCCTCCCTGGCTTTAAAAAACCAGAGAGTTCTTTTAATTGATTTAGATCCCCAGGGAATGGCTACAGCCGGACTGGGTCGTCCCATGGTTCCCAAAAAAGGAATTTATGCCGCCATGATGGATGGGCAGAGGATTCTCGATCATATGCAGGGAACTGAGCTTGATAATTTTTATTTATGTCCCTGTTCACCCGAGTTATCCGGCGCTGAGGTTGAGCTTGTCGGGATGGAATCCAGGGAAAATAAATTGAGGGAGGCGATTGCTCCAATTAAAAATCAATTTCATTTTATTTTGATAGATTGTCCTCCCTCCCTTGGCTTTTTAACCATCAATGCACTGACTGCCTCTGACTCCATTCTTATTCCAGTTCAATGTGAATTTTTTTGTATGGAAGGAATACCGACTCTTTTGAATACCTTCGATAAGGTTAGAGCCTACTTTAATCCTCAGCTTTCTCTTGAAGGTATCCTCTTGACTATGTATGATGAAAGGACTAATCTTTCCCGTCAGGTGGCTGAAGAAATAAGGAAATCTCTCAAACATGTCGTTTTTCAGGCCGTGATTCCCAGGAGCGTCCGCCTGGCCGAGGCTCCAAGCTTTGGCAAACCTATAATTCTCTATGATATCCGGTCCAAAGGGGCCGAAGCTTATCTTAATCTGGCTGAGGAGATTATGAAAAAATGACCAAAAAGGCCCTGGGTAGAGGTCTTGATGTTTTTATTCCCGAGGAATTTGGTCTCATCAGGGATGAGAAATGGGCTGAAATTGATATTGACCAGCTGAGGCCAAATCCTGATCAGCCCCGAACAAAGTTCAGTCGGGAAAGTCTTGAGGAGCTGGCCGCCTCCATCAAAGAAACAGGAGTAATTCAGCCCGTGGTGGTTGTCCCGGAGGAGGACCATTATCGAATTATTGTGGGTGAAAGAAGGTGGCGGGCTGCGCAGCTCGCCGGTTTGAGAAAAATTCCAGCCCTGATCAGGCATTTACCTCGGGAAAAGCAACTTGAAATTTCCTTAATTGAAAACCTGCAGCGGGAGGACCTCAATCCCCTGGAGATCGCCCGAGTTTATAAACGGATGGCTGAGGAGCTCGGCTTAACCCATGAGGAAATTGCCACCCGCGTGGGCAAAGATAGGTCTTCAGTTACTAACCATTTAAGATTGCTTTCTCTCCCCCCGAAAGTCCAGGATTATCTGGCAGAAAATAAAATTTCCATGGGCCATGCGAGGGCCCTGGCATCATTATCCGATCCAGACCTTCAAATTTCTCTGGCTGAAGTCATCGTCAAGAAGGACCTTTCTGTCCGGGAAACAGAGAATTTAATAAAGAGATGGAGTCAGCGACAGGGAGCCAGAAAGACTAGAAAAATATATCCAGAGCTTCTGGCTATGGAAGAAGAATTGATCAGGCTAATGGGAACAAAAGTCAAGATAGAGGGAAATCCCAGGAAGGGGGTCATTAAAATTTATTATTTTTCTTCTGAGGATTTTATTCGTCTCGGCCAAAAGCTCAAAGGAAGAGGTGAAAGATGAAGGAAAAAAGAAAACTTCCCGATGAGGAAAAGATAACTGGTTTTTTTGATAGTAATACGACCATAAAGGGCGAGCTCACCTTTAGAGGTTCCTTCCGGATTGATGGCATTTTTGAGGGCAAAATTACTTCTGAAGCCACCCTAATTATCGGTGATGAGGGCAGGGTTAAGGCTGAAATTGACGTAGGAACCTGCATTGTTCGGGGCGAAATGATAGGCACAGTTAAGGCCAAAGAAAGAATTGAAATTCACGATAAGGGCAGAGTCACTGGCACTATAATTACGCCCAGATTGATGGTCGAAGAGGGAGCCTTCCTGGAGGCCCGCTGTCTGACAGGTGAAGCCGCCAATTTTTACCAGGAAGCTCCATTAAATCAGAATATAGATTAAAATGGCGAAGATTATCGGGGTAATTCCAGCTCGCTATGCTTCCACGCGTTTTCCCGGTAAACCTCTCGCCCCTTTACTGGGAAAACCCCTTTTACAATGGGTTTATGAAGCCGCTCTTTCCGCCAGGAATTTAGATGAAATTCTAATCGCTACCGATGATGCCCGTATCGCTGAAGCTGGTCGCTCCTTTGGGGCCCGGGTAGCTTTCACTAGGCCTGACCATCCCTCCGGGACAGACAGGGTGGCTGAAGTGGCTGAAGCCAGTGAAGCTTCCATTGTCATCAATATTCAGGCAGATGAACCCCTGCTTGAAGGCTGGATGATTGACCTATTGATTCCGCCCTTGCTGGCTGGAGAGGCGGAAATGAGCTCCCTAATGGCTCCGGTTTATGACCTGACAGCCATAAATGATTTGAATCGAGTTAAAGTAGTGGTAGATAAAAGAGGCTATGCTCTTTATTTCTCCCGTTCGCCCCTGCCTTCCCTGGCCAGAGATTTTTTCTACCAGCATATTGGCATTTATGGTTATCAAAGGGAAACACTTTTAGCCCTCTGTCGTCTTGAGCCTTCAAGACTTGAAATTAGCGAGAGACTGGAACAGCTTCGAGCCCTGGAAAATGGCTATCGCATTCGAATGATTGAGGTGCCTCAACCGACGGAGGGGGTGGATACACCAGAAGACCTGGCCAGAGCCGAGAAATTGCTTAAGGAAAGGAAAAAATGAAAAAAACAAAATATGTATTTATTACCGGTGGGGTTCTGTCTTCTCTTGGCAAGGGCATAGCCGCCGCTTCTATTGGTTGTCTGCTGGAAAGCCATGGTTATAAGATCACCATTCAGAAATTTGACCCCTATCTTAATATTGATCCGGGCACGATGAATCCTTTTCAGCACGGTGAAGTCTATGTGACTGAGGATGGAGCTGAAACGGACCTGGATCTAGGCCATTATGAAAGATTTACCTCGACCCAGACCCTAAGAGCCCATAACTGGACAGCCGGTCGAATCTATGAGACCATCATCAGAAAAGAAAGAAAGGGTGAGTTTCTGGGAAAAACAGTTCAAGTTATCCCTCATGTCACCGATGAAATTAAGGCTGCCATCCATGCAGTGGATAATAACAATGACATTGTTATTGTGGAGATTGGCGGGACTGTGGGCGATATTGAAGGTCAGCCTTTCCTCGAAGCGATTCGTCAGATGAGGCTTGAGCTTGGTCCGGAAAATACGCTCTTTGTTCATTTAACTCTTGTTCCCTTTATAAAAACCTCAGGAGAACTCAAGACAAAACCAACCCAGCATAGTGTCAAAGAATTAAGGGCTATTGGAATTCAGCCCGATATTCTCCTGTGCCGGACTGACAGATTTCTCACACCTGACTTAAAGGCCAAAATTTCTCTTTTTACTAATGTTCCCGTTGAAGCTGTGATTACGGCCAAAGATGTGGACAATATTTATGAAATTCCCCTGATTTATGCCCGGGAAGGCCTGGATAAAATCATCCTGAAAAAACTTGGTCTGGCTGCGGGTAAGAGGGAAATGAGTCGCTGGGAAGCCTTTGTTAAGAAAATGAATAATCCTCGTGATGAGGTCAATATTGCCATTGTGGGCAAATACGCGGCCCTGCGGGATTCCTATTTGAGTCTTAAGGAGGCCCTGATCCATGGGGCGGTGGCCAACGGTCTCAAAGTTAATATAGCCTGGGTCGATGCTGAAGACCTTGAACGAGGAGAGGTGGAGAAAATCCTGTCCCCCCATGATGGTATTCTTGTGCCTGGAGGCTTTGGCCAGAGAGGAATAGAGGGCAAGATTAATGCCATTACCTATGCCCGGGAAAATGGGGTTCCCTATTTTGGCATTTGCCTGGGAATGCAACTGGCCACGATTGAATTTGCCCGTAATGTGGCCCATCTGCGAAAGGCTAATAGTGCCGAATTTGACCCCTCAACTCCCCACAAAATTTTCTCTCTCTGGCGAGAATTGAAACCCGGACATGACCTCGGGGGAACCATGCGCCTGGGTGCCTATGCCTGTGAACTCAAGAAATCCTCTATTGCCTATAATTCCTATAGGAAAAGTATAATTTATGAAAGACATCGCCATCGCTACGAATTCAATCCGACCTATGAGGAGATTCTCGTTCAGGCAGGTCTCGAAATTACCGGCCGCAATCCAGAACATAAGCTGGTCGAAATAATAGAACTTCCCGGACATCCCTGGTTTCTTGGCTGTCAATTTCATCCTGAATTCAAATCAAAACCCCTGAATCCTCATCCCCTTTTTAAATCTTTTATTGGAGCCAGCTATGCCTATCGCCTGCAAAGAAATAAAGCTTCCTGACGGCACCATCGTCGGCCGCCAGAGCCTTTTTGTTATTGCTGGGCCCTGTGTTCTGGAGAATGAGGAGAGGGCTCTTTTTTTAGCCCGAGAAATCAAAAAAATCTGCCAGGAACTGACACTCCCCTTTATTTTTAAAGCTTCCTTTGATAAGGCCAACCGCCTGTCGATAAAATCATATCGCGGTCCGGGAATGGAAAGGGGTCTGCAGCTACTTAAAATGATCAAGGAGGAAACAGGCATCCCGGTTCTAAGCGATATTCACGAAGCCTGGCAGGCTGAAAAAGCGGCTAAGGTGCTTGATGTGATTCAAATTCCAGCTTTTCTCTGTCGACAGACAGATCTCTTGGTGGCAGCCGCTCGAACCCATAAACCACTGAATATAAAAAAAGGTCAGTTCATGGCTCCGGAAGATATGGCTCTGATCCTGGAAAAAGCCACCAGTCAGGGTCAGAACCAGATTATGATTACAGAAAGGGGAACCTGTTTCGGCTACCATGACCTTGTCGTTGATGTTCGTTCGATTGCCATAATGAAGCAATGGGGTTTTCCCGTCGTCATTGATGCTTCCCATTCTGTTCAGAAGCCAGGAGCAGCTGGAACAAGCTCTTCTGGCCGACCTGAATTTATTCCTGTAATTGCCCGCTCAGGTGTTGCGGCCGGAGCTGATGGTCTTTTTCTGGAGGTTCATGATGAACCGGCTAAAGCCTTATCCGATAAAGATAATTCCCTGAAGCTTGAAAATTTAAAGGAACTTTTATTATCAGTTAGAGCTATCTGGCAAACAGTGAGAGGTTTCAGCCTTGAGAAAGAATGATCTTCTAACCATTGCCCGGGAGGTGCTGGAGATAGAAGCCCGGGCAGTAGCTGATCTGGCCAGCCGTCTGGATGAAAATTTCCTTAAAGCCGTCGATCTTCTTAGCCGAACCAAATCAAGGGTGATTGTTACCGGCATGGGCAAATCAGGTCTTATTGGCCGGAAAATCGCGGCCACCCTGGCCAGTTGTGGTACGCCGGCGATTTTTGTTCATCCAGCTGAAGCCGGCCATGGCGATCTCGGCATGATTCAGAAGGAAGATACCATTCTGGCCATTTCTTATAGTGGCGAAACCAGGGAAATTGTTGATCTGCTGGCCTTTATAAAAAGAATAGGCGTAAAGCTTATTACCATCACCGGAAATCCTCGCTCCAGACTGGCCCGTTACAGCGACATTGTCCTTGATGCCAGGGTGGAAAGAGAGGCCGGACCAAAAAATTTAGTCCCCACAGCCTCCACTACAGCGGCTCTGGCCCTGGGCGATGCCCTGGCCATTGCTCTAATGAAAAAAAAGGGTTTTGGCGAAAAGGAATTTGCCCTTTTTCATCCCAAGGGGCATATAGGCCGTCGCCTGTTAAAAGTTGAGAATTTGATGCATACTGGCGAGGAAGTGCCTCTGGTTTATGAAGAAACTCCCATGCTGGAGGTTGTGGAAGAGATGACCCGTAAGGGCTTTGGCATGACCTGTGTCATTGACCATGAAGGCCGGCTGAAGGGAATAATTACTGATGGCGATTTGCGCCGCATGATGCGCCGCTATCGTGAGGAATTCTCTTCGCGGCAGGCCCGCGATTGCATGACCCCCAATCCCGTAACTATTGATCGAGAAAGCCTGGCAACTGAGGCCCTGAATCTGATGGAAGAGAGGAAAATAACTTCTCTTATTATCAAGGATAAGGAGGGCAAGGTCGAAGGTATTATCCATTTACATGATTTATGGCGAACGGAGATGTTCTGATGGAAGCTAAGGAAAGAGCCAGAAAAATAAAATTGATTTTAATGGATGTTGATGGTACCCTGACCGACGGGACAATTTTTGTTCTGCCTGATGGCGAGGAAATCAAGGGTTTCAATGTTCGAGATGGCCTGGGTATTCTTCTGGCCAGGCAGGCCGGGTTAAAGACCGGTGTCATCAGTGGCAAAATCTCCCGAACTTTGATCCATCGAGCGAGACGCCTCCGCCTGGATGAAATTCATGAAGGTGTTCAGGATAAAAAGGCGGTTCTGGAATCCATTCTCCAGAAACATGGTCTCGATCCCTCAGAAGTGGCTTATATTGGCGACGACCTGGGCGATCTGGAAGTGATGAAATCTGTCGGGCTGGCTGGAGCTGTGGCTGATGCACACCCCCTGGTCAGGGAAAACTGTCATTATCTCTGCCAGGCTGAGCGCGGTCGCGGAGCTGTCCGTGAATTCATAGAATTCATTCTCTCAGCTCAGGGCAAAATGGATAATCTTGAGACTAAGGTAAAGCATCTGATTAATCCTCTGGCTGAAAATATCAGGCCATTAATCCCCCTGGAAGGAAATGATTATGGAGATTAATCCTCTGATTTTCCGGGAATATGATATCAGGGGCAAGGTTGATGAAGATTTAACCCCTGAATTTACGGAAATCCTCGGTCAGGCCTGCGGCACCTATTTTCGTCGGCATGGTTGCCGCCAGGTGACGGTGGGTCGTGATTGTCGTCTCAGCTCCCCGCAGCTGGCTTCAGCCTTAACCCGCGGCCTGCTTTCCACCGGCTGCAGTGTTGAAGATATAGGAATAGTGCCCACACCGGTTCTTTATTTCAATGTTTTCAAGCGGAAAAAAGAGGCTGCTATCATGATCACAGGCTCTCATAATCCACCCGATCAGAATGGCTTTAAAATCATGCTGGGAGAGGAAACCCTCTTTGGACCGGCCATTCAGGAACTCTATAAACTGATCAAGGAGGGCCAGTTTATTCAGGCTGAACCGGGTGAGGTTACTTCCTATGATATTATTCCTGAATACATTGATTTTATCACCAGCAATATAAGGCTGGAAAAGCCCCTTAAAGTTGTTCTTGATGCTGGCAATGGCACAGCCGGTGCTGTGGCCGGGCCCATTTTCAGACGCCTTGGCTGCGAGGTAATTGAACTTTACTGCGATATGGATGGTCGTTTCCCCAATCATCATCCTGATCCCACTCTGCCTGAAGCCATGAAGGATTTAATCTCGACGGTGCTTTCCCTCGGGGCCGACTTTGGCGTTGGTTATGATGGCGATGGCGACAGAATCGGGGTTGTCGATGACAGGGGTAAGATTATCTGGGGAGATCAACTGCTTATCCTTTATGCCAGTGACCTTTTACCAAAAAATCCAGGAGCAGCGATTATCTCTGAAGTTAAAGCTTCCAAGGTTTTTTACAGCGAAATTGAGCGCCTGGGCGGCCGTCCTATCATGTGGAAAACAGGTCATTCCTTAATCAAAAAGAAACTCAGGGAAGAGGGGGCTCTTCTGGCCGGGGAGATGAGTGGCCACATTTTCTTTGCGGATCGCTATTTCGGTTTTGATGACGCCATTTATGCCTCCTGTCGCCTGGCCGAAATTCTTTCCCGTTCTTCGAAGAAGCTTTCTTCTCTGCTAGCCCATCTTCCTCCAACCTACTACACTCCGGAAATCAGGATTTATGCTTCCGATGAAGTTAAGTTCAAAATTGTGGAAGAGCTCAAGAAAGAGCTTCAGCCTCTTTATCCAATAATTGAAATTGATGGTGTGCGGGTTATCTTTCCGCAGGGCTGGGCTCTTGTCAGGGCTTCCAATACGCAAGCGGTTCTGGTCCTCCGTTTTGAAGCAGACTCACCTGAAGCCCTGGAGGAAATTCAAAAGGAGATTAAAATAAGACTGGAAGGAGTTATTCGCAGATTGAATAATCACTGACAGGAAAAATGATTAAAGAGAATAATTAAAGAGTCAAAAATCTCCATCGGTTCAGGAATTTCAAATTAATCTGAAGCTTAAATTGAGAGGATTTGAAGAAATAACTATAAGAAACAAGATTTAATAGAATAAATAAGTTAAAATTCATTAAAGCAATAAAGCAAGGGAAAAAATAAAGCCATTTTTGATTAAAATATTTGAGGTCTAAATTAAAGTCATATTTGAAATTGGGGGCAAAATTTCTTGAAAAAGCAATAATAATTAAGAAGATGAGAGCTTGCCAGGAGTTAAAAATTTTCGCTCAGGTTGACTGGAGAAGGGAGAGACTTCTTCAAATATAAATGGGGAGGCAAGAAAAAAGTGAGATCAAAAAAATATAAAAGGCTGGTGGGGGTGATTATGGCCGGCGGCAGCGGCACCCGCTTCTGGCCCCTGAGCCGGACGGCCAGACCCAAACAATTTTTGCCCATTGCCACCCGGAGAACCATGCTTGAAGAGACAATCGAGCGGCTTTTGCCACTGCTTCCGCCTGAGGCCATTTATACGATTTCCAGTAGCTTTCAGGCAGAAATTATTCGAAGTCTCGTGCCTTTCCTGCCCGAAGAGAACTGTCTCATTGAACCTGAAGCCCGCAATACAGCTCCTTCCCTGATTCTGGCCACGGCCAGAATTTTTCTTCAGGAGCCCGAGACGGTGGTGGCTGCCCTGCCCTCAGATCATGTCATTCTCCGGCCAGAGATTTTCCGCCGAAAGCTTGAGGCTGCAGCTGAAGCTGCGGCCGATGGCTTTCTCGTCACCTTTGGCATTCCGCCTGCCTATCCTGCCACAGGCTATGGATATATTCATTACGATCCAGAGGCCCATTCTTTCTACCAGGGTGAATCTTTTTATTCTGTCCTGGCTTTTAAAGAGAAGCCAACCCGCAACCAGGCTGAGGAATTTTTAACATCCGGCCATTATTACTGGAACTCAGGCATGTTCTTATGGCGAGCTGACATCCTGCCGGAGAAGCTCCGGATCCATGCGCCTGAATGGTTTCCCTACTGGGAAAAAATTCTCGCTGCCCTGAAAAGCGGGGATAAGGAGCGCCTGACAGAAATTTTCCGGGAGATGCCTGTCCTTTCCATCGACTATGCTCTGATGGAAAGGGCTAAGGGAGTGGTTGTCTGTCCGGGTGATTTTGGCTGGTCCGATGTGGGTGTCTGGTCCTCCCTTTTAGATTTATGGCCAAAGGATGACAGGGATAATGCCTGCCGCGGCGAAGTTATCACCCTTGAAGCCGTGGGTAATTTGATTTATAACCCGGAAAAGCTGACCGCTCTCATTGACGTTAAAGACCTCATCATTGTCAATACGGAGGATGTTCTTCTGGTCTGTCATCGGCAGGCAGATCAGAAAATTAGGCAGCTGATTGAACTTCTTCAGAAAAAAGGCAAAAAAGAATATCTGTAGCTCTAGCTTCTTTAAATTGATTTTAAGACTGAGGTTGACTTTCAGGGGCGATGACCAGTCTATCCCGCCCTGTTCTTTTGGCTTCAAAAAGAGCCATGTCTGCTTGCTGGAGAAGTTGCTCGGCTGTCAGGCCATGAACCGGGTAAAAGGCGAGCCCTATGGAAAGACTTAATTCCTTAAAGATATTTCCTTTATAGTAGATTTCTAGGTGGCGCACTCTATCCAGAATAATTTCAGCTCTTTTTATAGCTATTTCCCTTGAAGTAATGGGCATAATGATGGCAAATTCTTCACCGCCATAACGGCAGACAATATCTTCCCGCCGCACTGATTTCTGAAGGGTCCGGGCTATTTCCTGAAGGACAGCATCTCCTGCCTCATGTCCATAGAGATCATTGAATTGCTTGAAATGGTCAAGGTCGAGCATCATACAGGCAATCATGGAGCCGGAGCGCTGAGCTCGAAAGATTTCCCTGGATAATGATTCTTCGAGGAAGCGGCGATTATAAAGACCGGTCAGAGCATCGCGGATTGATTGTTCTCGAAGTGATTCCCGCAGCCTGATGGTGAAAAGAGCTGTGGCCAGCCGCTGGCTGAAATTTAGGGCTAACCATTGCCTCCGGGACCGATCTTCCTCCAGTAAATCTTCTTCTCCTTCACTCCTGGCGCGACAGCAGGTCATAACCAGGAGGCCAACGGATTCACCGAACGAAGCCAGGGGAATACATAGGGAGGGACCGAGCAATTTTTCTTCCAGGAGAAGGTGGGGGCAGACAATATCCCTCTCTGGATTTTCAATGGAATGAGCCTGACCCTTTCTTAAAGCCCAGCATTCATCCGGGAAGATATACTCAGCCTTTAATTTAAATTCACCCCAGAATTCATCTCTTTCTAAAGGCTGGCTTTCAGGCTTTTTTAAATAAAGGGCTCCGCTCTCCTGGGGGAAAAAAAGGCGGGCATAAGTCATGGCTATCTTTATTATTTCTTTTTCATTCTGAGCTAATTGAAAAGCATCGCTCATCTGAATAAAAAGATTGGCCTGTTTGTTTTGCTCCTCCAGCTTCTTAATGGTTTGCTCGAGCTGATTTTTGATTGACCTCAGGGCCTCTTCATTTCTTTTTATTTCAGTTATATCTCGCAGAACAGCCAGGGTTGAGATGAACTTTTTATTCTCATCAAATTGAGGGGTCGCCGTGACCAGCACGATCTTTTCCTGACCTGAAGAAAATTTTAGTCGCAGCTCGTAGGTACTTCTCTTGCCAATTTTTCTTATTCTGGTCTGCTCCTGAACCAGGAGAAACTGGTCAGGTGTCATAAAATCACTCAGGCAGCGGCCTGCGAGGGAGCTAATCTCGGCTTCAAAAATCCGGTGGGCGGCCTCATTGGCAAAAATAAAAATCTCATTTTCATCTACAATGACGACCCCTTCGCCCAGGCTTTCTACCATGCTCCGAAAAAGGTCTTCCCTTTCCCTTAATTTTTTTTCGACCTGAATTCTTTCAGCTATCTCTTTCTGCAACTCGGCTGTTCTTTCCTCAACTCTTCGCTCCAGGGTTTCCCGTGCTTCCTCCAGCTTTTTCATCGTTTCAGCCAGGTGATCGAGCATATGATTAAAAGAAGCAGCTAAAAGGCCAACTTCATCCGGAGAAGTTATTTCCACCCGGCGAGAATATTGACCAGAGGCAATTTCGCTCGCTGCCTGACTGATGCGACGTAAAGAAAGGGTAACAAAATGGCTGAGATAATAGACGATGAGAACGCTTAGAATGAACAGGGTAAGGGAAGCCAGACCGGTAATTCTCCGCACAGAGGTTGTGCTTCTCATGATCGGTTCGAGGGAAAAGCCGAGAATGAATTTTCCCAGCTTCCTTTCTTGATAAGCGAGAAGATAATTTTCTAACCAGACCTTTTTATCCGGGGAAAGGCCAACTCTATCAGTTAAAAAAGGGGTTAAATCCAGATCAGGAGTTTTCTTGAAGGTGGCTATCGTTTCACCCTTTTCATTCAGGATCAGGGCAAAAAGAAGATTTTCGTCTCTGGACAGGCTGTGAAGAACCTCATTAACTGTCTCCCCGTCTTCAAAGAAGACGGCCGGCCCGACACTATAAGCTCCGATTCTGGCCATGTTGCGAGCATGATCAGCTGTGGCTTTTAAGCCTATCTGACGGTAAAAATAGGGAACCAGAAAAAAAGCGCCCAGACAGAAGAGGGCCAGAAGCGGCACCAGGGCTAAAAAGAACTTTCCAGCCAGGCTGGAGTGAAAGGGTACCTTTTTCCCTTCAGCCAGAGAGGGGGCGCCAGGATTCATTTTATCGAGGACATCCTCAAAAGCTGGGAACTCAATTCCAGCCCCTGTTTGCGGGCAGCCTGAAGATTAATGATTACCTGCGGTTTCTGCTCGGCCACACCAAGGCCAATAGCGACACCGAGATCAACATACTGTGTTTCTCCAGTAAAGGTGGCGACTTTAAACTCATTACATAGAGCGAGGATTTTTTTTAGCTGATTTTTCTGAGAAGCTGGCCTTAAAGGAGCGATATAAAGAAAAAAGATTTTTTCTAGAGAGAGGAGCTGGGTCCAGAGGCTGACCTCCTCAACAGCCATTTCTGTCAGCCGAACAGGTAGACCTTCGATCTGGGCCCTTTCTTTAACGGCCTCCATAAACTCGTCCTTTATCAGGCAAGAAAGCTCATAATCCTTTTCATAGAGGATGGCCAGATTGAGTTCAGCTGGATTTCTTTTCTTCCAGCTCCGGTCAAAGGCCAGAATTTTCTGGAAAAGTTCATATTGCCGGGCGGGCGTAAGAGCATAGTGAGGGGATGATTTTGCCGGCTGAGCTGCTAAGATCGGGCCCGATAGAGGCAGGCATAATAGGAAGGCAAAAAGCCAGAAAAAGGTTTTTGACTTAATTCTTTTCTGGAGAAAACTCACCTTTAACTTACTTCTCCTCGCTTTAACCTTTCTTTTTCGCTTAATTTCTAACCGCTTTAAAATTTAATTTATTTTCGCTCTCTCCTTTTTTAACTTTCCTTCTCTTAATTAAATTTTAATTAGCAGATTAGCTTTTAAATTTTAAGTTTGAACCGACTTTTGACCCCAAGTGACCACAGGAAGATTCTTCTTCCCTAAATCCAATCTTATCCTTTTAAAGCGACCCTCGACTACACCCTTTTCTTGCCAGCTCTTCCTCTCAAAGCTTATCATTTTATCTTTTTAATCGTCAAGGCTGTGGGGCGGGGTCCATAAATCAGGACACTTTTAACCGGGATCTTTTCAGTCCAGATTGTCTTTTTTAGATGTCTGAAGGTCTCTGGACAAGTCATCCTTACGTTTAAAAACTTAGAGTTCTCTTTGGCTAAAAGAGAGGCACTTACGTAAAAAGTGTGGTAATTTATGGAGCCTATAATGGTTGTATTTCTTTTAAAAACAATAGGATATGAAATTTTAAAAGAGCCAAAAATTCCTTTCAAAATTCAAGGATGGTTTATTCTCACGCTAATGTTTAAAAATGGACCAAAGAAGGGATTCATAAAGACCGTCCTCTACCCTGATACAAGGGCTTACCCAGGCAAAAAAATAGTTAGATATTCATGCTAAAAAAGCGCCAAATCCGGCACACTTTTAAGGATGAGCCAAAAAGAGGTTGAAGTTTGGCCCTATGGAAGCATTATCATGTGTCACCAATGTATCTGATCCAGCCCAGGCTGACTAAGCTCCCTGCAGAGAGTTGGAAACTCAAGCTAATTATAGCTTCTTTTGGATGCATTAAAATAAAAGTTCAATAATTTAAACCTTAAATAATTAGAGCCTAAAATTCAGCAGCCATTTTTTCAGCTAAAGGGTAATCCAGAATAAAGCTTCAAAAATAAGTCATATTCTATCTATAAAATTTCTTTGATAGGGGAAAAGGTCAATTCTTAGAAGGTTTTACATATTTTATTTCTATTTTAATTTATAGATCAAAATCACCACAGGCTTTTCCTGAATTTCAACACGAATTTATGGCTAGCCTGAAAGTATTTCTTCTTGTTCTTTAAAGAAATGGAATCGATATAAACCTTATAGCTCACCGTGTTCTCCGGAAAGGAAGTGCGAAGTCTTGAGGAGGCATTGATAAGAGAAATCTTTTTTGCCTATAATTAGGGCGTAATTTTCCGGAGGTAGCTAATTTTTCGTCCAAATCAAAAAAGGAGGTGTTAGCTTGAGGAAACGCACTTTTCTCGCCCTTTTAATTGTCTTTGTGATGGGCTGGCCGCTTCTGGCCAGCGATCTCAAGCTTGAGGTCATCGAGCATCAGCTGGCTAACGAACTGAAAATTTTGATGTTACCCCGTCCTGGTGTTCCCCGCATTGTCTGCCATATTTACTATAAAGTCGGTTCAGTTAATGAGCATCCTGGCATTACTGGCATTGCCCATGTTCATGAGCACATGATGTTCAAGGGGACAAAAATCATGGGTGTTACCGATTTCGAAGCTGACCATGTCCTCAATCAGAAAATCGATGAGCTCATGGAAAAAATTTACCGGGAGAAATACTGGAAGAAAAATGGCGACATGGCCAAAGTGGCTGAATGGGAAAAGGAGGTTGAAAAACTTCTGAAGGAAGAAAAAAAATACATAATCAAAGATCATCTCTGGGAGACCTATATGAAACACGGCGGAACAGGTCTTAATGCTTCGACTTCAGATGAAGTCACAGGTTACTACGTTACTCTGCCTTCAAATAAAATTGAACTCCAGATGTTACTTGAAGCGGATCGCATGGCCAATGCCTATTTTCGGGAGTTCTACTCTGAAAAGGATGTGGTTATGGAGGAGCGTCGCCTTTCCGAGAACAGTCCTGGCTATCTTTTTAATGAGCAGGTTCGGGCTACTTTCTTTGTGGGCTCGCCCTACCACTGGAATGTTATTGGCTGGATGGATGACCTGAAAAAGATGACCAAAGAAGACCTGATTGACTTTCATAATAAATATTATGTGCCAAATAATGCTGTGGCTGTCTATGTGGGCGATTTTGACCCCAGGGTGGTGATTCAGCTGGCGGAGAAATATTTTGGCCCTATTCCCCCGGGAAAAGACATTGAACCAGTTAGAACGCCAGTTCAGGTTCAGAATTGCGAAAAGAGGATTATCGGTGAGGGGGCAGCACCTTCTTCCATAGCCATCTGGTTCCATATTCCGCCTGATGGTGAACCTGATACATATCCTCTTTATGTTCTGGCTAGTATTCTCACGGGCGACACAGGTCGTCTCTATAAATCTTTAATTCAGGAAAAGGATGTGGCCTCCATGGTCAGTGCCTTCTGCCGACCCCAGTGGTATGCCGGAAGCTTTGTGGTTAACGCCAGACCAAAAACCGAGAAGGGAATCAAGCCTGATGATTTAGAAAGCCATCTCTGGGCTGAACTCGAAAAAGTTAAGAAAGAGGGAGTAACGCCTGAGGAGCTCCAGAAGGCCAAGAATCGCTATGAGGCCAGTTTCATTATGAGTTTACAGAGTCCCATGGCTCTGGCCAGCCGTCTTGGTCGGGCTGAGCTCAATCGGGGCTGGCGCTCTCTCCTAACTGATCTTGAGGCCATCAAAAAGGTGACCAGTGATGACATCAAAGCTGTGGCCTCAAAATACTTTGTTCGTTCCAATTCTCTCGTAGCCATTTATCGGCGAAGCTTTGGTCGCTAAAGGAGGGGAAAAATGAGAAAGAGAATAGTATTTTTTATATTAGCCCTTAGTTTTATTCTGATTTCCATGGCGGCGGGCCAGGTAAAAAGGCCAGAGGAACTGATTTTCCCGCCGCTTAAATTTGAGCCTCCTGATCCCCGTCAATTCAGGTTAAGTCTGGCCCAGGGCATGCGAGCTTATCTTCAAGAAGACCATAGTCTGCCTCTGGTCAATCTCCAGGCCATCATCCACTTCGGAGATCTCTATGTGGCTAAGGAAAAAACCGGGCTGGGCAATCTGATGGCCCAGACGCTGATTAAGGGTGGTACAAAAACCAGAGATGGTAGCCAGATCGAGGACCGTCTTGATTTCCTTGGGGCCAGCCTGAATTTCTCTGTGGCTGAAAGAATTTCTACCCTTTCTTTATCCATTCTAAGTAAAGATCTTGAAGAAGGTCTTGACCTTTTCTTTGATGTTCTGATGAATCCTGAATTCCGGGAGGACAGCCTGAAGATAGCCAGGGGGAGGCTGATCGAACAGCTAAAAACGGCTAACGATGCTCCCAGTGCAGTCTTATCCCGAGAATTTGAGCGGCTGCTTTATGGTGACCATCCTCTTACCTATCAACCAACCAGAGCCACGGTTGAAGGCATCAGCCGGGAGGATCTTAAGGCCTATCATCAAAAATATTTCTTTCCCCGCAATATCATTCTGGTGGCGGCAGGCGATTTTAATAAGAGGACTTTTGTAGATAGGGTAAATAAATATATTTCCAGGTGGAAAAACCAGAATCTGGTTTTCCCCACAATTTCCAGGGACTTTCCTGAGGTTGAACCAGGAGTCTATTTCATTCAGAAAAAGATAAATCAGGGCTATGTTTCCCTTGGCCATTTAGAGATAGAGGATACCAACCCCGATTATTTTGCTGTCCAGGTCATGAATTTTATTCTGGGTGGCGGAAGTTTCACTTCCAGAATTACCTCCAAAGTCCGGTCAGATGAAGGGCTAGCTTATAATACTGGTAGCCGCTTTACCTATCGCTGGGGTTTCCCCGGCACCTTCTCCGGCTATGTCCAGACCAAATCTTCGACCGTGGGCTATGCGATTTCCCTGATTTTGAAAGAATTTGAAAAGATAAGGCAGGAACTCGTTTCTGAAGCTGAAATGGAAACAGCCATCAATTATTATCTTGAAAGCTTCAGTGAATTCTTCACGAATCCCATAACCACCATGCGCAACTTTGCTCTGCTCGAACTTCAGGGGAAACCCATGGATTATTATAAGACTTACCGGGATAAAATTCGCAGTGTAACCAGGGAGAAGGTCCTTGAGGTGGCCAGAAAATATATAAAACCCGAAAAAATGGTCATCATGATTGTGGGTGACTGGGAACCCTGTAACCAAGGTGATCCCAAATTCCCCGGGCCACTTTCCAGGCTGGGAAAGGTTCATCAGCTAACCCTGAGGGATCCCTTAACAGGAGAACCAGTTAAATAGTCCGAGCCTTTAATTCCTTCGGAAAAAGAAGAGAGAGGCGCTCTGTTTTTTAAAGAAGCGGGTTTTTCTCCGATTGAGACGAATAGAGTTAAAAAGAGTTACCTTGGTTTTCCTGGCTCAGATAAGAAAATCCCGGCCGAAAATTAAAAAAGAGACAGCAAGATTAGAAGCCAGTCAGGAAGACTAAAAATAAATTAGAAAAAATTTGATTTAAAGTTTAAGGGAATCAAATAAAACAGGGAAGAAAATTTAACTTAAGGATCGCGGGAATCAAATAAAATTAATTTTATAGGCCGGAGGCAGGGATGAGGCCAGAATATCTAAAAATATCCCCTCTTCTTATTTTGAGTTTTTTTCTTGGTTTTCTAATGGCTGGAGGCAAAATTTCATCTCAGGAAAAGATTCAGCCTGTTTTCCTCAATCCGCCTGAGAGAAGCCAGGCTCCCTTTTCCGAGGCAGTTCGATTTGGCCAGTGGCTTATTCTTTCAGGCCAGCTTGGCCGGGATCCAGCTACAGGGAAGCTCGTGGAAGGGGGCATTGAAGCGGAAACAAAGCAAACTCTTGAGAATATCAAGCGAACCCTCGAAAAATATGGCTCCTCTCTGGATAAGGTGGTTAAATGCACGGTGATGCTGGCGGATATGACTGAATGGGAAAAGATGAACAAGGTTTATATAACCTATTTTCCGAAGAACAGACCTGCCAGAAGTACTTTTGGCGTAAGCGGTCTGGTTGGCGGGGCCAGAGTAGAAATAGAATGCTGGGCGATAATTGAATAAGGCTATATTTTTTAATTTTTGGGGAAAATCAGATTTTCAGGCCTCTTCTCTTCTACCTTCCTTTTTGATTTCCAGGCCCAGTTCATCGAGCTGGGCCGGCGAAACGGGCGAAGGTGAGCCGGTGAGAAGGCAGAGAGCACTGGTTGTCTTGGGGAAGGGAATGACCTCTCTGATTGAATTTTCACCGCAAAGAAGCATGACGATGCGGTCGAAACCAAGGGCAATACCGGCATGAGGCGGCGTCCCGTAGGTCAGGGCCTCCAGGAAAAAGCCAAATTTTTCTTCCATTTCTTTTTCCTGGAGATGGAGAATTTTAAAGATGCGGCGCTGAAGGTTCATGTCGTGAATCCGGACAGAGCCTCCTCCAATTTCATATCCATTGAGAACGAGGTCATAGGCCCTGGCCCTTACCCGGAGAGGGTCCTTTTCCAGCCAGTCCAGATCTTCAGGGCGCGGTGAAGTAAAAGGATGATGAACGGAGACAATCTTTTTTTCTTCCTCACTCCATTCAAAAAGGGGAAAATCTTTAATCCAGGCAAAAACAAAACGAGGCGAGTCCATCGAGGCTGGAGCCAGCTCCATTCTGAGTTCGCCCAAAACCTCGAGCCCCACTTCCCGGCGGTCAGCACAGAGGAGAAGCAGATCTTCGGCTGAAGCTCCAGCTCTTTCCCAGAGGGCCAGGAGATCATCACCTTCCAACCGGGCAGATGATTTTATTTCGCCTTCCCCTTTAATCCAGATAAGGCCTCTGGCTCCTCTGGATTTCACCCTTTGCTGGATTTTCTCAAGCCGGGAACGAGAAATACTGGCTCCCCCGGGGATAAGAATTCCTTTGAGTGCATGCCCAGCTTCGCGGGCAGATTTGAGAATTTCCGAGGAGGCCCTTTCCAGAAGACTGCTGAAGTCCATAATGATCAGAGGATTTCTCAAATCAGGTTTATCAGTCCCGTATTTTTCAAGGCATTCCTCGTAATTGAGGCGGATAAAAGGAGTCTGGATTTTTTCACCGATGAGGGCGAAAAGCTCAACCATGAGGCCTTCCACCAGGTGGAAAATATCTTCTTCTTCAGCGAAGCTTATTTCGAGGTCAATCTGGGTAAATTCAGGCTGCCGATCAGCTCTGAGATCTTCATCCCGGAAGCAACGGACAATCTGAAAATAACGATCAAAGCCAGCCATCATCAGAGTTTGTTTGAAGAGCTGGGGCGATTGAGGGAGGGCATAAAATTTTCCTTTATGAACCCGGCTGGGAACAAGATAATCTCTGGCCCCTTCCGGCGTTGATTTGGTGAGAAAGGGAGTTTCAATCTCCAGGAAACCGTGCTGGTGGAAATAAAGGCGGGTGCGCAAGGCGGCTTCATGGCGGAGCCGGAGATTGCGTTGCATTGAGGGGCGCCGCAAATCAAGATAGCGATAGCGGAAACGTAACTCCTCCGAGGCCGAAACAGGGTCGCTCACCTGGAAGGGGGGCACCCGGGCTTCATTGAAGACCATGAGGTCTTCTGCTACCACCTCAATTTCGCCTGTGGGCAGCTGGGGATTGATGGCTTTTTCGCCTCTGGAGCGAATGATGCCCTTGACACCAATCACGAACTCCGGTCGCAATTCCTTGGCCCTATTTAATAGCTCAGGTGATTCCTGGGAAAAGACGATTTGAACGATTCCCTCCCGGTCTCTTAAATCAACAAAGAGAAGCTGACCCAGATCCCGCAGGCGCTGAACCCAGCCGCAGAGCGTAACTTTCTCTCCGATATTGACCGGGCGCAGAGAACCTGCATAATGAGTTCTTTTCCAGGAAGCCAGGTTGATATTTTGAGTCATGCTTTGATCTGGTCTTGAGGGTTTATCTCCGCCAGTTTTTTCTCGCCTGTTTTAAGAATTCTCAGAACGCTGAGAATCTGTTCGATGGGAAAAGTCTTCTGCAGGCCACTGCTCATTTCTTTGAGCTGGCCAGCTCCCTGAGCCAGTTCATCTTCTCCAAGGATTATGGTCCAGGTGACCTGGAGCTTATTGGCCCGGCTCAGCTGGTCTTTGAGGCTTCTTTCTTTATATTCAAGAAAGGTTGAAAAGCCCTGTTGCCGGAGCTGGCGGCAGAGCTGGAGAGCCTTTTCCTTAGCCCTTGCGCCAAGATAGGCCAGATAAATGGATTTTTCCTCATCGGGTGTAATTTTAGCCACGGAGAGTACTCTTTCCAGGCCCATGGCGAAACCAATACCGCAGATATCAGGCCCACCGTAGAGCTTCATTAGATGGTCGTAGCGGCCGCCGCCAAGGAGAGCATTTTGAGCTCCAAGGCCAGAGCTGATAATTTCGAAGGTAGTTCGAGTGTAATAATCAAGGCCACGAACCAGTCTGGGCTCAACCCGGTAGCTCAAGCCATAGAAATTGAGCCAGCGGCGCAGGCCTTCAAAATGGGCCTGACAGTCAAGGCAAAGATGTTCGGTTATTTTCGGCAGAGCCTGCGTGGTTTCCCCGCAGGAAGGTTCTTTGCAATCGAAAAGCCGCAGGGGATTGAGCTCTATCCTTCGCTGGCAATCAGGACAGAGCCTTTCTCTTATTTTTTCAGCTTCCTGGCGAAGGAAATTTAAATAGCCAGGTCGACAGACCGGGCAACCCACAGAGTTGATTAAAATTTCTTTATCTTCGATTCCCAGCCGGCCCAAAAGATAATCGGCCATCTCCAGGATTTCTGCATCCAGGGCCGGATCAGCCTCACCAAAAACTTCAATATCCACCTGATGAAACTGTCTGTAGCGACCCTTCTGGGGTCGGTCATGCCTGAACATGGGGCCAAAATAATAGAAGCGCAGTAATGAAGGCTGAAGGTAGAGACGATGTTCGATAATTGCCCTGACTACAGAGGGTGTATATTCGGGCCTCAGAGTAATGGAGCGACCGCCTTTATCCACAAAAGTGTACATTTCTTTGGTCACAATATCCGTCGTTTCGCCCGTCCCTTTTACAAAAAGCTCGGTGGGTTCGATGATGGGTGTCCTTATTTCCCGGTAGCCGTAAGCTTCAAAAACCTCGCGGCAGAGGGCCTCGGCTTTCTGCCAGAGCCTGGCCTCGGCGGGAAGAATATCTTTTGTGCCTTTGATGGCGGTCAGAGAGGTCTTCATTTTTCTCTGAAAACCCCGATTTTTCTGAATTTTCGATAACGAGCCAGGAGAAGTTCATCCAGGGGCGTTTCTTCAAGCTTTTTTAAAGCCGGAGCCAGGTGACGGTCGACCTGACGAAAGGTTTGTTCAGGATCAATATGAGCCCCTCCTGGAGGCTCAGGAATGATTTTATCAATAATGCCAAGCTGGAGAAGGTCCCGGGCGGTAAGTTTCAGATTTTCTGCCGCCTTATCCACTGCACTCTGATCTTTCCAGAGAATGGCAGCGCAACCTTCAGGAGAAATAACAGAATAAAAAGAATATTCAAGCATAAACATAATATCGCCCACGCCTATGGCCAGGGCTCCGCCGCTGCCGCCCTCGCCGATAACAATGTTGATGACCGGCACCTTAAGTCTGGCAATTTCTCTCAAATTTGTGGCGATGGCTTCAGCCTGACCTCTTTCTTCAGCCCCGATTCCAGGATAGGCGCCCGGGGTATCGATGAAAGTGACCACGGGAAAGTGGAATTTTTCAGCTAACTTCATAATCCTCATGGCCTTACGATAGCCTTCAGGATTGGGCTGGCCAAAATTGCGGGCAATTCTTTCCCTGGTGGTTCTGCCCTTCTGATGGCCAATAAAGGCCACAGTCCGGCCTTTATAAAAACCCAGGCCGGCCACTATGGCTGGATCATCGGCGAAACGGCGATCGCCATGAAGCTCGACAAAATCCTCAACCAGAGCCTGGATATAATCCAGAGTATAAGGGCGCTGGGGATGGCGGGCTATCTGCACAATGTGCCTGGCTGTTAGCTGGGGAGAGATTTCCTCCCAGAGACGGCTTATTTCTTCCCGCAAAGCCTGGATTTTATCTTTTTTGCGGGGATCATCCGAGCCCTCGAGCTTATCAATTCTTTCTTTAAGCTCCAGGATTGGTTTTTCCAGCTGATAAAAATCTAAATCCGTCATGGAATGTCTTTCCCGTCTTTGAATACCCGATTATTCTACAGGCTAAATCAAAATTGTGTCAAGCCAGGCCGGAAAGGACCGGAGCCAGCAGTTTTGAGCACCAGGAAATCAGGCTTTTTTAAGGCGACGTTGACGCAGAACCTCAAAAAAGAAAATTGAAGCTGCTGCGGCTACATTCAGAGAATTGACGTGGCCAGCCAGGGGGATGGAAAGAAGGCGATCGCAGTATTCACGAACCAGGCGCCTCAAGCCCCGGCCTTCAGAGCCAAAGACTAAGGCTACGGGCAGAGTATAATCGAATTCAAACCAGAGTGCCTGGCTTCCAGCTTCAGCCCCGACTACCCAGAGACCACGAGCTTTTACCTCTTCTATAGCCCGGGCTAGATTCTTGACCCGGGCTATGCGGGCATATTCTAAGGCTCCGGCTGAAGCCTGATAAACAGCTGAGGTCAGACCGGCTGAGTGCCTTTCAGGAAGAACAAGACCATCAACGCCAGCGGCTTCAGCTGAACGAATGATGGCCCCCAGGTTTTGCGGATCCTCAATTTCATCAAGGAAGACAATGAAAGGGCAGGAAGAGGCTTCCAGAATTGATTCAAGAGAAACAAATTCTTTGGGAGAGATAAGAGCCACAATACCCTGATGGTGTGGACTCATCTGGTCGAGTCTCTGACGGGGAACGAAAACTACGGGCACATTGGCCTGGCGGCTCTGGGTAATAATTTCTTGGAACCTGGCCCGGGGTAATTCCCTGGCAAGGAAAATTTTATTAATCCGCTGCGGTGTCTGGCGAAGTATTTCCCGGACTGCCTGCAATCTCACGATTTTATCCACTTTTTTGCTGGCTCCATCTATTAGATTTTAAGAGGATCTGGCCATATGTTAAAAAGATAGCCGGTTTAACTAGATTTTTCATCCAGATAGGTCCGCTTTCGGCCGATTTTATCGCTGTTATCAGGGCCTTTTTTTTTATTAACGCTGGGGCTGCCAGGATAAAGAACCATATAAGTCAGGTCCGAGGCATTATCTATTCTGACCATTTTTTTGCTCGAAGCTTTCTTTCAGAAAGGCAAGCATCCTCCGGGCTCGCTCCTGACAGTTGAGAACAGGATGAGGGAAGGTTAATAGAGCGCCCTCTTCGACCAGCGGGATGAGACGATCAAGCTCAAGGCCAGAACCCCGGGCAGTGAGCGCCACTCGGATTGGTTGATAGAGGCTTTTTCCTTTAGCGCCCGTCTCTTTTTTTATTTCGGTGACTATCTGGTTGAACTCTTCCAGGTTGAAATGGTCAAATTCTTGGATTTTCTGGCAGAAAAGCAGGGCGACTTTTAGGGAAAGATCTTCGGCCAGGATCGCCCTGGCTTCTTCATCCATCTGCTCAGGGGAAAAACTGAAAAATAAGGAAAACCTTTCGGGAAGCTGGTCCAGGCGATCAACAGTTTCCAGGAGGGCTGCCACAGCTTTCTTCAGCCAGGTCCAGTGTTCGGCTGACATCCTGTCGGGTAAAAGACCTGCCTCAAGCAGAAAGGGATAGGCTTTGCTGGCTTTTTCCTCCGGTGCGAGACGCTTTAAATGCTGGCGATTTAGCCAGTAGAGTTTTTCATAATCGAAGATGGCGGCCGATCGGCTCACTTTCCTGAGGTCAAAGAGAGAAATGAGTTCTTCCTTTGAAAGAACTTCCTGGCCTTCAGGTGGAGCCCAGCCAAGAAAGGCCAGATAATTAAAGAGAGCCCCGGGAAGAATACCCATCCGGGCAAATTGATCGACAGAGGTTGCCCCATGTCGTTTGCTCAAGCGGGTATTATCCTGGCCCATCACCATGGAGAGATGAGCAAAAAGAGGAGGCTCAAAGCCCAGGGCACGATAGACTAGAAGCTGACGGGGGGTATTGGAAATATGGTCCTCCCCCCTGATAACATGGGTTATATTCATAAGATGATCGTCGATAACCACAGCATAATTATAGGCCGGCAGACCATTCGACCGGAGAAGGATGGGATCGCCGATAAGTTTGAGGTCAAAGGAAAGGTCTCCCCTGATCAGATCATGAAAACCGATTTCACCTGCCGGAGGAACTTTGAGCCGAACTGTTGCCCTTTCGCCGGCTTTGACTCTGGCGGAAGCTTCCTCCGGTGGTATGTGGCGGCAGCGACCGCTATAACGAGGAGAGATTCCCCTGGCCAGAGCTTCATCCCTCTCTCTTTCCAGCTCTTCGGGTGAACAGAAGCAGTAATAGGCCGCGCCTGAATCAATTAATTTCCGCGCATAATGGGCATAAATAGCCAGTCTTTCTGACTGCCGGTAGGGGCCATAGGGACCACCCACGTCCGGGCCTTCATCCCAGTCGAGGCCAAGCCATCTCAGATCTTCTATCAATCGAGCCTCATATTCTTCCCTCGATCTTTCAATATCCGTATCCTCGACCCGGAGGACAAAAATACCTCCTTTCTGGCGGGCAAAAAGCCAGTTAAAAAGGGCAGTGCGAGCATTGCCCACATGGATATAACCGGTTGGACTCGGGGCAAAGCGTACTCTTATCTTCCTCATTGACTTCATGATAAGGGGAGATAACGCCTTAAGTCAAGAAATTGAGGCGAGATAACGACGGAGGTGGTGAACGATACGCTGGCTGGCCCGGCCATCGCCATAGGGATTAGGAGCCAGGGTCATTTTCCTGTAAGAGCGAGGCTGGCTGAGCAATTGCCGGCAGGAAGCCACTATCCTCTGGGTTTGAGTTCCTACAAGGCGAGCTACCCCGGCTTTTATTCCCTCCGGCCTTTCCGTGACCTCTCTCAAGACCAGAACCGGCTTATGAAAGGAAGGTGCTTCTTCCTGCAGGCCGCCAGAATCAGTCAGGATAAAATAGGCCCGGTTGATCAAAGCTAAAAGGTCAAGATAAGAAACTGGCTTGATAAGATGAAGGCGGTGGACTCCGGAAAGAAGGGAATAGACTGTCTGACGCACATGGGGATTGGGATGAACAGGATAAACAATCTCAATATCCGGGAACTCCTGGATCAGGCGAATCAGGGCCTGGCAGATATTTTCAAGGGGCTGGCCAAAATTTTCCCGGCGATGGGCTGTGACCAGAATAAGCCGGCTTTCAGGCGCAATGGCCACAGGTAGGGATTTCTTTTCAATTTCAGATTTCATTTGGAGGAGAGCATCCACCACCGTATTTCCTGTCAGAAAAATTTCTCTGGCTTTAATCCCTTCTTTTTTCAGATTGAGCACTGCCTGTTTCGTAGGGGCAAAGTGGAGCGTGGCCAGGGCAGAGATCAGGCGCCGGTTGATTTCTTCGGGGAAGGGCTGATATCGGTCCCGGGTTCTGAGTCCGGCCTCGACATGGGCTACCGGGATTTGAAGATAAAAGGCAGCCAGGGCGACCACCATGGCCGTAGTGGTATCGCCCTGAACCATCACCAGATCAGGCTTGATGTCTCGAAGAACCTGACTTGTGCGAAGCATTACCCGGCTGGTAAGACGGTCCAGGGTCTGGTTGGGCTCCATGAGATTGAGGTCAAGATCGGGCTTGATCTCAAAGAGGGCCAGCATCTGATCAAGGAGGCCGCGGTGCTGGGCAGTGGCGAGAAGCACAGGCTCCAGGTCACGGGGATATTTTCTAATTTCCTTAATTACAGGCGCGAGCTTAATGATTTCAGGCCTAGTGCCAAAGGCAATTAAAAGGCGAGCTGCCATCGAGGCTCCCTGAAGAAAGGCTTATTTTATTTTTCCTTTAAATGGGAGTCAAATTTTCTTTTAAAAAATCATAGTCATATTTTCCAGCCAGCTTTCTGGATGCCCCATCAGCTCGCTCGAGCCCTGGCCCCGGGTCAGAATAAAGCATGAGACAGAAAAAGAAAATTCAAAAATTATTTCTATCGATAATGAGCTTTAGCTTCTCGATTAATAGGCTTTAACTCTTGCCAGATTATTTCTGACAGAAAATATTGCTGACCAGAAAAACATTTTGGTTGACCAGCTTATAGCTCAATCGGTAAGAAGAAATCAAATGGAAATTAAGGAGGTCAAGATGGAAAACCAGTCTGCTTTTAACTTTAAATCGATCAGGGGTTGCAGCCGGAGGGAATTTCTGACTGGTTGTCTGGTCACCACTACTTCGCTTTTTTTCAGCCTGAAAAGACCATTCGCTCCAGCCTTTGGATCAACGGTTCAGCCTGAAACTGAATTGATCAGGCCAAAAATTCGTCTGATTTTTTCTCATCTCCCGCCCGACCGGCCGACTTGGCCCAATATAGGCTATAATTATGACGCCCGTAAAAAAGAGCTTCTGGAAAAACTTTGCAGGGCACTGCCTGAAATTGATTTTCTGCCCGTGACCGTTCATTCCCAGAAAGGAAGCAGAAAGACTCCTCCAGCAGGATAAAGATGTAGATGGATATGTCATTTATCTTGTGGGCATCTGGACTAGTGCTCCCCGGACGATAATTGCGGCCAAACGACCAACGATTCTGGTTGATGACCTTTTTGCCGGTTCCGGAGAATTTCTGATTGAGTATGCGGCGGCGAGACGAGCTGGCCTCAGGGTTTATGGGGTAGCTTCTTCCAGGTTTGAAGATGCCGTCGAAGCCATCAGCTGTTTTTCGGCTCTCAAGAAAATGAAAGCCACACGTATTCTGGACGTTACCGACAGCCCTGGTTTCTGGGGAAAACCAGAAAAAATAAAGCAGGTTCTGGGTCCTGAAGTCATAAAAATTAGCTCGACAGAAATAAACAAAGCTTACCAGAAAGCTGACCGCAAAATCGCTGATGCCTATGCCCAAAAATGGATAAAAGAGGCAGAAAGAGTCATCGAACCTGATGAAACAGAAATCAGGAAATCAGGTCTAATGTATGCGGCCATGCTTGATCTGCTTCAAAAATACCGGACAAAGGCTATCACCATAGACTGCCTAAGCCTGTTCTATACGGGGAAACTTCCGGCCTACCCCTGTCTGGGTTTCTGCCAGTTGAATAATAATGGGCTGGTTGGCGCTTGTGAAGGGAATCTGCCATCAACCACCATGATGCTTCTGGCCACTTACCTGGTCGGGCGTCCAGGCTTCATCTCAGACCCGGTGATAGACATGGCCAGGAATGAAATTATTTATGCTCACTGCGTGGCTCCAACTAGAGTTTTTGGGCCAGAGGGTCCGGCCAATCCCTACCGCATCAGGAATCATTCTGAAGACAGGAAAGGTGCAGCTGTCCAATCACTGCTACCCGTGGATGAGCTGGTGACCACCTTTGAAATTAATGGTGAAGCCACTGAAATGGTCATCCATCAGGCCCGAACCACCAGAAACGTGGAAGAGGACAAAGCCTGCCGGACTAAGCTGGCCGCCAGACCCGAGGGAGATCTGAAGCGCTTGCTCAACGAATGGGATAGATTCGGGTGGCACCGGGTAACAGTGTTCGCAGATTTGAAGAAAAAGTTAGAAGCGGTTTGCGCGCTCACAGGCATCAAGCTCATCTACGAAGCTTAGCTTGTCGGGGCAGATTCTACCTCTGTTAGAGCTTTTGTCTCCGCAGGTTAACCCTATTCATAAAGATAGAATAGCGTTTTTTTGGTTTTAAACCTCTGTGGAAAATTAATGTTCATCTCCAGCAGCAGCTCATCGATAATACACCAGTCAGCCCGGGTCGGCAAAGGCGGCTGATTTAATCAGGAGGGGTTCCTCTTGCCATAGCTACAATCTTTTCTGAGGTGACGACGCTCAGGTGCCTGGCTGCATAGGCGACCAGTTCTTTATAAGCCCTCTAGATCAGCATATGACTCTTTGATGAGCGTGGCTGGGAAGCATCAGAGGCATTCAGCGAGTTTTTTGCTTTTTCTGCTGAGGTCAGCAATCTTTTTCCGCAAAAAACGCCCCAGCGACATCAAATTTAAATTTCTGAGCAAAATCAGATTGCTCGTTTTAATCTCGATCAGGCTTTTCAGGCCAGCTCTTATTATTTTTTCAAAGAAGGGAGCAAGCACCATGATGATGGCGCTCTTTTTGATTCATGGTTTTCCCTTAACCCGCAATCTATATTACCGTATCAGATTGAGCTAAAGTTCATGAAGGCTTCTTGTGCCTAGCCATAAATATTCCGTCAATTTGGGACATGCTCTAAATTTTATTTGAAGATGCCCAGATCAGTTATACTCCCGCTCTCACCAAAGACCTGCCAGAAAGATGCGCCGGGATAGCTGAATACCTCAAAATATTTTCTCCAATTTTTTCCTTTGAGAGGGGGGGCGGTTCCACAGACGACAATCTTATTCTCAGAGGAAATAATACCTATTTTAATATCATTAATGGCATTCGCCCGGACAAGCTGACATTGTGAAAGATTGGACGTGTAACTGAAAAGATATAACCAATAATCGGATTCCGGCTGCTGATTTACGTATAAGGCAATTTCCTCACCGATTGTAACATCCAATTCTCCAGTATCCAAATCGATTTCTGGATGGACATTTTTTGCTGTTTCATAGCCGGGAATAATAGCATAGGCCCATTGCCAATTTCCTTCTTGATTTTTATCCAGGATAAGTAAATAGGCCTGCCAGGTCGATATATCCCCGACCTTTTTTTCGACCCAACCTGGCAAGCATATTTCTAAATCTACATCACCATCAAGGCCGGCCACACGCAATCTATGGCCTATAAGGATGTTTGTAACAGAACAATCTTTAGTCGAACTTATTAGCATTATCTGATAGCCGGCGTTTTGGTCCATATCGATTTCATAGATATACCCAGTCCCAGAATATGTGTCCTGTCCGGAAACAAAGATTTCTTCTTCGGGGTCAGTATCAATATTTTTAGTTGTCGTTCCATTGTAAGCGACTACCGGCAGATCCTTATATCTCGCCTGGATCCTTTTGACAATCCGGAAGTTTGTTCCGTCCCATTTAAAAATAACAAGATTATACCAATGCTGAAGGACAATTTCATTTATTTGAAAACCACTTTCGGGAATCACGTTAGCCATCATGACATCACAAATGACGGTACTGGGATCAGTAAAATAGCCAGGTGAATAATTTTCTGAGCTGACAGGAGTGGCGAACCCTTCTTTATAGACTTCTATGAAAATCTTAAATTCATCTACTTTTCCTTTGGACACTGCTTTAGCTACAGGGACAGCGATTTCTGACTTACTATCAGAATCCACATCGCCGATAGCTACCTGAGTATAATAATTAGATTCTGTTTTCTTTGTCCACAACGGTTCACTGAATGAATATCTCCATACTTTAAGAGCATCAGATTCTGCGCTTATAATATCACCTATCATGAGAGAGGGCAGAGGCGGTGAGGCCGGGGGAGGTTTGGCCATTGCCCTGGCTTGAGCCTGGGGGTACTCAAAGCCGATAATTATCAGGGCAAGAACCAAAATACAGAATAGACCAAAATACTTTAAGTTACGGTTTTCTTTCATTGAACCCTCCTTTTGACTTCAGCCTATTATATAAAAATGAAAAGATCAACTATTTTAACATAAACATCCCCATTTCCGGTTTCAGCTTTTTCTTCTCAGGCACTTTAAAAAGACGTCCTTAACGATTGTCCTGGGTAAAATTAAGTGTCCCGGGGCTTTCTGCCCATAATAGTAGCCAGAACGATTCAGCCCGTAGTCTAACTCTCTCCTGCTGCTCAACAGAAGCCAGGGATGGACTCTTTGGTCAGACCAGCCAGACTGTTCCTCAGGACCGGGCTCAAACCAACGATCAGGCTTCTTGGAGCCAGAAGTCGGTTTTTCTTCAGAATAGCAATGGCTACCTCCGCCATGGAAGTTTCAATCTCATGAACGTGGAGATGCGGCCCGGTTACGATTTGCCCTGCGAAGGCAGTCTAAACACCCACATTTCTTATGCCCGAGTAAAAAAACTTGATAGTCTTTAACCGGATTAGCCGAGTTCCTGAGTCTCCTGACCATGATGTAGCTCCTGATGATAAATATTGGCTTCGGAGGGCAAAAATATGTACGGTGGAATGGGTTCTTACCCGGAACCAGGCGCCTGGCGGTCTAAGGAGCGGCTTCTGCCGGGATTCAATTACGACCAGCAAATGGGGTCAAAGGGCCCGGTCGGGCTGATGCGGCTCAACTTCTAGAATAACCGCGGCAACTGTGAAACCGACAGCACCCGGACCGCTCTTAACTGAGTCTTACACAAAAAGTTTTATGACGACCGTTCCCGGGCCAGTGGAACTGAATATAGGTTGCCAGTATTCAGGTCAGGAAGTGAAACTGCCGGATCCGATCCAATCCAACCGGTTCTTTTTGGGGCTTGACTGCCTTCGTTTAAAAGGAGACGGCGACACTAACTATCCGGCCGATTTTGGGGCTCCTTTCAGAAACTGTTATTACGAGGCCTCAAAGCTAATTAATGGCTGTGTTCAGATTAAGGTGCTGATTTTTCGACGGAAACTGATTTTGACACTGGGAGTGCATTTTATGAGCTACTGAGGGATTTCTGGTCCATCGGGGATTCTTGAGGGCATGCCGAACATTTCCAGGCAGGAGTTGTCGCCTTCGCTTAAACTTACCTTTCATACTTTTGAAGATAAGGCCAGAGCGAAGACCAGCCTTGTTTATTTGGGTGTTGCCAGGGCCTTTCGTTTCCCGACGCCGTCTGAATTCTAATGGCACTATGGCGCCGATGATGCGGGCGTGGACATCAGTTCTTTGTCCTTTAAGGCCGAAGACGGGCTGATGTTGGAGGCGAACTGGAAATATGAAATTAAAGCCAGCACAAGATTAAAAATTACCGCTTATAGTTACATCATAAATAATTATGTCCAGTTTGATCTGATTGATTATTGATTTCACTTCCTATAACATCGGTTAGACCAGAGTGTCCGGGCCTGAAGTGGAGGTAACCCGTTAACTGAGACGGAGCTAGTCGCTTTTTACCAACCTGAAAGTCATCGACCTCAGGACTGAAGATGATTCTCTGATTGAGCTATTTGTCCGACCAGAAGGCCGGGAGTTTAACTGGATTTTCAAATTGCCAGCGCTTAAAGGAAATTTAGGATGGTGCTGGCGAATGCTCGCAGAATTAAGAATAGGAAACTTTTGCAGGCGGCCGGGCCGCAGAAGGAAATCTATAACCGCAATCTGCTCTGGAATGATCCGCTGGAAGTGGTGGCGCAAAAGGCTGCCTGCGCTTTCATGTCGAAGCAAATTATCCATGGCCGAAGTTAAAAGCAGAAATATCAGGCTTTGTCCATAACCTTTTTAATGACTGGTACCAGGAGCGGTTCGGCTTTCGAGCGGCAGGAAGAAGTTCAGGCCTTCCCCTCCGCTCCAATCTTTAACGTGACATAAATTCCTATTCCTTACCAGAAGCTGATCTGCTCTTTTCATAACATAATTAACATCATGGTTATCAATCACTGGAAATGGGAGAAAGATAAACCTCATCCAGGAGCGTCAGCAGTAGAAGGCCCCAAACATCAGCTCCGGGGCGAGAAGATGCAGGCCTGGAAAGAGTGTCAGGCTCGGGTGCGGCAGAAGGTAATAATTCCATGGGAGTCAGAAGAGGCTGCCTGGCGCTATTGCGAAGATGTGAGGCGTTTTCAAAAGGAAAGGCTCGAATTGCTCTTGGCAAGAATCAATCCCACAACCAGGAAAAAATACTGGACATAGACTTTTATCCTGGGGTTTTGGCCATTTCTCTAGTTGAAGCCGGCCGCGAAGTCGCAGCTGCGGTCGTATCAGACACGATAGTCAAAGTGTTTAGAAGAAGGGCTGAAGACAGAGCCTACCTATCCGTTCCCTATGTGACTAAATTCCGGGAAGATGAAGTCCCGTCTTCCGCGACCTATAAAAAATTTCGCTTAACTCAATCGATCCGTCCGCGGGTGTATTCTTCATAATCAGGGACGAGGCGTTCATATTCTCCGGACATGAGCGGCGATGATATTATAAAATCAGCCGAGGCGCGATTACAGGCCACCGGGATGTTCCAGACAACAGCTATTCTTAGCAAGGCTTTAACGTCGGTATCATGAGGCAAAGGCTCGAGAGGGTCCCAGAAAAAAATCAGAAGGTCAATCTCTCCCTCAGTTATTTTCGCCCCGATTTGCTGATCGCCTCCCAGAGGCCCACTCTGAAATCGTTTGACCTCCAGGCCGAGCTCTTTTTGAAGAAGCGCGCCCGTTGTTCCCGTCGCAAATAGCGTGTGCCTGGCCAGGAGTTCTTTGTTAAAGCGAGCCCATTCCAGCAAATCCGGTTTTTTGTTGTCATGGGCCACGAGAGCGATTTTTTTCTTTTTGTCCAGCCGAATCTTTCGCGTACCTTTGATCATAGCTCATTCCTCCCTTCCCCAAATCAGAAATCTTCGGGGGAAGCAATAATTATAGAGGATTCAACGCCATGAAGAATCAAACCCGAAGCTTTTTTACATAATTTTAATTATTTCTTAAGCTCGAATTAATAGTTGTCCAGCAAAATAATACCGCCTTGAGCTTATATGATGACTAAAGCTGACTTGCATGTTCATTCGAAATATTCGAATCATCCTTCGGAGTGGTTTCTTCAGCGGCTCGGCGCCAGCGAGTCCTACACCGAGCCGGAACTCATCTACCAGTTAGCCAAAGAAAGGGGGATGGATTTCGTTACAGTAACCGACCATAACAGGATCGAAGGCTCTCTTATTCTCAAGCAAAGATATCCTGCGGAGTGTTTTACGGGCGTTGAATCCACGGCTTATTTTCCTGAAGATGGATGCAAGGTTCATCTCCTGATTTATGGTTTTGATGAGCGTCAGTTCGAGGAAATCCAGTATTTACGCAAGAATATTTACGACCTGCGGGATTATCTTCTAAAAAACCAGTTGCCGCATTCTGTGGCCCACCCTACTTTTTCTGTCAATGGCAAGCTCTCTCTTGTTCATCTGGAAAAGCTCCTTCTACTTTTCGATGTCTTCGAGAGCATGAACGGGGGAAGAGATAGCAGCCATAACAATACCTGGATGGCGGTCCTGTCTTCCCTGAATCCAGATAAGATGGACGAACTCTGGAATAAATACCGGATTGAACCCAGTAGCGACAAGCCGTGGATTAAAGGAATCACCAGAGGCTCCGACGATCATGCCGGCCTCTTTATCGGGCGGACGTTCACAACTTCCACGGCAAAGAGCCTCTCGGAATTTCTGGAGAGTATTCTAAACAGGCAGACCCGGGGGCTTGGTCGGCACAACGACTACAAATCTCTGGCTTTCATGTTTTATAAAATCGCTTTTGATTTTTACCGGCATAAGAGTACTGACACTTCCTCTACGCTTTTGGGTAAACTCGTAGAGTATGTTTTTGAGAATAAAGGGGCCAGGCTTAAAGATCGATTTTTCTTCCACCGTCTGAAATCGTCATTAAAAAAAGACAGCCATCGTCTCCATCAACTGCTCTCCGAACTCATCGAACAGATTGAAAACCATCAGACCTCTCCCCTAGATGACCGACTTGACATGGTCTATGATAAGATTTCTGAGATCGCTGACGAATTATTCAAAATACTCCTGCAATCCCTGGAAAAAGATCTTCGTAAAGGGGATCTCGTCAGTGTTATCAGAAATATCTCGGCCTCTATCCCCGGCTTTTTTCTTTCGGTTCCTTTTTTCTCCACGATAAGGATGATGACCGAAAATCGCACTCTCCTCTCTGGCCTGCGAGCGCAGTTTGGACTTGAGACGGCAAAAAAAGGCAAAACGATCCTCTGGTTTACGGACACGATTGACGACTTGAACGGTGTTTCGACGACTCTCCAGAAGCTTGGTAACTTAGCGCTGGAAAAGGATCTTCCTCTTTACATCGTCAGTTGTTCTGAAAATAATGAGCCGAAGCAGAGTCATTTACCAATCAAGGCAATTAACCTCCCTGCGATTCATTCATTCCCTCTCCCCGGATATGAGACCTATATCTTGAAAGTACCTTCCATCCTCCACTCTTTGGAACAAATCTATAACGCTAAACCCGATGAAATTATCATTTCGACTCCCGGGCCAGTAGGAATGCTCGGCCTGATAGCGGCCAAGCTCCTTCATGTCAGGAGTGTCGGGATTTATCATACCGACTTTACACTTCAGGCTGAGAAGATCATCCAAGACGAGTCTGTCGTCAAGCTTTTAGAGAACGTGATCCGCTTCTTTTATTCCAGCATGGATGAGATCCGGGTCCCCACGCATGAGTATATGCAAATTCTTGAATCTCGAGGTTTCGAACTTTCCAAGATGAAAATCTTCAGGCGAGGCATTGACATCGACCTCTTCGCTCCCCAGCCGATGGCCAGAGAGCTTTTCATGAAAAGATACGGTCTTGATGATGGTTTTAATCTCCTTTATGTAGGAAGGATCTCCAGAGATAAGGATCTGCCTTTTCTAATAAAAATCTATGAGCGCCTTTTAGAAATAGACGAAAATTGGAATCTTATTTTCGTTGGCGACGGTCCCTATCTCAAGGAGCTAAAGACAGAAACCCGGCAGTATAAGAGAGTCATATTTTGCGGACGTGTTGATCACGATTCGCTTCCACAGATTTACTCATCTGCTGACCTGTTCATCTTTCCCAGCACGACGGACACCTTCGGCATGGTCGTCCTCGAGGCGCAAGCTTGCGGCTTACCCGCCGTGGTCTGCGATCGGGGTGGACCAAAAGAAATAATTGAGGATCACAGGACGGGCCTTATCGCCCGAGCGGAATCAATAGATGATTGGGTAGAAAAAATAGTTTTCCTGAGAAATATGTTAAAGAATTATCCTCAGCGCTTTGAGCAAATGAAAAAAAGGGCCAAACAGAAGACTCTCCATTTATATTCCTGGGAAAGCGTTATTAAGGAGATATTTGATGAGAAAAATCCGGGTTCTTTTCGTTTGCATCCACAACAGCGCCCGGAGCCAGATGGCCGAAGCCTTCCTCAACCACCTGGCCGGGCATAAGTTTGAAGCCCTCAGCGCCGGCCTGGAGCCGGGAGAGCTCAACCCGCTGGCCGTTGAAGTCATGAGGGAAGTGGGGATAGACATTTCCCAGAACAAGACTAAGAGCGTTTTTGAACTTTACCGGCGAGGCTAGCTTTTTTCTTATGTGATCGCCGTCTGTGACTCTAAAGCTGCGGAGAGCTGCCCCCATTTTCCCGGGCTTCTTACGGAGACAATCGACTGGAACGTTGAAGATCCCGAATCATTTTCTGGAACACAGGAAGAGAGGCTCGCCAGGATGCGCCAGGTCCGGGAGATAATCAAAGAGAAGGTCTTATTCTGATTATTCTGTTCCTGGTTCCAGCGCCTTATCTTTCTTTTTTCAGGACAGTAGTTGACTTCTACGGTCCTTCATCTATTTCAGCCCACCAGAAGAAGCTTCTGTTCGAGCAATATATTTTTTTCATAATTTCTATTTCCTGCAAATAATTTAAAGAGAAAATAAAGAAAAAGAGCTTAGCTTTGCACCAAATCTGAAAAGGCAACTAAAAGAGGACGAAGACACTCAAAAGGAACTTCCGGCACTTATTTCGGTCATTCAAATGCCCCTGATCAGACTTTATAAAAACTTTCATTTGTTGTTAAATAAAGACACGCCAGTGGGAAAATGAGGCAGGAGGCTTCGATGAAAAAGAAATATTTATGGCCACTTTTAATTTTACTCTTATCATTCTTTATTATTACCCCGCTTTTATACGCCCAAGAGAAAGCGCAGGCCCGAGCTGATTATTCTGAAGCTCTGAGGTTGATAGACATCTGGCTTGAGGCCCAGCGCGATTACGAGCAGCTTCCTGGAATGTCTGTGGCCGTGGTTGAAAATCAGGAGGCAATTTTTGCCCGGGGGTACGGCCTGGCCGACTTGGAGAAAAAAATTAAAGCGACGCCCAGCACGATTTACAGTATCTGCTCCATCTCCAAGCTTTTCACTTCCATCGCCATCATGCAGCTCCGCGACGCCGGGAAACTGAGGCTTGATGATGAAGTAAGCGAGCACCTTCCCTGGTTCAATATTAAGCAGCAGTATCCGGATAGCGGACCAATTACCATCCGCTCTCTCCTGACCCATTCTTCCGGTCTGCCCCGCGAATCCGATTATCCTTACTGGAGCAAGCCTGATTTTCACTTCCCTACCCGGGAACAGCTCAAGGAAAAGCTTGGCCAGCAAAAAACCCTTTATCCGCCTTCAACCTATTTTCAGTACAGCAACCTGGGGATATCACTTCTGGGAGAAATTGTGGCTGAAATTTCAGGTATGTCCTATGACGATTATATAAATGAAAAAATCCTGAAACCGCTGGGCATGACTGACACCCGCCCCTATCTTCCTAAAGAACTATGGCGAGGACAACTGGCCACTGGCTATAGCTCCTTAACTCGCAATGGGACCAGGGAGATGCTGCCCTTTTTTCAGACTGAAGGCATCAAGCCAGCAGCTGGCTTTTCCTCAACGGTTCTGGATCTGGCCAGATTCGCCTCCTGGCAGTTCAGGCTCCTGGAAAAAGGCAGGGAAGAAGTTCTTAAAGCCCCGACCCTCCGGGAGATGCACCGGGTGCACTGGATGGACCCTGACTGGAAAACCTCATGGGGACTTGGATTTGAAGTGTATCAAATGGATGGCAAGACATTGGTGGGACATGGTGGCTCCTGTCCGGGCTATAGAAGTATCCTGATGATGGAACCAGGGAAAAAGCAGGCCTTTGTGGTCATGATAAATGCTTCGGGAACCCAGCCAGAAAAATATGCTCGGGGAATGAGAGAAATACTGAAAAAGGCGGCCTCGAAAAAAGAAGAAACGCCTAAAAAAAGCGTAAATCTCGAGGATTATGCTGGCTACTACGATGCTCAACCCTGGTGGGGAGAAACAGTCGTTCTCCCCTGGCAGGGGAATCTAGCCATGGTCAGCCTGCCGTCTGACAATCCTGCCCAGGGACTTACTCTTTTCAAACACATAGAGGGAGACACTTTCCGGCGGATACGGGAGGATGAATCGCTCGGAGAAGAGGTCATTTTTGAAAGGGACAGGTCAGGTAAAGTGATTCGCTTTGTCCGGCACAGCAATTATTATCCGAAGATTAGAGATCTGAACTGACCGCGGTTCTGGCGCGGCTTTTTCCTACCAGAAGAGAGTTTGGAGGAGAATTGATTTCTTAATTTGTCATAACATTAATTTCTGAAAACGGTAGAAGGAGAAAATAAGGGTAAGAAGGCCGACCCAGCCCGCGAATTTGACCGCTAACTAAGTAAGCTGGACATCCCAAGGCAAATTCCTAGACTTGAACCTTGCCTGATAAGCAGCTTTGACCAAGGCATTTAACGGCAGCTTCCAGCGAAAGTAAAAGAGGGCAATGATTAGCTTCTAAAGCATGGCAAAGATAATCTATATTGTTATTTAGAAAACAGACATAATTCGCACATGCGTTTTTCACACATATTGGGAACAAATAGCAATGTCACATCAAACCTTACGGGATAAAATCCAAGGCTGAAAGCTTCAGCCTTTAAATTTTCGAATAGATATCTAATAATTTTAGATTTATTCCACCTTTTCGTCTTATCATTGATAGATAAGGCTCTGGCCAGCAAGTAATTTTTAATTTTTAAGTTATGATTCCAAACATCTCCCGGAAGTTCGATCTGCTCAACCTGAAGATTTCGCCACAAACTGGTCATTTTATTTGAATCAAATTTATTTCTGGAATTCTCTTCAATTGCTTTAATGAATACATCTGAAAATGATCCCAGGGTGTAATCTCTGAGACAGCAACAGAGACGCTCTTTTCCTTAAGTCGTTGTCTTTTCAAATCTGATTAATTCCTTTTCAAAAAAGGAAATAATTGTTTATTATGGCTAATATATCTTTTTCCGTTTTTGTAAGATCATAAGTCAGCTTCCAGAGAGCGCTGGCAAACCTTAAAAGAAAATCTTCTCTATTTTCATATCTTTCCATTATTTTAAGAATAAAGAGAACCAGATCCTTCTCGTAACTTTCCAGGAACTTTACGGTTTTTATAAGGCAGGCATAATAATTGTTATAATAGGGGGGAATTTTGCTTGACTTTTCTTAGAGATTAGATATTCCCCATCTTTATATTCAGTCAGAATTTCCTCGGCATCCTTTATATTTTCTTTAAAATAGGCTTCAACCATTTCAGAAATGATTAAAGCGCCATCCTGCCAGACTTTAAAGGCAGGCATCTGCCTGTCCATAATATATGTAAGCCAGTGGGAAAGAATCGTTTGTGAGGGCGGAGAATAGCTATCTCTTAAAGCGAAAAAAGGTGTCCAATTGTCCTGCTTCTTAAGCATCTCATCGAGCCAACAGATACTTTGAAACAAATTTAAAAGTATTTGCTTATCTTTTATTTCCATTCCACCCTCCTTTTTTTCTTGCCTATTGGATATCAAATAAGGCCGGAAAAAAATCAATTTTCAATCAAATCTTCTCTATTTAGAACCTTCAGCTGCTACCGCGTTAATAAAATGATTTGACTCATTTTCTGGATGAAAAGAGAGGCTCTTATGGCCTTTTATTCTCCGTCCTTTCCGGTTTTCAGCCAGGTGAAGATTGATCCGGTTAAAGCCTTATCAATTGAGCTTCCTTTAAGTTCTACCTGGATCAAACTGGTGAATTATGAAGGTGTCAATGGCCTCGAAACGATCCTTTTAGTCTGGAGTTTGGAAAGAAATTTAATTCTGTCTCTGGCATAGCTTTTTACATTTAATTGGCTGCGCAGGCAATAAACTCTAAGAGGCTAAATTCTTCATTTGATTCTTCATTTGGGGCCTGGCCATCTCTTTTTATCCGAGAAAAATCGGCTATGCCTTAATTTTCACCTGGACAATACTTGCCGGTTTTCATCCTGGATTGGAAAATTAACGAAAACACCCCATTTTTCGGAAAAATATCGCTTTTCTGTTCAGAAAATCAAATCTTGTTTAGTTTAAAAGAGCTTATAATGAGAATCTGAACACAAAGTTTTTCGAAATATTGCCAGATAAAAACAAATTGTTAACAAAACGTCGAGAGGTGAAAAGAATTCCCGGAATTTTTTTAAACTCAGAGTAGATCGAGCGAATATTCACAATGGCTTCATTATGGGCGCTTTTTTCTGATAAGATGTAGTCTTACCATGGACAGCTATGAAGGCTGAAGTTAAATTAAAGGCGGGCTTTTTTATTTTAATTTTCTTGTTTCTTTTTAGGTTTCCAGTTTTTGGTGAAAAGGTATTAATTCTTTATGATGGGCCTGAAGAAAAATCTGAGGCCTTTAAATCAGCTGCCTTTATCAGAAGGCTTCTGGGCCATTTTCAGATAGATTCGAGTTCAGTAGCTTCCATTCGTCATTATCAATCCTCTTTCGTTTATGAGCCTGATTTCCTGTTTCTGGTTTTTGAGGAAGGGCACCATGAATTTCCACCCCGGATGCTGAATGATCTGGCTGAAAGGTCCAAACCGACCATCTGGATTCATATGCATATTGACCATTTTCTGGAATCAGCGGGAGAAAAACTCGGGCTGGCCTATGATGATTGGGAAGAAAGAACTGACTGGAAAATTTTTTATCAAGGTGAGGAATTCCCCAAGGAAGATCCCGGCCTGAATCGGCTGAAAATTCTGGATCCAGACAAAGTCGAGGTCCTGGCCAGAATCGTTTCAGGTGATGGTCGCTCTTTCCCTTATGTTTTAAGAAGCGGCCATTTCTGGTACTGGGCTGACTCACCCTTTTCCTACGCCAGTGAGGGTGGTCGCTTCCTTATTCTGGCCGATCTGCTCCATGACATTCTGGGACAGGACCATGCCCGTTCCCGTCAGGCCATGATAAGACTTGAGGATGTTAATCCAGAAGATAATCCGGAGGACCTTCTTCGCCTCGGCCACTGGTTAAAAAAGGAGGGAATTCCCTTTGCTATCTCTTTAATTCCGATCTTTCGTGATCCTTCAACCCAGCAGGAAATAAGGCTTTCTCAAAGACCGAAGCTCGTGGCAGCTTTGAGGAAACTTGTTTCCCTGGGCGGAACCATTGTTCTGCATGGAGCGACTCATCAGCATCAGGGGAAAACAGCTGAAGATTATGAATTCTGGGATGACATCGTTGGTCAGCCTGTGCCTCATGAAAGTCCAGACTGGGTGGAAGAAAGGATAAAACTAGGGCTGGAAGAATGCCTGCGCTGTGGCCTTTATCCTCTGGCCTGGGAAACACCCCATTATTCAGCTTCGCAGAGCGATTATCGAATCATAGCCCGGTTTTTTGATACCTTCTATGATCGGGTGATGGCCGCCGAGATTGTAGGTACGCAGCAGATTTTCCCCTATCCCTGTTATGTAAAAGAATTTAAGATCAGGATTATCCCGGAGAATCTGGGTTATGTTGATTTCGAAAAACCTGATCCTGAAGACCTGATAGCAAGAGCCAGGCGCATGCTGGTTGTGCGGGATGGTCTGGCTTCTTTCTTTTTCCATCCTTTTGTGCCGATTAAACATTTACAGCGGATCTGTTTAAGTCTGAAAGCCATGGGCTGGAAATTTATTTCTTTGCGCGACTTTCCCTGTAATCTTCGGACAGATTCCCTCTGGGTGACCTCAGAAGGGGGTGAGGCCACAATTGTTTTAAGAGGAGAGTATCTCCATGAACTCTTTATAGATCGAGAAGGCCGCCTTATAAGGGAAAAATATTCGGCCGAACCCATTGACGGCCTCTGGCCGCAGAAAATTGACCTGCCCCCTGGCTCCCTCTACGTTCTGGAAGCAGTCACCTCTCTTCCGGTTAAAGCCAGGACCTTTCCCTTTAAGTTGATTAATTCAGTTAAAAATAATTTCCTGAAAAAGGAGGCTCCGCCGTTCCGTCTGACTGAAACAGCAATTTTAACCATCGAGGACCTTAAAAATGAAGAAGAAAAGAATGACCTTAAAAGCTTCCTAAATTTCTTCCGGGTTTATGGCCTGAATCCGCAGGAAGTTTCGTTAAGAAGGGTGGGCTCGCTGAGACCTGGGAAACCAGACCTCCTGGTCGTTGCCAATCCGGTGGCCCGGCGTCTCAGGGAAGCTCAAATTAATCGCCTCCTTGATTTTGTGGAGAGAGGGGGGCTGCTGATTACTGACGGGCAATCTCTGCTGGCTGAAAAGCTGGGTTTTAAATTCAGCCAGGAAAAAGTAAAAATAAGAGGGCTCAGGGAGACTACCCTCCCTGCTCCTGTTTTTGAATGGTCAGAGTCAGCCCTGGAACCTTCCTTTACCTTTGAATCAGGCCTGGTTCTGGCTCGCGATTTAGACCAGAATCTGCCTCTGGCCGTAATGCGGTTATACGGAGAGGGCAAAGTTCTTTATCTCGCCACCCTCTTTGACCCTAAGACGACCTTTGGCCTGAGCCGGTATCCCTATCTCATTTATTATCTTAAAAACAATCTTGGGATTCCCCTGAATATCAGAAGGAATAGCATTGAGCTTTATTTTGATCCTGGCCTGAGACAGCAGGTAAGCCTGGAAAAACTCGTCCGGCACTGGCGGTCCTGCGGAGTCAAAATCATTTATTTAGCTTCGTGGCATTTCTATGAAAAATATCAATTTCCTTATGGCTATTTCCTTGATCTCTGCCATCGCTTTGGCCTGGCTGTTTATGCCTGGTTTGAATTTCCTCAGGTTACCCCCTTTCTTTGGGAAAAAAATCCTGAGTGGCGCGAAAAACAGGTTAATGGCCAGGATGCCCGCAATGGCTGGCGTTTACCCTTAAATCTTTTTCATCCTGAGGCTCGTCTGGCAGCGATTAATTTCCTGAGAGAAATGCTGCTTCGTTATGACTGGGATGGCGTTAATCTGGCCGAAATAAGCTTTGATACGGCTGGCGGGCTCCGGTATCCTGAAAAATTTACACCCTTCAATGATGAAGTCAAGAAACTTTTTAAGGAAAAGGAGGGCTTTGATCTGGCCGAAATTTTTAAGCCTGATTCTCCCTATTACTGGCAAATAAATCCTGAGGCCAGATCAAAATTAATAGCTTTTCGCTGCAGCCTCATCAGGGATTTACATCTTCTTTTCCTGGAAGAAATAGAAAAAATCAGAAGGATGAAGAAAGTCGAATGGGAGATTATTGTTACCAATTACGATTCAATTCTTCATCCAGAAATCAGGGAAGAGTGCGGTGTGGAGACAGAGCTTATTCTGGATTTAATGAAAACCTTTCCTTTTGTCCTCCAGATTGAGGATCCAGCCCGCTCCTGGGTGGAATTGCCCTCTCGTTATGAAAAATATTTTGAAACCTATAAAAATTTAGTACCTGATTTAAGCCGGCTGATGTTTGACCTAAATGTTGTCCCCTGGCGGGATATCCGGGGAACGCCCTTCCCTCTTGCTCAGGCCTGTGGCACCGAACTGGCCAGCCTGGTTTATTTCGCGGCGCGGCCTTCTGGCCGGGTCGGAATTTATTCAGAAGCTACCCTTAATCCCCTTGATTTGCCTCTGCTGTCCTTTGTTCTTGGGGCTGAGGTAGAGGTAGTGGAGAAAGATGGGAAATACATCAGCCGGAGTCGTCGTCCCTTCAATCTCGGGATTAATGGAAGCGACTGGGAGGTCTGGCTTAATGGCCAAGCCTGGCCATTAATTTATCAGAATATGGTTGCTCTTCCGGCCGGCGCAAATACGATTGTCTTTAAAAGGTCAGCCTGGTTTAATTTTTCATGGCCCGGTTTTCGCTTTTTTCTGGATGGTGAGCTCATGGAGATAGAAATTGATGAGCCCTGGTATCGCCTTACCTATTCTTCCTCCCTCCCGGTTTCTTTTTTCTTTAATTCCCTCCCAGGCCGGCTTCTGCTTGATGGCGAGGCCCGATCGCTCCGGCTCGATCAGTCCAGTCTGATTCTCCCTCGCGGCCGGCATCGTCTCGAAATCTTTACTGAGAGTCTGAGCTTTCATCGGCTTAAATCTTTCGGTTATTTCTCCTCTCTCCTTTTTTTCCTTCTTGGCTCTCTTTCCGTGGGTTCTCTGGCCTTAATTTACTTTTACGTCAGAATAAGGCGATGAGCTTTTTTTCCTTTTTGCGGGATGCCCTTTTTATTTTTGCCGTTATTTTTATCTGGCTGATGTTGCTTTATCAATTCCTTTTAACTATAGGCGGTCTTTTATTCTGGAGGAGGGAAAGAGTTCATCCAAAGAAAAATGTTTTCTGGGAAGAGGCGAAACTGCCTCTGGTTTCAATTTTGATTCCAGCGCGAAATGAGGCTTTAGTAATTGAAGGGCTCCTGGAGCGGCTGGCCCGGCAGGATTATCCACACGAGAAAATGGAAATAATTGTGGTTAATGATGGCAGCACCGATGCTACAGGTGAAATAGTTACAAACTGGAAACATAAAAATAAAGTAAATCTCAGGCTGGTTAATATTCCGCTGGAAGAAAGCGGGCGGGGCAAAGGGGCCGCCCTGAACTGGGGCCTAAAATTTTCGCAGGGTGAGGTTGTGGCCGTCTATGATGCCGATAATCTTCCAGAAAAGGATTCGTTGAGGCAGCTTGTCCTTGAGCTTATCAGTCAGCCCTCGCTCGCAGCGGTCACTGGTCTTTTCCGGGCCTATAACCGGCACCGCAATCTGCTCACCCGTCTGATCAATCTTGAATCCATTGCTTTTCAGTGGATAATTCAGGCTGGCCGCAACTTTTTCCTCCATATTGCCTTTCTGGCCGGAACTAACTACGTTATTCGCCGGAAGGTCCTTGAGACTCTTCAGGGCTGGGACGAGAAGGCCCTGACTGAAGATACAGAACTTACCTTGAGAATTTATGAGCGGGGCTGGCGGGTAAAATTTTTACCTTCAGCTGTTAGCTGGGAGCAGGAGCCAGAAAAATTGACCACCTGGATCAGACAGAGAACGCGCTGGGCCAGAGGGAATAATGAACTTATTCTTCGCCAGATGAAAAATATCTTTCGGCGGCGAATATCTTCAACCACGCTCGAGATGGCCAACCTTTTCTATCTTTATTATTTCTTCGTCCTGGCGATTATTATTTCTGATGTCTTTTTTATTCTGTCAGTAGCGGGACTGGTTAATCTGCGGCTCCCGGGTCCTTATTTTGAGCTCTGGATTCTGGCTTTCTCGCTCTTTGTTCTGGAGATTCTTGTGGCCTTAGCTATGGAAAAGGAAGATTCCTGGCTCAATTTTTTCCTGGCTCTTCTGGCTTACTTTACCTACACCAAGCTCTGGGCCCTGGTGGTGCTGCGGAGTTTTTTTGAGGATTTTATCCGGCGGAAAGAAAAAATCTGGATAAAGACAGATCGTTTTCCGGAATCTGCCTATCAGCAACGACTTTCTTCTTCAGGGAGGCAAAATGAAAGGAGCCATCAGGACTAAATTTCTTCTTGGCTTTTTTTTCCTTCTGGTGATAAAAGGATCGGCCACCATCCTTTATCCTCAGGCCGGGGTTGAATATTATTCTGGCGCCAATAAATTTCGCAGCCTTAAGCCCTGACTGGGAGTGAGAATAAGCCTCTCAGCCCGTTCCTCCATCCTGTGGAAATATATTTTCCATGATTTGAGTTTTGATTATCTGTCTGAGGAGGGTATTACAACTGAACGCGAATCCTCCCTGTCTCAATTCACTGGCGCCTTTTATCATGCCCGTAATAGGATGGAGGGCTATTTAGCCCTGAGCTATTTCCGGGGAACTGATAATTATAGTGCCTACAATTTCGATGCCGGAGCTATCTGGAAGCTAAATTCCAGACTATCTCTGGAAAGCGGACTTTACCTGGTGGATGAAAGTTCAATTCTCTGGTATCCTGGAGAGCCTGCCCGGAGAATCCAGCTGGGAGCCATAAAAGGAGGCCTAAAAATAAATTTAGGCCGCTTTCTCGTGATCAATCCCCTTATTTATTTCTATCAAAATTCGGAGCAGGTCCGGGCCAGAACCGTGGCCCTTAATTTGGTCTTTGTTCCCCGGGACCCCTTTTATTTTGTTATTACTTTCTGGGATTATCGCGAATCGGCTGAATATCGATTTTCCGGTCAGTACCTATCCCTTGGTTTGCATATATATTATTGAGGCAGAAGCGATTTTTATTAAAAAATTTTGCGCTTCTTGACTTTTTTCTGGGGGTCAAACCTTAGAATCGAAGAAACTGAAAGTCTCTAAAAAAATTTTATTCTATCTTTCCCGTATCTGCTTTAAATTCTTCTGATTAGCTGCACAGGCAATAGATTCTCAGGGGGCAAATTTGCTCTTGTGTCTTCGCCGATATTTGTTTCTGACCATGATTTTACAGGATAACCGTTTTTTACGATTTATGATAAAAATTAAATTGATTTGAGCTCAAATAAAAGCACCTGAGGATTTTTCTGATTTTTTATCTGAGGCGCAATCTTTCCGTTTTTTTATAATTGGCTGGAATCGAGTAGGCTGTCGGGGGTGGTGTGGCTTTACTGATTTCTATAACTTCAGAGGTACTGTGGATTTTGGCCCCCATAACCACGCCTGTCACTTCCGAAGAAATCCAGTAGCCCTTAATTTTAAAAAACTCGGCCAGACTATTACCGTCGAGCCTCATTTGAAGTTTGAGCAAAGGCGCCTGGAATTTTTCCATAAACTGATTGGTGTCAAAGGGAACATCGGTGGTGGCCCAGACCATCATCTTCATCGGCATCATCATCATGGAAATACTGACTTCATAACCCTGACATTTCCAAGAACCAATGGTTTTTGTCTGATTGGTGGGATTGACACTCACGCTCATTTGCATCATGGACATCATCTGGGACATTTCCGGGGGCAAAAGTTTGCTGATATCAAGGGGCAGGCTGGCCTCAACATAGGTTTTTTCCTTATGGTCAAGGAGATAAAGCAGATTTTTCTTAAGATCGACAATCATGGACATGTCAGAACTATGATTCGCGTAGCGATCCTGTCCAATCCAGGTCTCAATAACTTCATTTCTTTCAGGCTGGCTCTGGCCCATAACAGTAACTGCATCTGTATGGGTTTTGGTTTTGATGTGAATGTCAGCTAAAGCAAAGGAACAGAGAAAAATAAAAGCAGCCATAAAAAAAAGGAACTTTTTCATTGAACCTCCTTTTCATTTCCAGACAATTATATCTGAACCCGAATATTTAATCAAATTGCTGCAGCTTTGATGGAGCCATGGAATTAATAAAAGGGTGTTATTAAAATTAAGGGGGATTAATAAAGCAGGATTATTTTAAAAAAAATGGCGTCTTTACAAAACTGGTGAGGTAAATTGATCTAAAGGAAGGAGCCGTCATCAGCTCTCCTTTTGAAGGAGAAAATTTTAAGCAAGAGGGCGCGAGTTACGATGGTATCGAGAGATTATAATTCATTCTGGAAAAATGGCTAACAAGATTTCTGCTGGAGGATGACCTGTTACAGACAATGTTAGAAAGGCTACTGGCAAGCTGATCAAGTGGCCAGCAGATAAGATGGAATTTGAAATATAAGAAACTTTTTAGATTTAACCTCCCCATCATTAATCTCTTTTTTTCCTTTTCCTTTTTCTTTCTCTTTTTCTTTTTCTTTTTCTTTTTCTTTTCTTTCTCTTTCTCTTTCTCTTTCCCTTTCCCTTTTTCCTGATTGAAGCCGTTCGCTTAAAGCCGCTTCGGTTTGCGTTCCAATTAAATAAAAACAGGCGAGTCCTGGATTTAAAAGAAACCGGAAGAGAATGAGCCCGAGATCCGGACTAAAGTCGAAAATAAAATTTGCGAATAGAGGGGTCAATTGGCCAGAGGGAAAGAAAAGGCCCGAGGAAATTTTCTTGACTAATGACCGGGGATTTCAGTAATTATACTCTCTCAGGAGAGGAATTAATGTTTATCTGGGTTTTCCATCGAGTGACTGGCCTTTTGATGATTCTTTTTCTTGGGCTGAAGTTCCTGACTTCCTTTTTCCTCATGACCAGGGATAAGAAGCCTGACTGGGCTCTAGCCCTGCATACAAGCCCGGTCATAGATGTTGTTCTGATTATCTGTGTGGTTTATCATGCCCTTTATGGTCTGCGAACGGTTATAATGGATATGGGCTTTAAAAAGGAAAAATTGCTTTTCTGGCTTTTTACGGCACTGGCCACCGCTCTGACGGTCGCGATGCTGGTTATCTACTTCACTAGGGACTATTAATGCTTGCTCATGATATCCTGATTGTAGGTGGAGGCCTGGCTGGCCTCGCCGCTTCCCTTCAGGCTGATCCCACCCTTTCTGTAGCCCTTATCTCTCGGGTCCATCCTCTCAGGTCCCATTCTGTGGCGGCTCAGGGTGGAATTAATGCCGCTCTGGGTAATCATCCTGAAGGCCGCGATGATAGCTGGGAAAAACATGCCTACGACACAATTAAGGGAAGCGATTTTTTAGCTGATCAGGATGCGGCGGAGCTCCTCTGCCGGGAAGCTATCCCGATGATTTATGAGCTGGAAAAACTGGGCGTTCCCTTCAGTCGCTTTCCTGGCGGGGTAATTGCCCAGAGGCCCTTTGGTGGCGCCGGCTTTCCCCGGACCTGTTATGCCGCTGACCGGACAGGGCTGGTCATCATGCATACCCTCTTTGAACAGGCCTGGCGCCGCCGGGTGAAGATTTATGCGGAATGGCTTGTGGTCAAACTACTGGTTGAGCATGGAATTTGCCAGGGAGTTGTGGTTTATGACCTGACGTCAGGCAAGATTTTTCCGGTCAGGGCCAGAGCGGTGATTTTTGCTACCGGTGGCTATGGCCGGGTCTATCTTAAAACCACCAATGCCTATATCAATCACGGCAGCGGTATTGGTATTGCTTACAAAGCAGGGGTACCCGTCAAAGATATGGAATTTGTTCAATTTCATCCAACTTCCCTTTATAACAAAAATATATTGATAACCGAGGGCGCCAGAGGCGAAGGCGGCTATCTTCTCAATCGTCACGGCCGCCGCTTCATGGCTGATTATGCGCCCCAGGCCATGGAGCTCGCTCCGAGGGATATTGTGGCCAGGGCAATCCAGACAGAAATTGACCGGGGTAATGGCTTTGAAGGTGAATATGTTCTCCTTGATTTACGCCATCTGGGAGCTGAAAAAATAAAGAAGCGCCTGCCTTCGGTCCGCGACATCTGCCTGCGTTTTGCCGGTCTGGATCCGATTGAAAAACCCATTCCGATCCAGCCCGCCCAGCATTATTCCATGGGCGGGATTGATGTTGATCTTAATGGCGCGACCTCCCTTCCCGGGTTTTATGCTGCCGGCGAGTGTGCCTGTGTGAGCGTCCATGGAGCCAATCGCCTTGGTGGTAACTCCCTGCTTGAGACCATCGTCTTCGGAAAGATAGCTGGCCGGGAAGCCTCAAGATATGTCAAAGGCAGCGAGATCAGGGAAGCCAGCTCCCATTTCCTGGAGTCTGAGGCCAGCAAGGTTGAAGAGAAAGTCAAAGAGTGGCTGCGCCGCCAGAATGGAGAGAAGGTCCATCGTCTGCTTAATCGATTGAAGGTGGTTATGAGCGAGAAGGTGGGCATTTTCCGTCAGGAGAAAGATTTAGCTTTGGCCCTGGAAGAAATCAGGCATATTCGTGAAGATTACGAAAAGAAGGGCTATCTGGCGGGCCAATGTCGCCGTTTCAGTCAGGAAATGGTAAATATGCTTGAATTTGAATATATGCTTGACCTGTGTGAAGTTATCACCCTGGGAGCTCTGGCGCGGCGGGAAACGAGGGGTTCCCATTATCGGCTTGATTATCCTGAAAGGAATGATAATGAATGGCTCAAGCATACGCTGGTAACTTACAGGGATGGCCGTCCTGTGCTGAGCTATAAACCGGTAACCATTACCAGATATCCGCCCGTGACAAGGCTTTACTGAAAATTAAAAGCGATGGCCCGAAGATATCTTTTTCGTATCTTTCGCTTTGATCCGGAAAAGGATGAGCAACCCTTTTTTCAGGACTATTATTACGAGGAGGAGAAGCCAAAGGTAATTCTGGAAGCCCTGATGGATATCCGGAATGAGCAGGATGCCACCTTAGCCTTCCGTTACAGTTGCCGGGAGGCGGTCTGTGGTAGCTGTGGAATGGTCATCAATGGCCGGTTTGAACTTGCCTGCCGGACCAGACTCAATTCCCTGGGGACGGAAACAATCATTCTTGAGCCCCTGCCCAATCTGCCTGTTTTAAAGGACCTCGTGGTTGATCTGGAACCCTTTTTCGAAGCCCTTGAGGCCATCAAGCCCTATGTTATGTTCGAAGAAGAAGTCGAAGGAGGCAGAGTTCAAGGGGGCCAGGAGGAAAGCCTCTGGCTTTCCAGCCCAGGTTTCAGGATTGAGGAGAAAGAGATGGAGGCCATCGAGCCCCTGACCAATTGCATCCTCTGCGGCTGCTGTTTCAGTGCCTGTCCGGTGGTGGCCAGAGACGAAAGATACCTTGGCCCGATTGCTCTGGCCAAGCTTTATCGTTATATTCGGGATCCCCGGGATCGTCGCTCCTTTAAGGACTGGCAGCATGTTGGCAATTCCAGCGGTCTCTGGGGCTGCGATACGGTCTTTCGCTGCAATGAGGTTTGTCCCCGGCAGGTTAACCCGGCCCATGCTCTTCTGGCCCTCCGAAGGCGCTATGTCTGGGAGAAAATTAAACAAATTCTCAGGAAGTCAAAATGAAATTCAGGTATTCCTGTATCAGCCGGCGCAGCTTTCTTAGCTGGCTTGGAGGCGGCTGGTTCGCAGCTTTTATCACCAGCCTGGTCTATCCTCTTTTTAAAGTCGTTATCCCCCCCTATCGGGAGCCAGATGAGGTTTCTTTGCCTTTAACCGAATTATCTGACCTGCAGTCCAATTCGGTTAAATATTTTGCCTGGGGGATAAAACCGGGAATAATCAAGAAAAATGATGATGGGAGTCTGGTGGCCTTCCTGGGAGTCTGCACCCATCTCGATTGCAATGTCCAGTATCTACCGGAAAAAAGAAAATTTTTCTGTGCCTGTCATGAAGGCTGGTATGATGAAAATGGAATAAATATCAGTGGGCCGCCTCCTCGACCGCTGCGCCGTCTTTTTATTTATCCAGAAGGCGACCAGCTCCTTATCAGGCGGGAAGAAAAAGCATGATTAAAGGCCAGGAAGATTCAAAGGGAAAAAGGGGAAGATGGTGGGAAGAAAGGCTTGGCTGGCAGGCGATAATCACCTTTCTTCGGCAAAAAAAGGTTCCTGAGAGCGAACACACCATCTGGCTTTATACGGGCAGTCTGATTCTTCTTTTTCTGGCCATCCAGGTGATAACAGGCATTGTTCTGGCTCTTTATTATAAGCCAACTGTAGCCGAGGCTAATGAAAGTGTTCGCCGGATAATGACCGAAGTTCCCCTGGGCTGGATCATTCGTTCCATTCACTTCTGGTCAGCCACCGGAATGATAGCGACAGTTTTTGTCCATATGGTCAGCATCTGGCTTTTAAAATCCTACCGCCGGCCCAGGGAACTGACCTGGATGACCGGAGTCCTGCTTTTGATTCTTACCCTTGGTTTTGGGTTCACGGGTTATCTTCTTCCATGGGATAAGCTCTCCTTAGCTGCGACCAAAGTCGGGACCGACATTCCCCGGGTGATTCCCTTTATTGGTAGCTGGATTTCCAAATTTTTAAGGGGAGGCGATGATGTTGGGCCAGATACGCTAACTCGCTTTTATTTATTTCATATCTGCGTTCTGCCTCTACTGATTTTCCTGGTAATTGGTTTTCATATTTTCCTGATTCAGAAACTTGGAATAAGCCAGCCCCTGAAATATGAACTGAGGGGAATTAAGGTGCCTGAAATTCCTTTCTGGCCTGATTTTGTTCTGAGGGAGAGCCGGGTGTGGTTAATTGCTGTCGGACTTCTCATCACGGTAGCCATTTTTCTCCCCCGGAGCCTGGGACCCCAGGCAGATATGATGGCTCCCACGCCCGCCGGGATCAAGCCAGAGTGGTATTTTCTTTTCCTCTTTCAGACTCTGAAGCTCTTTCCCGCTCAAGTTTTGTTTATCAGCGGCGAAAGCCTGGCCATTCTGATTATTCTGCTCTTTCTCGCCCTTTTCTTTTTCCTTCCCCTGATTGATAATCAACCTGGAGGGAAAAAAGGCAGGATAATAACCTTCATCTCCCTGATCATGATTATTTATGCAGTCGCCATGACCATCTGGAGTCTGGTTGAATGAAATCAAGCCATAATAAGATCCGGGGAAGAAGAGCTCTTTTGACCGGAATTTTTAGTTCGAGCAGAATCCCGGCTTTATTTGCAAAAATAATAATCGGCATCTGTTTTTTCTTATTTATTTTTGCCCTGACATCTTTTTCGCCCTCACCCTGTATCTTCTGGTTGAAGCCATCAGCGAAGATAGAAAATCTTTTTTCGATTCAGGTCAGTCCTCCTGAGCCTCTTCCAGTTCAAACTTTCTGGATTAAATTCAATGAGCGGGATAAGTTCAATGGATTTTTCTTGGAAACAGACCTGAATAAGAAAATCGAAAAAGACCGGTCTCTGAAATTATCTAAACACCCCGAAGCCCGGGAGCGCTTCCTGGAGAAAATAATGTTATTAGATCAAAGTAAGATAAATCAAGGCAGGATAATAAATGAATATCCTGGTTACTCTCTATTGCCCGAAGTTTTTGAGTCTGAGCCTGCAGAAACAGGATGCCAGCTCCTTGCTTTGAACATTAAGAAAAATGGCCTGGCCTTTAAATCCAGGGAGCATTTAAGAGAAGACCAGGAGAGAGGAAAAGAGGGGAAAGCTGAAGGGAAGGAAGAAATAATTAAACCAGAGTTTAAGAATATAAAAGAAAAAATAAGTGTCTATGCTTTTCTGGCTTGGTTATGGCTTGTTATCGGGGTCCTTTTATATATCCTAAATGAGCAAATAAAGGAAGCCGAAAAGCGGCGCCGCCTGGGTCTTTAGGCCAGCTCGCCAAAATCTGTCCCTAAAAAATTTTTTAGTCCCCATTTTGGTGAGAATATGAAACGTCTTTTTATTGGGAAGAGTAAGTGAATAGAAGATCAAAAAACAGGGAAGGGAAAGATTTTCGGCTGGGTCACCGTCGTCGCCTGCGGGAAAAATTCCTGAGAGGCGGACTCGACGCCTTTCTTGATTATGAAATTGTTGAGCTTCTGCTTACCCTGGCCACACCCCGGCGTGATTGTCGGGAGCCGGCCCGCGAAGCCCTGCGCCGTTTCAAAAGCTTGAGGGGTGTTCTTGAGGCTTCGCCTGAAGAACTCCAGGAAATAAAAGGCATCGGGCCCCACAATATCTTTGGCTTAAAATTTGTTCACGAGGTGGCCCGACGTTTCCTGCGTGACCGGATGATAAACCGGCCCTATTGTCGTTCCTCCCGCGAAGTCTTTGATTATCTTTTTCATTCCTTGCGAGACCTTAAAAAGGAAAAATTCAAGGTTCTCTTTCTGGATGTCAAGAATCAAATTATAGAGGAGAAGACTCTTTTTGAAGGCACGGTTGATGCCAGCGCGGTTTATCCAAGGGAAATAATGAAGGAAGCCCTCAAGCAGAATGCTTCCGCTTTAATCTTTGTCCACAATCATCCCTCTGGTGATCCCGAGCCTTCCCTCTGTGACAAGGAAATAACCAGGGAATTGATTTTTGCCGCCTCAGTTATGCAGCTTAAAGTTCTTGACCACATAATTATTGGCAACAATCGTTATTTCAGTTTCGCCGATGCCGGTCTCATTGATACCTATGAGCGCCTTTTTCCCTATTCAGCTAAATAAATGAAATAAAAATTTTTTCGAAGAAAAAGTGGTTGAACTTAATCCCTGAGAGAAATAAACTCATCTGGGGAGGAAGGAATGGAACTCATCGAATCCATTGGAGCCAAGTTAGGCTTAAGGCCTGAGGAGCTCGAAAAATATGGTGAGGATAAGGCCAAAGTAAAGGTCTGGCCTGGCCGTGGAGAGTTCCATCCCAGGGGTAAATTAATTATGGTTACAGCCATGAGTCCCACTCCGGCCGGCGAGGGCAAGACAACCACGGCCATTGGTTTAGCTGATGCGCTCGGGCGTTTGGGATACAGAGCTGTTGTGGCCCTTCGAGAACCTTCCCTTGGTCCGGTTTTCGGGCTGAAAGGCGGAGCCACGGGAGGAGGTAAAGCCAGAGTTATTCCTTCGGACTCGATTAACCTTCATTTTACCGGCGATCTTCATGCCGTCACGGCGGCTCATAATCTTCTGGCCGCCATGGTCGACAATCGCCTTCATTTTGATGGTGCCTATGGCCTCCTTGACTGTCGGAAGGTTACCTGGAAAAGGGTTCTCGATATGGATGACCGGGTGTTGAGGGAGGTTATCGTGGGTATTGGAGGGCCTTTAAGAGGCATTGCTCGGGAAACAGGCTTCGATATCACGGCTGCTTCTGAAGTTATGGCCATTCTCTGTCTTTCTATTGATCTTCTGGAACTTAAGGAGAGGCTGGGCCAGATTGTCGTTGGCTATACACCCGACGATCGGCCTGTTTTTGCCCGGGAGATCAAAGCTCATGGCGCCATGGCCTCTCTGCTGCGGGATGCCATCAAGCCCAATTTGGTTCAGACCCTGGAGGGAACGCCGGCCCTGATTCATGGCGGACCCTTTGCCAACATAGCCCATGGAACGAGCTCAGTCATTGCCACCCGTCTTGGCCTGAGCCGGGCTGATTTTGTCGTCACTGAGACTGGTTTCGGCTCGGATCTAGGAGCTGAAAAGTTCTTTAACATTGTGGTTCGTACCGGCCATATTCCACCTCCAGCCTGCTGTGTTCTGGTGGCGACAATCAGGGCCCTGAAATATCATGGTGGAGAGTCTCTGGAAAATCTCAGCCGACCCAATTTAGAAGCTCTGAGACTTGGCTTTGAGAATCTGGAACAGCATGCTTCCATTATAACCACCTTTGGTCTTCCCTTTGTTATTGCCCTGAATCGTTTTCCCACAGATACTCAGGAGGAAATTGATCTGGTCGCCTCTCTCTGTCGTCAGGCTGGATTTCGTCTGGCCCTGAGTGAAGTCTATGAAAGGGGAGGTGAAGGCGGTCTCAACCTGGCAAAAGAGGTTTTAATTTCGATTAAAGAAGATAAGGCAAGTTTTAATTTCCTTTATCCCCTCGAGGCTTCTCTGGAAGAAAAGATTGAGGTCATTGCTAAGAAAATTTATGGAGCGGCCGATGTGGCCATGGAAGGAAAAACCAGACGCAAACTCCAGAAAATGGAGAAAGACGGGTTCAGAAATCTGCCGATTTGTATGGCCAAAACTCAGTATTCCCTTTCCGATGATGAGGAACTTCGCGGCCGACCCCGGGGTTTTAAATTGATTGTGACCGATGTCGCGCTCAGCGCTGGAGCGGGCTTTGTGGTTATCCTCTGTGGCGATATTATGACCATGCCCGGCCTCCCCCGCAATCCAGCAGCAGAGAAAATTGATGTTACTCCCGATGGAGAGATTGTAGGTTTAACTTAAGGCCAGAGATTGATGGCCTGAAGACCGGTCCTTCCAAAAAGTGTTATCATTTTAAATAAAGTATTATTAGCCTTTTCCCTCATCTCAATGAAATTCGTCTCGCCCTTTGAAATTCTGGTCCTTTCAGCCATTTATGATCATAAATATCTGGCTTTCTTTTTGTCTTAACAGGCTCTTCCTCAGGTCAAAGTGGGGTTTTATGATGCCTTAATCTGGTTCTTATTAATAGAGGGATAAGGGATGGACATTGCAGGTCAAAATGGACCTGTAGTTCTTTTAAAATCCTATAACTTACTGGTCGATAAAAAATGGTTCTTCAGATTTTTTTGGGGCTAAAAATGATAGATTTTGCGGCGCTCAACAGAAGATTGAATCCGGCCCGTTTCCTCGTTGCGGAAGACAATTAGAGAAATATCCCTAAGATGCCCAGTAATCAGTTTTAACTTGCCTTTAGGGGTTTATCTGCGGATTCTGTAAAGGCCCTCGGAGATTGAATAATTCTTCAGGTCTGCCCATTAAAAACCCGGAAAAGCCAGAGAAATAAAATTGTTATAAACTTGAAAAATGACTGCATTTTTTACAGAAGAGACTGTACCTTCTTAATTGGCATTGTACCTTTTAACTTACTTAAAAATTTATAGTAACTTTTTTAATCCAGACGGTATAAACCCGGATAAGCCCAATGAACTGAGTCCAATAAATTGCCATCTTTTACGCCCCTGCCTGAGAATTCGGATCAGGGCAAACGTTATCCTTGCGTGGCTAGGATAAACTGCGGGCAATCTTTAATTATTCTGCTGGTAATATAGCTGGTCGTTAAATGTTATTCATGCGAAATTAGGGTTCAACTTTTTCCCGGGATATGATAAATAGAAGGAGATACGATTTCCAAAAATGAATTAAGGAGAGGATTTATGTGTGAGGTCAGGGATGTTTTTATTGTCAGTGCGGCCAGGACAGCCATCGGCTCTTTCTTAGGAGCCCTCAGAGATTTCACGGCTCCGGAGCTCGGCGGTCTGGCGATTAAAGAAGCTGTGAGGCGAGCCAGGCTGGCCCCTGAAAATGTCCAGGAAGTTATCATGGGCAATGTGGTTTCAGCCGGCCTGGGTCAGGCCCCAGCCAAACAGGCTGCGGTTAAGGGGGGGCTCCCTTACCACATAAGTTGCTATGCTGTTAATATGGTCTGCGGCTCCGGCCTTATGGCTGTGGTCCTGGGAGCTAAAAGTATTCAGCTGGAAGAAAAGGAAGTTGTGGTGGCCGGTGGCATGGAAAGTATGAGCCGGGCACCCCATCTGGTATGGGGTTTGCGGGAAGGAATTAAATTTGGTGATGTCCAGATGAAGGACTCCATGATTTTTGATGGCCTGTGGTGCGCCTTTGAAAACATTCACATGGGCCTGACTGGAGAGATAATTGCTGAACGCTTTGGCGCAACCCGCGAGGAACAGGATCTTTATGCCTTAAGTTCCCATCAAAAGGCGATTAAAGCCATCGACCATGGCTATTTCGAAGAAGAAATTGTGCCTGTCAGTGTTCCTCAGAAAAAGGGCGAGCCCTTGATTTTTAAGGTTGATGAAGGCCCCCGCCGCGATACAAGCCTGGAAAAACTGGCTAAGCTCAAACCTGCCTTTAAAAAAGATGGAACAGTGACGGCAGGCAATGCCTCTCAGCTCAATGATGGGGCGGCGGCCTGTGTCCTGAGCTCCGAGGAAGCTATTAAGGCTCTGAATCTAACTGAACCCATGGCCAGAATTGTTGGCTGGGCCACCAATCCGGTTGAACCCTCCATGGTCATGTATGCGCCCAAGGGAGCCATCGAGAAGGTTCTGGCCAATGCAGGCTGGAAGCTTGAGGAGGTTGATCTCTTTGAAATTAATGAGGCCTTTTCAGCCCAGATGGTGGTTTTAATTAAAGAATTGAAGCTGGATCGGGAAAAAGTTAATGTCCATGGTGGGGCTGTGGCCCTCGGTCATCCTATTGGCGCTACCGGTGCCCGCATCCTGACCACTCTCCTTTACGCCCTCAAACACAGAAAATTAAAGAAGGGTGTGGCAGCCCTGTGTCTGGGTGGGGGTGATGCCGTAGCTCTGGCTGTGGAAATGGTTTAAAGGAAAATGATCAGAAAAGGAGAAAAAAATGGAAATTAAAAAAATCGGGGTTGTTGGGGCCGGAACCATGGGCAGCGGCATTGCCCAGGTGGCGGCCAGCTCAGGCTTTGAGGTCATCCTTCAGGACATCAGTCAGGAGCAGCTAAACCGGGCTCTAAAGACCATGGAGAAGAGCCTGGATAAGCTGATAGAGAAAGGGAAAGTCAGTGAAGCCCGGGAGAGCATTTTGAGCCGGGTGAATATAACCACGGAAATGGCTTCCCTGAAGGAAGCAGATTTTGTCATTGAAGCTGTTTTTGAAAACGTGGAGATAAAAAAGCAGGTTCTTCAGGGCCTTGATAGTCTTCTTCGAGCCGAAGTAATCATCACCTCCAATACTTCTTCCATTTCCATTACCAGGCTGGCAGCCTTCACTTCCAGAGCTGATCGTTTTATGGGCATGCACTTTATGAATCCGGTCCCTTTGATGGCTCTGGTGGAGCTCGTTAAAGGGTTGCAGACTTCCACGGAAACTTATGCCATCGTTAAAGGGCTGGCGGAGAAAATGGGCAAGGTGCCTGTCGAAGCCAGTGATTTTCCTGGCTTCATTTCCAATCGCATTCTTATGCCCATGATCAATGAGGCTGTCTTTGCTCTGATGGAGGGAGTGGGTACAGTTGAAGCCATAGATACAGTCATGAAGCTCGGTATGAATCATCCCATGGGTCCACTGGCCCTGGCCGATCTCATTGGTCTTGATGTCTGCCTGAATATTATGGAAGTTCTTTATGAAGGTTTCCGCGATCCTAAGTATCGACCCTGCCCTTTATTGCGGAAAATGGTGGAAGCAGGCTATCTGGGGCGGAAATCTGGCCGGGGATTTTACAATTATAGCTGAAAAAGCTTAAATTATATTTGTGGAAAAAAATAAAACTGAGCGCTTATTAGCCTGAAAGTCTCTCCTCTTTTAAACTGGGGGGAGAAGGGAGGAAAAAATGAAGGAAGAAGAACGCCAGCCGGCCTCAAGGCTTAAAGCTCTGGAGGCTGCTGTTACCCAGATCGAAAAACAGTTTGGTAAGGGTGCGGTGATGAGGCTCGGTCAGAAGGAAGCGGCTGAAAAAATTCCTAGTATTCCTACAGGTTCTATTGCCTTTGACCTTGCCCTGGGCATAGGTGGTTTCCCCCGGGGCCGGGTCGTTGAAATTTTTGGACCGGAGGCGACCGGCAAGACAACTTTAGCTCTGCACGTAATTGCTGAAGCCCAGAAAAGAGGGGGGATGGCCGCTTTTATTGACGCCGAGCACGCTCTTGACCCGAAATACGCAGCTGCGGTGGGAGTGGATGTGGATAATCTCCTCATCTCTCAGCCCGATTATGGCGAGCAGGCTCTGGAGATTGCTGAAGTTTTAGTCAGAAGCGGCGCGGTCGATGTGATTGTGGTCGATTCGGTGGCTGCCCTCGTGCCTAAAGCTGAGCTTGAAGGTGAAATGGGCGATGCCCATATGGGGCTTCAGGCCAGACTCATGAGCCAGGCCCTGCGTAAATTAACCGCTATTGTCAGCCGATCCCGAACCTGCTTTATCTTTGTTAATCAGATCAGGGAAAAGATCGGGGTCTTCGTGGGTTCGCCCGAAACTACCACCGGCGGCCGGGCGCTGAAATTCTATGCTTCCATGCGCATTGATGTGCGGCGTCTGACGGCCATTAAAGAGGGGGAAGCAGTCATTGGCAATCGGGTCAAGATTAAGGTGGTCAAGAACAAGCTGGCCCCGCCTTTTAAAGAAGCCGAATTTGATATCATTTTCGGCGAGGGCATCTCCCGCGAAGGTGACCTCACTGATTGTGGTCTTCAGTACGGTGTGCTCGAGAAAACGGGAACCTGGTATTCCTATCAGGGAGAAAGGCTCGGCCAGGGTCGTGAAAATGTCAAAAAATTGCTCAAGGAGAACAAAGAACTGGCTGCCAGGATCGAGCGCGATATCCGCCATAAGGTCGGTTTGATCGAGGAAGCTGAAGAGAGCCGACCGGAGAAAAAGGCTTCGAGCTCGCCGGCTTAAAGGAAAATCTTTCTGGAACCGGTTTAATTTTGATTTTGTGAGCAGCATAATTTTCAATTTTATGATCCGAAGAAATAGTCAGCAAAAGAGAGCTTCCATGCTGATTAAAATATAATTTTTTTTATAAGAGGTTTGTGATGGAGCATCTGGCTTTGAGCAAAAGGTCAGTCAAAATTGGCCTGCCGCCCGGTTCACTGATTCATGTGGGTGAGAAAAAATTAGCGGAAACAGAAATTAACCTCACTCGCTACAATCAGTCAATTTATGAAGAGATGAAAAAAGCTAATCTTGACGCTGTTTTTAAACCTGAGGCCGGATTTAATACCTGGATTCATGTCTGCGGAGTTCACGACAGTCAAATTATAGCCCGACTGGGCGAAATCTTTGGCCTTCACCCTCTGGTTCTGGAAGACATCATGCATACAGGACAGCGTCCGAAAGTCGAAGAGATGGGCGATTACCTCTTTCTCGTTCTTCGCTCCCTCGATTATGAAGAAGACAAGCGGGAAATAATCTCAGAACAGATTTCCCTGATTCTGGGATCAAATTATGTTCTCTCCTTTGAAGAAAATCTCAGCCCGGTTTTTGATCCAGTAAGAAATCGGCTACGTCAGGGTAAAGGCAGGTTGAGAAATTCTGGACCTGATTATCTGGCCTATGCTCTGATAGACGCTATTGTTGATCGCTATTTTCTGGTTCTCGAAAAGATGGGCGAGAGAATTGAAGCTCTTGAAGGGGAGCTGATTGAAAGGCCACAAAAGGATATCATTAACGAAATTCATAATCTGAAAAATGCTACTTTAACCTTAAGGCGTTCTGTGTGGCCCCTGAGAGAGGCCATCAGCTGGCTGAGTCGTTCTGACTCACCCCTGGTCAAAGAGGGGACAGCTCTTTTTCTTCGAGATGTTTATGATCATACGGTTCAGGTCATCGATACTATTGAAACCTTCCGGGAGATTATTAGCGGCATGCTGGATATTTATCTTTCCAGTCTCTCCCATCGCATGAATGAAATCATGAAAGTGCTGACAATTATTGCCACGATTTTTATCCCCATAACTTTTATTGCTGGAGTCTACGGCATGAATTTTGAATTCATGCCTGAACTCAAATGGCGCTGGGGCTATTTCGCCTGCCTTGCTTTCATGTTAGTTTGTGCTTCAGGCATGCTCATTTATTTTCGGCGCAAAAAATGGCTTTAATTGAAACCTCAGGGAAAAAAATTTATTCGGCCGGATAAGATTCAGTGCTATTAATTCTGCAGATGGCCCGGGTTATTAGAAAAAAGAAGAAAAATGATGGAAAAGAAATCCAGATTAATTTTAATTTTGATTTTAATTTTAATTGTTGTTATCGCTCTCATTCCGAATCGGGGGATGGCCCATTTCAGTTTTCTCTTCTGGAAATTAAGTATTTCCCCGTTATTGTTGATTTCCCTTTTGCTTCTGATTGGTTTTGCTCTGGGTTATCTGGCCGGTCGTCGTGGCCAAGGACAGGATCACTGATTAAGTCAGGGAAGATTTCAAGCTGAAAGGCGGGGCAAAAGCAGAGATTGATAAACTGGATTTGCGGGCCGTGAATATTAAAAAGAGGCTTGATTGGGCCTCGTCGGAGTTACCATTTGCCGGAATTATAATTTAAAGGAAAAACGATGAGAAAATTATGGTCACATGTCCGGCGACAGATTGTCCGGGGTTTTCTGGCTTCCATTCCCCTTATTTTTTCTTTCCTTTTGATTAGATTCCTTTATCTGGCCGTGGATCAGCGGGTGGCTCAGTTGATTCAGAGGGTCCTTGGCTTTCGAATTCCTGGCCTGGGCTTACTTCTGGTTCTACTTCTTTTTTACCTGGTTGGCCTGGCGGCCAGCCACTGGACTGGCCGTCAGGTTTTCCGGTTAATTGAAATGGCGACCACGCGCCTGCCTCTGATCAAAACAATTTATTCCCTGGGGAAAAAGCTGGCTGAAGCCCTCTCCCTTCCTGAACAGCAGGCCTTTCAAAGGGTTGTCCTCATCGAATATTTTCGTCCTGGGGTCTGGACCGTGGCCTTCGTCACCGGTTCAATTTTTGATCATCAATCCGGTCAAAGGTTGCTCAAACTATTTATTCCCACTACCCCCAATCCAACCTCTGGCTTCATGGCCCTGGTGCCTGAAAGTCAGGCCAGGTTTGTTTCCTGGAGTACCGAGGAGGCTATCAAAGCTGTGATTTCCGGAGGAATTATCGGGCCTGAAGAGATTTAAGCTCCCCCTTTTAAGGCCAGAAAAAGTCTTTATTTTCACTTACCCCTTTTTTCTTTGACATAGCGGGCAATGGCTTCGTGCGTGGCAAACCAGACATCCTCCTTTGATTTCATGTATTTAATCAGCTCTTCTAACATCACAATGCGGCTTCTATGACCGATATATTTTGGATGCATGGTCAGAATGAAGAGCGTCCTTTCAGCATAGGCCTGGTCGAATTCAGCTTTCCAGATGGCCAGCACATCCTCCGGGGAGATGTGAGGTCGAACAGCAGTATATCGGTCAAAGCCAAAATAGGGATAATCATCCAGAATCCATTCAACGGGCAATTCAATAACTCCTGTTGGCCGGCCATCTTCAAGAATTTCATAGGGTCTTTCATCGGCCATGAGACTGCTATCATAGATCAGCCCTAATTCGCGGATTAATTTCAAGGTGGATGGACTGAAATCCCAGGAAGGGGTCCGGATTCCGACCGGATTTTTTCCGGTCATTTCTTTCAGGGTGTTAAAGGAGCGGCGCATCACATCTCTTTCTTCTTCCTCTGAAAGGAGAGAATTGCGTTCGTGGATCCAGCCATGAAGGCCAATTTCATGGCGCTTTTTAGCCAGAATGGCCCGAATAGACTCTGGATGGAGGAGGGCGGTCACGGCCGGAACAAAAAAGGTGGCCGGAAGATTATATTTATCAAGAAGAGCCAGAATTCGGGGTAGGGCAGTTCTGGCTGCATACTCACCCTGGGATAAAATACCAGGGGAAAGGTTATTATCACGGAGAGCATTGGTTTCAGCATCAAAATCGAAGGAGAGGCCAACCGCCACTCTGGCCCCTCCGGGCCACTCCCTGGGTGTCAGATCCTGGCCTGCCCTGACTTTGTGAACAGCCTGCTTGATTCTATCGAGACTCCAGAGCCAGGGCTTTTCTTCCTGAATCTGGGATAGGAGAAAGGAAAAAACAGCAAAAAGAAGAAAAGTCAGACAGATGAATTTTCTGGCCTTCATTTTTCCCTCCAGGGAAAAATTTAATTTTTCTAAATTTTAGCTGAAATCAGATTTTTAAAACAATGACTCTCTTAAAAGAATAATTCTGCAAAAAATGATTCTGTCAGAAAAGATAACTCTGTTCTTGAAAGCTCACTCTAAGTCCATTTATTTTCATGTTCCTATTTTTTCAAAAAATTCCAAAAAAATGGACCATTAAATTTTCAGGTTCAGCTTGTCTGGAGATAACAGAATATCCAGGGCGAAGGAGATATTACTGAATGCAACTTCCAGAGGATAAAATTTAGGATATTTAAAGAGGAAAGCCAACGGCCGAGAGATAGATGGTGCTTTCTTCCCGGCCGTCAAGGCCAAGAAGGGTATTGATCTCATCATCATAGAAAGCACCGACCTGACAGCTTCCCAGATTGCAGCCCACTGCGGCCAGAGCCAGGTTCTCAGCTATATGGCCGGCATCAAGATAAATATAGCGATAGGCTCTTTGCCTGTATTTCCAGCTGGAGCGGGCAAAAATTGCTGTCCAGATAAAAATAACGGCAGCCTGAGCCAGAAAGTCCTGATCAAGGGCAGCCCGGGCCAGGAGCTGGCTGAAGTTGCCGCTTTTTAATTTTTCCAGGGCATGGGCGCCCACATCATAGTGATAAAGACCCGGCTCCAGCTCTTTCACCAGCTGGACACAGAGGTAGGTTTCAACTGGATAGAGGGCGCCCGCAGAGGGGGCGGCTCTAAGCTCAAAGCCGAATTCCCGGGCCGTTATGCCCTGGCAAGCCCAGAGAAGGAGCGACAGAGTTTCCAGGGGAAGAGGAATATTTTTAAAGCTTCGAATGCTTCTTCTCCGGCTGAGGCATTCCCAGAGAGAAGTCTTATCAGGAGGTTGCGGCGGGGGAAGTGAGATTTTTTCTGCGCCAGGGTACCGCTTGTATCTTCCCGGCCACTTTTCAGTCCGGCTCAAACCGGAAAGCTGACCCCGCCGATATTTTGTTTTTTCCTGGAAAATTCGGCCAATTTCCTCGGTCATGATTTTATTTTTTCTTTAATTGCTCGAGTTCTATGCGAGCCTCCTCAAAATTGGGATTAAGGGAAAGGGCTCTTTCCAGGGCTTGAATGGCCAGATCCCTTTGCCCTGCCAGCAGATGGAGCCGCCCAGATTCGAAATGGAGACGGGGTTCTCGGGGGTAAAATTTAAGACCGGTTTGAATCAAATGGAGGGCCTCCTTAATCTTTTTGACTCGCTGTAGCTGGCCGCTCCAGGTCAGAAAGCGATCTATAGAAATGGCCGGGCTATAAGGATCGTAGGACCAGGCCTGTTCAAGGCTTTTCTGGCCGTTAGCCAGATCGCCTGTCCAGAAATAAGCCAGACCGAGGGCAGAATGTAAACCAGGCGAGAGAGGATAAATTTCAAGCCCAAGCTTAAGAATGCGGAGGGCTTCCTGATTTTTCTGGGAATTGAGAGCTTCCTGGGCGGCCCGAAGATAGAAAGAGGAGAAATCAGGATAGATATTTGTGCCCAGAAAGTTTCTTTTCAGCTTCAAGGAGAATTCATCCCAGTTTATGGCCGGATCAAATTCAAGAGAAGTCAGTTCAGGTCGAAAATTTTTCGGCCAGTCGAGAAGCCAGCTCTCTATTAATTTTTTTATTTCTTTATCGAAACCGGGCAATCTGCGGCCCTGATTTTTGTTTTCGCTTAATTTTATGTAATCGAGGAAGAAGTTGAGGGGTCCGGTCTGGTGGTAAAATTTTAATTTTTCTGGATTATTCTGGCTGAGAGAAGCGGCCATAAAGGAGCCTATTCGTGTCAGGTGTTGGCGGCCTGCTGGATGAATGCCGGTAAGAACAAACTGCCGGGCAGAGGAACGCTGCCGGGGAATAATCTTGGGATTTAAGATCTGATTAAAGGCTTTAAAGCTGAGCTCAGTTTCAGAGAGGGAAGCCAGAGGACCCTTATTCCAGTAATACTGACTCAGGCCATATTCAAAGGCCAGTTCACAGGCCTTCCAGATAAGACTGGCTTCAAGGCTTGTGACGTAAACAGGCTGTTCGAGCTTCTCCTGGAAAATGAGCTCAGCCAGTTTGCGGGTATAGGGAACAAGATCCGTACCTTCAAGATTGCAGGCAATGGCTATGACCAGTTTATCTTCCGGAAAAATGGCCAGATGGGTTCTGGTTTCCTGCTGGGAGCCGCTATGATTGACATAAAAATGGCCATGCCAGGGATTAACCACCCAGCCCAGGCCATAGCCAGTAAAGAAGCCATTTTTCTGAACCATGGAGCTGAGCATCATTCGTCTGGTTTCAGGCTTGAGAAGCTTACCCTGAATAATCAGCTTGTAGCCATAATGGACAAGGTCAATGACAGTTGAGCGAGCCCCGCCTCCAGCAAATCGGCTCGAAACATCGATAAACTCGGAAGGCCTGATTTCGTTGGCCACCAGGCGATAGCCCCTTACCCGATGGGGAATAAGGTCAGTCTGGCTGTCGAGACGGGAGGCCTTCATATCCAGAGGTTCAAAAATATAGCGTTTGATAAATTCTCCGTAGGGAAGACCGGACGCAGCTTCAACCACTGCTCCGAGGAGATTGTAACCATAGGTAGAATAATTATATCTTGTGCCCGGTTCAGCCACGAGGGGAAAATCTTTGAAAATGGCCAGAGCTTCCTCGGTTGTCTTTGGCTCTCGAATATGTCCCTCAACCTCATAATTACGATAATGGCTGATACCGCCCAGATGACCCAGGAGCTGGCGGATGGTTATTGGCCATGGTTTGCGAGGAAAGGAAGGAACATATTTTTGGACCTCATCATCAAGATCGATCTTACCTTCTTCATAGAGTAACAGAATGGCGACCGCTGTGATGGTTTTAGTAATGGAGGCCAGGCGATAGGCACTTTCCGCAGAAGCAGGTACATCATTTTCAAGATCAGCATAGCCAAAGCCCCGGGCCCAGAAGAAATCACCATGCTGAAAGGCCACAGAAAGGCCAGGCACGTGATCCTTTTTCATCTGCTGGGTGACAAAAACTTCGTAGGCAGCCAGGATTTGCTCATAGCTCTGTCCAGGATTATCAGGGGAAGCTGAGATGGCCGGAGGAAAAGGAAGCGAGATTAGCCAGAAAAGAAGAAAGAAGGGGAAAAAAAGCCACAGCCTCTTTTTATATCTATAATTCATTTTTAAGATTCAACCCTTTTTGGAATATAGTTTAACTCGGAAATTCTCTAAACTTTTTAAAGCCTTAATTTATATATCATCTCCCCTATCAGGCGTCAAGGTGACCCGGGCTCTTCCATGAAAAGTGTGGTAATTTAGTGGGCCTATATCCAGTGTATTTCTTTTAAGCTCAATTAAGTTATAAGATTTTAAACGAAATAAAAATCGGTTCCGAAATTGAAATAATTTTTTTCTCATTCTATCTTTTAAAAAGCGACTTAGATTAAACTTTTTATGACCCTACCTTTCCCCCGGAGAAGTGCCGATCGTGGCTGAAATAAGTCCAGATTTTGATTTTATGAGGAATAGAATGGAAAAATTGTCATTCAATTTCGAAAAGGCATTTAAAGCTCATTTAAATCCATGTAACCAGGTGATTTTAAAAGAAATGGAGCTGAGATGAGCCTTTATAAATCGCCACACTTTTAACGGAAGATCTGGTTAAGTATTGAGGTGAGATGTCCCGGGTTTTAAATTAGACTCTGATGGAATTAAAAATAGAAATTAATTGGAGCTTCATTGATGAATTAATTTTATCAATCTCCTTTATTTCAGAAGAAAGAAATAGTTCTGAAGGCTCTTCTAACTCAAGTCGCAGTGGCTGGTTTTCTTCTGGCCATTACTTGCCTGATGGTTTTCCAGAGTTCATAAAAATTTATGGGCTTGGCTATGTAGCCGTTCATGCCAGCGGCCAGACATTTCTGCCTATCGCTTTTAAGAGCATGGGCCGTCAAGGCAATAATGGGTATGGAACGACCTACCTTTTTCTCCCATTTCCTGATAATCCTGGCCGTCTTGAAGCCATCCATTTCTGGCATCTGGACATCCATGATGATTAGATCAAAATTATCCTTTTTTAAGGCCTTAATTACCTCGTTTCCATTATTAACCGGATAAACCTGGTGGCCCATTTTTTCGAGGAGATGCACTGCGACTTTCTGGTTAATGGCATTATCTTCAGCCAGGAGAATGCGCAGGGGCGGCTCGTTTTCCCGAATATAATGGCGGGTAATGAGGATGCGGGAATCCGGATGTCTGGGTTGCCGGCCAAAGGCAAACATCAGCGCCTGGAGAAGTTCTCCCTGGCGGATGGGTTTGGTCAGATAGCCTGAGATCATGAGCTCGCAGCAGCGAGCGGCATCGCCAGGCATTCCAGCTGAGGTCAGGATGATAATGACTGGCTCGCCAAATAAGGGGTTATCCCTAATTTTAGTGGCGACGGTAAAGCCATCTATTTCGGGCATATGAGAATCAAGAAGGACAATTTTAAAGGGGTCGCCATCCCTGACGGCTCGGTTCAGAAGAGTCAGAGCCTCCCGACCGCTGTCAGCTTCTGCCGGTCGCATCTGCCAGGAAGCCAGAAGTTCACTGAGAAAGCGGCGATTGGTGGCATTATCATCCACCACAAGGACGCGCAGGGATTTCAACTGATCGAGCCTGGCCGGAACGATCTTTGCTTCATTTTTTTTCTGGAGGGTCAGGTTTACAGTGAAAAAGAAGGTGCTGCCCCGGCCAACTTCGCTCTCTACCCAGATGCGGCCGCCAAAGAGCTGAACAAGCTGGGAGACAATGGCCAGGCCAAGGCCACTGCCCCCATAGCGACGGGAGGTGGAACTGTCGGCCTGGGTAAAGGCTTCAAAAATAAGGGTCTGTTTATCCTGAGGAATTCCGATGCCCGTGTCGCGAACCTTAAAAAGCAACGTAACCTCTCGCCCTTTTCTCTTTAAAAGATCGACTGAGACTTCAATTTCCCCCTGATCAGTGAATTTAATAGCGTTGCTGACAAGATTAAGCAGGATCTGACGCAGCCGACCGGGATCCCCTCGATAGCGATCAGGCAGGTTAGGGTTAATGCGACAGACAAGCTCGAGTCCCTTTTTCTCAGCCTGAATGGCTAAAGAAGAAACGGCATGTTCCACCGTATCACGCAGATGGAAGGGTATTTTTTCAAGCTCCACCCGGCGCGCTTCGATCCGGGAAAAATCCAGAACATCGTTGAGCAGACGAAGTAAAGAATTGGCTGATTCTTTTATTGATTCCAGATATTCCCGGATATCAGCCGGGGGATTGGCGTCAAGAGCCAGATCAACCATGCCCAGGATACCATTCATGGGTGTTCTGATTTCATGGCTCATATTGGCCAGAAACTCGCTTTTGGCCTGGCTGGCCGCCAGAGCCTGGCGTCTGGCCTGAACAAGTTCAGTAACATCAATGATGTTGACGAGAAAGCCGTCATAAAATTTGTGGCGAAATATGGGCTGAAGGCGAAAGACACAATCACGCTCACCAAGCCTCTTCTCAAAGGCGACCAAATTTTTATTCCCGGAGCGAAAGCCCTGAAGAATTTCCGCAAGTTTTTTCCCGTTAGTGGGGAAAAGGAAATCAGTAATGGGCTGACCCAGAACTTCCTGTCTCTTTTTGTCAAAGAGCTCAAGGAAAAAGTCATTGACTTCAATCACCCGATTATCCGGGCCAGCAAAGGCGACGCCCTCTTTCATACCCGAAATCATTGTGGCCAGTTTGGCCCTTTCCCTTTCTCTTTCTTCCTCAGCTTTCTTCTGTTCGGTTATATTCCGATAAATGGCGTAACAAGCTTCAACCTGACCATCAACCGTGATGGGTGAAACCATGAGGGAGACATGAACCAGAGAACCATCTTTGCGGCGCCGGATGGTTTCCAGATTAACTTTCTCCCCTCTAGCCACCTGACGGGTAATTTCTTCGGCATTAGTCTTAAACTGGGGAGGGGCAACCAGCTCGTCAATATTTTTGCCGATAGCTTCCCTCGAATTATAACCAAAAATGCGGGTGAATTCTGGATTAATGCGCCAGATTTTGCCCTTAAGGTCGGTAATAACAATGGCTTCCTGAGCGCTATTATAAAGACTATCGAGATAGGCCTTTTCTTTGCGAGCTTCCTTTTCAGCTAAATGGCGAGCTGTTATATCCCGGGCTATTTGAATGATTTTTATAATTTTTCCCCGGCGGTCAAAAACAGGGGAAGTGGCGACGGAAACGATTCGGCCAAAGGCTGTTGTCTTTTCCAGAAAATCAGGTTTGCCCGTTTTTAACACCTTTAAGACGGGACAGTTAGGACAAACAGTTTTTCTTTTATAAAAAATTTCAAAACATTTCCTGCCTAAAAAATCCCGGGGATGACGGAGCTTAAGCCAGTGAAGAAAAGTTGAATTGCCATGGAGAATGTTGAAGGCCGGATCAATGACCATGATTAAATCGGGGATAGCTTCAAAGAGGGCTTCAAGGTCGGCTCTGGCCTTTTCCAGGCTTTCATTGCTGGCCCTTAATTCCTCATTGGTGGCTTCGAGCTCCTCATTGGCTGCCCTTATTTCCTCCATCATAGCCTCAAGTTCTTCATTGGCTGAGCGCAGTTCTTCTTCTCTTTCGCTGAGTTTCTGATTCAGAGCCACCAGTTCCTGATGATTCAAGATCAATTCTTTTCGGGCCGCCTCAATATCTTCAGAAAGACGCTGAAGGGATGTTACTCCCTGGGAGAGACTGCCAATGAGTTCATTAAAACTTCTTTTCTTTTTCTTTATGCTGGCTTTCATTTCTCAGTCTCCCTCAAAAAGGCTCTTTTTTTCTCAGGCCCCTCAATTTTTTGATAGAGAGAAAAACGGGACGAAAGAACTTCTAGAGAACCATCAGAATTAATCCTTTCTGACCGTCCTAAAATCAGGAAGCCGCCTTCGGCTGTCGCCTGAATAAGTTTTTTTAAGAGTTTCTCCTGGACTTCAGGCCGAAAGAAGATGAGGAGATTGCGACAGACAACGAGATCAAACAAACCGGGAGGCTTGTCCTGAAGCAGATCATGCTGGCGAAAAATGACATACTTTCGCAGTTCGGAGCTGAGACGAAAAAGGCCCGGTTTAACCTCAGCAAAATAAAGCTGCCGGTAATGGCTGGGAACGCAGCGAAGCTCGCTTTTCCGGAAAAGGGCTTCCCTGGCCCTGGCCAGAATGCGAGGAGAAACATCCGTGGCCAGAATAAGGGGATGAAGTCCCCGCTCCCTGGTCGGTTGAAGAAGGATCATGGCCAGGGTAAAGGGTTCTTCCCCCGAAGCACAGCCAACAGACCAGACCCGAACCAGGCGCCGCTCGCGTGCGACGAGATTATCCAGCCAGAAAGGAAGAAGACGTCGTTCAAAATAAGTAAAGACAGACTTATCCCGGAAGAAACGGGTCACATGAATGAGAAGATTTTCCTTGAAATTGATGGCTTCCTGGGGATGGGTCCGAACATAATTTAAATAATCCTGGATACTTCGGCACCCTGTGGCCTGAAGCCTCAATTCAAGCCGCCGGCTGAGAGTTGACTCTCGATAAGCCTGGGCCTCAAAACCTGTCAGGCGCTGAATTAGGGAAAAGAGGGCCTGATGAGGCTTTGATTTTCGAATAGATAAATTTTGACGAAACTTATCCGTCCGGATATTAGAAAAAACTTCAGAAAAACGTTTCATCTCATCGGAATCCAATTTGATTTACCTATTTTCATTATGATTACAATCTGGGCTCAGGCAATCACCACGAGCGATGATTTGCGGGGCGAAAAAGAATCACCCGGAAAGCCTTCATTCCTTCGACCAGAATTTTGTAGCCTATCTTCAAAGGACTACGCTTCCTGGTTTTTTAGGTGTTTTTAGCGTTATTTCGCCTGGAAGAAGCCTTTTTAGGGGGGAAAGCACGATTTTTATAATGACTTATCCTGGCCCATTTAAAGAACAGGAGGGGGAGATATCGTCCTCCAAAAATTTATGGCCGGCTTAAGTTTTTATATTTTTTTGTTTTTAATGGAGGTACCTTCCAATATGGGTCAAATAAAACCATCGCCCCTTTTAAAGACGAGACAATTTTGCTTTAATATAAATAAGGGTCAAGCAAAAATTGAAAGTCAGGACTTCTTATCGTTTTCTTTTTTTTCTCCTCCTTTCCTGCCTGTCTCTAATATGCGGCGCATTAAAGGCCGGGCCAGATTTACCTTCCGGAATCAGGGTGATTATCCTGGCTGATGCCCATTTTTCTCGCCAGCCCCGATGGCAAGAGAAAGCCTCTTACCTCTTTGAGAAGGCTTCTTCAGTCCTGAAAGCTAAAGCTGGAGTCAGCTTCGAAATTATCCGGTTTGAGATATGGAAGGAAGAGGAGGAGCTGGCGACTCTCGAGGAAATAGCCGAATCAATCGAAAGAAATTTTGAAAGAGAAGGGAGGACAATCGTGGTGGCTTTAGTCGGTCGTCCCTCCCTTCCATCACCCCTTTTTGGTTATTCCCTCTTTGACGAAGGAATTGCTGTGGTCAGGTTGCAGACCACGGAGGAGAGGACAGTTAAAGCTCTGCTTCATGAACTGGCCCACCTTTTCGGAGCTGTCCACGTGGCTGAGCCAGCTTCTGTCATGGACCTCTGGAATCGGGGCGAGGAACTGGATGAGCTTAATTTAAAAATCATCAGGCTATTCAGAGATAGAACCTTCGAGGGCTGGCGTTATCCCCTGAATCGAGATAAAAGAAAGGAAGCCCTTTCTTTTTATAAAGAAATAGCCTCCTCTCTAAGAGCTCTGATAAAAGGTTGGCCCATAGAAATCAAGCAGTTTAAACCAGAAATCCCCAATTCCCTTGAGGATGTCTTCCTCTGTCTTGCCCGGCTTGAGCTGGAGGAGAGAAATTATGAGAAAGTAAGGCAGGCCTGTGAGGAAGCTCTCAGGGTGAATCCTGATTCGCTCGAGGCTCTCAATCTCATGGCCATTGCTCGAAGAAGACAGGGTCAGGTAGATGAAGCCATCAACCTTTATCAAAAAATTCTGGAGAAAAAACCGAAAGAGGCCAGGGTTCTTTACAATTTGGGAATAGCTCTGGGCAAGAAGGGAGAATGGAAGCTGGCTCTTGAGGCCTATGAAAAGGCTTTAAAGATAAGGCCGAGGATGATTGAGGCTATGGGAAATAAAGCCGAAATCTTATTACGGCTTGGACAGGAAGAGGAGGCAGAAAAAATCCTGAAAAAGGCTCTTTTAATCAGGCCAGATTATGCTCTGGCTATGGCCAATCTGGCTGAAATTTATTTTCGGCGAGGAGATTATGATCTGGCCAGGGAGATGGTAAATAAAGCTCTGACCTACGATTCAGAGCTTCCAGAAGCCCACAACATGAGGGGGAAAATCCTTCACCAGGAAGGGCAAATCGAAGAGGCCATAAAAGAGTTTGCTCTGGCCCTGGAACTTGACCCGGCTCAGGCTAAAGCGGCCCACAATCTAGGCAACTGTTTTCTTGACCTTAATCGCCTCCCTGAGGCCAGGGATTATTTTCAAAAAGCTCTGCATTTAGCGCCTCAAATGGCTGAAGCCTATGAAGGCCTGGGCTTGACGCTTTTCTTGCTTAAAGATATTGATGGTTCTCTGATGAATCTGAAGCGAGCCAGAGAACTCGGGCTCAATACTGTGGCTCTCCATCTTAATTTGAGCACCGCCTTTATTATGAAGAAGATGTGGCCGGAGGCAGCCGAGGCGGTCAAGGCAGCTTTAGCTCTGGATTCAAACTCGGCCCTGGCCTGGAATAATTTTGGAATCTGCGCCCTTGAGCAGAAGGACTATGAGCAGGCAGAAAAATGTTTTCGTCAGGCCCTTTTGATTGAGCCTGAAAACCGCCAGGCTCTGACCAATCTGGCTTCTCTTTTACTGTCTCTGGCCAGATGGCCAGAGGCGGCTGAATATTATCTTCGGCTCCTGAAAATTGCGCCCGCTGATGCTGTTAGTCATAATAACCTGGCTTATATTTATTATCGGTTGAAGGAATATAAGAAAGCCTGGGACCATATTCAGCAGGCTCTTTCCCTGGGTCTTGAGGTGCATCCTGATTTCGTCGAAGAAGTCAGGAAAAAGGTGGGGAAATGAGAAGAAATTATAAGCCTGAAAATAAAAGGAGAATTACACAATCAGGATAAGAGATAAGGACAAACGGTATTTTATAGAAGATCAAAGGTCAGGAGTGTCTTTCAGGAAAAGCGTGATAATTTAATAGGCTCAGAGTGTTTGTCTCCCTTTTAAAAAAGAAACGACAAAATTTTAAGGAAATATAAACGTATTCAAAATTTAGAGCCCATTTTATTCTCACTCTGATTTTTAGAGCTGGCGGAATGAAGATTTAACGGGGTTGGATTTTCTCGCAAGAGAAAAGTTCTTTTAGGGGAAAAAAGCTAAGAAGGTATTATAAAAAGTGCTGAGGGAATCATATTTTTCAGGATGAGCCAGGTCAGGAAGGGCAAGAAAAAGTACATGTTATGAGAAAAAGTGAGGCTAATTAAATCCTGTAAAGTCAGGATAATTAAATTAAATAATGAAAAATTCAGAATAAGTAAAACTTGAAAAAATCAAGATGAATTATAAAGAGAATCGGATTCAAAAGAGATTCAGGAGATTCAAATGAGGTGAGATTAACGCAGATGGAATTACTACAGGTTGTTAGCCAGAACTTCCTTTAAGTATCTTCCGGTAATGGAATGAGGACTGGAAGCCACCTCTTCAGGCGTGCCTTCGGCCACAATTCTCCCTCCAAGTTCTCCTCCTTCAGGCCCGAGATCAATGATGTAATCGGCGCATTTAATTACATCCAGGTTATGTTCTATTATCAAAACAGTGTGACCGTGATCAACAAGTCTCTGGAAGCAGCGCAGCAGGACGGAAATGTCGGCGGGATGAAGACCGATGGTGGGTTCATCGAAAAGATAGACAATTCTTTTGCCATGTTCATGAATAAGGTGGTGAGCCAGCTTGAGACGCTGGAGCTCACCGCCAGAAAGAGTGGTCGTGGGCTGACCGAGCTTTAAATAACCGAGACCAACATCAATCAGAGGTTTAAGGTAGCGGGTAACTTCAGGTGAATCCTGAAAGAAATCCAAGGCCTCCTGAGCTGTCATGGCCAGCACATCGGCGATAGATTTTCCCCGGTATTTGACCTCGAGAATCTCAGGCTTGTAGCGGAGTCCCTGACAGGCTTCACAGGTAAGGACAACATCCGACAAAAATTGCATTTCTACAATCTGCTGACCGGCTCCCTTGCATTCCTCGCATCGGCCCCCAGGTGTATTAAAGGAAAAATAGCCCGGCTTGAGACCAAGCAACCGGGCTTCCCGGGTGGAGCTAAAGATGTCTCTAATACCATCCATTATTTTCATATAGGTGGCGGGAATGGAACGAGGTGAAGTACTCAGGGGCGATTGATCCACCATGATCAACTTATCGATGAATTCAAAGCCTTTGATCTGTCGATAGGCCTCTCTGGCTTCTCCCAGCCAGCCAAGATAGAGGACATCATAAAGAAGAGTGCTTTTGCCTGATCCGGAAACACCGGTGATACAGGTCAGGCATCCCAGGGGCAAACGAACATCAATATTTTTTAAATTGTGCTTGCAGGCTCCAATAATTTGAATAAAGCCTCTGGGCCTGCGGCGTTCGAGGGGTGGTTCGATTTTAAATTCTGAGCGCAGATATCGGGCCGTGAGAGTTGTGGCCTCCCTGATGAATTTATCCATTGGCCCGGCAAAGAGAACCTCACCGCCAGCTTCACCTGCTCCAGGACCGAGATCAATGATATAATCGGCCGCCCGGATGATTTCAGCATCATGTTCAACCACCAGGACTGTATTACCCACTTCTTTCAGAGATTTCAACGTCTGGATGAGCCGTTGATTATCCCGGGGATGAAGGCCGATGGAAGGCTCGTCGAGAATAAATAGGGTGCCGACCAGAGAACTGCTTAAAGCTGCCGCCAGATTGATTCTCTGGGCTTCACCGCCACTCAGCGTAAAGGTCATGCGGTCAAGAGTCAGGTAATCGAGACCGACCTCAAGCAGGAAGCGAAGGCGATTCTCAATTTCAGCTAAAAGACGCTCTGCAATCTGGCTTTCATAAGGGGTAAGATCAAGGGAATGGAAAAAATCGGTAGCCTCTCTTACCGTCATCCGGCAGATATCACCAATTGATTTTCCTCTAATTTTAACGCTCAGAGCCTGGGGATTGAGCCTCTGACCATGACAGGCTGGGCAGGGCACATATTTCCGATAACGACTGAGGAAAACTCTGACCTGAACCTTGTATTTCTTGCTCTGGAGCCATTCAAAAAAGCCCTTAACTCCATAATAACCATCGCCGCCCTCGAGAATGAATTTCTGCCACCTGGGCTTAAGGTCCTTAAAGGGAACATCGGTAGGAATGCCCCTTCGCCTGGCCTCATAGAGAAGCTCTTCCTGAAGCTCATAGGAACCTGTCTTGGACCAGGGCTCAATAGCCCCCTGTTCCAGGGATTTATTCTTGTCAGGAATAATTTTATCCTCATCAAGTACCGCCAGGTCACCAAAGCCGTGACAGACCGGACAAGCTCCTTGAGGTGAATTGAAGGAAAAGAGATTGGGAAAGGGCTCTTCATAGGCCAGCTGACAGCTCTTACACTCCAGGCGATTGGCATAAGTTACTTCTTTTCCTGAGGGCAAAAAAACCTTTATCCGGCCATTACCCTGGCGCAGGGCTATTTCCAGGGAATCAACAAGCCTTTCCCTTTCTTCAGGATCGACTCTGACCCGGTCAACAAAAACATCAATGAGCTTTTTCTGGCCAGGTTGAAAATTATCCAGATCAATTATTTTGTGATTTTTGATCAGACGGGAGAAACCATCTTTTTTTAAAAGAGCCAGCCCCTGTTCTAAGAGCCAGGCAAAAGAAATCAGGATTTCCTCGCCCGAAGCTCTCTGGAAAAGGTCATCGACAATGGAATCGATGGTGTCACGGAGAACGGGCTGGCCACATTTAAGACAGTGGATAACTCCAATTCGAGCATAGAGAACCCTTAAATAATCGTGAATTTCAGTAACTGTGGCCACGGTGGAACGAGGGTTTTTGGTTGAGGCCTTCTGTTGAATCGCCACGGCCGGGGTTATGCCCTCGATCAGGTCAGCCTCGGGCTTATCCATGCGCTCCAGGAATTGACGGGCATAGGCAGAAAGTGATTCGATGTAACGCCTCTGGCCTTCAGCGTAAAGGGTGTCAAAGGCCAGGGAAGATTTGCCGGAGCCACTGCGGCCGGTAACGACAATAAAATGATAAAGGGGAATATCCAGATTGATGTTCTTTAGATTATGAACTCTAACGCCTCGAAGATGAATCCATTCCTGTTTTTTGAGGGCTGATTCTACAGAGGACATGGCGGTTAAAAGACCAAACTAATATTATAAAAGAAATTAGCCGGGGTTGACAAATCCGGTTTATCCTTAAAAATAGATGGCGCTTTCAAACTTTTATTTTCGTCCGATCTTCCCTTTGAGCTTATTTATGTAATTCAGGCTCCGTGAGGTATAAGTAATTATGAGACTTGGGGGGCAGACTAGGAATAGAAAGAAATAGGAGAAGATGCACCGGGAGCTAGCCAGTTCAAACGCAGTGATTTATGCCTCTGATAATGAGGCTAGGCTCACCAGGATTACACTGGATACAAGGGTGACAGGCGCTTTTACCTTGTAGCAGCTGGCTTCGTTAACCAGGGCCTTTTGTGCTCTTTTAAATTGCATTTATTCCGGGAGAAAGAGCCTGGGTTATGGCCTTCTGTGGAGCTTCTTTTCCTGAAGAGGGAAGAGAGAAGGAATCTACCTCCAGATTTAAGTCCTGTTCAGCAGGCAAGGACTGGGGGAAGAGAGGCTATTTAATAAAAATAAAAATTGAACCTCTGGACCAAGAGGCATTTATTGTCTTTATTTTCAGGGTGAAAAAATAAAGTCAAATTCTTGCGCCTTCAGCCAGACCTCACTTCAGGTGAGGGTTAAAACCTGCAGCCCGTAATTTCCACCTCCATCATATCCCTGCCTCACTCGATTATCTTCCCTCCCCTGATTCCTTCTGTTAACCTGCTCATATTTTTTAAATGACGAAATACTACTATTTATATAAATCCGATAGAAATACTTGACATTCTACAATATGTCGAATAAAATAAAAGCATGAAAAGACTATTCTTCAGAAGAAGACCCAAAAAAGCAATCTTTCTTGGTGATTTAGAGAAGGCAGTCATGGAGGTTCTTTGGGAAGAAGCGCCTCTTTCCGGCCGGGAAGTCCACGCAAGAGTTTACCGGCGCCATAAAGTCGCCCTAACGACAGTCTTAACTATTCTTGAACGCTTGCAGAAAAAAGGCATGATTAAGAAAGAAGGCGGGAAGAAAGTGTATATTTTTAGGCCACTTATCAGTGAGGCACAATGGAGGAATTCCCTTGTCTGTGAGTATTTGAAGCAAGCCATTAATCTTTCTCCAGAAGCGGTGATGGCCAATTTTGCGGAGATTTTGAGTGAGCTACCTGAGGCTGAATTCAATTGTCTCGTCGAAGAGATAAAAGAGAAAAAGAGACGGGAGGAGATGAATAGGTAGAAGCATGGTAAAATGAGCCAGCAAATCAAGACCAGCTACTCCCGTGATAATCATTTCAGTACAGGTTTATCGCATTTTTTTATTTATTTCTATTTCTTAAGCGGAGTTAGCCTCCTAATTTTTCTTCTAAGGCAATACGCTCCATGGAGGAGCAACCAGGTTATTTTAAATTCTCTTACCAACCTCTCAGCTCTCGAGTGTTCCTGGCGATGCCTCGGATATAAAGTAAGCGGTTTTTTCTTGGAATCGGGCTTCAAATTGATTTTCATTTCCTTCCTTATTTTCATTTTTATTCGAGCCTTCTGGCGTGCCGCGAAAGCGATAATTAAAACCAATTTATCCCGGCGAACCTTAGAAGCGATGGCTTCAGCCAGGAACCTCTGGGGTATTGATTATTATTCAGTTCACTTCCCCGGGCCGCTGGCTTTTACTCTGGGCTGGTTTAAGCCGAAAATTTTTATTTCTGATTTTCTGGAAAAGGATTTGAATGAAGAAGAATTGAAAATAGTTTTGCTCCATGAGGGTTGCCACCAGAGGAAAAAAGATCCTGGACGTGGACTTTTGATTAACTTTCTTGCGGATCTTCTTTTTTTTCTGCCGCTGACAGATAGAATATGGACCGCCTTCCACCTGTACAGGGAAGTCGAGGCCGATTTATCCAGCCTTCGCTCGAGGGAGTCCATGAGTCCTTTTATTTCCACCTTGAATAAAATGCGTCGTTTTCCCTTGCCTCAAGAGAACAAAGTCATAAAAAAATTATTTAGCGAGGCCAATGACAAAGATCTGGCCAGGCTACTTTATTTAGGCGAAGGCAGACTTGGTTCTTTATTTAGCTGGCGTAAATTTGCCCTGAGCGTCATTCTCTCGGTTAGCCTTATTTTTTTGAGCCTCAATTCCTTCTTCCCGCGCCAGAGGGAAGCCTTTTTAGAGCATCAGATCACGTGTCCTATTCATAGTTCTACCGGGATGAATAATTTTATTCATATCGATAAAAAGACCAATCATCATTTCAATTCTCGGAGGGAAGATCATGGTTAAATTAAGGAAATTTTTTTCTTTTTCTCTGATTATTTCTTTCTTTTTTGCTCTTCCCTCCTTCTGCGAAATTCCCCCAGCCGCCAGAGAAAAAGAGAAGTTAAATTTAGCTGAGCTGGTTCGTTTAGCTCAAGAGAGAAATCCTGGACTCTTTGCCATCAGGGAACAAATAAGAGCAGAACAGTCCAGAATCTGGCCACAAACGACACTTCCTGACCCCGTTCTTAGCTTAAATCTGAAAAATGTCAGTCTTAATCAATTCACTATCGGAAAAGAAATGATGAGTGGCATCGGCTTTTCTTTCTCCCAGATGATTCCCTTCCCCGGAAAACTTCGTCTGCAGCGAGAAATTGCAAAAACAAAGACGAAAAGGACTGAAGTCTGGCTTGAAGCCTATTCTCTCAGTTTGAGCCGTCAAATAAAAGAACTTTATTCCCAGCTTTTTTATTATCAGCGGGCTCTCGAGGTTTTAAACAAAAAGAGGTCGCTTCTGGAAAAGGCGCTGGAGCTGGCTACCATCCGCTATTCTGTCGGCGGAGGGGTTCAGAATGATGTTTTCAAAGCTCAGTTGGAGCTGAATGAGATTGAGACAATGATCAAGCCCATGGAGCAAATGGAGCAGGCTCTTGAGGGGCAGATTAATGCTCTGCTCGCTTTTCCCCTGGATAAACCCCTGGGTTGGGCCGAGGAAATCCATTTTTATGAATTATCACCTTCTTTTGAAGACTTGATAAAGGCGGCTGAAGAAAAATCGCCTCAGCTGGAGGAAGTTCGACTGATGATTGAGGCGAGCTCAAAGGAAGTTGACCTGAGTCGCCGCGATTTCTGGCCAAATTTTATGATTCAGGGGGGCAAGGAATTTAAAGGGGCCTTTAAGGATATGTATGAAATCATGATTGGTATAGAAATTCCTCTCTATTTCAAGCGCAAACAGGCTAAAAATCTGGAGGCCGCGGTGGCTGAACTCAATCAGGCCAGATATTCCTTCCAGGCGAAGCAAAACGAGCTGAACTCAATGATTAACGAAAATTATCTTATGGCTAAAAATGCTGAAAAATTGATTCGCATAACTCGCGATAAACTTTTGCTCCAGGCCTCTTTGTCGCTGGAATCATCTCTCGCTAATTATAAGGTAGGCAAAGTCGATTTCCTTGCTCTGCTCGCTGACATCGACAGCCTGTATTCTTATGAGATGGAATATTACCGCCAATTAAGCGAGCTGTGGCAGGCTGTCTCTCGCCTGGAAGAACTGTGTGGTCTCGATCTTCTTTTAATGGAGGGAGAAGGAAATGCAAAAAAGGACAAAGAGTAGGTGGAGCTATATGAAAAACAGACCGAAACTCATTCATCTTGTGGCAGGATTATTTCTTCTGTTAAGTCTCGGCTGGCTGAGCAATTGCAGCGAGAAAAGGGAAACCAAAAGCTCAGCTATTAAATCTTTGGAGTCCATGGCTGAATCCCAAGTAGAGTCTGGTTTGCATAAACACCAGGGAAGCCTGACTCAAGTCCCGTCCGGGGCCAGGGAAAAGCCAAGAATGGAAAAAGAGAAGGAAGGAAAGACTCTTTATCATTGTCCCATGCATCCTAATTATATCTCTGAAAAACCCGGTGAATGTCCTATCTGTGGCATGACACTTGTGCCGATAGAAGAGGAAAAAGAAAGTGCCGAGGCCAGGCCAGCAGGGACAGTCGAAATCAGTCCGGAAAAACAACAGATTCTGGGAGTGACATTTGGCCGGGTAGAGAAACGGTCTCTTCATCGAATGTTTTCGGCTTATGGCCGAATAAGCTATGACGAGACCCGGTTAGCCACCATCAGCATCAAATTCTCGGGCTGGGTGGAGGCACTTTACGCTGATTACACAGGCAAACCTGTCAGAAAAGGCCAGCCTCTCTTTTCCATTTATAGCCCTGAACTCATAGCTGCCCAGGAAGAATATCTTTTAGCCCTCAGAGCTCAAAAGACCATGATACCAGATCAGAAAAATAATAATTTGAATATAATCGAGGCTGCTAAGAGACGACTTTTACTCTGGGATATATGGGGAGAACAAATTGCTGATCTGGAAAAAGAAGGAAAGCCTTTTCGAACCTTAACCATTTATTCTCCTGTGACTGGTTTTATCATTGAAAAAAACATCCTTCAGGGAAAATATGTCACCGCCGGTGAAGTCCTGTATTCTATTGCTGATCTTTCTCATGTCTGGATGCTGGCCGAAATTTATGAATCCGACTTACCTTTCATTTCTGTCGGAACTGAAGTAACTCTGGAATTAGGTTCCTTCCCGGGAGAAAAATTCAAAGGAAAGATAAGCTATATTTTCCCCTATCTTGAAAATGAAACTCGCACGGTTAAAGTCAGGATAGAGTTGTTCAACCCGGCTCTAAGGCTTAAACCTGAAATGTATGGCCGGGTGGTCTTTCATTTGCCTCTCGGTCAAAGGCTATCTCTCCCCGAAGAAGCGGTGATTGACACGGGAGAAAGAAAAATTGTTTTTGTAGTTCATGAAAATCGGCACTTTGAACCAAGGGAAGTAAAGCTCGGCCTCAAGGCTGGTGATTATTATGAAGTTGTGGGCGGAGTTAAAGAGGGCGAGCGGGTGGTAACCTCAGCTCAATTCTTAATCGATTCGGAAAGCCGGCTTAAAGAAGCTCTAAAAGGTCTATCTCAGACTGAAGAGAGAAAAATGCCTGAAGCGAAGAAAGCTCCAGTCGAGGAAAAAAAGGAACCCCCCATCAAACATATTCATTAAAAAGAGTAGGAATTGCTGAAGCCAAAAGGAAAGAATCATGATTGAAAAAATAATTGAATGGTCAGCCCAGAACAAATTCTTTGTTTTGATTGGTGTTATAGTAGCCGTTTTAGCCTCTCTCTGGTGCTTGCAACATGTGCCCCTTGATGCTATCCCTGATCTTTCTGATACTCAGGTCATTGTCCTGGCTCGCTGGGATCGCCCTCCAGATATTATTGAGGATCAGGTAACTTATCCGATCGTGACTTCTCTTCTGGGTGCGCCCAAAGTCAGAGACATCCGGGCTTATTCTGATTACGGCTATGCCTATATCTATGTCATTTTTGATGATGGGACAGATGTCTATTGGGCTCGCTCCCGTGTTCTGGAATATTTAAGTAAAGTAACGTCGTCGCTCCCTTCGGGCGTGGCCGTAGAGCTCGGTCCAGATGCTACGGGCATAGGCTGGGTTTTTCAGTACGCCTTAGTTGACCGTACTGGTAAGCATCCCCTTCAGGAGCTAAGAGCCTTTCAGGATTGGCATTTACGTTATGCCCTGCAATCAGTTAAAGGTGTGGCTGAAGTCGCCACCATCGGTGGTTTCGTTCGTCAATACCAGGTTATTGTGAATCCAGAAGCTCTTTTAGCTTATGGAATTGGCGTCAAAGACGTGGTTATGGCCTTGCGGCTGGCTAATAATGATATTGGGGCAAGATTAATTGAGTTTTCCGGCCGGGAATATATGGTCACGGGAAGAGGCTACATCAAATCAAAAGAGGATATTGAAGAAATCGGCCTTAAACATGGAGCTTCGGGATTACCGATTAGAATTAAAGATGTAGCTCGAGTTATCCTCGGCCCGGATATTCGTCGGGGAATAGCTGAACTTGACGGCGAAGGCGAAGTTGTTGGCGGCATCGTCGTAATGAGGTACGGCGAAAATGCCCTGGCCGTAATAAAAAGAATCAAAGAGAGATTGGAAGAGGTCAAGCTTCCGGAAGGAGTGGAGCTTGTCACCACTTATGACCGGTCTGACCTGATTCTTCGCTCAATTAATACTCTCAAAACTAAGCTCCTCGAGGAAATGCTTGTGGTTGCCCTGGTCATTTTTATTTTTCTCTGGCACTGGCGTTCAGCCCTTGTTCCCATCGTTACTTTGCCCCTGGCTGTGCTGCTTTCTTTTATTCCCATGTATTATTTGCGGATTACCTCAAACATCATGTCTCTGGGTGGTATTGCCATTGCCATCGGCGCTATGGTCGACGCTACGATTGTTCTAGTCGAGAATACCCATAAAAGGTTAGAGAGATTTGATCCGAAAGTATCAGAGCCTCGAGAAGCTGTCATTATTCAAGCAACTAAGGAGGTTGGCCGGCCAATTTTCTTTAGCCTCCTGGTGATTGCTGTTGCCTTTCTGCCCATTTTTACGCTCGAAGCATATGAGGGCCGCCTGTTTAAACCATTAGCCTACACTAAAAATCTGGCTATGCTTTTTGCGGCCCTGGTCGCCATTATAGTTGCACCGGCCCTGATTATGATTTTTGTTCGGGGGAAAATTCACTCTGAGGAGCGCCATCCTATCAGTCGTTTTCTCTTCAAGTTTTATGAACCGGCTGTGCGTTTTGTTTTAGAAAGGCCCGTGGCTGTAATTTTAGTTTCCTTCCTTCTTATTTTGAGTATTATTCCTGTGGCGCGCAATCTTGGCTCAGAATTCATGCCGCCTCTTAATGAAGGCTCGATTCTTTATATGCCCACAACGCTACCCGGAATTTCGGTGACTGAAGCAGGTCGGCTTTTACAAATTCAGGACAGAATCCTTCGTCAGTTTCCGGAAGTGGAAAGAGTTTTTGGTAAGGCCGGTCGAGCTGAGACAGCTACTGATCCAGCTCCTTTTTCCATGATGGAAACGACGATTTTGCTTAAACCTCAGAATGAGTGGCGGAAAAAAGAAAGATGGTATTCCCGGATAGTTCCTGAATCCCTGCAGGGACCGTTGCGAGTTTTCTGGCCTGACCGGATTTCCTGGGAAGAGCTCATTTATGGAGAAAATGGCCTCGACAAAGCGCTTCGCCTTCCGGGCGTAGTCAATGCCTGGACCATGCCCATCAAGGCCAGGATTGATATGCTGACAACAGGAGTGAGAACGCCAGTGGGCATAAAAATTTATGGTGATGATTTAAAAGAGCTGGAAAAAATAGGAGTGGAAATTGAATCGCTCCTGGCAGAAGTGCCGGGAACTAAAAGTGTTTATGCGGAGCGGGCAGCCCAGGGCTATTTTCTGGATATTAAAATAAAGCGAGATGAAATTTCTCGTTACGGGATGAGTATCGAGGATGTCCAGATGGACCTCATGGCTGCTGTGGGCGGAGAGAATATCACTCAAACGATCGAAGGTCGTGAGCGCTATCCAGTTAATATTCGCTATCCCCGCGAGCTGCGAGATGACCTGGAAAAGTTAAAAAGAGTGTATATTTCGACTCCCATGGGGACCCAGATTCCTTTGTCCCAGTTAGCCGACCTGGAATTAAAATTAGGCCCGGGAATGATCCGCGATGAAAATGGCCGGCTTTCGAGCTATGTTTATATTGATGTCGCCGGTCGGGATATCGGAAGTTACGTCCGCGAGATTAAATCGCTTCTTAAGAATAGATTGAAACTCCCGCCGGGTTATTCCCTCCAGTACTCCGGTCAATATGAATATATGGAAAGGGTCAAGAAAAGATTACTTTTAGTTGTTCCACTAACAATTTTTATCATCCTTATTTTACTCTATTTAAATACTCATTCCTTGACTAAAACATTTATCGTTCTCCTGGCTGTGCCATTTTCTCTTATCGGGGCCTTCTGGTTTCTTTTTCTTCTTGGTTACAACATGAGTATTGGTGTTTGGGCCGGAATCATTGCTTTACTTGGCGTTGATGCTGAAACAGGTATTATCATGCTTCTTTATCTTGACTTGGCTTATAAGGAAAGGAAAGAAAAAGGCTTGCTCCGCGGATTAGCCGATTTAAAAGAGGCCATTATTCATGGAGCCGTAAGGAGAGTACGCCCCAAAATGATGACCGTGGGAACCACATTTATGGGACTTCTGCCTATCATGTGGTCGCAAGCCCACGAAACAGGAGCTGATGTGATGAAGCGCATTGCCGCACCGATGGTGGGAGGTATTTTTACTTCTTTTATTATGGAATTATTAGTTTATCCAGCGATATTTTTAATGTGGAAATGGCTGACTGAAGTGAAGGGCCAGGTTAAAGAAAAAGGAAACATGGAATAAATAGTTTTGGCTAAATTTAAGCTGGAAATAAACGAAACTAAAATTGATTGGCCAGAGAAGATTAAAAGAGCAGACGAGAATCTGCGGTGAGTTCATGAATAAAGCAAAAGATGAGAGGACCGAAATATGGTCAACCAGGATTTGGGCAAAAGCAGGATTGGAGGGGCTGAAATTCTCGCTGGAAAGAATGGTGGCTAATTAATTGTAGGCACGATTAAGTAAAGTGAAATTTTTTTAATATAAAAAATAAATTTAATGAAGCAAAACAAGATTATATTGATAAAAATCAAGCCAGAAAAATGATAGGTTTTTTAGAAAAAGAGAATGGAAATTAAATCCATAATGGAGGATTAAGATGAAAAGGCAATGGATTTCATTCTTGAGCGTGGCCCTGCTGCTGATGTTTTTTGTCCGGGCCAGTGGCTGGGCTCAAGAAGTCAGGGATCCGGTCTGTGGAATGAAACTGGATGCATCCAGGGCCAGGTTTAGCGCTGAATACCAAGGTCAGAGATATTATTTTTGTTCGGCCGACTGTCTGGCGAAATTTGAGGCAAATCCGGCTCACTATCTCGCAAAATCTTTGGACATAAAAAAAGAAGAGAAAATTTGTTGTTCCCTGCCTCCGGAGCTTCTTCGCGAAGCTAAAGTTGAAAAAAGGGAAACATCTGATGGTTTCCTTTTGACCATAACCTCGGATAATCCTGAGATAGCCAGAAAATTGCAGGAGACAATTGGTCAATGTCAGAAAGAAATGAAGGCAGGAGAAAAGAGCGGTCATACCCACGGAGGACATATGGTTCGAGATAAAAATAAGATCGGTGAGGAAAAGACCCAGGCCTGTTGTTTGATGTGTGATGAGGGTTATGAAAAAAGAATAATCAAATTGAGCCAGGGAGTAAGGCTCGAGCTTAAAAGGAAAAATTTTTCTTAAGCTTGAATCTTAGAAGCAAGGCAAGAATTTAATCCAGTATTAAAAGCAATTTCAGCAAATACGATAAGACTTCGGCAATGGGGCGAGTTATTTGAAAAAAACTAAAGGTGCATTATTTTTTAGAGGATTTCTTTTAATTGGAAATTGTTTATTTCTTGTCTTATGGACTATTTGGAAATCTTAGTTGATGATTCTGGTTAGATTAAAACCAGGAAGCCCAGGCTGACTTCAAGGTCAAAATTAGCTCCATAGGTGAAATAAAAAGTGAAATCAGAAGGGCTAGATGGGTGAAGAACCTGGCCTTACCAATCAATATTGGCCTTTAATTTTTTAATAAAAATTGATTTAATTAATACTTTCACCGATGATTTTTTTAATTGCTCTAGCTTTAGCCCTGGATGCCTTTGCCGTTACGGCTGGAATTGGGGCGAGCCTTCGGGGTCTGAGTCTGGGTGCTTCCTTAAGGCTGGCCATTCATTTCGGCTTATTCCAGTTCTTCATGCCCCTTCTTGGCTGGCTGGCCAGGGAGAGGCTCATCAGTTTAATTGAGGCTTATGATCACTGGGTCGCTCTTCTGATTTTAACCTTTGTTGGTACCCGCATGATTTTTTCTGGCCTGAAAAAGGAGAAGGAAAAACATTATAAACAGGATCCGACAAAGGGCTGGTCAGTTCTTGTGCTAGCTGTGGCCACAAGCCTTGATGCCCTGGCCGTAGGCTTTACCCTGGCTACACTGGAATTGAATATTTTAGGTGCCGCTACCATCATTGGTCTAACCGCCTTCTCTCTGACCATGATGGCCGCAGCCCTGAGTGTTTATCTTGGTCGTCTTGCTGGCCGCTGGGCTGAAGTTCTGGGCGGTTCCATCCTCATCTTTATCGGCTGGCGAATTTTTCTCTCCCACCTTGGATAATAATTTTTGCCGTTGACTTGATTTTAACCAGCCCGGCCCTCACCCTGAACATCTTTGACTTTATTTTAAAAGCCTGACCTGATTTTAAACAGCCATTAACGATTAGCTATTTGGTTTAGTTGTTAAAAGATTTTAATCAAAGAATAGCGAAATCTAAAAAGGTAGAATACAAGATTCTTCCGCTTCTTTATGGATAAAAGTGGAGAATTGAAGGTATGAGCAGGCTCTGGAATAGCCTTTTAGCTAAAAGGTCAGAAAATTTTTAGCCTGTCCTCATTTTGAAGCTTTTCTATAAATTCAAGCCCTTTCAGGTTTTAAATAAGTGGACCTGAAGATCTATCAATCTTCGAGGACCTTTACAGAATCTGAAGATAAATCCTTAAAGGCGAGTTGAAACCGAATATTCTGCATCTAAGGGGGGTCTCCAATCGTCATCTGCAGCGATAAACTGGGCTGGATTCAAGCTGTTTCCAAGTGCAGTAGAATCTATCTTTTTTAGCCATAAAAAGTCTGAATAGCCTAAATTTAATTAGCCCCATGAGACATAAACCTTGCTGGGGCTAAATTCGCTCATGTATCTGTAAATTTTTTCCACTTAACCTGGCTGAACTAAATTGAAGATAAAAAATAAAAATGGATTCTAAGATCGATTAGAGAACGGTTTTTTCCAGAGCCTGTCGCAAATCCGCTTCCAGGTCCTCATAATCCTCACAACCAACCGAGAGGCGGATTAAATCATCGGTAATTCCGGCTTCTTCTCTCTCTTCCCTGGGCACAGCGGCATGGGTCATACTGGCTGGATGCTGAATCAGAGTTTCAATACCACCCAGAGAGACGGCCAGGGTGCAGAGGCGCACCGAATTAATTAAGCGTCGGCCAGCTTCGTAGCCTCCCTTAAGGCCAAAACAGAGCATTGACCCGGGACCCCTCATCTGGCGCCGGGCCAACTCATATTGCGGGTGATTCTCAAGGCCAGGATATTTTACCCAGCTAACCAGGGGATGATTTTCTAAGAAACGGGCTAATTTAGAGGCATTCTCCTGGCTCTTTTCTATCCTTAAAGCCAGAGTTTTAACTCCCCGGTGAATAAGCCAGGCCTGGTGAGGATCCATGGTACCGCCGAAATTGACCAGAGTTTTCCTGACCCGGTTGTAAAGATTTTCATCCCGGAAAACTATGGCTCCGCCCACAACGTCGCTGTGACCGTTGATAAATTTAGTCAGGCTGTGAATGACAATATCGGCGCCGAGATCAAGGGGATTTTGCAGAATGGGGCTGGCAAAAGTATTATCAACTACAAGCCAGCAGCCCTTCCCTTTGGCCAGAGCAGCGCAGGCCTGAATATCCGTAATGGCCATAGTGGGATTGGCTGGAGTTTCAATGAAAAGAAGACGAGTTTCAGGCCGGAAGTGCTGGCGAATTAATTCCAGCCTGGAAGTATCAATAAAAGAAGAAATGATGCCAAATCGCGAAAATTCTCTTTCTACGACCACCCGGGTCGCTCCATAAACTGAAGCTGTGCTGATGAGGTGAGAATCTTTTTCTAATAAAGATAAAAACGTCGTGGTAATGGCTGCCATTCCGGTGGCTGTGGCCAGGCAGGCAACGCCATTTTCCAGGGAGGCCAGACACTCTTCCAGGGCATAAACAGTTGGATTACCCAAGCGGGTATAAATATAGCCCTTTTCTTCTCCGGCAAAAAGGGCGGCTCCATGCTCGGCGGAACGAAAGGCAAAGGTGGATGATTGATAGATAGGCACAGAGACGCCTCCAAAAAGAGGATCAGGTTCTGAGCCAGCATGGATGACCTTAGAAAAAAGACCATAGTGCTTATGGTGATTCACAGAAATACCTCCTTATATCAGGAATGATAAAAGCTATCATAATAGGTTATTTCTAGGTCGCTAACGCTATAGCCAATACCAGTGATTCGGAATCATTTACTGGTTAAAATTGTAATCGTTGGCAGAAGAATCAACGCTTTTTCTTCCCAGGAGCCCGGCGGTCCAGGATGGAAAAAAGGATTATTATAAAATTTTATCCATTTTTGAATTGCTGAGGGTAGAGACAGAAGCTCAAAGCGTTCCCTTTGTTTTTTTAATTCTGCTTCAATTCGGGCATATTCCTCACGGGCAATTTCAATGGGCAAAAAGCCCCAGGCCATATTGCCCCGGCAGGGTAAAAGGGGATGCAGTGCTAAAACAAAGAATGATAATAAAATGATGAGAAAATAATAAAAAGTAGATAAAAATTTCTTCATTTCTTCTCCAGAAAGCTCAAATTAGCCAGCCTCTTTTGAAAATGAAAAAGCATGATAAAAAATTATTATATATCTATTTCTTTTTGATCGCAGCCAGGAATAAACCTTTCAGTCCCAAACCATATTTTAACCCATACTTTTCTGACACCTGGAGCAGAGCCCGTAAAAATTAGTCTGATGATCCTGAATGAAAAAATTATATTTTTCTCTGATGCTCTCTTCCATTTTGCGGATCAAAGTGGTTTCTTCCTGAATATGTTCAGTTGTGTCCATTATCTGACCGCAGCTCAGGCAGATAAGATGATGATGGTGAGCTTCAGCCAGGGAGCCTTTAAATTCATAGCGATTCTGTCCCTCCTGAGTGAGTAGACGATTCAGAAATCCTAGGCGGGTCAGCAATTCTAAGGTGCCATAAATGGTGGCCAGCCAGCCCAATCCTGGGATGAGTAGCTGGAAAAGCCTGGTATATTTCTCTGGCGCTCAGGTGGCCGCGATGAGCGGCCAGCAAATAAAGGATAAGATCGCGAGTCTTTGTCCAGCGACCATAAGCTCCACCTTTCTCTGGCCGCCATTTCCAGTTTCGAATCATTTTAATTCTTAAATAATAATAATTATATTTGGAAAACTGGCTCAAATTTAAAATTTAATGCATCAGGAGCTTTTTCATGAGCCAGGAGCTTTTTGCTCCATATCTCCTTTACCCTGAAAAAAGCGGATTTATAAGCCCCAATTTTAAGCCTTAAAGTTAGGGCTCGGCTTAATCTGCTCTCCCCATTTCTATTTAAAATGACCTTACAGGCACTCGCTTCTCTTTCCTTATTTTTTATTAATTTTCTTGTAGGACACCCTATTTTAAATGGCCTCTATGGCCACTCCAGATTCTACTTTTAAAAATAGTCCAGTAAGCCAGTTGCAGTAATAATTAAATTAAATCGGACCAAAGAGAGCTATAAGTTGGCCAACCCGAAAGTTTTTTGCCTGGAAAATTTAAAATGAAGAGAGCCTTAGGAAAAAATCATAAGGTCAGGGAAAAACCGGTGTAAAGGCTGAAACCAGGCGTGCCATAACCTTTTATCAATTCATAACGGGAATTATTAACATTTTCCAACCGGAGGTGAAAAGAAAATCCAGGTCGCACCTGATAGATCAGGCTGATATTGACCAGGTTAAAGGGAGGAAGGGTTACCCTTTCGGCCGGCCACCTGGAATAATCCATATCTTCCCTTGAACCAACCCTCCAGAGAGAGGCCAGGAGCTTCCATCTGGCCAGGGGCGAAAATTCCAGGTCAATTTTGCCCTGAAATCCAGGTCGCCGCAGAAGTTTCTGCCTGGAGCTCAGGTCGCGAGCTTCGAGCCAGCTTAAATTGAAGGAAAGACCGAGAAGCGATGATGGCTTGACTTCCCCTTGAAACCTTAGACCTGAAGTTCTAGCCCGGCCAATATTTTGATAACCCTGAAGATAATCAAACTGAATCAAATGGCGGAAGAAATGGCGGAAATAGGTCAGGGAAAGACCCTTGATAAGGCCAGGAAAATCCTGTTCCAGACCTATATCCCAGGCGAAGGTTTTTTCAGGTTTTAATTCGGGATTGCCGATAGGACCCCAGAGGGTGGCCGGAGCATGAAGCTGATAAAGGCTGGGGGACTTAAAGCCAGAGGCGAAAGAAACCCGTAGTTTGGTCAGGGTTTTTTCCCACCAGAAAGACTGAGCCAGACGATAGGTCAAAGCCAGACCGGTTCGGGTATGATGATCGAGTCTTAAACCTGCTGTGGTGAAGGAAAAGCCGCCAAGGGAGAAATGCTCCTGAAGATAAAGACCGGCCGAAAAAGCTTCCTTGCGGGGAAACAGGGACTTATCCTCTCCCCAGAGGGACGACCAGGTATAAGTGGATTCTCCTTCTTCCCTCTCTGTTTCCAGGCCAAAGGTGAGAATGTTATTTTCGTTAAAGCGGAGATTGTTCTGCCAGTCGAGTTTTAATAAAGAGCTTTTGAAGGTTCCTCTCTCTTTTTCGGCGGGATGAAATTCATCCTCATCATTCCTATTCTCTCTCTTGTTGGCGATAAAGGCCAGGTAAATTTTCTGTTCCCAGAAATTATTAAAATGAAAGGAATGAAAACTCAATTTGATTAAAGAACTCTGAGCGTTCTGATAATAATTGGGATCATCTCCATAGGGGCCACCGAAATTATCCAGCTCGGTTCGAGAATTAAAATAACGAAAGATACAGGAAAACTCTGATTGAGAATTCATGGAATAATTTATCTGGCCAGAAAAGGTGGCATTACGATAGCCATCCCTTTCGTCGTTGCCAGGATAGGAAGAAGCGGCGGCCGAAATTCCACCAGTTTTATAACCGCTTGAAGCCAGAAAGTAGCTGATTTTTCCGGTTTGACCGGAAAGGGATAAATTAAGGTTATAGGTTTTAAAGGATCCGGCCTCACCCCCAAGAGAAAATTTCCCTTCTCCCTTTTTCTTGAGAATAATATTGATTATTCCGCCCATAGCATCTGAACCATAGAGAGGACTCTGGGGGCCATCGAGAATTTCCAGGCGATCCACATCGGCCAGAAGCAGATGGGCCAGATCCGAGGAACGGGATGGTGTCATAGGGTCATTGATCTCTACACCGTCGATAAGGACAAGGGTATGCTCTGAATTAGCTCCCCTGAGCAGCAGAGAGGTGGATGAACCAGGGCCGCCGTTGCGGGTTAAAAAACCTGAGGTGATTTCGGTTAAAGCTTCGGCTACAGTCAGAAAACCTCTTTTTCTTAGTTCCTCGCCGGTAATTACAGTTATAGAGCTACCGACTTTGAAGGCCTGAGTTTCCAGGCGCGTGGCGGAAACCACAATTTCATGATGAATCTTCGGTTTTTCTTCAGGCTCTAATTTTTTTTCTTCAAAAGGGTGCGAAGAGAAAAGAAAAGGGAAGAGAAGAAGGGGGACCAAAAGAAAATTGATAAACACTTTTGACCTCCTTGAGCTTTAATTTATCCCCCGCTTTATTGACAAAAAAAATTCAACCCTTCCTTCCCTCCGAAGGCGGGTTGCTCAGGTTTAACGCAGGTCTCCTGACTCTCGGATCATCCTCCTCCCGGGCCTTCCCCTTCTTACTGAAGAGTGGCTTCTTCCGGGATTCGTCCCCGATTACAGTAGCGGGGGCTGTGTCCGCTTTTCACGGACTTCCCTGCTGTTAAACCTTTTTTTATTCAATCAAAGAACAATCAGGATAAAAAATAATACTCATTTCTCTAGCTAGAGTCAATAAAAATGCGCCTTTGATATGATTTAGAAAACTTTCTTCAGGCAGAAATTCATTTTTTTGCCTGTGGTAAGTTAAACCTGAAGAAGCCTAAAGATCATGCTTTTTAAAATAAATAATTTTTCCTCCTGAAAAATTTGTCTTACAAGCGAAATGGCTATTTTGCTGAAATTTTATTTATCTTTTTCTATAAAGTGGGATTAAACAATAGTTTCTCTCTGGATTTCAGAATAAACTCTGGCTTTTATTAATTTAGTTTTAAGGAAAATAAAACGGGCGTTAACCTCGTCGTTCGTCAGATTTTTCCCGAATAGATCTAAAATTAAAAAATTATAGCCTGGAAACCAGATTATCGCCTGCAAATCAAACTATGGCTTACAAATCGAATTATAGCCTTAAGATCAAATCATGGTCCGGAAATGAAAAAGGAGAAAGAAATTTAAAGTCGCCGCCGCGTCTAAAACAAAAATTTCGTCTAGGGACAATTATTCCCGGCAGAATTAGATAGGGGGTATTATAGAGAATTTCAGGATAAAGGCTTTTTCGAAATTTTTATCTTCCCCCCTAAATATCAATATTTATTTTAACATAAATTTTGAATTAAAATCAAGAAAAAAATTAAAAAATTTTATTTTTTCAAAGAAAAAGGCATTCTGTGTCATATTTTTGAGTTTTAAAAGGGTATTTTTTCAATTTTTTTTGGAAAGCCTTTATTTTTTGCCCTGAAAAATCGGGTTTTTTTGACTGAAAAGGCCCTTTCTCCCTATAATAGCCCTGTTTTATGGCTATAAGACTTGATCATTAAGGGAAAAAACCATGCAAAAAGAAGAATTTCATCGACTTGGCCATGAGCTTGTTGACTGGGTAGCTGATTATCTGGAAAACCTGGAAAAATTCAGGGTTGTTCCTTCCATTCTTCCAGGGGAAGTAAAAAGGCAATTGCCAGTCTCTCCTCCCGAAGAAGCTGAAGCCTGGTCAAGAATTCTTGAGGACTTCCAGCAAATCATAATTCCGGGTATGACTCATTGGCAGCATCCAGGCTGGTTTGCCTATTTTCCAGCTAACAACAGCCCGGCCTCCATTCTGGCCGAAATTCTTACGGCTGGCCTCGGGGCTCAATGCATGAGCTGGCAGACCTCGCCGGCCGCCACCGAACTGGAGGAAGTTGTTATGGAATGGCTGAGGCAGATGATTGGTTTGCCTGAAGGCATGAGCGGCGTTATTCAGGACACTGCCTCCACCTCTACCCTCTGTGCTCTGATTGCGGCCAGAGAGAGGGCTTCTTCATTTAAGGTTAATCTTAAAGGCTTCCATCAGCCGATGACAGTTTATGCTTCCGATCAGGCCCACTCCAGCGTGGAGAAAGGGGTGAAAATTGCCGGTTATGGCCGGGAACAGCTTCGCTATATTCCAACTGATGCTGATTTTGCTCTGATCCCTGAGGCTCTAGAAGAAAGGATAAAAGAGGATCTAAAGGCTGGAGCTATTCCGACCTGTGTTGTAGCTACCTTAGGCACCACTTCCTCGAGCGGCCTTGATCCTCTGAGGCCAATCGGAGAAATCTGCGCCCGCTATGGCCTCTGGCTTCATGTCGATGCGGCCTATGCTGGCACGGCCGCTATCTTACCTGAGATGAGATGGATGCTTGATGGCGTGGAATATGTCGATTCCTTCGTCTTTAATCCTCATAAATGGATGGTAACTAATTTTGACTGCTCAGCCTTTTTTGTTAAAAAGGCCGAAGATTATGTCCGGACTTTTGAGATGCACCCCGAGTATTTGAAGACAGCTCAGGATCGTCTAGTGAAAAATTTTCGTGACTGGGGAATTCAGCTTGGCCGGCGCTTCCGGGCCCTGAAACTCTGGTTTGTAATCCGTTCCTATGGAGTTAAAGGTCTGCAGGCAATGGTGCGGGAGCACATCCGGCTGGCCAGACTATTTCGATCCTGGCTGGAGGAGCATCCTCTCTTTGAAATTATGGCTCCATCTCCCCTGAGCCTTGTTTGCTTTCGCTTCAATGATGGCCGGCCTGTAGAGGAACTTAACCAGCTTAATCAGCTCCTTCACGAGAGAATAAACGCTTCGGGTAAAATATTCTTAACCCATACCACCTTAAGAGGCCACTACACTTTAAGATTGGTTGTTGGCAACAGGACTACCCAGGAGAAGCATGTCCGGCTGGCCTGGGAGATTATCCGGCGAGAAGCCGAAAAACTGGCAGCTTCAGGCAAGAAATAAAATTTTAAGTTTTGCCTGAAAAATCGAGAGAGGCTGAGAGAGCCAGATTTAAAAACAAATTATCGGGCAATTCATCAAAGGTTGACATAGGTCAACCATTTTTCATAGTCCGGATTTTGCCCCCTTACTATCCGTTGGTAGGCTTCAGCCAGTTTAAGGGTTATTGGCCCAGGTTTGCCGGAAGAGATGATATATTCCTTAGGTGCTTCGCTTCCTTCAGAGGCATCAAGAACACGGGTAATGGCGGCCACTTCGACGGCTGTCCCGCAGAAAAAGGCCTCATCAGCGTGGAAGAGCTGGTCTTTGGTTATGGGGCCAATAGAGGTCTTAATTCCGAAGTCTGCGGCGATGGCGAGCAGGGAAGATCTGGTAATGCCTTCAAGAATAGATTCCCGGCGGTCATTAGTCATTAACTCGCCATCCTTAACAATAAAAATATTTTCACCAGGTCCTTCAGCCACCCGACCTTCAAGATTGAGAAAGATGGCTTCATCTGCGCCCTTGAGCCTGGCCTCAAGACCACAGATGGTAGATTGAATATACATGCCTCCCAGCTTAGCCGACATATCGAGCTGGCTCCAGTGGAGGCGACGCCAGGGAATAATGTAGGCAGTTACTCCTTCTGAAGCTCTGCCACCTAAATAGGCACCCCATTCCCAGGCCCCTATAACTAAATGAACTGGGCAAAATTTGGGGACAAGGCCCAGATTGCCATAGGAATAAAAAAGAAGCGGCCGGATATAGGCTGAGCTCAACTCATTGACCCTGATGACTTCTTTTATGGCTTCGCTTATTTCTTCCCGGCTCCAGGGGAAAGTCATTTTGGCCACCTGAGCTGAATAGAAGAAACGGTCAATGTGCTCCTTGAGCCTGAAAATAGCTGGTCCTCTGGAGGTGGCATAAGCTCGAATGCCCTCAAAAACAGAAGTACCATAATGGAGGGCATGAGTCATAGGATGAATCAGTGCATGATTCCAGTCATAAATTTCTCCGTTATACCAGTATTTTTTAGCCTTAGGAAATTGACTGAGATCAAACATTATTCTCTCCTTCTAAAAATGGGATCACAAAAATTTTATAAAAATGGAAACATAAACATTTTATTTAAACCGCGGCCTTTTTTTAAACAAAGCCCAGCATCTAACCAGCCAAAGCCAGCCCAAGGAATTTTCTTTCCTTGCCTCTGATTCATGGCAGGCGAAATTCCCAGCGGCACCAGGCTTCAGGCGGATGGGGGTCAGGTGGGCAAAAAAGACAGCGGGTTTCAATTCGAGGGTCAATGGTTCGAGCAAAACCACTGTATTCAATTAAACCTACCTCCTTGCAGGGGAAATCGGGTAACCCCTGTCTCTTCCTGGCTTCCTGAACGCGACAGGTTCTCATTTCAAAGACACAGTGCTTCGGACTCAATTCAATTATGGCCTGATCGTTAATATGGGCATAAAGCCTGAAGCCTAGAGCTTGAGCCAGAGCTTCTATTCCACCCTTCTCCGGAAGATTCAGCCTCTTCATGAGGCGGCGAGCTTCAATTACGGTGAATTTTTCCCAGGCCTTTTTATCTAACTTAATGGCTGTTTCCAGGCCAAATTCTTCCTCGACGGCTCTGAACCAGAGACCATCATGGGTCAGCCAGTTTACGGCAGCATCCTGGAGAAGCTCCAGCAACTTGCTTTTTTCTAGATCTGCCGGTCTTTTCATCATTTTTTTTCTCCATATTCATACTGGAGGCGATGATAATGCTGCCTGATTTTAATTTTCTCTTCGGCCAGGAGCCGGTCAAGAACCTCGCTTACACCCGCCGGCTCTTCGCCGAGAATAGCTACCAGTTCTTCGAGCGAAGCCGGTCTTCTTTTCAGGATAGAAAGAATTTTAATCTTCAAATCCTCTTTTTTCCCTTTGTTGACCCTTCTAATAGATTCTGTGAGTATTTCAGCCTGTGGTCCGAAAATTTTAGCCGCTTCTATGAGTTCCTCTCTCTCTAAAGGCCGGACCCAGCTTTCAGCTGGGGGTCTGACTACTGTATTGAGCTGAATTTTATCCGGTCGAATTCTTTCGGCCGATTTTTTCAATTTTTCGAGATGATCAGGATAATCATTAACCTCTTTTACTAACATTATTTCCAGCCAGATCTCGCCTCCAAATTCCTCCCGGAAGTGAATTAGGCCCTCGACAATCTGATTAAGATTAATTGAGGGCGAAGGCCGATTAATTTGAATAAAGATTGACTGCTCGGCGGCATCGAGGGAAGGAACGACGAGATCTGCGGCCCTGAGCTGCTGGCGGACCTCTTTTTCCTGGAGAAGCAGGCTATTGGTCAGCACAGCTACAGGTTTGGAAGTTATCTTTTTGATCTCCCTGATCAGGGCTCCCAGATGGGCATTAAGCGTCGGTTCGCCTGAACCGGAGAAAGTAAGATAATCAATTCTCTCCGTTCGCTCCAGAGCTTTTCTTATTGCCTGCATTATATCCTCGAAGCGAAAATAGGGATGCGGGATTTCAACTCTTTTCTGGGTTCGACCGAGCTGACAATAAATACAGTCAAGATTGCAGGTTTTGGGAGGGAGAATATCTATTCCCAGGGAAAGACCGAGCCTTCGGGAAAGAACAGGTCCATAAATAAATCTAAAGACCGGGTCACTCTTTTCTGATCCGGCTGAATTTTTCTTAAAGCCCATAAGTATAAAATTACTTAACGCCTCTGATAAACTGATAGAAAACGGGCCAGGGAGCGGTCATAGGTTTTTTCCACATCAGGGGGAAAAAGGCAGCCTGGTAATTCCCGGTGCTTCCAGTGATAGGCGAGACATTCACAGCAAAGACCCTTTCGGGGGCAGGGTTCATAGGTACAGGTACACTGGCGAAGATTCTTTTCCTCCTGACATTCTCTCATTTTTTCCTACCTCTGAGATTTTTGCTGATTATTTGGTTGACCACATAGGATAACCCAACTCAAAATTAAAGGCAAGGCAATTCTGCGATCCTGTCGGCTGGAGAAAGTGAAAATAAAAATCAAAATTAAGATTCAAATTAAGAAAATTAGGGCATTCAGAATTAAGGCCCTTCAGACTTTTTCGTGACTACAATTGATAGATCTTATAGCACTCAACAGAGGATTTAATCCGGGCCAGTTCATCGTTGCGGACGACGCTTAGAGAAATATCCATAAGATGCATAATAATTGGCTTCAGCTCGCCTTTAAATAAAGATTTATCTGCGGGTTCTAGATAAGCTGTCGGAGATTGATAATTCTTTTGGTCCAGCTATTAAAAACCTGGAAGAGCCAGAATTTAAGAAGGAAATTAAAGTATGGGAATGAAGAAATTAAAATAGGCTTTTTAAAAGATGAATAACAAAAAGTTCCTTTCACCTGAGCCAGGAGCTTTTTGATTTTATCTGGCCGGGTAAAATGGACCCGGCCCTTCCTCATTGCCTGAAAGGAAAGATTTCGGTATATTTAAATATTAAAAAATGAATTTTTATTTAATAGAAGGGAAAAATGAATTCAGGACAGAAAAAAAATTCACCCAGAATCACAGAAAAGGAAGCTAGAGCTGGCCTTGAGGCCAGGCTTCCAGAAATTGAAACCTTTGCCAACCAGTTTCCGGGGTATGAAATTAAAATTGAAATTCCCGAATATACCTCAGTTTGTCCCAGAACGGGCTTACCTGATTTTGGCAAAATTACCATTATTTATGAACCGCGCCATTTCTGTCTCGAGCTCAAATCTCTAAAAATGTACATTCTGGCTTATCGCAACTTAGGCATTTTTTATGAGAATGCGGTTAACAGGATTCTGGAAGATATTGTCAGAGCTTGTCAGCCGGTGAAAGCCACGGTTATCGGTGAATTCAATCCCCGTGGTGGAATAAAGTCGATCATTACGGCGACCTACCCGCGGCCAAAAAGGAGAATAAAAATAAGCTAAAACCAGGTCTGCCTGACCTTTATCCTTTCCAATTAACAGAAGAGGGAGAAATTTAAATCATGAACCTGACAGAGGAAAGAGAAAGTAGAAAGCTGAAGCCGGCAATGACAGCCAGGAATAATCTTGATTTAAAGAATAATTCGGAGACACTTTTTTCTCAGTGGGGAAAAAGTGATTTCTTCATGCTTCTGGCCGTTTTTATCTGGGGTGTCAATCTGAGCGTGGTAAAATACGCTCTGACTGAATTTCCCCCCTATTTTTTTAATTGTCTGCGCCTCGTAGGCGCTTCTTTATTTCTTTTATTACTCGCTCTGGCCAGTGGAGAAAACTGGCGAGTTCCCCGAGCGAAAATTCTTCCTTTGATTTTCATTGGTTTTCTTGGTAATGGCCTTTATCAAATATTTTTTATTAAGGGCATCAGCCTGACGACAGCTTCTAATGCCTCCCTGATCATGACCTCGTCCCCGCTTTTTATCGCTCTTTTTAGCACCATTTTTCGTCACGAACGCCTGTCAACTTCTGGTTGGAGTGGTCTTGTCATCTCCTTTTTTGGCCTTTATTTAGTTATTACCCAGAGAAGCGGTGGCTTTTCTCTCTCTTCCAGCTCCTTAAGGGGCGATCTCCTTATCCTCTTAGCGAATTTGAGCTGGGCCGGTTATACTATCTATTCCAGACCCTTTTTACAAACAATATCGCCTCTGAAGCTGGCGGCTCTAACCATGACGGCCGGCACGTTTTTTTATTTTCCCGTCGGACTTCGTGACGTCAAGGCTTTTACCCTGACTGAAATTACCTGGAAAGGCTGGCTTTCCCTTATTTTTTCTTTTGCTCTGGCTTTGGGAGTGAGCTTTGTTTTCTGGTATAAATCCCTGAAATCTGTGGGGAATAGCCGGACTGCTATTTATAGCTATCTTACCCCGCTCGTGGCAATTTTGACTGCCTATCTGGCTTTAAAAGAAAGAATTACTCTGGTTCAGGGACTGGGTGGACTGGTTGTCCTTTTTGGTTTTTCCCTGACCCGATCCGGTCTCTGGTGGCAGCGCTGGCTGAAAAAAGAGATGGCTGCCTGATTTAAATTGTTTCCTGCCTTACCTGGATTCCTGGCTCATATTAATTCTCCCTCTTTTATACTCAGGAGCTCTCATTACCCCCAGTATTAATTGGTTTTCTTTTAAGCAAAATCCCACAGGAAAGAGCCTTTCGGCTGAGTTTATCCCTTAGCTCAAGGCGACCCCCCTGGCGAGTTCTTTCTGACAACATTACAAATAACAAGTTTATTCCTTAACTTAAGGCCACTCCTGCTTTTATCCAAGAGGTTAAGGATATTATGTTATCCCTGCATCTCTAATTTCGCTTATATATAAATGGAGGCTCAAATTCGCTAATCAATCTTCTCTAAGATCCTAACCCGCTCTGAAATCGCCTTATGGAATCTTTAGCCATCGATGAAGCTGAATCATAAGTCGGACATTTTCTATGTTATGCAGGGAGCATTGCTTGATTAAGGCAAGGGCTTTTTCCTGGCTCCAGCGCCGGCCCGATTGGGGCTGAAGGATAATCGGGGTTCGCCCGGGGAGAAATCTTCGCAGATTTTCAATCATCTCTATCTTAAGATCCCGGGTCACCACGAGCTTGAGTTCCCTGGCTCTAAATTTAAACTCAGGCTGAAGAAGATATTCAGGTGGCTTGGGCGAGACTGTCCACCAGTCAGCTCTGACTGAGGGCTTAAGGGTGCCGTTGGTTTCAATCTGAATCAGGAAGCCGGATTTTTTTAAAACCCTGATCAGGCCCTTAACGGGCTGAAGGAGTGGCTCGCCACCAGTCAAACAAACCCAGGAAGCGGGAAAATGCCTGCTTTCTTCCTCGACCCGGGCCAGAATTTCCTTTAGTGTCATTTCCCTTCCGACCCGCCAGGCTTTTTTGGTATCGCAGAAGGAACAGCGAAGATTGCAACCGGCCAGTCGAATAAAAATCGTGGGTTCACCCTGGCGTAAGCCTTCGCCCTGCAGGGAAGCAAAGATTTCAGCGATTTTCAGTGTAAGTGGCGCCGGCATCCTCTGATTCCCAGACGGTAACCTCAACTACCGGAATTCGTGGCTTAAGCTGTTCATAGAAATGACGAGCCAGATTTTCGGCTGAGGGATTGAAAGGATAGATTTCGTTAAGGTGAGTATGGTCGGGGAGTATCTCGTTAAGAATTCTTTTTATTTCCGCAAAATCAAGACCGATTCCGGTGGCGTTCAGTTGATTAACTTCAACCACCAGTTCAACCTTGAAGGTGTGACCATGAGTTCGTTCACATTTGCCGCCATAATCCTTGAGAAAATGGGCGGCCTGAAAAGTTTCCCGAACGCGGAGTAACCAGCTCAAAGTTTACCTTCCTTTCTCAGACGGCGAAGAAGATGGTCCTCCTCGCCGACCTGCTGCCAGGCTTGCTCGCGGTAGTAACAGGCAGGGCATTCAAAACAGGGAACCTCCTTTCCCCGGTAACAGGAAAGGGAATAGGAATAATCAGCTCCGAGGCTCAGACCGAGGCGGAGAATGTCAGCTTTTTTTAGCTTCAAAAAAGGGCAGATGATTTTAAAGCGAAACTTGCCGAAAGCCGCCCCTGTTCCCTGGTTGATGGCCTCTTCCATGGCTCTGACAAAGCTTTCCGTGGTATCAGGATATTCCGGAGAATCAAGAACATGGAAGCCACAGAGTATTTCTTCAATACCTCTTGTCTCAGCCCAGGCAGCAGCCAGGGAAAGGAAAATACCATTGCGAAAAGGAACATAGGTGGTAGGTGGCCCGGCTGGCCTTTCTCCAGAACTTCTGGCATTAAAGCCCGGAATTTCGGCGGCAGGTTCGGTCAGGGCAGAAGAGACAATTGGCCTTAAATCAACCTTAATAATTTCATGCCGAAGCCCCAATCTTTGACATACTTGATGGGCCAGTTCTATTTCCAGGCCATGACGCTGACCGTAATCAAAACTCAGGGCTTCAATTTCCTTGCCCTGAGAGAGAGCCCAGTAGAGCAGGGTAGTGGAATCAAGCCCTCCTGAAAAGAGAACTACCGCCTTCATTTTTTCTCTTTCATCATAGGCAAAAGCTCATGAATTATTCAAGTCGAAAACCTGAAGGACCATCTTTCTTTTCCTATAAAAGGCCTTTACAGAGGGAACCATTTCTGCCATATTATAGCCTTTTGAGGTTGAAAATGAATCATTTTCCGGCTCAAGCGAGCTTTGACCAAAAAACTCCGTCCAGGAAAAGAATAATTTTGAGGGATGACCAGATTTCCTGGACAGAAGCCATGGATCTCGCCAGATGGCTTTCGGGCCAAAAAAAGGCCTTTGTCCTCATTGATACTGGCCTTTTTTCCTTGGCCGAACTGGAATGGCTGGCCACAAGAAAAACAATAATCGTCAGCTACCCGGAGGCCGGGCGTTCCTGGTCTGAAATCCTTCTTCTGGGAAAAGTAGCCCGTCGGGCAGGAAGGACCGTCATTTTTGGCTATAAAGGGAGTGAGACCGGAGAAAAATTAGCTGAAATTTATCCTGGTCTCCGTCATATGGGAAGAGGTGGTATTGATATTCATCTTTCGGGAAGAGCCAGAAAAATTGAACCAGAGGCTCTGAGCCAGCTGGCTGCAGATTGCCGTGAAGGCCAGGCCTATTTTGTTTATTATCATTATGGACCTGTCGAAGCCTGGCTCCATCAGCTGGGAAGGGAGGAAGCCTGGATTCACCTGCTGGACCATTTTTTTAATTGGAGCGAGATGAATGATCTTGAGGAACTCTTTAAATCCTATTCCCGAAAAGTTAAGCTGGTCATTCACACGGAAAAGGAAAACGGGACTCCTGAACTAGTGGAAATGGTCAGCAAATGGGGAGGTTATCTGGTTTTTTCCCGGCCACCCTGGCCTTCATTTAAAAAAGGATATCAGGCTGATCCAGCCCTGCCCTTTCGGGCCTATCATCTTGAACCGAGGGCCCTCTTTTAAGCTTACTTTAAAAATATAAAAGCATTGGCTATAATTAAAAGCCTTTATTCTGATTGATGCAGGACTGATTATTTTTGAAAGCCGAAACCTTATTATTTCTAAAAAAGCACCATGGCTGAAAAAGAATTGACGGCCCTTGAGGCTATTCAGAAAGTAAAAGAAGCTGAAGCCAGGGCCAGGGCTATTCTTGAAGAAACTCGCTCCCGGGAGATTCCAGAAATCCTGGCCAAGGCCCGTGAGGAGGCCAGAAAAATAGTTGAAGAAATTTTAGCCAGGGCTCGAGAGGAAGGCGAGAAGAGAAAACAGGCTATTGTGGCTCAGGCTAAAAAAGAGGTCGAAGAAATAAAAAAGGAAACTCAACAGGAAATGGAAAGAATAGAAAAGAGGGCCAGAGAAAGATTTGAATCAGCCCTGAAGAAAATCCACGAGCAGATTCTGAAAGAAATTGAAGATGGCAGGATTTAGGTCATGGCTTTAGCCCGGGTAGAAAGAGTCGAGATTATCGCCACAGACTCCATCAAAGACGAGCTCCTGGTTGAGCTTCAGGAGGTGGGTGTTCTACAACTTGAAGAAATCAGCCCTGAACTTAATTTAAATCCTGTCCGTCGACCGCCTCGTTCTTATGAGCCTCTTCTCTTTCGCCTCCGCCAGACTATTAATTATCTTTCTTCCTGGAGAAAGACCGGGTTAAGCGAAAAATGGCTCAAACCCAGACCTGTCATTAATCGTCAGGAAAGGGAAGCCATTTTGAGTCTTGACTGGGAAAATCTATTGAAACCCATTGAGCAAGCTGAAGCTAATTATCGGGAAATAAGCAACGAAATTAAAGCTCTGGAAAAAGAAAGAGAATTACTTCTTCCCTGGCAATCCCTCGAGCTTCCTCTGGCTTTTCTTAATTCTACTGAGACAATGGAGATTCTTCTGGCCCGCCTGCCTCGGTCTCATCTGAATGAATTGATGGACCTCGAGAAAGAAGAGCCTCTCTGGATTTACCAGATCAGGCTGGATAAGAGAAATGCCTACCTGCTTCTTTTAATCTGGCGGCCAGCCCTGAAAGAAATTGAAGAGAAGTTAAAGCCCTTAAATCTTTCTTTCTTTTTCCTGCCCGAACCAATTTTAAAAAGAGCCAGACCACAGGATACCCTTAAAGATATTATTTTTCGTCTTGAAAGCCTAATCAGGGAAAAGGAAGAAGCTCAGGCTTACCTGGAAAAAAAGAGTCAGGAATTTAGCTCCCTTTTACCCCAGTTGAGCATAGCCCTTGATGTTTTCGAGAATGAACAGCATAGGCTTAACGCCCATAATTATTTCGGACAAACTGAGAGAACCATTTTTCTTCAGGGCTGGATTGAATCGGCCAATTTAACGCGGCTTAAACAGAAACTGGCTCCTTTTATGGAAAATCTGGCTCTCTTTCACCGACCGCCTCTTGAAGGCGAGGAGCCGCCTGTGGTTCTCAGAAATCCGGCCGTCATTGAGCCCTTTCAGCTGATAACCAGCCTTTATGGTTTACCCAGGCCAGGGACAATTGATCCCACTCTGGCTTTGGCCCCCTTCTTTTTTATTTATGTCGGCCTCTGTGTCAGCGAGGCTGGCTACGGGCTTCTGGTTACACTTTTAAGCCTGTTTTTTATTTCCAGAATAAAACCCAGAGGCTCAGCCCTTCTTTTCAGTCGATTATTGCTGGCTCTTGGCCTTTCCACCATAATTCTCGGCACCCTTGTGGGAGGCTGGTTTGGCTTTCCCATTCGTCAGTTATTGCTTCTCGATCCCTTAACCCAGCCTGTTAGTTTTCTTCTTCTGGCCCTGGCTCTGGGCTTTGTTCAGGTCTGGTTTGGCACCCTGCTAAAAGTTATTGATAGCTTGCGGAGAGAAAGAAATCTAACCCGCTTTCTTGCCCAGACGGGCTGGCTCATTCTCCTGCCCTCGATTGTTCTCTACGGGCTGAAGAAAATAGATATTTTTGGTTTCTCCAGTCTTCTAGGAGCTTTTTTAATCGTTCTTTTTTCCAGCCCCAGAAAAAATCCTCTGGTGAGGTTTTTGGGTGGCCTCTACAGTCTTTATGATATTTCCAAATATCTGGGCGATGTTCTTTCCTATTCACGGCTTCTGGCTTTAGGCTTATCAACGAGTGTTATAGCCATGGTCGTTAATACTTTAAGTGGAACGGCTCTGAAAATTCCAGTCCTCGGGTGGATAGCTGCTCCGGTTGTTTTTCTGGGCGGACATCTCTTCAATCTGGCCATCAGTTTTCTCGGAGGCTTCGTCCATTCCATGAGATTACAGTTTGTGGAATTTTTCACAAAGTTTTATGAAGCTGGAGGAAAACCTCTGAAACCTTTTTCTTTCCAGGGAAGATATGTGGATTTTGAATAAAGAAAGGCCATATCGGGTCTAATAAGGAGGACATAATGGAAATGGGATTGGTTCTGGCCTTTTCAGGAGCAGCGGCTGCGGCCATTTTTGCCGGCATTGGTTCAGCGGTAGGCGTGGGACTGGCCGGTCAGGCTGCTTCTGGAGTTATGAGCGAGGATCCAGAAAAATTTGGGAGCCTGTTACTTCTGGTGGCGCTTCCCGGTACTCAGGGCATTTACGGTTTTCTCAGCGCCTTCCTGGTTATTCTCAAACTGGGATTAACCGGAGGGACACTGGCTGCCGTTAACCTCCATCAGGGCTGGCAGATTTTTGTATCCTGTTTGCCTGTAGCCTTAGCCGGTCTCGTCAGTGGCATGCATCAGGGAAAAGTCTGTGCTGCCGGAATCTATATGGTCGCCAAGCAGCCCAAGGAAATGACCAAGCCCCTGATTCTTGGTGCCCTTGTTGAGACCTATGCGGTTCTCGGATTGCTCATTACTATTCTTTTGCTTAATGGCATAAAACTCTGACTGAAACCGGGGTCTGAGTTTCAAAATGAGCCTTGAAAATATTCTAACGAGAATTATGGAGGAAGCTGAGAAGGAGGCGGATCGACTTCGTCAGGAAGCCAGGCAGAAAGCCGAGCAGATGGTGGCTACCAGCCGGGAAGAGGCCCAGAAAAAGGCAGCTGAATTTATCAGGCGGGCCGAAGAGGAGGCGCGAACTGAAGCCCAGAGTCTTCTCTCTGAGGCCAGGCTCAACAAGCGCCTGGCTCTACTTGAAACCAGGAGGAAGTGGGTTGATCTCGTTCTGGATAGGGCCTTTGAAATGGCTGGCCTTGTCACCTCTTCGCTTCAAAAAACCATTGTTACCCGGCAGGGAATGGAAAGGGAGGAAATCGAGGTTGAAAGATTAAGGCAGGAGTTGCGGTTGCGACTGGAAAAAATGATTCTGGAGTTACTGGGAATATGAAGGAGCAGCGTCGTCTCAATTATGCCTTTGCTGTAGGCAGAATTAAAGCTCTGGAAAAGTATCTACTGCCTCAAAAATTATTTATCGAGGCCCTGGAAGCCACGGCCCTTGAAGACAGCCTGAAAATAATTTATGAAGCTGGGAATTGGTCTGAAGAGATGATCCAGGCCAGAAAGCCCGAAGATATTGATAACCTTGCCCATCAGGAAATGGAAAAAGTAAATCGCCTGGTAGCTGAGCTGGTTGAAAGCGAAGTTCTTTCCTTTTTTCAGGCCAGAAAAAATTTGAGGGATCTTTGGCTGAAAGCTCAAAAAACAGGTTATCCTTTTCTCGTTAATTATGCCCGCCATCGCCTTGACCTGGCCAATATAAAAACGTTCTTGCGTTTCAATTACCGGGGTGAAACAGCCGATAACCTGGAAAAAAATCTTTTGCCTGGCGGCTTTATAGAGCCACGCATTTTCAAAATGGCCTATGGCCAGCCGTGGGCAGACCTTTACCCTCTTTTGATGAAAACCGATTATGGCTGGCTCTGGGAGAAATCAGTTCTAGCTCTGGAAGAGCAGAATAGCTTCATCGTCATGGAAAGAGAAATAGAAAATTTTTTAATCCGTCTCTGGCGCCGGGCCAGGGAAATAACCTTTGGCCCTGAACCTGTTCTAGCTTATGCTCTAGCCAGACTTCATGAGATTGATCTCGTGCGTCTGGTCATCATTGGCCGCATGCTTCATCTGCCTGTGGAATTAATTCGAGCAAGGTTGAGTGAAACCTATGTTTGAAGATAAGGGAAGCCGGATAGCCATCATCGGAGACCCGGACCTTATCCTGCTTTTCAAGCTTTTCGGTGTGGAGGTTTTTCCCTCCAGGAATGAAGCTGAAGCCAGAGAAGCTTTGAAAGAAGTTGAGGCCGGGTATTTTCAGCTCTGCCTGATTCAACAAAATTATTATTTTTTAATAAATGAAAAGCAAAAGAAAAAGAGAAAAGGTCCGGTCTTTCTTCCCTTTCGAGATTATCGCCAGCCTGAAGACCTGCTTGAAGAGGAGATAAAAAAGATGATGATCAGGGCCACTGGCTCTGACACTCTCTTAAAAAAAGGTCGCTAAAGGGTGAAAAAAATGAAAGAGGGAATAATTGTTCGAGTTTCAGGTCCCCTGGTTGTGGCGGCCAATTGTACTGGCGCCAAAATGTACGACATGGCCCGGGTTGGTTCCCTTGGCCTGATTGGAGAGATAATTGAGCTCAAGGAAGACCTTGCCTATATTCAGGTTTATGAAGACACAACAGGTATTGGCCCCGGTGAGCCCGTTTATCTTACCGGCCAGCCTCTGAGCGTTGAGCTCGGGCCGGGGCTGCTTGGCTCGATTTATGATGGTATCCAGCGTCCTCTTGACCTTATCCTGGCCAAGGAAGGCAATTTTGTCACCCGAGGTGTTGAGGTCCCGGCTCTTGACCGGGAAAAATTCTGGGAATTTGAGCCCCTTTTAGCTGCAGGCGATGAAGTTAGAGCTGGCGATATCCTGGGAACAGTCCGCGAGACGCCCCTCATCCTGCATAAAATTATGGTTCCCTTTCCCCTTGAAGGGAAGTTGAAGGAAATAAAGAGAGGGCAGTTTAAAATTACGGATACGGTGGCCGTAATTATGACCAAAACCGGCCCTGTCGAAATAAAGCTCGCTCAAAGCTGGCCCATAAGAAGGCAGAGACCGGTGACCAGGCGTCTTATGCCTGATGAACTTTTAATTACCGGGCAAAGGGTTCTTGACACCCTTTTTCCTCTGGCCAAGGGAGGCACAGCCTGCGTTCCAGGTCCTTTTGGCAGCGGTAAGACGGTGGTTCAGCATCAATTGGCCAAGTGGTCTGATGCTCAGATTATTGTTTTTGTGGCCTGTGGAGAAAGAGGCAATGAGGTAGCAGACCTTCTTCTTTCCTTTCCCGAGCTCAAGGATCCCCTCACCGGTCGGCCCTTAATGGAAAGAACTGTGATTATCGCCAATACTTCCAATATGCCCGTGGCCGCCCGCGAAGCTTCCATCTATACCGGTATGACCATCGCTGAATATTTCCGGGATATGGGTTATTCGGTCGCTCTTATGGCAGACTCCACGAGCCGCTGGGCTGAAGCCCTGCGCGAAATCTCAGGGCGAATGGAAGAAATGCCCGGAGAGGAAGGTTATCCGGCTTATCTGGCCAGCCGGATTGCTGAATTCTATGAGCGAGCGGGCAAGGTTATCTGCCTTGGTTCAGACAAGAGGCCAGGGGCCTTAAGTGTCATTGGCGCTGTCTCGCCTCCTGGTGGCGATTTATCTGATCCCGTCGTTCAGGCCACGCTAAAAGTGGTCAAAGTCTTCTGGGCTCTTGACGACAGGCTGGCCAACATGCGCCATTTCCCAGCCATTAACTGGCTTCTCAGCTACTCTCTTTATGCTGAAAATTTGAAACCTTTTTATCAGTCTAAAGTGGCCGAGGATTTTCCCGATCTCAGGCAGGAAGCTCTGCAGCTCCTGGAGGAGGAAGCCGAGCTTCTGGAAATTGCTCGCCTGGTGGGAGTGGAATCCCTTTCTTCCCGGGAAAGACTGATTCTGGAAACGGCCCGCTCGCTGCGGGAGGATTTCCTCCATCAAAATGCCTTTCATGCGGAAGATACTTACAGTTCCATGCGCAAACAATATTTGATGCTTAGAAATATTCTCCATTTTCATCATCTTGGCTTGAAGGCTCTGGAGGCAGGGCTGGAATTTGAAAAAATTCTGGCCCTTCCGTTGAAAGAAAGAATGGCCATGATGAAATATGAACCAGAAGAGGCCACGCTTCTTGATGTCTACCTGGCTATCGATAATGACTTTAAAAACCTGATGCAGCGAGAGCAAAAAGAGGTGCTCCATGTATAAGGATTATTTAACTGTTTCCAATATCGTCGGTCCCCTCCTGATTGTGGAAAAAATTGAAAAAGTTAAATACGCCGAACTTGTTGAGATTGAAACTGGGGATGGCGAAATAAGACGCGGTCGGGTCCTTGATGTTTCCACTGAAAGAGCCATTGTTCAGGTCTTTGAAGGCACAGCTGGCTTGGACGTAGAGAAGACCCGCGTTCGTTTTCTCGGCCGCTCCGAAAGACTGGGAGTTTCTGAAGATATTATCGGCCGAATTTTTGATGGCTCTGGTCGACCCAAAGATGGTGGGCCAGCTATTATCGCGGACAAATGGCTGGATATCAATGGCGCTCCCATCAATCCCTGTGCTCGAGATTATCCTTCCGAATTCATTCAGACTGGTTTCTCAGCCATTGATGGCATGAATCCTCTTGTCCGAGGACAGAAACTGCCTATTTTTTCCGGAAGTGGTTTACCGCATGCTCGCCTGGCGGCTCAGATTGCCAGACAGGCTAAAGTTCTGGGCAAGGAAGAAAAATTTGCCGTTGTTTTTGGCGCCATGGGTATTACCTTTGAGGAAGCCAATTTTTTCATTGAAGACTTCCGCCGCACCGGTGCTCTGGAAAGAGCTGTTCTTTTCCTCAATCTTGCCAATGAGCCGCCCATAGAAAGAATTAGCACGCCGCGTTTGGCGCTGACCTGTGCTGAATATCTGGCCTTTGATCTGGATATGCATGTTCTTGTCATTCTGATGGATATGACCTTTTATGCTGAAGCTTTACGCGAGATTTCAGCGGCGCGCAAGGAGATTCCAGGGCGGCGTGGTTATCCTGGTTATCTTTATACAGATTTAGCCACGATGTATGAGCGAGCGGGTCGAATCAAAGGTAAGAAAGGTTCGATCACGCTTATTCCCATTTTGACAATGCCCGAAGATGACAAAACTCATCCCATTGCTGACCTTACTGGCTATATCACCGAGGGTCAGATAATTTTAAGCCGGGAACTTCATCGCCGTGGCATATATCCGCCGATTGATGTTCTTCCGAGCCTGTCACGACTCAAGGATAAAGGCATCGGTAAAGAAAAAACCAGAGAAGATCACGCCGATGTTCTTAATCAGCTTTTTGCCTGCTATGCTCGCGGCAAGGAGGCCAGAGAACTGGCGCTCATTCTGGGCGAAGCCGCTCTGAGTGACCTTGATCGTCTCTATTTAAAGTTTGCTGACCTTTTTGAAAGCCAGTTCGTCCGGCAGGGTGAATTTGAAGATCGTCCTGTCGAAAAAACTCTGGACCTTGGCTGGGAACTCTTAAAATTATTTCCCCGTCGCGAATTAAAAAGAATCAGACCTGAATTTCTGAACAAATATTATCCGGTCTGAGAAAATGCGCTTGCGAGCCAATCCCAATCGCATGGAGTTGCTGCGACTGAAGAAGCGCCTGGTTCTGGCCCAAAGGGGGCACAAACTGCTTAAGGATAAACTTGATGAATTGATGCGCAGTTTCCTTGAAACCATCAAGGAATTGATTTCAATTAAGTCTGAAGTCGAGACAGGGTGGGAAAAGATGCTTAAAATTTCGGTTCTGGTCAGAGCCCGCCATGAACCTCTTGAACTAAAAGAGATAATTGAGCCAGGCCAGATTTCTATTTCCTGGGAAGAGAAGAGAATTCTGAATTTGGTTGTCCCTATTTTCAGACTCAGGGAATTCAATTTCTCCGGGGGCGAGCCCGTTCTGACCGAGGGCGAAATTGAGGTCGCCAGAAAAGTCAGCCTGGAGCTTTTCCCCTTATTGCTGGAGATGGCTGGTCTGTGGCGCCGCTGTGAGCTTCTGGCTGACGAAATCGAAACAACGAGGCGACGGGTTAATGCTTTAGAGCATATTCTAATTCCGAGTTTGAAAGAGACGATACGTTACATAGAATCAAGGCTCGAGGAAATAGAACGTTCATACAAAACCCAGCTTATGCGCATCAAGGAGATCATAGAGCGCCACTAATAGTATTATTTTCCTCTCTATCCCCCTAAAAAATGTATTTTTTAAAAAAAATCTATTGACATTTGAAAGAATTGATTTATATTTATCCTTAGAGAGAAGATGAATTACAAGATTTCAAAAATAATTTTGAATTACAAATTTAAAATTTCAGGTTTTTGTATTTTGTAATTTCGATTTATGAAAACAAAGAAATGAAAATTGCTTTTGTTTACAGCTCAAAGGAAGGTATGGCAGCCTGGTGGCAAAGACTGCAGCGCGAGGAAAATTTAGGCGAGGAGCAGGAGCCGCCACCGGATTGGCTGGCCGAATGTGATTCTCAGGAAACAATTGAAGCCATCAGGGAGGCTCTGGCCGAAAGATGGGAAGTGATTCCCATCGAATCTGATGATCAGGCTTATGACAGATTAAGAGATTGTCGAGCTGATCTCGTCTTTAATATAGCTGAAGGAATTTCTGGTCCCAATCGCGAAGCCTACATTCCGACAATCTGTGAGATGCTTAATCTGCCTTATACCGGTTCTGATCCTTTAACCTTGAGTCTTTGTCTTGATAAATCGCGGGCTAAGGAAATTCTCTCTTTCTACAGAATTCCAAATCCAAAATTTTGGATATTAGATGGCCGGCAGGATGGCTGGCGCGAAATAGAATTTCCCTCTATTGTCAAACCCCTTTATGAGGGTTCAAGTAAAGGCATCCGCGATAATTCCGTGGTCAAGAATCTCGAAGAGCTTAAGGTCAAAGTTCACGAAATAATTGACTGGTATAAACAGCCGGCTCTGGTTGAAAAATTTCTCAGCGGTCGCGAATTTACGGTAGGTGTTCTGGGTAATCTGCCTGATCTGGAAATTCTGCCCATAATTGAGATTGATCATAGGTATTTACCAGCCGGGGCTAACCCCATTTATTCCTATGAAGCCAAGTGGATTTGGGATAGACCCGAAAATCCCTTGCCTCTTTTTCAATGCCCGGCCAAAATTTCAGCGGAACTCAAAGCCAGGATAGAAGAGGTCGTGGTTAAAACCTGGCAGGTTCTGCGAATAAGGGACTGGTGCCGGATGGATTTGCGCCTGGATGAATCTGGCCAGCCCAATATACTTGAAGTTAATCCCCTTCCCGGAATTCTGCCCAGGCCTGAGGATAATTCCTGCCTGCCCAAGGCGGCCCGCACCGCTGGCTATAGCTACGCCGGCCTCATCCAGCGAGTCGTTGAAATCGCCTGCAGGCGCTATGGATTGAAAGCATGAAAAAAGAGCTGCGTCTTGCCGTGGCCTACAACGTCTATTTCCCTGAATTTGATTTCGAATTTCATCCCTCGGAAGAGCTCGTTGAGGATATGGCCAGAGAAGTTTATGAAGCCCTGAACTCTGCCGGCTACTGGGTCACGCTCATTCCTCTGGAGAAAAACCTCTTTGAATTTTTCGAGCGGATGAAGAGAGAAGGGATTGACGTGGTGATCAATCTTTGTGAGGGCTATCTCAATCAGTCCAGATTCGAAGCTGCCATTGCGGCTGTTTATGAGATGTTAAATCTTCCCTTTACGGGTAATGATTCCCGGGCTCTGGCCATCTGTCAGGATAAATTCAAAACCAAGGCTATTCTCAGGGCCTTCGGTTTACCCACACCTCGTGGTCAGCTCGTCGGCTCGCCTGAGGAAAAAGTTAATCTTCCTTTTCCCCTTATTGTTAAACCCGGATGTGAAGATGCCAGTGTCGGTATAAATCTTAATTCTGTGGTGGATAATGAGGAAGCTCTTCGAATCAAGATTGAAGAAATTGTAAAGAATTATCAGCAACCTGCTCTGGTTGAAGAGTTCATTGATGGCCGGGAATTTAATGTGGCTCTACTCGGGATTGAAGGCCAGGGAGTTCAGGCTCTGCCGGTCTCAGAAATAGATTTCAGTTCATTGCCTGAAAATACACCTCGAATTTGCTGTTATGAAGCCAAATGGTTTGAAGACCATGAGCTTTATCGGGCTACCCCACCCGTCTGCCCTGCCCGGATAAACGAACGCTTGAGACGGAAGCTCCAGAGTTTGGCCGTGGCTGCCTTCAAGGCTATGGGCTGTCGAGATTATGCTCGGGTTGATATGCGTCTTTCACCCCGAGGCGAGGCTTACATCCTTGAAGTTAATCCCAACCCCGATGTCAGTTTGAACGCTGGCTATGCCCGGGCCCTCAAGGCAGCTTCTCTTCCCTATCATAAATTCTGGGAAATATTGATTAACAATGCTCTGGAAAGAAAAAGAAAAAGTAGATGGAAGAAAGAAGTGGCCTGGCCCTATATTGCCCTTGATTCATCCAGGGAGCAAATTCTGATTAATCTGATGGAAAGGGCAACTCATACTTCGCGCAAAGGAGGGCGATGGTAAGGCCATTGCGGGCAGATAACCGCAAGGAAGTGAAAAGAATTCTTGAAGAGAATGATATGTTCACGCCAGCCGAAATTGAGTGTGCTCTGGAGCAGGTGGATATTTTTGTGAATCAACCCCATCAGCGGGATTATCGCTTGATGGTGATTGAAAATGAACAGGGCGAGGTGACGGGGTTTATTTCCTTCGGGCCCACACCCCTTACTGAAGGAACCTATGACCTTTACTGGATTGCTGTGGCCCCCAAAGACCAGGGAAAGGGGTATGGTCAGATTTTAATCCGCTGGCTCGAAGATAAAATCCGAAAAGAGGGCGGCCGCTTAATTTTAATTGAAACTTCCTCGCAACCAAAATATGAAGCCACCAGAAATTTTTACCAGAAGATGGGCTATAGCGAAGTAGCTCGGATTATTGATTTTTATCGACCCGGCGATGACCGGATCATCTATGCTAAATATTTTGATCAGGAGAAGAAAAGGCAATGAGTGAAGATTGGCAGCAAGAACTGCGGGGTAGCCTGAGGCGACCCGAGCAGGTGGCTCTCCGTTTTGGTCTCAGTGTTGAGATGGTGCGGCAGATTGCTCGGTTCTTTCGGGTTCAAATTACGCCCTATTATGCTGGCTTGATTCGGGCTAAAGGCGACCCCATTTATCGCCAGGTTGTTCCGGACCCGGCCGAATTAAGTGATGGCGGTGTTCTCGATCCTCTGGCTGAGGATGAGGATTCACCTGTCGCCAGCATAGTTCATCGTTATCCTGATCGGGTTCTCTTTCTTGTTTCCCTCTGCTGTGCTTCCTATTGCCGTTTTTGCACGAGAAAAAGAAAAGTTGGCGATCCCAGTAAGATTCATCCTCGAGCTATTGAAGATGGCATCGAATATATCCGGAATCATCCAGAGGTCAGGGATGTCATTATTTCAGGCGGCGATCCTTTGATGCTGGGGGATCGAAAACTGGAGTATATTCTCCATTCCCTGCGTCAGATCCCCCATGTGGAAATTCTGCGCATCGGCACCAGAATGCCCTGCTTTTTACCCCAGCGGATAACCAAACGCCTGGTCAATATGCTGCGGCGTTATCATCCGCTTTATATCAATGTTCATTTCAATCATCCCGATGAAATTACACCTCAGGCAGCCCGGGCACTCAATTTACTGGCCGATGCCGGTATTCCTCTCGGGAACCAGACCGTCCTTCTTCGTGGCGTCAATGATGACCCTTATGTAATGCGTCATTTAATGCAAAAACTGCTGACAGTTAGAGTCAGGCCCTATTATATTTATCAGGCTGATTACGTTAAAGGAACAGAGCATTTCCGGACAACCGTGGAAAAGGGACTGGAAATCATGGAGTCTCTGAGAGGCTGGACTTCTGGTCTGGCCGTACCCTATTTTGTTATTGATGCTCCGGGAGGCGGCGGTAAGATTCCCGTGTTGCCCAGGTATGTCCAGGAAATTACAGCGGAAAAAGTGGTTCTTCGTAATTATCAGGGTGAAGTCTTCGTTTATCCTCAGGTTAAAGAAGATGAGAAAAAAGAGGAAGTGGAACTTCCCTGCGCTGACCTTGAAGCCAGAATCCCTCTCCGTTAGAAGACACTTCCTTTTCTTTTTATCTTTTGCTAGATAATCCTCATTTAATCAAAGCAACCAATCAGCGTTTATAAATCAGACTCTTCCTGGTTTTTAATGGGTAGACTTAAAGAATTATCAATTTCCGAAGACTTTTGCCGAACCCGAAGATAATTCTTTAAAGGCGGGTTGGAGCCATATATTCTGCATCTTATCTTATTGGATATTTCTCTAATCATCAGCAGCAACAATGAAGGGGCCCGGATTCAATTTGCTATTAACTGGCGTAAAATCTATCATTTTTAGCCACAAAAAGGTCTGATGAATGATAAATTATTTTAATCCATCGGGTTTTTTCTGATAACATCCTGAGATCTGAAGGGACGAAAAAGCTTGAATGAGCCCTTTGAGCATGGGTTTAAGTCTTTGATCTATCGCTTTTATAAATAATCTCTATTTCATTTTATTATTCTAAATCAGGACTGGTAGCTGCTCCCCTTATATTTCCAATTAATTAGCCTCCTGAGAATAAACTCGAGGGGCTTCGCTCGCTGTCAGGTCGCCGGAAGTTTTCTTTTTATCCACCAGTAAATCATTTTGGGATATTATTACTGGAAGAATAATTTATTTTAAATTTAAAGATCTCGAGCCTGAAATACTACTGACCAGCGGGTTAAAGGCTAACTTCTGGTAAATCAGGATTATAAGCTAAAAAGTTCAGAAAAAATTAAAAAAATAAGGCAAATGGCTTGACATTGGTTGGGGTTACTGGTAATCAAGTTTATGAAAAGAGGAGGTAGAAAAAGAAAATGGAATTAAGCAGCCGAGAGGAAGGTGACCCTTTCTCCCGTGGCTTGAGAAGAGTTATTTTTAGCTGGCGGGCCCAGCGAACAGCTGGCCAGGTGAAATTGAAAGAGTTTTGAATCGGACCATTCACCTCCAGCTGGGCTGGTCCCGCAGCTGGAGGTGAAAATGATTTATACCCTCCTTGCCCCAGAGCTCAGGGAATTAATCAAAGAGAAAAAATACGAAGATATAGCCAATTTCTGCGCCACGGTCCATCCGGCCTTAGTCGCTGAATTTATCTCTGCCCTCACTCCTGAAGAAATCGGCGAAATTCTTGTTCATCTGCCACCTTCCATCAGGGGTGAAATTTTTAGCCATTTGAGTGAAGACATTCAGCTGGAGGTTGTGGAGACTCTCGGTCGCGAGGATCTCGGTCGTCTTCTTTCCGATATGCCTCCCGATGATCGGGTTGACCTGCTGAAGCGATTCCCGGAGAGGAAGCGAGAGGCGATTATTCCGGCCATGGCCCAGGCTGAAAGGGAAGACTTGCGGCGCCTCATTGCCTATCCAGAGGGCACGGCCGGCTCAGTCATGACCTCCGATTATGCCACTTTAACGCCTGATCTTACCGTTAATGAAGCCATGGCCAAGCTCAGAAGGGAGGCCCCGGATAAAGAAACAATTTATTATACTTATGTTATAGATAATCAGCAGCGATTAATTGGTTTTGTCTCGCTCAAGGATTTAATTCTAGCCCCACCTGAAGCCAGGGTAGGTGAAATAATGCACCGGGATGTGATTGCGGTTAAAGCCTCTGATGACCAGGAGGATGTGGCCAGAAAAATTCAGAAATATGATTTAATTGCTGTGCCCGTGGTGGATCACGAGAACCGTCTGGTTGGTATTATTACCCATGACGATGCCCTCGATATTATTACGCAGGAACAACAGGAGGACGTGGAAAAATTGATGGCAATTACCGGAAGTCACGAGGTCGGAGTTTATATGCGTCTTTCAGCCTGGGATCATTTTAAAAGTCGCATTCCCTGGATTCTGGCCTTAGCGCTTCTTGGCTTTATCTCGGGTTATATCGTTCAGAGCTATGAGAGCATATTATTCCAGGTGGCCATTCTGGCCTCCTTTATGCCGATGTTAGCTGATACTGGAGGTAATGCCGGCAGCCAGTCGGCCACCCTGGTCATTCGAGCCTTAGCCCTGAAAGAAATTTCAACGAGAGACGCCTTAAAAGTCATCATCAAGGAATTTAAAGTAGCTTTTTTAATGAGCCTGGTTCTGGCCCTGGTGGCCTATCTCAGAGTTCAACTTTTTTTCCATCAATCGACGAGCTCGGCGGTTCCTGCTGTCAGGGTGGGGATAGCCGTAGCTGTGGCTCTGGCCATTCAGGTCATCAGTTCAACCCTGATTGGCGCCTTTTTGCCCTTGATAGCGGCTTCTTTCAAAGTGGATCCGGCGGTCGTGGCCTCGCCAGCTCTGACCACAATTGTTGATATCACCGGTCTTTTTATCTTTTTCTATATAGCCAAGTTGATTATTGGTCTATAGCCCCGTCCGGTAAATTAATTTTTGGCTCTCCTTCTTCTGAAACCACATAGATTTGTTTTGATTTCCATAAGGCCGGTCCCATCGATTTTTTTTGAGAATATTTCTAAATTCAGGGAATTTAAGAAAAATTACAAGAGAATTTAAGACGAAGACCTTTATGAGGGTTCAAAATCAGATTGATGAAGCTGAATTAAAGAAATTATCAGCTGAGAGGAAAATAATTTCTTTATAGAAAATTCATGCTGCTGATTTTTTTAATTGGAGGTTAAAATTAAGCGGGGGTTTCAAAATGAATCGATAAAAATATTTCGCCCTGGAAAAATTATGTAAAAAATTTTATTGGACTTTTTGGTAAAATCATGAGAATGGCCGGGTGCCAGATAACCCGGTCTTATCCGGAGAGCCTTTCGGTCCGGGGATAATTTGAATGAAAATAAATAAAATATGAGCGAAGCGGAATTAGGTTTCTTCTATAATGGCAATAATAGAGCCTATTTCGATGTCTTTGATGCCCCCGATGATTCACGATTACCCCGAAAACTCCAGGATAACTGAAAAAGAAATGATATGACAAATTACTAAAAAATAAAAAATTATTTTAAAAAAGCTTACCGAAAAAATTAAGGTCAGGATGAGGTTTAAGGGAGGAAAGAATGGAAATAAAGCCTGATTTGCTGTCAAGAATTTTTGTCTTTTTTCTGGCTCTTCTCTTCGTTCCTTATTTTCTTTATGGGCAGAAGGTTCAGACAGACCTGAGAATAGAGAAAGGCGATTTTATTCTTGGCTATGACAGCTGGGGGATAACCGGTCTGGCCAACAGGCGCGATCCATATCAGGCTGAATTAATAGCTCCTGGCTCCAGGCTCGATGTTGTCGTCAGGTACCGGGTAGCCGAAGGTGACTGGCTGATGATTTATTCCGGAAATCGCCGGCTTGAGGCCAGACCTGAGGAGGGAAAGATTATTTATATCGATGAAGAGAAGGGTTCTCCTTTGAAAATGATTCAGCAATTTTCGATAAATGAGCGCTTTCTTGACTGGACTTTTGAGATTGAAACGACCTGGAATTTTTCTGTTCTTCTGGGCGATGTGGCCATCTCCATTCCCTGGCGTTCGCCCCGGGGTGAAACTGGCCGGAACATTTTTGAGAAGGGCTGGACAAAACATCACTTCATTGCTGGCCATGGGTCATTCATTTATTTTGTGAGAGCCAGCGGCGAACCCCCTTATCTTATAATTACTCCTCACCCTGGAACAAAGCTGGAATATTACAGCTCCGAGATGAGGGGGAATTATCTGGCCTATATTCATTCAGGTTATTCGGGCAATCTTGAAAACCGGGGAACCTGGCGTCAACCGCATACTTATCTTGAACTCGGGCCAGCCGGACGAGCTTCGAGTAAAGGCCGCTATGGCTTTCGTTTCACCTGGGCCTGGTCATATGATGAGCTGCGAGAAATTCTTTATCGGGAAGGTTTATTTGATATCAGAATCGTTCCGGGCATGTCTGTGCCTGAAGACCTGAAAGTTCTTCTGGCTTTAAGAACAAAAGCTAACATCGAATCGATTGAACCTGAATTTCCCGAAAAAACGGCCCTTCATTGCCTGCCATCAGCTCAAGCCGGGGTTAATCTTTATGAATTGAAATTTCAGAGGCTTGGAGAAAACAAACTCACCATCCATCATGACGGCGACCGAAAGACAATTCTTGAATTTTTCGTGACGGAACCGGTAGAGACACTGATCAAGAAACGAAGCTGGTTCATTACCCACAGGCAGCAGCATCGTGACCCCACCAAATGGTATAACGGCCTTTTTTCAGTTTATGATATGAAAAATAAGATTTTAAGAGGCCCGGATAATACCGACGGCTTTGACTACTGGTGGGGTTATGTCGTCGCCTGTGATGATCCGATTCTGGGCAAGGCGCCCTTTGTGGCTTCCAAAAACGTCCATTTCCCTGAACCTGAGGAGATCGAGGCGGTTGAGTATTATTTAAAAAATTATATTTGGGGCAAACTGCAGCGAACAGATGAGGAAAAGCCCTATCCTTATGGAATTTATGGAGTACCCAACTGGAAAGTTAACCGGGATCCTGATCCTCGAGCCAGGGCCGGTATCAGAAATCGCCTGCTGGACCGGATGCCGATATGGCGCGCTTTCGATTACCCCCATATGATTATGCTTTATTATCATCTTTACGAAATTGCTAAAAAATATCCCCAATATTCTAAATATCTTGATGCTCATGGCTACTTAGAGAGGGCCTATGGAACAGCCAGGGCCTATTTTCTTTATCCCTATGAAATTCTGCCTGAATATGAAGTTTATAAGGTTGGCTGTTATAACGAATTGATAATCCTCGATCTCATAGCTGCCCTGGAAAAGGAAGGCTTTGAGGATAAAGCTCGCTGGCTGAGGAGCGAGTGGGAAAAGAAGGTTAAGTATTTTATCTATGATGATCCTTATCCCTACGTTTCTGAATATCCCTTTGACCGGACTGCTTTTGAATCAACCTATGCTCTGGCCAAATACGGGGCTACGCACGATCTCCAGCCTGATGAGAATCTCTGGTACGATGTCAATTTGAAAAAATGGTATTCCCATCCCCGGGTAAGCCGCGAAGATGCCCGGCGCTTCATGGAACGCCAGCTCTGGGCCAATGTGGCGGTGCGGGGCTGGCTGGAAACAGCCTATTATCTTCTTGGAGCCGATTTTACCGGTTCTTCCGATGTTGGCTGTCTGACCTATATGGCCCAGATGGGCGGCTGGGCCATCCTGGATTACGCTCTTCATTTTGCGCCCAACCCCTTTGACTGGCTTCAGCTTGGCTATGCTTCGTATCTGAGTGCCTGGTCGCTGATGAACACCGGCCGGCCGGAAACAAATTATGGCTATTGGTCACCTGGGCCCGAAAATGATGGAGCCGCTGGCTGGCAATTCATGGCGGCCAAATTTGGTCGGGCCTGGATCCGGAAGGACATGCCCAGAGGTGCCTGGTACTATGATGGAGAGATTGATCTCGGCTTTGGTGGTGCCCTGCGCACGGCGATCACCATTTTAACCAGAGATCCACTTTTCGGCTGGTTCGCCTATGGCGGTGATCTAAAAATTTCATCCAAAGGTTTCGAAATAATTCCCCGGGATGGCCTTCGTAAAAGGCTGGCCATAGTCTTGAAAGATTTCCGGCTGAAGCTTGAGCTGGATCGCGATGGCCTGGCTGCGGAGAAAGCGGTCGTCATTGACCGCAACCTGAATAAAATTAATTTCCTTCTGGAAAATCGAACCCATGATTTTCATGTGACCCGGCTAAAAATTACCTCCTTTAAACCGGCTCGATATTTAATTTCCAAAGATGGAAAGAAAGCCGCTGAGGTAAAAGCCGAGCCTCAGGCTGAAATAGAATTGAAGATTGAGAGCCCCTTGACCAGAGTGGCAATAATTAAACTGGGCTAACCAGTCTGGGAGATAGATTTGCTCATCATATTTTCAATGAAATCAGAAGAGCAGAAGTTTATATTAGATTTTTTTCAGAATTCAATGAAATCGGCTGTTATAAGAAAAGCGTTTTTCTCATAAGGCGAGATTTCCATGAGCCAATGAGCCGCTCCGCCTGAAGGAGCCTTATCTTTTTTGTAATCTCCAGGAAATGTAGACCCTCCTGGGCCCGAAAATGATGGAGCCGCTGGCTCGTATTTCATGGCAAATTTTTGGCCAGGCAGGCGATGGATGCCTAACTGTACTGATGGCGGTCATCGAGGATATCACCCTTTTGCCATTCCTCGACCCATTTTTTAACGGAGAAAATTTTTTTACCCCCATCAGCTGTTGAACAGATGACCCGTTTTAAGCCGGCATTGATAATCATTTTTTTACAGATGAAGCAGGGGAAGGCATTAATGGGTTTCCCTGTTTGATAATCAGCGCCATAAATGTACATATCGCCGCCAAGAAGGCTAACGCCAGCCCGGGCGGCATTGATGATAGCATTCTGCTCGGCATGGACGCTTCGACAGAGCTCGTAGCGTTCACCATGGGGAATGCCCAGTTTATCTCGAAGGCAGAAGCCGTGCTCGAAGCTATCCCTGGTTTTTCGAGGAGCGCCAACATAACCAGTCGAGATTATCTGGTCATCGCGGACAATGATCGCTCCAATGGAGCGTCGCCAGCAGGTACTGCGGCGAGAAACTTCCCGGGCAATTTCGAGATAATAATCAATTTTTGAAACTCGCTTTGGTTTCATTCTATTTTCTCCAGCTGGGCATAAAGTTCTTCCAGAGAACCATTATTCCAGATTTTGATGTCGGCCATTTCCAGGCATTTTTGCAGCTGCTGAGCTTCGCTTGACTCAGACATCTCCTCTTTTTCCTTGGCGATGAATTCTTCCAGAGTTTCAGCTGATTCGTTCCTGCCCCTGTTTTTAACCCGGGCATAGCGGATTTCCACCGGGGCGTCGACGGCAATCAAAAGAAAATTCCCCTGCTGCCGGAAATAATTAATTTCAGCTGGCGTGCGGAGGCTATCGATAATTGCCGGGCCAGCAATTTTCCTGACTCTTTCCATCACCAGGCGAGCCAGAATGTCAGCCCCGAATCGCAGGCGAAGCTCATTGCCAAGTTTGATCAGATTATCCCTGGTTATTTCTTCACCTCTCCTTTTCAACTCCTCTCTGAGTAAGTCAGAAAGAGAAAAATAGCTATAGCCCTTTTTCTGGAAATATCTGGCAACCTCACCTTTACCTGCGCCGTTGGTTCCGGTTAAACCGATAAGACGTTTCGGCTTCAAGTTCATTCTCCAGAGCCAATGGGGGCCAGTCGAGCTTCTCTTTCCTTTTTTCTCAGCTTCGCCTTTTCCACGGCGATAACGACGAGGATACTCAGGCCATAAAGAAAAAGCATGGGAATGGCTAAAATACTCTGGGTGATCATGTCGGGCGTGGGTGTGATGACTGCAGCGATGATAAAGATAACGAGAACCGCATATTTAAAATTGCGCAGCATCCAGCGGGAAGAAACTACCCCGATCCGGGCGAGAAAAAAAATCAGAATCGGCATTTCAAAAACCAGACCGATACCGAGGAGAAGTTTTAAAGATAGATTGAAATAAGAATTAACGGTAATTACGGATTGAAAGTCAGAGCCGAGATTAAGAAAGAATCGGCAGGCCCAGGGGAAAATGACAAAATAACCGAAAGTGGCGCCAAGAAGGAAAAAAAGGGTGGTAAAGGTAACAAACGGAATAACCATTTTTTTTTCTCGCTGATAGAGGCCCGGGGCGACGAAATACCAGATTTGAAGAAAAATAAAGGGTGAGGAGACAAAAATGGCTGTGAGGAACGAAACTTTGAGATACAGGAAGAAGGGCTCGGTCAGGCTGGTATAGGCCAGTTTAACTCCCTCAGGGAGATACTTACTTACTGGCCGGGCGAGAATTTTAAAAACATCCTTGCTGAAAAACCAAGCGGGGACAAGGGTGATCACGATGGCCAGGAAAGAGTTGAAAAGCCTTTTTCTCAGATCCTCGAGATGCTCGAGGAAGGTCATCTCGTCCGGAGACTTCTTAACCTTCCCCATCCTTAGCTACGTCCTTTACCTCCTTATGCAGCTCCTCCTGCAGATTCCGGAGGTCTTCAGCTTTGATTTCATCTTCAATCTTTTCCCTGAGTTCATCTGATGCCCGCCGGAATTCCCGGATGGCTCGACCTATGTTGCGACCAACTTCAGGTAGCTTTTTCGGCCCGAAGATGAGCAAAGCAATAATCAAAATGATCAGGAGTTCTGGAAATCCAATATTGCCAAACATAGAAACCTCAGCCCGTCAGGGACTAAAACCATATTAATGCTTATAGCGTAATCAAGTCAATACACCCCCCCAACAAAATTGGTGCCGCCTCAAAATTGGTGCCGCCTTATCTATTTACCATATTTTCTTTACCCCTCCTCATTAAAAATTGGTGCCGGCTAAAATTGGTGCCGGCTTATTTATTTACCTCATTTATCGTTTTATCTGAAACCTGTTCTACCACTGGTTCCATGAAACTGCTGATTTCTCAACTCAGGGAGCTCAGGGAAACGGTTGAAGCCAACCGGTGATGTCTGACAACTCACAGGAAAACAATGCGGGAAGTTGGCGATGTTAAGAAAACCAGTGATGTTCTACTCATTTATCGCCTTTAAGGCTAAAGGCAACTCAAAAAATTGACGACCAAAAACTTGTGCCCTGAACACTGGGGTCATCATATTTATTTGTTCTTTTTATGAGGCCGTAGGTTATCTTTTTTCTTTACTGCGAAAAAAGTAAATGGTTTTTTGGACAAAATTGGTTTTAATTTGATGGCGAGAGATGAACCATCCTCAACTCTCCTTTTACGACTTAAACTTTAAAAAAGGTGTCATTTACGGTGGCCCACCCCTCTTAGAATAAATTGAGAAATTTTTTAAATCAAATTTCTCTAATATTGATAGAATCCATAATAAATACTATTAAAAACCATCAAGAATTTTATTAAAAAATATAGTTTTACTAACTTTTTTGGGGCTAAAGATGATAGATTTTACGGCCCTCAACAGCGGATTGAATCTGGGCCGGTTCATCGCTGTGGAGGACGATTAGAGAAATATCCCTAAGATGTGCCATCTTCGGCTTCGACTCGCCTTTAAGGATTTATCTGCGGGTTCTGTTTAGGCTGTCGGAGATTGATAATTCTTTGCCTTTACCCATTGATGACGCGAAGGAGCCCAAAATATAATATAAGGAAACGACGATCAAAGCTCGTTGAACCTCTTCGATGCGCATCCAGTGGCCAGCCAGTCTTAGACCCTCTATGTTTTCCAGCCCATAATTCGTGGTTACGCCAAAAGCGACATAGCATTACAGAGTAGATATGAATATGAGTAAGACTGAAAGATTTCTTACTGCCCATAAATGTCATTTAGCTCCGGCACTAGCTAATAAACTATTAACAAAAATCTTTAATTACAAAGATTTGGATTTAGGGAATGATTATAAACTGCGGGGTTAGCGTCATAAAGTTGCTCAAGCAAATCAGCCACCGTTCTGGAAAAATAATCAAGAGGACACTTGATCACTTTTCCGTTTTCACGAACCATAAAATGGACATGCGCTATATTGCTATTAATGACAATAAGATTAGCAATGTGCTGTCCCGCCTTTACTTTATTTCCCCTGGACACGAAAATATTCTGCTTCCGTTCGGCTTCAGAAACAGAACCGCCAGTCTCAAAATGGTAATCGAGTTCTAATTTCTTGGCAACCTTAATGACGATGCGGTAGTTAGTCCCGGGTAACCCCTGGCCGGTGTTGATCTCTACATTTTCCACTTCGCCATCGGCGCAAGCGAGGAATCTTCCCCAGGAAACTGTATTGAAATCAATTCCATTATGATATCTACTCGAACTCATTTCATAGATAGTTCCGTAAGGGCTAATCCATCTGCAATCAGACGGCTCGACAGGACTCGCACTCAGAACAGTCATCTCGGGAAGGTCAGACGAAAAGGGGCTTTTGCAAGATAAAGTGCCTATCAGAAGAAGAGCTGGGAAAAGCAAATTTAAAAAAAATAGGAAATTTTTTTTTAGCTTTGCCGGGAGGATTAGCACTTCTGTCCTCATTTTCTCCTCAGCCTTTCCAGAAAAAGTAAATCATTCCAGAGTAAAATGTCAACAATCTAATTCTTTCCTGGCAGGCCAAAATGACTCAAAAGTGCTAAAGATGATAAAAAAGGACGATAAAAAGGCCAGGAGCCAGTCGGACCTCTCTCTTCTGAGCAAAAAAATAATCATCAAAATGTTCGGCGATTTGTTCAGCATCCATCAGAAGTTCCTGCGGGCAAACTGAAGAGATGCCTGTTGGTGACAAAGCTCAAATGGAGAGGGGATCATAATACTGGTGCCACCTTATTTATTTACTATTTTTTGTTTATAATTGGTGCCAGCATACCTATTTGCTGTTTTCATGAGGCGAAAAGTTTGTCCTCCTCCTTATTGTGAAAATAGTAAGTCATGACTAAAAATATTTCAGAAAGAATTATTCTTGACATATGAAAAGGCTTTTTTTATCATCGCCAGCGATAAAGCCGGGATATTTTATTTTAGAAGAGGAGAGGCGCGGTCAAAATCAAAACGTGAAAATATATGACTATAAAAAGAATACTTGACGCCGGCAAGAGAAGTTAAAATTAATTTAATTAATTACGAAAAATCAGCCTGACTTTCGGTTTTTTGATGAGAAGTTGGAGCTGAGATTAATGAGAGAATATAATCAAAATAAAATCAAATGGAATCATCTTCTCCTTGGACCAAAGACAGCGTTAGCTCTGATTCTAGTTATTATTATTGTGACGGTGATTTATTTGAGAACCATGCTTCCCGGCATGGGTTACTCCGGCGATACGGCTAAATTTCAGTTTATAGGCAAAGTTCTGGGGGTCCCCCACCCTCCAGGTTATCCGCTTTATGTCCTTCTTAATCGTTTATTTGTTACTCTGCCTATCGGTAGCATCGCTTTCCGGGCTAATCTTATGTCTCTTTTTTTTGGTTTACTGACTGTTGTTTTCCTTTATTTTATTATTCTGCGGCTCGGGGTCGATTCTTACCTGGCTGCAGGGACATCACTTACTTTTGCTTTTAGCTATACTTTCTGGACTCAGAGTCTGATAGCTGAAGTTTATACGTTGAATAGTTTTTTTCTTGCCGTCATTATTTTTCTTCTGCTTAAATGGCAACAGACAGGCAGGAGGGTATATTTTCAGTGGTCGGTGCTTCTTTTCGGTTTGAGTCTGGCCCATCACTTAACGATGGTTTTTCTGGCTCCAGCGCTTTTGTTTTTGCTCATTAAACTCGTTCCCCGAGAGCTATTTAATCCCAAGACCTGGCGGCTGGCTTTAATCAGTTTAACGCTGGCTATTATTCCATATTCTTTTTTAGTTGTTAGAACATATCAGCGGGCTCCTTATCTTGAATCTCCAGTGAGAAATCTGGTTGATTTTTATAATGTCATTACGGCCAAATATTTTCAGGTCGACCTGTTTGCCTTTGGATGGCGGGAACTGATAACAAAAAGAATTCCCTGGTTTTTTGATCAAATCGAAGATGAATGGACCTGGCCCCTTCTTCTGATAATGATTATTGGATGGGGCTGGATGAACCGCTCTCATCGAATTTTTAGTTTTTTCTTAATTATTTTTATGGTGGCTCAATCTATTTTTATCACCAATTATCATATTCATGATATTTTTGTTTTTTTCATCCCCGTTTATTTTTGTCTGGCCATTTTTCTCGGTGCCGGCTGGCAATCTCTGATTTCTAAATTCAAGACGCTATCTTTAATACCTCGCTTCCCTGCCCTGAAGTTATTATCTTTAGCCATTTTTTCCCTCTGTATAGCCTCTCCTTTATATCTCGGTTATAAAAATTTTCCCCGGGCTGATTTTAAAAAACTGACCTTTTATGATGAGCAGTTCAATGTCCTTTTCACCTCGATTGACCCAAAAAAGCCAGTAATAATTTTGACTGATAATTATCTTGAAACTCAATTTGTTTACAACAAAAGATTTTTAGATTATCCTCAGCACTTCATCCTGCATGTGGCTTATGAGCCGGACAGGGAAGTTCTTCCCCAGATTAAAACAAGACTGGACTATGAAATTTTAACCAATCGGCGGCTACAATGTTATCTTTTTCCTGATTGTGAACGCTTGAGACCGGAAGCTATGCTTAACCAATTCTGGAGCCAGAGAATGTTACCAGAGAGGCGGGAGATATTGTCTGCTGTTTATTTCAATTCTACTTATGTGCGTCTAAAATTGTTTAAAGAGGGAATAAGAACCGTGAAACTAATCGGTCGAGAAAAAAAGAAAGGGCGGATTCACTTTTATTATCGTGCCTTTCTTCCGGCCAAATTTTAAAAAAATTGGTGCCGCCTTATCTATTTACCATATTTATCTATCGTTTTTATCAAAAACTTTTTCTTCAACTTGTTCCATGAAACCGGTGATGTTTCAACTCAGGAAACTGGTAGGAAACTTATAATCTCTTACCTGTTAACCATATTTAACGTTGATGCCGGTTTGGAAAAACTGCTGCCTAAAAACTGGTGCCAGCTTATTTATTTGCTGTTTATATGCTATTTATAAAGCGCCTTTCTTCAGGTCACTTTTTAATCCTGAATCGAAAAAAGCAGCCTTTAAATTAATTTGGGTTAAATTAAAGCCGCCTCCGTTAACAGAGATTTGTTAGGGGCAGTAATTAAATAAAAATAAGGGCCAATTACATTAGATGAAGGAAATGACGTAATGATGGTTGTGACAGGAAAACCTGAGAATATGTTAAAATATGCGCGCACTTAATTATCAATGTCAATTTTTTCAAGAAGCCAGGTTGTTTCTTCCGGCAGTAATTTCTCTAGATCCTTTTTCCGGGCGGTAGCGAACATTAGAACTCAAATTGAAGGGCGAGCCAGGGAATAAGAGGCAGAAAATAAACGGTTTTCTCCTCGCCATCTTCCCAGAATTTGTAAAAGACATTGCGCCGATTATAAAGATTTTGGATATCAAAACTAACCCTGAGTTTCCAGGAACTGAAGACAAACTGTTTCTCCAGGCGAATATCCAGGCGATGATAGGCTGGATAACGGCAAGTGTTTATTTTCGTCAGATCAAAGTAACTCGTATTTCTTTTAGCAGAAAGTTCCAGATCAAAAGGCGTATAGGGAGCGCCACCTGTAAAGCGCCATTTGATCGAGAAATTCCAGTTATCCGGGCCAGAGTAGAGAGCGTTAAGATTAATTATGTGTCCGTAATCAAAATCTCCCGGGCGGAGAATTCCATCGAGAGCCTTAAAACGAACTTTTGAGTAGGAATAATTGGTCATCCAGTTGATCCGGTTAAATAAAGCACCCTGGACAGAAATTTCGACACCCCGCGCATATCCCGAACCGGTACCTAAAAGTTTCGAACCAAAAAAGGTGGGAATAAGGCTTCCACCCTGGTTGGCCATCGTTAGATAGGGATTGGAGGTATCAACAGGATAGTGGCGGTATTTTTTTGTGTAAACTTCTATCACGGCTTTTATGTTATGGCTAATTTTATATCTATTTCCGAATACAACATGCTCCGCTGCCAAAAAGCGCAAGGCCTTATTTTCGGGATGGGCATTCAACCATAATGTTTCTGGAGCCTGGTAATAGATTCCGTAAGATAAATACATTTCAATCGAGGGCTTAAAATTGAAATTAAGACCGAAACGAGGGCTCAGGGCGGCGTCTTTAATATAATCAAGGTAATCGTAGCGAAGGCCGGAAGTCACTTTGAGCCAGGTAGTGAGGGGGGAACTTACCTGGAAATAGAAAGCCAGATATTTAGTCGAAAGCTCAGCCCTTGTGGTCTGGCGGGGGAAGCGGTAACCCAGCCGGTCGACAACAAGGTAACCGCCTCGATAATAGAGATAATGGGAGGCGTTCCATCTTGAAATTTCACTCCCGGTAGTCAGCTGAAGCCAGGGGAAAAACATATTATCGAATTTAAAGCAAGCAGAAAATTCCTGATCCTTTGATTGAAAGGCATATCTTTCAAGTCCCCGACTGTGGAAGGAATAGGCATAATTGTTTTTAGTTCCAAAAAGGGTTAAATAGCCCATCCCTTTTTGCTTAAATAAAATCCTAAAGCATGTTCCCAGAACATGAAGGTTATCGGCGATGTAAATTTTTGTTCTTATCTCCGCGGGTTGTTCATATCCTTCAACTTTGAGATCATCTCGTCCGCCGATATAAAGAATTGAGACCCGAAGCCATTTTTTCAAGTCGTAAACCAGCTTAGCCTGTCCATCCAGGAAATCGGGAATTACTGTCATACCATGAGTTATACTGCGAGGGAGAACGGGAAAATAATCTTTACGCAGCGAAAAGGCCCATGAGCCCTGACGAGAAAACAAAGGTCCTTCCAGGATTCCACTCAGACCAAATAAACTCAGCTGGAAAGCACTGGAAATCCGGGAGCGCTCTCCTTCCCTGAGATAGACATGGGCTACAGACGAGAGCGCATTGCCATAATAAGCTGGAAAACCGCCACTATAAAACTCAATATTCTGGATTAATAAAGGATTGAAAAGGCCGAAGGCGCCGCTGCTTGCATTCTGAGAGCCAAAATGGCTAATGGTTGGCACCTTAATATGGTCAATAAGGAAGAGATTTTCGCTTGGATTTCCACCCCTGACTATGAGGTCGTTTTTAAAATCTCCAGAGGAAGCTACACCGGCAATGTTCTGGAGTGCCCGGCTGAGGTCCTCAAAAATCCCGGGAAGTTTTCTTAACTGTTCACCACTCAAAAAGAGGTGACTGGAAGCAATTGTCTCGGCTCGCCCGGCGGCCTCGGCGGTCACGGTAATCTCATTTTTGATTCTTGTCAGGGCTATGGTGAGGTGAATTTCGGGCGAGTCGTCAGGTGTTTTGACTGTTGACAGACATGGCAAAAAGCCGTCCCTCTCCAGCAGAAGTCTGTATTCTCCGGGGATAAGCCCATCAAAACGGAAATAGCCTCGCAAGTCCGTTGTTACGCAAACATTAATCTCGATAAGGGTTACTTTAACATCTGCCAGGGGTGCTGATGATAATTGATCATAGACCATGCCGCTTAAGGAAATTAGCTTTTTTTGGTCTGGTTTAATCTGGAATGGCTGCTTAGACAAAAACTCTGGCCGTTGATTGATTGACCATATTAGTGTTACTGCGGCATCAATTTTATTGGCAGCGGAGATATATTGTGGACTCAGGTTGGAGATTGCGACAGTTGATGGGGCCATTAAAATTATTATGAAAGGAAGAATTATCATAGAGTTATTATAAAAAGAAAAATAAGGCTCGGTTCAAGCCATCAATCTTTTTCGGTTCTGGAAATTGGTGCCAGCTTATCTATTTACTATTTTTTAGAAGATAGGGGTCTGGCTATTAAAGGAATGGCAATCTGTCTTCTTTCTGGATAGCGCCTGATAAGCTGCATGATCTAAGGAATTAGTGCGAACAAAATGTCTTAAGTGCGGATGAGAACGACAATTAAAAACCTGGTTCAAGTCACATTGAGCAAATACAACCTAAGATTAGACGGAATAAGTGACATTTTTCATCAGAGGGGAGGCAAATTTTGGAAGCTCGACTCTGTGAGCTTCCGCGCATAGGAGGTAATATTAGAGGAAGAAACTGAAATTCTGGATGATCTATAATCTTCAAGCCCAGATAAAAAAGATGGAAGAAAAGATAAGATTAATAGCTGAAAAGAGTGAAAAGGCAAGGTTACTGCAAACAATTCTTGGCGCAGGTACGATTATGGCGATGGTGATAGCTCCGAAAATAGTTGAAGTCAATCAGTTTTCTGGGCCGGAGAAGCTGACCAGCTATACAGGCCGTCGACCCGGAGTTAAAGCCAGTGGAGGGAAGATATTTCATGGGCCTGTGCGCTCGGATGTCAATCGCTATCTGAGAGCCTTTGTTGAGGCTGCTAACGCCGTGGTTATTTTTCATAGGAAGTGGGCTGACAAGCATGTCGCCAGGTTACATTTGAGATTAAAAGCAAAAAAGGCACGGGAAAAGAGTGGTGGCTCGAGCTCGGCATCTAGCTGAGGCTACTTATTGGGTTTTAAAGAAAAAATAGCCTTACAGGGAAAGAAGTCATGAATTTTCAGTTTTGTCCGCCCGGAAGTAAGCGCGTTTGTTCGCTTGAGACTTTGAGTCTCCTAAATCGGAGGCGAAACTTCCAGGGAAAATGCTCATGCTGAAAAGTACAGTGGGTCCATGCATCTGACGAAAAGGGGATATGAGCTATGGACGATAGTAGATTTGAAAATAAATCAAAAATAAAAAGGAGGCGATTGATGCAATGCTTTCATACATGCGAACTATTTTGTCCAAAAGATTAAACTCATTGGTTTTAAACGATTTGAAAGAAGCTGCGATTATAAACGGCAAATAAATAAGCTGGCACGACTTTTTTGGCACTGATTTTTTCTAACTGGTTTTAGTATTAAAAATGGTAAATGGATAAGGCGGCACCATTTTCTTTCTTCACCATTTTCTTAATTTAATGGGGAAGACATGATTGTTTTCTAAATTTCCTAAACATCAGTGTTTTCTTAGTTTGCTGAGTTGAGACATAATCTGGTTCTTAGAACCGGCCTTGGAACAGGTTATTGATAAAAATAGTAAACAAATATGGTAAATAAATAAGGTGGCACTAATTTAGACAAGAATCATCGTTTTCTAGAAATATGGTAAATAGATAAGGTGGCACCAATTTTAAGGGTAAAGGCAAGCTTTACAGTAAAGCCTGGCTTTGTTAAGATGTAAACTCAAGGAAAACTGATGAGACGCGAAGCGATAGCTTTCCTCTTAATCTGTGGCCTCCTTTTTTTGGCCAGCCAGGATCGTTCCGATGAGGGCTGGAGCACTTCCCTGGCCAAAGTCGAAGCGGTCGCCACCATCATCCAGCAGCGCTATTATGAACCGGTTGAAACTGACAAACTCCTTTATGCCTCTATCCGGGGCGTCCTTGACACTTTGGACCCTCATTCTTATTTCCTTGACCCGGATAGCCTGGCCCGGATGCGGGAAGAATATACAGGGAAATATTATGGCCTGGGCATTCAGATTCAAAAGCAGGAAGATCGGCTGGTTGTAATTTCGCCGATTGAAGGTGGGCCGGCCTACCGCCTGGGTATTCTTCCCGGTGACGTTATTTCCCATATTAATGGGGAAAGCACAAAGCCCATGTCCAGCTTCGAGGCAATGCAGAAGTTGCGGGGGCCAAAGGGCACCAAGGTCACCATAACCATAGTTCGAGAAGGCCTGGATAAACCCTTTGATCTAACAATTGTCAGGGAAGAAATTTCCCTAAAAAGCGTTCCTTATGCTTTCATGCTTAAAGCAGGTGTGGGCTACATCTTCATTCGTAATTTTGCTGAAACCACCATCGACGAGTTTGAAGAAAAAATGAAGGACCTTTTAAGCCAGGGCATGACTTCTCTCATCCTGGATTTAAGGGGTAACAGCGGCGGCACTTTCTTCCAGTCCATTGAACTGGCCGATGAATTTCTTCCCAGCGGCTCGCTTATTGTTAGCATCAAGGGAAGGAACCGACGCTATGATCGGGAATTCAGAGCCCAGCGAGATCGCCAGTATGAGAAACTTCCCCTGATTATCCTCATCAATCAGGGAAGTGCCAGCGCCTCGGAAATTGTGGCCGGCGCCATCATGGATAATGACCGGGGCTTAATCGTAGGCGAGGATTCCTGGGGAAAGGGCCTGGTTCAGACCGTTTTTCCCCTTGGTCCCAATATTGCGGTGGCCTTAACCACAGCCAAATATTTTACCCCAAGTGGCCGATCAATCCAGCGTGATTATACCCACATCGAAGATTATATGCTGAACAAGGAAGCGCCTGAGGAGCAAAGAGAGGTTCGCTATACCAGCAAAGGGCGCCGCGTTCTTGGTCAGGGTGGAATAACCCCCGATTATAAAGTTAGTTCCTCTCTTAAGCCTCTTACGGCCGAACTTCTTTTCCGCGGGCAAATCTTCAGTTATGCCCGCAAGTTTGCCGGCCGGCAAACCCCCTTAAGCCAGAAATATCTTTTCCCCGGCGACAAAAAGAGCCAGGCTGGCGAAAACAAGAAGTTACTGGATAAAGATTTCTGGCCTGATGAGGAAATGATGGCTGAATTTCAGCAGTTCCTTCACACCAACAAGATTGAATTCACAGCGGAAGCCCTGGCTGAAGCGCGAGATGAAATTGCCCGCGAATTACAGCGAGAAATTTTTTCGCTTTTATGGGGCATGGATGAGGGAATCAGGGTTTATCGCCTTCGAGATCCAGTTGTTCTTAAAGCCATTGAGCTGATGCCGGAAGCAGCCAAGATGCTTGAAGACTAAAAAAATAAAAAAATGCGCCTGGCCTTGGCCTCAGATCATGCTGGCTATGAACTGAAAATTGGCCTGGTCGATTTTCTTCATAGCAAAGGAATCGATGTCATTGATTTTGGCTGCGGTCCCGGAGAAATAGTTGACTATGTTGATTATGGCGCCAGGGCCATAGAAAGTGTCCTGCGGGGAGAATGTGATGGGGCCATCCTTTTTTGCGGGACGGGACTTGGCATGGCCATCCTGGCCAATAAATATCCTTCGATCAGGGCCACGCCCTGCTGGGATGAGTTTACTGCCCAGGTCAGTCGTAGTCATAATAACTCCAATTGTCTGACCCTGGGGGGCCGGATTCTTGACCTTGAAAGGGCCAAGAAAATTGTCGATATCTGGCTGACCACCAGCTTTGAAGGTGGTCGACACGAGCGGAGGCTGAATAAAATTGTGGCCATTGAGAAAAATAATTTTAAAATCAGCAAAATCAATGAAATAATAAAAAATAAATTTAAATAAATAATCCAATCAAGGAGAAGCCTGATGAATTCCTTCGAGGAAAAGGTCAATTCCCTGGCGGAGAGAGTTATCAGAAACAATCTCTGGCGACAGAGCGAAACCTTTAACCTCATTCCTTCTGAAACCACGCCCAGCCTCCTGGTGAAACTGTGTGAAATTTCCGATCCTTCAGGCCGATATGCTGAACACCGAACCATCAAGGGCGAGGAAATTTATTTTTATCAGGGAACTGATTTTATCCGCGACGTGGAAATCGAAGCTCAAAAAGAATTAAAAGAATTTTTTGGTTGCACCGATGTTGAACTCAGACCGATCAGCGGCCAGATGGCCAATGAGGTTGTCTTTAAGGGAATGGTAAAATTTGTCAATCGGAAAAAACCGCCCGAGACCCCTTCCAGGCGATTGCGCCTGGTTCTCAACAATGATCTGACCAAGGGGGGCCATCTGAGTTCCCAGCCCATGGGCGCTCTCTTTAACCTCGTTGAGGAAGACCTGAAAACAGGCAAGGAAAGGGTAATTAATTTTCCTGTCCTCAAAGAAAATCCTTATAAAGCTGATCTTGAGGCTCTGGCTGAGCTTCTCGAAAAGAATCGACCGGAACTGATTATCTTTGGCAAAAGCATGTTCCTTTATCCTGAACCGGTAAAATTTGTGGCCGACCTGGTCAGGGACTGGCCTGATAAGCCTATCCTGATGTTTGATATGGCCCATGTGCTGGGCCTTTACGGAGCTTTCCAATCGCCCTTTGAAGAGGGTGCGGATATTGTAACCGGAAGTACCCACAAGACCTTTTTCGGTCCCCAGAGAGGCGTGATTGCTGCCCGCATCGCCCATAACGATTTTCTGCGTCAATTATGGCTGGACATAAAGGGGCGAGCCTTTCCTGGCTCAACCTCCAATCATCATCTGGGAACTCTTCTTGGCCTGCTCATGGCGAGTTATGAGATGAATGCCTTTAAGGAAGAATATCAGGCAAAAGTCAGGGCCAATGCCAAGGCCTTTGCCCGCTCGCTCAAAAGTTATGGTCTGCAAGTAGAAGGTGATGAGCGGGACGGCTTCACTGAAACCCATCAGGTTTTAATTCGCGTTTCAGCCTATGGTTCAGGTCAGGAAATTGCCCGTCGTCTTGAAGATAATAATATCATTGCCAATTACCAGGCTCTGCCTGATGACGAAAGCTTTCTCACCTCTTCCGGGATTCGTCTGGGAGTTCAGGAAATGACGCGCTTCGGGATGGAAGAAAAGGATTTTGATGTTCTGGCAGGATATATGGCTGAGGTAATTAAATATAAGCGAAATGTTAAAGAGGAAGTGACTCGTTTCCGCCAGAAATTTCTCCGGATGAAATATTGCCTATCTGAGGATAAGGCCATTCCCCTGGCTGCCCGGATTCTGGCCAGCATCTTTCCCCGGCCAAACTTTATTCACGATTTAATGGAAAGCCTGTCCCGGCTTATTTAAATGCCGTTGACGCTTCCAGTTTTTTCTGTCAGAATGAATTTAATTAGCTAAAATTTTATGGCCTCAGGGAAATAAAAAATGAAAGTTCTTATTGTTGGTTCGGGCGGCCGTGAGCATGCTCTGGCCTGGAAAGTCAGGCAGAGTCCTTTAGTCAAGGAGGTCTACTGTGCTCCTGGAAATGGGGGAACAGCTATTATTGCCGAAAATGTGCCAATAAAAGAAACTGAGATTCAGGCTCTGGCTGATTTTGCGGCTAACAAAAATATTGATTTAACCATAGTGGGGCCAGAGCAGCCCCTGGTGGCTGGCATAACCGATGTCTTTGAGGCCAGAGGGCTTAAGATTTTCGGCCCGTCGCGCAAGGCAGCTCAAATTGAAGGCAGTAAGATTTTTGCCAAGCAATTCATGGTCCGGCACCGGATTCCCACGGCTCGCTTCCAGATTGCTGATTCGCCTGAGATAGCCATGAAAATAATTCGCTCCGGTGAATTTCTCTTTCCTATGGTCATTAAAGCCGATGGGCTCGCTGGTGGTAAGGGAGCAGTTATCTGTAATAACCTCAAAAAGGCTGAAGAAACAGTCCACAGTATGATGATAAAGAAGCAATTCGGGGAGGCAGGAGAAAGAATCATCATTGAAGAATATTTAAAGGGTTATGAAGCTTCTTTCATTGTCATCAGTGACGGTACCAGGGCTTTGCCTCTGGTCACTACCAAAGACCATAAGCCTGTTTTTGATGGGGATCGGGGTCCCAATACTGGAGGGATGGGCGCCATTTCACCCTCCCCTCATATTACCAAAGAGCTCTTTCTTGAAATAATGGAGACAATAATCAGGCCGACAATTACCCGGCTCCTGGAGGAAAGAAGGAAATTCCGGGGAGTGCTTTATGCTGGTCTCATGCTGACCGATGATGGTCCGAAGGTGCTGGAATTTAATTGTCGTTTTGGCGACCCGGAAACTCAGCCTCAGATGCTTCGTCTTCAATCGGATCTCGTGGAAATAATTCTTGATGCTCTTGAAGGCAATGTTCTGGCGAGAGAGGTTCATTGGCTGGAGAAGCCTTCAGCCTGCGTGGTGGTTACCTCTGGCGGTTATCCCCTTAAATATGAAACCGGAAAGAAAATTACAGGCATAAGCAAGGCGGAATCAATCCCGGGAGTAACCATTTTCCATGCGGGAACAAAGATTGAAGAGGGTTATTTCGTCACTTCCGGGGGTCGAGTTCTTAACGTTTGTGCTTCGGAACAAACTCTGGAAAAAACAATGGAAAAGATATATGGCGCCATTTCTGTTATCAATTTCGAAGGAATGCATTTCCGGCGGGACATTGGCTGTGAAAGATAGACGGGATGACGACCTTTTCCATCCAGAGCTTCGGCTGCCGAGTCAATCAGGCTGAAGCCTTTGAATGGGCTGAAGCCCTTCAAGCCCTGGGTCTGAAATTAGAAAAAGAATATCTTCGCAGCGACCTTGTCATTGTAAATACCTGCGCTTTAACTTCGGGAGCCGAGCGCGATGTCCGTAAATTTCTTCGACGCCTGTCTCGTCTGAATCCTCAAGCCCGGCTAGTGGTAACGGGCTGTGCTGTGCCCCTGCTCAAAGCGGAGATGGAGAAGAACACTCAGATTGAACTTATTATTTCCAATGAGGATAAATCCTGCCTTTTGTTTCGCCTTCAGGAAAGAAAATTGGTTGGTTCTGGAAGAGAGTCGGAAGAAAGGAATAACCGAGAGGAAGAAATTCCTGAAGTAGGAACGAAAGAAGATTTAATTTTAAAAAGCGAATTTATTAAAGAGGAATTCAATAAAGAAACGGGAAATTCTGAAGCAGAAAAGACCTTCTTTCAGAGAGAAGAAATCCTCAAAGAAGAGGTTGAAAGTCAGACCAGCGCTTTTCGCTCGCGAGCTTTGATTAAAGTTCAGGATGGCTGCAGCCATACCTGCACCTTCTGTCTTATTCCTCAGGTGAGGGGACCTGGCCGGAGCTTTCCCGCTTCAGAAATTCTCAAAAAAATGGAGCATCTAATTGAACTGGGTTATAAGGAAATTGTTCTGGCCGGAATTCATTTAACCTCTTATGGTCAGGAAGATGGCGGCAAAACCTCTTTACTTGATTTATTAAAGCAGGCGACCGAGCTTCATAATCTTGGTCGGATAAGACTCAGCTCCCTCGACCCAAGGGCTCTGGAAGATGATTTAATTGATTTTATTGCCGGTCACGAGAAAATCTGCCAGCATTTTCATCTATCTCTGCAGCATGTAAGCCCGCGTCTTCTTCGTCTGATGGGGAGGAAAGGTGGGCCAGAAGATTATCAAAGAATTTTGAACCGGTTGCGGCAGAAATCATCCCGAGCTTCCATCGGGGCTGATATCATTGTGGGTTTTCCTGGAGAAACAGAAGAGGATTATCTTTTCTTAGAAAATTTTATCATCAATTCGCCCCTGACCTATCTTCATGTTTTTCCTTATTCGCCCCGGCCCGGAACACCTGCGGCTTGCTGGCCCCAGCTTGAGGCCAGGATAAAGAAGGAAAGAGCCGAAAGACTTCGTTCGCTCGGCCGACGGAAAAACTATGAATTCCGGCAATCTCTTCTGGGCCTCGTCTTCGACGGAATTGTCATTGGTGACAAAAAACCGGGGGAGTCTGAAATCTTAACCCATAATTATCTTAAAGTCAGGGTGGAAGGAAGATTGAAAGAAGGTGAGGCGGTGGCGGTGAAAATTGAGGCAGTTGAGCCTGAGTTAACAAGAGGATCAATCGTATCATCATGGGCAAGATAAAAATTCTCGAGCCTGAGGTAGCTCAGAAAATCGCTGCTGGCGAAGTCATTGAAAGACCTTTTTCAGTTGTTAAAGAGCTCGTTGAGAATTCCCTTGATGCTGGAGCGACTGAAATTCGGGTGGAAATTGTTGATGGTGGCAAAAAATTAATCAGGGTTATAGATAATGGTTCTGGCCTGAGCCAGGAAGATGTTTTGCTTTGCTTTGAAAGGCATGCCACCAGCAAAATTTCCCGGGCCGAGGACCTAGAAAGAATTGCCACTCTTGGTTTTCGAGGCGAGGCCTTAGCCAGTATTGATGCTGTCTCTAAACTTGTTTTAAAGACCTCCGAAGGTACTGGCGGCATCAAGGTGGAAAGGGAAGGTGGGCGGCTACTTCGCTTCAGTGAAGGCGCCTATCCCCGAGGAACGTCCATCGAGGTGCGCGACCTCTTCTTTAATCTCCCCGTCAGGCGAAAATTCCTACGTTCAGCCCAGAGTGAATTAGCCCTTATCGCTCGCTATCTGACTCTGGTGGCTCTAGCCTTTCCTGAAATTAGCTTCTCCTTAAGTCATGGCGAGCGGCAGCTCCTCAACTGTCCTGGAGTGAAAACAAGAAAAGAAAGATTTTATCAGCTCTTCGGTCGCCAGGCCCTCGAAAGAATGCTTGAGCTTGATCTGAAAGAAGGAGATTATCAGATTACTGGTTTTTTGAGCCGTCCGCCTAAAGGTTTACCCGATAAACAGCGACAGGTTTATTATGTTAATTTCAGGCCCGTAAGGGATAGAACTCTGGCCGCCGCTGTTCAACAGGCCACCAAGGGCTGGTATGAAAAAGATACTTACCCTGAAATCTATTTCTTTTTAACCCTTCCCTGTTCCGAGGTTGATGTAAATGTCCATCCGGCTAAGGCTGAAGTCAGATTTCGTGATTCCCTTCGCATCTTTCAGCTCGCGGTGACGTCAATTGATGATGCCCTGAAAAGGGAATCCCAGGCAAAAGCAGTTTCCTTTGGACAGAAGTTTTCAGAATTAAAAAATGTTAAAACGATGGAAATTAGAGAAGAAGCCCGGAAAGAAAGGCCAATTCTGCCTGAGGAAAGAGGAATAATCGACTTGGAGAAAGAGACGCCGCTTTCCCGGGAAGAAAAGGAAATCTGGAAAAGGGGAAGGCTGGCCACAGAAGAGGAAAGAAAAGAAAAAGTCTGCGACCGGGGCTGGCAGGTTCTTGGTCAGTACCTGAATTTTTATATCATTGTCATTGATAAAGAAGGCCTTTTAATCATTGATCAGCATAATGCCCATGAACGGGTGCTCTATGAAAAATATCTGGATCTGGATCGCCAGCGGCGATTCAATCGACGGCAATCTCTTTTTCCCCTGATTCTTGAATTGAGCCCAGCGGAAATGATTCGCTTTGAGGAGAATAAAGTTTTCCTTGAAGAATTTGGCTTTGAACTGGAAAATCTTGGTGGCCGGAGCCTGTTGCTCCGCAGTTTTCCCGATTTCCTTGAAGATGAGGAAGCCCGCCAGATTTTTCTGGCTTTTCTGGGAGAGGCCGAAGTAGCTCCTTCGCCTGAGCTGAGGCCACGATTTCTGGCCACCATGGCCTGCAAGACAGCCATCAAGGCAGGAGTTGCTCTGACCTTAGAAAAGATGGAATATCTGGTAAACGAGCTTTTTCAGTGTGAACATCCCTGGCTTTGCCCTCATGGTAGGCCAACAGCCCTTCGCCTTAGCCTGGAAAGCATTGAAAAGGGACTGGGAAGGTCCTGAAATTGAAAAAAGGGCTGACTTTTGTTAAGATATCGAAGCTTGTTAGGCAAACCTTTCAGGGCGGGGAGTGGCGCAGCCTGGTTAGCGCGCCTGCCTTGGGAGCAGGAGGTCGTCGGTTCAAATCCGATCTCCCCGATTTAACCCCGAAACGGGGCGATGCGCCTGTAGCTCAGATGGATAGAGCAGCTGCCTTCTAAGCAGCGGGTCGGGGGTTCGAGTCCCTCCAGGCGCGTGTTTTTTTTTTTGAAAAAAATGCGAAAAAGTGGGGGTTGAAAGAATAATAGGGCGAAGAAATTTTTAATGAGAAAAAGGGGGGATATAAAAAGGTCATTTTTTTCTGAAGGTGAGCTGTCCTGAATTAAAATTAAAGCTAAAAGTCCAGATAGAATGATAAGATGATGGGAGAAAATCTAACCCATACTGATGATTATCTGTAGATGAATATCACCCTTTGAATCGCCGAGGGGGGTGATTGACCATGAAAATAGATTATTTAAAGATAATGAGTGACAATTTTTGTCAAAAGAAATAACTTAATGAACTATAAATAAGGGAACTAAATAAGGGAACAAAAATAAGGATAAAAAATGGCTTCTAATCTGGGCGAGCTTCTTCTTCGTGAAAAAGCAATTTCCACTGACCAGCTTAAGACAGCTGTTGAGTTGCAGAGGCAGAAAAATCTGCCCCTCCATACAGCTCTTGTTTCTCTTGGCTATATTAATGAGGAAGAAATAGCCAAGGCTCTGAGCCGACAACTCGGATATCCCTATATTGATCTCGACCAATTTGAAGTGTCGCCCGAAGTTGTGGAATTAGTTCCAGCCGAAATTGCCAAGAAATATATGGTTATGCCCATTCATCGCATTCGCTCTTTCCTGACGCTGGCCATAGTTGATCCCACCGACCTTGAAGTCATCGAGGATATTCGTTTCCGCACCGGTTTGAGTATTCAGCCTGTTATTGCCACCGAAACCGGAATAACAAATGCCATTAATCGCTATTACGGTTCAGTCGCCGCGCTTAAAGTCAAACAGGTTGTGGAAGATATTGAGCTGGCCGAGGCTGCGAGCGTTAAGGTTATTGAAGAGCCTACTGATAGCTATACGATTGAGGAGCTGGTTAAGTCCACGGAAGAGGCTCCGGTTATCAAACTGGTCAATTCAATCTTCGTTGATGCCATAAAGAAAAGAGCAAGTGATATTCATTTCGAACCCTATGAGCAGAGCTTTCGGGTCAGGTTCAGAATGGACGGTACTCTTTACGAAATGATGAACCTTCCCTTGAAATTTAAAGCGCCGGTCATCAGCCGGGTAAAAATTCTTTCCAATCTGGACATTGCTGAAAAAAGACTTCCTCAGGATGGCCGCATCAAGGTCAGAATTAAGCTTGAAAATGGTAATACCAAAGAAGTGGATATGCGGGTGTCCACGGTTCCCACTCTTTTTGGTGAAAAGGTGGTGGCCAGAATTCTGGATAAGGAGATGCTTAAGCTCGACCTGACCCAGCTGGGCTTTGAAGAGCAACCTCTTAGCCTTTTCCTGGAAGCGATTCATCGACCCTGGGGCATCATTCTGGTTACCGGACCAACTGGAAGCGGTAAAACCACGACCCTTTATTCTGCTATTTCCGCTTTAAATGAAGAAAAAAGGAATATCATGACAGCGGAAGACCCGGTGGAATTTTATCTTCCTGGAATTAACCAGGTTCAGGTAAAAGAAGAAATTGGCCTGGATTTTGCCCGCTGTTTGCGGAGCTTCCTCCGCCAGGACCCCGATGTCATGTTAGTCGGTGAGATGCGAGACTTCGAGACAGTCGACATTGCCATTAAAGCGGCTTTAACTGGCCACCTGGTCTTTTCCACTGTTCATACTAATGATGCCGCCAGCACCATAACTCGTTTAATCAATATGAATGTTGAACCCTTCCTCATTGCCGATTCAGTAATTTTGATTGTGGCCCAGAGACTTGTGCGCCAGTTATGCCAGAAATGCAAGACGCCTCATAAATTGCCAGTTAAGGCCTTAATCGATATGGGCTTCACGCCTGAAGAGGTCGAGACGGTTCAGGTCTTTAAGCCTAAAGGCTGTCCAGCCTGCAACAATACAGGCTATAAGGGCCGAATTGCTCTTTTTGAAGTTATGCCCATTGACGATGATATCCGGGAATTGATTCTCGCCCGGGCCCAGTCGCGGGAAATCAAGAAAAAAGCCATGGAAAAGGGTATGATTACCCTGCGGCGCAGTGGCCTGATAAAAATAAAAGCCGGGATAACCTCGGTGGAAGAGGTCCTGCGCGAAACGGTGCGGGATTAAATTTTAATTTTAAGGAGGGGAAATGGCGAAAACAATTCATGAGTTACTGGAAATAGCCGTTCAGGAAGATGCCAGCGACCTGCATATTACGGCCTATATTCCGCCCCGAATAAGGGTCAATGGCCAGCTTCGTTCCATTGACCATCCGCCGCTCACCCCAGCTGAAACCAAGGCGCTTCTTTATTCCTTGCTCAATGACAGGCAGAAAAGGCTCTTTGAGGAAAAGCTCGAAATTGATTTTTCTTTCGGCATCAAGGACCTTGGCCGATTCAGGGCAAATATTTTCATGCAGAAAGGAATGGTGGCTGGCGCCATCCGGCGCTTCCTGCCGGAAATGTGGAGCTTTGCCAAGCTGGGAATTCCCCAGCGAGTGGCCCAGCTCTGCTATCTGCCAAGAGGCCTGATTCTTGTAACCGGACCAACTGGTTGCGGTAAATCAACGACAATTACCTGCATGCTCGAACACATCAATGCAGAAAGACCAGTCCATATTGTTACCATTGAAGACCCTATTGAATATTACTTCACACCCAAAAAGGCCATTATCAATCAGCGCGAGCTTTATGTGGATACTCTTTCCTATGCCAATGCTCTCCGATCAGTTCTGAGAGAAGACCCGGATGTTGTCTTCGTGGGTGAGATGCGGGATTATGAAACAGTTGAGGCCTGCCTTCGAGTAGCTGAAACTGGGCACCTGACCTTCTCAACCCTGCATACCAATTCAGCGGCTGAATCAATCTCCCGAATCATTGATATTTTCCCGTCACAATATCATGCCCAGATAAGAATTATGCTCTCCATGACTCTGGAAGCAGTGCTCACTCAGGCCCTTCTGCCGCGGGCTGACGGTAAGGGGAGGGTTCTGGCCATGGAAATTCTGATTCCCAATCCAGCCATTCGCAATCTCATTCGCGAAAATAAGATTCATCAAATTTATTCGGCGATGCAAATGGGTCAGGAAAAAACAGGCATGCAGACCTTTAACCAGTCGCTGGCTGACCTTTATTTTCGGGGGCTAATAACCTTAGAGACAGCCATGAGCGTCTCGGCTTATCCAGAAGAGCTCGCCGATATTATTCAGAGGCGAGAGCATGTCAGGAGAGCTTCCGGTCTTGGCACAAGCTCTTATAGGAAATAATTTTTAGGGGGGAGAAATGGCCATTTATGTGTGGCGAGGTAGAAACCGCTTTGGCGACATTGTCGCCGGGGAAAGGGTGGCCGCCTCCATCGAAGAGTTAACGAGAGCTCTGCAGCGGGAACAGATAACTGTTCTTGAGGTTAAACCGAAGAGGCCGGCGATTTCCATCCCCTTTTTCCGGCGGGAAAAGGTCAAGCTTAAGGACCTGGCTGTTTTTAGCCGTCAGCTTTCGGTTCTAATCGATGCTGAACTGCCCTTAATTCAGAGCCTGAATATTCTGGCTGAACAGACTAAAAATAAATATTTTCAGCGCGTGATTCGCACCATAAGAAGCGATGTTGAAGCCGGTTCCACCCTCAATCAGGCCATGAGAAAGCATCCCAAGGCTTTTGATGACCTCTATTGTAATCTCGTGGCTTCCGGGGAACAGAGTGGCTCCCTTGATGTCATGCTCCGCCGCCTGGCTGAATATAATGAAAAGATTCTCCGCCTGCGAGCCAAGGTCAGACAGGCTATGATTTATCCTTCGGCCATTATCACCTTTGCTATCCTTGTGGCAATTTTCTTGCTTTGGCGAGTTATTCCCGTTTTTGCCAATATTTTTACCGAGCTCGGGGCTTCTCTTCCCTTTTTGACCAGAACGATAATTGGCTTGAGCCACTTCGTGCAGCGTTTCATTTTTTTAATTATTCTCGGACTTATTGCCCTTGTCATTCTCTTCCGCTATTACCGCAAAACACCAACCGGCCGCTGGACCATCGACCGCTTAATTTTAAAAACCCCTATTCTTGGTCCCCTGATGAGAAAAGTAGCGGTTTCTCGCTTTACCCGGACATTGAGTACCCTGGTTTCTGGTGGCGTGGCCATGCTCGAGAGCCTGCAGATAACGGCGACCACAGCGGGCAATGTCATTATTGAGAAAGCTGTTCTGGACGCCCGCAAAGCCGTGGCTGAAGGCCGAACCCTCAATGAATCTCTGGCTGAAACCGGCCAATTTCCTTTTATGCTTACCCAGATGGTGAGTGTGGGTGAGGCCACTGGCACCCTGGATGAAATGCTGGCCAAACTGGCCGATTTTTTTGATGAGGAAGTGGATACGGCTGTAGCTGCCCTCCTTTCTGTTCTTGAGCCAGTGCTAATTATTTTTGTCGGCCTCATGGTGGGAACACTTATTATTTCTATGTATTTGCCCATTTTCAGTTTGATTTCTCAATTTTAAGGAGAGAGTCAGAAGAAGCGTGGAAAAAAAATATATCTTTCGCCTCATCATCTATCGCCTAATTGCTGTTACCGCTCTCCTTGTAGCTGTAGTCATTCTTCAATATTCCACCGAGACTTATATTCCCATAATTCCTTTTTATTACCTTGTCGGCCTGGCCTATATTTTATCCATCGGGTATCTTCTTTTCTGGGCTTTAAGTAAAAATTTCAGACTCCAGGCCTATCTTCAGATAATAATTGATCTTCTGCTCATCACCACTCTGGTTTATGTTGCCGGAGGGCTAACGGGCTCCTTCTATTTTCTTTATATTTTTCCCATCATAGCCGCCAGCTTTTTTCTTGGTTCCAGGGGTAGCCTGATAGTCGCCTCGCTGGCGGCTGTTCTTTTTGGTTTTCTTGTAGACGGGCTTTATTTCCAGCTCATCCCCTATTTTTTGCCGCAACAGAAAGTGTTTCTTTCCCTGGGTCAGGTCCTTTCGACTCTGATTACAGCCTGGGCAGTTTTCCTGGTTGTTGCCATCCTTATGAATATCCTGAGTTCAAGGATAAAGAAAATTCAGAAAGAATTGGATCAGGCCAGGAAGGAGCTGGAAATAAGAGAGAGACTGGCCACAGCCGGCAAGCTGGCAGCCCAGTTAGCCCATGAGATTCGTAATCCCCTGGCTGCGGTTTCAGGTGCGGTTCAGGTTCTGCGAGATGAGCTTGAGCTCAAAGAAGATCAGAAAAAATTAATGAACATCATTCTTAAGGAATCAGAAAGGGTCAGCCAGATTATTGAGCAATTTCTTGATCTGGCCTCGCCTCCCAGCAAAAAAACTTTTATCACCTTTGATGTGGGTTCGGTGGTCGAGGAAACACTGACCATGCTTCGGGCAAGTGGAGAACTAAATGGAGGAATTAAGGTTATCGGCAATTACCAAAGCGAAAAATTCAAATATTATGGTAATCCCAATCAGTTTAAACAGGTTTTCTGGAATCTGATTCGTAATGCCATTAAGGCCATGCCCGAGGGAGGTACACTGGGCATCGATCTAGCTGAACATCGGGGAGAGCTTCGAGTTTCCATTTCTGATACCGGCCGTGGATTTAATAATGAGGAGCGGCAGCATCTCTTTGAACCCTTTTTCTCCGGCTTTGAAAATGGCCGCGGCCTCGGCATGACCGTGGTGCGCCGCATTATTGATGATTATGAAGGCCGGATTCTGGTGCGCTCATCGCCCAGAAAGGGAACAACCGTGACCGTCGTTTTCCCTCAGAAAAAAAGTTAAGGCTTCAGCTAAGGCTGAGGAAAAAGAAAAAATTTAAAAAAACAAATGCTTATCATTTGATAGAGGTTTGATGGCGCTAGAGAGAATGAAAGCAGGGCCAAAGCTAAGATAAATGTAAGAGATTAGAATATTTAAAAAGATATAAAAATTTAAAAATTATAGATGGGCCTAAAAAGGCTGAATAACTAAATAGACCAGGAATGAATAAGAAAATGATGGGTGATAACCATGGAAAAAATTCTTATTGTGGATGATGAAAAGAGCCTGCTTGACCTTCTGTCGCGAGTTTTTACCAAGGAGGGTTATCAAGTTCAAACGACAACCTCGGCCCAAAGGGCCATGGAAATAATTGAAAAAGAAGACCTTGATTTGCTCATTGCTGATATCAGATTGCCGGAAATGAGCGGCATGGAAATTTTAAAACGCTGTCGCGAAATAAGGCCGGATGTTCCGGTGATTATGATTACGGCTTACGGCAACATGAAGCAGGCCATTGAAGCCCTGAAGATAGGTGCTCTTGATTACATCATTAAGCCCTTCGATATTGAGGAATTAAAGATTACGGTCGCCAAGGGCATGGAAAAACGTCGCCTGGAGCAGGAAAATCTTTTGCTCAAGCGGGAAATAAGGGAACGCTATAGCTTCGAGAATATGATTGGCAAGAGCCGGGCGATGCAGGAAATATTTGCCTTGATTGAGAAAATTGCCGGTACTGATTCGACTGTTCTGATTACAGGCGAAAGTGGTACCGGCAAGGAGATGGCTGCCCGGGCCATCCATGGGCTGAGCCGGCGCTCTGATCGGCCCTTTGTTTCCATTAATTGCGCCGCTCTTCCTGAGAATTTACTTGAGAGTGAGCTTTTTGGCCATGTTAAAGGCGCTTTTACCGGGGCTGTGAGCGATAAAAAGGGAATGTTTGAGGTTGCCCAGCATGGTACTCTCTTCCTGGATGAGGTTGGCGAGATGTCGCCCTGGACGCAGGTTAAATTGTTGCGAGCTCTTCAAGAAAGAAAGATCAGACGAGTGGGTGGAACCGAGGAAATCCCGGTGGATGTACGCATTATTGCTGCCACCAACCAGGATTTGAAAAAAAGAATAGAGGAGGGGAAATTCAGAGAGGAGCTTTATTATCGCCTGAACGTTATTTCCTTTGAGATGCCTCCTCTGAGGCGCCGGGTTGAAGACATCCCTCTTCTCGTTAATCATTTTCTTCAAAAATACTGCCAGCAAATGGGAAAGAAAATGAAGCGAATTTCGCCCGAGGCCATGAGCCTTCTCGAAATGTATGATTGGCCAGGAAATGTCAGGGAGCTGGAAAATGTTATCGAGAGAGTGGTAGCTATTGAGGACAGGGAAACGATAACCCCGGCGAGCCTGCCGCCTGAAATTACCCGGCCTGCCCGAAAGGAGGAAACCCAGGTCATCTTTAACCCGGGCTTTAATCTTATGGATTATCTTGATGATATTGCCAAAAGATATGTTCACCAGGCCATGATGGCTGCTAACTGGAACATGAGGCAGGCTGCTTCCCTTTTAGGCATAAGCTATCGGTCGATACGTTATTTGATGGATAAATATAGAATCAAAGAGACGGTAGGCAACCGCCGCCCTTAAATAAGCGGTCTGGATTAAAACCAGGATTATTAAAATAAAGCTAGACCATTATCATAAAATTCTTTAAATAACGCATTAAATAATGCTTTAAATAATTTTATATGGAGAAGAAAACAGGCCAGAATTTAGCATGAAGATTTAGCCTGAGGAGGGATTATTTAGCCTGAACAGGGATTTAAGAGGATCCCAGGGGTGAAGACAAAATTTGTCATGGATGGACAAATTATGTCATATTTTTGAATATGAATCTTTTTCGCCAGTCAAATTTCATTGAAAATAAAGGAAAAAATAAGGGCAAACTGGCACGCTAATTGCTTATTATTGTAAATGCCCAGAGAGGGGGCAAAAAATCCTCGGCCTTCGGCCGAAAAAAGGAGGTTTTTAAATGAAGCGTAAAGGCTTTACTTTGATTGAGATGCTGATAGTCGTGGCGATTATCGGCATCCTGGCCGCTTTACTCATCCCCAACGCCATGTCCGCCCTACAGAGAGCCAAACAGAAAGGAACTATTAAGGACATCAACACTATTGCTACGGGATTAATGGATTATGTAACTGACAAAGGTAATGTGCCTGCTCATAGCGGGGATCTGCAAGCTAATGACGATATTGTAACAGCTTTACAGGGTTTCTATTTAAAAGTAGTTCCTTTAAAAGATCAGTGGGGAAATCCGTTTGTGGTTTTTACACGTGATGCCATTGATGGCAATTTTGGGATTACCTTAGCAGAGGGAGAGACCTTTGCTGATGACGATTTTGTAGTCGGATCTTATGGAAGAGACGGTCAAGAAGGGCCCGATTACAAGTACAATATCAATGATCCATCTGCAGGCCTTTATGAAGTTAAATCTATGAAAGATTTTAACGAAGATATCGCTAACTGGAATGGCAATATAGTTGTTGGTCCGAGAACAGCGGCCGGAACCGGAACCTAATTTCAGGGCTAAAGAAAGAGGGGGCGGCCTTCGGGCCGCCCTTTTTTTTAAACCAGGAAGCAATTTAAATAAAAAGCGCTTCTTTTCATATGTTTATGATTATAGACTTTTTGAAAAGATATTAATTTTAAATTAATCTAACCTTTGGCCTCATACTTATTAGTGAGCCACTTTTTCGCCATACGATTTGAATTTAACCTCTAACTTTCTATATTGTAAAAAATAAATTGGTAAAAGGTCAATCATCAGTGAGATGAAGGTTGAGTTTAATAAAGAAGATGGGTTCTATTTTGGTTTGTTTTTGATAATATTTTTATTATTATTTTGTAATTTTTTCTTCAAATCCCAGACTTTTTACGAGCGAGATTCCACCCTGCTCGAAACTCCTGTTAGGATGCATGCTGTTCAACTGCTCAAAGAGGGGCACTTTGCCTTGTGGACAGATTCTCATGGCCATGGACAGCCTTTTCTAGCCAATCCGAAGATAGCCATATTTTATCCGACGACTCTTCTTTATTTATTTCTTCCCTTTTTCGTGGCTTTTAAAATTCATTACCTGATTCATGCGATAATTGGCTGGCTAGGAATGTATTTTTTGGCCAAATCTTATGGCCTTCCAAAGAAATCTTCATTTCTCGCTAGTAGTCTTTTCTTTTTCAGCGGAATGTATCTATCTTCCTTCGAGTTTTATAACCACATTGCAGCTATTGCCTGGATGATGTGGGCTCTTTACTTTCAGAGATTAAACCGGCCCGTAAAATCGCCAGTATTTTTTATGAATATTCTGGCCTGGGTACTTTTGATTTTCTCAGGGGCACCAGAATTTATCATAATCACTGGAATAATGGCTTTTGGCCAGGCAATTCTGGATTATGAGCATTTAAAGGTCCATATATTAAAATTGGTGTTAGCAGTTTTTGCTGCGTCTCTTATTGTTGCTGTCCAGCTTCTCCCCTCTTTTGAAATGTTGGCCCAGACCGATCGTTCTTCCCACGCTGAATTGTGGCCTTTAGAACTCATTCAGCTTACAGACCTAATTTTTCCTCATATTTTAGGTGATGACAGACAGCCAGGACACACCAATTTTTGGGGTGGACATCTTTTCAATACCTGGTATCCGCTTTATTATAGTCTATATATCGGTTTTGGAGCGCTGGTTCTTTTCTTTTTATCATTATTTTACCTAAAAGATAGAAGAATAAAACTCTGGGGATTGATCGTAATCTTATTTTTTCTTATGTCCTGTGGTAAGTATTCACCCTTCTTTTTTATTTATCAGCATCTCCCCATCATTTCTTCGATCAGATTCCCCGTAAAGTTTTTTATAGGCTCTATGTTTTGTCTTTGTCTAATGGCCGGTTTCAGCCTGAATAAGTTAGAAGAAACTGATCCGCCGGCTGCTTTTAAAAGGACGCTGGCCGTAACTTCTATTTTTGTATTGCTCCTTTATTTAGTTTTTAAAACAAATATTATCCAGGGCCTCAGCCAGCTTTTTGTCATAGAAAAGCTCAGCTTGAAAAATCAGCTGTCTGCCTCTATTCTGTTCGGCCTTCTTCTTTTTGTTGCTTACACAATTTATTTTAATGTTCTGGATAAAATAAATAGAAGACGGGTCTTCCTGCTAGTAATTTTGATTATTTTGTGTTTACTGGATCCGATCTATCATAATCGCCACATCAATCCCACAATCGATGAAGCCTTTTTTAGACCGCCCCAGATTTTGGAAGATATTAGGCCGCCAGCAACCGTATATCGGAGCATGATGTTACCCTTTACCATGGGAATTGAAGAGATTGAGAAAATCAGAATAATGTCTTTTTACTGGCAAACACTTTTCCCGTTTTCAGGGTTGCCTTATGGAATCAGGTATGCTTTTTGTCCAGATTTTATTTCCACTTATCCTACTTATCAAAAAAAATTAATAAAAAAAATAAACAATCTCAGCCTTGAGGACAAATTGAAAATTTTGAGATATCTCGGGTGCAGGTACCATATCGGAAACAAACCGATGTTCTTTCCTGAAGCTGCTCATAAAATTGAGGTTGAAGGATATACTCAATATATTGAAAAAATAGGCGAGGAGCCAGCGAGACCAATGGTCGTTTTTAGGGCTATTCAGGCTGAAGGGCTTGACCAGAAGCTGGAGATATTTACAAGTCCTGAATTTGACCCACAGATGGAAGTGATAGTAGACAAAAGCATAAAAATCCCTGATAAGCTTATATGCAATATTCCCAAGAGAAATGATGTAAATATAAAGGAAGAATCAGGCGCCAGCAGATTTTCTATCGAAATCCTGGAGGAAAAATCAGGCTATGGCCATTATAGAATTAGCCTCGAACAGGATGGGATTGCTGTTTTTCCCTTCAATTGGGCGAAGGGCTGGAAGGCCTGGATAGATGGTAAAAGAACTTCTATCTTTGAAGCTAACCTTTTTTCCAAGGGAATTATCGTCCCGGCTGGCGAGCACGAAATCATTTTGAAATATTGGCCAGACAGCTTTGTTATTGGATCTATCTTGAGCCTGCTATCCCTCGGGGGCGTTTCAATATTGTGGGCTGGATTTTATTTTCAGCGCAAAACTCGCAAGGAAGTCAGTTAAACAGGCGAAATTATAAATTTTGCTTATTTTAGCTTTTGAAAAAACTGTCGTCCTAAAAGCAAAAATTGAAGATTCCGAAGAACATTGTAAGGAAACTGTTCTGAGGGTGGGTTATAAATTCTGATATATAAAAATATCTTCATAATATATTAAAATTGACCTTAAAGTGTTAGCCGATGACTTAATAAAAAGAAAAAAGTAAAGGATCTTCTACGTCCTAAATAAATCTGTCAGGGCAGTTTCACCTGTTAAATAAAACATCTCACCATCTGGCACCTTTGAAAGATGGATAAGATAATGGTAGAAATTGCACTCATTTTGCATTAAAGCTATGCTGGGGGAAGAAGGCTAAAGCCAAATTCGGGGAAATGGGGGTCAAGGGCAAAGGCATGCCTGAGGCCTGTCCGCCTCATTAGCTCAAAACTGACGCCATCGAACCTCTTATGATATAATTGCTGCCAGAAAGATGATTTTAAGGTTGCGTACGGCTTTTCTTATTTTCCTTTATGCTCTTATTATTATCCTGATTATTCCTTTTTTTCTCGTTTGTTTCCTTTTCGGGATAAGAAGGCCGCTTCTTCACCTGGGAAAATGGGCCATGGGCCTGGGGAAGAAACTTCTGGGCCTGGAAATTGAATCAGCTGGCCTGGAAAATTTTGATCCGGCTGGTTCCTACGTTTTTATGGCCAATCACCTGAGTTTCCTTGACGGTCCCCTTCTCTTCTATATCATTCCTCAGCCTGTCCGCGTTTTCATCAAAAAAGAGGTTTTTCGTCTGCCTGTTGTTGGTCTGGGCATGAAGCATGTTCATTTTATCCCCGTAGATAGAAAGCGGCTGCGAGGAGGGCGGCGTAGCTTAGAGAGGGCGGCGCGCCTCATGAAACTGAAGGGCTATTCCTTCCTTATTTTCCCTGAAGGAACCCGCAGTCGCGACGGCCGGCTCCAGGATTTTCGCCGCGGTGGCTTTTTCCTGGCTCTGGAAACTGGCGCGCCGATTGTTCCTATCTCCATTATTGGTACTTATGAGCTTATGCCCCGCGGACAATTCTATGTCCGACCGGGAAGAATCAGGGTGATTTTTCATCCACCCATCTCTGTATCTAACTATAGCAAAGATTCTCTTGATGAACTTATAGCCAGAGTAAGAGAGCAAATTGCCTCGGCCCTGCCCTCAAATTATTTGCCTCAAGCTTGAAAGGAAAGCCTGAAATTCCTTTGAAATTAGTGGCGGCAAAGGGAAAATGGAGGCAAAAGAGAAGAAGTGGGAGTAAAATGACGGAGAAAGTGATAAAAGGAGGAGGATGATGGAGCCGGCGAAAAAGAAAAATTTTTCTGGAGAAAAGGGGGAAGGTGTGACCCCAAAAAACCAGGATAATCAGCAGGAGAGTCCTCTGACCTTATCCGAGGTCATGGCTGAAGTGGAGGAACTGAAAAATCTTTTGGATAGATTTATCAAAGAAAATGAGGGGAAAATATTTCAAATTGCCAGTGTCATTAAGGATGCTTTAAAAAGAGGCAAAAAGATTCTGATTTTTGGTAATGGCGGGAGCGCCGCCGAGGCCCAGCATTTTGCCGCCGAGCTGGTGAATAAATTTATTCAGGTGAGGCCACCTCTGCGGGCCATCGCTCTTTCAACCGATACCTCCATTCTGACCTCAGTGGGCAACGATACTTCTTTTAATTTTATTTTCAGCCGCCAGATTGAAGCTCTTGGTGATCGAGGCGATGTGGCGATAGGTCTTTCTACAAGCGGCCGGTCACCGAATATTGTTGAGGCTTTAAAATTGGCTCGACAAAAAGGCCTCATAACTGTAGCCCTTACTGGTGAGGCCGGAGGGCTTCTTGGCCCCCTGGCCGATTACCTGATCGCTGTTCCCAGTCGCTCCACTCCCCGCATCCAGGAGGTTCATCTTTTTCTTCTACATCTCCTGGCCGCCTCCCTCGAACCCCATTAAGTTGGTGCCGCCTTATCTATTTACCCTATTTCTCCAAATTTTGGTGCCATCTTACCTATTTACTTTTTTTCTTACCCTAAAATGGGGAGACAAACATTTTTTATTAATTTATTTTGGTTAAGTCTTTATCGGTCACTTCTTCCTTATAGTCCGTTAACTAAGTCAATAAGTTAAGTTTCATACATTATTAATACCGTCTCACCTATTTATTTTCTATTTTCTTTAAAGATAAAGTTTTTTAACTAGCTATAATTGAAGGGCAGGTTTTTATAAGCACGTTAGTAAAAAAATAAAAAATCTTCTTTATTTTAAAAACATTTTTTCACCGAAAATTTTAGCTTTTTATACTTTTATTTTTTATCTCTTCAATACCAGATGCCTCTTGATCTAAGATTGGATTTGACCCGATCGATAGTAGCCTCAACTTCAGTTAGATAATCAGAGCAGAGGGTAAGGGCGGCGCGAATGGCCTTATTGGCCAAAAGAGTAGCTTGATCTAAAGTTGGAAGTGTTTGATATCCTCTGGCCTCAAGATATGCAATTCCAAGTTGAGCCATCTGGCGGGACATCAGATTAATGGCTGTTTCCTGATCAAGGGTAAGAATGGTTCCGTAGAGAATCATGTTCTGGCGAAAATCATTTTCAGCCTTCGTAATCAGGCTCTTCCAATCACTTCCAAATACTCTGATTAAAAGGGTAATAATGTCGTCGCTTCGAAGGAGCGAAGCTGCAATAATTTTTTCGCCGATAAAACGGTGATGCTGGGCCAAATAAATATCGCCGCCACCTCAAATATGTTATGGGCCAGTTCCAGCTGGTCACCAGAATCAGTAACTCCAAGACTAGATAAAATTTCAGAGAGATTAGAATTGTCTATGGGTACCTCGCGTAAAAGTTTTTCTGACTTAAAGATAACATATCCCTTATTTACGCCCACATAAATCCCTGAATAGTGGGCCACAGAATCAGCGCCCCAGCAATCATTATGAGAGATAAATCCATAGGCCAGACTTTTCTGATAGCCCCACCAGGAAGCTTTAGACCAGACTTCCATAAAACCTTCTCGGTTTGGATTGATGCCGTGAGTATAATAGCGAGCCCAATACATTTGGTCCTGGCTTAAGTTAAAGACATAATTGAAAAGGTCTGGAACCATGGAGCCATAGATTTCATTGGTATTGGAAAAGGGTAAGATTCGCCCAATACGGGTGGCGATATAAGCGTGAGTAGCTGAACCCCAGGGGAAAGCAGTAGCAACCAGAGATAAAAATAAAATCAAACCTAAAATTGAACTTGATAATTTTTTCATTTCCTCTCCCCCATTTGGTTTAGAAGTTATTTCTCGCTTTCTAGCCTTTTCCTCTCCTCTCACCCCCCTTCAAAAATAATTATGAGTATTTGCTGGCTTCAATTAGAAAAGGGTAGAATCGCGATTTAAACCCCCTCCTTTCCATCCAATTTATTAGATTGGTTGTGCCAATTTATTAAAAAATAAATTCATTTTCTTTGTCAAGCTTAAAACTCTTTTAGGTAAGGACATAGTATCCAGCAAAAAGGGGAAAGAGGGAATATATGGAAGCAGCGCAGCGGGCGTCCAGCCATTGGGATTGACGTTGAGGAGGCGAGAAATATTGGTGCCACCTTATTTATTTACCAATTTTTTTGGTTTTTATTAATTATCAATTTATTTCTCTTTGAATCGCATTGAATAAATGGTATTGAATAAAGACGGGGGAAACGGTGCTGGTCGGTAAAATCAAAAAATCGATTTTAGCTGGTTTGCGAGGAAAATGTTTGTGTTTCCATTTTTTTATCTGCGCTTTAATTATTTCGATTTTAATTCCTGTTTTAGTCCCAGCAGGTCTTAGCGATAAAAATGTATATGTCCCCATTTATTTATCCCCGTCCACCTTCGGCCCATATTCGCTGCAAAAATGTTTGTGTCTCCATTTATTGAGAATATTGAGGAAAATGTTTGTGTCCCCAATTTTAGGGGGAGGAGATTAGGTCTTTGATTTTGTCGGCTCCAGCTACCCCGCTATTAAAAAGATAAACTTTGACTCCTTCCAGGGCTCGCTGAAAGAAAGCTCGCTGAAGCTCTAGTTTTTCAGGAGATGTCCCCAGAAGATGAGGGTTGAAAAAGGGCTGATGCTTTCCTGAAGCCAGAGTGCGGACAGCGCCCGGTGTTTCTCCCGATTCGAACACCCGCAGGGCTTCTTCCCGGTTCAATTCCACGAAGCCAGGCGAAACGGCATCAGATCTCAGAATGAAAATCCAGCGCAGATTATTTTTTCTTGGATAACCCCCCCGACCATAAAGCCAGTTGGGATCGAGCATGGTATAGCCGTTAGCTGAAGCCCGATAGCAGAAGGGAGCCCCCCGGTCAAGTCGACACTCTTCAGCCCGCTGGCATTCAGCGTCCTGGCAATCCTCTTTTCTGGTAACGACATTCTCGCATTTACTCAAGTCAAAAAGAGAAGCTAGGGCTGGATAGAGTTCAACGGTCGGCGTAGGCATATACAATTTTCTTTCGACGCATTCAGCCATAAGGTTCTTTCCCTGAAGGCGAACAAAAACGAGGTCATTGGCCTGAAGGCGGAAACGAGGATCGGCCAGAAGTTCAAAGAAAAGCTCGGTCTTTCTGGTTCCAGGAGGACCAACAAGAATTAATCCATTCCCTTTGAAATCAAGGGCCATGCCTCTGATGGCATTCGTCACAAGCTGTCTTTCAGTAATTTCAATAGCCATGCCGAGAGCCAGACTCCGTAATGGCCCATATAAATCTGTATTAATCAGAAAGGCCGTCCTGGTTTCAGGATGATAGAAAGCGCGCATCTCCCGGCCGGCAATACCATCAATAGCATAAATCACGCCATGAGGTTCAATCTCAGCTTCAAGCTGTGCCGGAAACCAGTTTTCCACCCAGAATTCATTGAGGTGCGGAACATTTGTCCGGAGCTGAATAATTACCCCGTTAATGTTGGCATTCCATTCATAATATTTTCCTCTGGTCAAATAACTTTCGACCTCGGTCAGAAGAGCCTCCCTTAGCTTCGAATCGATGCCAGCTTCTACGGGCGGCGCCTTCCTGACTCTGGTTTTGACATTGCTCAGCAGCACCCGCCGCTCTTTTCTGGAAGGCTTCAATTTGGAGATGGCGGTAATGATGCGGTCCATGCCCTTTTCCAGGTTTTCCATGGATGTGGCATAGGAAATGCGGATGTAATTATCAGCCCCAAAGGAATCACCAGGCACAACAGCCACCCTGGCTTCTTTAAGCAAATAATAGGCCAGGCCATAGGAATTGCGGATCTGCATGCCTTCAGCTTCTTTGTCATAGTAATAGGAAAAATTGGGGAAAAGATAGAAAGCACCCTGCGGCTTAAAACAGGAAATATGGGGGATGGCCCTCAACCGCATCAGACAGTAATTGCGGCGACGCTGGAATTCGGCCACCATGCGCTGCACCTCATATTGAGGTCCGCGGAGCGCTTCTAGGCTGGCTATTTGGGAAATAGAGGTGGGATTGGAAGTGGTGTGGCTCTGAATTTTGGCCATGGCGTTAATGATTTCTGCTGGCCCCAGGGTGAAGCCAATCCGCCAGCCAGTCATGGAATAAGTTTTAGAGACACCACTCACCAGAATGGTTTTTTTCTTAATATCCTCGCCAAGAGAGGCAAAACTCGTGAATTCGAAATCCTCATAGACCAGCTTGCTGTAAATTTCATCAGCAATAACATAAATATCCTCATTGCGAATGACTTCAGCCAGTGCCTCAAGCTGCTTTCGATTATAGGCGGCTCCAGTAGGATTACTCGGATTATTGAGGATTAAAGCTTTGGTGGAGGGGGTAATGACTGCCTTGAGTTCCTCGGGCGTAAGAACAAAGCCATTTTCCTCCTTTGTTTGGACGATAACCGGCTTGCCCTTGGCCAGCAGAACAGCCTGGGGATAGGTTACCCAGTAAGGTGCTGGGATGATAACTTCTTCGCCTTCATTAATCAGGGCCATGATTAGATGAAAAATTGAGGCCTTGGCCCCGCAGGAGACGATAACTTCATTGGGCTCATAATGAAGCCCGTAATCTTCCTCCATGCGCTTAATGATGGCTTTTTTCAGAGCAGGAATACCCTCATTTTCCGTGTATTTGGTGAAATTATCCTGAATGGCGCGGATACCGGCCTGCTTGACATTTTCGGGCGTGGGAAAATCAGGTTCGCCTACGCTCAGATCAATGACGTCGATTCCGGCCGCCTTCATGGCTCTGGCTTTGGCCGAAATCTTTAAGGTGGGAGAAGTGCCGATTTGGGTTGCTTTTTCGGAAATCATGGCTGGTTTGCCCTTTTTGCTCAGCTTTCTGATTCTTCTGGCTTTTCTTCAGGCTTCAGCCTCTCCTTGAGCCATTTCTGAAGATCAACCCCTGTCAGCGACTTGACGACTTCTGGCATCTGAGCTAATACCTCAGCGACCTGGGCGGTGATTCGACTTGCGCCTGCGCCTTTATCGCTACCGACAATAATAATTTTATCAATTTTGGACAGAGGCTCAGCCACCGCTCTGGCCAGCTCAGGCAGCATCTTGAAATACATTTCAAGCAATGCAGCCTGATTGAGCCTTTCCCAGGCCTTGGCTCGCTGGAGCATAGCCTCAGCCTCAGCCATTCCCTTGAGCCTGATGGTTTCGGCTTCAACCTGGCCCTCCAGGCGAAGCGCCTCGGCCTTACCCTTGGCTTCAGCCTGAATTCTGTATTCTTCAGCTTCGGCTTCAGCCATAATCTGATATTTGCGGGCATCAGCCGGCTTGATCACGCTCGCTTCGAGTTCCTTCTGTCGCCGGACAATTTCGAGCTCTTCAATCTTGATAGCTTCCTGCTTTTCAATCTGCTTAACCCTGGCTTCCTCTCTCTTAATTTCCTGAGATAATTTATGGCGTTCGAGCTCGTAGGCAAAGTCGGCCTGAGCCTTCTTCTGATTAACCATGACCTGGCTTTCGGCCTTTTTGGCTTCATTTTCCCACTGCGCCTTGGCAATGAGGGCTTCAGCGGCCAGCCGGGCGATTTCTCCCTCTTTTCGGGCTTCCGAAGACTTGATGATGGCCTCTTTCTCTGTTTCGGCCTGAGCGATAGCTGCATCCCGTCTGGCAGCCGCAATCTGGGGACGGCTCAAAGCTTCTAAGTAGCCCTGGGTATCGCTGATGTCCTTCAAAGCGAAGGAAATCATGACCAGGCCCATGCGACCGAAATCTTCCTTAACTGCCTCCCTAACCCGCCGGGCAAATTCCTCCCGGCCACGATAAATCTCCTCCACGGTCATCCGACCGATGACTTCTCTCATCTTGCCCTCAAGAATTGTGGCGGCCACATCGCGGATACCCTCTTTTCCCTGGCCCAGAAACTGCTCGGCTGCCAGCCTGATGGCCTCATCATGCGTATCAATTCTTACCTGGGCGGTGGCATCAGCCATAATGGGGACACCATTAAAGGTGAGAACTTCCGGCGTCTTAATGCTTAAGGTGATAACGTCAACAGGCAGGGTATAGACGGTTTCAATAAAGGGAATAACGAAGGTGCCGCCACCAAGGCGATAGCGATAACCTATTTTTATGCGCCGGCCATCAGGGAGAACCACTGTTCTTTTTCTTCCCCCGGCGACAATAAGAATTTCATTGGGACCTACCTTCCGATATTGCTTGGCCAGAATAAAAATGATAAGGGCAAAAATAACTACAATTATTGCGGCTGGTATTATCCACGATAAAATAGACATCCTAAGCCTCCCTCCAGCCCCTTTCAGGGCCAGAAAAAGTTTACCCCTGGGTCCTTGCCCCGGGAAAAATAATGAATTATAAAATGTTATTCTTCCCTGGAAATAAAGTCAAGAAAATCGGACAAGCCAGGCCTTCCCCAAGATTTTTCCGCTGATCCGATAAGACCAAAGAACCTGCCAGCTATTTCCCCAGAAATGCCCTCCTTATCCTTGACCCATCGCAATTGATTCTTTTCTTCTCCTTTCTTTTCTTTTCTTTTCTTTTCTTTTCTCTTCTCTTCTCTTCTCTTCTCTTCTCTTCTCTTCCCCCCTTTCTGTCACTTTACTTCATTAAGGGAAAATTCCCTCTAATACATTCCTTTAGGAAAATTGTTGCCTCTTTTGTCCACGAAATTAAAGCTTCTCCCTGTAAATAAAATAAGGCTCTTCCGGGTTTTATTGGGTGGACCTAAAGAATTATCAATTTCCGTCAGCCTGTACAGAACCAGCAGATAAATCCTTAATGGCGAGTTGAAGACGAATACTGTGCATTTTAGAAATATTTCTCTAGTCTCCCTCTGCAACGATGAACTGGCCCTGATTCAATCCGCTTTTGCGCATCCCAAAATCTATCATCCTTAGCCACAAAAAAGTCTGAAGAACCAAAAATTAGAAATGAAAATAGATTCGAAATTAAATCAAAAATAAAAAGGGGAGATGAATGCAGCGCTTTGATCGAGGTGAATAATTTTGAACAACAAAGAATAAGCTTTTTATCCAGACAACCAATTTCTTAAGCCAAGAAGTTTAAGTGGGCTCATTCTCAAATGAAATGAGAACAATTTTATCCAGGAGCTAAAGAATAATATCTTTTCAGACTTATAAAGGAGAAAAAATATTTTGTTCGTTTTTCCTCAGGGGATTAATAGCAGAAAATCGCCTGATAAAAAAATCAAGCTTGAAAGGAGGCGCTCAGCCTGTGGGGAAAGAAGAAATATTCGGTCAGAGAAAAGGCAGCCAGAAGGAACAGGAGCCAGGCCATAACGGTATAAATAATTTCAAAGATCTTCGGTTTCATCACCCGCTGAAGTTTATTGCCTATTTTGGCCACAATCATGAAGTAGATTAGACTGCCCGCACCGCAGGAAAGACTGAAAAGGAGCGGCTTAATTCCAGAGTGACTGACCAGGCCATGAGAGGTGATAAAGGTGGCCACCGTCAGCCAGAAAAGGGGTAAGGTCGGGCTTGAGATATACATGAGGGAGGTAAAAAAGACGGGATGGCTAATTTTTTTATTTTTGCCTGTTTCATCATTGTTTTCGGGCAGACCAAGGCCAAGAATCCGATGACTGCGGGCAAGATGCAAAAGATGAAAGCCGGCGGCTACAATAGCGGCGCTTCCAGCAATTCTCAGGATAAATGACCAGCGATCAAGGAAGTTAATCAGAAGTGAGGTAAAAACAATAGAGAGAAAGCAATAGAGGGTATCAAGGGCGGCTACGGTTAAACGGATGGAAACACTTTTCCAGAATCCAAAGCGAAGAGCCTGGGAAAGAGAATAAAGATTTATCGGCCCAGGAGGAATCGAAGCTATAAAGCCCACAAGAAGACCGACTAAGATAAACATCGCCGCTCTCTTTTCAGCTTCATCATTTCTGGAAATAATTAAGTTTCATTTTTACCTTTTCGGGAGAAAAAAAATCAAGTTTTGGCTTTTTGAAAGCCCTCTCTTTACGTCTTTTTAAAAAATATTTCCGGTGGACTTATTTTTCTACTCCTTCAATCAAATTTCGGGAAAACTTTTAATTCAGTCCATTGGCGCCGATTCAAATTAAAGCCCTCCATATTCGTGGAAATAAATTTAATCGAAAAAGCGGAAGCGAAGAATATGAAAGATGGCCGCCAGGCCATCCTTCCAGGTGATCTTCTTGCCTTCCCGGTAATCTCGACCATAATAAGAAATAGGCACTTCATAAACACGGCAGCCGAGTTTGCCCACTTTAATGGTAATTTCGGGTTCAAAACCAAAACGCTTCGATTTGAGTTTGATTTTAGCGAGAACTTCCCGCCGAAAAACCTTATAACAGGTTTCCATATCGGTTAGATTCAGATTGGCACAGAGGTTACAGAGAGTGGTCAGGAACTTATTCCCCACATAATGCCAGAAGAGAAGAACCCGATGGGGACCACCGAGAAAACGGCTGCCATAAACAACATCAGCTACACCCCTGAGAATCGGCTCAAGCAAACGGGGATAATCCTGGGGATCGTACTCCAGGTCGGCATCCTGAATCAGAATAATATCACCTGTAGCCTGGGAAAATCCGGTGCGCAGAGCTGCCCCTTTACCTTGATTCTTCTCGTGAAAGATGATTTTTAAATTGTTGGCCGTGAGGCTTTTTAAAATTTCCCGGGTGCCATCAGTTGATCCATCATCCACCACAATGATTTCCTTTTCCAGGCCAACCTCAGCTTTCTGAACTCGCTCAATGATTTCGGCGATTGTTTTTGCCTCGTTATAGGCCGGGATAACCACTGACAATTTTCTTAAAGATTGATTCACCTTAAACCTTCACTTTCCTGTTTCTCTAACCTCTATGTTTTTAAAATTTTTTATTCTATTGAACGAACTATTTACAGCCCAATTTATTCTTAAAATATTCAATTGTCAGGGCCAGGCCTTCCTCCAGACTGACCCTGGGTTGCCAGCCAAGAAGTTTCCGGGCGAGGCTAATATCGGGGCACCGCCTTCCAGGGTCATCAGGCGGAAGAGGTTTGAAAGAGAGACGGGACTTGCTTTTAGTTAATTTCAGAACCAGTTCTGCCAGTTCAATAATTGGTGTTTCCTCCGGATTGCCGAGATTGATGGGACCGGTGACACCCTCGGTCTTCATCATTTTGATAAGGCCGTCGATCATATCGGAGACATAACAGAAGGAGCGCGTCTGCCGGCCATCTCCATAGATGGTTAAGTCCTCCCCCCTCAGGGCCTGGACAACGAAGTTACTCACGACGCGGCCATCATTAATGGCCATTCTCGGGCCATAGGTATTAAAAATTCTCACAATCCTTATATCCACCCTGTTCTGACGATGGTAATCCATCATCAGCGTTTCGGCTACTCTTTTTCCTTCGTCATAGCAACTGCGCACGCCAATGGGATTAACATTTCCCCAGTAGCTCTCAGGCTGGGGATGGACCCTGGCATCGCCATAAACTTCCGAGGAAGAAGCCAGCAGGATTCTGGCTTTGGTTCTTTTAGCCAGACCAAGCATATTGATTGTCCCCATTACGTTGGTTTTAACTGTCTTGATGGCATTGACCTGATAATGAATGGGCGAAGCAGGGCAGGCTAGATGATAGATTTCGTCAACCTCCACAAAAAGGGGATGGATAATATCATGACGGATAAGTTCAAAATAAGGATGGATGAAGAGATGGCGGATATTATCCTTGTGGCCGGAGAAAAAATTGTCAACACAAATGACATCGGCCTTTTCCTCAAGAAGGCGTTCGCAGAGATGACTGCCCAGGAAACCTGCGCCCCCTGTCACCAGAATGCGCTTCATCTTTTCCCCCTTTTATTAAAGGCCATAAAGAGAGGGCTCTTTTTTTTAAGAACAGACCGCTGGATTTCAAAAAGGATCTGTAATCCTTCATGGGCCAGACGCATCATCGTGGTCAATTCCCGCCGCGTATAAGGTCTTTTTTCGCCTGTAGCCTGAATTTCCACGAGCTGACCGGTATCGGTTTCCACAATATTTAAATCAACTTCAGCCTGGCTGTCTTCGTTATAGTCCAGGTCGAGTAAAAACTCACCGTTGACAAGTCCCACGCTGATGCCGGCAACAAGATTAATCAAAGGAAATTCCTCAACCTTTTTTTCTTCATAGAGTTTTTTTAGAGCCAGGGCCAGGGCAACGCAGCCAGCTGTCACGGAGGCGGTTCTTGTGCCGCCATCGGCCTGGATAACATCGCAGTCAAGAAGAATCTGCCGTTCACCGAGGGCTTTAAGGTCAACGGCGGCCCTCAAAGCCCGGCCAATGAGCCTCTGGATTTCCTGGGAGCGACCGGAGATTCTTCCCTGGGTTCTTTCCCGGGGGGTTCTGGTTTCAGTCGAGCATGGCAGCATGGCATATTCAGCTGTTATCCAGCCCTGGCCTGTTCCTTTAAGAAAAGGCGGTACCTTTTCTTCAATTGTTGCTGCTACGAGAACCCTGGTTTTGCCCATTTCGATTAGAGCTGAGCCAGCGGCAAATTCAAGATAATCAGGGATGATTTTGACGGTCCTGAGTTCATGGCTTTTACGCCCGTCAGCCCGCGTTATTCTCTGATTTGTCATCTGGGCTCGCTTTTTTGGCTCTTCAGAACCTTCGTTGATTTTTCTCATTTAAGTGAACCTGTGAACCTATTTTTTTCCTTTTTATTTCTTTTAAATTTGCCTTCAGCTTGATTTTCTTTTTTGCTTTTCGATCTTTTCACTTTTTCTTTTTTCTCGCTCAGGTCTTTATCTATTTCTTCGAATTTAAAAAGAATTCTCGCTTTCAGGCCTGGTTCGCCAGCGGTCATGAAACCAGAGCCATTGCTCGGGTTTTTCCCTTATTTCTTGTTCAATAATCTTAGTTAAAATCTGGGTTATTTGCAATAAAAGGTCCGGTTCAGGGGAAGAATCAGGGGAAAAAGAGAGGGGCTGATGAATTTTAAGACAATATTTCTTATCCGGAGTCATAAGGCAGAATACGGGCAGAATAGGGGCTCCAGTGCGCAGGTGAAAAATAGCTACTGCAGGTGTGGTGGCAGCCAGGCGACCAAAGAAATCAACAAAGACAGCCTGGCTTCGCAGTACATTCTGGTCAATGAGCAGGGCCACAGCTTCATTGGCCTTCAGGGCTTGAAGGACAGGCCTGGCAGCTTCAAATTTAGAAATTATTCTGGCCCCAAGCCTTTGTCTTAACTTCTGCCACTGCCTTTCCAGAACAGGATTATCCAGAGGTCGCACAACAACATGGAGGGAGACAAGGGAAGCAACGGGCCAGGTGGCCACCTCCCAGTTGCCTAAATGAGCTGAGAAAATCAAAATGCCCCGACCGGCCCGCAGGGCCTGCTGCAAATTTTCGATGCCTTCAATTTTAAAAAGAGAAGCTCTTCTGATTTCATCAAGGCGAACAAATTTCAGGGTATCAAAGATCATCTGGCCAAAATGAATAAAGGCGGCCCGGGCTATCTTTCTCTTTTCCTTTCTTCCCATCTCGGAACCGAAGGCTATTTCCAGATTGTGCAGGCTGAGACGGCGATGGCGCTTTGAAAGAAAATAGCCTGCTAAGCCCACGAAGGCTCCTTTGATAAGGATTAGTTTCCTCGGGAGAAAACGGATCAGAAGATCAAAGAAATTGTAGACGAAATAAAGCCAGAGATTAGTCATGTTTTATGATTCGAACATATCCCGTCAATCAATCAGCCATCAATACTAAGCCCTCGATTCTGAACTCTTAAGAGAAGCTAATTTTATCATGTAAGTCTGAAATTATCAGAGATGAGATTTGTCCGGGCCTGGAAATATTTGAATTTTTCAAGGAAATTCTTCAAAAAGGAGATAAATTCAGGTTCAGGAAAAAAATCCACCTTAAGGACGGCCAGGGGGATGAGGCTCGAAAACCAGGTTCGTTCCCTTAATTTCACGGCATCCTTTTCTGTCGTGACCAGCCACTCAGGCCTTTTTTCTTTGACAGTTCTGGCTATTTTTTTAAGAGCCCTATCAGGATAGGAGTAATGGTCAGGGAAGGTCAGGAAGGTTTCGACCCTGGCTCCAAGTTTGTCTAAAGTATGGCGGAAATTTGCGGGTCGGGCCAGGCCGCAAAAGGCTATGATTCTTTTTCCTTTTAATTCTTCTGGCGGAAGTTCCTTTTGCCAGGAAAAAATTTGAAGAGAAAGAGGCCTGAATTCGTAGGTGAAAACAGGGGGCGGATTTTTAAGGGAATTTATTATCTTGAGGGCCGGCTCAGGTATTCTTTCTTTTTGCCCCTGGACAAGAATCAGACTAGCCCTTTTCAGGGCTGACCAGGACTCGCGCTGAGCTTTATCTTCAGGGCTGAGGAGGACAATGTCAAGGTGACGTTTAAGTTGCCGATGCTGAAAGGCATCATCGAGGACAGCGACATTGCAGCCGAGACGTAAGGCTTGAAGGCATGAAGCGAAGCGTTTTCGGCCAACAATAACTGGCACTTCCGGAAGCCTTCGGGCGACCATAAAGGGTTCATCCCCGGCTTCACGCCAGGTAGCCAGGAGTTTCTGACCATCAGAAATAAGGCCCCCTCTTTTTTCCCATCGGCCCCGATAACCGCGGCTGATGAAGCAGGGACGCCAGCCCTCATTTCGCAGAAAAGAAAGAAGGAAGAGGGCCAGGGGCGTTTTTCCTGTTCCGCCAAAAGAGATATTGCCGAGGCTAATGGCCAGAAGAGGTGGTTCAAGACCTCGTCTTAATCCTGAATCATAAAGTTTATTCCGAAGATAGGCGGTGGAGCGAACCGCTAAGGAGCCCAGGCTTAAAAAGAAATCGGGGATAACCATTAATCCCGAACTATATCTTAATTAGAAGTCTGATTCAACTCTGGCTCGGAGGAGCCTCAGATCAGGTGAGCTTTACAAAAAAGGCTAACTCACATATAATTTTGGCGTTTTAGATTAAAAGGCAGGAGGTTGACTGTGAGAAGATGTTTTTCGATTTTTATGATTATCTTACTCCTGGTGGTTCTGGGTTCATGTCAGAAAAAAATGCAGGTCAAGGGGCTTGAACTTAGCGTCGGCTTTGCCGAAAAAACCCTCACCGATAATCTCATGACAGAAATGCAATACCGCTGGAAAACTGGCCAGGATTTTGTTCGCTTTGACCGGGATTTAAATATTTTCGTTCACTTCTGGCATAAAAACAATCTCCTGTTTCAGGATGATCATGTGCCGACTGTCCCTACTTCCGGCTGGGAGCCAGGCAAAGAATACACCTACGTGCGGCGCATTTACATTCCCAAGTTCATTGACGAGTTTGATCCAGAATTTAAGGGCGAGGAGACGCTAAAGCTTGTAGTTGGTCTCTATTCTCCTTTTGACCGAACCGGCAAAAGCAAGACTGAAATCCTGGTTAAAAATTTGAAAGTTCTTCCACCTCCACCAGATACTCCTGAAATCATTTATGAAAATGGCTGGTATGACCTGGAAATTGATCCCAATGCCTTTTTAAAACAATGGCGCTGGACAGCCAGAGAGGCCGTGTGTGTGATTGATAATCCCCACCGCGATGCGACCTTAGTTATCCGCGGTGGTGTTAACCTGGAGGCTGTTCCTGGTCAGAAAGTTATTTTTAAGATTAATGATACCGTGCTGGATGAGTTTGTTCCGCAGGAGAGTGCCTTTGAAAAGACTTACAAAATAACCAGGGATATGCTTGGCGATAAAGATGAGTTCCGGCTGATTGTGACAACCGATAAGACCTTTATTCCCGCCAGAATCATACCTGGTTCCAAGGACGAAAGGGAACTGGGAATTCAGATTTCCTTTATTTATTTCCGATAAGGCAGGAAAAGGTCACTCTCAGCGGATCCAGATAGAAGGAATATTTTCTTTCTTTATATTTGACAAATATTTTTCCAGTTCCTTCCTGAGCCTTTCTTCTTCCTCCTGAGCTTTCTGGAGTTTAAGAAAGGTTTCAGCAATGGCCTGCTGGATCAAATCGCGGGGAGTCATATCATCGAGGCTGTAAAATTCCTGCCAGAGGGCATTGAGCTTAAGGGTCAGAAGCTCCACATATTCTCTGGCCTTTTGATAGGCTTCCTCAAGCTGTTTCTGCTCGCCAGCACGGCTGCCGATGTCAAGGGAGGGAGAAAGAGAGGGAGGCTCGGTGATAACCCCGTGGCCTGTCTGCCCGGAGGTTATGGCCGCCTCATTTTCGGAAGTCATCTGATGGAGAGAGGTTTGATCCTGACCTTCTCCACCGGTCGCAGGCTGGCTTGTCTCGAGGGCGGGCTTGCGTTTGACCTTAGCCAGATCTTCGTTGGTAATAATGACGCTCTTTTTCTGGCCAAGGCTTTCTCGCCTTTCCCTTTCCTTTTTAGCCAGTTCGGCCAGGCTCTGAGCTGAAACCAATCCTGCTATAAAGAAAAAGAGGGATAAGAGGCCAGTTAATCTGATTTTCATGGGTCTCTGAGGATAATCTAATTCAGCGGGTGGAGGATGTCAAGACGGGTGCGGGAAGTTCTGACTCTCAGCTCTTTTTCTCTAAAGGTGAGCTCAATGGCGCCATCAACATCGGTCCGGAGAATGAGGGCTCCTGTTTTTTCATATCCTGTTAAAACCTCAGGGTGGGGAACACCATAAATATTTCCCCGGCCAGCACTGATTATTATGACCTGGGGTCTGACCTCATCCAGAAAAGGCTCGCAGCTTGAGGACCGGCTACCATGATGGGGTGATTTCAAGACCAGAGCTTCAAGTTCGAGGCTGGACTCAAGAAGCTCCCTTTCGCTCGGGTGCCCGATATCACCTGTCATGAGGAGCAACCCCCGGTCCCTCTTGAGCCGGAAAACCAGGGAATCTTCATTGGAAACTGGAGCCGGCCTTTCCCGGGAAGCTGGCGGATGAAGAAATTCCAGCTCAAGGCCGGCTATAACCCTTTTTTTACCACGAAAATATTTGATTCTTTTTGTTTTAGAGCCAAGATAAGAAATGAATTCTGAGTAGTCCTTTGAATCGGCTGGTTCCATGGCCTCCCAGAATTCGCGGATAGAGAAATTGCGGGCGACAGCCTTTAGCCCATTGAGGTGGTCTGGATGGGCATGAGTGAGGACAAGATAATCTATTTTTTTTATCCCGCGGCGCCAGAGAAAGGGGCAAACAATAAATTCGCCCACATCGAAGGTATTATCCTGGAAGCCACCGCCATCGACGAGCATTTTTTCTCGTCCTGGAAATTCAATCAGGGTAGCTTCGCCCTGGCCGACATCCAGAAAAGTCAGCCGAAGTTCCGAGGTAGAGGAAGGAAAGGGATGGAGGAGGATAAAAAAGGCAAAAAGACTGAAGGTGAAAGCCACAAGAAGCCTCTGGTAGCGAAAACGGCGGGGCAATATCAGGAGAAAAAGAAAGAAAAAATAGCCGGCCATAATTAAAGGGGGAGGAGGAGGGATTCGATAGGAAAGAGGCCGGAAATTGTCAAAAAGATGAGTGAGGAGAAAGAAGAGATGGATGATTTCCTTTATGGCCAGGGCCAGGATTGACCCGAGGGTTGAGCTAAAAAATGAAATCAGGAAAAAAATCCAGCCAGCAGCCATAATCAAGCCAATCAGAGGCACGGCCGGTATATTTAAAATCAGACTTCCGAGCGTTACACGGTTAAAAATAAGAGCAACGAAAGGTATTACCCCTAACTGAGCGGTCAGAGAAAGGATAAATAAATCTGTCAGCCGCCAGGGAAAGGAAGGAAGATATTTTTTAATTCGGGGGAAGAAGAGAATTATGGTGAGAGTGGCCATGAAGGTAAGGATAAAACCGGCTTCAAAAAGCTGAAGCGGATTAAGAAGAAGGAGAAAAAAAGCGGCTGCAGCCAGGATGTTTAAAATTGATGTGTCCTTCCAGAGAAGCCTGGCTGTAAGGTAAAGAATGGCCATAGCTACTGCCCTGACTACTGAAGGCCGGCCTTCAACGAGAAAGGCATAAAAAAGAAGGCAGAAAATGAGGAGGAGAGAGCGAAGCTGGTCTTGAAGCCTGAAAAGGCGAAGAAATTGAAAAAGAAAATAGGAGATTATGGCTATATGGGCTCCAGAAATGGCGATTAAATGGAAAAGACCGGAGCTCTGCAAATCCCGGAGAGTTTCTTCGCTGAGGCGGCCTCTTTCTCCGAGGAGAAGAGCCTCCAGAAAGGCGCCTTCCTCGAGGATTTGACCCTCAGCTCCACGAAAATGTTTTTCTATCTTTTGCTGCAGCTTCCGGCTGAGCCAGGAAAAGAGGCGGGGAAGGGACAATTTACTTTCTCCGGTTTTATCCAGGAGGAGAAAACTTTTGGAGAAGGCCCGCCGATGAATGAGGCGGGCTTTCATGACAGTTAAGGAAACAGGTTCCTGGAAATTGCTGAAATCATCATCATTCAGGAGCCGAGCTGAGAATCTAACTTTATCGCCAGCCAGAAATTCTGGCGCGGAAGAGTGAGCTGAAGCCGGGAAAGTAACCTGAAGACGGGCTCTTACTTTTTGTTCCTGACCTTTAAAGCGAATTTTTTCAGTTTTCACCAGAACCTGATATCGGTCGCCATGGAAATCTGGAGTCTTTTCAATTGTGCCTTCAAAATCCACATAATCCTGGGAATTTATTGAACGAAGAGGATTGACCTCGAAAGCCTCGTTTTTAAGAAGATAATAAGAAGAACCAAAAAAGAGAAAAGCTAATAGGGCCAGGGCAAGGGAGGCTTTCAGGCGGTGCTTGAGATAAAAGAACCAGGCGAGTGCCAGGCTGCAGAAAAAAAGAAAAAGGGGTATTGGCAGAGGAAGATTCATATTGCGGGCCAGGAGAAGGCCAGCTATAAGACTCAAGGTAAGGGGAAAAAGAGGCGCGGCCATTACTTTTAAAATTTAAGGGACAGAGCCTCGAAGGAACTCCATTTTTCCAAGCAATCAAGGAGCAGATGGCACATGACTCTTATACCTACAGGGATACTTCTTTCATCGGGATTGAAATAGGGGCTATGAAGAGGGGCAGGTCTTGGATCCCGTGGATTCTTAACGCCGAGAAAGAAATAGAGGGCTGGAATTTTCTGGGCAAAAAAGGCAAAATCTTCAGCCACAAACTGCGGTTTTAATTCGAGAACATTTTCGCCGCCAATAGCATTAATCATGGATGGCATCATCAATCTGGCCAGTTCAGGATGATTGTAAACGAAAGGCACAGTCTGCCGATAATCAAGAATGAAATCGCCTCCGAGCGGTTGAACTATACCCCGAACTATGGAGCTGATCAAACCCTGTATTTTCTGACGATTTTCCTGACTCAAAGTTCTCACCGTCCCTTCCAGCATAACCTGATCGGCCAGGATATTGGACCTTGTTCCTCCTGAAATTTTGCCCACAGTGAGAACAATCGGGTCAGTGGGGTCAATAAAACGGGATGCTATAGACTGGAGAGCCATGATTACCTGGGAGGCCAGAACAATGGCATCAACACCTTCCTGAGGCCTGGCTCCGTGTGCTCCCCTGCCTTTAATGGTCAGCTGGAACCAGTCTGAGCTGGCCATAATTATACCGGGTGAAAACATGACCTGGCCTACGTTAGCCTCTGGCCAGACATGAAGGCCAAAGATGGCTCTGACAGGAGGATCATCCAGAACTCCTTCTTTAATCATGAGGGAAGCTCCCCCTTCTTCACCGGAGGGCAATCCTTCTTCAGCTGGCTGGAAAATGAATTTAATGTTACCCCGCAATCGGCTTCTCATTTCATTAAGGACATGAGCTGTCCCCAGAGCTATAGCCAGGTGGAGGTCATGGCCGCAGGCATGCATGATACCCGGATTTAAAGACTTGAAGGGGACATTTGTCAGTTCCTGAATGGGCAGAGCATCCATATCAGCTCTGATGGCTATGGTTGGACCAGGAGCATAACCGCGCAGCAGACCGGTAACACCTGTCACCGCCACGCCACTTTTTACTTCAAAACCAAGGGAAATCAGTCTGGAGCTGATGAGCCTGGCCGTTTCCACCTCCTGATTGCCGAGTTCAGGATTCATATGAAAATACCGGCGCAGGCGAATAATTTCAGGCCTGTATTTTTCAATCAGGAGCTCAATTTCAGCCGCAGTTTTTTTATCAACCGGTAAAGAAATAGAAGGAAGAATCAGAAGAAGAAAAGATAGAATAAAAAATTTTTTATAAGAGAATCTTTTCATGCCTGAAAACATCTTAGGCCTGGCTTTTCTTGTTGTCAAGGATCTGGGCTCATTTTTAAATAGTGGTCTGGCGGGGCTTTTTATCCTTTATCTTTAGCGCTTTTCCGTCTAAATAGCTCTTCAGGCGAGGAAAAAGGCGCCTCTATAGAGCCTTATCCTGGCCTTTTTAAAATAATGAGGGCTGGAGCATCTCCTTGCTTTAGCTTCTCCTTTTTAAGATAATTTCTGACCACGCATAGAATTTTTTATCTTTTTTATTGTAATAAAGCTGCTCTCAGCCTGCGATGTCATCCCTTCTTTTACGCCTTAGCTGAATCGAGAAGAATTCTCAGGTAAAGTTTCGCTCTATTGTTAGCTTGATTCTTATGAACGAAAGATTGAATTATTAATCAAAAGCGAATCACTTTTCAATAATTCAAAAAAGAAGGCTTATAAGTTTATTTAAAAAAGAAGGTCAATAGTTGTTATTCAGGAAAAACCTTTATAGTCAGGATAAATCTCTGTGGAGGCCTCAATGAAGCTTCTCCTTTTTTAAAGCCCGATGCTAACGAAAAAGCACATTTTCCCGGTAAACGCCAAAAATTTCCCTGAAGACGTCAGCTATTTCTCCCAGGGTGGCCTGAGCCCTGACCGCCTCAATAATTGCCGGCATGACGTTTTCTTCTGATCGGGCCACTTCCTTTAATTTTTCCAGGGAAGCCCTCACCAGTTTTTCCTGCCGGCGGAGCTTCCTCCTTCTAAGTTTTTCCCTTTGCTTTTCTTCGACTGAGGGCGGGATAGAAAGAAGCCGGAAGCGGAGCTTCTCTCCTTCCAGGCGGAAATCATTCACGCCGACAACAATTTGCTCCTGGCTTTCGATTTGCCTCTGCTGCTCGTAGGCACTTTCTTCGATTTGCCTTTGAATGTAACCGCTTTCGATAGCCGCTAACATGCCGCCCTGCTCTTCTATTTGCTGGAAGAGCTTCCAGACCCGGCTCTCAATTTCTGCAGTCAAATGTTCAAGGAAATAGCTTCCACCCAGGGGATCAACCGTATCAGCTACCCCACTTTCATAAGCAATGATTTGCTGGGTGCGCAGAGCAATACGAGCTGATTCTTCAGTGGGTAAAGACAAAGCTTCATCTCTTGAATTGGTATGAAGGGACTGCGTTCCGCCGAGGACAGCGGCCAGAGCCTGAAGAGTTACCCGGATGACATTATTTTCGGGCTGATGGGCTGTGAGGGTGCAACCACTTGTCTGGGTATGGAAGCGAAAAAGCCAGGATTCAGGCCGGTGGGCACCGATAATATCTTTCATTATTTTGGCCCAGATACGGCGAGCTGCTCTGAATTTGGCTATTTCTTCGAAAAAATTGTTATGGGCAGCCAAGAAAAAGGAAAAGCGGGGGGCGAAAGAATCAACCTCCAGCCCCCTTTCCTGAGCTGCCCGGACATAAGTTACGGCATTGGCTAAGGTAAAAGCCAACTCCTGGATAGCAGTCGCCCCGGCCTCTCTTATATGATAGCCGCTGACGGAAATCGGGTTCCATCGGGGAAGTTCAGCCTGGCAGAAGGCAATGAGGTCAGTTACCAGGCGAAGGGATGGTCTGGGCGGATAGATATAGGTTCCCCTGGCCAGATATTCTTTGAGAATGTCGTTCTGGGTTGTTCCAGCCAGAGAACTCCAGGGAAGGCCTCTTTTTTCAGCCACGACCAGATACATGGCCAGAATCGGGGCGGCCGTGGCGTTAATGGTCATGGAGACGCTAACCCTGTCCAGGGGGATAGAATCAAAAAGCTCCTCCATATCCCAGAGGCCATCAATGGCCACACCGACTCTCCCCACTTCGCCCTTAGCCAGAGGGTGGTCGGAGTCGAGGCCGATTTGCGTGGGCAGGTCAAAGGCTACACTCAGGCCGGTCTGTCCCTGAGCTAAAAGATAGCGGAAGCGGCGGTTGGTTTCCCGGGCTGTGCCATAACCGGCATACTGACGCATGGTCCATAACCGCCCCCGGTACATGGTCGGATAAATACCACGGGTGAAGGGAAAGGCACCGGGCTGGCCCAAATCTCTTTCAAAATTAAAATCTTTCAGATGGTGAGGAGTATAAACGCGATCAATATTTATTCCCGATGGCGTCAAAAAGAAAGGTTTTCTTTCCTTTTCACCCGCCATTCTGCCTCCTGCTCTGAAAGAAAATTAAGACAGAAATGCCCTGTAAGGTATCCGGCCGGCATAGCTGGCTCTTTCACCAAGTTCAAACTCAATTTCGAGGAGGCGGTTATATTTGGCTATTCTTTCGCTACGGCTCAGGGAACCGGTTTTTATTTGCAAGCAGTCAAAGGCCACGCTCAAATCAGCAATGAAGGTATCTTCAGTTTCACCAGAACGATGGGAGATGACGGTGCCATAGCCATTTTTTTGGGCTTCTTCAATTGTACGAATGGTTTCAGTTAAGGTGCCAATTTGATTGGGCTTTATCAGAATGGAATTGCCGATTTTTTCTTTGAGGCCACGGCGGAATCTTTCCAAATTGGTCACAAAGATATCATCGCCTACAAGCTGCAGACTCTGGCCCATCTCCTGGGTTAACCTCTTCCAGCCTTCCCAATCATCTTCAGCTAGACCATCTTCAAGAGAAATCAGTTTGTATCTGTCTTTTAATTTTTTATAAAAAGAAATCATTTCTTCAACGCTGTGGCGGGAGCCATCTGATTTTTTAAAAACATACTGGCCTTCTTCATAAAGTTCGGAAGCAGCCACATCAAGGGCTAAATAAATATCTTCAGCCAGACGATAACCAGCAGCCTCAATGCTCTCCGCTATCAAGGCCAGGGCTTCTTCATCTTCTTTAAGATGGGGAGCAAAGCCGCCCTCATCACCCACAGCGGTACTGTATCCCTTTGACTTGAGAATTTTTTTAAGGTGATGAAAGACTTCAGCGGCCATCCTGATGGCTTCAGCAAAGGTCGCTGCTCCGGCCGGAACAATCAAGAATTCCTGGATATTAAGATTATTATCAGCATGAAAACCGCCGTTGAGAATATTAATCATGGGGACAGGAAGTCTATACTTTGGACGGAAGCAAAGAGCTTCATAAAGGGGTTTATTCTGGGCTCTGGCAGAGGCGACGGCTGCAGCCAGGGAAACAGACAGGATAGCATTGGCGCCAAGGCGACTTTTATTGGCTGTTCCATCAAGTTCAAGGAGGCGCTGGTCCAGAGCTTCCTGATTCAGAGCATCAAGGCCAGAGATGGCTGGAGCAATTATTTCCTCAATATTACGAATTGCCTTCATCACGCCTTTGCCAAGGTAACGTCGGGGGTCCCCATCCCTTAACTCCAGGGCTTCATGAGTTCCGGTCGAGGCTCCGGAAGGAACTGAGGCCACGCCACAGCTTCCATTTTCCAGGAAGACCCAGCATCTTATAGTCGGGTTTCCCCTTGAATCCAGAATTTCCATGGCTTTAACCTTAGAGATTCTGATAGACAATTCAAGCCTCCTCTTCATTAGATTTTTTCTTATAGGAGAAAGGTTTTTTCTCTTTAAATTTTACTCGGCTGCCGAGCCCTTTTCCTGGCTTTTACGCGCGTATTCCTCTTTCTTTTTTTCAAGAAATTCGCGAATGGCTTCAATGCCTTCCTGGGTTTTTTCTTTGACTACCTTGATTCCCTTTTCAGCTTCTTCGGCCAGTCTTTCATAGGTTTCCCTGGCCATTTCACCGGTTTTAGCTGCCTGCTGCTTTATCTTTTGCCGGGTTTCCTTGCCACTGGCCGGAGCAAAGAGAATACCCAGGATAAAACCGGTAGCTGCACCTATCAGAAAGGATACAGCCAGACCAAGAGAGCTCGAGCCTTTGTTATCAGCCATGGGATTTCTCCTTTCTTTTCTTTTTTTGCCGCCATAAGGATTGCAGGATGAGGAAAATTAGGGGCCAGTAACGGGAGGCCGGTCTGACCACCCTGATGGCCAGAAAGCCCAGGATATCAGCCAGGCTGGAAGCAATTTTCCTGGAGGACTCCACAGTCTCACCCAGTGTTTCCACTTTTTCCCTGATAATCGTCTGCAATTCATTGAACTCCTGAAGATTATGGCGAAGCTCTGCCAGGGTCTTTTCAGCTTCCTCGGCTGTCCTTCTGAGCTGCCGCAGAAAAAGGATAAACCAGGTGGCAACAACGACCACAACCAGGGTGATAACCAGCCCTAAAAATTGATTAAGCGTAAGCGGCATGTTTTATGCCAGAAAAATAAAGGAAAATGGAAGAAATGTCAACGAGATAATGAGAAAAGGCATTTTATCCTGAAATCCAGTCAGGCAGGCCTCCCTGATTTTATCCCGGAAAAAAATCAATCTGGTCAGGAAGTCAGGATAAAGACAAGTGGCAGGCTGGCTTAATTGAAAACCTCAGGATGAAGAAGGCGGGCTAGCTCCTCCAGGGCCTTAATCAATCTCGGTCCAAAGCGACTGGCCTCGTCTTCATGGAGCCAGCCAAAGCGGTTCGCCCGGATAGCGGCCACGTTTTTTAATGATTCTTCTTTCAAGAAATAATCTTTTCTGGCTTCAAAGATCTTGGAATTTGGGGCCAGAATGACAATGATTTCGGGAGAAAAGCGCAGAAGGTCTTCAAGTTTCAGGGCAAACCAGCGTCTTGATTCAAAGGCAGCCACATTCTGCCCGCCAGCGAGCTCGATGAGGTCATGAAGAAAACTCCGGCGACCGCAGGTCCACAGGCCGGGGCTAGCCAGGGTTATGAAGACCCTGGGTCTGGCCCGGGTGGCCTGAATCATTTTCTGGACTTCTTTCAGGCGTGATTCAAGATGGAGAAGGAACTCCTTCGCCCTATCCTCATTTCTGGTTATCAGGCCAATGGTTTTGATTAGAGAAAAAAGCTCGGTTACCTTCTCCCCTTCATCAAAGACGAAAAGGGGCAGGCCAGAAGACCTGAGCTTATTTAAAACCTCAAGGGGAGTACCCCGGAAGGCAAGGATTAAATCAGGCTGAAGGGCAGTTATTTTTTCCAGGCTGGGATCTAAAAGGCCCCCCACCTTTTCGATTCTGGTGGCCTCGGGAGGAAAATTGCAAAAACGGGTCAAACCCACGATTTTATCTCCTGAACCCAGGGCAAAGAGAATTTCCGTCAGATTGGGTGCCAGAGAGATAATTCTTTGAGGTTCTCGTCCGAGGATAAATTCATAGCCAAGGGCATCGCGCAGGGTTTCCTGTCGGTCAGCATAATTTCGAGCTTCCGAGTTCAGATTCAGGAAGAAAAAAAGGAAGGAGGTGGCTATCAGAAGGAAAAAATTTCTTAAATTTATAAAATTTTCCAGAGTCACTTTCCACTCTCCTCTTAAATCTTAAATAAATTTTCGGTTCTAAACAAAAGGATTTTGGAGGGCAAAAAGGAGCCTTCATAAGACTGATAAATCATCATTTTTCGACCGTAGAGCCAGACCTTTTCTTGACAGCAAGGACAGGATATAGCTAAGATGAAATGAAATTTAAAGGAAGGGCGAGCCAATCTGATTGAGAAAAGAGGCACGTTTAATGAAGAAGGAAGGTTATAATTTCGAAGCCATTGAAATTAAATGGCAAAAAATCTGGGAAGAAGAGAGAGTTTTTGAAGTTAGGGAAGATCCGGAAAAGAAAAAATTCTATTGCCTGGAAATGTATCCCTATCCTTCGGGCCGAATTCATATGGGCCATGTTCGAAATTACACCATCGGCGATGTGATTTCCAGATTCATGATGATGAAGGGCTATAATGTGCTTCATCCTATGGGCTGGGATGCCCTTGGTCTGCCGGCGGAGAATGCCGCTATCAAGCATGGCATTCACCCCCAGAAATGGACCCTGGACAATATTGCCACCATGAAGGCCCAGCTTAAACGGCTTGGTTTAAGCTATGACTGGTCCAGGGAAGTTAATACCTGTTTGCCTGAATATTATAAATGGAATCAATGGATTTTTCTTAAGATGTTTGAACGGGGGCTGGCCTTCCGGCGCAAGAGCTGGGTCAACTGGTGTCCGCAATGCCGAACCGTGCTGGCCAATGAGCAGGCGGCAGGGGATCAATGCTGGCGCTGCTCGAGCCCGGTTGAGCAAAAACAGATGGATCACTGGTTTCTTAAAATAACCCATTATGCCCGGGAGCTGCTCACCGGCCATAATGAACTCAAGAAATGGCCCGAACACGTGCTACTGATGCAGCGTAACTGGATTGGCGAAAGCGAGGGCGCTATCATTTCTTTCCCCCTTGAAGATGGTTCAACGAAAATAGAGGTTTTCACGACCAGACTGGATACTATTTATGGAGCCACCTTTCTTGTTCTTTCGCCTGAGCATCCTTTGAGCTTTGATTTAGTGGCTGATTCGCCGCAGCGCCCGCAGCTTGAAGCCTGGCTCAACCGCGTTATCATCGAATCAAGGCAGCGGCGGCGACAGGGTGGCGAGACCAGAAAAGAAGGGATTGATACCGGCAAAAGGGCCATTAACCCCTTCACCGGTGAGCTTATTCCGGTCTGGATTGCCAATTATGTCCTGATGGATTATGGTACCGGGGCCATTATGGGTGTTCCCGCCCACGATCAGCGGGACTTTGAGTTTGCCCAGCATTATGGTCTGCCCATTCGATTGGTTATTGTGCCTGATGATGGTTCTGAGGTTAAAACGCCCCTAACCCAGGCCCTTGAAATTTATGGTCGACTGGTGGCTTCAGGCCCCTTTTCTGGTCTGACCTCTGAGGAAGCCATGGAGGCCATGGCTCGTTATGCTGAAGAAAAGGGTCTTGGCGGAAAAAGCATCCTTTATCGTTTACGGGATTGGGGAATTTCAAGACAGCGTTACTGGGGAACACCCATACCCATTATTTATTGTGACCGGTGCGGGATTGTGCCTGTTCCTTATGAAGATTTGCCGGTTGTTCTTCCCCCTGAGGCGCCCTTCACCGGCGAGGAAGGTTCACCTCTAGACAAGGTGACTGAATTTGTCCACACCACCTGTCCTCGCTGTCATGGGCCTGCCCGCCGGGAAACTGACACCATGGATACCTTTTTTGATTCCTCCTGGTATTTCTTCCGCTACACTTCGCCTGAGGAAGATAAACTTCCCTTTGATCCGGAAAAGGCAGCCTACTGGATGCCTGTTGACCTTTATATTGGCGGCGTCGAGCATGCCATTCTGCATTTAATTTATTCTCGCTTTTTTACCCAGGTGCTGCGCGACCTGGGCCTGACCAGTCTCAATGAGCCCTTTCCCCATTATTTAGCCCAGGGAATGGTGACCAAGGATGGCGCGGCTATGTCCAAATCAAGGGGCAATATTGTTGATCCCGATGATATGATTGCCCGCTACGGGGCTGACTCTCTTCGTCTGTTTATTCTTTTTGCTGCCCCCCCAGAAAAAGAATTTGCCTGGTCAGAGGAAGGAATCGAAGGCTGTTTTCGTTTTCTCAATCGCGTCTGGACGACTTTTGAAGAAAGCCAGGAGCTTTTTGCCGCACCGGAAGAGAAACTGGATGTCAGCCAGATAAAAGATAAAACTTCTCTTAAACTTTTGAGGCTGACGCATAAAACCATAAAAAAGGTCACTGAAGATATCGGTCAGAGATTCCACCTCAATACAGCCATAAGTTCCTTAATGGAACTGCATAATGAGATTAAAAAGGTAAAAGATGAGCTGCGCCAGCATGAAGAGGGTCGGTGGGTTCTCCGGCAATCCCTGGAGATACTGCTTAAACTTCTTTGTCCTTTCACCCCGCATCTCTGTGAAGAGCTCTGGCAGAAAACCGGACATTCCGGATATCTCATTCGAACAAACTGGCCCGATTATGACCCAGAGCTGGCCAGAGAAGAATTGATTACGGTGGTGGTTCAGGTAAATGGCAAGCTGAGGGACCGTTTTCAGGCTCCAGCTGATATTTCCCCCGAGGAGATGAAAGAAAGGGCCCTTTCCTCCGAGCGCATCAAGGCAATTATTTCCGGGAAAACAGTCAGAAAAGTGATTACCGTTGATAACCGGCTGGTTAACATTGTCATCTGAGGTTTAGAGGTTTGGCCAGGAAAAATTTTTTAAAGATTTTCTTCTTGACTAGTTTTATCGCGCTCTTTCTATCTTTAATTTTAATTAATTGTGGTTATCATCTCCGGGGCACAGGAAGCTCTCTACCGCCCTCGATAAAAAGAGTTTATATCCCGGTTTTTAAAAATCTGACCACGCGTTATGAAATTGACCTCAAGCTCACTCAGGAGGTTATCCACGAGCTGACCACCAGGGGCAAGCTGGAGCTGGTGAGCGAAGCCGAAAAGGCTGATGCCATTCTTCTGGGAGAAATTACCTCTTATCAGGTGACTCCACTGGCTTTTTCAGGTAAAGACACAGCCGATAAATATAACATTACCATTGTGGCCAGGGTTATTTTCAGGAATCTCAGCAATCAACAGGTTATCTTTTCCCATCCCTCCTTTGTCTATGTAGAAGAATATGAGGTGCCTGAAGGCTCAGATTTTGAATCTATGGAGGCTGAGGCTCTGACCAGAGTGGCGGAAAAATTTGCGCGGAGTTTGGTTGTGGCCATCCTTGAGGGGTTCTAATCTGGACGAGATGGCTCCAGCTAAAGTTAAATTGGCAAGCATCTATTTTTTCCACGGAGAAGAACCCTTTCTGGCTGAAGAAAGGATTGAGGAAATCCGCAAAAGCTTCGTGGCTGAGGAGAGGGAAGGAGCCTTTCTTCGTTTTTCCCTGGACGAAACTGGCTGGGCAGAAATAATGGAATCACTGAGAACAGGCGACCTCTTCCACCCTGGCCGGAAACTGGTTCTGGTGGCCGTCCCAGAAGGCAAGGAAAATTCCTTCGAACCTGAAGAGGAAAGGCTGTGGCGGGATTACCTGGCCTCGCCCCGGCCTGATGTTGTGCTTATTGTCTATTATTCCGGTAAAATTGATAGGAATAGTAAATTATATCAAATCCTTAAATCCATAAAATCAGGTCAGCTCAAGGAAGAGGAATTCAAAATAAAAAAAGGCCGGGAGCTTGAACACTGGGTGAGAAGCTATCTGGAGAAGCAGGGAAAAAGCCTTTCTTCTGAGGCCCTTATGGCTCTTATTGATTCTGCGGGCAATAATCTAAGAATACTGGCGCGGGAAATAGAGAAGCTCTGTCTTTATCGTCCGCAGGCGAAACATATTGACCTGGAAGATGTGGTAGCTCTCTGTCCCTCTGTCCGCGGTTTCCTGGAATACGAATTAATTGAGAGCTTGGAGATAGGTTCGCCTTCGCGGGCTCTTCAGGTTCTTTCAAAATTACTGGATGAAGCCAGCAAGGCGGAAATAATTGTCGGTGCCATAACCCAGTTTTTCAAGGATTTGCTACTGGCCCGGGAATGGCTAGAACAGGGCCAGGATGAAAGGTTTGTTTTTAATCAACTTCGGCCCTGGATTAAGGAATCCTTTGGTGCTTTTTATGAGCTGAAAAAAAATCAATTTCTTCGAGCTATTTTTTCTTTAAGCGAGGCTGACCTCAGAGAGGCCATAGATAGACTTCATTCACTTGATCAGGCTATCAAGGGCGGAACGAGCGATCGTGAACAGCCGATTTTTTTAGCTGAATTTCTTTTCTGGTATTTTGAGCGGAGGAAGAATAAAAATTCAAGTCAAATCAGCTGAGCTGGGAAGCGAGCTTCGCTACTTGCTGGCTCAGGCGGGACTTATAACGAGAGCCCTTGTTTTCGTGGATAGCCCCCTTTTTAACGCATTTATCAATAATCGAGAACGTTTTTGGCAGGAGCTGACGCGCCAGTTCAAGATTCTTTTCCCTGATGGCCTGACGCAGTTTTTTGATCTGGGTTTTCAGAATGGATTTGTTGCGACGATTGATGGCATTTCGCCTCAGGCTACGGCGCCATTGTCTGATTGCCGATCTGTGTCTGGCCATTTTTTTACCTCGTTGAACCCATAATATAGGAAAAAATATGGACCAAGTCAAATTTTAAAATTTTCCCGAGGAGGCAGACCTTGAAGATTGTTCTCCAGCGGGTCAAAATGGCCCGGGTAGAAGTTGAGGGTCAGGAAGTAAGTCGCATCGGTCGGGGCCTGTGTCTTCTTGTCGGGGTAGAAAGGGGAGATACGGAGAAGGAAGCGGAGGAACTTGCCAGGAAGGTAGTTGAACTTCGCATTTTCCCCGATAATGAAGGTAAGATGAATCTTTCCTTAAGCCAGGTTGGCGGTGAAATTCTGGCAGTCTCCCAGTTCACCCTGGCTGCCTCAACTCGCCGGGGACGCCGGCCGAGTTTCGATGGGGCTGAAGAGCCTCTCCGGGCCCGGCAGCTTTTCCATCATTTTGTGGATAGCCTGAAAAAGATTGGTTTCCCTCCAAAAACAGGCATCTTTGGAGCCTTGATGGATGTCCATCTAATTAACGAAGGACCGGTCACCTTTATTCTGGAAAGCAAGCCAAAAGAAATGGAAGTTCAGTAGGCAACTATCATCCTTTTTTAACCTGCCTCATTACCGCAATTTTTAAATAACTGCAATCTTGGTACTTAATTTACGTAATGAACAATAAACTGGAAGGAGCTGAATTCGCTTGGAGCTTGCAGGAAAGCACGAATTTCAAGGGCAGCCAGGCCAGATAAAATCTACTTTCATTCAGAAGAACGAGCTTATTTTTTAAAATTTAAGTTGGAGAAGATTAAAATTTAGGGTAGGGAAAAAATTCAGGTAAAACGAAGGCGACTTGTCAGGCGCAGGGCCTCTTCTGCGGCCAGCCTGACATAGCGGCTGGAATCCTTAAGCAATTTGACCAATAAAGGAATGGCCTCTCTGGAGCCAATCTGGCCCAGGCAGTAGGCAATCTGCCTTCTGACCTCAATATTGGGATCATTAATAATCGCTGCAAGAGCCTCAATAGCTTTAGCTTCTTTCTTCAGGGCCAGAATCTCGAGGACACTCACCTTGACGTACCAGGGTTGATTTCGGAGCTTCGGCAGGAGCCATTCACAGGGTAAATTATCCCAGGTTCCGAGCTGGCTAATAATCTTTGCCCTGATTTCTTCGGAAGGGTCAGCCAGAGCTTCAATCAGAACCGGTCCCACCCATGGTTGCCGCAGCCCGGCCAGGGCCATAATTATTTTCCCTCTGATTTTTTTATCTCTGGTTGTCCTGATTTTGGTAAGAATTCGGGCTATAATCTCTGGTGATGGGTTCCTTTTCCCCTTTTCCTCAGCCATAAAGATGAATCTAAGATTAAATCCAACAAAAAGAATTAAATCAGGGCTATTTTTCTGAGGTTACTTGAGGTTGCCATTAAACCATTTCCAGCAGATGGCCCATTTTTTCTTTCTTGGCTTTCAGGTAGCGACGATTAACCTCATTCGGGGGGATTTCAATAGGAACTCTTTCCACGATTTCGAGGCCATAGCCGGCCAGGCCGATATATTTTCGGGGGTTATTGGTTAAAAGACGGATTTTGCGTACACCAAGGGCTACCAGAATTTGAGCGCCAATACCGTAATCACGATGATCGGGCTTGAAGCCCAACCGACGGTTGGCTTCGACGGTATCGATTCCTCTGTCCTGAAGAGCATAAGCTCTAATTTTGTTGGTCAGACCGATTCCCCGGCCTTCATGATTGAGCATATAGAGAATGACTCCCCGGCCTTCTTTTTCAATAATGGCCATGGCCTGATGCAGCTGACGGCCACAATCGCATCTCAGGGAGCCAAAGGTATCGCCGGTAAGGCACTGGGAATGGGCTCGAACGAGAACCGGCTCCTCGCCCTTAATTTCACCCTTGACCAGAGCTATATGATGTTCGTGGTGAATTATATCCTCAAAAACAAAAATCCGGAAATGCCCGTATTCGGTGGGCATATCGGCTTCATCTATTTTTCGAACCAGGCATTCATGCTGAAGGCGATACTTGATTAAATCTGCAATGGTTACAATGGGGATTTTGTGACGACGGCTGAATTCTTCGAGCTGAGGCATACGGGCCATGGTTCCATCTTCATTCAGGATTTCGCAGATAACTCCGGCCGGTTTAAGGCCAGCCAGTCTGGCCAGGTCCACGGCAGCTTCAGTTTGACCAGCTCGCTGGAGCACGCCCCCATCCCGGGCTTGGAGGGGAAAGATATGGCCAGGTCGAACCAGGTCCTCAGGTTTGGTTTTGGGATCAATCACCGTGAGGATGGTCTTAGCCCGGTCATAGGCTGATATGCCGGTTGTCACTCCTTCCCGGGCGTCTATGGAAACTGTAAAGGCCGTTCCAAAGGGAGCTGTATTATCCTGAACCATAAGATCAAGATCGAGCTCTTCAGCACGTTGGCGGGTAATGGGCATACAGATCAGCCCGCGGCCATATTTGGTCATAAAATTAATTATTTCTGGCGTAACCTTTTCCGCAGCCACCATCAAATCGCCTTCATTTTCCCGGTCTTCATCATCGACAATAATGATTAACTGGCCGGAGCGAACGCATTCCAGAGCTTCTTCAATTGAGATTAAGCCAACCTTAGGTTCCATTGGTTACCCCGATCAGGAATATTTTTTATTTTTCCTTGGATAAATAATTATACACGTATTTGCCGATGATGTCACCCTCGAGATTGACCTTGTCTCCGGGCCGGAGACGGCCAAGATTGGTTTTCTGCAAGGTTAAGGGGATTAACTCAACTTCAAAATAATCTTTACCCAGAAAAGCAATGGTTAAACTGACGCCATTGACAGCAATGGAACCTTTGGGCACAAGATAAGGGCGTAAATTCTCGGGCGAAGAAATGGTCATTCTCTTGCCCTCGCCCCGGCTCTGAATCCGGAGAATTGTTCCCAGGGCATCCACGTGGCCAGTAACCAGATGACCGCTGAGGGGGGTTTGCAGGGTTAAGGGTAGCTCCAGGTTAACAAGGTCTCCCGGTCTTAGCTGGCTCAGGTTGGTCAAGGCCAGAGTTTCGGAAGAAAGATGGAAGCTGAGTTTTTGAGCCTCATGGTTTTCCACAGACAGACAGACCCCGTTGACAGCCAGGCTTTCGCCCCTCTTCAAGGGTCCAGGAAGGTCCGCCGCTTTGATAACCAGAATCTGACGATTCTGGCGATAGCCAACGACCGAGCCAAGATAATGAATTATTCCGGTAAACATTAAAAATAGCCTTCCAGGATGGTATCTGGACCAAGGGAAAAAGTTCGATACTGCCTCAGCTTAAGGCTGTTTTTAAGAGAAGAAAAGCCAGTTCCGGCAAAGAGAGAGGGTGCTTTCAGGCCGCCAATGAGCCGGGGTGCCAGGTGGAGGAATATTTTATCAGCGAGATTTTCTTCAAGAAAACTCGTCAAAACTTCACTACCTCCTTCGACCAGGAGGCTGGCAAGGCCAAGCTTTCCCAGTTCCCTCAATACCTGATGAAGGTTCAGGCGATGAGCCTCGCCTTCAACGGTTTTTATTTTTACTCCCCTGGATTCAAGGCTCTTCCTTTTTTTTTCTGAAGCCCTGGCTGAAGTAAAGACAATCACTGGACCCCGGTCAAGGGTGGTCAGCAGGCGGGAATCAGGGGAAAGCCTGAGGCTGGAATCCAGGACAACCCGAGTCAGACGTTTTTCCCTCCAGAGGGGATGTCTGACTGTAAGCCTGGGGTTATCGCGGAGAATTGTGTTTATGCCCACCAGGAGGGCATCCACCTCGCCTCGCAGGAGGTGATTGTATTCTCTGGCCTGAGGCCCTGTTATCCAGCGGGAAGAACCATCTACTGCAGCTATTTTGGCATCAAGGGACAAAGCTGCTTTTAAAATGACGAAAGGAAGGCCCGTGGTGATAAATTTAATATAAGCTTCATTTAATTTGCGATTTATTTCCTCTAAACAGCCGAGACTGACCTCGATTCCAGCCTCTTTCAGTTTCTGGACTCCTTTTTTATAGACTACTGGATTGGGATCAAGAGCTGATATGACCACCCTGGCCGGTTTAAAGCGAAGGATGGAATCAACACAGGGTGGGGTTCTACCCCAGTGGACACAGGGTTCGAGAGTAACATAAAGGGTGCTGTCCCGGGCCCTTTCTCCGGCCATCTGGAGGGCCAGAACTTCGGCATGGGGTTTGCCGGGCCTTTCATGGTAGCCATAACCAATAATCCTGTTTCCCCTGACGACAACAGCACCCACATAGGGATTGGGACTGGCCCAGCCCCTGGCTCGAGTAGCCAGGGAATAGGCCATCTGCATGAACCCCTGATCGATAATTGCCTGATTTTTAATCATGAAAGCAGGGCATTAACGAAATCTTGAGGAGAGAAGAAAAGCATATCCTCTTCACTCTCGCCTATGCCCACAAGCTTGATCGGCAAATGGAGTTCGGCGGCAATAGCTACGGTTGCACCTCCCTTGGCCGTGCCATCAAGCTTGGATAAGAATATGCCGGTAAGGCCAGAAAATTTGAGGAATTCTCTGGCCTGAGAAAGGGCATTCTGGCCGATGCTGGCGTCAAGGACAAGAAGAACCTCGTGGGGAGCGCCGCTTATTTCCCGGCTGATAACCCTCCTGATTTTTTCGAGTTCAGCCATAAGGTTGGTGTTGGTATGGATGCGGCCAGCTGTATCCACGAGCAGGGCGTCGGCCTGCCTCGCTTTGAGAGATCTGAGGCCATCAAAGACGACGGCAGCCGGATCAGCTCCATACTGACCTCGAATTATCGGCAGATTGAGTTTCTGGCTCCATATCTGGAGCTGTTCTTGAGCGGCAGCTCTGAAGGTATCAGCAGCCACAAGAATTACCTGGCGCCCCTGCTTTTTAAGATAATTGGCCAGTTTGGCTAAAGAGGTAGTCTTGCCACCTCCATTGACGCCAACGAACATCACCACAGCCGGAAAATTATCAAGATTAAGAGGAACAGGATCTGAGCCGAGAAGGACCAGTAATTCTTGCTTCAGGGCCTGTTCAAGCTGGAGGGAAGGATTTTCCTTCCATCTTTTTTTCAAATTGGCCATAATCCTTTCGGTGGTGGCCACACCGACATCTGCCAGAATCAGGGCTTCAGCCAATTCTTCCAGCGCCTTTTCTCCTGAGATTTGACCGCGACGTAAGTTCTGAATCTTTTCTTGAAGAATCTGACGGGTCCGATTGAGCTTGGCTTGAAGCTGAGCAAACACCATTGTCTCATTATAAATTTGCCTCCAGGTCAAGTCAACGCGGCGCCGTCTCTTTAGCCAGAGGAAGGTTTTTCAGACTGATATGATTTTCTGGCCCTTGATAGTCATCATATAGAAAATCTCAGGAAGTCATAAAGGCAATAGAAAAGCCGAGTTGATTTCTCCCCAGGCTGACCTTTAAGGAATTTTAAAGAAGTCTATTCTCAGGAAGACCTTTAAATTTGCTCCTTTTCAATTGGAGGGCTCCTTCAGGTAAAAGAAGGCTTAATATAAAGAAAGAGCTCAGAAATCGCCATGATTTTGAGGATGAGCCCTCGCATTATTAGAATAAGAAGAAATAGAAAAGACTTAGATTTTCTGAAAGGGTGTCAGGTTTAAGGTAGCGATTAATCTTTAATTGTGCCCTGGCCTTTTTTTTTGTACCATGAAGACATGAAAGGAATAAAAGCTCGCTGGATTATGGCTGATGTGGCTGAATTAGCGGAATCTTTAAGCCGGAGTCTGGGAATCAGCCTGCCCTTAGCCAGAATTCTGGCCAATCGAGGCCTCAAGGAAAGCCGCGAGGCTGAACTTTTTCTTTACGATTCCTGGCTGGATGGGCCCTCGCCCTTCCTTTTCAAAGATATGGCCCGCTGTCTTGAGCGAATAGAAAAGGCCATAGAAAATAAGGAAAAAATCTTGATCTTTGGAGATTATGATGCCGATGGCCTTCTGTCACTGGTCATGCTTTATCGGGCCTTAAGCCAGATGGGTGCCTGCGTGGATTATTATGTTCCTGACAGAATTAAAGAAGGATACGGAGTCAAGGCCAGCCACCTTCCTCTGATTGAGCAAAAGGGAGCCAGGCTAGTTATTACCGTTGATTGCGGGATAAAGGCCAATGAATTTGTTCAGCTGGCTAAGAAAGCCGGGATTGATGTCATTATTACTGACCATCATCAACCAGGGGAAAGAATTCCTCAAGCCCTGGCCATTCTTAATCCCCATCTTCCTGATTCCGGTTATCCCTTCCCCCATTTAACCGGGGTAGGGGTAGCCTTCAAATTGATTCAGGCTCTTTTGTCAAAGAAAAACAGGGAATCTCTCATCCCTTATTACACCAAATTGGTGGCTATTGGCACCATAACTGATATTGCTCCTCTTGTGGGCGAAAATCGCTGGCTGGTCCGCCATGGGCTCAAAACTCTGGCTGAAAGCCGCAATCTCGGACTGAAGCAGCTGCTTGAAGTAAGCGGACTGCAGGGAGAGCGCCTGACTGAGTGGGATGTTGGTTTTCGCCTTGGCCCGAGAATTAATGCTGCCGGCCGCATGGCCTCAGCTGAACTGGCGGTGAGGCTTTTCCTGACAGAATCTGGAGAAGAAGCTTCTTCTCTTTCGCAGAAGTTAAATCAGCTCAATTATTTAAGGCAGCAAGCGGAAGAAAAGATTCTTCATGAGGTTCTGGCTAAAATCAATAATCGCTGCTGGCCCATTAAATACCGGGTCTTTATTACTGGCTGTGAGGAATGGTCAAGGGGAATTATCGGCATCGTGGCCACTCGACTCAAGGAACAGTTTAACCGGCCCGTAATTCTTTTTGCTTATGAAGATGAAAGAGCCTATGGTTCTGGCCGGAGCATTGATTCTTTTTCCCTGATTGAAGCTCTCCGGCATTGCCAGGATCTCTTTGATGATTTTGGCGGTCATCACCACGCCGCTGGCTGTATTCTTCACCGGGAGAAACTGCCAGAACTCAAGACCCGGCTGAATAACCTAGCTTCTTCGTGGTTGAGTGATGAAACCCTGCAACCAAAACTGATTATTGATAGCCCACTCGGATTCAGTGAAATCTCCGGTTCCTTTCTTCAGACTTACCTTCTTTTGCCACCATTTGGACCGGGTAATCCTCGTCCCCTTTTTCTTTTTTCCAGCGTCAAATTGCTTTCCCGGCCCAAGTTTCTGACGGGCAATTTAACAAGATTAAAGTTGGAGCAGGATGGCCGGGTTTTTGAAGCTCTCTGCGACTTAAAAGCTGAAGAGCTGAATTTTTTCAGGGAAGGAGAAAGATTTGATTTTGTGGCCTCCCTTCAGCTTACCCGTTTTTTAGGCGAAGAAAGTTTTATTCTTTTCATTGAGGACTGGGCCAGGTCCGGGGCCTGAAGATCATGACCAGGAAGAAAGAATTTATCTGGCTATCCTTTATCCGATATCTCTCCATCATCATCTTTGTCATCGTTCTAAGTCTGATCATTTATCATTTAATTTTTTCAGAAGGCAGAAAAAGGCTTGCCGCATCTGTTTCTTCCCCATCTCAGGCCAAACCCGAAAATCTTTTAATTGAGCAACAGATAGGCTTGAAATTCCTTGAATTCAGAGGGGATCGGGGAAGAATTGAAATCAAGGCTGAGCGCCACCGGGCTTTAAAAGAAGGGATTTATCGTCTTGAAGGCAAGGTGGAAATTCATGATTTTGGCCGGCGGCCTGGACTTGAAGCCTGGATAACCTGTGAAGAAGCCCAGTATGACCAGGACTGGCGTCAGGTCATTTTATCCGGCCAGGTAAAGCTAAAAAGGCAGGGAATCGATTTTGAAGCTGAGAAAATTACTTACCGGCGAGAAGATGAATTTCTGGAGGCTCAGGGATCAATTAAGATTAAATTTAAAAGATTAACCGGCAGGGCCACCCATCTTAATTACAGTTTGAAGGAGGAGAAGATTGAGCTCAGCCAGGAAGTTCAGATAAAGTTTGACCCTGAAGAAAGAGAACAGGCTCCTTTATTTATTGAAGGTCAGTCTTTTGTTTTCGAACGAAAGCAGTACCGGGGGCGGATGGAGGGGAAGGTTCGCCTTTCCCAGGGAAAAAATTCCGGTGAAGCCGATTGGGCTGAGTTTCTTCTCTCCGAAGATGAACAGTATCTCAACCATCTCGAGCTTGGTGGTCTGGTGAGAGGTCAGGCCAGGACAGAATCCTTCGAAGCTTCGGTTGTGGCCCTTTCCTTGAAAATAAAACCATTTTTAAATTCCAATCGAATTCATGCTCTTGAGGCAGAAGGAGGTTCTCAACTGGGAATAATCAGACCGAATGAAAGGGTTTTTTTTGCGGCTGAAAAAATAAGGCTTGTTTTTAACCGGTGGGGAGGCCTGAGAGAAATTGATACCAGGGATCAGGCAAGCTGGCTCAGGGAAAACCTGAAGTCGGGCGAAAGACAGGAAGCGAAAGCCGAGATTATAAGATATTTTGCCGATAGAGGTCATTTAGAAATTAAGAGTCCTCAGGCGAAAAGAGTTTCGCTGAGCCGGCCTGGTCTGACGGTGACAGCAGCAGAAATGACCCTGAATGTGGACACTCAGGACCTTGAAGCTCTGGGAGAGGTTCATTTAATGGTGGAGCCAGAAAAAAAAGCGGCTGAAAAAAAGGCGGGAATTTTATCTATTGAGAAATCAGTCTTTGGCCTGGGAGAAATGCTTCTTTATTCCTTCGATCAAAAAAGAATATTTCTCGAGGAGAAGGCCCGACTCTGGCAGGATGATTTTTCTTTGCAGGCCAGAAAAATTCTTCTGGCTTTTGATTCCCGGGAGCTTGAAGCTTATGACCAGGTCAGATTGAGTTTAATTAGGAAGGAAGGAAAAAAATCAGTCCGGCCACAGCCTGTCCTCATAACCTCATCTCAAATGAAATTTCTGCCAGCAGAAAACCGTTTAGATTTAGATGGTCCCTGTGAATTGCTTTCTGCCGGCTATATCGTTAAAGCAGAGAAAATGCTGATTCGTTTCAAAGGCGATACCTCTGAGCTGGATCGAATTGAGGCTCAGAGAGGAGTCAGTGTGATGAAGGATTTAGTGGCTGGCCGGGCTGAGCGTGGTTTTTATGAATGGGAAAAGGACCTCTTTATTCTTGAAGGTAAGCCTGTTCTCGAAGATCCAGAACAGGGAGCCATCAGGGGAGATAAATTGACATTTAACCTGGCCGAGGGTAGAATAGTCGTGGAAAATCAGGGTCGTGAAAGATCAATTTCTATTATTAAAAAATAGATATGAGTTTCTGTTTGCGAGCCGAAAATCTGGCCAAGAAGTATGGCCGCCGACGTGTCCTCGATCAAGTTTCTCTTGAAGTCAAGCAGGGGGAAATAGTTGGCCTTTTAGGACCAAATGGTGCCGGTAAAACCACCACCTTCGCCATTCTGGCCGGTCTTATCTCGCCTGATGAAGGCAAGGTTTTTTTAAAGGGAGAGGATATATCCCGCTGGCCCATGTATTTAAGAGCGAGGGCAGGTATTGGTCTTCTGCCTCAGGAACCCTCAGTTTTGCTGGGTTTGACCGTTGAAGAAAATATTCTGGCTATCCAGGAAATGGTGGCTGATGAAAGAAAGGAAAAAGCTGAGGTGGATGAACTTTTGCAACAATTTGGACTGCGGAATCTCAGCCGGGTTAAAGCCTGTTATCTTTCCGGAGGCGAGCGAAGACGCTTGGAGTTAGCCCGGGCCATGGCCATCCGGCCTGATTTTCTCCTGTTGGATGAGCCCTTTACGGGTATTGACCCTCTGGCCATCCTGGAACTACGGGAATTATTGCAGAACCTCAGGAAAGAGGGACTGGGAATTCTCGTTACGGACCATAATGTTCGAGAAACTCTTAAGATTACTGACCGGGCCGCCATAATTGACCGCGGACAAATTCTGGAGAGCGGCCCGCCCCAGGAAATTGTTCAATCACCTGAAGTCAAAAAGAGATATCTAGGAGAAGATTTTCGTCTTTTCTGAAGGAATGAGTTAGACCATGCTGAAGCAAAAGCTTGATCAGAAACAGATTCAAAAACTGATGCTGGCCCCGGCACTGCAGCAGGCCATTCGCTTATTACCATTAACCAATCTGGAACTGATCGAAGTTATTGATGCTGAGCTGGCTGAAAATCCCCTCCTTGAGGAAGTAACTTCGGGCGAATCTCCAGAAATAGTGGAAACGACTCCAGAAAAAACTTCGACCGAATTGGGGGCAGCTGAGAGCTCGGATTTAGGTGAGATGGAGCTGAGCCAGGATAAAGTCGAATCTGAAGAAGATACCTTCTGGGAAGAAGTTATTTTTCATTATCTGGATGACAGCCCTGACCAGTTTAATCAGGAGGAGAGGGAAGAATTGCGGCTGGAGAATATCCTGTCCCGGGGACCCTCTCTCTGGGATCACCTCCACTGGCAGGCCAACCTGACCTTTTTTACTGAACAGGAAAAAGATATTGCTGCCCAGATAATTGGCAATATAAATGAAGATGGCTATTTAACCGTCTCCGTAGAAGAGATAGCAGCTTCCCTTGGGGTTGAGGTGGAAAAAGTGGAAGCAATCCGCCAGAAAATCAAGGGATTTGATCCCGTTGGAGCAGGTTCCCTGAATTTGCAGGAAATGATGCTGGCTCAAATGGAGCATCTCGGCATAATTAACGATATTACGAGAAGAATAGTTGAAGAATATCTGCCCGTCTTAGAAAAAGCCAATTATGATCAATTAGCGCGGGAATTAAAAATTTCTCTGGAGGAGTTAAAAGGTCATCTTGAAGTTATCCGGCATCTTGATCCGGCGCCAGGAAGAAAATATAGCCAGGAAAAAGTAACGTATGTTGTTCCTGATATCATTGTAACCAAAGAAGGAGATGATTATCAGATTTTTTTAAATAATGAAGGATTACCCCGGCTCAGAATTAGCAGCTATTATCGTCAGATAATGGCCAGTGGCTCCCGGCTTAACCCTGAGGCATATTCTTATCTCAAAGAAAAGATGAAGCGGGCCCTGTGTTTTTTAAAAAGCCTTAATCAGCGGGAGCAAACCGTTTATCGAGTGGCCTGGGCCATTATCCGGCGTCAGAAGGATTTTCTGGAAAAAGGAATTGATTTTCTCAAACCATTGACCCTGGCTGAAATAGCTGAAGAAGTGGGCGTTCATGAATCCACCGTTGGCCGAGTTGTGGCCAATAAATATATCCAGACGCCTCGAGGTGTTTTTTCCCTGAAATACTTTTTCCATAAATCACTGGCCGGCCAGAATGGAGAAGAAGTCTCTTCTCTCAGAATCAAGGAAAAAATAAAAAGAATAATTGAAGGCGAGGATCCGGCCAATCCATTGAGTGATACTGATTTATGTGATATATTAGCCAGAGAAAATGTAAAAATTGCGCGCCGGACAGTGGCTAAATATAGGAAGCAATTGCGAATTCCTCCTTCCCATATCCGGAAAAAAAAGTTTTTGGCGGAGGGGAAAAAATGAATCTCCGTTTCACCACCAAACAGATGGAACTTACTCCAGATATTCGTACCTATTGTGAAAAAAGGCTGAAATCAATCCATAAATTGCTTCGTCCGCCCGTTGAAGTTGACCTGGTTCTTTCCCACGAAAAATATCGTTATAAAATTGAAGCCAACCTTGAGGCTAAGGGCCTTGTCGCTGTAGCTGAAGATGAATCGCCTGATTTGATGGTTACCTTGGGTAAAGTCTTTGATAGCCTGGAGAAGAAAGTTAAAAAGGAAAGGGAGAAGACAAGGGAGAAGAAGAGAAGGCTGGCGCGGGAGCAGAGACAGAAATCTCTGCGGCTTGAAGCTGAAACCGAGGGAGAAGAAAAAAAGGTTATCCGGATGAATGATTATTCCCTTAAACCCATGACAATCGAAGAGGCGATTATGCAGCTCGATCTTAAAAGAAAAGATGTTTTTGTTTTTCGAAGGGAGGATAATGAAAAACTGGCCGTTATTTTTAAACGCCGCGATGGCCATTATGGCTTGATTGAACCTGAATAATCGGGGTGCAGGAGCAAAATGAGAGTAGCCAATTTATTGACTGAAGAAATGATCGTGACTGAATTGAAAGCCAAGGAGAGGGATGAAGTTCTGCGCGAAATGGTCAATTTTCTTAAAGAAAAGCAAAAAATAAATAATGTGACTGAATTACTGGAAAAACTGATTCAACGCGAGAATCTTGGCAGCACCGCTGTGGGCGATGGCATTGCCATCCCTCACTGCAAAATATCCGAGCTCAGCAATCCAATTCTGGTTCTGGGCATTTCCAGAAAAGGGGTGGCCTTCGGCTCATCCAATGGTAAGCCGACAACCATTTTTTTTCTGCTCATTTCACCTTCCGATAATCCCAGTCTCAATCTGCAAATTCTGGCGGCCATTGCCCAGCTGATTCGTAGGGCCACAAATTTGCCCAAGAAAATCATGGCCGCCAAATCGCCTCAACGGATTCTTGAAATTATCCGCGAAGAAGAAGAAAAAATCTATGGGTGAGGATTGGTCGCAGCCGGTTAAAGGGGTCGCTTTCTTTGGCTTTCCATGGTTTCCAGAAAGTTAAAATCAGATCAGTCAAAGATTATTTCAGCCGGCCTGCTGGAAATTTATGGCCTCGGCGTTTTAATTCTGGGTGATAGCGGTGTCGGGAAAAGCGAAAGTGCTCTGGAGTTGATTACCCGAGGACATCGCTTCGTCTCTGATGATGTCGTTCTTGTGGAAAAAACTAAGGCCGGGAAATTAAGGGGCAAAGCGCCGGAGGTCGTCCGGAATTTTATGGAATTGAGGGGCCTGGGTTTAATAAACATTAGAGAAATCTTTGGCGAGAAGGCCATCTGTCCCTCCATTCAGATTGATCTGGCCATCAATCTCAGGAGATGGCATCGGGGCGATGAGTTTGACCGGATTGGCCTGGAATTTCCTGAAGATTACGAAATCCTAGGAGTAAAAATTCCTCAGCTCATCATTCCTGTAGCCCCAGGTCGAAATATAGCAACTTTGATTGAAATTGCCTGTCGGGTTCACCGGCTGCGGCAAAAAGGATATCTGGCTCCGCAAGAAATGGTTAAACGTCTGGAAAAGAAGCTGAAATAATGGCTGTCAGAAAGAAGGGACAGGTCAGAGATAACCGTTTTTTAATCATTACCGGTCTTTCTGGCTCAGGCAAAACTGTCGTCAGCCATTTCCTTGAGGATCTTGGCTATTATTGTATTGATAATTTGCCCGCCAAGCTCATTCCCAATTTTATTGACCTCTGGATGAAGAGAGAGGTGGAGATTGAAAAGGTGGCTTTAGTCGTGGATATGAGAGAACCAGGCTTCCTCCAGGATTTTCCTCGAGTCTTTCTGGAAATAAGGAATAAAATCCCGGTTAAATTAATTTTCCTTGACGCCTCTGACGAGGCTCTGGTTAAGAGATTCAGTGAGAGCCGGCGACCTCATCCCCTTTTTCCGCGTAAACCGGTTCTCGAGGCGATCAGCCTAGAGAGGAAGAGACTTGAGCCCATTAAAGGTATGGCTGATGAAGTTATTGATACTTCCAGAACGACCATTGCCCAGCTTCGAGAGCTGTTAATAAAAAAGCTCTGGCCCAGACCAAAGAAAAAGCTCCAGATCACGATCATTACTTTTGGCTATAAATATGGACTGCCCCTGGAGGCAGACTTAATTTTTGATACTCGCTTTCTGGTTAACCCCTTTTACATTGACCGCTTCCGCCACAGGACCGGCAAGAGTTTAGAAGTTAAGAAATATGTCCTTAATTCTCCTGAAACCAGGGAATTTTTTGAGAAAATGATCGGCTTCATCCTTTATCTCTTACCCAAATTTATTCAGGAAGGTAAGAGTTATTTAACCATTGGTCTTGGCTGTACTGGCGGGAAACATCGCTCGGTGGTCATTGGCGAGGAGCTTAAAAATTTTCTGAAAGAGCGAAATTATGATATAAAAATTATTCACCGCGATCTGAGGCGGTGAAGGAGAGGCATTGATTCCAGAAAATTGGTCGGAAGAAAAAAATGATTGGCGGTATCATTGTTTCCCATGGCAGGCTGGCTGAAGAACTGCTGAATGTTTTGACCATTATTCTGGGAGAGGCGCCCAATATCGAGGCCATCTCCATTGGCTGGTATGATGATGTGGAGGAGTCTAAAAAGAAAATTAATCAGTCGCTCAAGCGGGTTGACCAGAAAAATGGAGTCATAATTTTTACCGACATGTTCGGAGGCACGCCTTCCAATTTAAGTTTTAGTTTCCTCCGCGACAATGAGGTTGAGATCATCACTGGAGTCAATCTGCCCATGCTGATCAAGTTTGTTTCCTTGCAGCGGTCAAAAAATTTAAAGGAAGTAGCCCGGAAGGTGGTGGAACAGGGAAAGAGAAATATTCATCTGGCCAGCGCCCTGCTTAAGACAAAAAAGTAGAAGGAAGATGATTGAAAAAGAGGTGGTCATAAAGAATAAGCTGGGACTACATGCCCGGGCGGCCGTTAAATTTGTCAATCTGGCTAACCGGTTCAGTTCAAGCGTAAGAATAATTAAAGATGCCATGGAGATAGATGGCAAAAGCATCCTCGGCATCCTGACTCTGGCGGCCAGCCAGGGGACAAAAATACTTCTGCGCGTTTCTGGTGAGGATGAAAGGGAAGCCATGAAGGCCCTGGTGACTTTGATCAATAATAAGTTTGATGAGGGTGAATAGCTAAGATGGATTTTATCCGGCTGCGAGGTATTGGCGTTTCTCCTGGCATTGCCATGGGCGAGACTTTTATCACTGAAACTACGGTTCTCGCCACCCGGAGGGAAACAATCCCAGCTTCGCAGGTGGATAAGGAAATTGAGAGGCTTAAGAGGGCCATTAAAAAGACCGAGACTGAACTGCTCCAAATAAAGGAGAAAATTAAGAAAATCGCCGGCGAAGAACAGGCCATTCTCCTTGAGGCTCATCTGCTGATTCTTAGAGATAAGTCCCTTTTTGCCAGCCTGGAAAAAATAATTCGCCAGGAGAAGGTTAAAGCTGAATGGGCTCTGGAGGAAGTAAATCGCAAATACAGAGAAATCTTTGAAAGCATCAATGATGAATATTTTCGTCAGAGACAGGCTGATATTTTTGATGTTTTGGTAAGAATTCAGCGCCACCTTAAACCTGAAAGAAACCAGAAAAAGGAACAGCCCGATGACCGGAAGGTAATTCTTGTGGCCCATGACCTTCTGCCTTCTGAGGCCGCCAGTCGCTTCGGCCGGGGAAATGTGGTTGGGGTTGCCCTTGATATGGGCGGGCCAACCTCCCATACGGCCATCCTCGCTCGTTCCCTGGACATTCCAGCCGTCGTCGGTTTGCATAACATCACAGCTTATGTCAAAGATGGAGATTATCTGATTGTTGATGGCACTGATGGTGAGGTGCTGATCAATCCCCCTCTGGCCATAAGAAAAGAATTTCAGAGCAAAAAGGAAAAGTATGATAAATACCGGCTGGAATTGCAGAAAATAGCCCGCCAGCCTTCTGTAACCCTTGACGGAGTTGCCTTTACACCCCTGGCCAATATTGAGCTACCTGAAGAGGTGCCGGTGGCCTTGAGTCTCGGTGCTGAGGGTGTAGGTCTTTTCCGTTCAGAATTCATTTATCTGCAGAGTAAAACCTTGCCTTCAGAAGAGGAACACTTTGAAGTTTATTCCAAATTGGCCAGAAGATGTCACCCCAGGCCGGTTTATATTCGTACCCTGGATATTGGCGGAGAAAAATCCTACTCCCAGTTCAATCTGAAAGCTGAACCCAATCCTGCCCTGGGTTTAAGGGCCATTCGTTTTTCTTTAAAGAATCCTGAAGTCTTTCGCCTCCAGCTGAGAGCCATTTTGCGGGCCAGCAGCCTGGGAAATGTCCGCCTGCTCTTTCCCATGGTTACCGAGCTTGAAGAAATTTTTTTGATTAAAGAGATTTTAAGTGAGGTCAAGGCTGATTTGCGCCGCCGCCGGGTTCGCTTTGATGAAAAGATACCTCTCGGGGTAATGATTGAAGTCCCGGCAGCAGCTGCCATCATTGATTTAATGGTGAGAGAGGTTGATTTTATCAGCATCGGCACAAATGATCTCATTCAATATTATCTGGCTGTTGACCGCTCCAATGAGGCTGTCTCCTATCTCTATAAGCCGCTCCATCCTTCTGTTCTCAGGCTCCTGAAGTATGTCATCGAGCAAGCCAATCAGGCTCATAAAGAAGTGGCTGTTTGCGGTGAAATGGCCGCCGATCCTCTTTCGGCTCTGATTCTGCTCGGTTTCGGCCTGAGAATTTTCAGCATGAATCCCATCTTTATTCCGAGAATCAAGAAGGCGCTGCGCTCAGTAGAAGTGAAGACAGTTCAGGAGGCGGCTCAAGAGATTCTGAAATTTAGAACTTCCCAAGACATAGAAGAGTTCTTCATGGAAAGAATTCTTTCCCGCCATCCTCAGGCTTTCCTGACAACCCAAATAACCTGAGGCTGATTCAGAAGGGAATATCCTCGTCCGATTCAGTTTCGGCGGGAAAATCGGCTTCTGGCTCGGCTGGTTCTTGATCAGGAAATTCAGTGGCCTCGGACTCATAATAGGGAAAGGCTTCAGGTTCAGCTATTTCAACCGCCGCTTCCGCTTCCTCTCTTTTTCCGAGAAGAATAATTGTTCGGGCTTCTATTTCTGTTGTTCTTCTTTTCAAACCATCGCGGCCTTCCCAGGTTCGGCTTCTAAGTTTGCCTTCAACGAGAATCTGCCGGCCCTTATCAAGATACTTACTGCAAAACTCTGCTAATTTTCCCCAGGCGATAATTCGATGCCATTCAGCCCGGCGCCGGCTTTCATTTTTACTTGGATCATAAACAAGTTCGTTGGTGGCCAGATCGAAATGAGCCACCGGCCTTTCACTTCTGGCCAGATAGCGAAGAATCGGCTTATCCCGGAGACGGCCAACAAGAATCACGCGATTTAAACTGTTAACGTCTCTCATTTTTCGATTATTTCTTTTATTTTTTGCTGAGCAATTTTAGCTTCTTCCTCCAGCGGGAATTTACTGACAAGAAGCTTAAGAACGGCCAGAGCCTCTTCCTTCTGGCCCATCTCCAGATAGCAAAGGCCTTTTTTTAAATAGGCCGCCGGTACCCGGTCGCCTTGAGGATAAAAGAGGATAACATCATTGAAAGCAGCGATGGCTGCCTCATAATTTTTTTGGCTGAAATAGCATTCGCCGATCCAGTAGAGGGCGTTATCAGCCAGGGGGCTCTCGCTGAATTGTTCGCGATAAAGTTTGAAGCCTTCAATGGCCAGTTCATAATTTCCCTTGAGATAATCGCTATAGGCATTGTTATAAATTTCCTGGGGAGAAGGACCGGTCACTGCCGGCAGAGCTTCCTTGGTTCCCTTTTCTTCCTGGACTGCTTTTCTGGTTTCAGTTGAAGTAGGACCGGCCGGTTTTGCTTCCGGTGAGGGCTGAGCCGCAGCCAGACCTGGTTTTAAAGCCATAAGATCCTCAGCTATGCGGTCAAGACGGGAACTGAGCTGGTCAAGGCGATCATTTAAAATCTGATACTGCACCGGAAGATCTTTAAGGCCAGTTCTGGTTTCAGCCATTTCCTTTTGCCATAGTTTGAGCGACGCCTGAATGTCCTGAAGCTGATTTTTCAGTGACTGAACTTCAGAAGCCAGATTTTGCCAGCGCTCCTGAAGAAGGAGGAGCTGCTTCTTTAAGACCTGAACATCCTCGTAAATAAGCTCATAGATTTTCTGGCTCTGCCCTGCCGGCGACATTGAGGCTAAAAGGAAGATGATTAATCCGCCGGCTGCGGGCCTGATCCACTTTCTTTTTATCAAATTAATTTATCCCTTTTGCCCCCTAGGGCCAAAATATTATCTATTTTTCTATGATGGTAAATTGAGCCCGCCGATTCTTGGCCCAGGCTTCTTCGTTATGTCTGGGGTCAAGAGGCTGGCTCTTACCGTAGGAAATAATTTTCATGCGATCGGGAGAGATGCCCAGAGAAATAAGGTAATCAAAGGTTGCTTTAGCCCTTCTTTCTCCAAGGGCCAGGTTGTATTCTTCAGTTCCTCTTTCGTCGCAATGACCTTCAATGAGAATTTTAACCGAGGGAAATTTTTTCAGCCAGGCTGCATTCTGGGCCAGAATAGGTTTCATGTCATCGCGGATATTGTATTTGTCAAAATCGAAATGAATCATTTTTAAATAGCCAGCTTTATTGGCTTCCTCAAGGGATTGAGCCATGAAGATTTCTTCCTCAGTTAAAGCACGTTTTTCAGGCTGCTTGGGGGGTTCAACCTTTTCCACTTTCGGCTGTTCCTTAACTTGAGGGGGAGGTGGTGTTGGTGCCTGTTTCACCTTGGGCTTGCAGGCAGAAAGAAAGGCCAGCCCTAAAATAACGATGGCCAGAATAATCACATATTTTTTCATTACACCTCCTCATTGCTAAACGCATTTTACAGGGCAATCTCTCGAAAATCACCCTTATTTCAGTCTTATTCTAATTGATGGTTTTAACATCTGTCAACCAATAATTAAGTCTCTATTTCAATTTTTGGTCATTAAATCAGCTGAGATCAGAAAGAAAAAAATCTCCCTAAGGTTAAGACAAAAAAAGGCTCATAAATCTTTTTTAATTGAACCTCATTTAATCCAGGTGCGAATTATTTTCAGACCGTCAGAAGAATAGAAAGGATTGGGTAAAATTTAATTTAATCGGACCAGTCAGGAAGCTTATTATTTCCCTGGGAAGTGAGGCGTCTCAAATTAGTTCCATCATAATCGATGGTATAAATCTGAATCTGGCCGCTTAGATTGGAAGAAAAGACAATATGGCGGCCATCAGGCGACCAGCAGGGTGATTCATGGCGAGCATTGCTTTCCGTCAATTTTATTATCTGATTGGTTCGCAAATTAAGAACATAAAGGTCAAAGATATTATCGAGCCTGGAGACATAAACGAGGCGCTCACCATCAGGCGACCAGGAAGGCGCGTCATGGTAAGTTCCGCCGAAACTGACCCGCCGGACATTGGAACCTTCGGCATCCATAATATAGATTTGAGGAGTACCTCCCCGATCGGAAACAAAAGCAATTTCTCGTCCTGTGGGCGAAAAACAGGGAGCTGTATCTATAGCTTCATTAAAAGTCAGTCGCTTTATATTTTGAATATCTTCAGAGCCAAGATGAGCCACATAAATTTCTGCATTGCCGTCCATGGTTGAGCAGAAGGCCAGTTTTTTGCCATCTGGAGAAAAGGCGGCAGCGAAATTGGTTCCCCGGGTAGATACCGGAATTATTTTCCTTTTTTCAAGGTCCATAAGATAAAGTCCAGCCACGGTCTCCCGATAGGAAGTAAAGGCGATTTTCTGGCCATCAGGAGAAATGGCGGGCATATAATCACGAACTTTATTAAAGGTCAGGCGGGTCTGGTTAGCGCCATCATAATCCATCAGATAAACTTCATCATTGCCATCCCGATCTGAAATAAAAACTATTTTAGAGGTAAAAATTGGTTTTTCTCCGAAGGCCTTCATGATTTCATTGGCAAAACGATGAGCCATTTCCCGCCAGGCAAATTGATTTCCCTGATATTTACGGCCGACGATGAATTTGGCGCTACGAACATCGAACAGTCTGGCCTCAAAGGTCAGGTTATTGTCGCCACCGCTGATTTCTCCGACCACGAGAACTCTGGCCTGGATTGATTCCCAGTCTTTGAAAAAGATATTTTTAGGGTCAAGCGGCCGGATGTAGCTGTAGTAGCTTTGAGGAAGAAGCTGGAAAACCCGGCTATATTTAAGGTCAGAAGATAGGACCTGATAGATTTCTTCCGCCGCCCGGCTGGCTTCAGGGCTGGCGGTGTGAACAACAAATCTGGGCAAAGCCAGCGAAATGGCGGGCACGCCTTCGGTTATTTTCAGGACCACTTCTTGCTGAGAAAAAAGCCAAAGGTTTATTAGAAAAATAAAAAGAAAAGCCATCACTAAATTTTTAGTTTTCATTTAATCTGCTCGAAAATAAGATGGACACCCAGATATGCACCTTCAAATTCCCGGGGTAAAGGAGGAAAGGGAGAAGCATTTTGAACGGCTCTCAGGGCTGATAAATCGAAGGTGCGGGAATTGCTGGAAACTTCAATCTGAAGATCAGTAATTCGGCCATCGCGAAGAATTTTGAAAAAGACCATGCATTGAAATTCACCAGAAGTTCCCGGATCGATGAGAGAGGTAAACCAGTTAGCCGAAACCCTGTCCTGAATAATTTGAAGATAATAGGTAAAAGGAAAAGCTGAAAGATCAAAATTTCCTCCACCCCAGCCACCTGTTCCTGGGCCCCCTGGACCCGGACCAACTCCAATTCTGATGCCTGAACCTGCCTGTCCTGAGCCAGTTCCTCCGGTCTCCGTACCGGTTTCTGCGGTTTCAGGCTGGGGCCTGGTAATAACTGTTTTTTTCTCCGGGGGTTTTTTGCTGAGGGTTTTTTTATCGACAGGGTAGCGAAGAGAAGAGGAAGGGGCTTCTGGAGTTTTTTTCTGAATGGCTGTTAATTCCCGAAGGGAAGGCTGCTTGGAGGTCGCAGCTTTAGCTGCGGGGATACCGCCACCACCTCCGCCTCCAGGTGGCCCAACTAAATTTAGAGGCAAATAATAGATTGTTCCCTTTTTGGCCGGCCGGGGTAAGGAAGGCGAAGCCAGAAGCAGGAGTAAAATTAAGATATGGAAAATAGCCGAAGTGATGAGGGCTCGCCTAAAGCCACGATTATTTTTCATTTTCAATCAGAAACTACTTTTTTCTGGCTGGCTCGATGGGTTCAGTAATTAAGCCAACCGTTTCTATCCCGGCTTTCTTTATTATATCAAGGGTCTCAATAAAGAATCCATAGGCGATGTCCCGGTCAGCCTTGATAAAGACAATCTTTTTGTCGCGGCCATAAAAATATTCCTGAAGTTTTCTTTCGAGGAGATTGATGTTGATGACCGTATCTCCCAGGTAAATCAATTTGTCCTTGGTAATGGTCAGAATGAGACCTGCCTCGGCCGGGGCTGACTCTGTCTCTGCCTGGGGCAAATTGACGCCAATGCCGGATTGCATCATTGGAGCGGTGACCATGAAAATGATTAAAAGAACCAGCATCACATCCACGAGAGGCGTGACGTTAATTTCAGCCAGACTTGTTCCCAGCCGCGATTTAGAACTTCCTGTCAGTTGAATTTTAAGAGCCATAGAGTTTTTCAGCGATATTGATCAATTCGAGGGAAAAATCTTCCATTTCAGTGATCATTTCTTTGATCTTATGGAGAAAATGGTTATAGGCTATAACGGCCGGAATAGCGGCAAAAAGGCCGGCAGCTGTAGCCACCAGCGCTTCAGCGATACCAGGAGCCACGGTGCTCAGGCTGGCCGACCGAACAATGCCAATTTTATGGAAGGCGTCCATAATGCCAATGACAGTACCAAAGAGGCCAATAAAAGGAGTGACACTGCCTGTTGTGGCCAGAAAACTCATCATTTTTTCCAGCCTGGCAATTTCGGCATTAGAAGCCCGGAGCAGAGCTCGCTCAAAATTGTCAAGATCCAGTTTCTCCCCTGGACCTGACTGAGGGTTACGCTTGGAGGCGAGGGAAGCAAGTTCCCGGTAACCGGCCTGAAAAATAGCCACGAGAGGACTGGAGCGGAACTGGCGAGCCGCCTCATTGACTTCAGACAGGTTCCGGCTTTTCCGGAAAGCATGAAGAAAGCGTTCCGAATGCCGGGCTGCAGTCCGAAAGGTATTTCTTTTAAAAATAATAACGGCCCAGGAAAAAACTGAAAAGAGAAGCAAAATCACCAGCACCAGCTGGACAATTATATTAGCTTCAAAAATCAATTTAATCAGAGTCATTTTTCACCTTGAATACTTTTCCAAAGTATCACACCCCCCTGTGGTTGTCAATGAAGCCATACCGGTTATGGTCTAAAGAGGATTAAAACCATCTGTGATTTCAGATGAAAATGGGCAAGCACCAGAGTTTTTCTTTTCAAACCCCCTTTTACCCTCTTCAATCTTTCTCTTTTCAGAATTGTTTCGTCAGATGGGTTGTGATTAATTAGGGTCATGCGGCTTGATTTTTTAAAAAATAGAAAAAATCATATTTTCAATTGGTCCAGAAGACAATTTATAATTTCAGGTCACTTTATTCTCAGCCTGAACTTTATCGGCCAAGACCAGGCTCGATGAAGTTCCTTTTTTCCGGAGAGGGAAGCTTTTGCGGGGATTAAAAAATCTAAATCTTAAAGATGAAAAATCCCTGAAATTACCCTTTTTAAGATGGAGACTCTTTTCAGTTGACAAGAGGCAAGGGAGGGAATTAGATTTAAAGAAATTAAATATCAGAAAATGGCTATTCTGCGGCAGAAAAGATTTCATCCAGCCCGGGTTCTGGCTCTAAGCTTTCTGGCGGCCATAGTTTCGGGCTCAATCATTTTACTTTTGCCCGTTTGTACCGTTTCCGGAAAGATTTCTTTTCTTGATGCCCTTTTTACGGCCACTTCAGCGGTTTGCGTGACAGGTTTAATTGTGGTTGATACGGCTACCTATTTCACTCGTTTTGGTCAGATTGTCATTCTTATTCTGATTCAGCTGGGAGGGCTGGGTATTATGACTTTTTCCACTTTGATTCTTCTGGCAGCTGGCCGACGCATTTCCATTCAGGATCGAATTCTGGTTCAGGAAAGTTTTATGCCATCTGCTCCCCGGGATTTCCGGACTGTTATCCGGAATATTTTTTTGATGACAGTCATTATCGAGCTTGCAGGAACAGCCCTGCTTTTTATCCGCTTTTTCCCGAGATTTGGTGCGTCAGAGGCTTTATTTATTTCTCTCTTTCACGCCGTTAGTGCCTTTTGTAATGCCGGCTTTTCCACTTTCAGCCACAGTCTCCAGAGCTTCACCGGCGATATTCTTATCAATCTCACTATCATCTTTCTCATCATTCTGGGCGGGCTCGGTTTCCTGGTCATTCAGGAATGCTTTTATTTTTTAAAGCTCTACCGCAAAAAGAGGTTTCATTTCAGTCTTCACAGTAAAATTGTGCTCTGGCTTACTGTTAGCCTGATCATTTCAGCTTTTCTTCTTCTGTTATTTCTTGAATGGACACATGGTTTTAATCAGCTGAATTTAAAAGAGAAGATATTAGCCTCCCTCTTTCAGGCGGTAACTCCCAGAACAGCCGGCTTTAATACCTTTGATCTCAATCAGCTCCAGCTAGCCTCAATTTTTCTTCTCATCGGTCTGATGTTTGTGGGCGCCTCGCCGGGTTCAACGGGTGGTGGGATTAAAACGGCAACCTTAGGCGTTATCGGAGCTTTTATTCGGTCAAAATTAATGGCCCGGGAAAGGGTTAACCTTTTTTATCGCACCTTGCCTGATGAGTGTCTTATGCGATCCTTTACCCTTTTCTTTCTGGCTCTGGCGTGGATAGCTCTGGCTTCCTTTTTGCTATTCCTGGCTCAACCTGGCGCCATGATGAGGGAGGTTTTTTTTGAGGTTTTTTCAGCTTTCGGAACTGTTGGCCTTTCCCTCGGACTGACCCCTGAGCTTACTCCCTGGGGCAAATTAATTATTATTTTTACCATGTATCTTGGCCGGATCGGGCCTTTAACCATGCTGGCTATCTTTAGTCGCACCCGGCCCGTGGGTCAATTTGAATATGTTGAAGAAGCCGTCATGATTGGCTAAAATTCTAAATAAAGGTAAATAAAATGAAGTTCGCGGTGATTGGACTGGGAAGCTTCGGTTCCAATGTGGCCAGAACTCTTTATGAGCGTGGCCACGAAGTTCTGGCCGTAGACCGGGATAAAAATAAAATAGAGGCGGCCAAGGATTACACTTCCCATGCCGTCCACATGAATTCAGCCGATAAAGAGAATCTGGAAGCTCTGGGCATCAAGGATATGGATGTGGTTATTGTCAGTCTTGGCCCGGAAATGGAAGCTTCCATTCTGACCGTTCTTTATCTTCATGAGCTCGGAGTCAAGAGAATTGTGGCCAAAGCTCTAAATGAGGACCACGCTAAAATTCTGGAAGCTGTGGGGGCTAACGAAGTTATTTATCCTGAAAAGGATATGGCCATAAGAACAGCTCTTAAACTGACAAGTCCCAATATTCTTGAATGTCTACCTTTGAGTTCCAATGTGAGCATTCAGGAAATTGCTCCTCCGGAAAAATTTATTGGCAAGAGTTTGAAACAGCTTGATCTAAGAAATAAATATGGCGTTCAGGTCATAGCTGTCAGAGAACTTGTGCCTGAGAGAACAGTTTATATTCCCCCGGCTGATTTTATCATTAAAGATAGTGATATCCTCGTCGTCATGGGAGAAGAGGATAAACTCGAGAAACTTCTCCAGTTATGAAAAACCTTTTCTCAGGCTGAATAGGAAAAATAAAGAGGGGGGGTTGCGTATTTTTTAATAAGAGGGCTCTTTCCTGGTTAGATGTGGATAAAAGTTGACAGTTAAAAAAGCTCCAGAGAGCTCAGAAAAAGCTTTTGATCAGCAACTTTAATCTATTCTTTATCTCTTTTACCTTATTTAATTGGCCTCATGGCAAAGAAATTGCAGGAGCTGAGTTCGCCAGGAAATGTCAGGAAATCTAAGGCCCCAGGGAAACGAGCAAGTTGCCTGAGTGAAAAATAATCTCCGGTTTGTTTTTAATCAAGGCAGAGAAGCTTTTTTCCAGAGTTTTGGCCGTATTTATTCAAGCAGACGCTTAAGGATAAATTGAGTCACTTCCTTCGCCTTTTCGCCGCTTTCCCTGGCCGGTCCGACGCAGGAAGGACAGCCTTCGTAGCAGGGGCAGGCCTGCAGGGTTTCCAGGCAGGCCTGAAGCAATTTTTTCTCCAGATCAAAGAGGGAGGGGCTGAGGCCGATGCCACCCGGATAATTATCATAAATAAATATGTTGGGGGAAAAACTTGAGGAATAAAAGGCCGCCACGGCCTGATCTGAAGCCGCCTTCTGAGGAATTTCCCTGGGGGGCATGGATTCACCGGTAACATCATCGCCGATGGAAACACCGATATCGTGGAGGTCACACATCATAAAGAGAGGAGAAACATGATGCAGAAGATAGGCCAGACCAAAGAGGCCATTGACTCTGGCTTCGGGTTCAAAGGGGAGGGAAGAAAAAACCTCAGCAGGTATGGTTAGCCAGTAGGCGGTTGTATGCATCTCATTCTGAGGCAGGGTCAAGTCGCCGGCCCCCACATTTTCCATGGTATGAAATTTTATCTTCTTAAAACCGACGACCTGGGTGGCCACATGAACCTCTCCCTGGGCAATCCTGGCGTTGCCCAGATTTTTCTGACCAAAGACATCAAGAATCTTAATCTTGGTATAATCAATAGCATCGGTGAAATAATCAACTTCAGTTTTCCGCACATAGGCTTTGCGCTGATCAAAATCAAGGTGATCGACGTAATACTGTTCTCCCTCACACATATATATGGCTTTGGGATGAAGAGTGGTCAGGGCTGAAGTAAAATCGACTTCGGCAATAACCCTGATTTTTTCGGTGGTGTCCACAACGACAAAGTTATCTGAGCTCACGCTTCTCAAACTGATTTGATCGGCCGGATAAGCTTCTGAAGTCCAGAACCACTTATCCCGGGAATGATGGAGCACCTTTTCCTTTTCCAGAAACTCAAGAATGGGAGTGATTTCAACCCGACCGAATTTTTCGCCATCCACAAAGGGAAGTTCAAAGGCAGCACAGCCCACATGGCTGATAAGAATGGAGGGATTGTCCGGGTTGATGAGGGCCCTTTCCGGTGACTGGGAGAAAAAATAATCGGGATGATTGATAATGAATTGATCGAGAGGTGAACTGGAGGCGACAAGGACAGCTGCTGAAGCGCCCATCTTGCGGCCAGCCCTACCGGCTCTTTGCCAGGTGCTGGCAATAGTTCCCGGGTAAGATGCGAGAATAGCCACATCTAGGGAACCAATATCAATACCCAATTCCAGAGCATTGGTGGAAACAACACCGAGAATTTTGCCTTCTCTCAAACCTTTCTCAATCTCCCTTCTCTTCAGAGGAAGATAACCACCTCGATAGCCCCGGATAAGACCTTCATCTTTAATTCCTTTTTCTATATCTTCTTTAATATATGTCAATAAAACTTCGGTTATCAGGCGACTGGGGGCAAAAACGATGGTCTGGAGTTTTTTTTCAAGAAAAACAGCCGCAATTCGCCTGGTTTCGTTAACATAAGAGCGCCTGATGCCCAGATAGGGATTGATGACGGGCGGGTTGTAAAAAATAAAATATTTTTCACCTCGAGGGGCGCCATTGTCGTCAATAAGTTCTACGGGCTCTTCAATTAGCTTTTCCGCCATTTCCCTGGGGTTAGCGATAGTGGCGGAGCAGAGAATAAAAAGGGGTTTGGAGCCATAAAACCGGGCAATTCTTTTGAGCCGCCGGAGAACGTTGGTTAAATGGCTGCCGAAAATACCGCGGTAATTGTGAAGTTCGTCAATAACGACATATTTGAGATTTTTAAAGAGCTTGATCCATTTTGTATGGTGAGGCAGGATGCCTGAATGGAGCATATCTGGGTTGGTAATCACGATATGTCCCTGGGCTCTTATGGCCCTGCGAGCATCCTGAGGGGTATCACCATCATAGGTGTAGACTTTCACTTCTTCAGGCAGGAAGGAAATGATTTCGTCGAGTTCAGCCCTCTGATCCTGGGATAAAGCTTTGGTGGGGAAAAGATAGATGGCCCGGCTGGAACTATCCTCAAGTATGCTTTGCAGAACGGGCAAATTGTAACAGAGGGTTTTGCCTGAAGCTGTGGGAGTAACGATAACCACATTTTTCCCACCTCTAACAGCTTCCCAGCTGAGGTACTGATGAAGAAAAAGCTGGTGATAGCCCTTTTGCTGCAAGGCAGAAAGAAGAAGGGGATGGACATCACCGGGATAATCGCGGAAGCGACCTGGCTGGGGAGGAAGATAATGGATAGCCCGAATAGCCTGGGTTTTAAGCCCCATTTCTTTAAGAATTTCCAGAGCTTCGAAAAGATTCTTCGTTCTCGACATGGTCTTTATATAGAATATTAATTTATTGCCTGGTTAAAGACAAAATGATTTTATAAATTCGAGAAAATCAGATAGATTCAATTCATTGATTATTATAATTTAACTATTTCTGATTATAAAAAGGGAATTCAAAAATCCAGTGGCGTTAATTATTTCCCATATCCCTTATCTTTACCTTCGCCGTTTTGACTTGCCTCGATTTTCAGGATAAATCTGGGGGAAGGCCCGATCTGGTTAAAGGATTAAACCAGAGTCTGAGTAAGTTTTAAGGTCCAAAAATCATGGCTGAATTTTAATTGAAGATATGGGAAGCCCGATTAGAGGGAAAACTGAAAAAGGCATTTTGTCAGACAGGCTTTTTTAGAAATTAAGCGAGGCAGAAAGATGGAGGAGCGCGATTCAAAAATGATAGTTCGCTCCGAGGTGACGCTGGCTCGATCGCTGAGTTTAGTTGATGGCCTGGCCATAGTTCTGGGTATCACCATAGGCGCTGGCATTTATTCAGCGCCCCAGATAATTGCCGGCTATCTAGCCTCTTTTAATCAAATCATTCTTCTCTGGATAGCTGTCGGTTTCTTTGTTTTTCTTGGCGGATTAATTTACGCTGAGCTGGGTACAAGATTTCCTCACCCAGGTGGCGAATATGTATATCTTTATCGAGCCTTCGGTCCCTTAGTCGGCTTCATCTTTGGCTGGTGCCAGCTTTTTATTATTCGCACAAGTCCAGCCGCCGGCCTGGCCATCGTTACGGCAGATTATCTCGGCTATTTCATTCATTTGAGTCCCCTGGCCCACCGATCCGTGGCGGTGGGGGTAATATTAATTCTTGGTTTTTTAAACATTGTGGGCCTTAGATGGGCCAGCGCCTTTCAAAAATTCACGACAACCTTAAAAATTATTGGTCTGCTCATCTTTGTTCTGGGAGGGCTCATTTTGAGCTGTGGCCTCGAAAGCGGTCTTGACCAGAGACTTGAGCCGGCCTCTGACCTCAGTCCCATAACCAGAGTTATTGCTGCCTTGATGATGGTCTTTTTTGCCCATACAGGCTTCGAAAGATTGGGTTATTCAGCCGGGGAAATGAAGAATCCGCGACGAACCATTCCTTTAAGTCTCTTTCTGGGAATTAGCCTGATAGTGACCATCTATTGCCTGGTAAATTTGATTTATCATCTTACCCTGGGCATGGAGGGAGTCAGGGGAAATACCATTGTGGCTTCAGCTGCTGCCGTGCGCTTAGCCGGTCCAATTGGGGCCAGTTTTGTGGCCATCCTGGTTATTCTTTCCACCACCGGCAGCATCAATGGCACCATGATGACGGCCACCCGGGTTTATTATGCCATGGCCAGAGACGGCCTGTTTCTCGACTGGCTCAATTATGTTCATCCCCGTTTCCGAACCCCCTCCAGGGCGGTCATCGCTCATTGTTTCTGGGCTCTGGCCATTCTTTTTCTGCGCTCGAAGCTTGAGGTCATTATGGCCGGTATGGTCTTTGGCATCCTTCTTTTCCTGGCCCTGAGCACTCTGGCCTTAATCAAATTTCGCCTGTCAGACCTGGGAGAAAAGGGAGGCTATTTAGTTCCCCTTTTTCCCTTTTTCCCCTTTTTTTACCTATCCGGACTTCTGGTTTTCATTATTTTTCGCTCTATATTTGAGTGGAGACGGATACTTATTGATCTAATTTTTATGGCTTCAGGACTTCCCTTCTACTTTTTCTGGAGAATTTATAAAAGAAGAAAAAAGATTGAAAAATAATCATTCAATCCTGGTCATAAAATCGGGAAATGAAATTGCCTGAGGCCTTGATTGGCTCAAGGTCTGTTTTAAATAAAGAGAAAGTCCGAAGATGAGAGATTTGTCACGAGGATTGGCTGGCGGTAAAATGAAAATATGCTCACGGAAATCAGAGTCAAAAAGGCGGCCCAGCATAATTTAAAGAATATTGACGTTTCTCTTCCCCGTAACCAGCTGATTGTCATTACCGGGCCAAGTGGCTCCGGCAAGAGCTCTCTGGCTTTTGATACTCTTTTTGCTGAAGGCCAGCGCCGTTATCTTGAATGCCTTTCTGCCTATGCCCGACAGTTTATTGAAATCATGCCCAAGCCTGAGATGGAGTCAATAGAGGGGATTTCCCCTTCAATCTCCATTGACCAGAAAACCATTACCACTAATCCCCGCTCGACTGTGGGGACGGTAACAGAAATTCATGATTTTTTAAGACTCCTCTTTGCCCGGGTAGGGCTACCCCACTGTCCGCGCTGCGGCCGACCTGTTCAGGCTCAAAGCCGCGAGAGCATGATTCTCCGGCTTCAGGAGCTCTTCGAGGGAGAGAAACTGCAAATATTGGCTCCTGTGGTGCGGGGGCGAAAGGGAGAATACAGCAAGCTTTTTGAGCGCCTGAGGCGAAAAGGATATCTTAAAGTCCGAATTGACGGCGACTGGCGCGATCTGGATGAGGATATCTGGCTTCAAAAAACAAGAAAGCATGATATTGAGGTCCTGGTGGATGAGGTGATAATCAAGCCGGCCGCAGAAAAGAGACTCAAAGAGGCGGTGGATCGAGCCATTGAGCTGGCTGGCGGCGATTTGCTGATCATTCAGGAAAATGGCCAGAAAATGCTTTTTTCCATCAAGCTTCTCTGTCCTTTTTGTGAAATCAGCCTGCCGAGGCTTGAACCTCGCTTCTTTTCCTTTAACAGTCCCTATGGAGCCTGCCCTGAATGTCATGGCCTGGGTTATAAAACGAGGCTCGATGAATGGGGTGAGATCGAGCTGACAGAAGAAGTTTGTCCCCTCTGTCAGGGCAGTCGATTAAAAAAAGAGTCTCTTTCTGTTCTCATCGGCGGAAAAAACATCCATGAGCTCAATTCTCTTCCTGTCAGCCGGCTGATTCAAACCCTGTCTTCCCTTTCTTTTCCGCCATCGCAGCAGATTATCGCTTCTAAAATAATCAAGGAGATTCTGACCCGTCTTCAGGTTATGGAGGAACTTGGGCTGGGCTATTTGCATCTCGGCCGACCAACCTCAACCCTATCAGGTGGAGAGGCCCAGAGAGTTCGCCTCACGGCCCAGATTGGTGCTAGACTTAAAGGGATTCTTTATGTTCTTGATGAGCCCACCATCGGCCTCCATCAAAGAGACAACAGCCGTCTCATCAGTCTTCTTCGATCGATTCGGGATGAAGGTAATACAGTTGTGGTGGTGGAGCATGATGAGCAGACAATTCGTTCGGCCGATTTTATTCTTGACTTGGGTCCTGGAGCCGGAGAAAAGGGCGGTTATAAGGTGGCTGAAGGCCCCCTGCCTTCTATTCTTGCCTCAAACCAATCCTTGACAGCTCAATATCTACGCGGGGAAAAAGAAATCCCGGTCCCCTCCAGAAGGCGTCAGCCAAGAGGCTGGCTGGTTATCCGGAAAGCCAGCGAGCATAATCTTAAAAAAATAGATGTGGCCTTTCCCTTAGGGGTAATGACGGCCGTCACCGGTGTTTCAGGTTCAGGAAAAAGCACCCTGGTTATCGATATCCTCTGGAGAGCCCTGATGAGAAAGCTTTACCGCTCTCCGGAAAAACCGGGTAAGCACGAAAAAATTGAGGGCCTTGATCAGATTGATAAGGTGGTGGCTGTTGATCAGAAGCCGATTGGCCGCACCCCCAGGTCCAATCCAGCAACCTATACTGGCCTGTTTACCCCCTTGCGTCAGCTTTTTGCCCGGACGCCTGAAGCGAGAATGAGAGGTTATACCGCCAGTCGATTCAGCTTTAATGTACCTGGAGGTCGTTGTGAGGAGTGTCAGGGAGCCGGAGTCAAGAAAATCGAAATGCACTTTTTGCCCGATGTCCTCGTGACCTGCGACCGCTGTGATGGACGCCGTTACAATAAGGAAACCCTGGCTGTTCTCTATCATGGAAAAAATATTGCTGCTTTCCTGGATATGACAGTGGACGAAGCTTATGAAGAACTAAAAGCTCATCCTTTACTTAAAAAAAAGCTGGCCACTTTGCGGCGGGTGGGGCTCGGGTATCTTCGACTTGGTCAGCCTGCGCCCACGCTTTCTGGTGGTGAAGCCCAGCGGATTAAATTGACCAAAGAGCTTTCGCGCAAGAACACCGGCAAAACTCTTTATATTCTGGATGAGCCCACGACTGGTCTACATTTTGATGATGTCCGCAAGCTGATTGAGTTGCTTCAGGATCTGGTTGATCTGGGAAATACCGTAATAATTATTGAGCACAACCTTGATGTGATTAAATCCTGCGATTATATTATTGATCTTGGCCCTGAAGGCGGAGAGGAGGGGGGATGGGTGGTGGCGGCCGGAACACCGGAGGAAGTGGCCGAAAATCCCCGCTCCCATACGGGAAAATTTTTGAAAAAAATTCTTCAAGAAAGGCCGATGGTAAGGAAATTCGATGCCCTTAGCTGATGTCTATGCCCATGAGGAAGTAAAAAAGGCTCTCCTGACATGTCTGGCTTCAGGGAGGTTGCCCAACTCTCTTCTTTTTTATGGTCAGGATGAGCCCGGGATGAAAAAAACTGCCCTGGTTTTAGCCCAGGCCCTGAACTGTCTTCGCCTCAAAAATGATGCCTGTGGCGAATGTGCTTCCTGCCGGGCCATAAGCCATGGTAATTTTCCTGATGTCATTACCTTAACCTTAAAGGAAGGAAGTGTCTTAAAGGTAGGCAGCCTGGATGACCTCAGGCCCCTCGCTATCAGGAAACCCATGATTGGGCGAAATCGGGTTTTTATTATTGAAGAAGCTGAAGATATGTCTTTAAAAGCAGCCAATTCGCTTCTAAAAACTCTGGAGGAACCATCGCCTTTTTCTTATTTCATTCTTATCAGCAGTCAGCCTGATCTTATCCCGGCTACGATTCGCTCCCGTTGCCGCTCCTTTGGCTTTAAGCCGATAAGTCGAGAAATCATTGAAGATAGACTTATGGCCCTCGGCTATGAACGGAAACAGGCCAGATTGATTGCAATTCTGGCTGAGGGAAGCCTGGAAAAGGCCCTGACCCAGGACTGGGAAAAAGTTATGTCTAATCGCCAGCAGGCCTGGCAGTATTTTTATTTTCTGATGACAGAAGGCAATTCTTTTTTAACTCGGATGCTAGCGGCTTCCAGAAATCCGGATTTCAAAGGGGATTTTGAGGAGATGATGCGCCACTTCCTCACTTTTTTTCGCGATTTATTATTACTTAAAGAGAAAGGGAAGGAGGAGCTGCTATTTAATCCTGACTTGGTTGACGGAATGAAATCCCTTTCGTCTCAGCTAACCTCGCAGCTGTGCTTGAGGGGAATCGAGTTGGCTGAGGAGGTTCTTTCCGGATTAGACCGAAATTTGAATGCCAGATTGCTCGTTCTTTATTTTTATACTCAATTGAGGAGAAAGCTAAATGGCTGAAGTCGTTCGCCTCCTATCTTTAACCACCGGCAAAATTGTTCGGGCGGTGAAAGGCGAGCTCGAGGTTTCACGAGGGGACATCTGTCTCATTGAATCCGATCTCGGGGGCGATCTGGCTGAAGTTATTGATGTTCGAAGTGAAATCTGCCAGTATCAGCGGGCCAGCAGGGAGGCAGTTAAAATCATCCGTAAGGCCACAGAGGAGGATAAAAACAGACTGGCCTGGCTGAGGGAAAAGGAAAAATATGCCTACGAATTCTGTCTCGAGAGGATCAAAGCCCATGGCCTGCCGATGAAGCTCGTGGCGGTTCGCTACTTTTTTGAAGAAAAAAAGGCCATTTTTTATTACACCGCTGATGGCCGCATTGATTTTCGCCAGCTGGTGAAGGATCTGGCCAGGGAATTGAGGATAAGAATTGAAATGCGTCAGATTGGTGTCCGCGATGAAGCCAAGCTGGTGGGAGGCCTGGGAGTCTGTGGCCGCATTATTTGCTGTTTTAATTTCATGAAATCCTTTGAACCTGTGACCATTCAGAAGGCTCGCCGCCAGCAAATCGTCATCAATCCGACCAAAATTTCTGGCCTCTGTGGCCGGCTGATGTGCTGTCTGGCCTTTGAAGAGGAATCGGCTGGCCGTTTATACAGTGAGGAAATCTATAATGAAGATGATTATCTGATTGAAGATTAAGGGCCGCTTTAATCAGATTTAATCATAAACTGAACCCGGCTTGAAACTGCCACCAGGGTTCCAGCGGAAGAGAGGGCTTTAACCTGCCACGAATATTTCTCCCCTGGTTTCATCTGCTGCCTGATTTCTTCAGGCAGAGCAATGCGGGTTTCTTTAGTGCTGGCTGACCAGATGAGATTATTATGGCTATCATAAAGAGAAATCTTATATTGTAAATCTTCGCCCTGCTTTTTCCATTCAAAATAAAGAGGTACCTGATTAACGTCAATAATGGGAGAAATCAGATTGATAGCCTTGCCACGAATTATGTTTTCACCGTTGAGAACAAAGGAGGGGGGTTGCTCCCGGGAAAAAGGAGAGAAAATCAGGACGACCATAAGCAAAAGAGCTGCCAGGACAGGAGCCACCACCCAGCGCCGGTTGTTTAAAACCAGCCAGATTTCGTCAGCCCAGCTGACCCAGCGCGGTTGCTTCTCTTCCAGATTTTCGACTAAAGCCGGTCCCTGGGCTTTAATGGTCCTGATAATTTCTTCCCTTTCTTGTAGCTTGGAAAAGCACTGGGCACAGTTAAAATAGTGCTCTTCAAAGTGCTCGGTTTCTTCCTGGCTGAGCTTATTCAGTAGGTAACCATCAATTAAATCTTCAAACCGGCAGCGGCTCATGTTTTTTCTCCCTTGCCCTTGTTTTCATTCTTTTAGTCGTCTGGGGGACGAAAAATTGGAATTTTTCTCAGGAAAAAATTTGCGGAGCGCCCTGGCCAGAACCTTCTGGGCATAGTAGAGGCGCTCGGTTACCTGGCGGACAGAAAGACCGAGCCGAGCGGCTACCTCTTCCCGGCTTAGCTCCTTGTAGTAATAAAGATAGAGTATTTCCCGGAATTTCGGCTTGAGTTTAAAGAGAGCCCGGGAAATAATTTCAGCCCTTTCCTTTTTAACCAGATCCTCTTCCGGGCCAGAAAAAGTGGCTATTTCCTCAATTTGTTCAGTCGTCACCCTCGATTTCTGTCGAATGCAATCTATAATTCTTCTCCTGGTAACAGTATAAATAAAGGTGCCAAGACTGCATTCTCCCCTGAATTCTCCCTTTTGCAATTTGGTGATGACCTGGGTCAGAACGTCCTGAACGATATCTTCCCATTCTGGATACTGGGGGCCAAGGGCCTTTCTGACAGTAAAGCTGATGACAGAGCGATAGCGGCGAATAATATCTTCAAGATCGCTGACCGAGTACTGTTTTGACATATTTAGATTATTATAAACATCAAAAAGAGCCGAGCTCAAGAAAAAAATTAAAGTCTATAATTTTAGACTGGCCAGATTCAGATCAATAAATTTTATTCTCATAAAACTTGATGGTGAAATCATCTTAAAAGCTTTTCTGATTATTCCTTTTTGGAGCGACTAAAAAAAGGCCCGAAGATATGACCATGGCCAGGCGTGCGCTCCAGAAGAAATACCTTGTTGTTAAAAAAGAGGAGACATTTCTTCGTCTGATTGATAAATACTGGTTAGAAAGAGGCTATGTTCTGGTCGATACCTGCCCTCTCGCTGCGAAGCAAGATTTCTCTGTCCATCAAAAAAATTCCGAAAAAGTCCAGCCTTCAATGACTAAATCATTGCTCTGGAGAAAAAAGAGATGAAAAAGTCCGGGACTCAGCTCGTAAGTTATGGAGAGAAGGTGGAGGGGAAATTTTCTCTAATTCTTGAGGATGCCCAGGGGGAGCGCTCTTTCTTCACTGGAGGATTTCCCCTCAGAGTAAACCAGGAGAGCGAATTTTTCCGGCAGGTTGATGGGAAATCGGGGTTAGCTCCTGATTCTTTTGAGCTGGATCGAAGGCCAGCTGAAACCTTTCTCGCAGGAGACAGAGAATGGGACGGCTTTTATCTCCGCCTGTCCCGCCTCCGCAAAGCCAGGAAGGCCCTGCATTCGCTTCAGGAGTGGTATAGGTCGGTAGTCAGTGATAATTCCCGGAACAATCCTCAGGCCATCAATTCCCACCAAATTTTCTTTAATTCCCAGCTTATTTATCTTATTGCTTTGACAGATGATAAGGAAGATAATCTCGGTCACAGCCAATTTGTGGCCGCCTATGCTCTTTTGCTGGCCAGGGCTATGGGGATTGAGGATGACAATTTTCTGACTGACCTCCAGAGGGGTGCCTTGCTTCATGATATTGGCAAGATAGGTCTTCCCTCCTCGATTCTCTGCAAGCCAGGTCCGCTCGAACCTCTGGAAAGAGAGATAATTAAAGAACACCCCCTCCTGGGCTACCTGTTACTTCAGGATTATCCCTTCCTTGAAGGGGCGACTCAGGTCGTCCTTTACCATCATGAATGGTATAATGGTCAGGGCTATCCTTTTGGCCTAAAAGGCGAGAAAATTCCACTGGCTGCCCGAATTTTTTCCCTGGCCGACACCCTCGATGCCATTCTTTCTGATCGTCCCTATCGTCCAGGTCGAGGCTTTGAGCTGGCTTCTCTTGAAATTGAAAAAGGAAGTGGTTCTCAATTCGATCCCGCCATTGTTGATATTTTCCTTTCTATTCCTGAAGAACAGTGGCGAAAGGCCAGACTTCAGGCCCTGCGTCTTTTTCGTCTGCCTCTTGTTCACTGAACTGCGGCCAGATCAGTCCTTTTTTCCTCTGGCTTTACAGCCGCGATTATTTCAGCCAGATGATAGATTCCTTTAATCTCCTTTTCCCCGGCCAGCCCTGATCTTAGCTGGAAAAGGCAGCCTGGACACTCAGTTATGATGACTTCTGGTGCGGCCGAAATAATTTTCTCCTTTTTTTTCAGCCAGAGCCGCTCTGCGACCTGTGGCTGGCGAATGGAAAAAACACCACAAAAGCCACAGCAGGCCTTCGGGCCATCTTCAACCTCAATTCTGAGCCCGAACTTTTCCAGAAAAGACTGCCTCTCCTCTATTTTCAAGCCCCTGGCTAATAAGTGACAGGGGGGGTGATAGAAAAGGCGCCTTCGGGTTAAAGAATTCTCGGGAATCAGGCGAAGACCACAGGTTTCGAGGAAGGAAACGAGGTCATGGATTTTATCTTCCCAGACCCTGGCCTCAGGTTCAAATTCAGGATAGACCTGTTTTAAAACGTGATATCCGGTAGGACAGAAGGTCAGGATGGCGGCAGGTTTTTCTTTTCTCCATGAGTCCAGGTTGATTTTAATTAGCTGCCTTAGCGAAGCTTCATCGCCCAAATGAAGATTGGGCGCACCACAGCAGATCTGGTCGGCGGGTAAAACTGGTTCGAAACCAGCTTGCTCCAGCCAGCGGGCTGTCTTTTCGGCAATTTCTGGAAAAAAGAAACGATTAAGACAGCCTTCAAAAAGATAGACGACCGGTTTTTCTCCGGATTTTTTCCGGGGAGATATTCCGGCCTGACGACCTTTGATAAGGGGAATTTTCTTTCCCCTGGTCCAGGGAAGAGGAAGGGACTTCCAGTGGTTATCTTCACTCCAGAATTTTTGGAAAAAATTTGCCAGGCGCAGGGCTTCATCCTGAAGCTTCCTTTTTTGCATGAAAAAGGAAAGAATTTTTTCTCCCCAGCCGGGTCCAAGGTCGGCTTTCAGCCGCAGAATCAACTCGCCCGTTGGAAGGCCAACAGGACAGAAGGTTTCGCATTTTTTGCAATCAGCGCAAAGAGATAGAAGAGGAGCTATTTCCTTCGCAGATCTGGTCATTAAAGTTAAAAGGAGACCAATGCCGCCAGGATAAACCGGGCCGCCGAAGACATGTCCTCCCAGACTCTGGAAAACAGGGCAGATAAGCATGCAGCCCCCGCATTTCAGGCAAGCCAGAATGTCTCTATATTTTTCACTTTCAGCGAGGACCAGACGGCCGTTATCAAGCAGAATGATGTGCAATTCTTCTGGCCCGTGAGCTCCAATAACCGTTTCCTTTTCAATGTCAGTGGTTGAGCTCGGTCCGGTGATGAAGGAAACATAGGAAGTTAATCTTTTGCCGCTGGCTGAAGCTATAAGAGCCTTAATAAGGGTTATGGCCTGCTCCATGGTGGCAACAATTTTTTCAACGGTGATGATGGCGATATGCACGGGTGGCAGGGAGGTGACCAGTCTGGCGTTGCCTTCATTGCTGATAATAACTAGAGTGCCTGATTCAGCGATAGCCAGATTAGCACCGCTGATGCCTATATCAGCCTGAAAAAAGAGGGGACGCATGTATTCGCGAGCCGCCCGGGTAATTTCCCGGGGATCGGGCGGAATGGGCCGGCCGAGATGCTTGCTTAAAAGGGAAGCAATTTCTTCCCGGGTCTTATGAAGTGCAGGCGCAGTTATATGGGAAGGTCTTTCCTTAGCTAGCTGGACTATCCATTCACCAAGGTCAGTTTCAACCACGCTTATGCCTTTTCGGGCCAGAAAATCATTAAGGCCAATTTCCTCACTGACCATGCTCTTGGCTTTAATGACTAATCTGGCCTGACGCCGGTCAATTATGGCTTCAATCTGTTTTAGGGCCTCCTCACTCGAGCTGGCCAGATGAAGCCTGGCTCCAGCTTCAGTGGCTCGAGTGATGAATTCCTGAATAAGTTCTGGCAGCCTTGACAGGCACTCCTCTCTTATCAAGCGAGCTCTGGCCTTGAGCTCTTCCAGAGGCAGGGCACTGGCCAGTTTTTCATACTGACGCCAGTGATGGCTGGCGGCCCTTTCCAGGGCCAGCTGAAGATTCTTATTTTTAAGAGCTGAATTAATCCTGTGCTTTCTTCGCCGGAAGGGCCACATCAGCTTTCTCTTTTTAGCTGCTTGAGATAAGCTTGAGGATCCACGAGAATTTCCCTCGGTTTGCTACCTTCAGAAGGGCCAATTATGCCTTCTCTTTCCATCTGATCAATGATGCGAGCGGCTCGATTATAGCCAAGTTTCAGCCGTCGTTGAAGGTAGGAAGCTGAAGCCTGGCCGGTGAGAAGCACGAGTTCCACCGCCTTTTCATAGAGCTCGTCCTTTTCTTCCAGGCCAAAATCAAATTCATCAGGAGTACTCTTGATAACCTTAATCAGGTTTTCATCATAGGAGGGGCTACCCTGTTCGCGCACAAATTTTACCAGGCGAGTTATCTCAGGAACTGAAATGTAAGCACAGTGAAGGCGGATAAGACGAGGGTAATTCGGCGGCAGGAAAAGCATATCGCCCAGGCCAAGAAGTTTCTCAGCTCCAGCAGTATCAATAATGATGCGGGAATCTATTTTGGAGGGGACACGGAAGGCAATGCGACAGGAGAAATTATTTTTTATGGTGCCGGTAATGACATCAATGGATGGTCTCTGGGTGGCCATAACTAAATGAATCCCCACAGCCCGGGCGAGCTGAGAAAGCCGAGTGATGCAATATTCTATCTCCTGCGCCCCCACCATCATCAATTCGGCCAGCTCATCAATAATAATGACAATATAGGGAAGAGGCTTGAGTTTTTCCTTTTCTTCAGGGCTCAATCTTCCCTTCTTTTCTTCCAATATTTGTTTAACCAGGCTGTTATATTGTTCGATATTACGAACCTTCATTTTATACATGAGGTCAAGGCGTTCTTTCATCTTTCGAATGGCATCCAGCAGAATAGGGCCGGCCTTTTTGGGATCATTAATCACCGGACTCAGCAGGTGGGGAATGCCATCATAGAGGGTAAACTCCAGACGCTTGGGATCAATGAGAATAAGTTTAACTTCATCAGGCGTGGCTTTATAAAGGATGCTGGCAATCAAAGCATTCAGGCAAACACTTTTACCGGTTCCGGTGGCGCCGGCAATAAGAAGATGGGGCATAATGGAAAGATCCGTAATATAGACCTCACCATGAACTGTTTTTCCGAGAGCAAAAGTTAGCTTTGAGGGCGATTTAATAAATTTTTCTGATTGGATGATATCGCGAAGACGGATTATTTCTCTTTTATTATTGGGTATTTCCACTCCCAGGGAGCTTTTGCCCGGAATTCTTTGAATTCTAACAGATTCGGCTCCAAGAGCCAGAGAGAGGTCCTCGGCCAGACTGGCCACCTGACTCACTTTGATTCCAGGATTAGGATAAAACTCATAGGTCGTAATCACCGGGCCAGGATGATACTCGCGAACCTCACCTTCCACCCTGAATTCTTTTAACTTTTCTTCGATCCGAACTTTTTTCTCATAGAGTTCATTTTTGTCAATTTGTTCGGCTGGTTTGCCTGGCTCCAGGAGATTGAAGGGAGGGAAATGGTAACCACCGCGGGAGCCAAGTTCAGGGAAGAGGAGTTTTTCTTCTTTTCTGGCTCGAGGTTCAGGGGTTGTTATTCGCGCTGGCGATGGCTCCTTTAATCCCTGGGAAGCTGGCTTTGCTTCGGTTACAGGCATTTTTTCCTCGCCGCTGATTTTTATTCTGACCTTTTTTTCCTTTTCCCTCGCCCTGATTTTTTCTTTGGCCTGAGCTGGCGGAGCATATTTTTCCAGAATCCGCTGTCTCATTTTTTCTCTGGATTTGGTCTGTTTAAAGCGAGCGACTCGGATATGAATCTCCTTAAAGGCTAACTGGAAGAAGCGGTTCAGACCAGATGTAATTTTTTGCAGAGAAAATTCAGTCGTCAGAAGCAAGAAAAGCAGAAAGCAGCAAAGGAGAAAAATTAAAGAGCCAGTTCGATTAAATAGGCTGAGAAGAAGGGAAGATAAAATATGGCCTAAAAGGCCTCCTGGCTGGATCCGGGTACCACCCCAGCGGAATTCAGGGAAAAGAAGGGAAGAAAGGGGGGTGAGGATTAAAAGCAAAATGATGATGGCCAGAAGCGAAAGGAGCCATCTTTTCCAGGTGGCTCGTTTGAGAACCCGGATAAAGACGACGAGGAGCAATCCAGGAATAAGAAAAGCGGAGAGGCCAAATAGTATTAGAAAGGAATCAGCCAGGTAGGCACCAACCCGGCCGCCATAATTATGAATTTTCTCTTCGCCGGGACTTCTTTGAGCCCAGGAGGGGTCCTCGACGCTATAGCTTAAAAGGCTCAGAGCGGAAAAAAGAGCCAGAGCCAGGCAGATGAGCGCTGAAAGCTCAACGAAAATTCTTTTCTTTCTGGAGGCAGCTCTGGATGAAGCTTCCCCTTCCCCAGCTTCTTTTTTCCTCTTTTTCATTTTTTTCTTATTATAACATATATTTAAATTTTTAAGGGAAAAGGTCTCTTCCTATTTATTTCAGACTGACCGAGGACTGGTTTTATCTCTTCAGGGCGCCTTCGGTCAATCCTCCTCAACCGGCTCTAGTTTAACCTTCACCTTCATCTTTTTATTTTGCCTCAATATCTCCAGCTCAACCGTATCGCCTATTTCATGCTTTTCCAGAATAAAAGCCAGTTCATCATAATTTCTGACGGGCTGACCATCCACAGCCACAATGATATCGCCAAGAATATATTCTCCTCTTGAAGTTCGCGCAATCCCTCTCAGACCGGCTTTGGCGGCACTGGTTTCAGGATTGACCCGGCCAATGATTATGCCCCTAACTCCGAGGCGAGCTGCAATCGAATCGGCAACAACAGAAATGCCCAGACCGGGTCGGATGAACTTGCCATGCTGGATAAGCTGAGGAACAACCCTTTTGACTGTATCTACAGGAATGGCAAAGCCAATTCCGGCAAAGGCTCCGGCTGGCGCAATAATAGCTGTATTCACGCCAATGAGTCTCCCTTTCGAATCAAGCAGGGGACCGCCCGAATTGCCTGGATTGATGGCCGCATCAGTTTGAATGACATTATAGATTTTGCGATCGGTCATTGAGGTAATTTCACGACCGAGGGCGCTGACAACACCGACGGTCAGGGTATGGTCAAGACCAAAGGGATTGCCAATGGCTAAAACCTTCTGGCCTACCTGGAGATTGGCAGAACTTCCCAGGGGAATGGGATGGAGGAGATGAGCTGGCGCTTTTATCTTCAAAACAGCCAGATCCTTGCTTGGAGCCACGCCAACAAGGTCAGCACTGTAGGTGGTATTGTCAGCCAGGGTGACATTGAGAGCACTGGCTCCCTCAACGACATGATAGTTGGTGACAATATGGCCTTCTCTGTCCCAGACAAAACCGCTTCCCGTTCCCTTGGGAATCTCGAAGATATTCAGAGTGAAGAAATCACGACGAAGGACCAGGCTGGTAATAAAAACAACTGAAGGCGAAATCTTTTGAAAAATTTCAATCGTATTTTTTTCATCTTCAAGAAGCTCTGATGATTGGGCCGTTGCTGCCCGCGGCCAGAAAAGAAGAATTATGAAAAGGAAGAAAGATAATTTTTTTAAACCGCTGGCCATTGAATTACTCCCTTTTTAAATCTGTTGCCAGAATTAAATTTTATCTCGAACTGGATTTTATTTTGAATCATTTTAGTTTTATTTTGACCAGACCAGGCTGGCTCTAATTAGAGTTCCAGTCAGGAGGTAATTCCACCGGTCTTGCCCAGGGTCCACCGGCTTTTTCAGCGAGGTCAGCATCCTGATAGAAATCGTAGCCGAGAGAAAGGCTGAAGGGATAGGGAATGGCTCCCAGCTTTTTTTCTATTTTGACCGGCGCTCTGATAGCCCTTTCCGTTGAGCCCAGCCATCCAGAAAAAAGGATTATCTTCTGTTTTCCAAGTCCCTGAGGGTCACCTATTTCTATCCAGGGATTGAGAACCTCATCATTCCCCCAGCGGGTCTCACCGCCATAAATGGTGGCTCTCAGTTGCCATTCTTTTTGTTGCTTCCAGAGGAAAATTTTCTGAAAATAATCTTCTCCCCTTTCTCCGGCCATCATTTGATAGACAAAAAGGAGTTCTAAAGGCTGATGATGGGTCCAATCAGTCCAATCATCGTCATTTAAGACGAGTTTCATTTCCTGGCGGAAAAAGCTTTCCGGACTTTGAAGGAGAGGCTGCCGCAAGAATCTGATTTCATAACCGAGATATAAATTGTCTCCCGGTTTAAGGGCAGGAATTATCTCCGAAGAAACGAGAACAAGCTCCTCGCCGGGCTTGACTTCACCGGGATAAAAAGACCAGAAAAAGATTTCCCGACCTTTTTTATCCACACCTCTGATATATAAATTTTTTATTAATTCTTCACTTTGATTTAAGGCCTTAGCTTTAAAAGAAATTAATATTTCCCATTTTTGTTCAGAGTTAGCTTTAAGACGCATTTTCTGGGAATAGCTTGAGAAAAAGCCGGGAAAGGCCGGATCAGGCCGACGGCTCAACCGATAAATTTTAATAGTTGGATTATGAAGATCGATGAGGTATTCATTCCAGGAAGGTTCAAAGGTTTTAACCAGAACAGCCTTTTCCTCAAGGGATTGATAGAATTCGGCTTCTTCTGGAAATTCCCGGGGAAAGCGAGTAAAGCGAGCCGACATAATGTCGCTGACAATGAGATAATCAATGCGGCGGCGAGCCAGCCAGTCTAAATCAGCCTGATAGAGGGCATGGCGATAGGTTACCCGGTAGCGCTTACGGGAAATCTGGGGGCAGTAGGATTCCAGAGCAATTCTTGTTCCCGGCGGGATATTAGCTTCAATCCAGTGTTTGGCTACGGTTCTGGTGTCTTCCTGAGTGAGGGAGAAATTGAAGCGCGCCACCTTCCAGATGGAGGGGAGGAGCAAAACTAAAAAGATGCAAGTCATGCTTTTCTGGATTCCCGGTCGATGGATATAATGCGGAAGCTTAAAAAGGCGGATTGAGAATTGAAAGAGGCGATCATAGCCCATAACGCCAATGAGGATAAAAAAAGGAGCCAGGTTCAAAAGATAACGGGTTGCCCTGGTTTTCCAGAAGCCCATGATAATGAAAAGGATAAGAGGGAAGGAGAGGAGAATTAAATCCCTTTTTGCTGGTTTAAGAAGCAGGAAAATTATTCCGGCATAAACCAGAAATTGCAGAAGAAAACCGGCATTCTCGGCAAAACCATACTGGAGATAGAAAAGCCAGGCCGGCTGGCTGGTGGAGGAACCAAAATGGCCCAGGCTGAAAAGATGGGAAGATTGCCAGCGAAAATCACGCCAGAAGGTCTGATAATCGAGGAAAGCATAGGGAGTACCGAGAAAAAAGATGAGAAGGAAGGTGATTCCCCAGAGGAAAATCGGGAAATGCCGGGATAAATCCCACCATTTCTTTCTGGATTCCTGAAGGTGAAAAAAATGAGCCAGAAATAGGGGAATGACCAAAAAATGACCGCCATATTTGGTGGTAAAGGCCAGCCCGGCAAAGAGTCCGGAAAGAAGATAATGCTTGATTCGGCCCTCTTTATAAATTTTGAAAATATAATAATAGCTGAGAACCAGAAAAAGGACCATGGGCGAATCTGGAACAAGGTAATGGGAAATCTTATTATGTTCGGGTGAAAAAATCAGAGCCAGTGCTGCCAGAAAACCAATCCAGGCACCAGCCAGATATTTCCCCAAAAAATAAAGGGCCAGGATAGTCGCTACACTCAAAATAACTGTCAGGGAGCGGCCAAGAAGCAGATAAACTGTTGGATTGCGGCCGAAACCATCGATGAAGGCCTGCCTGGAAGCAAATTTGCCGCCAAGGCCTAAAGAATGGCCAAGAAAATAATAAAGCTTCCACAGGCCTGCCACAGAATAAGTATAGAGGGAGGGCACATGGAAAAAATGGGGATTAAGGTCTCCCCGGAGATAATTGAGGGCAATCTGGGCAAACCTCTCTTCATCAACATGATAGATAAAGGGTAGGCTGAAATTTATTCCCCAGAATCTGATGATAAAAGCCAGAAAAAGGATTATCCAGGGGAAAAATTTTTCAGGCTCTTTTCCCTTCATAATAATGGCAATATATCTAAAGACAGCGTCTGGTTCAAGGGACGCTCTTGATACTTCCCCGTTGAAGCTAAGAATGGATAAAGCATGAGAGAAAAATTGCTTGAGTATCTTCTTTGCCCTCAATGTTCGGGCGAACTCAGACTCAACGCGGGAGTTAAGGTCAATGGTGAGATAAAAGAAGGGAGCCTCATTTGCAGGATCTGTGGTCGGGGCTTTCCGGCAATTAATCACATTCCCCGCTTTGTGCCGGAAAGCAACTCGCGACTTTTCCGGCAAAGCTGGCGGAACTTCGGCTATTCCTGGCGCCGCTTTGCTCGCATTTATGCAGACCCGAGGGATTTTCCGGACTGGATCAAGCCGTTTTTACCTGATTTTTTCAAGGAGAGGTCAGTCTTTGATGCCGGCTGTGGCCCCGGCCTGCTGGCCGGTGTGCCGCTCTCTTTGGTTCGAGAGAAGTTGTGGCCTTTGATTTAACCCCGGCCGTTGAGATTGCCTATGAAAATACCCATGATCTGCCTCAGGTTCACATTATTCAGGCCGATATCCATCATCTTCCTTTAAAATCAAAGTTTGATTATATTTACTCGAACTGTTTTCTTCAGCATCTGCCTGACTCGGAGATGGCCTTCCTTAATCTGGTTAAATTGCTTAATGAAGGGGGCTATCTTTCTATCTGGGTTTATAGGTATGAAGGGACAGGCCCGGTAAGATGGGTAATTGATACCATCAGAAGGCTAATTCAAGAATGCCTCTTTCCCTGGTTTATCTCGCCAGTTTTCTGCGAGCAGCTTCTGTCTTTCTTCTGATGAGACTTTTGAGCTGGGTGGAGGCCAGATCAAAGCACCCCTTCGGTAAATCCTTTGTGCGGAAATTGCCTCTTGGCGCTTATCTGGCTTATATGGCTCAATTTGATTTTACCTATATCCATAATTCTGTTTTCGATCAGATTATTGCTCCTATCACCCGCTATTTCCGCCAGGCAGAAGTTGAAGCCTGGTTTAAGAAAGCTGGCCAGGAAGAGGTTCAGATAAGCTCGCGCAATGAAATGAGCTGGCAGGGTTTTGGCCGAAAAGTATCGCCTCCTTCCTGAGATTCAGGCTATCAAGAATTGTTCTGGAAGGAAGATTGAATAAAAAAATTTTTATAGATCAGAAGAGCTGATTTCCTGGTAAAAAATGGGAAAAGAAGATGAATAAATTTAGGTGACGAATCTTCTGTTGAGATTTATTTTTTTAAAAGATTCAGAGCATTGCTCATCGAAAGTCTGAGGTCACGCCAGGAGCGAATCTCCTTCATCCTTTTCCAGATATAGCCCGGCCGCAGATAAAAACTTCGATTAGCTTTCCTCCTCAACTTCAGGATTTCCTGAGGAGAAAGGCCGGAACTGGCCAGAAGGGGAAAATCGGTACTATCAAAATGAAGCAGTTCTGGCGAAATTAAACCCTGAGCCACAGCTTCCTGGCGCAGCCTGGTTCCCAGGTCAGGCGTGGCCAGAGCAAAGGAGGCCAGATCAAGGGGCAGGCTTTTGGCTAGCCTGATGGTCCGCTCAATGGATTCTCGTGTTTCCCCGGGCAGGCCAAGAATGAAATAGCCAAGAACCCTGAGCCCATATTTTTTTATCAGCTCAATCTTTTCCCTGACTTCAGCTGCGGAGATGGGCTTGGAATATTTTTTAAGAATTTCCTCATCGCCACTTTCAATTCCGACCGAGACCGTATGACAGCCCGCCGCCTTCATCCACTTAATTTTTTCTTCATTCAGAGATTTGAGCTCGGCGTTGCAGCTCCAGGTAAAATCGAGGCCAGCTTCCATCATCTGCTGACAGAGACTGACGACTCTTCGGGTGGTTACGGTAAAGGTTGGATCCTGGAAAAGGATTTCTTTAAGACCGAGCCTTTTAAGATAAAGGAGTTCTTCGAGGACATTATCGAGACGTCGCTGTCGATAGCCGAAGGCTCCGGCAGTGCAGAAGGCACAATGAAAGGGGCAGCCGAGGGAGGTGATGACCACTGTGAAGGGGAAACGGCGGGCTGTGGGCAGTCGATAGCGATGAAAGGGAAAAAGCTCATGTCTGGGCACCGGGAAGGCAAATTCAAGAGGCGGTCTTTCCTGGCTGGTAATAATCTCGCCGTCATGCCGGTAAATTAAGCCCCGCAGCGGTTTGCTCCTTTCTCCCTCGAGATAATCAAGAATAGCTGGCTCAGTGAAATTGAGGAGGAGTGCATCGAGGACTGGATGCTGACGAAGCCAGTTCTCACCCAGAAATTTGAGAATCCCGGCAGAAGCGATGATTTGAAGAGTAGGCTTCTCTTTTTTTAATCGGGCCATTAAAGCCAGGTCAGATTCCAGGGTAGCGGTTCCCGTGGTAAAAATCACCGCCTGATAGGGTTTTGCTCGAAGCCGAAGAGAAAGCTGCTCTTCCTTGAGGCCTTCAATGATGGCATCAATCACCTCCAGGTCAAAATTCCGGGAAAGAAGGCCGCTCAGGGCTAAAAGGTCCTGGGGTGGCCAGTAATAGTCAGCTTTGGAAGAAAAGCTACAATAATAATCACGGATATAAAGTTTGTCGCCGGGAGGATTAAGCAGAAGGAGCCTGGCTTTCTGGCTCATTTAGTCTCACCTGAGAGAAGGGGACTCGAACTTTTTTTAAACTCTACCCAGAAGCCGCAGGTACAGCCCCGGTCAGTCGTAATTTTGAATTCTCCTATCATGGCTTGCCTTAAAATCCGGCTCATCTCTTCAAAGCTTACCTGAAGATTTTTTGGCGGACCGATATTTTCCCCATTCAAAAGGTATGATGAGCTTTCATTTTAAACACCACCAGGCCACGGCTTTTTCTTAAAAGCAAATTCGTAATTTTCTTTCCTCAGCCTTTCGTTTGAATAGGGCGGCTAATTAACTTATCATCATGGGCTGATTTTTTCATGAAGATTCATTTAATTTTATCAGAAAATAAGGCCAAGGCCTAGAGCTGTTTCTAAACCCCCGAGCTGAATTCGCCGCCCCTTTTCTTCTTCCGCTGTCGCCCTGGAATATTTGACCCGAGCGGAAAAAAAGAGGGGTAGCCGACCAGCCTGAAGATAAAGGCCAGCCATAAAATGATAGCCATGGGTAAAATTAAGGACAGTCCCAATGGGATTATCTTCATAATAGGTATAAAAGTCGGCACCGGCACCAATAAAAGGGATTAATATCCCCACAGGCAGCATCGCCCTCACTCCTGTGGAAAGGGGCAAAAGATGAAATCGAGTCTTTTCCCGGGTGTAGGTCAGAAAGCCATGTCGTTGAAAATATCTGATTTCGAGATAAAAATTAACGGGGCTGAAGAGGTCGGCCGAAAGTGCCAGACCATAAACAGGTCCATTTTCGGCATAAACTGCTTTAAAGCGGGGGTCATCAAGTTGATAGCGGCCAGTTAAAAATTCCAGGGTACCCTGCCGGTTTGCTGAAAGGATAGAAACAGGTAAGAGAAAGACTACTATTCCGATAAATATTATAGATTTTAAATAATTAAAGCCAGATTCACCTTTTCTTTCTGCCGAATTAATCAGAGACACTTTTTTCTCCTTTTAAATCGTCCTTGAAGTCCTGGCTTTCGATCCTTGGATCCAGAGGTTCAAAATCGAGATAATCCCAGTCAATACTTTTCTCTCCCTGGAAGGAGACCGATAGCCATAAATCCTCGGCCTGGGGCCAGTCTATCCTTGACGTGAAGATCCGCCAGCGGCCATCTGGCGTCAGGTCTTCAGAGCGGATTGTCCGGGAAAAAACCAGGAGATTGTTTTTTCTGGTTCTGAAGGTGATTTCAAGCGAGCTGCGCTTTCTGCCTTCTTCGCCCGATCTGGTTCTCAAGGCAAGATGCAAAATGTATTTTCCGGGGGGCAGCTCATTTTTCCAGGGAATATTTCTTTTTAATTGAATGGCCTTGCTTTTAGCAAAATGAAGATAAGCCCCCCGGGAAGAAGAAGCCTCAAATTCTATTTTTCCCAGGGAAGCAGGCAGCCACTCGGCTTCCCAGGCTGGAGCTGCCTTCAGAGGCTCTTCTCCCTGAGCCGGCCAGAAATAAACGGCCGAAAGAGCATCCCGGCCGCGAAAAACCAGCCTGTCCTTCTGAGCAAGAATATAATCGGCCACTTCCTGGCTGATATGGTCTCTTTTATAAAGAGAAGGGGTGGCCACTAGCCAGAGCCGATGCTGACCCCGTTCTGAAATTAATTTTTTCAGGTCTTCAAGAGAATTGAGCCAGCGAGCGCCCACATAGACCTCTTTCCAGCCCTCCTCTGTCTTCTCCCAGGCGTCCCAGGTGCCTGGCCCCCCGGTCCAGAGCCAATAATCTACTTTGCCGCCTCCATAGATATATTGAAAAACCATGTGCATCGTCACGACAATATCCTCAGGTTGAAGATAATAACGGACATAGGTGCCCACGCCCTGATAATCATAATGTTCAGTCCTACCTGAACGGGTGATGATATCCGTCACTATCCGATCTTTATAATCTCGATTAACTATTCTTTGAGTCGCTCGCCAGCTGGCCTGATCGGAAAGAAGAAGGATCAGGGCGAAAGAGAAAAGAGCTATCAAAGCCTCCTGTCCCCTGAACCTGCTCCTGATGGAAAAGGGCTGTAAGAAGAGATCGAGGACTGCTCTGCAAATTTCCTGGACAGCCACTAGAAAGAGAAGAACAAGCAGCGGATGAAGCTGAAATAGATAACGGGGCTGAAGGTGGGTCCGGAAAAAGCCGAAAAAAATAAGCGGCAAAAGGAAATTAATAAAAAAGAAAAGCCAGCGGTTAAGAAAGATTCTTTCCTTGGACTCATAGTAAGCCCGGCCGAGCCTGAGCCCGAGATAAAGGAAAAAGCTTAAAAAAACGATAAGTCCCATCCGGGGGAAAGAGAGAAGAATTTCCCGGAAATAGGCTAAAGTAAAACCCTGAAAGAAATAACTCAGGCCTTCCTTAAGGCCTGAAGGCTCTTTTTCATAAACATAGCCGACCTTCCAGAAGAAAAGCTCATGAAGCTGAAGCAGTAGATAGGAGGCTGCGATTAAGACTGAGGGCCAGAGAACATCGCGACGGAAAAAACGACGAAAGCCAAAGATGAAGAAAAGAGCCAGGAAACTGAAGAAAGTTCCCATGGCCAGTTGATGAATGTGAGGTGCCACAATGAAAAGAATTACAGTCGGCCAGAGATATTTTTTCCTGCCTTCAAGATAAGTTAAATGAAAAAAGTAGAGACAGGCGAGATAGATAAGCTGGAGGAGGGAAAAATAGATAGCAGTCCGGGCATATTCAGTCTCCCAGGTCGAAAAGGCCAGGATGAAAGTGCCCAGAAGAGCCAGAACCGGGCTGACCATTTTTCGGGCTAAGAAATAAAAAAGGGGGAGCGCGAGGACACTGGCGAAGACGCTAATCAACCGGAAGGTGAGGGTAGTCGGACCGAAAAGCCAGCCAGCAAGAGCGAGCAAATAGCTGTAAAGGATGCCTTTGAAGAGGATGTGTCCTGAGGGATAAAGGGGATAACCATGACGGAGGATCTGCTGGGCCGCCAGAACATAGAAGCCTTCATCCATCCAGAGAGAAAGGCGTTCAAGATGCTTAATCCGGAGAAAGAAGACGAAGAGACAGAGAAAAATAAGAAGAATGACGAAGATCAGCTCAGGCTTAAAATATCCCCTCTTCTTATCTTTTAGGAAAAGAGGCATCTTTTAGCCTTCTTTTTCCCAGTAAATCGCCGCCTTGAACTTGATCTCTTTATGGTCAAATTAAATTTTATAAACGAAATTCGAGACCTAAGCTAAAGGGAATAGAAATAAACTTAGCCCTTTTGCCCAGATTGTTAACTTTGGGATTAAAATAGCTGAAGGAAGTCATTGCCAGGAAAGAGGTTCGGGTTGATAAAGCATAGCTAAGGCCCAATCTTAATTCAAAAATAAAATCACCAACACTATCCTCGATGAGAATAGTTTCATTCAAAATCAGGTCATTGCTGGAATAAGGGGGCCTATCCTCAAAGGAAAAATCTTCAAGGGTGGTCAGCTTGCCGAAGACATAACCAGCGGCCGGGCCTAACCACAGATTAACCTTTTCCCCGGACAGAACTGGATAGAGGAAAAAGAAATTGATCTGGAAAAGGGAGTTATTCATTTTTTCTTCAAAGGTAAACTGGCGGGCCGAATTAGCTATGAAGGGATGAGGAACTGAAGCCTCAAAAAGGCCTTTATGGCTCAGAGACCAGAGAAAAAAGTCAGCTCCGATTCTGGCTTCCTTTTCTTTAACCATAACACTTCTGCCTAAACTTAAACCAAAAGTCAGATTTAAGGAACCCCTGTATTCTTCGGATAAAGAACCGGTTTCTCCATATAGAATCAGTTCTTTCAGGGTAGAAACTAAGGTAGCTGGAAACAGGGACAAACCTCCCTGCAGGCGAAGAAAGGTAGGCTTTTTCCCCGTCTCTATTTTCCCGGGCGCAGCCGCCACAGCTGAAGGTGGGGTCAGAGGTACTGGTTTTTCCACCGGCTTTTTTTCCATCGTTTGAGCCTCCTCCTTCACTTCAGGCACAACTAAGGCCGCAGTGACCTGTTCTTCCTGCCAGAATAGAATCTGCAAGCCTTCAGTCACCCGGCTGATTTTGTGGGATGGAACCCTTTCTGCCAGATCAAAGACAACTCGAGCCACTTCTGGCTTGAACTGGCCACAGCGAATGCGGATAACTCCACAGGCATTAACGTTGATTGAAGGCAGAGCCTTAATGCTCTGAATGGGCGAAAGATCAATAACCAACCTTTTCGGCCCGATAAGGGAAAAAGTTTCAAAGCCAAAGTCACCGGAAATTTCAATGGTAACTTCCAGGCGGTCATCTTTTTGATTGAAGCGGATATTCTTAAGCTCAGATTCGCCCGCCGCCAGCAACAGGGAATTGATTAATAGAGGAATAAAGAAAAGAAGTAAAATCTGGTGAATGGAAACTTTTTTCATCTAGTCTCTCCTTTGTCAGCATATTACCGGCCTTGAAGCCAGGCCTCCCACTCCCTCGGTTCGATAGGCTGAAACCAGATGGGATTATGGACTGATTAGAATAACGTTTTTCTCAAAATAATGCAAATTATACATGATACATGAGGGAGGCAATTGATGCTTAGGCTAAGGTGCTCTCGCCTCTTTTTTAGATAGAGGCAGTAGCCAACCAGGCGAACAAAATTATTAATTTCTGGATCGCCTATTATGGAAATAGAATTTTGAGAAAGTGTTTCAATCCTGTTAGTCAAATTGGGGCAGGTTCAAGAACCTGAAAAACTTCGCTTCCCGGATGAAGCTAAAGCCTTCCACCTAAGAGGCGATGGTTTTATTATCAGCCAGAGTAACTACAGCCAGTTAAAGTAGCTCAGAGGATCCATAATCTCAGATCTGTTCAGGCGGCCTTCGGTCCAGATGAAGATATCTTCTATCGATTTAAATTCTTTTCGTTGACTCCGGTGTTAAACTCACCATAACAAGTCTAAAGCTTTTCATGTGACTAACCGGATCAATGCCACCTGATCAGAGCCCGGGCAGATCAAGATGAGGCTCTTTGATGGCTCCTTAGTTTCTGTTTTCAAGTATCAGCCGGAGGGAACGATGAATAACCCGAAAAAATCTTTATCTTCTTGGCAATCTTTATCCTGGGCTGGCGGAGCTTTCAAGGACATCAGAACAAAATTCTCCCGGGTATTAATCATTTTTTTCTAAAAATGGGGAAAGAGCATTTTTTGTCTGGGTTCAAAAATACTTTTGTCTTAACTTTAAAAATAGCTTAAGATAGATTGATAAAATAAAATCCAGCAGACTTAAGAACTGTTTTTTAAAGATTTATATAATGGAAAAAGAGAATTGTGAATTTAAAAGATTATCATTCCTTATGCTCTTAATGTTCTTACTGTTTTTTGCTTCTTTTCTCTTTTTAAAGGCTACTACCAGGCCCAAAATAGTCATTGTCTGTGCTGGCGATAGTTTAATGCGACCCATGCCGCTTTATCTTCGTCGCTGGCTGCCAGGGCGTTACATAGCCATTAAGGAATGGGCTCAGGGCGGCCTCTCCGTAGCTACCTATTTTTCCTTTTTTTCGTCTCATCCTGCCTGGAGCCGGGAAAAAGTGGATATAATTCTTTTGCAGCTTGGAACGAATGATGTTTCCCTTTTCCTCAGAAATGAGGAGAAGGAGGAACTTTTTATTAGCCATTTGCGAAAAATAATTAAAAAATTGCGAAAATTGAAGAGTAATTATTTTCATCAGCCCCGAATAATTGTGGCCACAGCCCCACCTTTTTCTGGAGGAAAAGAGGAAGCTCAAAGGAACGAAATCCTTGAAGCGAGAATCAATCCGATCATCAGACAGCTGGCTAAAAAAGAGAAGCTATTTTTGCTGGATCACTGGCCAAAATTTAAGGACAGGCCTGATTTATATGACCCTGATGGTGTCCATCTCAATGGTGAGGGAGAAAGGGTGATGGCCCGCCAGTGGAGGCGAATTGTCCGGAAGGTATGGCTGGCTTCGAAAGTCAGAAGATATCAAGGGATTTTGCTTGAATTTTGAAACTGGGGCGAAAAACTCGAGAAAAAAGATTTGACTCATTTGGAGCCAGTTAAAATAAAAAAGGTAATTAATCAAAGAGACTGGAAAAGAGAGAAAAAGACTAAAAGGATGAAATAGTAGAGAGAGGCTAAAACCGAAAAGAGAGTGAGAAATTATGATCCATAAAAAAGAAATAAGGTGCACATTTTTAAGCTTTAATTGGTCGCTTTCTTTTTTAGCTATTCTTGTGCTGATTTTTTTTCTCCTTGCTTCTGGCTGTCAGTGTAAAAGTCAGTTAGCTTCCAGGGAGGATAGTTTTCCGATAAATCAAAATTTTGAGCCTCGCCTGCCCTTTGAAGGCCAGATAATTTTTCAATCAGACCTGGATGGAGATAATGAGCTCTATATTTTAACCAAAAAAGGCCTCAAAAAGCTGACAGATAATCACTGGCAGGATGAATATCCCAGGGTTTCCCCTGATGACCGCTGGGTGGCTTTCAGCGCTAACCAGCATGGAAATTATGATATTTTCATTATGGTCATGGATGGTTCAAGAACAAGGCGCCTTACCGCCTCACCTCACGATGAGGGGGAACTGGCCTGGACTCCCGATGGCCGGAAGATTGTTTATACCGAAGAGAGAAAAAGAATGATTGGCAGCTCTTACACGCTCTGGTCCGTCGACCTGACTACAGGAGAGAGGCAGCGCTTTCTGGCTGATTTTTCAGGTTCCTGTGCTCTGCCTGATTTCAGCCGGTGGGCACCCCTTCTCACCTTTACCGGGAAAAAAACCATGGGCTGGGATATATATCTGGCCAACCTGGAGAATAACCACATCATCAACCTGAGTGGAAATGGCCAGACCTGTCGCAGCCGCTTTTCCCCTGATGGCCGCTGGCTGGTTTATGTTTCCCATGAAGCTGACCACAGGGGCGAGATATTTATCATTCAGCCTGACGGCCAGGAGAAAAGGCGTCTGACGTTCAGACCGGAAACTTTCGATTATTTTCCTTCCTGGTCTACTGATGGTCGCTATATTGTTTTTTGTTCCAATGCCAGAAGCATGTATGCTCATGAAGGCGACTGGGATCTTTATCTGGTGGAGGTGGCCACGGGTCGGGTTGAACTGCTTCTGGCTACACCCGGTCGGGATGTGTTTCCTGAGTGGATAAAATAAATTTCAGGACATACGGCGCAGCAGGATTTTCCAGAAATAATCCCGCGGAACGCCAAAAAGCGTTGGCCGGCGTAGCCGGTCACAGCGGGAGCAGGTTTCAAGAGAAGCTAAATCTTTTTCAATGATTTTTTTCCTGAGTTCAATCATGGCCGGCGAATTCCAGAGATCACGAAGAGAGGTTTCCCCCACCTTTCCCAGCGGGTAAAAACCATGGAAATCCTGAGTGCAGGGAAGGACAGTGCCATCCCAGAGAACAACCAGGGAAAGCCAGAGAAAAGGACAGAGAGAATAATAGCGGGTTGAAGGCACAGCTCCCCTCTCTCCGGCCCAGTTGTGTAACTCCCTTATTTCTAATCGATTCAGCGGAAGGCCGCGAAAATGCTGGAGGAAAGCTTTTTTGGCCTCCTGGTGGTCAGGCGAAAAGAGGTAGGGAAAGGCAATCACTTCCAGTATGGTCACCGGCTTTCTGGCCTTTAATTCTCTTTTTAGCTCCAGGAAATGGATAATATTAGCCAGAGTTTTTTCAAACTGGCCATTTACCCTGATTTTTTCATAGGTAGCGGCCTCAAAGCCATCAAAGGAGAAAGTAAGCTGATCCAGTCCGGCTTCGATTATGCCTCTCGCCAAGGAATCATCAAGGGTTGTGGCATTAGTGTGGAGTTTAAGGAAGAGGTTAGCTTCCTTAGCCATTCTGATCATCCTGATAATTTCTGGATGAAGGAGGCTTTCGCCTCGATGGTAGAGATGGAGATCGAGGACAAATTGGCTCGCTTCCCTGATGATTTTCTGATAGAGGTCGATGGACATAAAGCCCTTTTCTTCTGGCTTTAAATCCTTGTTGGGACACATGACGCAGCGAAGATTGCAGATGCTGGTTGGTTCAAGCCAGAGACGAAGGGGAGGATAATGGAGTCGGGTCTTCCGGCCCCGATATGCCAGAAAGGCCTGAAAGAGGCGCTTCCAGTAAGCCAGCTTTTTCATCTTATTTTTTATATCATGTTCAGGACGCGGGGACAAATATTATGAAATTATAGACACTCGTCTTAAAAATTATCATCAATTTTTTATTTTTCCAGAAAAATTTAAGTCAAAGCCTGTCAGGCTTTTTTTGAAGTAAATGGAATAAATGAAAATAACTGACTTCATCGACCTGCTCTGGCCTGGTGTTCACCTTGAGAGCGAGCTGGGAAAAAGCTTCAAGAATTTCATTTTCTTTGAAGCCGCTTAATTTGAGATTTTTGAAGAGGTATTTGCGGCGATGGCGAAAACAGAAACGCAGAAAATTCTGGAAATCTGACCAGTCGTCGATTTCATAGAGGGGTTGAGGACGTCGCCGTAGAGAAATCAGAGCTGATTCCACCTTCGGTGGGGGGGAAAAATAAACTGCAGGCAAAATCCTTTCAATCCTCGCCTCATAGAAAATATGGAAAAAAATAGAGAGAGGCGCGTAGTTTTTTGAACCCGGATGGCCGCTGACTCTTTCCGCCACCTCCTTTTGCAATAAAAAAACAATAAAAGGGAAAAGGTCGCGGTGATCAAGAACTCGAAAAAGAAGGGGGGAGGAAATCGAAAAGGGTAGATTGCCCACCAGTTTGATTTGTCCGGGCCAGGGTAAGTAGGGCTCAAGAAGTTTTCTCCAGTCAAGGCGAAGAATATCGGCGTGAATAATTTGCAGATTGGAAAAATTCTGACGTTTCAGGAAAGGCAGAAGAGCCTCATCCTTTTCCACAGCAATTACCCGGCCAGCCCGGCGAGCCAGAGGGAAGGTTAAAACTCCCTTACCGGCCCCTATTTCGAGAATCAGATCTTCAGGTCCTGGAGAAATTACAGCCAGAATGTGATGGAGGGCCCGGCGGTTCTGAAGGAAATGTTGGCCCAGGGCTCGACGCCTGGTCATTTTTCGGCTCGAGGGGAAGCATACATTTTTTTGAATTTAAGAGCCATGATGAGAGTTTCGAGCAGGGTTAAAAAGGTCAGTTTCGTCTGACCGGCCTTGCGATCAACAAAATTTATAGGCACCTCAGTTATTTTCAAACCAAGCTGGTGAGCTTTAGCCAGAACTTCGAGAACAATTGAGGGTCCGGTAGAGATAAGGTCTTCAGGATCGATCTTCCTCAAAGCCTCAGTCCGGAAGCAGCGAAAGCCAGAAGAAACATCTTTTACCGGAAAAGCGAATTGCCAGCGAATGAAAAGACGAACTAACCAGGTAATGAAACGACGAAGCCAGCTCCTTTCAGCATCCTTACCTCCGGAGACATAGCGTGAACCAAGAACAAGATCAGCCTTTTCCGCTGCCCGGATAAGGTCAGGAATGGAAGCTGGCTGGTGCGAGCCATCGCCATCCATTTCAATAACATAGTCCGGGTTCAGCTCAAGGGCAGCCTGAAAACCAGCGGCCCCAGCTGTTCCCCTTCCTCTTCTCTTGGTTCTTAAAAGGAGTTTTACCCGGGGGTCCCTGGCAGCCATCTGCCTGACAACCTCAGCTGTGCCATCAGGCGAATTGTCGTCAACCACGAGGACGGTAAGGTCGAAGCAGGAGTTAAGCTGAAGAATGGATTCGATGACCTGGCCAATATTTTCCCGCTCCTGATAGGTTGGAATCATAACCACAACTTTCTTTTTTTCCATGCCTCTCAAAAGCTAAAGAAGCTTGCGGGCTGCTTCAAGTACCATTTGCGGCGTGATGGCCTTCAGACATTTCAAATCAGGGCAGGTCTGCCGGTAACAGGGAGAGCAGTCTAGGCCGGCAAAAAGTTTGCGCCCCCGGTCGTAAAGGTCTATTTCTTGAGGCGAGGTTGGCCCGAAAAGGGCAATCACTGGTTTTTTCAGGGCAATAGCCAGATGCATACCCAGGGTGTCAGAAGTAATGATGAGATCCATCATGGAAATGAAGCCGGCGAATTCGAGGAGGGAATTATCATGGCCGGTATTGAAAAGCGGATGGTTGGAAAGGGTCATCAGGGACTGATTAAAATTCCTTTCTCTTTCACCACCAAGAAGGAAAAGGGCGCCGCCGAGTTTCTCATGGAGCAATCGAATAAGCTCCAGAAAATGCTCCCGGGGCCATTGCTTGGTTTCAAATTTGGTTCCGGCACCGGTGTTCAAACCAATCTTTGGTCGTTTATTTTCCAGACCATGGATGGCCAGAAATTGCTTCGCCTTCGCCTTATCTTTCTCTTCAAGATAAAAAACATATTCCTCGCGATGGTAGGGAAGCTCGGCGATTTCATGAATTATTTCCTGATAGGTTTTTTGATTGATCCGAAATTTAAGGTCGTCGTCAACACCCAGTCGGAAGGCATAGGCTGAATCTTCATTAAAAATAATCAAATTACCTTTTTCATTAAGACCAAAACCATATTTCTTACGACTGCGTAGCCTGGTGGCCAGAGCTGCTGGCCCCGGTTCTTTGTCGAGGGAAATAAGATGGTCAAACTCCTGTGTTTCTAAAGCCAGCAAGCTTTCGAGTTCAAAGGGCCAGAGGCGATGTAGCCTCGGCCGGGGAACAAGGTCAACACTTTCTGGATCTACCACCCAGCTGATGGCACAACCCGGATATTTTCTTTCCAGGGAAGGGATAAGGCAGGTGGTCCGCAGGACATCACCCTGAGCCCGGCATTTGATGATGAGAATATGGGGGTGGAGGGGCTGGAAATGGGGGCAGCCCTCACAGAGTCGATTAAACTGGCAGGGTTTATCACCTCGCCAATAACGACAATCGGTTCGAAACACCATCAGACCTCACATGTCAACTCGCCTATATATGCCATAATAAATCTTGAAACACAAGTTGCGGGAGACCTAAGCCGCTTTAAACCCTAAAATAATCATTTTTGACCGATAATAAGTACATGGGAATAAAAGTAGCCTTTATCAAGAGGAACGATGCTTGTCTTAAATCCCAGTTCCTTTAAAATAGAAGTCCAATCAGCAGAAGAGCGGAAATAGAACTTCTTGCCTCGGGTGAAACCAACGATTTTCACGGATAGTGTTTCCTGGAAATAATTCCAGAAATATTTCCAGCGAGGACGGGTGTCAATTTCTTTAAGCAGGATATGGCCACCCGGAGGCAGAAGGTCATAACATTTTTTTAAAATAGCCAGCTGCAGGTCACCGGGAAGGAGATAGAGAACATCAATAAGGGTATAGACATCGGCAACTGGAAAGCTAAGCTGGCCGAGATCAGCCAGGATAAACAGGCAGAGGGGGCCTGACGCCTGAATTCGCTGAGCCTGCCTTAACTTCTTTTCATCAAAATCGAGGCCAATGATTTCCCGGAGAGGTGAGCCAAGTTTGAGGATAAAAGCGAAGAGGCCGTTGCCGCAGCCCAGATCAACAATGCGGCCTCGCTGGGGAACATAGGCTTCAAGCTCTAAGATAGGGCATATCTTTAATTTTATTTTTAAATAAAGCCTGGTTTTCCAGTCAGCTGCCCGGAAAAGAAGATAGAGTTCCCTTTTATCAACCATTTTAATTTTTTGATTCTTCTTTTCCTGATTTTCCTTCTTCTAAAATCGCCAGAATTTTTTTCATCTTCAGTTTTCTTTCAGCCTGAATCAGGGCTTCTATCGGTAATATCGGTCATACCAGAATTGAAAAATAATAATCGGCCAGAGGAGCTGGCGATGATTGTGCTGGCCTCGAAGATGTTCCCTGAGCTTTTTTTCAATATAGGCCTGATTAAAAAATCCGTGACGGCTGAGATTCTCGGTGGAAAGCACTTCCAGGACAAAGGGTTTTAAATCACCGCGCAGCCAGGCTCCCAGAGGAATGTCAAAGCCGATCTTCGGTCGGCGAAAAATTTCTTCCGGCAAGCGGCCGGCCATGGCCTTTTTCAGGATATATTTAGTTTGCAAACCTTTTAATTTCAATTTATTGGGAATGCGAGCCGCAAATTCAACGAAGGTGTAATCAAGAAAAGGTACTCTGATTTCCAGGGAATTGGCCATGCTCATCCGGTCAACTTTAACCAGCAAATCATCCTGAAGATAGAGTTTAAGATCAAGATAAAAAAGGCGATCGAGGGGGTCCTGAGCTCGACAGCTCTGTAGATGAAAAGCTATAGGCTCATAGGGATTGGAGCTGGTTATCTGCTGCAACTGAGGCGAAAAAAGCCTGGCTTTTTCCTGAGGAGGATAGGCTCCCCACCAGATATAATTGGCAATTTCAGGTGGATAGTCTATACCCAGGAGAAATTTTTTGGCTTTGAATTCAAAACTCAGACGCTGGCTTGAGGCTGGTAGCAGATTAACCAGGCTCCTGAGAGGAGTATTTATAAACCGGGGCAGCCGCCGGTAGTAGGTAGCCAGCCGATAAGCCTTATAGGTATCATAACCGGCAAAGAGTTCATCGCCGCCGTCACCGGCCAGAGCCACGGTGACTTTCTGCCGGGCCAGATAGGAAATTAAGTAGGTTGGAATAACCGAGGCGTCAGCCAGAGGCTCGTCAAGATAATTCATTAATCTGGGCACAAGTTCAGTGACAAGTTTCGGTTCAACGACGAACTCCTGATGGTCAGTTTGAAGGTACTCAGCAACCAGACGGGCATAATGAAGTTCGTTGAAGCTTTTTTCGCGGAAACCAATAGCAAAAGTTTTGATGGGTGAAGCCTCGATTTCCTTCATCAAGGAGGTAATGGTGCTTGAGTCAAGGCCGCCACTGAGGAAAACCCCCAGAGGAACGTCGCTGATCAGGCGCATTCTAACAGCTTCTCGCAGCCGATGGAAAATTTCCTCAGCATAATCATTTTCAGACCGGGCTGGATCATCCGGCTCAAAGACAACATCCCAGTATTTTTCAATTCTGATTTCTTTGTTTTCGTAAATGAGTCTATGACCGGGAAGGAGTTTATGGATTTTTCGAAAGATAGTTCTCGGAGCCGGAATGAATTCAAAGCTGAAAAATTGAGACAGAGCCTCAAAATCGATTTCCCGATCGACCCCGGCTTCCAGAAGAGCTTTGATTTCAGAAGCAAAGATTAGACCATCGGGAAGAAAAGAGTAATGGAGCGGCTTGATCCCCAATCGATCTCGATAGAGGCAGAGCCGGCGCCTTTTCTTATCCCAGAGTGCAATGGCAAACATGCCGTTCAGGCGATGAACAAAATCCGGCCCTTCTTCTTCATAAAGATGAACAATTACTTCCGTGTCAGATCTGGTTTTAAAAAGGTGACCTCGCTTTTCCAGCTCAGCTCGAAGCTCCGGGAAATTGAAAATTTCGCCGTTATAAACAGTCCAGATACTCTGGTCTTCATTAGCTATGGGCTGACGGCCCGTAACCAGATCAATTATTTTCAGACGTCTCATCCCCAGGGCAATGAAATTATCATCATAGAAGCCCTCTTCATCGGGACCCCGATGAATCAGGGTCCGGGTCATGCGCCAGACTTTTTCCCTGTCTTGAGGTTGAAGGCCTTCAGAACGAAAAAGACCACTTAGACCGCACATGATGCCCCATTTTAGCCTTTTTCGGGTGAAAAGAAAAACGGAAATCGGGGAAATAAGCTCCGAGCTCGCTTAAAGCTTTTTCCTTTATTCTTCCTGGTCCAGAAGATAAGCCTGAACTCTCGTTACCTGTGCCTGGTCGGATACATTAGTGACACATTCAAATCTTTCTAGGTGCCGAATGTTAATATCTTTTTGCCTAAAAGAATTTTGAGTTCTCAGCTCTATGGACAAATTATACAGCGAGCCCCAGACAACCAAAAGAGACAATTGGAACAGTAAAAATCTAGGTTAAAAGTGTCATTGATGTATGGACCTCCATGCATCACCTTGATTTATCTTCAGGAGAATATTATCATGGCCAAAAACTTAGGAAATTTTATTCTCAAGCTGGAGCTGGCTTTAGTGTCCGAGGAAGGCCTGAAAAGAATAATTATTAATGCTGATGATTTTGGCCTTTGCCAGGGGGTTAATGCGGGCATAATTAAAGCTTTTCGTGAAGGTATTCTGACAAGTGCCAGCCTTATGACCAATACCCCTGGCTTTGAAGACGCCGTGGAAATGGCCAGGGCTAATCCTTTCCTTGGCCTTGGGGTTCATTTGAATGTTGTGCGTGGTCTTCCCCTGAGCGCAGCCAGGGAAATTCCTGGCCTGGTCCGGAAGGATGGCTATTTCCTGGGAAGTGTTTACCCCCTTTTCTGGGGTCTCTTGAAGGGAAGAATCAAGATAGATGAGGTGGAAAGGGAATGGCGGGCTCAAATTGAAAGAGCCCTTAAAACAGGCCTTTCTATCAGCCATCTTGATTCCGAAAAGCATGTTCACACCTTTCCCCCTCTTTTTCGTCTTACTCTGAAACTGGCTGCTGAATATGGAATTTTTCGGGTCAGATTTATCAATGAAAAATGCCTGGCCTGGCCGCCTGGTCAGATGTTTAAGGCCTGGTTAATCAGAAGCTGGTGCCTGAGAGAAAAGCCCCGGCTTGAAGGTTCAGGGGTTAAGGCCGTTGATCATTTCTTTGGCCTGTGTCAGGCCGGCCGGGTTTCGGCTTCCTGGCTGAAAAAAATTTTAAAGAAGCTACGGCCGGGAACAGCTGAAATCATGACCCACCCTGGCTTTTTCACCCCGGAGCTAATGGCATTAGAAAAAAAACTTGGTTCATATTATACTAATAGGAGGCGGGAGGCTGAACTTCAAGCTCTTCTTTCCCCTGAGCTCAAGCCTCTGGTGAAAGAGTTGGGCATCAGGTTGATAAGTTATCGGGAGCTATAGCGGCAAGATCAGTCCATTGATGGCTAAAAATATGAAATAGGGATAATTAAGGGGGAATTAAGGTGAGATAATTTGAAAACAGGTAAATAATATGAAAACAGAGGAGAGAGGAGTGGCCGAACCTGAAATTTCAGTGGTCGTTCCCTTTTATAACGAAGAGGAAAATATCGAAGAGCTTTATCATCGGCTCAAGGAGGTTCTTGATAGTCTGGGTCGAAGCTACGAACTTATCTTTGTTGATGATGGTAGCCTGGATCGAACTCCTGAGATTCTGGAGCGTCTTTTCGAGAAAGATAAAAAGGTGAAGATTATCAGGCTTCGCCGAAATTTCGGTCAGACGGCCGCTCTTCAGGCCGGTTTTGATTATTCCCGGGGTAAAATTATAATTTCCATGGATGGCGATTTGCAGCACGATCCGGCCGACATCCCGGCTTTTCTGGCCAGGCTTGAGGAAGGCTATGATATAGTTAGCGGCTGGCGTAAAAGAAGAGTCGATAATCTTATTTTCCGGCGGCTGCCTTCATGGGTAGCCAACCGCATCATGCGCTGGCTTTCAGGCGTACCCATCCATGATTTTGGTACAACTTTTAAAGCCTATCGCCGCGAGGTTATCAGGGGAATTCAACTCTATGGAGAATTGCATCGTTTCATTCCTGCTTTAATCAGCCGCTCTGGCTTCAGGATCACTGAAATTCCAATCAGGAATATTGTCCGACAAAAAGGAAAATCTAAATATGGCCTGGGCCGAGTGAGACGGGTTTTCTTTGATTTGATTACGGTAAAATTCATTATCAGTTTTATCGATCGTCCCCTACAGTTTTTTGGTCTCATTGGCCTGATTTTCGCCGGTGTGGGATTTATCATTGACCTGCTTATCGCCATTGGCTTCTATTTCTTTGGCTGGTCAATCAGAGACAATATTGGCAATCTTATCCTGGGCTCTCTGCTGATTATACTGGGAGTTCAATTTGTCACGACCGGGCTGGTGGCTGAAATTGTTTCCCGGATTTATTTTGCCACGCATCGATTCAAGGTTTATTCCGTCGAAAGAGTTAGTTCCCATGAAACCGAAGAGGCTCAGGGCTCATGAATCAAGAATTTTTTGGCAGCACTCAAAAGGAATTGCTTGATGAGCGCCGCTCCCTCATCCAGAAGTATGTGGATCTTTTTGTCGGCCGGAGAAACCTCCTTTCCCTTCTTCGTTATGAGCTTTTAACTCTTCTTTTTTCGCCCGTCCCTGGAGCTCTTGGTTTTGCCTTGCGCCGTCTCTTCTTCCGTTCTCTTTTCGGCCGCGTGGGTCAGGGAACAATCTTGGGACGGCATCTTACCCTTCGTCATCCCCATAAGATTAAACTGGGAAGAAACTGTGTTCTTGATGATTTTGTTGTCCTTGACGCCAAGGGCAAATCACCTGAAGGCATTGAAATTGGTGATAATGTTTACATTGGCCGCAACACCATTCTTTCCTGCAAGGATGGATCAATTTCTATTGGCGATTATTCCAACATTTCCGCTAACTGTAGTCTGCTGAGCGAAACCCGGATCAGGTTGGGTAAATATGTTTTTGTGGCCGGCCATTGCTATATTGTGGCCGGAGGCAATCATCGCTTTGATGATCTCACTCGCCCGATCATGTTTCAGCCTTCAATTTCCAAAGGAGGGGTGATTATTGAGGATGATGTCTGGATAGGTGCTGGCTGCCTCATTCTGGATGGAGTGACCATTAGCCGGGGAAGTATTATTGCCGCCGGTACCATTCTCACCCAGCCAGTGCCGGAATATTCAGTGGTTATTGGCAGTCGAGCCATAAGGCGTCGCGATCGTCGGGAAATTCTCGAAGAAACGGAATAAATTAAACTTTTCCACCCTTTTTAAAAGGCCATAAGCGTTTGTAAGAAATTTTATATTTTAAAAAATGACAGGCAGTAGCCTGATAAATCACCACTCATTTTAAGAAAGGTCTACTTTAAATTTGATTTTTTATAAGCGCTTATTTCCCCTTTTCCCATTGCTGGATGACCACTGAACAGGCCAGGTTGCCGGTAACATTAACCGTGGTCCGGCACATATCCAGAAATCTTTCGACTCCTAAGATTAGAGCCAGGCCTTCAAGAGGGACACCAATCTGTTTTAACACCATAACCAGAGTTATTATTCCGGCCGAGGGAACGCCAGCCGCTCCAATAGAGGCCAGGGTAGCCATGAGGACAATCATCAGTTGTCCTCCAAGGCCGAGAGAAAGACCATAGATCTGGGCAATGAAAACAGCGGAAACTCCTTGATAAAGGGCTGTTCCGTCCATATTAATGGTCGCACCGAGGGGCATAACGAAGCTCGAATACTGGCGGGAAATACCCATGCGATCCAGGCAGTCAATGGCTACAGGAAGAGTTGCACTGGAACTGGAGGTACTAAAGGCAATCAGCAGAGCTTCCCTGACTCCGCGGAAAAAAGCGAGAGGATTCATCCGGCCGAAAGAAGCTACAGCTAGGCTATTCCAGGCAACAGCATAGAGAAAGAGGCCTCCTATAACTGTTGCCGCATATTTAAAAAGAGTAATCAGGACACTGAGGCCAAATTTTCCGGTAACACTGGCAATTAAAGCCAGAACCCCATAAGGAGCTAATTTCATGGCCAGATGAACAATTTTAATGATGGCCTCATTGAGCCCATCGAGGAAAATGAGGATAGGCTGGGCCTTATCCCGGGGAATCAGAGTGAAGACAGTGCCGAAAAGAAGAGCCATGAAGATGATTTGCAGCATATTGCCTTCAGTGAAGGCTCTGGCCGGATTGGTGGGAATGATATCAATAAGAATCTGAATGGTTGATGGTTTCTGTAATTTCTGGAGATCAACAGGACTTTGAGCTTCAGTTGTTTTCTGAATCCGGGCTTGAACCTCTGAACTTAATCCAGAGCCAGGTCTGGCTATATTAGCCAGAAGAAGACCGACGGTTATCGCCAGAACCGTAGTGAAAATAAAATAGCCCAGGGTTTTAAGTCCCATGCGCCCCACTTTTTTTATATCGCCAACCCCGGCTGTGCCTAGAAGAAGGGAAACGAAAACAAGCGGAACAACGACAAGCGTGATCAGGCGCAGGAAAATAGTACCTATGGGCTCAATTACGGTGGCCTTCTGGCCAAAAACGAGACCGATGGCTATACCGATAACCAAGCCGATAAAAATCTTTGTCGGTAGCGATATTTTCATCTTTAGCTTCATAGCAAACCTCTTCTCTTGCCACCTCAGATCATTCTTTTTTCCAGGAAAATATAAAATTTTTTATTTTTCAATCACTTTCTTTTTATTTTTTCTTTTTTTGTTGTCTTTCAATTTCATTTTCATTCTTACCGAGTCTTTATTTCTCTTTCCATCTCCAATCTTATTCCAGATTTATTCTATTTTTATAATTTTTGCCTGGCTTTTTTGAATTTTTCACAACCAGCCCTGCTCCTGATACCAGCTAACTGCCTGGATGATGCCCGGACTGAAATTAACGGCAGGGGAATAACCAAGCTCTTTCCTGGCTTTATCAATTGCCAGAGGCTTGGAATGAAGAAAAAAGCTCAGGCGAGAAGAATTGAGGGGCATTTCTCGCCCTAGCCAGATTCCTACCCAGTCAAGGCAACAGGCTGCCAATTTAAGAGGGAAAACAGGAAGAGGAAGTGGCCGGAATTTAACCTGACAGGCCGAAGCTATTTCTCTGGCCATTTCTTTAACTCTGAGAATTTCCCTTCCGGCGAGATGATAAATTTCTCCTGTCCGTCCCTTTTCTGCCGCCAGAAGTAAGCCCTGAACGAGATCACCTATCCAGACAGGTGTCTGCCTGCCCTGGCCATTGCCTGCCATAAAAAAGAAACCTTTCTTGATGGCCCGGATCAGCTTGAAGGTGCGGCGGTCCCTTGGTCCGTAAACCCAGCCAGGTCTGACCACGACCACATCAAGACCATCTCTGGCCGCTTCCAGAGCCAGCTTTTCGGCCAGACATTTCGTCCGATCATAGAGGGTCAGGGGATGAGGAGGGTAATTCTCGTCAGCCACGACTCCCTCGGGAACTGCCCCGAGCACTCCGGCTGAACTCACTTGAAGAAATCGCTTCACCCCTGATTTTCTGGCTGCCTCGAGCAGGGCTTTTGTTCCTTTGACATTGATGCGATAAAATTCTCGAGCTTTAATCTGGGCTGAACCCATGACACTGGCCAGATGAAAGACAAAATCCGCCCCCTCACAGAAAGGCATAAGATCTTGGACCTGATCGATTCGGCCAGTAAAAATTTCGGCCTCAGAGCGATGAGGCGGTCTTAAGTGACGAAGAATCCTTATTTTCCAGCCGCGCTCGAGAAGGGAATCGACAAGATGACTACCAATAAAACCGGTGGCGCCAGTTACTGCGGCCAGCATGCCTATTTACAAGAGAAAATTTAAATTTTAATTAGCGGCTGATTCATTTTCCCGGCGAGCTTAAGAGCCTGCTCAATTTTTTCGTAATATTTTTCGGGCGTAAATTCCCTCAGGGCAAATTGACGGGCCCGGGCAGCGATGATTTGCGCCTCAGGATTAAAAAGGGAAAACTTTATTCCCCGAGCCATATCTTCAGGCTCGGGCTCAACCAGTATAGCCAGTTCAGGCGTCAGGACCTGCCGGTGCGTCCAAAGATTAGTAGCCACAATGGGCTTGCCTGATCGAAGATAAGTATAAATTTTTAAAGGAGTGTTAGTTCCGCCAAGTCTGGGCGAAACCAGGGCATCAGCCGAGGCCAGGTAGAGAGGCACTTTTTCTGGCGGCACCCGGGGAATGAGGAAAACTTTATTTTCAAGTCCCATGTCCTTTATTTTGCCAGCCCAAGCCTTTTGTTCGGAAGAGGTTCCTCCAACGAGAAGAAAAACTACATTTTGAGGGCACAGGCGGGCCGCTTCAAGAAGTAGAGGAATGCCTTGATAGGGTTCAAAATTACCCGTATAGAGAACAATTTTCTGGCCCTGGGGAGCGTAAGTTTTTCTTATGGCCTGAATGGCTTCAGGCACCACCTTCTCTTCAGGAAAATCGAGAAAATTTTCAAGGAGTACCGCCTTGGAGGCGAATCCTTCCTGGATGAGTTTACTTTCGAGATCGCGGCAGATGACAATAACGGCCGAGGAAAAACGAAGGACCAATTTTTCCAGGAAGCGAAAAAGACCAATGAGAAGAGGTGAGCTGGTGAATCGGAAATTTTCTAACTGCTGGGGGAGGCTTGAGTGCATATCATAGAGATGGGGAATGCCCCACCACCAGCTGAGGACAAGGCCAAAGAAGGCAGCTTCTTCATGAGAAAAAATAAGATCATATTTTTTGACCATGAGTTCCCAGAGAGCCAGCAGAAAAAGAAGGAAATCAAGGGGGATCTTAGCCAGGGATGGCCCGATTTTTACTCTTTTCAGGCCAAAGATATTGGGAACTCGTTTAATTTTCAGGCCTGGAAAATGAACGTCCTCGCCCAGATGGTAGGTCAGGAGCGTAACTTCATGGCCGAGATGCGTCAGGGCTTGGAGCCGGAAGTAAACACTGATGGGTGTTCCCCTCGGCTGGAAAAAGGGCTCAGGGGCCAGCATCAGGATTCGCATGAGCTCTTGGGGCTATCCTTATCAATTACTTCCCGGATGTGATAAATGGGTTTGCCGGTTGATTCATGGTAAGTGCGAACCATGATTTCAGCCATCAGGCCCAGGGTGATGAACTGGACACCGATGACCATGAGGAGAACCGCCAGCAAAAGAATCGGACGATTGGCTGAACTGATTTTCAAAATTAGGCGCTGATAGGAAAGCCAGAGAGCGATGAAGAAGCCAGCAACGCCGCTGACCAGACCAAGCAAACCGAAAATCTGAAGTGGCCGGGTGGAATAACTTAAAAGGAATTTAACCGTAAGCATATCCAGGATGACTCGGGGCAGACGGAAGAGATTGTATTTAGAACGCCCGAAGCGACGGGGCCGATGATTCACTTTGACTTCGGTCAGGCTTATACCGAGAGATGAAGCCACAGCGGGAATGAAACGGTGGAGTTCGCCATAAAGACGGATATTTTTTATCACATCCCGCCTGATAGCCTTGAGGGTGCAACCGTAATCATGCAGGCGGATGCCAGTAAGAAGGGAGATAAGACGATTGGCCATGATTGAGGGTAAGCGCCTGGTTAAAAATTTATCCTGACGTTTCTGACGCCAGCCGTTGACCATGTCATAGCCTTCCCCAATTTTGGCCAGAAGTAAGGGGATATCGTGGGGGTCATTTTGAAGATCAGCATCCAGGGTTATAATAATTTCCCCCCGGGCGTAATCAAAACCAGCGGAAAGAGCGGCTGTCTGACCAAAATTGCGGCGCAAACGAATTATTTTTACCGCCGGGTCAAGGGCCTGAATCTCCTTAAGAACGCCAAAGGAATTATCCTGGCTACCATCATCAATGAAAATAATTTCATAGGATCTTCGAAGCGATTCCAGAACTTCTTTCAGTTCCTGATAGAGAAGAGGCAGGTTTTCTTCCTCATTGAAGACAGGTATGATAATGGATAAATCTACTTTTTTCCCTGACATCTCAGCCAATATATCATAAAGGAGAAAAAAGGTTCAAACTTTAACCTTCAATCACGTCAGATGTTACCGTAAAAAACCTTTTAAATCACATAACAAGAATGGCCAGCTCACTTTTGAGGCGACTCTTTATAAAAAGCCTGAGATTGCTACGCCAGTCTTTTTTCTTGATTCAGTGAGTATAATTTCCACAAAAGGGTCAGATAATCCGAGGTGGCTTTATTCTCTGGCCGAATAATAGCCGGAATGAAACAATTTCATCCACCGTCCGTTGACTAATTTCTGATTTCACCTTCTAAATTTTGGCTTATAACCAGCTTTATTCTTTTCTGATTTTTCAGACATTCTCTCTAATTTTATTTTTTTAATTTTTGGAGCACAGTTTTGTAAACTTTTTAAGATAAAAAGCTTTCTTTTCCCTATCTTTTAATCATTGTGGCCTTAATTATATCTATCCACAGCCAGAGGCGAGATGTCGATTGAAGGCTTTTCTCCAGCCAGAATCTGGGCGACTAATTTTCCGGTTATGGGAGCAAGGGAGACACCCTGCATGGCATGGCCACAGGCCACAATCAGGTTATTATATTTTCTGGTGCGTCCAAGGAAGGGAAGACCATCAGGACTGCAGGGCCTGAGCCCGCGCCAGAGCTTGACCAGTTCCAGATTCTGGGGATTGAGACCGTGGAGATATCTGGATATAGCCTTTTTAATGGCCTCGACCCGTCTTTGATTGATACGGCCATCGAGGCCAGCAAGTTCCAGGGTTCCACCAAAACGCAAATGCTCCGCCAGGGGAGTGACAGCTACTTTGGTTTCAGCCAGGATTAAAGGATGGCTCGGGCAGGGCTCGGGTTTAAGATAGGTCAGGCTGTAGCCTTTGGCCGGCTGAACCAGAAGCTTCAGGCCCAATTCCTTGATTAAAGACGGCGACCAGGCCCCGGCAGCGAGAACAAACTGGTCGGCTTCAATTTCTCCTGCTGTCGTGCTGATTTTTTTAATGTGGCCATTTTCTTTTTCCCAGGTAATGACCTCAGTTCTGGTCATAATCCGGACACCGTCGTCCTCTGCCCTTTTGGCTACAGCCCGGACAAACTGAAGACTATCAATATGAGCATCCTGCGGAAAGTAAAGACCACCGGCGACCTCAGGTCTGAGAAGGGGCTCCATCTCGAGAACTTTTTCTTTATTCAGAACAATTACCGGAAGATTAAGTTTTTCTTTCTGCCGGGCTTCCTCCATGGCTCCTTCAAGACCGCTCTTTGTCCGGCAAACAATAAGGAGCCCCTTTTTTTCAAAGAAAAAATCGAGCCCCTCGCCGGCCATTTCCTCGAAAAGGGTCCGACTGGCGGCATTAAGCTCACATAAATAAGCCATTGATTTAAGCATCCTTTGAAGCTCGCAGGCTCGACGGAACTGCCAGAGCCAGAAAAAAAGATCAAGATCAAGTCGGAGCTTAATATAAAAGGGACTTTCAGGATGGAGCAACCAGCGGATGCCTTTGGCAATGATTCCCGGGGTAGCCAGGGGCATACTGTGTCCGGGAACAATAAGTCCGGCATTGGCATCAGAGCAACCTGCTCCCAAATCGTCTTTTTCAACCAGAACGACCTGACCTCCAGAGCGGCGCAAATAATAGGCCGTGCAGACGCCAATGATGCCACCGCCGATAATGACCACATCGGCTTTTTTGCTTTCTTTAATATTCATTATTATTCCTCCATTTATCGCGAGCGATTATTGCCAGGCAAAAAATTTTATTTCAGCTGGATAAAAGTCTCAATGACCATCAAAAAATTTTAATTGACAACCAGAGCCTGGCTCGGCTAAAATTCAGTCTAATTTTGAACCATGGAATCAAAAGAGAAAACTATTCTGGTAGTTGATTATGATGCTCAGAACCTGGAGGAATTAGCTTCCTATTTTCAGAATAAAAATTTCCGGGTGCTCAAGGCTAAGGATGGCCAGATGGCCTATGAAGTCTTTAAAAAAGAAAACCCTGATATTGTTGTCCTTGAGGCTATTCTACCGAAGATACACGGTTTTGATTTAACCAAAAAAATATATCAGGAGAGCGGTGGCCGAACACCGGTCATTATTGTTACGGGCCTTTATAAAGGACCACAATACAGGCATGAAGCCCTGACCTCCCTGGGCGCCGCTGAATACTTTGAAAAGCCGGTTGATCCAGACCGATTGCTTAGCTCTGTGATTAGTTTGCTCAGAGAAGAGGAAAGCCTTGAAGCTGATCTGCCCGATTCTCAGACGGTTATTTCTAATCTGGCCCAGAAGATTATGAATTTAAGCCATCCCGCTGGGAAAAGCAAGCCGGCTTGATTCCTGCCGATTAAGAATTGTTTAAGAAGATTGAAACATGACAAACCTGTGGACAAGATGCAATAACTGTCAGCGCATTCTCTATAAACAGGACATCATAGATAATCTTTATGTCTGTCCTCTCTGTCAGTTTCATTTTCGCGTTGAGGCCAGGGAAAGAGTGGCCATGCTGCTCGATCCTGGCTCCTACGTTTTCATTGATGAAAATATTTATCCTGAAGACCCCCTTGGCTTTGAAGACAGTCTCCCCTATTCAACCAGATTAAAGGAAAATCAGGAAAAGACCTCTCTGGCCGATGCCATGGTCACGGCTGTTGGCACTTTAGGAGGCATCAAGGTTATTCTGGCGGTGATGGAATTTAATTTTATGGGTGGAAGCATGGGTTCGGTTGTCGGCGAAAAGGTGGCCCGGGCGGCAGAAAGGGCCCTGGTGGAGAGGATTCCCCTGATTATCATTTCCTGTTCGGGCGGGGCCAGAATGCAGGAAGGAGCCCTTTCTTTGATGCAGTTGATGAAAACCAGTTCAGCCCTGGCCAGACTTGATGAAGCTGGTATCCCATATATCTCAATTCTTACAGATCCGACTACAGGAGGGGTCACCGCCAGTTACGCCATGCTTGGTGATGTCAATATTGCCGAGCCAGGGGCCCTTATTGGCTTTGCCGGACCAAGAGTCATTGAGCAAACAATTAAGGAAAAATTACCCAAAGGATTCCAGCGGGCTGAATTTCTCCTCCAGCACGGTATGCTCGATGATGTCATTATCCGGAAAAATTTAAGAACCTATTTAATCCGGCTGCTACGACTTTTGATGAACCGCTATGAAAAATGAACTACCAGGAATGCCTGAATTACCTCGAACAGGCGGCCCGTTTCGGCATTAAATTAGGTCTCGAAAATATCCGCCTTCTTCTGGAAGAACTTGGTTCCCCTCAAAATTCCTTCCCTTCCATTCTGGTTGCCGGGACTAATGGCAAGGGGTCGGTCTGCGCCATGATTCAATCTGCCCTGCAAAAGCATGGCTTAAAAGTCGGCCTTTATACCTCGCCCCACCTTGTCCGGGTTGAAGAAAGAATCAGAATCAATCATGAGCTTATCTCCTCTTCTGATTTCTGCCAGATTCTCAGTTATCTGCGGAGAAAAGTGGATGAACTTCTAAATTCGGGCCGATTGACCTTTCCTCCCACCTATTTCGAGTTGTTGACTGCCCTTGCCTTTCTTTATTTTTCCCGAGAAAAAGTTGATCTAGCTGTCCTTGAAGTGGGGCTTGGAGGTCGCCTTGATGCAACCAACGTGGTGACACCTCTTCTTTCTGTTATCACCACTATTTCCAGAGATCATACCGAGCATCTTGGCCCAACGATAAAAAAGATTGCGGCAGAAAAAGCAGGGATAATTAAGCCAGGTGTGCCTGTAGTTTGTGGTGAGAATCGGCCAGAGGCCCTGCAAGTAGTTGCTTCCAGAGCGAAGGAAGAGGGTTCGCCCTTAATCCGGGTTTTTGGCCGGGGCAAATTTTTTGAAATTTCAAGCCATAGCACTTCTTCTTATTATCTATATTATCATAATGGAGAAAAATTTCTTTTTCGACCAGGACTTCCCGGCAAACACCAGGGCCGCAATGCCGCCATAGCCATTGCCGCTCTGAGCGTACTGAAAGATAAATGGCCATCTCTTATCAGGGAAAAAATTATCGAAGGTATAGAGGACGTAGTCTGGGAAGGGCGCCTGGAGAAGATAGGAGAAAAGCCCGAAGTTTATATTGATGGCGCCCATAATGAGGAGGGGGCGAGGGCCATTCGGCTTTTTCTCGAAAAGAAGGCACCGGGAAAAATTATTCTCGTTTTTGGCATTTTAAAAGATAAGGCCATCCGCCGGGTGGCCAGACAGCTCTTCCCTCTGGCCAGAAAGGTTTTTATTACCTCCATCCCTTCTCCTCGAGCTGCCAAACCTGAGGATATTTTCAGGCTTACCCACGACCTTAATAGCCAGATAATTATTGAGCCCGATTGTCTTCAGGCTCTCCGAATGGCCCAGGAAGAGGCAGGCCAGCATGGCCTGGTTCTTCTGACCGGTTCGCTTTATCTTGTGGGTGAAATTAAAAAGAGGCTCGGGGAAAAAGAGCTTGCCTGAGTCAGGGCAGAGTTGCTTTTTTAGGGGAGAAATGATATTTTCTTTATCTATATAATTAGAGCGAAAAGTGTTATCGATAAACGCCAATTTAATTATTGTTTTTATCTTTGTCTGGATAACGGTTTTTCTTTTAAAAAAATTCTTTTTTGACCCGGTTCAAAAGATTCGCCTGAAGAGAGATTCCCTCCTGGCTGAGGAAAAAGCAGCCCGAGAAAAAGCCTCCAGGGAAATGGCGGCTCTTGTGGAAAGACTTGAATCCCAGCTAAAGCAGGCTCGTCAGGAAGCCTTGGCGACCCGCCAGGCTCTTGAGGCTGAGGCTTTACAGGCCAGAAGTGAACTCATCAGCCAGATGCAGGCTGAATATCGTCGTCAGGTAGCTCAGGCCAGACAGGAAATAACTCAGCTCACCCAGGAGTTGAAGAGCCAGCTTGAAGCTGAGGTGGAAGCCCTGGCCACAAAAATCGAAGAGAGATTGCTTAACTGAGTTTTTTAAATAAAGCCTCTGAGAAGAAGAAATGAAAGCGGAAAAACAGGCCAAGAGGATGCTGAAAATCGGTCTGAGGCTTAATATGATAAATTTAATGGTGCTCGGCTCGCTTTCCTTTATTCTGGCTTCGGAAACGGAACATGGCTCGGCCGGTTCAATCTGGCTTGATTTTGCTAGTAAAATCATAAATTTTTTGATTCTTTTCGGGGGTCTGGGCTATTTTCTTTATCGGCCTTTGAAACAATGGCTCCATAATAAAACTTTGATGATAGCTCATCTTCTTGAAGAAAACGCCAGGGCCAGAAAAGAGGCAGAGGAGAAGCTGGCCTCGGTTAAGGAAAGATGGAGTGGATTGGATAAAGAAATCGAGGCTCTGAGAAAAAAAGCTGAAGTTGAAGGCCTCAGAGAAAAGGAGAGAATTCTTTCGCTGGCCCGGGAAGAAGCGGCCAGAATCGAAAAACTTAGAGAGCTTGAAATTGAAGCTTTACGTCAGGGAGCAATAAGAGAACTTAAGGCCTATGCCGCCGGTCTGGCCGCAGCCCTGGCTGAGACCAGAATAAGGCAGAAACTTAATCCAGAGTTGCACCGGCGTTTGATCCGTCGGTCGATTGAAAGGCTGGCCAAGCTCGATGAAAGCCCAAGCACTGGTTAAACGCTATGCCCACGGTCTCGTGGCTGCCTGTCGCGAGGAAGCCGATTTTGAGGCTATTCTGAGCGAATTAAAAGAAATTAATCGTCTTTTTTCTGGCCATCGCGATCTCAAGGCTTTAATTGATAATCCCTTAATTCCAAGAACTAAGAAAAAAAATGTCATTGAAGAAATAATTAATAATTTAAAACTTCAACCCAAGGTAAAGCGATTTTTGCTTTTGCTTAATGAACATCAGCGGATGAATTTTCTTAATGAGATTGTGACATATCTTCCCTATGCCTGGATGGAAGAAAAAGGGGTGGCCATTTTCGAGGTCAGGTCGGCTGTGCCTCTGGAAAAGGAGGAGGTGGAGGCTTTGAAACAGAAGCTTACGGAACTTGAAAAAGCGCCTGTTCATCTTGATTTAGTGATAGACCCTGAAGTTCTGGCCGGTCTGAGAATTAGAAAGGGCAATGTGGTTTATGATGCCTCCATCAAGGGCCAGCTCAATAAAATTAGAGAGATTTTGAGTGGAGAAAGAGGTTAACCATGGAAATAAGGGCGGACGAAATAACCAGAATTATCAGCCGTCAGATTGAGGGCTTTGAAGCCGGCATAGATATTCAGGAGATTGGGACGGTCATTTCCGTCGGCGATGGCATTGCCCGCATTTATGGCCTTGATCGGGTTATGTACAACGAACTTCTGGTTTTCCCGCGGGAGGTCTATGGTATTGCTCTCAATCTGGAAGAAGATAGCGTGGGTGCGGTTCTCCTGGGTGAATCCCATCTGGTAAAGGAAGGTGACCTGGTCAAGCGAACAAGAAGAATCATGCAGGTTCCAGCAGGCCCGGCTTTAATTGGTCGGGTGGTCAATCCATTGGGCCTGCCCCTTGATGGTAAGGGACCGATTGTCACTGATACTTATATGTTTATAGAAAGATTGGCCCCGGGAGTGGTGGATCGGCTTCCGGTGCGGGAACCGCTGCAGACAGGCATTAAGGCTGTTGACGCCATGATTCCTATTGGCCGCGGCCAACGCGAGCTTATTATCGGCGACAGACAGACGGGAAAAACAGCCATTGTTCTGGATACAATTATTAATCAAAAAGATAAGGATGTCATCTGCATCTATGTGGCCATAGGTCAGAAACAATCGACCATTGCTCAGATCATAAAAATACTTGAGGATTATGGGGCGATGGATTATACGATTGTCGTCGTGGCTTCGGCCAGCGATCCCTCGCCACTTCAATATCTGGCTCCTTATGCTGGCTGTGCCATGGGCGAATATTTCCGGGACAGGGGCCAGCACGCTCTCGTTATCTATGATGATTTATCCAAGCACGCTGCCGCTTATCGAGAGATTTCTCTTCTGTTGCGACGGCCTCCCGGAAGAGAGGCCTATCCCGGCGATGTTTTCTATCTCCATTCGCGACTACTCGAAAGGGCAGCCAAACTGAATGATGAAAAAGGCGGCGGATCACTGACAGCTCTGCCCATCATCGAGACCCAGGCCGGCGATGTTTCAGGCTATATTCCTACCAATGTCATCTCGATTACCGATGGCCAGATTTATCTGGAACAGGAACTCTTCAACGCCGGTATCCGGCCGGCGATTAATGTTGGCATTTCAGTTTCCCGGGTGGGTGGCAGTGCCCAGATCAAGGCCATGAAACAGGTGGCTGGCAAGCTGAGGCTTGATCTAGCCCAGTACCGGGAGCTCGCCACTTTTGCCCAGTTTGGAACCGAGCTGGATCGAGCCAGCCAGGCGCAGCTCGAGAGGGGAAGACGCCTGACCGAAGTCCTCAAACAGGATCAATTCCAGCCCCTGCCTGTGGAGAAACAGATTATCATCATTTATGCTGGCAACCGCGGTTTTCTCGATGAATTTCCCGTCGAGAAAATCAGGCTCTATGAAAAGAGACTCTATGAATTTCTGGATCGGGAAAGGCCGGAAATTCTCCAGGAGCTCAGGGAAAAGAAAGAATTAACTCCTGAACTCGATGCGGCCATTGCCGCTATGCTCCAGGAATTTAACGCTCGCTTCCGCCAGGAGATTTCCTGAAAGAGGTGTTCAGGTCGCTTTTATTAAGAAGCGATGTACCTGATGGTGAATAAGCTCAGGAATGGGGAAAAACAGGAATGAAAAAAATAGGAAAATAGAAAAAGGTTGCAGTATAGATAACTAAATAAAAGAGGGACGCAAAAGAAGGTTAAGGAAAAGAAGGATGAGGGAAGATAAAAAACAGCTGAATCAAAGAGATTCAGGGGAGAGGAATTAATGCCAGCTTTACTCGATCTGCGGCGCCGTATTCGCAGCATTCGCAGCACCCAGCAGGTAACCAGGGCCATGAAGACAGTGGCCACTGCCAGGTTCAAAAAATTTCATCGCCTGGTCCTGGAGAATCGGCCTTTGTGGCATGAGGAGCCACCTGTCCTCAGCCGGCTTCTTTCCTGGGCTGCTTCGGTTGATTCAGTTTATACTGAAGTCAGGCCAGAAAAAAGATGCCTTATTGGCATTCTGACTTCAGATAAAGGGCTTTGTGGCGCCTTTAACAGCAATCTTCTGGAAAAAGCGCAGGTTTTTCTGGAAGAAAAAGAAAGGCAGGGCCTGAGCTTTGAACTTCTCCTTCTGGGGAAAAAAGCTTTGAATTATTTCCGGCGCAAACCCTATCCTGTTTTTAGAGCGATAGGAGAAAAGGTGGATCGCCTGCCTGAAACAGAAATCAGGCAGCTGGCTAGGGACATCATTAATTCTTATTTAATCTATAGATTCGATAGTTTTTATCTAATTTATAATGAATTCCGGTCCATTCTGGCCCCCATCATCACGGTCTGCCGGATGCTGCCACTTGAATCAGCCCGTGATAGGGAGGAGGGAGCCCTGGAACCGGACTGGGAACCGGCGGCCCTATGGCTTATAGAAAGGCTGGTTCCACTTTATCTGGAAAGGCAGCTGAAGCATGTTCTGATGGAATCGCAGGCAGCTGAACAGGCAGCCAGGATGATGGCCATGGAAAATGCTACCAAAAACGCTGAAGAATTGATTTCTGATCTGATTCTGGTCATGAATAAAATCAGACAGGCTTCCATCACCAAAGAGTTACTGGAGATTATGACGGCCGTGGAGGCTTTAAGGAAGGGCTGAAAGGCCGGAGGAGGTTAAGATGTCCAGAGAAATAAAGAGTGAGCGAGTTGGCCGGGTGGTTCAGGTTATTGGCCCGGTAATTGATGTCGAGTTTAAGGGCATGGAACTGCCTGAAATTTATAATGCCATCCGGATTACTAGTGAAGGTTTTGATACTCCCATTGAAATTAATATTATCGCTGAGGTGGAGCAGCACATTGGCGAGGACAGGGTCAGGTGTGTTTCTATGCATCCTACCGATGGACTGGCCCGGGGCATGAAAGCCTATGACCTTGGCCGACCCATAGAAGTTCCGGTAGGGGAAGAAACTCTCGGGCGATTGATGAATGTCGTGGGCGAACCCATTGATTATCTCGGACCTATCAACGCCAAAAAGAAATATCCCATCCATCGACCGCCCCCACCTCTTTCCGAGCAGAGCACCAAGCTGGAGATGTTTGAAACCGGCATCAAAGTGATTGATTTGATTCAGCCCTTTCTCAAGGGCGGTAAAATCGGCCTTTTTGGCGGCGCCGGTGTGGGCAAAACAGTTATCATCATGGAGCTGATTCACAATGTGGCCATGAAGCATGGCGGTGTTTCTGTCTTTGCTGGCGTGGGCGAAAGAACAAGGGAGGGAAATGATCTGTGGCTCGAAATGAAGCGCTCAGGAGTTCTGAGCCGGGCCGCCCTGATCTACGGCCAGATGACTGAACCCCCTGGAGCCAGACTCAGAGTTGGACTGGCTGCCCTTTCCGTGGCCGAATATTTTCGGGATGAAATGGGCCTGGATATCCTTCTCTTTATTGATAACATTTTCCGTTTTGTCCAGGCCGGGTCCGAGGTTTCAGCCCTTCTTGGCCGCATGCCCTCAGCCGTCGGTTATCAACCCAATCTGGCTACAGAATTAGGAGAGCTTGAAGAAAGAATTACTTCCACCAAGAAAGGTTCCATTACTTCAGTCCAGGCCATTTATGTCCCTGCTGATGACTTTACCGACCCGGCGCCGGCAACCACCTTTTCCCATCTTGACGCTTCCACCAATCTTTCCCGGGCCCTCACAGAAATGGGTATTTATCCGGCAGTTGATCCTCTGACCTCATATTCTAGAATTCTTGACCCCAGAGTTGTCGGCGAGGAGCATTATTATGTTGCCCGGAAGGTCAAGGAAATTCTGCAGCGCTACAAGGATTTGCAGGATATTATCGCTATTCTGGGAATTGAGGAACTTTCTGAAGAGGATAAACTAATTGTGGCCAGAGCCAGAAAAATCCAGCGTTTCCTTTCCCAACCCTTCCATGTAGCTGAGGAATTTACAGGCCGACCAGGCCGCTATGTTCCGGTTGAAGAAACAGTCCGGGGATTCAAGGGTCTGGTGGAAGGGCTTTATGATGATCTGCCTGAACAGGCCTTTTATATGGTAGGAACAATTGACGAAGCCATTGAAAGAGCCAGGGAGCTGAAGGCGGCATGAGAAGGACGGACCGGATTCATTTACGCGTTATCGCGCCGGGAAGATTTGTCCTTGATGAAGAGGTGGATGAAGTTTTGCTTCCTGGACTTGATGGCCAGATCGGCATTCTTCCAGGACACAGGCCCCTCATTCTTGGTCTTGGTAGAGGTGAGCTTTTTTATCGACGGGGAGAAAAACAAAATCACTTGTCTCTGGCAGGCGGTTATGCCACTATATCACCCAGGGAAGTAATTGTCTTTACTGACGGTACAGAGGAGAAAAAGCCGGCTGCGGCCGGAGACTGAAGCTGCGGCAGGGCAGCCCGGTCATTAACCCGGGATGAAAAATTGTCTCAGGCTCAAAAGGGACGATGAAACCCTTGATTCTTTTTACCACGGTCGGATCCTGGTCTTGCAAAAAAGAAAAGGCTACCGCTTTTCCGTGGATGCTCCCCTTCTGGCCGATTTTATTGAAACCAGAGAGGATGAGGAACTTCTCGAAATAGGAGGCGGCTGCGGTATTATCTCCCTTCTTTTAAGCCTGAAGCCATGGAAGCATATAACCTGCCTGGAGATTCAGCCTTCGCTCGCTGACCTGGCCCGGCGCAATGTAGCCCTCAATCAACTTGAGGGGAAGATAACCGTGGTTGAAGCCGATATTAGAGATTATCATCCAGGCAAAAAATTTGACGTTATCTTTTCTAACCCTCCCTACTTCAGACTGAGATCAGGCTGGACCGGTCGTTGTGAGGAAAGAGCCCTGGCCCGCCATGAAATTTCGGTCAGAGCTTCTGAAGTTATCGAGAAAATGGCGGAATGGTTGAAACCAGAAGGTCGGGGCTATTTAATTTATCCCATAAATCGATATAAAGAAATAATGGAATTATTATCCCGGCATGGTTTAAAAACCTGGCGTCTGAGACTGGTTTTTTCTAAAATTGATCGACCACCTCGGTTTTTTCTGGTTGAGACAGGTCGGGAGGAGAAGACCATGATGGTCATGCCGCCTCTTGTTTTATTTGAAGCTGAAGGCCATTATACAGAAGAAGCTAAAAGGATTTTTGCTGGGCCAGAGGCGGCTCCCACGAGAGAAGCCAAGCGGGGAGAAAGCTGTGCTTAGAATCATCGATAATCTAAAAAATCTCTATCGCTACAGGGTTTTAATTCACAGCCTGGTAGTCAGGGAGCTAAAGGCTCGCTACCGGGGAACAATTCTGGGCTTTTTGTGGTCGTTTTTTAATCCATTATTGTTGATGATTGTTTATACCATTGTTTTTGGCTTTATCATCAAACCCCGGGACCCCTCGATTGGCAGTTCGCCCTGGCACTACGCCCTTTTCCTTTTTAGCGGGGTGCTCCCCTGGACCTGGTTTTCTTCTTCCTCCCTTGAATCAGCCAATGTGCTTATGATTCATGGCAATCTGATTAAAAAAATTCTTTTCCCGGCTGAAGTTTTGCCTGTCGTTGTCGTCACCAGTAATTTCATCCATTTTATTTTTGGACTTCCCATCCTGCTTCTTTTTGTCCTGATTTTCGGTAAATCCCTTACCATTTATCTTCTTTTCCTACCTCTCGTTATGCTGGTCCAATATGTTTTTACCCTTGGGTTTGGCCTGCTGATCTCAGCGCTGACAGTTCATTTTAGGGACATCAAGGATATTCTGGCCAATGTGCTGACTTTCTGGTTTTTTGCCACACCCATCGTTTATCCCATGACCTTTGAGACCATTGCCAAATCAAAGGCCCTGCGTCTTTTTCTCAATTTTAACCCTATGACTCATATCATGCAGGGCTATCAATATAGTGTCTTTTATGGCCGGCTTCTTCCCTGGAAGCGGCTGAGCGTGACCCTGATTGTGGCCATTATTTTATTCTTTATAGGTTATTATATTTTTGACCGACTCAGGGATTCCTTCCCCGAGGAGGTGTAAAATTGTATGCGATTGAAGTCGAAAACGTTACCCGCATCTATCAGAAATATTCAGCCCGGCATCGCTTTCAAACTTTTAAAAGTGCCCTGCTCAAAGGTGACCTGTTTCGGGCCCTCAAACCTGACGAACTGGTGACAGCCCTGGATGGTGTTAGCTTTAAGGTCAGAAAAGGGGAAACCTTCGGGATTATTGGTGAGAATGGCTCAGGTAAAAGTACTCTGCTCAAAATTATTGCCGGCATTACCAAGCCCACATCAGGCTCAGTTAAAACCGATGGCAAGATTTCTGCTTTAATTGAACTTGGCGCCGGCTTCCATCCGGAAATCTCTGGCCGCGAGAACATTTTTATTAACGGGATTATGCTTGGCCTTTCCAGAAAGGAAATTCAGGAGAAATTTGACGAAATTGTTCGTTTTGCTGAACTTGAGGATTTTATTGATGCGCCGGTCAAAACATATTCTTCAGGTATGTATATGCGGCTGGGATTCTCCATTGCCATCAATGTTAACCCCGATATTCTCCTGGTGGATGAGGTACTGGCCGTGGGCGATGCTGCCTTTGTGCCCAAATGCCTTGACCGCATCGATGATTTCCGGCGCCGCAAAAAAACGATTCTTTTCGTCAGCCACGACCTGGCTACAGTGAAAAAGATTTGCGATCGAGTGGCCTGGCTTAAAGCTGGAAGAGTCATGACCATTGGTGATCCCAGTCGCGTCGTTGATGCCTATCTCCAGGATGTGGTTGAAAGACAGGAGCGGGAATTTGAACGACGTCAGGAGGAACTACGAAAACAGGAAGAACTTCGTCGCTCCATCGAATTAAGACGAAGGGAAGAATTAAAGTTAAAAGAGGAAAAACGGCGCGAAGCCGAATTAAGAGGAGAAACCTTCGAAGCCAGTGAGACTGGGTTTCCTGAAGCCCGGGGACAGGAGGCAGAGCCAGCAAAGGAGGCAGAAGCCAGAGGCGAAGAGAGACGACAGCAGCGCTGGGGCAAAAGGGAAATAGAGATTATCCGGGTGACCCTGAGAAATCTCCAGGGTCAGGCCAAGCATGTCTTTTCCCCTGAAGAAGGCCTGATTATTGAAATGGACGTCCACGCCTATTCCAGAATTGAGGATTTTGTCTTCGGGATCGGGATTTTTAATTCGCAGGGAATCTATGTTTATGGAACTAATACTCATCTTGAGGATTACACGCCGATTTCCATTGAAGGTGAAGGCAAAGTTATCTGTCGCATTGAAAAATTGAACCTGATTAATGGAACTTATTACCTTGATGTCGCCACTCACAAGCGAGATGGTTATCCCTATGATTATCACCGCAATCTCTACACTTTTCTGGTGACTTCTACCCACCGGGATGAAGGAATAACACGCCTGCCTCATACCTGGGAGACGACACCCAATATCAAGCTTAAGCCACCGGAAAGGAAATTAATTTCTGGATGATACCTTTTGCGCTCGAATCAAGCGCTGGACAGCCTCTATGGTGCGGATTAAAAGCAATTGTGGCTTGTTTTCAAGCTATTTATTAAGCCTACGAATTTTTTAAAAAAATTGATTTTATGAACTGGATAGGAGAAATTAAAAGTTCAGGGATAAAAAAGGTAGACTCCAGGACTCATGAAGAAGGGCGGAGCGAAAATTATTCTTAACTGGGCGGAAGTTCTGTCGCTTCGGGAAAAATGGCGGCGACAGGGGAAGAAGGTCGTTTTTACCAATGGCTGTTTTGACCTGCTCCATGCTGGCCATGTTTACCTCTTTAAAGAAGCAAAAAAGCTGGGTGACAGGCTTATAGTTGCGGTTAATTCCGATGCTTCGCTGCGCCGTCTTAAAGGGCCAAAGAGACCGGTTTTTCCTCTCAGGGAAAGGCTGGAAATTTTGGCTGCTATCGAATATATAGACATTCTTACTGTTTTCAGACAGCCGACTCCACAGAAAATTATATCCCTGCTGCGTCCCGATGTCCTGGTTAAGGGAGGCGACTGGCCCGCTGACCAGATAGTGGGTCGCAAGGAAGTTGAGGCAAGCGGTGGCCGCGTTATCCTTATCCCTTATATTAAGGGCATGTCTACAACAGAATTGATTAAAAAGATTTCCGGCTGATTTTCTTCTAAAACTTCATGGTTAAAGCAGTCTAGATGTATTTTTTAACTTAAAATTCTTTTATCTGTCTAAAGCCCGGTAAGGAATAAAACTGAGGATGAAACTGGCTAACGAAGTTGTTCCGACAGCTAATTATTAATAAATCAAATAGTTAATCTTGAAGAAAAAAAGGGAAAGGGGACAGGACGTAATTAAAAGAATGATTCGTCTTCCCACTTTAGATATTGCTGATTGAAAGTTCGAATCCGGGCGTCAGAAAAAATTCATTTTTTTAGATAGCTCGCTTGAAATTTTTCCATAAACCAGGCCCAGAGTTTTCGGTGAAAATCCAGGCTGGGAGGTGAATTTTCTAAAATAAGATGGGGGCTCCTAAGTTCTTCATCTTCCGGTCGGAAGCGATAAAGAGCCCCTTTGTCCCAGAGGACGGGAAATTCAGGATGAAATTGCAGCGCCAGAACATGGGGAAACAATTCATGTTCAAAGGCCTCATTGACCTTTCCATCCACAGAGGTAGCAATTATTTTAAAGCCTTTTCCCGGCTTTTTGACCTGCTGGTGATGGGCACTGAGCACGCGCGGTTTATCTTCAGGCTTGAGACCCATCTCACGGCAGAACAGGCCATCGGGCATGAGCCTGAGGGGATGGAGCTCGTAAGGGAAATATTTGTTCTTTGAATCCGGGAAAAGATGATAGAAGGGATTGGTATGCCAGACTGTCTCGCCAAGATCAATCAAATCTTCAAAGGTTTTCTGACCATAAATTTCCCAGGCTATATCCTGAGTTAAACAACCACCGGTGGCCACGTTCATCGTCTGCCCGCCAAGGCAGATGCCTAAAATTGGATATTCTGGTTTGGAAGACAGGAGCGGCCTGAAAGCTTCGTTCTGCGAGCCTCCCAGAAGATGGAAAAGAGCTGAAAGCTCCAGATAATGACGCCAGGGATCTTCGATTTGAGTTAAAAGCAGAGTTTTTTCACCATAAACGGCAGGTGGTATATCTGGACCGCCAAAAAAAATCATCCCATGGGATTTATTAAAGATGACTTCGAATTCCTGAGTCCAGGCATTTTCCTGGAATAATTCTGAAGGAGAAACTTCAGCTTCGAGGCGATGAAAATGTAAATTGATCGAATTTTGTTCTTTTAAAAATCGAAGGGACTCACTGTATCTGGTTTTTTCTAAGGTATGAAAGACGCCGACCACCACCACCTTTTTTAAATCAATAAAGCCATTTTCCTGTAAAGATAAAAGGGCCCGGAGTGTTCCCGGAGAGGGATAAAAAATAACCAGGTGAGGCTGTTTCTTTATTTCTTCAGTTGAAACTTTATCGAAATATCTTTCTTCCGGCTGAGAGTAGAGGGGAAGGAAGAAAAAGGAAAGGGAAAGAAGGAAAGGAAGGAGAAATTTAAGAAATCCAGTTTTTCTTCCTGAAAGCAGTTCCAAGACAGTAATAAAATTTGATCTAAACATTTTTTTCTCCCTTTATTTCGCCATTAAATCTTCAAAGAATAAGCTCTTTAATCTTCTCTATTTTCAGCTTATCGCGAAATCAGAGACATGGCGGCCCGGGCGAGCAGAACCGCTGCCAGGTCAATCTTATAGGCATTTTCGCTCATGGGTCTCGATTCTTTAAGAGCTTCGAGCGCAGCTGCGGCCACCATTTTTTCCTGGATGTTCTGGCCTTCAATCATCTTTTCAAAATTGGTGAGCCGCCAGGGGATGGGAGCGACACCGCCGAGAACAAAATGAGGTTTGAGCAGGGACCGGCCCTGGATCTCAGCCGTCGCAGCTACAGAGACGACAGCAAAATCCCAGCTGCCTCTTTCCGTAAATTTAAGATAGGTGCTCTTTAAGCGGGGCGAGGGATTGGGAACAATTATTTCGGTCAAAACTTCGCCTGGTTGAAGTTTATTTTCCTGACGGAGGGAAACTGAGGGAGGCGAGAAGAAATCACTCAGGGCCATTTCCTTCTCACCCCCGCTGGAAACAATTTTAACTCTGGCTTCAAGACTGATCAGGGCCGGAGCTAAATCGCTGGGATGGACAATGTTGCAGATGCCGCCGCCAAAAATGGCGTGATATTTATTTCTTCCCTGGACGGCAAAGCAGCGGGCCCCGCCTTTCTTGCGACACAGGAAAAGGGGGTCCCGAAAATACCAGCACCGTGGTCGCTGACAGAGGTTACCACCGATAGTGCCCACATTTCTGAGCTGCGGAGAACCAATTGACTGAGCGGCCTGCTTGAGGCCAGGAAAATTCTTCTGAATAATCGGGGAGGAAGCCAGGTCATTTATGGTCGTCAGAGCACCAATTCGGAGGAAATCTTTCTCCTGCTTCAGGCCAGCCAGTTCTTTGAGAGGCGAAAGGTCCACCATAACTTCTGGCTTCACAATCTCGTCTTTCAGCAGGCTATAAAGGTCAGTGCCTCCAGCCAGAAGGGCTATCTGACCATTGCCCCTGGCCAGAAAGGAAACCAGATCACTTAAAGTCGGGGGCTGAACCAGACTGAATGGCCTCATTTTTCGCCCTCCTTCTTAAGAATGGACAGGATTAAATCTGGGGTCATGGGAATCTGCCGAGGATGAACACCGATAGCATTAAAAACAGCATTAGCAATGGCAGCAGCAATCGGGATGCGGGGTGGCTCTCCCAGGCCCTTTATGCCAAGGTTATTTATTCTAGGATCGGGTGAGTCAACAAAGATGGGGATGATTTCAGGTATGTCGGAGACAGTGGCAATTTTATAATCTAAAAGATTGGTTGTTATGCAGCGTCCCTCATTATCATCCATCAAGCGCTGCTCAAAGAGGCTGGCGCTCAACCCCTGAGTGACGCCGCCAATGACCTGACTTTCGGCTGTTAATCGATTGACGACCCGGCCAACTTCATGGGCCGCCACTACCTTGATGACTTTTATTTTTCCTGTTTCCAGGTCAACTTCAACCTCAGCGAAATGGGCGCCGAAGGAATTAAAAGCATATCCAGATGGCAGGTCGCTTCTTTCTCCATGAAAGACGGTCACCCGGCGTAATTCCCGGGCAACTTCATTAAAGCTGATGGATTTTTCTGGATTATCCCTATTGACAAAACTTCGGATCCCAATTTCGACTTTTTCGGGCGGACAATCGAGCTTTTTGGCCGCAATGGCTTTAAGGCGCGTTGCTGCTTTTAAAGCTGCGTCTCTGAGGGCAGGAGCAACGGAAGGGGTGGTTTGACTTCCACCAGAGGAAGGAGCCCAGGGATAATCGGTGTCGCCAATTCTGATATTGATTTCCTGGGGCTCTAGTCCCAGGGTGTCAGCAATGATGGTGGCAATATAGGTTCGGGTGCCAGTTCCTATATCCTGGGTGCCACAGATGGCCTCGACGCTGCCATCAGGATAAATTTTGAGGTCAGCCATGGTTCCTGGAACCCCGGCCCCCCACCAGATCTGGGTAGCCAGGCCGAGACCGCGCCTGATTTTGCCTTTTCCCTGACCAGGTATCTGATTTCTCCTTGACCAGCCAATGGTTTCGGCACCGAGGCGGTAGCATTCGCGCAGGCCCTTGGAAGAATATGGTATTCCGGTATCACCCAGATTTTTTTCGCTGTAATTTTTAAGGCGTAATTCTAAGGGGTCCATTTTCAATTCAGCCGCCAGTTCTTCCATAAAGCCTTCCAGGGCAAAGGTCCCCTGAACATGGCCGGGAGCTCTGGTTGGCCGGGAGGAACAGGTATTGGTGAAAACGGAATATTCTTCGACCAGAACATTCGGGCAGCGGTAAATATCTATGAGGGGTTCTGAACATCGGTCACCCCGGCCCACGCCTCCTCCGGTAAAATTTTTCAAATGAAGGAAAGTGAGGGTTCCATCTTTTCTGGCTCCGCCGCGGATGGTTATCAGGGTCGAAGGCCGATTGCCCAGGCAATAGGCGTTTTCGCGACGAGTCATAACTATTTTTACCGGTCTTTTAGCTTCTCGGGCTAAAAGGGCTGCAGCCACGGTATGGTCATTTAAACCCAGCTTTGAACCAAAACCTCCTCCCATATATTTTTTAATCACCCGGATACGGTTGGCGGGCATATTCAGAACCCGGGCGAGCTGGTCGCGAACGCTGAAGATGGCCTGGGTTGAGTCCCAGACGATGAGCTGACCATCTTTCCAGTAAGCCAGACTGGCGTGAGTTTCAGCTGGATGATGGACTTCAATCGAAGTCCGGTAGGTTCTCTCAATTATAACTTCAGCCTGGGCCTCACCTTCCTTGATATTTCCTCGGGTATATTCAAAAAGTTTCTGGACATTAGGCGAATCCAGAACTTGCGGCGACCCCTGTTCCATGGCTTTGGTTTCAGAGACCACAAAAGGCAAAACTTTATATTCGACTTTAATCAGCTTCAGAGCCTCCTCGGCTGTAGCTTCATCGACCGCAGCGACGGCAGCCACAGGCTCGCCTATATATCTGATTCTCCCGGAGGTTAGTTTAATCGCCGCCATAACTCCAGGATGACTGAGGGCCGGAGCAAGGTCAATATTGATGACTTCAGCGGCCGCGTGGGGAGAACGAAGAATTTTCCCGTAAAGCATCTCTCGAAAATAAAAATCTTGAGTGTAAGGAGCTTTGCCCGTGACAATCAGCCGTCCGTCAACCCGGGGTATTTTCTGGCCAATATGTCGAAACTGGGGCGCAGGCATGGCTTTTTCCTGGCCCCCGCCTTCCTGCCGGCCAGCCTCTTCAAGATAAGTAACCCCATCAGGTTCAGGTCGTAAAGGTCTCATAGCATCCCTCCTTTCTGGGAAGCTAAGGCTTTAACTGCCTCCAGTATCTTGAGATGATTGCCGCAGCGACAGATATTACCATTCAAACCGACCTTTATTTCCTCAGGGGAAGGGGAGGCTTTCTGACGGAGCAGGGCTAAAGTAGCCATAATAAAACCAGGCGTACAAAAACCGCATTGATAAGCATCATGGTCAAGGAAAGCCTGCTGTACTGGATGAAGCTTTTCTCCCTGAGCTAGACCTTCTATGGTCAGAACATTTTTCCCCTCCGCTCTGAAGGCCGGATAAAGACAGGAATAAACAGCCTGATTATCAACCAGGACTGTGCAGCCACCACAGGTGCCGTGATTACAGATGCGTTTCGTACCGGTAAGATGCAATTTCTCCCGGAGCAAATCGAGCAGGGATTCGCCCGGCTCAACCTCCACCTGAATTTCTTTTCCATTGAGAACGAAAGAGATGACCTTTTTGCTCAGCTGGAGGAGCTCACCAGGTTCGAGGCTCGGGGCGGCTGAGGCCGGTTTGATTAAATGAGTAACCACGGCCGTGCCGACAGCTCCACCACCCAGGCCTTTGAGGAAATCACGGCGGGATATACCTTTTTTACCCTTTTTTATATTTTCAGCCATCTTGACCTCCCATAAATTAAGCTTAATCCCGGAGGATAATGAGGACAACCAGACCGATGAGCAACGAAGCTGGAGCCAAAAATCGCCTGACCCAGGCAGAGCCAGGAGCTCCTCCAGCCTCCTCTTCAAGGAACAAAAGAAATTTTCCGAGAAGAAGGCCAAGAGGAAAAGAGAGGGAAGAAAGGGAAACAGCTACAGGAGCATAATATAAAGCGAGTGGGTAATTCGTTCCGGGAACGACGCAGGCCGGAATGCCGGTAACATATTTCACCAGAGGAAATAGATTGACCGCAGTTAAAGCCATAAAAGCGCCAGCCACGAATTGACCCAGAGGTTTTTGTAACCAGCTCTGGCTGAAGAAAATAATGACCAGCCAGAAAGACAGGGTTTCCAGGAAAAAGGCAAAAATGGGGTTAATTACAGCTCCATGCCGCAGGGGAAGGGAAAGCAAGAGAGCATCAAACATCTTAAAAAGACTGGCCAGAATAAGCATAAGGATAAGGGAAAAGTGATGGGGACTGACTTTGCTGGCTGCGGCCAGGAAAAAAATAGCCACGGCTGTCATGACCGAGCCTGAAATCGAGCTCGCACATTGCCGCAAATAAAGGCCGAGGAGACATTCAGAGAGGCCCCAAACACTCCCTAGAAGAAAAACGAAAGGCCATCGCTTGACTGAAGTAGATTCCATTTTCTCCTCCTGTCGTCTTCCTTATTACGGGCTGATTATAAAATTAAGATATTGTCTTTGCAACCTTCGGTTTTCCACTGATTAATAAATAATTTTTTATATCTGGGAAAGGAATAAAGCCGCTCGAAGGGTTAAAAATTTTAAAGATAAGGTCTGATCAGGTTTAGCTTTTTCTGGCCGCAGGCGAAAAAGAAAAGATGGAAGGAAAAGAAGAGGTGAAAAGCTAGGCCTGAAAGAAGCTACTTGAGCCCGGGCTTAGAAGCATTTCAATTCATTGAAGCCTTCTTAAAAGCTGGCTTAATCAGATTGTTTTGCTTAAAATTTATTTGAATAAATTTCTAAGGCAAATAATGGTTTCAGCAAAATTATCTTTAGGTCAGATCCTGAGGCTGAGGCAAGTAGATGATCCCGTGGAGGTCATCTGTTATTCAGGCTATAGAGCCGATGAATCCCCCCGAGAAATCTTGATTGAAGGAGAGAGATTCCGGGTGGAAGAGGTGATTGAAAGGAAAAGGGAAAGAAGAGGCAGAAGAATCTATGATGTCTTTTTTTGCCGCATCGAAGGTTTAATTGTCTGCCTAGAAAGGCCAGGTGGTGGTAGCTGGAAAATAAAAATTAAAGAAAGCCGATGAAAGCATTCTAATAGATACTCACTTTTTTTCTAGAAATCTTTATCCCGGAAAAATGGGTCTTCCTTTGAGGTCTGGCATGGCTGCAATTTTTGAAGGTTAAGCGGCAATAATTTATTGCTGAATATCAAAATCAATAATCCGGTTAAAATTTTATTTTTCATGATTTAAAAACCAGGCTTTATGAGCCTGATAGATCAAGGAACCTTTATCGAAGTGCATTAAGTCAAAAGGCCCCTGGAAAAATAAAATTTTTCTTCTACGAAAAATTAAATTTATTTCCCTTATAATTCTATCTGCAATGAAAATCCCTTTCTGAAAAAATTTTCTTGGAGGGAAATGAATGGGGCTGATTTTAGCTTTTTTATGGGAAAACGCGGTCAGGGAAGAATCTTATATAAACAGATTAACCAGTTTCACGATTAAACCTTTATTAAATGGTGCTATAATGATTAGAAGAATGAGTTTTTGATAAAAAGGCCAGGTTAAACTCCCGCTGAATTTGGCTTTAAAAAATGGGACTTAATTTCCTTCTTTCGCTTCCAGCCTGGCAGGAGCTGGAGAAGGCCATAAAGTCCGGCCGGAAAAGCCTCCGGCTCTCTGGCCTGGGTGGCTCCTCTCTTCCTTTTTTCCTGGCGAGCCTTCTTGGCCGCCTTGATCGCCCCATCATTTTTATTGAGCCTCAGAGGAGGAGCCTCGTCTCTCTGGCTGAGGAAATAAATAATTATTCAAAATGCCTGAAGTTAAATAAAAAAGTCGAAATCTTGCCTTCTCTGGGCGATGATCCCTATGCAGACATTCCCCCTTCTCTTGAGGTTATTTCCCTCAGACTTAAGGTCCTAAATCAGCTCCGGCTGGGAAAAATCGATTTGCTTCTAACAAACCTACCTGGACTTTTAAAACCGGTTCCGGCGAGAAACGAGCTTAAAGAGCTTTTCCTCGAGCTTGAAGTGGATCAACCGATCGATAGAGACTGGTTAATTCAGAAATTACGTCAATTTGGCCTGGCGGAGGTGGACCTTGTTACTTCCGCCGGTGAATTTGCCTGGCGTGGCGGTATTGTCGACGTTTTTTCACCCTGGATGGCCTCTCCCTTAAGAATTGAGCTGGGAGCTGAAAAGATAATTTCCCTGCGGGAGTTTGATCTGGCTTCTCAGCGCTCATTAAGGAGGATTAATTCGATTGTCGTTCCAGCCTTGAGAGAATGGCCGGCCACAGAAGATTTTCTTGATTCCTGGAAAAAAAGGGCCGGGGAAATCTGGCCAGGCCTTTCTTTTGATGACAGAAACTTTCCCTTCATTTCTTCTGAAGTTAGCCTTTCTGCCTTCTATCTGGCTACAATTGTCAGGGAAAAATTCCAGTCAGTACTCGCTTTAATGCCTGAGGCTCTGATTATTTTCAATGAAATTACCCAGGTGGAAACGGAGTGGGTTGAATGGCTGGAAGGGCTCGAGAGAGAATATGAATCAGCTTTAAAAGAAAAAAGGATACCGGTACTTTCACCCCGGGAAATTTTTTTAAGGGAAGAGCTGAACAGGATCAAAAGGGATGCTCTGGTCATTCAGGATTTTGAAACTGAAGAGGAACGACAGACCATCTCATTTTCTTTTCAGGCTGTACCTCGCTTTCAAAACCAGATTCCCTTCTTTCTGGATTATTTAAAAAAGCTTCAGGAAGAAAGGGAGCAATGTTTCCTGTGTTTAAGTCAGCCCGGTCTCAGAGAACGAATGATGGCCTTGCTGGCTGAAAAAAATATTCCAGCCCGAGGGAGTGATGATCTCCATGACTGGCCTCGCCAAGGAGAAATTATTCTCTGGTCGGCCGCTATCAGTCACGGCTTTGCCTGCCCTTCGGCCCGGTTTTATCTTTTCGGCGAGAGGGATGTTTTAACCGAAGAAAGGGTTCTCGTCAGCCGGCCTGGCCGCCGTCCGGTTATTTCTCATTTTCAGGATCTGCAGGCTGGTGATTATGTGGTGCACAATGATTACGGGATAGGTCTTTTTGCTGGCCTGGTTAGGCTTCAGATTGACGGAATTAACAGGGAATTTATGGAAATTCATTACAGGGATGGAGATAAGCTCTATGTTCCCGTTGAGGATTTAAAGCTGGTCCAGAGATATACACCTGTAGGGCCGGCGCTACCACCCTTGGATAAATTGGGGACTCAATCCTGGGAAAAGACCAAGGAGAGAACAAGAAAGGCAGTCGAGAAGCTGGCTCGGGATCTGCTTGAACTTTATGCCCGTCGCAAGGCCACGCCCGGCTACAGCTTCAGTCCTGGTGGCTTCTGGGAGGAAGAGTTTGAAAAAACCTTTCCCTATGAAGAGACAGAAGATCAGCTTAAGTCGATTCAAGAAGTGAAAAAAGACATGGAGTCACCCTCGCCCATGGACCGCCTGCTCTGCGGGGATGTGGGCTTCGGTAAAACCGAGGTGGCCATGCGAGCTGCTTTTAAAGCCGTCATGGATGGCAAACAGGTGGCCGTTCTCTGTCCGACCACGGTTCTGGCCAGTCAGCACCTTAAAACCTTCCGCCAGAGGATGGCCCTTTTCCCCGTCAGAATTGAGGCCCTGACCAGGCTCCAGTCCCGAAAGGAACAGGCCAGAATACTGGAGGATCTAAAAAAAGGTCTGGTCGATATAGTTATTGGAACCCATCGGCTCCTTTCAAAGGACGTGAAATTTCGAGACCTTGGACTGCTGATAATCGATGAAGAACAGCGTTTTGGTGTCCGCCAGAAGGAAAAAATAAAGAAACTGAAGGCTTCAATTGATGTGCTGACCATGACCGCTACCCCCATCCCCCGGACCTTAAATATGTCTTTATGTGGCCTAATGGATATCAGTCTGATCGAAACGCCACCCAAAGACAGGCTGGCTATTCATACGGTGGTTTCTCCTTTCAACACAAAACTTATAGCTTCGGCCATCAGGCAGGAATTAGCTCGAGGGGGGCAGGTTTATTATGTCCACAATCAGATTGAAGATATCGATCAGGTGGCCGAAATGATTCAGCGTCTGGTTCCTGAAGCGAAGCCGGTCGTCATTCATGGTCAAATGTCAAGCCTTCAGCTTGAACGCCGCATGATGGATTTCATCAATCAAAAATACAATGTGCTCGTTTCGACTACAATTATTGAAAATGGCATCGATATTCCTCTTGTCAATACTTTGATTGTTGACCTGGCAGATCGTTTTGGTCTAAGCCAGCTTTATCAGCTTCGGGGCCGAGTGGGGCGTTCCTCGCGTCAGGCCTATGCCTATTTCCTTGTCCCGCCTTTTTATGAGCTTACCCCTCAAGCTAGAGAAAGATTGAAGGCCCTTAAGGAGTTCAGTGAACTCGGTTCGGGTTTTCGCCTGGCAGCCCGGGACCTCGAAATCAGAGGCGCAGGCAATCTTTTAGGCCCCCAACAGCATGGCCTTATGGAGGCAGTTGGTTTCGATTATTTTATGCAATTACTTGATCAAGCTGTCCGTCAGCTTAAGGGGGAGGAGATTGAGGAGTCAAAATGTGAGATCAACTTGAGGGTCGATATCCGAATTCCCGAAGATTATATTCCTCAAATGAACCTGCGGCTTAATTTTTATAAGCGCCTCTCCTCACTCCAGAACCTTGAGGAAATGGAGCTGATGAGACAGGAAATGGAAGACCGCTTCGGTTCCCTGCCACCCACGGTCATCAACCTGATTACTTATGGAGGGATTAAATATCTGGCTGAAAAATTGAAGATTAAATCCCTGGACAGGGTGGGCTATCGACTTCTTATTAATTGGCCTTTCCCGGGCGAAGATAAATTTAAAAAGCTGATTAATTTACTGAAAAAAAGAAGCGGCTCCTTCTCTCCCCAGGGCATAGCTACCATTCCCCTAAAGGAAAATGATGAAGGTGGTCTGCTGAGTGAAACCCTGACCATCTTGAGAGAGTTATTTTATTAGACTATAATTTATATTCAGATTTGTCCTGTTAGGAGCAGAAAAATCCTTAGAAAAAAAATAATTAAATTTGTGTGGGCTGTTCTAATTTTATGTCTGGCCTCTTCTTTTGCCTGCCGCAATCTGAAAGAAAAGATTCGACCTGATAGAGGAGAATTAAAAAAGGAGAGAATAATCCTGCGGATTGAAGGAAGGGAATATACCGAGCAAGATTTTGACCGTTATGTAGAAAGGCAGGTAGGAAAGAAACCTGATACCATTGAAGCCGCTGCTCTCAGCCGGTTGCTGGATCAATTTATAGAGGAAAAGCTCCGGCTGGAAGCGGCTCAACAGGCAGGAATAGTTGTTTCCGGGGAAGATAAAGAGGCGATGAGAAGGGCTGAACTGGCGGAGGCTGAAGAATCCTCTTCCCATCCCGAAGATGATGCCTATCTTACGGAAAAATTGATGATTGAAAAATATCTCCAGAAGCTGGCTGCCGAAATTGATGTTTCTGAAGATGAAATAAAAAATTATTATGAGCAAAACAAAAGGGAATTTCTCCTGCCTGAAAGAGTCAAGGTAAGTCAGATTCTTGTGGATAATGAAGCGGTGGCTGTTCGTTTGCAAAATCAGCTTAAAGGGAGTGATGAAGCCCTCTTCCGACGGCTGGCCCGGGAAAATTCTCTTGGTCCTGAAGCCGATCGGGGTGGCGAGATGGGCATCTTTAAATCAAATGAGCTACCTAAGGAAATAGAAAAAGTTATCTTTTCTTTGAAGGAAGGAGAGATAAGCCCGGTGGTTGAATCTCCCTACGGGTTTCATATTTTTCGTCTCGATAGTCGCCTTGAACCGAAATTGCTGAGTCTGGAGGAAGCTTCAGAGAAAATCAGAACCAGGCTTTGGCAAGAGAAGATGGCCACAGTGATGAAAAACCATTTAAAAGAAATTAAAGCCAGACTCAGCTGGGAATTTTTCCCCCAGCGGTTATCATTTTCCTATATAAAGGAAAACCAATGAAAAAACTATCTTTCAGGTTGATTTTATTGACTCTTTTCTCGGTAATCGCTTTCGGTCAAACTCACGTCATCGAGGAGATCGTGGCTATTGTTAATGATGAAATTATTACTCTTTCTCAGTACAAACAGCATTATGAATCCATGGTTCAGATGTTGAGAGCTCAGTATCAGGGTTCGGAATATTTTGAGCAGCTGGAACAGATGAAGAAGCAATTGCTTGATATGATTATCAATGATATGCTTTTGCTCCAGATAGCCAGGGAAAAGCAGATCAATGTCAGCGAACAGGTTAAACTCTATGTAGAGAATATAATCAAAGAGAATCATCTTGAATCCGAAGCTGAATTGAGGCGAGAACTGGCCCGCCAGGGCATTGATTACAACGATTTTATTCGCCAGATTGAAGAAAATTTGCTCAAACAAGCGGTTATTGCTTCCGAGGTGGATAGAACTATCGTTCTGGAAGAAGCAGAAATAATTAATTATTATCGAGATAATTCGAACGAATTTACCGAACCAGAAGAAATTACCCTGAAGGCGGTTTTCCTATCGGCGGAAGCCCATTCCGAAGAGGAATCTGAGACTAAAAAGAAGGAAATTGATGCGAAACTCGCTTCCGGGGAGAAATTTGAGGAGGTGGCGGCCCTGCTTTCTGACCCGCCTTTGAATGAGAGTAAAGGCGAACTGGGGACTTTTAAGAGAGGCGAACTCGAAAGTTCTTTACAGGCAGTTGCAGATAAATTGAAACCGGGAGAAATCTCTTCGTGGATCAAAGGGAAAAATGGCTGGTACCTGCTGAAACTGGAGGGACGTCGGGAAAGCCGGCTGAAGAATTTTGAAGAAGCCCGGCGTGAGATTGAAGAAAAAATCTTTATGGAAAAAAGGCAGAAAAAACTGGCTGAATTCATAAAAAATATCAGAGATAAAAGTTATATCAGAATTCTTAAGCCCGATCCCCTGGGCTGAAAAGTAGAAATGTCTGCATCAAAGAAAATTCCGGTCAGAATGAGGCTGGAATTTTTTACGGCAGAAATCAGAGAATAAACATAGAAGAAGCGAACCTGAAAATTCATCTATTTCAAGCGATAAAAACAGCGGCCGCAATGGCAGTCGTCCAAAGTCCTTTTTGCCCGGTTGTGGTCTGGGTGATGTTGGTGGTTCTAACTTCAAGCGTGTCAGAGATTCTGAAAACCTTCTCCTGAGCGTCCCAGATTTTCGAGGTATCGAAATCTTTACCCAGGGTGGTAGCCAGCATATAGGCAGCCAGTCTTTCGGCATATTCACCAGCTTCTTTTTCGTCCTGACCGAAGCTATGGTGCTCGGATAAATAACCATAATACTGGGCATCGTTAGGTATAGCCAGACCAACCGAAGCTGAGATGAGACGATGACCCTCATCAGTTGAAATTTCGCTCATAACAAGGAAAACAATCTGGCCGGGACGAAGCAACTTCAACCCTTCTTCCCTGGGAATTAACTCACAGTGGGGCGGGAAAATGCTTGAAGTTTTGACCAGATTAAAAGGGGCAATGCCTGCATCGCGCAGCGCCTGTTCAAAGCTGGCCAGTTTTTCTGGATGCTGGCCACGACCCTTGGTTAGAAAGACCTTTTTAGGCACAATAGCTTCCATCTTCCTTTTATCCCTCAAATCAAGTTGGTTTTGACTTCATTTTCGCTCGGTCAAAATTGACTGAATTGGCTCTGCCTGGTTTTCAAGGCTGTTTAAATATTTTACTTTTTCTTTTCTGGTTTGGTTTCAGGTTCTTTTTTTACTTCCCCCATGCCCACAGGTTCAGGTTCTTTGAAATCAATGGTTCTGGAAACATCCCATTCACCCAGGGGAACATGAATGGAACCTTTAGACTGAACAAAGAGCCGGACAACCACTGGCTTCCAGTAGGGATTATCTTTAAAGGTAGCCAGACTTTTGCCTTCTACGCCATAATTGCTTTTCATGGTAATGACGTCACTGACCTGGCCAGGCATGATGGGCTCTTTTCTGATAGCCGCGAGAAAGGCATCACCCAGATTTTCCGTTTCGCCTTTGAATTTAAAAATGGCATTAAAATTGAGATAATTAATCGGTTTGGAAGAGACATTTTTTACCCTGAAGGAAATACAGGGCACAAGGACCAGCTTCGGTGGCCAGGGTTGATAAGCCTTGGCTACCCATTTGGTTTCCATATCGACAATCTCAATCGAGGAACGGAGCTCCTCGGCGCTCGGGGGGCGGGTACAGCCAGAAAAAAAGATGATAAGAATAAAAGCAGGGATATAAAAATATTTTGCCATTTTCACCATCGTTGCCTCCAATCTAAAATTTAAATATATAGCAATCGGCCTGATTATGCAATTAATCTTCTAAGGAAAGCGTAAGGGATAGAGTTCCCGGGCAATTTATCTTCTCTCTGCTTTCATTGAAATTTTTCAGAGAAAGCATCAAAAAAGATTTTTGACGCCCCCTTCCCGGCTCAATTTTATAAAATAAAGGTCCAAAAAAGAAAAAGATTTAATCCGGTCTGATGATTCGTGAGACTGGGACAATCTTTATTCCAGCCCTTTCTATCCGGGTGATAGCTTCGGAAAGAAGATTCAGGGTTTCAGGATAGGGGTGGCCAATGGCTATGGCCCTGCCCCTTTGTTGGCAGAGATGAATGAGCTTTTCTATCTGGGACAGGATAGATTTTCGATTCACCTCGGAGTCGAGGAAAATATCCCGCTGCCCGCAGGGAAGCCCCATTTCTCTGGCCAGCCTGTATGCAATTGATTTTTCAGTCGTCCGGCTATCAATGAAGAAAAGGTCACGGGATTTAATCTCCGCTAAAATTATTTTCATTATTTCCTTGTTTTGAGTTATAAGAGAGCCCATATGATTGTTAACCCCCTTGACTTCAGGCAAAATCTCAAGGCATTCCCTGAGGGTTGTCAGTACTTCGTCCGGGCTCATCCTGGAGTTAATTTCAACCAGGTGATCACCATCGTTATTTTCGGAGTTAATTGATTCGAGGGGAAGATGCAACATTACTTCCAGACCATGCTCCTGAGCCTTTTTCGCCGTCTGCTGGGCATAGAGAGAAAAGGGTAGAACGGCCACATCGAGAGGCCGGGAAAGGTTGATTATCGCCTCCAGAACTTCAAGATTATCACCGAGATCATCTATTATCATGGATATCATCTTTTCTTGAGGCTTCTTTTTTAAGAAGACCGAAGGCGCCGTCATGTCCGGAGGAAGAGCCGGCAGAGCCGGCGGAGTTTTGATTACGTTAAAGGTAAGGGTGGCTTCAGCCTTGTCTTTATCCCAGAGGAACCAGTCGATGGTCTTAGCCCTGTCATCTTCTTTTAAAACCTTGACTTCATACTTCGATCCCCGCTGAATCAATTTATCTTTCAATTTCGTGGCCAGAAGCTCATAATCATCTTCAGAAATTTCTATGGCCAGCTTTTTGAAAGTTTTATCAGTTTCTGGAAGTCTCTCAGCCATGGAAATTATTTTCAGCGTTGGCCAGCCTGGCTGCTGAAGGAAAGGGAGAAGGTCCTGTTCGACCCAGGAATAAATAGATCTCTTTTCTTTTAAAAAGTGAGAAAACAGGACAGAGCTCTTTCTATCTCCAATTGATTGGAGATAATCAATACCCAGAAAAGAGACCAGGCTTATAATTAAAAGGATAACCGCCGCTAGATAGGCCTGGGGAGACCTGCTTTTTAAGCTCAAGGGAAAGTCTGTCCCTGGAGAGTCTTCTGGAGATAAATCGAGGTCTCATATTCTTCAGGGCCGAGCCTGACATCAGGCTCAACGCCCTTTTGCCACAGGATTCTGTCAGGATAGAGTCCGCCTACAGCTGTTGTCAGGAAAAAAGAAGTCCCGTCTCTTAGCAGAAAAAATTCCCTTTTAGCCATGAGTCCGGGTGTAGGGTGACCGATAACGGGAGTTTTTTTCTTTTCCTGAAGGGCGGCCGCTACCAGTTCAGCCAGATCCTGGGTGGCTGGACTTACCCAGATAACAAGATTTATATCAGCTAAGGCCGGACGCTGCGGGCAGCCAAAATATTGAGGGTCCCGGGAGCGGCTGCGATAAAAGGCTGTTTTTTCAGCCGAGATAAAAAGATTTAAAAAACGAAGGGCTTCGTCCAGTTGACCTTCTTGAGCTAACCTTAAATCGAGAATTAAAGGCAACCTGGTTGCGGGCAGACGAGGAATTATTTTTTGATTAATTTCCTGAGCTAGCGGAGAGAAAAAGCCATGAATTTCCAGCCAACCAGCAGTTCCTGGCTGGGTCCGGAAAATATAGGGAGAGGAAAGCAATTTTTCTCTTTTCAGGGAAATTATTCGAGTCTGTTCTCCCCGCAGCGTTTTCAGGGTAACGGAGCCTTCCTTTTTGCCCCTTAAAAGGAGCCTCACTTCGGTTAAACTAAGGGGAGAAGTTGGCTCGCCATCAATCTCCGTAATATAATCGCCCACCTTTATATCCTGCTTTTGGGCGGGAGAATCGGGCCTGAGACCGACAACCAGAGGGAAAAAGCCGTATCTTTTCATTAAAAGAAGGCCGACATCATAAAAAGTGTTCTCCTTCTGCTGCTCCAGATAAAGATGGGTTGCCTTCTGACTCAGGTAGCCTGAAAGAGGATCAAGGGAGTTAACCAGCCCTCTAAGAGCTCCATCCATAGTTTCAAGGGGATTCTTTTCCTCTATATATTCGCTTCTGATAAGCCTGAGGACAGAAGAAAGGGGCTCGAAGGGTCTTTCAGTTGCCGGGGCCGGTCGGGCGCTGATAATTCCTTTATTATAAAAAAGAAGAAATGAATATACGCCGAGGACAATAACCAGTAAAATTAGATTTATCTTTTTCATATGAATATGAATAAATAAATGAAATTAAATTCTATCATTTTTTCTTTAACCATTGCAAGGGATCGAGGGCTTTGGTTTTATAACGAATTTCGAAATAAAGACACACTCCTTTTAAAGAACCTGTGTCGCCCGCGATGGCTATGGGCTGACCTTCCTTAACCCAGTCCCCCTTCATTACCAGAAACTCAGCGCAGTGGCCATAAAGGGAAAAGTAATTCAGACCATGATCGAGGATCAATAATTCCCCGGAGCCATGAAAAGTGTCGGCATAGACGACCTTGCCCGCATGAATGGCCTTTACTATCCGATCCTGGCCGGCCGGGGCTATCTCTATGCCATTATTGAAGGTAATTGTATTGAATCGGGGATGTCTTTGCAGACCAAAGGAAGTAATAATTTTGCCCGAAATGGGCCAGTTTAATTTCCCTTTTCTTTCATAGAAAGGAACGAAAGGGAAAGGCAGGGTAATTTCCTGTTTGATGATTTTGTCCATTAAATTCTGGAGCTCATCTGCCCTTTCCCGGTATTCCTTCAGAGTCTGTTCATAAAGCTGCCGGTTCTGCTGGATGCGGGCAGAAAATTGCCTCAGGCTATTTTCTTTGGCCTCAAGCTCCTTTTTCTTTTCGAGCGCTCGCTGATAAAGTTTCTGCAGTTCTTCCTGTTTGGCCGCCAGCTGGCGAGTTAACTCCTTCAGGTGAGTCTCAGTTTTTTGATAGGCGGTAAGAAGACCATTCTGATATTCAAGGAGGAGCTGAAGACGCTTGCTTTCAGCCACCAGGGAAGCAAAGCTCTGTGCCTGAAAGAAAAAGCGCACCCAGTCCAGTTGCCCGTATTTATAAAGAGAAACAAGAGTTTTTTCGATATTCTCTTTCTGATTATTTATTAGCTGTGTGGTTGTTTCTATTTCTTTTTTTAAAGAAGCCATCTCCTGATTCAATTTCTGACGCTCGGCTGTATTGAGATTGATTTGCTGGATTAAAAGTCTTTTTTCGAGAGAAAGCTGGTTGAGCTGGGTTAAGATGCCAGCTTCTTCCCTGCTTTCTTCTTTAATTTTTGTCTCCAGAACCTTGATTTCCTCCCGGATTTTCTGAAGATGTTTCTCAATTTCGGAAATAGCCTGAGCCGGCAGCAGGACTTTCAGAATAAAAAGGGTTGTTAAGAGAAGGAAAAAATTTCTGGCTTTTTTAAGGCTGATTCCTTTCCGGTCCTTCCTTCCCTTCATTTTCTCAGAACATAAATTATACCGCCAATTAGGCCGAGGATAAGAACAAAGGCCACATCAATCAGGGAAAAGGAAAAGGAAGTCTGGGGCGGAATGGAATAGTAGGTGAAGATTTCTATATAGGCTCCTTCCCTTAACCCGAGGCCATTAATAGTGACAGGGATGAGTTGAACGAAATGAACGACAGGAATGACCATAAAATAATCAAGAAAAGGAACAGAAAGATTCAGGGACTGGCCGATAAGAAAATAATAAACGATGACATTGATCTGAAGTCCAAGAGCCCAGAGCATCGCCAGATTGAAGGCTCTCTTCTGATGGCGGAAATTAATTATGGTTTGCCGGAAAGTGAGAATTTTCTCTATAAAAGGCTTCAGGCGTGGACCTTTAGCAGCCAGCCTTAAGAGGCGAGGCCAGGGAAGAATAAGGAAAGCGAGAATGGTGAGAAAGCCAATTACCCCTGAACCGAGTGCAACCCAGATGAAGGGTGACTGATAAGCCAGGTTCAGACGAAAAAGGGCGGCCATGAGGGCAAAAAGAAAAAGGACAAAAAGGCCAGTTAATCTTTCCACAATAATAATAGCCGAGGATTTAATGAGGGTTCGGGAATAGCGAGCCCCATCCCAGATACGCACAATATCGCCGCCAAAACGAGTTGGCAGAAAATTATTAAAAAAAGTGCCTACAAGATAGGACTGGATGAGGAATTTAAGGGGCACCTCATCTCCCTGAGCCCGGGCAAGAATCTGCCAGCGTAGGGCGCTGATGAGGAGCCCGAGGCCGTGGAGGGAAAAAGCCACAATCAACCACCGCCAGTTGACCTGACGGAGAATCTCAAAGACCTGGCTCAGATTAGTCAGGTATGTCAGAATATAAGCTAAAATGCCCAGGCTGATGATGAATTTAATCAGAGTTAGCCAGGGATTTCTTTTTTTTGCTGGAGACTCGAAATTTCTCATTGATGATATTAATTTTTTATCATAAATTTGAAGAAGGCAAAAGAGAAGAAGCGAGGACTGGTGTTTCCTATGGATGAGGCTGAAGCCAGGAATCGGGTTTCGAATCAAAGCCGGAAATTTTTCGAGTTAAAAAGTGGTCACCAGGTAGCGTCATCAGGCGAGGTGGAACTCATCTTAGCGGCCGAAACCATCCTTAATTTCGCTCTGCTGGGAGTTGATCCTGCTACTTTAATTAATCAGAGCCTGAAACGGGAAGGGAGAAAACTTGAAATTGTGGGTAAAGAAAGAAGGGAAATAATTGACCTTGAATCTTTCCATCGGGTATTTCTAATAGCTCTGGGCAAAGCTTCACCTTTGATGGCCGAAGCCTGCCTGAAGCTCCTGGGGGATAAAGTTTATAAGGGAATTGTTGTTTGCCTGCCCGGGGTTGAATTTTTCTGGCCTGGTGTGGAGAGGCTGGAAGCCCCCCATCCTCTGCCTGATGAAAGGAGCCTGAAGGTAGCTGAAAAAATTATTGAATTGAGCCAGGAAACGGGTGAGGCTGACCTGGTCTTTTTTTTAATTTCAGGCGGTGCTTCAGCCCAGATGGCCATGCCTGTAAAACCGGTCACCTTGGCCGAAAAAGCGAAGGTGACCAAAGCCCTGATGGAGGCCGGGGCTGACATCAGAGAATTGAATATCGTTAGAAAACACTTATCTGAAGTTAAGGGTGGTCGCCTGGGAAGATTTTTCCGTCAGGCCACAATCATTAATCTTTTCATTTCTGATGTTATTGATGATGACTTGGAGACCATCGCCTCTGGGCCGACCACTTGGGATTCTTCAACCTATGCTGAGGCTAAGAAGATAATGGAAAAATATAAATTATGGAATACTATTCCTGAATCAGTAAAAGAAGTGATGGAAAGAGGCCTGCGAGGCGAAATTAAGGAAACAAGGAAAAAGGATGAAATTATTAAGACGAGGCTTTTAAATTTCATCATTGGCCATATTGAAGTGGCAATCGAGGCAGCAACTCAAAGGGCCAGAGAACTGGGTTTTTATCCCATCATCCTGAGCCGTAGGGAAACGGGCGAGGCCAGGGAAAGAGCTCGCCTCTGGGCCGGGCTTGTTCGCAGTCTCAGTCTTTCATCTGCCATTAGTTCAAATTCTTTGGCCCTCATATCAGGAGGAGAGTTAACTGTCACGGTTAGAGGAAAAGGCAGAGGTGGAAGGAATCTGGAATTTTGTCTGGCTCTGTTGAAGGAACTGATGGAAGATCCATTACCTGAAAATTTTAACTGGTGCGCCGCCAGCCTGGCCACTGATGGCCGCGATGGGCCGACTGAGGCTGCCGGAGCCATAATCTGTCCCCTGGCCATAAAAAGAGTCACGGAAACTGGCCTTGATCCAGCTCCTTATTTAAACAATAATGACTCTCTAAGCTTTTTTGAAAAAATAGGAGGCTTGATCCTAACCGGGCCAACAGGAACCAATGTTATGGATCTGCGGCTTTTTCTTTTAAAAAAACAAGAACGAGTTCACAAGACCTGAACTAGACTGAAAATGGATCAGGATGAAAGGAGAAAAAATAAGGGAAAAAAGTTAAAATGTGGCCGAAAATCAAGGGTCAAGGATAATAAAAAGATTATAATTTCCTGGAGCAATACTGAAAATTTAAGGATTAATAAATAAAAAAAATATAAGGAGGCTGGTTAAATGAAACCTGTCGAGATCGGGCCCGGGATATTCTGGGTAGGAGTTAATGATAAAACGACAGATTTATTCGAAGGGCTCTGGCCTGTCAGAAAAGAGGGTGTCTCTTACAATTCATATTTGATCATTGATAAGAAAAAAGCAATTGTTGACCTTATCAAGCCAATAAAAACGGAAGAATATCTGATTGGCCTTGAAGCCCTGACGCCGATAAAAGAGATAGATTATATTGTCCTCAATCATTTAGAACCTGACCATGCCGGTTTATTGCTGACTTTTGCTCGACTGGCTCCTCAGGCCAGATTTGTCTGCTCGGCTAAGGCTGCAGAAATGATTCCCCGATTTTTAAAGGTTGAGGGTGGTGACCGGTTTCTGGTCGTTAAGGATGGGGATGGACTCGACCTGGGAGAAAAGAGTTTACAATTTTTTTCTACGCCCTTCCTTCACTGGCCGGAAACCATGATGACCTATGAAAAGAGTCAGAAAATACTTTTTTCCTGCGATGCCTTTGGTGGCTTTGGAGCCATTCATGGGCGCATTTTTGATGACGAAGCTGATTCCCTTGAATTTTATGAAAAGGAGGCGCTCAGGTATTATGTCAATATAGTAGCTAATTATAGCCAGCGCGTTGTGGCGGCCATTGAAAAGCTTTCAGCCGTGACTGTGAACATCATCGCCCCTTCTCACGGTTTAATCTGGCGCCAGAGGCCTGGCAGGATAATTGAGCTTTATCAGAAGTGGGCTAATTATGCCTCCGGGGTAAAAGAAAAAGGAATAACCTTAATTTTTGGATCAATGTATGGCTTTACCGAATCCTTAACAGATGCTGTGGCCAGAGGGCTGGCCCGGACAGGGATTAAATATTGCCTGTTTGATGGAGGCAGGACCAGCGTCAGTTACATTCTGCCCTCTCTCTGGACCATGGAAGGAGTAATGGTGGGAGCCCCAACTTATGAAGTCAGGCTCTTTCCGCCTATCAGGAACATCCTGGAAATGGCCAGGCACAAAAGGATATTTGGCCTTAAGGCCGCTTACTTTGGATCTTATGGCTGGAGCGGCGGGGCCCTGAAAGAGTTCAGGCAATTAGCCGAAGAACTGAAGTGGAAGGTAATGGACACTTTTGAAGTCCAGGGTATGCCCGATAAAAATGATCTGGCCAAGGCAGAAAAATGGGCAGAGAAATTTGCGCTTTCCCTTCTCCAGACTCAGGATTAACCGTCCAGCCGATTTCTTAAAGTATCTGGTCGGCAATAAACTTAAAATTAGTTTTGTAAATTAAAATAGAAAATTGAATGATAGTAGGACTGGAAGAAAAGAAAGAGAATATTCTGGCTGCCAGGTTCGGTGGATTGGGTGATTTGCTGATAACTTTGCCGTCAATTCAATTAATGAAAAAGAAAAGGCCTCAAATTCAAATCACCCTGGTTGCCAGGCAATCCTATGGCCTCTTTCTGAAGGAAGCGGAAGTAATTGAGGCTCTTCTTCCTCTGGAAGCTCATGAGGCCAGCCTTTTATTTCAGGCTGGGGAAGAGATTCCTGACCAGGGGTTCCTCAATTATGACCTTGTTCTCATCTGGCTGAATAAAGAGTCAGCGGAAATGGAGGCAATCTGGCGTCGCAGGTTCGGGGAAAAGTTGAGATTGATTGCGGGGCCAGGCGAAGCTAATAGACCTTTAGCTCGTTATTTTCTTTTAAAAACAGCAGAAATTTTTAATATTCAAATAAACAGGAGCTCAGAAGAAAAAGAATACGCTCTTCTTCCCCTAAAGGAAGAGTGGCTGGAGGAGGCTCAAGGCCATTTTCCCTGGTTAAAGGACATACCCTATGTGGTACTTCATCCTGGAAGTGGCCGTTTAATCAAGAGATGGAAATTAGAAAATTTTCTCAGCTTAATTGACTTTTTTGTGGAAAAGAGGATAGGGGGAATAGTGATTACGGGGCCAGCTGAAGAGTCCTACCTGACGGTTCTTTCAGCCTTCAGGTGGCCTGACCACTGGGGCTGGACCCATGAGCCAGCTTTAAAGGTCGTCTGCGGCCTCCTTTATGGCGCCCTTCTATATATTGGAAATGATTCCGGGATAACGCATCTGGCGGCTTCCTGTAGCTGCTCTGGCCTGGCTTTTTTCAGGCAGGAAAATTTTCCCGTCTGGTCTCCCTGGAGTGACAGGATAAAGATAATTGTCGCCCCTGAACTCGAGTCCATCGAGATTGATTCTGTCGTCGAGAAAATCCAGGAGCTATTGGCGAGCAAAAAGGATGGATTTCAAAAAAATAAGGACTGACTTAATTTTGTGCATATTGCTATATTTTCTTTATTTTCAAGCAGTTAGACAGAATATTAACAGGATTTCCACATATTTTTGAACAGCTACTTTTTGGGAAAAATTAAAAAGGTTTAATGTTGATTTAATCTGTGATAAAATTTCAGGTCGAAATGCGGGGTAAGAACGATGAACCGAGATAAATGGAGAAAAATCCTCGAGGATTGTTTTGAGAAAATCAGGTTGATTGAAAGATGCCAGCAGGAAACGAGGGAGGGTTTTGCTCAATTCTGTGAATTTATTGCTGAGCCTGCCTTTGAAACGCTTGAGGAAGCTTTGAAGGATTACGGGTTAAAGATATGGTGTAAAAGGGAGGGAACCAATCACCTAAAATTTGAAATTTCCTTTCCCCGATCAAAGGAAGTTCAGTTTTCTTATGGAATTTACCTGCCACCCAATTCTATTCAGCTGAAATTAAAATTGATAATAAGGGGGCGCCAGGAAAAAAATTTACCCTTTAAGGAATGGACAGAGCCCTTTATGCCTGAAGTTTCGCCCGAAAATATTCTGGGAATATCCAAAGAAGAGCTGATGGAGGACATCCTCAGACGGTATCGTGACTTTATGATTGAAGTCCTAACATCCTCTGAATAAAATCCTTTATATTAGGCTGAAAAAATGGGGGGAATTTTTTTAAAAATTAATTTATCCAGTGAGAAAAAGCCTTCAGAGAAAGGGTTAATAATAATGCTTAATCAGGATTAAAGTTTAAGCTGATATGGATATAAAAAAATATCTTATCAAATTAATTTTTGTGCTTTTCTTCATCTTGTTTCTTTCTTCTGTCGAGCTGAATCAGGCTCTTCCTTTGATTAATAGAAATGAGGAGGAGTTCATTCATTATCTCCAGGTAGCCCAGCGAAATCGGAGCCAGGGAAATTATGAGAAAGCACTTCTTTATTTTAACCAGGCCCTTGATTTAGCCCGGAAGGTCAAATTAAAGGACGAAATTCTCGAGGCTCTGGGAGGCAAAGGTATTGTCCTGTGGAATCTGGGCCGGATGGAGGAGGCAGCTGATTGTTTCCGGCAGGGGCTTCAATTAGCCCGGGATTGGGATTTTCGTCTGGCGGCTCCCTTTTTTCAGACAGGCCTTGAAATCTCTCATCTTTATCAGGAGGGGAAAAGCCGGCGACAGAAGATGGATTATGCTGGTTCCCTGGCCAGCTTTGAAAGGGCTATTGTTCTGGCTAGAAAGATAAGATGCCCTGAGCTCGAATTAAAATGTCTCCGGCAGGCGAGCCTGGTCTTTTATGACCAGAATGAATTGGAAAAATACAGGGCCTTCAATGAAAAGGGCCTGAGAATGGCGCGGCTCTTGAGCCACAGCCTGGAAGAGGGACGATTTTTAAATAATCTTGGTCTTTATTACTTAGAAAAAAGAGACCTTTTGGCTTCCTTTAATATCCTTAATAAAGCTTCGCTTTTATTGGAGGCAGAGGGAACGAAGGGAGATGTAGCCGATAATCTTTATAATCTGGGCTTGGCCATTTCTTTTCTGGGCTTTTATGATAGGGCGATAAAATATTTCAGGAGAGCGATGGAAATAGATAAAGAACTGGGGAAAATGGAGGCTTATATATTTGATTTAAATAACATTGGCCTGTGTCTGTTGAATAAAGGAAGAATAAATCATGATTTAACTCCGGTGAGAGAGGCCATAACTTACTTCAGAGAAGCGCTCCATCTGTCTGAAGAAAATAAACTGATTAAAAGAAAAATAATGGTCCTTAATAATTTGGCCAATGCTTTATTCTTATTGGGTGAAAGAGATGAAGCCTTGAGCTGTGTAAAGACAGGCCTGGAGTTAAGCAAAGAAACAAATGATATTTATCAGCTGATAGTCATTAATGACACTCTTGGCAGCTTTTTTACTCAGTCTGACCCGGAGAAGGCTTTAAAATATCTCTTTCAAGCTCTGCATCTTTCCTTAAAATCACCTGCTTATAAAGATGAATGGACTTTATATTATAATATTGGCCGCAGCTATGAAAGTCTTAAGGCATATGATTTAGCTATCGAATTTTATAATAAATCGATAGATTTAATAGAATTTTTAAGAAAAAAAATTGATTATGATTTTTATCAGGTGGGATTTTTAAGAAATAAACAGGAAGTCTTCGATGCCCTGATCAGAGTTAAAAAGAAAATTTATGATGAGCAAAATAATTTAGCCTGTAAAGAAGACCTTTTTAATTGTCTTGAAAGAACAAAGGCCAAATCATTTCTTTATACTCTTAATAATCCGAGCCTGAAGCCGGGAAATTTAACTGATGAGAGCGCAAATAAATCTATGGAGCTTCAAGAAATATATGATCTCTCTTCCAGAATAGAAAGCCTGAAAAAACAGGGGGAAACCCAATTTGACCTTCTAAGAAGAGAAGACCTTTCCTTAACCCTGGCTGCAGAGAGGAGAAGGGAAGCCCCAGACGAAAATCCGATCGAGGAGAAAAGGACCGGGTTAAAAGAAATTCAGGCAAAGCTTTTAGATGAAGATACAGCTATTTTAGAATATTATCTCGCTGATTGGGGCTCTCTGGCCATAATCATAACTAAAAAGGATTTTCAAATTACAGATCTACCCTCCAGAAAGAACATAGAAGATTCTGTGATTGGCTATGCGAAATTAATCTCAAATCCACCCGTAAAGAATCTTTCAGGTGAGGAGACTGCCAGGAGGATTTATAGAGAGATATTTAAACCTTTGGAGGATCGGTTTTCCCCGGGGCTGAAGAATTTAATCATCATCCCGGATGGTCTGCTCTATTGTCTTCCTTTCGAAGCCCTGATGAAGGATGAGGGTAATAAATCTGAATATCTTGTTGAAAGATACAATATAGTTTATGCACCCTCTATATCAGCCTTTAATATTTTAATGGGGAGAATAGACCAGTTAGAGAAAGAAGATAAGGATATATTAGCCATTGGCTATCCTCAGTATAAACTTTTCTTCAAAGAAAAAAAGAAGCAAAAGAATATAGATTTGAAAAGGGTTTCCCCGAACATGGTCCTTCAGAATAATCTGCAGATTTCCACTCTGCCTTACACGAAAAAAGAAATAAAGACTATAGCCTCCTTGTTTCCGCAGGAAAAGAGAGATATATACCTGGCAGAGAAAGCCAGTGAAGGGCTTGTTAAAAATTTACCTCTGGACAACTATAAAATTATTCATTTTGCCTGCCACGGTTATCTAGATGAGGGCTTCCCTTTTCGTTCAGCCCTCATTTTGACCCCGGAGCCCGAAAAAGGGGAGGATGGCTTTCTTCAGGTTCATGAAATCTCTGAATTAAAATTGAGAGCCAGACTTGTCGTTCTCTCTGCCTGTCAATCTGCCCTGGGTTCTCTGGAAAAAGCAGAGGGAATACTGAGTTTAAATCGGGTTTTCTTTACCTGTGGGGCCAGGGCAGTTATCTCATCTTTATGGAAGGTAAATGATCGGGCCAGCTCGGATCTTATGGGTCATTTCTATCGGCAGCTTAAACAGGGTGTTTCGATTGCTGGGGCGTTAAGAGCAGCCAAAATGAAAATGTTGACTTCTCGCTTAAACATCCCTTTTACTGGGCTGGCAATGTTCTCAGCGGAGATGGCCTTTCCGTTCTTTTTGACCGGAAATAATTTCAAGGGAAGATAGCTCGCCCAGCCAGCTATAGCAAACCTTACCCTCTTCTTCTCGCGCTTCGAAATATACAATAAGTCGTTGACCCGATTTAATCTTTTCGCAAATATGAACGGGTAAGGGAAGAGTATTTTCCTCCGATGTCTGATGCCAGAGACAATAAAGCGAGTCATCAAAAATTTCTATCAGGTAAGACTTAGCCTCTGGAAGGGAATTCCATCGAAGATAATAGGGACATGGCTCCTGGGAGATTTTATTTTGAACCAGAGCCAGAGACAATGCAGGCACCGGGCTACGAATGGCTGTGTCCTTTAAAAAATTAAAGTATATAATTGAGGTGACTAACACCAGGGAGATAAGCATAATGAGAGCCATATAAGGGGCTAATTTTAATAAAGGAAGACGAAAGGAAAGTATTTTTCGCCTGTCTGGTATTTTATTTTCCGACGAATAAATATCTTGCATTGAAATCACAAAAGATTCCTCGGCCTGGATTATCTGCTTGAGGAAAAGAAATAAAGGCAGGCAATTACGGCAGTCTAAAACATGATCTATAGTTTTCCTTGTTTTTTTGGATGGATACCTAATGGCCCGGAGGATATCCTGGAGGGAAGGGCAGGAGATATCAGGATCTCCTGGTTTAGTGGAAATGTATCTAAGAAAGAAATTTTTCAAATCTTCAGTCTTCAGGTTCATAATAGATCCCCTTCTCTTTCAAAATTTTTTTTAGATCCTTGAGACCACGATAGAGTAAATTCCTCGCTTTATCTTTACTCCAGGAATAGTACTTAGCAATTTCCTCCAGGCTCATATTTAAAAGAAAGAGCTTCACCGCCTGACGCCTTGATTCAATAAGCTGATTCAGGGCTTTAATGACTATTTCCTGGATTTTATCTTCCGAGGGAAGATCAGAATAAAAGGAGAGGCTATTTTCTGCAATGGCCTTCATCATCCCTTGCTGAATGGATTCTTCTTCTCTTTTTAACCTCCGGAGATGATCAATAACTGTTGAGTCAATGACCTTCCTGATATAAGACGCTTGATGATCTATATTCTTCTCATTGAGCAAAACCTTCCAGAGCTTGATTCTTATTTCCTGGGCAATGTCATCTGGATCGAGACCATATTTTTGCAGATTATACTTGTGGATATGAAGACGAATGAAATCGGAGAAGGAGTTAAGCAGCTTCGCTAATTCTTCCTCTTTTAGGCCCGCCACGATCGAAATCTTTCTAAAATAATTAATTTTTAGAATCAAGCCTTTTCTAATTTATTAAAACGAGATCTGATTGAAAATATCTCATTTGAGCTCAAAAATGAGATCCCTTTTCTCAGGCAACGTTATATCAATAGAAAGTTACGTTTCCATGAAAGAATTTCCCGTGGACATAGAATTTTACCTGGAGGCCATTCATTTCGCTGGTTTATCTTTAGATAAAGAAAAAACGTGGCATTTGCTGGAGAGGCTGGCTAAAAGCGATAAAAATATTTTAATTCTGGGTGAAACCGGCACAGGCAAGGATGTTCTGGCCCGAAAAATTCATGCCTGGAGCGAAAGAAAAGAGGGGCCCTTTGTGGCTATTAACTGTGCCAGTATCCCAGCTGACTTATTTGAGGCTGAGCTCTTTGGTTTTTCTAAAGGCGCCTTCACCGGGGCTTACCGGGAAAAAACAGGACTTTTAGAAATGGCGGAAAAGGGCACAGCCTTTCTCGATGAAATAGGAGAACTGCCACTTTCTCTTCAAGCCAAGCTACTTAGAGTGATTGAAAATAGAACCTTTCGGCGGTTGGGAGAAGTCCGGGATAGATACTGCCAGGCCAGGTTCATTTTTGCCACCAATAAAGATTTGAAGACTGCCGTCAAGACAGGCCAATTCAGGTTGGATTTATATTATCGCCTCAGCCCGGTTCAAGTTCACATTGATCCCCTCCGCTTTCATTTACATCTTCTGCCACGGCTAATTCAATCTATTATCGAAAAAGAAAATAGGACCCAGGCGTTGAATAAGAAAATAACCGCAGAGGCCCTACAGAAGTTAATGACTTATGATTTTCCAGGGAATATCAGAGAATTAATTAATATTTTAGAAAGAGCGATGTTACTATCCGAAGATGATCTGATCAGAGCCGAAGATATCCAGTTTGATATTAATTTTTTCCAGAAAAACAGGCCCAGAAATCTCTCAGCTGATCGGCTGAGAGTGGTTTTAGAAGCCTGCCGCTGGAATAAAACTGAGGCGGCGAGAAAAATCGGTACCAGCCGGCGTCATCTTTACCGCCTTCTCCAGAAATATAATCTCGATTGCTTTATATAGAAAATGTTTTCTTGACAAGATAGAAATTACTTGGCTATTATTAGTAAAGAAAAATCGTCTCAAATAATAACTTGTCTGCCGGGAAAGAAAAGAATGTGGGGAAAGGGTCTTTTTGAATACGAAATAAATAATGATGCGACAACCTTTGTTATCGCCTCTCCCCTGGTAAGAGGTAACAGAAAGCTGGTGACATTAATCATCGTTATTTTTTCCACCACGATGATTGTCATTTTAACGGTTAAATTAAGAATAATTGCTCAGTGGGCTGGCCTGGCGAGTCGGCTGAGCTTTTTAAAAATAGTCGTTTATCCCCTGGGTATATTTAGTGCTCTGTTATTTTTGGGTTTACTTTTAAGAACCTTATTCTGGCTGAAATATCGTCCTCTGAATGAAAGCGATATAGGGCAGATTGACTGGCCCTTTATTTCGGTCATCATGCCGGCCTATAATGAATCTGAATTTGTCCTGAAGGCGATAGATTCGGTTTTCAGGGCTGATTATCCCCGGGATAAACTTGAGGTTATAGCTGTGGATGATGGTTCCGAGGACGATACCTGGGAAAAATTGAAAATAGCTAAGGAGAATTATGGCCATTCTTTAAGAATTATTCATTTCAACCGGAATCTGGGGAAAAGAAGGGCTCTTTATTCAGGCCTGAAATTAGCCAGAGGGGAAATTGTTATTACTGTTGATTCAGATAGCCTGATTGAGCCAGGGGCCTTAAAAAAAATAATTATCCCCTTATTAAAGGAGCCTGAAGTGGCCGCGGTGGCCGGTCGGGTAGCCGGTCTGAATGAAAAAGAAAATATTCTGACGCGTATGCTCTCGGTTAACTATTCCATCTCCTTTGATTTCGGGCGAGCCTATCAGAGTGTTTATGGGGGCGTCATGGTTTGCCCCGGCGCACTGACAGCTTATAGAATGTCGGCAATAAAACCGGTTTTAAGAGAATGGGCCAATCAGGTCTTTATGGGCAGGCCCTGTACTCATGGTGAAGACAGGCATTTAACCACTCTTATCCTGAAAAATGGTTATGCCACCAGATATCAAGCCAACGCCATAGTTTATACGCAAATTCCAGCTGATTTTATCGAGTTCAATAAAATGTATATTCGCTGGACGAGAAGTGGTTTAAGGGAATCATTGATTTTATTAAAATATTTGATTTTTGATTTTAAGCATAAAAGAAAATTTATCTCCGCTGGCGATTTTTTGCTTCTGAATATCATTTACCCCTTTCATTTACTCCTTTCAGCCACCATAATTTTTTCCCTTCTTATTGACCCCCTGTTTGTGCTTCGCCAGATAATATTTCTGGCCCTCGTTTCTTTGCTCATCTCTCTTCATTATTTTTTTAATGAAAGGAGTCTCAGTTTTATTTATGGAATTTCTTATACTTTAATGGCCATTCTCTTTTTATGGTGGATAATTCCCTATTCACTCTTAACTCTGAATGAGCCTTCCTGGCTAACGAGATAGAAAAAATTTCTTAAGCGATTTTTTTCCCGTTTTTTATTTTTATGATGACAGAAAAGACGAGGGCTAAAATAGCCAGGGAAAGAAGAAGGAAATAATGATTATTTTTTCGGAAAATTATCTTACCGGTATCGCCATGGGCTATAAATCCGGCCCAGTAATAGGGGTGGGAAAGCACATCAGAATTTATCAACTCAAGCTTGGTTTTCTGGAGAGCCCTTTCTATTGAGCGGTGTGCTTTTAAATGGTAATAAAATCTGGCCATTAATTGGGCTGTAGCCTGATCATTAACTGACCAGAGGCTCAGGAGGAGGGAAGAAGCTCCAGCATAAAAAAAGGCGCGATTTAAACCATCAATCCCTTCCCCTTTGATAAAGACGCCAGAGCCAGTCTGGCAGGCAGAAAGCGTGACCAGATCTGCTTTAAGCTTCAGATTAAAAATCTCTCTGACCTGAAGCAGGCCGTCTTCCTGAGGATCCTGGTCCAGCCGGAGAACAATGGAAGTTCGAGCTGGCTTTTTATCGTCAATAATACAGTGGGTAGCAAAATGAATGATATGGTATTGACTCAGGTCAGTAGCCTTGAGTTTTTCTTCAGAAGCCTCCCTGAAGGCCAGGATTTTTCTTTTTTTTGCAGGGAAATAAGAGGCTATCGTCTCGATTTCTTGAAGGCTGAATTGAAGTTTATCCAGGATCAGGTTAAATCCAGGTTCATAAAAACTTTTAAGGACAATCTGCGAATCTGAGTTGAAGCCATTTCCGTTGAGCTCGAAGGCTGGCTGGCCAATAGCCAGTAAAAATTGCTTCCGGCTGAAGGTTTTCCTATCCTTTCTTTCCTTTAATTCTTTTAAGGAGGTTAAAGAAGGAGCATAAGAAAACGAATAATCTTCGATCAGCCAGCCTGATAGGCCTCTGTTTTGCCTTCGAAGGGTTTCAAAAGGGAAGAAATGGAGAATGTCGTCGGGAATAATCAGAATTCTCTTTATGCCAGCGGTCAGGGCAGGTTCGACCAGCAGGCGGAAAAGTTCGTAGCCAAGAGAAAAATCTCTGACGGCCGGATCGCAGAGTAAGCCCAGATAGCTCTTTATCCTTTCTCTTATTTCCCTGGCTGGAGGAAGAGGAAAGACTTTTAGGCTTTTTCGGGTAAGGGCAAAGGCATAACTGTTTTCAGAAGAAAGCAGGTAAGCGATAATCACGGTATCTTTAGGAATGAATTTTTTCTGAGCCTGGTCAACGGTAATAAATTGGGGATATTGAAGATTTGCGTAGGCTGGATTACTGGCTCTCATTTCTCTTCTGACAGCTTCTAGTTCCTGTTCAATTGAATCGAGTTGCCCGAAGATCTGTTTCCTTTGCTCCTCGGTCAATTCTGGATTTAAAAGCTTTGTATATAAATTAGAAATTTCGGTCATAATTTCCATTTCGCGATAGCGAAGTTTTTGATCAACGCTTTCCTTCAGGGCAATTTTGGATATTTCGATGCTATCCAGAAAGGCTCTGGCCTTGGCTCTTTCATAAAAGTTAAATGCTTCCTTTAAAAGTCGGTCGTTATGATGGCTGGTTCTTATCAAAAGGTCGATTAATTTATAATAAGAATCGAGCCTTTTATCTGACCCGAGAAAGCCAGCTTTATATTCTTCCAGTGCGAGTTTGGATCTGATGTTTTCAGTGATATCAATAGAATTTTTATAGTTTAAAATAGCCAGTTCGAGCTGGCCCTTTTTATTATAGGCATTGGCCAGTTCAAGATAGGCTTCCCAGAGCGAATTGCCATTTCTTAATCTTGAAGCTAAATCGATGGATTTTTTATAAAATTCTATGGCCTGTTCATAATTACCAAGGTTGTAATTGACGATCCCGATATTCGTATAAATTAAGCTTTCTTCTTCCCTGTCTTTAATCTGTCTGGCTATTTCAATGGCCTGATTCAGACATTGCAGAGATGAATAAAAATCTCCGAGATCATTAAAGGTACAGGAAAGATTATTTAAAATTTTAACCTTTATGTCTAAATCCAGCCCGGGTTCATTGGTTAAAAGAGACTTATAGATATTAATGGCTTCCAGGAGATACTGTTTATCTCCGGTTGCCAGATATTTTTGCCTTAGAACAGAACCCAGATTGATTTTATTGGACCATATACCTCTTTCATTGGAAAGCTTTTTATCTATATTTAGGGAGGCAGAAATATATTCAAGGGCAAGATCAAAATGGCCAAGATCTCTATACACGGGCGCAATATTCGCCAGAATATCAGATTCATCCTGGTAATTATTTAGTTCTCTGGCGATTTGAAGAGCTGAGAGGAAGCAATTCAGGGCTTCGGTATAGTTATCGAGTTTCAATAAGGCCAGGCCGATATTGTTCAAGCACCGGCCCTGTTCTCTTTTATGATTTAATTTATAAGCTAAATCGAGGGCTAATTTATTTTCATTTAGAAAATTTGCGTAATCCTTAAGCTGCCAGAAAGTAATCGATAAAAGACGTCTACTTTTCAATTCGTGATGGGGGCTGCGAATCATTTGAGATATTTTGAGAGCTTCATGAAAAGCTTTGATGGAATCCTGAAAAGAGCCCCGCGCGGCAAGCCTTTTGCCTTCATTATAAAAGGATAAAATTTTTAGATAATTATCAGCCAGAAAAATAGACTGGCTATCTTTAATTTCCCCGGCCAGCCTCAAAGCAGCCAGTGAATTTTTTTGATAGGCATCAAGATGGCCCTTAATCCAGTTGATTAGAGAGAGCTTGAGGAGGAGGTCGACTTTTATCTCTGAAGTCAACGACGAGGTTAAATAGTTTTGAATTAAATTTTTAGCCTGATCGAAGTCACCTGAATTAATTAAATTATTCAGAAGTTCTAATCTTATAGAATTTGAAAATACAAAATTAGTGGAAAGAAAAATTAATAGAAAAATAAGATAGAACTTCTTCACAAAATAATTATATACATTTCCTCCCTTTTTGATTTCACCCTTTGGGGTTAAATAAAGGGTGTAATTATTTCAATATCGATTAATCTTTAAGGGCGATTTCTAAATCAATCCCCACCACTCGGTCTTAAAGCTGTTGAGTCTCCAGTAGGCTTGACTTTGCCCGTGGAGTTATTGGGTGTTGTTTTGGCGGTGCCAGCAGTCAAAGAAGAGCCAAAAATGGGGAGAAAGGAAGTGAAAAAAGCCACCGGCTTCCGGAGAAAGCTGAAGGGATCGGATTTGGAGACCTTCTTTTCAGCGCTATTCAATCCAGGAGCAAAAAGGAAGAAAAAGAAGATAACCAGAACTGAGCCGCTAATTAAACCTTTGATTTTCATTTTAACCTCCTTCAAGAAATTGGTGGCCTGGACGAATGAAGAGAAGAATCCCCTCTGATTTTTTGGACCTCCTCCCGTTCTCATCCAAGGCGCAGATTAAAATTAAAAAAAATATTATGATTTGTCAAGTTAAAATTAATTCAGGCCAGAATCCAGGGATGAATATTTCCTGTGCAGGAATAGAGAAACAAATATTTGTTCAATATGTAGTATAATTTAAAAAATTATCTATATATTGGGGGTCATTAAATTTTAAATTTCATTCCTTTTCGGGAAAAAAAAGTTTATCTCCCAGTCTGCTGTTTCAGGACTGTCAGAGCCATGAACGGCGTTTCTTTCAATGGAAAAGCCGAAGCTATGCCGGATGGTACCTGGCTTGGCCAGAGCTGGATCAGTAGCTCCCATAACTTCTCGCCAGTGAGAAATGGCATTTTCTCTCTCTAGAACCATGACCACGATTTCTCCAGAAGACATAAAGTCAGTCAGACTATTATAAAATGGCTTATTTTTGTGAACGACATAAAAATCTTCAGCCTGCTTTTTGGTCAGACGGAGGAGCTTCATTTCAACAATCTTGAAACCCTCGTCTTCTATCCTCTGAATTATCCGGCCAACAATCCTTTTTTTAACCGCATCCGGTTTAATGATAGCCAGTGTTCTTTCCATCTTGTCTCCTTTTTTAAATTAGGCGAATTCTGGCTCAATATTAGATTAAACTTATAACTGATTGGCTGCCATAAATCAATGACTTCGTTGACAATCAATCAGGATAGTCACTAAAATGCTGCTGAGAGAAAATGGACTCAGAAATTATCGAAGCTACCCATAAAAAGAAAATAATTTCCTTTCTTCAGGACTGGCAGGTTGATCTTTTCGGGGTTGCCGACATCAGCGAGATAAGAAAGGATTTTTATCTCTCTGACCATATAAAAAACCTCTTTCCTTTAGCTATTGTTTTAGGTAAAAAAGTTCTTTTTTCTGTCCTGGAAGAAATTATCGATCAGCCAACTCAACTTTATTTCCACCATTATCGACAGCTGAATAATGAGCTTGATCGTCTTGCCCTGAGACTGGCTACATTCCTGGAAAAAGAAGGTTTTCAGGCCCTGCCTATTCCAGCTTCCCAGATAATTGACTGGAAAAATCAACGAGCCCATCTCTCTCACAAAAAAGTTGGCTTTCTGGCCGGCCTGGGCTGGATTGGTCGAAATAATCTTCTGGTTAATCCGGTTCTGGGCTCAAGGTTCAGGCTGGTGACTGTTTTGACCAATATGCCGCTTGAATCGGACTCACCTCTTTCCGGTGATTGTGGTTCCTGTTTTCGCTGTTTACATGTCTGTCCGGCTCAGGCTATCCACGAAAACCCGGCTGATTTTGATCATTTAGCCTGCTTCCGGAAGCTGGATGAATTTCGCCGCCGGGGCCTTGTGAGCCAGCATATCTGCGGCATCTGTGTTAAAGCCTGCATCGGTCCTGAGAAAGCTTCAAAAAAGTGAACCCATCTTATTTATCTAATAATTAGACCATCATAAATTTAAGATCACCATAGTTCCATAAAAAATAGTCCGGTTTTATAACTTGTGGGGCGGCCAGATCTTTTTACCCTTTAGTCTCAACGTTTTTTGTCCGAAGAAATTCTTCTTGCCGGAAGGAAAAGGGATTTCCAAAATATTATTAGCCGCTTTCTGATCATGGATAAAAGAAATTATATTTTCCTTTACGATGCCTTTGTTTCCAGCTTAAAATTCTTTTAGATTTTTATGTTCTCCCGTATTTAAAGGAAAATAACCTCCTTCAGCCTGATAATGAGCACCTTCTGTCCCCAAAACCATGAAAATATTTCAGTCTTCAATATAAGAGAAAAGGGTCAGCACGCTAATTTTGAAGAAATATCAATCAACCTTTTTTGCAGGGAATCCAGATTTCCACCTGGAGATTTCCGGGGGGTGATTTTAGTGGGGTCATCGCCAAGTAATCTCTGAAGCAGAGGACCGGCCTGGATATACCCATTAGCCTCCATCCAGTCAAGCATTTTTCTAATTGTCTCTCCCAGTTTCTCGTAAGGTCCGGAATGGAGACAAACGACAACAGGCGAAAATTGCCAGATTTTTCTTTCCAGAGGTGCCTGCACCAGCGCCTGAGGCGTAACGGGAAAACCAACCTCCCACTCCATTTTCTCCGGATCGATATTATTAAGGTCTCCATGAAAAAGAGTGAGCAGCGGCCCGGCGGGAAAGACATTCTGGCTTCTGGCAGTCTCTATTAATTGAATAATCACTGTATCTATGGAATCAAAAGAACCTTTCTGCTTCAAAGAGAAATAAACAAAGGGCTCCACTTCTTTGAGAGTCGGTTCGCCTATTTTTCCCTGTGTCTGAACCGGAAAGGGAAAAGCAGATGAGCTGAAGGCGGAGAAAATTGCTGTGATCAAAAAAGGGAATAAAAATCCATTTCTAATTATTTTAATCCCTCTTTTTTCCATCGGACTAACTCCCCTTATCTATTTCTGCTCAGCCAGATTCATTTTATTCTTTCGAGCAACTAAAGGCAAATGAAGAATTCCTTTGAAGCCATAGATTTGAAGCAAGAAAATAGATTTCCCTCCCTTCGCCTTATAGCTTTCAGTAAAATTTATAAAACTTTAAATCAATTATTTCTTCAAATCAATCTTTCTAAGCCGGCTTAACCAATAAACTATTTTTTATTTTTTACATATTTATCGAACCACTCAAACATCTCGGCCAGAACATGATAGATGGATTCTCTGGCTGAATAACCATGGCTCTCGTAGGGAAGCATCACCAGCCGCGCAATAGCGCCGTGCCCTCGAAGAGCGTGGAAAAGTCGCTCGGATTGAATGGGGTGTGTGCCCGCATTATTATCAGCCTGCCCATGAATCAGCAGAATGGGCTCGTTTATCTTATGAGCAAACATGAAGGGCGACATTTTGATATAAGTTTCCGGGGCTTCCCAGAGGGTCCGACGTTCATTTTGAAAGCCAAAAGGCGTTAAAGTGCGATTATAAGCGCCGCTTCTGGCTATCCCGGCAGCAAAAAGGTCGGAATGAGCCAGGAGATTGGCTGTCATAAAAGCGCCATAGCTGTGGCCGCCGACGCCGACTCTTTTGGGATCGCCGATACCGAGAGCCGCTAGAGTTTCAATGGCCGCTCTGGCATTAGCCACAATTTGATCAACAAAAGTATCATTGACTGTTTTGGGATCGCCAATAACTGGCATTTGCGCATCATCCAGGACAGCATATCCCTGGGTTACAAAAAACAGTTGAGAAGCACCGCGCAAAAAGGTGAATCTATAAGGTGAGCCCCGGACCTGACCAGCTGTCTGGGGATCAGTATATTCCCTGGGATAAGCCCAGACAACAACCGGTAATCTTTCACCTTCCTTATATCCAGGGGGAAGATAAAGCATACCCGAAAGCTCGACACCATCATTTCTTTTGTATTTAATTAGCTCTTTCCGCATGGAGGTAAGCTCCGGGGCTGGATCAGGAAAACTGGTCAGGGCGGTCTTCTTGCCCGTCTTCAGGTTAACCAGAAAATAATTGGGCGGCTCCACCTGCGATTCTGAAGTGATTATAATCGTGTCCCTGCTGGCAGACGAGAAGCCAACAAAAGCCTCATATCGCTTCGGTGGGCAACGGAAAAGGCGTTTTTTTTCGCCTGTAATAAGATTGAATCGATCCAGGAAGGGGCGGTCCCCTTCAGGGGAAGCTCCGGCCCCGGCTAAATAAATCCAGTCCTTTTCTTGAATAGCTATCCTTTCTCCCCTGATGGTGCTCATCATCACGGGTCTTCCCGGGTCGTTATAGGCATCCAGCATACTCAGGTCTAAGATTTTTCGAACCGGCTTTTCCGGATGCTCAAAGTCCTTAAGGAAGGTTGTCCGCCAGCGCTTGCGCCAATTGCTCTCAGAAACAAAGGCCAGGCCTGTCTGTCCCAGCCAGTCGATGCCAGCATAACGGTTTTCAAGACGCATAAGCTCTGCTGGCTGATCCTTAAAAGGAGCACTCAGAGTCATTATTCGATCACGATGGGGTACCTGTTTTTCAGGATCGCCTTCATCAAGAGCTTCCACCCAGATGAGAGTAGCTGGCTTCAGGGGTTGCCATTCAGGGGAACGAACCCCCTTGGGGACACCATTAACAGGCACTTCATCGGCCAGAGGAAGATCAGCCAGAAGATGAACTAAATGGCCATCTTTATCCCAGATTTCATAACTGTGGGGGAAGCTGGAATAAGGAACGTGATAGGAATAAGGCTTCTTAATTTGATTTATTAATATAAAATTGCCATCGGGGCTGTAATCGGCCAGAGAATAAATTCCCGGTTCGCCTATCTTCCTGGTGCTACCAGTAGTTAAATCGACTTCTATCAACTGAGAAGTGGCGTAATAATCAAAGAGCTGACAATCATAGGGAGAAGTTAGCAGATCTTGATAGGTCCAGGCTTTCGAAAATTTGCCAGCTGTCTCCTGAATATCAGGACCTTCCGGAACCGTGGGCCGAACAGGAGGATTGCCTCTCGTTTCAGGAACAGTAAAGGCCAGAAGCTTTTGTCCGCCAGGAAGCCAGGTAAAGCCGGAAGTCAGGACGGCGTTGATGGGAGGCAGATTAAGATTTTTCAGGAGGCCTGACAGGATGTCATAGACCCATATTTCTATCCCATTTTCTTTATATCGGAGAAAAGCGAATTTTGAGCCGTCCGGCGACCAGCGGGGCATCCCAAATTTGATTCCCTCGGGTAATTGGATTTTCTGGATTTTATTGGTTTTCAAGGAAAGCAGAGATAAACCAGTATTAAAAGTTAATTCCTGACGGCTGTTATTATGAGGGGTAATTCTCAGGCCAGCCAGGCGCAAAAAGGGTCTGGCCAGCTCAGCAATGGAGGGCATCGATTCGTAATCGATGAGAAGGAGGTAATCAGCCCTGGGGCTGAGGACAGCCCGGGGGAAAGGAGAGGCCTCCAGGATCTTAATTACTTCTGGCGGCGGAACCTTGTATTTTTCCTGAGCCTGGAAGGAATTTAGAGACAAGAATAAGACAAAGGCCAGAAAGATAATCATAAATTTGAATTTTTTGCAGCCCATATTTTGACCTCCTTTTATTCCGGGAAAATTTTATATAGCAAAAAGGGAGTGATTGCAATTATCAATTTTATTTCAGGTGATTACCTGAATTTTTTGAACCAGAATGATTTTTCCTTAGAAAAGAGCTTTTTGAAAGAGGAAAAAAAATGGCTCTTCTCCCTTTTGGCCAGATTTTGAGCCAAATTACATATGAGGCTATTTTTCCACGTTAAGTTGGTTTTGACTTTAATTATAAAAAAAATATATGATTAGTGAGGAGATTTACAAAAGGGTTCTTATGGCCAAGGCAAAGAAAATATTATTAATTGAAGACGATCCCGTTCAGAGTGAATTCATCAGTCGACAGCTGAAGAGCTCAGGCTATGAGGTCCTGACAGCCCCTAAGGCACCGGAAGGCATTGAGCTGGCTAAGAAAGAGAAGCCGGCCTTGATAATTCTGGATATGATTCTGCCGGGGATGCATGGTCTGGAGGCAGCGGCAAAGCTTCTCAGTCTGCCTGAAACGAAATCTATTCCCATTGTAGCTCTTTCTGCGATGACGGTACCTAAATTTATTGAAGAATGCTATCGAGTCGGAATTAAGGATTTTCTGAAAAAGCCCTGTGACCCCATGCATCTATTGAGAATCGTGGAAAGATATGCCGGCAAACAGAAAAGAGAGGGTCTGGTGGCGGTTGTTTCCTCAATTTCCGTGGCCTACACAGAACTTGTTATGTCTTTGAGTAAAATGCATTTGAAGATAGAAACTGTGGTGCCGGCTACCGAAAGTCTTGACAAGCTGATTTCGATTAATCCCAATGTCATTCTGTTGGAGGTGGTTCCAGAGGATAAAAAAAGAGAAGAGCTTATTCAGAAGATTAAAGCTGATAAAAGGCTGGGCTCTATTCCTCTTCTGATTTTCAGCCCTGAAGTTTCTGAAAAAAAGATGCTCGAACTGGTTAAGACACTGGGGGCCGAGGCTTATCTTACCTACCCCTTTGAATACTTTTCGCTAATGGAAACGATCAATCGCTACCTCAATCCAGACGAATGATTTTAATTCGTCCTGAGATGGCTAAAGTCAGCCGATATTTCCCGGCGGAGTTGACTATGGTTATTGAAGCCAGGTTAGAAACTGTTCCCTCCGGATAAAAAATAGGCGAATTGTTTGCCTCAAGCCAAAGACCGGAAAGGATCTTTTGCTCGACTTTTTTCCACTGCGAGGAGGAATCATTATATTTTTCAATAATATAGCCCCTGGAAAATATACGGAAGCGATAGGGAACCGAATCTTTCACTGCCTGATATTTTAAATGATTTATCTCGGAATGAATTTGCCACACAGCCATTTCCAGTTTATAGCGGTTGCGAACCCTGGCCTGAAAGGGAATTGCCAGAATGAGCAAAATGCCCAAGGCGGAGACTGTAACCAGATTTTCAATCAGCGTAAACCCTTTCATTGTCTCTCCATTCAAGCGGTTTAAAACTTATCAGAGCGGCCAAAGGTTTTTCCGTTAAAGGAACCGGGTCTTCTGTTTTCAAGAAATAATAAAGCTGGGACGAGGCAATTATTTTTAAAATTGAGCCCGGGTTTTCGATGTCCTTAGTTTGAAGTCCGCCTTTTATGGTTATCTTTTTTCCAGTTCCTTCTATTCTGATTCCTTTTCCTGCTGCCGTTAAATTGGCTTCGATAATTATTTCCTTCCTCTGTCCCGGGTCAATAATTATTGAACCGTCGCTTTCCTCACCTGTTATTAAATCCTGGCCAGCTGAAAAAATGATTAGCTGCGATTGCTTTTTCTGGAGATAGGGGATGCCTGGAAGTATCTCTAAACTGGGCTGGAAAAGGGGAGAATTTATATTTATCTTTCCTGAAGCCACCAGACATAATTTTATCCCGGGTAAAAGGGAAGCCGGTAAATCTTCGGTCGTTATGGCCATTTCTTCATAATCTTTTCCTTCAAGGGAAGAAATATTTCCATTAATTAGGAGGATGCCGTTGGGCAAGCTATCATAAACGGAACTTTTTTCCGGGGTGATCCAGATGGTTTGACTCGATGGGGGATGATAGCGTAATTCCCAGTTTTTATCCCCCTGTTCGAAGGATATAACCTGATAGCCATTTTCTATGGTCAGAACAAGCTTATCAAGATTACCCTGAACAAAAACTCCTCCCAGGCCGAGATCATCTTTAATGAGATAAACTCCTTCCGGGACAGGCTCTCTGCTTTCCTCAAGGCCAAGAGCCTTACGAAGAACGAGGGAGTTAATCCTATCTGGCTCAAAGAGCCTGATTTTCAGGCCCTTTTCCAGGAAGGGAAGGATATTTTTCGAGATGATTTCCTCCTGGCTGAAATAGGGCTTGATGGCCGGCAACGTTTTTTTATTCAGGGACAATTCAATTCTCTTTGTCTGAAGATAATTTGATTGTTCTTCTGGGGCCATCTTTTTTTCCACTAGAAGGGGAAAAAGAGTCAAAGGCAAATAGCCGGCGATAAGACTGGTTTCCACGAGGAGTTGAGAATAACTGGAATAAGCTGGAGAGAGCATTCTCCCCTGGGCTCTCAAGCGGATAGAAATTTTAGCCTGAATATGGCTGGCCAGGAAATCAATCTTCGTCTCGCCTAAAGAGAAACTTGTTTTCCAGCTCATGTTTTCCCAGCCAGATTCAAGAAAAAAGGGAAAATCAAGATTTAACAGCCTTGAAAGAAGCCATAAACAGAATTTTTCATCCAGCTGAGCTTCAAGGACGGGCCAATCGGAACTCCTGATCAGCAGGGGCCAGGAAGATGCCTCAGCTTTTTCCCAGAGGAAGAGATAGCCCATTTTCAGGCCATTTTAAGCTGCCAGGTTAGCCAGGGCCAGATGCCTTCGCGTTCCGCCCAGCCTGAGGTGAATCTGGGTTAGCATCAACAGGCTGATGCCAAAAAATAAAAAAATTAAGAAAATGGGGAAGAGAGAGAGGATGCCCCTGC